>Ga0308157_10000005_pt1 | contig 1341793 bp, 1133 predicted proteins | sample PhyBR1_FD_201035 | JGI IMG/M metagenome (GOLD analysis project Ga0308157, IMG submission 201035) | Phyllosphere microbial communities from UC Gill Tract Community Farm, Albany, California, United States - DLSLB.R1 | ecosystem: Host-associated > Plants > Phyllosphere > Unclassified | place...
AAATTGTTTCTTCCTCATCATCTGTATCAAGCCAAACCTCCTGTTCCTCCGCTTCCGTAAAGATGTAGGTCGTGTCAAAAGACAAACCGTCACCTATGTAAATTCGCCTTTCAACAGGGTCAAACTTATCATTGAGCGAACCTCTTAAATAGCATATTTGGGTCGTATGTTCGATTTCATAAATATTATCAATTCGCCAGTTGTACCATTTGTAATAAAGATCATTCAATGGACGAAGTATGATTTTTACAAACTGAATACTGGCCACATCACGCCACTTATTGGGTAGATTTTGCACCCCAAATACGTTCCAATTAATATCAAACCACATAAGCTATATCGTCAAACGTTACTATTTCAAAGTAGCCACTTTCAGCAATTTTGGATATAGATATAGGTTGTGGTATTCCGTAGCCATCTAGGTCGGGGTCAATCCAAGCACTTTGAGCACTTAGTACAGTTGCATCAATAACACCAGGAATAACTTGTAACTTATCCACTAAAGCCGAAAGCTTTAATTCACCATTAAAATCCAATTCTTTCATAAACTCCTGCAAGGCTTCGTTTACTGGATAATTACCGTCCAGTTTACTCATACCGTTGTCGGTCAAAATCTTGGAATCTCTTTTGATTTTTAAATTCAAATACAACCTGTCCGCCTTGAAATTAATAATCGTCAGCTGAACACCCGCAACTCTTATTTCTTCAAAATAAGCTTCGATAGCTTCAACTTGAGCGGGGTCATCAAAATCAGTAAGAACACCGTCAACTTCACCCGCTATTTTAATAATTACACGACTGCTGTCCGTGGCTTCATTTACAGCCGAATATTTAATAATTTTTGAAGCTTCAATTTGTTCTGCAGTAGCTGCTCCATTATCGAAATAATCTTTGTCCGGCACTAAATCGAAACCGTACTGAAATTGTAATGCCATAGTGCGGTACCAGGGAAGCGTACCCGCTTTTTGATTAGCCAGCTTATCATTTATTTCTAATACATGTTTATCAAAAAAGCTTTCGTGAATCCAAATAGCAGTAGCCATAATAAAAGTAAACAGCCTAAATATGGCGTACTTCGATGTTGATGTTAACTCAGCTGTCAATACTTCATCTGCAGCAATGTCATTCAACATTAAATTCTTTATTTGCGTAAGAGTTCTAGCCATTATTGTACTATAAAATTGTTTCCTATTTCCCAAAAACCAATACCCGAATCACCTTCTGTTAAAGCTTCATGATCTTGAGTCAAAGCCGTGGCTGGGTCTATTTTGTTTGCAACGAAAAAATTAACCACTTCCTGACAGCCATAATCTTTATTAGACAGCTCAATGAGTTGTCCAGGAATCAAATTATCGGTAATACTAATGTTGTTCAAAATAGCAATGTCAGCAACCGCTTCAACGGTTCCGCAATGCCTTATTGCCACATCCAGTAAACTTTGATTATGTAGGACTGTTATCTTCATTGTCTAATTCAAATTGTTTGTAAAACTTCTTATTGATAATTCGGATTAATGTTTTTGCATATCGAATACCTAAACTGTCTAAATTCTCTAATAGACTAACAAATAATTGCCAAATGATACCGAGCAAAACCGTCCAGTACAACCATGCAAAAGGATCTAATTCTACATCGGCGATTTTGATAAAATTGGCGTTTTGTGCAAAGGTGTTCAGGATGTAAATAGGCACTAGATAAGTGGATATTTTCAAAATCATTCTGCCAAATTTTCGGCTTTCGTGACGTTCACCTCTTTTTAAAGAAGCCTGTACACCTGTGTACCATTCCGAAACCAACAGCACTACATAAGCAATTAAAAACAAGTGATTGAATCCAAATAAAAAACTAACCGTTGAAAAAATAAATGCCACTAGAATATCGATTTTAATGATGGAGGTTGATGTATAAATGAAGCCGAAAGAACTCTTTGTAAACTCACCTACATCGGTAAAACCGAAACCTTTTAAAAAATAGTTAATCATTCTAATTGTCATATTTCAATGTTTAAATTCTCAATTCCGTTACTGGTATCAATCTTTGCAGAGATATAACCATCATAGTTTAACTGAATCTTTAAATCACGTTTAAACTCATCTGCAGTAATTGTTTTTTTGATATAATTGATCGCTCCAAAACCCGCTAAAGGAAATTCTTTTAGCTCACCTGGTTGCAGGTCCACAATGTCTTCTACATGTTGCTGATCACTTTGACCTATGGCAAAATCCCCATTAGCAAATAGTAAACCTCCGTTTTCGTCTCTCAATATATCCTGTCTCATTTTTAGCTTATTGTTCCGGTGCCGGTTCCTGTGTGACTGGTAGCAGTTCCCGTAGTAGTTACGTTTACACTTACAGTCCCGGACTTTATGTAATTTTTAACTGCAGTCATAAATTTTTCAGCAAAAACAACCTTAGCGGTATTGTAATCTTCTGCCTGAATCATTTCGTCCTGAATCGCAATTATTTCGTTTTTAAATGCCGTATCGTTTAATGCCATTAGCTTAGTAATTGATTGGTTTTACTTTTTAAATCTGCAAATACGGTTTTGTCTGCAGCTGAAAATTTCCCTGGTCCCGATGGAGTCAATATGATAGCCTTATTCAATTGCTCAAAACCATCGTTTAAAATCGATTTAAGACTTACATTCCCAGTACTAATCTTGAACTTTCCGTCTTTCATTTCAAAGACCAAATCCGCAATTTTAATGATCACTTTTTCAATCTCTGAAACCCCAAGAACAAAGGCATTATCTTCATTTTCTAATCGGCCAATAACTACTTTTGAGCCTACTTTTGGATACACCGTAAATTGACTTTCAGTATCTTCAATTATGGCGTTCAATCGTACATCCTCATAACTATCTACGGTACAAGTATCGTTTTCAACCGCTTGAACAGTTCCAACGCTTAAGGTAAATTTGCCTTTCTTTTTCCTTGCACCTTGTACGGCTAGTTTAAAAAGTTCGTCAAATTCACTCATAGCTTATAACTTAAATTATTGGCTCTTTTAATACCGTCAGAACCGTTTACATCAATGGTTACACTTTCAATAAAATACCTGCCGTCCTGATGCCTGTCTTTATAATAAGGCCTGTAAATTTGTACTGCATCACCTGGCTTAGTTCTTGGATAACACCAACCGTCTAAAGTGCCTTCAAAACCACTGTACGAAACGCTCGTTTGTTGCTTGTTAGCCCAAACTTCTAATTCGGCTTTGGTCATGTTTGGCCACAGCTTCATTTTCTTTTCGTCACCGCCTTTTTCACCAACTGAAACACTAATTACTTTGCCATTAGCCTGTTTACTTTCAACTGTCAAAAAGATGGGTTTGCTTTCTTTTTGCTCAAACTTTAAATTACTGCCACGCCTCACATTTTCAGAGAAATTATAGAAGTGAGTAGCTTGAGGTTTAAAGTCTACAATCATTCCCACCGCTAGCGTTGTCGGGTTTTTAAAATAAGCCCTGATACCCGCTTTGTCTCTAAGTTCATCCAAGACATTAAAAGGAGTGGCATCTTCAATTAACCATTTCCCGATACTGTAATCGCCGTTACATTCAATCGTGTAATTGGCAGGAACCACAGCTTTAATAATATCAATGAGCTTTCCGGACTTTATAAATTTGGTTTCTCTTTTAGCTTTCTTGAGCTGAAACATTTCGTCTTCGCATTCAATAAGCAAAGGCATTTCAGCCCCAATTTTAGTGATGTAACCTTCAAACTCGGTTTGCAAATCGCCATCATATCCCAATTCTATTTTTATACTGGCACCACGCCACATATAATCTAAAATTGATTTACCTGAAATGTTTACAGAATTTCCAACTAAATCAACAGCATTACGAAATTCCCTGGGCAATTCGATTTTAGCATTATTAGCAAGAACTTGAACACTTGATTCAATGTGAATCGATTGGCACACGGTAAACTGTAAATTATCAGCAATCGTAATCCTCAAACTGATATTGTGATACAGGTAATTCATTTAACTATTCGGTTTTAAAAGCGTAAAATTGACCGCCTTTATTGAACTTGCATTGATTGAAAATTGAACCGTGTCCTGGTAACCTTCTACAACCGTAAAATTGATTGATCGGAAATACAAACTATCGATGTCCTTTTCTTCAAACTGGCGACCAATAACCTTAACTACACCGTGGTATTTCCAGTTTTGATTGAGCCTTCTAATTTCATCTGAAGGATAAATACGGTTATCTAAATCAATCAATAAACCGTTAATTGTAATATCCCAGGGCTTCATACCCCAACGTTCCACTACTACCGGATCATCATCGTTAACCTCAGTTTCAATAAATGATTTTTCCTGAGAAAAGCCCAGTAACAAAGGAGGCGCAAATAGATTGCCTCTGTCACCATGAAGCACCGCTGCAAACTCTAAAGGTTCGAGTCCAGGAATAACCATCTTTGAATATTCCACACCAGAATCAATCAGCGGGTAGGTATCAAATGAATAATCTTTAGGATTTGATTTATCAACAAACACCTTTTCGATTGCTTTTCCTGCAGCCATCATTCCAAAAGCAGCAGCATAACGGGCGACTAAATCGATAGTGATGTTTTTAGGGATTTCCGTTACATCATTGAATACTTTTTTATACGGGTCCATTTCCTTTATTTTTTGGAGCGACTATTCCTTTATCTATCAACCATTGTACTTGTGCCCATTTCTCAGACCAAACGGTATCCGACAACTGTTCAGGGAAAGGGATGTGAAGAATATGACTGATCATTGCATCAATTTTAAAAACCTGATCTTTGTCATCATCATCAATTAACCCCGTACAGTCGTCTAATACTTTTTTATGCGACTTTCTCTAATAGGGATAAGCTCAGCTAATGCACTAACACAAGTGAAGAATAAAGCATCATCTCCTAATACCTTATCCTTGTCAGTCAATACACAACCTTTTACCAAAATATCCTGAGCCCTTGCAGGATTCACACCTTGATACTTCATGTATTGGCCCATCGTTCTACGATCAGGAACAGCTACAATTATTTCGAGAACTTCGTTACCGTTATCATCTAGCGGTAATTCCACACGTCTAATATTATCTTTACCACCTGCAGCTTGAATTTGTTCGTCAGTTAATTTTATTTCTTTAGCCATTATGCTTATGTGTTTAAATTTGATTTAAAAAAAGCCCTCCCGTAAGAGGGCTTTGAGTGAAAAATGAAAAATTAGCAGATTACGCTGCAACGTTTAATTGAACTTTCAGAGCGAACATGGTATATTCTTTTTTCAATCCCATTTCGCCCGTAACCTCACGGCCTTCGTTTTGGAATTTGACTAAAACTTTATCCGTTACAATCACATTGAATTCGTTGGTGAAGGTGAAGATTATCCAAAAAGGTTTAATATCTAAAATACTTCCCCCTTTAGCTGCCAATTCAATTGGAGTGATGTCGTGCATCATAGCTCCAATACTACAGCTTGGTGTTCTTTTTCCTGAACTCCAACTGCTGGCGTTTTGTCCAAGTGTCCAGTTCAATTGATGCTCCTGTTCATTGCCATAAGTGGCTGATGTGATTTCAAAAGGCACACTATTTAAAAAACATTCGCAATCAACACTATCGTAGGCTTTGCCATTTCTTGTAATGTCTGCCATTATTGTCTAGCTTTAAGGTTAATAGTTCCGTTTAAAAATCCTAAAACGCCTGTAGGTTGTACGTTGTAAGCCACTTTAAGCTCTTTTGCAACTAACAAATCACTATCGGGGTCTATGGTTGTTTTCCCTGCAGATATTTCGACAGCTTTTTGCATATCAGTAAAAATGTCATCACCGATAGTTTCTAAACCTACACGAATACCAGTTGGTAATTTGCCCGCTGCATCTACCGGATAGGTCTTTTTGATTTTTGGCAAATAAGCCGTTCTGATCTGTCTAGCGCAATCATCCATCACACGACCGTAAGCTATAGTGTGCTCGTTCATGTTGCCTTCAGCATCTATTTTAATAGGTGCGCAAACATGGTCGTTATTGATACGGACACCTGCTAGACCAGGATAAGAGAATCCAAACACATAACCTTTGTCTTCAAAAGTTTGCAATTGAGCATACACTTCTTTGTTAGTTTTATGGTTTGATAATCCTGGTACCATCCAAGCCGACTTTGTGGCATCCATCAAATCAAAGGCTTCATTATCGCCAATGTTTTGATTAATAGCTGCAGCAGCGCAAACCCCTAATATTGTACCTACATCGGCAAACTTTTTAGCATCACCCGTTTTGGTATCGGCATATTGCCAGTCCTGACCAATAACTACGGTAACTTTTGTCGCTTCTACGTTATCAATATCCCTTAAATCAGGAACAACCGAACCTAAACCGTTTAGGTTGTAACCTTCAATAAAAATATGAGTTGGCATAAACTGATCATAAGCCCAGTTAGCCGTTCCCTGAGCCAGTGGAATACTGTCAAATACTTCAGGTACTAAACCATCTACGTGAACAATTGGGTTTTCTTCGTCTTCAATTGGATTAAAGGCTATGGCCAACTGACGCACTTTGTAATCAGCATCAATTAACAAACGTTTCAATTTATCACCGGCAACATCCTGAGCAATGGTTTTAACCGTTTCCGTTTGAGCCACCGCCATAAAGTGCAACGGAACGCCTTCGCCCGCCATTCGGTAAAATTCACGCACATGGCGGTACACATTTACGTTATTGGTTTCGTCAAAGACCGCAGTAATCCCTTTTTGTTCGGCATCGTATAAGCCGTAAAAGGTTACGGTTTCTTTGAAAGCCAAATCGGGGATTACAGGAGAACCCACAATGATAGCCGAAACCCGTCTGTCATTGTTCAGGCGGTTCGCTCCAACCTTACCTTTTTTTGTTTTTACAGCATCTAAATTTGCCATTCTTTAAATAGGTTTTAAATTTACTTTTGGTCTCCGGTTTCTTCGTTTCCGTTTCCAGTTCCTGCAGCTCCATCAGTAGCTCCCGTTTCAGTTTTCGCACCCGATACACTAAGATTAGCAGTAAATTCTGCTTCTTTTTTAGCATAAGCTTCTTTAACTGATTTACGTTCGTCACCTTCAAAAGCTTTCAAATCTTCTAATGACACTACATTTTTAATAGCTTCAATAGTTTTAGCTGCGTTTAAAGCAACTACTTTTTCATCCTCAGGAACATCTTGAGGTCGCTCAAATTTTTCCAGTTTTTGTCCTGGCTTTAAACTCAAAGAACCAAGGTTCTCAGAGGTGAAAAATTCGCCTTTTGGATTTGCCCATAGCACTTGGTGCGCTGTTGAAGCAAACAGCTGAGCAGCTGCTTGCTTAATTGTATCTTTGCTCATGTTTTAGAATTAAGCGTTAGTAGTTACCAATGCAGCAATAGCACGGGCTTTTTTAGGAGCCACTAAATAATAGTGACGGTAGTTTACAGCAGCTGCTTGATTTTGAGTATCAGGCTCATCGTAGTACATTTTAGTACTTCCTTCAGCTCTAAACATATCAGGAGCATAAAACGCTACTGAAGCTACGTTATGAGTTGCAGGATTAAACACCGCACCAAAATTTACTTTGGTATTATCAGCAGCCAAATAGAACGGCATAGCGTGATACAAATACACTTTGAAACCGTGGAACAACGGTCTTAATTGACCTGTCGCAATGTTCAAATAGTCTTTGTAGAAGTCTTTTACTTCTTTTACAATACCGGTGTTGTGGATGGTATTTAAAACCAAAATACGGTTTCCATCATCCGGAATTCCTGCTGCACTCATATCACCACCTAAATCGATAATATCGTTTACCGTGGCTAATTTTTTACCTCCAACAGTTGCACCTGAAGTACCACGTACTGGCGTGTTAATAGTGTGCGATTGTGGAGCTAATGCGTGAGCAGCTTTAGCAAATTTCTTAGCCAAAATGGCGTTTTTATGCTTTTTATTTACAACTGCAATTTTGTCGTAAGAAATAGCATAAAGCTCATCATCGGTTATTTTGGTTGCTACAGTAGTGAACTTATCTAATTGAAAAGCAATATCACCATCTTCTAACTCTTCGTAACCAATTGGGTAAGTAGTGCTATTAATTAATACTTCAGGGTCAGCACCGATATCAACTAAATGAATAACCTGATTTTCGCCTCTTGTTGAACTTTGTACATGTCTGGACTCATCAGGGATTTCACTTAAGAAAGAAGCTTCGATTTCAGGTTGAAACGATTCTACTAATTCACCGGTCCATATTTCACGATAGACTCCCTCTAAAAGCAAGCCTTTAAAATTGGATGGGAAAATGAACTGTAACACCGTTCCGAAAAAGATGATTACAGAGCTGGTAATAATAGGGTCAAACCCTGTAATTAAGCTAATTAATAGCGCTGTGAAAATGGCTAAACAGATATTTGTTAGAATAGCCGGAATTGAAATTTTTTTACCTTGTTTTTTCATAAGTAATAATTGATTTATTGTTTAACATCGCCCGCCAAGTCGTTGTTTAATAAATGGGGATTTAGGGTTTTACTTCTTGAATTTTTGGTTATACAATGCCTGCCAAGCTTCAGGTTGGTTCTTGTGCATAGCTTCAAAACCTTTTGGGTCTTCTTTTTGCCATTTATCCCAGTCCCAGGCTTCACGTCCTGCAGCTACAGGAGCATTAAAACTATTACCGCCAGTATTCTGAATTTGTCCTGTGATAGGTTGACGTGCCGGGATAGCAGCTAATACCGTTTTTAAGGCTTCAATACCTTGGGTAGTTCCAATCGCTTCATAAGTAGCCTTTTGATCAGCGGTAAGTTTACCCGCCTTAATACCCGCTTCGATTTCGGCTGTAACCGCTGTTTTAACTTGATTTTGTAATGCCGCTTCAGCAGTAGTACGCTTTTGAATTTCAACATCAAGTTTGCCTTGCAACTCCGTATTTTGAGCTTCAAAATGTTTCTTAACGGCTTCAATAACGGCCGTATCTGAACTGTTAGCATCTACGCCTATTAGGCCTAGAGCTTCAATAATTGGTTTTTTCATATTGTTGTCTAAATTTATATGTGAATTTTCGGGATTGAGTAAAGCGGTGAATTGGTAATACATGCCTTTTACACCCAGTTCTTGTGGGTTAAGGTTAGCGGTCATGGTGTCGCTTTCCGGCTCTATAATTTCAGAAACCAAACCTTCCTTTAAAGCCTGTTCAGCATCAAACCAGTTGTCGCCAGTCATCCATTTAGAGACATAATTTTCAGGTTTTCCAGTACTTTCAACTAAAAGACTTCTAAAGTTTTTTTCAATCGAGCGTAACAGTTTGGCTGTATTCTCGTGGTCTGTAGCTGTTCCATCGGTACCACCTGATGGGGCGTGAATCATCAAATATCCATTTCGTACTATGCGAGGTTTATTTTTGCGGGACTGACTGATTATTGCACCCATCGAAGCAGCTATACCAATGATTTGTATATCAATGTTTTTTTTACTGTTTTGAATAGTATTAAAAATTAGATTTCCATCAAACACAGACCCGCCATAGGTGTGAATCTTTACAGTAATATCACTGTATTGACCTTCCATCTGTGAGAATATCGAAACGAACTCCATTCCGTTTCCATCCCAAATTTGACCGTATGCCGTAATCGTATTTTGCTTAACTGAAAAAATCATTTTATAAAACTTTTCAGCAAAGATGTGATGATAAAAAAGCCTATAAAAAATTGTTCGCAAGGGTTGCAACAATTTTAGTTTACACCTTGATTTAGTGGGATTTTTGCTTTTTAAAACCCAAAAAACATGTCGAGTTTGCTCACTAATCAGGCTAAAAAAGTAATGGCCGAACGAATGTTTGTAGAAGACGGAATGACGGCAAAAGCAATTGCTGATCAGTTAGACGTATCGGAACAAACATTATCAAAATGGCGAAAAGGAAAAGAAGGCGAAAAGTCTTGGGACGATAAACGTGCCGAAATGTTGGCTTCACCTCACAAGATTCGTGAAATACTTTTAAAAGAATTAATCCTGGTATCTGAAGGTAAAGTATCAAAAGTAGATGCAGATGCACTAGCCAAGATAAACAAGGTTATCGAAAGCCTTTCGGATAAGATTAGTGCGCAAGTGGTCTTTTCAGTTTTTAAAGAGTTCGATAACTGGATGGCCGACCAGGACCCGAAAACAGCAGTTCTATTTACGGAATGGCACAAACAATTTTTATTGTATAAAATTAATCTTGAAGGCTAATGACCCCAGCATTACAAAAATTACTCAAGCAATATGAGGAGCATTGTAGAAAGGTAGGACAAGCAACCACAATAAACATCAACGAAAGCCCTGGAGAAAAATTAAAACGTATCAAGTGGCTTGAAGAAGATTATGTTAGATGGTTTGAATATTACTTTCCTATGTATGCTAAAGCTCCCTGTGCGCCTTATCATATTGAAATAGCCAATTTGATTATTTTAAATAAAATCATTGATATTCTCTTAGAAATCTATCGTTCCGGTGCAAAATCGGTTCATGCCGATATGGGAATACCGTTGTATTTATACTTTACAAAAGACTTGTTTTTTATGCTCTTAATAGGGCAAACAGTAGATAAAGCCAAAAAGCTTATTTCTGATATTCAGGCGCAATTACAATACAATCAAAGACTTTTAAATGATTATGGCCAACGCTATAAATATGGCGATTGGTCGGAAGGTGATTTTTCAACTATCGACGGGGCAAAATTCGTAAGCCGTGGTTTTCGTCAGTCGGTTCGTGGATTGCGTGAACAGGCAGAACGTCCCGACTATATTGTGATTGATGACGTTGACAGCAAAGAACTATGTAACAATGAAAAACGTTCCCGTAAGGCTTATGAGTGGGTTTGGGAGGATTTAAAAGGAACTTTTGACGAAGGTTCTAAGCGCAAACGATTTGTTTGCGCTAACAACAACTTTCATAAAAACACCATCATTAACCAACTGAAATTAGAATTTGCCCGGATAAACGAAAAAGCCAAAGCAGCCAAACGAAAAATTAAACATTTTATTGTAACTGCTAAGGCTGTAAAGGATTTACACACCTTCGAGCCGAGTTGGCCACAAAAAACGGATGCCGAATACTGGCGCACCAAATTTGAAGAAACGCCCTATCGTTCCTTTATGCGTGAATACATGCACGTACACATACAGGACGGGGAAATTTTCAAACCCGAATACATCCAGTACAAAGAAATGCTCCCACTTGATCAATATGACGCTTTAGTGTTCTATGGCGATTTATCATACAAGGAGGCGGGAGATTACAAAGGAATGGGACTGGTTGGGAAGATTGGTCGAGAATTTCATTTGATATTTTGCCATTTACGAAAGACTTCAAGAAAGAAACTGGCACAATGGCTGTATGACTTAGTAGAAGACAACAACCTACTAAATTACAACATTAGCTATCAAATTGAAGGTTTGTTTGCAATGGATGATTTTGTAAACGATTTTGATGTTGAAGGCGACGAGCGTGGTTGGTACATTCCGGTTACTGCAGATAAGAAAAGTAAGGCCGATAAGTTTGACCGTATCGAGAGTATGGCCGGTTATTTTGAAAGACGCAATGTGTTTTTTAATGCCATTTTCCGAGGGAATAACGATTACCAAACGATGGAAGACCAATTGTTCGCTTTTGAAAAAGGAAGCGGAGCAAATGATGACGGACCCGATTTTTTACAATCAGGTATATCCAAAGTAAACCAAATCACTTTTGTAACCAAGTTTGAGCCTAAAGCCACATCAAGAAAGGAATTACTAAAAAACAAAAAAAACAGATTCTAATGAGCCGATTTTTAAAAGATACCGATTACGCTGTTTTGATTCGAACCGAAATCAAAAACATACTGTTAGAAAATTACAGTGAAACCAAGCTGTTAAGTGCTGAACAAATGGCGATTTCTCAAATCAAAAACTATTTAGCCGGGCGTTATGATGTGGCTGCCATATTTACACCATTGTTGGAACCAGCTGAAGGCGATAATCCAGGAGAACAAATTGATACACGAAACGCTTACATCGTAATGATTACTATTGATTGTGCTTTGTATCATTTGTATTGCTCCATCGCTCCAAACAAGATTCCGGAACATCGTTCGAACCGATACCAGGACGTAATGGAATGGCTCAAAATGATGGCTGAAGGGAAAGGCTATGCAGACCTCCCTTTAATCAAAGACGAAAGCACCGGAGAGGTTAAAGATTCCTTTCGATTAAGCAGTAAAAACAAATTCAACGATAATAAATGGTAGTCTTTGCGATTTAAAACACGTTTAAACTCGATTCTAAGGCACAATTTTATAATTTATGAGAAAGAATACAAACAAAATACTTAACAACCGAAACAGGGGCGTTATTACACCTGTAGCAAAAACCGATACACAGCCGTTAAAATCAGGCAAGCGAAACGCAGATAGTATTATTATGCAAGTGGCCAAAGCCTACAAGGACAGAAGCCGAAAAGAAATACAATCCTGGCGAATGTCTTTAATGGGTATTGATCATATCGAAACGCCCCGATATACCCGTTATTTTGATTTGCAGGACGACCTAGTTACTGACGGAACCTATAAGACACAAGTGCTTTTGCGTAAATCGGCAACGCTGAGTGTGGACTTTCAAATTAGAAACAGGAAGACGGGCGAAATCAACGAACTGGGTTCGGAACTATTCCAACAAAAATGGTTCTACAAGTATTTGAATGTAGAGTTAGATTCTATCATTTTGGGAACTCGTATTATTGAGTTTTTAGAATTCAATGGCCACAGCATCAAATTTGCCATTGTACCGCCTAGAAACACAGTACCCAACCAAAAACGTATTTATCCTGATTTAGGTAAGGATAAATTCATCCAGTACGATGATCCAATTTACAAACCCTGGGTAATCGAATTGAATCCGGATAATCATTTAGGGTTAATCAACGATATTATTCCAAACCTGATTTGGAAGCGTAATGTAGCGCAATCTTGGGCTGAATTCTGTGAGAAGTTTGGAATGCCTTTAATATCGGCTACGACTAACAATAATAATTCTACACACATCGACAATGTAGAAAAGCAATTATTGGCATTAGCCGAAGCTTCAGTAGGTGTTTTTCCTGAAGGTACCACTATCAAGTTTGACGAAGCCAACAGAACCGATGCGTACAATGTGTACTCTAAATTCATTGAACACAACAGTAATGAAATATCAGGGGTTTTGGTAGGTTCTAACACATTGGGACAGGATGCAGCCAACCGTTCGCAAACCGAAGTACATGAGCGTTCCCTGGATTATAAAATCAGTCAGGCCGATAGACGTGATATTACTTTCACAGTTAACGATGAGTTGATTCCATTGTTAAAAATGCAAGGCTATAACTATTTATCGGATGATGATGTTTTTGAATGGATTGAATCGAAAGAAGAAATTGACTTAGTGCAATACTGGAACATCGCTCAAGGCATTATGCAAAATTATGAAGTAGAACAGGATTGGATTTCTGAAACTTTCAATATTCCAATTGTTGGTAAAAAACAATTCACTCCACAATCGCAATCAGAAATTCAACAAGCACTTTTTAAAGCACTTTTAACACCTCCATTAGATGATACTACCAAGCAAAAAGATAGCCATCCAACCGCTCAACCTTGGCAAAAAGATTACAGCTCATAAATGTTGTGGTCCCAACCTGCCTATAGCAGCAGGAATGAATAAAATATTGGACGATTTAACCAAAAAACTAATTGCTGCTATTTGGAATAAAGAGGAAACAACAGGAACAGAAGGACAATTAATTGTTGCTGAAGCTTTGGAATTGCTTAGCGGTTTAAAATCGGGTTATGGAACAACTATAAGCTATAACACCCCCGATACTTTAGCTATGCAGTTGATGGAATACAATTTATTTGAATTTTCGGCATCGAAAACAGAAGCCCGTTTAGCTGCTATGACTGACTTACTGATAGACCAGGAGAAAAACGAAATCAGAACCGAAGCCGATTTTATTAAAAAAGCGAACGAAAGAACAGCCGATTTAAACCAAAACTATCTATCCACCGAATATAATCTTTCGGTTGCTGTAGGTCAAAATTCAGCAGCTTATCACCGCTTTTTAGCCGAAAAGGACACGGTCACTTCCTTTGTTCAATATCAGACAGCCGGAGATTCGAAAGTAAGAAACGAACACGAAAAGCTAGACGGTAAAATATTCAATTTAAGTGACCGTGAAGCCATGAAATTATGGCCGCCTAATGGTTACGGTTGTCGTTGTGAAATGGTGCAATACAACCGAACCCCAAAAGAAGGCGAAGTGACGAGTGGTAAAACAGCTCAAGAAATTTTGGATTCTGAAAACGCCAACTGGTCAAAAAGTCAATTTAATATGAATAGGGGTGATTTGAAAGAAGTATTTACCAAATCTCAGTTTTACAGCGACATCAAAGGACTGCCAAAGAAGCTTAACGACATGACTTATGACAAATATGATCTAAAAAAATGGAGCGAGTTTAAACAGGATTTAAACCCTATCCAATTAGACAAAAGCATTACTGTAGATAATGTAAAAGAATTGTTCAAAAAGGATAAAGCAGGGGCTTTTATGGGGTTCAAAGATTACTATGGCCGTAAAATGATTTTGACTGAAAAGAACTTTGATTTCCATACGAAAGAAAAGTACGTAAAGCCAGCCGAAAACAGACATCAGTTATTCCCACACGTAAAAGAAGTATTGAATAGTCCGGACGAAGTATGGTACAATACACCCGATAAATTAGACGGCAAATTTCAGTCCAGGTACTTGAAGTTTTATAACGATACCGTATTAATAGTAGACTGTAAAATGACAAAGGACGGGCTTGAAATAAGTACTTGGTATCAGGCAAAAAAAGAAGACCTGAACTTGCGTAAAGGTCTTCTTATTAGGAGTAAAGTTAAGTAACACCCCCAATTTAATGGTTCCTTACTGCTGTGTAATTCCTTTTCCAGTGAGCGATATCGTGAAAGGCGTTTGTAATAACTTGATACAAAGATATAAAAAAATAACAATATGGCTAAAAAATCAAAATTAGAGTTGATTATGGAGCTTGGAGATAAGATGTTTAACAACAAATTATCTCAGGTACAGGCGAAGTTATCAGCTGCAACCGATAAGATGGAAGGCAAATTGAAGAAATTCAACACAACCCAAATTAAAATATTTTCGGGTATTGGTGAAGCTTTTGACCCGGTTAAGATTAACCAGTCGTTTGAATTGTTTGACTCATTGGGCGAAAAGCTTGATTTTACTAAAGACATCAATAATACCAAGCTTGCTTTAAAGCAAATGGATGTCAAAAACATTGATGAGATTAGCGGTAAAATCCACGAAATAAGCAAGGTTTGGAACGAAGACAGTATCGATATTGCCAAAGCTGCCAATGCCATGACCAAACAGATAGGAGGCAGCTTTGAAAGCAATTTAACATTACTGCAGGCGGGTTACGAAAAAGGTGCAAATCTAAACGGCGATATGCTCGACCAGTTTAAAGAATATGGTCCACAAATTAAAGAGCTTGGTTTGAATGCTTCGCAAATGCTCGCTATTATGGCTAATGCAGGCAAAAACGGCGTTTTCTCGGATAAAGCTATCGATTCTATCAAAGAGGCGAATTTGTCTTTAAAAGAAATGGGCCCTGCACAACTTGATGCGCTTAAAGGAATAGGTTTAGGAGTGAAAGATTTAGCGGGCAAAACATCCTTTGAAGCCGTCCAAATAATTACTAAGGCGATGGACGGAGCAACAGCCCAAGCCAAACAACTAGCCTTAACCGATATTTTTAAAGGGGCGGGTGAAGATGCCGGAATGGGCTTTATTTTAGGTCTTGGAAAGATGGATTTAGACCCTAATAATCTACAATCCTTTCAGGCGATGGATGCAGGAATGAATACATGGCTAGCCCGTTTTGAATCTAAAATAGCCGATACAATGGGCAATTTACCTATTCAGGATATAGCAGCCTTTGTAATGACAACAGCGGGTTTAATTTCGATTATTACCACTTTGAATGGTGTAATGAGTTTTACGGCTATGTGGACTAAAACCGTTACTGCAGCGCAATGGTTGTGGAATGCTGCCATGACAGCCAACCCAATTGGATTACTAGTAGTTGCTATTGGAGTTTTGATCGGTTTAGTTGTCCTGGCTATTTCAAAGTGGGATGAATGGGGCGCATCTATTATGGTATTTTTAGGACCGATAGGAATGGTTATAAGTGCCTTTAAGTCACTCTATGACCATTGGGAAAGTATTAAACAAGCCTTTCAAACGGATGGAATTTTAGGAGGTTTAAAAAGAATTGGTATTGTTTTACTTGATGCCTTATTGAAGCCAATGCAGCAGCTTTTAGAGCTTGTTTCTAAAATACCAGGAATGGGAGGAATTGCCAGTTTTGGAGCTAAAAAAATAGAAGACTTACGAAAAAGTTTAGACTTAGTTACACCAGGAGAAAAAGACCCTAAACTGAAACCAAATCCTAACCCGATTTTAAGCCCGAATTCGTCACCATTATCTAAAGCTCCTGTACTGGATGGAAAGCTTGCACCAAGTGGTAAAAAGGATAAAAAAACAGGCGAAAACATCAGTAAAGCAGCGGGTCAGGCTAATCAGGTGCGTAACATCACAATATCTATTGATGCTTTTAACAAAGGCGGGATTAACGTTGCTCAAAGTGCGTTCCAAGGAATGAGCAAAGACGATTTAGAAGCCTGGTTTAAAGAAATGATGCGCCGATTGATTATTAACGCTGAAACCGTTTAAAATGCAAGATTATTTTAATAAACTCAAACGACTTTCACAGTTGTACAGAAAGTTCCCTGAAATGGCCGCTATTGAAGCGGTCAATTTCAGTAAGGAACGTTTTGTGCGTAAAAATTGGGTTGATAAAACAGTAACGGCTTGGAAAGCTCGTAAACCATCACCCGAATGGCACAGCGAAGCGCAAAAGAAAGCAGCTGCAAGAGGTTCGCTAATGGTAAAGTCCGGGCGTTTAAAAAGGTCGATTCGAAAGATAAAAGTAACCCGTAATAGTGTAACCATTGGAACTGATGTACCGTATGCAGAACCACACAACGAAGGTGCAGTAATCAACCAAACGATTAATGTAAGAACGCACAGCCGTAAGCGAAAAGGAAGAAGCGAAACCGTAAAAGCACACCGCCGTAAACGCAAAATAACATTACCCGAAAGGCGATTTATAGGCGAATCGGCAATCTTATTGCGAAGAGTGGAGCGACTAGTTCAAAGAGAAATAAACGAAATTTTAAAGTAATTTAAACGAGATTTAAACAATGAAAACATTTTATAAAAAAGCAATAACAGTTTTTGATAAAGCTGAAAACAAAGCCAAGTTTACTGAGAAAAACATTAGCCCTGTAAGTTATATTGATCTGTATGCTGGTCAAGACCTGGACGAAGAAAATTTCGAGTTGTTTTCGCAGCCTGCACTATTTATTGAATGGGATGTTGATTATAGTGGAGAATCGCCAAGAGCAACGGTAACGTTCTATTGTTGTTATGAGCAATTGCGTGATACTTCTAATATTTCTTTAAATCGTGACCTTGGTTTGAAGTTCCTGGACTACATTGATACAATAGACGAAGTAATCAGAACCATCGAAACTGAGGTGTCGGGAAAATTAGATTTAGTAAGCGAAGGTTTTAATAAAATGGATAGCATTGTCGATATTTATTTATTGACTTACGAATGCAGTTATTCAGGCAGAAAAAACCCGCTTGATAAGTACCAAGCGGGTGATTATGATAAATTAGAATTAAAAGGACAATTAAAACATGATTTCGATTAACCTTGTGATTCTTTAGGAAAGCTAGACAATCTTTCGACGATGTCATCAGTGTTCAATCCGCAATTGTCCTTTATTAATTTTTCTGTTTCAACGATTGAAGAATTAATACTTTGCAATACTGCATGATCAAAATCTTTTGGTTTTTCAAACTTTACATCAGTTTCAACAGCTCTTTGATTTCCTAGCATTGATTTTAAAGCTTCGTACATTGTATCTTGATTATCTTTTTTGCTCATGATATTTGTTAGTTTAAAGCCATTTTAGCTGCATTAAAATCTTTTAAAAAAGCTTCAGTATTGTTCTTATACTTTGTATTTGTAATAATTACTGAAGCTTTTCCATTTGGTAAAACTTCAAATACTGCATGATCTTGTTTATAGTGTTTTGTTGCTTTGTTTACTGGTGTAGAATTGGTCGAAAAATTAGTATCGTACATATACACAAACAACTTGGCCACATCGGCAAAATCGCCATCAATTTCGATTGATTTAACCACATCTAGGCCATAAGTAGTAAAGATGTTATATTTTACTTTTAATGGGCTTCTGTGCGTTGGATTGGTGTAGATTTCAAACTGAAACCCTGGACCCGAAGGAGCGTTTTGTTTTGGGTTCATTTTTAAGTTATCCGAAACCAACTTTCTAACGTTATTAAGCGTGATATTTAACTCGTAATAGGTGTTTTGTAATGGTAAATAATCATTATAAAAAGGCAATTTTTGAGGAAAATCAGCACTTATTGGCTGTTGAGGATCATAATTCCAAGTTGGACGGTTCTGAGCCATTAGCAAGGCAGGAACCAGTAATAAAAAGAAAGCTAGCTTTTTCATGTTCTAGTTATAAAATTTATATTCCGAACCGAATTTAAGCACTTCTGAAGGTGTGTTTTCGGTTGGGAAATGTTGAATTATCAAAGTGTCACCACTCATTTTATTGATCACTGAATAACCGTTGTTTTCGTCTAAAATCAAGGCTTCTTTTAAGCCGTTAATTGTAACCCCGTTTGCGGTTTCAACTGTATAATTGCCTTTTGTAGTTTCAATCCCAACCACTTTATTAGCTGCTTCTTTGTTGAAATTAAAAGTTGTTTCAGTACAATTAGTGTATTGCGTTCCTGAATTACATGACAATAAAAATGCCAATAATGGTAATGCTAGTATTTTTTTCATTTTATAGAGGTTTAAATTGAATTACGATTGGAAGGTAAACAGAATTAGAAGGTTCAAAAAATAAATTTATGACTCCTAAGTCTTGTTTATTATATGATAATATTCTTGTATAATTTGGAAGTATGTTAAAGCTAAAATCAGAATAATCCAGTTTGCTCGGATTTTTTATATCAAAAAATTGAACTAAAATTTCGGTCATTAATCTTCTTTCTAATTGGTTATACACCTCCGTGAATGTATCAAAAGAAAAGTTTATTTTTTCATTTCTAATAGTTTCTAAATCTATCTTCTCTACTATTGTTAGTCTTTGCAATTTGTTATTCATAGTTAAAAATTTAGTTTATAAAAGTAAGAAAACCGCCTGAATTAACAAGCGGTTTCTTTTTAGTAAGTAGTTTAAGAAATGAAATGGCTTAAATCTTCGAAGATTTTGTTTAAAATCTCAGCTACTTTGATTTCGGGAAATATTTCGCCTGTTTCAGGATTATAAGGTATCGCAGTAAGCTTAAATTCATCATTTTGGTAATTAATAATACATACAAAATCGTTTTCAATATCCATATTTGCGGGGAAATCAACTGCCAAATAAATACGCTTAGCCTTATCTTTATGGAAATCCGAAAAAGCTTTATAAACAGCTCTCACATCGCCTCCTAAATCCAGGGCGCAAATGGTGAATTTTTCATCATTACCTTCTACAAACATTTGAAAAGGATAGAAACCAAAGGCACTACAATGGTCTAAATATTCAATCTTTACTAATGCTTCTACAAATTCTTTTAAATCTTTCATTTTTCTTTAATTTATTGGGTTTTATTAATGTTTAAACGTTGTTTAAATAGTGAATATAAAAGCCAACTTTTGTTTCATCATATCCAATCTCTTTAAGTTTTTTGATAAGCTCATACATTGTTTCTTGTACAATTTTATGAGCTTTGTCTTGTACTTCTGAAGGTGGATATTTATCTCTTAAATTGACAGTCTCATGAGTCATAAATGATTCGTGATTGATATATCCTTTTTTCGGTTTTTTGGTTTTGAAAATTAATTTTGACATCCTATTTAATTTTAAAGTTAATACTCATCATTGTATCTTTTTTGATTTAACCAGGTTACTAAATGCGCCTTTGCTTGTTTTGTTTTTTCTAAATCAGCGTTGTATTTTTGCAGCACATTAAAGCATTTTATTTTAGTGGCCAAGTCTAGTTTTTCCCACGCTTTTTCTGCCTGTTCTTTTTTTCTTTTAAGCCCGTATTTTTCCCAAAATGACTCAAAAGAATAGCTTTCCAGTTTTAGCTCTATTGTCACAATTTGTTTGTACTTTGCCCATTCTTCTATCATTTCGATGTTTTCGGGAAAGGTTCGTTTTCGCAATAAATTAATGAAGCTTGAGCCTTTTAGATTGAGAAAACAATGCAGTATGCCGTCTGATTTTCTATACTGGAAAATCCATTTTTCCTTATTCTCTATAAAAGTTACTTCGTAGGTTACGATTTCTTCCATATCTATAGATTGTTTTCAATAAATTCTAAAACAGCGCAGGTTGTTGCGTGATACGACTTTAAATGACGAACTGTTAAACAAGTTTCGCCTTTGTAAGTTAAAACAGCCTCTACATAATCGTTATTTATAAAGTGGCAAACAATATCCCAGTCTTTATTAATAATGATATGACTATCCTTGGTTACCTTTACTTTGAATTTTGGAAACTGTGAGGCTATTGTTTTCATGCCTTGCATTAGCATCTGCCAATCTTTTACTAAGTGCGGTTTTGGGTTCATTTTAATAAGTATTTAATAGGTTTTACATGCTTGAAATTCTTTGAAATTTCAATTGCTTCTCGCTTTAATCTTGCTTCGGTTTCCCAAATGCTTTCCGATTTATTGATCGGTTTTTTTATTGTTTTTGAGTGCATTTTATACTATTTTTTCTCCTATAATCATTTGTAAATTGCTACCTATTGCAATATCTTCTTTGTCCCTTGAGTTGAGAGTTGCTGCAAAAATCAAGGTGTTTAAAGCATAGGCTTGATGCCATTTCAACGTTATTTTATAAGGCTTTTTTCTAGGCTTGAATTCGTTTTTTATTGATCGGCTTTTGTTGTGAAATTTGTCTGCTATATCGCTGCAGATAGAAAGAACTAACTTCTTATCGTTAGGCTGAATTCTGAAATTCATTTGTGCCATGCCGTTTTCAAATAAATCCAACTGAGTAGATATAAAATGGACTTGAAATTTGGTAAATTCTAGTTCTATTTTCATCTTAACATTCGGTTTTAGTTGATTTATGACCACAGTCTAAGCAGGTTGTGGTTACTTTTTCGCAGGTTGCAGCTACGCTTTCTACATACATAAAAGTGTTTTTATGAGTGCAGTTGTCTTTTTTAAAAATGCTTTTTAGCAGCATTAAAACCGCTATAAAAGAAGTTAGGCCGCAAAGAAAAGATAGCCATACAAGGTCTAAGTCCTGAATTCCCATTTTAAAAGAGGTTTAATTGATTAGTGTTCTGTTTTTTCTCTCGTAGTTCTTTGAGTTGTTTCCTGGCATTAATACCGAGATAAGAATCGAAGGTTCGTTTACAGATGTGAAACTGTTTTTCGATATGTAAATGATATATTTCTTTAAAAAACAGTCCTTGCTTGCTATGATGCAAAGCAATTTCCTGAATTTTTAAAACTTTTGTTAAGAAATTTTCTCTATTATATGCCATTTATACTATCTTTGGAGCCTTCACAACCGCCAAGTTGATAAAGGCCCTTAGATAGTTTCTCAGGGTCTTTTTTTATACCCTAATTTGTCGATGGTCTAGGAATTCCCGTGGCGTGATGCCATGCTTTAGTTCCTATTTTTTCGGCACTGTGTTCATAATTGGCTTTCAAAGCCTGAAACTGTTTGAGCAATTCGTCTAATTCGTCATAATTGTAAGCGTAAAGCTCTTTTTTATGAATTGACGAGACTTTCATCCAGTTATTGAATTTTGTCCAACTGTCAGGCTCTTTTATGCCTGTATGCGTAGCGAGTGTAAGGATGTTGCTACGCTTGCGCTTCATGATCAGTTCCATTTCGGCTGAAAGAGATTGTTCGCTTTCCTTTTTTGAGCTTTCAACCTCTCTTTTTCTGTTATTTTGATAGTTGTTTATTGCACTATCAGAATCAGTAAAGGTGTTAAGCGTTCTTTTTGTTCTTCTTGGAGTTCCCATAATTAAAACAATTGTCCTTGTACAGTTCTATTATCTTTTTTATCCCAAATCACAAAGGGTTTATTACCTCCAAAACGGCTTCTAGGATGTGCTTTGAAGTTGTTTACATACACTTTGATACAAGACATGTATTCGATGTCTTTAGCAGCTTGGTTCTTTGGTTTTTCGTTCTTTGCCCAACTCACCACAATGAATGATTTTTTAGGAAAGAGTTTTACAAGCTCCTTGTATTGTTTTGTTGACAATTCAGAGTAATCCTGACTGTCAATAATTACAATTTTTGCCGAAGCTCTACGTTTTAATCTCGTAACCAATTGGTCAAAAGTGCCTCCGGTAATAAACATTACCTTGCCTTTTACTTCTTCCATATTGTTACGTTGGATAGCAGCTTGTAAGGATTTTGAATGACCTTGTTCATACGAGAAATAATCTGCTTTTGTATTGAACTTTAAGCATAATTCTTTAATGAACTTAACCACAAATTCCGTTTTACCGTGTCCTGAATCGCCAGTAACCGACATCTTGAAATTCTTTTCAATCAAGCCGAAACTGTCTAACCATTCGCCTTCCACATCATACGTATCGAAGGACTTATCAAGAAACTGTGTGATTCCGATTGCTTTCATTTTTACTAATTTTTCATTTTTCGCTCCCGAGACTGGATTCGAACCAATCTCTATGAACCATTCGGGATAAACTACATGTTGTAAGTAGCTTTTGTGTGTTTTGTAAACTGTGGATTGTTGATTACTTTCTTCTCATACCGCTTAAAAGCAGCCATTTCTTTAGTAGATAAATCAACTTTGCAAGTCCAGTTATTAAAGCGGTCTTTGTGAACCAAATGACCATTTACCAAGTATTCTTTTTGATCAACTTTGGGGATTATCTCGACTACTGTTTTCATAGGCTCGAAAAGTTGAGTGAAACATCTTTCCAACGGTTCTTATCATCCTTGGTATAAACTCTCACGTACTTTGCAGTTCCTACAACTACAAGGCAGTCGTTCAGTTTGTCAAATTCTTCCATAAGAGTATCATCACCTAATTCTTTAGCCTGACGACGTGCTTTATTGAGTAGTTTAGCATCATAATCGCCTTTAGAATTCTTCATCAAGATGCTGTCTAAAAGATTGTAAAAGCCTTTGTTTCTACCTTCAAACTTTGCTCTAAAAATGTCTTTGATAGCATTGATGTGTACAATGGCTGAATCATTAAAATCAAACTTATCTTGGTTTTCGACTACTATCTTGATGCTGTCATTTTTCAGCTCGAAGCTCTTAGCTTCCTTAACCGCTTTATCTTCCAGCTCGTACTTCAATGCGTTGAAGTTTTCAGAGTGTACAATCGTTTCGTTTTTAAGCGTTTCAAGTATCCCACGAGCATCTGTGAATCGGTTTAAAACTTCACTTAGAAAGTTTTCTTTGTCCGTGTCATACGCTTTTTTACGCTTGATTTGTTTTTCTTGTTCAACAGCTCCTTTTTGTTTGGCTAATTCCATTAATTCGGCTGCTGTGTACTCTGATATTGGTTTTGTTGTTTCCATGTTATTCATCTATAAAATTAAATTCGTGTTCTCTAAGGTCTAGGGTATCGGCTTCGATTGGCCATTCGTCTTGTTCTGCTTGTTCCGTCATACTTTTATGGTTTTCATTTGGTTTTCTTCGAGTTCGATTAGCTTGTTTACGTAATAATCACGATTCCTTTTTTGGCGTGCGTATTCGTGAGGAGTTCCTTTTTCATTAGCAATAAGCCAATCATTCTGTTCTTTAATTTTGTTTTCTAACCATTGTTTTGATACTTGCATAATCTTAGTTTATAGAGTTAGTTGCCCATTTATTTAGCTTATTGTGCCACATTTGGGTAGCTATTGCACCGCCAAAGGCTTTTACTATTTTTCCTTTTTTGTTTTTTACAATAAGGATTCGCTGAGTTGAGTTGTAGATTGTCATTACATTGGGTATAATTCGTTCAACAATGAGATAGTTACTTCCTGACCTGAAATTTCAGCTTCTTCGAGAGCTGTAATACAAATATTTCTAAGTGAATCGAAGTCTTTTACACGAGTTTTAAGCCAGTTTTGAGCGGGTTTATTAGTAATTCCTAATTCGTTACAAATGCACTCGATATCTTCGGCTATGGATGGGTCTAAATAGGTCCAACCAAATGACCAACGACGGTTTGTTTGAATGAATCCGTTTTTGCGCTTTTCTGCAGCTTTCGAAAGCATTTTTTGAACATCAATACCGATTACAATTACTGCTGCATGACCTTCTAATTCATCGGCAATGGTTTTAACCGTTGGGATATTACCCGCTTTTGAATTTTCAAATTCGTCAATGATCAATACAGGTTTATTGCCTAGATTTCTGATTTTGTCACACACTCTTTTAATGATTGCGCCTTTAGTTCCTGTAGCAACTACACCCACTTCACTGGCTAAATTGATAGCAAACTCTTTTGAGTTTTCGATACCTGAACATTTAACCAGGAATACTTGTGCAGGATACTTTTGTTTGTATTTAGCAGCTGCATAACTTTTTCCAAGTCCTGTATCGCCGTCAACGCCTAATCTTATTTTCTTTTCACGTGCATTTTCAAAAGTGATAATCGATTGTTTGAAATTGAACGTATTGAAATGTTGCCAATAGGTTTTTTCTAGTGTAAATCCAATAGCCAACGCAAGAGCTTCATAATATTTATCAGCAATTTGAGCCTTACCAATCATCTCGTTTCTTTTGACAATTTGATTTACATAAGCTTTGTCGATACCTGCTAATTTTGCCAATGCTACTTGAGTAGTATTGTTTTCGCTTAAATACCTTTCAATTGCTGCAGGTATTTGTTCTAGTTTTTGAATTTGTGTTAACTTTGCCATAGTTGAATGAATTAAGCCGACCATTCAGAGTCATTAAAGTCTCTATTTACTCTCTGTTTGGTCGAATTTTTAAGGTTATTATTCTCGTTATTTATTTGATTCTCGTTATACTTTTCTTTATTACTTCCTAGTGCCATTGCGTGCGTGTAATTCAAGCCTTCGATTACTTCATTTAGTGAGGATTCAAACTCATCAATAAATTCAGTTTGGCGGTCTTTACGGCCTTTTAAGTGACCTAATGCTTTGGTTTTTTCGGCATCCGTTTCAGCGTGCGATTGTGAAGCTCCTACCGAACGAGGACAAGTCATGATAAACTTTTCATCCAGTGTGTATAAATCGGCGAAATCTTCATCCCAAACCACTTTTACTTCAGCTCCTGTGGTGTATCCTGTGGCTTTAGCGATTAGCTCAGTGCCGGCACCGCCAAACTGTGGTATTTCGAACTGGAATAATTCGGTTTCGCTGTAGCCTTTGGTGCGATACACGTTCACATAACCACGCATATAGCTTATATCTACTTTTGTATGCTTAGCAAACAAATAGCGCAATACAGTAGATTCAAGAGGTACGCAATTAGGATGCTTTATTGCGAAGCGTTCTACAGGTGCAACACCGTCACGAAGTTTGGTTTGATTCCAACGCTTGATTAATTCGTGCATTTGGATTACTGCATCCTCATAGCTTGGCATATCATCTATATTGATATGATCAGGATTTGCCTGTCCTTCTAAACCAGTTCCCCATGATGTTGAAAGGAAGTTTTGAATGTCTTTTAAACTACGTTTAAACAATCGAAATTGAGTTTCGGCAGGGTTTGCCTGTGAGTTACCCGCTTCGATGGTTCTTACCTTGTTGAAAACAAGATTTAAGAATGATTTACTTTCTTTAGAAGTAAAGGCACCGTGATTATCGGATATGAATTCGAACATGGTTTGATTGCTTCCGTTTTCGATAGCCATTTTTACAGCTTTTTGCATCATTTTGTCAGTCTCTTTGTGTGAGCCTACAGGAGCTACAGACCAACCGGCAATATGACGGCTTGCTACATCAGTAATCAAAATCACATACAGTTTCATTGTATGCCATTTGCCGTCTGCTTTTTTATACTTGTAGTTGATGGTTCCCGAACCGTCACCCGCAAACAATGAGTGTGCATATTGCAAACGCTCGGTTGTTACGTAGGTCTGAACGTGCTTTTTGTAATGGTCTTCACCGTGACGAGCTTTAGCAGTCAAGATTGATTTGTTAAAACGGGTCAAGTGATGACAAAAAGTACGGTATGCCACAGGCTGTAAATCAAATTCCTGTACATCTTCGCAGTAATCACGCTCCCAAAGTGTACGGATGTACTCTTTTGACGAACCGCCCGGATTCATATACAAATGAAACATCATAGCCTGATGAATGTCGAATTGGTAGATTTCGCCTGTATTTTCGTCAACTAGCGGGTATTTACCCACGATTTGAGCGTTGTCATTTCCGTATTTGCCCGAAACGAAAAAGTTTCTTTGTTCAACAAGGCTTTCTTCTGCAGGAAACTCATTGATTTTATTACGCAAATAAGCTGCTGAGTTTACTTTGAAACCTTCCAGTTGTAAAGGCGCAATCATATCGGCACAAACTTGTAAAAAGTCCTGTTTTTTGTTGATTCCTAAAGCTTTGAAATTGTCGTTAAACAATTGCTTGTATATGAACATACACCATGCACGGCCAGTCGCCATTTGTATTGCCTGATTTTGATTGAAACCAACAATTGCGCTGTACATGTAGTAAGTAATATCAGTATTGTCAATGAGCGTATTTACCTGAGTTTGTATCAGGTTTTTTAATTGATCTTGTTTGTTGTTTTTAGCGGTACTTAACAGAGCTTCATACGCGAGTAGAAGCTCATGTTTGGTACCAAATTTTGAGCGGTAATGTGTGGGCTTTCTATCAGGCAGATTATCATAATCATAATAGAAAGTTCCGTTTACTTTTCCCCAGCGCCATGCGCTTCCTGTGTTAGGCAAAAAGTCACCGTATTTATATCCTTTTTGGATTGATTTTTTGAATACTGTTCTTGCCTTACGTAGGTAATCGTCCGTTACCTGACAAACTTGTAGTAACAAGCGATGAGAAACCCATAAGGTTTCGCCATCTTTATAGTTGCGTACATGTATGTCGTTGTGTAACAATTGCATCTAATTACTTACTCCTTGATTAACAATTTTTCTAACTCGTTGAACTTTTCAACTATTAGTTTAGCCGACTTAGAATCTTTTCTACGGGTTTCAGTCATCACTTTTTTACAATATGATTTACTAAGTCCAGTCATGTTATGAAGTAATTCCCATGTTTTAAATTTTCGGGCTTCTGATATTAATTTGCTCATAACTTTAAAATTTACATATATTTGTATCGCTCAAGTAGGACAAATTTAAACAAAATGAGTAAACGAAATGCAAAACGAGTAAATATTTTATTCATTTTGCATAAATAAAAACATCAGTATGAGTGTCGAAGTGAATAAATCACAGATATTAAAGGACTTAAAAGCGCATTACGGCTTTAAGTCGGATACTGATTTTGCGGAATATTTAGGAATTTCGGTACAAACTTTGTCTTCTTGGAACAGCAGAAACACCTTTAATATCGATTTACTTTATGCAAAATGCGTAAATATCGACGGCAATTTTCTCTTAACCGGAAAGGGTAACATTGAAAAACGAAATGTAAAGGATATGTTACCGAATGAAACGGTAACAAAAACAGTAACATTTTCGGACAAAACGAAAAATATAGAAAATGTTACTGATTTAATAAGTTTTAATACTGAAGGCCTACATAGTAGAATGCCGAAAGTTGTCACAGTTGACAAAAGCGGTAAAGACAATGTTGTATTAGTGCCAGTCAAGGCAGCAGCGGGATATTTACTAGGATATGGAGACGAAAGCTATATACAGAAGCTACCAACGTTTAGTTTGCCTAATATTCAGAATGGAACTTTTAGAATGTTTCAGGCTTCAGGACATTCGATGTATCCAACGATAAGCGATGGTTCTTATGTAGTTGGTGAATGGGTAGAAAATTGGGTTAAAAACATAAAAGACAACCGTATATACGTGATTGTCTGTGATGATGGTATTTTAGTAAAGAGGGTTTTAAATCGCTTAAAAAAATATGACAACCTTTATTTGAAATCGGACAACAGAAAAGAATACCCAAATATAACTTTAGAACCTTATCAAATAAAAGAGGTTTGGGAGGTCAAAATGCACCTTTCTTTTGAATTACCCGACCCAACAGTATTATACGACCGTGTAGGCGACCTAGAAGCCGAAATTGACCACATTAAATCACTTTTAAAAGCCAAAAATTAAACCTTTTTTTGAATAAGCTTAATTTTCGACCTTTTTTATTAAAGTAGAATTAAACCTTTTTAAACCTTTTTTATATATAATGTCTTAGTTTATAGTGTATATTTGGTTTAGCCCCCTATAATGAATCAGTTGAGAAAATTAATTTACAAGGATTTAAAAAAATAATCCCGATTACTTTCATAATCGGGATATTGTATTTTAAGTTTAATTAATTGCTCTTGAATTAATAAATTATTTTAGTTGAAGTAGTTTTACCATTTTGCAAAATTACATTTACAAAAAGTACTTGTTGACTAGACAGTAAACGCTGTATTATATAATCACTGGCAGCAACATCCTCTTTTTGATAAATTATTTTTCCTGAAATATCATAAATAATAATTTTCGAAATCAAATCTTCTGATGAACTTACCGTAATTTCATTTTGCTGCACCGAAACCAATACTGGTTCATCAACTTTTGGAGCTTCAACTACTGGCTCAATTGCATTTTTATCTACATAACGCAATACAAATCGAGTATTAAAAACTCCTTTCACAGTACTAAAAGTATAAGCTCCTTTTTTAAGATCATAAAGCACTTTTAAATCTTTATCTTCTAAAAAGATATTCTGTGACGACAACTCTCCATCAGTATGATCAATACTGATTTGGAATTCACCTTTAATAGCCGATTTATAACCTAAAGCGACACTATCTTGTTTTACAAAAGGTAATGCTCGTCCTTGAATAGACAAATTCGTACCCTTATTCACACTATAGAAATCAACATATTGATTTCCATCATAAGTCTCTCCATCAAAACCACCATCATAATCATTAGTTGCTCCGGTGATATAACCTACTAACATCTGTTTATAAGCTCCTTCTTTATTGGTTAAATTCAACCAAACACGACTTTTTTCTGTCACAGTATTTGTTGTGGTTGTTTTAGATGTACTTAATTTGAAAAACTGATTATTATTCCCCGAAACACGCATACTGTTATTAAATATTACATTTCCAGTTGCTTTCGTTGGTGCAAAAAACCCTTGACCTGCTGCAATTTTACCACTAGGTACCTTACCTCCTGAAGCTGCCACAGCTCCTAAACCACTAGTTCCTACTCCCCCTGTTCTATTATAAGTTGCATAATCATTCGAAATGTAACTATAAGTAGCATCACCACCTACAACCCCAGTACTTGGTGGCGTATTATGTGTCCAGAAATAAAGTGTCCCTTCTAACACAGTCGAATTGGCATCCAAAAAAGCATCTGCATCAATTGCTGAAGGATAAGGATTCCCTAAAAGATGTGTTTGATTTCCGGCTAGTGATGATAAAGTTACAACACCATTGTTTGGAATCCCGATGAAAACTGGATTGGTATCTATTGTTGCTACATTAATATCAAAATATTGAGGCGCTCTGATAAGATAACCATTCCCCTTAACCATTGTAGCTACTCCATTGTATGAAATTACCCAACCTGTATTTGGATTATAACTATAGTATTTATCATAAAGTGTATTAGGTGATAAGTCATGCAAAGTTTGCCCAGCAACAGGAGAAGACCAATATGTAAAATCATAGCGTTTTACCGGAGCTGTATAACGATGGTAATTGATATTTCCAGAATTAACAGCTGCATCATTAATCTGAACCAAACTGGCATTGTTTTCGAAAGTAAGAGAAGCCGTACCAGCTACATCAATACCATTCTCAATCTTCAATGTACGTCCTGATTTTATGGTAACAGCAGTTGTTCCTGTAATCTGACAAGAGCAACCTTCAATATCAACATCATTTGCATTCGTATAATTAGAGGCAAAAATTAATCTTTGATTAATTGCTGGAGTTCCATTACTCCAAGAACCAGATGACCAAGTATTTGTAACTGGAGCGATAATTACTACACTTACTACATCAGAAATACAACTTCCATTATCAACCGCAAAATAATACGTTCCCGGCAAAAGTCCTGAAATAGTTTGTGTTCCTCCTCCTGTAATTGTATAATTAACATTACTATAACTTCCCGTTTGAATAATCGTCCCTGAACTTGGCAAACCATTTAATTTAACACTACCAGTAGGTACTGTACAAGTAGGATTTGTCGGTATTCCTGCCGATGGAGCTAATGGTAAATTATTAACTGTATTGGTAATACCTGAACTAGTTGCTGTACAACCTGAAGCATTAGTAACTATAACATCAACTACCTGACCATTAGTTAAAGCGGTGGTAGTATAAGTAGAGGTAGTACTATTTTGAACACTTGAACCTCCAACTCTAAAATTATAATTCGTCCCTCCGGTAGCTGTAAAAGTCACTGAAGTACCAGCACAAAATGTATTATCAGCATCACTACTTGTTAAACCAGCTATTGGCAAAGCAGTAACTGTATTGCTAATACCTGAACTTGTTGCCGTACAACCTGAAGCATTAGTAACTATAACATCAACTACTTGACCATTAGTTAAAGCGGTGGTAGTATAAGTAGAGGTAGTACTATTTTGAACACTTGAACCTCCAACTCTAAAATTATAATTCGTCCCTCCGGTAGCTGTAAAAGTCACTGAAGTACCAACACAAAATGTATTATCAGCATCACTACTTGTTAAACCAGCTGTTGGCAAAGCAGTAACTGTATTGCTAATACCTGAACTAGTTGCTGTACAACCTGAAGCATTAGTAACTATAACATCAACTACTTGACCATTAGTTAAAGCGGTGGTGGTATAAGTAGAGGTAGTACTATTTTGAACACTTGAACCTCCAACTCTAAAATTATAATTCGTCCCTCCGGTAGCTGTAAAAGTCACTGAAGTACCAGCACAAAATGTATTATCAGCATCGTTACTTGTTAAACCGGCCGTTGGCAAAGCAGTAACCGTTACAGTTACATCAAATCTTGATGCACTTTCACAACCATTTAAAGTTTGAGACGCATAATAATGTGCTCCATTTGTTAAAACTATATTTGATGCTAAAGCAGAACCACCAGTTGAAGTCGAATACCACTTTATTGCAGTTCCTGTAGCAGATAAATTGGCTACCGTTGGATTACTACTTGCACAAAAAGATTGCGAAGCAGTTCCTGTTGGTGCAGCAGTAGTACTAGTTACGGTAATCGTAACAGATGAAGTGTATTGAGAATAAAAAGTTTGTCCATTAATCACAGAAACAGTTCTTCTTTGATAACTGGTAGTCGAAGTTAATGCAGGTGGTGAGTAAGTAGCAGATGTCGCCCCTCCAATAGTAACATAACTACCACTGGCATTAGTTTGCCATTCGTAAGTAATTGTTCCTGAACCTGTAGCTGCTGTTGTTGAAGTTAAGGTATTTGGGACAGTACCGCCACAAATATTCTGTGCAGCTCCTATCACTCCAGCAGTAGCAACATTAATACCTCCAGCAGTCTCAACTTGATCAAATGAATATAAAGCACCACCTCCTGTACAAACAGCATAGTTAGTTGTACCTACATGAATTTCTGTATTATTACTACAAACTCCATTATCCGAAGTATCTAAACTATTCACCCCATTTTGAAGATATAAAGCTACATCTTGAGGTAATGTAATTATAGATTTTTTATTAAAAAAAATCCTTCCTGAAGGAGAAGTAACAACAATTAATAATGAATTTATACTAATATTACTATCAGAAGGAATCTCAATTTCTCCCGAAACAGTTATACTTTTAGCATAAACAGACGAAACATTAAGAACTACTGTTTTACCTGACGGGATTACTACATCATCAGTACTCGTGGGAACCGTTCCCAAAGACCAGTTTGAAGCTGTATTCCATCCGCCAGCAGCTGGTCCTGTATAGGTGTTTGTAGCTGCAAAAAGTGAAAATTGAAACAAAAACAAAACAAAAGTCAGAAATAGTTTTTCACGAAAAATGTTTAATCTGAAAAACAAAAAACTATTAAAAGTAAAATTTAATCTCATAAAAAACGTTTTTTGATTTGGGGCTGGGCAGGCCTTAAAACTTTAATTTTCAATTCATACCTCATGAATTATGACGCAAGATTAAATCGAAATTTTTGTATCAAAAACTAAAAACGTCTATATACTTATTTTCTCGTTGAAGTGCATTTTTTACATTTACAAATCCCTTGTAAACAAAGGATTTGAAAGACAATTAACTTTAATATTTCATTGTTTCTTAGATGTTTTTTATCAGAAAAAATCCCGACCACTTTCGCAATCGGGATATGTAAAAACTATTTTAATAAATATTAATAGACAATCTTTGTTGAAACTATTTTTTCATTCGCCAAAATAACATCAACAAAAAGTACCTGATGTGCCAAATTCAAATGCTGAATTACATAATCAGTAGTTGCTAATTCGTCTTTTTGATAAACTACTTTTCCTAAAATATCATAAATAATAATTTTAGCCATCAAATCTCCGGATGAACTTACTTTTATTTCATTGTTCGATACCGAAACAATCACACCTTCATCAGATATCGCCTCTTTTTCAGCTATTTTTTTAACCATATTACTATTTTCATAACGCAATACAAAACGATTATTGAAGACTCCTTTTTCAGTACTAAAAGAATAGGATTCCTTTCTTAAATCATGTAAAACATTTAATATTTTATCTTCTAAAAACACTGGTTGCGAGGTTAATTCTCCATCAGAGTGATCAATAGCGATTTGAAAATCTCCTTTAATAGCTGATTTATAACCCAAAACCACACTGTCTTTTTGCACAAAAGGCAAAGCACGCCCCTGAATAGATAAATTTATTCCCTGACTCACACTATAAAAATCGGCATATTGATTTCCATCATAAGTCATTCCGTCAAAACCACTATCATAATTATTTGTCGCCCCTGTAATATAGCCTATTAAAGTTTGCTTAAACAGTCCTTCTTTATTACTTAAATTCAACCAAATACGACTCTTTTCTATAACATTAGCAGTAGTTGATTTAGAAGCAGTACTCAATTTAAAAAACTGCGAATTATTTGTTCCTGATATACCACCTGAAATTCGCATACTATTATTAAAAACCAACGTTCCTCCACCAGCACTTGTCGGAGCAAAGAAGCCCTGTCCGGCTGCAATTTTACCATTTGGCACCTGTCCCCCTGTAATTGCAGCAACGCCCGTACTTACACCTCCTGTACGATTATAAGTTGCATAATCATCTGAAGTGTAATTATAAATAGCATCTCCTGCTACACTAATACTTGGAGGCGAATTATGAGTCCAGAAATAAAGTGTCCCCTCTAAAACAGTTGAATTTACATCTAAAAACACATCTGCATTTATAGCCGAAGGATAAGGATTTCCTAAAAGATACGATTTATTTCCGGCTAATATTAAATTAAAAACCCCATTATTTGGAACCCCGATAAACATTGGATTCGTATCAATAGCAGCAGTAGTTATACTAAAAGTTTCTGGCGTCCGAATAAGATATCCTATTCCGGGATCCATTACTTTAGCACCATCATAATAAATCACCCAACTATTTGTGACAGAATTATAACCATAATACTTGTCCCGCAAAGTATTTGGCGACAAGTTATATAAAGTTTGTCCAACAACAGGAGAAGACCAATATGTAAAATCATAGCGTCTTACAGGAGTAGTATAACGTTTATAATTAATATTTCCTGTATTAACCGCAGCATCATTAATTTGAACCAGACTTGCATTATTTTCGAAAGTCAAAGATCCACTAGTCTGAACAGCTACACTATTATGAACCGTTAAAGTATGAACTGAGTTTATAACAACATTAGCGGAGTTATTAACTTGACATGAACAAGCTTGTATATCAGAAGTTGAACTAAAATTAGATGCAAAAACAATATGTTGATCTGATGTAGGTACACCACTACTCCATGTTCCAGAATAAGTATTTATCACCAAATTATTTATACCAACATTTGCCGAAGCTGTTGAGATACAACTTCCATTATCTACAGAAAAATTGTAATTTCCAACTGCTAACCCTGCAATTGTTTGTGAAGTACCCGTTATTCCATAAGTAGCATTAGAAGTACCTGTTTGAACTATATTTCCCGAAGCTGGCAAACCACTCAACACAACACTTCCTGTTGAAACAGTACAAGTAGGCTGAGTTTTAGTTCCGATTAATGGAGACGAAGGTGTTACAGGTTGAATATTGATTGTGAAATTTGTATTTGCAGAAGTACACCCTAATGAACCAGCATTAATACTATAAATTCCTGCTGGAGCTGTTACCACTGAACCTGAAACATTCACTCCTGTTGACGGAAATATTGTATAAATATATGATGCATTATAATTAGTAATTGTAAAACTTCCTGTAGCTACACTGCATGTAGGCTGAGTTATTGTTCCAATTATTGGATTAGAAGGAATAGCATTTACACTCATTGTAACACCTCCAGAAGTAACAGGAGACCCTGTTAAACAAGGACTTGCATTAGATGTCATTTCTACCGAAACCACATCGCCATTAGTCAATGTTGCATTTGTGTAAGTGGTCAAATTTGAACCAACATTAACTCCATTTAATTTCCATTGATAACTTGGTGCTGTCCCTCCATTAGTTGGAATTGCTGTAAACGTAACGGATGTTCCTGAACAAATTGCACCTAAAGGTGAAGCTGAAATACTAACATTCGCAGGTAAATTTGGATTAACTGTCATTGTAACTGTATTTGACGTTGCAGGACTTCCCGTTAAACAAGGTGTCGCATTTGAGGTCATCACACAAGTTACTACATCACCATTAGTTAATGCTGCATTTGTATAAGTCGTCGAATTTAAACCAACATTAACTCCATTTAATTTCCATTGATAACTTGGTGCTGTCCCTCCATTAGTTGGAACAGCTGTAAACGTAACGGATGTTCCTGAACAAATTGCACCTAAAGCTGAAGCCGAAATACTAACACTCGCAGGCAAATTTGGATTGACTGTCATTGTAACTGTATTCGATGTTGCAGGACTTCCAGTTAAACAAGGTATCGCATTTGAAGTCATCACACAAGTTACTAAATCGCCATTAGTCAATGTTGCATTTGTATAAGTGGCGGAATTTGAACCAACATTAACTCCATTTAATTTCCATTGATAACTTGGTGCTGTCCCTCCATTAGTTGGAGCAGCCGTAAACGTAACGGATGTTCCTGAACAAACTGCGCCTAAAGGGGAAGCCGAAATACTAACACTCGCAGGCAAATTTGGATTGACTATCATTGTAACTGTATTTGACGTTGCTGGACTTCCAGTTAAACAAGGTGTTGCATTTGAAGTCATTACACAAGTTACTAAATCGCCATTAGTCAATGTTGCATTTGTATAAGTGGCCGAATTTGAACCAACATTCACTCCATTTAATTTCCATTGATAACCAGGCGTTGTCCCACCATTAGTTGGAGTTGCCGTAAAGGTAACACTCGTACCTGCACAAATAGACCCGGAAGGAGAAGCTGCGATACTAACACTCGCAGGCAAATTTGGATTGACAGTTACCGTTGCACTTCCTGAAAGCGTATTGGAACAATTTGGTGTGCTTTGATAAACCACACTAACCAAGTTATAAACGAAAGTTCCTGAAGTAGTCGTAGCAACTGCAATATTTGAAGAACTATTTGCTGCTACATTTACAGTTTGATTAGCCCCTCCATTTACAGTATAAGTTACGGTTACGGCAACAGTTTGAGGATTAGCAAATGTAATATTAGGTGAGGCAGCTCCTACACATACGCTCGTTGTCCCACTAATAGTTGCTATAGGAGTGGGACGAACAATTAAATTAGCTCCGGAATCTACAATAGCTGCCGTAGTAGTCGTACAAGAAGAATTTGAAATAGAAACCAATGTATAACCGGTATTTGATGTCGGATTATCTGCTGGTGTAAAACTATAAGCTGACGAAGATGGGATTGCAATTGTATACTGCAATAAAGTGACATCATTTCTATAAGTTATACTATAAGGCAACGAAAAACTGGAAGCTTCAGCATTATAAGTTAATTGAGGGCTACCTCCGGCACAAATAGTAGTCGCCGAAAAACCATTAATTACGTTATTAGGCGATGCATTAACCGTTACTGTTCCACTTATTATAGCTGCTGTACAAGGTGCAGTATGTCCACTGGTTGTTATTGTATATGTCCCTCCTACTGTTGGGATTCCACTAATAGTTACCGTTTTAGCACCTACATTCACCGCAGAAGACAACCCAGCCGGCAAACCGCTCACAGAAGCATTAGTTGCACTTCCTGAAAATGTGTAAACGGTATTTGTGATTGCTGTTCCTGAACAAACAGTCGGACTTTGTGTTCCACTTGTTAAAACAATAGCAGAACTCGGATTCACAGTAACTACTGTTGCTGCTGACGAAGCACTTAGACAACCCGCAGCATTTGTTACCTGAACAGTATAACTACCGGATGTTGTAGGACTTATACTTTGGGTAGTTGCTCCTGTTGACCATAGATATCCTGTTCCGGCACTGGATGTCAAAATAACGCTTCCCCCTGAACAAAAAGTAGTTGCACCTCCGGCTGTAATTGTTGGAGTTGCAGGTAATGTATTCACAACAACTGAAATTTCAGCAATCATGGCATTTGTAATACCCGAATTTTTTATTTTAACCTGATATGTTCCAGCTGAAGTAGCGGTTGCAGCAAAACTATATGTTGGACTGGAAGAAAAAGTAGTCGCTGCAAGACCCGGACCAGAAAAAGAATAAGTAAAAGTCCCTGAAGAAGTAGGAGGAGGTGTTGCCGTAAGAGTTATTTGACTACCAACGCAAACCGGACTATTAGAAGCCAAACTACCAGTACCAGCATAAGATAATAAATCAGCAAAACTTAAATCGGCACCCGCACCACCATTACAACTCGCTAATAAATTTGTTCCTATATAAATTCGTTCCGATGCATTACAAGATCCTCCTATCAAATCAGATCCCGGTTCAAAAGTTATCGATGAACCTTCAGCAAGAAGTAAACGGTTATTCCCAGGAGAAAAATCAAATGATCCCTTATTTTTTACAATAACCTGAATAGGACCTAAACAGGTTAAATTCAATTCTGCATCCATATAAATACTCGTAATGGAAGATCCATTTCCAACTGTTAAAATGCCATTACAAACACTTAGTGGTGAAGTCCCACATGTAAATGTACTAGCATTTACTGTTCCCGAAGTAGTAATAGAACATTGGGCTGCGACATTTTGATTAAATCCTACAATAAACAATCCAATCGAAAGTATAATTGAGCAAACTCTTTGCGTTGTATGATTAAGTCCAAAATTCTGAAGTAATTTTCTTTTCATAATTTCAGCATTTAAGGTTCAAGTCTCAATAAAGTCTCCGCAAAATATTTTTTGCATAAGACTTTTTATGCCAATAACAAACTCATTCTATTGATTTTATAGTCTTTTTAAATTTCATTTATTATTTAACTGACGAAGTATTTGCTTTTTAGCATGAAATTTTAACAGACTTTTTTATATCGCTTTTTTCGTAAAAAAGGCCTAAAACTGATAAAAGAAATGTTTTCAATTCAATTAAAACTGGCTTTAATAAAAATGTGGTATTTTTTTTGAACTAAAGCAGTATTTGTCAGGTCAAAAAACCATATAAGACTATGATTTTCAATTAATTCTCTATTGAAGTTAGCAATTATGAGCCGTAAAGAGTAAAAAAATCGTCAAAGCACCTTTTTATCTGTTATACAACCCCTTAGCCATAACTCAGAAAATATGATTTGAAAAATCAATAAAAAAAACCGAATTTTGAATACCTAAAATCCTCCGGAATGAAAGACGTTTTTTCCCTCAAAGATGCTATCCAAAAAATAGAACATTACTGTGCCTATCAGGAACGTTGCCACGAAGAAGTAGAGCAAAGATTGCGGGATATGAAAATGAATTCAGATGAGATTGACCAAATTATAGCCCATCTTATCAATGATAATTTTCTAAACGAAGAGCGTTTTGCATGTAGTTTTGCAAGAGGAAAACACCGTATCAAATATTGGGGAAAAATCCGAATTACCAATGAATTAAAATTCAGAGGTATCAATCAAACTTTAATCAATATTGCATTAAAAGAAATCAGTGAAGAATACTACACTACTTTTGATACCTTAGCAACAAGACATTGGGAATCAATCCGGGAAACAAATTCACTAAAAAAAAGAAAGAAATTTTGCGACTTTATGTTAAGACGCGGATTCGAAAGCAATCTCGTTTATGAGAAAATCCGGGAATTAGAAAATAACACAACAGAAGAATAGATTTTTTTCACAAAGAAACACCAAGATACACGAAACAAAAAAAATCACTTAGCGAAGCTTTGTGAAACCTTAGCGAATCTTTGCGTTACAACTCACTAAATTGACAACAAAACACTCACTGCGTTTCCTCCAAAACCTACAGCATTAACCAATACTTTCTTTATAGGTATGGTTTGTTTTTGTGCCTTCGCAAAAGGAACTCCGATGAATTGATTGTTTTGCAACATCATAACAGCTAACTCAACACTTAAAATCCCTGAAGCACCAAAAGTATGTCCTATTTTCCATTTATTGGTAGTCAATAACGGAAGGCTTTCGCCAAAGATTTTCTGAATTGCTTTATACTCGGTTAAATCACCGGCTTTAGTTCCCGGAGCGTGCATTACAATGGCGTCCACATCATCTAAGTTGGTATTTTCCAACGCCATTTTCATCGATTTTTGAAAACAAGTGGCTTCTGCCGAAATGGAAATATTGTGTTCTAAAATCTCAGTAGCATATCCAACTCCTTCTATAAAAGCCAAAGCATTTTGTTTCTTCCCTATTTCGAGACAACAAACTGCTGCTCCTTCACCTAGAATCATCGAATTGAGCTTTTTCTCTAAGTTCAGCGCCTGATTGGGATATGCTTCTTCGCTATGCGAATATATTTTCAAAGCGCGCATTTGAGCAATGGTAAAATCGGTTAAAGGTGCTTCACTTCCACCAACAAGAAATTTATCGACCATTCCGGAACGCAACCAGGCCACACCATTTAAAAGTGCGTGCAAAGCAGTAGAACAGGTTATCGAATGCGAAATTTCAGGTCCTGTACTTTGTAAATCATGCCCCACCCAGGAAGAAATATTTCCTAAAGTGGTTGTTGGCGAAGCCAACGTATGGGCTTTTCCTGTTTCTAAATATTCTTGTAAATGTTTCTCGAATAAATCTGTTGCTCCACGCGAAGAACCGATGTTTATTCCAAAAATCGAATTCTTGTCCCATCCTGCATTTTTAACAGCCTGACGCGAAGCCGCCATAGCATACAAAACTGAATTGTCTAAGGATTTATATTTAACATCCGATTGCTGTAATTCGGTCACAATTTGTTGTGATTGCTCGTCCAACACAGCAACTAAAGTCTCCTGATTGTCTAACTTCTTTTTAGAGAAAAAATGTTTTTCAGAAAGGTAATTTTTCCAAATGGTTTTCGAATCATTTCCTAGTGGAGAAATGGATGACAAAGCTGTAATTGAAATGAGTGTTGACAAGGCTATTTATTTTTATTACACGAAGATTCGCAAAGAATTTTCACAGAGATTCACGAAGATTTTTTTTATAAAAACTTAGTGTAACTTCGCGTTTCTCTTTGCGAAACTTTGTGAAATATTTTATTTGCAAATTTATACTATTTCCAATGCGTTTTCGACCACTTCATATACTTTTTGCAATTGTGCATTAGTAATGATATATGGTGGCAAAATGTAAACAATATTCCCTACCGGACGCAGAATGATTCCATTTTCAATAAAGAAATTATAAAGTTTAGTACGCATAGTTCCATAATAAGTCTCTTCATTTTCTTTTTTAATTTCCAATGCAAAAATAGTTCCCAAAACTCTGGTAGTGGTCACTTTTGGATGATTCTTAATGTGCTCCTGAAACGCCAAATGATTTGCATTTACCCGAACTAAATTCGCCTGCATTTCTGGGGTTTGCAACAATTCAAAACTCGCTAGAGCTGCCGCACAACCCGTTGGATTCGCGGTAAAAGTATGCCCATGAAATAAGGCTTTATTGATATCATCATCATAAAAAGCATCAAATATTTCCTGAGTAAAAGTAGTAATCGCCATTGGGATTGTTCCGCCAGTCAAGGCTTTGGACAAACACATCATATCGGGAACTTGTTGACAATAATCCATTGCGAAAGTTTTTCCGGTTTTTCCAAAACCCGTCATCACTTCATCAGCAATGGTCAGCACATTATTCTCTCTGCAAATTTTGATTAACTCGTCCAAAGCTTCTGGTTCATACATTACCATTCCTGCTGCTCCCTGTACCAAAGGTTCAAAGATAAATCCGGCACAATTGTACTCCTGAATCACTTTTTTCAAAGCATCAAAACTGGCTTGTTCACGTCCTTTTACAGGAACCAGAATGCGCACCACATCGATAAACATCCCTTGAAAAGCCTGAGTATAAAACGAAATTCCACTGGCTGCCATAGCCGCAAAAGTATCACCGTGAAAAGCATCTTCAAATGCAATAATCGTCGTTCTTTTTTCGCCTTTATTGAAGAAAAACTGCAAAGCTACTTTTATGGCCACTTCAACTGAAGTAGAACCATTATCTGAAAAGAATATTTTTTGTTGATTTTCAGGAAGAATTTCCATCAGTTTTTCGGCAACTTTCACCGCTGGTTCATGCGTAAAACCACCAAACAAAACATGTTCTAAAGTCGTCAATTGTTTATAAATCGCATCGGCAATAAATTTGTTAGAATGCCCAAAAGGATTCACCCACCAGGATGCAATTGCATCGATGTATTCTTTACTGTTTTCGTCCCAAAGCAAAGCTCCCTGACCTTTTGTAATAGCTATAGGAGTTTGAGCTGTTTTATGTTGCGTATAAGGATGCCAAAGGTATTGGCTGTCTTTTTCGATTAAGTTCATGTAGTAAAGAATATAGAAAATAGAGAATAGAAAAAAAGACTAAACCCTATAATTTTCGACAAAGATAAGAAAGTCTATTCTCTTTATTCTATTCTCTATTCTCTGTTATAAATTCATTAAATTTTTCCGAAACAACTCAGCATATTCCCGAATCACATTTTGGTCAAAATAAGGTTCTTCCTCAATTCTTCCAATGTAATTGAGTCCTGTTTTTTTCAGAATTATAGACTCTGTTGCTTGGTTTTCCTTTCCGTTAAAAAGAATTCCTGCAATTTCAATTTTTCGGTTTTGCAAAGCTTCGATCGTTAACAAAGTATGATTGATACTGCCCAAATAATGACGAGAAACTACAATTACCTTATAATCGGGTTTTATTAAATCAATCACGCAATCTGAATCATTCAATGGAACAAATATTCCTCCTGCTCCTTCAACTACAAGATGATTATTAGTAACTGGTTCTGTTATTTTCTTCAAATCAATAACCACATCATCCAATTCGGCAGCAAGATGTGGACTTGCAGGGGTATTTAAAGCATAACTATTTTGATGAATTACTGTTTTATCATTCGATAAATAGGCTTTAATCTTATGACTATCTGAAGTAGCTAAGTCACCTGCCTGAATGGGTTTCCAATAATCTGCTTCTAAAGCCTCTGTTATAATGGCTGAGGCAATCGTTTTACCTACATCGGTTCCAATTCCTGTTATAAATAATTTCATATTTTGGGTTTAACCGCAAAGTTCGCAAAGAAAGCGCAAAGTCCACAAAGAATTAACTTTTAAAAAACTAATTCGCTTAACAACTGCAAAACATTCGAGATTTCCTCTTTCGAATTAAAGGCATGCAAACAAAATCGTAATCTTTCCTGTCCTTCCGGAACAGTGGGCGAAAGTATGGGTTTTACATCAAAACCTTTTTCCTGAAGTTGTTTAGCAATCCATTTTACTTTTTCATTTCCGGGAATAATCGCTGACTGAATTGCCGATTTACTGCGAACAAATATTGGCTTTAACCCCAACAAATTCTTTTGTTGATTAAAATGAATGATATTTTCTCTCAACAAATGAATGTCATTGTTTTCAGTTTCCAAATGCTGATAAGCAACTAAAATTGTCGCTACTGAATGAGGCGAAAGTCCTGTAGTATAAATAAAACTACGTGCGAAATTAACCAAATATTGCTTCAAATCTTGCGAACCTAAGATTGCAGCTCCATGACATCCCAATCCTTTTCCGAAGGTCATAATTCGGGCAAAAACCTTATGTTGTAAGCCAAATTGCTGAACTAATCCTGTCCCGTTTATACCAAAGACACCCAAAGCATGCGCTTCATCGAAAACTAAATAACCGCCATATTTTTCAGAAACAGCGATCAACTCTTCTATATTGGGGCAATCGCCATCCATAGAAAAAACACTTTCGGTCACAATATAAACGTTTGTTGGAATTTGGGATTTCGAAGATTGGAATTTAATAATTAATCTTTCTAAATCTTCAAAATCATTGTGTTTAAACTTATATGATTTCGCATTCGAAAGCTGAATACCATCGCGAATAGAGGCATGACACAATTCGTCATACAGAATCAAATCGCCTTTTTGGGGAACAGCACTAAAAAAACCCACATTGGCATCATAACCCGAATTAAAAATTAATACCGATTCTGACTGATGAAATTGAGCAATAAAATCCTCTGTTACATCATACAAATTATGATTCCCAGAAAGTAATCGTGAACCTGTAGCTCCGTTTTGAATACAGCCATTATCAACTAAATACTGATGCGTTGTATTAAAAATAACTGCTGACTTTGAAAAACCAAGATAATCATTGGAAGAAAAATCGATTAAATTATTGCCCAATGGCAATTGGCGCAATGCGTTATTTTGAACTCTGGATTCCAGTTTTACTTTGAGGATATTCGGAAGATTTCTCATAAATCAAAAATAAAAAAAAACGCCAAGCAAAGCTTGACGTTTTGTATAAATAATAAATTGTCTTAGTCTGCTAAAACAATTATTTTATTGTCTTTCATTTCAATAGTTCCTGAAGAAATAGCTAAAGTATAGTTTTGATCATTTACTTTCGAAAACAACTTTGCTGATTCTTTGCTAAACTTAAATTCTGGTGCTGTAATCTTTACAGTTCCTTTTTGAAGCAGGGAAACTATTGGAGCGTGATTATTCAAAATTTGAAAACTTCCATCAACACCTGGTAAAGTTACTGACGTTATTTCTCCTTTGAATAAAGATGCCTCTGGTGATACTATTTCTAAAATCATAATTTTTTGAGTTATGAATTATAAATTATGAATTATAAGTTTCGTAAAAAACTCATAACTCATAACTCATAACTTATTTATATTAAGCTTCAGCTAACATTTTTTCTCCAGCTTCGATAGCTTCTTCGATAGTCCCTTTAAGGTTGAATGCTGATTCTGGTAAGTGATCTAATTCACCATCAATAATCATATTAAATCCTTTAATAGTATCTTTAATATCAACTAATACACCTGGAATACCTGTAAATTGCTCAGCTACGTGGAACGGTTGAGACAAGAAACGTTGTACACGACGTGCTCTTGATACAGCTAATTTATCTTCTTCAGATAACTCTTCCATACCTAAGATCGCAATGATATCCTGTAATTGTTTGTATTTTTGAAGAATCTCTTTTACTCTTTGCGCACAGTCATAGTGCTCATTTCCTAAGATATGTGGAGTCAAGATACGAGAAGTAGAATCCAATGGATCTACCGCTGGATAAATACCTAACTCAGCAATTTTACGAGACAATACTGTTGTAGCATCTAAGTGAGCAAACGTTGTTGCCGGTGCCGGGTCAGTTAAGTCATCCGCAGGAACGTAAACCGCTTGTACAGATGTAATAGATCCTTTGTTTGTAGATGTAATACGCTCTTGCATTGCACCCATCTCAGTTGCCAATGTTGGTTGGTAACCTACCGCAGATGGCATACGACCTAAAAGTGCCGATACCTCAGAACCTGCTTGTGTAAAACGGAAGATATTATCAACGAAGAACAATACGTCTTTTCCTTGATCAGATCCTGCTCCATCACGGAAATATTCAGCAATAGATAATCCGGAAAGTGCCACACGTGCACGAGCTCCTGGTGGCTCATTCATTTGTCCGAAAACGAAAGTAGCTTTAGACTCTCTCATTCCTGGCAAATCTACTTTAGACAAATCCCATCCTCCATTTTCCATAGAGTGCATGAATTCCTCACCGTATTTAATAATTCCTGACTCTAACATCTCACGAAGCAAGTCATTTCCTTCACGTGTTCTCTCACCTACTCCTGCGAATACTGAAAGTCCACCGTGACCTTTTGCAATATTGTTAATCAACTCCTGAATTAATACTGTTTTTCCAACACCAGCACCACCAAACAATCCAATTTTACCTCCTTTTGCATAAGGCTCAATCAAATCGATTACTTTAATACCTGTGAATAAAACTTCAGAAGATGTAGATAAATCTTCAAATTTTGGTGCCTGACGGTGGATTGACATTCCATTCTCACCTGTTTTAGGCAATTCTGGCAAACCATCAATAGCATCTCCAACAACGTTAAATAAACGTCCGTAAACATCTGCTCCAATCGGCATTTGAATAGGATTACCTGTTCCTACTACTTCATATCCTCTGCTCAAACCATCTGTTGAATCCATCGAAATGGTACGAACAGTATTTTCTCCAATATGAGATTGTACTTCTAAGATTAATTTAGTACCATCTTTTTTTACGATTTCTAATGAATCATAAATTTTTGGAAGTTCAACATCCTTACCGTTGAAAACAACGTCAACTACTGGGCCAATGATTTGGGCAACTTTTCCTATTACTCTAGACATTACTTATGTATTTATTAAACAGCTATTTAGGTTTACGAAACTTACCTCATCAAAATTCAATGATTTAGGTCTTTTTTCAGAGCGCAAAGATAATTTTTTAAAACATAAAATCAACAATTTTATTTAAAAAACGTAAAAAAATAAAACAAGCCATCAAAACGACTCTCAAACCAACTCAAAAAATGCCGATTTTACTAAAAAACAGAAAATCACTTCCTTATTAAAACAAGTGATTTTCTGTTAAATTTAAAAAACTATTTCAAAAACTTCATTATGGATTTATTGTCCAGGAAGCAAAATACTGCTGCCCTATATATCCTGCTCCCAAAACCTGCGCATATTCTTTCCCACCAATATTAGAAGCACCTAATTTTAAAATTGATTTAAGCCCTGGCATTGCATAATTAATTTGAGCATCAACAACTGTAGCCGATTCAATCATCCCCGTAGCAAATGATGATTCCCACAAATAGGCACTATTCCATCTTCCGCTAACATTAATTCCAAAGTTTTTAAATAGTTTCTCATTACCAATAGATGCTTTGACCCTGTTTTTAGGAGTATTAAATCCTGCCTGAAAACTTGGATCTGCTGACTGATCAAAACTAAACTCAGCATAATTATAATTTATTCCTAAATCATAATTACCAAATACTTTTTTAGAAAGTCCTATTCCAAAACCAAAAGATTTAATCTCTAAAGGCGTATTGGTATACAACTGATAAACTCTGTAATCAGAATTTGCTAAAGCAACTAAACTCTGAATCTCTGGATTTGTAATATAAGGAACCGGAGAATCTGTAGCCCCCGAAGCAAAATTAAAAGTTTCACTTGCGCTACCATACAAGGGCGCTACAGCCAAAGCTCTTCCTATAAAATCATTATAAATATTATAATACCCGTTAATATCTATATTTACTTTTTTAATTTGAGAACGATAACCTAACTCAAATGCTTTTACTTGCTCTGGTTTTACTAAAGGTACATTTGTTTTTTTTAATAATGCAGCTGCACCAGGCGTGTTTCCAGGGTTAGCAGCCAAAAAAGCTCCGAAAGCCTCAACTGAAGTCCGGGTATACGAATTCAAATAAGCATTATTTCCGTTTACTGTAACAGATGCTGCTCCACCAGTATAAAACTGACCAGTAGCCGAAACCGGCAAAGTTTCTGAATATCTTAATAAATTATCCGGAGCCGAACCTAACAACAATGCAGGACCGGCATTAAACCCTATATATTGATCCTGAGTTCCCGGATTTCTAAATCCTGTCTGAAAAGACATTCTGAAGTTATGCCTTTTTTCCTCACCCATTGCATACACCAGTGACAGTCTTGGAGAATAATTACCCTCAAAATTCTTAGATTTATCATAACGAATAGAACCTGTAAACTTCAATCTGTCATCAAGAAACTTCTTTTGCAACTGAGTATAAAATCCATAATCATTATAATTAATTCCGCTTTTAGCATCCGTATAAATTCTTCCGTGTGAGTTTAACAAATACTGTCTGTAAGAACCACCCACCTGAATCTCTCCGAAATTTATTAAATCTTTAAAATTATAATTAACATCTGAATGATAAATTTTAGAATTATCAACCAGTTTAGAACCTGTAAGCGCATCCGGATCTCCAATAACTTTATTATACGCAGATTGAAAAGCTGCGGTACCAGGAATCAATCTGCCAATATCGGCCTGACTACGGGCAAAAGCATGTGAAGCGGTAACATCTCCCGGAGTAATTCCCGGAACTAAGCCCGAATAAGCACCAACATATTTTGTCAGATAATCAGTAAACCATTGTTTATTTGATTTCCACGCATTGTTTATATTCCAACCCGTAAAAAGCATATCGTAGGATTGCCCGCCATCCTCTGAAGTAGTATACCCTCTTATGAAAAAGTTCTTCCCTTTAATTTCTAATTTATGCTGCTGCATAAAAAAATTATTCAAATAATACCTGTTTCCACCCTGATATACTGCATTACCAAAACCAAACTTACTCAACCAAATCACTTCCAGTCTCTCATCGCCCAATGGACGAAAATGAAGCGACAAATCAATCTTAGTATTAGTAGCTTTATTATCTGTCAAGTCAACTTCATTATACCCGGTTCTGGAAACAACAGTATTTAAGGACGGAATAGAAGCGACTAATGAAGGTGCTAAAGTCGCTAAGTTAGTTGCAATTTCATCACCATACACATTTAACCCATTGTATCCTGGATTTGCTCTCGTTTGACCTGTGATTTTTCCATTATTGTATTCATTATAATTAGTCGCATACCAATCTGTCCCACGCATATAAGTAAAATTTGCTTTAGCAGCAAAATGCTTATCAAAGGCATGCGCCATTCTTATTCCGTAATCAATATAATCATTATTACCCGCTGCTTTTTGGTTAGTTTGCCCATATTTTGCATAAGCTGTTATTCCCTGATAAGTAAAAGGACTTTTACTATTCATAAACATAATACCATTAAAAGCATTTGCACCATATAATGCAGATGAAGCTCCAGGCAGTAGCTCTACATTTTGAATATCAATCTCTGAAACACCAATCATATTTCCTAAAACGAAATTCAACAATGGAGAAGAATTATCCATACCGTCTACCAGTTGCAGAAAACGCTCATTTGCCACTGTAGCAAAACCTCGGGTATTAATAGATTTAAAAGTCAAACTACTGGTGTTCATTTGGACTTCTTTTAAGTTTTCCAAACCATCATAAAAAGTGGGAGAAGCCGTTTTTTTCACATCAGCAATACCCATTCTCTCAATAGTGACTGGCGATTCAAAAACTCTTTCCGGTGTTCTGGAGGCAGACACCACAATTTCATTAAGTACATTCTGTTTTTCATTCAGAATAACATTAATCACTTGTTTATTTGAAGTAATTTGCATTCTTTTTGATTCAAAACCCAAACTACTGATTTCGATTTCAAACGGAAGCCCCTTAGAAGTATTTAAAATAAATTTTCCGTCGCTGTCAGTAACTGAACCAGCTGAATCGCCAATTACCTTAACATTTGCTCCGACAACAGGCTGGTTATTACTTTCAACAACTACACCTTGAACAGCATTCTGTGCATTTAAAACACCACAGAAAAACAATGACAAAATAAACAAATACGCTTTCATATGATTAAGTTTTTATTAGTTTGAGGGCATTCAAAAGTCATCAACTTTCTCATTTACAACATCACCAAAAAACCAAGCGTCTCTGACTAATTAAACTTACGCAAAAAAATTAACATTTAACAAAAAATCTGTCAGAAAATTCAATTTCAGAAAACACAATATACTTTCAAAAAATTGCATAAAAAAAGCAAGACATCTGTCTTGCTTTTTTCTATTTTTCAATCTTACTAATTATTTATTCTACTGTAACTGATTTTGCCAGATTTCGAGGCTGATCCACATTACAATCTCTGTAAACCGCAATGTAATAAGACAACAATTGCAACGGAATTGTAGTAATCAAAGGTGATAACGCATCTGAAGTTTCAGGAATTTCGATAACATAATCAGCTAATTCCCTAACCTGAGTATCTCCCTTAGTCACAACGGCAATAATTTTACCACTTCTTGACTTAATTTCCTGAATATTACTTACAATTTTATCATAATGTCCTTGCTTTGGCGCAATTACCACAACTGGCATCTGCTCGTCAATTAAAGCAATCGGACCATGTTTCATCTCGGCAGCAGGATAACCTTCAGCATGAATATAGGATATCTCTTTTAATTTTAAAGCACCTTCTAAAGCTACAGGGAAATTATAACCACGACCTAAATACAAACAATTAGGCGCATCCTTGAACGCAGCAGCAATTTCTTTAGCTCTTTCAATAGTTCCCAAAGCTTCTTTTACCTTCTCAGGAATCAATTCTAATTCCAATAAATACCTGTGGAAATCAGAATGAGACAAAGTTCCTTTTGCTTTTGCCAAACGCAAAGCTAACATAGTTAATACTGTAATTTGAGTAGTGAACGCTTTCGTTGAAGCCACACCAATTTCAGGACCTGCGTGAGTATAAGCACCTGCATGTGATTCTCTTGAAATAGAAGAACCAACCACATTACAAACCCCAAAAACAAAAGCTCCATGTTCTTTAGCCAATTTAATAGCAGCCATAGTATCAGCAGTTTCTCCTGATTGAGAAATAGCAATAACTACATCGGTACTTTTTATAATTGGATTTCTGTATCTGAATTCAGAAGCATATTCTACTTCTACAGAAACTCGGGCAAACTCTTCAATAATATATTCAGCCACTAAGCCTGCATGCCAGGAAGTACCGCAAGCAACGATAATTATTCTTTCGGCATTTAAGAATTTTTCCAAATTATCTTCAATTCCCGACATCTGAACAATTCCTTTGTCAGCATGTAATCTTCCTCTGTAAGTATCCTTGATAACACTTGGTTGCTCAAAGATTTCTTTCAGCATAAAATGATCAAATCCTCCTTTTTCAATTTGCTCCAAATTCATTTGAAGTTCCTGAATATAAGGATCAACCAAACTATCGTCTTTAATTTTTCTAATTTTAATTGGCTTACGAAGACTAATATTAGCCATTTCACCATCCTCTAAATACACCGCATTGGAAGTATATTCGATAAAAGGAGAAGCATCAGAGGCAATAAAATACTCTTCTTCCCCAACACCAATTGCCAGAGGACTTCCCAAACGGGCAGCAACAATTTCATCCGGATTTTTACTATCAAAAACAGCAATTGCATAAGCCCCTACCACTTGATTAAGCGCTAACTGAACTGCTTTTCCTAATTTTAGTTTTTCTTTTTTCTGAACTTCTTCTATCAAATTCACCAATACTTCGGTATCGGTATCTGAATGAAAAATATAACCACGCTTCATCAATTCTTCTTTCAATGGCGCATAATTTTCAATGATTCCATTATGAACAATTGCCAACTCACCAGAATTTGAAAGATGAGGATGCGAATTCACATCATTCGGAACACCATGTGTAGCCCAACGCGTATGACCAATTCCAATAGTTCCATTTGTAGTAATTTCTTTCTGAGCACGTTCTTCAAGTGAAACAACTTTTCCTTTTGTTTTACAAACTTTAATCGCACCATCGTAAACCATTACACCAGCACTATCATAACCTCTGTACTCAAGTCTTTTTAAACCTTTAATAACAATAGGATAAGCCTCTCTATGACCTATATAACCAACTATTCCGCACATAAATTTTTATATTAATCGGGTTTTGTGTAATAAATTTCTAATTTTAATTTTTTATCATCTGGCACTGATGATTTACTGCCATAAAGTACTACTCCCATAGGACTCAATACCGAAGCCTGAGGAACTTTAGACAAAGTTGCTGTTGACGTTCTCAGCTTATTCATTGCACTATTATTAATATCCTCTGTAATAACGACTCCTAGTTTCACATTTACAGAATCTCTGTTTTTCACCAAGTTTCTAATTTGATTTGTTAACCTAATCTTATAGGTTTTGTCGTCAGTTTTTAAGGTATTTAATAAACCGCTATATATCAAACGTCCTGTTTTAGCAGTTGCTCCTGTTGTTCCATCATAAAGATAATCCAGAACTGGTTCGTTATTAGTCAAATCATACAAATAGATACGATTTGGCAATTTATTACCCCCCATAGTAGCTCCATCAATATGAAAAATAAGATTAGCCTCGTTTATCAATAGTTTTTTCTTTGATGCAAGATATTGTAATTCATCTAACTCATCAGGAACATTATTACTTCCAACAGTTGGATTCCAATTGGAATCATAACCTTTTATATCTGTTTTATTAAAAAGATCCAAAACAGCCATTGATCCTTCACCCCCTTTTAAATACAACTTTTCATCTCCAGTTGTACTATTGGGATTATTAACAGCAGTATTATAAGCAGGGTTATTAGCATTTGACAATAAGCTTACTGTGTTTCCAGTAAGATTAAGCACAATAGACCTACTTACTCTGGTTGTAGTAGTTGTAGTTACTCCATTCAACGTTGTTGTTACAACATTATCCTCTTTATAATTAATAGTAACAGTTCCAGCTTTAAAATTCATCATTGCCATACGACCTGAATTCGAACCTGATTTTTCAACTTTGAAGTACAGACCTCTAAAATAGTTTTTGAAAACATCATTGGTTATTAATTTACCCGAAGCAGCTGCATCAATAATTCGTGCTTTGAAATAATCTTTATTCAATGCTAAACGCATCGCAGGAGGAGTTCTCGTTATCGTAGGCGTTCCACCCGTTGTAGTAGCAGGAGTTTCTACTTTAAACTCTTTATTACTAAAGAAAAATTCATCATTTTGAGAAATAATACTGTCATTTAATTTAGTTGCTTTTTTCAAATTATCAAAATCAGCGTCTTGATTAGTATAGAATTTTTGAGGTTCTAAAAATGCAGCATCAGGATCTAAATCCCTCATGAAATAACCATTTTCATATACGCTCAATTTTATTTTCCCCGTTTCAGGACCATAAATTGAGTCCAACACATAAGTATTATCACCCGATGTTGCGTCGGTACTTGTTATATGACTAAAATAAGGAACAGACAAAACTACGTTATCTATTACAGGATTAGCACCAATAGTAGGATTTACAGAAGCCAAAACAACCTGAGTAGTAAAACTAGCCGTTGTAGTACCAAAAACAGCATCTTCATAAACACCCAAAGCATTTACAGCTAAGTTATTAGACTGTACCGGGGTTACTTTTTGATTATAAGAAAGCACATCATAAGCGCTATGATCTAAACCAAAATGATCATCACCTACTAATTCATCTCCAATAGAATTAAAATCTTTGTCACAAGATGTAAAAAAAACGACAGTTATTGCTATTAGAATTATCTTAAAAAAAGAATTATTATACATATTGAAAACAAAAAAATTAGGTTAAAGCATTTCTTTATAGAAATTGTTATAAGCATCTGCGAAAGCATCTTTCGGGACGTAAGGTAGAAAAGGTTTTCCTGAAGTTTCAATAAATTTTGTTAAACTTGAACTAAGATTTGGCGAAGCAATAATTACCGCATCCGAATGCATTACAGTTGCTTTAATAATATTTTCATAATCAGGAGTAGAAAGCATATCTACACTATCCTGAGGCACTCCATCCAACTTCACTTTATTTAACATCTCCACATCTAAAGTCCCATCAAAAGACTGTGCATATACCGAAGTGACAATTTTAGTCTCTGAAAACAAAGCTTCATTTTTATAAAAATGCTTCATATAAACAGGCAACATAGCCGCCATCCATCCATGAACATGAATAATATCGGGTACCCAATTCAATTTTTTTACTGTTTCCACCACTCCTTTTGCAAAAAAGATAGCGCGCTCATCATTATCAGGATACATTACTCCGTCTTCATCAGCAAACGTAGCTTTTCTCTTGAAATACTCATCATTATCAATAAAATAAACCTGAATTCTTTCTTTAGGAATAGAAGCCACCTTAATTATCAGAGGCATATCTAAGTCATTTACTACCAAATTCATTCCGGAAAGACGAATTACTTCATGTAATTGGTGCCTTCTCTCATTTATATTCCCGTATCTTGGCATAAAAATTCTAATCTGCCCCCCTTGATCATTCACCATCTTAGGAACATCATAAGACATTAAAGAAACCTCATTTTCAGCTAAATAGGGAACCACTTCAGATGATACATATAATATCCTCTTATCTTTCATATTGTAATTTACTTAGTTAAGTTGGTAATAAAAACCACGCAAAATTACAAAATTTTATGCAGTTATTAACTAATATATTATGTTTGCACTGAATTTTAATAAAATAATCATGCCTATTTTCAATGGAAAAGCTGCTTTAATCGATTTTTTAAATTCTATTAAAACGCCTGATTCCACTATTGGTTTTGTCCCAACAATGGGCGCCTTGCACCAAGGACATCTTTCATTGATGCAACAATCACTAGCAGAAAACAACAACACTGTAGTTAGTATTTTTGTCAATCCCACTCAATTTAACAATCCTGAAGATTTAGAAAAATACCCTAGAACTTTGGAAGCAGACACTCAAAAAATAGCTGATTTAGACAAAAATATAATTGTTTACGCTCCTTCGGTAGAGGATATTTACGAAGGAAAAACGGTTTCACAAGAGTTTGATTTTGACGGATTAGAAAATCAAATGGAAGGCAAATTCAGACCGGGTCATTTTAACGGAGTGGGAACAATTGTAAAAAGATTGTTCGAAATTGTATCTCCTACCAATGCTTATTTTGGAAAAAAAGATTTTCAACAATTGCAAATTGTCAAAAAAATGGTCATCAAAAACCATTTAAAAATCAACGTTGTTGGTTGCGAAATTTACAGAGAAACCAACGGACTGGCAATGAGTTCCAGAAACGAACGCTTATCTAAAACCGAAAGAGAACAAGCAGCAATTATATACCAAACATTACTTGAATCCAAAGAAAAATTCAAAACTCTTGATTGCAACGAAGTAAAAAATTGGGTAATAGAAGTTTTTAATTCCAGCTCTATTTTCGACTTAGAATACTTTGAAATTGCCGATGAAGAAACACTTATTCCTTGTATTGAGAAATCAAAAGATAAAAATTATCGCGCATTTATAGCCGTATTTGTTAATAATATCCGATTGATTGATACCATTTCATTAAAATAATTTACTTTTGCACCATGCAAATTCAAGTATTAAAATCAAAAATTCATCGGGTAAAAGTAACAGGTGCCGATTTAAATTATATTGGCAGCATTACCATCGACGAAACCTTATTAGAAGCTTCTAATATTATTGAAGGAGAAAAAGTATCTATTGTTAACATCAACAACGGAGAACGTTTTGACACTTACGCCATAAAAGGAGAAAGAAATTCCGGCGAAATTACACTTAATGGTCCGGCTGCCAGAAAAGTACAACGAGACGATATTATTATTATCATTTCTTATGCTACATTAGATTTCGAAGAAGCAAAAACTTTCCAGCCTTGGATTATTTTCCCGAATGAAAATGACAATTCATTGACTTAATTAAAATTAAAGACATCATATAATCGAAGCGTTTCCTAAAAAGAAACGCTTCTTTTTTTTCAGGACATTCGCAATTAAAGTTTCTCAACACAAATTACACGAATTGACACAAATTTTATTCGCTTTAATTGGTGCAATTCGTGTCTAACTTTTTAAAGCAATTCTCTATTGTTTTATAAGCTTTATTTTACTTTGACTAAAAAATAGTATCTTGCTATTCTATTTCAAAACTCCCAAATCATGAAACAAGCTCTACTCTTATTCTTTTTATCGATTTCATTATTTGCTCAAAAAACTACCGAATTAATCAAATCCAACAAACTTGGAGAAACCAGAGAAATCAACATCAGTCTGCCTTCTTCTTACGAAAGCAGTCCAACCAAAAGATATCCCATCCTATTATTATTAGATGGAGATTACTTATTCGCCCCTTTCCAGGGCGCTTTAAAATATGGCGAATATTGGGATGACTTACCCGAAATGATCATTATAGGAATCAACCAAAAAAACAGCCGTATGAACGACTGCGCTTTTGACCCGGCAGAAGGAACTCCTACAAAAAGATCTGCTGCTTTTTACAACTTCATTGGCGAAGAACTTGTTCCTTTTATAGACAAAAAATACCGCACGGCTCCTTTTAGAATTATTGCAGGACACGACACCACAGCAGGATTTTTAAACTTCTTTCTGTACAAAGAAAACTCCTTCTTTAACGCTTATATTTCGCTCAGTCCGGAACTCGCTCCCGGAATGGAAAACCAAATTGCCACGGGTTTAAACAATACCAAAAAACCTTTATTCTACTATCAATCCTCAGCTGATGGCGATATCAAACAACTACGCGAACCCATAGAAAGCCTGGATAATAACATAAAATCAGTAACAAATCCGTTAGTAAATTACCAATACAACAAATTCAACAACGCTTCACATTATTCCTTAGTCTTGTTCTCAATTCCGAATGCTTTGTACCAAATTTTTGACAGCTACAAACCCATTTCTTCGACTGAGTTTACCGAAAAAATTGCAATTTTACCATCGGGATATGTGGATTATTTAATTAAGAAATACCAAACTACCACCGAAAAACTGGGCATGCAGGTAGCTATTCGAATCAATGATTTCAAAGCCATCGAAGCAGCCATTTTAAAAAACAAGGCTTATGATGAATTGGAAAAACTAGCCCAACTTGCCAATAAAAACTACCCGAAAACCATGCTCGCTGATTACGAATTGGGGTTAATGTATGAAAAAAACGGCGATGCCAAAAAAGCTGCCGCCAAATACCAACGCGCATCACAATTAGATGAAGTAGGTGATTTAACAAAAGAAATGATGTACAATAAGTACGATGATATGAAAAGCTTAACCGTAAAAAAATAATGTCGAAAGTTAAAACCTCCTTTTTCTGCCAGAATTGCGGAACGGCTTACGCCAAATGGCAAGGTCAGTGCAATGCCTGCAAAGAATGGAACACCATTGCCGAAGAAATTATCCAAAAACAAGATAAAGTAGCCTGGAAAAGCGAACCAACACCAAGCCACAGAGCTCCGAAACCTTTAAAAATTACCGAAATTGATTCGACCGAAGAAATCCGAATGGACACAACGGATGCTGAATTGAATCGCGTATTAGGTGGCGGAATTGTTCCTGGTTCTCTTACACTTTTAGGTGGCGAACCCGGAATTGGAAAAAGCACGCTGTTGCTCCAAATTTCGTTAAAACTGCCTTACAAAACCTTATATGTTTCGGGCGAAGAAAGTCAGAAACAAATAAAAATGCGTGCCGAAAGAATTACACCTTCAAGCGACAACTGCTATATTCTGACGGAAACCAAAACGCAAAATATTTTCAAACAAATTGAAGCTATCCAACCGGAAATCGTCATTATCGATTCCATTCAAACGCTTCATACCGATTATATCGAATCGACAGCAGGAAGCATTTCTCAAATTAGAGAAACCACTGCCGAGCTGATTAAGTTTGCCAAAGAAACCAATATTCCCGTGATTTTGATTGGTCATATTACCAAAGACGGAAACATAGCCGGACCAAAAATCCTGGAACACATGGTTGATACGGTGCTGCAATTTGAAGGCGACAGAAATCATGTGTACCGCATTTTACGCTCGTTGAAAAACCGTTTTGGCTCTACTGCTGAAATTGGAATTTATGAAATGTTGGGAAGCGGATTAAGAGAAGTTTCAAATCCATCAGAAATATTGATTTCGCATAAAGACGAAGAATTATCAGGAACAGCGATTGCCACGACTTTAGAAGGAATGCGCCCGTTGATGATAGAAATCCAATCGTTGGTAAGCACCGCAGTTTACGGAACACCACAACGCAGTACCACGGGCTACAACGCTAAAAGACTGAATATGATTTTGGCAGTTTTAGAAAAACGTGCCGGTTTTAGGCTTGGTGCCAAAGACGTTTTCCTAAATATAACCGGAGGTATTACGGTTGATGATCCGGCTATTGATTTAGCAGTCGTTGCCGCCATTTTATCATCGAACGAAGATATTCCCGTAAATAAAGATTTCTGTTTTGCCGGCGAAGTAGGACTTTCAGGCGAAATACGTCCTGTAAACCGCGTCGATCAACGCATTCAGGAAGCTGAAAAATTGGGATTCTCCACCATTTTTGTATCCAAATACAACAAAATTGCTCTAAAAAACACAGGGATTAAAATTGAATTAGTCGCTAAAATTGAAGATGTAGCAGCTATGCTTTTTGGGTAAAATCTATAGTACCATAATTTCAATCCGTCTCGTTCTAAAAAAACGAGGCGGATTTTTTTAATCCAAAATCACCCAATCACTAAGACTTTATTAAACTTTATACAAAGAATAACCATCAAACAAAAAAAGTTATTATTTTAGCTCATTGCCAAAATGCGTCTTAATTCATGAGAACCCGAAAACAAAAGATACTCTTAGCTGCGAAAATTTTTGTTGTTTTTATACTGCTTGCCATCATTGGACTTTTCAGTTTTAGAGATACACTTTTACAGCAAATAATTACCAAAACTGCAACTAAAATGCAAACGGAGTACGACAGTAGGTTTTTGGTAAAAAAAGCCTCTTTCGAAGGACTTTCCGGTATCAATCTCACCGACATCACTTTAGTTCCAAACAAGGCTGACACCCTTTTCAAAATTCAAAAAATGAGAACCAGTGTCAACATTTGGCGTTTGTTGATTGGGGATGTACAATTGGGAACTTTAGAAATCAAAAATGGTTTTGTTCAGCTGACAAAAAAAGGAGATATAAAAAACTTTGCTGCTTTTTTAAAAAGAAACAAAGACGAAGAAAACAGTAACGACAAAAAAGATTACGCTGCCTTTGCCTACCAAATTATCTCGAAAGTGCTTAATTTGATTCCGACTGATATGGATGTCGAAAATTTGACATTCAAACTCAACGACAACGGAAAAAAAGCCACTATTGACATCAAAAAATTAGTATTGGCAAATAAAGAATTAGAAACCTCCATCCATGTAAAAACCAATACTTTTGCCCAACGCTGGAAAATAAAAGGCTTTGCCGACCCAAGACATAAAAAAGCAGATATTCAGTTTTTTAACATCGATACGGGTGCAATTAAAGTTCCGTATTTTGACGAGCGCTATAATCTGATTTCCACTTTTGATTCCATTCGATTAAACATTGAAAACATTGACAAAAGTGGTGGCGAGTTACATATTGACGGCTTTACTTCTATTGCCAATTTAAAAATCAATCATAAACGAATTGCTCAAAAGGATGTGCTTATCAAAAACGCCCGTTTTGATTATCGCTTGCTTTTAGGTTCCGATTTCATTTCGGTTGACAGTAGTTCGATAGTACAATTCAACAAAATAAAATTCCATCCTTATTTGGCTTACGAAACAGAGGAAGACACTATTTACAAACTCAAAGTCAATATTCCAAAAATGAAAGCGCAGGATTTTATTTCCTCACTTCCGGATGGCTTGTTTACACATTTTCAAGGCATGGAAGCCGAAGGAACTTTCGACTATAATTTGGATTTCAAATACAATAAAAACAAACCAAGCGATTTGGTTTTTGACAGCAATCTAAAGAAAGAAAATCTGAAAATCACCAAATATGGCGAGGCGAATTTAAACAAACTTAACGGAGAATTTATCTATCGCGCCATCATACAAGGCGTGTTGCAACGTCCTGTTTTAGTGGGTGCCGCTAATCCAAATTATACTCCGCTGGATCAAATTTCGCCTTATTTACAAAAATGCGTCCTGACTACCGAAGATCCTTCGTTCTTTTCGCATCATGGCTTTATCAATGAAGCCTTCAAACAATCTATTGCCAAAAACATCAGAACGCGAAAATTCAGTCGTGGTGCCAGTACCATTAGTATGCAATTAATCAAGAACGTTTTCCTGACCAGAGAAAAAACTTTATCCCGAAAACTGGAAGAAATTTTATTGGTTTACATTTTAGAAAACAATAGAATTGTAAGCAAAGAACGCATGCTTGAAGTGTATTTTAACATTATCGAATGGGGACCAAATGTTTACGGAATTGGCGAAGCCAGTCAGTTTTATTTCCAGAAAACACCAGCCGATTTGAGTTTTAATGAATGTTTGTTTCTGGCAAGAGTTATTCCAAGTCCTAAAAAATTCATGTATCAGTTTAATGACGAAGGCAATTTAAAAACATCGGCAATGAATCAGGTTTCTTTCCTGACTAATCTGATGATAAAACGCGGATTACTTACGGTTGATGATACTATTTTCAAAAAACAACAAACAGTTTTAACCGGCCCGGCTAAATCACTACTTCGTATTAAGGTAAAAGATACTACGGCTGTTGATTCTTTAGCGGTGAAAGAAGAATTTGAGTTTTAATTTTTAACCGCAAAAAGCGCAAAGAAGACACAAAGGACACAAAAATTTTACGCTCTAATAAATTTTCATGTTATGAATAATACATTTTCATTAATACTCTTAACATTTGGGATTGTTTTTGTCTTCATAGGAATTGTTGAATATATTTTCCCTTCTAAAAGTAGAAATCAGAAAGGATATCGAACTAAAAATTCTTTAAAATCTCAAGAACATTGGGATTTTGCACAAAAATATTCTGCAAAAATGATTACAATTTCAGCATTATGCTTAATCGCCATTTCTTTTATTGGATTATCATTTCCCTTTTCAGATATTGAAAGTTTCATCTTTTCATTTGTTGTCATTGCCTTTTTTATATTTTTTATTAGACAAAAAACAGAAAGAGCGATTAAGAACAGATTTGATTGATTACAAAAACCTATCGATTTTTCCAATAATTTTACAAATCAGCATATTCTATTTTTAAAATATTAATTACCTCCAACTTTAACTAGAGCCAATAAAATTATTAACACACTAAATAGTCAATTATTTCTTTGTGTCCTTTGCGCAAAAACTTTACTTCCTTTGCGGTAAATAATAATTCAAGTGCTCAAATTTCTCAAAACAAGAAATCTGAACACTAAAATCTGATTACTGAATACTCTTTTTAAGGCGCCGGATCAGGAACAACAGCATGAACTGCATCGATTTCAGCGATAATTTCATCTGACAACACCACATCAATAGAACCAATATTCTCTTTTAATTGTCCCAAAGTAGTTGCACCAATAATATTACTGGTCACAAAAGATTGTTGATTTACAAAAGCCAAAGCCATCTGCGCTAACGACAAACCATGTTTTTTTGCAATTTCACTGTACAATTTAGTAGCCTCAGTACACTCGGCGCTATTGTATCTTGAAAACTGTGGAAACAGTCTGATTCTGGCATTAGGATGCTCGAAACCCGTTAAAAACTTCCCGGACAAAACTCCAAAAGCCAATGGAGAATAAGCCAATAAGCCTACATTTTCCCTGATACAAACTTCGGCTGAACCTCCTTCAAAAAGTCGGTTTAGTAAAGAATAGGGATTTTGAACCGTCTTAATTTTCGGCAAATTATTATACTTGCTTTCCTCCAGAAAACGCATAATTCCCCAAGGCGTTTCATTTGAAAGCCCAACGTGTTTAATTTTCCCTTCTTTGACAAAGCCGTTCAAGGTTTCCAATACCAATCGGATATTATCTTCCCAGACATCTTCCTGGACTTTAAAACCACGTTGTCCAAAAAAATTGGTTTTTCGCTCCGGCCAATGCAATTGGTACAAATCAAGATAATCGGTTTGTAAACGTTGCAAACTCTTATCTAAAGCATATTTGATACTCGCAGGCGAAAAATCATTCTTTTCACGCATATAAGTAAAGCTTGGATTAGGCCCTGCAATTTTTGAAGCCAAAACAATTTCTTCTCTTTTTCCTGATTTCTTAAACCAACTTCCTATAATTTTCTCGGTACTTCCATAAGTTGCCGGATGCGCCGGAACCGAATACATCTCGGCAGTATCAAAAAAATTAACCCCATGCTCTACCGCATAATCCATTTGGGCATGACCGTCAATCTCTGTGTTTTGTTGCCCAAAAGTCATTGTTCCAAGGCATATTTTACTGACTTTTATATCCGTATCGGGCAAAATCGTATATTTCATTTTATCTATTTTTAAGGTTCTTCCAAATTTATTATTAATCTCAGATAGGATTGAATCAAAAAAGGTCCAAATAACTTCGAACCTTTTTAAATTTTATTTTTGTGAATCTTAATTGATTTCGTTTAACATCTCGGCAATTTCGTCCAATCTAGGTGTCAAAATAATTTCAATTCTACGATTTTTCGCTTTTCCGTCAGCCGTTTCATTAGTAGCCAATGGAGAGAATTCACCTCTTCCTGCAGCAGTTAGATTCTTTCTGTCAATTCCTTTATTTTCACTCAAAATCCCCACAATAGCTGTCGCTCTTTTGGTCGACAAATCCCAGTTATCTGCAATTGGACCAGAACCACCATAAGGAACATTATCGGTATGTCCTTCAATAAGAACTGAAATATCCGGATTATCAGCTAAAACCTTACCTAGCTCTACTACTGCTTTTTTTCCTTCCGAACTTACAGCCCAACTACCTGAATTGAAAAGCAATTTGTTTTCCATAGATACATATACTTTTCCGTTTTTTTGCTCCACTGTCAATCCTTTTCCTTCAAATCCGTTTAAGGCTTTTGATAAAGTTTCTTTCAGTTTTCGCATTGTCGCTTCTTTGGCGGCAATCATGTCTTCCAACTCTTTCAAACGTTGCGCACTTTTACTTAAACGCTCTTGCTCGATAGACAAAGCTTTTTGTTTGGCTTCTAATTCAGCCAATAAATCACGGTTTTTCTTCAGGTTAGACTGCAAAGCATCGTTGCTGTTTTTTTCTAAAGCATTGTAAGAATCCTGTAAACGAGCCATTTTTTCATTCAAAGCTTTTTGATCGGCAGTCAATTTATCACGCTCTGACTTTAGTTTACTCAAATCATTTTTTAAAGCATCACGATCTAATTCCAACTGATTTTTCACTTTCAAAAGTTCTTCATTTTCATCAGATAGACTTCTGTTTTCTTTCTTTAAATTGGCATACTTATTTTCTAAATCAGTATATATTTTTTTCGAAACGCAAGAAGTCGAAAGAGCCAACACTAATAAACCTAAAGAGATTTTTTTTATCATTTTTATTTAATTTTATTTGAACCTAATTGTTTTTTGACATTGTTATTGATATTCCAATTGGCATTAATTTATTCTATATCAACAAGAACAGGACAATGATCAGAATGTTTGGCTTCCGGTAAAATAAGCGCTTTCTTAATTCTTTCCTTCAATGGCTCACTAACCAAACAATAATCAATACGCCAGCCTTTATTATCCGTTCTTGCGGTTTTTACACGCACCGTCCACCAGGAATAATTACCCGGTTCTTTATTTAAATGACGAAAACTATCAATAAACCCATTTTTCAAAAAAGCGTCCAGCCAGGCACGTTCTTCCGGAAGAAACCCCGACACTTTTGCATTTCTAATTGGGTCATGAATATCGATGGCTTCGTGACAAATATTGTAATCGCCACAAATAATAAGATTTGGAATTTCCTTTTTCAAATCATTAATGTAATTCTGAAAATCGTCCATAAATAGGAACTTATGATTGAGTCTTTCAATATTAGTCCCTGATGGTAAATACAAACTCATCACCGAAAAATCATCAAAATCAACACGAACATTTCGTCCTTCGAAGTCCATGTGCTCAATTCCTGTGCCATAAACTACGTTATTGGGTTTTATTTTTGACAAAATAGCAACACCACTATAGCCTTTTTTAGTAGCCGGAAACCAATAGTGATAAGGATAACCCGCTAATTCAAAATCCAACAACGGTAGTTGATCCGGTGTAGCTTTAATTTCCTGAAGACAAACTACATCAGGTTTAGCCTGTTCTAACCAATTAATAAATCCTTTTGAAATTGCCGCCCGAATTCCATTGACATTATAAGATACAATTCTCATTTAATTTGTTTTTTGATTTCCAAAAATACTAAAAAATAAATCGGCTGGAACACAAAAACTTTAAAATCAAATGGAGCTCATAGCCGGATAATGGAGTTTTTTTCTATCTTTGTTTTTCTCTCAAAAAAACAAAAAATAAATGGGTTTAGTTACCGCTAAAGAAGTTGCAAAAGCAATTAATGTTGAGAAATACGGAGCCTTAGGGACTTTTTCAGGTTGGCTATTAATGAAAGTGCTGAAAATTTCCACTCTAAATAAAGTTTACAACCGCAACAAACATTTAAAAGAAATTGATTTCTTAAACGGGATTGTAGACGACTTACAAATAAAGTTTGAGATTCCCGAAGAAGACTATAAACGCTTACCAAAAGATGGAGCTTATATTACCATTTCTAACCATCCGCTGGGAGGGATAGATGGTATTTTGTTATTGAAATTAATGCTCGAAAGAGAACCTAATTTTAAGATTATTGCTAATTTTTTATTGCACCGAATTACACCTCTAAAGCAATACATTATGCCGGTAAATCCTTTTGAAAATCATAAGGATGCCAAATCCAGTGTATTAGGAATCAAGGAAACATTACGCCATTTAAGCGACGGAAAACCGCTGGGAATGTTCCCTGCGGGAGAAGTTTCCAGCTATAAAGACGGACAGCTTATTGTTGACAAACCTTGGGAAGAAGGTGCCATCAAAGTAATCAGAAAAGCACAGGTTCCAGTTGTACCTATTTATTTTCATGCCAAAAACAGTCGCCTTTTTTATATTCTTTCTAAAATCAGTGGGACTTTACGCACTGCCAAATTACCATCGGAATTGTTTAGTCAAAAAAACCGAGTAATTAAAGTGAGAATTGGAAAACCAATTACAGTTGCTGAGCAAAACGAATACGAAAGTATCGAAGCCTATTCGGAATTCCTGAGAAAGAAAACCTATATGCTGGCTAATCCTTTTGAAAAAGAAAGCAAATTGCTGACTCCTGCCAGTTTAAAAATCCCAAGAAATCCTAAAGAAATAGCAAATCCTGCCAATGGAGAAAAAATAATTTCGGAGGTAAATGCCTTAAGAGATACTGATTGCCGACTTTTACAAAGCAAGAATTACGAGGTGTTTTTTGCCGAAGCCGATAAAATCCCAAGTGTCTTACACGAAATTGGTCGTTTACGCGAAATTACCTTTAGAGAAGTTGGAGAAGGAACAAATGAATCTATCGATTTAGACAAATTTGACCAATATTACCACCATTTGTTTTTGTGGGATGATGAAGCACAAAAAATAGCTGGTGCCTACAGAATGGGATTAGGTTCAAAAATTTATCCTAAACACGGCATTGATGGTTTTTACCTGAACGAACTCTTCCGTTTTGAACCTGAATTGTTCGAAACCATGCACCAATCTATCGAAATGGGGCGTGCTTTCATTATCAAAGAATACCAGCAAAAGCCGATGCCACTGTTCCTGCTTTGGAAAGGAATTATCCATACTACACTGCGTTTTCCGGAACACAAATACCTTATTGGAGGCGTGAGTATCAGTAATCAGTTCTCTGATTTCTCGAAATCACTGATGATTGAATTTATGAAATCGAATTATTACGATCCTTATATTGCCCAATACATTCATCCTAAAAAAGCCTATAAAGTAAAACTGAAAGATGCCGACAAGGATTTCATTTTTAATGAAACCGAAGCCGATTTGAATAAGTTTGACAAAATTATTGACGAATTGGAACCGGGTATTTTACGTTTGCCTGTACTGATAAAAAAATACATCAAACAAAATGCAAAAGTGGTTGCTTTTAATGTTGACCCTTTATTCAATAACGCCGTTGATGGTCTGATGTACATCAGAATTGCCGATATTCCGGAAAGCACCATGAAACCGGTAATGGAAGAATTTCAAGCCGAATTGGAACGAAAATTTAACGAAAAAGGAGAATTATAACCTCACTTTATACCAACAAAAAAGTCGCTTATTTTAACAATAAGTGACTTTTTTATTTAAAACCAAGGCTTTCGTCCTAATTGATATGTTCTGTAAAATTCCTCTTCTGATTTAGTCAAATAGATAATCCCTTCAATAAGTCCTAACAATCCTGTTATGGCTCCAAGACTAACAAGGCTCAGCAATAGCCAAATGATACCTTCTTTAGTATACCCTAAAAGAAATTTATGAATTCCAAAAGGTCCCAAAATAATAGCTAACAAACCAGCAGCCAATCGCTTATTATCTTCTTCATAGGGCTGCGGCTGATTCCAGTGTTCGTATTTTGACTTTTCCATAATCCCATATTTAGTGATTATCAATCATTAAATTTATGAAATTATATTGAAAAATGAAAATTTAAAGCATTCAACAACAGCTTGTTATTTCTTATTTAAAATATAAAGCTTTGATCTTATCTACAATAGTTTGCGCCAGTCGTTCGTGACTTTCAAATGTCCAACCGGCCACATGAGGCGACAATAGCACATTATCTGCTTCTAATAAATACTGAAAAGCTTCAGGCGTAGTTTTGTCCTGAAATAAAGTTTCAAAAGATAATTTTTCATACTCTAAAACATCCAGCCCGGCACCTAACACTTTCCCGGACTTCAAGGCAGCCACCAAATCGGCTGTGACAATATTTTTCCCTCTTGAGGTATTAAAAATCCAAAACGGCTTGGCAAAAGCATTAATAAAAGACGCATCAACCATTTTATCGGTATCCGGAGTCCAGGGAATATGCAAACTCAGCACATCGGCTTTTTGTTGCAATTCGACTAAAGAAACCTGCTTTGCATTGGCATCACCAACATTTTCTTGGATATCATAACAAAGCACCTCAACATCAAAACCTCTCAGTCTTTTGGCAAACCATTTTCCCATATTACCATAACCGATAATACCCACGGTTTTTCCGTCCAGTTCATGACCGCGATTACTTTCTCTGTTCCAATGCCCTGAACGAATTTCTCTGTCGGCACGGTTTAAATTATTAAAAAGGGACAATATCATTCCTAAAGTATGTTCGGCAACTGCATTTCTATTGCCTTCAGGCGCTGCAATTAGCGCAATGCTTTTAGAAGTAGCATAATCACAATCAATACTCTCCAAACCAGCACCCACACGGGCTATAAACTGCAAATTAGTTGCTTTGTCTAAAAAAGTTTTATCTATCTTAAATCGACTGCGAATGACAATTCCATGATAATCCTGAATTTTATTTTCGATTTCTTCTTTTGAAGAAGTAAAGTCTTCGTGATTAACAAAACCCAATTGTTGTAATTGGCTCATCATTATTGGGTTATTACTATCGATGTGGAGAATTTTAATATCCATAAGTATTTTTACATTGAGCTTTCAAAAATACTAAAAAACAAACTCATTAACTTACCCCAAGAATCAGAATCTCTTAAAAACAAAAAACCATTTCTAAATTTAAATAAACTTAGAAATGGCTCTTTGTTGGACTTCCCAAACTTAAAGTAATGTTTTTTACATACGCTCTTTTTTACTAATACATTTTTCCTTTAATATCTCACCATTGATTCGTCTCCGAATAAAAAGCGTGAAATCTTGTCGTAAAACAGGTTGAATAACTTTTTCATAATAATGCTTATTTAGTGTTAGTTTTAAATGAAACCATTAATTAAGAAAAGTAGCGATAGATTGGGATTTTGCTTCTATAAAATTACAGCATTTTTTAATTTTATAAAAACAACTTGACAAATACTCGATGTAAAGCTATTTTCAAAGACAAACTACATGAAAATCAAGCATTTGAATTATTTTATTTACAAAAAACAGACTGAAAACCAACCAATTATCAGTAATAATCAAAATTTAAAAAAACAAACAGCAAATCAACAATATTTCTATCTTTGTTAAAAATGTATTTTTTACATTTAAAATAATAACCATCCAATTTAGAATAAACAATGAACAAAAACTTAAACTTTTTACGTCTGACTTTTCTATTGGCTTTTATAGTTTTCGGAATGACGGCGCATTCACAAAAACTTAAAAAGAATCAATTCAACAATCCGTTAGCTTTACAAAGAGCCGATCCATTTGTAACAAAAACTCCCGATGGAACCTATTATTTTATTGCTACTGTTCCGGAATATGACCGCATTGAAATTCGTAGTTCCAAAACCATCAACGGAATCAAAGATGCAAAAACGGTAGTAGTATGGCGCAAACACAGCAAAGGACCAATGGGAAACCATATTTGGGCACCCGAATTACACCGAATTGACGGTAAATGGTACATTTATTTTGCGGCGGCTTCGGCAGAAGACAAATGGAGTATTCATAAATATGCATTATCAAATCCATCCGAAGACCCTACAAAAGGGGAATGGAAAGAAGAAGGACAAATTGTAAGCCAAAGAGATGTTTTTTCTCTTGATGCGACTACTTTTGAAATGAACGGACAACGTTATATGATTTGGGTGGACAGAGGTCCCGGAAATGTAGTAAACACCAGTTTGTATATTGCCAAAATGACCAGTCCTACTACATTAGGTGATAAACAGGTGGTAATTAGCCAGCCGGATTACGACTGGGAAATGCACACTTACAAAGTAAACGAAGGCCCAGCCGTACTTATCCGCAATGGAAAAGTGTTTCTAACATTCTCAGCCAGTGCTACCGATGCTACTTATTGTCTGGGTTTACTTTGGGCTAAAGAAGGTGCCGATTTACTTGATCCAAAATCATGGAACAAATTAGACAAACCGGTTTTCTTTACTAACGAAAAATTCAAACGCTATCGCCCGGGACACAATAGTTTCACCGTAGCAGAAGACGGAAAAACCGACATCATGATTTACCATGCCCGTGATTATGAAAAAATCAAAGGAGATGCTTTATCTGATCCTAACCGTCACACTCGTGCCAGAGTTTTAAAATGGACTAAAGACGGTATGCCAGATTTTGGTCAGGATATTGATGATAACGATATGGCTCTGAAAAAGAAGAAATAATTTTACTTTAGTTATATGAAAAAAGGGCTACTCGTTAATTTGAGAAGCCCTTTTTGTCTTTTTATAGATATGGAATTAAATCCCTTTTATTTTCTTTACTGCTGCTTTAATACCGCGGATTAATGATGAACTGAATCCGTGCGATTCCATTTCGCTCAATCCCGTAATGGTACAACCCTGTGGCGTAGTTACACGGTCGATTAATTGTTCCGGATGAATTTGTTCTTCCATGACCATTTCGGCAGCACCTTTTACGGTTTGTGCAGAGATTGCCAAAGCCGTCTTCCAGTCAAATCCAATTTCGATACCCGCCTGCATGGATGCTCTAATGTAACGCAAAGCAAAAGCTGTTCCGCTGGCAGCTAAAACAGTTGCCGCATCCATTAATTTCTCATCTATAACCGGAGCTGTTCCTAAATCCTGAAAAAGAGTCACTACTTTTTGTCCTTCAGCTGCATGTTTCTCATTAAACGAAATACAAGTTGCCGAAGCTGCATATTGCGCAGCAATGTTTGGCATAATTCGAATAGCCTGATGACTTTCGCCAATTTTATTTTGAAGCGCTTCAATAGACAATCCGCTTACTCCCGAAGCAATGATTTTATTAGAAATCACAGGAAGTATTTCTGCCAAAACAGTATCAACCTGATACGGTTTAATGGTTAAAATAATAACGTCTGCTTCCTGAATATTATGTTTGTTATCAGAAGAAACCGTAACACCCAATTTTTCTAAATAAAGAATACTGGCTGTATTTCTTCTGGTTACTGTAATCTGATTATCAGTAGCGCATTTTGCCATTCCTAATGCAATAGCAGCTCCTAAATTACCACCTCCTATTATATGTACTTTCATTACTAAATTTATTTAAAATCCTAAAATCATTCTTGCCACAGCAAAATAAAGAATGATACCAAAAATATCATTCGAAGTTGTTATAAACGGTCCTGTTGCAATTGCAGGATCTATATTGTTTTTATGAAGAAAAAGCGGAACCAATGTTCCTAATGTAGCCGCAAAAAGAATCACCACCACCATCGAAATAGAAATAGCCAATCCTACCAAATACTGTTGGTACATAATCGAATGATAACCTAGCAGCAATAAAGAAATTATAGAACCCGAAATCATCGCTACGGCAATTTCTTTACTAAAATACACCCGGCTAAATTCTTTTAAAGAGCCATTAGCCAATCCTTGCACAACGATTGCCGATGCCTGTACCCCAATATTTCCTGCCGTAGCCGAAAGCAAAGGCACAAAAATAATTAAAGTCGAATAGCGTCGAAAAGCACTTTCATTATCTTTTAATACAAAAGAAGCAATAATTTCAATCACCATTCCGATAAGCAGCCACGGCAAACGTGCCTTAGTCAACTCTAAAATACTGTCATCAGTTTCTACGTCCTGGGTAATACCCGCTGCTAATTGGTAATCCTTTTCAGCCTCTTCTTTGATTACATCTACAATGTCGTCAATAGTAATACGCCCTACTAATCTCCCCAATTCATCCACTACCGGAATGGCTTCCAAATCATACTTCTGCATAATTCGCGCCACCTCAACATCCTTATCGTCTACATTTACCCAGTTTAATTTTCGAATATAAACATCACTAATATGCGTTTTTGTTGATGTAGTCAATAAATCTTTTAGCGAAAGTCTTCCTTTTAATCGATTTTCATCATCAACAACATAAATAGAATGTACTCTGGATACGTTTTCGGCTTGAACACGCATCTCTTTGACACAAGTCAGCACATTCCAGTTTTCATTGACTTTTACCAACTCTTTTCCCATCAAACCACCGGCCGTATCCTCATCATAACGCAATAAGTCAACAATATCCTTAGCGTGTTCAACGTCCTGAAGTTCTGAGATTACTTCCGATTTTAAGTCCTGAGAAAGTTCAGCGATAATGTCGGCAGCATCATTCGTATCTAACTCATCTAACTCCTCGGCAATCTCCTTTGGTGTAAGACGGCTTAAAATATTCTCACGCAAATCATCTTCTAATTCAAGAAGAATCTCTGCCGTTTGTTCACTGTCTAATACTTTAAAAATATAAGTCGCCTCTTCAAAATCAAGCTTGTCCAAAACCTCGGCAATATCAGCATGGTGCATGTCATTAAGCAGGATCTCCAATTCCTTATCATTCTTATTGACAATGTGTTGCTCTAATTCGAGAATTAAGTCTTTGGTGATTTTAAATTCCATCGGCTTCTATTTTTTGAGTAAGTTCGATAAATTGTGTCACATCCAATTGCTCCGGACGGAGGTCAAAGATACTATCTTCTCTTAAATTATCCGATAAATTGAGTGTTTTTAAACTGTTTCGTAAGGTTTTACGACGTTGCTGAAAAGCCGTTTTTACTACCGTAAAAAATAATTTTTCGCCGCAAGGCAAACTAAAATCTTCTTTTCTACGCATACGCATCACCCCTGATTTCACTTTTGGTGGCGGATTAAAAACATTTTCGTCTACTGTAAACAGATATTCGGTATCGTAAAAAGCCTGAGCCAAAACAGATAAAATACCATAAGTCTTACTTCCTTTTTTCTCGCAAATACGTTCAGCTACTTCTTTTTGGAACATTCCCGAAAATTCTGGAATCTGATCTCTAAATTCCAATACTCTAAAAACAATTTGGGTCGAAATGTTGTATGGAAAATTACCAATTATAGCAAATTGTTTGTTTTCGAAAACTTCGTTAATATTGTATTTCAGAAAATCTTTAGAAATGATTTTCCCGTGTAATTTAGGGTAATTTGCTTCCAAATAAGCCACCGATTCGGTGTCAATTTCAATCACATAAGTATTGATTGGTTTATCCAACATATATTTGGTCAAAACACCCATTCCCGGTCCAATTTCCAATACATCATCATAACCATCTAAACTCAAAGTATCGGCAATGTCTTTTGCAATACTTTCATCTTTTAAGAAATGTTGTCCGAGGTGTTTTTTTGCTTTTACTTTATCCATGTTCTTTTGTTATTTGCCAAAAAGGCACGAAATCGAAAAACTTCATTATATTTACAAATCAATTGTAAATTCTTTTTCTATTAAATTTATCAGTTTCTGAACTGATATCAATTCATCAATATCTGGATTGTATTTTAAATTTGTATAAAAATCACAATATTCAATATCATTTTTCTTTTTTTCATCTTTATAATTGATAGTATAACACGTATCGTGATCTACAATTTCAACGATTCGTACAATATCATCAAATCCATCCTCATTAATTATTTTTTTTACTCCTAATTTATATTCTATTTTATCAAATTTTGGTAAATATTCGACATCAGTCATTGAAATATTTAACCATAATTTTCTAAAATCATTATGCATTAAATTTTCTATTTTAGAAAGATATTTTGGTTCATTATTTTTAACTTCAAAAGTATGTGTATATAGTTTAGCAATCCATTCATTATTTATATCTTGGTATAAAACAAAAACTGATTCTCTGTCAGAGCCAACCGTAAAATTATGTATAAAAAGATATTTTTTGTTTTTTTCAATTTCATTTACAGTTGGAAATTTATCATAAAAAGATTGACAAAAAATAAAATTCACAAACAGTAAACTTATAATTAAAAATATACCTCTCATATATTAAAAATTTAAATTGGTATAATCCCCTTATACTTTAATGTTCCGAAATTACCTGCAACTCCGTTTTAAAAGTGAGCATTTTTTCACCAAAAAGCTTTTGACCTTCAGCCTGAAGTACAACATCATCTTCCTGATAGAATTTTTCTAAAGTGGCTAAACTATCGGTAGTAAACTGAGCTGAATAAGTCACTCCGCCCATTTCTTCTTCTACCAAAACGCGAACTAATTTAGCACTGGTAAACTTACCGGTTGCCAGCATTTCAGGTATGTGCTTGTGTTGCATCCAAATCATCCATTGGTCGTGAACGCTTTCGTGTATATTGGTAGTTACGTTGTAAATTATCATTGTTGTTTGTTTATTTGGTTAATCGGTTATTTGTTTAAGACTTGAACCGATAACATTTTACTATATTGAGTTTTTGATTTTTGCTAAATCTGAAATCAAAAATCGTTAATCTGCATTCTAAAATCTGACATCTACAGATTCTTGTCTCCTCTTAATTCCCGGAATTTCTTTCTCGCTTCCACAAAATAAATACTATCCTGATGATTGAATATTATTTTTTCATAAAGTGGCTTTGCCTTTTCAGGGTCATTTAGCTTTTTACTATAAATTTCTGCCGAAAAAAACAGTGCTTCATCTATATAAATCCCATCACTATGATGGTCAATTATCAATTGGTATTGGCTTAAAGCCAAATTATATTCGGCTGTTTTTTCATAAATTTTACCCAATCGCAACTCGGTTACCGCCTCAATTTCCTGACCTTTAAATGTTTTTAAAATCAATTGAAACTGAGCAATGGCTTCCTGATTTCTATTTTGATACAACAGATAATCACCTTTTGCAAAAGCCTTCAAAGCCGTTTGTGTCGAATCGGCAACGGTGTTATCATTTATCAACAAAAAATATTCTAAAGCATCATTAGCAATCAACTGCGTATTTGCCGATTTCAGTTCCTTAAACTGTTTCAAGGCCCATGGAAAATCGCCTTTAAAATAACTCGTTTTGGCCGCTTTCAAACTGGCTTCATGAGCCACTGCATCATTCTTTAAATCCATTTCTATTTGGGAATAATACAACAACGCCTGATTGAATTTTTCTTCAAAAAGAAAAATATCTGCCAATTCCATTTTGGCCTGAGCCACTTCGTAATCGTTCAATTGTAATTCCAAAGCTTTCTTTACAATGGCTTTTCCCTGCTCCGGTTTTTTTAGATTGAAAGCCACAAAATGCGCCTGAATTAGCTGCAAAGATAAGGTAAAAGGACTTATTTCAAATTGTTTCAACAAAGCCTCTATTTCGGTGTTGATACTTGCGTATTCATTTTCAGTAGCTTTTTTAATTTTCAGCTCTAGCAAATAGGAATGTGCCTGAACCAATAAGCCCAAATCTTTGGTGTTTTCAATGACAAAATCCAGAATTTCCTTAGCTACTTCCTGATTTTCTTCTTCAATAGCCAGATTAGCTAAATTTAGAATAGTCGAAAGCGACTCAGGATTGCGTTTGTAAATGGCTTTTTCCTGAATAAAAGCTTTAGCAAACTCCTTTTGTTGAATATAAAACCAACTCAGATAACGGCTCCAAAACAAATCCTGACTTTTTTGAACCTTTAAAACCAAAGCTTTTCGCAAAGCATTGCTAAAACTCACATCAGCTTCATCTGTCATAAAACGAGACAATTGATTCTGGATCAAAATAGAATTCTGCGGATTAGCATAGGCTTCATCCAAAAAGGTAGTAATCATCATTTCGAAATTGCCCAATTGCCCATACAACAAACCTTGCTGGTAATTAAAATTAAAATTGGGCTGGATTTCGGTAGCCGTTTTATAGGCTTTCAAAGCATATTCTAATTGCACTTTCTTGTCGAATGTATTGGCAATTCCATACACTTCATTGGGTTTCTTACGAATGCGTTCGATTGCCTGATCGTAATAACTTTTGGCTTTGGTATCATTCTTTTGCAATTGGTAATTATACCCCAATTCAACCAAAAGGCTCCCCTGATTGTATTTGGTAAATCGATCCTGAATGGCTTTTTCGGCAACGTCAAATTGCTGTAATTGTTGGTAACAATCTACTGTTCTCAGGAAATATTGCATGTTTTGAGGAATGTTTGCCAATAATTCCTCATAACTGATTTTGGCTTTTTCAAAATCGCCTTTTTCGTAGTAATACTGTGCTAATTGCTCGTTTTGAGAGAAACAAATCAATGAAAAAAACAAGGCGATATGTAGAAAAAAGTGTTTCATGCTAAAAGTGTTCAGTATTCAGTGTTCAGTTTGTAAACCGATATGTCGTTTAAAAACAAACTGAACACCGATCACTGAGGACTGAACACTAATTTAGTCAATAATATCAAATCCGCAATACGGACGCAATACTTCTGGAATTACAATTCCTTCCGGAGTTTGGTAATTTTCAAGAATTCCGGCTAGAACTCTAGGCAAAGCCAATGAACTTCCGTTTAAGGTATGTGCCAATTGATTTTTACCTTCTTTGTCTTTGAAACGCAATTTCAAACGATTGGCTTGAAAAGTCTCGAAATTAGAAACAGAAGAAATTTCTAACCAACGGTCCTGCGCTGTTGAAAACACTTCAAAATCATAAGTCAAAGCCGAAGTGAAGCCCATATCGCCACCGCAAAGGCGTAAAATACGATACGGTAATTTCAATTCGTTCAAAATTCCTTTTACATGTTCTACCATTCCATCCAAAGCTTCGTATGATTTCTCAGGATGTTCGATACGTACAATTTCCACTTTATCAAACTGGTGCAAACGATTCAATCCACGAACATGCGCCCCATAAGAACCAGCCTCTCGACGGAAACATGGTGTATAAGCCGTAGTTAAAATTGGCAATTCATTTTCGTTCAGAATTACATCTCTGAACAAGTTGGTTACCGGAACTTCAGCCGTTGGGATTAAGTACAAATTATCGGTAGCATCATGGTACATTTGCCCTTCTTTATCAGGTAATTGCCCCGTTCCATATCCTGAAGCCTCATTTACCAAATGCGGCACCTGTACCTCATTGTAACCCGCTGCTGTATTTTTATCAAGGAAATAATTAATCAAAGCACGTTGCAAACGAGCTCCTTTTCCTTTGTAAACCGGAAAACCGGCACCGGTGATTTTATTTCCTAATTCAAAATCAATGATGTCGTATTTTTTTACCAATTCCCAATGCGGTTGTGCACCTTCATGCAAAACCGGCACTTCGCCTGCTTCAAAAACGTTTAAATTTTCCTCGGGAGTTTTTCCTTCAGGAACAATATCGGCAGGAAGGTTAGGTAAAGTATATAATTTATCCGTAAGTTCAGAAGCAATGGCATCGGCAGTTTCAGCCAGTTTCTTGCTCTTTTCTTTATTGATAACTGTCTTTTCTTTTAAGATGGCTGCTTTTGATTTTTCGCCCGCTTTCATCAATTCGCCAATATCTTTGGACAATTTATTAGATTCAGCCAGAATGTTGTCTAACTCTACCTGCGTAGCACGACGACGCTCATCAAGTTGTACCACTTCTTCTACAACGCTTTTGGCATCTAGATTTCTTTTTGCCAAAGCCTTGATCACTTTTTCCTGATTTTCTCTAATAAATGCAATTTGTAACATAGTTTGATTTTTATAACTATTAAATTTCTAATAACGGTAGCAAATTTAAGGAAATGTTTGAGACTTATAAGACAAAGTTTTGAGGAAAAAATCATTTCACAAAGCAGCACAAAGCCGACACAGAGATTCGCAAAGAATTTTAAAGTTAGCCCACAGATTATACTGATTAAGACAGATAGATATTCACTGATTTAATTTTAAAAAAAACTTTGTGAATCTCTGTGTTTTTTTCTTCGTGAATCTCTGCGAAATTACTACTCCCTCTTAATTTCATGCCCTGCAAATTCCTCCAGAACAGCAAACATTTCATCTACCGAAAGCACTTCGGTATCGGGATGGGATTTTAAAAAAGCAGCGTTCAGTTTTACTAAATTTTCTTCTAATTCGAAAAAAGTATCATTGTTTATAGCATCTCTAATTGGGTTTACACCTTCGAGTTTGCCTTTTAAGAATTTAGCTAATTTTACACTACTCATCAAACTGACTTTTTTAGATTGTGCCTGAAATAATTCCAAATGCTTTTCGGCTCCAATTAACTGCAAACCTTCTTCAATCAATTCGTTCAGTTCTTTGTTCCAGCCCGAATTGTAAACAAACTGTGCAAAATTCCCCTGAGTATATTGTGAAGTATAATAATCCAAATAATAACTCATAAGGGCGTCTTCATGAATTGCATCGTCATCAATTTTCTCCTCCCGCATCAGGTTAATTACCGAAATATTAGAGTTGATAACGTCTTGAGGATTTTCGCTATTGGCTGCGGTTTCTGAGATGATTATTTTGCCGAATTCCATTGGAGTTTGTTTTAGGAGTTTGAAGGCAAATTTCGTTTTTTTTGCCACGGATTTCACAGATTGGCACAGATTTTTTTTGGAGTTGTATTACCTAAACTATTTTAACCACAAATTAGGCAGATTAACGCAAATTTTCAAGCTAAGTCATTGCGAGTTCCGATAGCTATCGGAACGAAGCAATCTCATAACGAGAGTAACGAAATAGTATTGTATCTGTTGGTCAAATGATGGAATTCTTGCACAAACATAAATCTATTTAGCGTCTGATTCATCAGCATTCTTTTGCTGATTCATTTTGGCAGCTATAGCTTTCAAGCGCAATGCTCTTTCTTGCTTTTCTTCCTGCAATTTAGCCTTTTTCCGATTGAGTAATTTGGTATGTAAAGCCTTATTCTTGGTATTTTTTTCAGGTCCTTTTGGCATGATTTGTTTTCTTAAATCTGTTTGCAAAGATAGAAAAAGAGATTTGTAGTTTATTTAAGTACTTTTTCATAAGCCTTTCTTGGCGCTCCTCTAAAAAAGACTTCACCACATAAAGTATAATACAGGCTTTCGAAAATTTTCATCATTGCAAAATTGTCAAAATTAGTGTCGGCTTTTATGCTGTAAATATTGTTTTTAAGCGCAAAATCTTCTACATAATTCATAATCTTTTTAGCAAGACCTTTGCCTAAATGACTTTCTGCAATAGCGACTCTGTGTATAACGACAAAATCATCATTCGTCAGCCATTTTCCATCAATAGCTTCATAAGCCGGTTCGTCATTAATCATTATAGCAACATATCCTATGATGGCATCTTCTTCAGCTAAAACAAAACCATATCCTTTTTCGATGTCGTTTTTTACCACATTTAGATTTGGATAACCATCTTGCCATTGATTACTGCCGTCATTTTTTCTTCTAATAATAGCTTGTTGTAACAGTTTCCAAATGGAATCTGCATCTGATAGTTCCGCTTTTCTAAAGTTATAAGTCATTTTTAAATTTATTTTTCCAAAGATAAAAATTAAACCTGTAGAAATTCAAGAATTAATTAAGTATTCAGAATGTGTGCATTTTGACAAGATTGTGTCGAAATAGTTCCAAATAAAATTGGATTCCTTATTTTTGCACGCAATAAAATTGAAACATGATACAAAATCCAGAAAGATATACCATTACGGCGGCTTTGCCTTATACTAACGGACCTATTCATATTGGGCATTTGGCGGGAGTTTATGTTCCGGCCGACATCTATTCGCGCTACCTGCGTTTGCAAAACCGTGATGTTTTGTTTGTATGCGGAAGTGACGAACACGGAGTTGCCATTTCAATGAAAGCCAAAAAAGAAGGCATTACACCGCAACAAGTAATCGATAAATACGACGGAATTATCCGTAAATCATTTTCTGATTTTGGAATTGCATTTGATAATTATTCGAGAACTTCGGCTAAAATTCATCACGAAACTGCTTCAGAATATTTTAGAAAATTATACGAAAACGGTGATTTTATTGAAGAAGTAACCGAGCAATTATATGATGCAAAAGCGGACCAATTTTTGGCAGACCGTTTTGTAACGGGAACTTGTCCGAAATGCGGCAACGAAGAAGCTTATGGTGACCAATGTGAAAAATGTGGTTCGACTTTGAACGCTACCGATTTAATTAATCCAAAATCGACTATTACAGGAGAAACTCCGATTCTGAAATCAACCAAACACTGGTTTTTACCATTGGATCGTTACGATGCTTTTTTGAGAGAATGGATTTTGGAAGGTCATAAAAACGATTGGAAACCGAATGTTTACGGACAGGTAAAATCCTGGATTGATGGTGGACTGGAACCTCGTGCAGTAACTCGTGATTTGGACTGGGGAATTGATGTTCCGGTTAAAGGTGCCGAAGGAAAGAAATTATATGTGTGGTTTGATGCGCCAATTGGCTACATTTCGTCAACCAAAGAATGGGCTGCAAGAGAAGGAAAAGACTGGGAACCGTATTGGAAAAATGAAAATACAAAACTGGTTCACTTTATTGGGAAAGACAATATTGTTTTTCACTGCGTGATTTTCCCGGCGATGTTAAAAGCCGAAGGAAGTTATATTTTGCCGGATAATGTCCCTGCAAATGAGTTCCTGAATTTGGAAGGAAATAAATTATCGACTTCTAAAAACTGGGCGGTTTGGCTGCACGAATATTTGGAAGAATTTCCAAATCAGCAGGATGTTTTACGTTATGCTTTAACATCAAACGCACCGGAAACTAAAGACAATGATTTTACCTGGAAAGATTTTCAGGCTAGAAATAACAATGAATTGGTTGCCATTTTTGGAAATTTCATCAACCGTGTGGTGGTGTTAACCAATAAATATTACAACGGAATTGTTCCTAAACCAAATGAACTTTCGGAAGTGGATGAACAAACTTTAGCGGAACTAAAAGCGTATCCTGCGGTAATTTCAAGTTCACTAGAGCGTTATAGATTCAGAGAAGCTTTAGGTGAAATGATGAATGCAGCTCGTTTAGGAAACAAATATCTGGCTGATGAAGAGCCTTGGAAAATGATTAAAACGGATGAAGAACGTACAAAAACTCAAATGTATGTGGCGCTGCAAATTGCCGCTGCTTTGAGCTCGCTTTGTGAACCGTTTTTACCGTTTACTGCTGCTAAATTAAAGCGTATTTTGAATGTTACCAATGGAGTTGAGATTAACTGGAATAGAATAACTGAAGATTCAGATTTATTACCAGCTGGTCATCAAATTGGTGAAGCAGAATTATTATTTACTAAAATTGAAGACGAAGCCATTCAAAAACAAATTGATAAATTGGAAGCAACAAAAACAGCAAATTTAGCTGAAAATAAAAAGGCAGAGCCTCAAAAAGATTTGATTCAGTTTGAGGATTTTGCCAAAATGGATTTGAGAGTCGGAACGATTCTCGAAGCCGAAAAAATGCCAAAAGCCAACAAACTTTTGATTCTAAAAGTAGATACCGGAATTGACGTTCGCACGATAGTTTCCGGAATTGCCGAGAGTTTCAAACCCGAAGATATTATTGGAAAACGAGTAACTGTTTTAGTAAACCTTGCCCCAAGAGCACTTCGTGGAGTTGAAAGTCAGGGAATGATTTTGATGACCAACAATGCCGAAGGAAAATTGGTTTTTGTAAATCCGGATGCTGACGGAGTTGGGAACGGAGAAACGATAAACTAACGAATTAAACCAACACAACTCGAGCGATAGCGAACAGACGAAGTAATTTCACTAATTTACACCAATTTATTTGTGTGAATTAGTGAAATTCGTGTTTATAATGACAAGAAAAATGAACAATGCAAAACCCAAAATAGCTTTAGCACTTGGAATACTCTGTATTTCTATCTTTCCTATTTTGGTTCGATTGCATTTGACAAACGGATTGATTTCGGCATTTTACCGCATGTTTATTGCAGCAGTCTTGTTATTGCCTTATGTAATTATTAATGAGAAATTCAAACTACCGCCTACTAAGACAACATTACTTGCTGTAGTGTGCGGAGTTGTATTTGCCACAGACATTGCTATTTGGAATGTTGCCATTCAAAAATCGAGTGCCACTCAGGCTACCTTATTGGCTAATTTATCTCCGGTTTGGGTTGGTATCGGCTCTTTTCTGGTTTTAAAAAACAAGCCATCAATTAATTTTTGGATTGGAACAGCCATCGCTCTTATGGGAATGGTCATTTTAGTTGGTTTTGAAACTTTTGCCCAACTCAACTTTGACTTAGCTTTTGTCTTCGCGCTTTTATCCGGAATGCTGTATGCTACTTACATCTTAATCAGTAAAAACATACTCTCTAAAGTAGACATACTCTCTTTTATGAGTATTGTTCTGGTTTCTTCCAGTTTATTTTTAGGTTTGATTTGCGCCATTACCGAAGAACGTTTTACCGGTTTTTCAAACACCGCCTGGCTGGTTTTGTTTATCCAGGGTGCCGTTTGCCAACTGACTGCTTGGTTGTTAATCAGTTACTCCACGAAACATTTACAAGCTACCAGAGTTTCGCTTAGTTTGTTAGGACAAGCTGTTTTGGCAACACTACTCGCTTGGATATTTTTAGACGAAAAAATGAGCTGGTTTCGAATTATTGGTGCCGTTTTTTTACTTTTAGGAATACGAATCACTTTTTATAATAAACCGATTGGATTTAAACTAAAATAAGAATCATTCTATTTAAGTATTTTCTTTAAAAAAACATTTCAAAATAATTTGCTTTATTAGGTAAAATAATACATTTGCATCAGCAATTATTAACTAGCAAACCAAATTATGAAAAAGATTATTTTATTTGCCTGTCTTCTTTCTACCGTACTAATCCAGGCTCAAACCAAACAAATTTTTGAATCTCCAAAATTAAAAGAAGAAATTTCAACCCACAAAACCGTTGCGGTTTTACCCTTTAAATCTACCATTTCATACAAAAGACTGCCTAAGAATTTTGATGCAACAGCAAATGCTGAAGAAGAGAAAAAATCAGCACTTAGTTTACAATCAGGATTGTACACTTATTTATTGAGAAAATCATCTGATTATTCCGTTTCGGTTCAAGACCCTGAAAAAACCAACATTTTATTAAAACAAAATGGCAGTTTCGATAAATTGGATGAATTAACTCCTGAAGCATTGGCTAAAATACTTGGTGTTGATGCCGTTATCAAATGCGCTTATGCATATCAAAAAACAGGTAGCGAAGGTGGCGCTATTGTAAAAAGTCTTTTGATTGGTTTTGGTACCGGTAAGGTAGCCACATCTGACTTGACTATGAACATCTACAACGCGAAAGACGGGGATTTGTTATGGCGTTTTTACAAACAAATGGATGAAGATGTAATGAGTAATCCTCAAGCCATGATGGAACACATGATGCGAAAAGTGGGACGTAATTTTCCATATGAAAAAAGTTAATTTATTTTTAAACATACAACTAAAAGAGGCTCATTTAGCCTCTTTTGTTTTTTGAAGAAATGATTTCCTTAAAAGAAAATAATTTACGAATTTGCAATAAAAATAAATACCATGTCTTTTAAAGTAATTGCTTTCGACGCCGACGATACCTTATTTGTAAATGAAACTTACTTCTTAGAAACAGAAGAAAAATTCTGCGAATTGATGAGCGATTATCTTTCTCATCAGGGAATTGCTCAGGAACTTTTTAGAATAGAAATAAAAAATTTATCAATATACGGTTACGGCATCAAAGCCTACATTCTTTCGATGATTGAAGCTGCAATGACTATTTCAAACAATACGATTCCGGTTGAAGTAATTGAAAAAATTATTCAATATGGTAAAGAATTATTAGAAAAACCCATTGTGCTTTTAGACGGTGTTGAAGAAACTCTGGAATCATTATACGGAAAATACAAATTAGTCGTAGCTACCAAAGGTGATTTACTAGATCAACGCCGTAAACTGCACAACTCAGGATTAGGGAAATATTTCCATCATATCGAAGTGATGTCCGATAAACAGGAACAGGATTATCTGGATTTAATTAAACGTTTGGAAATCAAACCAACCGAATTTTTCATGATTGGAAATTCCTTAAAATCGGATGTTTTACCGGTGCTTGCTATTGGGGGACACGCGGCTCATGTTCCTTTTCATACCACTTGGGCACATGAAAAAATTGACCACGAAGTGAAACACGAAAATTTTAGTGCTTTTGAAAAAATCACTGAAATTTTAAAAAAGCTAAAACAATAAAAAAACGGAATAGTTTTTGAAAGTAAAAACGTATGAAAAAATTATTCCTCTTTTTATTTGTAATCTATACTTCAGTATTGTTGAGTCAAACTGTATTGACCTCCTATCCTATAGATGTAAAAAAATCAAAAGAGAATAATCCGCAGGTTTTAAGAACACTTGATGACATACTTGCCTTTTCAACATCTGCTTTTAACAACTCGAAAAAAAACAATCAAATTCTAAATGTTGAAAATAAAAAAACACATGAGGTATTCGCTTTTATAAAGGACAATGAAAAAATAACAATCTTAAAATACAATAGCGCTTTATTCTTAAGCAGCGAATCTTCTTTCCCTATAAAAAATTTAGAAATTTATTCTATAGAAGGATATAGTTTTAGTGAAGATGGAAACCCAACCCTTTATTTGTCTTCGGATGGTTTAAGAAATATTTTAATGGTCAAATATTATTTAGAAAACAAAACTTATAGAACTTCAAATTTAAGATTCCCTTTTTCAGGTCAGCACATTATAACACAATTTCAGAAGAATAATTCATTTTACATTCTTTCTATAGGCAGAAATGACCAAACCTTAATTGTAAATACTCTTAACAATGGTGGTGTAGAAAAAAAATCATTTAATTTCTCTTCCTATAAGTTCCAAGATGAGAACACTCAATCCTTAACTTTTACTCAACTTGTTATAAAAAATCCGATTGAAAAAATTGAAACAGACGATTACAATCCTTTGTACAAAAGCACTAAAAAAAGTAAAATATACATACTGGATAATCGTCTTATTTTGACATTAGACCATAACTCTAAAAAAACACAAGTATTTGACCTTAATCTGGAAACTAATGATCTAAACGAAAAAAACTTCACTCAATCGATCATTCAGGAACCAAAAAAACTGAGTAATTCCTTTTTGCAGGAAGACAAACTTTACCAAATTAACGCCAGCGAATCAGAACTTTTACTCGATATAAAAAATTACTATTCCGGGCAGACTATAAAAAGTATCGCGATGTCAAAGAATGATGAAAATCAGTTTAAAAGCTCTCCTTTTTTTATTCAAAAAGACAATAGAAAACCTAAAGATTTTAAAGAAACTAAACGATTCCTTCAACATCTATCTCTTTTAGACGTAGGTCTATCGGTTTTTAAAAACAAAAAAAATACTTTTATTACACTGGGAGGAACTCCAAAAATTGAAAGACCAAAAAAATCAAATTCTGACAATACATCTTTTGAAGAAGAGGAAGGATTAAATTTTCCTGAAATTCATCACTCCGAAAGTGTTTATTTTGAACGCACATTAGACCGAAATTTTGATTTTATAAACAAGGAGCAACAACCCCTTGGCATTGATAAGCTTTATTATTTTTTAAGTAGCAATAAAAAGATAACACTTCAAAACATATTAAAATTTAAAGATTATTACATTCTAGGTTATTACAATGAAAAGTCAAAACAATACATCATGCGTAAATTTACTGATGGATTCAATTAAAAACAGTAGTTAAAAAATACAATCCATCACTTTTCCCGAAATCTTCCTGTATACAGAAAAATTAAATTTATCGACTTTTTCACAGACTTAGATTCAATTAAAACTACTGTTAAATAAAAATCAAATTGGGTTTTACAGACGAGTTTTATACGATTTTTAGTAACTTTACCTTACGTTTAATAAAAAACTCACGATTATGTTATCAAAAAATATAGAAACTGCATTAAACAAGCAAATCCGTATTGAAGCGGAATCTTCACAGACTTATTTATCAATGGCTTGTTGGGCAGAAGCAAATGGATTGGAAGGTATTGCACAATTTATGTATGCCCAATCCGACGAAGAACGCGCACACATGCTTAAATTAATTAAATATGTAAACGAACGTGGAGGTCATGCTCAGGTAACCGATTTAAAAGCACCTAAAACAAGTTATACTACTTTCAAAGAAATGTTTGAAGAATTATACAAACATGAAGTTTTTGTATCTGATTCGATTAATGAATTGGTTCATATTACTTTTTCTGAGAAAGACTATGCAACGCACAACTTCTTACAGTGGTATGTATCGGAACAAATCGAGGAAGAAGCTACAGCTAAGAACATTTTGGATAAAATTAACCTTATTGGTGATGATAAAGGTGGTTTGTATCTTTTTGATCGTGACATTCAACAGTTAGCAGTTGCCAATTCAACAGCGAATAATCCAAAATAAAAACGTTAAAGTTTATTTAGAATATATAAAAATAACATTTTTTGTTTTATATTTGTCTCGGTTTTAAACTAATACAAAAGGTGAGCAAGAAAGACAAAGAAAAAGACAAGAAAAGCAAGAAGAAAGACAAAAAGAAAAAAGAAGCTCTTGTTGTCATTAAAAAAGTAGAAAACTGTAAATCTTCTTGTTGTGAAAAATTCAAAAAATCAGAGAGTAAACGTTGCAAACGTTGCCCAATGTATGATTTAATTAAAAAAGTAGCTTAATATTATATATAAATGCCCTCTGAATCGGAGGGCATTTTTTAGTTTAAACATTAATTATGAAAATCAATAAATTTACAGAGCATTCAAAAGAGAAATAATATCATCCCCATAATTTGCTGTTCTGGTTTCTCCAAAACTTTTTACCTGTTTAAGTTCTTCCAGATTTTGTGGTTTTGCTTTGGCTATAAAAGTTAAATGTGAATTATGACAAATCCTAAAAGCAGACCATCCTAATCTTCCAGCCAAATCATTTCTCCATTGTCTTAAAGCTGAATAAATTTTCTCCTCTTCAACTGTTAGTTCATTTAAATCAACCAAAGGCTTACTTTCTTTTTTAGGTTCGTAAAAAACAACAGCAGACCAAAAATCTACACTTGCACTAGTTACAAAACTAGCAGAAGTAAGTTTAACCTTTACCGTACATAAAAACTCATTCATTTTATTTTGATCTTCCTGACAAAATTCTTCATTGAGACGAATATTAAAAACTTTGATGTTCATAGCAAATTATTAAGATTATTAAATTACTTCCCCAACATCAGCAAATCAGAAACCACAACTTCGGTCACATAACGTTTTTCACCATTTTTATCCTCATAACTGCGGTGAGTCAATTTACCTTCAATAGCAATTTCTTTACCTTTGGTTACATATTTTTCGATAATCTCAGCCGTTTTCCCCCAGGCTACTAATCGGTGCCATTGAGTTTCTTCCACTTTTTCTCCTTTATCGTTTTTGTAACTTTCATTTGTAGCTAAAGTAAAATTGGCTAACTTTTTACCTCCGTCAAAATTTTTGATTTCCGGATCATTTCCTAAATGACCAATCAACTGTACTTTGTTTTTTAATGCGTTCATGGCGTATACTATTTAATTGTTATCATCTGAACTCGTTTCAGACTTTGTGATTTATAATATCGAAAGCATGTTTTTCGTTTTCGATAGTACAAAGTTGCAACCGGGGCATTAATTTATTCGGTTGCTATCTATTTACTTTCGGTTATAAATATTTGTAAGCGTTTGTAAACGGATAATTTTTTTCGTATCTTTCAGAAAATCAAACCTTTTATGCAAGCAGAAATCAACAAAGTCGAGCTTAGAAATCTAAAAATTCAGGACTATCAGGAATTGAAAAATTCGATGATTGAATCTTATCCCGAAATGGTAGATGATTATTGGAGAGAAGCCGATATTAAAAAATTACTCAAAATATTTCCTGCAGGACAATTGGTCATTCTGGTCGATGATATTGTAGTAGGCTCGGCTTTATCACTTATTGTACCGGAAGATTTGGTGGATCAAAACCATGATTATGCAAAAATCACAGGAAACTATACTTTTTCTACCCATACATCTAAGGGTGAAATTTTATATGGTATTGATGTTTTTGTGGTGCCAAAATACCGTGGCTTACGATTAGGACGCCGTTTGTACGATGCCCGAAAAGAAATTTGCGAACAATTGAATTTAAAAGCCATTGTATTTGCAGGCAGGATTCCCAATTACGCCAAATATGCCCAAGAATTCAATCCAATAACCTATATTAACAAGGTTAAAAGAAAAGAAATTCACGATCCCGTTCTGTCCTTTCAGCTAAGCAACGATTTTCACGTGATGCGGGTCATGAAAAACTATCTGGAAGGTGACAGAAAATCCAAAGAATTTGCCGTTTTACTAGAATGGAATAACATCTATTATATTGAAAGTCCCACAATCATTAATACCGAAAAAACCGTTATCCGTCTGGGGTTGATTCAATGGCAAATGAGAACTTTAAAAAACTTAGATGCATTGTTTGAACAAGCAGAGTTTTTTATTGATGCCGTTTCGGGTTACGGCAGTGATTTTGCCGTTTTCCCCGAATTATTTATCGCACCTTTAATGGCTGATTACAATCATTTATCCGAAGCCGATGCCATTCGGGAATTGGCAAAATATGCCGAACCTATAAGAAAACGCTTTCAGGAATTAGCTATTTCTTATAACATCAACATCATTAGCGGCAGCATGCCTAATTTAGTTGACGGAGTCCTATACAATAGTGGTTTTTTATGTAAAAGAGACGGTACTTATGAAACCTATACTAAAATCCACATTACCCCAAACGAGGTTTTTCACTGGGGAATAACAGGTGGAAGTACCATTCAGACTTTTGATACCGATTGTGGAAAAATAGGAATTATGATTTGTTATGATGTCGAATTCCCTGAATTGTCCCGATTAATGGCCGATGAAGGCATGAACATCCTCTTTGTTCCTTTCCTGACCGATACTCAAAACGGATACACCCGTGTAAAACACTGTGCCCAGGCCAGAGCTATAGAAAACGAATGTTATGTAGCCATTGCCGGATGCGTGGGCAACTTACCAAAAGTAAATAACATGGACATTCAATATGCGCAAACCGCCGTTTTTACTCCGGCTGACTTTGCTTTTCCAAGCAACGGGATAAAAGCCGAAACCACTCCAAATACAGAAATGACCCTGATTGTAGATGTCGATTTAGATTTGTTAAAAGAATTACACGAACACGGAAGCGTTAAAATCTTAAAAGACCGTCGTCATGATTTGTATCGAATTAAAAAACTAAAAAACTAAATAATGAAAAACTGTTTAGAATGTGGCGAAAAAATCATCGGTCGCGAAGACAAAAAATTCTGTAGTGATGGCTGTCGCAATGCCTATAACAACAAAATCAACAAAGACAGCAACAACTTCATGCGCAACATCAATAATAAATTGCGCAAGAATTATCGTATTCTTGCCGAACTCAACACCGATGGTAAATCAAAAACTACCAAAACCAAATTATTAAGTAAAGGTTTCGATTTTGATTTTTTTACTAATATTTTAAAAACGAAAACAGGAAACACATACTATTTCCTGTATGACCAGGGTTATATGCTATTAGAAAATGATTTATACATCCTTGTAAAAAAAGACAATTAGTCGCCCACCCCAAAGCTAATTAAAATGAAAAAAGACTTATCTTCCATAATATACACCCTGTTTTTTATAGCCGTTCTCAGCTTAATTTATCTCAGCATAATGCCCAGATGGACTTTCGCCGACGAAAATTCACTAAACGAATTTTCAACCAAAAGAGCCTTAGCTCATGTAAAAGCCATAAGCCAAAAACCGCATTTTGTTGGTTCAGAAAATCACAATCAGGTAGCCAATTATCTAAAAAATGAACTCACTAAATTAGGATTAGAGGTTAGTTTTCAGGAAGGTTACACCCTAACCGATTGGGGAAACTTAACAAAATCCAAAAACATAATTGCCCGAATTAAAGGAATTCAAAATACTAAAGCCTTAGTATTGCTTTCGCATTATGACAGCGCTCCACATTCGGCCTCGCTTGGCGCCAGCGACGATGCTTCGGGAATTGCGACTATTTTAGAAGGAGTACGCACTTTTTTACACAATAAAACTCCGCATCAAAATGACATCATTATTTTATTTACCGATGCTGAAGAACTAGGTCTTAATGGTGCAGCTCTTTTTGTAACTCAACATAAATGGGCAAAAGAAGTAGGCTTAGTGCTTAACTTTGAAGCACGTGGTACCTCCGGACCTAGTTATATGTTAATGGAAACCAACAATGGAAACGCGGGAATGGTTAAAAATTTCGCCACTGCAAATCCTACTTTTCCGGTTTCTAATTCGTTAATGTACAGCATTTACAAAATGCTGCCTAACGACACCGATTTGACTGTTTTCAGAGAACAGGGCAATATTCAGGGCTTTAACTTTGCTTTTATTGACGGGCATTACAACTACCACACCGCGCAGGATGACTACAGTCATTTAGACCCAAATTCCTTAGCACATCAAGGCTCTTACCTGATGCCTTTACTGAATCATTTCTCTAATTCGGATTTGAACACCACCAAATCTACCGAAGATTATGTTTATTTTTCGATTCCTTTTAGTTTTATCAGCTATCCATTTAGTTGGGTAATCCCAATGTTGATCATTGCTTTCGGTCTTTTCTTTTTCTTTATTTTCTTGGGTGTTGCCAAAAGAATTCTGACCATTCAAAAAATACTTCAGGGATTCGTTCCACTATTAGGTTCGTTGTTTTCGGCAGCATTAATTACTTTTTTAGGTTGGAAATTAGTATTGCAAATCTATCCTCAATACAATGATTTATTAAACGGCTTCACTTACAACGGACACGCTTACATTGCTGTTTTCGTCTTATTGAGTATTACTATCTGTTTTGCATTTTATCATTTCTTTACGCCAAATAAGATCACTGCCAATCATTTTGTGGCGCCATTATTCATTTGGTTACTTATCAATACCGGCATTGCTTTTAGTTTACAAGGAGCCGGATTTTTAATTATTCCGGTTTATTTTGGCATTTTTATGTTTGGATTTTATATCCTCACACAAAAATACAGTCCTGTTTTCAACCTCATTTTTAGCATCCCTGCCTTATTGATTATTGCTCCTTTTATCGAAATGTTTCCAGTAGGACTAGGACTTAAAATACTATTTGGCAGCGCCATTCTAACCGCTCTATGCTTCGGCTTGCTCTTGCCTACTTTTGGTAATTATGTTCAAAAAGGAACCTGGTCCATACTTTTCTTACTGGCTTCGATTGGCTTTTTTATCAAAGCACATTCGGATGCTGATTACGAAAAAGGGAAAGCAAAATCAAACAGCCTGGTTTATCTCTATGATGCCGACACCAAAAAAGCACAATGGTTAACCTATGATAAAAACCTGGATTCCTGGACGAAAAGTTATTTGGGAGAAGACCCAAAAACGCCCAAAGGCATCAGTGATATTCCGCTTTTTAGCAAATACGATTCGCAATTTACCTTTGCAGCTCCGGCTCCTGTACAAAGGATTCCACAACCTACTATCGAATTTCTTACCGACAGTATTGCCGATAATCTACGTTACTTTAAGATTCGTATTTCGCCTAATCGAAAAGTCAATCGCTATGATATTTTTGCCAATGAAAAAATGGATATTTACAACATCAAGACCAATGGTGTTTCACATTTAGAACAAAACGGAAAGATATTTAAAAGAGACGGCAAAAAATTACTCAGCTATTATGTAGTCGACAACGAACCACTGCTATTGGAATTCAACATCAACGCGGCTACTGTTTTTGACATGAAACTACTGGAAAGTTCCTTTGATTTAATGCAAAATCCATTGTTCAACATCCGTAAAAGAGCCGACTGGATGATGCCGACACCTTTTGTACTGAATGATGCCGTGGCGATTAAAGAAACTATTAAACCGAGTCGTGGAACTATTCAACAACCAACAATAATTCCTGAGCCAAAAATTAATTTCGTCAAACCAATACCAGTAAAAAGAGTCCCTGATGTGGAACCTAAAGTTATTACTACTCCTGCGGATAGTACAGCAATACAATAACTTATATTTAACCTAATAAACTTTATTATAACAAAATAGGTTTACACAAAAGTGTAAACCTATTTTGTATAAGACAACCTAAGATTAAAGTGGTTTTTTTACCAGCCACCGCCTCCTCCGCCACCGCCACCGCCACCGGAGGAACCTCCACCACCAGAACCACTTCCTCCGGAAGATTGCTGAGTTGAAGCAGATGCTATCGAATTAGATAAATTAGAATAAAATGTTTTTCCAAAACTGGAACTGTTAAAATTGTTGCCGTAATACCAGTTATTTTGATACGTCATTGAGGCTAACTTTAACATATTAGAAAATTTTTGCCCCCAAATTTCATCAACACCTAATACAATTGCAAAAGGAAGTATCTTTTCAAATAATTCAGGTGTCATAGCAGGTGGATTATGAAACTTTAATTGCTCACTTTCCGCTGCACTGATATACATTTTATAACCTTCAATCAAAGATAAAGTCTCCAATTTCTCTTTTGAAGGCTTTTTAATCAAATAGGTATAAATAACAAATGTCAAAAATGACAAAACCAAAAAGACAAAACAAATAAAATAATTACGTTCTTCTATATTATCAAAATCAAAATGAACGCCCCGACTAAAAAGGAAGAAAAAGCCTAAAGGTATAACCCAAACAAAACGTGATGAAAAAGAAAATCCTTTTATTAAAAACGTAAAAATGATAAAGAAGAATGCCAATATAAAATATAACGCAAATCCTATCACAAAGTTTTCAGGACCACAAAAAAGTAATCCCAAACCATAAACTGCAGTAATAATAAAAGTCGGAAATCCTAATTTGGAACGATTATTTCCCTCATCCAAGAAAGCATTGTGTTGGAATTTTAAATTGCTTTTAAAATCATCCAACATATACTTCACCTTGTCGTCGTACTTCTCTTCTATTTCAAAAAAATCACTTTCCGCAAATAATCTATCCATCAAAGCAGTTTCCTCTTTAGGTAAATAAACATCTGGATTTTTTAATTTTTCAAGTGCAAAAACTTTTGTTGAGGATAATCCAAAAAACTGTGAATCATCACGCTCGGTTATTTTTAAATATCCTTTTATCGCAAGATTAACTATAGATGCTGTTATTAATCGATTACTAAAACTAGCTTCTTTCAAATAACCAAGAGAAGCAGGAGAAAGATTTTGGGGAGTATTAAACTGAGGATAAACAACGGGAGCCTGTGGATCAACACCATACTCAGACCATGTTTTATAAAAATAAATCATCAGCCCTATAAAAGCCAGAATTGAAAAGATTAAAATCCCATATAGCTTCAAAAACCCTGGAGGTGGCGGTGGTAAAATCACTCCTTTATTGAATCCAACAGCAATTGTAAGCCCTTCTTCAGTATCTAAATTGTTAGCAGCCCAAATGATTTTATTATTCGAAATTTTCTCTGAAATACAATTTTGAGATTTTGAACCGTACACTCCTGTATAACAAGAATATTGAAGTATGCTTGCCTCTGAAGGCAAGCTTACGGTTGCCGAAATGGTATCAACAGCAAAATCCCAAGCATTTCCGTTAACATTCCAATACAACTCATCGTATTTATCAAAAAAACCAATTTGATTGTCAGTCTGATAGGTAATTTCGTATTCATAAATCCCTACAGGAAGAAATATATCTTTGTTTCCAATATAAATATTTTCATAGCCATTTTCATTTTGTACATGATAATCTTCGGGAAGACCATCTTTTTTTACAGCAATAATATCATATTTTACTCTAAGATTCCTCCCATTTAAGTTTCGGTTTTCTGGTAGAGAACGAAAAATACCTCTCCTAATTTTTTCCCCTTTTGCAATAACTTTAATCGTTTCGGTGACTTTGAGCGATGCATTTTTGCCTACAACAATATTAGATTTAAAAGAAAGAATCCGCTCGGATTGATTTATTACTAAAGAATCCTGATTTCTATTTGAAACGACAGATTCCTGAGATTGACCAAATGTAGCAACTCCAAGAAGACACCAAAAAAAGAAAAAAAAATGTTTCACAACTTAAAATTTTACTTGTGGAACTTCTCTCTCAGCGACATTTGTCAATTCAAAAAATGGAGATTTAGCAAAATGAAATACACCAGCAACAATGTTGCTTGGGAAAGATTCCACTAAGGTATTGTTTTCACGAACGGTTCCATTATAATACCTTCTGGCTTTTTCAATATCTCCTTCCAAATTAGAAAGTTCCAATTGAAGTTGCTGGAAGTTCGAATTGGCTTTCAAATCAGGATATTGTTCAGCAACAGCATTTAAATTTAACATTGCCTGACTCAATTTTTTTTCAGCAGCTTCCTTTTCTTCTACACTTTGTGCCCCCATAGCCTGCACTCTGGCACGAGTCACACTATCTAAAGTTTCGCGTTCATGTGTCGCGTATCCTTTAACAGTTTCTATCAAATTAGGGATTAAATCATGACGTTTTTTCAACATAACGTCAATACTACTCCATGCTTCCTGAACAAGGTTTTTTAATTTTACCAAATTGTTATAAATAGATATACTGTATAAAAAAAAGAGTACAACTACTGCTAAAAAAATAAGTGCTATTGTCATAATTATAAATTTAAATAGCTCTAAAGATAAATATTTTTTCAAACTGTCGTTTGAATTTTATTACAAATTTTTTAATTCCCTTTAAGATAAATTCAAAAAAGAGCAAACTGTGACCCTAAAAGTCGAATAATTATGTAGAAATTTACATTCTGAAATAATTGAAGTAAAATGACACAAATTAGCATACTGGGTTGCGGATGGCTGGGGTTTCCTTTGGCGAAAGCTTTATTGAAAGAAGGTTACAAAATAAAAGGTTCTACAACATCAGCAGAAAAACTGGAATCATTGACAAATGCAGGAATAAAAAGCTTTTTATTGGCTTTAGATTCGAATACTGTTCCGAATGAATTTGCTGATTTTTTAGTAGCGAGCGAAACCCTGATTATTGCAATCCCGCCTAAATTGAGAGGTAAAAACAAAGATTACTCAGATGCTCACAACAATTCGTTTGTCAAAAAAATAGACAACCTGATTCCGTATATCCAAAATTCTACAGTAAAAAAACTACTGTTTATCAGTTCGACTGCTGTTTATGGAGAGGCTAATGATGTGATTGACGAAAATACCCCTCCTGTTCCTGTTACCGAAAGCGGTAAACAATTACTGGAAATTGAACAATTGTTATTAGCAAATACCCATTTCAAAACTACCATTCTGCGTTTTGGTGGTTTAATTGGCCCTGACCGCAATCCCGCCCGATTCTTAGCAGCCAAAGAAAATGTGGCCAATCCCGAAGCACCCATTAATTTGATTGATTTAGAAGATTGCATTGGGATTATTCTAAAAATCATCGAAACCAACTCCTGGAATACCACTCTAAATGCGGTAACTCCGTTTCATCCAACTCGTGAAGTTTATTATACCGAAAAAGCATTAGCCGAAAATCTAGTCCCGCCCACATTTAATCATGAGAATCCTTCGATAGGCAAAACCATTTTGAGTGATTATTTGATAGAAAAACTAAACTATACTTTTACCAAAAACCCTTTATAAGGTGATTCATAAGATAAAAAATAGCTTTTCAACTAAAATCAATGCGATTGGATTACCCATTTTAGCTCTGCTTTGGGTTGGCTTTTTTTGGGGAACTACCTGGATTGCTTCCAAAGAAGGGGTGCGCTATATTCCCGGAATTCAGATGGCAGCGATTCGCCAGTTTATCGCCGGACTGCTCTATATTGTTTTTTTCTTATTTACAAAGGCGCCTTGGCCCAAAGGCAAACAATGGAAAACCATCGTTATTCTTGCCATTTTGAATTTTACCTTGAGTAATGGCTTGAGTACCGCCGGTGTAAAATACATCAGTAGCGGACTAGGTGCCATTATTGCCGCCATCTTCCCTATTTGGGTAGTAATTATCTCTTTTTTTAGAGGAGAACGAATTTCTAAATTAGCCGTAACAGGAACTCTGATTAGTTTCGCAGGCATTTGTGTTATATTTTATGAACATCTGGCCGATTTCCTGATTGCTGATTTCAGACTGGGAATTATTTTATCAGTCATAGCAACAATTACCTGGGCTTTTGGAACCTTGTACACCAAGAAAAAAGCGGCTTCTTTTAATCCTTATTTTAGTCTTGGACTTCAAATGTTTATTTCGAGTATTCTTTTATTTGCCTATAATGGCGCAACGGGAATTTCAGTCAGCTTAAGCGAAATCCCAATTTCTACCTGGTATGCCATAGCTTATCTGGTTGTTGTAGGTTCGCTAATTACTTTTACCATTTTTATCTATTCTTTACAAAATCTTCCACCAGAAATAAGCAGTATTTATGCTTATATCAATCCCATTGTAGCAGTTCTTTTGGGCGTAGTACTATTTGGAGAAACGCTGAGTTTTTCAATTGCTTTGGGCGGAAGTGTAACCCTTATTGGGCTCTATTTAGTGAATCAATCTATCAGACGAAGCCGCAAAAAAACAAACATATTAATTAAGTAAAGCTTCCTGATTTCCAATACAGTTTTTGTACTTTTGCAAAAAAAATTCATGAAATCTGTTTTATATAAATACCGCATCTTCATTGGTATCTTTTTTATCTTTTCAGTAGTTACACTTTCACTTTTTTACGGCGCTTTAAAACCTAAAAAATCACTTCCTATTTACAATCCTGCCGATGTTAATCCGGAACTGGTTGACAGCACCGTGCAATATGTGAGCAAATACCATACGATTGCCGATTTTTCGTTTACCAATCAAAACGGAAAAACCATCACTCAGAAAGATTATGAAGGTAAAATTTATGTGGCCGATTTCTTTTTTACTACCTGTGGTACTATTTGCCCAAAAATGACCACTAATTTAGTTGATGTTCAAAAAGCAATTATCAACAATCCAAAGGTAATGTTACTGTCGCACACGGTTTTCCCCGAAGTAGATAATGTCGCAGCCTTAAAAGCTTATGCCATAAAACACGGCGTTGACGACCGCAAATGGAATCTGGTTACCGGAGATAAAAAAGAAATTTATAAGATGGCCCGGAAATCCTATTTGGCTGTGAAACAAGGCAAACCCAGCGAATTATATGACATGGTTCACACTGAAAACTTTGTATTAGTAGATGCCAAAAGAAGAGTTCGCGGTTTTTATGACGGCACTAAAAAAGAAGAAATTCAGCGACTAATTGAGGATATCAACTTCCTATGTACCGAATAAAAAAAATTAACAGCCAATCAAAACATAAATACTGATAATTATCATTTGACTTAGCAATATAATCTGTATTTTTGCAATCTTAATTCAATCTAAATAAGACCTTGCGTACTACTATACATTCATTACGAAAAAACGAAAAAGCGGTTATCAAAGATTTTGATATCGACATCATTCCTTTAAAGTTACTTGAAATGGGTTGCTTACCGGGAAACACGGTCGAATTACTTCAAATAGCTCCTTTTGGAGATCCATTGTACTTGGATGTCAATGGTTCTCACTTGGCCATTCGTCTGGAAACCGCCAAAGAAATTGAAGTAGAATTAATCAAAAATGCGCTTTAAAGATGCATCAAAATATTAACGTAGCTTTAATTGGAAATCCTAACGTAGGGAAAACATCTGTCTTTAATCAATTAACAGGATTAAATCAGCAGGTAGGGAACTACCCCGGAATTACGGTGGAGAAAAAAATAGGTTTTTGCAAATTAAATCATAACATCAAGGCCAACATACTGGACTTACCGGGAACTTACAGCCTTAACGCCAGTTCAATTGACGAAAATGTTGTAATAGAAATGCTGCTCAACAAAAACGATAAGTTGTATCCTGATGTAGCCTTAGTGGTTACTGATGTGGAGAATTTAAAAAGAAACTTATTGCTTTTTACCCAAATAAAAGATCTTGAAATTCCGACGATCTTAGTAATTAACATGGCGGATCGAATGGAAAGCAAAGGGATTTCACTTAATATCCCTTTTCTGGAAGAAAAATTAAAAACTAAAATTGCTTTAATTAGTTCAAGAAAAGGTCAGGGTATCGAGGAATTAAAAGAGTTGATTGTCACTTATAAAACGATAACAACCGAACCTTGTTTGAATGCGTCTATCATTGATAAAGAATATTTTAACAACTTACAAAAGACATTTCCTGATCAATTATTGTACAAACTTTGGCTGGTAATCACTCAGGATGTTAACTTTCTAAATTTAGAAAGAAAAGAAATTAAAAGCACTTTTACCAAATCACATACTGAATTAAAGCGCTTACAACAAAAAGAAACCATTAAACGCTATCAGTTCATCAACGAAGTTCTCAAAGAAGGATTAGCTGTAGATAAAAGCATCGCCAAAGATTTCCGTTCCAAATTAGACCGCGTTTTAACACATAAATTTTGGGGATACATCATCTTCTTTGCGATACTTTTTGTGATTTTCCAATCTATTTTTGATTGGTCTTCGGTTCCAATGGACTTTATCGACAGCACTTTTGCAACTTTAAGTACTATGGCTGCCGAACATTTACCTGCAGGAATTTTAACCGACTTAATTTCGCAGGGAATCATACCGGGAATTGGCGGAATTCTGATTTTCATCCCTCAAATTGCCTTTTTATTCCTGTTTATTTCCATACTCGAAGAAAGTGGTTATATGAGTCGCGTGGTATTTATTATGGATAAAATCATGCGCCGTTTTGGACTATCTGGAAAAAGTGTGGTTCCGTTAATTTCAGGAACTGCCTGTGCTATTCCGGCCATTATGGCAACCAGAAATATCGAAAGCTGGAAAGAACGCCTTATTACTATTCTGGTAACTCCGTTTACCACCTGTTCGGCAAGATTACCCGTTTACGCTATCATTATAGCATTAGTAATTCCTAATGATCGCGTATTAGGCTTTTTAAACCTTCAGGGATTAGCATTGATGTTATTGTATCTTCTAGGTTTTGGAATGGCAATCTTCTCTGCTTATGTCTTGAACAAAGTCATGAAAATAAGTGGTAAAACCTTTTTTGTGGTCGAAATGCCCAATTACAAATTGCCTTTATTTAAAAACGTAGCCATCAATGTGGTCGAAAAAACCAAAGCCTTTATCTCAGGTGCCGGAAAAATTATCTTAGCTATTTCGATTATATTGTGGTTTTTAGCCTCTTATGGGCCAGGTGAAAAATTCAAAAATGCCGAAACCATTATCAATACCGAAGCTCAGGCTAACAATCATTCTGTTTCAAAAGCCGAAATTAACAATAGAGTGGCGGCTTTCAAACTGGAGAATTCCTATATTGGTGTGATGGGTAAAACTATCGAACCTGTTATTTCTCCTCTGGGATACGACTGGAAAATAGGAATTGCTATTATTAGTTCTTTTGCTGCCAGAGAAGTATTCGTAGGAACTCTTGCCACTATTTACAGCGTGGGAGGAACTGACAATGAAACGACCATTAAAAACAAAATGGCATCTGAAATTCATCCAGAAACCGGAAATAAAGTATTCAATTTTGCAACAGGAATTTCATTACTTTTATTCTATGCTTTTGCATTGCAATGCGCCAGCACACTTGCCATCACTAAAAAAGAAACCAACAGCTGGAAATGGCCTTTGGGACAATTAGTCTTTATGAGCAGCTTTGCTTATATTACTGCTTTATTAGCTTACCAAATTTTAAAATAAACAAAGATGTTTCAGGAAATCATAGCCTTTTTAACCCTTGGTATTGCAGTTGTCTATCTTTTCAAAAAGTTCTTTTTGAAGAAGAAAAAAAAAGATAAAAACTGTGGAGGTACTGATTGTGGATGTCACTAAAATTAGTTGCATTCGAAGAAAAACAGCTACTATTTAAAACAAATTTTTACCGCAAATTCGCAAATTTAAGAAGCATCATTTGATGAAATAATTTGCGAATTTGCGGTAGTCTTTTTTTGAAACTAGCTCAACTTCACAAAAAGGTTGCTGGCTATTTTATTCGAAATATTCAAAAGTGCTTCGTCTACTTTAATTCGAAGCGAAAGGTCAAAACTCTCTTTACCTTTAATTTCAATAGTCGAACCTAAAGCAATTCCTTGTTTGTCCAGGTATTTTAAAAACTCCGAAGAAGTATCTTTTACACCTACACAAATTCCTTTTTGCCCTTCTGCTAAGTCTGAAAGCAATTGCTTATCAATTTTAGGAATTTGTCCCTGAGCATTTGGAATAGGATCTCCGTGAGGATCTTCGGTAGGATTTCCTAAAAAATCATCCAGTTTATTAATCAGTTTTTCTGACTTTATATGTTCCAATTGCTCGGCAATATCATGCACCTCATCCCAGGAAAAACCCAACTTTTCAACCAGGAAAACTTCCCAAAGACGGTGTTTTCTAACAATCATCTTCGCTTCTAACTTTCCCTGATCGGTTAATGTAACCCCTTGGTATTTTTTATAATTGACCAAATCTTTTTCGGCTAACTTCTTCAACATATCAGTCACAGAAGAAGCCTTCGTTTCCATCACTTCGGCAATGGCATTCGTGCTTACTCCCGAACTGGAAACTACGGTAAGATGATAAATAGCTTTAAGGTAATTTTCTTCTGAAAAAGTCATTGGATTGCAGATTTTAGATTGCAGATTTTAGATTGCAGATTTTAGTAATCCAAATTTAAAATCTTAATACTTTTTTAATTTTTAACAATCAGCAAAGGTATCGAAATTTTGTGTCTTAATTTATCTACTGTAGTTCCAAAAATCAAATCTTTAAAACCAGTGTGACCATGGGTTCCCATCACCAAAATATCAAAATTTCCGGTATTGATAATCGTCGGTATCACCTTGTTAGGTTTACCAAATCCCAACTCTGTTTTTACTTTAAACCCTTTTTGCGAAAGTATTTCCTGGTATTCTTTCAATAATTTTTCATCAACAATGGTTTCATGATCGTCAATATACTCGCCATAAACCATTGCCCCGACCGTTTCTACCACATGAATCAAAGTATAATTGGCTTCTTTTCCTCCCAATTCAAAAGCGCTATTCAGAGCAATTTCATCAGCTGAAGAAAAATCCACCGAAACAGCGATATTTTTTTTAGCATAACCTTCAATCTCAGAAAAATGCAGCTTTAAATTGTGCGGTGAATGATTTAAAAACGCAATTTTTGATTGGGTAACAAAAGGTTTAAAAACTATGTAAAGCAATAAAACCAGGAAAGCAAATGCTAAAGGAACCACCGTAAACCACAGCACCAAAGGATTTTCAGAAATTTCAAGCCAACCTTTAATCTCATCAAAAACCAATTTTGCATTGAGCGAAACGATAATAGTCGCAATAATCCAGGAAGCAATTTGCGTAATTTTACCTATATGAAATCCTTTCATTTTACGCTTATCACTCACAAAATGAATTAAAGGAATGATAGCAAATCCCAATTGCAGACTCAAAATTACCTGACTCAAAATCAATAATTTTCCCGTCACCGATTCTCCAAAAATCATAATTACGATAACCGCAGGAACAATCGCAATCAATCGGGTAATAATTCGTCTAACCCAAGGCTGAATGCGCAAATTAAGATAACCTTCCATCACAATTTGCCCTGCCAAAGTTCCCGTTACGGTCGAACTCTGTCCTGCAGCAATCAAGGCAACGGCAAATAAAACCGGAGCCCATTTAGTTCCTAAAATAGGTTGTAAAAATCGGTGTGCATCCTGAATTTCGGCTACTTCAAACATGCCACTTTTATAGAATGTGGCTGCCGCCAATATCAAAATAGCCGCATTGACAAAAAAAGCCAGATTCAGAGCTATAGTAGAATCGATAAAATTGTATTTCAAAGCCTGTTTAATTCCTTTCTCAGTTCTGTCAAAATTTCGGGTTTGCACCAACGAAGAATGCAGGTATAAGTTATGCGGCATTACTGTGGCTCCAATAATCCCGATAGCAATATACAAAGCCGCCTCAGAAGGCATAGAAGGAATTAAACCTAAAACCACCTTATCCATTTCAGGCTGTGCAAAAATCATTTCGAAAATAAACGAAACCCCAATTACCATTACTAATGCGATAATAAAGGCTTCCATCTTTCGAATTCCTTTATTGATTAAAAACAACAATAAAAAAGTATCCAAAACGGTAATAAGTACCCCTTCGATTAACGGAATATCAAACAACAAATTAATACCAATGGCCATCCCTAAAACTTCGGCCAAATCACAGGCTGCAATAGCAATCTCAGCCAAAAAATACAGAATATAATTGATGAAAGGCGAATAGGTTTCTCTGGAAGCCTGTGCCAAATCACGTTGGGTAACAATTCCCAAACGGGCACTCAAACTTTGCAACAGCAAAGCCATCATATTACTCATTAACAAAACCCAAAGCAAAGAATACCCAAACTGACTTCCGCCGGCAATATCGGTCGCCCAGTTTCCCGGATCCATATAACCCACACTAATCAAATAAGCAGGTCCAAAAAAAGCTAATATTTTTTTAAAAACCGATTTTTTATCCTGTGTCGAAACCGACTGATGTACTTCTTCAAGTGATTTTCCCATGGTAGACTCTAACTGATTGAGGCAAATATAATTATATTTTTTTGTTAGTTAAAATATAATTTTTAGATTTGCCTAAAATATAATTTAAATAAAAATGAAAAAAATTATTGCACTGACCTTATTTACATTCGTAAGTCTGCTTCATGCGCAGGAAAACGGAAAGATTACAGGAACAGTGCGTTCAAAAACAACTACTGTTTCTTATGTAAATATCTTTATTAGTTCGTTAAAAAAAAGCACAGTAACTAATGCTGAAGGAAAATATAGTTTTAATAAAATTCCATTTGGAACTTATGAAATTCAAGTTAGTGGTTTGGGTTTTCAAACCGTTAAAAAATCTATCACAATCAACAGCATCGAGCCACAGGAAATAAATTTTGACTTAACTGATTTTCAAAATGACCTGAACGAAGTGGTAGTAACCGGAACAAAAACCTTTAAACGAAAAACCGAAAGTCCGGTAATGGTTTCAGTTTTAGATAGTAAAAATTTGAGCAATTTGCAGGTTTGTAATCTGTCAGAAGGTTTAAAGTTTCAACCGGGTTTACGTGTAGAAACCGACTGCCAAACCTGTAATTACACCCAGTTACGAATGAACGGATTGGCCGGAGGTTATTCACAAATTCTGATTAATGGAAGACCTATTTTTAGTCCGTTAATGGGATTGTACGGCATGGAACAACTACCTGTAAACATGATTGAACGCATCGAAGTAGTTCGCGGCGGAGGTTCTTCTTTGTATGGTTCCAGCGCCATTGGCGGAACGGTAAATGTAATTACGAAAATCCCTAAAAAAGATGGTTTCGAAATCAATACTGCTTATTACAACATCAACGGAAAAAGCAATGATTACAACCTGAACGGCAACGCCACACTGGTAAACGAAAACAAAAATGCAGGTGTTTCTTTGTTTATGAGTCACCGTGAACGCGAACATTATGACGCCAATGGCGATAATTTCTCTGAAATTCCTTTAATCGAAAATAACTCTATCGGAGCTAATTTCTTTTTGTTACCTACCGAAAATCAAAAAATAGAATTAAGTATCAGTAACCTGAACGAATATCGTTTTGGAGGAGAAATGGTAGACAAACCTGCTTATTTAACCCAACAATCCGAAGAACGCAAACACAAAATCTGGTTGGGAAGTTTAGATTACCAAATCAATTTTAACAATGACAAATCATCGTTTATAACCTATGGTGCCTGGCAAAACACTGACAGAAAACATTATACAGGTATTTTTCCGGATGAACCAACTGAAATCGAAGCACATTTAGCTAACCCTCCTTACGGAATTTCAACTACACAAACCTTACAGGGCGGCTTGCAATTCAATCATAAATTAAGCAACTTTTTAAAGGGAACTAATGTTTTGACAATTGGTTCCGAATATGTATCGGACAAAGTTTTTGACCAAATTGCATCTTATAATTACTTGGTTAACCAGCATACTAAAGATTTTGGAACCTTTCTGCAAAGTGACTGGGAGATTTTACCAAACTTGGATTTACTGTCGGGTGTTCGTTTTGACAAACACAATTTGGTAGACAAATTCATTGCCAGCCCACGTTTGGCATTGCTTTACAAATACAAATCAGAAACTCAGTTTCGTTTGAGTTATGGAACCGGTTTTAGAGCACCACAGGCTTTTGACACCGATTTGCATATTGCCTTTGCCGGAGGTGGTGTTTCAAGAGTAATTTATGATCCTAATTTAAAAGAGGAACGTTCTAAAAGTTTCAGTGGTTCTATCAACTATGATAAAGCAACAGATAACTTCATTGCAGGTTTTACCCTTGAAGGTTTTTATACCCATTTAAAAGATGCTTTTGTATTAGAAAACATAGGCGAAGACGAATTCGGACAGGTTTTCGAAAAACAAAATGGCTCAGATGCTACGGTAAAAGGAATTACGCTTGAATTGCGCGCTAATTTTGAACGAAAATTACAATTGGAGACGGGTTACACCCTTCAAACCAGTAAATATGCACAAGCGATAACTTACATCGATGGCGTTGCTCCTACAGCTGATTTTTTAAGAACGCCAAACCAATACGGTTTTGCAATGGCAACCTTTACACCAACAAAACAATGGAATGTGAACCTGAATTATGTGTACACAGGAAAGATGAAAATTGCTCATTTTGCCGGAGCCATTAATCAAACAACAGATGAAATGCTGACTACTAAAGCTTTCTCTGAACTAAACACTAAAATTGGTCATACATTTGAAAGCAAAAGATTAGGTTTCGATTTAGAGATTTACGGAGGTTGTAAAAACATTTTTAACGCCTATCAATCGGACTTTGATATGGGCAAAAACCGTGACAGTAATTTTGTTTATGGTCCTTCATTGCCAAGAACGGTATTTATCGGAATTAAATTATGGAATTAAATAATTAAAGCGCAGTAGAATTCTTTATTTTTGAGAAGAATTCTACTGCAAACCTTATGAAGCATTTCCATTATATTTTCACAGGAACCGGACTGGCCGCTTTAATGACGGTCTATAAAATGGTTCACTCCGGAAAATTTAAGGACAAAAGCATTTTACTTTTGGACGAAGATCCAAAAAAAACCAATGACCGAACCTGGTGTTTCTGGGAAAAAGAAAATTCAATTTGGGAAGCTGTCGTTTCAAAAAAATGGGATTCGGCTTTATTTGCGAATGAAGATTTTTGTCGAAATTTAGTATTGCAACCATATCAATACAAAATGATTCAGGGATTAGATTTTTATAATCTTGTTTTTGAACAACTTTCGAAAGAAAACAACATCACCTTTTTAAACGAAAAGGTAACGAACATTAACGAACTGGAAAATCACGTTTATGTAGCTACCGAAAACAATTCCTTTACTTGTGATCAGGTTTTTAATTCTGTTTACAACAAAATTGCTGTAACAAACCAAACGAAATTTCCACTTTTACAACAGCATTTTATTGGTTGGAAAATAAAAACCGAAGAAGCTGTTTTCAATGTGCAACAAGCCACTTTTATGGATTTTTCGGTTGCCCAAAAAGGAAATACCCGTTTTATGTATGTTTTGCCTACATCCAAAACAGAAGCTTTACTGGAATACACTTTGTTTTCACCCAAGCTTTTAACTACAGCAGAATATGAAGATGCTATAAAAGAATACATCGAGAAACTCGGAATTACAAACTACGAAATCATTGAAAAAGAACAAGGCAGTATCCCAATGACTTGCTATCCTTTTTGGAAAAAAAACAGCAAACGTGTTATAAACATTGGCACCGCAGGAGGATGGACAAAAGCCAGTACGGGTTATACTTTCAAAAATTCAGATAAAACATCTTCAAGATTAGTTGAATTTATTCAGCAGCAAACCGACTTTAGAAAGTTCCACCGCAAAAACAAATTCTGGTTTTACGACCTGCTTTTATTAGACATTCTGGATCGAAAAAACGAATTAGGAGCTTCAATATTTTCTTCGATGTTCAAAAAAGGAAATCCTTCGTTGATTTTTAAATTTCTGGACGAAGAAACCTCATTAATTGAAGACATTCAAGTGATTTTAAAATGCCCGAAATTGCTTTTTATAAAAGCATTATTTCGATCAGGTCGTTATTTATAAACTTCACAAAAGGCTATCAAACTATAACAAAACTTTATAATCCAAATTAAAGAGTTCGTTAGATTCTTTGTAACTTTGCGTATTCAAAAATCACAAATTAAACACAAAAGATATGTATCCACAAGAAATGGTAACTCCAATGCAGGCTGAATTAACAGCAGCTGGATTTCAAGATTTACATAGTGCTCAGGACGTAGACAACGCAATTAAAGCGGAAGGAACAACACTTGTAGTTGTAAACTCTGTTTGTGGTTGTGCTGCAAGAAATGCACGTCCAGGAGCAAAAATGAGCTTAGACGGTGCTAAAAAACCGGATCATTTAATCACTGTTTTTGCAGGAGTTGACAAAGAAGCGGTTGATGCTGCAAGACAACACATGTTCCCTTTTCCTCCATCTTCGCCATCTATGGCTTTGTTCAAAAACGGAGAATTAGTTCACATGTTAGAGCGTCACCATATTGAAGGTCGCCCGGCTGAAATGATTGCTGAGAACTTACAAGATGCTTACAACGAATTTTGCTAAGGATTAAATTCTTCTAACAAGAATAAAATTATTTACCGCAAATTCGCAAATTATTATTTTTTAATTTGTGAATTTGCGGTTTTCTATTTTTAAAAAAACTTTGCGTAAAAACTTTTAAACTTTACGGTAAAAAAATTGGAAAAAGAATTCAAAAATATCAACTTCACCGTTATTGAAAACGGAACTAAAATTCCCATTACGACCCGTCATGGCAGATATCCTAACCTAATGTATTTACTCAAAGAAGAATTGCAGTTGGAAAGTTTTGGCGAATGTGGCGGCGTAGGCCGATGTGCCACCTGTGTGGTAAAAACATCTGGAATTACCGGAAATTCTGCCATAAAAGACCGAAACGAACCCGCAACCTTATCCAAGTTGGGATTCGAAGAAGCCAATATTCGCCTTTCCTGCCAAATCTACATCACCGCTGATTTAAACGGGGCTGAGATTAGTCTTTTGGAAATATAATATTTCTGGCAATCAAAAAACTAACACAAAGATTCACAAAGTTAACGCAAAGTCACACTAAGATCTTTTAATAATTTGTGAACATTTGCGGTAAAAACTTAAAAAATAATTCGTGAATTCGTGGCTGTTAGAAACAAAAAAGCCACAACATCTGTTGCAGCTTTCTGTATTTTAAAATCAAAACTTATCTTCTCTTTACGTAATCCAATTGTTCGTCCTGGTCGATAATTTCAAATTCGGCATCTTTTTCCCAAATTTCCATTTCACAAGGCTTACAGTTGAATTTTAGCTTGTATTCGTTTTCGCCGTGTTTCAACGTTAGCGGTTCAGCCACTTTTTCACCCATGGTTTCACGCTGGAAACGGGCACATTTACCCAACTCGTATTTCACGCAATATTTGGTTGTCATCACACGTGCTTTTCCGGGATCCCATTGCAATTCGAATGCTTTTTCAATCTCGGTTACACCATGTCTTTTATAAAATGCTCTGGCTAATTTATTCGAAACATTAAAAGTAAAATCCAATTTTTCAGTTGGATAAGGAATATCCGATTTTGTGATTTGGAATTCTTCTCGGTGGTATTCATTGATACGAATATCAATCAATTGTTCCAAAGCAATTCTTCGAACTTCATTCACTTTCGAAATCGGTAAAAACCAATTCTTAGTAAATTCCACTTCAATAGCATCCACAATAAAAGGCGTATTTCCTGTTTTTGCTAAGTTCTTAGAAATATTCGGAATTACCGATTCTTCGCTTTTTGCCAGTTCTTTTTCGGTCTCCAAAGTCGCTACACTTTTGTGTCCGTCTTCATCAACAACTGTTAATTCAAATCCGTTTTCAGTTTCAGAAAATCGCATTTCAACTCCGATTTTTCTAACCGCAGCATTTTCTTTTTCTACAATTCGGTTGAATTCCGCATCCGAATTTCTATAAATAACTGTTCCTACAGCAATGTTTTTAAAAGTATTGGGTACCACAATATCATTGACAATAATATTGATTTGGACTCCATCTGCAATGCCTTCTTCGTTGATAAAAAATAAACCGTCTCCATTATTCAGCTTATCATGATTTTCAATCACATAACCATTGGCTTTAATCTCGGTAACTGCACCTATGTACTGCCCCTGTGATTTTGGACTTTCCCAGTTTCCGATTTTCTCTTTTCTTTGGTTTACAAAATAATCGGTATAGCCTCTGTTGAAACTTCTGTCCATTTCCGGTTCGAAATTATAGAACGTTCTTCCTGAAGATGCTTTTTGGAAATTCTCATTATTTTCTAAGAAAGCATCCAGTTTCTTTCTTAAAAACGAAGTGTTATTTTTTACGTAAACAATATCTTTTAATCGGCCTTCAATTTTAAACGAAGTGATTCCCGCTTCAATCAAAGCCGGCAATTGGTCACTTAAATCTAAATCTTTTATCGAAAGCAAATGACTTTCGGTCAGCAAAGTTGTTCCGTTTCCATCAATCAAATTGTACGGCAAACGACAGTTTTGCGCACAAGAACCACGGTTAGCGCTACGTTCTCCGCCAGCGATACTCATATAGCAATTCCCGCTAAAAGACACGCAAAGCGCCCCTGAAACGAAGAATTCCAATTCCACATCAGTTGCTGCAGCAATATCTCTCACCTGGTCTAAATTCAGCTCACGCGCTAAAACCACACGTTGCATTCCAACATCTTTCAGGAATTTTACGTGCTTTGGTTCGCGGTTATTCGCCTGAGTACTGGCATGAATAACAATTGGAGGCAAATCCATTTCCATGATTGCCATATCCTGCACAATAAGCGCATCAACACCAATATTGTATAATTGATAGATTAACTTTTTGCAAGCGTCTAATTCGTTATCGTACAAAATCGTATTGATAACGACAAAAACCTGCGCCTTAAACAAGTGGGCATATTTCACCATTTCGGCAATATCTTCCACAGAATTGGTTGCATTGGTACGCGCGCCATAAAGCGGAGCCCCAATATACACAGCATCTGCACCCGCATTGATAGCGGCAATTCCCTGAACCAAATTTTTAGCCGGAGCAAGAATTTCTACTTTCTTCTTCATATAATCAGTACTTCAATTCCTTGTTTTTTGGAATTAAAGTGCAAAAGTATAAAATACTTCTCGAAAAATCAGGGTTTTAGTGAGATTAAGATTGAATCACATTGAAAAAGAACAGTTTACAAAAAACTCAACACTTCGTTTGTCATTCCGACGAAGGAGGAATCTGCGTTCTGTGAGTTACTTGATGAGATTCCTCCTTCGTCGGAATGACAAGTTTGCGGTTAATTTTATTACTATTCTTAGACTAAAAAGAAGATTTTATTTACAATCGATTTATTATGTATATTTAAAATCTAAAAATTGAACATCAAATCTCAGATTAATGAAAATACTATTCTTATTATTTTTTATTCAATTTATTTCCTTTTCATTTGGGCAAAGTAAAACCAATGAAAAATCTCCAGATTTCCCAGGAATTCCTAAGGGAGAGGTTATCAGTTGCGGTTGCAATGAAAATTCAAATGAAATTTATGATGAAAATAAAATTTACTCAGCCTCAGCAGTAGATGCCCGTCCAGAACTGCTTGGATGGATAACAAAAGAAAAATTTATAAAAGATAATTTCAAAACACTAATAGTAAATGGAGAAAAAATTGAAGGTAAAGTTTATGTCTCGTTTATAATAGAAAAAGATGGATTAATTTCTAATATTACTATATTAAGAGATGTAGGTCATGGTACAGGCGAAGAAGCTAAAAGAGTTCTTAAAAACATGCCCCGTTGGAATCCTGCAAAAATAGGTGAAAAGATTGTTAGATGTATGTATACTATGCCAATGATTATTCCATAAAAAAAGCACGAACATAAAATTCGTGCTTTTAAAAACTAAGTATATTGGAAAAGATTATTCCACTTTAATAGTCACAGTTCCTAAACTAATATTTCCTGCTGTTGTAGCTTCCAATGTTATGTTCTCTGCTTTTTTATTGGATTGTAAAATTACTAAGCATTTTCCATTGTATAATTTGCGATAATCGGCTTTGAAAGGCTCTAAACTGGCTTGATAACCATTATCAACTCCTACAATTTTAGCTCCTCCCGAAACTTTAAAATTAATTAAATTATCGGCTGTTGGCAAAGCGTTTCCGTCTTTATCCTGCAAAGTAACCGTCACGTAAATCAAATCATATCCATCATTTTTAATCGTTGATTTATCAGCTTGTAAATTGATTTTAGCTGCTTCACCTGCGGTATGAATTTCAGTTTCCTTCACCACTTTACCTGCTTTTCTGGAAACCGCTTTTAGCGTTCCTGCTTCAAAAGGCACTTTCCAGGCAATGTGTAATTCATCTCCTTTTTTAGCTTTCGAACCCAGAGATTTTCCATTCAGGAATAATTCCACTTCATCGGCATTATTGTAATACGTCCAAACATCAATTAACTGTCCCGCTTTCCAGTTCCAATGCGGCAATAAATGCAAAACCGTTTTATCGCTCCATTCGCTTTGGTACATATAATAAACATCTTTCGGGAAACCCGCCAAATCCACAATTCCAAAATACGAACTGCGCGCCGGATAAGGATACGGATCCGGCTCGCCAATGTAATCAAATCCGGTCCAGACAAAAGTCCCTGCTATAAAATCATATTTCTTAGCTGCTTTCCAGTTTTCCTCATGAGTAGTTCCCCAATAAGAAGCAATATTATCATAAGCCGTAACCGTCAAATCAGCATTTCCGTCAAAAGTTTCTCCGTATTTCTTTGGCCAAAAACGAATTTCTTCTGTTGGCATATCATAATGCCCGCGGGTTGCATAAGCCGAAACACTCTCGGAAGCCAAGATTTTTTGTCCTTTAAAACGCTCTGGAAAAGTGGCGTAATCGGCATGTTTATAGTTAAATCCCAAAAGATCCAATGCACCAGACTGATAGATAAAGTTCTTCTGTGGCTCGTTCTCAGTCAAAGCCGAAGTCACCGGTCTGGTTTTGTCTAATGATTTTACAATTTGCGCTAATTCTCTCGTAATACGAACTCCTGTACTGTCAAATTGTTCTCTGATTTCGTTCCCAATACTCCACATCATCACAGACGGATGGTTACGGTCGCGCTTAATGAAATCCTCCAAATCACGTTTGTGCCATTCGTCCCAATATTTGTTATAATCATTCGAAACTTTTTTCTTTTTCCAAACATCAAAAACCTCATCCTGCACAATAAAACCCATTTCGTCGCACAGTTTCAGCATTTCCAAAGAAGGTGGATTGTGAGCGGTTCTGATAGCGTTCACTCCCATTTCTTTCATAATGGTTAACTTTCTTTTGATAGCGTGATAATTAGCAACAGCTCCTAAAGCACCGTTATCGTGGTGCAGACAAACCCCTAAAAGTTTTGTTGGAACACCATTCAACGAAAAGCCTTTTTCGGCATCAAAAGCAAAATATCTAAACCCAAGCGGCGTTTCATATTCATCTACCTGAGCCGATTTCTCATAGATTTTAGTCACCACTTTGTACATATTAGGATTTTTAGTATCCCATAATTTCGGATTATTAACCGTGAATTTCTGTCCTTTTTCCAAAGTAGCATTAGCCCCAATTTTCTCAACAGATTCCAGCTGTGCCACCGAACGCTTATTAGCATCCAAAATAGCAGTCACCACTTTAAATTCCTTTGGCAAATCGGCATCATTTTGAATACTTACTTTAAAATCAACCGTTGCTTTTTCCTTTGAAACTTCAGGCGTAGTCACATAAGTTCCCCAATGTGCCACGTGCAATTTATCGGTAGTCACCAAACGTACATTTCTGTAAATACCTGAACCGGTGTACCATCTTGAACTCGGCTGGGCACCATTATCTACTTTTACGGCGATATAGTTTCTTTGGTTGCCAAAGTTCAAATACTTCGTCAAATCATAAGAAAACGTAATGTATCCAAATGGACGTTTCCCTAAATAATGCCCGTTGATCCAAACTTCGCTGTTGCAAAAAACACCATCAAATTCGATAGCAATACTTTTAGTTTTTGCTGATTCCGGCAATGTAAAACTTTTGCGGTACCAACCCATTCCTGCCGGCAAAGCACCTTGTTGCGGTTTTGTTGGATTATCTTTACTGAATGCTCCTTCAATGCTCCAATCGTGTGGCAAATTTAATGCACGCCAATCATTCACATCAAAATCAGCCTGAATAGCCGTGGGATAATCACCTAATTTAAAATTCCAATCCGGATTGAAATCGGCAATAACTCGGCTTTCTTTTTTTGTAGTCGCACAAGCAACCAGAAACAACAAAACTACAGCTGTTCCCATTTTTTGTAAAACACTTTTATGTTCTTTTACCATTGTAATATTTTTTATTAACACTATAGTTTTAGCACGCAGATTCAACAGATTTGCGCAGATTTTTTAAAACTTATGCGGCATCCAAAAATCTTTTTTCTTGCCTCTTTTCTCTATTTTATTTCTATTGAAACTCAAAAGACTCCAAACGCAATCCTTTCATGTTCTCCGATTCGATTCTGATTTTATATTTCCCTGCATTGATATAACCTCCCGAAGTGGTGTTTAAAAGCTTCCATTTCTCCGTTGGTGCCGGAAATTCAATCGTATCATTTCGCAGCAGGATTCCGTAAGCGTCTTCGATAATCAGTTTTACTTTAATTGGTTCGGCATTCATGTTCATGTATCTAAAACGCATCAAATACACATTTGCCACACCCGGATTCACTTCAAATTCAATACTGTTTGCCGTGTTTTTTGTAAATTCAACATAATCACTGCTCTTAAAATTCCCTTTTTCAATTCCGCCTCCGGTAATTTTAGCCGATTCAGCTTCCAGTTTTAATGATGGTCTATCGTCTTTGACTTTACCTAAATCGGAAGTTGGGACAACTACAATAGTAAACGCAGGAGTGCCATCCCCTTTATTACCAAAAAATACTTTTTCACCTTTTTTTACTTCTTTTTCGAAAATAGCGAAAACAATTCCTTTACTGTTTTTAGCGGTTTCTTCCGATTTTTTGTAATCAGAAAGCCAAGGCAATGCTAATTTTACATTAGAATCTACCAATACCGAAACCGTTGCATTTTCTTTCGAAACAAAAGAACCTGTTGTATTATTTTTATCTGAAAAACGAATATAATCGGCAGTGTACAAATTAGGCGGTAATTTGGTAAAAACCGTCTCAGAATCTAAATATTGTTTCTGATTCAGATTCAACCAGGAAGCAATTTCAAATGATGCATTCGCCGTAACATCAACAATATTTTTTGGCGAAGGCGCTGCCGCTTTCACTGATTTATTTTTTGAAGCAATTGCAATTGCCGAAATAATTCCTTCTCCCGAAGTTACTCTAGGAAAATCGATTACTAGCTTACCGTTTTTACTTTTTACAGTAAATGTTTTCTTTACCGCTTTCGCAAAACCAACTTCGCTCCAAATATCAAAATCTTTCAGAACAACATTGTCATTAATGGCCACATCAAAAACGCGCCAGTCTTTGCAATTCAATCCGCCACCAGTTCCATACCAAGGCTCAGAGAAATACAAATCGATCAAATATTCCCCATCAGGAACAGGAAATTCATATTTCAACTTATCCATTCCGTAACGGAAATTCTGGAACAAAGCATCATTTTGAGTACCATCCACTAAATCAGAGGTACTGCGCTGACTTGCAAAATAAGCCGGCACATTTTTAAAATCATCTGCCCATGACAACGAACCCCAGCTATTCGCTTCAGTTTTATGCACATCGGCCAACCATAAATTTCCAGCCGTATCTTTATAATCAGCTCCGCCACAATTCACTCGATAGATGTAATTGTAGTTAACTTTTGACGAAACCACTTCTTCTTTTGAACTTAACGATTTCAAATGAGGCGCTTCAGGTAAATTGTTCAGTACGATATAATCCTGAGCCACTTTCTTGCCATCCACATAACCCACAGCATACAACACATTGTAAACAATGTTCACATTATTCCATTGAAAATGCAGTCCTCTTCCCGGATTTTTCAGTTTCCCTAAAGACTGATTGTTGACATCATTGAACAGTTCCACCTCATCACAATTGGAATACACATCGATTCCATTTTTGATTCCGACAGATTCCCAACGGTTTGCCCAAGTATGCGAAACGATATACACCATTGGATTGGATTTCTTCGACGCATAATTGGCTCTGTACATATAATAGGCATCCAAAGGCTCGCCCCAAATGCTGAAAAGTCCTTTGTAATTTACAGGTCCAACCTGATCAATCGCTCTGAATCCTTCGCCGTTTTGCTCACGTCCCGGATTTTCATGTGAACTGAACAACCAATTAAATTGTCCCGCTACCTTATCTTTTACTGATTCAGCTTCACGGACTTTAATCTCCATCAATTGCGAAAAACGATTTTCACTCAGGATTCCTTTTTGATCAAATTCACCTTCAGTATGCAAATCGTGCGAACGCCAGGCACCATATTCGCCATTCAGCAATTGCTCTGAAAGCTCCACATGATAATTCGACGGATTTCCTCCGTAAGTTCCGGACCAGTTTTGCACCACATTCCAATCGGTTCCTTCGCCACCGTTACAAGTGGTAACTTTTCGCTGCGATGAAGCCGTAGGATCCATTTCGCGAATGATTGCAGTACATTCTTCGGCAAACTCCTTCGGAATTGTGCTTTCATTTTGCAATCCCCATAAAACAACTGATGGATTATTTCTTCTTTCTTTAATCCATTCGCGTAATAACGTTTTAAAATTGGCTTTGAATTCCGGCGTATCATACCAAACGTGAGCCGAAAACTGACTCCAAAATAGTATTCCGCTTTCGTCTAACAATTCCTGGTATTTTAAATTGTGCGGTTGGTGCGCTTCTCTAAAAGAATTGAATCCCGCCGCTTTGATTTGTTCAATTCTCGCTTTGATTTGGGTATCTGAAAAAGCATGACTTTGCCCAATTTGGTGCTCGTATTCACAGGTTCCATTGATAAAAACGGGCTGGTCATTGATAAAAAATCGCTTGTCATCTCCCGCTCTGTCCACCGGCCAGGAAACCCAACGGATTCCGTAAGGCGTAGTGACTTTGTCTACAATCTTATTTTTTTCAAAAATAGTAGTTGAAAGTGTATACAAATACGGACTTTCTGGCGACCATAAATTAGGGTTTTGAATCTTAGGTAATGTCTGCTGAATTTCTTTGGTTCCTTTCGAAAGTAAAACCGAATTCTTTGCCGAAGCTACTTCTTTTCCGTCTTTATCCAAAAGCGAACTAATCACTGTAATATTTCTATCGGATGAACTGTAATTCTGAATTTCAGTTGTCGTATGCAAAATAGCCTGTTCTTTAGAAACCGATTTGTCATTCCAAATATGTATTCCAAAAGGAGCTACGCGAGCATCATTGGTAACTACCAAAGTCACCGGTCTGAAAATCCCCATTGGCTGTGAACCTTCTGAAAATCCCCATTCTCCCGAACAACCACCGCAAACCCAAGGCAAATCGGCAATAAAAGCAGGATGAGCCGCTTTCACTACAATTCGGTTTTCGGTATTGTATTTTATAGCATCTGTTATATCTAAAGTAAAAGTAGTGCGGCCGCCTTTGTGTTGCCCAACTTCAGTTCCATTAACCCAAACTGTAGCATAACTGCTCACACCTTCGAAAAACAAAAAGTATCTTTTCCCTTGTTGTAGTTTTCCTATTTTTAAGTTTTTCGAATACCAAGCCGTTCCATGCAAATTGCCGTGTTTCATTTGGCGAAAGCCTTCGTACTGATCCCAATTGTGAGGCACATTTACTTTTTTCCAATTCACATCGGAATGATTTACGAAATCCTGCTCTGAACTTGGATTGGAATCCACCATTGTGGTTTTCCAATTGGCATTCAAAGGGATTTCTTCACGTATTTGCGCCCACGAAAAAGTAGTTATAAAAAATAATATGTATAGTATTTTCTTCATCTTTATGCATTTAACCCTTTCAGAGTAAAACTCTAAAAGGGTTGAAATCTATTCTCTATCTTAGTAAAACAACCAATCTACGGCTTCTTTTTCATCTTTTCCGATAAAGCCTACATCACGTGGTTCGATTTTCTGACCCGCATCAATAAAACCTAAAATCAGCACTCTTCCTTTTCCTAAAGTCAGTTGGTTTTCACCTGCTTTGAAAGTATAGGTATGAATATTAATTCTTGGTAATTCTTTTAAATTCATTGCATTTGCTAGAATCACTTCGGCTTCACCCATTTCATTTCCTGCTGCGTTCGTTTCTAAACTTGGAGGCAATAAAAATCGTTTCTGATCCGAATTGAAATAACCAACAACCAATTTCACTTCCTTATCATTTTTGAATTTTAAATTTGTTCCTTCGATATTTTGCTGATCCTCAACCAATGAAATTCCTTTTAAATTCTTTAATTCAGGAGCTACTTTTACCAATTCAGAAATGTCAGTTCCATATACTTTTGTTCCTTCTTTTACGGCATAAGTAGCCGCTTTTGGAGTCAGCATTGTTACATTAGCTGTTTTCCAAGGAGTAACCACTTTCGTTTTTATTTTACCGTCTTTAGCATCTTTTAAAAGGCTGATATTTCTCTTAAAATTAGCTAATTCACGCTCATAATGCGGTAATAATTCTATCCAGGTTTTGTTAAATCCGTCATCGCCACCAATAGGAATTCGACGTTGAGCCGTTTGCATACTATTGGCATACAAATAAGTATCTTTAGTCAGTTTCACCAATTCTTCATAATAGGTCAACGCTTTTTCTAAATGCGGTACGGCTTTATCTAAATCAGCAATATCATTCGAATAACTGTATCTTAAAATCAATAAAGCTGCTTCTACTTTCTCAGAAAAACAATTCGCGAAAGCATTGTAACAGTACACATCATTTTTCAAACGATTGAACTCATCCTTGTCTTTAGTAACTCCTGAAGTCGCTTTATTAATTGCTTCGACAGCTATTTTTCCGTGTTGGACAATTTCGCTGATAATTTGCGTAGGCGTTTCACCAATGTGTGCTTCGTGATTCCATTCTTTTTTAGAATACTCCAATAGCAATTCGCCCACAGGACCACAAGATTCATGGAATCCAGGATATACACGCCATTTAGCCGGATTGACTAACTGACTTTCGAACATTCCTAACAATAAAGTTTGTCTGTTTCCTTCGGTAATTCCGAAACGTCTTAAGGTTTTTGGAGCGATTTCGCCTATTTGTTCGTAAGCTTCTAAGATATTTTTTCCAGCTTCAGAATCGGTTCCGTATTTTTCAGCAAATTGATTGTCCCAATAACCAATTTCAACATTACGATCTCTTTTACAATCCCAGGCATATCTTGCCCAGGCTTTGTACCAAATCCAATCACGATCCATTTCCAATAATCGTTTTCCATCAGTGGTTTTATCTGCCGAGTAAGGCCAATCCCAATAAGAAGCCTGAGGATACAAATGCAGCGCATTCGCACCATGCGCGCTGTGCATAGCATTAACTGTTTTTTGAATAAAATCAGGTGAACCGTATCTAAAAGGTTCCAGATTTGCCAGAATATGTACATTTTCAATATGGATAGAACCCAATGCACTTAATTGTTTGTGCGTTTCGCCCCAAGGTCCGCCCGGCGTGTAAGTCGTCAGCGATTCTCCGGTGTACTTACTCATCGTGTATAAATTTTTATACAAAGGCAAGGCTTTCGCCATTACCGCAGGAGCATCGGTATCGTGTGAACGCAAAATAATTGGTGGTTCTTCAGTTTTCCCTAAAGCTTTCATACCGTCCTGAACACCCGGAATAATGGTTTTTGTAAACCAGTTCACATCGTCTTCAACCGTATTCATCGCTTCACCCAGACACACTAGCAAACCAACATTTGGATATTTTTCGATAAATGCAGTGATTGATTTTTGAGTATAATCGGCAATTAATGGCGTGATAACACGTTCTCTTTCCTGAGTTTTCAGATGGTAATGATCTGCAAAAGGCTTAGAAAGAATAATGTTGTAAAACATCTGAATTACCCAAATTCCTCTTTTATTAGCTTCTTCTGTCAGGAATTTAAAAACTTCTTCATTTTTCTTAAAAGTTTCGTCACTAACCTCAACTGCAAACGGATAATCTTTTAGTTTCACCAACGAAGCAAATGGATGTCCGTTCCATAAATACAAGGAATTCATTCGGTTTTCGACCATCATATCCAGGTACTTTATCCAAAGTGCTTTGTCATAAAACCAAGGAAAAGATTCCGGAGTATACGGATATTCATAAACGCCGCGACCTTCAAGATAGGTCGTTTTTTGCATTCCAATGCAGGTTCCTCTCAACACCATTTCAGGACTGTCCTGAAGTTTTATTTCCGATGGAATTTTGCCTTCTTCTTTAATACGGTCAGCCAATTCTAAAGCACCATACAAAGCACCCGAAGCATCAAAACCTTCGATGAAAACAATGTTCTTCTGAGTACTGATTTGGAATCCTTCTTTCTTAGTCAATTGACTTTCGTCCAAAGTAAATTTAGCTGTATTGGATTTCCATCCAGTATTTTCTTTTTCGCCAATAACAATAATATTGCCACGTGATTTTTTTGATAATTTATCTGAAAAAGTGACTTTATAGCCTTTTTGAGTTGCTATTTCAGAAAGTTTTTGTGCTCCAAATTCGACTCTGGGTGAATTTCCATCACGAACAATCGTCAAATCTTGCGCCGTCGCAAAAGAGACGTAAAAACTTAAAAAAAGTAAACTTATATATTTCATTATTTTTTAAAGTATTAAGTATCGAGAATTAAGTATTAAGATTATTAATTCTGAAAAATTTTCTTCAAATACGCCACATTAGCACCATAATTCCCTTTTACATTATGAACATCTGTGGTGTCACGGGAACGCTCTACAATCAGCCAGCCTTTCCAGTTCATCTTATCTAAAGCAGCTTTGATTTTAGGCATGTTTATCTTTTTGTCATTTTGCAACCAAAAACCATCGGTATTTGAAGCGTGAATTTGAGCCAAATGTTTCTTACCTAAAATACTAAGTTCAGCAGCGATATCTTTTTTATTTTCAATAGCATTCGAAAAATTAAACGAACTCTTGATGCTTTTACAACCAATATCTTTCAATAATTGTTTCTCTGCTGCGGCATCTAGTGTCGTTTCAACAGCGATAACACCTCCTATTTTAGCCACCTGTTTTCCTGCCCATTGCAAACGTTCGATAATAACAGGACGCAATTCCGGATTTTTCTTCAAATCGCATTGATTTCCCAATGGCAAATAAGCCACTTTTACATTCATGGTTTTCATCGCATCAATGCAATCCTGAACCATTTTTTTAACGGTTTCGCGTTTAGCAAATGATTGTCCGTAAAAACCTGACATCGCAATGGAAGAAATCCCAACATTGAATTCCTTAGACTTATCCTTGAATTTTTTCACCTCAACCGGATCAGCCAGTTTACTGTCAAAAGTTTCACGATTTCCTAAACCACCCATGTCCAATTCGATTCCGTCGGCTTTCAATTGACTTGCTAATTCAAATGCCCCTAACTTCTGTCTTTTTAGAATCATCCAATCACAAACGGCTACTTTATAATTTTGCTTTTTTGATGATTGAGCCGTAATTGTGTTGCTGAATGTTCCTGATAAAACAACCAACATCACAATAACTAAGTTCTTTTTAAAATTCAATACTTTCATATTTATTATTTTTTCACCATATAAGTCATATAAGTTCATTTAAGAATTTCTAGATAAAACAACTCAATTATAAGAACTTATATGACTTATATGATTAAACCATTTATTCCTCTTCCGCCTTAACTGCTTTCACTTCTTTACCTTCGTCTCCAGGCCAGATTCCGTTTTTGATAGAAATAGCTTTTAATTTTGTCGGATCGATTTTCACATATTTCAATCTTTCTCTTCTCCAGGTATAAACTACATGTACCATTCCGTCTGAACTCTGAATAATCGAAGGGTAAGAATACTGGCTGATTTTTGAATCTTCTAAGACCAATGCCGCTTTCCAGTGAATTCCATCATTTGAAATTGAAAGATTCAAAGGTGTTCTAGGTCCTTTAGCTTCAGTTCCCGGAGGCAAAACGTGATTATAAACTAACAGGTGTTTTCCGTTTTTCAAAGTCACCGCATCAGTTCCTGAGTTGTTATTTGGTAATCCAATTAATTCTAAATCTGACCAGTGTTTTCCGTTATCTTTAGAAAAAGTACTGTAAATCGCTCTGTTTCTTGTTCTTCCAATAGCCTGAATGCTTCCATCTTTATGGAACAAAATACTTGGCTGAATCGCATTAATTTGTTTTTTCCCTCTTGGTAAAGTATCTCCCATCACCCATGTTTTACCAAAATCAGGAGTAGATTCCATACGCAATCTCCAACCGTCTCCTTCAATACTTGAAGGAAGCAATAATGTTCCGTTGCTTAATAAAACCGGTTTATTTTTGATAGGTCCTAAAAATCCGTCAGGCATTTTTTCAGCTTCTGACCATGTTTTTCCACCATCCTTAGACCTTCTTAACATACCCCACCATTCTGATGGTTTTGGTCCAATTTTATAGAATAACATCAAATCACCACCCGGAATTTGATATAAAACCGGATTCCATGTTGGTAATCTCGGCCCTTCTTTCATCACACCGTCAGCTACTTTTATTCCTTCAGTCCATTTGTCGCTTCCTTTTGGTTTTCTGCTTACATAAATACAAACATCAGGATTTCTTTCAGCCGTTCCTCCAAACCATGAAGACACTAAATCTCCATTGGTTGCTTCCACAATGGTTACCGCATGGCAGGATGGATAAGGTGCTTTATCATAAATAAATTCGTCTACTAAAATTCCTTCTTTCCATGTTTTATGTTTTAAAGAAACGCCGCAACTTCCTAATGTTATTAACCCTACAAGCATTAATGCTATTTTTAATCCTCTCATTTTTATTTATTTATATAATTATCTTTTTACTTCAAACTAATAGAATAATCTCCCGATGGTAAACTTAAAACCTGTTGGTTTCCTTCTGTTTTATGGGTGATTTCTGTTTTATCTAATTTTGATTTATTGACGCTGATTTTTTTAGAACCAGTTGTTGGCAAATACACCAAAGCAGTGGTATTTGACGGAATTGTAATGTTCCATTCTAAACCATTTTTATCCTTTTTCCAATTGCTTTTTATTAATCCATAAATTGATTCGTAAGAAGCATTTACAAAAGTCAACCCCGCATTGAAATCTGGTTTCATTATAATTTGTTTGAAACCCGGAGTTTCAGGATTGCTTTTGATTCCCGCCATATTCTCGTAGTACCAAATCATTAAATCGCCCAAAAGCATGACGTGATTCTGCGAATTCATTGAAGGGTCTGCAGTATTACCGTTCCATAATTCCCAAATGGTTGTTGCGCCATTTTCAACCATAAAGCCCCAGCTTGGGTAAGTTTTGTTGGAAGCCAGTTTGTAAGCCAAATCACCTCTTCCGAAATTAGTTAAAGTTCGCATCAAAAACTGCGTTCCAATAACACCCGTGCTAATATGTCCTTGTTTAGTAACCTCAACTTCGTGAACCATACTTTGGAAAACTTTATCTTTCAAATTTTCAGGAACCATCCCGAAAGCCAAAGGCAATACGTTTGCCGTTACAGTATTATTAGCATAGTAGTTTTTTTCAGTATTCAAAAATTTTGCATTGAAAGCTTTTTTGATTCTCACAGCTAAATCATCATAATGTGCTGTGTCAGCATTGGCATTTGAGATTACAGCAAACTTTTTCATGATATTTAAAAGCTGATAATAGAAAGCACTCGACAATAATTGACCATCCGTCATACGAGCAGGATCTTTCGAACGGATTAATTCCAATGATTCCGGTGGTACACACCAGTCACCGTATTTATCCTTGTCCATTAAATCATTTTGCAGATAATTGTCCTCCATATACACCATCCATTTTTTCATGGTTGGGTACTGTTTTTTAATCACTTCTGCATCTGCAAATTGTTGGTACAACATATCAGCAACCGTGATATAAGTTCCCGGCCAGGTCACATTATCGCCATAATAACGCCAAAAAGCAGGTGCTACATCCGGCAATCCTCCGTCCTGAGTTTGTGAATATTTAATATCGTCCAACCATTTAGCATACAAAGTCTGGTTGTCAAACAAAAAGCTTTCGCCATAAGCCCCCGTTGTTCTGTCTCCTAACCAAGGCTGACGCTCGTTGCGTTGTGGACAATCGATAGGCATTCCTTTGTAATTTCCTCTGATTCCCCACCAGGCATTTTTGAAAATCTGGTTCATCGTCGCATTCGAAGATTCGAAAGTTCCGGTTGTTTTGATATCGTCATACACCACTTTCCCAACGAAATTATCCAAAGTTGGTTTGCCCGGAAAACCTGAAATTTCTACAAATCGAAAGCCGTGAAATATAAAACGTGGTTCCCATATTTCTTCGCCTTCACCTTTTAACGTATACACATCGGTAGTTTTGGCGTCACGCAAATTGGCAATATACAACGAACCATCTTTTTGCAGGGATTCGGCAAATTTCATTGTTATTTTATCGCCTGATTTCCCTTTCACCTTAAGTTGCAGCCAGCCCACCATATTCTGACCCATATCAAGAATATAAGTTCCTTTGGCAGTTGCTTTAATCGAAATTGGTTTTACTTCGCCTTTGATTTTCATATTCGGCGTCATTTGCGCTTCGTAAAAACCACCCGGTTCCTGAACATATCTGGCATTGACCCAATTTTTATCATCAAAACTGGTCGTTGCCCAACCTTTCATTTCCTTGCGGGCATCGTATTCTTCACCGTCGTATTCGTTGTTCGACAGAATCGGTCCGTTAGTGGTTAATTTCCAGCTGTCATCTGTTCTAATTATGTCTTTTGTTCCGTCGGTATATTCTACAAACAACTGCAAAGCCATTTTCGGCAAGCCAAATGATTTGATTTTGTATGGTTTGTAATCCTGACGCATCGCAAAAAAACGTCCGTTTCCTAAAATAGTTCCCAGCATATTTTTGCCCTCCTTCAATTGCGAAGTCACATCAAAAACATTGTATTTTACGTTTTTGGTATAATCCGTCGGAACAGGAGCCAATACCTGATCGCTAATCTTATTTCCGTTGATGTATAACTCATACAAACCCATTCCCATTATGTAGACTTTGGCACTTTTAATCTGCTTTTTCACATCGATTTCTTTTCTTAAATAACGGGCTGATAACTTCGAATATTGAGAAACGCTGTCATCCTTCGATAATTTTTCATAGCCAATCCAGCGTGTCGATTTCCATTCGGCATAGCTTAAAATCCCGATACTGAAATGAGCATTTTCTGCCGATTTTATTTCGCCTTTATTGGTAAAAACAATTACTTTCCAAAAAGCATTGTCTCTGTCGTTTAGCTTTTTTCCGTTGTAAATAACATTAACCGATGCATCAGCTGCTACTTTCCCACTGTCCCATAAATCGGCTTTACCGGCATTCAGATTTTCTAAAGTCGAAGCTACTAAAATTTGATAGGCAGTTTGTTTTACATCATTAACATCTGCTTTTATTTGCCAGCTCAATCTTGGTTTCAGCACATCAATTCCTTCCGGATTGTTCAGCATTTCGCATTGCAGATTGATCACGCTGATTTTTGTTTGGGCTTTCGCCAAAGAAAAACAGAGCGACGCAATGAGGATGAATGTATGTAAAATTATTTTTTTCATAAGTTGTAATTTTTATTTCGCGCAGATCTTGCAGATTTAGGCAGATTTTATTTGAATAAGATTGAGCAAAAAATCTGTGATTATCTGTTTCAATCCGTTTAAATCTGCGTGCAATTTATTTATTCCGTCACTAATTTTTCCAATTTTTCAGAAGCGGCAATTTCTTTTCCATTTTTAAAGATTCTGAAACCTTTTCCTTTATGGTATTTCTCTCCCGTTTTATCCCAAAGAATTGTGATGATATTCCCGTGATACAACACATTATCCAAACAAAACCAATCCCATTTTTCCTGTGGAATCAATGGATTTACTTCTATTCTCTCGTCTGTTCTTGGGCGTAGACCCACAACTCCAGTAATCATCAAATCGTTAAAAGTAGAATGATTGTAATAACGACTTCTTTCTTTGTCACCCATCAACCAATAGCCTGTCGTTTCATCCAGATATTCTCCTAAATAAGGTCTTCCTCTGTAATATTGTGATTGCACATACAACTCCATTTGTTTGAAATAATCGGTTTTACCAACAAAACTTTGGTCGTAATTATTCAAAACATTAGCCAAAGCGGTCAAAGTTTGCGAAGTAGCAAAAGGCCAGATAGCACCATCCCACTCACAAGTTCCGGTTCCATGAGTTCTAAAACGCGGACTTCTACGCTCAGCTGTTGTTAAACCAAAAGGTGCCGAAAATCCTTTTTCATCCTTAATTTGTTCCCAGGCTTTCTCAAAACCTTTTCCTTTTTCAGGCAGATTAAAATACCAAGGAATGAATCCAATTGCTTCGCGCACTTGTGCCAACGTATCTTTTTCAGTAAAAGTTTCAAAAAACTCACTTTTCGGATTCCATAATTTGGTTTCCACCAATTGTTGCAAAAGATCGGCTTTAGCCTTGAATTTGGCTTCCACTTCCTTATCGCCTTTCATCGCTGCCATTTTTGAAATCGCCATCGCATTGCCATACATATAGCTGTTAATCGTTGGGCGTGCATTTTGCACTTTACGTCCACCGCTCAACGATTCTTCCATTCCGTCTTTTACATCATGTTGCCAAAACAAACCATCTTTGCGCTGACGGTCTTTTTCCCAAACGACATAATCCGTAATCATATCCGGATACATATCCAATAAGAATTTTTCATCCTTATTGACTAAATAACGATTGTACAAAGCATCGGCTGTCCAACTACTGAATTTGTACAATTTGTTCATTGGCTTACCCTCATTACCACGATACCAGATTTTCACATCCTGTTCAATGTATTTTGGATCGTGTACCCAACGGAACTCATTGATGTGATGCCCAACTGCACAAGAAATCAAATTGTATTTATCAGCATACGAACGTTGTACCAAAAACTCGGTAATCCCATATCCTTGCGGTGTTTTTATGATGTGTTTTCGAGCACTCCACCAACGGAAATAATAGATTTCCTCAAAATTTTGCTGCGGACATTCAAACAATGGAATATTCGATTTCATCCAAACCCAGGCACTGTCGTTAGGAACGGCAAACTTCAAATTCTCGTCTTCCATCGTGTTGAAATAATCCACATAATGTTTGTAATTATCAGCTTTCAATACAGCTCCTTTTAAAGAATGCCCCATCGTTGATTTACAACTACTGAAAGCTGCAATCAGGATAGCGAAAACTATTATTTTGTATTTAAAATTTGTAATCATTTTAATTTTTTATTTTACCATATAAGACATTTAAGAAAATATAAGTTCATCTAAGCTAATCTTATATTTTCTTAAATGCCTTATATGGTTAATTATTTAATTTCCATAAAAAGTATAAGTCTTTCCAGCTTTAATATCAATATCATATTCATTGTATTTTGGAAGCTTGAATTTCTTAATAGTAGCTTTTTCAGACACGACTGCTTTCTTAACATCTGCAGTTTGAAATAATGGATTTGGATTTTCACCTTTGGCTTTTTTCAGTTGGAAACCGTCAGCCTTTAATGTGCTTTCCAATCTTAATCTGCAATTTCCATCTAATTTAGCCTGAATTTTCAACATAGAAACCTTATTATTTTTCCATTCCAAATCTACCACATAACCTCCTCTGGTTACAATTCCTTTTATCGAACCGTCTTTCCAGACTGTTGGCAAAGCAGGTAATAACTGGATTGCTCCTTCCTGACTTTGAATCAACATTTCGACAATTCCTGAAGTACAACCAAAATTACCATCAATTTGAAACGGCTGGTGTGCGTCCAACATATTTGGATACGTTCCACCGCCTTTGCGTTGTTCGGGAGTAACCAGTTTTAATTGGTCATTCAATAATTTATAAGCGTGATTTCCGTCTAATAAACGAGCCCATAAATTTACTTTCCAACCCATCGACCAGCCTGTAGATTCATCTGTTCTGTAAATCAAAGATTGTTTGGCTGCTTCAAATAATTCAGGTGTTCTAAAAGCCGATATTTGGTTACTTGGAAACAAACCATACAAATGCGAAACGTGACGATGGTTGTCTTTTGGATTGTCCCAATCGTCCTGCCATTCTTGTAATTGATTGTATTGTCCAATTTTCATTGGAGGCATTTTATCCAAAGCTTCTTTAACTTTTTTAGCAAAAGCCTGATCACCCGAAACAATATCGGTAGCCCTAATCACATTCGAAAACAAGTCAAATAACAACTGATTATCCATAGTGGTTCCAGCTGCAAGTGTAGCCGCTCCGCTTCCTCCCGGATGCGTATTTTCCGGAGAAACTGCCGGCACTACTACCAAATAACCTGTATTAGGATCTTTTACCAAAAAGTCTAAGAAAAATGCTGCAGCACCTTTCATAATTGGGTAAATTTCTTTTAGGTAATTTTTATCGCCTGTATATAAATATTTCTCCCATAAATCCTGAGAAACCCAAGCCCCACCTGTAATCCACATTCCTGAAGTGGCGTGATCTATAGGACCTGTAATTCGCCATATATCGGTGTTGTGGTGCAAGACCCAGCCATCAGCATTATACATGATTTTTGCAGTTTCATGACCTGTAACAGCCAATTCTTTTGCCATTTGTATAAATGGTTCGTGCATTTCAGAAAGATTCGTTACCTCAGCCGGCCAATAATTCATCTCAGCATTAATGTTCATCGTGTATTTACTTTCCCAGGCAGGAAACAGCATATCGTTCCAAATCCCTTGCAGGTTCGCAGGCTGTCCTCCGGGCTGTGAACAGGAAATCAATAAATATCTGCCAAATTGAAAATACAAAGCCGCTAATTGCGGATCAAATTGCTTGGAGAAATTTCGAATGCGTTCATCGGTAGTAGCATTTGCAGCAGCATTTGTACCCAAATCTAATGCAACACGATGGAAGAATTTCTGGTAATATTTTACATGAGCTGTTTTTATTTCGTCAAAATTTTTCGTCAAAGCTGCGTCAAGAAAACGTTTACATTTTTCCTCCTGATTTGAATCTAAAGTTTTGTAATCAACAAAGTTAGTAGCGATAGAAATGTATAAAGTAGCTTCGTCAGCTCCATCAATACTGATAATTCCGTTTTTTGAAGTAACAGAACCACCAACATTTTTAACTGCGGTACGTCCCTGGAATTTAATTTTTCCTTTTAAACCTTCCACTGTACTTCCTACTCCCGAAAGTACACTTTGATTTCCGTCCGAATAAGGTTCGGTTTTATCAAAAGGGCTATTCATCATCACGTTACAAGTAATCATTCCCGGTTTACTTGCCGTCAATTTTACAGCTACAACCTGATCAGAAAAAGCAGTTAAAATTTCTCTTTTGTATTCAACACCATCCACTACATATTTTACGGTTGCTGTAGCATTGTCAATATTTAAATCACGGTAATAATTAGTGAATTTATCATGTCCCGCAAAAGAAATATACACACTTCCGAAAGTTTGATATGGCATCCCATTATTGGTTTTGGACATCATTTCCTTATCGGTTAATACATGAGCTTCATCAAATTTTCCTTCGAAAATTAATTTTCTAACCACCGGCAAAGCTGCCAATGATTCAGGATGTGCATTTGAATTTGGCGAACCAGCCCAAATAGTTTCTTCATTTAATTGTAATCTTTCAATACTTGGATTACCAAAAACCATGGCTCCCAAACGACCGTTACCCAAAGGCAAAGCTTCGTTCCAAATAGCGGCCGGTTTATCGTACCAAAGTTTTAAATCAGATTTGGATTGTGCCATGACAGCAAATGAAAAGAATCCAAAACAGATTACAATAATTTTATTTTTTAAGTTCATATAATTTTATTTTTAGCCACGAATTCACGAATTAGCTTTAATTCATTATTATTTAATTTCAATTTCTCGAATTAGTGAATTCGTGGCAAACTTTTTTACTTCTTAACCTCATTTACTTTAAGGTTCTTTTCTCCGAACATTTCATATAATTTGTCAATATCTTTCAATGCATTTGCGGGTAATTTTTCACCTTTAGCACCAAAAACATACATTTTTTCATAGGGTTCAATCACACAAGTCGATTCGTCAATTTCTCCTTTTTCGTTTTGAACCTTTTTCAAATCCAATCCTAAATATTTAGCCATAAACGGATACATCGCCATGCGTTTTGATTCTCCGTAATTATGTCCTTCTTTTGGAAAATGGGCATTTTCAACCAAATTTTCTTTTCCGTACAAACCATAAGTTTTTTTAACAAAAGGATATTCTAATTCGGGTACTGTTGCTGTCCAGTCGCCACCATCAGAAACAATCAGCTGTGGTTTTGGCGCAGCCATTGCTGCAATTTCTGCATTATTGGTTCCGTTTCCACAAAGGTGCAAACCGCGACCGCTTTCGCAAGGACAACCTCCTGAAAAATGAGAAGACGTCATCACCACCGGCACCGAAACTTTTATTCTGTCATCAATAGCGGCTAAAAACATCGTTTGGGAACCACCACCTGAACCGCCAGTTACAGCTACGCGATTCATATCAGCATATTTTTGTGTCGCCATATAATCCAATAATCTTTCAGCACTTAACACCTGAATAGTTTGAGCAATGCTCTGACGATGCAATGTCGATGGAAACTGCAACGTAGATTCGCCCCAGGCAAACAAATCAAAATCTACCACAACTGCACCCATTTTTGCCAAAACAGCGCAACGCAATTGCTGGTCTTTTCTATATCTTCCGTCGCCAAAATGCCCATTAGGCGTAATTACCACAGGCGCTTTCCCTTTTAAAGGATAAGGTTTATAAATAGAACCCGTAGCATAAACTCCCGGAATGATTTCTAAACCAATATTCTCCACAGTGTAATTCCCGTACTTTCGTATCGGTGTCAAAATTGGTTTTTTCTTAGGCATTGGCGGTGCTTTGTCTAAACCTATTGAACTAATGATACATTGTTTTAAATCGGCTTTTCTGGTTTCCCAGGCTTTCAAATTAGGATACAAATCAGCTAAATATTCCAAACGCTCTTTCCCAACATTATCCGATGTTCTGGCATATTCAAACTTTCGAATCACATAAGTCGAATCATTTTCCTTAAAAAAAGTAAGATCGAATGGAGCTAAAATTGCCGTTAACGAAACGTCTAAATTACCCTGGCGAATTCTCCAATCGGCATAATCTAATTCCTTGCCTTTCAGCAAACCATCTTTATCATTGATCGTTACCTTAAAAATAGATGCTATCGTATGGATCGTTTTTGTAATTGGTTCGCGATAATTATTATCTGATGTTTGCGCGTCCACTCTTGGCAACAACAAAAATAGAAACACCACAAGAAACAGCTTCTTCATTTTATCCCTTTTCCTCTTTAAATTTATCATTTTATTTCTATTTACAAAGCAGATTCCACAACATATATTCCTGAACCTAAGATAAATGAAGGTTTTTCTTCATTAGCTAAAATTTTTAGGACATTTTTAGAATCGCTTAGTATTTTACCATTCACTTTGATAACTGCATTCTTTTTAACCGGCAATTTTACCGTTGCCGTTGTATTTGCAGGAATTGTAAATTTAAAAGTTACTTTCCCCTCTTTTTTCTCCCATTCGGCAGCAATTTCTCCAAAAACAGAATTATACGTTCCTTTCGTAAATGTCATATCACCTACCATTTCCGGTTGCAAAAAGAAATGTTTGAATCCCGGATTTGCCTCATCCGGAACGATTCCTACTAAACTTTTATAAAACCATTCCTCAATTTGCCCGAGCATAAAATGATTCCATGAGTTTCCTTTTCTTGGATCCCATTGCTCTGTTAAGGTGGTCAAACCAAATTTGATTTGAAAACCATAACCCGGCGCATCATAATGATTGTGCATTTTGTACATCACTTCATTCAAACCATTATCAGCCAAAACCTGGAACAAATAACGATTCCCAACGTCTCCGGTGGTCAGTCTGTAATTTCTGGCTTTGATATCGTTAACCAAATTATCTAAAACTGCCTGCTTATCTTCCGGAGCAACCATGTTTAAAAACAATGGAACGGCATTACTAAACTGACTTCCTGTGCCGTATTGTTTCGTCTTTGTATCAAAGAACTTGCCATTAAATGCGTTTTTCACACTTATTGCTAAATTTTCGTAAATAACAGCATCTTCTTTCTTATTTAAAAGCTTCGCTGCTTTGGCCAATAAATCAATTCCAAAATAGTAATGACTTGTAGCCGAAAGCGCTATTGGACTGTTTTTAGAATAACCCGCAGCGTGTTCTCCGTAATCATACCAATCACCCAATCCGTAGGAAACAATTCCTTTATCAGCCTTCGAAGTCAGATAATCCACGTATTTTTTCATCACAGGATAATATTCTTTCAATAACGAATCATCACCATAATAATCGTAATACATCCAAGGCAGGATTACTCCGGCAACACCCCACTCTGGCGAATCGGTAAAATCACCGCCAAAAACCACATATTCGGGCGCAATAGTTGGAATCATTCCATTTTCACGCTGTGCATCAGCAATGTTTTGCATGATAGCCGGAATGTAATTTTTAAGGTTGTAATTGTAAATTAATCCGGGACCGTTCAAATGGGATTCTTCCAGCCAACCTAACTTTTCACGGTGAGGACAATCGGTCAATACAGATTGAAAATTACTCTTAATGGCGTTATTAATCAGCTCGTGTGTTTTATTAAAAATTTCATTTGAAGACGTAAAACTTCCTGCCGTTCCAGCCGAATTATAAATAAAATTAGATTTTAACTCTACAATTGTCGGCTTAGAAAAATCCTTTGTTTCTTTATAATTAACTCCTTCAATTTGCATGTATTGGTAACCATAATAGCTAAATCTAGGCTGCCATTCTTCAACACCTTCGCCTTTTAAAGTATACTCAAAATAATAAGGTTTTCCGGATCTTCCCTGACCAACGGTTCCGTCATCATTTAATCCTTCACCAACCCAAACACGTACCGTTTGTCCTTTTTTTCCTTTTACTTTAAGGGTTGGAAAACCGGATAAGTTTTGTCCCATATTGAAAACTTTCATTCCAGCCTGAGGTTCTTTTACTTCCTTAACGCCAAATTGCTCTTCAATTTGTATTGGAGTAGTTTGCTGCGCTCTTAAAACTCCTTTTGGAGCTTCCTGAACCACAATCGACTTCCAGTTTGTGTCATTAAAACCAACCTGATTCCAGCCTTTTTGCTCTAAATTGGCATTGTAGTCTTCACCACCAAAAATACTATTGAAAGTAATTGGACTTTTTGAATATTTCCAACTTTTATCGGTTTTAATAATTTCCTCCGTACCGTCTTCATACACGACTTTCATTTTCAAAAACAAGGTTGGCGGACCAAAACTCACGTAAAATTTCGAATATCTCTCTGCCAACGTATTGTACATTCCGTTACCCAATAAAACACCCAGTACATTCTCGCCTTTAAGCAATTCATTTGCAGGGATTTCGTAGGTATTGTAATAAACTGTTTTATCGTAATCTGTCCACAGAGGAGCAAATACCGAATTGCCGACTTTTTTTCCATTAAGCGTCAACTCATAATGCCCCAATCCTGAAATATAAACCACCGCTTCTTTGATTTTTTTCGAAACTGAAAATGATTTACGCAACTGAATACTTCTTCGGGCTAATGAATCAGAAGCATTTATTATTGCTTCTTTTTTTTGCTTGTTGAAAGTGGCAGTGTGGTAATTTCTGCCTTCCGGCAAATGACTATTGGCTTTAGTAATTGCCCCAATCCAGGTTGGATTCAAATCTGAAGGCTGTGTTCTGAAATAAGCCGCTTCACTCCAATTAGATGCTTTTTTATTATTCGACCAAACTCTTACTTTCCAGAAATACTTGATTTCGTTTTTTAATGCTTTTCCATTGTAACGTACATCCTGACTTGCAGCAGAAATGACTTTGCCACTATCCCAAATATCTCCTTCATTACTTTTCAATTTTTCTTTTGAAGAAGCTATCAGTAACTGATACCCAATTTGTGAAACATTGAAATCCTTGGAATTAATTTGCCAACTAAAAACAGGTTTTTGTACACTTATCGCCAAAGGATTTACAGCGCTGTTACAAGTTAAATTATTGACTTTAACCTGTCCATTCGAAATGAAAGTTACTAAAAGGCAAAAGAGGAATAGTATGTTTTTTAAATTCTTCATATTTTATTTTTTGCACGCAGATTTAGCAGATTTTATTTTGTGAATTTTTAAATCTTTTAATCTTACAATTTCTTTGTAACCAATGATTTGATATTAAAAACTGCTTCCGGAATTTCCATACCTGTATTTTTTAAATCATCGTAATCTTCTGTATCAGGCGCTGTATCCGGATTTGGAGTATAACGCTGTTCTCCGGTTCTGAACATGATACGTGAAATTCCGTCGGCAGGAGCATACAATATTTTTGCACCTGATTCTTTTTCATCATTCACTTTTACAGTATAAGAGCGCGAAGTCACATCTATTTTTACCGTAATGGTATATTCTTTTCCGGCTTCGTATTTAGTTATTCCGCTAAAACGGGCACCATTTTTTGTTTTTAAAACTCCATCTGAATCAAAAACTAATCGAATGGATGGCAATCCTTGTCTGTTTTGGAATTCAATCTGCAATAAACCATGATTATTTTGCTCCGGTTTTACCGTAAATGTAGCTTCTGTTTTTTCAGCAAAAGGAATCACACGCTCGGCACGCGAATAGTCAAATAAGTCGTGGTCTCTTAAAGTAAGCCATTTTTTGCCGTCTTCTTTCTTTTCTATTTTGGCGGAAGCCCAGGAAAGATCATAGGTATTCCATAATTTTAACTCTTCGCCATTAGCCATTTCGTTAAAAATATCATGTGCATTTTCTTTTACAACTGAAGTCACAGGAACCGGAATTGAAGCCACCCAAATATCTTCTTTATTCATACTGTACCCCACCCAGATTTTCCCGTCTGGCGGAGTTCCGTTCTTTTCGGTAATACCGCGAACATATTGTGGTCCCGCAGATTTATAGTTTCCACCGTAACGCATCGGACTAATTTCGCCATGAACCAATAATAAATCGGTGTAGTTTAATCCATCATTTGAGGTCGAAATTGCCAATGGCCATCGGTATTCTGACGGATTGTAAACCGTTGCATAACGGTTATCAGACGTTTTTTGTCCCCAGATTTTAGCATTACTGTTTACAAAACCCGGCGCTCTCAACGGATTGTATTCCCATGTTTTTCCACCGTCTTTACTCACCGAAGTTAAAGCGTGTTTCCATAAACCTACTACGTTTCCGTTTGGTAAATGGTAATAACTAAAGGCTTTATATGGTTTTTGTAACGGAATTAATTCGTCATCACGATCCGCTTCTTCAACCCATTGCTGCAAAACCAAAGGTTCTGAAAGAATTTCTTCGCAGGCTTTTTTCAACCCTTTGTCTTTTGCCTGCGTATAGAATGGAAATGCCGATTTTGACTTATCCCATGATTTATTGTATCTGATAAAATAAATTGGTCCATACGTTCCGTCTTCTCTAATTTCACGGATTACACGTCCAATTCCTTTTCCGTCATTTGGATCGTCTTTTTCATCCATCGCAATTCCGTAATAGGCTAAAGCAAAAAGTCGTTTGTCTTTCGAAGTATAAAAACCCATACGTTGGTGCATAATAGCATCTAAGTTTTTAGCCACACCTTCAACACCTTCTTTTTTCCAGCCATCAGGAATGCGGTATATCGGAAAAATTACTTTGGGCATTGTCCATGTAACCCCATCTTTTGACTTCATTATAAGGGTTTGACTCGGCGGAATATGTTCTCCGGAAGGATCACTCAAATACTGAAGATAAAAGGTATTATTCCAGTACGCCATTGTTGGCTGGTGATTGTAGGTCCATCCAAAACCATCGGCTTTTTCAGGATGTTCACGGCTGGCACGCATAATCTGAGTGGCGTGAACACCAACAGCAGGACTTAATTGCCCATGATGATAATCAACATTAGAAAGTGTTTTTCCAACATATTTTACCGTATCGTTTTGTGCAACAACAGAATGGATTGCTCCGCAAGTCAACAAAATTGTTGTTGCCGTTGCAATATTGCTCTTTATGTTTTGAAATAGAATCATTGTTATTTTATTTTTTTGCCACAGATTTCACGGATTTTAAAGATTTCGAATCCTTTTAATCTGTGAAATCTGTGGCATTGTATTTTACTTCTTTTCTATTAGCTTTTTCAACTTTTTCTTTGAAATTGTTGTAATTGTTCCGTGCTTGTGTCCTTCCGGAAGTTGAATTTTTGAACTTACGTTTTCAAAATTCTTGAAATCCGAAGTACGGATTGCCTGGTAATTTTTGGCTCCGTAATTGTCGTAATAAATCAACCAGTCATTGTCTTTCTTTAAAACCGTAGGTCCTTCTGAAAGATAATCAGTTAAAGGTGCAGAGATATTTTCGAAAGGGCCTAATGGCGTTTTTCCAAAAGCTACTTTGATATTACGCATTGGTCGTGTGTTGTCTTTTAGAACCAAAACATAATCGTTTTTGGCTCGTTTTAAAAGCACACAATCAATTACGCTGAAACCAGGTTCGAAAAACAATTTAGTATCCGAAAAAGTTTTGAAATCCTTAGTTGTTACATAATACATGCGGTGGTTATTTTTCTCTTCTTCCTGTCCTTTTGCATAGCGAAACGGAATAGTAGAAGCCCAAATAATGATGTATCTGTCCTGCTCATCATCATAAAAAATTTCAGGAGCCCAAACATTAACCACCTCAGGCTCGTTTTTCATTACATGAATGTATTGCTGTTCTGACCAATGGATTAAATCCTTGGAACTGGCATAGCCAAAACCGTCTCCGCCTTTCCAATCGGTAGTCCAAACCATGTGATACACATCATTCTTCCCTTTTACGATGGAAGGATCACGCATAATTTTACTTTTTCCGGCTTCGGGTTTTAAATAAGGTCCGCCCAAATCTTTCCAATGGTAACCGTCTTCGCTGGAAGCCAAGTACAAACCTGCTGTTGCCGGTTCTCTAAAAGAAGTGAACAGATAAGCTTGTTTCGAATTGGAACAACTCAAAACAGAAAAGCCAACTATTAATATGATTATTATTCTTTTCATATTTTAATTTTTAATTCAAATCCTGCAGGACTTAAAAAGATCTTACAGAATTAGTAATTTTTATTCAACAACGGCTGCGGCGTTTAATGACGCTCCTTTGTTGACTACTTTCTTCACATTATTAAAAACGTTGTTTTTCAAGTAGATTCCTTTAGTTTTAGCACCATCTGCTTCTAAGAAAACATCAGTAGCAAACATTGGAAAATTATTATTAATCATCATGTTTGAAACATCCGTCAATTTAATCAGTGGTGTATTGGCAACTGGTTTCATTGTAGCCACATTGTCTAAAATCAAATTATTGGAATTTTCGATTTTGAAAGCAGCACCCGTCTTAGTTGTAATTTTTGCATCGTGGAATTCTACATTATCAGCGGTATTTAATGTAAATCCTTCTTCAGATTGAATATTGATATTTGAAAAAGAAATGTTTTGAACCGGCATCTCCGTAATTCCATAAATCGTCCCTGCATTTTTAACATTCGTTCCTGTTAAATTACTGATATGAATGTTTCTGAAAATTGGTGTACGCTCTGAAACAGGTTCTTCTTTCGCTGACTTATCATAAAACAAGTCCATAACAATCGCTTCTCCTTTAATGTCTTTCATCACGATATTATCTACGCGAATGTCTTCAACAACACCTCCACGTCCACGAGCTGATTTCAAACGGATTCCTCTGTCGGTACCATCAAAAACACAATTTGAAATCGTAACTTTCTTAATTCCACCCGACATTTCGCTTCCAATCACCACTCCACCGTGACCGCTCAGCATCGTACAATTGGTAATAGTAACATTCTCAGTAGCTACTCCATATTTACGTCCGTCTTCGTCTCTTCCTGATTTGATAGTAATACAATCATCGCCCACGCTAATGTGGCAATTAGATATATGTACATTTTTGCAGGAAGAAGGATTGATTCCGTCAGTATTAGGCGAATGCGGGTTATTGATTGTAATTCCAGTCACTGTTACATTCTCACAAAACTCCGGGTTTATAGTCCAGAAAGGAGAATTTTGAAAAGTAACTCCTTCGATTAAAATATTCTTACAGTTAAGTACCTGAAAGAAAGAAGGTCTGAAAAAATGCTTATCAATGGTTCTTTTATAATATGCCTCATACTTAATTCCCTTATTTTGCTCTTCCCACATAGTTTGGTATTTAGTTGGTGGAATAGGACCTTTGGCAGTTTCAATTCGGTACACTTCATTCCACCAGGCTTTTCCCTGTCCGTCAATAACACCTCTTCCTTTGATAGTAATATTTTCGGCATCTTTAGCATAAAATAATGGCGAAAAAGTTTTCATCATTATCCCTTCATAACGCATTTCTACATAAGGCAAATAATCATCAAAATTCTCAGAGAATTTCAAAACTGCCCCTGCATCTACATAAATACAGATATTACTTTTTAATTTTAAAGCCCCTGTTAAATAATTTCCGGCAGGAAAATAAACCGTTCCTCCTCCATCATTAGCAGAGGCTTTGTCAATAGCAGTCTGAATCGCTTTGGTACACAAAATTCCTTTGTTGTTTCCACCTGCATTCAGAATGTTAATCCAACCTTCGTTTTTCGCATTGGCAACATTGAATCCGATAAGAAAACAAAGTACCAGTATTATATTTTTACTTTTCATAGTATTATATTTATTAGACCACAGATTTCACAGACTAATAAGGATTTTTTATTTGCTGAATCTGCAAAATCTGCGTGAAAAATTTGGCACGCAGATTCGGCAGATTTTTACAGATTTATTTCGATGTTAAAACTAAAACCCAATCATTACCATCTACTTTTTCCCCAGGAGGATCAAATTGTAAAACACCTGTATTTTTAAATTCGCCTATAGCTTTTTCTACACCATTTCGGGGATTAAACCAAGCTGCATTTACTTTTGCTCCTTTGATTTTACCCATATTCAACGACATCGTTTTTCCGTTATAGGTATAAACTAAAATATAATCCGTTCCTCTGGTTGCTGCCAAATAATCGTATTTTACACCTTGATTAGCAACAATCGATTCATCCGGAACGCGACTAAAATAATTGCGTTTCAAGATTAATTTTTTCACAAACTGCATTTGAGCTGCTCCGGGAGCATTCAACTCATCACTCCAAATGGCTTTATTTCCATAAGCACCTTTCTTTTCGCCTTTATGGAACATTTGCATTACAGCATTATTCCCATAAGTAAAACCGGCACCTCCTGCAAAAACTGACCAATAAGCATATCTTCTCAAATCCTGATCTTTCCATTTAGGTTGTAAAGTATCGTGCAAACCATGAGGAATTCCTTCGTAAGATGGTTCTCCGTCCAGAGTTGGTTTAGTTGGTTTTAGAGCAAAATCTCTCAACACAAATTTGTAATTATCTTCTTTAAAAGAACCTGGTAAAGTATCCTGATCGTATCTTCTATGACCTGACTGGAACATATTAAAATCCAACCAACTTGCATTGTGATAATTTTCAGAAGAATCGGTACGACCAAATGGATGGAAAGTCACTAATTGATTTGGATTGTTCTTTTTTAAAATACTTCCTATAGCATTCCAAATATCAGTGAATTTATCGCCATAAGTATCGCCTCCGTTCATCCAGATAACATTGGTTCTGTTTTTAAATCTATCGGCTAAGAACTTCGCATATTTTTCAACCTGAGCCAGTGTTACTTTACTGTCTTTAGCACTGATATTAGTTCCCCAAACCGGTACCATTGCTAAATACAATCCGTTTTTTTGAGCAACATCTAAGGCGTAATCTACGTGATCCCAAAAATCATATTCGGCAGGATTCTTAAAATTACTTCCAGGAGTTACCAATGGTTTGGAAACATCAGCATCAATTAAGGCTGCATCGCCATAAACATTCTTTGCAGTTATATTATGCAATACCATCACCTGAATTACATTGTAACCTTTTGCTTTTCTGTCCTGAAAATATTTATTGATTTCCTCACGGCTCAATTTCCCAAAAGTTAACCAACCTGTATCTCCCAACCAGAAAAAAGGTTTCCCATCCTGAGTTTGGAAATAGTGTTTGTTTGAGGAAACCTGAAGTTTTTGCAAAGGCTTCGCTGTGTTCTGGCCCTGACCGGAAACAGTTACAAAGCTCAATCCTACAACAGTAATTATTCTACCAATGGTCTTAGCTATTTTCATTTTTATTTCTTTTTTATATATGCTACAATTTTAGTTTCTTTTGCCTGCGGTGCCGTTAAAGTAGCAATGTTTTTTCCCTGAATGGTTTCTTTAGAAATAACATTTCCATTTTCAGGATTAATCCAAAACACTTCATAAGCACCTGCATATTTTGATAAATCAACAGTCGTTTTATTCGCTTTTGAAAGATAAAAAAGATAGGCTTTACCATCCTCTTTTAAAGTCCAAACGGCGCTATTGTAATTTTCATCCTGAGTAACTTTCATGTTTGCCAATGATTCATAAAAGCCTGGAACAGCAATTTTAGGAAGTGCCGGCAAAGAACCTCCCGCCATCAAAACTGACCAACCAAATCTATTGGCTCCCAGAGTATTATAAATAACGGCTTTATCAGCATATTTATCACGGTATTCACGAACCGCTCTATAGGTTTGTTCATCCGTTTCCTTACCCACTTTCATTTGACGGGCGTGTTGTCTTGGCGCTAAATTCACGCCTCCCTGAGGTGCATACAAACTTCCATCATCCTTATAATACCAGTATCTAATATCAATTACATCAACTGTAGCAGCTCTTGCGGCATCATTCAAAATGGCATCCTGAACATCTTTAGTTGCACTTAGAGCTATTTTAGATTCGTTTTGATGTGTTTTTTTATAATTCGAAACAACATCAATCCAAAATTGCATGAACGATAATGGTCCAGTATATTCGGCACTTGTAAGTTGCAATACATTGGCATTATCTTTAAAGTTTTCTAAACTTTTTTCGATAAATCCCTGGTGTAATTTTTTGATATTTTCGTTTTTGATATCATAAAACTGTTCCGCAATAAAGATTCTCTTATCACCCATGTAAGGAGGTGGTTCAGGAAGTCCTGTATTGTTAATATTATTGGCTGGTCGCCAAGGGGAACTTGCCCAGTGCGCTCCTGCTTCTAAAATATTGTGTTGAAAATACTGCTCATTCATCAATATTTTATTTTGTTGAGCGGCTAAATCAGCAAAGGTTTTCAAACGATCCCAATACCAGGTATTGAATCTTGTCAAATCATATTTACTCAAATGATCCCAAGCCGTTCCCTGGCCGGTTCTGTCAAAAGGTTGTTCGTAAAAAGGAGCCCAAACATCGGCATCCAATCTGCGAATGCGTTCGTGGTCTGCCATACGTTGCTCGTACCATAAACCATAATTATGATCCAAAGCCACTTTGTTATTATCAACTAAAAACTGAACTGTTTCGGATAAATTATCAGTGTAACCCAATCCATAATGTCCCGGTACAAAACGCGTAATATGCGGTCTTGCTTTAGACACATCTGAATCACGTAAACTTCCTCTCCACCATGGAATATCAATGGTTTCACCGGCAAGCAATCCTTTATCAGAAATTAAAAGTCCGTTTTTAATGGTCATTTTTGAAACGACTTCAGTTGATTTAGTTTCTGCCTTAACTTCACTGAATTGTTTTGCTTTCGAATAATCAATAGCTATTGGATTTCTGGTCGCTGCCTGAGTAATCCATTCTTTTAAAGTAGTTTGTTTTTTATACGATTCTGCAGTAAGAATTCTGGCTTGTTCAATAGTTGGACTCGAAGAAGGTTCTGTTCCCAAATCTAAAATTTGAGCCTGCATTGGTAATTTACCAAGACGTTGTTCCAATAAAGCATAATACAAACTTCTTGGACTAATATGAGCATTTACATCATTCCAATGTCCGTTTCCGGCCCATTGTGCCCAAACACCAAAAACCCAGTTGTCAGCAGTAGGCGGACTAAAATTATCAATTTTAGATGCCGATGTTTCCCAGATTACACTATTGGCTGCATTCCAACCTATTCCGCGGCCATCTTGTCCTAAATTTTTAAAACTTAATGCATTTCCATCAATTAAAACTACATCGAAAAGTATTCCTGTAGCCCAGCTTCCAATAGAACCACTGAAACTATATGGCATATACGATTGACATTGTAAAAAGACATTTGGTCCCGCAGTCGCATAACCGCCAACAGCAAAATCATTATAGCCGTATTCAGAATAGCAACGTTGAAATAAAGTTTGCTGCCCTTCGGTATAAAAAGTATTTCTTCTAAAAGCAGCAATTTCCGAGATTGGATTCAAAGAAATACAATCTTCAACCGTGATTCTTTTAGCTGATTTTAATATCGAAACCGCGCCACCTGCAAATTGTTCAAAATTAATCTGGCGAACCCAAATATCTTCTGCACTCTGAATAGAAATACCATGCCAACGGTGTTGTTCGTCTTTTGGATTGGTAGTATCAAAATCTGATTTTAACGTCAGATTTTCGACTCCAATATTATTAATTCGACCAGTCCAATTATAAATTACAACTTCTGATGGAGCTAATTTTTCGTTCAAAGCGTTTGTCAAAGGCACATCGATGGTGATTTTGTTAGCCTGTACCTGAGTTACTTCCCTATCGGCACGAATTACAAAATCATCTTTTTTCCAGCCTATCCATCCTGTTTCTCCTCCATAATCTATCATGTTCAGACTCTCAATCCAGTTTTGAGTAATAGCGGTATTAATTAAAATATGATCCCCTTTTTTAATTGTGCTATTTTTTAAGGAAAGAGTCGTACTTCCAAGTGGCGTATACGCATCGGCTAATTGAAATTTGTCTTTCAAAACGCGATTATCAGTTCCTGAAACATTAATAATAGCTTCTCTTTTAATTCCTGTTCCTAGAATTATAGTTCCGTTATTTCCGGCTCCGCTTCCTCTTAAAACAATTCCGCTTACATTCATAGAAATGACTCCTGAAACTTTAAAAGTTCCTTTGTCCAGAAGTACAGTTCCTCTAAAACCGTTGGCATCAGCTTTGAGTGTTGCAACATAATCTATTGCTGCCTGGATAGTGCTCGTAGCATCTCCCGCAACAGCTGGAACAAATGCTTTTAAGGCAACATCAGGAATTGCATATTGAGCAGCACGATAACCTGCAAAAGAGAAATCAGGGATTTCATTTCCTAAATTATCTTTAGTCCTGATTATTTTCCCGGACTTATCTTTAGTAATAGTTGGAAAGTTATTTTGAGCATTTAAAGCAGTTGCTAAAAAGAACAACAAAAGTGTCTCCATACGAAGACACTTGTTGATTTTTTTACTAAAACAACTATTTATTTTACTCAAATATGGATATTTGTTTTTCATATATGTAGAATTCGAAACTATTGCAATAAACCAGCCGAAAGAGTATCTTTATTATTATCTGAATTCGTCCAATCTACTTTTTTTGTTGGATCAATTCCGTTAAAATATTTTTCGATATTGCTATAACCGTCACCGTTTAAATCGCCACTGGCATCTGAAGCATCTTTAGGATTTAAACCGTATTTTTTCTCCCATGCATCCGGAATTCCGTCATTATCTGAATCTTTATACGATTTCCCTTTGTATTCAGGATAACCTCCTACTTGTTCCGGGCTTGTGATAATTCCTTTTTTATAAGAATCAGCAGGCAATCTTCTTTTAATAAATTCTTTTCCAATGCTATTTTCTAAACCGTCTTTTACCTCAATTTTCCCAGTGCGAACCTGTTTGATAACACGCTCATCCACTGCATCTCTTTTTGGCAAAGTAGCTCCTACATTGTTCAACACATAATCATAAGTCTCCTGAGCACTCATAATCGTAATTTTTGGCATTGGAAAAGCCTTATTTTGTTTAATAAAAGCCAATTTTTCTTTAGCTTGCTCTAAGGTAAGATTTTCTAATTGAACTCCACCATTCCAGTTGTCTTTAGTAACTTCAGGAACTCCGTCAATGTAGTTTCCATCAACATAAGCTCTACCAAAAGCTTTAGGCTCTATATATCCTGATTCTGGTTTTAAAATTCGGTAGCGAATTGGCTCGTCAGCAGGAGTAATAGGTCCCGGTTTAAAATAGTTATTAATGATATTAAACATTGAACGGTAATCACCTCCATCAAGAGAGCGATTCCACCAGTTGAAAACCACATTATTCACGAAATTAAAATCGCCATACATACCAATTGAACAGTTTCTTGAAATATTATCTGCCCAAAGATTACGCATAAAAGTGCTGTTTAAACCACCAATAGTACTTCCAAAAGCATGATTGTAAGTATCTAATCCTTCTGCCGAAATTGTGTTTTGAATGGTAATATTACAAGCAGGTAATTTTTCCAATTTCGCTTTTGGATTAGCCTGGAATTGGTGACGATACAATGAGATGTTTTCGTCTAATCCCCAACTTGTCGAACAGTGGTCAATAATAACATTTCCTATCACATTTCCTCCTAAAGCATCGTCTCTACGAGTTACTTCGGTTGCACCTCTTCTGAAACGCATGTGTCTGATAATTACGTCATGCGTATCTATTTCTAAGGTTTCACCAGCAATACAAATACCATCACCAGGAGCTGTTTGTCCAGCAATAGTAACATAAGGTGCACGCATACTGATGCGTTTTTTCAACTTAATGATTCCTGAAACATTAAAAACAATGATTCTGGCTCCAACAGCTTCACAGGCTTCTCTAAAAGTTCCCGGACCGCTATCTTCTAAACTATTTACAACAAAAATTTTTCCACCTCTACCTCCTGAAGTAAACTCTCCACCACCTTCGGCTCCAGGAAAAGCAGGAATACTTGCTTGAACAAAATCTTTTGGATAAGATGCCCAAGGTAAATAAGGACGACCTTGCAGAGCCTCCTTCTCAAGAACTTGTTTGTTATCTGCCCAAATTTTTGCTAATCTAACTTCTTCCTGTGCTAAAACAGCATCGGTTTTATCTTGTATTTCCTTTGGAATATCAGGATACTGCGCATGCAAAACTGAACAACCAAATAGCATTACACCCAGGCTGAACAGGGTTTTTAATGAATTTTTCATTTTTTGAGGGGTTAAGAATAAATTATAAAATTATTTATTTTTGTTTTTTTCTCTTTCTTCTAATCTTTTATGCCAATCAGCACTTTCTTTATTCAAATCGTAACCTTGAGTAGAAAGATAGTTATTGATTCTTCCTTTGTATTTACCAAACCAAGCATGTTTTTCTTTAGAAGAACCTCCATCCATAGCGTGCTCTCTTGCTTCTACAAGTGCATCATAAATGTATTTTTTTTGTTCATTAGTCAAGTTAGGCAACATATCATTGTAACCCAAAACCGTGATTGGTAAAACGCCATAAGTCATTCCGTCTTTAACCTGAACAATCTGGCTGTTATTCATTTTTTTACTTAATTTTTTCAGGTACGATTTATGAAGCGACAGGATTTTTTTATCAGCATCATTTTTTAAGTTGTCAACTTCTTTTTGTTGCTTTTCTTTATCAGTAACACTTTTTTTAACTTCAGCAATCTTAGCATCACGCCCGTCTTGAATTTTATTCAAAGACCGGTATTGCTCAGCGATTATATCTCTAACTGCTAATTGATCTTCTTTTGAATTTAATTTCAAATCGTCAACGATTTTTTGCGCTCTTTCATTGGTCACTTTCACATATTCAGCATCCGCTGCTGATTGCGCCAAAACTACGTTTGAACCTAAAAAAAGGAATAAGGCAGCCACAGCTAATTTTTTGTACATTTTCATCTTCTATATTTTTAAAACTTTAGTATTATAAAGCAAAATTCTTGCTTCATCATTTACAGACGAAGCAAGAAGTGTGCCATTTACAATTAAATTATTTCTTATATTCAGCTAATCCTTGTTCATTTTTAGCCAAAGTATCTTCATTATTATCCAAGTTTTTCCAATCCACTTTTTTGGTAGGATCTATGCCATTAATATACTTTTCGATGTTAGTATATCCATCACCATTTAAGTCTCCATTAGCATCAGAAGCGTCGTTTGGATTCAAACCGTATTTTTTCTCCCATGCGTCTGGCATTCCATCTTTATCAGAATCTTTATATGATTTTCCTTTGTATTCAGGATACCCTCCTACTTGCGAAATATCAGTAATAATTCCTAACTTATAAGAATCCATCGCTAAACGACGGTGTTCAAACTGATAAAAAGTTTTACCTTCTAAACCTTTAGCATATTCCGGTTTTCCGGTTTGCACCACTCTTAAAATACGAGTATCTACCACATCTCTTATCGGCAATTTAGCACCTACATTTTTAAGTACATAATCGTAAGTTTCATTAGCAGTCATAAACTTTTTCAACCAAGGCATTGGGAATGGTTTATCAAAACGCATTTTAGGAAAATAAGTTGAAGCTTCTTCAAAAGACATATGTTCTCCTTTTTTGTTTTCCATTTGCACACCACCGTCCCAGTTGTCTTTAGAAACTTTTTCGTTTCCTTCCACCACATTTCCGTTTACATAAACTCTACCAAAAACCATGTATGGCAATTTACTTCTTCCTGATTCTGGTTTTAAGATTCTGTAACTTACAGGATCATTCAAATCGGTAGCAGGTCCTGGTTTAAAATAATTATTGATGATATTGTATTGAGCAGTATAATCTCCACCATCAATAGAACGGTTTACCCAGTTAAAAATCACATTATTGGCAAAATTGAAAATCCCGTTCCAACCGATTGATGGATTTCTTCCGGTATTACTAGACCATAAATTTTTAATAAAAGAACAATTTTCTCCACCTAATGTACTACCAAAAGCGTGGTTGTACGTATCTAAACCTTCAGCAAACAAACTGTTTTGAATAGTAACATTTACAATTCCCATTTTCTTCTCAGCAATACCTGTTTCATCATCATACATATGACGGTAAAAAGACATATTCTCGTCTAATCCCCAAGTAGCCGAAACGTGATCTATGATTACGTTTCCTACAGGATTTCCTCCAATAGCATCATCACGACGTCCTACAAAAGTCTCTCCTCTACGGAAACGCATATGACGAATTACCACATCATGCGTATTAATCCAGATTGTCTCACCCGCTACGCAAATACCATCACCAGGAGCAGTTTGCCCTGCTATAGTTACATAAGGAGCACGAACAATTAACGGACTTTTTAATCTGATAATTCCCGAAACATTAAAAACGATTATTCTGGCACCGCCTTGTTCCAAAGCTTCACGCAAAGTACCAGCTCCTCTATCCTCAAGACTACTAACAACATAGACCTTACCTCCATGTCCACCAAAACTATACATTCCTCCTCCTTCAGCACCTGGAAAAGCAGGTATGGAAGCCTGTGGTAAATCAGTAGGTCTGGATGCCCAAGGAACAAAAGGTTTGCCTTGTCTAGCTTCTTGTTCAACAATCACTTTAGCTTTTTCCCAAGCCTCATTAGAAAGCTTTTCAGCTTCTGCCTTAATCGCATTTTCTTTCGCCTGTACTTCAGGAGAGATTTTTGGGTATTGTGCAAAACAATTTACACTGCTTCCCAAAACCAAAAAAGCCAATAAAAAATTCAATTTTTTCATTTTAAAATTTTCTTAATTAATAAAAACATTAGGTTAGAATTGCTATTTATTAAATTAAAATTTGTGAGCTATAAAGTAGAAATGCCTGAAATTAATCAGGCATTTCTTTTATTTAATTAACTATTCTTGATAGTTATAAGTTCCAAAAGAACCTGCAGTATCTTTCCAACCAATAGTTTGAATCATCCAAGGATTTAATGTTAATACACTAGTTTGAAGACCATTGATATAATAATTTGGTTTCCAGCTAATAGAGGTAGCAGCCCCACTAACATTATCCATAGGAGTAGGCAAATTACCTAATACAAAGTTATTTGTATAAAAGGTAGCTAATGCATTTATCTGTGTCTGAAAAGTTGCAGGAGCAGCATCGATATCTACACTAACACTTGGGCGAGTAGCTGCCAAAGGATCAACCGCTGTTGCAGTGGTTTTATATTGTAAATAATGTCCTGTACGCTGTGTACCATTAATAGGAGCTATTCCTAATTTTGAACAAGTACCTCCAACTGTACCAGCAACTGCTTCATCACTATATAACATCCAACGTTGTATATCCCAGAAACGTTTCCCTTCATAAGCCAACTCTACTCTACGCTCATACAAACAAGCCTCAATTGCAGCATATTTAGTTGTTAAAGTTCCTAAACCATAATTATTCGTAGAAGGAATTCCTACGCGGTTTCTAACTTTCCCAATATAAGCAACAGTATTAGCTATATCACCTTTAGCTGCATAACACTCAGCAATATTCAATAATAATTCTGCATAACGATATTCAAAAATATCTGTACCTGAATACTGAAAAGTAGTAGCATTTGTTACAGCAGGATTAGACATTTTTCGAATAAAAGCCGGACTCGTTTCATTATTATTATCACTATAACGAGCAACATTAGAAGCGTCCAACCAACGATAAGACCATACTACTGAAGTAGTATTCTCTTTGTATGGCCATTTAACTCCTGAGAAAGCAAAAGTTCTATAAAAACGAGGATCACGACCTTTAAAGAAAAGAAATGCATCATAACCATTTGCTACAGTTGGTCTTTTACCATCTGACATAGGAAATAAATCTATCATCTCTTTTGGAGCTTCTAAAGCTCCTCCTCCTCCTTGACTTACTGGTCTAAGACCTTTTTCCCAAGAATTATTTTCAGCAATATTACTTATACCATCCCCTAACAATTTAACAGTAATAGCCTCTTTACAAAATGCATTATTAATCAAAAACATATCCTGCCAATCTTTAGCAGTAGTTCCATACAACCCAAAACCATCAGCTGTTAATTGTGTCTCAGCAGCTAATCCCGCAGCCAAAGCCGCATCCCAACGATCCGTTGCAGTATCCCAGTTCTTGTTAAATAACGGACTCGCATAAGTTAATAACACACGTGCTTTTTGAGCTAAAGCAGCTCCTCTTGTAAAACGACCATAGTTTGCCGCATCCCATGTTGGAGGCAATAAAGTAGCCGCTTTATCTAAATCTGCTGTAATTTGAGCAACAACTGCTGCAACACTAGCTCTAGGAATTTTTGTAGATTCATCAGTTGAGCTAGCATTTTGAACCGTAGTAACAATAGGAACTCCTCCATAAGTACGCATTAAATCAAAATACTGTATTGCTCTTAAATAATACGCTTGACCTTTTGCACGGTCACGATAAGTTTGATCCAAACTAGCCCCTTTAGTATCAATATTTCCTAAAAATGAATTTATATCTCTAATTCTATCATAGGGCTCATTTTTAACACTACCACCTAAAGCTTTTCCATAATAACCTGTTACTAAAGCCACATCTTCAGCAGTAGTATAAGTAATGCCAGGATTAATTAAATTGTGTATAGTACCATTAGTTCCTCCTCCAGGTAACTCCTCTGTTAAATAAGATTGAGTCGTGTTAAAGGCTCCTACTAGGGTCGCAACAGGACTAGTATAACCAAAATAAAAGTTATAATACAATCTATTAATATACCAATCCGTTTGTTCTTGACTTTCATAAAAGGAATCATCAACCTGACCGAAGTTTTTCTTTTCTTGTAAGAAATCATCGCTACAAGAAACACCTAAAACCAGTAAAAGTGCTAATGTTATATATATATTAAACTTTGTTTTCATAATTACAATTGTTAAAATTAGAATGATACATTTAGATTAAGCGACCATGTTCTAAGCGTAGGATAACCTGCTAAAGAATCATCATACATATTACGGTATTTTTCAGGATATGGATTGTATAAATCCCAAAGATTATATCCTGTAATACCAATAGTAAGTTTATCAACATGTATAGTAGATAAAACTTCTTTTGGAATTTCAAAACCTGCTGTTAAGTTTCTTACCGTACAACGGAAATTATTAACAGTCCAAAAATCAGAAGGATTTGAAGTATAATCTCTAAATGCGAGAGTAGGATATTTTCCATTCAAATTATCAGCTCCATACATATCTTTCCAAAATGATTCACGAGCATAAAAACCATCTGTTGAACCTGTAAATTGAGCCACATTATCATAACTTTGATATCCACCCCATGAGGTAGCAATTTGAGATTTAATAAAAATTGAGTTGAATTTAAAACCAAAATTAGTAGTAAAACCATATACTCTATTACTTTTAGCTAATTTCCCATAATCCTCACCTTTAACAATTCGACCATCTGCACCTTTTTGAATACCTGTTGTCCCATCTAAAACTCCACCTAAATCCTGATACGCTAAAATACCTTTTCTAAGTTTCAAGTCTGCCTCTGTAGCTATTCCTAAATAATTTGGAGTACCGCCTACAGCAGTTGCATTAGTCGTTAAATATTGCCAATAATTGTGTACATCTTCATCAGTACGCAAAATACCATCACCAGTTGAAGTTCCTTTCCAAACATTGAATCCCCAAACCGGATTATAGAAAGAACCACCTTCACGAGGAGTATTTGCAGATGCTAAAGTGTAACCAGGATTTGGATATTTTTTTATTTCATTATTAGAGAAACCAAAATTCACCCCAACATTATAACTGAAATTATCTTTCACCTTATCACTCCAATTTACAGAAAACTCAGTCCCCCAAGCATTTACTGCCGCATAATTTTCTTCAGCAAATCCACCTCCAACTGAAAAAGGAACTCCTACCTGACCTGAAAGAGGAATTAACATATCAACATTTTTATCAAAATAATAATCAGCAGTTATTTGCAATCTATTAGCTAACAAATTAAAATCTATTCCAAAATCTTGCTTCCAGTCTGTATCCCAGCCTACATTTCTATTCGGAGCAACTCTAGGAACAATTGCACTACTTAAAGAACCTCCATTAGCACCAAATTGAACCCCTTTGTCAACTACAATATCATAATATGTAGCCCATCTCCATGCATTAATATTATCTTTACCTGTTTTACCAACTGAATAACGTAATTTTAAGAAATCAACCCAAGAAACATTATCTCTAAACCAATCTTCCTTAGACACTATCCAACCTGCTTGAACAGATGGGAAAAAACCCCAATAATTTTCTGGAGCAAACTTAGTAGAGGCATCCTCTCTAAATATAAATTGTAATAAATACTTTGATTTATAACTGTAATTTAAACGTCCTAAATAAGAAAGCGTACCTCCTTCACCTCTATTAGAATAACTATTAGCCGGATTCAAAGTACCAGCTGTAGCTGATGTACCTATATAATTTTTAGTAGTAGTAGTATCATAAAGCAAACGTGTTGAAAAATACTCTGATTCCGATTTCTCAACACCTACCATAGCATCTATGTCGTGATCTCCAAAAGTTCCGGCATAAGTTGCAAAAAAGTTAGCCTGCATACTTTTAGAAATATTATTATCATATTGTACTCTTGCACTTCTGATATTCTCAGCAATATTAATTTCTGCATCTGAAGCTTCACTAGCTAAATGGTTTCCTATAGTGTTAAAATTTGTAATTCTTGCTAAAGTAAACGGTAATGCAGCTTGCTCTGATCTTGAAGCTGTTTGACTTTTTGCATAACTACCTCTTAATGACAAACCTTTTATAAATGGCACTTTATATGTTAAAGACCCATTAATGTTATAAGTAAAATCATTTGTTATTGATTTCGAATTACTATCTAAAGCTGCAAAATAATTCCAACCTTGAATAGAAGAGTTAGTATTTTGGGTATTTCCTAAATTTACATTAGAACGTGGAAAAGGTGATGTATAATATTCTACCCCTCCTTTAGTTAATGTAATAGGGATAAATTTAGGCATATGCAATAACAAACCATAATCAGCTTGCTCAGCATTTGTAACAGCACTAGCAAAACCATTTCTAATACTACTATTTGCTTTAGTAAAAGACTTCTCAACATCCCCAGAGTTTCCTGAAACAGAGAAAGAAAAATCTAAATCTTTAGTCACTTTTGCATTAACACCAGTTCTAAAGTTCCATTTCTTAAAATCTTGTTCTCCTAAATTTGCTCCTTGAGTTAAATAAGTAACCCCAGCAAAATAGGTAGCTTTATCTGTACCTCCACTCACATTAAGAGTATGTTTTTGTTGTGTAGCCGGCTTCCAGGCTTTTTTCAACCAATTGTAATCCAAGCCTTTCATTTCTTCTAATTCACTAGGCGAATACAACAAACCTGGGTCAATAGTTGGAGTAGTTGCTAACAGAATTCTATTATTATAAATACCTGACTCATAAGCAGACATTGTTTTTTGGTGACTTATTGCATCATTAATAGAAAACTGACTAGAATAGCTCAATTGTGTTTTACCTTCTTTACCTCTTTTTGTTTTAATCACAATTGCCCCTTGAGAAGCACGTGTACCATAAATAGCCGCAGACCCATCTTTTAAAACTGTAATACTTTCAATTTCAGAAGGATCCAATCTATTAAACATATCCATTGAAGATCTACCAGTTGTAGGATCAATCTGAACCATGTCATCAATTACAATCAAAGGAAAAGTTGAACTACCATCTTTAGAAAACCCAAAAACCTGACGAACTTGCAAATCTGCAGTTTCTCCAGGACGTCTAGTTCCATTTCCCCCAACTGATAAACCTGGAATCTGCCCTCTCAAAGCTTCCGCTAAATTAGTTACCGGCAAATCTTGAATTTTATCCATTTTAATTGTTTGAACAGCACCAGTAAGATTTTCTTTTTTCTGAGTACCATAACCTACAACCACTACTTCATTCAAAGTAGAGTTATCATCTAAGATAGTTACGTTAATCGAAGTTGCAGTACCTACTGTTTTCTCTTGAGTTTTCATCCCAATATAAGAGAACTGCAATACAGCCCCTTTACGAGCCTGAATTTTATAAGCTCCATCAAAATCAGTCAAAACTCCATTTTTTGTTCCTTTTTCGACAACGTTAAGGCCTACAACTCCCAGCCCATCTTTATCCACTACTTTTCCGGTAATGGTAACCTTATCATTTGCATTCTGGGCAAAACCATTCAAGCACATGATACTGAACAGTAATACACTAAACACCATTTTAAATGTTTGTTTCATAAGTGTGTTTTTTGGTTAAAAAAATTATTTATTTAAGTTTGGTTTATTATTTCTATTTGTAACTGAGAAATCGAAAGTAAAGTTTTGAATCATATTTGTTTTTTAATCTTTTTACTCTTTCTTATTAAGAAAAAGGATTTTGTAAACGTTTACATTAATTAAACTTCTTTAAAAGAAAATCTATTTTAAACACTAAGTAAATAGAATGTAAACGTTTACATGTTTCAAAAGTAATAAAATTTTATTACTCCACTCTTTTTTATCATTTTTTTTTTAAGTTTTTTTTAAGTTTTCGCGTTTTTTTAATGTTAAAATTTTATTAGCTGAATATTTCCTCAGTTTTAACAAGTCGTTTAGTGCGAAAACCATACGCTCATTTCTTTAGCGGTTCCATTGCCCCAAGAGAAGTACGGCACTAAACGTAAGAAAATCTGCTCTTTAGATTTATTTAAAGGTTGGTATAATTTCTTATTCCATGAATTAGAATCCAAAAATCCTTGTGCAGATATAGCTATTAGGTTTCTATTATTCTTTTGAATTGGTTCAATTTTAAAATCGGAATTCGTATTCAATACCACATCATTTATCGAAGTACTTTTAGAAATCCCATCTGATTCTAAACAATAAACTATTGGTCCACGTTTAACAGCAACCTGATTTTTAGTTTCTTCCACTAAAGGATTGGCTTCCATTAACTGCACCGGCATAGGAATATTTAAACTCACAACATCACCTTTTTTCCATTGACGCTCAACAGTTACATAAGAACCGGAAGCTGCATTCGCACCTATTTCCTCACCATTTACTTTTATAGTAGCACCATTACTCCACCCCGGAATTCTTAAAAACAAAGCATAATTCCCTTTTGGTGCTTTATCAATAGTAATTGTAATTGCCCCGTCCCAAGGATAATTCGTTTGTTGGTGCAGCTGAATAATAGCTCCTTCTTCAGTGGTTGTATTTAAATTGTTGCTTCCATATAAATTAACATACAATCCTTTATTGGTAAGACTGTAAGCATAATTGGCTACTTCGGCTACTGTTCTGGTTACATTTGGTGCACAACAATTGGACAAAGCAATATATCCTTCACGTGTATTGCTCCATCTTTGCTCAAAAGGCAAATCGGCAGAAACATTCAAAGGATTATTATAACAGAACTTATTTCCATCTAAATTCATTCCGGACAGTACACTATTATATAGTGCCAATTCTAATACATCAGTATATTTTGCATCAGCCGTAATTTGAAACATTCTCCAGTTCCACAAAACATTACCAATATTAGCGCAGGTTTCCGTATGCGCTGTAGCATTAGGTAACTGATACGGACGGCCATAAGCCTGATGAATTTTTTGAACTACTGTTGGATCATAAGAAGTTCCATCTGGCGAAACACCGTCATACAAAGCACCACAAGCTCCTGTAATGTACATTTTGCGGTAAGCTACATCATCCCAAATGGACTCTAAATTATCCAATAATTTTTTCTCTCCTGTTTCGGCATACAAATCGGCAACTCCGGCATATAAGTAATTGGCTCTTACTGCATGTCCCATAGCAGTAGTTTGCTGTCTAAACGGAATTCGATCCTGATTATCATCCGTTCCATCAGCTGTAGTACCTTTAATATCAATTAAATTTTTTGCTAATTCCAGGTATTTTGGATTCTTCGTAGTTCGATACATTTCGACAATTCCCATATAATGAGAAGGACAAATAGCATTTCGGGCTAACTCCGGCGAGGCCTTTTTGTAAAAATCATACAAATAATCAGCAACACCTTTAGCGATATTCAAAAAGTTAGTTTTCCCGGTAGCGCGGTAATGCACACAGGCAGCAGTCATTAAATGTCCCATGTTATACTTTTCGAAGCCCAATTGTTTTTTCACTTCTTCAGGCCCTAAAGTTCCCCAACGTTCATCAATTAAAACCGGAGTATGCAAATAACCATCCTTGCGCTGCACTTTTGCGAACATCGCAATAGCTTCGTCCATTTGCTTATCCAATTTTTTATCTTTAGTTACGGCATAAGTAGCTGCCAAGCCTTCAAAAATCTTATAAAAATCACCATCATGAAAAGAAGGGCCTTTAAAAGTTCCTTTTTTATTTCCGGCAGCTATTTCAAAATTGGCATAAGCATGCGAAACTTCATCATTATGATACAAGTCCCACATAAAAGGCAGGGTTTCCTTGTTCTCGACATTCAATTGTTCTTTCCAAAATCCATTAGTCCAGTTTACATCCTGCAGACCTACACTTCGCAATTTAGAATAAGGACTCGCCGAATTATCTACCAAACCTTTGTTTTGGGCAACCGCGATTGAACCAGCAATAAATAAAATTGACGATAGGATAATATGTCTTTTCATTTTTTATGTTTTTATTTTATCTGCATAAATCTGCCAAATCTGCGTGAAAAAATATAGCACGCAGATTAAAACAGATTCTAACAGATTTTTATTTTAATAAATATTTTTCTTTATTTCACAAAGAAATTAATCGTTCGGTTCATTGTATCTCCATCAGCATCTTTAACTGAAATCACCAATGAAGCAAATCCTTTTTGGCTTGCCGTAAATTCAATTTCTTTTCCTTTTAAAACGGCTTTACCATTGTTTACTTCTGAAAACGCATACGCCGGTTTTTTCTCGTATCCTTTGAAATAATCAGCAACAGAGAAATTCAGTTTTTCGCCAGCATTTACAAAATAATGTGGTTGCGCCATCCAGCTCAAATAATCCTCTAATTGAGTATATCCTTTTCCGGTACCCGCATTAGCATCTGCGAAATCTCCCTGAGCTGAATTTGGATTTAATCCTTTAGATTCTTCCCACCAGTTTGGCAATCCGTCCTGATCTGAATCCCAATTAGCATCACGAGTTTCATTTGGATAGTTTTCCCAGCTTCCGGCATCATCCTGATGATCAATCATTCCGCCTAAACCGCTTTTACTTCCTTTAAAAGTATAAGTCCCTTTTAAAGTTTCCTGAATAATCCTTTGGTCATGTGTATCAAACACAGGCTGATTTGCTCCAACATCTGACAATACATTTTTATAAGCAGCCTCAGCCGATTGCGTATTTACATATGATTCGAAAAATGGTTTGTCAACATAGGTTTCATAAGTTGCTTTATCTCCATTTGAATAACTAACCGTTCTTCCTTTTTCCTGATTCTTCTCATTAAAATGACCCGGCATCACATTACCATCAAAATAATATTGTTGTTTTCCTTTTCCAACACCTTCATGTTGCGCATTTAATGCAAAAAAGAAATTAGTTGAAGCACCTGGTTTATAATAATTACCCACAAAATTCACCTGACTAGCTCCTCCGTCAGTAGCACGGTGTCCCCAGTTGTACACCACATTATTACGAATATCAATTTTTCCGCCATAAAAACCATCACCATTTAATCCGCCACCAATACTCCAGTTACGGCCATAATTATGCGCTAATAAATTGTGGTGAAAACTACCTACATCACCACCAATAGTCGCAGCATATCCGTGCATTTTCCCAGCTCCGTATTTATCATGACCTGCCACATTTAAAGCCTCAGCAATTAAAGTACGTTGCAAACTGATGTTATGCGCTCCTCTTGAACTAAAAGATTCATCAATAGTCCAGCTAATAGAACAGTGATCTATAATACTGTTATTGGCACCCGTTAATCCCATTCCGTCATAAGTAGTTCCGCCACCGATTCTCACTCTTAAAAATCGGATAACGCCATCATTTCCGGTCAAGCCAATAGGTGCTCTGCTAATCATAATTCCTTTTCCCGGAGCAGTTTGGCCAGCAATAGTTACAAATGGCTGACTAACAACCAAACGGGATTTTAATTGGATATTTCCTGAAACATTAAAAACAATTGTTTTTGGTCCGATTTCCTGATCTACGGCATCACGCAAACTTCCGGGTCCGCTATCATTCAAATTAGTTACCGCAATTACTTTTCCACCCCTTCCACCAATGGCAAAACGTCCATAACCTTCAGCCCCCTGGAAAGCAATTTGTGCAGGTTTAAAAAACCATACTTTTCCTTTAGTCACCTCTTTGGATGCGTCAATTTCGTCCACTCTCCAGTAATAGGTTTTCAAATTATTTAAAGACGCATTATCAACCGCAGCTTCTTTCTTTGTTAGATTCCCTTTAAATTCAGGCGAATTATGATTGGCTTCGGCTACTTTTTGTTCATTCTCTCCAAAATAAAAATCACGGGAAACAGCTCCTTCAGGCGAATTCCATGTTAATTTGAAATTATTATCTAAAATTACGTGTTGGTCATTATTAGCCGGACTTGGCGTATTGGCTTGCTTTTTTAAGTTTGGCAAATCCAATTCGAAACCATTAATTACTACTTTTTGAATTTTCCCATCTGCTTTTGTATCTGCTTCAAATCGAATAACGACATCTTTTCCTGCTTCGGCAGTAAAATTAACATAAGCAGTAGCTGCCTGAATACTTGATTTCACTCTATTTGTTGGCTGAATAGTTTGTGAAAAAACGCCGTTTACATACACCTTAACCGGAGCATAATTAGCCAGTTCCGGACTATCAAAAGTATTGCTAAAAGCCAACAGACTATGTTGCCCTTTTGACAATCCGCTAATTACCATTTCAAAATTTTTATCAGCAACAATACCATCGCTTGTTAAACGGGCATAAAATGGCGCCTGAATTCCTGTTTTGAACCAGCTAGAATTGATCGCTCCATTTACAGCCACTTTTATATCGCCAAAGGTTTTTTCAAAATGCGTTCCTTCGCTTATAGGCCATGAAATATAATTGGGATCATTTACCTCTAAAACTCTGCGTTGTGCAAAATCAAAATCTACTTTTAATGATTTTGTAGCCGAATTTACATTCTGATTTTGCGCACTCAAAATCGATGTAAACGTTATCATTGTTCCTGCACAAAAAGCAAGCTGCTTAACTAAATTCATAATTTTTTATTTTAAATTTTCTTTTTCTGCCAGAGTAGTTCCTAACAGATTCACAATATCCTTTTCTCTCTCTTTTGGAAAAACGTTCAGAAAAGTAACCTTCCCTTTTTCCATTTTCACTTCAACAGTAGTATTTTTTGGTGCATGCAATTTAAAGTGTACATCCCATTTTACTGGCCAGGCCGGAAAAATATAAATTTTATCTCCGCTGGTTTGCAACAACATCTCCTGCATTCCTATCATACCCGAACCGCCCCAGTTGTGGTCAGGAACCCAGTCATAACCCGGTCCCCAAAAAGTTGGAAATCTTCGTTCAGCATTTGCCATTTTCAACAGATTGTATTTTGCTGCTTCTTCGGTTAATCCCAATCTCGCCGCAAAAATATTATCCTGTTTCCAGCCTACATGACTTCTGAATTTCAAAGCATCCGTATCGTATTTCCAGGTATTCAAAGCGGTTTTCAAATCGGCTTTTCCAAGACCGTATATTCCCCACGGAAATACAGAATACAATTGCGGCACTTCCGCATTATTGATTCTTTCCCAGCTTTTGGCCGGAGCCAATGTTTTATTTCCTCCAAATTCCCTGAAATTCAACGGCGGAATTCGCGTTTGAAAAGCTTTCAAATACTCCAAATCTTCTTTGGACAATTCTTTTTCAGAAAATTGCAATAACTTCTCAGTAATAACTTTTAAAGCCGAAATTGTACTATTCGAATTATAAGCCATCTTATAAGTTTCAGCTCCTGAACCCGGGTACAAAATCAATTTTCCTTCACCGTCCAAAGCTTTTCGACCACGTTGTTTTGCTAAATACTGATAATGTTCATCAAAAAAACGAAGGCAGCTAATGATAAACGGATTGTATTTTCGAATATCTTCATTTGCATATTCTTTTTGCTGAATCATCATCTGGCAAAACTCAAAAACCGTATCCCATTCATATTCCAGCCAGGCATTGTATTCCATTCCTGCATCATAATCTGCCGGACGTTTCCACTCGTATTCGGCAGGATTAGGCAAAGCAAAATTTTCTAATTGCTCGGTAAAAGCAGCTCCTTTATGTTTCCAATATACCTGCGAACGTAATTCGGCATTTTTTTTCAAACTCAAATAATAATCCAATTGCGATTTCATCATATCAAAATCACCACTTTTTACCATTGGCGCATAAACCAATCGCTGATTTTGAGCCGTCATTGTTCCTCCACCCCAATTCCTAAAATCAGGAGTAAAATTCAAATCCTTATTAGTATAAACCGGATCTACAGTAAATAATCCACCATTGAATTTGGTTGGATATTTTCCATAGGCATTACAGCCCAACATATAGCGAAACAACTGGTAATTTTGACCCATTTGATAAATGGAATCCTTTTCTGTTTTACCGTTTTCAGTAAAAACGAAACTACGCAACCAAAAATCATGCCACCAACTGATAGTTTTTTGTTCCGTCTTGTTATTTTTAAGCTTTTTATAGCTTGAAATCTGATTTTTCAATTCTTTATTCCACAAAGTCGCATCCGCCGACTGATTAGTATGCAACTGAATTTGGAACTGATGCATTTTGGCTGTTTTTATACTCGAAAGTCGGAAGCCTTTAAAATCCGTATCCTGATACATTCCGTTATAAGTACCGTCGGCTTTTAAATTGTCTCCGAAAAGCTGCCCCCCAAAAGTCAAATCCGCAATAGGATTCAACATTTGGTCTTTTACAGATTCCATTTTTTGTTGTTTCACCGTTACATCAAAAACCGTATTCGCTCTGTTTCTATGGTAAAATTGAATTCCATTATTTTCAAAAGAAATCGAATCTTTATACGTAATAATATCGCCTTGCGGAGCCCATTTGTACGAATTGGCATTATTGGCTTTTCCTTTAGAATCACGGTTTTTGTATCGCCAGCTTTCATAAGCAACCGTCATTTTCAAAGGGGTCTTGCTCTCTAAATCAACATGAATCACCGGATTGAAAACATCCACCCACAATTTTACGGCTGTTCCGTTTTGCGAAACAGTAACAAAACCATCTTTCAACAGCAATTCCTGTTTGAAACCCACATTATCCTTAAACGGATTCGGACTCAAACTTACTTTTACTCTTCCTAATTTTAATAAAGTATTGTGCTCGTCAAAAGTTCCGCTACGGGAGAAATAAAAATACAAATCACCTTTTTCTACCCATACATTCGCACCAATATCACCTCCGCCCAAAGGCATCGATTCGGATGAATTCTGGCTTTGTGTATTCCAAACCTGATTGTAATTTTCGAGTACAGGAATTTGCGCTTTAACACAAAGCGTTAGAAATAATAGAAATATGGAAATTAAATTTTTCATCAAATACTTTTCTTTAACCATTTAAGATATATAAGTTCATTTTAGAAATGTGCCTTTGAAACTCATATTATCTTATATGGTTATTCTCTTTATTTTACCAATTATCCGTTCTAAACGAAGAAACCGGCAAACCGCCCGTACTAAAAATTTGTGCTTCGGCGAAATCCTTAAACAAATAACGCACAGCAACCGGCTTAATCACCTTATCCGAAGTCAACACTACCGATTTTCTTCTTACTTCCGCTTTTGCTTGATAAAACACCTTATCCTCTCCTGCAATTTGAAATCCGGTCACTTCCTTCCCATTAGACGTGATACCATTTGGTGCTTTATCAAATGAAACCGTAACCGTATTGTCTTTTATTTCCAAAGCTTTGAACTCAGGACTTTCAAATTCAAAACCTGTAATCCCGTAAGTTTTGGTCAAAGCCAAATAACCCAATCTATCCCCCCCCGCTTCTTTATGAATTGGGTGAATATTATTTTCTTCGCCAATATCCATCAACACCGCCATTCCTGAATTCGGAATTTCATTGGAAGCTTTCAGTTGTGCTTCACGCAAATAAGCCGAATTGTATTCTTCTTTATTATCTTTTAAATGAAATTGTGCGTAATTAAAAGGGGCAATTTGCGCATAATAAAACGGAAAATCACCTTGTCCCCAAAGTCCTCTCCAGCTGCTCACCATTTTTTTCATCAAATCTTTATACTGTCCGGCGCGTTCATAATTCGATTCGCCTTGGTACCAAATACAACCTTTGATTCCGTAACCAATCACCGGCGAAAGCATACCATTAAACAAAGTCGTTGGCACACGATTCGGGTCTTTAGCTAATTCTTCTTTTGTAGTTGGAATTTTAACATTGCCGAAATCTTTCAGCATCTCCTGATTCATCCAGGCTTCCATGCTCGAACCTCCGTAAGAAACATGAATTAAGCCCACAGGAACATTTAAAACTTCCTGCAACAACGACCCAAAATACCAGGCCGTGGCACTAAAATTACCCGTAGTTTGTGGTCCGGCTACATCCCATTTTCCTTCAAAATCTTCATTTGGCGTCAACACCGTAGCTCTTGGAATTGTAATAAAACGAATTTGTTTGTTAGTCGAATGTACAATTAGCTCGTTTCCTTTATATACGGCTTGCCCGGGAAATCCTTTCAAAGGCATTTCCATATTAGACTGACCGGAACACAACCAAACTTCACCAATTAATATATTTTTGATTGATTTTGTTTCTTTAGCATCCGAAACTGTAATTGTATAAGGACCGCCAGCCACAGGCGTTTTCAAAGCTATTTTCCATTTTCCTTCTTTATCAGCTTTTACATCATAAGTTTTAGCATCCCAGGAAGTTTTAATTTTCACACTTTGATTCTTATCAGCCCAACCCCAAATTGGCGCATTCGACTTTTGCTGTAACATCATATTATCCGAAAACAAAGCCGGTAATTTAATTTTTGCATTGATTTGGAAACTTCCTAAAATCAAAAAAAACGTAATAATTGAATTTCTCATTTCTTTTTTATTTTTCTTTTACAATCGTAACTGGTCCTAACAAACCTGCTTTCAATAAATTCTCACTTTCCACTAATCGATAAGGCGCCGTTGTCCAGGTCAATCGTTCTTTTTCCGGTAATTTTTGATCACCAATCAGGCGATTCGCCCAAGTATTTGTCACTTTAATTATTATTTTATTATTTCCTTTTTTCAATGCTTTCGAAATATCAGTTCGATAAGGAAAAGTCCAAATCGTTCCGCAATCTATTCCGTTAACCGTAACTTCAGCAAGATTGAAAATCGAACCTAAGTCCAGATACGTTGGCGTTTTTGTATCTTGATTCCAAACAAATTCCTTGGTATAAACCGCAGTTCCCGAATAATATTTGATACTTTCATCAGCCGATGTACTCCAATCAAAAAGTTTGTCGATTTTCAACTCTTTTTCAGGTCCTTTGAAACTGAAATCAAATTGTAATTTCCAATTCTCATCCAAGGTTTGAACCGTTTTCAAATCAGACCAATTCGTTCCTTTCGCAACACTATTTTCATTAGTTGCATTTTTGAAAATCACAAAACAAGACTCGTTTTTATCCAGTTGCAACGGGATAATTGTCCGTCCATTTTCAACCTTCCATTGTTTTAAAGCAATGATTTTATCGGTTACAGGATTGTACAATTCCGGTATTTTTCCGCTTTCGCGAAAAGATGCTGTAATTGTTCTCTTTTCTTCTAATTGATTTGAAATAAAATAAACCTCTTCGTCAGCACTTTTGCGGTGTGTCCAGGCAATTGTTCCTCTATCTTTATTTTTGGCATCCGAAAATAAAACATCCGCTTCGATTCCGATTTTTGTAAAATCAGTATCTAAAAACGGAAGTTCAATAACTGTACCTTTTCCCAGTTTCCAGGAAACAGAGCCCTGATTATTTTTAGTTATTTCTTTGCTTTTCGTCCATAATTCGTCAACAACAACCTGCCATCTTTTAGCCTCTACCTCCGATTGAAAACTCGGAGTCCCAATTGGTTTTTCATTAATAAAAATGGTAGCTCCTTCTTTAACTAATTGCAACATTTTTTCGGCTACAGCCAAAGAAATAATTCTATTTGGCGCCATTTTATGACTCCCCGGAAACAAAATCGCCACATATTCAATGCCTCCTCCAAAATCTACTTTACCATTCACCACTTTAGCTCTGTTCAATAGCACATCAGCGTTAAAAGAATCGTATTGGTAACCATTCATTGGGTTTACCCATTGTGATAAATCGGTATTGTTTTTAGAAAAAGTCACTTCTTTAGGCATTTTAGTTGCCGGTTGCCCTTCGTTTTCTAATCGTATTTTTTCACTCGCCACACGCTCTGCTCCAAAAACATTCGGAACAAAAGGAAACAAACGATCAGGAACCAATGAACGCGATGGCAAATCTTCGCCAATAAAAACCGCTAAATCCACAACCGGTTTTCCTTTTTGCAATTGGAATTGAACTCTTTGGCAATAATCAAACCAGGCTTTTCCGGGTTTCCACCAGGTTTGGTCTCTTTGGAAAAAAGTTCCAATATCATCCAGAGTCATTCCCGGTTTTCGGTCTGTCCACGGATTGTGCACAAAAACATGATAGAAAAATCGGTTGATTCCCAACGCATAATTTCTATCGGCCAGCGTTTTTAAATTCCCGGGATGCTCATCCCAATCCATTCGTAAAGCTGTAAAAGCTTCCGCCTGAATAATGTCTTTTCCATAAATATGTCCGCCTGAAATAGCGTCTAACATATCAAATGGTTTGTCATGCGTAGGGCTTTTTAACCAAAATTCCCCACTTGGATAATCAACATATTTAAAATGCAACAACGCATCGCTCATCATTGTTGGCGCCACATTTTCGGAACTGAATTTTACATTTGCTTTTTTAGCAATATCAGCCACCGTTGCATAAAAATTATCCGCTACCAGTTCGGCTATTGTTTTGCGAACATCATATAAAACTTTCTCCGAAGTCGAAACATTGTCAATAGGAATTCCCGCCATTACCGGCAAGTAATCCACTATATCGTAACCACGTCTCTTTTTAAATTCAGCCTGAAAAACAGCAGACCAGTTTTGGCTTCCGCATTCCCAGCTGTCCAAGTGTAAAATTGCCAATACTTTAGAAGTCAGTTCAGGACCAGCTTTTCGAATGGCCTCTCCAAACCAATGATCCAATTGGAAACGAACTAATTCCGGGTTGAATTTATCAACTTCCAAACCTTTTCCAGCTCCACCGGTAGCATTTTCATGTCCGGTTGAAGTATGCCCCATTCGGATAATTTTCCATTTTCCTTTTGGTGCTTTCCAAGTCAAATTACCATTAGCATCTACAAAATTCGAAATATTAATGATTGTAGATTTTTGAAACGCATCAGAATTTGGAATTTGTTCCGTAGTCGTTTCCGGACTTAATCGCCAAATTGCTCCTGATTTCCCTTCGTAATTACCAATCGTAGCCTGACTTGAAAGAGTAATTTTACTCACTTTTAAATTGGATTGCTTCCATTTGGCAAAGTCCAAATCTTCAGCACCAGGTTCGGTTCCGGCCGGATCAAAAACAAATCGGAAATATTTAGCCGTAACCGGATTAATACTGCTTGTCGTTCCGTAATCGGTATTTTGCCACCCCTGACGCGGTGGTTGTAATCTTTGATGAAATTTAAAATTTATCCCATCATTACTGGTTTCAACAATAAGTCGTTGTGCCTGAAAATCCAATCCTTTGGTTTGAATAGTAATTGTACGACACAAAAAAGTTTTTTCAAATTCGTATAAAATCCATCCTTTATCGCTAATTTTCAAATTACCATCTTTAGCTGGATTTACCAGGAAAGAAGCTTCTTCTCCATTGGAAATGGAAACCTTAGGAAGTAATATTTTTGAATTTTGTTCGAACTCTTTAATTGGAATAGCAAAAGTCGCTATGTCTTTGTAATAGTCTTTATAATGTTCAGGAGTCGCTAACTGAGTTGTAATTTTTTTTCCTCCAACTATTTCTGTTGTTGACCAAACTACTTTCTGCATCGACATTTCGGGCGTAATCCACGGACCTCCCGCCACAGCAAAACCATCGGCAGCGTGGAAAGCCAATTTTAATCCCAAACGATCGGCTTCGGCGAAAGCCCAATGCACCATATCCCAAAATTCCGGACTCAATTGCAAAACCGGCGGATCAATCAATGGCGGATTTGCTGGCCCTTTAATAGTCATTAAATAAGCACCTGCAATTCCGGCTTGTTTCATCGCTTCCAAATCGGCAGTGATGCCAGGTTTAGAATAGGCCGATTTCATCCAATACCAATACACCCAAGGTTTTGAGGATTCGATGGTAGGCTGAAATAACGCATTTTCTTTCTTATGAATTTGCTGTGCAGAAACAATTCCCGCAAAAAGTAAAATAAGAAAGAGGTGTTTTTTTTGAAACATTGCTGTTGTTATTATACGTTAACTTTTGTCATTGCGAGGAACGAAGCAATCTCATAACGAAAGCAACTAAGTGCGATTGCTTCGTTCCTCGCAATGACATCTTAATACTTAAATTTCTTCAAACTGCTATCTAATCCATTTTTCGCTTCCGAAAAAGGCATCAAATAAAAACTATATTGATAGTCTCCCGAAGGAATTTCATATTTTTCTATAGGCCTTGACACAGGCGACCAACTGTCATTTCCGCCCACTCCCATTTGGATTAAATCGATATTTATCGTTAAAAATCCTGGATTTTTAAGGTCGAAAGTATGTTTGGCTTCGTTTAAATTTTGCTGTGTAAAAGGCCAAGCACTCATACTCAAAACCTTTGTATCATTTACAACTAATAGTCCCTTGTTCTTTTGTGGCGTCGAGAAAGCCATCCATCGAACTCCTGTACGGTTAGCATTTTCTTGTGGTTTTACATACGGCTCGATAAATTGATTTATTGGCAACGAATATTTTCCAACGGTAAAACCAAAACTGCGATCGATATAGTTTTCCAATTCGCCTTTTCCGTACCACGAAATTTGGTCAAATCCTTTTTGAATTCCCATCTGCATTCCCACTTTTGGAATTTTCGGCAAGGCTGTATTGGCATTCAAATTATAATTGACTTTAATAACCCCACTCGGCTGAATTACGTAATCAACTCGAACTTGGGCGCTGTCCTTTATGACTTCATAAGTACTGCTGATTTTGACTTCACTGCCCATTCGTTCCATTGCCACATTAGTCAATTTTGGCACCGCATTGTACCATTGTTTCAAGACTTTATTGGGTTTCCAACCTTTGCGGTCATTGTCAGTAAGTGGTCTAGTAAAATTAGGCAATAGCGGCCCAAAAACCTGCTCTTCTTTTTTATATTGATAAGAAGTTAAGGCTCCATTGGTTTTACTAATAACAATCGAATATTCTTTACCGCTAACTTTAAAATCATTTGCAGTTTCCGAAACTTCAATTTTATCTTTTGAAATTGTTGTTGTTACTGGCGTTTCCTTCTTTTTCAATAAAAACTGATCGGTGGCAACGGCAAAGCCTTTTGAAGCCCAAAATTCATCTTTGGAAAGTTGAAATTCGATGTTCAAAAAGTATTCCGAATCCTTTTTCATTTTTGGCAAATAGGACTTAACATCCAAAACCAAATCACTTCCGGCAGGAACATCCATCGGTTTTAGCACCACTTCTTTGATGATAGTGCCGTTCTCCAAAACTTTTATCACCGGAATAAAATCACTCAAATTTTGAACCACTTGTCGGTTGTGAATTTTTAAAAGTGTATTATTTTCTAACGTGGCAACTGCCGGCTGATAAATCCATTTGTTTTCAAACATCGCCGCTTTTGGTCTTCCGTCAGGCGCAACCATTCCGTTGATGTTAAAATTGCCATCGTGTTTTTTTTCTCCAAAATCACCTCCGTAACCAAAATAGTCTTGTCCGGTTTTTGGATCTTTCAGAAGCAATCCTTGGTCTTTTAAATCCCAAATACAACCGCCAATAACTCTTGGTGTCGAGCGAAATTCATCCCATAATTCTTTTAAATTTCCGGTTGAATTCCCCATTGAATGCGAATATTCCACAAACAAAATAGGCCTTGTGTCTTTATGTTGATCGACCAAAAACTTTGGCGTAAAAATGCCCGGATAAAAACGGCTCACGATATCCACATAAGGTTCGTCTTGCGGGTTTTCAAATCGATGCGAATGATCGACCGTTTTGGGATAGCGCGGATCCAAAGGATCGATATACCCGTCCAATCTTGGATTTCCTTGTGCCGGTTCGTAATGCACTGGTCGTGTAATATCATAATCGTGGGTCCAACCGGCCATTGCTGCGTGGTTGGGTCCTTTACCTGATTCGTTACCCAAACTCCACATCACAATACTCGGATGGTTTTTGTCGCGTTCCACCATTCGGGTCATTCGTTCCATATAAGCGTGTGTCCATTGGGGATCATTGCTCAAAAATCCGCCCAATCCGTGGGTTTCCAAATTGGCTTCGTCCATCACCATCAAACCATATTTATCACACAATTCGTAGAAATACGGATCGTCTGGAAAGTGAGAAGTTCGTACAAAATTGAAATTGAATTTTTTCATCAATTTCACGTCTTCTTCCAAATCCTGATGGTTTACCGCTTCGCCACGAACAGGATGATGCCCGTGATGATTGACTCCATAAACATAAGTCTCTTTTCCGTTGATGAGCATTTTGCTATTTTCTTTCGAAAATTCGATAGAACGAAAACCAACTTTACAGCTTTTTACTTCGGTTGTGGTTCCGTCCTCATTTTTGAGCGTCATTACCAAAGTGTACAAATTCGGTTTTTCGGCACTCCATTTCAAAGGATTTTTGATCGTTTCCTGAAAAAATCCGAAACGCACTTTATCCAAGCGTGGCGATACTTCGCTAATTATTTCTGAAGCTTTTCGAACCAATGGTTTTTCGAACACAGGTTTATTTTGCGTATCGTACAACTGCACTTCAAAAGTTTGTTTTTTGATGGTATCGCCTGTAAAATTATCCAATCGTGGACGCAATTGAAAAACCGCATCTTCGTATTTTTTGTCCAATTTGGTTTGCACGAAAAAATCGGCAATGCGCAATTTTGGCTCTGCCATAATAAAAACTTCACGTTGGATACCGCTCAAACGCCAATGGTCCTGGTCTTCGAGATACGAACCATCGCTATAACGAAAAACACGAACCGACAAAATATTTTCGCCTTTATTGAGATAAGGCGTGATATTAAATTCGGACGAATTGAAGCTGTCTTGTCCATAGCCTAAAAATTGCCCATTTACCCAAACTTGAAATGCAGAACTCACCCCTCCAAAATGAAGTGTAACTGTCATTCCATCCCAATTCTCGGGTACGGTAAATTTGCGTTGGTACGAACCAATTGGATTGTCATCTTCGGGAACAAAAGGCGGATTAACAGGTCGAAATGAATACACGGCACTTTTATAAATGGCCATTCCGTAGCCTTTTAATTCCCAATTGGATGGAACTTCAATTTTATTCCAACCCTGAACCTCACTTTTGTAAAAATCCTGAGGTGCTTCTTTTAGATTTTTGGCAAATTTGAAATCCCATTCGCCATTCAAAACTTTAATCCTGCTTTTATTTCTATTTCCTTCCAAAGCATCGGCAACCGTGGCATACGAATAAGCCGTTGCTCTGGCTGTTTGTCTGTTAATACTGGTTATCATTGGGTTTTCCCAAGGAACCTCCGAATATTTTTGTGGGATTTTTGGAATTCCTGCTGGTTCGCCCGTAACGAGTTGTGCCTGGCTTACGCAAGTGACAAATAAAGAAAATAGTATCGAAAATCGAAACCTTAAAAAATTATGAATATGAATTGACTTAAACATTGATTTTATTTTTAGTTTTCTTGCCATTCCGACGAAGGAGGAATCTTCGTTGGTTGCTCACGTTGCGGAGATTCCTCCTTCGTCGGAATGACAAACTTTGTCTTAATACTTTGTACTTAATTCTTCTTCACCTTCTCAGGCGGAGCTACAAAATTCAATTCGCTTTTTCCTAAATCCTTTGAAGTTGCTACTGCAATTCCTCTTTGTTCAGCTTTATTTACGGCGCAATAAAAATGATACACCACACCATCGTGTTTTACTACAAATGATTTGTGGGCAAACATATTATCATATGGTTCTGAAGATTCAATCAAATTAGCCCCTTTCCATTCCTTCCAGTTCACCAAATCATTAGAAACTGCAAAGCGGTTAAAAGCACCTTGATTCCAACCCGTCCAAAAAGCACCGAAATAAAACATCACCCAGGTATCATTAACACGCTGAATAAAAGCATCACCTGTAATTCCTCTGTGGTGATTCAACAAAGGTTTTTTACCATATCGTTTCCAGGTTTTCATATCATTAGAAACCGCCATCCCGATACGCTCTGCACCTTTAGCGGGATTCAAACTATCGCCACGGGCATTGTAATACATGATAAATTTGCTTCCAGTGATGCGTTCTTTATCTTCAATAACCGAGTTTTTGTACATCGTACTGTTATCCCAAAAACTTACATCGGTATCTTTTGGCGTTAAAACCGGTTTAGGCAAACGCTCAAATTCGTGAGGTTTTGTCGGAGCTTCTTTGGTATAAGCCATTCCGATTGACAAAACTCCTGCTTCGTAACCTGTGGTATTTCCACCAAAATAACTCATCCAATATTTCCCATCGTATTTATTCCATTTGTAACTTCCGCCCCAAGTTGGATCCTGTAATGAAATATATCCTGCTTTTTGGTTCACATCCCAATGCGATTCATCTTTAGAAAAAGACATTATTTTTCCTAAATACTTCCAATGCAATAAATCATTACTCTCGGCAAGCCAGGTTTCATAACCTCTTCCATCATAAATCAAATAAGTCATAAACCACTTTCCGTCTTTTCTAAAAACAGAAGGACAGTCCATTTTATATGAGTTATCTGTTGGCACCATCACCAATCCATATTTATAAGGAGTTTTAATCTCGTTATAAATCTCTTTCATTACATCATCTGTAATTTCTCTTTTCTTCAGTTTAGAAGAACAGGAAATTGCAAAAGCTGCAACTAATAGAACGGCAAAAAATGGAGCTCTTTTTATATTTTTCATTTAGTAATTATTTTTATTTAAGTTCATTGATTATCAGATTCTTTGTTCGAAAAAGAAAATCCCATAACTTTAATGCTAATTCACAAAGTTATTTGAAACCTACAACGATTTAGTATAAGATTTTCTCGAAATACTATAGCATATTATCATCGACAAAATACACTTTTAAAAGCTATCTTATTCCTGCATAAGCTATAAGAAATTTTATGACAAAAGTCCGATTAAGATAAAATACTATCAAAATCAGACTTAATTTTATTATTTATTGAATGCTTCTAATTTAGATTTAAGCACCTTCTGATTCAATTTTACTTTGACCATTCCGGTAGGATGAAACCTTTTTTTCAAATCAATCGCATTATAAACAATGGTATATACATCGTTTCCTTCAGGTATTAAACACAAAGGTGTGCGCATAATATCCCACCATTTTGAAACCTTAGTTTCTATAGGCCAATAGTGTGCTTCCGACCAATTCACTCCGTCTTTAGACAATGAATAGCCCATCATATTAGGCAAATGATGTCCCCAGCCATCAGGGCCTCCATCAAAAATAGCGATGTACAAACCGTTTGGCAATTGACTCACAATAGGATTTTCAACAAATAAAGAATGAATTGATTTTATAGGTTCTAAACCCTTATTTAATCTCGTCCATGGGCCTTCTAAACTATTCGATTCAGCCAAAGCCACAAACCAGCCTTTTCCTGATTTTTTAGGATAATCAGCCCAGGATTCAAACGGATAAGCACCGCTGTAAAATCCGAACCATTTTTCTCCAACCTGGTATGGGAAAAACGAAGCTACTCCCTGACGTCCTTCCCAAGGCTGAGAGTCCAAACCAGGTTCCATAATAATTCCGATATCTTTGTAAGGGCCGGCAATTCCGTTGATTCCTTCTACGGTAGATTCACATCTCCAGATTCTTCCAAAAGAGTGATTCGGCTGAATTTCTTTATGAACGGTATAAGCCAAATAATAGCCATACCATTTGTTAGCTTTCTTATTAAAAACCGGCATATATGACCAAATCGCTGCACGACGATCGTTCATCGGATTGTCATCTTCGGTAATGGCATAGGTTCCGCTGGCTTGCAAAATAGTAGATTCTCTTTTCCAGTGAATCGCATCTTTACTCGTCCAATGTCCGATTTTAGTTTTCACACGGTCATAGTACATTTCGATACCTTTTTCTCCCGCTCTTTCAGTTGGGAACATATGATAGGTATCGCCTACTTTTACCACGCGACCACCTTCGAAACCTCCCTGAATCTCTTCGGTTCCTGGCATTCCTTCGTCGATAACCGGTTTATTTTCTCCACCAATAATTTCGAATAAAGGTTTTTCGTCTGAGAAACCTTCTACGATAAACGTTGGATTCCACAATTTTCCATCAGGAAACTCAGCATTTCTGGCAACCAAATTTTGATTCGCTTTCACTGCACCCAAAACAACAAACAATCCTTTTGCATTTGACAAAATAGTCTGTGTACCTTTTGAATACGAGATTGCATAAACATTTACCGGAGGCAATCCGGTTATTGTTACTCCGTTTTCAAGAACTAACTTTGCTTTATCAGCAGCCGTTAATTGAAAATATTCTTTATTATCCTTTTCCTGAAAAATCCCAACAAGCAATTGGGCATTTTCTTTGAATGACAATTTCAAAGGCGCATTGCTGCCATTTTTATATTGATCCAAAGGAAGTGTAACTCCCGTAAGCCCTTCTAATTCTGGAGCCAATCGAACAATATTGTTTTTACTGTTCGAAAAAACATGCGCATATTGAGTTGTCCTGAACGTTTTATAATTCGATTTTACGACTTCAAAAGAAGCTGGCTGCCAATTGTTTTTTTGAGCATGAACTGAAATCACACTCAAAAAAACAAAGGCTAAAAAAACATTATTTTTAATTTTTTGAAACATAGTATTAAAGTGCTTTATAGCTAATTTGGTAAGCAACATTTGGTTTAACCGTTAACTGATATTTGTTTTTTGCTAACTCAACAATCGTTCCCGAATTGGTTTTCGGCTTGCTTTTACTATCAATAATCAATTTTCCTTCACCTTCAGCAGCTTTTACTTTTATTTCAGATTTGCTTACATACAATGCAACTTCACCTTTTGGTGTTGGAACTTTACCTTCCATCCATTGCAATCCTCCTAAATTAGGTTTAATTTCATATTCTGCATAACCCGGAGCAGTAGGTTTTACCCCTAAATAGTATTTTCCTAGCAAATAAATTGGACTGGAACCCCAGGCGTGACAAAGACTTTTTCCGTAAGGACGTCCATACATTTCTAAATGTTCTTTTCCTTTTTTGTTTGGGTTGTATTCTTCCCAGAAAGAGGTTGCTCCCTCGTTTAACATTCCTCCCCAATAATCTTTCATTTCTTTCAAAACATAATTCTGTTCGCCCATAGCGCACAAGGCTTCCAGCTCGTAAAAACGCATATAAGGTGTAGTGATTTGAAGAACATCTTTATTGAGCAACACCTTATTTTTTACACTTTGTTTTTGTTCTTCAGTAAAATAATTGAAGAAAATACCAAACATATTAGCGTATCTGGTTACAATATCCTGCATTTTACCGTCGATACGCTGGTGCTTCATCACGTTTTCTTTTTTATCCCAAAACACATCAAATAATTTTGTTTTTAAATCATCCGCTAATTTTTGATATTGTTTTTGATCTTCATTTTCACCTGCAATTTTAGCACTAACGACCATGGCTTCTAAACTTCTCGCTAAAAGCATTTGTTCAAAACTAACTTCGCCGGTTTTTGGTAATCCGTTTGCCCAGTCAATAAAAACCCAATCGCCTTCTAATGGTTCAAGGAATCCGTTTTTGTTTCTTCTTTTTAAACAGAATTCCATCAATGATTTCATTCGTGGATAAAAAGTCTTGATAAATTTCGTGTCGCCCGTATGTAAATAGTAATCATAAACACCCACAAACCAGTACAGCGAATAATCCATGATGATATTTACGTGAGCTGTCACAGGTTCTTTACCACGAAGCGCTAACAGCGTTCGTTCTACCGAAGCCGAATCAAAGAATAAATAATAATTCATTAAATAACTTTGATAAGCGTCGCCGGACCAAACCCAACGGTCGCGTTTAATTCCGTCTATAAAAAATTCACGGGATGTTAAATGCATCGTGTAAGCCGACACATCCCAAATTTTATTCAATTGTTCGTCCGAAGATTTGAATGCACCACGATAATCCAATGGCAAATATTCATAAAGCATCGAAATAGAATCATATTTTACCGTTGGATCTGCCTGCACCCGAACATAGCGGAATGCTTTGGATCCATTATGCGTGTAGGTTTCAGGCTGTTTTCCATCAAAAGACAAATGGTCTAATGTTTCACATTTGGCCGTATCCAGCGCTTCCTCACGCGATTCACCATAATAAAGTGCCACTTTACCTTTTCCTTTTACGCCATGAATTTTAATATAACCAAAGGTCTCTTTACCAAAATCAACCAACTCACCAGTACCTATTTTTTCTGTTTTTTTGGCATTCCAAGGTGTAGTTGTCAATTTAAACCCAGAAGGTTTATGCTCCGGTGCATCAAAATTCCAAGAACCAACAGGTACCCAAGGCGTACCGGATTGTTGCGCTTTTCCATTTTCATCAATCCAAAGTTTATCTTCATTGGTCACCTTCCAAGACGCATCCGATTTAACATATTTACCATCAATATAAATAGCCGGCAATACTTCCTGATTGTATACTTTAAAGGAAATTTTGTGTTTCCCGGCAGGAATTTTTAATGATTTTGGTTGCCCATAAACCTGAACACCGTCTAAAAGTAATTGGAAAGATCCTTCCGTGTAGATTTTTACTTCATCCGGTTGTGGAATATCCACTTCTGTTTGAAAAGTCACCAAAGCATAAGGGCTATAATATTGCCAAAGCGGTGGAAATACCGCTTCACGGTCTGTACGTCTTACCTGCATTTTATTGCTTAACCAAACTTCAAAATCTCCCGGATACCAAATCCAGGTTGCTTTGCTTTCTTTTGACTGCGTCTGTGCATTAAGATTATTAAAGGAAAATAAAATAACCAGAATAAACAATGTTGTTAAGGACCTAAAAATTGAAAATTGATGTTTCATAAAAGGTTTATATTTTAATATATTATTTCATTTTTGAAAACGCATTAATTGTATTTCACTACGTATTCTTTTTTGTTTTCTAATTTTTCAATTCCATTTTGAGTCAAAAAATTAGGATTTACAGCTACTAAATTTCCTCTATCATTTTTTTCATCTGACTCATGATAATAAATATCGAATGTAAAACTATAGCGACCTCCATTTAATTTATCCATCAAACCTATATAAGACTGAGGATTAACAGTCTGCCCTATTTTCACAGCAATAGAATTTTCCTCAATTCCCGAATAAGATGCGAAAGTTCCATCGGCATGTTCTACAACAATTTCTTTTAACAGTACTTTTTTAGTCTCTTTAGTTACCTCGTCTTTATCAAACATTGTTAATGTTCTTATGACAACAACTACTCCTTTTCTCATTGCAAAAACACTATCCTGATTGTTCGAATTAACAACATATTTTTTCCATTTTTCAGGACTAATACCTGGTCTGGTTCCCCAAAAAATCTTCACTTTTTTACCTTTTTTAAAAGGTAGAATATAAGTTACATCAGGATCTAAAATAGGATTAAGATATCCTTGGGTAACGTTATAACTATAGAAGAAATCAATTTTTTTATTTTTATCTAAAGGTTTCAATTTAAAAAGAAAACCTGAATTAGCCGTTATATTAAATTTGGATACAATTTTAGTTTCTGTATTTTCAAGCTTTGAAAAATTTAAACTTACAATAAAACTTCCAGCGGCTTCTTTATCATAATAAAAGTCAACTGTATTATCTGCATTTTTATTAACTTTTATATAAAGATTAGGATTTTGTTGTGCATACAAATTGATTGTAAGTACAAGAAAAAATAACGCTGTAAACCATTTAATTTTTGACATAATTTTTAATTTTTATTGTTATCCAAACAAAAATATAAGAATTTTCTAATTAAAATTAAAAATGAGATATAAAACAAAAATTGTAACTCCCAATAAACCAAACAACATTTTCACTTTCATACTAGTTTCAGGAACATCGGTTTCACTAACAAAAGTAGTTTCCGGATTTTTGTCCAATAACGAAATCAAAATTGCCGATACCAATAAAACTAAAAAGATATAGAATGAAATCAATAAAAAGTGAGGCCAAATTGCATATTCATCTGCCGGAAAAATCCACAAATACAAAACTCCCACAAACAAACTAAAAGCTGAACCCCATGATAACGTAGCGTTTACCGCTTTCTTTGTCGTGCGTTTCCAAAAAACACTTAATAAAAACACCACAGATAAAGAAGGAGCTAAAAATCCTAAAACTGCCTGAAAAATATTGAATAAATTCTGTCCTTTGATATTGTCAATAGCTATGGCGATAAGGATAGCAAACACGCATCCGGCAGCAATAGTTAAACGTCCGATTCTAATTTGATCTTTAATCGTCGCTTCAGGATTGATTTTCTTTACATAAATATCATTGGTAAAAACGGTACTCAATGCATTCAATGACGAACCAATAGTTCCTACCAAAACAGCAATCATAACACAAATTACCAAACCATTCATTCCGCTTGGGAATAAATTAGTTACCATAGTCATATAAGCCAAATCGGAATTTTTACCCAGTTCAGGAAATAAAACCGAACACAAAATTCCCGGCAAAATAAACAATGGCAATGCCATTACTTTTAACCAGCCGATAAAGTTTACTCCTAATTGTCCCTGTTCTAAATTTTTTGCTCCCAATACACTTTGGACCATCGATTGGTCAGTACAAAAGAAAGCCACCGCAGCAACAGGATAACCTAATAAAATTGCCGGCCAAGGATAATGCGCATCAGATGCCGGACGCACTAAATTCCAGAAATTAGCAGGTGTTTTTGCAATTAATGCATCTATTCCTCCTACTTTTTGTAATCCTAAATAAGATAAGGTTAGCGATACCACAATTAATAAAATCATCTGAAAAACATTCACTTTTGCAATGGCTTTCAAACCACCCGCATAGGTGAAAATCCCAGAGAAAATCACTAAAACAGTTACACTTTGCCACATTGGAATACCTAAAATTTGGCGCACTAAAACACCTCCACTGAATAACCCCAATGACAACCAGCTTACCAAAATTTTCACCATGGCGTACCAGGCCAAAATAGTCTGAGTACTGTCACCGTAGCGTTTCCCCATATATTCGGGCATCGTGCTTACTTTACTGGCAATATAACGCGGTGCAAAAACCATCGCCAAAAGTAGTAAGAAAACAAAAGCATACCATTCGAAATTTCCCGCTACAATTCCGGTTGCATAACCAATACTGGCAAAAGCCAATAAAGAAGAAGGTCCCACATTGGTTCCCCACATGTTAAACCCGATATTGTACCAGTTTAGTGAATTTCCGGCCAAGAAAAGCGTTTCATTTTTCTTGCTTTGCTTGACACTCACTACATAACCAATGACCAATAAAGTCACTAAATAAACCGCAACGATTATAAAATCTAAAGCCGTTAACTTATCGTAGATACTGTTATTCATAGATTATATTCTTTTAAAATATCAGCAATTTTTACTGGCATTCCTGTTTGTAATGTTCTGTCCATAGCCTGCAATAAAGCTACGGTTCCAATTCCTTCTTTCATATCTGGATAAGCGGTAAAACCCTGCTCAATGCTATCAGCAAAATATTCTAAATAATTTTGATATTCCCCTCCATGATGACTTTGTCCCTCAAAACGGAAATAATATTTAATCGTAGCATCACCCCAGTGAATAATTCTTTCTTCTCCTTCTTTATCTGTAACAGAATAACGCAATTCATGATAATCAGCCTGACTTGCTCCTTCAGTACCTCTTAGAATAACACTCATTCCGCTATCTCTTTTGGTTGGCTGTGTTGGCGAAGTGTACACTCCACTTACACGTGCAATTCTTCCGTCAGTCGCTTTGAAAATAAAGTGCATTGTATCTTCGTTTTTTAAACCCGCAACAGCACCGTTACTGCTTATCATTCCGTAGCCCATTACTTCTTCAATATTTGGCAAATACCATCTGATGAAATCCACAGGATGACTCAATCCTCCGTACAACCATTTGAAAGATTGTAACAATGACCATTCTTTCTTCAAAAACCAACGGTGATCGGCGTGATAATGCGATTCAATTGTAATTAAATCACCTATTATTCCTGCTTCGAAATCTTTTCTTTGTCTTTTAGCCGGCTCAAAGAAACGCGAACTTTGACCTACAAATACTTTTTTACCGGTTTTCTCGCTCAGTTCCAATAATTCTTTTGCATCCGAAAGATCATCAATAAAAGGTTTGGTACAAACAACATGTTTTCCGTGCAACAAAGCCTGTTTTACATGTTCAGCATGCAAATGATCCGGTGTGTAAATGGCAATGATATCAATAGATTCATCTTTTAACAAATCATCATAATTGGTAGTGTAAGCGTGAAAATCAAATTCCTTTGCTCTTTGTTTACACAATTCTTCATTTCTGTCACACACTTTTACCAGCTCTACTTTGCTGCTTTCTATAGCTGCCGACATGGTACTACGTCCTTCTCCAAGACCTAAAATGGCTATTTTTAACATTGATAATATTTTTTTAATCTATTTTCTTTTATCTTTTCTCTATTTTCTCTTCTAAAGCTTCTTCAAAAAATTCCAAACTTCTCCGGGTTTTGTCCCTTCAACTCCGGTTTGGTATTTTTTCATTATCGCATTCCATTCGTCTACACGAGGATTATTCTCAACCGTTTTTGGATTTAATTTATCCAGACTTTCTCCTTTTGGAATACTGATAACCAACATCAATTGTCTTCCGTTTTTGAAAACCTGTAATTGTTGGAAATCGGCATTACAGAAACCTTTGGCTATTTCAGGCCATTTCTCAAATTGAGTTGTGTGATAATCCACATACTCTTTTTGCATTTTAGCATCGTCAACTAAATTGGCCGTCAAAACAATATTTTCCCATTCCGAAGCCACTTTAACATCTTTACATCTTTCGAAATTCTGAAAATCGTAAATTGGGTTTTCGTAGATTTTAATTTCCAATGCAGGAAAAGCCAAAGCCAGTTTCTTTTTGGTTCTTTCCGGCTGATTCATTAAGCCGTAAATTACCAGATGATTTTCCCATTGGTACAATTCTTCGCCTACAATTCGGAATCCTTTTATCGTCGATTTAATTTTTTCGATATCAAAATCTTTTCCAACTAATTCAATCGCAACCGACTTAGGCATTTCCTGTAATCCCCAGGCGTCGTCAACAATTACTTCTTTTTTCAAATTAGCAAAAGGAGCACGAATACCCGCATTTTCCTTAATTGTAGTACTTACAAACTGATTGTTATCCTGCCAAATATTTCCCGCAGGACCATTGTTGTTTTTTAAGATTTTCTGAATCGGAATCCAGTTGTTCTTTATTGTAAATTTTTGTGAACCTTCATCAGTATACAAATACAACCATAAAAACGGATCGTGTGCATACGGACTAAAATATACTTTGTCAATATAATTTTCTTCAATTCGACTATCCGCCTGAGAAGAAAGCGTGTAAATTCCCGCTACATCATGCAAATGTTTGGCATAATGATGGATTTTGTTTCCAATGATTTTATTATTTCGCATCACATTTTCGGTGTGTGTCCAACCCCATCCCATCGAAATTCCGCTGTAAGCCACATCTGAAATTTCGTTGTGCTCAATAGTAAGACCTTTCACAAAACCAGCTGCAATCCCTAAACATCCCCAATCTTCATTGGCAACATTGGTAATCATATTATCGGCTACCAACTCATCAGAACAAACTTCTCTTTCGTCTTTTACAACCAATGGCAAATGGGCTTCAAAAGGCTCTTCGGAGAAAACGCCTAAATTAATTCCGTTTCCACCAATATCTTTAAATAAATTTCCTTGCACTCGGTTATGATTAGTTCCTTTATTGAAATCCAAACCGGTAGAAGACAAATGCTCAAAACTACAAGATTCAAAAACGGTGTTGTTAGCAAAATTCACTTCAACCGCCGCTCTTGGTCTGCCCACCCATGCCTGATTTTCTAAGTTAGCCTGATTAGGAGTTCCCGGAACTTTTAACTTATAAGCATCCAACAAATACATTCCCGCCTGCAACGGCACATGTCCCTGTTGCGAAGGACGCAACCAATTACTGTACTGAAACGAAATCCCTTTGAATTGAAAATAACTTACAGGCGAATCGATGGTGCCTTTTACTTCGACCAAATTCTCTAAAACTGGTACGGTTACTTTGGCAGTAGCCATATTTTCCCCTGCTCTTGGGATATAATATATTTTTCGGTTTTTTCTATCCAAAAACCATTCTCCAGCTTCATTCAACATGGACATGCCATTATTTAAAAAGAATGCTGAGTTTCCGTTATTCTTTGAAATCCAAGGCGCCGGCCACGGATGCTCACTCTGAATGCGGCTTTCCGGTTTTTCAAATGAAAGTCGGGCGCTGTCTTTAACAACTTCGATGTTTTTTATTCGTAAATTGGCAATTGCCCACCATTGTACGATGAACATTTCCATTCCAGGCTCAAACTTAATCGACTTATCTTTAAAAGGAATCCAGCAAGTCTCCGTTTCCTTATCCCAGGATAAAATACGATCCATCTTGTCTCCGGCAGTACTTTTAGCGCGAACCGCTTTTACACCGTTTACCCAAAGCTGACGGTAATTGATAGTTTCTCCACCAATTTGCGGTGCATCGGCTACCCAAACAGCTCCTGCTTTTACCCCATTTATTGCTGTGGTCGTTTTTTTCCAGTTCTTAATTTGAATCCCTCCGTGAAATATTGGCTTTGCATTTACATCGGCTTCAATAGTGGTAGGACTATCGGCAGTTCCTGAATCTTCCGGTCTTACAAACAAAGGCTCGTCAAAATAATAGGTTCCGTCTTTTATGATAATATGGATTCCTCCTTTTACCGAAGCATCTTTCAATCGACGTAATTCTCTGGCTTTTCTCAGTGCCATGTGTACTGTTGCCAGCGGACTTGCTTTTGTCCCTTCATTAGCATCATTCCCGTTTGCAGCTACCCAAATATCAGCAGCCTGCATGGAAAACGCTGTCAAAAACAACACTAAGAAAGTCAATAAAGAATGTCGATTTTTTAGAAACATAAACTATATTTTAAATTATAAATTGAATTCTGATTCTTATCAATTTTAATACCATACTCACTCTTAAAACAAACAAAATGTAAACGTTTTCATTTTTGATGTTAAAAAAAAGTCTTTCGACTCTGATATACTTGATAATAAATAAATTGGGTTGGGCAAGATACTTATTTTAATACAAAAAAAATCATATTTTTAAACAACGGTCGATTTTATAAAAAAGGATAAAATTCTAATAAATAAATTTAATAATTATCTTTATACCAATTTAATATAAAATATTTTATGAATTCTTTTTTATTGCCAAAAACCATAAGTGAGAAAGATGAACATGGTAATTATGGTGTTTGGTGGCACGAAAACAATCCCGGACCATTAAAAAAACTACCTTTTATCAGTCAGTTTGGTAGCATGAAATTTTCCAAAGTCCGTATTGACGACACCATGCGACCGCATTTGAATGATGGCATCGAAATCCACTATGTCAACAGTGGAAAATACGATTGGGTAATTGAAGGAAAGGAAATCGAATTATTACCTGAAAATCTATCCGTTACCGCACCTTGGCATGAAAACGGAAGTATTTCAGGAATTATGGACATTGGTCAGATCAACTGGATTATTATTAAACCTTTCGAATTCTCAAAAGAAACTGCTTTAGAATTGGGAAACTGGAGTAAATTATCAAAAAACTTCCAGCAAAATCTGGGCGAAATGATTGGTGATGTTAATAATGCCGTACTCGAAAAAGCAAAGAATTTTAAAAAATATTTTGACGAATTAAGAAACGAATTGGCGTATCAGGAAGAAGGTTTTGAGATAAAAGTCCAAAATATTCTGGAGAATCTTTTTATTGATTTACACCGCCAACTTTCGAATAAAATCCAAAAAAATCAGGAAGGCGATAACTTTATTGAAAAACTAACCCAATTGCTTCAAAGTGACCTAACAAAAAAATGGCACATTGAGGATTTGGCAGCAGTGTTTAGCATGGGAAAAACCAAATTTACCTATGAAGTAAAAAAACTTACGGGTTTTCCTCCTAACAGTTTTATCATTAGTTTAAAACTGGAAAAGGCTATCGAATTGATTCAGAATAACAAAAATAGCAGCATGGCAGATATTGCTTTTGTATGCGGATTCTCGTCATTGCAGCATTTTACCTCTACCTTTTCACAACGCAACGGAATCAGTCCAAGGAAATTCCAAATTCAACAGCAGAAAAAAAAGAAATAAAAAAACCTATTCATTACGAATAGGTTTTAATAAATTATAATGATTGAACCAGCAACCAGGCTTCCGGATTTTCTGATTCGCGAACTTCATTTTTAAGTTTCTGAGCTTCGGAATAAGTAGCAAAACTACCATAAAGCACAGGATACAAACCGTGTTCGTTAACTTCTAATCTTCTGGCATTATAGCCCAATTTTTTCAACTTTTTCACAACCTGATTTGCATTGCTTTCGTCTCTAAAAGCTCCTGCCACAACGTGATATGGTAATTTAATTTCTTCCTTTTCTTCTTTATTGGCTTTTACAGAAAGTGTTACAGGAGCCATCGGACTTTTGATAAAAAAAGTAGCTTCCTGAATTTTAGACTCTACTTTCTTTTGTACCGCTTTTTCAACTAAAACCGTTTGAGTTTCAATTTGATTATTCCAAACAGAATAAGCTGCAGTCCCCGCTAAACCTAATCCCAAAACAAAAATAGCCGCATATTTCAAATACGAACGACCGCTTCTTTCTTCGCTAACCAAAGAAATAACTTCTCTTTCTTCAACAATTTCTTCCTGTACTTCCAAAGACTCTCTTTTAACCGCCGGAGCAATAAAAGAAGCCAATCCAAAAGAACTCGTTAAATAATTCTTTTGATCAGAAGGTGTAAACACTAAATTATTAGTAGCAGTCAACACAAAACTACCTACATTTTTAATGGTCAATTCTCTATTTTGTTCCAATGCTTTTTTCCAGTTCAAAACTTCATATTGAATCGCACTAATAGCATATTCATAAGATGTTTTTTCAGCTCTGGCAATATGATTCGCTAATAAACCATCATTGTTTTTAATGTTGGTGTTAAAAGAAATCAATTTTTTAGGCGGATAAAAAGAATTCGCACTCTCAACCCATTGAGCCGATTGGATTTCAGTCAAAAAAGCACCGAAACCTGGAACGGTAACGCATTGATAACGATATAATAGTTGGCTTATGTAGTGTTCTATATTCATACATACAAAGTTATACATCCAATATAGTTATCAAAATTTTATTCACAATTTTTATTAACAATCCGGAAGAAAATTTATACATTTCAATTTCAAATATTTAGCATGACAACATCCGATTTATTTTACATATTGGCTTTACAGAGAATCGAAGGTATTGGCGATATTATGGCGAAAAAATTAATCAGTCATTGTGGCTCAGCAGAAGCTGTTTTTAAATCTAAAACGAATCAGCTGGCAGCAATTGATGGTGTTGGCTCTATATTACTCAAAAACCTAAAAGACCAATCGGTATTTGACAAAGCCAATAAAGAATTGGAATTTATTCAAGCCAACAATATTAATGTAACGTATTTTCAGAATGAAAATTATCCAGACAAACTCAAACATTGTGTTGACGCACCAGTACTGCTTTTTACAGCCGGAAATATTGATTTAAAAAACCGAAAGATTATCAGCATTGTAGGAACACGCCAAATCACTTCATACGGAACCGAATTTTGTAAAAAATTGATTGAAGATTTAATCCCGCTCAATCCGGTTATCGTCAGTGGTTTTGCTTACGGAGTGGATATTGTAGCACACCAACTGGCTATGGAAAACAATTTGCAAAGCATTGGTGTTTTAGCTCATGGTTTAAACCAAATTTACCCGAAAAACCACAAGAAACACATGGCTAAGATGGAACAAAACGGCGGTTTTATGACTGAGTTTTGGAGTACGTCTAATCCTGACAAAGAAAATTTCGTCAAGCGAAACCGCATTGTAGCCGGAATTGCCGAAGCCACTATTGTTATCGAATCAGCCGATAGAGGCGGTTCGTTAATTACTGCTAATATGGCGAATGATTACAATCGTGATGTTTTTGCCGTTCCCGGCCGTACCACTGATAAATACAGCGCTGGCTGCAACAACCTCATCAAAACTCAAAAAGCAAACGTACTCACCAGTGCCGCCGATCTGGTTTATATGCTCAATTGGGATATAAAAGAAGACCCCAAGGCAGTTCAAAAACAATTGTTTGTTTCGCTTGACAATGACGAACAAAAAATTTATGATTACCTGCTAAAAACCGGAAAAGAATTAATGGATATTATCGCCTTAGAATGTGAATTCCCTATTTACAGAATTTCAGCATTATTATTAAACATGGAATTAAAAGGCGTGATTAGACCTTTACCTGGAAAATTATTTGAGGCGATATAACTAAAAAGATAAACCCGACAGGTTTCAGAAACCTGTCGGGTTTAATTATTTTTCAATTTTTCTAAAATCTATCTCTTTTCGAAACCTAATTTCTCTCTTACTCTACCCAAAACTCCATTGGCTACAGCCGAAGCTTTTTCAGCACCTATTTTCAACAAAGCATCTACTTCCTGAAGATTATTGATATAGTAGTGGTATTTCTCTCTTTCGGTTTTGAAAGTTTCACAAATTAATTCAAACAAAGCCTGTTTTGCGTGACCATAACCGTAATTTCCTCCCAGATAATTAGCTCTCATTTGTACAATTTGCTCTTCATTGGCTAACAAAGAATAAATTGCAAAGGCATTACAAGTATCCGGATTTTTTGGATCTTCTAGCGGTGTACTGTCCGTTTCAATGCTCATTACTTGTTTGCGTAACGCTTTATCTTCCAGAAATATATTGATAATATTATTAGCTGATTTACTCATTTTTCCGCCATTAGTTCCCGGAATCAACATGCTATCATCCTGAATTTTAGCTTCCGGAAGCACAAAAGTCTCCCCCATTTGATGATTAAAACGGGAAGCCACATCACGTGTCATTTCCAAATGCTGCAATTGATCTTTACCTACAGGAACAAACTCGGCGTCATACAATAAAATATCAGCAGCCATTAACATAGGATACGAAAACAAACCTGCGTTTACATCGTCTAAACGATCGGCTTTATCTTTAAAAGAGTGCGCTAAAGTCAATCGTTGGTATGGAAAAAAACAGCTTAAATACCAGGACAACTCAGCCGTTTGTGGCACATCCGACTGTCTGTAGAAAACTACTTTGTTCACATCTAATCCAAAAGCCAACCAGGCAGCGGCAACGCTATAGGTATTGTTTCTTAAAGTTTCCCCGTTTTTTATTTGGGTAACCGAATGTAAATCGGCGATAAAAAGAAAAGATTCGTTTGCTGAATGATTAGACAATTGAATTGCCGGAATAATTGCTCCAAGTAAGTTTCCTAAATGTGGAGTTCCGGTACTTTGAACCCCTGTAAGTATTTTTGCCATTATGATTTATTTCTGTAGCTGAAAAATTTTGTTTCACCGCAAAGGTTACAAAGTTTTCGCAAAGTTCGCAATGTTTATTTTGTTTTTCTACCGCAAAGTTTAAAAGTTTTTCGCAAAGCTTCCAAAGATTTTTCAAAGTTTACAATTTCATTTTTACAAATTATTTGCGACTCTTCTTATTCCGTTTTTCAAAAGCACTTCGTTAAAATTTATTAATAATCCGAGTTTATAATTCCCTAATTTTAAATAAGTCAAAGTTTGGGCAAGATGAATTACACTCAAAGATTCTACACTTTTAAGCTCAACAATTAATTTATTTTCTACCAATAAATCAACCCGATAACCACAATCTAATTGTATTTCTTCAAAAATTACTGGCATCGATTTTTCTTTCTCAACAAAAAGTCCAGACTTATTTATTTTATAAAACAAACATTCTTTATAAGTACTTTCCAATAACCCCGGACCAAGCGCTTTATGAACTTCTATCGCTAAACCGATTATAATTTTTGAAATATCATTTTCCGTCATCGCTACTTTGTTTACTTTATTTACTTTGTTAAAAAACTTTGTCTTCTTTACGGTTAATTCCTATCAAATTTAATTGTTTTTATCAAAATCAATTCTTTACTTACTATACTTTGCGAAAATCTTTGCAAACTTTGCGGTTAAAAAGTAAATTTGACAATATGAAAGGCATAAAAATATTTTTTTGGATTCTTTGGCGTGTTTGGTTTTACATCCTGATGGCAATTCCTATCCTGATTATGTTTCCTTTTTTGGTACTCTCGATTCTTTCCGAAAAAGGCTATCCTTATTTTTTTGTGATGGCTCGAATTTGGGCAAAATTCATCCTTTTCGGAATGGGATTTTATTACAAAGTGGATAGCGAACAAGCCATTGAAGAAAACAAAAGCTATATGATTGTTGCCAATCACACTTCGATGACGGACATCATGTTGATGTTGGCCGTAGTTAGAAATCCTTTCGTATTTGTTGGAAAACAAGAATTGGCCCGAATTCCGCTTTTTGGTTTTTTCTACAAAAGAACCTGCATTTTAGTTGACAGAAGCGATTCACAAAGCCGAATGGCGGTTTTTACAAAGGCTCATAAACGAATTGAACGCGGACTTAGTGTGTGTATCTTCCCTGAAGGTGGCGTTCCCGATGACGAATCGATACTTTTAGACCATTTTAAAGAAGGTGCTTTTAAATTAGCCATCCAACATCAAATACCAATTCTTCCTATCAGTTTTGGAGACAATAAAGAACGCTTTCCTTATACTTTCTTTGCCGGAAGTCCGGGAATGATGCGGGTAAAAATTCACAAACAAATTGAAACCTTAGACAAAACAATCGCAGACAGAAAAGAACTTCGGGAGGCAGTAAGAACTACTATTTACAAACAATTGATTGAATTTGAAACCGAAAAAAAAGCTGAAACTGCTTAAAACAAAAAAATCATCTAATTGCTAGATGATTTTTATATTTTAATGCTAAAGCGTTATTCCGTAACAACAACTTCGACATCCTCAAACACATCAACACCAGCATCGTCTTTTCCTTTGTAAAATTTAAAAGTATAAGTTCCTGCTAATTGGGGAACAAAATTAAAATAAGCATCGGACAATGGTGGTAATGCTTCTGAACAAGTTTCCCCTACTTTAGTATTGGCATAAATACCTATCGTTCTCGTTTTTGAATCAGAACTAGAACCATAATCATAATATACCCCTCCGTAATTATAACAAGCCGTAGGCATTTGATACTTCAACTCGATTTTGTGAGATGCTCCTACAGCGAAAGTTGCCGGCATAGTATAACTTTCAATGGGTAAAATATAATTATTATATTTATCTCCACTATCTATACTACAACTTAATAAAGAGGTCATTAAAACTAAAAACAGCGCAATTTTTTTCATTTTTTGGGGTTTATAAATTAATAAATCTATTAATGGTTCTCTTATATAGACCCTAAAAAGAGAAAAAGGTTGCTTTGAAAATGTTTTTATTTAAATAAATCTATCTAAATTATTTTTTAATTATCATTAAACTAATTGGAATGTCTAAATATACTTTGGCAATATATACTCCGACGGCATAATCATCCAAACCTAATTGGATTGTTTTATTAACAACAGGGTAAAAATCTTTTGAAATTAAATTAGCGTTAACTGCATATAACTCAACAAAAATAGTTTGTTTTTCAGTTGGAACAGTAACTTCAACTAGTCCCTTTGTCGGATTGGGAAAAGCGTAAACTACTTCAGGCATATCAAAAATTTCCTTACTATAAACACCTTCGCAAGACTTTGCTGATTGCACTTTAAGAACATCTCCTTGTTTTACTTGAACAGAAAAACGGGAATCAGTGGTCTCAAATTGGGAAATATCATTAATAAAAATCATAAACGGAGCGGTTCCTTCTGTGATTTCCACATCAACCTTACTTAAATTAACAGTAGATTTACCATTCATTGTTCCTCCCTTTCCAATTATTACATTATAACATTGATTGAAAGATTTCCCTTCAATAGTTATACACAAAGGATAAATTCCAGGTTCTAAATTTGAAATAACTAAAGAATTATTTTCAAAATTGTATGTATTAGAATTTATTTGTGCTACATAATTATATTTCTGAGCAGCAACAATAGAAATTTCTCCATTATTCTTTCCTAAACAAGTCTCAGATTTCGTTTCAATTAGAAAATTATTATATGGTAATAAAAAAGGCTGAATAACAACATCCACTTTAACTATGTTACTATCAGAACCTCCATCATTAACTTTATATGTAAAACTATCTGAGGTCGTTTCAGAATTATTATGAACATAACTAAAGGATCCATTTGAATTTAATGTTAATTTTCCATTGATTGGATTGGTTACAACAATTGCTGTAAGAACATCATTATCTAAATCTTTATCATTATAAAGCAAACTTGTTCCTCCGTCAGATAATGTTGTTGCAGTTCCTCCTTGCGCCACATTTATTTGATCCATAACTGCAACTGGAGGATTTAATCCAAAATAATTAGTTATGTAAAGTTCATTTCCACTCATTTTATTTCGAGCTCTGAAATACAATTTATTTTTAGTCGCCCCTAATTCTTCAATTGTAATATTATTATCAATATTTTTAGAATTGACAACATTTATATTTAAGGATTTTGCTTTATTTGAAGCATCATTTACAAGCCATATTTTATTAGGATTGGATTCGGCCAAGTATAATAAATTATTTTTATAACATGTTAGATTGCGTATATATAAAAAATCTTCTGTGTCTGAACCAGCTACTTTCTCAGTTGTAACTCCATTAGTTCTCCATAATTCTTTATCAACTTTGGAATAATTTGACACTAAAAAATAAACATAATTCCCACATGTCAAAATTGTATTTATATCAAGGTCGGGCATTGTTGAATGCGTTGCACCATCAAATAATAAAACAGTCCCTTCTAGAGTCCCATTTGTTTTATAAACAGCTTTTCTTGAACTATCCGGATTTTTAGCTACAAAGTACAATTCATTATTCAGTATAGTTATAAATTCAATTTCACTATCAATATTATCCCCAAAAGATTTTATATGGTTTGTTCCTTCTACTGTTCCGTTTGAAACCCATAAATCATGAGGTCCATAAGTAGTACCGGATGAATTAGCAAATAGAATTAGTTTATTATTAACAGTATTTAACACTCTTAAATCTGGCAATTTCATAATTTCAGTTGTTCCTAATTCAGTTCCATCAGTTTTCCACAAAGACATTCCACTAACTGGATTAATCGCTGAAAAATAGATAGTGTTATTTAATACAACAAAATTACTAGGATAACTGCTTCCTGAACCTAAAGTTAAATCTTTTACCATGAAGGTACCAGATTCTGTACCATTACTTTTCCATAATTCAAAACCATGTACACCATCATTAGCATAAAAATAAAGCTCATTTTTTATAACTGAAAAAGGCTGTTTATCATTATAATTTCGCATACTGCTTTTATTACCAACATTTATATCCTTTACCATTACAGTTCCACTTTCAGTCCCATCACTTTTCCACAACTCATAGCCATGAGTACTATCAATTGCACTAAAAAAAAGTGTTCCATTTATAACCTTCAAATCTGAAAGATCATCTATACAATTATAACCAGGATTTATATCTTTAACTGATTTGGTACCACTTATCGTCCCATCACTCTTATATAATTGATTTCCATATTCTGTACCTCCAGCTCTAAAAAACAAACTCCCATTTACATCAGTAAACCTAGAAGCATTACTACTATTTAAATGGTTTAAATCAGCAAAAAGTGATGTCCCAAAGGATGTCCCATCTGTAATCCATAATTCGTTCCCATACTTCTCATTAAGCCCTGTAAATATTACACTATTACTAACATTTACATAAAAGACAGAATTCAAGGTCTCAATCTCATTAGACAATTCAAGCGTCCCTAAAGTCGTTCCGTCACTAACCCATAACGTCCTTTTAGTGGAATTTGTACTATCACTATAAAAAAATAATTTATCATTGTTCACAAAAACTTTAGATATCTGTGCAGATGCATTTCCGGTGTTTGGCCAATATCCTGGATTTTCATTTATATCCTTCAATAGTACTGTACCATCACTAGTCCCATTTGTTTTCCAAAGTTCATTACCATGGACTCCATCATCTGCTACAAAGTAAATTTCGTTTTTGAATTTTACGTATGAAGTATTAGACACACTTTTACCTGCAGAATTTATATCTTTTAGTATTTTTGTTCCTAATTCGGTTCCATCCGTAATCCACAATTCAGTCCCGTGAGCACCATCATCAAATTGAAAAACTATTTGGTTATTAACAACATTTCCTTTTAAAGTAGTTTCAGAATTTGAAAAATACCCTCCCGTTCTTATATTCTTAACCATTATCGTTCCTGATTCGGTTCCATTACTTTTCCATAACTCAAATCCATTTATACCATCATTCGCAAAAAAATAAAAATTATCGTTCAGTATCAAAAATTGATTTCCATAATTCAAATCTGAACTATTTGGATTGATATCTTTCACTAAGTTTGTACCTCCATCAGTTCCATCACTTTTCCATAATTGTGTTTGGTTATTTCCATTATTAGCAACAAAATATAAGTTATTTTTAAACACAAACAAATCACTTGGAGAACTCCCTGAAGCACCAACATTTATATCTTTTACCATATATGTTCCTGCTTCAGTTCCATCTGTTGTCCATAACTCAAATCCATCTATATTATTAGTGGCCGTAAAAAACAATTTTCCATTAAAGTTTATCAAATTTAAAGGACCATTATAATCATTTTGATCATTCTGTTTAATATCCTTTACCAGTTGAGTTCCGCTCTCCGTTCCATCACTTTTCCATAATTCTGAGCCATGAAAACCATCATTTGCTGTAAAGTATAATATATCATTTATTACTACCAGAGAACTAGGATTTGAAGAACCTTGTCCTAGTTTTATATCTTTGACCATAAAAGCTCCTTCTTTTGTACCATTAGAAAGCCATAACTCCCTACCAAAATTCTTAAAATCCCCATCAGTAGCAGTGAAAAAAAATCCAGTTTTAAATGGGGTTAGATTTTGAGGATCGCTATTCGAGTGGAAGTTCAATTCAACTAAAGTAGCATCTAATGTCTGAGCAAAAGTTATTTGGGAAATTAAAAGTAAAAACAAAAAAATAAAGTTAGATCTCATCTGATTTTTATTTTATTCATTAAAAACATTTTGTAAGTTAATTTTTGATTAAAATCACTAAAAAAGCTTTCATTAAAATCAAAAATAAGGAAAAATAAGGAAAATTTATTACAAATAAACCTATTGCTTTTCCGAACTAACAAAAAAAGCCCGGAAAAAACCGAGCTTTTTGAAATTTTAAAAAGATAAATATTTAATTCTCTGCTAATTCTTTAATTCTAGCTTTGATTTTTTCTTCTAATTCATCAGCCAATTCCGGATTGTCTTTGATTAATGTTTTAACAGCATCACGACCTTGTCCTAATTTAGTTTCACCATAGCTAAACCATGATCCTGATTTTTTTACAATTTCGAATTCTACTGCTAAATCTAAGATTTCTCCAGTTTTAGAAACTCCTTCACCATACATGATATCAAATTCAGCTACTTTAAACGGTGGAGCTACTTTGTTTTTAACGATTTTAACTTTGGTTCTGTTTCCAATAACATTCTCCCCATCTTTAATTTGAGAAGAACGACGAATGTCTAAACGTACCGAAGCATAAAACTTCAACGCATTACCACCCGTAGTGGTTTCAGGATTTCCAAACATTACCCCAATTTTCTCTCTCAACTGGTTGATGAAGAAAACAGTACAATTGGTTTTACTAATAGTTCCTGTTAATTTTCTCAAAGCCTGAGACATCAAACGTGCATGAAGACCCATTTTAGAATCTCCCATTTCGCCTTCAATTTCGCTTTTTGGAGTCAAAGCTGCAACCGAGTCAATTACCACAATATCAATTGCTCCCGAACGAATCAAGTTTTCAGCAATTTCCAAAGCCTGCTCTCCATTGTCAGGCTGTGAGATAATTAAGTTTTCGATATCTACATTTAATTTCTCTGCATAGTTTCTGTCGAAAGCGTGTTCCGCATCAATAAAAGCGGCAATTCCGCCTGCTTTTTGCGCTTCGGCAATAGCGTGAAGCGTTAAAGTAGTTTTACCTGAAGATTCCGGACCATAAATTTCAATAATTCTACCTTTTGGATATCCACCTACTCCCAGTGCTAAATCCACACCTAAAGATCCCGAAGAAATTACCTCAACTTCTTCAATGGCCTTATCTCCCATTTTCATAACGGTCCCTTTTCCGTAGGTTTTATCCAGTTTATCAAGGGTAAGCTGTAACGCTTTTAATTTGGCTTCTTTCTCTGTACTCATCTTCTCTTTTAGCTTTTCTTTCATTAAGTTAATATTGTTTTTATAGCCAGTAGAAATTAAAAAAACCGTCTGCTTTTTCTAATTCCTATTTACATATCTTTTTTTGTGTTCGTAAAAATACTTCTTTTTTTGATGCAAATTTTTCGTTTAAAAAGATTTTATAATCAAAAAAACAAAGTTTAAACAAACAAAGCCTTCAACTCGGTAGCTTCTTCGGGTTTCATTTTTCCTGCCAATACCAAACTCAGCTGTTTGCGTCTTAAAGCCCCATCATAACGTTGTTTTTCTAACTCCGTTTCAGGAATAATTTGGGCAACTTCCACCGGCGTCCCTTTTTCGTCAACGGCAACAAAAGTATAAATGGCCTCATTTGCCTTGGTTTTAATTCCCGAGTTCCTGTCTTCGACCCAAACATCAATATACACTTCCATAGAAGTTTTAAACGCTCTTGAAACCTTAGCCTCAATAGTCACGACACTTCCCAGCAAAATCGCCTTGGTAAAAGCCACATGATTCACCGAAGCCGTAACCGCAATATTTCTGGAATGTCTTTGTGCTGAAATACTTGCCGCACGATCCATTCGGGCTAATAATTCACCCCCAAAAAGATTATTGATATGATTGGTCTCGCTTGGCAAAACCAAATCAGTCAAAACAGTTAAAGATTCTGAAGGATGTTTTGGAGTCATCTGATTTTATATTTTGTTATTGATATTGCAATTGTCATTGATTTTTGTCATTGACATAGCCTAACTCAACCAATACACTGCCATCACTGCCGGAATAAAATAAATAACGATGGTTCTGGCACCGTCATAATCCTTGGCTAATCGTTGACCAAAAAGCATCATCAACAAAGTAATCGCCGAAAATAACGCCCCGTAATAACCAAAAAGCCTTCCCTTATTTACTAATAATTCGATGCAACCCACAAAACACAAAATAGTCGAAATCAATTCCATTATAACCAAATTGATTAAGGCTAATTTCACGTGATTTTTCAATCTGGTTTTAGCAAAATGTTCTTTTAACCAATTGACATTATCTTCCCAATAAAACAGTTTTTCATAACTGGATTGCAAAAAGGTAATTCCGAAAAACACCAAAAGTAAAAGCGAAGCCGGGTTATTCATAATCGTTATTTTTTGTGAATTAAACGGGTGAGTTTGATTGATAAATCAGTTAAAATGATTTTAGCATTTCCGTTGCGTTCAATATGATACATCGCATCCGAAAGTTCTTTAAAGATATCCTGAATATTGTTGCCGTTTACAAAAGGCGCAAAATTTTCCAGTTTGAATTTATCGACTTTTGGTTCGAAATACACTAAACTTGGCGCTTCATAATTAAGCAATAAAGCCTGACGGAACATTTCCATACAAAACTGCAAAAATTTCTTTTGCGCTTCTCTTCCCAAAGCAGCAATTTTTTCGCTCCAAAGAATCAAATCCTGAATAGCAGCCGCATCTTTTTTGGCTTTAAAAGCCGCACGAACCCAGGTTACAAACCATTGTTCAAAAGGATGTTCCTCGTCATTATCATGCAATAAATGCAAAGCCGCATTGAAATTCCCCTGTGCCTGATGCGCTAATTTTGTTGCTAATTTTAAATCAATTTGCTCACGGGCAACCAAAGCTTCAGCAATAACCGCTTCGCTCAGTCCGTTAAAATGCAATATTTGACAACGCGAACGAATGGTTTGGATAATATCTTCTTCGTTTTCAGAAATCAGAATGAATATGGTTTTTTCAGGTGGTTCTTCCAGCAGTTTCAGTAACTTATTGGAAGCGGCAATATTTAGTTTATCGGCCATCCAGACAATCATGATTTTATAACCGCCTTCGTAAGCTTTTAAAGAGAGTGATTTCAGGATTTCCTGAGCATCATCAACACGAATTTCTCCCTGCTTGTTTTGCACCCCTAAAACGGCATACCAGTCAAACAAACCACCATAAGGATTTTGAAGAACAAACTCTCTCCAATCGGCAATAAAATCAATACTCTTAGGATTTTTCTTTACCTCATCGGTGGTAACGGTAGGATAAGCAAAATGCAAATCGGGATGAGACAGTTTTTGGAATTTTATATTACAGGCGTGATTTTCACCATTGTTTTCCCCGTTTTGATTACCACACAAAATGTATTGCGCATAAGCGATTGCCATGGCTAAAGTCCCACTACCTTCGGGACCTACAAACAGTTGTGCGTGTGGAATTCGTCCCAAATCAGCACTCCTACTAAGATGGTTTTTAATGTGTTCCTGCCCTAAAATTTCTGAAAACTGCATAAGGCAAAGATAGCAGAAAATGGATAAGTCTAAAATTTTAGATTACAAAGTTTCTGGTCTAATGAAGTAAAATGATCTTAGCATTTTCAACTGAAAAAACGCATCAAACTATTCTATTTTTATTTCATAACCTAGATTAAGTTCAAAAGAACAAGTCACCAATTAATTTTGGATTTTGAAATTACGAATGAAGAAAACAAGATTTCGGTTAGAATTATTGAAGAAATTATTTTAACAAAATTTAAACAGTTTTTTATTTCATAATCTAGGTTAAGATTAAAACAAATACTAACCCACTAATTTTGAATTTTGAAATTAGGAATGATAAAAAGAACATTTTGAAAATTGGTAAAACATCAATTATAATCAGAATTCATTTCATAATCTAGGTTAAGTTCAAAACAAAAGCCAACCAATTAATTTTGGATTTTGAAAATAAGTAATAATGAAAATGAGATTTCAATTAGAATTACAAAAAAAATCATATTAACAAAATTTTAAACAGATTTGTATTTCATAATCTAGATTAAGTTTAAAACAATAGACAACCAACTAATTTTGGATTTTGAAAATAAGAATGATGAAAAACAGAATTTTCAATTAAAATAAAAACATTCTTGTTCTGAAATAAAAAAGAAAACAGAACAAGCATAAAAAATGAAAGTGTGTACGAGAAAAGCTAGCGTCTCAAACTCAATTTATAAACAAATAATAATTAATAACAATTTTAAAATTTAACAACATGAAAAAAGTAATATTATCTCTAGTTTTAGCTGTAACTTCTTTATCTGCATTTGCTCAAAAACCAAGTCCAGAATTATTAAACCCAACAAACCATGCTTTGGTTTTGATAGATCATGAAGGTCAAATGGCATTTGCCACAAAAAGTATTGACGCTATTAATTTAAAAAACAATGTTGGCTTAGTTGCTGGCGCATCAAAAATCTTTAATGTTCCTACTGTAGTAACCACTGTTGCCGAACATTCTTTTAGCGGTCCTGTTTTTACTGAAATTTTAGATGCTTATCCAGACAGATCAAAATATGTAGACAGAACAACAATGAATACCTGGGAAGATGTAAATGCACACAAAGCAATAACTGAAAAAGGGAAAAAGAAACTTGTTTTTGCAGGTTTATGGACAAGTGTTTGTATAGTTGGACCAACATTATCAGCAATAAATGAAGGCTACGAAGTTTATGTAATTACAGATGCAAGTGGCGATATTTCTACTGAAGCACATGAGCAGTCAATTGCAAGAATGGTTCAGGTAGGTGCAAAACCTATTACTTCTTTACAATACTTATTAGAATTACAAAGAGACTGGTCTAGAAAAGAAACTTATAAAGCGGTGAATGATTTAGCTGTAAAATACGGTGGTGGATATGGTATTGGAATCCAATACGCAAGAGAAATGTTAAAACACTAAATAAAAACCCAGAAGGCGGGCTTCATGTCCGCCTTTTTTATAAAATAGCTAAAAATGAAAACAAAAACTAAAATAATTACTTTACTACTTACAATATTAAGTGGTTTAGCTTTCTCACAAAAAAAGACAACTCCTTCACTGATTGTTTTTAATGCCAAAATTCATACTCTGGACAATCAAAATTCTATTGCACAGGCTTTAGCGGTAAGTGATGGTAAAATTTTAAAACTAGGTAAAAATGATGCCATTTTAAAATTAAAATCAGCTCAAACAAAAGTAGTTGATGCAAAAGGAAAAACGATAATTCCCGGATTATTTGACAGTCATTCACACGTAATTCGCGGTGGAAGATTTTTTAATACTGAATTGCGTTGGGATGGCGTTCGCTCTCTAAAACGTGCTTTGCAAATGCTAAAAGAACAGGCGCAAAGAACTCCGGATGGGCAATGGGTTCGCGTAATTGGCGGATGGAATGCCTATCAATTTGAAGAAAAAAGATTACCAACATTAGAAGAAATCAATGAAGCGACAGGAAATGTTCCGGCATTTATTCTTCATTTATACGGTCATGCTTATCTAAACAAAGCAGGATTAGCAAAATTAAAAATTGATGGAAACACGCCAAATCCGAATGGCGGTCTAATTGAAAAAGACATTCAAGGAAATCCAACTGGATTATTAGTTGCAGAACCTAATGCTTATATTTTATATTCGAATATTGCTAAACTTCCGGAATTATCTGCTGAAGAAAAAATCAATTCGACACAACAATTTTTAACAGAGAACAACCGCTTTGGAGTTACTGCAGTGATGGATGCAGGCGGCGGATTTCAAAATTATCCAGATGATTACGGAATTACCGGAAAATTAGCTTCTCAAAACAAACTTACGGTTCGCTTACCATTTTACCTTTATCCGCAAAAACCAGGTCAGGAATTAAATGACTTTAGCAAATGGATAAGCGAAGTAGAAATTGGCAGTCACGACGATGATCATCACGATAAACTGGAATATCATGTTCAGGGTGGTGGAGAAAGTCTTGTTGCATCGGCTGCAGATTTTGAAAATTTCGAAAAACCAAGACCAGAATTATCTCCTGCAATGGAAGGACAAATGAAAGCAGTTTTAAGTAAGCTGGTTCAAAACAAATGGCCATTTAGAATTCATGCTACTTACAACGAAACCATTACACGTTTTTTAAATGTTATTGAGGAAGTAAACAAGGAAACTCCTTTAAATGGTTTGACATGGTTTTTTGATCATGCTGAAACTATATCTGTTGAAAATTTAAAACGTGTAAAAAACTTAGGTGGCGGAATTGCAATTCAACACCGAATGGCTTTTCAAGGTGAAGCATTCATTAAAAGATATGGTAAAAAAGCTGCTGAAAATACGCCTCCGGTTAAAGATATGATCGAAATGGGAATTCCTGTTGGAATGGGTTCAGATGCAACACGTGTTAGCTCCTACAATCCGTGGATTGGTTTGTATTGGTTGTCTACCGGAAGAACTGTTGGAGGAACAAAACATCAAGGCGAGAGAAATATTTTAGACCGAACATCTGCATTAAAATTATACACTCAGGGAAGTGCAAAATTAGTAAAATTAGATGCCGACAGAGGAACTTTAAAAGAAAATTATCTTGCAGATTTTGCTATCTTATCGGATGATTATTTTAGTACAGCCGATGAAAAAATACTGGATATAACTTCTGATTTGACAGTTGTAAACGGACAAATTGTTTATGCTGACAGTATTTTTAAAGGATTAATAAATCCGCTTCCAAAAGCAATTCCGGATTGGTCTCCAATAAATTTCTTTGGCGGATACCAAAAAAACTAATCTTAATAATTCAATTCATCAATAAATTGGATAACACTTTCGTTTGACAGAAAAAATCATGAAAAAAATAATTCTCCTGTTTCTAGTTACAATCCAATTTGGATTAGCACAAAATCGTCTGGATTTTAAATCACTTCGATACGACGAAAAATATTCTAAAATTGAAAATGATTCTAACAGTACATTTTTAGACAGAATAAAATATATTCCATTAACAAAAGATGAGAATTTAAAGCTGTCTATGGGAGGAGAATTGCGTTCGCAATATCAGTATTTCAATAATGAGAATTGGGGCGATACAGCAAATGATTCAGATGGATTTCTATTAAACAGAGCTCTTTTTCATTTGGATACAAAATATAAAAAAAGCTTTCGGCTGTTTGCACAAATTCAAAGCAGCACCGCAATTAGCCGAATTGATCCGAGTCCGGTTGATAAAAACGAACTGGATATTCATCAGCTTTTTATTGATTTTAATTTTCAATTGAATGAAAGTGATTTTACTTTCAGAGTAGGAAGACAAGAATTCATGTATGGTTCACAACGCTTAATTGCGGTTCGTGAAGGTCCAAACAGCCGACAAGCATTTGATGCTGTTAAGATGATTTGGAAATATAAAAACTTAAAAAGCGATGTGTTTTACAGCCAGTTTGTAAAAAATACTTTTGGAAATTTCAATGACCGATTGAATCCGAATACTAAACTTTATGGTGTTTATAATGTAATTAATAAAATTCCATTGATTCAAAATGTGGATTTATATTTCTTAGGATTAGATAAAAAGACGACATCATTCAACAGCATTTCCGGAGAAGAAAAAAGACATTCAATTGGAACCAGAATCTGGAGTAAGAACAAAAACTGGAATTATGATTTTGAAACGGTTTACCAATTCGGATCAATAGAAAACCAATCTATTCAGGCCTGGACAACTTCTTTATACACCAATTATCAGTTTAACCAATTAAAATTCAAACCCAAATTAGGCTTAAAAACGGAATTAATTTCAGGAGACAAAACTACTGACGATAATAAATTACAAACCTTCAATCCTTTATTTCCCCGAGGAGCTTATTTTGGTTTGGCGGCCATTCTAGGACCATCAAATTTATATGATATTCATCCTTCGATTGAATTAGAAATTAATGATAAAATGATCTTTGCTGCAGATTATGATTTCTTTTGGCGTTTTAGTAAAAATGATGGAATTTATCAACCCAATTCGGCATTGATTTATTCCTCTGCCAATTCTACGCAAAGGTATATTGGTTCACAATTAGGTGCAACGATAGATTATGATATTCAAAAATGGTTCTCACTAAAAATTGAAGCAACCTGGTTCAAAGCCGGAAGTTATTTAAAAGATGTTAGTACAGGAAAAGATATTCTATTTACCGCAGCTACACTGGCGTATTATTTTTAATGTAAAACAAAAACCTATTGTAAACTGTACAAAGCAACAATAGGTTTTTAAAAAACAAAGAATTAATACACAGGAAATTACATTAATAACCCATTATAATTTTTCTATTAGATAGGTTTTACCTTTAGTTGTTTTAAAGGAAATTTGATATCCATTATCCGTTTTTTGTGAAACGATATTTGAATTTTTTATTTTCACAGGAATTTTAGTAACAATGATACATTCTGCTCCCTTTAATGATTTTACAGATGCGTCATTCAGCTGTTGTTTGTTCCAATTCATAGCTATTTCAAAACCGCCTCTGGCAATAAGACCTTTTACTTGACCTTCGCTCCAGGCTTTAGGTAAGGCAGGCAATAATTGAATAGTGTTAGCTTGACTTTGCAAAAGCATCTCAGCCATACCAGCAGTTCCTGCAAAATTTCCATCAATTTGAAATGGCGGATGTGCATCAAAAAAGTTAGGATATGTACCTCCCGCACGTGAATTGCCGCTTGACGCATCAACATAATTTAAAAGTTGTCTTATCAGGTTATAAGCGTGATCGCCATCCTGTAATCTTGCCCACCAGTTAATTTTCCATCCTTTACTCCAGCCGGTTCCTTCATCTCCGCGAACTTCAAGTGATTTTTTGGCAGCGTTAAAAAAGTTTGTTGTTAAAGGCGTTATTTCTTTTCCAGGGTACAAACCAAACAGGTGAGAGGCATGACGATGGTGAATATCTGTTTCTTCAAAATCCTTGTACCATTCCATCAATGTTCCGTTTTTACCAATTTGTAATGGATATAGCTTCGCTCGTTTTGCAATTAAAAGTTCTCTAAAAGCTTTATCAGTTCCTAAAGTTTCAGACGCTTCAATCAAGTTGTCGAATAAATCTCTGATAATAGACATATCCATCGTAGTAGCAACAGATACTGATTGTTCTTTGCCTTGCTTGTCTTTAAATTTATTTTCCGGTGAAGTTGAAGGCGCAGTAACCAAATAGCCGTTTTTATCTTCAACCAACCAGTCTAAAGAAAATAGCGCTGCTTCTTTCATAACCGGATAGGCTTTTTCAGCAAGAAACTTTTTGTCTCCTGTAAAACGGTAATGTTCGTAAAGATGCTGTGATAGCCAGTTTCCGCCCATCCACCAATTAGCCCAAACCGGATCTCCATCGCCTTTGTCACCTACAGGATTACTCAATGCCCAAAGATCAGAATTGTGATGTGCTACCCAGCCATTGGCATTATAAAATTCGCGGGCAGTAACTTTTCCGTTTTTAGCCAGACTCTGAATCCAGTTTAAAAGAGGCTGGTGCATTTCAGAAAGATTGGTTACTTCTGCTGGCCAATAATTCATCTGAGTGTTGATGTTGATTGTATAATTTGAACTCCATGGCGCACGAAGTTTTTGATTCCAAATTCCTTGTAAATTAGCCGGAGGTCCGCCAGGACGGGAAGAAGAAATTAGTAAATATCTTCCGTACTGAAAATACAAAGTTTCTATTTCAGGATCATAAGCACCATCAGAGTAGGCTTTCAATCGTTCGTTAGAAGGTAATTTTGCTTTAGCAGCATTGTTTACAGTGTCTTTTATTGCAAAAGAAACTCTGTCGAAATATTTTTTATAATCAACTGTATGTTTGTCAAATAATTGAGCGTACGTTTTTTTGATTGCTTTATTAATTCGTTCTGAAGCAATTTTATTTTCGTCTTTTCCATCTTTATCCGGACATTTATCATATCCGTTAAAACTGGTGGCTGCAGCTATGTAAAGTACCACTTCGCTGGCATTTTGAATTTTAATTTCCGAATTGTTTGCTGAAACATTTCCGTCCTTATTAATTGCTTTTATACGATATTGATAACGCATTCCATCGCATCCGGTAGGATCTTCGTAGGTAATTGGTTCTTTTCCTTTCGGATTATAATAATTAGGATTTACATTAGCAGGCGCTTTTCCGCTAATGATTAGTTCGTTGTTGCCTTTGGCTAAAGTAGTATATTTTAATACGCTTTTCGAAGAAATAGAAAAATTAAGAGCTGCTTTTTGGTTGGCCGAAATTCGAACCAACATCACATTATCCGGTGCAGAAGTAAAAATTTCTCGTTTATATTCTACGCCATTAATCGTGAATTTTGTAGTTGCAATTGCATTCTGGATATCTAAATCACGATAATAAGCTGTAGGTCTTGCATTATTGAAATCCTGTTTGATGATAATATCGCCCAAAGGTAAATACGACTGCGAATACAATCCTTGCATTTTTCGGGTAAGCTGATTGGCTTTCGAATAATCTTCATCCTGAAGTAATGCTTCTCTAATTTTGGGTAAAAAACTACTGGATTCCGGATTGACATTCGTTTTTACAGGACCACCACTCCACAACGTACTTTCGTTGAGTTGTAGCAATTCTTCTTCGACACCGCCAAATATCATGGCACCAATTTTTCCATTTCCTACTGGCAAAGCTTCCACCCATTTTTCAGATGGTTTGTCGTACCATAATTTTAGGTCCTGTGTATTTGAATTGGTTTGGTTTTGCGCATCAGAAAAGGGAATAAATAAAATCTGTACAGCTATAAAAGAAACAATTTTCAGCTGATTGGGTTTTGTTTTTTGAAAAATGCACATAAAAAATTTGGTTTAAAATAGAGAAATTTAATAAAAATATTTAAGCGTTCTTAATTTAAGGTAATTTATAAATCTGTTCCATCGGCAGCCATTTATCTCCATCCTTAGCTCCCGGAGGTGCCTGCTGAAACTGCCACATTAATTTTTCCCATTCCTGTACATGAGGATTTGTGGCATCCATCATTTGTTTTCGTTCAGGACTAAAAGTTTCATCTACTTCCATAATCATAAACAAGCGGTTAGCAAGGATATAAATTTCCATATCTATTATACCCGCATCTTTAATACTTTTAGTTATTTCGGGTAAGCTATTTTCTTTAGTGTGGTAACGTCTGTATAGTTCTATTAATTCTGGATTATCAACTAAATCGCAGGCGTAACATAATCTCTTTGCATTCATAAATTCGCTTTTACTACATTTATTTTTCCAGAACAGCCACAAATCCACCTCTTGGAAGACATTCCACATTTAAAACAGCTCCTTTTTTTACATTGATAATTTCCACAGCAAATGATTTGTCGTTTACTCCATCCTTAATGAGCTTTAATTTATAATTAGCCTTATCTAAAAAACCAAAATCAATTTTTAATGTTTGTTTTTCATCCTTACCATTAAGTCCCCCTAAATACCATTGATTTCCTTTTTTTCGAGCCATAATTACTTTCTCTCCGGGATATCCGTCCAGAAGTTTGGTATCGTCCCAAGTTACAGGAACTTTTTTGAGAAATTCTTTAGGCTCTTGTGGCAAACTATTATACGCTTCCGGTCTATCGGCAAAATGCTGTAAAGCTGATTCAAAAACAACTGACAATGCCAGTTCATGCCCATAAGAAGTAATATGAGGATGCTGCGAATTTGAAAAAGTTACCGGAGTATAATCCATAGAACCAATTACATTGCGGGTAAAAGGCAGCGTAGTATTGTGTTCAGCAGCCTTAGCAGTAAGCGTTGGTTTATTATTATACCATTCGGCTCCATATACCGCTTCTGTAGTCATTAAATTCGGATACGTTCTGGCCCATCCTCTTGGAACTGTCGCCCCATGAAAATTCACCATTATTTGGTATTTCGCAGCATCTTTCAAAATATCGAGATAAAGTTTCATCATATCCTGTTGGTCCCCGGCGAAAAAATCAACTTTAATACCATATATTCCAATTTCTTTAAGCCAGGCCAATTCTTTAGCTCTCTTTTCAGCTGTTAACATACGATCATTTGGAGTTGGTTCAAGCCAGGATGTACCCGAATTATACCATATCAAAGGTTTAATACCTTTGCTTTTTGCATAATTTACAGCGGCTATTATATCTCCACCGTTAGTCATAACATCCCATTCCCAGTCAATAAGTACATAAGGCCATTTCATTGCTACGGCCAAGTCAGTGTATTCCACCACTTTTTGATAATCCTTAGAACCTCTATTATAAGCCCAATAAATCCAGGAAACCGGACCCGGTTTTATCCAATCCGTTTCTTTTAATTTATTTGGTTCACTAACATCCGTAATTAAAGTCGATTCGACTACATCAGACAATTCACCAATAATTAAAGTATGCCATTGTGAATTCCATGGCAACATTGTTTTAACTCCTGTTTGTTTGAAATTATCTCTGGGGGAAGCATAATTTACTTTGTATTCATTCGGATTTTTCAAATTACTCAATCTTGCAGCGCAATTATTTTCAGTACTATTTGCTTCCGAAATCAATACCCAAACAGGATTATTATTTACTTTGAATAAAGCTGGGAATCCCCATTCCTGCTTATTGTTATTTGCTTTTCCGTTGTCTGAAAAAGGGAAAAAATCTTCATACGATTCTGTATAGGACTGCAACCAACGATTAGTAGCCGTTGGAAAAACATAAGTGGTTGTTTCGTCAATAACATTCACTAATGAATCCACTTTGTCGGTGAATTCATAACGAAATGCTACACCATCATTATAAACCCTAAAAACAATATTCAAGGGTTTGTTATTTGAATTTACGTATTTAAAAACCTTCTCCACACCCTGATTAGCGCAAAGTTTTCGCTTACCAGCAATCATTTCATATTTTTGGTTCACCTCTTGAACTTTAGATGCATCTACCAGTTTCAGGTTATCCGTAAACTGCTGATCATCTCTTAGAATACCCATAGGTGAATTTGGCAGTACTTCGATATATTCTAATTTATTTTTATACAAAATCTTAAAATATATTTGTCCAAAAGAGGTATTATCGGATACCTTTTTTGAAGTAATAACTACCTTAATCTTTTTATTTGGAGACAAAATTTCCTGAGCATTAACTAAATACACATTTGAAATTAAGAGACAAATTGATAAATAGATGTATTTCATTACTTTATTTAAATTTTTAAAACATTTGGATTGGCAACATTCACCCCTATTCTTAATTAAAATAATTATACTAAAGGGCTTTAATAGAATTTACTCGATTTCAAAAACAACAGCCGTAGCAAATGGCATACTCTTAGGGCAAGTTATCAATAAACCATCAGCTGTTTCTTTCCATTTTAATTTTCCTTTGTATCCCAACAGCTTCACAGTTTTAATTTTTTTATCATAGTACTTTGCATTTGTACCAAGAGACTTCATTTTTATTTGGGCATTAGGAGCTGGCACGTTCATACAAAACGCATACAACTTTTTATTTTTACCCATTGTAAATCGGATATCCTGCGCATCAAACTTAAATTCAGCCTGACTACGACCCAACTTTCCTCCAGGAAGCATTTTTAATTTTCCGTTAACCATTTCTCCCTCGGCTGGAATTACCCAAGCATGACTTCCATACACACCCTCTCCATTCAATCGCATCCAATTCCCTACTTCTTTCAACATTTTTTGACTTTCATCGTTAATTGAACCATCAGGTAATAACGAAATACATATTGCTGCATTCCCATCACGCGCTATGGCTTCAATTATATAACGAATCATCATGCCTGAATCATAGGTGAAATCCGGCGCATAAAACCAATCTCCCACTGGAGCTTCTGCAATCCAAGGCTGGTCTTTTTTAATAGCTGCCGGAATACCAAACTCTTCGGTATTTACTGTACCATTTGTTTTTTCACGAAATTTAACAATACTAAAAGTATTTACCTCCCCACGACGATTTAAACTAGTATTATAAAAATCAGCTATAACACTTTGCATCGCATCAGCTTTGAATCCGGTTCCTGTTCCATCTCCAGTGAAAGGTCCCTGAACGGTTCCATCTGTATAAATAAAATCAGGATCGTAATTTCTCACAACATCCATCATTCTTAAAGCCCAATTTGTTGCGTACCATTTAGCATATCCCAAATGATTACTAAATATTCCTGCTGGTGGTGGTGACCAACCACTATGAGCATTCCTCTCTACTCCTTTGTACTCTCTTAAATCAATATTATAAAGCATCTTTGGATCATATCCTTCCCACCATTTTCCTTTACCATCAGCAAGCGTAAGGTTTCCATCATAAGGAATTCCTTTTTTAGGACCTTCTTTATCACTTCCAAATGCTGTTTGCCACCACCACCATGAATATTCATGATGAAAGGTAACTCCATATCGCATTCCGTTAGCTCTACAGGCTTTAGCCCATTCACCAATCAAATCTCTTTTAGGACCAATATTTACAGAATTCCATGGTTGGTATTTAGAATTCCACATGTCATAATTATCATGATGTACTCCTTGAATCATTAAAAAACGAGCACCTGCATCTTTATAAATCTTAGTTAATTTTTCAGGATCAAGCTTTACAGGGTTCCAATCACGCAACACTTCTTTGTATCCAACTTCGGAAGGATGTCCATATCTTTTTATATGATTTTGATAGGCTTTTTCATTTGAATTATAGAGTTTACGCGCATACCAATCGCCACTTTCTCCTGCTGCTTGAGGTCCAAAATGAACCCAAATACCAAACTTTGCCTCACGAAGCCAAGCTGGCTCACCGGGATAATTTTTCTCTATCGATTGCCAAGTGGGCTCGAAAGGTCCTTTTGCAATAGGAATTTCTAACTTTACCTCAGGAAATGTTTTTGAATCTCCCATCGGCACACTATTTATCGCTAGTGGAGCAGGTACAACCGGCATAGGATTTTTTTCCTGAGCATAAACACTAAACTGAAGTAGAGATAATAGTGTGAATAAAATTTTCGTTCTCATTTTTTCTATTTTATTATTTGAACTATTTTGTCATTTAGTATTACAAAATAGTAACTTAGATTATTCTAATTTATATATCTGTTCCATAGGCAACCACTTTTCGTCCTCTTTAGCTCCTGGAGGTGCCTGTTGAAATTGCCACATTAATTTTTCCCATTCCTGAACTTTTGGATTAGCGGCATCCATCATTTGTTTACGTTCCGGACTAAAAGTTTCATCTACTTCCATAATCATAAACAAACGATTAGCCAAGATATAAATTTCCATATATAATACACCGGCATCTTTAATGCTTTTAGTGATTTCTGGCAAACTATTTTCTTTAGAATGATATTCTTTATATTCATCTATTAATTCTGGAATATTAACTAAATCACAGGCATAACATATTTTTTTAAACCATAATTTTCCTACATAATCTCCAAAACATTAGCATAAGAAACCTCTGGTTTTTGACTTGAAAAATAAACCTCAAGAGTATCCGTATTTTGTTTGAATTTGAGTTTTTCTCCTGTACTCACTAATTTTATTTGTCTGATTTTCTCAGTATGATGAGGATTTAATTTCCCTAAACTTTTTATAACAGCCACGCCATTCTCAGGCCACGCCATTACGGTAGCATATAGTTTTTTGTCTTTTTGAACAAAACGAATATCTTCGGCTGTATAAGGTTTTCCTTTCCCTTCGTTAAATCCTTGGGCTGTTAAAGCTCCGGCACTTGCTTGTTGTGGGCCTTCACCAAATATTTTCCAAGGACGCGTACCATAAATACTTTTGCTGTTCAGTTTCATCCAAACACCAATTTCTTCAACAATCGCTCGCTCTAATTCGTCAATACTTCCATCCCCACGCACAGGAATATTAAGCATTAAATTTCCATTTTTACTCACCACATCTACCAGTGTATGAATAACTGTTTTCGCAGATTTATAGTGCTTATTATTGTAAACGCCACGATCATAATGCCAGTTTCCAATGCAGGTATCCGTTTGCCAGGGTAAAGGCTCAATATTGTTACTTTGTCCTTTTTCAATATCCCAAACCATAGCTTTACGTTGCAGTTCGTCTAATATTTTTCCTGTTACCACCGTTTGAACGGTTTTATTTTTTTTGAGGCTTTTATTGTAAAGATGAGCCGCTATACGCAAGCCTGCATCACTTACAGGCCATAATGGCAAAGCAGTATCATCAAAATATACCAAATCCGGATTGTATTTGTCAATCAAGTCAATGGTTCGGTCATGGAAATTTTCCAGATATGCTTCAGTAGGTTTTGCTACACCATTGCCCCAGTTCCACTGACTATGAATTTTACCATCATCTAAACTTCCTTCACTCAACGGATGGTTTTGTGCATACAATTTCTGAGGATCTAGACCTTCCCACCAGGTTCCTTTTCCATCTTCTTTTGTCAATTTACCATCATAAGGAACACCTGCAAGAGAACCATTTTTATCAGAGCGTTGTGAAGTCTCAAACCAACTCCAAGCGTGGGCTGCGTGCACGCTCACGGCAAAAGGCAATCCTGCTTTTCGGGCTGCTTTTTCCCAACCTCCAATAATATCTTTTTTTGGTCCCATTTTAGTCGAATTCCAGTCGGGCTGGTATTTACTATCATACAAATCCAAATTATCGTGATGATTAGCCATTGCCATAAAATATTTAGCTCCGGAATCTTTATACAAATTCACCAATTCTTCCGGATTCCATTTATCGGCTTTCCAAACATTGATGACATCTTTAAATCCAAATTTTGACGGATGTCCATACTTTTCCACATGGTATTTGTACTGCCAGGAACCTTCCTGATACATTCCTCTGGCATACCAGTCTCCCGCTTCGGGTTCACACTGAGGTCCCCAATGTGCCCACATTCCGAATTTAGCATCCCTAAACCAATCGGGTACCTGATATTTTTCGAGCGAATCCCAAGTAGGTTCAAATGAGCCTTTAAAAGCAGGAGTATCAAGAATTTGAGAATACCCTAATAAAGGAGACAAATAAAGTCCGGCTAAGGCCGACACACCTAATTTTAAAGCACTTCTTCTTTGCATTTATATTTGAATTTATATTTTTAAATAACTATAAAAAAATCATTTCCTGTCTTTTCAGACAGGAAATGAAAAAAGATTAATTAGGATACCCAAAATTTTGGGTCAATTTCGTATTCACATTTCTTTCTGCTTGAGGAATCGGCCACAACTCATTTACTCCTTCAACAAAATTTCTTTTTTGATAAATTAGATAACCATCTTCATCAACATTAAAAGCAGTATAATTTGCAGGATCATTCGTTAATTTCATACCTGTAAACTGACGATTTAATTTCTCTGCAGCTACACCCCATCTTAAAATATCATAATAATGAAGTCCTTCAAAAGCAAACTCTACTTCACGCTCCACTCTAATTTTATTTCTTAATTCAGTTGTATTAGTAGTTGTTATTGCCGGCATACTAACATCTGCTCTTGACCTCACTTTATTAATTGTTTCATCTAAAAGTGTTTGATTAATAGCATCGCCTGCCTCAAGTTTTGATTCTAAATAACTCAATAATACCTCAGCATAACGTATAATACTCCAATTACCTCCATAATTCATCAAATTACCACTATATGAAGGATCCATGAATTTATTAATACAATAACCACTCCAGTTATATCTGGTAAATCTATCGGCTGAACTAGTACCAGGTCTACTTACAAAGGTTACCCCCTTAAATACGGTTCTATCAGAAATCATAATAGTATAGTCTAACCTGGGATCTCTGTTGTCATAAGGATTTGCTGAATCAAATAAAGGAGATTCATCGATGCTTAAACCATCTTTACATTGAAATTGTTTAACCAATTCATTGTAAGGAGAAAATTGATGCCATCCTCCATAAGTTTCAGGATAAAGATATTGAGGAAGTACATGTGAATAAACATCCTCTTGATATTGAGAAGTCAAAATAAACTCTGAATTTATTTCGTTCTGAGCATTAAATAAAGTTTTGAAACTTGGAAATAAATCATACACATCACTATCAATAATTTTCTTATACGTAACAGCAGCTTCCGACCATTTTTTATTAGCCATTTGCACTCTTCCCAGAATCGCCAATGCTGCACCTGAAGTAATGCGACCATCTTGACTTGCAGGTCTGGTCGATGGTAAATTAACGACACTTTCTGCTAATTCTGTTTCCACAAAATCCATAATTTGAGCTTTAGGTGTACGAGCTATACTATTAGCTTCCTCAACAGTTAAAACCTTTGTAAAAAATGGCACGTCTGAATAGAAAAAAGCCAAATTAAAATACTGATACGCTCTTATGGTTCTAATTTCACTTTTCATCATATCTTTTGTATCTGAATCCATTTCTACATCATCAATGTGGGATAAAAAATTATTACATCTAACAATTTTACTATAAGTATTATCCCAATAACCTTCTACCGCCCAATAAGAAGGATCTAAAGTTCCATTAGTAAAACGATCAGGTATTAATTCTTTCTCAGACCCCATACCTGCCATAAGATCAAGGTAAAGAAGCGCTCTGGGACTCCAAAAATTTTCTCCACTCCATGCCCCTCCATTGTTATAACAACCTACTAATGCCAGATTTGCATCTGATTCAGTTTTCCAAAAAGTGGCATCTGATACTTGATCAAGTGGATTTTTATCAAACAAATCATTCGAACAGGAGCTATTTAACACAACAAGTGTAAACAGACAGAACTTTAGAACCGAACTTCTAATGTTTCTATATTTTTTAATATTAGTAATCATAATTTATATTTTTTACGAATTAGTTTCTCTAAAAGTTTAAATTTAACCCTAAAGTATATACACTTGTAATAGGGTAAAAAGGACTATTATCTCCTGTTGTTTGACTCATTTCAGGATCCCAGCCTTTATAGAAGCTATTAAATGTATGAAGGTTTTGACCTGCTATATACACTCTTAATTTTTGAATTTTCAAAGCATCTAACAGTGGTCTTGGGAAATTATACCCTATTTGTACATTTTTGATTCTTAAAAAACTGGCATTTCTATTCCAAAATGTTGAAGTCGCAATAGTACCACTTCCCTGACTAAGGCTCGTTAATTTTATATACTTAGCATCAGGATTTGGATTTTCTTCTGTCCATCTATTCTCCTCCTGCCATTTTTGAATTTGTCCCCCATTATAAAAAGCAAATGCCTGATAGGAACCTATTTGTCTATTAAACCCAGCCAAACCTTGTAAAAGAACTGACACATCAAATCCTTTATAATCTGCTTGTAAATTAGCTCCAAAAGAATATTTTGGGAAATAACTACCTATCACTTTTCGATCATAAGTAGCATCTACTTTTCCATCAGGAACACCATTAGGACCATTAATGTCTTTATATTTTACAAATCCTGGTTCGGCTGCATAGGGTTGAGTGGCGTAATTATTGATGTCATTTTGATCTACAAATAATCCGTCTGCAACATAACCATAAGTGGAATTGACTGAATACCCAACAAATAAACCTTTATTTATATCTTGTTGTAAACCAGAAGCTAATTTTGTTACCCTATTATCAGTGTAAGAAAAATTAGGAGATATACTAAAATTAACATTTCCTATTTTATCCTGATAATTTAATAAAACTTCAAAACCAGAGTTTCTAACTTCTCCTGCATTTACAGTTGGTGCCGTAACACCTAGAACACCTGACACACTTGTTTGGGTTAAAATATCTGAAGTAATTTTATCAAAATAATCAAAAACCATACTAAATTTTCCGTCAAATAAATTAACATCCAATCCTAAATCAGTAACCGTAGTCGTTTCCCATGTAATATTAGCATTAGATAATGTTGTTACCGCTGCTCCGGAAGCAATGCTCCCTCCGAAAGTATAACTCTGATCTAAACTAAGCACATTTTGGTAAGGATAATTTCCAATGTTTTGATTCCCTAATTGCCCCCAAGATGCTCTAAATTTTAAATTATCGATCCATTTTACATCTTTTAAGAAACTCTCTTCAGATACTTTCCACCCTGCTGATACAGAAGGGAAAAAACCCCATCTTCCATCAGTAGGAAATCTTGATGTTCCATCATAACGACCGTTTACTTCAAACAAATAACGATCGTTGAATGAATAATTAATTCTACCAAAATAAGATCTTAACCCCCACTCTCCAGCTGAACCGGAATTCTGCATATTACTTGACGAACCTGCATTAATCTCATACAACAAATTATTAGGTAAATTATCTCTGTAAGCAGAAACAGATTCTGAGTGAAATTCTTCCTGAGAATATCCTGCTAAGGCAGCTATACTGTGCTTATTAATATTTACTGAATATTTTAAAAGAGATTGCAGTGTAATAGTATTATCAAAACCAGAAGTTACCCTAAGATTATTAGGTCCTACATATTTATTGGCATTAAATTGAAAATCGGAAAGAAATTCTTTATCGCGATAATTAGTATAACGATATCCTACTTTACCACTCAATGTAAAGTTTTTCATAAAATCCCATGCCAGCTCAGTCCCTCCTAAAAATAATTTATTCATTCTATTTGTAAAAGACTCACTGTCCAACCAAGCCTCAGGACTGTAATTATCCTGATAACCATAAGTACCATCTGATTTTTTTCCAGCAAAAATAGGCCCTTCTCTTACCGCAAAATTAATCATGTTTGTCATATCACCACCAGCATGACGAGGCTCATCTGTATTTGCTGAATATCCACTTAAATTAGCTTTAAGTTTTAAATTTCTTTTTATTTGACTATCAAAATTCAACTGAAAATTATACTTCTTGTAATTATTCTCTGCAACTATTCCATCCTGATCCAGATAACCTAAAGAAAGGAGAAAAGTATTCTTTTCATCTCCTCCACTAAAACTAAAATTATGATTCATTTGCAAACCCGAACCAGATGTTAAAAGATTTTTTAAGTGTGGTACATTTGGATAATTATCCGGATCTGATTGATTCCTAAATTTTTCTATTTCAGTATCTGTGTAAGCCGCTCCAAGGTTCATATTTGCATTTGCTTCATTACGCAACGTTGCATAAGTTGCTGAATCAACAAAATCTGGTAATGCAGTTACTTTTTGAAACCCAACATAACCGCTGTAACCCACTGTTAATTCTCCTTTTCTACCTCTTTTAGTTTCAATAAGTATAACTCCATTTGCCGCACGGGTTCCATAAATAGAAGCCGATGCTGCATCCTTCAATATCGAAATACTTTTAATGTTATTAGGATCAACATCATTTAACGAACTCGCAAGTCCATCAATTAAAACCAACGGATCATTTCCTGCTCCGGAGAAAGTACCAATTCCTCTCAAACGAATTGTAGCACCATCATTTCCCGGACGTCCTGAACCTTGTTGCACTGTAACTCCACTCGCTAAACCAGATAAGGCTTGTGATGCCTGAGTAATCGGACGATTTTCAATTTCTTTTGTTGAAATTGAACTAACTGACCCTGTTAAATTCACTTTTTTCTGACTACCATATCCTACTACAACAACTTCTTGTAGCTGGCTCAACTCTTCTTTTAAAGAAATATTAAAAATCGTTTTGGAAGAAACACTTACTTTTTGAGTAATATAACCCAAAAATGTAAAAGTTAACACATCGTTTTTTGATGCATTGATCGTAAAATTACCGTCTAAATCAGTTGTGGTAGATTTATTTGTACCATCAACAGCAATATTAACTCCAGGAATTGTTTGCCCATCAACCGCTGAAGTAACTTTACCTTTTACAGGAACACCCTGAGCATTGGCAAAAATCCCAATAAACAATATCATATAAAATATTGTCTTTTTTAAAAATTTTCTGGTCATAATTAGTTAGGTTTTTTAAAGTTAGAAAGAATGTAAATGCATAGAAATATATTTTTCCCAAAAAAACATGTTATACATTTCCGTTTTGTTGTTTTTAAACAATAGGGATTATAGCTAAAAAAACAAGATGAAATTTAATAGCAAATATTTACAAACACTAAATAAAATAAGCTTTAAACAGATATTTAATGATAAAATTTTATTATTACTATTTTATTACTTTAATTTGTGTGAATTCAACGAAACAAATGTAGAATACAAACATGTAGAAACAATTATTCAAAAACGATTTTCTATTACACAAAACCGACTTTTAAACTTATTTTCAAATCTATTATGTCAAAAAGCACTTTCAAACATTCATTTTCCTTGTTACACATTGACTATGCGAAACTTAACGACAACTGGAATTTTAATAATGTAATTAGCCCCTATTACAGACTATATTATATTGATGAAGGAATTGGATCTATCTCAAACAACTCCGATAAATTAATTTTAGAATCCGGTTATCTATATCTTATTCCAAGTTTTACAATTTGCAATTTGAATTGTGATGAATATTTAAGTCAATATTTTATTCAGTTTTTCGAAGAATCTCCTGATGGAATTTCGTTGTTCAATCAAAATAGAAATGTGATGAAATTGCCTGCTACTGAAACCGACATTGTTCTTATCAAACAAATGCTAAAAAACAATCCTGGAAGAGGAATTAACAGATCTAACAATCCAAAAGTCTATGAAAAAGAAGCCTATTATAAAGAATACCAATCACTGAATAACGAACTAAAACTTCACCTTAAATTTGAAAATCAAGGAACCTTACTTTTATTGATTTCCAGATTTTTAAATAGTAAAAATTTCAAACAGCACAACCCTCAAAGCACTCCATCTAAAATTTTAGACACCATGAGTTACATACAACTCCATTTGAGGAAGAATCTAACTATAACTGAATTAGCTGAAAGAGTCAATCAAAATAAGGATTATTTTTCGAAACAATTTTTACTTCACACCGGACAGCGGCCTTTAAATTATATTCACGAAAAAAAGATTGAAAGAGCACAATATCTTATTGCAACAACCAATAAGAGTTTCTTAGAAATTGCATTAGACACCGGTTTTTCTAATTTGCCTCACTTTTCTAAAATATTCAAACAAATAGTAAGTTTGACTCCAGGTGAATACCGCAATAAAAATGATTTTTACCTCAATAATTAGAACGTTTTCTTTAAGAAGCTTAAATTTGAAGTTCCAAGTTGGTCTTATGAAAAAAAAGATTTCTTTTTATGCCTGGCACATCTTAGTATGCATCACTTTTATGCTGTTGCCTTATGCTTTTACATCAACAGGAAGTATTTTTAATTTGCCCAATTTATCATATAATGGTCACGACAGAATCTATTTTTTAATCTATTTTCTACTGCTCCTTTTTTTCTATTTCAATTATTACTGTTTAATTCCCAGATTCTATTTTTCCAATAAAATGGTTTCCTATTTTGGAATTATCATTGTGTTTCTGTTGTTCTTTCTCTGGATTTCAACTCATTTTGACAATCCCGAACGCAATTTTTTAGATTTTGGAAAAAGAATGCCTTTTCATAACAAAATGCCTCACAATTTTCCACCGCATTTTGACAAAAGAGGCGGTGGTCCTCCTACCCAATACAGCCACACTATTTTAGTGTATTTAATTGGTGTTATTTCCAGCTTACTATTTGCAATCAATAATCGGTTACGAAAAGTCGAAAAAGAAAAAATGCAATCGGAATTGTCTTTCCTGAAAGCCCAAATCAATCCGCATTTTCTGTTTAACACACTCAACAGTATTTATGCTTTGGCCATAAAAAAATCAGACAAAACTGCCGATGCAGTAGTACAATTGTCTGAACTGATGCGTTACATTATTACCAATGCTAACGACGATGTAATTTCCTTAGACAAAGAAATCAATTACATCAGTAATTTTGTTGAACTTCAAAAAACCCGTTTGGGCAACACGGTAATCATCGACTACAAAGTTGAAGGCAACCAATATGGAAAATGCATTACGCCCTTAATCCTGATTTCTTTTATTGAAAATGCTTTTAAACACGGTGTTAATCCCAATCAAAATTCAGAAATTAAAATCCACATTAATATCGGAGAAAAAATTTTGAGTTTATTTGTTTCCAATAACAAAGTAAAATCCAATTCGTCCGAAAGTGGTATCGGACTACAAAACACTATAGAAAGACTGACGCATCTGTATCCCGACACACATGATTTAGTAATTAATGACAATCAGGAAACCTATAGCGTAACACTACAAATAAAAGTATCATGTTAAAAGCAATTGCATTGGATGACGAGCCACTGGCACTAGAAATTTTGCAAAGTTTTTGCAATCAGACTGATGTGGTTGAACTGGAAAAAACATTCACCAAATCAGATGATGCTTTTAAATACTTAAAAAAATACCCCGTTGATTTACTATTTCTGGACATCAATATGCCATCGATTTCCGGGATTGATTTTTACAAAAAACTACCCCACAAAACGATAGTGATTTTCACCACCGCTTATTCAGAATATGCTGTTGAAGGTTTTACATTAAGCGCCACCGATTATATTTTAAAGCCTTTTACATTTTCAAGATTCCAACAAGCTGTAGAAAAAGCCTATTCCCAATGGAAGTTACAAAATCAGAATCCGGAACAGCAATACCTATTTATTCGTGCCGATTACAGTTTGATTAAAATAGCTTATTCCGATATTTTATTTATCGAAGGTTTAGATGACTATCTAAAAATCCACATCCAAAATCAAAAAACCATTGTGGCACGAATGACCTTAAAAGCTATTTTAGAAAAACTCCCTCAAACAGAATTTATTAGGGTGCATCGTTCCTTTATTATTTCCATTTCTAAAATTGAAAAAGTAAGAAATAAAATCATTTATATCAACGAAGAAGAAATCCCTGTTAGTGCATCTTACGAAACAGCTTTTTTTGAATTAATAAACCAAAACAATTGTTAAATAATTACAAATAAACACTATACACTATATTCTTTACCGCATAAATAACTCCAAACACCTCATATTTTTCATACTGTCCTGATGTATAGATACTTTTATTTAATGAAAATCAATCATTAATAAACTTAACCTATCTATAACTGAAATCAAATGAAAAACAAAAAAACAACATTATTAGGATCGCTAATACTCATTATGCTATTAGTATTTGCCTGTGGCGGTAGCGATGACGACAGCTCGTCAAATAGTTCTGCATCAGTAACGGCACTTGACTCTGGATCTATAGTTTTCTCTTCAACAGCTACTGTAAATGTGGCTTATTCTGGAACAGCTACAATTTCTTATACTGGTGGAAACGGCGCAACTTACAGCGCTGGAACAGCAATCTCATCAACTGGAGTTACTGGTTTAACGGCTACTTTAGTTTCAGGAACATTAGTAGACGGCAGCGGAACACTAACCTATACTATATCAGGAACTCCAACTTCATCAGGAACAGCAAGTTTTATAATTAGTTTTGGAGGACAAACCGTTACGATTACTTTGACGGTAAATTCAACTGCAACTGCAAGTTGTGATACTTTATCTGGAACTGAAAAAGTTGTTTGCCTGGCAAATACATTTTTAGCTACACTTTCAAGTACACAACAGTCATCAGTAATACTCACTTTAAATTTAACAAATGCTAAGAGGTGGTCGAATTTACCCTGTGCATTAAGTTGTAGAAATGGCTTACTATTTAGCAGTCTTTCAAGCACTCAATTAGCTGCAGCAAAAACCCTTGCTCAGGCTGCTTTTGGAACAACAACAGGAGAAGGTTATGATGAATTTACTCAAATTATGGCTGCTGATAATTATTTAGGACTAACAGCTTCTGGGTATTCATCTGGTAATTATGTTATTGCTTTTCTAGGAACACCTAGTACAACTGGAAAATGGATATTACAATTTGGTGGACACCATTATGCACAAAACATTACTTATGATGCTGGTTCTGTGACAAGCATCACACCATTGCATGAAGCTGTAGAACCAAAAGGTTCATTTACTTATAACAGTACAACTTATACCGGTCCATTAGAATCGGAACATACCGCTATGCAGGAAATGCTTGGCTCATTTACTTCAACTGAATTGTCAACTGCAAAAATATCAGGCACGTATTCAGATTGTTTAATGGTACCTGGATCTACTACAAATACTTTCCCAAGCACAAAACAAGGAATTAAAGTTAGCACCCTTAGCAGTACTGCACAAGCTAAAGTTTTAACAGCTATTTCTAAATGGGTTAATGATGTTGAAGACACAGCTGCAGCAAGCATGTTAGCAATCTATCAAAATGAATTAGCTAACACTTATGTTAGTTATGCTAGTAACACTAGTGCTACAGCAGGTACAGCTAGCTCTTTCTTAACTGCAAATACCGATTATGTACGAATCGACGGCCCAAGTGTTTGGATTGAATTTGCTTGTCAAAATGGCGTTGTACTTTCAGGCATTCATTATCATACTGTTATGAGAGATCACAGCAGGGATTACATAGGACTGTAAATAAAAAAACATGAACCGTATAAAAGATTTTTTTAAAGACAACTCCCTAACAAAAAGGGCGCTGTCTTTTTGGATAGTTGTGCTATCACTGTCATTAACACCAATAAGTATTAGCGCTCATCAATCGCCTAATACACTTATTTTTTTAGATGTAAGTCCAAAGAAAATAGCTATGGAAATCCAGTTACCTATATCCGAATTAGAACTGGCTTTTGGCAAAAATCTTTCGCAACATCCCGAAACAACAATCGAAAGATTTGGTCCAGAATTAAAAGAATATCTTAAAAATCATATTCACGCATATCATTCTAAATCAAAACCTTGGGAAGTTGAAATAACTACCTTGGAATTAACCGAAGGAAAATATATCGAAACCAAATTATCTTATAATGAAATTGTTGCTCATATAGTTTTGAAACCGCGACAACCCGAAAGTACAAGAAATTTTATTCTTGATTATGATGTTATATTACATCAGGTAATTAATCACGTAGCATTGATTACTATACGCAATGACTGGGAATCTGGTATCACAGAAAAAGAACAAAATGTAACAGCCGTTATTAGTTGGAATTTAAAACACAACCGAATCGATCCATTAACAATAAATTTGGCTAAAGGAAATTGGTGGCTTGGTTTCAAAAGCATGTCAAAACTAGGAATGGAGCACATCAAGGAAGGAACAGATCATTTATTGTTTTTGCTTGTTTTATTATTACCAGCCACACTTAGCTTAAACGGTAAAAAATGGAAAAAATTCAAAGGACTTAAAAAAAGTATTTTTGGCTTATTAAAAATTGTGACCGCTTTTACGATTGGACATTCTATCACTTTAATAATTAGTACCTTGAACTGGTTTCACTTACCATCTCAAGCTGTTGAGGTTTTAATAGCTATTTCAATTTTAGTATCGGCTATTCATGCTATTTACCCTATTTTTCCAAACAAAGAAATATATATTGCCGCCAGTTTTGGATTAATTCACGGTTTAGCATTTGCCACTGTGCTTTCTAATCTAAATTTAGACGAAAACACTTTATTTTTAAGTGTTTTAGGATTTAATCTTGGGATTGAAATGATGCAAATTTTTATCATTACACTTATTATGCCTTGGATTATTATTCTTAGCCAATCAACAACTACTTATCAGTATTTCAGAATAAGTTTTGCTTTTACTGCCATTATATTAGCATCTTCATGGATTGCCGAACGAGTAAGCGGAGAACCTAATACAATATCGACATTTATTTTGAAAGCGACACTTTACGCCCCTTATGCGATCTTTATTTTAGCGATTGTATCACTATTTCAATATTTTATTTTAACAAAAAAACAATACGAACGAATTCAATAAAAAAGAAAAGATTATGGAAAGAAAAGATTTTTTAAAAGGATTAGGATTAGTAGGATTAGGATCTTTGGCAATCCCAATTATAAGCTCTTGTGGCAGTGATGATGATTCGTCTACTGATTCAAGCTCAACCGACACTACTGAAGCCACTGATACAGGAAGCTCTTCGGGTTCATCAACTTGCAGTATTTCCCCAACTGAGACAGAGGGACCGTTTCCAACCAAAAGCCCGTCATCATTAGTCACAACTAATATTGTTAACGACAGAACCGGAGTTCCATTTACAATAAACATTACCATCAAAAATAAAAATGCCAGTTGTGCTGTTTTAGCGGGAGCTATTGTAGATATCTGGCATTGTGACAAAGACGGTTATTATTCAGAATACGGAGGAACCGGAATGCAATCGGCCGATTTTACTTCTGTGCATTTTTTAAGAGGAAGACAAACCACCAATGCTAATGGATTGGTAAGTTTTTCTTCGATTTTCCCGGGCTGGTACAGCGGAAGAGCCACACATATTCACGTGCATATTTACAATTCGGCAGGGACTTCTTTATTGGTTACCCAAATTGCCTTTCCGGAAGGTTCCGGCAGCGCCGTAGTTTTAGTGAATGCTTCTACTGCCAACGGATATACTAAAGGCATGAGTGGTTATACTTACAATGCTTCTGATAATGTTTTTTCAGATGGATTTAGTGCTGAACTATCGACAGTAACCGGAAGTGTTGCTGCGGGATTTGTATTAACACACACCATAAATGTAGCGGGCTAATCAATTTTCAAGCCATGATAAAGCAAAATCCAGCTCAAATTTATTTGGCATCAGCCAGAGGTCAATGGCAAAGTCAGGCTTACAATTGTTGGTCAACTTTTAATTTTGAAAATCATCAGGAAGAATTTAAAAAACCTTTCGGTTCGTTATTTCTTTTCAATTATTACATTTTAGCGCCAAAACAAAGCATAACAATTGTAGCCCAAAAAGACAACTTACACTATGTTTTACCTCTTTATGGCGGAATTGAATATAAAGACGACCAACAAAATGACAATCTGGTTGTAACCGAACAAATACAGCAAATTGTTTGCTCCGAAGAAACCAACTTTGAAATTTCGAATCCTTTTGACAAAAATGTGAGCTTTTTGCAAATGGGTTTCAATACAAAAACCACTGCATTCACAACTACCTTTTTAGGATTTGATTTTAAAGAAAAAAACAAACTCATTTCGTTGTTCGAAAACAATACAGCTACTGCTTTTATAGCACAATTTGGCGGCAGAGAAGAATTGCATTATCAACTAAAAAACAAAGAAAATGGTATTTTTGTTTTTATAATCAATGGCGCATTCGAATTTGAAAACAGACTTCTGGAAGCCGGTGACTCCCTAAGTATAAAAGAGATCGAATCTGTAGAATGGGAAGCGCTTTCTGAAAATGCTATGCTATTACTCATCGAAATACCACTAGTATGAACTACAAATCCAAGATAAGACTGGCTTACCGCCTGGTTATTGACAATAGTTCCACTTTTGTTTGGGATAAATACGTTTTTGAAGACAGTTTTCAGGAATATTTACTGCAACACCAACAGTTTAATTCGAAAGAAAACCCTAAAAATACCTTTAGAGAATTACTCTCCGAAAATGAAAAATCCGCACAATTGCATTATCTCGTAGGCATTTCTGCCAATAATTATGTTGAGCAACTAAAAGGGAATTTATACCGAATTACAGATATTTTGGGCAACAACTATTTTCCGTTTACCAATTATCGTTTCGACATTATCAACACTGATATTACTGATATCACGAAACACAAAATAGGAATTACTTTCTATTCTCCGCTACTCACTTATTTGGGAATGGTAGACAATCATTTTTTACTTTCAAAAAACACCGATGAAAGCAATGAATTTGAAACTTTTATGATTGCTGCCCAATCTAATTTATCGGTTTGTTATTTGAAAGAATAAAAAACTATACACTTCAAACTATTAAAAGCCTTTTTAATTCCACTTGGGATAAAAAAAGGCTTTTCCATTCGTAGCATCAAACTGGAACCATTTGATTTTTAATATATTTCAAGAACAGCAATTAACTTATCAACATAAAATCTTACTTTTTTAGAGTTCCAAAATCAAGATTAAAAACCAAAAAACATCGTTATAATGCTTATTTTATCGGTGTTTTACTTTTTTTTCAAAAAAATGTAATCATTTTATTAAAAATAAATTGTTAATAAATAAGGAAATCAATTTTTATTCTATAATTTTGTCTGTAACAAGTTTAATTATTAAGACATGAAAACGAGAGTTTTACTTTTAAGTATTTTTATACTATCTACTGCTGCGGCCTTTTCGCAAAACAAAACTGTACCTAAAAGCATTATAAGCACAGATGCGGTAATAAAAAAATACCATGATTTAGACGAATTAAAATCTAAACAAAAAGGAGAACTTTTAGAATTATACATCGAGCGTATAAAAGTTCTGGTAAAGACATTGCCTTATGTTGCCTTTGCAACAAAACCAGGAGTTACAACTACTGACTTAGGAATCCCAAATGATTCGGACAATAAAAAAGTGATTGATACTCAATCAGAAAGCACAGCTGCTTATCTGGAATCAACAATTGAATTTCAAAAAAAACTGTTGCCTTATTCAGACAAGGACAACTTAATTGCAGCGATTTTATTTTATGAAAACATAATGAAATCATTACATGAATTTGAAGGCTTAAATTAAGCCTTCAAATTCATTTTTTGATTCGACAATAACAACAATTTAATCTTTCAGCTTATGAAAAACTTTACTCAAATTATAGGAATGTTTCTTTTGGTAGTTTTCAGTGTAAGTGCACAGCAGGAAAAAGGAATAACAGGATTAAATAATTGGCTAAATAATTGGACCGAATTCAAATCCAATAAAGCCGATTATGGTGAAGCGAATCAAATATTATCAGGAAATATCAATGTAAATACAAAATTATACAAGAAGAACATTTACTTGTTACAAGGAAGCGTTTATGTAACTAATAATGCTACCCTGACCATCGAACCGGGAACTGTAATACTTTGTGATTCAGAATCTAAAGCTTCTTTGATTATTACCAAAGGCGCTACCATAATTGCCGATGGTTTAGAAACAGATCCGATTGTTTTTACTTCTAACAAAAGTTTCAAAAAAGCAGGCGATTGGGGAGGAATAATTGTACTGGGTGATGCTCCTATCAACAAATTCGGAAGCGTTTCTTCAGTTAATTTTGATTTAAATCCTTTGCAAACATCCTACGGTGGCACAAACTCAAGCGGTAATTCAGGAATTTTACGATATGTAAGAATTGAATTTGCCGGAGCAAAAATAAAAGCCGAAGGAAATTTCAACTCTTTATTATTAGCCGGAATAGGTAATAAAACCGTAATTGAAAACATTATGGTGAGTTATTCTGGGGGGGATTCATTTGAGATTTATGGAGGCGAACTTAACTTAACGAAATTAGTTTCTTTTAAATCCAGTAGTGATGATTACAAATTCAACTACGGCGCGCAATGTAACATAAGCAACTCATTAGCAATTCGTTCCTCTTTTTTATCAAGTAAATTAGGTTCCAGATGTTTAGACATTGCTTCCTATAACAAGAAAGAAGAAGTTGATTTTTCAAAAAAACAAACTGCTGTAGTAGCAACGAACTTAACCTTAGTTAACAATAGCGATAACATTAATGCCGACATTGAATCGGGCTTAATTAAAGAGGCTATTTATGTAGGCGAAAATTCATCTCTTGAGTGCAAAAAAACGGTGGTTTCAGGCTTTAATCCTGCCGTTTTATTGTCTGAAAAAATAGACATTAATGATGCCAATCTAAACAAAATCAAATTTGAACAGATGTATTTTAACTTCTGTAAAGGAAACATTTTCACTGAATTTAATTCCAACAATGAAGATTTAGAAAACTGGTATGGTAACAGCATTTTTGCCAATGTTTATGCTAAAAGCGACAACAAAGAAACTTTTATTGATTGCTTTAACGAAAAAAGACCTGATTACAGATTGCGAATAGGTAAAATCATTGCCTCTAACAATGATTAAATAACCTAATTCTAATAGAATTTTGCATTTTTCAACAGAAAGGGAAAGGAAGTAATTAATACAAATGGTGTCTCCAAGTTATATTTTTAATTATGCTAAAAAAGAGTCTTTTAAGGGATGAACACTACTTTGAAAAAGAAAATATTTTGTTTTTTTTATTTTGCTCTCTTTTTAGCAACGACTTCTTATGCTCAAATTACAATAGGAATTCCTAATTTAGGTTTTAGCCAAATTTGTACAGATGCTACTTATAATGCCACAAAACCTTTCACGGCAACTTTTACTTTTTCACCTGTTTCAGGACTAAATGCCTCGAATCAATTTATAGTAGAATTATCAGATGCTAGTGGAAGTTTTACAACTCCCACTACTCTGGTTAGTTCTAATCAAGGTGCAATAAACAGCTCTCCTGCAACCTTAAACTTTTCAGTACCTACAACCCTGGCTGGAGAGCAGTACAGAATTAGAATCAGAAGTACCAGTCCGGCTGCAACCAGTCCGGTTTCCGTTTCTTTTGCCGGCTATTACAAAGTTCAGGACTCACCATTTTCTATCAACAATTTTGTCTCCACAGCCAATTATTGTCCTGGAGGAAATTATGTTTTAAAAATTGATAATCCGGGAACAGGAGCTAATGATTCACCGTTAAAATACCCTTCATTAACCTTTAAATGGTTCAAAGAACCCAGTTTAACTCCCATCGCTACTACTTCGAGTTTAACTGTTAACCAACCTGGAACCTATTATGTTGAAACCAATTATGGCAGCTGTACCTCAAATTCATATTCTAACAGAGTAACTGTTTCTGAAGCTTCAGGTCAATCGGCAACTATTACTTCCAGCCTTGGAAACCCTTTTTGTTCTAATGGAACAGCTACAACACTCACAACCCAAACAGGAAACAGCTATAAATGGTATAAAAACAATGTTTTAATACCTGGAGCCAACAGCAATACTTATCAGACCAATGAGGAAGCTTTCTATTCTGTTAATGTTGATTTTGGGAGTTGTATCTCCACAGCAAGTATCGACTTAAAGAAAATTCAATTTACAAGTTCGATAAATGTTCCCGAATCCAACACAATAAACGAAGGAGAAACAAAAACAATTATTGTAACAACAGATGCAATAAGTCCCAGCTACAAATGGTATTTAAACAATAATTTATTAAACAGTGCTACCGCAGCTACTTTTAACGCAACATTAGAAGGAGATTACGAAGTTATAATTACCCAAAATTCAGGATGTATTACTTCAAATACAATTCCTTTTAGCATCAATTATGCTGTGGTTAGCAATACTCTTACCATACCCAATTTAATAAGTCCAAATGGTGATGGGATAAACGATACCTGGATAATCCCTCAGGAATATACCAACGGTACAAATACCGAAATAATTTTGATGAATTCTTCAGGCGAATTAGTCTTTAAAACCGACAGTTACCAAAACAATTGGCCTGAAAGTATTTTAAATTTTAAAAACATTAATCCTGTATACTATTACATCATCCGTACAAAAGACGGAAAAGTAAAAAAAGGATCCATAACTGTTGTGAAATAAGGTAGATGAGAAATTTTTTTTTAGTTATATTCTTTTTTGTCTGTTCTACACAGCTATTCTATTCGCAAGAAGACGGAGTGGTTTCATTTGCTTTGCCTATTCGAAATTCTTTAAAATTCAACAGATACCTCATCAATCCTACTTTCAGCTTTGTTAGAGAACAAGGTTCTTATATCAGTTTTTATAATAAAAAACAATGGGTACAATTTGACGATGCCCCACAGACTTATTTGGTTGGTTATTCAGGTCGGTTCAAAGAAAACGAAGGAATTGCAATAGGATTATTTCAGCAAAATTATGGTGTTCTAACCACCTTTGGTGCAGTGACCAACTTTGCTCATAACGTTCCTTTAGACAGAGACAGTAATTTAACCTTTGGGCTTAATGTAGGATTCTACAAAAGTGGTATAAATAGTGGTAAAGTAATCACAACCAATGCTGACCCTTCATTAGAAAACATTCCTTCGAGCTTTTTAGCAACAATAAATCCCGGAATCAATTATGGAACTGAATTTCTTGATTTTGGTTTATCAGTAAATAATTTGATTTTATACAATTTTAAAACATCTGAAATAATCCAGGATAATCCTGAAAGAAGTATCGAATTGCATGCCATGCATACGGGCTATTTAGATACTTACGGTTTTTTCGATAAAAGTAAATTCTCAGCGTTGTTAAAAACCGAACTTAAAAAAGACAAAACCGTTGTTTCGGGCATAATGATGTTTGCTACTCCAAAAGGAATATGGGCACAGGCAGGCTACAACACTTTATACGGTATGTCGGCAGGTTTGGGATTAAACATCAATTCGCATATTTCAATTGAATACAACTTTGAAAAAGCTACGGGAAATTTGTCCAACTTTGGGTCTTCGCACGAAATTACGCTTGCCTACAGATTTAAAGGAGACAACTACTACAATGATGATGAGGATAATGAAGGCGCTCTAATTACCCCAAAAGTGACCCATCGATATGTAGCAGCAAAACCTAAAACGACTACTACAAAACCAAATCCTACTAACAACACAACCCAAAATAACCAAGCTGTTGTTGACGCAAAAAGAAAACAAATTGAAGATGCCAAAAATAAAGCTATTGCTGACAGAGCAAAATTAGTTGCTGATGCCAAAGCTAAAAGGGACGCAATCATTCAAAACAGGACCAATAATCAGGCTGCTTTAGCAAATAAAACCAAAACAGAGACTACTAGCCAAACTAAACCTACAGCGGTTGTCCAAAACAAAGCCGTTGTTGAAAACAAAACTAAAACCGATACTCAGGCTAAATTACTTGCAGATGAAAAAGCCAAAGCAAATGCTATAGCACAAGCAAAACTTGCTGCTGAAAACAAAGCCAAAGCTGACGCTCAGACTAAGCAACTTGCGGATGAAAAAGCAAAAGCAGATGCAATAGCACAGGCCAAACTTGATGCTGAAAACAAAGCCAAAGCTGATGCTCAGGCTAAATTACTTGCTAATGAAAAAGCTAAGGCCGATGCAATAGCGCAGGCAAAACTTGCTGCCGAAAATAAAGCAAAAGCTGACGCTCAGGCTAAGCTACTTGCAGATGAAAAAGCGAAAGCAGATGCAATAGCACAGGCCAAACTTGCCGCCGAAAATAAAGCAAAAGCAGATGCTCAGGCTAAATTACTTGCTGATGAAAAAGCTAAGGCCGATGCAATGGCGCAAGCAAAACTTGATGCCGAAAATAAAGCAAAAGCTGACGCTCAGGCTAAGCTACTTGCAGATGAAAAAGCGAAAGCAGATGCAATAGCACAGGCCAAACTTGCCGCCGAAAATAAAGCAAAAGCTGACGCTCAGGCTAAGCTACTCGCAGATGAAAAAGCGAAAGCGGATGCAATAGCACAAGCTAAACTTGCCGCCGAAAATAAAGCCAAAGCTGACGTTCAGGCGAAATTACTTGCAGATGAAAAAGCGAAAGCGGATGCAATAGCACAAGCAAAACTTGCTGCTGAAAACAAAGCCAAAGCTGATGCTCAGGCTAAATTACTTGCTGAGGCCAAAGCCAAGAAAGATTCACTTGATCAGGCAAAACTTGCTTCAACTGCTAAAGATGATAATGCAAAATCAATGGACAACTTGGCTAAATTAATTAGTGAATCTAAAAACACCCAACAGGAATTATTAAACAAACTTAACACTACAGTTGAAAATAAACAGAAAGAACTTGATGATTTAAAAGAAGAAAACGATTTAAGCGAAAAAGGTATTTTCAAAGCACCAAAACCATTCAAAAGTGTTTCTGCTGAAAATGCTGCCTTACTTTCTTTAAAATCAGAAATTGATGCACTGAACAAAAATCAGAATGAGAAAATTGCCCAATTAGAAACTTTATACAACGAAAGAATTAAAAAGGGCGTGAATAAAAATGATGCGACAGCCCAATCTTATTTAAAAATGATTGAAGCTTTAAAAGCAAGCCAGATAAAAGTCCTTCAAACCAATACCAATTTACTGTCATCATTAGAAGAAATCAAAACCAAAACAGAAATTGAGAAAAAACGAAGAATAAAACGTGCCTCATTTGAAAATGATGACAGCCGATATGTAAAAGACCTGGAAGCATTAAAACGCATAAAAGAAACAACTCCTGTCACTAAAACCAATTTCAAAGCAGAAGATTTTGATTATGGGGATGAACAGGCTAACATGCAAATTTTAAAGAAAATTAAAAACACTGATGCGGGTTATTACCTGGTAATTGCCGTGCATAATGACCAATCCAAAAGAGACGAATTTTTAACCAAAACAGTCTCTGCAGGACAAAGAGATATTAACTTCTTTTATGATGTCAACAGCAGTAAGTATTTTATTTACTACAATAAATTTGACAATATCGAAGAAGCCAAAAAAGCCTTAGAATCAAAAGGAAGCACTCCTTATAACGGTAAAATGGCTATAGTTAAAGTTGAAAATTAATTCAAAAAACACAAAATGAACTATAAACAATAAACCGAAAGGTATCAAAATAGAAAACTAAAATACATTTTATCAATTTAATAGATTATCCCCAAAGGTCTGTTTAAGTCGATAAAATTGTCAGACATCTTTTTGAAAAAAAATTTGCGCCAATGAAATTAAAAAACTACCTACTAACTGTTATGTTCTTTATCATACAAATAACTTCCTTTTTTAAACAGAAGGTAAAAAGTTATAAGCTTCCCTATGTTCATCTATTACTTTTTGCACTATTGCTGAACACGACTTCATATTCCCAAAACCTTAAGGATTTCAACATTAGATATGCTACCGAATTAAAAGGAGACATGCTTGTAATAGGGAATAATATTTTGGGAAAAAACAACAACCCTTTAAATGATAACACCACTAATGAAAGCGTGTCAATGCAGTATATCGATATTGACAATGATGCCTCTACTTTTAATTCCAGCAGTGCAGATTTAGCTGTACCAAGTACAGTTGAGTGTTTTAAAATTGCCTATGCCGGGTTGTATTGGGGAGCCTTAATTAAAACCGGTGACAGCAGAACAGATATTAATAAAGTTAAATTTAAAACACCCGGAAGTTCAACTTATACGGATATAACAGGTTTAACTATTTATGAAAACGAATTAAACCCAATTGATCCTGATGCAAATAAACCCTATGCCTGTTATGCAGATGTAACCACTATAATTTCTGGTTTAACAAATCCTCAAGGAACCTATACCGTAGCTAATGTAAAATCAAGCACAGGACTTAACGGCTCCACTGGTTTAGCAGCGGGATGGACACTTTATGTCATCTATGAAGACCCCAAAACGACCTCTAAATATATGGTTTCTTATGATGGTTTTAGTGCACTTTATGATGGTAGAACGCTAAATATAGATGTTAGTGGGTTTCAAACACCTCCATCAGGTCCTATAAATTTAAAATTTGGTTTTGCAACATTAAATGGGGATAAATCCTCAAATAACAATAATAAAACTAAAGTTGAAATTAGTAATGGTACAGCTAATGGTACGGCTTTAACTACCGTTCTAAGACCATCAAATTATTTCTTTAATAGTTCTATTACTAATTTAGATAGTTATATTACTTCCAGAAATCCAAACGGAACTAACAGTTTAGGGTATGACACCGGTATCGAACAACTTTTAAATGTAAATAAATCAACTATTGGGAATAACGCAACAGATGTCCGTTTTACATTACAGGTAGCAAGAGGTCAGGCGAATCCGTTATTTAGTTTTTTCAATGCCTTCCAGGTTAATATTATTGCTCCTGACATCTCCCTTACTAAACTAGTGAAAGACATTTCAGGTAATGATATTGGAAATACTGATGTTACTCTTGGAACCAATTTATATTATGAAATAGGTTTTCAAAGCACGGGTAATGATAATGTAGATAAATTTACGTTAAAAGATGTTCTTCCTACCAATGTAATATTTAATTACCCCTCTGATATTACTTCTTTACCAACAAGTGTAACCCATACCTATAACTCCGCTACAAGAACATTAGAATTTTCTATCCCAAATACTTTAGTAGAAGTTGGTGATGTTGCTCAAACTATCCGTTTACATGTACAAGTAGTCAGCGACTACACCCAATTGAGTGTTGGCTGTTCGAATGAAATTAAAAATCAGGCCTTTGCTACTTATCAAGGTGTTATCAATACCAAAGTAATTCAGGACGAAGGTAGTTTTTCTACAACCACTTGTAATTTTGGAACACCTCAATCTACTAATTTTTTAGTAAATATTGACGGGCATACATTTACCAAAACTTCCGTATTATGTGGTGCCAGTACTACATTATCTGCAGCTGACGGATATACTTCTTATTCCTGGTCAACAAGTTCCACAGGAACTCCGGTTATAGGCACTAATCAAACCTACACTGCTACAAATACAGGAACTTATTATGTGACCTCAACATCAAGCTGTAGAACCATTAAAGAAATAATAACTATAATCCCTTTTGGAAATACCATAACTAACCCAGTAATTCCTTATGCAGATGAAGTAGTTACCTGCCAAAATAATGGAAAAGCATTACCTAATATCTTCCTTTGTGGAGCCAATGCCAGCCGACTTATTCAAACCAATATTTCGGACGCTTCCTCTATTGAATGGGAGAAATTAAATGAAAGCAGTTGTGCTGCACAAACCATAGCTAATTGTGCCAATGAAAATACAGCCTGTCAATGGAATGTTGTAAGCACGGGAGCTAATTTTACTGTCAATGCAGCTGGGCAATACAGAGTCACTCTAAAATATTCCGGAGGATGTTTCAGTAGATTTTATTTCAATGTCTATCAAAATCTACTAAACCCTACCTATACCACCAAGGATATCATTTGTACAACAAATGGAAAAATAACTATCGGAGGTGTCCCTGCAGGCTACGAATACAGTCTGAACAATGTTGATTACCAACCATCTAATATCTTTACAATTACCACTGCCGGTTCTTATACCGTTTATATAAAACAGGTAGGAGTTACAACGAATCCTTGTATCTTTTCGGTTCCAAATATCCTTATTAGAAAAAGAAACTTTTCTGGTACTACTATTACTACCCAACCAAGCTGTAATGGTGATAAAGGATCAATAAAAATAGCCGCTGTTGATGCCGATCCGCAATATTACTACAGCATTTCACAAGGAGCCACATTGGTCAACAGTGTTGGTCCTGTAACCGCCAGTGATTATGAATTTGCCAGCTTAAATGCCGGAACGTATACGGTGCGTGTTTGGACTGATGATGGCTGTGATTATTCTGCAACTATTCAAATAACAAGCCCTCCGCTACTTACGGCAACATCAGCCCTTACCAAACCTTTGACCTGTACTGACGGAGAAATAACAGTATATCCTGTGGGAGGTACTCCTCCGTATGCTTATTACGTAAATGGTTCCACTTCTTCACAAAATGTCCCACAAATTGTGGTGACTAATCCTTTACCTACAGGAGGAGTCTATTCTATAGAGGTTGTAGACAGTAAAAACTGTAAAGCAACTACCTCAATTACGGTTGCAGCCATAGCCCCTCCCGTTTATACTGTTAGTCAAACAGATATCTTGTGTTATAATGACACGACAGGGGAAATTAAATTTAACGTCAGCAATGCCAATGGCTACACCTTGGCATATAGTATTGACAATGGAGCTAACTATTCAGCAAATCCAACCTTTTCTAATCTTAGTGCAGGAACCTACAATGCCATTATTAAATATTCCCTAGCTGGTACAGACTGTTTTAGCAGCGCTCAAACAATCACCATCACACAGCCAAGTACCGCATTAACTGCTTCAGCCGGAGTATCTGAACTAGCAGGATGTGGCCCTGCTGGAGAAGGTAAAATTCGTATTACTAACCCACAAGGAGGAACACTTCCTTATGAATATAGTTTTGATAATCAAGCGACTTGGACAACCGTTAACGAAGCTTACAAAATGCCAGGAACCTATACGGTATACATAAAAGATGCTAACGGCTGTATTTATCCTATGAGCGTTACTATTGATGCCATACCTACAGCGCCAACAATTGCTGTGGATTCTTCATCATTCAATTGTGATGGAACCGCAACAAGTACAGTAACGGTAACAAATAATGGAGGTTCTAATTATTCTTATCAGTATTTAATAGACGGTACGCTGAATCCTAATACTGCAGACCCAAAAGTCTTTTTAAACGTAGCTTCAGGGTCTCATACTATAAGCGTGAAGTACCAATTATTGAGTGTATCTACTTATAGTAATTTATTGAATGAGGATTTTGGTACAGGAACTGACACTACCTCTCCAGGTATCAATTCCGCTTTTTGCTTTGAAAAACAAAATTTCCTGACCTGTGATAAAAATGGAACATTAAATAACGGAGAATATACAGTTACCAATACCATTAAAAACGGAATTTATAGCGGATGGCATAATCCTGTAGATCATACTACGGGAAGTGCCACAGGCAGGTATTTAGCGGTAGATGCCGGAATTGCAATTCCAAACAATGCTGTATTATATCGTAAAAGCATTAACGATATCATTCCTAATCAACCTATTCAAGTTCGATTCTTTGCTACAAATTTATTAAAAGTAGGAAATACACAACCAGATGCTTCTCTTACAGTTGAAGTACAAAATAGTGCCGGCACAGCCCTTTCTTCACAATCAACAGGAGGTATTCCTAAAACCAATGGATGGGTAGAATACAATCTTACTATTAACCCTGGAAATAACAGCTCACTTGATTTTGTTTTACGCCTTGAAGTAGCTCAGGTGAACGGAATTGATTTTGCCGTAGATGACATTCAGGTATACCAATTACCTAAATCCTGTATTATCCAAAAAGATTTCGCAATTGTTATACCTACAAATCAAGCCTTTGATGCCTCAGTTACCGGATTCAAAAACATAAGCTGTTCAGGAACAAACGATGGTACAATTACAATAGCCGCCCAAAATTTCAATACCACTAATGGATTCCAATATTCCATAAACGGAGGCACAAGCTGGATTACCCAAATGACCTCTCCTTATACCATTACAGGATTGGCCGCAGGTACTTATAATCTACTAATTCGTTATGATGCTGCTTCGACCGGAACTTGTGTAAAATCATTTACGCAAATGCTAACAGCACCAACGCCATTGGTAACTACTGCTACTGTAACTAGTGTGGCAACTTGTACAGTTGGAGCAACAGTTACTGCCAGTTCAACTGGAGGAACAACTGCATACCGATATGAATTATGGGATGCTACAGGAACTACAAATATTCAACCTTCTCAAAACACGGGAATATTTACTAATGTTGCACCAGGAACATATATAGTTCGTGGTTATGATGCTAACAACTGTACCGATGACACGCCGACTTTGGCTGTAGTAACTCCACCAACAGTAACAGCAACGCTGGATCCAAGTTCAGACCTATGCTATGATAGTATAAACCAAGCTTCATTAGTAGTAAATGCTTCAGGAGGAACTTCACCTTATGTGTATAGTTTAGATGGAGCTCCTGCTCAAAACAGCAATACATTCAATAATGTAAGCGTGGGTAATCATAATATTATAGTGACCGATAGTTTTGGGTGTGTCGCTCCTGCCCTTTCCGTTAGCATTGCTCCACAACTTACTATAAATGCTGTATTGACCAAAGATTTAGATTGTACTTCTTCTCCAAATGCTGTAATCTCAGGAACAGTAGCGGGTGGTTACACTCCGTTTAGCTATCAGATAAAAGTTAACGGAGGAAGTTATGGTGCTGCAACTGCAATATCAGGAAACAACTTTAGTTATTCAACAGCTACGGCAGGAACTTATCAATTTCAAATTACAGATGCCAAAGGTTGTACTAGTGAATCCGGAATAATTACCATTAATCCGGTTGTTAATCCAACTGCAACAACAGCAGTTACCAATGTAAGTTGTAATGGTTTGAATGATGGTAGTGTTATTATAATACCAAGTTTAGGCGTTGCACCATATACTTATAGTTTTAACGGAAATACTTTTTCGTCAACTACAACTTATAGCGGCTTGGCTGCAGGAACCTATTCCTACATAGTCAAAGACAGTAAGGATTGTACTTTTAATGGTTCTGTTACCATCACCCAGCCTAACGTTTTGACAACCACAGCAAGCGCAACTTCTTTCAGCTGTAGTGCTACCAACACCAAACAGTCAGCAACAGTAACAATTGCTCCTCCTACAACAGGAACGGATCCTTACCAATACAGTTTTTACACTAGTGGTTATAGCGCAACCAATACCTTAACCCTAAACGATAACGGAACTGACCAAACTATTCCTTATGCTGTAAAAGATGCTAACGGCTGTATTTATTCCAGTACCATTACAGTATTAAAATTAAATTCGCCAACTGCTGGTACCATTACCAACTCAGCTGTTACATGTACTGCAACAACCAGCACTGTTACTGTTACTCCGGCAGCGGGAACAGGCGTAGGAACATTAACTTATGAGATCACTTTTCCAGCCTCAGCTGCAACTTCAAACACAACAGGAATTTTCAACAACTTGTCTCCTGACACTTATATCTTTAAAGTTACAGATGCCAATGGTTGTTATTATACAGAATCACATATTGTAAATCCAGTTACGCCAATTGCGGTTATACCAACAAAATTGACCGATGTAGATTGTTTTGGAAACACTACCGGATCCATCCGTTACAATGTAAGCGGTTTTACAACTTATAGTTATAGTGTAAATGGTGGCACAGCAGTTACAGGACAAACAGCAGCTATATTTACTTTGGCAAATCTTGGAGCAGCTACTTACAACGTAGTTTTTACAGATCAAACTACAGGCTGTACAGCTTCAACTTCAACAACTATAACACAACCGGCAGCAGCTTTAACGGCAACTTATACTACAGTAAACGCCAACTGTTTTACAGCAACTTCACAAGTAACTGTTACTCCTTCCGGAGGAACTGCTGCTTATACTTATTCCTTTGTAGCAGATAATGCTACTGCGGGAACTTATACAGCTTCTAACGTTGCTAACCTTGACCCTGCTTTAGTATGGGATGTATGGGTTAAAGATGTTAACGGATGTACTTTTAAATTAGACCTTATTATTGCTAAAGACCCGGTACCAACTGTCACTGCTTCGGCTGTAGGTCAATGTTTAGGAACAGGAAGTTACACTATTACTGCAAATGGAACAGGGACTGGCACTTTAACTTATAGTATCAATAACGGTGCTTCCTACCAATCCGGAAATACATTTGTAGTTTCTGCTTCAGGGAATTATACTGTTAAGGTTAAAGACGCTAATGGATGTACCGCTAATAGTAATACAATCGCTGTTGCACCTCAACTCACTATAAGTGCAGTTTTAAATAAAGATATTACTTGTAATCCAGCTCCAACAGCAGCCCAAATAACATTAACTGCAACAGGGGGAACCGCTCCATTCACCTTTGAATCAAAAGAAGCTTCAGGTTCTTATATAACTATGGCAAGCAATGTGTTTAATTCAAATGTTGCAGGCAGCTATACTTTTAGAGTCACAGATGCCAATGGTTGTAGTACTGTAACGACAACTCCAATTGTTACTACATTACCTGCACAACCAGAAATCACAACTATTGACCAAACACAAGAGATTTACTGTAATGGTGAAGCCACCGCAAGCATTGAAGTAAACATTGACAGCACTAAAGGAATTGCGCCGTTTACTTACAGTATTAACGGAGGTGCTTTACAATCGTCTAATGTATTTTCAAGTTTAGCAGCTGGAACTTATACTGTAACAGTAAAAGACAGTAAAGGTTGTACAAACTCTATGAATAAAACCATTGGTCAACCGGATGCCTTAAACTATACAATTTCAAAAATAGATATTCTTTGTGCCAGTATGACTTTAGGTAGTATTACTGTAAACGTGGGCACAGGATTAGGAGGAACGGCTCCTTACACCTACATTTTAACGAATAATGTAGGCGAACCAACACAAACTATAGCTAATCCTACTGGAACAAATTATACTTTCTCTAGTTTAAACTTTGGAACTTATTATCTCACTGTGGTGGATGCTAATGGTTGTTCATTAAAAACTACTACAAAGATAGCTTCTCCTCCTGATAATCTTGATATTGTGGTAGAATCCACAGCTGATTGTGCTTCTGGAGGGACAGTTACAGTAACTGCTACAGGACCTTTATTAGGTAGTGGTCCTTTTTACTTTGCTATATACCAAAAAGATCCTTTAACTGGACTCTATCCAATGTCACCAACTTTCTCACCTGGAGTTCAACCACCTTTTCAGGCGGAAGATCCACTAAATCCTGGATCAACAACCTTTACAGGGCTATTGCAAGGAGTGATATATTCATTTATAGTATATGACCAATCTACAGGATGTTCCTATATCAAAGAGGCATCAACACCTACGATTAAAGCAACCAGTTTAGCCACTCTAAGAGTAGTTACTGATGTGACTTGTAAAGGTAACAATGATGGAACGGTTTCTATCACTTTAGATAAAGATCCATCTGCTCCTGTTGGATATGTTGCGCCAACAACAGTAGATTATGCAGTTTATGACTCTAAAACCAATATGCCTTTATCTCCGGCAAATGAAGATTTTGGAATAACGGTAGGTTCTTATCCTTTTGTGATGCCTTTAATTGGAGGACTTGCGCCTGGTTCTTATTATGTAGTTATTACCGAGCACGGAGGAACAAATAATGGCTGTAGTAGTGCGACGCTGCCTTTCGATATTTATGAATCGGCAACAGCATTAGAAGTTACAGCAACAGTAGTGAAAAAAGACAATTGTAATCTTAATGCAGGACAAATTGTAGCGATTGCCAAAGGAGGAACTACAATGTCCCGCGAAGATTCATTAGCCGTTCCTCCTCAGGTAGCTACTCCAATTCCTTACCAATATCAAATTTTACCGGATACGGGAACTACCGGCGATACTTCTGATGACACTCCTCCTTTATCAAATGATTCAAATTGGAACACAACCAATACTTTTTACAAAGAAGCGGGCTATTATATTGTTTATGCAATGGATGCAAACAAATGTATTAAAGCTTATCCTGTTAAGTTGGAATCGGACGATACTCCAACAATAAATGCCCCGGCAGCTATCTGTTACGATGGTAGCACAGCATTTACTATTACTTTTTCGGGAACGGTAGATCCAGATATTGTTGGAAGTGCAACTTACAGTATAAACGGAAGCGCTTTTCAGGCTTCGCCAAGCTTTACATTCAATGCAGCGGGAACATACAATTTGGTAATTAAAGATGGAAATGGTTGTACTGCAAATGTCGATTATATAGTCTATCCTAAATTAAATTTATCGGCTGCATTAACTAAAGAATTAGACTGTACAACATCACCAAATGCCGAAATTACTTTAACAACAACAGGTGGAAATACAACGCCAACTCCTAATTATACTTATGAAGTAAATTTCAATGGAAGCGGTTATGTAGCAGCTACTAATCCATATACCGCTACTTCAGCCGGAAATTATGTATTTAGAATAACAGATGCCAATAATGCAACATTAGTATGTCAAACCACAACTAGTTTTGATTTAGATCCAATACCAACAACTGTATTTACAACAACCGAAACGAATGTAAGTTGTAATACAGGTTCTGACGGAACAATCACGGTGAATGTAACTTCAGGATTTGGTCCTTATAAATACAGTTTAGACGGAGGGGTTAGTGAAACAACAAACAATTTCTTTTCTGGTTTAGCGGCAGGTAACTATGTTGTAACTGTTCGTGATGCTAAGAACTGTACTTTGGCTTCGTCTCCAATTACAATCACCGAACCAACTCCATTAAGTGCAAGTTCTACATTAACCACAGCCTTAACTTGTGGCTCTGGAAATGCCACTCAGGCAGCAACAGTAACCGTAACCGGAATTAACGGAACAGCCCCTTATCAATACAGTTTTGACGGAGGAATAAATTATTCTTCTACCAATACTTATCAATCTTATACAGGGACAATATTTGATGTCTATGTAAAAGATGCAAAAGGTTGTATTTTCACCTTAACCGATGGAGTTAATATTACGCCCTTAAATCCGCCAACAAATATAGACTTTAGCGGAACTCCTGTTTATTGTACACCTGCTTCCAATCAAACAAGTACAGTAACACTTACAACAACAAACGGAGTATTGCCTTTAAGCTATGTAATTGTATTCCCGGTTAGTGCCACAAGCAACACAAGCGGTGCTGTAAGTAGAATCTTTACAGGTTTAACACCAGGAACCTATTTATTCCAGGTAACAGATGCAAATGGCTGTACTTATAAAGAAACCTATACCGTAAATCCGGTAACTAATATTACGGTTGCTGGTCAGGTAACTAGTGATATTACTTGTTTTGGAGCAGCAAATGGAGTTGCCCGATTTAATGTAGCTGACTTTGCAGGAAATTACAACTATGTATTCGATGCCTCACCTATAGTTTTAGGTGTAAATAATGCCCAATTAACATTTAGTAATTTAGCACCTGGGAATCATACATTAAATGTGACCGATGCTATTACGGGTTGTACAAACACAGCATCGGTAACTATAAATCAGCCAACTGCCGCACTTGATTTTACGTCTACAGCTACAAACATTAATAATTGTAATAATGATAATTCCAATGTAACAATAATAGCTACAGGCGGAACAATGCCATACAAATACGCTATTGCAAGAGCATCTGATCCTACTCCAACAACTTTTGTTACAAGTAACCAATTAGTTGTAGACACCAATAATGGAGTCGATATGAATTGGATTGTGTATGTTACAGATGCGAATAGTTGTCCAGTAAACAAACCACAAACTATAGCATTGGATGCTAATCCGACTATTAGCAGTGTAGCAGCTACACAATGTCCAAGTCCAACGGGAACTTATGATATCACAGTAACAGCTAATGGATTTAGTTCTGCATTAAGATACAGTATAGATGGTGTTAGTTTCCAAACTAGCAATGTTATTACTGTAAATGCAGCAGGCACCTATAATGTTACCGTTCGAGATGCTAATGGATGTATTTCTACAGCAACCCCAATAACTATTTTACAGCCGTTAACATTAACAGCTTTAATTACTAAGGTTCCTACCTGCAACGGTTCTGATGGTGAAGTTACTTTAACTGCCACTGGTGGAACAATTCCATCAAGTTATGAATACAGTAAAGATGGATTGACCTATGTGCCTGCCAATGTATTTACAGCTTTAGCACCAAATACTTATACGTTTTACGTAAGAGATACAGGAACAAATTGTGTAAAAAGTATAAATTTCACAATTGAGCCGGCAACTCCAATTACTGGTTTTACTTTGACCCCAACTCCTGTTAGTTGTAACGCTGGAAGCGATGGTAGCATTACAGTTACTTTGGCTACACCGGCTCCGGGAGTAAATGACAATCCGGTCTATATGTACAGTCTTTCTGGTAGCGCAGTAAGACCTGCCCAAACCTCTAATATTTTTAGTGGTTTGCTGGCAGGAAATTATACTGTGACAGTAACTTCGGCCAGAGGTTGTACCGATTCTAAACCGATAACAGTAAGCGAACCTGCAATTATTACAGTACCGGCACCAACAGTTGCTGAATTTGCCTGTAATTCAGGTTCGAATGCCATGAACTTTGCTACGATTACCGTAACGGGTGTAACGGGAGGTTCAGGAGTGTACAGTTATGAATTTATAAAAGGAGGAAGCAGGGTTCAATTTGGCACTAACAATGTATATAAAGAAGCCAACTTACTTGGAGGAAGCTACACGGTGAATGTTTATGATAGTAAAGGTTGTATCGGTAGTGCTCCGGCAACCATTACTATTGTACCTTTTATCGCTTTAGATAAAATTAATGTGGCTGTAAACAATGCTATTACTTGTACGAATTTAGAAAACATTACCGTTTCAGCAAGCAGTATCGGAGGAACACTAACAAATTTACAATATACTTTGGTAGACAAAAATGCTACAACCGGAGTAACGGGAGCGGTATATCCAAGTCAAACAAATCTAACAGGAGTATTCACAGGATTGCCGGTAGCTAATTACTTAATCACTGTGAAAAACTTGGATACTAATTGCGAAATTCAAGGTGTACATTATGTTTCTGAACCTAATACATTCGATCTTACTATTGACACTATTGTTGATGTAACTTGTTTTGGAGGAACTAACGGTAGTGCCAATGTCACAATTGTAGATAAAACTATAACGGCTACGAATCCAAATCAAGCAGGAGCATTTAGTTATACTGTTACAGGTCCGGTTGCAAGTAGCGGTAGTTCAGCAACAGCAGGACCACTTACTTTGACTAATTTGGCAGCAGGTACTTATACTATTACGGCCACCTTAACGAATAGTCCGTTTTGTCAGGTTTCTAAAGCCTTTACAATTAACCAACCTACGGCAACGCTAAAAATCAGCGAGACTCATACTCAAATCACTTGTATTCCTGGTAATGACGGTACAATTTCAGCTTCTGCAACTGGAGGATGGCCTGGAGGATATCAATTCGAATTATCAGGAGCTGTAAATGTAGCTTACTCAGCTCAATCAAATTTCACTAATTTGTCAGCTGGTCTTTATACTATTAGAGTTAAAGACTCTAAAGGTTGTGTTGATCAGATTCAGGTAACTTTAACCAATCCAACTCCGATTGCAGCAACAGTAACTCCAAATACTACTCTTTTATCTTGTTTTGGAGATAAAAATGCAAGCATAACAACAACTAATGTAACTGGCGGACAAGGAAGTAATTATTCTTATATTCTGAATACTGTTTTACCTAGTCCAGCTTCATCAGGACCGCAATTGTCACCAATATTCAATGGTTTAGGAGCGGGAACTTATACTATAACGGTGAAAGACGGTTACAATTGTAGTTTCACTTCTACCAATATTGTCATTACAGAACCTACTGTTGTAAAAGCAAATTTAGTGGTAGCCTCAACACAAACCTGTCAAACCCAAACGCGATTAACATTGACGGCCAGTGGCGGAACAGCACCTTATAGCTATAGTGATACTGCAAACTTTGTTACAAGCACTGCTATGGCAGGAAATTCTACAACTTTTTCCGTACCGGTAGGTACTTACCGTTACTATGTAAGAGATGCTAATGGTTGTACTAGTGTGGTTTCAAATAACATTAAAATTGATCCACTTCCTGCTTTGGTAATTAATTTAGATAAAACAAATGCTTTTATCAATTGTAAAGGAGATAATTCAGGTGATATCGTGGCAACTGCTCAGGGAGGACTTGGTAATTATGTTTACAGTTTATTGGACGGAGCAGGAAATCCTGTGTCTCCTACTCCAACCCAATTAAGTCCGGGCAATTTTACAGAGTTGTTTGCAGGCAATTATATGGTAAAAGTAACCAGTGGAGACTGTACAACGACATCGGCTTTGATTAGCATTACTGAGCCAACAGCGCCATTAGTAGCACCATATACCACTAAAAATGTGAAATGTAATGGGGCAAAGAATGGAGAAATTGTAATTAATGCTTCCGGAGGAACAGGAACAATCCAGTATGCTATTTCGCCAAACCTGAATCAATTCTACAATACAAACACTTTTACTAATCTTGCCCCTGGAAATTATGATGTGATTGTTCAGGATAAATTGGGATGTTACATAAAAATTAATTTCACTATAACAGAACCTGGCTTACTATCAGCCAGCACGGTTCCTCTTTCTATAATCCCGGAAATATGTTCAGGAGACAAAGACGGGGCATTTAGCATTACTATTGCCGGAGGTACTGCCCCTTATAGTGTGAGTTTAGACAATATCAACGGTACTTACACTACTGGTACTTTGACTCAAACAGATTTTGACTTTACAGGATTAACAGGTGGAAATCATGTGGTTTATATTCGTGATGCTGCTGGTTGTACTACAGATTGGTCAGTTCCTTTGCCTGAATCCATCAACATGAGCCCGGTTGCAGTTGTTACTTACGACTGTGTCAACAATGCCGCTGCAAATTTGATTACAGTTACAGTCGATTCCAGCATTACAAATCCTGCCGATGTGGATTATTCATTAGACGGAGGAACTTATCAGGTTGGAAATACTTTTACAAATGTTCCGGCGGGAACACATTTTGTAAGAACAAGACATACCAATGGTTGTGAGCAACAAACAGCGAATTTTAATGTTGTACAAATAGATCCATTAACACTGGTTCTAAGCGATGGCGGATTAAATGAAATCGTAGCAACGGCTACCGGCGGTGGCGGAAACTACCAATATACTCTTAACGGAGAATCCTATGGTGACACCCACAATTTCATTATATACAAATCCGGTAATTACACCGTTACTGTTACAGACACCAATGGTTGTGTTGCTTCGGCTACCAGATATTTTGAATATATCGATGTATGTATTCCTAATCATTTTACTCCTAACGGCGATGGAGTTCAGGATGGCTGGGCACCCGGATGTACCATTAACTATAAAGATTTGACCTTCGATATCTTTGACAGATACGGACGAAAAGTAGCCAGCTACCGCCTGGGTCAATATTGGGATGGAAAATACAACGGATCCGAACTTCCTACCGGAGATTATTGGTATGTTATAAAACTCAATGATCCAAAAGACAATCGGGAGTTTGTAGGTCATTTTACACTTTACAGATAAATCAATTAACGAAATAATGCTTTCCCCCAAATGAGAATTATTCGAATGAAAAAAATAATAATCCCCTTTCTACTCTTGATCATGACTTCGGGTTATGGTCAGGAGTTAAACTTACCCGTTTTTACCCAGTATTTAGCGGATAACCATTTTGTGGTTTCACCAACATTTGCAGGAATCGGGGATAATCTTAAAATCAGGGCCAATGGACTGAGCCAATGGGTGGGAATCAAAGATGCTCCACAAAATCAATCGGTATATGCCGATTTTAGAATAGCCGATCGTTCGGGAGTGGGTATTTCTTTATACAATGACAAAAACGGATACACGAGACAAACCGGAATGAAAGTCTCATTTGCACAGCATTTAATTCTGGATTATTACTCCAAACAATATTTATCTATGGGGCTTTCGTACAATATCAATAATTTTAAAATTGACATCGACGAATTCAACACCACTTATGAAATTCCTGTTTTAGATCCAAGCATTACCAATAACCGTTTTGTTTCTAACAACAACTTTGATGTGGGTTTACTGTATCGAAATAAAGAATTTTATTTGAGTTTGAATGCTAATAATATTCTAAAGAAAAACATTGATAAATTCACCGGAATTGAGCCTATTTTACTTCAAAATTACCAGCTTTATACGGGTTATACTTTTAGAAGCCCGAATAACAACAGAGTCGAGATTGAACCGTCGGCATTTTTCCAATATTTTGCCAGTGATGGTCGTTCCAGTACCGATGTAAATATCAAATACCGCAAATTCAACAGATACGAAGATTACTATTGGGCTGGCTTTTCATATCGTTTTCTTAATGATCAATTTTTTAAACCGTTAAATGTGGGGCCTATGATGGGATTTAAAAAAGCTAATTTTTATTTTGGATACTCTTATCAATTAACGCTGAATCAACTGGCTGCATTTAATTCGGGAACTCATGTCATAACCATCGGATTGGATTTTCTGGCCGGGATTAGTAATTGTCCGTGTACACAGGGACCAGTACATGACTAAAAAACAAAATTATTTAATAAAAAATAGATTATTTGTTGATTTACAACGTTTTCGTTGTCATAAATTGCTTTTTTTTGATTTTTTCAAATTTATTAATAGTCTAAAAGTTCTATATTTGTTTCACTTTCAAAAAAATAAACTAAAAATAATACCTAAATGAAGACTTTAAACGATTTTAATTTCGCTAACAAAAAAGCAATCATACGCGTTGATTTTAACGTGCCATTGGACGAAAATTTTAATGTTACAGATACTACACGTATCGAAGCTGCAAAACCTACTATTGATAAAATTCTTGCCGATGGCGGAAGCGTAATCTTAATGTCGCACTTAGGTCGTCCAAAAGGAGCTGAAGATAAATATTCATTAAAACATATCTTAAAAACAGCCAGCGAAATCCTTGGAGTTACTGTAAAATTTGCTACTAACTGTGTAGGTGAAGAAGCAAAATCAGCTGCTGCAGATTTAAAAGCCGGTGAAGTTTTATTATTAGAAAATTTACGTTTTCATGCTGAAGAAGAAGCTGGAGATGTTGCATTTGCAAAAGAATTAGCTTCATTAGGAGATATCTATGTAAACGATGCTTTTGGAACTGCTCACAGAGCTCATGCTTCAACTACTATTATTGCTCAATTTTTCCCAGAGCACAAATGTTTCGGTACATTGCTAGCTAAAGAAATTGAAAGCATCGATAAAGTATTAAAAAACAGCGAAAAACCGGTAATTGCAATTCTTGGAGGTTCTAAAGTATCTTCTAAAATCACGGTTATCGAAAATATCCTTGACAAAGTAGACCACATGATTCTTGGTGGTGGAATGACTTTTACTTTTGTGAAAGCACAAGGAGGAAAAATTGGAAATTCTATTTGCGAAGATGACAAACAGGATTTAGCACTTGAAATTTTAAGAAAAGCAAAAGAAAAAGGAGTACAAATTCACATTCCTGTAGACGTTGTAGCTGGAGATGATTTCTCTAATAATGCAAACACTCAGGTTGTTGATGTAACAAATATTCCTGATGGATGGGAAGGCATGGATGCTGGTCCAAAATCATTAGAAAATTTCAAAAAAGTTATCTTAGAATCAAAAACAATACTTTGGAATGGCCCATTAGGAGTTTTTGAAATGGAAACATTTTCTAAAGGAACTATTGCTTTAGGTAACTATATTGCAGAGGCAACTGAAAACGGCGCTTTCTCTCTTGTAGGAGGTGGAGACTCGGTTGCAGCAGTAAAACAATTTGGTTTTGAAGACAAAATGAGTTACGTTTCTACAGGCGGAGGAGCTATGTTAGAGATGCTGGAAGGTAGGACTTTGCCTGGAATTGCAGCTATTTTAGACTAAATATCACAATTTTAACAATTTTTATTGATTTTTTTAGTTGCAACCTATTAAGTTTGCATAAATGATTTTGTAATCATTTAAAATTAAGCACGTTGACAAATAAAAAATATGAATATAAACAAAATCACCTTATCATTTTTTCTATTATTAACAGTTCCCTTGTTTTCGCAGGAAGTTGCCGAAAGCAAGGGAACTGCTGTAATAGAATCTAAGGTTTCCTATCTGGATTCTATAAAACGCAGCTTTGTTAATGACGACATGGCTAGTTGTGTAGACAGCTTGTGGACAAAAGAGCTGACCGATTTAGATTTGTACAATGACATCACTAAGGATATTCAAACCATCAACACTGATGAAAAAGTGGAGTATGAATTACCTACTGAGTTGTTAAAATCCAGGCTCGAAGCCATGAATGCTAAATCACCATTTAACATTCAGTACAATCAGGGATTAGAAAACATCATCAAATCTTTTTTAAAGAATCGAAAAAAATCCTTTGAACGTTTAATGTCAATTTCAGAGTATTATTTCCCGATGTTTGAAGAGGTTTTTGCCAAGAACAACATCCCTTTAGAGATAAAATACCTGGCAATTGTAGAATCGGCATTGAATCCAAAAGCAGTTTCCAGAGTGGGCGCTACCGGACTTTGGCAGTTTATGTACCAAACAGGAAAACAATACAATCTAAAAATAGATTCCTATATTGACGAACGCAGCGACCCTTTGAAAGCTACCGCTGCTGCTGCGCAATACATGTCAAATATGTTTAATATTTTTGGCGATTGGGAATTAGTATTAGCCTCTTACAATTCAGGTCCGGGTAACGTTTCAAAAGCCATTAGAAGATCAGGTGGTCAACAAAATTTTTGGAGCATTAAACAAAATCTTCCAAAAGAAACCCAGGGTTATGTGCCGGCTTTCTTAGCTACTATGTATCTGTACGAATATCGTAAAGAGCATGGAATCAAACCAAACAAAGCGGTCGTACAACATTTTGCAACCGATACGGTAATGATTAAAAAACAGATGTCGTTCAAACAGATTTCTGATTTATTAGATATGCCTGTCTCGCAACTGCAATTGCTAAATCCTTCGTACAAACTCAATGTAATTCCTAATTATACTGACGAAAGTCATTATCTGCGATTACCAAAAGATAAAATGGGCGTATTTGTATCGAATGAAGATAAAATCTATGCTTACATTCAACACGAATCAGAGCTTAAAAACAATAATCCTTTTATCAAAAACGCGACTACTACAGCTGTTGCTGCTGCAGTCGAAAAGCCTTCTTACCCAGCCGGCAGTACTACTCAGTATTACAAAGTAAAGCAAGGCGACAATTTGAGCAGCATTGCCAGCCAATACAATGTTAGTATTGACGAGTTGAAAAAATGGAATAAATTAAAAAGCAATAGTGTTTCCTACGGAAAAATTCTAACGATTATAGCCGTTGAAACAAATACTAATACTGCTGTTGCTGCAACAAACAAGGTTGAAAAAATAAAAAGAGAAGTTAAAAAAGACAGCATAATTGCTAATACTAAAACTTCAAATTATATTGTTCAAAGAGGCGATAACCTAAGTGATATTGCCGAGCAAAATAACGTAACTGTTGCTCAACTTAAAGAATGGAATAAACTTTCAGGAAATGTTATCCAGGCAGGTACCAGCTTACAAGTAAGCGAAAAAGAAATCGAAGTTAAAGAAGCAGTTGCCGCAACTCCTGAACTTAAAAACATTGAATACACGGTTCAAAAAGGAGATAATCTAGGTAACATCGCTAAAAAATTCGGAACTGCAATTGCTGATTTAAAAGAATGGAATCACTTAGCCGACAATAACATTGCCTTAGGTAAAACATTAATTGTGGCTAAAAACGAAATTGCCATCAATACCTCAAAAGCTACTGCAGCTTCTTTTAAGAAAACTAAAATAGACAGCGCTTCGTTGCAACAAGATTATTTAGTAAAAAAAGGAGACTCTTTGTTTAGTATTGCTAAAAAATCGGGAGTAACTGTTTCTGATATTAAGAAATGGAACGACATTAATAACGAGGACATCAAACCGGGAATGAAATTAAAAATAGGGGGATAAATCCACCTTCAATCCATATTAAAAAAGGCTTTATTTCTTTAGAAATAAAGCCTTTTTTAATTTTATTGCCCTAAAATCTTATTTTTATCTCACTTTTTTAAAAAATGGAACGATATTAGCTAAGTAAATTATTATATTAACAACAATTTCAGTCCTAATCGGTACAAAATGAATAAAATCCATTTTATATTGCTTTTCGTTTCCATCTTTTTCATTTCCTGTAAACAGGAAGAAATTAATCCTCGAAAAACCAATGGAAAAATCAATAGCATTTCGGTGATTATTGACGATTTGCTTTGGAATGGAGAAATTGGCGACAGCATCCGAAATAAATTTGCTTCACCCGTAATTGGACTACCACAGGAAGAACCCCTTTTTACCATCAATCAATATCCCGTGAAATTGATGGAGGGTTTTATGACCGATAGCCGAAACATCATTGTTATTAAAAAAGACACTAAAGAAGATTTTAAAATAGAAAAAAATAAAATTGCGATACCTCAAAATGTGTTCTACATTTCCGGAAAAACAGCAGATGATATTCTGTGCCTAATTCAAACACATGCAGCCGAAATCATCAAAATCATGCATCAAACGGAGATTGAAGAATGCCAACGCATTAACAGAAAATCACTTTTGAGTTCAAAAATTTTCAAAGACAGTTTCAACATCAAAATTGAAATGCCTTCTAACTACGAATTAATGCTTCACAAAGAGAATTTTGTATGGTTTAAAAAGGAAATCATCAGTGGAAACAACAGCATCTTAATTTATCAGGTTCCATTAAACACCATTGAAACTAAAAAAGACAAAGTATCCGGTATCATCCAAATGCGCGATTCTATTGGAAGACTGTATATTCACGGCAAGGAATTAGACACTGATATGGTTACTGAAGAAGCCTATGCTCCTTATTTTTCAAACATAGTTCTGGATTACAAAAAAGCCTACGAAACTAAAGGAACCTGGGAATTGAAAAACGATTTCATGTCGGGGCCATTTATCAATTATGCAATTGTTGACAAAGACAACGAACGCGTAATCGTTTTAGAGGGTTTTTGCTATTCTCCTTCAAAAGAAAAGAGAGATTTGATGTTAGAGCTCGAGGCAATAATAAAATCGGTTAAAATCGATAAAAAACCAATCCCTAAGGAAACTTCGAAAATTCTGGCAATGTTTACAAAGTAGAAGCTAAATCTTTGTAATGAGGAATTCTACTCTTCGGTCAAATTCATCTCCCCTGCCTAAAGGAAATTGATTTCCCAAACCCTTATATATCATTCTTAAACTACTCACTTTTTTAGAAATCAAATACCTAAAAACACTTTTGGCACGGTTTAAAGAAAGCTTTCTTTCATTAGTTGCCCGGTCTATAGCGTCTTTGTAATCATCAGGAGTACAACACACATGACCGCGAATCTCGAATTCAATATTTTTATTTTTCAAAAGAATTGCCGCAATTCTGTCCAATTCCTTTAGAGAAGCCTGAGTAAGCCGACTGCTTCCTAATTCAAAAAAAATATTCTCCAAATAAATGCGATCCCCCACTTCATGCCTGTCCTGAAAAGAAGTGTAAATTCCCTTTCCAAAACTGTTTTTCTTTACAATCAACAAATCTACACGCCTGTTTTTAGAACGAATATCTTCTAAACTACCTCCTGAATATTCATCCAAAAGCACCCTTCCTTTTCCCTCGATAATTACAATTTTGCTCTTTTTGAAACCATTGCTTAGCAAAATACTTTTGACAGCATTCACCCTTTTTTCAGATAATTTCAAATTATAATCGTCAGTACCACGATCATCACAATAACCATAAATCTGAACAGATTCAACCAATGCCGTATCAATTTTACAAATAAAATCTTCCAGCATTTGTCTCTGAACTGCATCAACACTAAACTTATTAAATTCAAAATACGCAGTTCCAATCTTTTTTTCCTGAGCCCATAATGACCCAAAAGAAAAAAAGACAGCTATTACAATAGACTTCAGCATTAGATTTTTAAGATATTCTTATAGGCCGCGCTGTCGTTCAGGATACTCACCGCTTTTTTTATTTCCGAATTGGATTTCATATAATATTCATAAAAACCTTCCTGATATTGGTAGCGTTTTATAATCTCCTCTAAAATCAAATCCTTAATTTCTTCCTGATGATTATCTAACTGATCAGCTTCACTTTTTTGAACTGCAGCCAAAAGCTGTTTGTATTCGTTAATAATAGCGCCATCAATAGCTTCTTTTTTAGCAATAGCCAAAGTTGTTTTCAAAGCTTCTTCAGTCTCTGTATCAAATGATATTTTTTGTGTTTTCAAAAACTGTTTGAAATCCTGAAAATCAGTATTCGTAAAATTCGGAATTTGATTTCCTAAGTTTGGATTTTTATAATAATAAGCCGTGGCATAATTAAAAATCCCATCGTTTTTGATTAAAGCATTCGCAATCACACTTGTTTTTGATTCTTCCAGTTGCACATCCGGCAAAATCCCTCCTCCGTCATAAACCGTTCTGCCTTTGCGGGTTTTAAACGAATTATAATTGGTCGCCTGTGTCCGTGTAGCCAATCCGTTTTTATCTTTATGAGCATAATCCAAAGCCTGAATGCATCTTCCCGAAGGCGTAAAATATCTGGAAATGGTCACTTTTAATTGGGTATTATAAGTCAAATCAATTGGTTTTTGAACCAAGCCTTTTCCAAAACTTCTGCTTCCTACAATCACCGCACGATCTAAATCCTGTAAAGCTCCTGAAACAATTTCTGATGCCGAAGCACTTTTATCATTCACAATAATAACTAACGGAATCTCCAAATCTACAGGATCAAAAGCCGTTTTATATGTATTGTTGTGTTTTTCGTTGATGGATTTAGTAGTTACAATAACTTCGTTTTTCGGAACAAATAAATTACAGATATTGATAGCTTCACCTAAAAGTCCGCCCGGGTTGTTTCTTAAATCCAAAACAATACGTTCAGCGCCTTGCTTTTTCAGTTCCAATAAAGCTTCTTTAGTTTCATTCGATGCTTTTTTGTTAAAATGACTTAAAACGATATACCCTGTTTTTGCATCAATTTTTGAGAAAAAAGGAACCGATTTTATTTCGACCTCATCAAGCACAATTTGAGTTGAATTTGTTTTCCCCTGACGAATATATCGAATATCGATTTTGGTGTTTTTAGCTCCTTTCAGTAATTGCGAAGCATCATCTTTAAAATCAGCCATTAACACATCGCCAATTTGAATAATTTCATCTCCGGCTTTAAATCCCGCTTTATCAGCTGGGAAATTTTTATAGACTTCACGGAGAATTAATTTCCCCGATTTTTGAGTAATCAAAGCACCAATTCCGGTATATTCTCCCGTATTGTTGATTTTAAATTTTAATACATCCTGCTCATTAAAATACACAGTATACGGATCTAAACTAGCCAACATTCCTTTTATGGCAGAATCCATTAATTCACCCGGATTGGTTTCATCAACATAATTAGTGTTCAGCTCTTTAAAAAGAGTCGTGAAAATTTCCAATTGCTTGGCAATCTCAAAAAAATCATCTTTAAAACTCACTCCAACATATAAAAATGCAGAAGCAACTATTGGAATCAGGTATCTTTTTTGTAAAAGGCGAATCATGATAATGGATATATTATTGAATACTAAAGTAGGAATAAATCATCAATAATAAAACTGACAACAAAGTTGATTATTTTCCAGACTCATCTTCCTTTTCAGAAGACTCTTTTTTCGTATTTTGAGCTACAAATTTTTCAAACAACTGAATGGTTTTGGTATTAATTTCTTCGTAAGACAAGCGATCTTTTGTTTGATAAAAAAACATAAATGCGTACGGTTTGTCTAAATTATCAAGTAGAATGTGTTTGTTCAATCGGTAGGTTTCGCGGAGAATTCTTTTAAACCTGTTTCTGTCAACCGCTTTTTTGAAGTTTTTCTTAGAAACCGAAACGCCCATTTTAATTTTCTCATTCTCCGCTAAAGAACCCGAATGATAAACCAGACGCAAAGGATATTTTGAAACCGATTTACCTTCAGAGAACAACAATCCAATGCTGATTTTACTTTTTAGTTTTTCGTTTTTTGGATAGTTAAAGCTCATTTGTAAGGATAAATACATTTTATTTAGGGAACAAAGGTACAATTTAACACTAAACCTATTATTATTTAGGAATTAAATAGCACTAAAAAATTATTTCTTACTTTTGCAGCTAATTTTTTAAGAATGCAAAAACTTATTTCGTATCCCATATCCGTAATTTATTATTTGTGTTTTGGACTTACGTTAGTAATTTTCCATCCTATTCAGTGGATTTGCTTAAATGTTTTTGGTTACGAAGCCCATAAAAAAAGTGTGGATTACCTTAACTTTTTTTTATTAAAATGCACTAACTTAGTAGGAACGACTTATAAATTCGAAAACAGAGACAACATCCCTGAAGGAGTTCCGTTAATTTTTGTAGCTAACCATCAGAGTATGTATGATATAGTAGCTATGATTTGGTATCTGCGAAAATATCATTGTAAATTTGTAAGCAAAAAAGAGTTAGGCAAAGGAATCCCAAGCGTTTCTTATAATTTAAGACACGGCGGCGGAGCTTTAATTGACAGAAGTAATCCCAAACAGGCGCTTCCTGAACTTAAAAAACTATCAGAATATATCGAGAAAAACACGCGTTCAGCAGTAATTTTTCCTGAAGGAACAAGAAGCAAAACGGGGAAACCAAAGGAATTCGCCCAAACGGGATTAAAAATATTGTGCAAAAGTGCCCCTTCGGCTTATATTGTTCCAGTGAGTATCAATAATTCGTGGAAAATGGTAAAATTTGGTTTTTTCCCAGTTGGTTTAGGAAATCATCTTACCTTTGTAGTTCATAAACCTTTAAAAGTGAGTGAATTTAATTTTCCTGAATTAATGGAAATGACGGAAAATGCAGTAGTAAAAGGAATACAATTTTAATATATATAAATAAAATGTCTATAAAAAACATTCGATTAGAAGTTATGCAGTTTTTGGAAAAAAACGTGACTGGCTATATGGATCAGTATTTGATTCCTGTGGAGCAAATATGGCAGCCGTCTGATTTTTTACCAAATTCTGAGGGAGATAATTTCTTAGAAGAAGTAAAAGAGTTACGCGAAATATCAAAGGATTTGCCTTATGATTTTTGGGTAGCAATGGTGGGTGATATGATTACCGAAGAAGCGCTTCCTACATATGAAAACTGGTTAATGGAAGTGGAAGGAGTGGATAACGAAGGAAGAAACGGATGGTCAGCCTGGGTACGTCAATGGACAGGTGAAGAAAACCGTCATGGTGATTTATTGAACAAATACCTGTATTTATCAGGTCGTGTAAACATGCGCGAAGTAGAAATGACTACACAGCACCTTATCAATGACGGATTCGACATTGGTACAGGAAGAGATCCTTATAAAAACTTTGTTTACACCAGTTTCCAGGAATTAGCAACCTATGTTTCTCACAACAGAGTTTCGCAATTAGCTAAAAGTTACGGCGATAAAAAACTGTCTAAAATGTGTAAGATGATTGCCGGAGACGAAATGCGTCATCACCATGCTTACAGCCATTTTGTGAGTGAAATTTTCAAAGTAGATCCTAGCGAAATGATGCTTGCTTTTCAATACATGATGAAAGCAAAAATTGTAATGCCTGCTCATTTCCTGAGAGAATCAGGTCAAAAAATCAGTTCTGCATTCGAATTATTTTCTGATTCAGCACAACGTATTGGAGTTTATACTGCCAATGATTATGTGGAGATTATGCAAAAATTAATCGAGAAATGGGAAATCGAAAAAATTGGCGGTTTAACTGACGAAGCCGAAAAAGCCCGTGATTATCTAATGAAATTACCGGCAAGAATGGCGCGAATTTCAGAAAGATTAGTAATTCCTAAAGAATCTCATATTTTCAAATGGGTAGAACCGGCGAGACTTTAAAATTTTAGATTTCAGAATGCAGATTTCAGATTTTTGAAATTGTCATTCATTTAAGAATATTAACAGGCTGATTTTTGAGGTTTAAACTTTAAAAATCAGCTTTTTTTATACCGCATTTTATGAGTACAGATTTAATAAATAACACCATCCTTTTTGTAAAACAACAATTAAAAAATGCCGAAGGCGGTCATGACTGGTTTCATATCGAAAGAGTGTATAAAAATGCGGTATTAATTGCCAAAGAAGAAAACTGCAATTTACAAATTGTACAACTTGGCGCTTTACTTCATGATATTGCCGACAGTAAATTTCACAATGGCGACGAATCTGTGGGGCCAAAAGTAGCACGGGAATTTCTGGAATCTCAAAATGTAACTGAAGAAATTATCATTCATGTTATCAATATCATCGAAAACATTTCCTTTAAAGGCGGTAATTTCGAAAAAAACTTCTCTTCAATAGAACTAGACATTGTTCAGGATGCGGATCGTTTAGACGCCATAGGAGCCATTGGAATTGCCAGGGCATTCAATTACGGAGGATTTAAAAACAGAGCGCTCTATGATCCTAAAATTGCGCCAAACACTAACATGAATACTGAAGAATACAAAAACAGTCAGGCGCCAACGATTAATCATTTTTACGAAAAATTATTGCTGCTCAAAGACAAAATGAATACCCCAACCGGAAAACAAATTGCCCAAGAAAGACACCGTTACATGGAAGGATTTCTGGCACAATTTTATGCCGAATGGGAAGGAGAAAAATAAGTCCGCAGTATTAAGTGTTCAGAAAACAGTATGTCTTAAAAAACACAAATAATATATCACCTTAAATCCCTAAAAGACTGTTTTTCTTAATTATAGCCATTTGGCCTATATTAACATTTTTTTATGAACAACTACTTGCTGATATAAATTTCTAAATTTAGATTTGCAACATTAATGAAGAAAGCAATACAACACATTATCTCTTTATGTATGCTGCTGTTATTTAGCAACAGTTCTTTATTTACCCACACAATAACAAAAAAGGCTTTGTTAGCTAGTTCACTAGAAACTATTTCAAAAGAAACCACTAATCAAACTACTGTATCAGGCATAGCATTAGCAACTTATCATAAAAAAGGAATCCTTAGTTCTGATAACGAAGAAGAAGATTCAGAAACTATGGCTCCAAAAAAGTCTGTAGAAAAACAATCTTACCAACTTTATTTTTTAAAACAGCAGGCGGTATCCGTTTTTATATATTACATCAAAAAAACTCAGGCTTACTACAAAGAGTCTTCCTACCTACCCTCCCGTAATTCACTTTACATTATATTCGAGGTTTTCCGAATTTGATTCCAACTTTTTAAACAAAACACATTAGCATTTGTTTGCTTACACCCTATTTCTCATCTCAGTTTTAATTGAGATGAGCTAAATAAGGTGCATAGGTCGTTGTTTTATTATTTCGACTTAAAATTTTATCCCATTGTTTTAAAAAGTTAAAGAATATCATGAAAAAAAATGCAATTTTCATAGGTCTTATGGCCGCATTATGCACTATTGGCTGTAACTCACATAAAGAAGAAAAAAAAGAAGAAACAACATTCAATGTTACTAATCCTGTAGCAATGGATACTTCAATTGTCAAAGAATATGTATGTCAAATCCACTCTATTCAACATATTGAAGTAAGAGCACTTGAAAAAGGCTACCTTCAGAAAATCTACGTAGATGAAGGACAAAAAGTAAAAAAAGGACAAGCCTTGTTCGAAATTATGCCGAAAGTTTATCAGGCTGAATTGGAAAAAGCAAAAGCAGAAGGAAATTCAGCTTCGATAGAATACAAAAACACTAAACTTCTTGCCGATAGCAAAGTAGTTTCCCAAAACGAATTGGCCCTTTCTAAAGCCAAATTGGACAAAGCTAATGCTGAAATAAACTTAGCGGCAACCCATCTTGGTTTTACAAACATAAAAGCCTCTTTTGATGGCATTATAGATCATTTAATGGCAAGAGAAGGTAGTATGCTCGAAGAAGGTGAATTATTAACCTCTCTTTCCAATAACAGCAAAATGTGGGTTTACTTTAATGTTCCTGAAGCGGAGTATCTGAATTACATCATGAGTACCAATAAAGATAAGAAGCAAAAAGTGAATTTGCGCATGGCCAACAATATGGTATTCAATCAATCAGGCATTGTAGAAACTATTGAAGGAGAATTCAACAACGAAACAGGTAATATTGCCTTTAGAGCTACATTCCCTAACCCTCAAGGTATTTTAAGACATGGGGAAACAGGAACCATCCTGATGACTGTTCCCTTGAAAAACGTACTTATCATTCCACAAAAAACAACTTTTGAAGTCTTAGACAAACGCTATGTTTTTGTAATCGATAAAAACGGAGTGGTAAGACAAAGAGAAATTACTATTGGAGCCACTTTGGAAAATCTTTTTGTAGTGAAAAAAGGATTGGATGTAAACGATCATATTTTATTAAACGGATTACGATTGGTTAAAAACAATCAGAAAGTGAAATTTAATATTGAAAACCCTAAAAAGGTATTGAATACTCTTAATGTTTACGCCGAGTAAAAAACCCTTTAAATAACAACAAAATGTTTAAAAAATTTATTCAAAGACCGGTCTTAGCGATTGTTATTTCGGTCATTATTGTATTTATGGGGTTGCTTGCCATCAAACAATTACCCATTTCACAATTTCCGGAAATTGCACCAACTACCGTAAACATCTTTATCGCCTATCCGGGTTCAAGTTCAGATGTATTGGTAAAATCAACTTTAATTCCGCTGGAAACAGCAATTAACGGAGTTCCGGGAATGCGTTACATAGCCTCCGATGCTACCAGCGCCGGAGAAGGAACCATTCGTGTTATTTTTGAACCCGGGACCGACCCCAACGTCGCGGTCATCCGGGTAAAAACCAGAGTCGATCAGGTAATGCCTTTGTTACCGGATTTGGTGCAACGTGAAGGAGTTATCATTACGCCTGTTCAGCCAAGTATGTTGATGTACGTTGATTTGTATAGCAAAAAAGGACATGATGTAGATGAGAAATTTCTATACAATTATGCTTATACAAACATGCTTCGCGAAATACAACGTATCAACGGAATTGCCAGTGCACAAATCCTGGGTAGCCGTAAATATGCTATGCGTATTTGGCTGAAACCAGACAGAATGCGTGCTTACAATATTTCTGCAGAGGAAGTAATGAAAGCCATGCAGGAACAAAGTATTTTAGCAAGACCCGGAAGACTTGGACAAAGTTCTGGAGTAAAATCACAATCACTCGAATATGTATTGACATACAGGGACCGATTTAGTAACCCTCAGGAATACAAAGACGTAATTATACGAGCCAATTCTAATGGTGAAGAAATAAAATTAGGCGATATTGCCAATGTAGAATTAGGAAGTGAATTTTACGACATCTACGACAATTTAGATGGTAAACCATCGGCTTCTATCGTTTTAAAACAAACGCTGGGAACTAATGGTAGTGATGTGATAAAGGCTGTAAAAGCCAAATTGAAAGAACTGGAAAAAGATTTACCTCCGGGTGTTGGCTACAAAATCAGTTATGACGTATCGAGTTTCTTAGACGCTTCTATCGAACAGGTATTAGACACCCTTAGAGATGCTTTTGTTTTAGTATCTGTTGTAGTATTCCTGTTTTTAGGAGACTGGCGTTCGACATTGATTCCGGTTATTGCAGTACCTGTTTCGTTGATTGGAGCCTTTTTCGTTATGCAAATGTTTGGATTGTCCATCAACCTGATTACCCTATTTGCTCTGGTATTAGCCATTGGTATTGTGGTTGATGATGCCATTGTCGTAGTCGAGGCAGTCCATGTAAAAATGGAAGAAGAACATCTCACGCCTTTTAAAGCTTCCAAAGCGGTATTAGGTGAAATTGGAGGTGCTATTATTGCAATCACATTGGTAATGGTTTCGGTATTTATCCCTATTTCATTTATGACGGGACCTGTAGGGGTATTCTATCGTCAATTCTCTATTACAATGGCGGGATCCATTATCATCTCGGCAGTTGTTGCCTTGACACTTACCCCTGTACTTTGTGCCATGTTATTAAAACACAACCACGGTCAGCCTAAGAAAAAATCTCCTATCGATCGTTTTATTGATTGGTTTAACAAAGGATTTGAAAAATTGACCGGACATTATGTGGGCATTTTAAAACACATTGTCAACCGAAGAGTAATTACTTTCGGAATTTTAATTGGATTCTGTGTTGCGACCTATTTTACTAACCAAGCGCTTCCCGCCGGATTTATACCAAGTGAGGATCAGGGGATGATTTATGCTATTATCCAAACACCTCCGGGAACGACATTAGAACGCACCAATGATGTTGCCAAAAAATTACAACACATTTGTGAAGAAATCGACGGTGTATCTTCCGTATCTTCTTTGGCTGGTTATGAAATTATGACCGAAGGTCGTGGTTCGAATGCCGGAACCTGTTTGATTAACCTGAAACCTTGGGATGAAAGAAAGCATTCGGTACATGAAATCATGGAAGAATTGGAAAACAAATCCAAAAACCTGGGTGCGGTTATCGAATATTTTGAACCACCGGCAGTACCCGGATTTGGTTCATCAGGAGGTTTCTCTTTGCGTTTGCTGGACAAAACAAACGGAACTGATTATCAGGAATTCCAAAGAGTAAACAACGATTTCCTTGCTGAATTAGAAAAACGTAAAGAACTAACAGGAATCTTTACTTTTTATTCTGCCAATTATCCGCAGTTAAAACTGAATATTGATAATAAAGCTGCAATGCAAAAAGGTGTTTCTATTGGTAAAGCAATGGATAACCTCAACATTCTTATTGGTAGTACTTACGAACAGGGATTTATCAAATTCGGTCAGTTTTTTAAAGTATATACCCAGGCTGCCCCTGAATATCGAAGAATTCCTTCAGATTTGGAAAAATTATATGTAAAAAATGAAGCAGGCGAAATGGTTCCTTATTCAGCTTTCATGAAGGTAGAAAAACAATTAGGCCCTAATGAGATAACGCGATACAACCTCTACAATTCGGCTTCTATTCGTGGGTTACCGGCTAAAGGTTACACCAGTGCCGATGCTATTAATGCCATTAAAGAAGTAGCTAAAGTAAAATTACCAAGAGGATACGATATTGCCTGGGAAGGATTATCTTATGACGAAGCTAACAGAGGAAACGATGCCTTGTATGTGTTTGGTATCGTATTGATATTCGTTTATCTGGTTTTAGCGGCACAATACGAAAGTTTCTTATTGCCGTTGGCTGTATTGCTGTCCTTACCTGTCGGATTCTTTGGTTCATTTGCATTACTACAATTAATGGGATTATCAAATGATGTGTATGCGCAAATCGGGGTTATCATGCTTATTGGATTACTCGGTAAAAATGCCGTACTGATTGTAGAAGTCGCCGTCCAGAAACGCGCCCAGGGTATGAGTATTGTAGATGCTGCAATGGAAGGAGCAAAATTGCGTTTCCGACCTATTTTGATGACATCATTTGCCTTTATTGCAGGATTAATTCCGTTAGTTATTGCTACCGGAGCTGGTGCTATCGGAAACCGAACTATTGGAGGTTCTGCCATGGGAGGAATGCTTATCGGAACCTTATTTGGAGTTTTCGTCATTCCGGGATTATACTACACCTTTGCCAAAATGAGCGACGGACGCACTATGATTAAGGACGAACATAACGAACCGGCTTCTGAAGAGTTCATGAGAGCTAGTGAAGGCGAAAGCAAACTCAAATTAAAGCTTAAAGAAATGAACAAAAAACTGAAAGAATTAATGAAAAGAGAAGAAGAAAATGAATAACCCAATTTTCAAATTTATAAACATAAGGTCAGTTCTAACACTGACCTTATCCTCCCTGTTTTTTCAAAGCTGTATCCCAACAAAAACCGTACGCGATGAAAAAAAGGATTTACCGGAACAATTTCAAAACGTAGTTTCAAAAGACACTACAAATTCGGCTCAAATCAAATGGAAAACATTTTTTAACGACGCTAATTTAGCGGCTCTTATAGACACTGCTTTAGTCAACAATCAGGAACTGAACATTATGCTGCAAAGCGTAGATATGGCTAAGAATGAAATTCAGGCCAGAAAAGGAGAATACCTTCCATTTGTGGGTATTCAGGCAGCTGCTGAAGTAGAAAAAGTAGGTCGTTACACCAGCCAGGGAGCTAACGATGCCAATACTGAAATTAAACCGGGCAAAGAATTCCCTGAACCGTTACAAAATTACAAAGTAGGTGCTTTTGCCAGCTGGGAACTGGACGTTTGGAAAAAATTACGCAATGCTAAAAAAGCAGCGGTAATCGAATACCTTTCTACTGTTGAAGGTAAAAACTTCATGGTTACGAGCTTAATTGCTGAAATTGCCGATTCTTACTATGAATTACAAGCTTTAGACAACAAACTGGCTATTCTTACTAAAAACTTAGAATTACAAAACAATGGGCTAACAATTATCCGTTTGCAAATGCAAGCCGCTAAAGCAACTGCTCTGGGCGTACAAAGACTAGAAGCAGAGGTTTATAAAAACACCGGCGAACTATATAATGTAAAACAAGATATCGTTGAAACTGAGAACAGACTGAATTTCCTAATCGGTCGTGCTCCTCAGCATATCAATCGTGATTCTGATCATTTTACAGAACAAAGTATCGACACGATTTATGCAGGGATTCCTTCTCAGCTGTTAACCAACCGTCCGGATATCAGACAGGCTGAATACGAATTACAAGCCGCCAAATTAGATACAAAGGTTGCCAGAGCTAATTTTTATCCGTCATTTACGTTAAAAGCCGGTGTAGGTTTAGAATCTTTCAAAACCCAATATCTTACTACCATACCTGAATCGTTATTGTATGATTTAGCCGGCGATATGGTAGCTCCGTTAATCAATAGAAATGCGATTAAAGCGGCTTATTACAATGCTAATGACAAACAGCTTCAAGCCGTTTTTGATTACGAAAAAACAGTTTTAAATGCACATATTGAAGTATTGAACGGTTTATCAAAAATTGAAAACCTGAAAAAAAGCTATGAGCAAAAAGAACATCAGGTGGCTGCTTTGACTAATTCTATCGAAATCACTAATAAACTTTTTAGCGCGGCCAGAGCCGATTATATGGAAGTTTTATTGACTCAACGTGATGCTTTGGAATCCAAATTACAATTGGTGGAAACCAAGAAAGAACAGCTAACTACCAAGGTTAACATGTACAAATCATTAGGTGGTGGATGGAACTAATGTGCCATTTTAAAGTCTGATAATCTTTAAAACATCCCTAAAAACACAAAGCCACTCTATTTCGGAGTGGCTTTGTTGTTTATATATTATTTTACTAAAATGTATTTTTTCTGTTTTTCATCAAATCTTAAAATACTTTGTTTAGCAGTCTGTTTTTTGATGTTTCGTACGAACCGTTGGCACAACAACCATTAGTTTCATCATTTAATCCTTTTTTGCCACACAACTATTACCTAATACATTATTCAAAGAGTCAATTTAATTATCTTTTCCATTTTTTCTTTTTCGGTGTCAAAAGTAACGGTTTTGGTCTTGTAAATTGGGCTATCGTATCCATAAATTATCGTCTTGTCAAATGAACGAATATCAAGAACTTTAAATGTTTTGACAAATAATTTAAATTCCATTGAACTAGTATCCAAAACACCTATTTGCTGAACAATACCTTTTAAAAATTTTCTTGTCCAGATAGGAATTGCCACCAATTTCCCAGCTGTTTCCCAAGCCGCAGGTCCACCACACCAGTCGTTTATTTTTATTTTCTTATTTTCACCTGTCTCTAAGAAACATCTTCCTGCGATTGGAGCACCCATTGCAATTTCGTTTAAGTCGAAATACACCACCTTATGATAATTGTCTGTCGAAACAAGTTTATTGTCAGTATTATTAAAATTCCAGGGATTTGGATAAGTCTCAATCATTTTCGTTGTCGTCTTAATATATCTGTTAACTTCAACCTGAAGTCAAATCCCCTTTGCTTTCATTTCCAGAATCACATCCGAAGGATTCAGAAAAGTAGGTGCTTGTTCGGTGATGCTTCCGGCACGTTTTTTATTGAGTTTAAAAATCACATCCTGTTCGCTGGTGAATAACAAGGCGCTTAAAAAAGGCTTATTTATTAACGAAAACAAAATAGGATAGGTTTCCTCCAAAGAATGAAAACTTTCGGTTTCTTCGGCTTTAAAACGGCTTATAACCGACATTTTCATCTCATCATTCTCCAGTAAAACCGGACGAACATAAACATTCTTGATTTCGGTATCTCCAATAGTTTTCGCCAACGTTAATTTGGCAAAAGTTTTATCTTCTATACTTTGTTTCACTCTTTCCCAAAAAAGCGCAAAAATAGGCTCGTATGACATTGTATTTTTTTAATTATAATTCTAAAGGACATTCTTTTAGTAGAAAACTGCAAACTGCTACTGTATTCTGAATACTAACTACTCTCCTGTAAAAACAGCTTTTCTTTTTTCCAAAAAAGCTTTGGTTCCTTCTTTGAAATCTTCGGTACCAAAACATTTTCCAAAGGATTTTATTTCGGTCTCAAAACCGTTGACACCTTCTTTATAATTGGCATTAACAGCATTAATTGCTCTACCAATGGCTGCCGGAGAGTTTTTAACGATTTTTTGAGCCAGAGCTATACTAAAAGGCAATAACTCAGCTACAGGAACAACATGATTCACTAAACCTGTTCTATAGCCTTCTTCAGCCGAAACCATTCCGGCGGAAAGAATCATTTCAAGAGCACGCCCTTTGCCTATTAATTGTGGTAAACGCTGTGTTCCTCCATAACCCGGAATTACTCCTAATGACACTTCTGGAAGTCCCATTTTAGCATTATCGGAGGCTACACGAATATGACAGGCCATTGCTAATTCCAAACCGCCTCCAAGAGCAAATCCGTTAATGGCTGCAATAACCGGGACTCTTAAATTTTCGACAAAATTAAACAACGTATCTTGTCCTTGCGCCGCCAGCTGCACTCCTTCTTCAACCGAAAAACCAGCAAATTCAGCAATATCAGCTCCCGCCACAAAGGCTTTTTCACCACTACCTGTCAAAATAATGGCACGTGTATCTAAATTTAATTCCAATTCTTCAAAAGCATGATGCAATTCCTGAATCGTAATCCGATTTAAAGCGTTTAATTTTTCAGGACGATTAATGGTAATTGTTGCAATATTATTCTCTTTTGCAATCAAAATATTTTTGTAATTCATCGTATTGATTTAAGAATTAATAATGGGAAGCGAAACTGTAAAACGAGTTCCTTTTCCGTATTCGGTTTCAAAACTAATGCTGCCTTTATAATTTTCGATAATATTCTTAATAATCCCCAGCCCTAATCCCATTCCGCTACTTTTGGTAGTAAACTTAGGTTCGAAAATACGATTTATATCCTCAGTTTTAATCCCTATTCCGTTATCTTCAACAACAATCAACACATTACCACCCTCTTTTTTTACCGCAACAGAGATCATTTTACTCTCTTGTTGCTCCGGAATAGCCTGAATGGCATTTTTTACTAAGTTAGTAATAATTCGAATCAGTTGTGTGCGATCTATCTTCGAAATTATCTCAGGGGCATCACTTTCAAAGACAATATTATTTTCATTAAAAATATCCAAAGCCAATTCGACCACATCCACCACATTCAGCGTCTCATTTTGCTGGGCCGGCATCGAAGCAAAATTAGAAAAAGCCGAAGCAACCGAACTCATGGTATCAATTTGCTGAATCAGTGTTTCGGAATAATCATTCATATTTCGCTTAATATCAGCATCTTCGGGATTGAATTTTCGCTGAAAACTCTGCACCGTCAGTCGCATAGGAGTTAAAGGATTTTTAATTTCATGCGCTACCTGTTTTGCCATTTCGCGCCAAGCTTCTTCTCTTTCACTTTGTGCTAATTTAATAGCACTTTTTTCCAGCTCATCCACCATTTGGTTATAAGCATTAATCAACGAATTAATTTCTTTACTGCTGGCAGTGAGTACAATCTTTTCGTTTTTTTGATTCAAACTGGTTTCATTCAATTTGTCTGAAATGGTTTTCAGTGATTTTGTAATATAAGCCGAAAGGAAATAGGCCAAAGCAAAGGCAACAACCAGCATAAAAGAATAAACCTGTCCCAAACGAATTAAAAAACTATTTAACTCTTTCTCATAAAAACCGTCATCTTCCTGATAAGGTAAGTTTAAAACACCCAAAGGTTTGAATTTATCATCTTTGATTTGGGTAAAAGACGATCTGTTTTTGATTCCGTTAATCGTGGTTATATTCACATAACGTTTTTCAATTGAAGAACGAACCAATTTCAGGATGTATTTAGGAATAGGCGGCGAAGTTTTATCTACCGAAAAAGACTCTTTAGACGATTTTAAAAGCTTTCCGTCTAAATCGTAAATATTGATTTCGATATTGTGGATATGTGCTAATTCATGAATTTTATCCTTAAAAATCAACTCTAAATTTTGAGTTGTCAGTGGATAAGTAGTTGTGGAAAGTACGTAATTAATATGTTCTCTAACTGCATTTTCTTTACGCTCTAAACGTTCCTCATGGTATTCTTTAGCTTCGTTTTTAAATTGAATAATCGAAATTGATGCTAATAAAACAGAAGAAACAATTATCACTACGATCATCGAAAGAAAAATTCGAACCCGCAACGAAAGAGTTGATAATTTGAAGATGTTAAGCATATTTTTCTAGTGTTCCGTTTTCAATGTTCAGTGCTAACTGAATACTGCTTACTGCCTACTGTTTTTCTCTCTTATTCTTTTATAAAATTTAAATCCCAGCATAATCAAAACCGAAAACAATACAATCCCAACAACTCCATAAATCCAATTGACAGCATTTTTTAAAATTACTAAAAATACTACTGCAAAAAGAATGATAGTAGCTCCTTCATTCCACAAACGCATGAAATTAGTACTGTATTTCACCTCATCGTTTTGTAATTGTTTAAATATTAGATGGCATTTTAAATGATACAAATAGAGCACAAAAACAAAGCCAAGTTTAACGTGCATCCACGACATCTGCAACCAGGCATTCCCTGTAGGTGTAAACAACAGCATCCAAAAAGCAAAAAAACTGGCTAAAATTGCCGACGGCCAGGTAATAATATACCATAGCCTGTAACTCATAAGTTTGAACTGTTTTTGTAAAATCTCTTTCTCCGGCGAAGGCTTATCGGCAGCTTCAATTTGGTATACAAACAAACGTACAATATAAAAAAGCCCGGCAAACCAAGTAATTACAAATATGAGATGTAAAGATTTTAGATAATTATAGTATTCCATGAAAGTCTATTTCTCTTTGCTCTTGCTTCTATTCTCTATTTCGCCCAATCATTAATCCAATTCCCAACCGTTTTACACCATTCCTCATCATCATTCAAACACGGAATTGCTAAGAATTCTTCACCACCGTTTTCTTCAAAATCTTCTTTGGCACGCATAGCAATTTCTTCCAGTGTTTCTAAACAATCCGAAACAAAAGCAGGCGTTACTACAGCTAGTTTTTTGATTCCTTTGGCAGGCATTTTATTAATTTCGATATCGGTATACGGTTCCAACCACTTATCACCTGCTAATCGGGATTGAAAAGTCAAACTGTATTTATCTTCGGGAATACCTAATTGTTCTATTACTAATTTTGTAGTTTCATAACATTGATGACGGTAGCAAAAATCGTGTGCTGGTGAAGGTGTATTACAACAAGAACCATCAATTTTACAATGTGATTTTGTAATATCGGTTTTACGAATGTGACGCTCCGGAATTCCATGATACGAAAACAATAAATGATCGTATTCAAATCCTTCTAAATGCTTTTTCATGGAATCAGCTAAGTTTTTGATGTAATCAGCTTTATTATAAAAAGCAGGAACATCAGTAAAGGTCATTTGAGGAAATTTCTTTTTGCGAATTTCTTCTGCTTTCACTAAAATTGTCAAAGTTGAAGCCATTGCATATTGCGGATACAAAGGGAAAAGCAATACTTCGGTAACGCCTTTATCGTGCAATTCCTGCAATCCTTTTTCAATAGTCATAGTACCATATCGCATTGCCAGTGCCACAGGAACATTGACCAATGGTTGTACTTTTTGCTGCATTCTTTCTGAAAGAACTACCAACGGAGAACCTTCATCCCACCAAATTTTTGCGTAAGCATGTGCTGATTCCTCAGGTCTTTTTCTCAAAATAATACCACGAACTAATAAGGCACGTAACAAATACGGAACATCAATCACGTATTTGTCCATTAAAAATTCATCTAAATACGGTTTTACATCTTTGGGGGTTGGACTTTCTGGTGAACCAAGATTGACTAATAATACTCCTTTCATTGTAGTTGTTTAAATTTTCGTCAAAAGTATTGTACTTAACTTTCAATAAAAATGATAAATGTTATTTTTTACTTATACTTTTATATCTAAAACCAATGTTTTAGATATTAGTATTAATCGACATCAAATATTTTTTGGGTGTGGTTCCAAATTTCTTTTTGAAGGCAGCAATAAAATGACTTCCGGTGCTGTAACCTATTTTCAAGCCTACTTCGTTTACATTATAAGAACCACTATCAAGTAATTTTCGGGCATAATCCATTTTGTAATCAAACAGAAAACCATACACCGTGTCGCCATAAATTTGCTTGAAACCCATTTTTAGTTTTTTCAAATTTAAACCAACCTGATCGGCTAACTCCTGTAATCCCGGAGGTTCAGCCATATTAGCAATAATAAGTTCTTTGGCTTTTTTGATTTTCAGTACATTTTCTTCATCTACTAAAAACGGACATTGTTCGGCATTTGGATCTTCATTTCGATTAAAAAACAGACTCAATAATTCGTAACCTTTTCCTTTGTAATACAGGTTTTTTATTGACGGATTCAGATTGTAATGAAACATCTGGTTCAAAACAATAGCCATCGACGGACTGATGTCACTCTCGTTATAGTACTTTTTTTCCTGATTTTCTTTGCTTAAAAACGGAATATGTTCAGCATCACTGGTGAACAATCCATGAAATTTTTTAATAGAAACAAATATGGAAATCAACCAGGTTTTAGGCGCAATTTTCACATTTAAAGGGAGTTCTTTTTCGGTGTTATAAAACAACAAAGCCTTCTCTTCCTTTAGATTAAGCACGTAATTACCCTGATTAAAAATGTAGTTAGCACTACCTTTTAGACCAAAATGAAATTGTATTAAACCCAACTGTACAGGACGTTGAAAAGTTAAAACCTCATCGGTATTATTTTGAAAACGAATTAAAATAAAATCATCGTCAATTTTTATTTCTTCCTCCATTTTTTTGATTTACTTAATTCAACTTAATCTTGTCATTTTTAGTTAAACGACTCCATTTGGTCTTTCAAAATTAAATCTTTTTCATGGTTTATTGTTTACTTGACTCAAATTTTATACAATCTTTAATTATTTTGAGAGTTATTTCAAAACTGCCTCAAGCTGAATTGATACTTTATTAGCCACTTTATTCTTTACTATCGATGGTATCGAGATATTAAAATCGCTGGCATTAACCGAAAAATTAGATACAAGATTAATTCCCGACGCTGTTTTACTCATTTTAGCCGATGCATTAACATCAACAGATTTTCCATGAAGCTCCAGTTTCCCTTTTATGATAAAATCTTTGGGATTTGCTGTTAAGCTGTTTGCATCAAATCCTTCTATTTTTCCCTTGAAAATAGCTTTTGGATATTTATCACTTTCAATATAGTTTTCATTGAAATGCTCTTCCATCAAAGCTACTTTGAACCGAAAACCTTTCATTAGCGCTAAACTGGCTATTTCACCCGTAACGGGATTTAAAACAACAGTAACACTTTGGTTTGTGGCTTTTACTTCTTCAAATGAAGGTACCGAAGCTTCAAAAGTAACATTCCCTGATTTACTAATCATTTTTTGTTGTGAAAAGGCTGTAACCGATACACATAGCAATACTAAAAATATATATTTTTTCATGATTCCTCTTAAATTATTCTTGCAATAAACCATCTTGCTGCCATTCGACCACAGCATCTATTGTGGCCTGTGGCAATCTTGGACCGCCTTTTGGCATCAATGAACTATTGCCATTACTTAAAGAAATTCTACTGATTAATCCGAGATTTTGAACCGCACTTTTTACCTGATCATAAGTCACTAACGACATAGGAGCTCCGTTTACAGGAACTGCTGCATGACAGGAAATACAATTATTATCAATAATAGATTTTACATTTTGCTTGTAGGTTACCACAGTAGTATTGGGATTAGGTGTATTCGATAAAGTATCTGAGTTATCGCTTGAGCAACCCATAACAATAGCAGCAAAAGATGTAAGAACAAAAAAGTTTTTCAAATTCATGACGATAGATTTTTAAATTAAACAAGAAAACAACAGCTCGTTATAAGCCACAAAATCAACTTAGTAAATAAATGTACGAAAAAACAATAGCTTTAGTTTTATTTTTTCTAAATTTATTTCACGAACAAAATCCAATCGGTTTCTTTTAACGTACATATACAGTAAACAACCTCAAAAAACCGCTATCATGAACAAAAAAATACGATATGGAATTTCAATCATCTTAATAATTGTGGTTTCAATTTACCTCTACACTTATAAAGCCCACAGAAACATCAACACCGAAACCGCAGCTTACTCAGTAACTGTAGCCGAACTTCAAAAAGAATTTACTGCAAATGACAGCCTGGCTTTAAAGAAATACCAAGACCAAACCATCGAATTAACAGCTCAGGTAACCACAGTTGACACTCAAAACAAAGCGCTTGTTCTGGATCAAAAACTATATGCCACCTTCAACGAGAATTTACCTAAAGACATCATTACCGGCAAAACACTAAAAATCAAAGGACGTTTTTTAGGTTATGATGAATTATTGGAAGAATTTAAAATGGACCAAAGTTCCATTTCAAACTAAAAAAACTAACAATCCTAAAAGTATATCTTATGAAAAAGTTCATCTTATTTTTGTTTTTATTCCCTTTGTTAACTTATTCGCAAGACGACTTATTATCGGGAACAGATACTGTTGCCGGAAAAGAGAAAGTTGTCTCTGCTTTTAAAGGCTTAAAGATTGTCAATCTTGAATCGACTAAACTCGCTGCTAAAGGCGATTTGTATTTTATTGTAGCCCATCGGTTTGGTTCTGTCAAAGATGGTTTTGAAGGTTTCTTTGGATTAGACAATGCTAACACCCAACTTAAATTTGTCTATGGATTGACTAATTGCCTGACCATTAGTGCCGCCAGAAGCGAACAAGCCTACGATTTTTCCACCAAATTTACTTTAGTCAATCAAATAAAAGACGGTTTTCCGGTAACTATTGCCGGATTTACAAGTTTAGCTATCAATAATAAACTCAAAGAAAGTCTCTATCCAAAAATGAAATTCGATAACCGCTTAATTTATGTAACCCAATTATTAGTTTCCCGAAAATTCTCTGAAAATTTTTCCCTGGAACTAGCACCTACTTTCTTTCATGAAAACTTTGTCGACAATCCCCAACAAGACAACACTCAATATGCCTTAGGATTTGGCGGCAGATACAAATTATCTAAACGCTGGTCTCTTAATATGGATTATGCGGCACATTTAAACCGGGCTTCAAATTCTGTTTACAAAAATCCGCTGTCCATCGGTGTTGATTTAGATACCGGAGGTCATATTTTCCAAATGCACTTTACCAGCTCACAAGCTATTCACGAAGCAGGATTTCTGGGACAAACTACTGGTGATTGGACTAAGGGCGATGTGTTTTTTGGCTTTAACCTGCTTCGCGTTTTCTAATTTTTTTCTATAGTTTAACAAAGCTTTGTATTTAAAACAATTCTAAATTACAACTTTTAGCATCTAAAACAAAACCGAGCAAAAAGAACTAACGTATATAAGTTTTCAAAACCCACCGATTATGAAAACTTATAAAATCATCAAAAAAGGATTAGTTCTTCTTGGAGGAATTGCATTGCTGTTCATTGCTATTTTACTTTTCCACATTATTACTGCTAAACCGGCAGTTTATGAAACACCTAATTTACAGGTAAGTCGAATTGATTTTAAATCAAATATCGACTCGGTACAGGCCAAACAAATTTGTGCAGATTTAAGATCAATTAAAGGATTAACCTCTGATTCTATAATTGTTAAGAGAAATGTTGTGGTCTATTTTCACAACAATAAAATCACCAATTCCGAAAAAGTTTTTAACGAACTAATGAGCAAAAGACATTATGATGCTCATCGATTTCTCGTACCCGCTAATCTGGCAAACAAAGAAGTTTGTCCGATGGATCAAAATAGTTTCAGTTATAAATTATCTAAAACAATAAATCAATTTTTTAATTAACCTTTAAATTCTATTATCATGAGACATTTTTCTAAAATTACACTTGGAATGTTATTAATTGCAGCAACTGCATTTACTTCTTGCAGCAAAGACGATGATCCTGCACCTGTAAAAGCTTCTATCTATAGCCGTTTAGGTGGAACAACGATGGTTGCTGACCCGGATAATTCTGGGCAAATGATTGAAAAAGGCCGTTTAAGTTTCCGTAAGGTTGTAAACTCAGCTATCGGGCTTATTGTTGCCGATATTACTAACAATGCGTCCGGAAATTTAAAAGCGCATTTTGCTCCGCTTTTAGCAGAAACCGGAAGCACTCAAACCACTAATATTGCAAAATTATCAGACAATTTAACCGATTTCTTCTCATACAATACAGGAGGAACCAATGCCGTAAACACCTATTCAGGGTTGAGTATGGCCGCTGCTCATAACCCGGCTGTAAATGCGCGTATGGGAGCAAAATCTACTAATGCCGATTATACTAAATTTGAAGGTTATGTGGGTGCTGCCGCAAATGCTAATGGCGTTGCTGCAAATACAGAACTTTATGCTGACATTGTTGTTGTATTAGAATCACTAAGAAGCACCATTGTTCAAATGTAATTCACTTGTAAATTAGAAACGCTACTCTTTTTTGAGTAGTGTTTCTATTCAAAACCAACTTCCACAATACCCTCTGATATAAATTTTATTTTGTTATAAAATAAAAAAGTTCTACTTAAAAATCTGTTTTAATAACATTATAACCGAACCCGAAGCGATATTTTTTCGTTTATAAAATTGAAATCAATCGACACTATTATTTAGAACAAGTCTACATAAGTATTTAAAAAAGTCCTAATTTTGCTCAAATTTTAAATAAAATCGATTTTTAATTAGCATTTTGAAGCAAATTAACCCGAAGCGACACAAAAAGCACTTCCAGCGTTGTTTTTATAAAATAGTTAGTAATAATTTTGTTGAACCTTTTTAAGGAAAGTATAATATGGAAAATTTTAACATGTCCAAAAATACAACATTTTACGCTTTAGGTTTAAGTTACAAAAAAGCAGATGCAACAATTAGAGGTAAATTTAGCTTAGACGCTAAAGCACAGTCTATCTTATTAACGCAAGCCGAAGCCGAAGGAATCGAATCATTGATTGTTACTTCAACTTGTAATAGAACCGAAATTTACGGTTTTGCCAATCATCCTTATGAGTTAATCAAATTACTTTGTGAAAACAGTAAGGGTTCAGTACCGGAATTTCAGGAAGTGGCCTATATTTATAAAAACCAAGAGGCCGTTAATCACATGTTCCGCGTAGGAACAGGATTAGACAGTCAGATTTTAGGCGATTTTGAAATTATCAGCCAAATCAAAAACGCTTTCAACCAAAGTAAATCCTATGGTTTAATTAACACCTTCATGGATCGCTTAATAAATTCAGTTATTCAGGCGAGTAAAAAAATTAAAACAGATACTGAAATTTCTTCTGGTGCAACCTCAGTTTCATTTGCATCAGTTCAATATATCATCAAAAATGTAGAAGATATTGCTAATAAAAATATCTTACTTTTTGGAACAGGAAAAATTGGCAGAAATACTTGCGAAAATTTAGTAAAACACACTAAACACGAGCAAATCACCTTAATTAACAGAACTAAAGACAAGGCTGAAAAACTGGCTGAAAAATTAGATTTGGTAGTTAAAGATTATTCTGATTTACAATTAGAATTACAAAAAGCTGATGTTGTTGTAGTGGCTACCGGAGCACAAAATCCAACAATTGACAAAGCTATTTTAAATCTGAAAAAACCATTATTGATTTTAGATTTGTCAATTCCGAAAAATGTAAATGAAAATGTAACTGAATTAGAAGGCGTGACATTAATTCACATGGATCATTTATCGCAAATGACAGATGAAACTTTAGAAAACAGAAAAAGACATATTCCTGCTGCCGAAGAAATTATTGAAGACATAAAAGAGGAATTTAAAACCTGGACTAAAGGCCGTAAATTTGCGCCTACCATCAATGCTTTGAAAGCCAAATTAAACGATATTAAAAACTCGGAATTGGATTTTCAAAGTAAAAAAATTGTCGATTTTAACGAAGAACAAGCCGAAATTATAAGCAATAGAATCATTCAAAAAATCACTACTCATTTTGCTAATCACCTCAAAGATGAAAATACAATGGTTGATGAAAGCATCGAATGGATTGAAAAAATATTTAAAATTGAAGCTGTTGTTAAGTAATTAAACAAATAAAGAACCTTAAATTCCTTAATGGTTTTAAAATTTTGGAATAAAATATAAAAATGGCAGAAAAAATAATCCGTATAGGTACAAGAGATAGCGAACTCGCTCTATGGCAAGCACATACCGTTCAAAAAAAATTAAACGATTTAGGTTATAAAACCGAAATTGTAGCCGTAAAATCCCAAGGCGACATCATTCTTGACAAACCCCTTTACGAATTAGGAATCACCGGAATTTTTACCAAAACATTGGATATCGCCATGATTAACGGCGATGTGGATATTGCGGTACATTCCATGAAAGATGTTCCTACAGCTTTACCAATAGGAATTGTTCAGGCAGCTGTTTTAGAAAGAGCCAATACCTTAGATATTTTAGTTCACAAAGGCAATCTTGATTTTCTGGAAACCAATGGAACTATCGCTACAGGTAGTTTACGTCGTCAGGCACAGTGGCTAAATAAACACCCTAATCATAACGTAGTCGATTTACGTGGAAATGTAAATACCAGAATGCAAAAATTGCAGGACAATGACTGGAACGGAGCTGTTTTTGCCGCGGCAGGATTGGAAAGAATCAACTTAAAGCCTGAAGATTTTATCGACTTAAACTGGATGATTCCCGCACCGGCTCAGGGCGCTATGTTAGTCGTTGCTATGGCAAATGATGACTATACACTGGATGCTGTATCACAGTTGAATGATATCGAAACTGAAATTTGTACGCATATCGAACGCCAGTTTTTAAGAACCTTAGAAGGCGGTTGTACGGCTCCTATCGGTGCTTTAGCAAAATACAATGAAGACGAAGACACGATTCATTTTGATGGCGTTTTATTTTCTTTAGATGGAAAACAAAAAATCGAAATCAACAAAATTGTGGATATTTCGGAATGGAAAAAGTTAGGATTTTATTCGGCTAAGGAAATTCTGGAAAATGGCGGCGCTGAATTGATGGCAGCAATTAAAACTAATTTGAAAAAATAATGAGTCAAATAAGTATTCTGTCAACCAAAACCTTATCAGCTGAGCAAAGACAAGTATTTCTTAATGCCAATATTGATCTATTAGAACAAGATTTCATCGAAATTAAACACTCCATTTTTGAATTAGATAAAATCAATACTAATTTGATTTTCAGCAGTCAAAATGCAGTTTTAAGTTTAATAGAACAAAGCGGCTGGGAAATTCTTAAATCAAAAAATGTTTTTTGTGTTGGCATAAAAACCAAAGATTTGTTGGAACAAAATGGTTTCAAAGTAGAAGCCTATATGGATTACGCATCGGATTTGGCAGAAATTATTACTTTAATCTACAACAAAGAAAGCTATACTTTTTTCAGTGGAAATCTACGCAAAGAAACCTTACCAAAAGCACTGAAAAACGCAGGCATCATTTTCAATGAAATTGAGGTTTATAAAACCGAATTAGCACCTTTTAAAATATCCAAACAGGAAAATTTTGACGGGATTCTGTTTTTTAGCCCTTCAGCCGTTGAAAGTTATTTGACCAATAATAAAATCACAAAGGAAACTTGCTTTTGCATAGGCGAAACCACAGCATCAGCATTAGAAAATAAAACAAAAAACATCGTCATCGCTGAACAGCCTACAATTGAAGATGTCATTGAAGCAGTAATCGAAGAATATAAATAATCCCCCTAACCCCCTAAAGGGGGAATTAGAAAAAATAATAAAAATGATAAAGAACGACCTATTTTTAAAAGCACTAAAAGGAGAAACTGTACAACGTCCACCGGTTTGGATGATGCGTCAGGCAGGAAGATATTTACCGGAATTCAGGGCTTTACGTGACAAATACGACTTTTTCACCCGTTGTGAAACTCCTGAATTAGCTGCCGAAATAACTGTTCAGCCTATTCGCCGTATTGCTCCTGATGCTGCAATTCTGTTTTCGGATATCCTTGTAGTGCCAAGAGCCATGGGAATTCACGTAGAATTGAAAGACAATTTAGGTCCGATTATCCCAAATCCTATCCGTACGATGGAACAGGTAAATCAGGTTTATGTTCCGGATGTAAATGAAACTTTAGGCTATGTTTTTGATGCCGTGAAACTAACTAAGGAAATGCTGAACGACGAAGTGCCATTGATTGGTTTCGCAGGTTCGCCTTGGACTATTTTCTGTTATGCTGTGGAAGGAAAAGGTTCGAAAAGTTTTGATACGGCTAAAGGATTCTGTTTCTCAAACCCGGTTGCAGCGCATACTTTATTGCAAAAAATCACCGATACTACCATTTTATACCTGAAAGAAAAAGTAAAATCAGGCGTGAATGCCGTTCAGATTTTTGATTCCTGGGGAGGAATGCTTTCTCCTGTAGATTATCAGGAATTCTCATGGAAATACATCAACCAAATCGTTGAAGCTTTAGCTGAAGTAACTCCGGTAATTGTTTTTGGAAAAGGATGTTGGTTTGCTTTGAACGAAATGGGGAAAAGTAAAGCTTCTGCATTAGGAGTAGACTGGACTTGTTCAGCTAGAAATGCGCGTTATTTATCCGGTGGAAACGTAACTTTACAAGGTAATTTTGACCCGTCAAGATTGCTTTCGCCAATTCCAACCATCAAAAAAATGGTTCACGAAATGATTGACGAATTCGGAAAAGACAAATACATCGTAAACCTGGGGCACGGAATTTTACCAAACATTCCTGTAGATCACGCCAAAGCGTTTATTGATGCGGTGAAAGAATACGGAAATTAGTAAAAAGTATTCAGTAGCAGTTTTCAGTTCATTTTTGCTGAAAACTGCTACTGTGACTGAAAACTCAAAAAGATGCTAAACAAAGGCTTAAGAGACGAAGAAAAAATCCGAATAGACAATGTGCTCAAAACATTGCATTCGTTGGTTTTTGTACCTGAAAAAGCTTTTGATTTAGATAAAATTGAAGAAGCACTAAAGGATTTCGGACTCAATATTGAAAGTCTGACTTCAATTTCATCCGAAGATTTGATTACACTTTTAGACAGGTTGCACCTGGACTGGGATCACAAAGAGCAATTTGCCGATTTTTTAGTTGGCTTTTCTAAAGAAAATCCGTTTGATTTTAGAGAAAAAGCGATTAGTATTTACAATCATATTCAATCAGAAAGCAAGACTTTTTCATTTGGAATTTTTAATAAAATAGCTTCTGTAAAAGCCAATTTATAATGAAAGAACAATTTTACGCCTACATACAAAAACTCCAAGACCAAATCGTAGCAGGACTGGAAGCCGTTGACGGTCAGGCCAAATTTAAAGAAGATCTTTGGAAACGCCCGGAAGGTGGCGGCGGAAGAACCCGCGTGATTGAAAACGGAGCCGTTTTCGAAAAAGGTGGTGTGAATATCTCGGCCGTTCATGGTAAATTACCAGATTCCATGCAGAAATTATTCAACGTAGGCGAAGCTGATTTTTTTGCCTGTGGACTGAGTTTGGTCATTCATCCGAAAAGCCCGATGGTACCAACGGTACATGCCAACTGGCGTTATTTTGAAATGTATGATGATAATGGAAATGTGATTCAGCAGTGGTTTGGCGGAGGGCAGGATTTAACGCCTTATTATTTGTTTGAAGAAGATGCTATTCATTTTCATCAAACTTGTAAAACCGCTTGCGACAAACACAATCCGGAGTTTTATCCAAAATATAAAAAACAATGTGATGGGTATTTCTGGAATGCACACAGAAATGAAGCCCGTGGAATTGGCGGATTGTTTTTCGATTATTGCAAAGCAACTGACGAAATGAGTATGGGAAATTGGTACAATTTCGTTACTGAAGTTGGGAATAGTTTCCTGGAAGCCTATGTTCCAATTGTTGAACGAAGAAAAGAATTACCCTATTCTACTGAACAAAAAACCTGGCAGGAAATCCGTCGTGGACGTTATGTGGAATTCAATTTGGTACACGACAAAGGCACTTTATTTGGTTTAAAAACCAACGGTCGAATTGAATCTATTTTGATGTCTTTGCCTCCGCATGTTCAATGGGTTTACGACCATCATCCGGAAACGGGAAGTGAAGAAGAAAAATTGTTGAAAGTATTAGAAAAACCTGTTGATTGGATAGCTCTGTAAGAGCGATATATTTATAGAAAATTATTCATTGTGTTCATTTGAGCTCCGTAGGAGCGCCATATTTATAGCAACAAGATATTTACAATGGCAAATACCTATTCACAGTTATATATTCAAATTGTCTTTGCTGTCAAGGGGAGACAAAATCTGATTTCTAATAAATGGAAAGATGAATTGTATAAATATATAACTGGAATTGTTACAAATGAAGGTCAAAAATTAATTGCCATTAACGGAATGCCAGATCATATTCATATCCTTGTTGGATTGAAGCCCAATAAAGCTTTATCAGATTTGGTAAGAGATATAAAAGCCAATTCATCGCGATTTATTAATGAAAAAAGATGGATAAATGGTAAATTCGAATGGCAAACGGGGTTTGGAGGATTTACCTATAGTCATTCACAACTGACGAATGTTATCAATTATATTCAAAATCAGGAAGAACATCATAGAACAAAAACATTTAAAGAAGAATATATAGAATTTTTAAAATTGTTTAATATCGATTTTAAGAATGAATATTTATTCGAAGATATATAAAATGCCGCTCCTCTGGAGCTAAAAAACAGAACTGAAAACAATCTATAAATATTACGCTCCTACGGAGCTTGAAAAACTATAATTATGTTCCCATTACAAAGAGGCAGAAGATTACGCGTTAACGAATCCATTCGTTCATTAGTTCGTGAAACTACATTAAGTCCAAGTGATTTTATGTTTCCGATGTTTATTGCCGAAGGCGAAAACGTAAAAGTAGAAATTCCATCAATGCCGGGGATTTTCCGTCGTTCGATAGATTTAACGGTGGAAGAAGTAAAAGAATTATTTACTTTAGGCATTCGCGCGGTAAATATCTACGTAAAAGTAAGCGAAAATTTAAAAGACAATACCGGAAAAGAAGCTTGGAATCCAAACGGATTAATGCAACAAACTATCCGTGCCATTAAAGCCGCTTGTCCGGAAATGATTGTAATGCCGGATGTAGCTTTAGACCCCTACTCGATTTACGGACATGACGGAATTATAGCCAATGGCGATGTCGAAAACGATTCGACCAACGATGCTCTGGTAAAAATGGCAGTTTCTCATGCCGAAGCCGGTGCCGATTTTGTAGCGCCTTCGGATATGATGGACGGCCGTGTATTGCGTTTGCGCCAGGGATTAGACGCAGCAGGTTTTCACAATGTGGGCATCATGAGTTATTCGGCTAAATATGCTTCAGCATTTTACGGGCCTTTTAGAGATGCGCTGGATTCTGCACCTAAAGAAGCTGATGTTGTTGTTCCAAAAGACAAGAAAACCTACCAAATGGACTATGCTAACCGCATTGAAGCCATCAAAGAAGCCCTTTGGGATGTCGAGGAAGGTGCCGACATGGTGATGGTAAAACCAGGAATTGCCTATTTAGACATCGTTAGAGAGGTTAAAAATGCCGTGAATGTTCCCGTAACGGTGTATCATGTTTCGGGCGAATACGCCATGATTAAAGCCGCTGCCGAAAAAGGATGGCTTGACAACGACAAAATCATGATGGAGCAATTAATGTGTATCAAAAGAGCCGGAGCCAGCCTGATTTCGACTTATTTTGCCAAAGAAGCAGCAATTATTTTAAATCAAAAATAAAATCGACATGAAAAAATTAGCCTTACTAGCAATTGTAATCTTAGCATTTTCTTGTAAAAAAGAAAGTCAGGAATCTTCTGAAAAAGAAAATCAAAACACCACTGTTGCTACAGAAGACAAAGAATTAGCTCCCGAAGAACTGGGAAAAGTAATCTTTGAAGGCAAAGGAAACTGTGTTTCCTGCCACAAAGTTGATGAAAAACTAATTGGTCCGAGTCTACAGGATATTGCCAAAATTTACAAAGAAAAAAATGGCAACATAGTTACTTTCTTAAAAGGTGAAAGCGAAGCCATAGTTGATCCTTCACAGTTTGCAGTAATGCAGGCGAATCTGGCCTTAACAAAAACATTCTCAGATAAAGAATTACAAGGATTAGAAGCTTATATTCATTCGAATCTAAAATAATATCATCTTAATAACTGAAAGAAGGAGCTATTTCCTGCTGTCCGCTATATCTTTTATCTCGTTTTAAGAACGAGATAAAAGGATACCGCTTCCATCAGGGATAAAAATTCAGAATACAAAAAACCATTCAGAACATTGAATGGTTTTTCTGTTTTATAATAACTTCTTTGCGTAGTTAGCGAAAAAACTTTGTGACTTTGCGGTTAAATATCTACTTTATTCCTCCAAAAGCCCCAAAACAGGCATTTTTATGCAAAATTTCTACACTTGAAAAACCTGTTTTTTTCATCAAATCCAATTGGTAGGTCATTGATCTTGGCGTATCTTCTTTTTCGATATAATCAAAAACTTTCTGTTGGTATTCCTCGCCTCCATGTTGATTCAAATAATTAGCATACATTTTCAAAACCAATTGATTGACTCCCGGATGATCCTGAATTAACAAATCGGAAATCAAAAAACAACCACCTGGCGTTAAACTATCATATAATTTTTGAAACACCAATTCCCACTCAGAATCATCTCGTAAATGATGTAAAACTGCACCAGCTAAGATAATATCAAAATGATTTTTGGGTAATTCAATATCGCGAATATCACCCTGAATCGTTTCCACTTTTCCGCTAGTTGCTGCCGAAACCCGTTCCCGAGCTTTATCTAACATATTCTGACTCAAATCAATCAAAGTACATTCCAAATCAGGCACCTTGGACAACATTTTCAAGGTATAATTTCCGGCTCCGCAACCTAAATCCAAAATACTTTTCGCTTCCGGTTTTACAGCTCTGGCAGTACAGGTAATCAATTCTAATGAAAGTTTAGCATCCATTGTCGCTACCTGCCCTGTTTCTAAATTTGCAAAACGTTCAACATCATTGTCAAAACGTTCCCTAATCTCTGTTACTGTTGATTTTTTCATAGTATTTAATTTTAAATTATCCGTAATTACTTCTAATAGCTTTTAGCCACGAATTCACTAATAAGAGTTTTTACTAAACTCAATTATTTCACTAATTTTTTACTTTGAGAGTAGATGGCTTATTTTCAAATTCACTAACAATAATGATGCATTTCCATTTTCAATTTAAATTCGTGAATTAGTGGCTTAAAAAACACTCTTAGTCTAGGCTTTTTTATTTCACAAACCTATAATTTTTATATATGACTTAAAAATGCTTATTTTGTCAATTATTAATACTTAAAAAGTATTTATGGAATTGCGTCATCTAAAATATTTCCTGAAATTAGCCGAAGAATTGAGCTTTGTTCGCGCTGCCGACAAATTATTCATCTCTCAACCACCTTTAAGCAGACAAATTAAAGAATTGGAAACCGAATTGGGTGCCACGCTTTTCGAACGTAATAACAAACGCGTAATTCTAACCGATGCGGGAAAATATTACCAAAAGGAAATTCAGGAATTAGTTCAGAACCTCGAAAGGATTAATTTAACCACCAAAAAAATAAGCGAAAATCAAAGCGGCGAATTCCGGATTGCTTATGTGAGTTCGACATTTTCGGGTGATATTTCAAAGCTATTACAATTTCTATCTGATAAATATCCTTATGTCAATTTTCGTCTTTACGAAGTACCGACAGTCAAACAAATTGCTGCTTTAGAAGAAGGAAAAATTGATTTTGGAATCATTCGTGCGCATTTACATTCGCCAAAAATAGATTCCCAACTCTGGTTTAAAGACAGTTTTTCACTGGTATTTAATCGAAATAAATACAACATTACATCCGAAGACGAACTGGAAAAACTGAAAGAAGCCACCTTTGTATTTTTTAATAAAGAATATGCACCTTATTTTTACGATGCTTTATTGCAAATTTGTGCTCAAAATGGTTTTAATCCCAAGGTTGTTCACGAATCCAATAATATTTCGTCGATTATTCAATTAGTAAAGAATGGTTTAGGCATTTCGATAGTGCCAACCGCCATTAAAAAAAGTCATAATTATCCCGAATTAGCATTTGTAGAACTCAAAAAAGTCAATCTTTTTACCGATATTTTATTGGCTATACCAAAAGGAAATCCATCGGAAATTTCAAAAGCAGCGATAGCATACTTAATGAAGCAAAATAGTAAAAAATAAAAATATGCCATTTACATTTTCACATCCGGCTATAATTTTACCACTATCTTATTTACCAAAAAGATGGATTTCATTAACAGCTCTTATCGTAGGTAGTATGACTCCGGATTTCGAATATTTTTTAAGAATGAAAGTTAAAAGCATTTATAGCCATACAATTCCCGGCATATTTTGGTTTGATTTACCATTAGGAATTATAATTGCATTTATATTTCATACAATAGTTCGTAATGCTTTGTTTTTAAATCTACCCAAGCAAATTAAAACCAGATTACTTACATATCAAACATTTGATTGGACTAACTATTTTAGATATAATTGGTTTGTAGTAATCATTTCTCTTTTGATTGGAATAGCTTCACACTTATTTTGGGATGGTTTTACCCATGATCACGGGCATTTTGTAGAAATCATACCATCATTGAAAAACAAAGTCAATTTGTTCGATTTACAAATTCCTATTTTTAAAATATTACAGCATTCCAGTAGCTTAGTTGGAGCTCTTTTAATTGTACTTGCTATTAGAAAATTACCTGTAAGCAGAATTGAAAACACTAAAATAAATTATAAATATTGGCAAGTCTTAACAATAATCGCTCTTATAATAATTTTGTTTAGATTCTTAACAGGCTTAGAATATTATGAATACGGAGCCGTTATTATTAGCTTTATTTCTGCAACATTAATTGGATTAATTTTTAGTCCAATTCTAATAAATAAGTTATGATTTTCTTTGTGAACATTGCGAAAACTTTGAGTACTTTGCGGTAAAATCAACACATAAACATGGAAACCTCCTATTTTAAAACTCCACTTGGAATCGCAAAAATCATTGGCGATGAAAACGGAATTTCGGTTATTTCAATTGCTGATGAAGGTACCGTTTCCGAAACAATTCCTGAAGTTTTACAGCAAGCCGTTTCTCAATTGAATGATTATTTCGAAGGAAAAAGAACCGATTTCCATTTTAAACTGAATCCTTCGGGAACCGAATTCCAGCAAAAAGTGTGGAAGGCACTGCTTGAAATTCCATTTGGAAAAACCTGTAGTTATATGGATTTGTCCAAGAAACTGGGTGATGTCAAAGCCATTCGTGCTGTGGCTTCCGCCAATGGTAAAAACCCATTATGGATTGTGGTTCCTTGTCATCGTGTTATTGGAACTGATGGTTCGCTAACCGGTTATGCGGGTGGTTTATGGCGCAAAAAATGGTTATTGGAACACGAAAACCCATCGCGAAAACAAGAACTTTTGTTCTAAAAATTAAAACACCCCTTTATCGTTTTTTATGTAAATTCGTACTTAAGCTAATTCAAAACCCATGAAAAAACTCAAAAAATTTCTCGTCGGATTGGTCACTCTTATAGGCACTATAATCCTTTCGCTTTATATTTTCAAGAAAGACTATTTGTTAAGGGCTGTTAGAATTACTTATTTCAATGGGCATTCTACTGCCTTTTTAGATGATTATCACTATTTTGACAATCGAATTATTGAAAAAAGCAACCAACCACAACCTTGGAATTTAGCCAAAGATTACAATTTGGTAAAACCAACTGAAAAACTTGAAAAACTACATAAGGAAATTGGCACAGTCGCTTTTTTAATTATCAAAAACGACAGCATTTGGAACGAAAATTATTATGATAATTACAGCAAGGATACTAAATCCAATTCTTTTTCAATGGCTAAGAGCATCGTCTCGGCTTCCTTAGGAAAAGCCATTATGGAAGGGAAAATCAAAAATTTAGACACAAAAGTAGCTGACTTTTTCCCTGAATTCAAAAAAGGAAAATCGGCACAAATAACTGTTGGCGACCTGGCTTCCATGTCCTCAGGCTTGGAATGGGACGAAGCCTACTACGACCCATTTTCAATCACTACTCAGGCTTATTTTGATAAAAATTTAACTCCGGTCATTTTAAATTTGAAAAGCATTGAAGAACCGGGGAAAACATACAAATATTTAAGTGGTAACACCCAGCTTCTGGCTATGTGTATTGAAAAAGCCGTTGGAAAAAGTCTGGCCAGTTATGTTTCAGAATCTTTCTGGAAACCTATTGGTGCCGAAAGTGATGCTTTTTGGCAAACCGATAAAAAAGATGGAATGGTAAAAGCCTTTTGCTGTATTGCCAGTAATGCCAGGGATTTTGCCCGGTTTGGAAAACTCTATCTGCAACATGGAAAATGGAACGGTCAGCAAATTTTAGACAGCACTTTTGTCGCTAAATCAGTAACGCCAAGATTCAAAGCTTCTCCACAATACGGCTACGGTTGGTGGCTGAGTACTTTTAATAACAAAAAAGTTTTCTACATGCGTGGGCATTTGGGACAATATGTAATTGTGGTTCCGGAAGATCATGTAATCATTGTTAGATTAGGACATCACGACATAAAAAGTACCAATGGAACGCCACATAGCGATGATTTTTATATCTATTTAGAGGAAACTTATAAAATGCTACAACAAGCCAAATAATAAAACTATGATTGAAAAGATAAACCTCAACAATATCCTTTTTCTGGACATTGAAACTGTTCCGGAAACAGCAGATTTCAATTCTTTAGACTCAGAAATGCAGGCTTTGTACGAGCAAAAAACCCAATACCAACGTAAAGAAGAAATCTCCGCTGAGGAATTTTATGATCGTGCCGGAATTTGGGCCGAATTTGGAAAAATTGTCTGTATCTCTGTTGGTTTTTTTGTCATAAAAGGCGATATCCGCAACTTTAGAGTGACTTCCTTTTTTGGAGAAGAACCAAAGCTTTTAAAAGATTTCAACAATCTGCTGAACAATCATTTCAACGGTCCGCAACATCTTTTGTGTGGGCATAATGCCAAAGAATTTGACATTCCGTTTCTGGCGCGCCGAATGATTATCAATCAAATCCCGATTCCTGACAAGCTTAATCTATTTGGCAAAAAACCATGGGAAATTCCGCATCTGGATACTTTGGAATTATGGAAATTTGGCGATTACAAACATTTTACTTCGTTGAAATTAATGTGTAAGGTCCTCGGAATCCCTTCTCCTAAAGGCGATATCGACGGCAGTCAGGTAGGTCATGTATTTTACGTAGAAAAAGACATTGACCGCATTGTCACTTATTGCGAAAAAGACACCATTGCTGTGGCTCAAATATTTCTTCGTCTGAGAAGAGAAGAGTTATTGATTGAAGAGGAGATTATTCATGTGTAAATTGCAATTTCAAAAATCAATAACAATAGCAATTTTAAAAAAACAAATCCTTTTTTGTGTTTGTAATTGACTTTTGTAATTGATATTGTCATTGACATTGAATCTTGATTTATTACATTTACAAAAATTATAATTTTATGGTATTAAGCAGATTTTGGTTAGCTATTTTTATTTCGTCAATTGCATTTATTGTGGTGAGTTTGTTCACTGCTCAAACCTATACCATTGATTATGTTTTGAATGGAAAAAAAGACGATCCCATCCTGATTTCAGAGAAATATGTGGAACAACTTCCTGTCTTTATCAAAGACAGCATCAAGAAAGCACCGGACCAAACTCTGATTATCAATCGTGATACACTCAATGCCGACACGACTTATGTGTATAAAAACAAGACTGTAAAAGTTTTCAGTGGTATTCAAAAATCGGATGGTTTACTGCCTACCTGTAAAAATACCTTAATGGATTTGGTATTGCCGCTTATGGCTTATTTGGCTTTTTTCTGTGGCCTAATGGAACTTTTAATCATTTCGGGAGCATCGGGAAATCTGGCTAAAGCACTAAGTCCTGTATTTGTAAAAGTGTTTCCTAGTATTCCCAAAAACCATCCTTCGATTTCGTACATGACCCTGAATTTTGCCGCTAATTTCCTGGGATTGGATTCTGCTGCTACACCTTTTGGACTCAAAGCGATGGAAAGTTTACAGGAAATAAATCCAGAAAAAGACAAGGCCAGTGATGCCCAAATTATGTTCATGTGTTTACATGCTTCAGGATTGACCTTAATTGCCACTTCGATTATTGGATACCGCGCTGCGGCTAATGCAACCAATCCTGCCGATGTGATGCTGCCTTGTATCATTACTTCTTTCATTGGTACCATTGCTGCATTTTTAATTGTGGGAATTAGACAAAAAATCAATTTTAAAAGTGCCTCTTTAGTGTTGTCCTTAATGGCATTAATTGCTGCCATTGTTGGTTTGCTGATCTATGTAAATCATCTGGATTTAATTGGTAAAAACTATTTCACTTCTAATCTTTCGGGATTGATTTTAGTGGGTATCATTGCTTTAACCTTGGTTTTTTCATTCAAAAAAGAAAAGAAATTTACCGAAGCTAACACCACCGTTTTTGAAGCCTTTGTATCGGGAGCTAATAATGGCGTAAAAACCGGAGTTACTATTTTCCCTTATGTTTTGGGAATGTTGGTTGCTATTTCATTGTTTAGAAACAGCGGACTATTTGAAATCATCAGCAACGGACTTGGGTTTGTTTTCTCGAATATGGGAGTTAATAAAGAAATTGTAGATGCTTTGCCGGTTGCCTTGCTTAGACCTTTTAGTTCTGCGGGATCAAGAGGATTTTTAATTGATTCGATGAATACTTTTGGCGCCGATTCTTTAACAGGGCGTTTGAGTAGTATTTTCCAGTGTAGTGCTGAGAGTACTTTTTATGTGATTGCGGTGTATTTTGGTTCAGTTAACATTAAAAATACTCGTTATGCTTTAGGAACCATGCTTATTGTGGACTTAATTTGTGTCATTACGGCAATTTTTGTGGCGAGCTGGTTTTTTTAAAAACAATGTTTTGTTTACAACGGATTAAAATCCGTTGTTGATTCGAAATAATAAAAACCGAAGTTCCATAGGAACGGTACATAAAAAGGCAATTATGGCAAATACCTATCATCAAGTTTACATTCAGGTTGTTTTTGCGGTAAAATACCGTGAAGCGGTTATTACTAATGAATGGAAATCTATATTGTTTGGTGTAATTGGTAATTTGATAAATGAAACTGGTTGTAAAACTATCATTGTAAATGGAGTTGAAGATCATGTCCATTGTTTTTTAGGTCTCAAACCAACAGTTTCAATTTCGGAATTGATGAAAACGGTAAAGGCAAAATCATCAAAATATATTAATGACCACCATTTAACCAAATCAAGATTTGAATGGCAGGAAGGTTATGGTGTGTTTTCTTATGGGCATTCTCAAGTTGATGTTGTTTATAAATATATTGCTAATCAAGAAGAACACCATAAGAAACAAACTTTCACAGAAGAGTATTTAGCATTTTTAGATAAATTCCAAGTGCCATTTGATGAAAGATATCTTTTTAAAGATTTAATATAAAATATGTTCCGAGCCTACGGCTCTCAATTGATGGTAATTGATTGTTTACAACGGATTAAAATCCGTTGCTACAATATTTGTCGTTCCTACGGAACTTTAACATTTAACACAAATCATAGAGCCATCGGCTCGAAACATCCTGTAGCAACGGATTTTAATCCGTTGGTAATATGAAATAACAATAACCAGAGTTCCTTAGGAACGGAACATATTGGAAAATTTTAATCATAACAATAATTCTAGGATTTTTAATCTATTTTTCATTCTTTTGAATTTTAAATAAACAAATAAAAATGTCAAAGTACACTAAATATATAGCAATAGGATTGCTAATCCTGTTCTTACTTACCAGTTTATTGAGTTGCGGTGTTTTCTATACCAGAAACTATTCATCATCAGGTAAAATTCCCCCGGGACAAGCTAAAAAAATGACGGGAAGTAAAAGTGCAAAATACTATGCTCCAGGTCATAATAAATAATCTATTAATCACTTTAAATAAATAAAAAATGTCAAAATACACTAAATACATCGCTATAGGATTGCTAATTCTATTTTTAGTTACCAGCTTATTAAGCTAGTTTGTAAAACATTAATTGTACAACAAAGAGATGGTATTGCATAAATACCATCTCTTTTTATTTGTTTTTATAACAAAAAGTTTGATTTTACGAAGGAATCACAGCTGTTAAAAGACTGTGGCTACGCTAAATAATTTTTATATTTGTCAAAAAAAAATAAAATACCAATGGACTTTATTTATCAGGATCCTTATCCAATTTTAAAAGACGATACCCAATACCGTAAAATAACTTCTGACTACGTAAAAGTAGAAAAACTAGGAGATCGCGAAATCCTAACTGTTGATCCAAAAGGTTTAGAGTTACTTTCGCAGGAAGCTATGAAAGATGTTTCATTTATGTTGCGTACTTCACATTTGGAAAAATTAAGAGCTATTCTTGACGATCCAGAAGCTACTGACAACGACCGATTTGTAGCTTATAATTTATTGCAAAATGCTGTTGTAGCCATCGATGGTGAATTACCTTCTTGTCAGGACACCGGAACAGCGATTGTAATGGCCAAAAAAGGTGAAAATGTATATACAGGCGTTGACGATGCCGAATGGCTTTCTAAAGGTATTTTTAATACTTATATGGAAAGAAACCTGCGTTATTCTCAAATTGTGCCTATCAGCATGTTTGAAGAGAAAAACTCAGGTTCGAATCTTCCGGCTCAAATTGATATTTATGCTAAAAAAGGGGCTTCTTATGAGTTTTTGTTTTTAGCAAAAGGAGGAGGTTCTGCTAACAAAACCTATTTGTACCAACAAACAAAATCCTTATTGAACGAAAAATCATTGGATGCTTTTATTCGTGCTAAAATAATGGATTTAGGAACTTCTGCCTGTCCGCCTTACCACTTGGCTTTAGTGATTGGAGGAACTTCTGCCGAAGCAACCTTAGCAGCTGTTAAAAAAGCTTCTGCGGGTTACTATGATAATTTGCCTACTACAGGAAACATGGCTGGTCAGGCTTTCCGTGACTTGGAATGGGAAAAAAGAGTGCAAAAAATTTGCCAGGAAAGTGCTATTGGAGCGCAATTTGGTGGAAAATATTTCACTCATGACGTTCGCGTAATCCGTTTGCCTCGTCACGCTGCTTCTTGTCCGGTAGGATTAGGAGTTTCCTGTTCTGCCGACAGAAATATCAAAGGAAAAATTACCAAAGATGGAATATTTGTTGAACAATTAGAGGTAAATCCAAAACGTTTGTTGCCTGAAACGCCACCACATTTAGAAGAAGCTGTAGAAGTTGATTTGAACCAACCAATGGCTGATATTCTTAAAAAATTATCTCAGTATCCAATCAAAACCCGTTTGAAACTAAACGGAACCTTGATTGTAGCTCGTGATATTGCACACGCTAAAATTAAAGAATTATTGGATGCTGGTAAACCAATGCCGGACTACTTTAAAAACCACCCGATTTATTACGCTGGTCCTGCTAAAACACCGGACGGAATGCCATCTGGAAGTTTTGGACCAACCACTGCCGGACGTATGGACGTTTATGTAGAAGAGTTCCAAAAAAACGGAGGAAGTATGGTGATGCTTGCCAAAGGAAACAGAACTAAGGATGTGATGAACGCTTGTAAAACGTACGGTGGATTCTATTTGGGTTCTATCGGTGGTCCTGCAGCCATTTTAGCGAAAGAAAACATTCTTTCGGTTGAAGTAGTTGACTTTGAAGAATTAGGAATGGAAGCCGTTAGAAAAATCACGATTAAAGATTTCCCTGCTTTCATTATTACCGATGATAAAGGAAACGATTTCTTTGAGAATTTATAATCTAAGTTACTAAGTCACAAAATTCAAGGTTTAGAAATATTTTACCGCAAATTCGCAGATTATAAAATTTGTGAATTTGCGGTTTATTATTTTAATTAATTATCATCTCAGGAATATCACCTTCGATAATCAATTCTGCTTCGGTAGATGCAATAATGTGTTCTACAGTTATTCCCGGAGCTCGTTCAAGTAACTTAATTCCTTTTGGAGTAATTTCCATCACGGCTAATTCGGTTACGATTTTTTTAACACAGCCTACACCGGTTAAAGGCAAAGTACATTTTTTAAGAATCTTAGACTCCCCTTCTTTATTGACGTGCATCATCGCCACAATAATATTTTCAGCTGAAGCCACTAAATCCATCGCCCCTCCCATTCCTTTGACCATTTTACCGGGAATTTTCCAGTTGGCAATATCGCCGTTTTCGGCCACTTCCATAGCACCCAGAATGGTTAAATCAACATGTTGCCCGCGAATCATTCCGAAACTCATTGCCGAATCAAAAAAAACAGCTCCCGGAAGTGTCGTTATGGTTTGTTTGCCCGCATTAATTAAATCCGGATCTTCTTCCCCCTCGAAAGGAAAAGGTCCCATTCCCAGAACGCCATTTTCGCTCTGAAATTCGACGTTTATTCCTTCGGGTATATAGTTTGCCACCAAAGTAGGAATTCCTATCCCTAAATTAACGTAAAAGCCATCTTGGAGTTCCTGAGCAATTCGTTTTGCTATATCTTCTTTTGTTAAAGGCATAATTTTGTTTTTTTAAAACATATAAGTCATATAAGTTTTCTATTCAAATAGAACATTTTTGAACCATATAAGAAATTGTAGGTCATTTAAGTTCTATTCAAGCTGAACACTAAAACTGAATACTGAACACTATTTCTTTTCTCTAGTTTCTTCATTCTATTCTCTTTTTCGAACCGTTCTCTTCTCAATGCGTTTTTCATATTTCTTCCCTTGAAAAATGCGTTGTACAAAAATTCCGGGAATATGAATTTGATTAGGATCTAAGGTTCCGGCTTCGACCAGTTCTTCGACTTCGGCAATGGTGATTTTGGCAGCTCCGGCCATAGCAGGATTGAAGTTTCGGGCTGTTCCTTTGAAGATAAGGTTTCCCGCTGTATCGCCTTTCCAGGCTTTTACAATAGCAAAATCGGCATTGAAAGCCAATTCCATTACGTTCATTTTCCCATTGAATTCGCGGGTTTCTTTACCAATAGCGACTTCAGTTCCAAAACCTGCGGGCGTAAAAAAAGCAGGAATTCCCGCCTGAGCCGCACGACAGCGTTCGGCTAAAGTTCCTTGCGGAATCAGTTCGACTTCTAGTTCTCCCGAAAGCATTTGGCGTTCAAATTCGACATTTTCGCCCACATAAGAAGAAATCATTTTTTTGATTTGTCGCTTTTGCAAAAGCATCCCCAAACCAAAATTATCTACTCCGGCATTGTTAGAAATGCAAGTGAGGTTTTTGGTTTCTTTTTTTACCAATTCAGCAATGGAATTTTCGGGAATACCACATAATCCGAAACCGCCCAACATAATAGTCGAATTATCCTGAACATCGTGTAATGCTTCCTGAACAGAATTTACTTTTTTACAGATCATAACGAAATTGATTTCTTTTGATTCTTAAAAATAGCGGTTTATTTTCAAAAGAAAAAACAATATTACAATTCCTTCAGAATTAAAGTTTTTTATGAAAATGATAGGCGCTTATCGTGAAATCTTCTTTGAAATATAGTTTATGAGCAGTCGTTCGGCCAGGACCTGAATCCAATTGAAGAGAAACACAGTCCTGCTCCAAAGCAATTTCTTTTAAATGATTTAAAAGTTGAGAAGCATAGCCTTTCCCTCTATGAGATTCAAGAGTAGAAAGATCATCGAGATAGAGCATTTTTCCGCAATACAGCATCGTATAGACACGGTAACCGGCAATTGCAACCGTTTTATCTTTTTCCTCAATATAAAGCAAATGATAGCCTTCTTTTTGTAAATCCCGAATTTGAGAAACAAAGTTTTCTCTTTTTAACATAGGTCGTAATACAGAAATAGCTTCCCAGCAGGAAGCTATTTCTGTATCGGTAATTGCAATTTTAATTTCAGTCATCATTAACTAATAAATTAAAAAGGTTTAAAATTCAAATTCCTCGGTTTGCTGTTCTTCTACGGCAGTAGTATCTTTTACTTTTGGAGCTGCCGGTGCCTGATAACAATCTACTTTTATAGAAAGATTGGCCGGTCTTTCAAAATCTTCTTTTGAAACTTTAAGATTTGGATCCTGATAACATAATTTCATAAAATATCCCCAAACCGGTAATGCTGCCGTAGCTCCTTGTCCATAAGTAAGACTTTTAAAACGAGCCGAACGATCTTCGCAACCTACCCAAACTCCGGTTACTAAATTAGGAACCATTCCCATAAACCATCCATCAGACTGGTTTTGTGTTGTTCCTGTTTTACCGGCAATTGGATTTTTAAACATATAAGGATATCCTGTCCAGCGGTTATCTCCGCTACCACCATATTCAGTTCTTAATCTTGAACCCGAACCACCTTCAGTAACTCCTTCTAATAATTTCACTACTGCAAAAGCGATATCTTTATTCAAAACGTCATGTGATTCCGGTATTGGCTCATAAATAACAACACCACTTTTATCTTCTATACGGGATAAAAACTGTGGTTTATTATACACTCCCTGATTCGCAAAAGTACTGTAAGCAGCTACCATTTCTTCAACAGTAATATCTACAGCTCCAAGCGCAATCGAAGGTTGTGCTGGAATCTCAGTTTTAACTCCCAGTTTATGGGTTAATTTAATTACAGCTTCTGGTCCAACTTTATCAATTAATTTGGCTGAAACGGTGTTAATCGAATTTGCCAATGCTTTTTTCAAAGTTACCATTCCAAGGTAAGTATTATTTGAGTTTCTTGGAGTCCAGGTTTCAGTAACATGATGACGACCAACAGGAATCGTAAATGGAGCATCAACAATAGTATCACAAGGTGACATATTTAATTGCTCTATAGCCGTTGCGTAAACAAAAGGTTTGAAAGTAGAACCTACCTGTCTTGCTCCTTGTGCTACGTGATCATATTGGAAATATTTGTAATTAATCCCTCCTACCCAGGCTTTGATATTTCCGGTTTGAGGTTCCATTGCCATTAATCCGGCTTGCAGGAAGTGTTTGTAATAACGAATAGAATCCAAAGGCGTCATAATAGTATCACGTTCTCCTTTCCAGGTAAAAATGGTCATTTTTACTTTTTTATTGAAAGATTCAATGATTTCGTCTTCTGATTTTTCCATCGATTCCATTACCGTCCAACGGTTAGAAGCTTTCATAGCCAGCTTTAAAACACGATTAGTTTCTTTCTCAGTAATACCTACAAAAGGAGCATTTTTATTTCCTTTTTGCTCTATAAAAAATTGCTCCTGAAGATTGGCCATGTGTTTCGCTACTGCTTCTTCTGCGTGCAATTGCATTCTGGAATCAATAGTCGTGTATATTTTTAAACCGTCTTTGTAAATATCATAATCTGAACCATCCGGTTTTTTGTTTGTTTCGGCCCATTTTTTCATGTAATCACGCAAATACTCTCTAAAATAAGTTGCAGTACCTTCTCTGTGACTTTCTAATTTAAAATGTAAAGTAATTGGTAAAGCTTGCAATTTTTCTTTCTCTGCATTAGAAATCATATGTGATTTTTCCATTTGTGCTAAAACCACATTTCTACGATTTTTAACACCAACAGGATTTCTTACCGGATTGTACAATCCTGAATTTTTGAACATTCCCACTAATATCGCCGACTCATCAACAGTCAATTCTTTTGGTGTTTTAGAAAAATAGGTCTGAGCTGCTGAACTTACTCCCACTGCATAATTTCCAAAATCATATACGTTACAATACATAGCAAGAATCTCATTCTTAGTATATTGTCTTTCTAATCGAATAGCAATAATCCATTCTTTTACTTTTTGAACAATACGAAAAGGCAGGAATTTAGAGCCTTCACCGTGAAATAACTGCTTAGCTAATTGCTGTGTTAATGTACTCGCACCACCATTAGTTCCTAAGGTTACAATGGCTCTTAATGTTCCTCTGCCATCAATACCTGAATGCTCATAAAAACGCTCATCCTCAGTTGCAACTAGTGCATCGACAAGGTTTTTAGGCAAATCAGAATATTTTAATTGCGAACGATTGGTTTGAAAATACTTTCCAATAACTACTCCATCAGATGAAATAATCTCTGTAGCCAAATTAGAATCGGGATTTTCTAAGTCTTCAAATGAAGGCATTGAACCAAAAAGTCCCCAGGAAGCAAAAAGGAAAAACAACATAATTCCTCCCAGTCCATAAAAGAAAAACTTCCAGAATTTTTTGGTGTAATACTTAAAATCGTGTTCTGTAGTATTTGTTTTTTTATTAGCCGTCATAACTATTTATTCTTTTTTTTCAATTCTTAAACCTACTTCTGTAATACCATCTAATTCTGTAACTCCGGGAACCTTACCTCCTTCTCTGACAGCCTGTTTGATACTCAATTTGTATTTTCCTCTAAACTTTACATTCTCTTTAAAATACAATTTGCTCTCTTTTATGTCGGAAAATCCATCACCTAACAAAGTACCGTCAGCAGCTGCCATTTGGTATTCCAAAGTATCCACCTTAGTATAACCATTTGGTTTTTCTAAGGTTACAATCAAAAAAAGATTACTAAAAGGGTAATTGTTGTTGTCTCTTAAATTGATAAATAAATCATATCGTTTTGTAGAATCCAATTCAGGCAAATTAAAAGAAACGACACTATCTTTATGCCAGGCACTCCCAACAGATTTATATTCATCAAAAACTCTTTTTTTATCACAGGAGAAAAAAAGTATGCTAACTAAAAGTAATACAACGCTATTTTTTAGCCTCATTTTTTTTAATAATTATAGGTTTTCTAGGTCCTTTAGGTTTCTTCTCTGACGGTTGTTTCTGTGCCGATGGAGTCGCAGCCGTGTTATTATTGTTGTTATTTGCCGGTTTGTTTTGTTGCTTTTTAGCATTTGATGCTCCGGCATTATTTTCAACTGCCTTTTTCGGTTTTTTATTGTGTCTTTTGCTCTTTTTTGGTTGATCAAAACGAGTTAAACTTTCCTGCCCCATAGCGTTATTAAAGTCTTTTTCAACTTCCTGAACCACTTCAACCGCAAAATCTTCCAAAGAGGAAACTTTCTTTTTCAGCTTATTTTCGGCAACAATTTCTTTAACCTTATCAATTTTTAAAACATGCCAATTAGCAAAATTGTTGGTATAAGCAAACCACATCAGCCCTTTAAAAATATCTTGTTTTTGACAAACCGCATCCCCTTTTTCGGTAATTAATTTGGTATCAAAATCTGGAAATCCTTTCAAAGCATCCATGTAAGTGTCTAATTCATAATTCAAACAACACTTTAATTTACCGCATTGTCCCGCTAATTTTTGTGGATTCAAAGACAATTGCTGGTAACGTGCAGCCGAAGTATTCACACTTCTAAAATCAGTCAGCCAAGTCGAACAACACAATTCACGTCCGCAAGAACCAATACCTCCCAAACGAGCTGCTTCCTGACGGAAACCTACCTGTTTCATTTCGATTCTCGTGTTGAATTCTTTGGCAAAATCTTTAATTAATTGTCTAAAATCGACTCTGTCATTTGCAGTGTAATAAAAAGTTGCTTTCGAACCATCTCCTTGAAATTCAATATCCGAAATTTTCATTTCCAATTTTTGAGCAATAGCCAATTCACGAGCGCGAACCTTCATTGGTTCTTCTCTATTTCGAGCTGTTGACCAAATATCGATGTCTTTTTGAGATGCTTTACGATAGATTTTAGGAATTTCATTGCTATTGAAATCAACTCCTTTTTTCTTCATTTGGATTCTTACCAATTCACCTGTCAAAGTAACAATTCCAATATCATGCCCAGGAGAAGCGACAGTTGCCACAATATCTCCCATGCTTAATGTTAATTTTTCGGTATTGCGGTAAAACTCTTTTCTTCCATTTTTAAAACGAACTTCAACACAATCAAAAGGAGCTTCACCACCGGGTAAACTCATATTGGAAAGCCAGTCAAAGACCGTTAATTTGTTGCAGCTATCGGTGCCGCAAGTCCCATTATTTTTGCAACCCTTTGGTGCGCTACCATCAGAAGTTGAACAACTTGCACATGCCATAATTTTATATGTAGTGTTGTGACAGGCACAACTTAAATTCTTAAAACGTTTAATCCGTAAAGATAGTATTTTTTAATCTTAAGATGCAAAATTAAGAATCCCATAAAAAGATTAAAGTTTTTATAAAAAAAACCTATTTCAAATAGGTTGAAATAGGCTTTATTATAATTTTGAAGATGTATTTTAATCTAAAATTTTATTTAATTTATCAGACCAACAAATTCTAAATGGCAATTGAAACAGTCACAACTTTCTTTTGGCTTTATGACTTTTAAACTTTCGTCTTATTTAAACTGATTCTTATTATTTTAAACTTTTAAAATCTTCAATATACAATCCTTTAGCTGCATTCGTAGGATTGAACGAAGCAAGATTGTCGTTTCTAAAAGACAATGAAGTCTCAGTATTTTGAGTTTTAGTGCGCAAAGTTTGCCCAGTAATCAGTTCAAGAGCCTTTTTTAAACAAGGGTCTTTTACATTTCCAAATTCAACCAGATTTAAGAAAGTAGCGTAAGGATTAATAGCGTAATCAGGTGTAATTTTTGCCGGATTTACGTCTTTGTCTTTATTGTAATATGCAAAAGTAATGGGTTGCAATTGCCATTTGTGCTTAGTACTTCTATTCGCATATGAGGTGTAATTATAAGAAGGAGAATCATATAGTGTATTCGATCCTACAAATTTACCTACTGTATCTTCGCCTATCGTGATCACGCTAATGTATTTTTTTAAACATTGAATAGTGAGTTCGCTGGCAGAAGCCGTTTGAAAACTTACTAAGACATATATTTTTGTTAAAGCAAGGCTATTTATACTTTCGTCTCTCAGAAAAGTGGGTTCGTTATCAACCAAGTTGAAAACTCTAACTTTGTCTGAAAGGTTTTCAAAACCATCGTTGCTATTGTGTTTATCATTGAAATCTAAATAAACATAAGGCTTAGTGGTAAAACTTCCGTTAATCATTTGTGCCAAAGCAACTGCCGTTTCTAATGATCCGCCTCCGTTGTATCTTAAATCTAAAACCAATTCGTTAATACCATCCGATTGCATTTTGGCGAAAGCAGCATTCAATTCATCATTATAATCTGATTTGAAACCATTATACACCAGATAACCAATGTTTTTACTGCCATATACTTTCTTTTCGTAATAAGCAACTGGGTTTTCGTCAATGTCGGTTTGGGATACAGTTACAGTTCCCGGCTTGTCGGTTGTTACGAAACCAGTGCCTACAAATTGCACGTTTGCAGCCAAAGTAAGCGATAGTTGCGTATTGCTTAGTTGATCATAATTAGTTGAAGTAAGTTGAGCCCCATTTATTTTTGTAATAACATCACCTCTTTTCAATCCTGCTAAAGCTGCAGGCGAACCAGGTACAACATAATTAATCAAGGCCATCAAATTTACACCTGCTGCATCCTTAGGATAAACTCCATAACTAAAACCCTTACTTTTTTTGACTTCGGCAATTTTTGAAGCATATACCACTTCGTTACTATTTTCAATCCAGGAAAATCTATCAACAGTTCCTCTTTGATAAAGAAGCGAATAAAACAGCGCATCGGGAGTTTTTCCGTTGATAAAATTAGCATAGTTATTGGTAGAAGCAATTTTGCTATCGGATAAATCCGCAACATTGGATTGCCAATAATACCAGGAATTCATCGCTTTCCAAACAAAGTTATTAATCTCGTCAGGTACAACAGTTTTAATTGCAGCCGAATCAGAATCAGAATCCTTGCTGCAAGAGGTAAAGGTCAATCCAAGAAATAATATTAAAATTGGATATTTTAGTTTCATTATTATTCAATAGTTTAAATTAATTTTGTACGAATAAAACCCTAAAATTATGAAAAATAATATACCAAGAATCGTCTTTTTATTACTTTATTTAGGATCTTTCTTTATTTCATCATGTTCCAAACAATTACTAGATATTAAAAACCAAACCTATAAAAGCTATAACAGAGATAGTGAAAAAGGATATATAGTTAATTTTGAACTTATTAACACTGCAATTGTTCCAAAATCGATTGTGATTAATGGTATAGTTCAAAATATCTCAAAAGCAAACAAAACTAGTAAAAATTACCAGGTAAATGTGATTGCGCAAACCCGTATAATTCATAACTATCAGGTAAAATTAGAGAATAAAGAAAACGGAATATATTTTAAGAAAGATTCAATAGTATTTTTTCAACCCGTGAAATTCAAATTAATCAGAGATTAATTTTTCGCTACTCTAAAATGCACAAAAAGCCTGTTTCCTAAAAATAGAAACAGGCTTTAAAATAATTTATGATTGCATTTTTAGTCTAAAATCTTGTATAATTTATCAGATAAACGAATTCTGAATGGTACAGCAAAAGTTAATTTATCACCAGCATTAGCCTGAGTTCCTTCATATCCATTCACAAACATTTTGTCTAAAATTAGTTCTTGGTTTCCTGTTGTTGGTCCTGAAATTAAGATCTTATCTCCCAAATTCAATTCGTTGTTTTCGATAGTGAAAAGTCCAATTTGCGCTTTTACATAATAATGCTCAGCTTTTCCAACTAAGATCTTTTTTACTTTTATTTTCTGGCGAATATCAGCCGATTTAGCTACAGTTGCCAAAGCAGTATCTGATAATTCTCCCGAATGTTTGAACTTCAAACTTTCTGATTTTCCTTTTCTGAAAACTTTGTTACCAACTTGTTTTCCTTTTCGCAATTTTAATTGTTCTTCCCAAGGCAAATGAGTAATTTCCTGACATTCTGATGAACAGCAATTTTCCATAGCTGCCTTACAATCATCACATTGGATAAACAATAAATGACAACCATCATTAGCACAATTGGTATGATTGTCACAAGGTTTTCCACATTGATGGCATTGTGAAACGATATCATCGGTAATTCTTTCGCCTAAACGATTATCAAAAACAAAGTTTTTTCCAATGAATTTACTTTCTAAACCTTCTTCTTTCAGTTGCTTGGCGTAATTGATGATTCCGCCTTCTAACTGATACACATTTTTAAAACCCTGATGTTTGAAATAAGCACTCGCTTTTTCACAACGGATTCCTCCGGTACAATACATTACCAGATTTTTATCTTCTTTGTGGTCTTGAAGTTGCTCGTTGATAATAGGCAAACTTTCTCTAAAAGTCTCTACATCAGGAGTGATGGCACCTTTAAAATGTCCTACTTCACTTTCGTAATGATTTCTAAAATCAACCACAATTGTATCAGGATCTTCCAGAATATCGTTGAATTCTTTAGCTTTTAAGTGAATTCCTTTGTTGGTTACATCAAAAGTATCATCGTTCAATCCGTCGGCAACAATCTTGTGACGTACTTTTATAGTCAATTTCAAAAATGCATGATCGTCATGTTCTACAGCTACATTCAAACGAATGCCTTTCATGAAATCATAGACTTCTAAAGTTTCTCTAAAAGCTTCAATATTTTCGGCAGGAACGTTCATCTGAGCGTTAATACCTTCGTTAGCAACATAGATTCGACCCAGGGCATCTAGTGCGTTCCAGGCAAGAAATAAATCATCGCGAAATTTTTTGGGATCTTCAATTTTGGCATACGCATAGAAAGACAACGTAAGACGTTGTTTACCCGCTTGATCAATCAATTCAGCTCTTTCTTCTGCGCTTAAGGTGTTGTACAGTTGCATGCTATAAACGGTTTAAGTGAGAATATTTTTTGCAAAAGTATAAAAAATAAATGGTTTAGTTGTTACACGAAGATTCACAAAGAAATCTCAGAGATACACAAAGAATAAAAATACTTAGCGAATCTTTGTGTTTGCTCTGTGCAACTTTGCGACATAATCAATTCAAACTCGCTTTAAACATTCGCAATTCTTCCCAGCTGTATCTATCACCAAATTGTTCTTTCATCGGAGTAAGCGATTCTTCTTTGTAGAATTTGAAAGCTTCTGTTAATTCGTCAATTTTATCCTGAGGCAAAACTTCGCTAATCGAAATTCTTTTGCCCTGAATTAATTTTACCAAATGACCTTCAATAGTTTGAACCGTTAACTTACGAATATCGGCAATATCCTGAATCGAATTTTTAGCAATCCACAATTCGAAAGTTTCTTCAACTGTAGATTTTTTTGGTTCTTTTTCGCTTTTTTTCTTCGTGTAACGATTCAAATCTGCTTCGTCTTCAATCAGCGTAATATTCGCTTCCTTGAATTGATTTTGAATGGCTTCTTTTTTCCTCGAAAGGTATTTTTTGATTTCGTCAGAAGTTAGTTTTTCTTTCGAAATAGCCTCATTGGCAATCACGGTTTCGATTAAAAGTTTGGCTTTCATCAAACGCAAAACCGCTTTCGATTGCAATTCTTCTAATTCCGATAATTCTTCAAAATAGGCTTTGGCTTTTTTTAATCGTTTCACTTCTTCAATTTTCCACAAAATTTCAAAAACCAAATCGTCCATTGCTTTGAAAAAGTAATCAAAAGCCGCCTGAATTCGGGCCGAAACATGAATTAGATCGACCGTTTCATTGGCAAAAATTTTATTCAACTGAATGATGAATTTTTTGGATGGATCCAAAAGCGATTCAATAGTTTCCAATTGTTTGGCTGCCCAAAGCGCGTTTTTAGATTTTGCCGAGCTTTCCGTTTTATCCGAATAACTGAATTTATGATTACGCCATTCCTGAGCCAGATTGTACCAATCAAAACTGTTAATCAGGTAATTATGAATAAAATTCTTAGTTTCAAAATGCAGCGAATTTTTCAAAACTTCCTCCGAAGCTTTATTTTGCGCATATTCCATCACATCCTGATCGTTTGAAATACCGTTCATACGCAGCGGAGAAAGCAAAACCAGCCCTTCTAACGAACGCAAACGCGATAAAGCCACATAAGCCTGCCCGGGCATAAAAACCTGCGAAACATCAATCGCAGCCTTGTCAAAAGTTAATCCCTGACTTTTATGCACCGTAATGGCCCAGGCTAATTTGATAGGATAATGCACAAAAGTGCCCAAAACCTCCTCCTCGACTTCCTTTGTCAAAGGATCGACTTTATAACGAATATTTTGCCATTCGTAACGCTCTACTTCTATGGTTTTATTTTCTTCCGGAAAATGAACAAGAATTTCCTGACTCGAAAGCGATTTGATAATTCCCATTTTGCCATTGAAATAGTTTTTTTCGAAAGCCAAATCGTTTTTAACAAACATAATTTGTGCTCCCACTTTCAATTGCAAATTGTGTTCCACGGGAAATATTTTCTCAGGAAAATCTCCGGTAATTTCAGGTTTATAGGTAATTAATTCTCCTTTTAAATCTTGCAAAGCCTTAGCATTCATAGCATCGGCTTTCGCATTATGAGTCGTTAAAGTGATGTAACCTTTATTGGCTTTTAAATCAAAATCAGGTTTTACATATTGGTTCAAAACCTGAACATCTTCGGGCGTAATTTGGTTATTTCTTAAATTATTTAAAACCGAAATAAAACTAGTATCCGTCTGACGGAAAATCTTAGATAATTCAATATACAAAGGCGGACTTTGCTGAACAACATGTGAATGAAAAAAGAATTTTCCTTTGTAATAATTACGCAAAGTGCGCCATTCCTCATCCCGAATAACTGGCGGTAATTGCAACAAATCACCAATAAAAAGCACTTGTACTCCACCAAAAGGAGTCGCTTTTTTCCGAACGGTTTGCATCATATAATCCATCGCATCTAGCAAATCGGCACGCAGCATACTCACTTCGTCAATAACCAGCAATTCCATATTTCGAATCACTGCTTTTTTCACGCCATTCATTTTAAAATGCCTGCGCAAACTTTCCTTAGTTTCAAATTTCACCGTTTCAGAAAATTGCGATTCGGCTGTATGAGAAGGAATAAATCCGCTAAACGGCAATTGAAACATCGAATGAATCGTAACTCCGCCGGCATTTAAAGCAGCAATTCCTGTAGGTGCCACAACCACCGTATTTTTATGGGTAGTTTCAATTATTTCCCGAAGCAAAGTAGTCTTACCGGTCCCCGCTTTACCTGTCAAAAAAACCGAACGTTGGGTTTGATTGATGAACTGTAAAGTATATTGAGCGGCTTCGGATAAGGTTTGCATTTATATAACGGTTATAAGTATTTTCTTAAAATAAATTTAAGCATTAAAAGTAAATAAAAAATGCCCTCAATTCAAATTAGAAATGAAGGCATTTTAATTATTTATAGAAAAAATTATTTCTTTTCTTCCGCTTTAGTTTCTGATTTACCAGAAGCTTTATATTTATCATTCAAGGCTTTAATGATATCTTTAGTGATATCGTATTTATCCTCAGCATATAAAATAGAAGCAGCATCCCCAGTTCCGTAGATATAAGAATAACCTTTTTCTTTACCGTAATCTTTGATAAACTTTTTAACTCCTTTAATAAGTGTATCCATTTCAGCACCACTTGCTTGTTGCAATTGTTGTGCTAATTGTTGTTGAGCATAACCCAATTGTTGCTCTCTTTTTTGCAATTCAGCTCCTTTTTTTTGAGCCCACTCCTGGCCATTAGCCTGAGCCTGACTTTGGAAATTAGCAGCTTCTTGCTTAAAACGATTAATTTCAGCCTCTAACTGTCTTCCTTTTTCTTCTGATTGTGCTTTATACTTTGCCTCAAGGTCTTTTGCCTCTGTGTATTCCTTCATTAATTCCGAAGTATCTACATAAGCTGTTTTCATTTCTTTAACTTCGGCAGTTTTTTCGTTGCAAGCAACAACTGAAATAGAAATTGCGATAATTAATAATAATTTCTTCATTTGGATAAAATTGTAATTGAATGATGTGTTGGTAGCAAAAATATAAAAAAATAGATAGTATCCTAGAAAACACCTGAAAAATGGGAAAAATTTACATTATTAGATTTCGTTATAAATAAAACAAAACCCATAATCTAAAGCTATAAAAACCCGATTAAATAGATTAAAAATAAAGCTCAAACTAAAAAAAGTCAATATACTTTACCACAAACACTGAAAAAACTCCTAAAAAGGCTTTAAAATGAGTTTTAGTTGTTTTTTAAGACATAAATTAACGAAGAATACTCCGAATTCTGTTTTGCTTTTAAATTTGACTGTAATCCGATAAAAAATGCTTTTACAAAATTCATTTTTCCATTTTTATACTTTTCTGAAAGCAAACTCACGTAAAAAGAATCAAACTTCATAGGAAGCACTTTTTCTAATTTCATATTTTCTTTTTGGAAAAGCATTTGGATTGCTTTTTTAGAAAAATGCCAAAAATGAATGGGCACATCAAAAGCAGCCCAAAAAGTTCCATAATGCTTTGCATCGAAAGATTTGAAATTTGGAACAGCAACAATCAAAGTTCCGGTAGGTTTCAATAAACGTTTTAATTCTTTAATCTGAAAATCCAAATCTGGAACATGCTCTAAAACATGCCACATGGTAATTACATCAAATGAATTACTTTCTAAATCAGCTGTATTTTCTACAAATGAAATTCCTTTGTTAATTGCAATTCCTTTAGCTCGGTCACTAGGTTCAATCCCTACTGTTTGCCAACCATCATTTTTTGCCACAGTTAAAAAATCTCCAGTCCCCGCTCCTATGTCCAGAATTCGACCTTTAGCTAATTGCTGAGAATTAATTAGATTCAGTTTGTTTTTCAGCGCAATTCCTTTTACAAAATGATAGGCTTTTTCAAATAAAGAACGTTTATTATCGGTGTGCGAAATATAATCTTCGCTTTCATAATACTTTCCTAAATTCTCTAAACTCGGTTGCGGATGTGTGATTAACATATCCAAATCTTCATCATGATACAATTCGAAAGTTTCCTTTGAAACAGAATGATCTTTTACAGTAAGAAAATATTTTTTATTTGAAATATCCATTTTTTAGTGGTCAGTGGTCAGTTTAGTCTTCAGTTAATGAAGACAAATTATACATTAAAATTTATACTAATTTTTAAAAGGAGCAACGAATATTGATTCATTACTCCTTTTTATTTTATTTTTAAAACAACTTTTCTTAGCAATAACAAGGCTTACGGTCGTAGTTTCACGTGGAACAAACTGATTTTAGATTTTAGATTTTTGATATTAGAATTTAGATTTAATCTCAAATCTAAATTCTGAACTCTAAAATTCTCTACCTTCCCATATAAATCAGCAATACTGAAATATCACTCGGAGAAACTCCGCTAATTCTTGATGCTTGTGAAATTGTTACAGGACGAATCTTGTTTAATTTCTGTTTCGCTTCTATAGACATTGATTTAATTTTATTATAATCAAAATCGGCTGGGATTTTTACATCTTCTAATCGGGTTAATTTATCCGCATTATTTCTTTCCTTTTCAATATAACCTGAATATTTCACCTGAATTTCTGCTTGCTCTAAAATTTCTTCGTCCAATTCATTTTCGGAAACATAATTCTGAACTTTTTCGAATTTCATCATATCTTCCAAATCAATTTGCGGACGGGAAAATATTTTAAACATTTTATCCCCTTGCGAAATTGGAGCCGTTTCTTTTGCTTCTAGAATAGGATTTGTTTCAGCAACAGAAACAGAAGTTTCTTTAAAAAAAGCAACCATCTTTTCAGATTCATTCAGTTTGCGTTCCATTCTTCTTAGACGCGCTTCTGAAGCCAAACCTATTTCATATGACATTGGAGTCAATCTAAAATCGGCATTATCCTGACGCAATAAGGTTCTATATTCAGCTCTCGAAGTAAACATTCGGTAAGGCTCTTCCGTTCCTTTTGTAATTAAGTCGTCGATCAAAACTCCTATGTAAGCTTCATCACGTTTTAAAATTAATGGGGCTTTTTCATGCACTTTTAAATGCGCATTAATTCCAGCCATCAATCCCTGAGAAGCTGCTTCTTCGTAACCTGTAGTTCCGTTAATTTGTCCTGCAAAATACAAACCTTCAACTAACTTCGTTTCCAAAGTATGCTTTAATTGCGTTGGAGGAAAATAATCATATTCGATAGCATAACCAGGTCTGAAGAATTTTACTTTTTCAAAACCGGCAACAGAACTCAATGCTTTAAACTGAATATCCTCAGGAAGTGAAGTTGAAAAACCGTTTACATAAACCTCACAGGTATTCCATCCTTCTGGTTCAACAAAAAGCTGGTGTCTTTCTTTATCAGCAAAACGATTAATTTTATCTTCAATAGACGGACAGTATCTTGGCCCAAGACTTTTAATTCGACCGTTAAACATTGGCGAACGATCAAAACCTTCTCTCAAAATATTATGAACTTCCAAAGAAGTATACGTCATATGACAAGATCTTTGATGCGTCAACGGAGCAGTCAAATCAGAATAAGAAAACTTATCCGGTTTAGCATCTCCTTTTTCTTCATTCATTTTAGAATAATCCAAAGAACGTCCATCAACACGAGGAGGCGTTCCAGTTTTCATTCTACCAGCTTCAAAACCTGCTTCAATTAAATCCTCGGTGATTCCATGTGCAGCACTCTCACCTGCTCTACCACCACCGAATTGTTTTTCTCCAATATGAATCAATCCATTCAGGAAAGTTCCATTTGTCAACACAACCGATTTGGAACGAATTTCGATTCCCAAAGAAGTTCGAATTCCGTTTACTTTTCCATTTTCAATAATCAAACCTTTTACCATTTCCTGATAAAAATCAAGATTTGGAGTTCCTTCTAACATCATTCTCCATTCTTCGGCAAAACGCATACGGTCACTTTGAACACGCGGAGACCACATGGCAGGTCCTTTCGACTTGTTCAACATCTTAAATTGAATTGCCGTTCTATCAGAGACAATTCCTGAATAACCACCAAGCGCATCAATCTCACGAACAATTTGACCTTTTGCAATTCCACCCATCGCAGGATTACAAGACATCTGGGCAATGTTCTGCAAACTCATAGTAACCAACAAAGTTTTGGAACCCAAATTTGCAGCAGCAGCAGCAGCTTCACAGCCTGCGTGCCCCGCACCCACAACAATTACATCATACTCTTCTAGAAACATTTTTTCTTTGGTTTTAGCTTTTGGTTTTTGATTATTCTCAGAACCAAAATCTATATTTCAACATACATGTTCCACGTGGAACACAATTATTTTTATTTTAAAAAATCTGAAATTTATTTACTGTTCCACGTGGAACATTGCAATTTTTTCATCTTCTTTTAAACGCATCAAACGTTCATCATCTTCACTTTTATCTTTATAACCGCAGTAATGTAAAACACCGTGCACCAATACACGCTTTAATTCTTCTTCAAAAGAAACATTAAAATCATTTGCGTTATCCTGAACACGTTCTACAGAAACAAAAATATCCCCGTTTAATTCGTTACCGACCGTATAATCAAAACTAATGATATCCGTAAGTGTATCGTGGTTTAAATATTCTACATTGATTTTATGAAGATAGTCATCATCACAAAAAATATAATTAATCTCGCCTTCATTCTTTTTTTCAGATACAATTACAGCCGATAACCAATCCGCAATTGCTTCTTCATTATCTAAATTAAAGTCGCTTTCGTAATTAAAATTTATCATTTTGTCTTAAAATATTCTTGAACCTTGCGGTTAAAATTGGAGCGCAAAGGTAATGATTGTCTGTTTAATATCTCTATGCTATTCAAATATTCTAACAAAGAATTGGGTAAAGCTCGCGATTGATTAAGAAAATCTTTATTATTAGTTTCAGACTGTCTTTTATTTTCTTCTCCTTGTTGTTGAACGGCATTATTCAATTTTAATAATTCTTGTTTTAAATTCATCACTTTTTGAAGCGTTTCGTTTTTAAAACCTTTATTCAGCAACTGCTTTTCTAACTGCTTCATTTGCTCTAAAGCATTCTGACCTTTACCATCAAGACCTTGTTTTTTTAATACGCTATCTAAGGCTTCACGCAGTTCTTTTTGCTGTTTATAGATTTCCATTATGGCTTGTGCATCTCCTTCTCCACCTTGACCATCATCTCCTTTTCCGGAATTTGACTGACCTTCCTTACCATCTTTTCCTTCTCCTGGTTTCATTCCTTTCTTAATTTTATCAGCCAAACTTTGTTGTTTCGAAATAATATCCGGCAACTGCATCCCTTCACCCAGGTCAGGTTTTGGTTTTCCTTGTCCCATAGACGACAAAGACATTTGCATATTGTTAAGCAATTCGCTTAAAAAATCTCCTAATTTATTTGCAGAGGCAACCGCATATTGTTGATGTGATAATCCTTTAGGAATTTCAGAATCGGATAATTTATCAATGGCTTTATCAATGTTGTACTGAACATTGCCAACTTCTTTAGTAATATCTTCAGTGAATTTTGGATTACGTAAAGACATTGCAAACAAACTATCATCAACATGTTTGAATTGAATTCTCAAATCCTGTTGCAGTTTTAAATTCTTATTGAAAGCCGGCGAACTAGAATTTAGCGATTTGAAACTCTTCATTACTGATTCCTGAGAAAGAGAAAAAGCCAATAAATTATCTAAAATCTGACGCAGCATTTTAACGTCTTCTTCTAACTGCTCCATCTCTGCTCCTTCCATTCCTTGTTCCATTTTTTTGGACATCGCTTTCATTTTCTTAGCAGCAGATTTTTGATTTGGTTTGGCTTTAGAAGCATTATTTTTTTGCAATTCTTCAGAAGCTTTTTTCAAATCTTCATCAATACTCTTCTCCGTTTTATCATCGTTAGGAATATCTAAAGGGGATTTTAATTGTTTATTGTCTTTATCCAGTTCATTCAAATCTTCCTGAATTTTATCAAAATCTTTATTTATCTCCTGCTGTTTAGCATTCGTATTTCCTTTTTCACTCTCTGAAAGTTTATCTTGTTTCTCTGATAATTTATCTAATTTATTTGCAAGCTGCTCAGCCTTTTTTTGAACATAATACTTCTTAGTCAATTCAACTAATTGCTCTAAATTCTTAACTTGATTTTTACTTTTCTGTTTGAACTGATCTAATTTTTCAAGTAAATCTTCATTCTTCATTTTATCATTTAGAGTTTTTAATTCGTCTAAAAGCTTTTTGTTTTTTTCTAATTCTTCATTACTGTTCTCAATGCGTTTTTCTAATTCTTTTTTGAATTCATCCTTAGCAACAGGTTTAGATTCCTCTAAATTATTTTTCATTTTATCCATAAAATTGCGCATCATTTCATCCTGCTTCTTTTGCTGTTGGATAAAATCATTTACTTTCTGTTGGTCATTGAATTCAAAATTTTCTTTTTCTTTTCCTGATTTCTGAATCTTATCCAATTGTGAAAATTGTTTATCCTGACTTTTTAATGATTTTTGTAAACCCTGAATATTATCGTTTTGTTGTTGTAAAACCAAATATTGCTTTTCCTGAGCAGTTATAATTCGATTAGAAAAAACTGCCGATTTTGAACTTTTAAAATGATGTAAAATATCATTATCAAAAACTTCGAAAAAATAATCATAAGTTACACCTTCCACAACAGAAAGATTAGCAGGAAATGAAAAAACAAACTGATCAAAAACTCCTTGCTTAACAGCAATTGTTCCACGTTTGGCAGTTGTTGGTTTATTGGATTCATAATAGACAACCTGCAATTTAGATAAACCGTAATCATCCCCTATTTTACCTAAAAGATAATTAGCAGCCAGCTTTAAACTATCCGGAGCCTGATTAACTGTAATCGTTGGGTGTTGATCTTTGATAACTGTAAGCTGATAATTCAATTTTTCGAAGTTTGAAACCGCATTATTCGAAGTAATTATTTGATAATCTGTGTTTTCTGAAACTTTTTTTGATAAAATAAAGCTATTTTCTGATTTAGAAAACGGAAAAACAGTATTTGCATTGGAAAAGACAACTTTTTGAGTTGCCTGTGTACTCATTTTCCAGGTTACCATTGTGCCTTCCGGAATAATAGCATTACCAGTTCCTATAATTATTTCAGCTTTTCTTTTTAGATGCGAAGGGAAATTCAATTGCATTTCAAAATTTAAAATCGAAGGAACAGCAACAACTTTTAGTTCATAATCTTCAGAAAAAACTGAATTTCCTTTTATATAAAACGAAAGATTTTGAGTTGGTTTTTCAATCTTAAACTCAAATTCACCAGGCTTAGTGTTTTCCATAAAATAACTTACATCATTAATAAAAATCATAGCATTTTCAGGAATCACTTTACCAACAGTTTTTACTTTTACAACGAAATCTTTGTTTTGTTCTGTTTGTAAACTTGAATTCAAAAGCACAAATTCAAATGGCGCCGGAGGTAAAAAAGAAGCATTAAAATGCACTACTCTATTCAAACTTTGGGTAATTATCGAATTATTTCCTGAAATATAAAACGAAGCAAAAAGGAAAATTGGAATTAAAGCAAACGGTAAATACTTTTTATTCGAATTAAAATTAATAGCATTTGAAAAAGGAATCGGCTGCAAAGCATTTGCTTTTTGTTCAATCGAAGCCAAAAGTAATTCCGATTTATCAGTAGTATTATCAGGATTTGAAAGCTGAATAAAATTGAGCAATTTATCTTTTACTTCTGAAAAATGATTTCCAATTATTGCTGAAGCATCATTGTAATCAATTCCTTTTTGGAATTTAAAGAGTTTAAAAATTGGAAAAAAGATAAAACGAAAAAGCAAAAAGACTTCTACTCCGACAAAAGTCCAAAACAAAATGGTTCTTCCCGTTGGTTTCAACCAAAGAAAATATTCTATAAAAAGCGTAAAAAGAAAATACAGCAAACCAAGACCAATAAAAAGAACAACGCCTCTTATCAATTCGTTTAAATAATACTTTCTAATAAAAGCTTCTAATTTTTGATAAATAAAATTGGAACTATTCAAAATAATTTTGCATTTTAATAACCCATAAAAGTAGTAATTATAACATAACCAATATCAATGTCAAAAAACAATTTCAATATCAAAACAAAAGCAAAATATTGAAAAACTTCTAACTTCTGACTTCTAACTTCTGACTTCTAATTATCTTTGTGGTAAAATTTATAAAAAATGTCAAACCCAATTCGTGTGCGTTTTGCACCAAGTCCAACGGGACCTTTGCATATTGGCGGAGTTCGTACTGCCCTTTTTAATTATTTATTTGCAAAAAAAAATGGTGGAACTTTCTACCTGAGAATTGAAGATACCGATCAAACGCGTTTTGTTCCGGGAGCAGAAGCTTATATTATGGAAGCTTTAGAATGGCTTGGAATTGCTCCTGATGAAACTATTGGGAAAAATGAAAAATTTGGTCCTTACCGTCAAAGCGAAAGAAAAGAATTATACAAACAATATGCTGATAAATTGATCAATTCAGGTTGGGCATACTACGCTTTTGATACACCGGAATCTTTAGATGCTTACAGAAAAGCTGAAGAAGAACAAGGAAGAACGTTTATTTACAATCATCATAACAGAGAAAAACTGGATACTTCTTTAGTAATTTCAAAAGAAGAAACAGAAAAAAGAATCGCTAACGGAGAACATTATGTTATCCGATTTAAAACTCCTGTTGATGAAATTTTACATTTAAAAGATATTATTCGCGGAATTGTAAAATTCGAAACCAATCTATTAGATGATAAAGTTTTGTTTAAAAGTGACGGAATGCCAACGTACCATTTAGCGAACATTGTTGATGATCATTTAATGCAAACAACGCATGTAATTCGTGGTGAAGAATGGTTGCCATCTATGCCATTACACGTTTTATTATACCATGCTTTTGGATGGGCAGCTCCTGAATTTGCGCATTTGCCTTTGATTTTAAAACCGGTTGGAAACGGAAAATTATCAAAACGTGATGGAGATAAATTAGGTTTTCCGGTATTTCCTTTAGAATGGAAAACGGAAGAAGGCATTTCGTCAGGATACAGAGAAAAAGGATTTTTCCCTGAAACTGTTGTTAACTTCTTGGCTTTATTAGGATGGAATGACGGAACGGAACAAGAATTATTTTCGTTAGAAGAATTAATTGAAAAATTTGATTTAAACCGAGTTCATAAGGCTGGGGCCAAATTTGATCCGGAAAAAAACAAATGGTTCAATCACCAATATTTAATCAAACAAAATGATGAAGATTTAGCAAAAAGCTTCGCTCCTATTGTTGAAGAAAAAGGTTTTTCTGTTTCACTAGAATCCATAACTAAAATAGTTTCATCAGTTAAAGAAAGAGCAAATTTTGTAACTGAACTTTGGGATTTAAGTGATTTCTTTTTTGTTGCTCCAACTGCTTATGATGAAAAAGCAAAGAAAAACTGGAAGGAGGAAACTCCGGCTTTAATGCAGGAATTGATTTCAGTATTAGAAGAAATCACAGATTTCACCTCTGCTAATATTGAAACCATTGTTAAAGACTGGTTAACTAAAAACGAAATTGGTATGGGTAAAGTAATGCAGCCTTTTAGATTGAGTTTAGTTGGCGCATTAAAAGGTCCTCACCTGTTTGATATTGTAGAAATCATTGGAAAAAACGAAACAATTTCAAGGATTCAAAAAGCAATTGGAACCATATAAAACTAAAAAAGTCCCGATAATTAATCGGGACTTTTTTTATAAATAAATAATAACATTTCCGTTTATAATTCCGGGATTTCCTTTAAAATTATATCCTAAATTTTTAGAATTCAAATTACCCAGCATATTTGAAATTCCGTATTGATAGGAAATATTCAGTCTAAAATGTTTGGCTCCTGCTGTAATCCCTGCAGTTGGATAAAAATTAAATTTACCAATATCAACAATGTCTTTAGCTTGTAAAGTTGTTCCAGAAATGATATTATTTTCTTTTCCTGACTCCACTTTAAACTTTCCGTTTATCTGAACCAATGGACCAAATTCAACCGATAGACAATTTTCAATTAAAACATAACTCAATTGCAATGAAATTTGGGCTGAAGGCAGTTTATAATTGACATCTTCTTTGCCAAAAACCAATTGGTCAGTAGCTACCGAAAAGTTATTTTCAGAAAACTGTATAGCATAAACCATATCCCAATCGTCATAAAAATTACCTCTCATCGATAATCCTGCATTCCATCCGTTTCCGGCTTTTGTATCAAAATTATTTGTGTTTAAAGTAAATTGATTGATTCCGGCTGTAATCCCGATTCGGTTTGAATCTCGATAACCATATTGGGCAAAACCAAATGCGGAAACTAAAAGGAAATAAAAAGTTAACGTTAGCTTTTTCATAATGTGAGTTTTAACAAGCACAAACCTAAAGTTTTTTTGTAATTTAACGGATAATTTTTAACTAATTTATTCGCTATGAGTGTACCATTTCTTTTTCTGTTATTTATTGTATTATTTATTTTCCTTTCCTCCTTCTTCACAGTTAAACAGCAAACAGCTATAATTATAGAACGTTTTGGAAAGTTTCAAAGCATTAGACATTCTGGTTTGCAACTCAAAATTCCACTGATTGATAGAATTGCAGGACGTGTGAATTTAAAAATTCAACAATTAGATGTTATTATTGAAACGAAAACTAAAGACAATGTTTTTGTAAAACTAAAAGTTTCTGTTCAATTTATGGTGGTTAAAGAAACCGTTTATGATGCTTTCTATAAACTGGAATTTCCACACGATCAAATTACTTCTTATGTATTTGATGTGGTTAGAGCTGAAGTCCCAAAACTAAAATTAGATGATGTTTTTGAACGTAAAGATGATATTGCAGTTGCTGTAAAAAGAGAATTGAACGAAGCCATGACTACTTATGGTTACACAATTATCAATACTTTAGTTACCGATATCGATCCGGATATTCAGGTAAAAAATGCCATGAACCGAATCAATGCTGCAGACAGGGAAAAAACTGTAGCCGAATATGAAGCGGAAGCATCAAGAATTAGAATTGTTGCTAAAGCAAAAGCTGAAGCAGAAAGTAAAAGACTTCAGGGACAAGGTATAGCTGATCAACGACGTGAAATTGCCCGTGGATTAGTAGAAAGTGTAGATGTTTTAAACGGTGTTGGAATCAATTCTCAGGAAGCTTCTGCTCTGATTGTAGTTACACAACATTATGATACTTTACAAGCTATTGGAGCTGATACCAATTCGAATTTGATCTTATTACCCAATTCTCCACAAGCCGGTAGTGATATGTTAAACAATATGGTAGCCAGTTTTACCGCCAGTAATTTAGTAGGTGAATCGATGAAGAAAAATATAAAAATAAAACCTAAAGAGGATAAAAAGAAATCCGAAGAACCTGAAAAACCATCTGAAGAAACAGATAATCAAATATAAAATAAAAAAAGAGGCTTTAATTGCCTCTTTTTTTGTTTCTAAACCATTTTATGATAATTGGTATCAATAATCTAAGAATTGCACCGTAGGAGCTAAAAAAAGTACTTTTAACGGTATCAAAAACATTCGTGGTAATATTTAAGAATGTAAAGCTTTCTTTTGTATTTTGAATACTTAAAACTAACTTTTGATAGCTGATTTCTTTTTCAACTTTTAAAATTTCAAGTTCCCTATCAATTTGAGCATAAGAAGAATATTTTTTTGTTTGCATAATAATTAGTCATTAAAAAAAATTTCTGAAAATTTCTCTAAAATAGGTCCTTCTACAATTTTATCTTTTACTAAAAATAACAAAGCTGTTATTACAACATAAATTAAACCAACACTAAGAAAACCAAATGTATAACTTCCAAAATAATTACTTAAAGCAAATGCCAATCCAACTGAACAAAATAATAAAACCATACAAATACATAACAAAATTAAGGTAAACTTAAAAATCATAGTAGTTGATTTCATAGCCATCTTAAACGCTAACAATTTATAGTAAGAAAGATTCTTTTCTACATATTCCTTCGTTTGATTTTGAATATTTTCTGTATGTTCTTTTAAATCTTCAAAAGCCATATTTGTTTGAATTCAGTTATAAATTATTTTTTTGAAGTTTTGCGTTTTTTTCTTTTAAGTCAGCCAGTTTTTTTTCTAAAAAAGTAATTACATCTTCTGTTTTATGACTCATATTAGAAAGTAAATTTTCATAAGTATCTTCTAAATCTACTTTAGCATTTGCAAATTTCGATTTCATGTCTTTTTGAAGATCTTTACATCCGTCTTTAATCTTCTTTCTTGTATTATCCCCTTTATCCGGAGCAAACAAAATTCCAAGTGCGGCTCCTATTGCTACACCACCTACAACTGCCAGTAATGTATTTCCAACTTTATTTGACATAATTTCCTTATTTTAAGTTTATTATAAAGATACTAATAAATTTAAAAAAATTCTTTAAAGAATTACTATAAAAAAGTTCTAATATTTTTCATTCAGAAAGGAATATCAAATATTCGAACTCATAATAAATTTTAAAAAAATATTAATATGTATAAGCTATAGCTTCATAAGTACCGTTTTTATTAATTAAACATAATTTGAAGTCTAAAAAATGCTAAAAACGAATATAAAGACGTGTAATAAACGAAAAATAAACAAATGAGTATTTTATTAAATCATTTTAAAAAATGGCTTAGAATTCAAATATAAAAGTCTTTTTTAATTATAAAATTCTATAGATTTAAAAATAAAAATAGATTTTTATAATAATAAAAAAAAGCGCTAATTAAAGCGCTTTTGATAGTTATAATTTATCTAAAAATTGTTCTATAAATTCTTTCTCTCTTTCGGTAGAACTTTTTGGAGGATTAGCTTCTAATTTTAGAATTTCATCTTTAAACGAATTAACAAAATCAAAATCATATTCTAAATGATATAAATTTAAAACTGCTCTCGAACGTACAAAAGTCGATTCGCTTCTAAGTGACATGAAGTATAATTTAGAAAGATCTTCTTTATCATAATCGGAAGATTTTAAAGGAGCATATTTCAAAATTAAATTGGCAAACAACAATGAACTTTTATTATTGTTGATATTCTTCTTGAATGAATTTTGCAATAAACTATAATTAGAAATTCCGGCTAAAGTCTCCCCTATTGCTTGTCTAATTGCGATACGCTCTTCACGTGTTTCAACTTTAAAATATTTATTGATTTCTTTTAAAGAATTATTGATACTATTGCTGTCTTTTTTTCCTTTTTCTTCCCAGGCATCTTTTAGTCCAACAGTCTTGTTAAATACTAATTTAGAATCAGTTGCATCTTTATCAACATTAAAATAACCCAAACGTTGGAATTGGAAATTATCACCAATTTTAGCCGAAACTAAACTTGGCTCAACAAATCCTTTTACAATTTCTAATGAATTTGTATTGATAAAATCAAGGAAATTTTTCTCTTTATGACTGTCTGGAGCTTCATCAATGAATAATCTGTCATACAAACGAACCTCGGCTTCTACTGCATGTTGAATAGAAACCCAGTGTAAAGTTCCTGCTACTTTACGTTTAGAAGCTTCTGTCCCACTTCCGCTTAAAGAATCCGTATCATAAGTTACATGAATTTCCGTAATATTTCCATCAGCATCTTTTACAACACTTTCACCTTTAATGATATACGCATTTTTAAGACGAACTTCATTACCAATACTTAAACGGAAAAATTTAGCCGGAGCAACTTCTAAAAAGTCTTCTCTTTCAATATATAATTCTCTTGAAAATGGTACTTTTCTATAACCTGCTGATTCATCTTCCTGATTATTTTCGGCATCTAAAAGTTCTTCTTTTCCTTCAGGATAATTAGTAATAATCACTTTAATAGGATCTAAAACTGCCATTACTCTTGGCGCAGTTTTATTCAAATCATCTCTTAAACAAAATTCTAATAACGAATAATCAATAATATTTTCACGCTTTGCAACTCCAATATTATCACAGAATTTTCTAATAGAAGCTGCTGTATATCCTCTTCTTCTTAAACCGGAAATAGTAGGCATTCTTGGATCATCCCAACCATTTACCACATTTTCCTGAACTAATTGTAACAGCTTTCTTTTGCTCATTACGGTATAATTCAGGTTCAAACGAGCAAATTCATATTGATGTGGTCTTACCTTATTTTCATCATAAATTTGGTCTAAAAACCAATTATACAACTCTCTGTGCATTACAAATTCCAGTGTACAAATAGAATGCGAAATTTGCTCTAAATAATCACTTTCTCCATGAGTGTAATCATACATTGGATAAATACACCAATCATCACCGGTTCTATGATGTTCTTTGTGTAAAACACGATACATAATAGGATCACGCATTAACATATTTGAAGAAGACATATCAATTTTAGCACGTAAAATATGTGTACCTTCTTCAAAATCACCGTTCTTCATTCCTTCGAATAAAGCTAAATTTTCTTCTACTGAACGATTTCTGTATGGACTATCAACTCCCGGCTGACTAGGAGTTCCTTTTTGTTCCGCCATAGCTTCAGAAGTCTGGCTGTCTACATAAGCTTTTCCATTATTAATCAAAAGAATAGCCCAATCATAAAGCTGTTGAAAATAATCAGAAGCATATAATTCTTTATCCCATTGAAAACCTAACCATTGCAAATCTTCTTTAATAGCATCTACATACTCCTGCTCTTCCTTAGCCGGATTAGTGTCATCAAAACGAAGATTTACAGGCGCATTATATTTCAATCCTAAACCAAAATTTAGACAAATGGATTTGGCATGTCCGATGTGTAAATAACCGTTAGGCTCTGGTGGAAAACGAAATCTTAATTTATTTTGTGGAAAACCATTTGCTAAGTTTTCTTCGATAATTTGTTCTATAAAATGCAGTGATTTTTCTTCGGTAGCCATTATTTTGTTTTATTTTAGCAAATATAAAAAAAGCTAATTTAAAATGGTTTAAAGTTTAGAGTTTAAAAGCTAATCATGTTCACTTTTAATACTCTAATCAATGAACTTTAGATAAAAAATATGGAAACTATTAAATTAAAAAATATCCGCACTTTTTCCTACCACGGATGTTTAGTTGAAGAAGGAAAAATAGGTTCTGAATACACAGTTAACTTAAAAATTAAAGCCAATTTACAGCAATCTACACAATCAGATAACTTGGCAGATACTGTAGATTATGTTCATTTAAACCGGATTGTTGTTGAAGAAATGGCTATTCGTTCTCAATTATTAGAACATGTTGCTAAAAGAATTAATACAAGAGTTTTGACTGAACTTCCTATGGTAATGAAAACCATAGTTGAAGTTTCTAAAATTAATCCTCCTATTGGTGGTGATGTTGAATCAGTTACCATCATTTTAGAAGAAAGCAGAAATTAAATTCTATCCCGATAGCTATCAGGATAAAAAATCCCAAATTCAAAATAAAATACTTAATTGTATTATTTTGGAATTTGGGATTTGCTTTTTGTTTATTTTATATTACCTTTGCAATCCATTAAAACAATGGCGTCGTGGCCGAGCGGCTAGGCTGGGCTCTGCAAAAGCTCCTACTCCGGTTCGAATCCGGACGATGCCTCAAGAACCTCTAAAGCAATTTAGAGGTTTTTTTATGGATAATTTTTAAGAAAAATTAAGTAAAGTTTAGGTTCGAATCCGAACGATAAATCAAGAACCTACAAAGTAATTTAGAGGTATTTTATTCTATTTATATCTACTTTTTCTAGTAAAATTATAAATAGTATTCAACTTAGGATTGTCATTATTTATTTCAGTTCTATAAATTAAAATAGAATCTTTTAAATAAAATTTTTCATTTTTAAAATTTACATAACCTTGATTTGGATGACAATCTTTATTAGTCTTTACAAGAATATATTTATCATTCTTTCTTAAAGGTTTTAGTTTGAAATTTTCATAAAAATAGCATTGATTAGTTTGAAAACTATTTAAAATCAAAGTATCATTAACAACTTCCCATTTACCTTTGGAAATAGAAGAAGAAATAGAATTAAAACGTTCAAATTCAAAAGTTTTATTATTGTTAATTTTTAATTTACTATCTAATGAATACCATTGATTTTCAAATTTATCTGTTTTATTACAACTAATAAATAATAAACTAATAACTAAAATAAACGAATAAAATACATTATCATTTTTCATATTTATAAAATTAAATCAATAAAAAACCGCTCAATCTGAGCGGTTTAAATATTCAATTTATATTATTGTTTTTCTATTTGTTGAAAAGCTTTTTTAACCATCTCTTTTTCTTTTGGAAACCAACCCTGAGTGATTAACACGATTCCAAAAATCATCAAAACAACACTAATTCCTTTTTTAATTTTAAGAATATTAGAAGGTGTCATTTTAGTTTGTAATTGTTTAGCTAATAGTATTTTAATGCAATCAACTAATAAATAAGTAACAATTACTGTAGTAAAAAAAGTCATCATTCTGGATGTTTGCATATCTAATTTTGGTCCTACAGAAATAATTACAGCTAGCCAAAAACCCAAAACACCAATATTGATGATATTCAAAAAAAGACCTTTTATAAACAAACCTAAATAGTCTTTTTTAATAATTTCATTATCTATTTTTTTAGTATTAATTCGTTTTTCTTTGTGTAAACCGATATACGAAATAACTCCATAAGCCAACATTAAAATACCTCCAAAAATAAAAAGAGCCGGCTTATCTTTTAAACTTTGAATCAATCTGAAACTACCCAAATAAGCTATTGCAATAAAAATAATATCACCTGAAACTACACCTAAATCAAAAACAAGGGCAGCTCTAAATCCTTTTACTATACTGGTTTCAAGCAAAATAAAAAAAACAGGGCCAATCATAAAACTCAGGAAAATCCCCCATGGAATCCCTGATAAAATATCGTTAATCATTAATTTTAGAATTTTATCGAATAAAAATACATCTTTTTTATTCTTTTTCTTCGATTTTTCCTCCTAAAATTGTTTGTTGATTAATTTGTTTTGGTTTTCCGTAGATGGAAACTGTCCCTCCTGCTTTTACTTTTGCATCCACTAATGTACTGGCATTAATTTCGGCATTTCCTCCGGCTGAGAGATTTATAGTAGTTTGTGAAGTATGTAAATTTCTTGATTTTAAAACACCTCCAGACATAATAACCACATCCTGATTCAGAGCTTCACCACTCAATTCGATGATACTTCCGGTTACTGCTTTTACATTAACTTTTTGAGCATCAACTTTTAGATTTATTTTAGCTCCTTCTTTAGCACTTAAATCAAAAATAGTTTGTTTAAAAACGGCATCACTGGAAACTGATGAACCTTCATTAGCCGAAATTTCATCAATATTTTTGTAATATAATTTGATTGAAATAGCGTCTCCTGATAATAATTTAGGAAAAGGCATTCTTAATTTTAATTCGCCATTATTATTAACCACTTCCACTTCTTTTTCTCTTGTTCCACTTATAACCACCTTATTTTCGGTTGAAGCTATTAGTTTAACTGTAAGTTTGTCAAATACTTTTACGGCATTAAAATCGCCTAATTTTTTGGTTACCTGAGCAAAATTTGCCTGTGATACAATTGCAATTGCTACTAAAAATAATTTTTTCATTTTCATTAATTTACTGTTTCTTCTGATCTTCTTAAAAAATTAAAATCCAATTGTTTCTTAACTAAATCGGCATTTTTAACCTTAACGTAAATTTCGTCTCCTAATTGTAATAATTTATTTGAAGTTGCTCCAACCAAAGCATATTGTTTCTCATCGAAAGTATAATAATCTTCTTTGATATCTCTGGTTCTGATCATTCCTTCGCATTTATTTTCGATAATTTCAACATAAATTCCCCATTCAGTCACACCCGAAATAACACCCAAAAACTCCTGATCCTGATGATCCTGCATGTATTTAACCTGCATGTATTTGATCGAATCCCTTTCGGCATTGGTTGCTAAACCTTCCATTGTAGAACAATGCAAACATTTAGTTTCAAACAATTCTTCATCAGCCGATTTTCCACCATCTAAATAATACTGCAACAAACGATGTACCATAACGTCAGGATAACGACGAATAGGCGAAGTAAAATGCGAATAATATTCAAAAGCTAATCCGTAATGACCAATATTATCCGTAGAATATTTGGCTTTACTCATACTTCTGATTGCCAGTGTATCAATAAGATTTTGTTCTTTTTTTCCGCTTACATCTTCCATCAGCTGATTCAATGATTTCGAAATATCTCCCGGATTTCTAAAATCAATTTTATAACCAAATTTTGCAATTACATTTTGCATCGCAATTAATTTATCTTCATTAGGTTCGTCGTGAATTCGGTAAACAAAGGTTTTCTTTTGTTTACCAATAAATTCTGCTACTCTCCTATTAGCCAATAACATAAATTCTTCAATCAAATGATTGGCATCTTTAGCAATTTTAAAATAAACTCCTTCCGGTTCTCCTTCGGCATCCAAATTGAATTTTACTTCTACTTTATCAAATGAAATTGCTCCATCATTCATTCTCTTTTTACGAAAAATTTTAGCTAATTCGTCCAATTTAAGCGTTGCTGAGACAATTTCTGGAGAAACCTGATAAGAACTTCCAGTTATGGAAATTTCTTCAGGAATAACATCTCCTTTTGTTTCAATGATGTGTTGTGCTTCTTCATAAGCAAATCGTTGATCAGAATAAATTATAGTTCGACCAAACCATTGATTCAAAACCTGACTTTTTTCATTGATTTCAAAAACTGCCGAAAAAGTATATTTCTCTTCCTGCGGACGCAACGAACAAGCGAAATTAGAAAGAACTTCAGGCAACATTGGCACTACTCTGTCCACCAAATAAACTGAAGTTGCTCTTTGATACGCTTCATCATCCAGGATCGTTCCTTCTTCCAGATAATGCGAAACATCGGCAATGTGAATACCAATTTCATAGTTTCCATTTTCTAATTTTTTAAACGAAAGTGCATCATCAAAATCTTTGGCATCTTTTGGATCAATTGTAAATGTCAGCGTATCACGCATATCACGACGTTTGGCAATTTCAGCCTCAGATATCGAAGTATCAATTTTTTGTGCATAAGTTTCAACCTCAATTGGAAATTCAGCTGGCAAACCATATTCGGCTAAAATAGCATGAATTTCAGTATCATGTTCTCCGGGTCTTCCCAGAACTTTAGTTACTTTTCCAAAAGGACTATCGGCTCTTTTAGGCCAGTCTTCGATATGAACCAATACCACATCTCCATTTTGAGCATCTCCTAAATTGTCTTTGGGAATGAAAATATCCGTATACATTTTTGGATTCGCAGTTGATACAAAAGCAAAGTTTTTTTGAATATCAATTACCCCAACAAAGTCAGTTTTAGCTCTTTCTAAAACTTTAATAACCTCACCTTCAGCACGTCTACCCTTTCTTCTATTATAAACATAAACGCTTACTTTGTCTTTGTCTAAAGCACGATTTAAATTATTTGTTGGAATAAAAACATCTTCTTCAAATTCATCACAAATAAAATATGCCGTTTTACGACTGGTCATATCAATCGTTCCTTCGTAATAATCCTGACTTACAGCTTTGATTAAATATTTTCCAGGCTCGGATTCTATGATTTTCTTTTCGGATGCAAGAATTTTCAAATCCTTTATAATTTGATTTCTGCTTTGCGTATCATCAACATCTAATTTTGCTGCTATTTGCTTATAATTAAAGGCTTTATTAGCGCTATTAGACAATATTTTTATAATTTTATCTGAGAAACTTTTCTCTTTCTTGGCAGGCTTTCTTAATCTTTTTCCCATACGTCTTTTTCTTAAAAGTCGAAAATTACGAAATAGTTAGCCAGTTCTAAAGAAAAGAATCAGTTTTAAATAAAATATAACTTAATAAAATAGTTCCAACTTTGTAAAATAATCCGATATGGAAGCTTTTATCACTATCGCTACTTTTGATTACATTCATGAAATCGAAATACTGAAACATCGTCTAGATCAGGAAGGACTTCAATATTATTTTGAAAACGAAATCATGTCTTCCATCGCACCGATGTATTCCACAGCTTTAGGCGGAATCAAACTTAAAATTCATCCAAACGATACAGCTACAGTAATAGCAATTCTTCAGGAAATGAAATACGATAACAATTTAAAAATTGTTTAATTTTTCAAAGTTGTCAACATATATTAATATAATTAAAAAGAAAATTTAATTTAAATTAATTTATTGATTGTTATTATAGTGTGTTAATAGCTGCAATAATTTTTTTAGAAATAGTTTTTAAATGAAGTTTTTTGTTGTTATCAAGAGTTATTAACAACCTTTATTTTGGCTAAATATTTAGTTTCTAAGTCTTTTTAAATTTTAATTAACAACCGTTAATAACCAAAAATTATTTCAATTTGTAAATAAGTATTTTTTTGAATTGTATTGATAAACTATTTTTTTCTGTTTATAACTTTTCTAAAAATCAGTCAAACTTTTTTAGGTTATTAAATTCCAATTTTGGATTAGATTTTTTTTCGATACAACCAAAAAAAACTTCTGATTTTCTATCCATACTTATTAACAATTCGTGTTAAATTAAAGTTAACTGAAAATCAACTAATTATGATTGGCTATTAACAACGTAAAAAATTAACAAATTAATTATAGAATAATAATTGATTTCCAATGTTTTATAAATTATTAAAAATGTTAATAAACCGCTATCCTATTCGTTATCTGCTAATTATAAAATAAAGGAAGATTTCATTTTTTACATATTTTTAAAAAAGAAATATAAATAGTTTTGGTAAATTTGCAGAAAATTAAAAAACATATAAAATGAAGATTTCAATAGGAAATGATCACGCTGGTCCGGAATATAAAAAAGCAATAGTTAAATGGTTAGAAGATAAAGGTTATGAAGTGACTAACTATGGAACGGATACAGAAGCTTCTGTTGATTATCCTGATTTTGGTCATCCTGTTGCTACTGATGTTGAAGAAGGAAAAGCTGATTTTGGAATTGTAATTTGCGGAAGTGGAAACGGAATTGCAATGACTGTTAATAAACATGCCGGAGTTAGAGCTGGTTTATGCTGGACTAAAGAAATTGCGTATTTAACACGTTTACATAACGATGCTAATATTGTAAGTATTCCGGCGCGTTATACTTCTATTCAACAAGCTATTGAAATTGTTGAAACTTTTTTAGAAACTGCTTTTGAAGGTGGAAGACATCAAAACAGAGTAGATAAAATAGCATGTAAATAATTTTTTTCGCGGTGCGAAGCACCAAATAGAATAGTTAAGCTCGGTTTTCACCGGGCTTTTTTTGTTTTTTATTGACTGAATTTATATTAGTTCCGTCAGTATGTTGACTGAATTTACATTAATTCAGTCAGTACGTTGACTGAATTTACATTTTTTTACCTAATTTTGATATAGATTTAAGCAAAATAAAAATGGAAAGTTATTTTAAAAGAGCCGTTTTAGATAATTTCAGTAAAAAGGTTTTACCTAATAAAGTATTGATTTTATTGGGTGCACGTCGTGTGGGAAAAACTGAATTAATTAAAAATTATCTAAAAACCATTCCTTTCGAAAATTATTTACAGTTGAATGGAGAAGATATTCATGATGCAACTTTACTTCAGGAACGTTCGGTTTCTAATTATAAACGACTTTTGGCTAATATTGATTTACTGGTTATAGATGAAGCTCAGACTATTCCGGAAATTGGTTTGATTTTAAAATTGATTGTTGATAGTATTGAAGGAATCAAAATTATTGCGACAGGTTCTTCTATTTTTGATTTGAATAACAACCTTGGAGAACCTTTAGTGGGTAGAAAAAATACTTTATATCTTTTTCCATTGGCACAAATGGAATTTGAAACTAAAGAAAATTACAAACAAACTACAGAGAATTTAGAAGAAAGACTGCTTTTCGGAGGTTATCCGGAATTAATACAATACCAAGATTGGGAAGAGAAAAAAGAGTATTTATATGAAATTATTAATTCCTATTTACTCAAAGATATTTTAGTTTTTGAAGGTATAAAACAAGCTGATAAAATTTATAATTTATTACGTTTGATTGCTTATCAGGTAGGAAAAGAGGTATCGCTGCAGGAATTAGGAAATCAATTGCAAATTTCAAAAAACACGGTTGCTAATTATTTAGATTTACTTTCTAAGGTGTTTATTATCTTTAAAGTAGAAGGGTTTAGTCGTAATTTGAGAAAAGAAATTGTAAAATCGAGTCGTTGGTATTTTTATGATAATGGTATCAGAAATGGTATTATTAATAACTTTAATCGTTTGGATTTTAGAAATGATGTAGGCGATTTATGGGAAAATTATCTGGCAGTTGAACGAATAAAAAAACAACAGTATCAAAAGATACAGACAAATAATTATTTTTGGCGTACTTACGATCAACAGGAATTGGATTGGTTAGAAGAAAAGGGAGAAATATTGACAGGATTTGAGTTCAAATGGAATGAAAATAAGAAATCAAAAATCCCCACTGCTTTCGCAAAAGCCTATCCTGAAGCTACTTTTGAAGTTATTAACAGGTCTAATTATTTAGATTTTATTCTGTAAAAAGTCAAAATACAGATAAATAAATACAATTTGGATAATAACAATTAACCAAAACTTCCATAAATAGCTGTTTTTAGCTGTTTTATGCCTGAAAATAAACATCGCTAATCCGGAACCAATAGTTCCTCCAAAAAAAGTAAAACTTAAAAGAGTCCGTTCTGGAATTCTTCTTTTATAGTTTTTGGCTAAATATTTATCATAACCAATGAGTGTAAAAGCTATACTATTTAGAATTAAAAAAGTGTAGAATAAAAAATTCATTTAACTAAAATTAAGTTTCAAAGATATTATTTTAGCCAATAGAAAATTATATCAATGACTAACATACAATTCATCTCAAAATCAGTTGCAACAGTAGCTATAAACATTCAAAAAACGGTTCAATTATTAGAAGAAGACTGTACGATTCCGTTTATTTCCCGTTATCGAAAAGACATGACCGGAAATTTGGACGAAACGGTAATTGAGCAAATTGCAAAATTGCAAAAAGAATACGAAACCATCGTAAAACGAAAAGAAGCTATTTTAAAATCAATTGAAGATCAAAACGCACTTTCACCTGAATTGAAACAAAAAATAGAGCAAAGTTTTGATTTACAGGATATAGAAGATTTGTATTTACCATACAAAAAGAAAAAACGTACCAAGGCTGATGTTGCCCGCGAAAATGGTTTGGAACCTTTGGCCAAAATAATCATGGCGCAAACCAACGATAATATTGATTTTATTTCGACACAATACATCAATGAAAATGTGGTCAATGAAGAAGCGGCGCTGCAAGGTGCCCGTGATATTATAGCCGAATGGATTAACGAAAATATTTTTGTTCGTAAACAATTGCGAAGATTGTATCAACGAAAATCGACTATTACAACTAAGGTCGTAAAAGCCAAAAAAGACGAAGAAGGAGCACAAAAATTCAGTCAGTATTTTGAATGGTCAGAGCCAATTTCCAAAGCACCAGCTCATAGATTAATGGCGATGCTTCGTGCCGAAAATGAAGGTTTTATTAAGTTTAAAGTTGAAGCCGATTTGGATGAAGCTTATGATATTATTGATGAAATAATTATTAAAAAGCAAAATAATAATACTTCACACATCCAATTGGCTATTGAAGACAGTTACAAAAGATTGTTACAACCCGCTATTGCAAATGAAACTTTGCAGGAAGCCAAAGCGAAGGCTGATGCCAATTCCATTCAGGTTTTTGCTAATAATTTGGGGCAATTGTTGTTAGCACCACCATTAGGCGAAAAACGAATTTTAGCTATCGATCCTGGTTTTCGTTCGGGTTGTAAAATAGTTTGTCTGGACGAAAAAGGAGATTTGTTATACAACGAAACCATTTATCCACATGCACCTCAAAATGAAAGTGCCATGGCAATGAAAAAGATTCGTTCGATGGTGAATGCTTACAACATTGAAGCTATTTCGATAGGAAATGGTACTGCTTCCCGTGAAACGGAATTTTTTATCAAGAAAATTGCTTTTGACAAACCCGTTCAGGTGTTTGTTGTTTCTGAGGCTGGAGCTTCGGTATATTCGGCATCTAAAATTGCCCGAGAAGAATTTCCAAATTATGATGTAACGGTGCGTGGTTCGGTTTCTATTGGAAGAAGATTGAGTGATCCTTTGGCCGAATTGGTAAAAATCGATCCAAAAGCCATTGGTGTAGGCCAATATCAGCACGATGTGGATCAGACTAAGTTGAAAGAAGAATTAGATACTACAGTGGTTCGTTGTGTAAATTCTGTGGGAGTCAATATCAATACAGCCAGTAAGCATTTGTTGAGTTATGTGAGCGGGATAGGAGAGAAGTTGGCTGAAAACATTGTGAATTACCGTTCGGAAAATGGTCCGTTTGAAGACCGAAAACAATTGAAAAAAGTACCTCGTTTGGGCGAAAAAGCCTTTCAGCAGGGAGCGGCTTTTATCCGAATTGCGAATGCCAAAAATCCGTTGGATAATTCGGCTGTACATCCCGAAGCCTATCCAATTGTCGAAAAAATGGCTAAAGATTTAAAGTTAAAAGTAACTGATTTGATTGCCAATAAAGAAAAAACGGCTTTAATAAAAGCTGAAAATTACATCACGTCCGAAATAGGTTTATTAACCTTAAAAGACATTATCAAAGAATTAGAAAAACCGGGATTAGATCCAAGAAAAGCAGCTAAAGTCTTTGAATTTGATGACAATGTAAAATCGATTAAAGATGTGAAAATTGGAATGGTTTTACCCGGAATTGTCAATAACATTACCAATTTTGGCTGTTTTGTAGATATAGGAATTAAAGAAAGCGGTTTGGTACACATCTCTCAGCTCAAAGCAGGCTTTGTAAGCGATGTAAATGAAGTTGTGAAGTTACACCAGCACGTTCAGGTAAAAGTGACTGAAGTGGATGAAGACAGAAAGAGAATCCAGTTGACAATGGTTTTGTAAAATTTACAAAAATAAAAATCCCAAAATCTAATATAACTATTGGATTTTGGGATTTTGAATAAAAAATAGAATTTCTTATTTAGTCTCTTCGCTTTTTTCTTCTTTTTTATCAGTTGCTTGTTCGTCTTTAGCAGCGTTTTTGAATTCTTTAATTCCACTACCTAGACCTTTCATTAATTCCGGAATTTTTTTACCTCCAAAAAGTAATAAAATAACAGCCACTATAACAAGGATTTCTGGTAAACCTAATCTTCCCATGATTGAATAATTTATGCCGAAGCAAATTTGTAATAAATCTAAAGGCAAAGGTAAATAGAATAAATTAATATGAATTCAATTTCTCCCAATTATTTAATTTATATAACGTTAAAAATTATTTAATTTTTCTAAATATTTATAATCATAAGCTAATAGCTACGGCGTACATTGCTTGACATTAATTATTATATTTGTGAAATAAAGAAAAAACATGTCTGGGAAAAGATTAAAAAGAAAGAAACTTCACAGAAAATTATTCACTAAAAACCGATTGGTTATATTGAATGAAGATACTTTTGAAGAAACTTTTTCTTTAAAACTGACCTTGATGAATGTTTTTGTTGTAGCTTCATTGGGTGCTATTTTCTTGATTGCGGTGACTACTTTTATTATTGCTTTTACACCGCTTCGCGAATTTATTCCGGGTTATTCTTCTTCTAAATTGAAAAAAGATGCTACTGAATTAGCCTTAAAATCCGATTCCTTAACTGCAGAATTAAAGAAAAATCAGGCTTATATTCAATCGATACAAAAAGTCTTAACGGGTAAGTTAGATTATGCTAAGTTCAATAAAGATTCGATATTAGCATCAGTAACAGATACAATTCAAAAGGTAGATTTATCGCCTTCTAAAGAAGAATTAGAACTGAGAGCCGAAGTTGAAAAAGAAGAGAAAAAAGCACAGCAATCTACTGTAAAAAAGAAGAAATAGGTATTTAACTTTATGAATGAAAACCTTTTTTTCTTTAAAAAATTATAATCAGCAAAACCAAATGTCAATAAAATCAATAGCGGCGAAACTATTTGCTAAAAGCATTTATAAAAAAACACAGTTTTGGGCGAGAAATCCCATTGCGACTCAACAAGCGGTTTTTGAAGCATTAATAAAAGACGCACAACAAACGCAATTTGGGAAAGACCATCATTTTGACCAAATTAAAACTGCTGCCGATTTTGCCAAACAGGTTCCTATTCGGGATTACGAAGATTTAAAACCATATATTGAAAAAGTAGTTAAAGGCGAGGAAAATGTGTTGTGGAAAGGCAAACCTTTGTATTTTGCTAAAACTTCGGGAACAACATCCGGGGCGAAATATATTCCATTGACTAAAGAATCGATGCCGTATCATATTGAAGCAGCACGAAATGCCATCTTGAGTTATATTCATGAAACTGGTAAAGCCGATTTTGTTGATGGAAAAATGATTTTCCTACAGGGAAGTCCCATTCTGGAAGAGAAATACGGAATTAAATTTGGACGACTTTCGGGAATCGTGGCACATTTTGTTCCGAGATATTTGCAGAAAAATAGAATGCCATCGTGGGAAACCAATTGCATGGAAGATTGGGAAGCTAAAATTGATGCCATTGTTGAAGAAACTTTCGATGAGAATATGACCGTGATTTCGGGAATTCCATCCTGGGTACAAATGTATTTTGAAAAATTGCAACAAAAAGGAGCGAGGCCTGTTGGCGAAATTTTTAAAAACTTTAATTTGTTTATTTACGGGGGTGTCAATTATGAGCCGTATCGTGCCAAATTTGAAAATTTAATTGGTCGAAAAGTAGATAGCATCGAATTATTTCCGGCTTCGGAAGGATTTTTTGCTTATCAGGATTCGCAAAAAGAAAAGGGAATGCTGTTGTTGTTGAATTCGGGAATATTCTATGAATTTATCAAATCAGAGGAATTTTATAATGAAAATCCAAAATCCTATACCATTGGAGATGTGGAATTGGGTGTAAATTACGTGATGATAATTTCAACCAATGCGGGACTTTGGAGGTATAATATTGGCGATACGGTTCAGTTTACTTCTCTGGCACCTTATCGTGTGATTGTTTCGGGAAGAATTAAACATTATATTTCGGCTTTTGGTGAACACGTTATTGCAAAGGAAGTAGAAAGTGCTTTACAAGAAGCGATGGAAGGAACCAATATTCGTGTGAACGAGTTTACGGTAGCACCACAAATTAATCCAGTCAGCGGCTTGCCTTATCACGAATGGTTTATTGAATTTGATTCCGAAGCTTCGGGAGAACCGGAAAACATGAACACTTTTGCGGAAGCGATTGACAACGCCATGCGCAAGCAAAATATTTACTATGATGATTTGATTGTGGGGAACATTTTGCAAAAGCTGGTGATTACCAAAGTGGCTAAAAACGGTTTCCAGGAATACATGAAATCCATTGGGAAATTAGGAGGTCAAAATAAAATACCAAGATTAGCTAATGACAGAAAAATTGCTGATTTTTTATCTGAAAATATATGAAAGAAGCTAAAAACATATTAAGAACCAGAGCTCAGGAATCATCGGCGGCTATTGAAAAAATGTACATTACCATGCGTCATTTGTTCAATAGAGGTTTTTACAAACCGATGGGTGTTTCGGGCGATACTTTGCGTGAAGCATTGATGACTTTACGCCCTGAAATCTATGGGAATATTGCTGATGAAAAAGTAGAATTAAAAGGACTTTTGTATGTTATCGAGCGTTTGCCGATAGGCATAGAAGAATGTCGTTTTATTAATTTGACTTCGGATGAAGGTTATTCTAAATCGCATTTTCAGGCTATAGTTCCGCCAAAAAGGAAACGCAATTGTTACCGAATTGATGCCGAACAAATGAACATTGAAATTACCCGTGGTCGTTCGGATATTTACGATATTTTGACGCATCTGACTTTTATTTTTATCGAATCACATAAAATAAAAAACAGGGTTTTACTGGATGATGGAGGCGAAGTTTCCCGCGATTGGCAAAAGTTAGAGCAGGCAGTTTTGCACAATGAAAGATTAACATTGGTCGAAAAAGAAATTGCCATTTCGCATGCGGCTAATATTTTGGGCAGGACCTTTGAAGATGTATTGGATATTTATGATGATTTTGGTTCAGAAGAAGCACCGGATCGTTTTTTACATATTATTTTTTGGTTAGGAAAACTGGCTATCGAAGAGGTAATAAATAATAACAAAAGAACGATTACTTTTAGTCCTATTCTCAGAGAGCGTTTAGGGCACCATATCCATGGCGAAGTCTGGGCAACTAACATCAAGGAGGTTTTGAAGGTAAATGAGCTTTTAGAGCGTCCTATTCATATTATCAGTGCCAATATGCACTCGGTTATGAATTCTCTTTTTGCAAAAAAGGTTTTAAAAACCAGTTTCAAAGGCAAGTCAGATTTTGATATTTTTGAAGAATTAAGTAAATCTACTGCTAATGGTTCGAGAAGTAAGGTTGTAGAAGAAGCTATAAAACAAGGGATGATTTCCTTACCTGAGACCGCAGGAACGAATATCGACGTTCAAATTTTTGATACTGCTAAAATTGACTGGGCTACCAGTGCTTTTCCGGAAGCTTATTTTGAAGGAGAAAAACCGGTGCTTATTGTAATGGATTATGCTTTTGGTGAACAAGCCTATGAAACCGTCGATGAGTTGTTAAAACCCTATAAAAAGAATATTCTCTTAAACGTTCAATCGGTTTCAATCATGGGAAAAGCAGGAATTCTTGAAGGAGGAAAAGGAGATATTATGATTCCGAATGCTCATATCAACGAGGGAACTGCTGATAATTATTTTTTCGAAAATGAATTAACTGCCGCAATGTTTCAAGGAAATGGCATTGCCGTTTACGAAGGAGCTATGGTTACCGTTTTAGGAACTTCTTTGCAAAACAGGGATTTATTGAAGTTTTTCCACGAATCGACCTGGGGTGTGATTGGATTGGAAATGGAAGGTTCTCATTATCAAAAAGCAATACAATCGGCATCTAAAATCAGAAAAAGTATTCCTAAAGATGTCAAAGTGCGTTATGCTTATTATGCTTCCGATAATCCATTGGAAACAGGAAGTACTCTGGCTTCAGGTGGTTTAGGAACTTCAGGTGTAAAACCTACTTATTTGATTACCATTAAAATATTAGAACAAATTTTTAATATCAATTAGAACAAATTGATAAATACATAGTTATGAAAAGAATATTGATTACAGGTGCTGCGGGATTTTTAGGCTCTCATTTGTGCGATCGTTTTATCAAAGAAGGTTATTTTGTTATCGGAATGGATAATCTCATTACAGGAGATTTAAAAAATATTGAGCATTTGTTCAAATTGGAGAATTTTGAGTTTTATCATCATGATATTACCAAGTTTGTTCACTTGCCGGGACAATTGGATTATATCCTGCATTTTGCTTCTCCGGCAAGTCCAATTGATTATTTAAAAATCCCAATTCAGACTCTGAAAGTAGGTTCTTTAGGAACGCACAATTTGTTAGGGTTGGCAAGAGTTAAAAAAGCACGAATTTTAATTGCATCTACTTCTGAAGTGTACGGAGATCCTTTGGTGCATCCACAAACAGAAGAATATTACGGAAACGTAAATACGATAGGACCAAGAGGTGTTTATGATGAAGCCAAACGTTTTCAGGAATCAATCACGATGGCTTACCATACTTTTCACGGTGTAGAAACTAGAATTGTTAGAATTTTTAATACTTACGGTCCCAGAATGCGCTTGAATGACGGTCGTGTTATTCCGGCTTTTATAGGTCAGGCTTTGCGTGGTGAAGATTTAACTATTTTTGGCGATGGTATGCAAACCCGTTCTTTTTGCTATGTTGATGATCAGGTAGAAGGAATTTTCCGTTTGTTGCATTCTGATTATGTATATCCTGTAAACATTGGAAATCCGGACGAAATTACGATAAAAGATTTCGCTGAAGAAATCATTAAATTAACAGGAACCAATCAAAAAGTGGTGTATCATCCATTGCCAATAAATGATCCGTTACAACGTCAACCGGACACTACTAAAGCCAAAGAAATCTTAGGTTGGGAAGCTAAAGTAGGTCGTGCTGAAGGAATGAAAATTACCTACGAGTATTTCAAATCCTTATCTCCAGAAGAGCTTTCGAAAGAAGAACATAAAGATTTTACGGATTATATTAAGTAAAATTTCTATTCAAAATAGGCAATATGAAAGAAGAATTCATAACATTTGAAAAGTTTAATAATCCAAATTCAGCAAATGAATTAGGAGATTTTTTTTCGGAACAAAATATTGAATACTTATTAGAAGATAATTCATTAAGTTTTGATCCAACTTTTGCTAATAATGATTTTGGAAAAGAATATTGTATAAAAATTAAGAAACACGATTTTGTAAAGGCTAATAAAATAGTGCTGGATAAAGCTGAAAAAGAGATTGAGATAATTGAAGATGATTATTATTTATTAAGTTTTTCGGATGATGAATTAATTGATGTAGTTTCAAAAAGTGATGAATGGAATAAATTTGATGTTTCTCTTGCTCAAAAGCTTCTTAAAGAGAGAGGAAATGAAATCACTGCTGATAAAATAGAAGAAATTAAGAAAAATAGAATTCATGAATTATCAAAACCAGAAGAAAGTCAAAATACGTATATTATTTTAGGTTATATATTAGCTTTTCTGGGAGGTTTTTTAGCAATATTTATAGGTTGGCATTTGTTAACATTTAAAAAAACTTTGCCTGATGGAAATAGAGTATATGTATATTCTGAAAATGATAGAAAACAAGGTAATAGAATCTTTTTAATAGGTATAATATTTTCTATTTTATGGATAATAATTAGAATTTTGTTCTGAACCGTTTTATCAATGTTGATAATATGAAAACCTCTTTAGTATCTGTAATTATTCCAACATTCAATTCTGAGAAATACATTTCAGATACTATTACTTCTGTCTTAAATCAAACGTACCAAAACTGGGAAATAATCTTAGTTGACGATGCTTCAACTGATGAAACCCAGACAATAATTGCTCCTTTTCTAACGGATAAAAGAATCAAATTGTATCCGTTAGAAAAGAATTCCGGTACCGGTGTGGTGCGTAATTTTGGCGTTTCTAAAGCCACTGGAAAATACATTTCTTTTCTGGACGCCGATGATCTGTGGAAACGGGAGAAACTGGAAAAACAAATTGATTTTTTGAAAGCAAACCAAATTCCATTTACTTTTTCGTTTTACGATTGCATCGACGAACAAGGGAATTCATTAAATAAAAGAATCGAAGCACCAAGAAATTTATCTTATACACAGCTATTTTTCTGTAATTATGTGGGTAATTTGACGGGAATTTATGATGTCGAATATTTTGGAAAAATTAGTATTTCTTCTATTCGCAAACGTCAGGATTGGATGCATTGGTTGACTATCCTGAAAAAGATTAAAAAGGCAAAACCAGTTCCCGAAAGTTTAGCTTTGTATCGTATTAGAGATAATTCACTCTCGACTTCTAAAACAGCTTTAATTCAATATAATTTTGCAGTTTACAGACAGTTTCACGGTTTTAATGTAGTAGTTTCATCCTTGTGTATGATTGGTTTTTTATTTACCCAATTAGTTTTAAAACCGCGTTATTGCAAAGCAATCTAACTATTTTTTGTAACCAATTTTAGTTCTTGGTTTTTCTTCTTTTTTCTCAGTTAATTCATCTAAATATGAGAAAACCAATTCAATATTTTTACCCTGATTTTCCAGTTTCTTCTGAATTTGAACAATATCTAATTTCATTTCGGTGGTGTCAAGCAACATCTGTCTTACTTTGACAAAAATCCGCATAATTTGGATGTTGGTCTGAATGGCTTTATCGCTATTCAAAACGCTTGATAACATCAAAATGCCGTGTTCAGTGAAAGCCATCGGAGTATAACGTAATCCCATTTTATCAGAATTGGACATCACAATTTGTGATCTCCAATTTTCAAACTCTTCCTTAGACAATTCAAACATAAAATCTTCAGGAAATCTGGATAGATTTCTTTTTACAGCTTGTTTTAAAACTCTGGTTTCAATTCCGTAAAGTGCTGCTAAATCTCTGTCAAGCATTACTTTTTGATTTCTAATGTAGTAAATGGTATTAGAAATTGTTTCTTCCGAAAGTATAAGTCCTGAGTTCATCGCTTTATAATTAGAAACACTAATATACGATTTTATTTACATTATAATAACGAAGAAAATTGTTTCAATTTTCCTCTTGCGGTTCTTTCCAGACTAGTTTTTCTAATAAATTTAAAATGCAAGTTGGGCTCGAGGTATAAAGTTATAGCATCTTTTATTTTCTGAATTTGTGTCAAATCTAATTCGGTTTCGCTTACGTATTCAATTTCAAAACTATCTATTTTAGTTTGTTTGATGACAAATTCCTTTACGTTTCCATCGTCTTCAATAATTGATTTAGTTACATAATAAAAGGTCAATCCGGGCGATTTTTTGCCGCTTGGAAGTATCGCAACATCATTGGTACGACCGATTAATTTCTTTAAAATAGGTTTTTCCAAAGTGCTTTTTTCGTCCAGAATTCCAATATCGCCAATATCGTATCGAATAAACGGATGGGCTTTATTAAACAACGAAGTAATTATAATGCGACCAGCTTTACCATAAGGCAAAACCAGATTGTTCTCGTCCAGAATTTCTACAAATAGGGTTTCAGAATTAATTTGCCATTCTCCTTGAGGATTTTCAAAAGCAATTAAATCCAGTTCGGAGGCTCCGTATTCGTTAATAATCGGAATTCCAAAATGTGTTTCTAATAATTTTCTATCATCTTCAAAAAGCATTTCGGAAGTGACCATGCCTACTTTTAATGTTGGACAAATGTCTTTTAGGATGAGGTTTCGTTTTCGTAAAAATTTGGCAAACAAAACAATCGAACTCGTGTAACCGTTGAGGTAATCGAATTTAGTATTTTCAAATTTTTTCAGGACTTTTTCTAAAGCATTATCAGATAAATCAAAAACAGGAAAACGGTAACGTTTACTTAAAAAGTCCTTGAATCGTTCTTTGTGATAACCTATAAAATCCAACGGAATTCCATAAAACCGTGCCTGAAGCGAACGATTAAAATCAATACCAAACCAGCCAAAACGATAGATATTAGAAGCCCAGGTAAGTGCATGACAATATTTGTCTTTGGCAAAAATAAAAGGTTCGCCGCTGGAACCGGAAGTTTTATTGGTATAACAGTTTTTCGTTGTAAAACCTTTTGAAAGTCGATTTTGTAAAGGAATTTGAAGATTTGTTTTGTTTAAAATGGGTAAGTCTTCCCATTTTATATCATTTTTAGAACCAACTAGTTCCTGATAAAACAGATTGTTTTTTAAGTGATAATCAACAATAATTTGTTTTTGATTTTCGATAAATTGCTTTTTTTCGGATGCAGAAAGAGCAACTATTTTTTCCAAATCGGATTTTGCTTTCCTGATTGGGAAACCATTTAGTTGCAGTGAAATGTCGAAAATAGAAAACATGAAAGCGGTTATTTCTTCAAAAATAATATTATAACAACAACTAAACGTGGAGAATCGACAACTTTTTAATAAATAATTATTTTTTACGTTCAAAAGCAATTATTTTTGCAGCACTCTAAAAAAGGAGTTTTGCAACTAAAATTAAAAGACATGAATATATTACTATTGGGTTCAGGAGGAAGAGAGCATGCATTTGCATGGAAAATGGTTCAAAGTCCACTTTGTGATACCCTTTTTATGGCTCCTGGAAATGCCGGAACTGCAGAAATTGCAACGAATGTAGCGATTGCCGTAACCGATTTTGAAGCGATTAAAGCTTTGGTTATCAAAGAAAACATCGAAATGGTTGTTGTAGGTCCTGAAGATCCGTTAGTAAAAGGTATTTATGACTTTTTCTTAAATGATGAAAGTTTGAAAAATGTTCCTGTAATTGGTCCGTCAAAAATAGGAGCTACATTGGAAGGAAGTAAAGAGTTTGCTAAAGAATTTTTGGTAAAACACAATATCCCAACGGCTGCTTATGATAGTTTTACTGCTGAAACAGTAGAAAAAGGATGTGATTTCTTAGAAACATTAGCACCGCCTTATGTATTGAAAGCCGATGGTTTAGCAGCCGGAAAAGGAGTGTTGATTATTCAGGATTTAGAAGAAGCTAAATCGGAATTAAGAAATATGTTAGTAGGTCAAAAATTTGGTGCTGCGAGTTCAAAAGTGGTTATCGAAGAATTTTTGGACGGAATTGAGTTGAGCTGTTTTGTACTGACTGATGGGAAAAGTTATAAAATCTTGCCAACAGCCAAAGATTACAAACGAATTGGTGAAGGCGACACAGGATTAAATACAGGTGGAATGGGTGCTGTTTCTCCGGTTCCTTATGTTGATGCTGTTTTGATGGAAAAAATTGAAACACGTATTGTAAAACCAACAATTGAAGGTTTTCAGAAAGATGGAATTCCATATAAAGGTTTTGTTTTCATTGGTTTAATCAATGTTAAAAACGAACCAATTGTAATTGAATACAACGTGAGAATGGGTGATCCGGAAACTGAAGTAGTTGTTCCAAGATTACAATCGGATTTAGTAGAGTTGTTCCAGGCTGTTGCTAATGAAAAATTAGACGAATTTGAATTGAAAATCGATCCAAGAAGCGCTACAACAGTAATGCTTGTTTCTGGAGGATATCCTGAAGATTTCGAAAAAGGAAAAGTAATTTCTGGTTTAGAAAAAGTAGAAAATTCAATTGTTTTCCATGCAGGAACAAAATTTGATAACGGAAATGTAGTAACTAATGGAGGTCGTGTAATGGCAATTACTTCATATGGAGATTCTTTCCAGGAAGCTTTAGCGCAATCGTATAAAAACGTTGCCGAGATTAGCTGGGAGAATGTTTATTTCAGAAAAGATATTGGTTTCGATTTAGTGTAATCGAAACCATAATTTAATAAAAAAGTCCCGATTAGTTAATCGGGACTTTTTTATTAGGAATCTATTGCTAATTCTTATTTCAAGAAAGAGTGAGCTGTAGTGTCTTGATTTTCAGTTCCTGCATCATCAAAAATACGTAATTGTTTAATCCAGTAAACAATTGCAGCAGCACAGATAATCATAAAAATCCAGTTTAATGTATTAGCACCAAACCAAGTTTTTAGTTCTAAAGCGCGTAATCCATCTAATGGTTTGAAAAGAAAATCAACAAAAAGAGATTGTATTCCTTCGAAAAATGCTTTCATGATATATAATTTAAAATTTTATTAATCGTTTTTATAATTGGGTAAATGATCTAAAATTCTATTAAGTCAATAAAATTTTGTTATAACTCGTTTCCTTTTTAAACAAGTATTATATTTACAGTCACAAAAGTATAAAATATCCTTATGATTACAAGTGTTTTTAAAAAATCTACACTATTAAATTTTTCTTTAGTAGTAATTTTGATATTGTTTTTCGATTTTATATATCAAATTCAGGATTTAGCTTGGTCAAATTCAGCAGTTTTGGTTTTTAAAAAGACGGCGATAGGAGTTGTAGTTTTGTTTTCGGGATTGATTACTAATTTTGTATCTAAAAGAAACGGTCTCAGTAAAGACAGTGGGTACAGCATGTTATTCTTTTTGTTGTTACTGCTTTTTTTCCCGACACTTTATGATAATATCAATCTTGTTTTTGCAAACTTTTTTATTCTTTTAGCGCTTCGCAGATTAATTTCGTTACAATCTCAAAAAGCATCCAAAGAAAAGATATTTGATGCTTCTTTATGGATTTTAGTAGCTTCTTTGTTCCATTTTTGGTGTATTATTTTTTTAGTACTGGTATTTATTTCCATTATTTCGCATGTTTCTGGTGATTACAGAAATTGGCTTTTGCCTTTTATTGCTTTTTTTACTGTAGTAATTCTATTTGCAATCTATTCATTGGCATTTGGTGCCGATGCTATTAATTATATTAAAAATGGAGTAGAAATTAATCTTAGTATTGACTATTTTACTAATAATTATCAGAATGCGGCATTGTCTGTCTATGCAACGGTGGCTTTGTTTTTTCTTATTTCGACAGTAATGACTTTGTCTTCCAAACCTTTATTGTTGCACGCTTCGTTCAAGAAAATTATCATCGCTTTTTTAATTGCTGTGGTAATCTATGCCATTTCTGCTAATAAAAGCAACGATTTATTGGTGTTTACAATTGCGCCTTTGGCAATAATGGCTACAAGTCATATCGAAATGCCGCAGCAAAAATTAAATCAGGAATTGGCTTTAGGAGTTTTGATATTGTGCAGTTTATTTGCTTTTTTCTCCCAAATTATAGTTTGATTCCATAAGCCAGGTCGCCTGCATCACCAAGGCCGGGAACAATGTAGCTGTGCTCATTTAGTTTTTCGTCTAAGGCGCCAATCCATAAATGACAGTTGTCAGGCAAATGTTTCTCCAAATAAGCAATGCCTTCAGGCGCAGCAATTGTCACAGCTATATGAATGGCTTTAGGTGCTCCTCTTTCCATTAATCGGTTGTAAACAGCAACTATAGATTGTCCGGTGGCAAGCATGGGATCGATTAATAACAGACATTTTTCGTTGATATCGGCTATGGCCTGGTATTCGACTTTAATTTCAAAATAATCGTCGTTATTTGGGTGGTATCTGTAGGCTGAAATAAATCCGTTTTCAGCCTGATCAAAATAATTTAAAAACCCTAAATGCATGCTTAAACCCGCTCTTAAAACGGAACAAAGCACAATTGGATTAGCAATTTTGGTTGTTTCTTTGATTCCAAGCGGAGTTTGAATTTCGATGGCTTTATAATCCAATTCCTTGCTCAATTCGTAAGCCATAATTTCGCCAATGCGTTCTATATTACGTCTAAAACGCATTGAATCTTTATGAATATTGACATCTCTTATTTCTCCTAAAAAATGATTTAAGATGCTATTTTTTTCTGATAGATTATGAATTTTCATAAGAGAATAAAGGTTTGTTATAATGACAAATAGAAAGTTGAAATGTAATTTTTTTATAAAAGTATAAAAAGTATCTTTGTCTAAATAAAAAGATAAATATGTTTTCAAAATTAGCTTATTCCGTTTTTGAGCAAAGTATAAAAGATTATCATCAATTTGATAATGTAGACCAACCAATCAACAATCCTTATCCTAAGGAACAGTTTGAGCATTTATTGTATTTAAAAAACTGGATTGACACCGTTCAATGGCATTTTGAAGATATCATTCGTGATCCACAAATCGATCCGGTTGCGGCTTTAACTTTGAAAAGAAGAATTGATGCTTCTAATCAGGAACGTACGGATATGGTGGAATACATCGATAGTTATTTTCTTCAAAAATACAGCAAAGTTGTAGTGAAAGAAGAGGCTAAAATCAACTCTGAAAGTCCGGCTTGGGCTTTTGACAGATTGTCTATTTTAGCATTGAAAATTTATCACATGACTGAAGAAGCTACACGTGCAGAAGCTTCTCAGGAACACAGAGATAAATGTCAGGAAAAATTAAACGTACTTTTAGAACAAAGAACGGATTTGTCTACAGCAATTGATGACTTGTTGACTGATATTGAAAACGGAGATAAATTCATGAAAGTGTACAAGCAAATGAAAATGTACAATGACGATGAATTGAATCCTGTTTTGTATCAAGGGAAGAAATAACTTTTTTAATATGACTTTATATGATGACTATTGAAAAGTTAAAAAGACTCAAGGAATCTGAGGATAAAGTTGAATTTAAAAAAGGCGAAGGAGGTAACATATCTTACGATGGTGGATCGAAATCAAAACCAAGTGATAGGAGAAGATGTATCTTAGGATATGTTATTGCTTTGTGTAATGAAGGAGGAGGATATTTAGTTATTGGAATGAGTGACAATTATCCTCATGAAGTAATTGGTACAAAACAAAATCTTAATTCAATAGGTGAATTAGAATCTAAGATATATACTGATACAGGAATAAGACCTGTAATTTATGAATTGTTTGAGGATGAGAAAAGAGTTTTAGTTATTGAAGTTCCTTGTCGTCCAGCAGGAAAAGTTTTTAAATTCGAAGATGTTGCTTTGATGAGAGTTGGTGAAGAATTAAAACCAATGTCTGATGAAGTTTATTTAAAAATTATTCAAGAACAAGAACCTGATTTTTCTCAACAAATATGTGAGGGTCTGACTATTTTTGATTTAGACAGTAAAGCTATAGTTTTATTAAAAGAGAAATATTCAATAAAACAAAATAATCCTCAGTTTAAATCATTGCCAAATGATCAAATCCTTTCTGATTTAGAACTTTTGAAAAACGGAAAACTTACTAATGCTGCTTTAATTCTTTTGGCAAAAAAAGAAGTTATACAGGAAAGACTTCCACAAGCAAAAGTAATGTTAGAATATAGAAATTCTGAGAGTCAAATTCCTTTTGATAATAGAATTGAATTCACGGAACCTTTTTTTATTTTAATAGAAGATCTTTGGAAAACTATTAATTTAAGAAACGGAAGTTTTCCTATTCAAGATGGAGCTTATATCTTTAATGTTCCTTATTTCAATGAAGAAGTTATTCGTGAATCTATTAATAACGCAATATCTCATCGTGATTATAAAAGAACTTCTGAGATTGTAATTAAACAATTCCCTCAAAGACTTGATATTATTAATGCTGGTGGTTTCCCTTCAGGTGTAACATTAGAAAATTTAATAAAAATTCCAAGTACTCCAAGAAATAGGTTATTAGCGGATATTTTACAAAAAACAGGAATTGTTGAGCGCTCAGGACAAGGGGTTGATAAGATATATTATAATACACTCTCTGAAGGCAAGGCAGAACCTGATTATTCCAAATCAGATAATTTTCAGGTAAATTTAAAATTATCTGCTATAATTGAAGACAGAGCGTTTGCATTATTTATCGATTCTATTCAAAAAGATTTACCTGAAAAACTTTCTGTTTTAGAAATAGTTACTTTAAATAAAATTAAGAATTGTAGTCCAAAGAATTTACTTGATTTAGAACAAGTAAATCAGCTTTTGCAAAAGAAATTGATAGAAAAAAGAGGAAAGACAAATGCAGTTTTTTATATTTTATCTAAAGATTATTATGATTTTACAGATGAGAAAGCAAAATATTATAATCTTCAAGAAATTGATGACAATCAGGTTTTAAATACTATTTTACAATTTTTGTCTAAAGAGAGTAAAGCAAAAATGAAAGATTTTGTTGGACTTTTTGAAGATAAATTATCTAGAAAACAAGTTCGATTCAGAGTTGACAAATTGGTTTCTAATAAAGTACTTGAGCAACAAGGTGAAGGTTCTACTTCAACCTATGTAATTGCAAATGAATATTTAAATCAAATGGAAGTAATTGCAGAAGCAATAACAAAAACGATTTTTGATTTAGAAAGTAAAAATGGAATGGCCAAGAAAAGGCCAAAAAAGGGCCAATAATTGTTGAAAACTCAGGAAATTTGTTAACAACTCCATCGCTATAGCTTGGTTTTCAAGAGATTTATGCAAAATTAAATGGCCAAAGAATGGCCAAAGAATGGCCAAAAAAAGCATCATATTTGTAACTTTTTTAAAAAGTATATAAATCAAAGTATTCAAAAATGCCTGAAAAAATGAAGCATATAGCCGTCATGAGACTTTCCGCAATGGGAGATGTCGCCATGACGGTTCCTGTTTTACGCGCTTTTGTAGAACAGCATCCTACAGTTAAAATTACGGTGGTTTCCCGTCCGTTTTTTAAGCCTTTTTTTGAAACGATACCAAATGTTTCTTTTTTTGCTTTTGATGAAAAAGAAAGGCACAAAGGCTTTCCGGGTCTGATTCGGTTGTTTCAGGATTTACAAAAGTTAAAAATCGATGCTTTTGCCGATTTGCACAATGTACTTCGTTCTAAAGTCGTGCGAACACTTTTTGCTTTGAGCGGAAAAAAAGCAGCCGCAGTTGATAAAGGCCGTGAAGAAAAGAAAGCATTAACCCGAGCTGAGAATAAGGTTTTTAAACAATTACCAACCATGTTTGAAAGACACGTAAAAGTCTTTGAACAACTTGGTTTTTCCATTAATTTATCTAATCCGACATTTCCTGAAAAAGCTATTTTAAGTGCTGAAATTTTGGAAATAGTTGGCGAAAATCACCAAAAATTAATCGGGATTGCGCCCTTTGCCCAATACGATTCTAAGGTATATCCTTTGGATTTAATGGAGCAAGTTATTTCGAAATTGGCAGAGAATAAGTCCTATAAAATTCTTCTTTTTGGCGGAGGCAGGAAAGAAATTGAAATATTGGATTCGTTTTCAAAACCATTTGAAAATGTCCTCAATATGGCTGGGAAGATTAAATTTCAGCAGGAATTACAACTCATCAGTAATCTTGATGTAATGCTTTCTATGGATTCCGGAAATGCTCATATTGCGGCTATGTTAGGTGTAAGAGTCATTACACTTTGGGGTGCCACGCATCCTTTTGCCGGTTTTTCCCCATTCAATCAACCTCTAGAAAATGCGTTGGTTTCCGATAGGGAAAAGTATCCATTATTACCCACTTCTGTTTATGGAAATAAAATAGTTCCGGGCTATGAAGATGCCATGCGAACAATTACTGTTGATTCTATCGTGAAAGTTTTAAGTTAGTGTAAACAAGTGAATTAAACTTAATTCCAGGTTTTACGGGGGTTTTCAACTATTATTTTTTTGAAAGAATAACTTTATCAATATTTTAACAAATAGCTTTTAAATTATAAGTGTAAAAAATACTATTTTGGCTCGCTTGTGAGTTAGAACTTACAGATCAGAGTTTACTACTATAAAACAAAACTATTTATGCAAAGAATTACCGGATTAATTACAATTTTGTTTCTATTTTCGTTTTCAGCATTTTCTCAAAAAGCAAATATTTCGGGTGTTTTAACCGATGGAAATGACAAAACAGCTGTTCATAATTCGGTTGTTGCTTTGTTAACTCCTGTAGATTCTATTTTATACAGATTCACCCGATCGGATAAAGAAGGGAAATTTAATCTCAAAAATATTAAACCGGGAAATTATATACTGATGACCTCTCATAATCAATATGCGGATTATGTTGATGAAATAACCGTTAATGAAGGCGAAAAAAAATTAGGGACTATTATCTTGAAAAGTAAAATAGAACTTTTAAGAGAAGTAGTTGTAAAGTCGGGTTCAATTCGGATTAAAGGTGATACAACCAGTTACAGAGCAAGCGATTTTAAAGTGGATGCCAATGCCAACGTAGAAGAATTACTAAAAAAACTTCCGGGAATACAGGTAGACAAAAATGGTACTATAAAAGCCATGGGAGAGACCGTACAAAAAGTATTGGTTGATGGTGAAGAATTCTTTGGAGATGACCCGGGTATGGCGGTTAAAAATTTACGTGCAGATGCAGTAAAAGAAGTTCAGGTTTTTAATAAGAAAAGTGATCAGGCCGAGTTTACAGGAATAGATGATGGCAATTCGAAGAAAACAATTAATCTGAAATTAAAAGAAGATAAGAAGAAAGGTTATTTTGGTAAAATTGATGGAGCCAATCAGCCGTTTACCGATGCCGATTCCAGATACAACAGCAACCTGATGTTCAGCAGTTTTAAAGGCAAAAGAAAGCTTTCGGCATTTTTATTAAATGGAAATACAGGTCAGGATGGACTGAGCTGGCAAGACAGCGAGAAATTTGGAGGAAGGGATGATATAAGCATGAACATGGACGACGATGGAAATGTAAGTTATGAATGGGTAGGCGGCAATAATGATGGAGAACCTTATGTAGATACTCAAAATGGCTTTGTCAAAAATACCAATGCAGGATTACAGTACAGCAACAAATGGAATGATAAGCAAAACCTAAATGTATCGCCAAAATTCAATAAGCAAATTTACACCAATAACAATAGTAGAATTTCGCAAACACAGGTGGGAGATACTCAATTAAATGAAGACAGATCCACAGAAACAAATGTAAACAGGAGTAATTTTAAGCTCAGCGCTACTTATGATGTAAAATTAGATTCGTTAAACTCATTAAAAATTATTGCGAGAACTAATTTTTATAATACGGAAAGTGATGAATTTACAGATGGGAAAACTACCGGAAATGCTGGAATATTAAAAAATAAACAGCAAAAATTATTTACTACAAATTCGGATAAATCATCTTTGTATGCCGGTATTTTGTACAAACATAAATTTGCCAAAGCACGTCGTACATTTTCTGTAAATAGTAGTTGGAATATGCTGAATACCGATTCGAATAACTTTTTAAGGTCTTCTAATGAAAGTTATGTAGATGGTAATTTTGATTCTAAAGTAGATGTAAATCAAAATAAAATAGGCGATAGGGCTAATCAAAATTTTACATCAAATTTCACGTATTCAGAACCTTTAGGTAAGAAATTAGCATTACAATTTGCTTACCAAATTACTTATGATAAAGGGAAAAACAACTATTTTACCTATGATTATTCGGATGTTACAGGCAAGTACGATGTGCTGGTAAGTTCATTGTCAAATGAATTCACGCAGAAAGTGATAACACAAAGACCCAATGTTAAATTGAGTTACAATTCAAAAAAAATCAATTATAGTTTTGGAAGTGGTTTTGGTTTTACTTCGTTTGATTTGTTAGACGAAACTTTAGACAAAGAATACAAACGAAATTATACTAACTTTTTCCCATCGGCAAATTTCACCTATAAGTATAAAAGTAATAGTAATTTACGTGTGGACTATCAGGGATCAACAAGACAGCCTTCTCTGGAACAATTACAACCTTTAAGAAACAATCAGGACTTTTTTAATCAAACTTTAGGTAATCCGGATTTAAAACAATCTTTTACTAACAGTATAAGGATAAACCAGAATAGTTATGATATGTTGACCGAAACCCAAATTTACCAAGGTCTTTCTTTTAGCACAACAAGCAATTTAATTACTTACAGCAGAGTTATTGATCCCGAAACTGCTAAAACTGTGTCTAAGCCTATAAATACCAATGGGAATTTCTCAGGAAATTTTTATTTTGGATATGGATTTAAGGTAAAGAAGATCAACTTAAATGTTAATCTTAATCCATCCGTTAGCTATAGTAAATCTATCCTTAGCATTAATGATAAATTGGGTAATTCGAAGAACTTAAACACCGGATTTGGAGTTTATTTATACAAATCAAAAGAAAAGAAATACGATCTTAGTTTAAGTAACAGATTTTCATTTAATCGAAATAGTACTACTCAAAATGATGAAATCAAATCATTTAATACCAATGATTTGAATTTAGATATAGGAGTTTATCTTGATGAAAAATGGAAACTATCTACAGATTATAATTTAAATACCCGACAAAAAACAATCGATTTTCAGGACAATCTTACCAATCAATTGTGGAATGCAAGGTTACAGCGTACTTTCAAGAAGGATGAGTTTACAGCTTATATCCTGATAAGGGATATTTTAAATCAAAATATAGGTATCAACAGAAATGTTTATCAAAATACTATTAGCCAGGAACAAAACGACAGGCTTAAAAGATATGTGATGGTAGGCTTTACCTGGAATTTTAAAAACGGTGGTGGCGAAACAGCAAAAAAATAGGTTACTTATTAAGGGTAGTGGCAATTTCAAAATCTATAACTCATAACTGACGAACGATGAAAACAATATATATATTTATTAGCGCTCTAATTTTTACAACTTCTATAAGAGCGCAGCAATTTGTTGATAAAGCTGTAATTGAATATGAAGTAAATACCAATCTCAAAAAAACAATGAGTAATAATAGTTGGAGTGAGATGGTGAAAGACAATCTCTCTGACCTTAAAATTTCTTATTTTACCTATAGTTTTGCGGACAACAAAAGCCTATTCAAATTTGACAGATGGAGTCCAAAAACAAGGATTCCAAAATACTATAAAGACGCAGACGAAGAAAATAGCTGGTATTTTGATTTTACAACAGGAATGATGAATATGCAAAAACAAATAGTAGGTACTAATTTTGTTATAGCCGACAGTATTCCAAAAATTGAATGGAAAATTACAAATGAAAACAGAGAAATAGCGGGTTACAATTGCCGAAAAGCCGTTGGTAAAATAATGGATGACGTATATGTATTTGCTTTTTACACGGATGATATTACTATTTCCGGGGGGCCATGTTCTATAAACGGTTTACCGGGCATGATTTTAGGACTTACCATACCAAGATTATACACTTCATATATAGCTACCAAAGTTGATGTAACATTGGTTAATGCAGCAGACATAAAACCTGTCACCGCTAAAAAAACTTATGATTTCACTGGGCTAAAAACATTGATAGAAGAAAAAACAAAGGAATGGTTTAGTTATGGTGAGGATAAAGAAGAAAACAAAAGGCAAAAGAATATGTTCTTGTGGAATGCTTTTCTGTAGCAAATAGCAATTAAAAAATTCCAAATTCCAATTTTTATGCAGTTGGAATTTGGAATTTTTTAATTGGAATTTTATTTACAAATATATCTTTTCGTCTTTACATCTACTGTAAATATAGCTTTTTAAATTCGAAATAGTTTCCTGATAATTGGGTGCAGGATAACCATAACGGTCATGCTCCATTTGCTCTTTTTCGACAGCATTACAGCCTTTAATTACTTCTTTGAGCATATCGAGCATGGCGAGTTCTTTATTGTCTGTTTTTTGAAATTTGAACTCCACAATTTCGTCCTGTAACTCTTCGCAATAATTCAGAAGTTGCATAACTTCCGGTTCGTCAAGAAGAGAAGGGTTGTTCTTAAAAATTTCTCTAATGGATTTCATGATTTAATAGGTTTAAAATGATTCGTCTTTTAAAGTTTAGAATTCATATGGATTTCCCCATTGTCTTTTTTCACTATCAAATTTATAACTAGATGTTCCAATTGATTCTAAAACAAATTTTTGACCATCCATTTTCATTAAAAGCACTTCAGCATTTATTTCTTTACCAATATTTATCATGGTATCAATCAAATCATTGCTTGCTTTGCAACCCAAAAATATAGTTTTAGCATATGGAAATGGAATTTTGTTGTTATAATAATTACAAACTTGTTCATCAATTATTATTCTTTACTCTTTTTCATAACTCCAATTTGATGATTTTACAATAAAAGTTTTATAAATCAACTCATCTATATTGCTGTTATATTTAATTTGTCCTCTATCATCGACATCTATTTTATTCAACTTAGTTACAGGGATATTTACTCTATTTGATGTATATTCAACAGGAAATAATCCTGCCTTAGTAATGGCAATATTTCGTTCATTTAAATATTTATCCTTGTCCTTATTAAATTCATACTTATTCAAAGTAAATTCAATCTTTTTTTTAAGAGGTTCTAAATCATATTCGACACAAAAACCTTTATGATTATCTGCATAATGTGACCACATCAAAATTTGATTATGGAACTTTTCATATTTATCTAATTCTGAAAAACATGCAACACGAATATTGATATTTTTTAATTTTTCGATTTTATCATCAATTTGCTTTATTTCGTTACGTAAGTATTTACCAACTTTATCTCTGTATTCTTTCGATTTTGATTCAAATATCTTCCTCTTTATATTATAAAAACTCTCTTGTGTTGTCTTCCAATAGATTGTTTCACCTAAATAGCTTCTCTGAATCCTATGTTTTTCCTCAATTGCAAATCCATTTTCTAAATCCTTATCTACACAACCAGAATTCTCAATAAACTTTAAAAGACGATTCTTTTCGTATTTTTCGATGTCATAACCAATATTGCAATCAAACGGATCATTAAAAGATTTTGGATGTGATAGCCAAAGTCTCTGATTCTTTATATCTAAAATATTTTCAGACATAGGAGTATAATACTTAAAAAGATACTTTGGTAAGTAGTTATTTTTCTTTTCAATTAGATGAGGATTTTCAAGAACAATCTTTGAATAATGCTTTTTATTATCTGAACTAAAATCGAAAACTTCCTTAATATAATTTCTTTGCCATTTTCTATTTTGTTCCATCTTTTTCTTGCTAATATAAGAAAAAACACAACTTTCCTAAAACAAAAAACTTCTCTTTTCAGAGAAGTTTTTGTTATGAATATCGAAATATAAAATAAATTTAAGCAACTAAATCATATTCTCCATCCTGATTAAGAAGATGGTAGCCCATTATTTTATTTTTGATTTTATCTACAACAATTACAACATAATTGTTGTCTTTTTCGGTAGCTAATAAGATGTGTTCAAAATCTTCCGTTAAATTTCTATAAACTTTATAAATCAATTCACGCTCTTTAATTTTGTGAGATAGAATTTTAGCTGATTTTAATTGGCTTACATAGGGCCAAATGTTAAAAACACTGATGTCTTTGTTGGAGAATTCTAACATTTTTCCAATCAGTGTTGAGCGGTATTTTTCTTCAGAAAGTAATTTGGGTACTTTTTTATTTCTCAATATTTTAATGATGATAAAAGCACAAAAAAGTGCAGTTACTACAAATAGTAAAATAAAAGAAAGATGAAGAGGGTGGATTTGGTTGTTGATTGTCATAATATTTAATGTTTAAACGGGTTGACAATAATTAGGTTTGACTCTACAAATCGATTCTGAGTTTAAAAAGATTGCGATACCACTAAGATAATAAAAAAAAGCTTCCCTTTTTCAGAGAAGCTTTTAGTTAATTAGTTAAAATTCAATCCCGAAGCTTCGGGATTGGAATTTGGAATTTTAGTATTGGAATTTATTATTATACATCATCATAATCCACATAGATAGTCTCTGATGTTGGATGCGCCTGACAGCTCAGGATAAGTCCTTCTGCAATTTCTTTATCGGTTAAGATAGAGTTTTTCTTCATTTCGGCGCTTCCTTCGGTTACGCGGCAAAGACAGCTGCTGCAAATTCCTCCCTGACAAGAATAAGGAGCATCAATTCCCTGTTTTAAAGCGGCTTCCAGAATGGTTTGTTTTTGTGACATTTCGAAAGAAGTCTCTTCGTCGTCAACCATGATGGTAATTTTCGAATGTCCTCCTAAATCTTTGATTTCATGTTCATGAACCGAAGCAGTGAAAAGTTCAAACTTGATAGCCGATTCTTTTACATTTTTCTCCTTCAAAATGTTGGAAACATTGTCAATCATTGCTTCAGGACCACATAAATAGAATTTTTCAAATTCTACGGCAGCGTGTTTGTTGTTCAATACATAATTCACAACAGATTTATCGATACGGCCAAATAAAGCTTCATCAGCTTTAGCCTGACTGTACACATAATGAACAAAAAATCTGTTTACATATTGTAAGTGCAAATCGTGTAATTCCTGGTGGAAAATAGTTTGTTCCGGTGATTTATTTCCGTAAACCAATACAAAAGAACTTTTTGGCTCGCTTTTTAAAACCGATTTTATGATGGACAAAACAGGTGTAATTCCACTTCCCGAAACAAAAGCCACATAGTTTTTTTGTTTGTTAGCTTCGGGTTCAAGAATGAATTTTCCTTCCGGTTTTCCTACTTCAAGAACATCTCCTGCTTTTAGTTGGGTATTGGCAAATTGAGAAAACAAACCATCTTTTACGGCTTTAACAGCAATACGCAATTCGCCACTTTCAGGTGAAGAACAAATGGAATAAGCGCGACGAATTTCTTTTCCGTCTAATGTTAATCGGATGTTTACGTATTGTCCCGCGATGAATTTATAGTTGTCTTTTAATTCTTCAGGTACATTAAAAAGAATCGAAACGGCAGCTGCGGTTTCTCTTTTAACCTCTTTTATAATGAGTTTAAGAAAATTTGGCATGTGATATAATTTTTGACAAAGATAGCAAACGGAATAGCTTCTTAAAATCAAAAGATTGAAATTTTACATACATAATTTTGTTATGTATAAGAAACTTATGTATGTTTGTTATTCAAAATGAAAGCGATTATGAAAAATTCACAGTTATATAAAGGAAGTCTGAATACCATTATCATGAAATTATTAGAAGAAAATGGTAAGATGTACGGTTATGAAATTACCCAAAAAGTAAAAGCAATTACTCAGGGAGAATTGAATATTACTGAAGGAGCTTTGTATCCTGCTTTGCATAAACTGGAAGCCGATGGTTTTCTTGATGTAGAAATTGAAAAAGTAGATAATCGTATGCGAAAATATTATAAACTCACTGAATCTGGAGAAAAAGAAACTGTAAATCGACTCTCGGAATTAGCAGATTTCATAAGAAATATGCAAAGTTTAGTGAATCCAAAATTAGAATTTTAACTTTTCGAATTATGAAATTAACCAACGAACAAATTGCAATTATTGACCAAACTTTAATAGATAAAGGTGTGGTTTATGATGATATTAAACTGGAACTGATAGATCATATTGCCACCGATATTGAAGAAAAATTAGAAAATCAGGAATTTGATTTTGATGTTGCTCTTTCGAAAGATATTATTAAATGGGAAAAGGCATTGGAAGAAACTTCTTCTCTTTGGGGAAATGTTATTGGTCCAAGAATAGTAAAAGAAAAATTTTCTAAGATCACTAAAAATCATTACAAATTCTCTTTAATTGCGGTTGTTATTTTTAGTATTTTAATGACAACCATTACAACGTTAAAACCTGAAGAATATGTTTATTATAATTTACATTTATTATTTTATTCGGTATATTCTTTAGTCTGTTTAATTAACATAATAAGTATGTTTTTTATCTGGAAATTAAAAATAAAAACAATTTGTGGGCGATTTTTTCAAGCAAATGTAGGTTATACGGCCTTTAATCTTTACCTGATTTATTCAGGTTTAAACAAACTAAGTAATTTGTATCGTTATTATATTTTTAAAAATATTTTTTTAAACTTTTTAGAATGGGTTTTTAAGGGTTTCTTCTTTTTCATGGCTGTTTATTTAGTTATAGTAGCAGTAGAACATTTTAAAACAATCAGAAAATATAAATTAGTTTGATTGTGTTGTAAAAACTATAAAATCAGTAATTTAAAACCATAAAATGAATCCATAGAAAAGAATAGATGTTTAAATTTAAATATTTCAAAAAGAAACGTATTTTTACCAGTCATTACACTAAAAGAACTTTTTAAAAGTTTAATGATAAAAACAGCGAATCATTGAAAACCAACAAATTTAAATATTCAATTCCTCTGGGGTGTTTGTGTGTTTTGGTAGCCTGTTCTACTAGAAATGATACTTTTTTGGCTCGAAATTCACATGCTTTAAGTACCAAATACAATATTTTATACAACGGGCAAAAAGGATTAGACAAAGGAATCAAAGGCATTGAAGCTAGTAATCAGGATGATTTTTGGGAGCGTTTGTCGATAGAACCCATGCAAATCAACGAAGATATTGTAGTCGATACCACTAAAAATGCCGATTTTAAATTGGCAGAAACTAAAGCAACTAAGGCCATTCAAAAACATTCGATGAATATTGGTGGCAGAGAGCGCAATTCTCAAATCGATGAAGCTTATTTATTGTTAGGAAAATCCCGTTATTACGATCAACGATTCGTTCCGGCTCTGGACGCTTTTAATTATATTCTGTATAAATATCCTAACAGTAGCCGAATTGATGAAGCTAAAATTTGGCGTGAAAAAACCAATATGCGTTTGGGCAATGATGCTTTGGTAGTAAAAAACATTAGCAAAATGCTCGAAGAGCACAAAAAATCTAAAAAACAGGTTTTGGCTGATGCCAATGCGCTCCTGGCAGCTTCTTTTTTAAACTTAGAAGAAAAAGACAGTGCCATTGTCAAATTGAAAAAAGCCGTAATCTTTACGAGACGTAATAACGAAAAAGCCAGATATCGTTTTATTCTGGGACAATTGCATGAGGAAATTGGTCAGAATGAAATCGCAAAAGAATATTATCAGGCGGTTATCAAAATGAATCGAAAAGCCGATAGAAAATACATGATGCAATCACAGGCAAGATTAGCAGCATTATTTGATTATCAAAATGGAGATAAATTTGCCTTTGATGAAAAATTCCATAAACTTTTAGAAAACCGTGAGAACCGTCCTTTTTTAGATATTTTAAATTACCAAATGGGCGTTTTCTATGATAAGCAAGACAAGGACGAGAAAGCTTTACAATTTTACAATGCTTCTTTAAAAAAGGCTAAAACCGATAATTATCTAATAGCGTCTGATTACAGAAATATTGGTAACATGTATTTTAAAAAAGCACGTTACCCACTGGCTGCTAAATATTATGATAGTACTTTGGTAAAACTAAATCCAAAAACAAGGGAGTTTATTCACATTGAAAAAGTGCGTAAAAATTTGGACGAAGTTATTTTCTATGAAGACATAGCTACCAAAAATGATAGTATCCTTAATGTGGTTTCGTTACCGGAAACAGAGAGAATAGCTTATTTTGATACTTACATCGAAAAATTAAAAAAGGCAGATGAAGCCAAAAAGGTTTTAGAAGAAAAAGCGGCTGAGAAGCAAAAGAATATTGAAAGAAACAGTCAGGCTTCAGTTGCAGATGTTGCTAATCCAAATAATCCGGTGGCTAAAACGCCATTTGCTCCGCCTTCGATGACGAGTATTGAAGCTGAAAAAGCTTTTTATTTTTATAATCCTTCAACGGTATCTTTTGGGAAAATCGCGTTTAAGAAAAATTGGGGAAAACGTACTCCTACAGGATTCTGGAGGCTTGCTTCATCGACTAATTTGAGTCCGAATGTAGCGGTTGCTAAAGACTCACTTGGTGTTCAGGAACAGGAAGCAGTAGCGGAGAAAGTTTCGAAAGAAAAAGAAATAGAACCAAAATACACTGCTGATTTTTATTTAAAACAACTTCCGGTTGCGTCCACGGCTATTGATAGCATTGCCAAAGAGCGCAATGATGCTTATTATCAGTTAGGACTTATTTATAAAGAGAAGTTCAAAGAATACGATTTGGCTGCCAAAAAATTAGAACAATTATTGGTAAATAAACCCGAAGAAAAATTGGTACTTCCGAGTTTATATAATTTGTATAAAATCTATCAGATTACCAATAATGACAAAGCCGAGGAAATCAAAAACAAGATTAAAGCACAATATCCTAATTCACGTTATGCTCAAATTTTGAACAATTCGAATGTGATTGTAGAAGAAGGAAGTCCGGACGAGGTATATAAAAAACTATATCAGCAATACAACAACGAAGAATTTGAAGCTGTTTTAGCAAAAGTGGACGGATTGATTAATCAGTTCTCGGGTGAAGAAGTGGTGCCTAAATTCGAACTTTTAAAAGCCAATACTATTGGAAAACAAAAAGGATTAGTTGCTTATAAAAATGCATTGGAATATGTGGCTGCTACTTATCCAAATACCGAAGAAGGTAAAAAAGCACATACTATCCTAGCTGAGCAAATTCCGTTATTGGAAAAAATGGATTTCGATTTTAAAAAATCAAGCTATTGGAAGATATTGTACCCTGTTGCTTTAAATGCTGCTAATGATAAAAAAGCCATAGAGGAAAAAATCAGCAAGTTTATCAATGCTGAGAATGCTCAAAAATTAACGTTGGCTTTTAATTCGTACGCGGATAATGAAGGATTTGTTATTGTTCAGGGTATTACAACACAGGAATATGCTGTTAGTTTAGCTGATGTTTTAAAAGAAAATCCAGGTTATCAAATAGCGACCGCACCTATAATTATTTCTAATGAAAATTATAAGATAGTCCAAATCAAGAAAAATCTAAAGTCTTATTTAGAAGCCAAAAAATAATTGCGATGTTTAACAAAAAAGAAAAACCGTATACCGACCTTTTAGGAAAAACTAACAGAATTGTTGAAGGTACTATAATAAAAGGAGACATTATTTCGAAGGCTGATTTTAGATTAGACGGCGAATTAATTGGGAATTTTCAATCTAAGGGTAAGTTGGTTATAGGACCTACAGGAAGTGTTACCGGAGATATTAGTTGTAACAATGCTGATATCGAAGGAAAATTCAGAGGAACCATTCAGGTAGCGGAATTATTAAATGTGAAATCCAAAGCGAGTATCCAGGGTGATGCCACCGTGGGGAAATTATCCGTAGAACCGGGAGCCGATTTTTCTGCTTCCTGTATAATGAAAGAAACTTTTAAAAAGCCAATTAGCGATGGAAACGAATCCCAATAATAAAAAGCCTGGAAAATGGCTGGCTTTGATTAATATTCCCATACAAATGGGAGCAATCATTTTTTTGTTTGCTTATTTAGGCGACTGGCTCGACGAAAACCATCCGAATCCTAAAATCTATTACAATAAAATATTTGTTATGATAGGCGTGTTCTTAGCATTGTATAATGTAATAAGACAGGTTAACGAGATTAATAAGGAAAAAGATTAAGTAAACAATGAACAGTCTTTCCCGGACAAAACCACAATTATGATTTTTAAAAATTACAAATCTCTTCTCTTTTTATTTATTTCGGTAGTTATATCTTATGTCTTGCATAAACTGATTTTTTATTTTTTCAAAATTGATCAGGAGACTTTTTATTACAGCTTAGAGAAGTTATATGTTATCTTTTTTTTGTTGTCGTTCATTATCATTTTTATTCTTTTAAAGATAAAAGAACGCAATTTCGATCAGTTGGGAATGTCTTTTTTGTTGTTAACCAGTAGTAAACTTATTTTGTATTATTTACTTCTAAAGCCGATTTTGAAGATTAGTGATTATGATGCTACAACAGAGAAAATGAATTTTTTTGCGTTGTTTATTATTTTTTTGACGATAGAGACAGTTGTAACTATAAGAATATTAAGCGAAAAGCCTTAAAATAGAGGCTTTAATGAGAGATTAAAAAAAATATATTTTTATATCCTTTTAGATATTAAATAATAATGTACCTTTGCGCCAAATTTTAGAAACGTAAATATAACATATTTAGTAATTATGGTGATTTTAAAGAGACCACTTAGATTTATAATAGCAACATTTTTAGCGTGTCTTCCATTGGTAAGTTTTGCAAATCAAGAAGTTGATTCGGCAAAAGTAAAAGTAGAAGCCACTCACGAGGTAGCAGCCGAAGGGCATCATGAAGGAGCTCATGCTGAACCAACAGATTTAAAATCTAAAATTAAAGCGTTTATTGGTCACCACGTTTTGGATTCTCACGATTTCTCATTAACTCAGGATGATGAGACTGGAGAAAACTGGGGTTTCCCATTACCTGTTATTTTGTGGGATAATGGATTACACGTTTTTTCTTCTGCAAAATTCCACCACGGACATGAAGTAGCAGAATCTAATGGTAACTACTATGCTATCAACCACCATGATGGTAAAATTTACAGAACAGATGCTTCAGGAACAATTACTGAGAATGAAGAAACTGGTTTCCCTACTAATGTTCGTCCTATCGACTTTTCAATTACTAAAACAGTAGTTTCGATTATTGCTGCAGCTATATTAATGTTTTTCATTTTTACCAGCCTGGCTAAATCTTATGCTAAAAACGGAGGAATCGCTTCTGGAGTAGGTCGTATTTTTGAACCATTAGTAGTATATGTACGTGACGAAATTGCTATCCCAAACATTGGTGAGAAAAAATATAAAAACTACATGAGTTATTTATTGACAATCTTCTTCTTTGTATTGTTCTTAAATATCTTCGGATTAACTCCACTGGGAATTAATGCTACAGGTAACTTAACAATTACTTTCTCATTAGCATTTTTAACTTTCTTAATTACAAACTTAACAGCTAATAAAAACTATTGGGGACACATTTTCTGGATGCCGGGTGTGCCAAAACCAATGCGTATTATTTTAGCGCCAATTGAGTTGTTAGGTGTTTTCATTAAACCTTTCTCATTAATGATTCGTTTGTACGCGAATATTTTTGCAGGACACATTGTATTGATGAGTATTATTGGTTTGATGTTTATCTTTAAAAGCTGGATCGGAAGCAGTTTGTCATTTGGATTGTCATTTTTGCTTTCTATTCTTGAAATTTTGGTAGCATTTTTACAAGCGTATATTTTCACAATGTTATCGGCACTTTATTTTGGTTCGGCTGTTGAAGAACACCACCACGAAGAAGGGCACCACTAAAAAAGATTTCAGATTTCAGAAATTAGATTTCAGAATGCAAATCTAAAATTAGAAGTCAAAAATCTAATATCAAATTGAATGTTTAATTTTTAATATATACATCATGGAAATTCCACAAATCATTGGAGCAGGATTAATCGTTATCGGAGCAGGTTTAGGTATTGGTAAAATTGGTAGTTCAGCAATGGACGCTATTGCTCGTCAACCAGAAGCTTCAGGAAAAATCCAAACAGCTATGCTTATTGCTGCTGCACTTATTGAAGGTATTGGTTTTGCTGCGTTATTCGCATCTTAATTAAAACAAGAAAATGCAATAGTTGCAACGGTTGGTTGTAACTATTGTTTTTAAAATTAAAACATTACATTGCAGCAATGCAACAAGATTAAATTTAGAATATAAAATTTAGAATTATATATAATGGAAAAGTTAATAAATCAGTTTGAGTTTGGTTTGTTTTTTTGGCAAGTTTTAATATTTGTTGGATTAATATTATTATTGAAAAAATTCGCTTGGAAACCTATTCTTGATGCAGTTAATGAAAGAGAAGAAGGTATTAAAAATGCATTAGAATCTGCTGAAAATGCAAGAAGAGAAATGCAAAATTTGCAAGCTGACAATCAAAGAATTTTGAACGAGGCAAGAGCTGAGCGTGATGCTATGTTGAAAGAAGCTCGTGAGATGAAAGAGAAAATGATTGCTGATGCTAAAGGTGAAGCTCAGGCGCAAGGTGAGAAAATGATTGAGCAGGCTAAAGCAGCAATTAACAGCGAAAAAAATGCAGCCATGGCTGAATTGAAATTGCAAGTTTCTACTTTGTCATTGAGTATCGCAGAGAAATTATTGAAAGACGAATTATCTAACACTGAAGCTCAAACTAAATTAGTTGAGAAAATGTTAGGTGACGTAAAGCTAAACTAATATTATGGCAGGTACAAGAGCAGCAATTCGTTACGCAAAAGCGATTCTTAGTATGGCAGACTCAATAGGAGTTGCTAACGAGATTAATAACGATATGGTTTTAATTGCTTCAACTATTAAAGGAAACTCTGAATTAAATACGTTTATTCAAAGTCCAACTATTAGTGTTGATGTAAAAGAAAATGCACTATTGGAAGTTTTTGCTAATGTTAATGGGGTAACTAAAGGTTTCTTTCATTTATTATTCGAAAATAAAAGATTTGAAATCCTTGAAGCTATTGCAGTAGCATATTCTGAATTATTTGATGAGGCTAATGGTTTAGAAGTAGCTGTAGTAACTACTGCTATTCCTATGGATGCTGGTTTAGAAGCTAAAGTTTTGGCTAAAATCGAATCTTTGTCAGATAAAAAAGTAACAATTAAAAATGTAGTAGATCCTGCAATCATTGGAGGATTTATTCTAAGAATAGGCGATAAGCAGTACAATGCTTCTATTGCTAACAGATTACAAGTATTAAAGAGAGAATTAAGTAACTAGTTTTATTGCACATTAAGTGTCTAAATTATAAATTAAGATGGCGGAAATCAAACCTGCTGAAATTTCAGCAATATTAAGAAAGCAAGTAGAAGGTTTTGAATCTGGCGCTACGCTGGAGGAAGTAGGAACGGTACTTCAAGTTGGAGATGGTATTGCTCGTATTTACGGGCTTTCGAATGTTCAATACGGTGAGTTAGTAGAATTTGAAAATGGTCTTGAGGCTATTGTATTGAATCTTGAAGAAGATAATGTAGGGGTTGTACTTTTAGGACCATCTACAGGACTTAAAGAAGGATCTACTGCTAAAAGAACACAACGTATTGCTTCTCTTAAAGTAGGAGAACAAATGGTAGGACGTGTAGTAAACACTCTTGGTTTTCCAATTGATGGAAAAGGACCAATTGCTGGTGACTTATACGAAATGCCTTTGGAAAGAAAAGCTCCTGGAGTAGTTTTCCGTCAACCAGTTACTGAGCCATTACAAACAGGTGTAAAAGCAGTAGATGCTATGATCCCGGTTGGTAGAGGTCAACGTGAGTTGGTTATTGGTGACCGTCAAACAGGTAAATCAACTGTTTGTATTGACACTATCTTAAATCAAAAAGAATTTTATGATGCTGGGAAACCAGTATTCTGTATCTATGTTGCAATTGGACAAAAAGCTTCAACTGTAGCAGGAATTGCAAAAATGTTAGAAGAAAAAGGAGCAATGGCTTATACAGTTATCGTTGCTGCTAATGCTTCTGATCCAGCTCCAATGCAGGTATATGCTCCTATGGCAGGTGCTGCAATTGGTGAATATTTCAGAGATTCTGGACGTCCGGCTTTAATTGTTTATGATGATTTATCTAAACAAGCTGTTGCTTACCGTGAGGTTTCTCTTTTATTAAGAAGACCACCGGGACGTGAGGCTTATCCTGGAGACGTTTTCTACCTACACTCTCGTTTATTAGAGCGTGCTTGTAAAGTAATCGCTGATGATGATATCGCTAAAAACATGAACGATTTACCGGAGTCTATCAAAGGAATCGTTAAAGGTGGAGGTTCATTAACAGCTTTACCAATTATCGAAACTCAGGCTGGTGACGTTTCTGCATACATCCCAACAAACGTAATCTCTATTACTGACGGACAGATTTTCTTGGATGGTGATTTGTTCAACTCTGGAGTTCGTCCTGCTATCAACGTAGGTATCTCTGTATCTCGTGTTGGAGGTAATGCTCAAATTAAATCAATGAAAAAAGTATCTGGTACTTTAAAATTAGACCAGGCACAATTCCGTGAGTTAGAAGCTTTCGCGAAATTTGGTTCTGATTTGGATGCTGTTACTTTAAACGTAATTGAAAAAGGAAAAAGAAACGTTGAAATCTTGAAACAAGGTTTGAACGATCCTTATACTGTTGAAGATCAGGTAGCAATTATCTATGCTGGTTCTAAAAACTTATTGAGAAATGTTCCTGTAAACAAAGTAAAAGAATTCGAAAAAGATTTCTTAGAATTCTTAAACGCTAAACACAGAGCTACTCTTGATGCTTTAAAAGCAGGTAAGTTAACAGACGAAATTACTGATGTAATCGAGGCTGTAGCAAAAGAAGTTTCAGCAAAATATAATTAAGATAGAAGTTAGAAGCTGGAAGTAAGAAGTTAGAATCTTACTTCCTACTTCCATCTTCCAACTCCAAACTTTAATAAAAAATGGCAAATTTAAAGGAAATCCGTAACAGAATTACTTCCGTTTCATCTACGATGCAAATCACATCGGCGATGAAAATGGTATCTGCAGCCAAGCTTAAAAAAGCTCAGGATGCAATTACAGCCATGCGCCCTTATGCCGAAAAATTAACGGAATTATTACAAAATCTTTCTGCAACTCTTGAAGGAGGAACAGGGGAAGAGTTTACTACACAACGTGAAGTAAAAAAAGTATTATTAGTAGCTATTACCTCTAACAGAGGTTTATGTGGTGCTTTTAATTCAAATGTAATTAAAGAAGCTAAAAATCGTTCTGAATTTTATGCTGGTAAACAAGTTGATATTTTTGCTATTGGTAAAAAAGGAAATGATGTTTTAAGTAAAACAAATACTGTAATTGAAAATAAAAGCAGTGTATTCGATAATTTAACTTTTGAAAATGTAGCTGTAATTGCTGAAGCATTAACTCAAAAATTTGTTAGTGGAGAGTATGATAAAATTGAATTGATTTACAATCAATTTAAAAATGCTGCTACTCAAATTGTTCAAACTGAGCAATTTTTACCATTAGCTCCTGTTAAATCTGATTTAAACATCACAGCCGGAGATTACATTTTTGAACCATCAAAAGAAGAAATTGTGTTGACTTTGATTCCTAAATCATTAAAAACACAATTGTACAAAGGAATCCGTGATTCTTTTGCTTCTGAGCACGGTGCACGTATGACGGCTATGCACAAAGCAACTGATAATGCTACTGCGTTGAGAAACCAATTGAAATTAACGTACAACAAAGCACGTCAGGCTGCTATTACTAATGAGATCTTAGAGATCGTTGGTGGAGCTGAAGCATTGAACGCTTAAGAATATTTACTTTATATACTAAGGCGGTTGAAATTTTTTTCAACCGCTTTTTTTGTTTTAAAGCCTGTTTACAAAACACTTTTAAAAGTCTAAAAGAGTTAATTTTAAGCTATTAAAAGAAAAAATAATCATTACAAATCCAATACCGAATAATCAAAGATTTCGCTATTTTTGTTTTTGTAAAAAAAAATAATAAACACCACATTTTGGGATTATATAAAAATCTTTTTAAACAAACTGCAATATATGGTTTGGCAACGGTTTTGCCACGTATGTTTAGTTTTCTGTTAGTGCCTTTGTACACCGATTTGCTTCCCAAAGCAGAGTACGGAAAAGTGACTATCATATTTGCCTGGATGATTTTCTTCAATGTGATTTTGGCTTATGGAATGGAAACCGCTTTTTTCAGGTTTTACAACAAAGAAGAAAACAAAAAAATAGTGGTCGAAACTTCGATGGTTTCCATTTTTTGGACTACAATAGTATTTTTACTTGTTGCTCTTTTATTCCGAACTACCTTAGCCGATTGGTCCGGAATCGATACCCAATACATTACTTATACCATTTGGATTTTGACATTGGATGCCTTGGTTATTATTCCTTTTTCAAAACTAAGAGCTTTTCAAAGACCAATGATGTATGCCGTTATCAAAATTGGAAATGTGTTGGTGAATTTATTGTTGAGTATTTTGTTTTTGATTTATTTGCCCAAATTAGCGGCGGTGAATCCTACGGGTTTAATCAGTTCGTTTTATGTAGAGAATTTCCAGGTGGGTTATATTTTCCTGGCAAATATCATTGCGAGTTTGTTGACCTTTGTGGTTTTGTCTCCTGACTATATTTTTCTAAAATGGAAATTCGATTTCAGTTTATGGAAAAAAATGATGGTTTATGGATTACCTATTTTGGTTGCCGGGATCGCCTTTGCTATCAACGAACAATTTGACAAAATTCTTTTAGATAGATTATTACCCCGTAATATCGCTGAAGATGAAGTAGGGGTTTATTCAGCTTGTTATAAATTGGGCTTGTTTATGGTTTTGTACCGAACAGCTTATACACTGGGAATTGAACCTTTCTTTTTTAGTCATGCCAAAAACGAAAATGCACCGCAAACTTATGCTACCGTAACCAAATACTTTGTCATCTTTGGTTCCTTTATTATGTTAAGCGTAATTGTCTTTGCTGATTTGTTCAAAGCGATAATGATTCGTGACGAATCTTATTGGGTAGCGATGAAAGTGGTGCCGTTGATTATTTTGGCTAATTTCTGTTTGGGGATTTATACGAATCTTTCTGTTTGGTATAAATTAATTGATAAAACTTATATAGGAGCTTATATTTCTATTGTGGGAGCTGTCGTTACTTTAGTGCTCAATTTTATGTTGATTCCTTCAATGAGTTATGTAGGTTCAGCTATTGCAACATTAGCGGCTTATGGAAGTATGATGCTTATCTCTTATTATTTAGGAAATAAATATTATCCCATTCCTTATGATTTTAATAAAATAGGAGGATACCTCGGTTTGTCTATTTTATTTTCAGTAGTTTCATTTTATGGTTTCAGAGAAAACTATTTTGTTGGAATTGGCTTATTGCTTTTGTTCCTCTATTTCATTTACCACAATGAAAAATCTACGCTAATGAATATTATGAATCGTAAAAGTAATCAGTAAAAATAAGTGTGACTTTTTTCTATATCAAAATAAAAAAATGAAAATAAATATTATCAATAAATCGCAACATGCTTTGCCAAGTTATGAAACCATAGCTTCGGCAGGAATGGATTTAAGAGCTAATTTAACGGAATCGATACTCTTACAACCTTTAGAAAGAACTATTGTAAAAACAGGTCTTTTTATCGAATTGCCGATAGGTTATGAGGCGCAAGTGCGACCAAGAAGCGGACTGGCTGCCAAACATGGAATCAGTGTATTGAACAGTCCCGGAACGGTAGATGCCGATTACCGCGGGGAAATAGGAGTAATTTTGGTTAATTTATCCAATCAGGCTTTTGAAATTCAGAACGGAGAAAGAATTGCCCAATTAATTATTGCCAAACACGAACGTGCCGAATGGATTGAAGTAGAAGAATTAACAGAAACATCAAGAGGTGCCGGCGGATTTGGAAGTACAGGAGTGAAATAGTTTGCAGTGAGCAGTGGTCAGAAAGCAGAAGAAACGTTTAAATAAAAATTTAATAATTTAAAGATTCAATGATTGAAGGATTTTTTAATCTTTCAATCTTTCAATTTTTTAATCTTTCAATAAAAATATGAAAATAATTGTCCCAATGGCAGGTAGAGGATCTCGTCTACGCCCACATACATTAACCATTCCTAAACCATTAATTCCAGTTGCTGGTAAACCAATTGTTCACCGCTTAGTGGAAGATATTGCAGGAGTTTTGAATCAGGAAATTGAAGAAGTAGCTTTTATTATTCACGAGAGTTTTGGCGAAAAAGTAGAGCAGGATTTAATTGCTATTGCCGAAAAATTAGGTGCAAAAGGAACTATTTATTATCAAAATGAAGCTCTTGGAACTGGTCACGCTATTATGTGTGCCAAAGAATCACTTTCTGGTCCTGCTGTAATTGCTTATGCGGATACTTTAATCAGAGCTGATTTTGAATTGGATCCGGCTGCTGATGCGGTGATTTGGGTAAAACAAATTGAGAATCCGGAAGCTTTTGGTGTTGTAAAATTAAATGGAAATAACGAAATTGTAGAATTGGTAGAAAAGCCACAGGAATTTGTGAGTGATTTGGCCGTAATCGGGATTTACTATTTTAAAGATGTTGCTGTTTTAAAACAGGAACTACAAAATGTTTTGGACAACAATATCCAAAATGGTGGCGAATACCAAATTAACGATGGTATCAAAAACATGATGGCTAACGGGAAAATCTTTAAAACAGGTGAAGTAAGTGCCTGGATGGATTGTGGAAATAAAAATGTTACTGTAGAAACTAATTCGCGTATGCTGGCTTTTTTAGCAGAAGACAAAGAAAGTTTGGTTTCTAAAAAAATAAAATTAGAAAATTCAACTATTATTGAACCTTGTTTTATAGGTGATGATGTTGTTTTAATTAACGCAACAGTTGGGCCTAATGTTTCTTTAGGAAACGGATGTCACGTAGTGGACAGCAGCATTAAAAACAGTTTGGTTCAAACACATGCACACATCAAAAATGCCAATTTAGATAATGCCATGATAGGAAACCATGCTAGTTTTGACGGTAAATTCACTAGCATTAGTATTGGTGATTATTCGGTATTAGAATAATTTAGGACACTAAAACCGTATACTTTTGTCATTTCGACGAAGGAGAAATCACACAAGATGTTTGTTCTCGTTATGTGATTTCTCCTTCGTCGAAATGACACAAAAAAGGACATATAATGTGATTAATTCGGTAGAATGAAAAAGGCAGTCTCTTTAATGATAATGGTCGTTTTGCTATGCAATTCGGCTTTGTCATGGGGACAAACTGAACCTGAAGAAATAAAGCCTGAGGAAAATAAATTTAAAGAGTATTTTTTCGAAGCTTTAAAGCAAAAAGCAATTGAGAACTACGATAAAGCCATAGTAGCTTTAGAACGTTGTTTGAAAATTGATGCTAATAATGCCACGATTTACCACGAATTAGGCAAAAATTATTTGGCGCTAAAAGACTATAAAAACGCCTATTCTTCATTCGAAAAAGCCAATACCTTAGATCCCAAAAACAAATGGTTTTTAATAGGGATGTATGATGTGGATTATGAAACCAAGGATTATGCCGATGCGGTTAAGGTGATTAACAGACTCATTCCGTTTGATCCAAAGTTCAAAGAAGATCTGACTTCTCTTTATATGAATACCGGTGAATTTGATAAAGCTCTGGCGCTTATCAATGAATTGAATGAAACCGTAGGTAAATCAGAAAGGAGAGAAAATTATAAAATGCAGATTTTGTCTCAGGGAACTTATCAGGATGCTGAGATTACTAATTTGATAGACCAAATCAATAAATATCCTAAAGAAGAATCCAATTATATTTCGTTGATTTATCTGTATTCTAAAAAAGACGATTTAGACAAAGTATTGGAAACGGCCCGAAAATTAGAAGCTGCTATTCCAAATTCAGAATGGGCACAGGTAAGTTTATTCAAAAACTATTTGGTCAATAATGAGAGTGAAAAAGCCATAAAGGCAATGAATACGGTGTTGACTAGTACTAAAATAGACAGTAAAATAAAGCACCGGATTTTTAATGAATTCCTGATTTACGTCAATAACAATCCGCAATTAGTGGGGGATTTAGACAAAGCCATTACTTATTTTGATACAGATCCGGATGTGAATGTTCCCAAAGAAGTGGGCAAATATTACCACAATAAAAAGCAGTGGGATAAGGCTATAAAATATTACCAGATAGCGCTCAAAAAAATGGGAAAAGCCGATGTGGAAATTAGTCTGCTTTTGATTGATGTTTATTCCCAATTGGCACAATTTGACAAAATAGCCCAAACAGCTTCCGAAATAATCGAATTGTATCCCGCTCAACCCCAGTTTTATTATTTTGCCGGATTGGCTTACAATCAGTTGAAACAGTTTAAAAAGGCGAAGGAAATATTAGAAATGGGCATAGATTATGTTGTAGAAGATGCATCATTAGAAATTAATTACAACATTCAGTTAGGAGAAGCGTTTAATGGTTTAGGAGATATTAATAAAAAAGAGTTCTATTTTTCGAAAGCCAACGAACTTATAAAAAAGCAAAAATAAAATGAAAAAGTATTTAGCATTATTAGCAATTGTTTTTATGGTTTCTTGTAAATCTAAGGCTATTGTTACATCGACAACAACAGCCGCAGTTGCTGAGCCTGTTGATGAGATGAAAGCATCTAAAATTATAGACAATCATTACAATAATAAGAGTGATTTTTCTACATTATATATTAAAGCCAATGCCCGTTTTTCGGACGAGAAACAGTCTCAGAATGTAACTGCCGAAATCAAGATTAAGAAAGACCAGCAAATCTTAGTAAGCATCCGATTTTTAGGAATAACGATGGCCAAAGCCTTGATAACACCAGCTTCGGTGAGTTATTACGAAAAAATAAAAGGAACTTATTTTGAAGGCGATTTCAGCGCATTGAGTCAATGGTTAGGAACTGATTTAGATTACAGCAAAATTCAAAACATGCTGACAGGCGAAGCCCTGGATGATTTGAATAAAGGCAAATACACTAAAATTCTGTTAGACAATCTCTACCGTTTAGATGATTCGAATAATGGAAATACCAAAAAAAGTTATTATTTTAATCCAAACGATTTTAGTGTAAACAAGCAGGAAGTAACACAAACAGCTGAAAACAGAACGATTCAAATAGAGTATCCTGAAAGAGTAGCTCATAAGGAAGCCAATTTACCTGCAACGGTGATTATTAATACTTCTCAGCCTAAAGGAAAATCAGAAATCAATTTGAATTACAATTCGGTTTCATTTAATGAAGAACTTTCTTTCCCATATAGCATTCCTGATGGTTATAAAAGAATAATAATTAAGTAAATTTGCCCAAAAATATTTGTTAAGATGCCAAAATATCTCCTTAGCCTGTTATTTGTATGTTTGACTTCTACTATATGGAGCCAATCGCAGCAAGAAAAATTAGAACAACGAAAAGCTCAAATTCAAAAAGAGATTAGAGAGAATGAAAAGATGTTGAAAAGCGTCAAGTCAAAGGAAAAATCGGCTATGAATGTTTTTTTGATTCAAAAAAATAAGATCAGGCTGAAAGAAACTTTGATAAGTACTACCGAAAAGCAAACCCGTCTTTTGTCAAACGACATGTATATTAATCAAATGAAGATTAATAAACTGAATAAGGAATTGAAAATATTAAAAGAAGATTACGCTAAGAAAATTGTGAATTCTTATAAAAGCCGTTCCGAACAAAGCCGGGCAATGTTCATACTTTCGTCTGAGAATTTTTTACAGGCTTACAAACGAGTGCAATACTTAAAACAATATACCAGTTTCAGGAAATCGCAAGGAGAGGAAATTAATGTTAAGTCTACAGAATTAGTTACTTATAACAATAAATTACAGGTTCAGAAAGTAGCAAAACAGAAGTTAATTGCCGAAAATGAAAAGGAAAGACAAACTCTTGTAAAAGAAAAACAAGAGCAGGAGAAATTAGTAAATTCGATTAAAAAAGACAAAAACCGAATTGTTTCTGACATTCGAAAAAAACAAAGGGAATACAAAACGATTGATGCGCAAATTAACCGTTTAATTCGTGAAGCGATTGCCGAAGCCAATAGAAAAGCGGCTTTAGAACGAGCAAAAGCAGCAGCTGCGGCTGCGGCAGCATCAGCTGAAAAATCGAAATCTTCTTCAAAATCATCCTCTTCAAAAGAAGTAAAAGATATAAAAGAGATTAAAGAAACAGTTGCAAGAACTCCAGTATCTTCTTCAAGAATTGAATTGACTCCGGAAGCTAAATCTATTGCTGATAATTTTAGAGCAAATCGCGGTAATCTTCCATGGCCGGTAGAAAAAGGATTTATATCGTTAGGTTTTGGAGATCAGCCGCACCCGGTATACAATACTTTGGTAGTGCATAATAGTGGTGTTGAGATTACAACTAACGAAGGAGCTAATGCAAGAGCCGTTTTTGGCGGAGTAGTATCTAAAGTGATGTTGTTATCACCTGTAAATAAAGCGGTGATGATTCAACACGGTGATTATTTTACCGTTTATCAAAACCTTAGTTCTGTTTCAGTCTCTCAAGGAGATAAGGTAAGTATTAAACAAAGTTTAGGTAGAATACGTACTAATGGAGATACCGGTAAAACGGTAATTAAATTTTTGCTTTTGCAAAATACAACCTATATGAATCCTCAGGGTTGGTTGTCTAACTAACGGATACTTTATAAAAAACGAAAGCGAATCAGATTTTGATTCGCTTTTTTTATGTTTAGGAGTGGACTTTTATATAAATCACTGCTGTTGTTGTTCGGCATAATCCAGTTGTTGCTGGTATTCAACAGAGCTTTTTTGTAATTCTACATCGTTGATTTCTTCAAAATGCCTTCCGTCTTCATAGCCAATGGAAACACAAACGGAGAGGGTTTGTTTAGAAATACCCTTGAAAGTTCCTTTTACGGGAGTACAATCTATAAAATTATGTCCTACGGCAAGTTTGACATGGTTGTCCATGGTCCAAATATTATTAGTGGGATCAATGCCCAGCCAACCTTGTTTTGGAGTGTAAATTTCAACCCAGGCGTGTGTGGCTCCTTCGCCTCTAAGGCCACTTTCGTTAGGGCAAATATAACCACTTACATATCGGGAAGGAATGCCGGCAGTTCTTAATAGTTGGAGTAGTACATTGGCAAAATCCTGGCAAACTCCTTTTCGGTGTCCTAAAATTTCATCGACGGTAGTTTCAATATTGGTGATTCCTTTGGTGTAAGCAAAATGCGTGTAGATGTATTGACTGCATTCGTAAGCAATGTCAATGATTGATTTATTGTGGTAATCAATTTCTTTTAAAATAGCGTCGATTTCGTCTTGTTTGCTAATGGTTTCGGGATAGCAAAGACGCAATAAATAAATATCATTGTGCAGATTTAAATCTGAAACCTTAGTGTTGTCTATTTCGGGTATTTTAAGCGAATGATTAACACGTACCAACATTCGCGATTCTATGGTCATCTCGGTATGGGATTCTAAGGTGTTAAAATTACCGACTCTGTTTCCATGATAATCGTTAGTTAGAGCTACATTAGGATTTTGTGAAATGGAAAGCTGGTATTGAATTACATCTTGATTTTCAAAGTTATGCGGAAATAAACGAATTTCGTTAATGCTTTCTTTGATAGCTAAGTTGTATTGGTATTTTGTAATATGGATAATATTGAAAACTGCCATTGTTTTAGGTGTATGAAAAGAATAATTTGGAGAAATCCATTGAAAAATCGTTTAACTGATCTTTAGTGTTTTTTAATACCTGCTCTAATTGAAAATTAGTCAGATGATGGTAATCGGTGTATTCCACATAGCTTTTCAATCGTCCAAACTGATTGCGCATTTTGCGTGCTTCCATTAGATTATTATTCTTGAAAACACAGTCCAAATAGGTTTCGATTAATCCCAGAGTAAATATCACCGAATGAGCAAAATCAGGATTGAAAATCACATGTTGGATTACTTTGCGATTGTGCGGAATATTGCTGTAGCTTTTCAGGTATAATTCGTAACCGGATAAAGACAATAATAATTTTCGCCAATACAATAAATCTTCTTTTCCTTCCAGATTGTACTCAATTGGTGCATAATAGGATTGTGTCATAGAAATGGTTTGCAAACATCTTTCGATATGTTTACCAATGCTTGAAAAACACCAACCCAGTCCTCTGGGCATAGTAACGTGAAAAATTCCATTGTACAGCAGGAAATCTTTATTGAGTTTTGCCAAAATAGTAATGGCTTCAGGGGTTTCTAATTTTTTAGGCAAATCGGGCGAGTTGATGTAATGATACATCGAATTGATATGTTCCCAAAGTTCCTTGGTAATCTTATCCTGCGAACCCCGCGCATTTTCCCTGGCTTTGGTAATTAAATTCCGAACCGAATTAAGATTTTTGTTATCACAAATTACATATTTCAACACAAAATTAGTATCATGCTGAAATTCGGCTATGTATTCAGGAGGCAAATCGGTATAATATTTTAACAGCGGTTTGTATCCTTGATAATCATTCGTTTCCTTATCAAAAGACATGATGTAAAGGGTATTGAGGGTAAGCAACATCCCATCGGTTCTTTCCATATATCGGTTAAGCCAAAACATTCCGTCGGCTACACGGCTGAGCATATTTACTTCCATAGCTATTTCTTTAAAAGTTTTAAAAACAATTTCGACTTCATTTATTTCATTATCCAGGTGTCTTTACTTCCGCCTCCTTGTGAAGAATTTACCACCAGAGAACCTTCGGTCAGTGCTACACGTGTTAGTCCTCCGGGGACTATTTTTACACCATTGGGACCACACAAAGCATAAGGACGCAAATCAACATGACGGAGCTTTAATTCGCCATCGATATAACAGGGAACGGTACTTAACTGAATAATGGGCTGGGCAATAAAGTTTCTGGGATTATTTAAAATAGCCACTTTGGCTGCTTCGAGTTCTTCTTCAGTAGCTTTGTTTCCCATAACCATTCCGTAGCCACCACTTTGATTAGTTTCCTTAATGACCATATTTTCCATATCGGCAAAAACGAGTTCACGTTCTTCCGGATTTTCCATTTGATAGGTGGGAACGTTCTTCAAAATAGGTTCTTCGTTTAGGTAATAACGAATCATTTGCGGGACATAGGCATAAATGGCTTTGTCATCGGCAACACCATTTCCAACAGCGTTTACTAAGGCCACATTACCCATTTTATAAGCGCTTATCAATCCGGGAACTCCAAGGGTGCTATCAGGTTTAAAGACCAGAGGATCTAAATATTCATCGTCCAGACGTCTGTAAATAACATCTACCTGTTGCAATCCCGAGGTGGTTTTCATGTATACTTTATGATTGTTAACCACTAAGTCACGACCTTCTACCAGCGGAATTCCCATTTGTCGGGCTAAGAAAGTATGCTCGTAATAAGCAGAATTATAAACTCCGGGAGTCAGTAAAACCACATTAGGATTAGAAATGTTTCTGGGTGAAAGTGAAATGAGGATATTGTGGAAAATCATAGGATAATTAGCCACCATACTTACATTGTTGGCGCTAAACATCTCGGGAAAAATCCTTTTGGTAATTTCCCTGTTTTCCAGCATATAGCTAACACCGCTGGGACATCTTAGATTGTCTTCCAGAACATAGAATTCGCCTTTTTCTCCTCTGATTAAATCAATTCCGGCAATATGGACATGGATATCATGGGGTACTTTGATACCATGAACTTCAGGAATATAATGCGGACAGGAAGCGATTAAAGAAGCAGGCATGATGCCTTCTTTAATAATCAGCTGTTCGTTGTAAATGTCTTCTAAAAATAGGTTGAGTGCTCTTAGGCGTTGGCTAATTCCTGTTTCGACTTCAATCCATTCATTTTTTGTAATTATTCTGGGAATAATATCAAAAGGAAATATTCTTTCGATTCCCTGGTTGTCATCGCTGTAAACCGTAAAGGTAATTCCCTGGTTCATAAAAATATCCGAAGCCTGCTTCTGTTTTACATTAAGTTTGTCAATATTTAAACTTTCTAATGTTTGTAATACTTGTTTGTAAGCGTCTCTTACCCCGTCTCTGGAGAACATTTCATCCCATCCTCTTGGACTTAAATTTGGTGTTAAATTTACCATCGCAACATTATTGAAAAATTAATAAAAACAAATTTTGATTAAAAAAATATCAGTTTTTAAGCTAATTTAACAATTTTTAAAATATATAAATTGATTTTTGTTGTGAATAGTGTAATTAATGTAGTATTGTTTTTTTGCCGATATGTTTTTTGAGAATTAGTGTTTTTAAATTCCTTTTTTTTCAGATTTCTCAACAATTAAAATCAATAATAAAATGAGGATGAGTAGAGTATGGGTACACAGAGCTGTCTGCCGACAGGCAGCTGAAAGGAATTGAACTGATTTCCACAGATTATAAGGATTCTTTAAAATCTGTGGCTAAAAATCTTTGCGAAGCTTAGTGTTTCCTTTGCGAAATAATCTAAAAATGATTATTTCGCATTTTTAAAAGTAGCTTCCATAGATTTCATCATTCGTTCTGTAGACCAGGTTCCGGATACAATCATGCGTCTTACAGTGTAAAGCGGATCGATAGAATCTCTTTTGGTCGAAAGGATAAAAGCCATTTTATAGCCACTTTTCTTAATTTCAGGAATTGCTGCTGCGTTCCATAATCCAAAAGGATAGGCAAAATAAGGAATTGGTTTTCCAATGATTTCTTCAAGTTTAGCTTTTGGTTTAACCAATTGGGTATTCCAGTCTTCGCCGGCATATTTAGTGACCATGTGATGATCCCAGGTGTGTGCTGCAACAGTATTTCCTGAATCAGAGAGTTCTTTAATTTCTTCTTTGCTTAAATAATTAGGACGGTTGATGGAAACGGTCATTACAAAGAAAACGCCTTTGAAATTGTATTTTTTCATTTCGGCTGCGCCAATGCTGTATTGTTCGCTTCTGGTATCGTCAAACGTAATCATAACTGGTTTAGCAGGTAATGGTTTGTTGTAGACTAAATAATCATACAATTGGTCCGGTAAAATACTATGATAGCCTGCATCGGATAAGGCTTTCATTTGTTCAGCAAAAATAGCTGGTTTTACCGTATAGGTTTTGGTCATTTCGCCAGCCGATGCCGAGAAATCTTTGATGTTATGATAGCATAAAATAGGCACTTCTTTTTGGGCTAGTATCTCGGCGGCATTGGCCATAACCAGTTTTTCCGCTTTTTTGGGACTTGCCTTAGTTTCCGAAACTGCTACTTCTTTTTCAGTGGGAACTTCTTTTTTTTGTTGGCAACTTACGGCTAAAAATAAACCAAGTATTCCTAACGATATCGATTTTTTCATTTCCTGATAAACTTAAAATTATTGAAACTGAATATAACTTGGTCTTGGCGCAAATTTTAATAATTGCTCAGGAGTGTACATTTTCCAGTCGTTCCAATTGTCATTTTTGTAAAACAATTTAAAGCCGGTAAACTGCACCGGTTCTCTGTAAATGTATCTCAAATAAGTAGAACGTTTTAAAGTCTGACTTCCAAAACCGTCCATATCCATTACAATCTGAACTTCGGGAACTCTTTTAATCGCTTTATAATTGGTTACCATTCCTTGTGTAAAACGGTGAACGACTAATATTTTTGGAGTTAATTTCTTTTCGCGAACAATTCGGGCCAGAATATCTATCGCATCATTGATATCATCGGCAGACATGGTGCCAATTTTTTTACCCGGGACATGACCGGTTTTCATTGAAAATTCTGGATCGATTCCTAAATGAACATTCGGCAAGGCAAGGTAATCTACCAGTTGACTTACTTCGTCTTTTACGTTACTATGACCAACCTGAATATCCAAAAATACCAGAGCGTTAATTGGTTTTGCCCAGCTTAAAAGGGTGTCAATTTGTTTAAAAGGCATACGCATATTGTATCGGTTGCCGGCACCGGGAGCGCCCTGTGCGGAAACGGCAATATAATGAAAAGCAGGAATTGTGGTTACGCTGGAATCGACAGCTTTCCATTTGGCTACTTCTCCTTGTAGTTTTTCAATCATTTCGTTTTTAGGATATTCGCCTAAAACCCCCATTCTTTTCGAATACAAATTACCGTAAAAAGCAATGATTCTATGATAAGGCAATAAGGCTCCCGGCAAAGGATATGGCGTTTTTACAGGCCACATACCCGTAGTATCTTTATTGCTCAGCGCAATCATTCTTCGGTTGTAATCGGCGGTGTCAATGGCTGTGATTAGTTTTTCCTTAATCGGATCTTTTTTTACAACCACGCTGTCTTTGACTGTTGCTTCTTTAGTATTGGATTTGCTCTGATTGCAATTAGTGAAAAGGAAAAATAATGCAGGACTGATAAGTAGGGCTAGAGTATATTTTTTCATAAAGAAGCGTATTTGGGTTTAATACAAATGTAAACTTTTTAACTAACGATTTCTGTGTTTGATTCGTATTCTACAGCAGTTTTTTTGAAAAATTAACGATGTTCAAAAAGAGTAGAATTAGAGAAAGTTAAGTAAAAATTTGAAAGCTTTTGTTCCGTAAAAATGATTGTTTTTATAAATAATTTAGAGCCTATTTTATTCATTTTTAACGGTTTGTGAATAATTGGTTATCTTTATAGAAATAATTATGTTATGAGAAAATTCAATTTAAATATTATAATTATCATCCTCGGCTTTTTCCTCAGCTCATTTTCACTTCTTAAGAAAGAAAATTTAAAGGCGACATCCCATGATTTTAAACCATTTTTTCAGAAAGCAACTGATGTAAAATCCGAGATTCTTATCAATAAGCAGCTTATCAATACTTTTTTCAAGAAGTTTCCCAATTTGAATCAATACGAATTAGATGTAATGACTTTGTATCAAAATAAAAAATACAAAGCGATTTGGTATGAGAATGGAAAACAGATTGATTTTTCGCAGCAGTTGTATTCCAAAATAAATTTGCTTCCCGAAGAAGGTCTTGAATCGGGTATGGATTATCAGAAAACAGTTGACGGAATTTTTGATTCGAATGCTGATGCGAAAACACTTTCTAAAACGGAAACCGAAATCATGTTATCGACAATGTATGTGTTTTATGTGCAAAAAGTGTTTTTGGGAATAGATGCCGAAATTCTCAAAGACAGAGGTTGGTTTTTGCCAAAGAAAAAACTGAATTATGCATCGATGCTCGATTCGTTACTGCAACAGCCTGAATTATTGAATTTTGATGAAAACCATCAGCTAAGTCAGTATTATAAATTGCGAGAAGCTTTAAAAAAATACCGTGAAATAGAAAAAACGGGCGATTGGAAACCAATAGAATACGATTCGACAATTAAAAGTTATAAACCTTCAGATAGTTCAAAAACAATTGCCCAAATCAGGCATCGTCTTGTTGTAATGGGAGATTTGAGTCAGGATTCTAAAAGTGCGGTTTATGATGACGAATTTTTTAAAGGAGTATTGCATTTTAAAAACAGAAATGGCTACCAAAACGATAATCTCCTTACTTCCTGGCAGGTTAAGCAAATGAATTTGCCTATTCAGGATTACATTCGAAAAATAATGATCAACATGGAACGCTGTCGCTGGATTGATCCGGAAATGTTTAAAACTCCTGAATATGTCCTGATTAACATTCCGTCGTTTGAATTGTTTTACAGAAAAAATGGTGAAACGGCTTTGGAATCAAATGTTATTGTGGGACAGAATATGATGGAAACGGTTATTTTTAGTAGTTTCATTAGTTCGATTGTTTTTAGTCCGTATTGGAATGTACCCCAAAGTATTATTGATAACGAATTAAAATTCAAAATGGAACGTGACAAGAATTATTTGGAATCCCAAAATATGGAGTGGAATGGCGGCAAAATCAGACAGAGACCCGGACCTAAAAATGCGTTGGGATTGGTGAAATTTGTTTTTCCAAATACCAATAGCATCTATTTACACGATACTCCAGCCAAAGCCTTATTCGATTTAGAATACCGCGCCTACAGTCATGGCTGTATCAATATGGATAAAGCCAAGGAGTTAGCATTTTTAATTCTGAAAGACGATCCCGACTGGCCTGTAGAGCGTATTAATGAAGCAATGAAAGGAGAAAAGGAAACGCCCTGTGTGTTGAAAAATAAAATCCCGCTTCATATTGTTTACTTTACAGCCTGGGTTGATGCTAATAATGAAGTGCATTTCTATGATGATATTTATAGTCGTGATGCTAAATTAGAATCGTTGTTGTTTAAGGATTAAGAAAATTAAATCATTAAGGAAATTAAACTAATCCATAAAAAAGACAAACCATTAAGGAAGTTAAGAAAATTAAGTCCTGTGTTTAATTTTCTTAACTTCCTTAATGGTTTAAAAAAGAATGTTTTTTTATAATCTATAGCTAAGGTTTTAACAAAGCTACTTCTTTGACTGTTACCATCTTTTTAGTTTTATTAGTCCAGGAATTCATAACATAGTTCATTACATCGGCAACTTCCTCATCGCTTAAACCCGCCGGTGGCATAACGCCATTGAATTTTTTCCCGTTTACTAGAATTTCGCCTTTCTGACCGAATTTTGCAGCGTGAATACTTTCAGTTCTTTTCTTTTTCAACCAGTCAGAACCATCCAGTGGCGGAAAAGTAGTTCCGTTTCCTTTTCCTGTTGCCATGTGGCATTGGATACAAAAATCGGTATAGATATCTTTACCACGGGCGATGCTTTTTTGTAAAGGCGTTTGCTGTTGTGTGATAGAGAAATACTCATTTTCTGAGCTGTTAAAAGTGGTTGGGGTTGAAAGATACAAACCACCCAAAAGCATTAGGCTTACGCCAATATTTATTTTCGTAATCATCGTTTAATTAGGTATAATTTTTACAATTCCTTTTCCTTCTACGCCCATGTAGATAAAGCCATCAGGTCCTTGTATTACATTGCGCAAACGACCAACATTCGTAGCGATTTTTTGTCTGCCAATGATTTTGTCGCCGTCTAATTTCACCAATTCCAGATATTGAAATTTCAGTGAGCCTACTAATAAATGTCCTTTCCAGTCCGGGTATTTATCGCCGGTAACGAAAGTCATTCCGCAAGGAGCAATAGATGGCGCCCAGTAGTAAACAGGATCTTCGATGCCTTCTTTTTGCTGTATGTTGCTGATAATTGTATTGTCATAATCGATGCCGTAAGTTACCACCGGCCAGCCATAATTAGCTGCTTTTTTGATAATATTAATTTCGTCGCCTCCTTGTGGTCCGTGTTCGGTTTCCCAGATTTTTCCGGTTACAGGATTTTTTGCCAGTCCCTGCGGATTGCGATGCCCATAAGAGTAAATGGCTTCTTTGGCATTGGCTTGTCCCACAAAAGGATTGTCTTTCGGAATGCTGCCGTCGTCATTAAGGCGGTAGATTTTTCCGTTGTCGCGAGTGATGTCCTGCGGATTCACAAAATGATTGCCGCGTTCGCCTGCCGAAAAATACAATCGTCCTTCGTTGTCAAACACAATTCGGGAGCCAAAATGCTGTCCTTTGGTAGTATTAGGTCCGCATTTGTACAGCGATTCTATTTGGGTCAGGCTTTCGTTTTCGAGTTTGGCTCTGATTAGTTTGGTGTTGCCGCCTTCGCCCTCACCTTCGGTAGAAGCGTAAGTAATGTAAATCCAGCCGTTTTGCGCATAATTAGGATGCAACACAATATCCATCAAACCGCCCTGTCCGCGGTTGTAAACAGCAGGAACATTTTTAACTTCGGTTTTTACACCTTTAATTATATGAAATAAAACGCCGCTTTTCTCCGTAACCAGCATCGAGCCATCAGGTAAAAAAGCCATTCCCCACGGATTGTTAATACCATCGGCTACGGTTTCTAAAGTGTAGTTTTTGGCGTCTTCCTGTAGCTGAATAGCTTCGTTTGTTTTCAGTTGTGCCTCACAGCTGAAAATGATAAAAGAAAAAAGAAATATCGCTAATAATCTCATGATTTGGGAATTAAAAAGAGGTTTTAAAGGTAATAAAAAGTTTAATAGGAGAGTTTCGAGATTTTCGAATAATTACTTGTCAAAAATAGTATCAAGATGATATTCCAAAAATTCTATACGAGGTAAGTATTTAACAGCTTCTGTTATTTTTAGATTTTCAATTGGGGCAAAATGACTTTTGAAGAAAGCGGTGTCTTTTTTCTTCTTTAAAGAACTTGATAAAATTACAGTATGGTTTTTATCAATTCCTATAATTCCTTTGTCAAAAGCCTTGTCGTATAAAGCAGAAAGACAAATTCCATTTTCAGGATTTAATCGATGTTCTTCATTTTTTGACCAAGGGATAATGTGACTAGCTAATAAAAGTTCAGGAATATCAATACCTGTAATGGCACATTTACTGGTATAATTAGCTAAAACCATTTGTCTGAAAACGGATTGATTGACTCTTGTTTTTATTTCTCTTGTTACCGTTTGTCCTTTTAAATCTTTTAAATCAAAAAGTAAGTCTTGGTATTTGCTTTCGATGGTTGCGTTTTCTCTTTCAGCTAAAATTTGTTCGCTAAGAAAAATTAATTCTTCTTGATTATTAAAGAATTCATCCCAAATAGGCTGAACTTGATTTGTTCCATTTTGCAATCCGCCAATTCCTCTTTGTTGGTGATAAGGATCTACACTGGCAAAGTTTCCTAAACGCATAGCAATTGAACTGGGAGTTCTCCCTAATAAATTTGCCAGTTCTATGACTTGTGGATTTCCTTTATGAGTTTTTCCAAATTCTATTTTTAAATAGAGATTAAAAGCAAGTATTAGTTCTTCTCTTGTCCAAAGGTTTTTTGCTGCCATTATTGTTTTTTAATTTCTTAAATAGATTTGAATTCAAATTTACAATTATTTGATAAGCATTGGTGAAATTGTATATTTTCAAAATTGTTTATTAATTCTTGTTCTTTTTCCCTAGCCCTGACCGCAGTGGAACTCCTGATGCAGGAGGCTTGTGATTTTTTCTTGCGCCAAAAGAGCGACTGCAAGAAGCTCCTTTTTGGTACTTAGAAAAATACAAGACTACAAATAAGAGTGGAGCGAAGGGCGGGAATAGCTTCTTATACCATTTTTAAACACTCAGTTTGTCATTCAAAGGGACGAGGAATCACATTATCTGAATAACTTGATGAGATTCCTCCTTCGTCGGAATGACAAGTTTGTGGTTATTTTCTGTTAAAAGTACTCCACGGTTTTTTGCAAACCTTTGTGTAATTATAACTCGCTGTTAATGTTTTGTTTAGTTTGTTTTTGGCTTGAAAGAATTTGTTTTGAACAGGAATTTGGTGAGTCATAAACGTATATCCAACACTTTATGGTAATATCCTATAATATTCTGAAAAAATCTCATAGGAAATCGTTGTAGTTTTGGGATAAATTTGTAAAATCAACAATAAGTTGTACGATATACTTATTGTTGAGGAGAATTGAATTTAAAATCCCATCTTTAATAAATGAAAAATTTACCATTATTAGATATCGCTATTATTGTAATTTATTTGATTGCAATGGTGGGCGTGGGAATTTATTTCTCCAGAAAAAACGAAAGTTCAGAGCAGTATACTAAAGCCTCGGGTAAGATTCCGGGCTGGGCAATAGGATTGTCAATATATGCTACTTTTTTAAGCAGTAATACTTTTTTAGGTGTTCCCGGAAAGGCATTTGGAGGGAATTGGAATGCTTTTGTTTTTAGTATTTCGATGCCATTTGCAGCCTGGGTGGCGGCTAAATATTTTGTGCCGTTTTATCGCAGCACGGGAGAAGTTTCGGCTTATACTAATTTAGAAAAGCGTTTTGGTCCCTGGGCAAGAACCTATGCCGTAGTTTGTTTTTTGCTAACGCAAATTACCAGAATGGGATCGGTATTTTTCGGAATTTCCCTTACGCTGCAAGCCCTTACGGGTTTTAGTATGGAAACCATTATGCTGGTTACCGGAATTTGTATTGTGATTTACACGGTTTTAGGAGGTATTGAAGCCGTGATTTGGACTGAGGTAGTTCAGGCAATATTGAAAACAGCCGGGGCCTTGTTGATTTTGTATTTGATAGTTTCAAAAATGCCGGGTGGTGTTTCTAAAATTATAGCCATTGGTCAGGAAAGTGATAAGTTTAGTTTGGGCAGTTTTGTACCTGATTTTACAATTTCCAGTTTTTGGGTGGTATTGTTATATGGTTTTTTTATCAACCTGAATAATTTTGGGATGGACCAGAATTATGTACAACGTTACCATGCTTCATCTTCGGCTAAAGAGGCTTCAAAGTCAATCTGGCTGTGTGTGTGGATGTTTGTCCCTGTTTCGTTGGTTTTCTTTGTGATAGGTTCTTGTTTGTTTGCTTATTATCAGGTGACTCCTTCATTGATAGAACCAATTAAATTACAGGCTGCGGCAGAACATCTTGGGGCAACGGCTTCTCAAATTGATATTGCCAATTATGCAAAAACATTGCAACCATCAGATTATGGCGATAAGGTAATGCCTAATTTCATGGTCAACATGATTCCTACGGGTTTATTGGGACTAATAGTTTCGGCGATTCTTTCGGCGGCTATGAGTACTATTAGCTCCGGAATGAATGCTTCGGCAACGGTGTTTTCAGAAGATATCTACAAACGTTATTCGAAGAAAAAAATCAGTGACAAACAAAATATGCGTTTGCTGTATATCGGAACGGTTTTGTTTGGATTGGGCGGAATGGCCTGTGGTATCGCGATGATAGGGGTAAAAAGTATTTTGGATATCTGGTGGCAATTATCAGGAATTTTTGCAGGAGGAATGCTGGGGCTTTTCCTTTTGGGAATTATCAGTAAAAAATCAGGGAATACCGAAGCTATGGCTGCAACAATTATAGGAATTATGGTGATTCTTTGGTTGTCGCTTTCGAGTCTGATTCCGGATCAATATGATTTTTTAAGAAGTCCGCTTCATGCGAATATGGTGATCGTTATTGGAACATTGGCGATCTACCTGTCGGGCTCATTTATAGCTAAATTAAGAAGCGTAAAAGCTTAATCATTATAATAAAAAGAGAAAATAGAATAACGATGAACAATTCAAAAAAAGGATTTATTCCGGTAATGTTAACGCCATTTAATAATGATGGAAGCATTGATTACAAAACACTAACTGCTCTTACAGAGCTGTATTTAAAGTCCGGTGTTACTGGTTTATTTGCCAATTGTTTGTCGAGTGAGATGTTTGAATTATCAGAGGCAGAACGTCTTCAGTTAACAAAACACGTTGTGGATGTTGTGGCTGGGCAGGTGCCGATTGTAGCAACAGGAACTTTTGAAGGAACTATTCAGCAACAGGCTGATTTTACCAATAAAATCTACGGAACAGGAATCGATGCTGTGATTTTAATTTCGGGTTTATTGGCTAAAGAAAATGATTCGGATGAAGTTTTTGTTAATAATGTACATCAGTTACTGGATTTGACTCCGGGAGTTCCAACAGGATTTTACGAATGTCCGGTACCTTATAAAAGAGTATTGTCGGCTTCACAATTAGAGGATTTTGTCAATACAGGAAGAGTAATTTATCATAAAGACACCAGCTTAGATATCAATCAGATTAAGGCGAAACTAAGTGTGGTAAAAAATCCGGAATTCGGTTTGTATGATGCTTATATGGTACATGCGATTGAATCGTTAAAAGCAGGTTCGGCAGGATTGTCCTGTATTCAGGGGAATTTCTTTCCTGAACTGATTGTTTGGATTTGCGATAATTATAATGACGGATCTAAAGCTGATGAATTAGCGGCGGTGCAACAATTTTTAGTGACAAATATGGGTGTTATGCACGATGTGTATCCTATTGTGGCTAAGTATACTTTACAACAAAGAGGTTTGTCTATTTCTAATTTTACACGTAGAGAAGTAGGTGATTTTACTCCAATTGTAAAAAATGCAGTGGATCAACTGCAAAAAGAGTACGATATTCTCCAGAATGAGTTATCATTCTAGTTTATATATTTTGGTTAGTGTTAGTGATTATTAAGTCGTCTGTTCGATTGTTTTTTAAATGACCGCTCCTCCCAATTTTGGTCATTGTCTAAAAATGTTGAGAGCCTGTTTTGACCATATTTAGGTTCTTTATGCGATTTCCAATGGAAGTTTTTCGGACAGATGGGTTAATAATTGATTTTGCTACGAATGCACTAATTTTTTTAGGTTAAAATTACCGCAAATTCGCAAATTATTTTTAAGTCTTTTGAGTTAAATAAATTTGCGAATTTGCGGTCTTTATTTTTTGTAAATCTATCTCGTCTATTTTCTTTGTTCTTTTCTCTTTTTTCTTCTAGTTCGACAAATACCTTTTCTTATATTCCATAGGCGTAATTCCGGCTACTTTTTTAAAATGGCGGTAAAAATTGGAAACATTATTAAAACCACATTCAAAGCAAATCATTTCGGTAGGGATTTTGTTTTCGATTAAAAGCCGGCAAGCATGACTGATGCGGATTTCTATTAAAAAATCGTAATAAGTTTTCTTAGTCATTAATTTAAAATAACGACAAAAAGAAGTGACACTCAAGTTGCTGAATGCCGCGATTTCATTCAGTGTGATTTCTTTTTTATAATTCGAAAGCGTATAACTACATATTCTGTTCAGTCTGATAGAATCGGATTCGTTGGATTGATAAAAAGCGTGTGAAGAAGTAATCTCCGTATATTCTTCCGTTTCTGAAAGTATTTTTAAGATAGTAAGAAGTATAATCAACTTGTCAATTTGATTCACATTGGGGGCTTTTTTCATTAGCTCTATCAATTCTTCTTTGGCTTTTCCGTTGAAAATCATTCCCTTTTTTGCCTTATCGAATAGTTTCGGAAGCATAAATGACTCCGGCAGGTTTGTAAAATCTTTGCCTAAACAATCGGGTAAAAAGTGAATTACGATGGCTTCAACATCAAGGTCTGGATTATTTTGATAATACTCTTCATGACAACGCCAGGTATGAGGCAGGTTTTCGCCAAGCAAAATAACTTCTCCGGAGCTGAAATTGCTGATGTTATCACCGATAAAGCGCACTCCTTCACCTTTAGCAACAAAGTGCAATTCGAGTTCAGGATGGTAATGCCACAGCTTTCCAAAATTAGGTTTCTTATCATGTCTGACTTCGAAGGAACTTTGGATGCTCGTGGGTACTTTATGGAATAACGGCTTCATATACAATACGTTTGAGATGATTCTGCTAAATTAGTGTAATTTTTACAATTACGAATATTTTTATGATAATATCCTATAAATAGTTGCAAATAAATAATAAGATTGAAAAGCTAATTTTCAGCATATTTGATAATAGACTTTTGTCTCTGAATTGAGAGTTTAGAAAGTCTGAAGAGTAACAAATAATCATTAATAGCATAACACAACACAATTGGAAAAGAAATCAATTGTCTTGTGCTTTATTGCTTATAAATAATCTAACAAATGAATATCTATTTAGTAGCAAGTGGCGATTTGCGTTTAGGAGCAAATCAGGTATGTTGGGATGCACAAGCCCAAATGGAGCAATTATTATCAGAAGCGGTGGCTGAGGCTGGCGGAAAAATCATCAGAGCACATGCTTATGATGAGAAAAAACAACATGGTTTTATTGATAGCCAGAAAATGGGAATGCAGGTTTTTAAAAATATTGATCCAACTGCGCCATTGATTGTTGCTGAAAGTGTTTGGCAATATTCTCACCACGTTTTGGCAGGTTTAATTACGCACCAGGGACCAATTTTAACAGTGGCTAACTGGAGCGGAGAATGGCCTGGACTGGTAGGAATGTTGAACTTAAACGGTTCATTGACTAAGGCGGGAGTAGAATACAGCACACTTTGGAGTGTTGATTTTAGTGATGATTTTTTCAAAAGTAATTTGAGAAATTGGATGCAAACCGCTACGGTTCAACCTGATTTGAGTCATGTGAAAGCATTTGATAAAGCGGTGATTCCTGTGGATGAATTGGCTAAAGGAACTGCATTTGCAAAAGCTTTCAGAAAAGAAAAAGCCATTATGGGTGTTTTCGACGAAGGCTGTATGGGAATGTTTAACGCTATTGTTCCGGATCATTTGTTGCATCCAACAGGAATTTATAAAGAAAGATTATCGCAATCATCGCTTTATGCAAAAATGCTAACGGTGAAAGACGAAGAAGCCGAAGCTGTTTTACAATGGTTGCTTGATAAAGGAATGAAATTTGACTGGGGAACAGATGAAGCGACTCAGCTAACCAGAAACCAAACCTTGTTACAATGCAAAATGTACATTGCAGCTGTGCGTATTGCAGCTGAATTTGGTTGTGATACTATCGGAATTCAATACCAACAAGGATTGAAAGATTTAGTGCCTGCCAGTGATTTGGTTGAAGGATTATTGAACAATCAAAACCGTCCTCCTGTTTTTGACGAGGAAGGTAACGAATTGTTTGCAGGAGAAGCTTTGCCGCATTTCAATGAAGTAGATGAATGTGCCGGAATTGATGCATTAGTGACTTACAACTTATGGCGTTCAATGGGATTGAAAGGAGAAAATACCCTGCATGATTTACGTTACGGAGAGCACTATAAAAATGATAATGTTGACGGATTTGTCTGGGTATTCCTAATCAGCGGAGCAGCTCCACCGGAGCATTTTGTAGGTGGATACGAAGGAACTTCCAGCGAAAGACAACCTGAAATGTATTTCAGATTAGGTGGTGGAAGTGTGAAAGGAGTGAGTAAACCGGGTTCAATTGTTTGGAGCCGAATTTATGTAATGGATGATGCTTTGCATTGCGACTTAGGAATTGGCGAATGTGTTGATTTGCCAAAAGAAGAATTAGACAGAAGATGGAATATGACCACACCACAATGGCCTATTATGAATGCCATTTTGAAAGGAGTGAGTCGTGACCAAATGATGGGACGTCATAAGGCTAATCACATTCAGGTGGTGTATGCTGAAAATGAAACAGAAGCAAACAAATTGTGCCGAATCAAAGCTGCTGCTTTGCAAGAGCTTGGAATTCAGGTTCACTTTTGCGGGGATGTAGCGGTTTAATAAAGCGGTATTTAAACACCCCGGTCTTCGACCACCCCTCTAAAAGAGGGGAATTTCGAGCGCTATTCCCCTCCTTTGGAGAGGTGTCCATCGGGCGGGGTGGTTAAAAGAGATTTATATAATGCACTACGGTTTGTAATATAAAATCAATCTGTCAATTCGAGTGTTTTTTGTTTCGGTATGCTACAAAAAAACACTCGAATTGCTGTTTTAATAACTATATTCACAGTTGTTTTTGCAGATCAAAAACAGATAAAACCTAGATAATAACGGATAAAAAAGGATAAATTAGTTTTCTTAATTTTAACTTTGGAAAACTGCGTTCCGATAAAAAATAGAAAAGTAAAAAAAATGAAGAAATTGAAAGGGATTACATGGAACCATACAAGAGGGCTTTTGCCAATGGTTGCGACTTCTCAGCGTTTTACTGAGCTGTATCCAGATGTAGAAATTAGTTGGGAAAAAAGAAGCTTACAAGAATTTGCTGATGCTTCGATTGAAGATTTGGCTAAAAGATTTGATTTATTGGTCATCGATCATCCATGGACAGGTTTTGGTGCCGCTACCAATACGATTGTTCCTTTGTCGGATCATTTTTCAAGTGAATATATTAAAGACCAGGAAATAAATACTGTAGGGAAATCATACGAAAGTTATGTTTTTCACAATAAACTTTGGGCTTTGCCTATTGATGCTGCGACTCCGGTAGCTGCTGCCCGTTTGGATATTTTAGAAAAAAACGGACTGAAAGTTCCTGAAACTTACGAAGATTTATTGGCTTTGGCAAAAAAAGGATTGGTTGCTTTTGCCGGGATTCCTGTAGATTCATTGATGACTTTTTATTCGTTTTGTTGCAGTTTGGGCGAAGCTCCGTTTTTGTCTCAGGAGAAAGTAATTTCAAAAGAAACAGGAATTAAAGCTTTGCAAATGCACCGCGAATTAGCCCAATTAATGGATCCGGCTAATTTTAACAGAAACCCAATTCAGGTTTATGAAGCAATGGTAAACACCGATGAAATTGGGTATTGCCCGTTTGCTTATGGCTATTCTAATTATTCAAGAATTGGTTACAGTAAACATTTACTTCACTTTTATGACTTAGTGAAGTTGAACGATCAGCCTATGATTAGTTCATTAGGAGGAACAGGTTTAGCAGTTTCTTCTTTCAGCGCCAATCTTCCTGAAGCCTTGAAATATGCTGAATTTACAGGTTCTTCTCATGTTCAACAGAATATTTTTGCCGATAATGGTGGACAACCGGGACATTTACAAGCTTGGAAAAGTGAGCGAATTAACGGAATCACTCATGATTATTTCAAAAATACCCTGCCTGCTTTAGAGCGCGCTTTTCTGCGTCCAAGATATGCAGGACACATGTATTTTCAGGATCATGCCGGCGATGTAGTACGTGATTATTTGATGAATGGTGGTGATGAAGTAGCCGTGCTGGAAGCAATGGATGCTTTGTATGTAAAATCTCTTAACGAGGCAACAGTATGAGACCTTTAGAAGGTGTTGTTGTTTTAGAGTTTTGCCAGTTTTTGGCAGGACCTTCAGCAGGATTAAAACTCGCCGATTTAGGTGCCAGAGTTATCAAAATAGAAAGACCTGTAAAAGGAGAGGCTTGTCGTCAATTGAGTATTAAAGACTTATTTGTTGACGAAAGCAGCTTGCTGTTTCATACTATTAACAGAAATAAAGATTCTTTTGCCGCCGACCTTAAAAATCCTGATGATTTAGAGTTGGTCAAACGTTTGATCACAAAGGCTGATATTATGACGCATAATTTCAGACCGGGTGTCATGGATAAAATTGGTTTGGCTTTCGCCGATGCTATTGCTATCAATCCTAAAATCATTTACGGAGTGGTTTCAGGTTATGGTGAAGAAGGGCCTTGGGCAAAAAAACCGGGACAGGATTTATTGGTGCAATCCTTATCAGGATTGACATGGTTGAGCGGACGAGATAGCCAGGGGCCGGTTCCTTTTGGTTTATCAACTGCTGATATCATGTGCGGCAATCATTTGGTTCAGGGACTTTTGGCAGCTTTGTTAAAAAGAGCTAAAACCGATAAAGGGGTTTTGGTTGAGGTTTCTTTAATCGAATCAATATTGGATGTTCAATTTGAAGCTATCACATCGTATTTAAACGATGGCGGAAAATTGCAGCAAAGAGGTGATGTTGCCGGAAGTGCACATGCTTTCTTGAGTGCGCCTTACGGTGTTTACAAAACTCAGGATGGCTATCTTTCACTGGCTATGGGTGATTTAATGTATATTAGCGAATTGCTTGAAGTGAATTTGGAAAAATACAGTGAGAAACATTTGTGGTTTGAATTCCGTGATGAAATCAGAACGCTTTTAAGCGAGCGCATCATTCAAAAATCGACAGATTATTGGTTGGATTTATTGATTGGAAAAGGCGTTTGGTGTGGAAAAGTATTGAATTATCAGGATTTGGACGCTATTGATTTTGGTATGCCAATGAAGCAAACCATCGAAAATGCCGAACATAGAAAGATCGTTACTACCAGAAGCCCGATTCAGTTGGATGGTCAAATTTTGACCAGTACCAAAGCCGCGCCAAAAGTTGGAGAGCAAAATAAAATAATTCTTGAAACTATTATCAATTAGAAGATGAAACCATTAGAAGATTATTTAATAATAGATTTCAGCCAGTTTCTTTCGGGACCTTCGGCTAGTTTACGCTTAGCTGATTTGGGAGCCCGTGTCATTAAGATTGAGAAACCGGGAACAGGTGATATTTGCCGAACCTTATATACTTCGGATTTGATTATGAATGGAGAATCCTCTGTTTTTCATACGATAAATCGAAACAAAGAATCTTTTGCGATTGATTTTAAACAGCCGGAAGAATTAGCAAAACTGAAGAAATTATTGGCGAAAGCCGATGTGGTGATGCATAATTTCAGACCGGGTGTCATGGAACGCATCGGATTGAGTTATGAAGAAGTACAAAAAATAAACCCGAATGTGGTTTATGCCTCAATAAGCGGCTACGGCTCAAAAGGCGCTTTTAAAGATTTGCCGGGACAGGATTTGTTGTTGCAATCTTTAACCGCTTTGACCTGGTTAACAGGAAACGAAGGCGATGGACCAGTTCCTATGGGATTGTCTATCGTGGATATGCTTGCGGGAGCACATTTAGCTCAGGGGATTTTGGCAGCTTTGTATCGAAAAGTGACTCAAAATGTAGGTGCTTTGGTAGAAGTGAGTATGCTGGAATCGGCGTTTGATTTTCAGTTTGAAACCATTACGACTTTCTTTAATGATGGTGGCGAATTGCCCGTTCGAACAAAAAGTAACAATGCCAATGCTTATTTAGGTGCGCCTTATGGAATTTACCAAACCAAAAACGGTTACATGAGTTTAGCCATGGGGTCGATTCCGGTTTTGGCAGAATTGTTAAGTTGCGAAGCATTAAAGCAATTCCCTGAAAATAGATTTACTTTAAGAGACGATATCAAATCGGTTTTAGCGGCACATTTACAAACACAGGATTCTGAATATTGGTTAAATATTTTAGAGCCTGCCGATATTTGGTGTGCCAATGTATTGAACTATGAGCAGCTTTTTGCTCAGGAAGGTTTTCAGGTTTTAGACTTTGTACAACAAGTGGAAATGCTTGACGGTTACAGTTATAAAACCACAAGATGTCCTATTAGAATTGATGGGGAATTGTTTACTTCGGGTAAAGGTTCTCCTAAGTTGGGACAAGATAATGAACGTATTTTAGAAGAATTTATCAATTGCTAATGGAAAACTCGACATTTAGAATCGCGGTTCGAAAATTTGGACCTTTTGAAAGCGCCTTACAGAAATTATGGGATGCGTTTTGTTTAAAATACAATATCAGCATTGCCGTTGAAATGATTCCAATGGAGCTGCATGATTTGTACGAACAAACCATTACCGAAGAGGGTTTGAAAAAAGGTGATTGGGATATTGCCCATATCAACACCGATTGGATTTTTGATGCGGTACAGGCCAAGGCAGTGCAGGATTTAACTCCTTTTATTGCCAATAAAGCGCCAAAGGATTTCCCTCAGGGCTGGCACAATTCGTTGTTGCATTTGCAGGAAATTGAAGGTGGAATCTACGGATTACCGTTTCACGATGGTCCTGAATGTTTGATTTACAGAAAAGATTTATTCGAAAATCCGATTGAGAAAGAAAACTTCAAAAAGCAATTTGGTTACGAATTGCATCCGCCTAAAACCTGGGAGGAATTTACTCAAATAGCTACTTTCTTTAATCGTCCGGACGAAAAATTATACGGCTGTGTTTTTGCCAATTATCCTGATGGTCATAACATGGTTTTCGATTTTTGTCTGCATTTGTGGACTCGCGGAGGTTCTCTTTTGAATGCCGATAATCAAATTAATATTGATACTCAGGAAGCTATCGATACCTTGGATTATTACCGTTACATTGTTAAAAATACGGATGCTGTTCATCCGGGTTCTATCGATTTTGGTTCGGTTGAAGCAGGTATGGCTTTCGCCAATGGAGAAGCCGCAATGACGATAAACTGGTTTGGTTTTGCTTCGATGTGTGAAGTAATTGCTGAATCCAAAGTTAAAGGAAAAGTAGATATTACCACCCTGCCTTTTGCTGATGGAGGAAAAACAGCTTCGTTGAATGTGTATTGGTTATACACGATAGGACGAGGAAGCAAGAACAAGCAATTAGCCTACGATTTTTTACGATTTGCCACCACTGCCGAAAGTGATAAATTACTAACCAATGAAGGCGGAATCGGCTGTAGAAAATCGACATGGAACGATGCCGAAATTAACGCCACAATTCCTTATTACCACAAGCTGGAAAGCTTACACGAAAATGCTTTGACCTTGCCTCAAATTGCGGTTTGGCCAGACATTGCTATACTGATTGACCAGTTGGTTTTGCATGCAATACAAACCACAACTCCGTCGGCAGTTTTATTAAAAAATACACAAATTGAAATTGAAAAAATACTATAATTATGCAAATTCCTTATAAGCCACAACTGCCAAAAACCAACCAACCCATCGTTATTATTGGAGCTAGCGGAATTGTAAAAGATGCGCATTTGCCTGCTTATAAAATGGCAGGATTTGAAGTTTTCGGGATTACTAACAGAACTTTTGCTAAAGCACAGTCGATGGCTGAAGAATTTGGAATTCCACATGTTTTTGAAACTGTGGCGGATGCCGTAAAAAATGCTCCTGCTAATGCTGTTTATGATATTACAGTAATGCCGGAACAATATATCGAAATTTTAGAGCAATTGCCTGATGGTGCTGCCGTTTTGATCCAGAAACCAATGGGAAATGATTTGGCTGAAGCCAAAGAAATCCTTGCCGTTTGCGAGAGAAAAAATTTGGTAGGAGCTATTAATTTCCAATTGCGTTTTGCTCCATTTGTTGCCGCAGCCCGTTATTTGATTAATGAAGGAATCATTGGCGAATTGTATGATATGGAGTTCAAAGTAACCGTAAATACACCTTGGGAATTGTTTCCATTGGTTAAAGTACATCCGCGATTGGAGATTTTATTCCACAGTGTACATTATATAGATTGTATTCGTTCGTTTGTAGGAGATCCAAAAAGTGTTTTGGCCAAAACCTGGAGACATCCATCGAAAGATTTATCATCTTCACGTTCGACTATTATTTTGGATTATGGCGATACCATGCGTGCGGTAATTAATACCAATCACGATCATCATTTTGGACCGGAGCACGAAGAAAGTTACATTAAATGGGAAGGAACGAAAGGAGCTGTCAAAGCTAAAATGGGCTTGTTGATGAACTACCCTGCCGGACTGGAAGATGTTTTCGAATATTCGGTACAAAACGAAGCAGGAAAATACGAGTGGAAGAAAGTACAACTGGAAGGTTCGTGGTTTCCGGAAGCTTTTGTGGGAACAATGGCTAACCTGATGCGTTACAAAGAAGGCTCAGACAGCGAATTGTTTGCCAGCGTTGAAAATGTATTAGGTACAATGCAAGTAGTAGAAGCTTGCTACATTAGCAATAAAAATGGTGGAGTTTCACAAGGAGAATTATAAAAAAATAAAAATTAAACCATTTAAGACATATAAGTTCATGTAAGCTTAATAAAACAGAACTTAATATGGTCTTATATGACTTATATGGTAAATAAATTAAAGAAACATGTATTTTAAGTCAACATTTTTTGAAGATTATCAATTAGGAGAAAAACGTGTAACACTGGGAAGAACCATTACAGAAACGGATTTTGTAGTGCATGCAGGGCATACAGGTGATTTTTTTCCGCATCACATGGATGAAGAATGGTGTAAAACACAACCATTTGGACAACGTATTGCGCATGGAACAATGGTACTGGCTATTGGAGTTGGACTGACAGCTTCAGAGATTAATCCGGAAGCTTTTTCTAAGGGTTATGACAGAATGCGTTTTGTGAAACCGGTACACATTGGTGATACGATTCATTCAGAAATTACCATTTCAGAGAAAGGCGATGCCAAAAGACCTGAGATGGGAACGGTAACAGAGCACTTAGAAATTATCAATCAAAGAGGCGAAGTAGTGATGGTTTGCGACCATTTGTTACTGGTAAAAAGAAAAAATTAACCAACCAATAAATATAAAACATGCAAGTAACCAATCAGTTGGGTGACCAACACTCTGTGCCGACAGAAAAAGGGCAAGGACCAAATTATGTATTGCCTTTTATTTTAATTACGAGTTTATTTTTCCTTTGGGGAATGGCTCACAATCTGGATTCAATTTTGATTCCGCACCTTAAAAAAGCCTGTCAGTTAAACAACCGTCAATCGACATTGATTGATACTTCGGTGTTTTTGGCTTATTTCCTGATGGCGATTCCGGCAGGAATGATTATTAAAAAAGTAGGTTATAAAAACAGTATTATCATCGGACTTTTGGTTTTTGCAACTGGGGCATTTTTGTTTGTTCCGGCAGCGAATACTCAGGCGTATGAATTATTTTTAGTTGCCTTATTCATCATTGGTTGCGGATTGACTATTTTGGAAACCAGTGCTAATCCGTATGCGGCTATTTTAGGGCCGCCGGAATCTTCGTCTAAACGATTGAATTTGGCTGCTTCCTTCAACGGTTTGGCTGCGATGGTGGCGCCAATTGTGGGTTCGATGTTTATCCTTTCCGGAAAAAGTTTTACTCCTGAGCAAATGGCGGCTATGCCTGAAGCGGAAAGATTAACTTATTTAGCAGGTGAAGCAGCAGCAGTAAAATTACCTTACATCATTCTGGGAACTATATTGGTTTTAGTGGCAGTTTTATTTTATTTCATGCATTTGCCATCTATGAAACCGGAACACACAGAAGTTGAGGTAAAACCCGGATTTTTCTCTGTTTTAAAACACCGTCATTTAAGTTGGGCTGTGATTGCTCAGTTTTTCTATGTTGGGGCACAGGTTTGCGTTACGAGTTTCTTTATCAGAATGGCAGAACAAGGTGCTAATATGGACGAAATAACAGCGGCTTATTATTTAGGACTTTATGGAGTGTTATTCATGGCAGGAAGATTCATAGGAACTTTCTTTTTGAAATATGTTAAAGATTATGTGTTGCTTTCTATTTATGCTGTTTTGAGTGCGATTCTTTGTGCTGTGGCAATTTACGGAAGCGGTATTTATGTTATCTACGCTTTAGGAGCTATCGGATTTTTTATGTCGATTATGTTCCCGACTATTTTCTCTCTTGGCTTAGTGGGATTGAAAAGCAATACCGAAACAGGTTCTTCCTGGTTAGTAATGTCTATCGTAGGAGGAGCGATTTTACCTTACGGAATGGGAACTTTGATTGATATGAATCATGACGATATTCAATCAGGTTATTTGATTCCGTTAGTGTGTTTCTTAATTATTCTTTATTTTGGAGTTTTTGGACATAAGGTGAAAAAAGTAGCTTAAACTTCTTTTTTATAAAATAAGAAACCCCTCTTTTCAGTAATTGGAAAGAGGGGTTTTTTTGGTTGTTGGATTAGTTTTTTAATAATCAAAAACGTGTTCAATTTCTATTTTTCTACTTTTAGCTTGTTTGAGAAATGTTAGTAATTGTTTTACTGGTATTAGATATACTAATCGTTTGATTTTTTTGTTCGTTACCACATTTGATTTATAGAGAAGTTTTGTGTTGTCGAAATTATTGTTTTGTGATTCATTAGATAATGCAGAGACAACTATTTCGTCATTGCCCCCGATTTCTAAAATTTCAATATCCTTTTGACAAAGTTTTAATAAATTTGTGGTAAACGCTCCCCATCTGGGAATGCTTAATAACTTTTTGTTGTTTTGTTCTTTAAGTATTTTGATATCTCCTGTTGAAGCCAGATTTTCTTTTGTATTTACCAATAAATAGATGTTTGTTACCGGAGTTTCATAACTGTTTTTAGCTGCCCATTCTATGAGTTGTGCGTAAGCTGCTTTAAAAGTAAATTCGAATGTGAAAAATAGTTTTCTTTCTGTTTTTCGTAGAAAACTACTTTTGGTAGTATCTGAAACATTCCAGACTTTTTTTACCCATGGCAAAAATTTAAATTCATACCATGCTGTATCGTAAATAAAATTAGAGTAGGCGCGTTGAGCAGCAATTATAGTTTTCTCTTCTTCTGAAATAGTACCATTAGAAAACCAACTAAATACTTTACCAATAGTATTCTCGTATAAGATTTTCGCGGTATATTCTAAGGTTATACTGACTCCAATTACTTTTAGCATGGTGTTGTATTCCTTATTTTCTGGATAGGCATCTGATACGAGTTGAATAGACCGATCATAAAGTTTCCAATATTCATCGATGGAAGCATAAAAAGGAAAATTAGAAGGATTATTTCCTTTTTCAAGATAATCGGCATACTCTTTAGGATTAAATACTAAATACCATTCGGGAACAGTAAGAATTGTTTGCTCTTCGTCTCTGTAGTAGCCTTTTATATTGTCTCTTTCTTTTTCTATTGTTTTCTGAATATAAGGATTGTATTTGTCTAGTAGCTTATTATTGAATCGATGTAAAGAATCTAACTTGTTTTTTATTTCAAAATATTTGTTCGAATTAGGAAAGCCTTGACGAAATTGTTTAATAGAAGCATGAGGTTGATATGGGAGATACCAAGAGCCATTTTCGCTTAAGATAGCGTCGGTCATTTCTACGGTCCATTTCTTTACTATTTTTTTTGATTCGGCGTCAGTGCCTTGTTTGTAGTAAATTACAAATGCAAAAACTTCTTCTCTTGCCCACGATAAATAAGATTCTTTGTCCGGATAAGCATGTCGTAATGAAACATTGATAATGTTTACATTGTACTTATTGAAAATTGTTTTCATTTTTGGAATAAACGATTGTATATTCTTAAAAGGAATGAAGTATTCTTGTAAAACATAGGTTTGCTCTTCTCGTGAAGTGGGTTCTAATTCTAATACATCATAACTAGCTTCTTTATTTCTCCAAACCACTTTTTCGGAGCTGTAGACAATTGGGTCAATTATTTTACGTCTTATCCATTTACCAAAACTTCCCCATGAAATTATTTCAATTAATTTAGGTTCAAACCGGTAATTTTGATTTTCAGGAGTTACTCGGGTTGTGTCTGTTAGTTTTTTGTTTGTTTTTACCCATGCCACATTGTTGATGACATCATAATTTGGAGGATACAAATCGCCATTTTGGAATATAACATTTTTGTTGTTTCTAATATCGTTGTTAAAAAAATCATTATATTTTTCTACACTGACTAATTTGGTTTGACGTTCCACCTTTACATTGTCTTCCAGTTGCAGTGTTGCCTCAATAATAACACCAATGCCACCATAACCACCAATGACTGCATTAAAAACATCTGTGTTTTCTTTTCTGTTGGCAGTTATTATTTTGCCTGAAGCGGTAATTATTTTTAATTGTATTACTGAAGAAATAATTGGTCCATGACCAATATAGCGTCCATGACAATTTACAGAAATTGATCCACCAACAGTAAAGTTGGCATAGGTTTGCATGATTTTTACAGATAAATTGTATGGGTCAATAGCTTTTTGTAAATCTCTCCAAACAATGCCTGGTTGAACCGTTACTTGTTTGTTTTTGCTGTCAATATTTAGTATTTTATTGAATTGACGCATGTCAATGTGTAGGCTATTTTCATAAGCTGTTTGACCACCCATGCTGTAACGTCCTCCTCCTATAGAAATTGGACCAGTAGTTGATTGTATAGCTTTGACTATTTCGGCAATTGTATGCGGCTGTATTTCTTTGTTAACTTGGATAGGATTAATTGTTGTTACATCATTTATACGTTTGTTAGTCAGTTTTTCTTTGAAGTTTGAATCGCCTGAAATTTTTATAAGAATAACAACTAAAAGCAAATAACCAATGAAACCATAAAAAGGAATTGCATATCGTTTTTTCCTGTGGATGAATTTTATGCTTTTTTTAAAAGTAGTGTAGCTGAGTTTGAATAGGTGTAGTAATTTATAAATAAGGAATTTAATTCCGTTTTTTATCTTTTTCATTAGAAGGAATTAATTATATTTTAGTGAATAACATTAATGCATTTTTGGTAGGGTCACCTTCTTGAAAAAGGGTTCGTTTATCAAATTTAAATCCTATTTTTTCAACAAAAGAGCAAATGAAATCCAATGAATAGAAGTTTCGTATTTCATTTTCATTGTATTCCCATGTTTGTTTAGTTCCCATGTTAAATACATCATGTGCTAAGGCAACTAATGTTTTTTGATCTTCTGTATTACAGTCATGGTCTCTTAAAATTAATTTTCCACCAACGCGAAGTGTATCTCGTATAGATGAAATAAAAGGAATTCGTAAATCGATTGGGCAATGATGGAAACCGATATATATTGTAACCAAATCTAAACTGTTTTTTGGAATTAACTTCGAGTATTTTGTGTGATAATTTGCCAGAGGGATGTACTTTGCTCCAATAGTTATTTGTCCACGGTCAATCATTTCAGTAATTGAATAACCAGGTTCTTTCCCGTCAGCATAATACCTTTCTCCCTTAATGGTGCATTCTTCTTCTAAATAATCCAGATATCTGCCAGAAGAACCAATTTCTAAATATCCATTAAAAACGGAACCTTTACCAAGTAAGGCTACAGTTTGTTTTGCCATTTCCTCCTTTTGTTTGAAAAGGGATGGTAACTGATGACTAAAAGCGCTATGAAATGGAGTGATTTCATCTAGTTTGGATTGTGATTCAATATAGATTTCTTTATCACTATTTTTTTGACTAGTTACTTTTGTGATAAGTTGGTGTAAATCATTTTCAGGAAATAAATTGAATACATTTTTTAAGAATTTAAAAAATTCGTTTTTCATTAACTTGTTAGAATAAATTCTCTTGAAGTTACTTTTTGTTTCTGAAAGAAAATTTATTGTATTACTTGGAAATGCTAATAATGGTACACTGAGAAGTAATAGTGATTTAATGAAATGCTTTCTTTCCATATCTTAGTTTATAAAATGTAGTATTAAATTTATAAATATATTTCGTTTCTTAATTCAGTTTTATTTTCTGTTTTCTTCCGATGGATAAGTATAAAATGGAACCTAGAAAAGGAACCAATAATACGACTAATATCCATATTAATTTATTGTTATTATCAAAAGAGCTTTTTAAAATATCAACCAGAGAATATATAAATAGTCCAATTGAGACAAGTATAATAATTTGCCAGAGCATTAATTCTAAAGAAAAGTCATTGAGTATCATATTGTTTTTTTGTTTTTAAGAATACAAGTTTATTATAGTGGAAAAAAGAATATATGCTTATTGTTAAATAACATTACAACTTATTTCGTATGGCTCTTCTGGAAATCCATATAAAACTATCTTTTGATTATCCACATATTTTATTGGAAGAAGATTTTGAATATAGATATCATCATAAATCGAAAGAAATAATGTTTCATTTAATTTTTCTAAAATTATTCGACGTCCTTGTTTATTTAATCTTTTATTGATTTCCTGCATGTAGGATTCGTCTAAAATTTCATTGAAAATAATCTTCATTTTTTCATTATTCCAAATGAATTCAAATTTCAAATTTTGGATTTCACTTTCGGATAATTTAGTTTCAGTTGCAATTAATCTTTCATATTCATCTTCAAAAATGCAATCTTCAGTTATTTGTTTGTCGTCATTAAAAAATTTATGAATTTGTCCATTTCTAAAAATACTTATTCTATTAGTTTTTTTGCATTGAATTTTTGCATCCGTTAAATTTTCAATCCAATTGCGTGCAATCTTATTTAGAGAAATACCATCGTTTTTTTGTAAACCAAAATGATTAATATTATTGCTATTAAATTCGATGATATCTGGATCACCATAATGATCTGCTGTTTTTATGAATAGCCATTCTCCTGAGAATTCTTCTTCCATGTTTATGAAGTATTTTCAATTAATTCCACTAAGATAATATTATTTCATTAAGAAAGACAATACCTACTTTTATGGGTAGAAATCAGAACTTAAAAATAACTTAATTCCTTATTTTGAATTACAATTAGAAAGTAGTTATTTTTATAAATTCTAATGCCGCCAATTGTGAAATCATTTTTAAACTTCTTTATTGTCTTTTTTTCAGGGATGGCAATTTGTCTTTCCCAGTCGCAGGTTGTTTTTAAAAAAATCAATCAATCGACCGGATTGTCTAATGGTAGGATTACCAGCATGGCAAAAGAAAAGGATGGATTTGTCTGGATAGGGACTAATAACGGGCTAAATCGCTATGATGGTTTGGGTGTTAAAGTGTATGATAAGAGAAATAGCAGCATAGGTTCTAATGATATTTCGGATATTTTAATTGACAGTAAAAACAGAATCTGGATTACAACTCTTGGTGGAGGATTGAATTATTATAATCCGTTAAATGATACTTTTCAGATATTTAAAAATAACCCCAATAATTCTAAATCCTTATTGTCTAACAACGTTAGTACCTTAATTGAAGATTCAAAAGGATTGATTTGGCTCGGGACAGAAAAAGGATTATGTTGTTTTAATCCTGCGAACAAACAATTTGTCTCTTATACCAATCAATTCAGTAATAATCAAACCAAAAAAAGTAATAGTATCACCAGTATTTATGAAGATAAAAACAGGGATTTATGGATAGGGACTTTTGGTAACGGTTTATTTTTGTTTGACAGAAATGAAAAAAAATTCCATCAGATAAAATCGGAACAAATACAGGTTTCCGATTTTATAAATGTGATTTCTCCGTTAGATCCTGACAGAATTTTGATTGGTACTAGTGGAAGCGGTCTATTGTTGTTTGATTTGGCTACACGAAAATTTTCCGATTTTTTAAAAGAAAATTTAGCTTTAAAGCAGGAAGTCAATATTGTTCGTGCCATAAAAATTGACCGTAAAAACAATTTGTGGATTGGTACTGATGGTAATGGGCTTTTTGAAGTGGAATATCCCAACGCTAGTCATCCGGTAATTCACAACTATTTGTATAATTCGCAATTAGAAACTTCTCTTTCCGGAAATGCTATTTATTCCATAATGGATGATAACGATTCGAATATCTGGATTGGTACGGCCTGGAATGGTATTAGTGTTCTGGATAAAAATAACCGAAGCGAGTTGTTGTTTAGTGATATTGTGGGCTTAAATCCGTCGCCGGTACTTTCGGTATATAAAAGTAACAAATTGCTATATCTGGGGCTGGACGGCGAAGGAATGACCGTGTTTAATACCGAATCAAACAAGGTGAAATATTACAATGAAAAGAATCATAATACAGGTATAAAAGGCAATTACATTCAGAAAATTACCGAAACCAAAGATGGAATATTGTGGTTAGGTACTTTTAAAAGTGGGCTTGTTAAGTTCAATACAAAAACCGATCAGTTTACACAGTACAAACATACATTTGAAAATAAAAGTTCCATTAGTTATGATGACGTAAGAGATATTATTGAGGATAAAAATAATAATCTGTGGATAGCCACTTGGGGAGGAGGTTTGAATTATTTTGATACCAAAACAGAAAAATTTATTAGCTATAGAGAAAGTGCTAATAATAACAGAACCATAAATAATGACAATTTGATTGATATGGTTCAGGATGGAGATAAAATCTGGATTGCCACTTTTGGAGGTGGATTGAATTTATTTGATACTAAAAAAGGATTGTTTCGCTATTATAAATACAAAGATTCCGATCCAAATACTATTAGTAACAACAATATATTCTCTTTGTTTAAGGATTCAAAAGGTTATTTGTGGATAGGTACTGCCGGAGGCGGTATCAACAGAATGAATTTAAAAACGAGTCGAATTGAACGTTTTGAAAAAAATGATAATATTAAATACCAAACCGTAACAGGAATTATTGAAGATGATAATAATACCATTTGGTTTAGTACAAAACAGGGTATTATCAACTACAGTTATCGTACCAATACTTTTAACATGTTGTCTAAATTGTCGTCAGAATTCCATATCAATTCTATTTTTAAGGATGAAAAAGGATGGATTTATTTTGGTGGAATTGACGGCGTTGTTAAAGTGAATCCTAAAACAATTGAAGTTGATGGTAAGCCGCCAAAGGTGAAGCTGACGAATTTTAAATTGTTCAACAAAGAAGTTCCTATTGAAGAGAACGGAATTTTAACAAAAGACATCGCCTATACAGATGAAATTACCCTTAATCATTATCAGGATGTATTGACTTTTGAGTTTTCGGCACTAGAGTTTCCTTTTTCCAGCAGCTGCGAATATGCCATAAAAATGGAAAATTTTGACAAAGAGTGGCGTTATATCGGTAAAGACAGAACAGCAACTTTCACAAATTTATCTCCCGGAGAATATACTTTTATGGTTAAAAGTAAAGAAACCGGCGGTCAGTGGGGAAAAGAATATGCTTCGGTAAAGATTCATATTTTAAGACCTTATTGGTTCCAATGGTGGGCTTTTTTAATTTATGGTATTGTATTGGTGTTTTTGTTCTATCTGTTCAGAAAATACACTATTGCCTGGGAACGATTAAAGGCTAACCTTGAGTTTGAGAAATTAACTCACGAGAAAGACAACGAATTGTACACGCTCAAACAGCAGTTTTTTACTAATATCTCTCATGAAATCAGGACTCCGGTAACTCTAATTTTAAGTTCTATAAACCGCTTGTTTGATAAGGGCGAATTGCTGGAGAGCAAACAAATAAAATCGGCACATACTATTCGAAAAAACAGTAATTTATTGCTTCAATTGGTAAATGAGCTTTTAGACATCAGAAAATTGGAAGCGAATGATATCAGTTTAAAAATTACCGAAAGTGATTTTGTTTCTTACTGCAAAGAGATTTATCTGTCCTTTTCAGAAATTGCTTCCGATCGTGATATTGATTATACTTTTAATTCAGAAAGGCCTAAAATAGAGCTTTGGTTTGATAAAAATCAATTTGAAAAAGTACTCTATAATTTACTTACCAATGCTTTTAAATTCACTAAAAATGGCGGAACCATCAGTGTCGAAATCGAAACGGATAATGATGCCGTTTATTTAATAGTGAAAGACAGCGGGATTGGAATGTCAGAATCACACATGAGTAAAATATTCAATCGTTTTTATCAGATTAAAAATTCAGAAACGGAAGAAAAATCAGGATTTGGTCTTGGTTTATCTATTGCAAAAGAAATTATAGAACTTCATAAGGGGACAATTGATGTTAAAAGTGAAAAAAATAAAGGAAGTGTTTTTGAAGTAAAATTACTGAAATCGAATGCTCATTTTTATGATGGTGAAATTGAAAAAAAGGATGATTTAACTATTCAGGAATCAAAAACGATTAGCCATTTAAAACAAAAAACGGTAAAAAGCGAAGTTAAAAAAGAAACGATTTTAATTGTTGAAGACAATTTAGAGATTCAGGAATCTCTAAAAGAGATATTGCATAATGACTATAATATACTTCAGGCTTATAATGGCGAAGAGGGCTTGAAAATTGCCGGAGATCATTTTCCTGATCTGATAATAAGTGATGTTATGATGCCGGTAATGGACGGAATCGAGTTTGTGAAAAAACTAAAACTAAACATCTTTACCAGTCATATTCCAATAATTATTCTAACGGCGAGAACTACTTTAAAAAACACCATGGAAGGCTTTGAAACAGGAGCCGATGATTATATCGCTAAACCTTATGATGAGGAATTGTTAAAAACAAGAATTACCAATTTGCTTAACAACAGAAGACTAATAAGAGAAAAAATCACCAATGATAATCTCTTAAATCCAAGAGAACTGGCTATTAGTTCTCCGGATCAATTATTCCTGGAAAAACTGTACCAAAGTTTAGAACCCAATTTAGAATCTAATAATTTAAAGGCAGAGATTATAGCAAAGGAAATCGGGATGAGTCATTCAGTGATGTATAAAAAAATAAAAGCATTAACAGGACTTTCGTATGTTGAATTTATTCGTGACTACCGATTGTCTATTGCAAAACAGTTGATACAGGATTTAGGATATTCTGTTTCGGATGCCTGTTATAAAGTGGGCTATTCCGACCGGAAATATTTCAGTAAATTATTCAAAGAAAAGTTTAAAAAGAACCCTTCCGAATTCTTAAAATAGCCGAAGTGTTTTTTTAAGTTATGTGTAATTTATTTGGATAAAAATTATCTATTTAATTAAAATTCAGTCTTTTTTATCCAAAGAGACGAATCCTTCTCCCCTAATCAACGAAACTGACCCACCTGGAAACTCAGTAAATCGAGGTACTTGCACCTATCATTTAGTATGTATGATTTTTTAATGATGATACATACTAAAACTAAACTAACTAACTAATTTAAATTATTATTTATGATGAACCGCTATCGAAAAAAAAGGGGCTCTTTTAATTTGAAACAACATTTTTTTGTTGGGTTATTTTTATGTTTCTCTGTAGTTTCTTTTGGTCAGAAATTAAAGGTTTCGGGAATTATTAAAGATGCTACGACAGCTGCTTCCATTCCCGGAGTAAGCGTAATTATCAAGAGTTCAAATCTTGGAACTACAACAGATTTAGATGGAAAATATCAAATTGAAGTGAATCAGAATGATGTTTTGGTATTTTCTTATATGGGATATCAAAAGACAGAAATCACAGCTAAATCAACAACGGTTAATGTTAACTTAATTGAGGATACTCAAAAACTGGATGAAATAGTTGTTATAGGTTATGGTAGCACAAAAGTAAAGGATGCTACAGGATCAGTAACTTCAGTAACGGCTAAAGATTTTAATAAAGGAAATATTGTTACTGCCGAAAATCTTCTGACAGGTCGTGTGGCAGGATTGTCCATAACAACCGGAGGAGATCCAGGAGCCGGATCAACAATCAGAATTCGTGGAGGAGCATCGTTAGGGGCGTCCAATGATCCATTAATTGTAATCAACGGTTTGCCTGTAGATAACAATTCAATAGGAGGTTCGCGTTCTATATTAAGTTCGATTAACCCAAACGACATTGAATCTTTTTCTGTTTTAAAAGATGCTTCGGCTACGGCAATCTATGGTTCCCGAGCTTCTAATGGAGTTATTATTATTACTTTGAAAAAAGGAACTAAAACTTTTTCGGCTACTTTAGATATGAACATGAGTGTTAACACGCTTGCCAATAAGGTGGACGTTTTTAGTGGAAATGAATTAAGAGCATTGGTAAGCGAAAAGGATCCAACTTTATTGCCTTTATTGGGAATGGCAAATACCGATTGGCAAAAAGAAATTTACAGAAACAGTATTTCTACCAATGTGAATGTTTCAGCTAACGGAATGTTGTTTGACAAAATTCCGTCAAGAGTTTCTTTTGGAAGAACATTACAAAATGGTTTGATGTTAACTTCGGAATTTGAACGTAGCACGGGTTCGGTAACTTTAAATCCGAGTTTGTTTGAGGATCATTTAAAAATTAGTGTTAATGCGAATGCGTCTTTGGAAAAAAACAGATTTGCTTCAGGACAACAGGGCAATGCTATCACTTTTGATCCTACACAGCCGGTTTATGATGCGAATTCTCCATTTGGTGGCTACTTTCAATATTATAAAGACAATCACGACGGTGTGATTAACAAAAGTGATTTAACAGAGCGTGCTCCATTGAATCCGGTTGCTGAATTGATGCAAAGAAACAGCAGAAGTGAAGTAAAAAGGATATATGGAAATGTGAAATTAGATTATAACTTTCACTTTTTGCCTGAATTATCGGCAGTGTTAAACATGGGTATGGACAAAAGTACCGCCGATGGTTTTACCAGAGTTTCTGATAAAAATCCGCTTTCTCAGTCTGACGGACGTATTATAGGTTCGTCTTCAGAATATTCAAATGAGCTGAGTAATTATTTATTGGATGGTTATTTCGCTTATAAAAAAGAATTTGGAAAATTAAATTTGGATGCTACAGCGGGTTATTCGTACCAAAAATTTACCAATCAAAGATACAATACCAATGAATTGTTAAATGATGGAGTAGACAGTGCGCCTGTTTTAAATATAGATCCAAACTTGGTTTTAATTGGATTCTTTGGAAGAACTAATCTTTCATTTTATGATAAATACCTTTTTACGGTTTCTTATCGTAGAGACGGAACATCCCGTTTTAGTAAAGCAAATCGTTGGGGTAATTTCCCTTCAGCAGCCTTTGCCTGGAAAGTCAAAGAAGATTTGTTTCCGGAGTCTAAAGCATTATCTAATTTGAAATTAAGATTAGGCTGGGGTGTCACCGGGCAGCAGGATATAGGACAAAGCAATTTAGATTTGTACATGTCAAGATATACTACAGGTTTGCCAAGTTCTCAATATATTTTTGGAGGTACGGTAACTCCTATTGCGATACCACAATTTAGAAATGAAAATCTAAAATGGGAAGAAACCACAACTTATAATGCGGGACTTGATTTTGGATTTTTAAATGACAGAGTAACCGCTACTGTAGAAGGTTTTTACAAAGAATCTAAAGATTTGCTTGCCAATGCTGCTATTTCAGACGGTTCTAATTTTAGTAATTCAGGATTTCAAAACATTGGTAATTTCACTTCAAAAGGACTTGAGTTTTCTGTAGGAGCCGATATTATTAAAAATAAAAACGGTTTGAAGTGGAATGTTAATTTCAACAGCACTTTTATCAGAACACAAATTAAAACTTTGGCATTAGGTCAGGATCAGTTAGTAGGTTCAACAGGTGCCGGTGCTGGTGGAGGATCTACTGCTCAAATACACAGAGTGGGTTATACTCCTTATTCATTTTATGTTTATAAACAAATTTATGATATCAATGGGAAGCCAATTGAAGGTGCTTATGCCGATTTGAACGGTGACAATATCATCAATGATGCCGATTTATATATTCATCATAATGGTATGCCAACAGTAACTATGGGATTTGCTTCGAATTTTAATTATAAAAACATAGACTTCTCTTTTAACATGAGAGCCAGTTTAGGGAATTATGTTTATAATGCCGCTAATGCTACAAGAGCACAATACAATTTGTTAAGAAACAGTTCGGTGGTGTCAAACTTACCTACTTCAGTTTTAGATACTAATTTTCAGTCTACCGAAGATGTTTTATTATCTGATTATTATGTTGAAAATGCTTCATTTTTAAAAATGGACAATGTAACCCTTGGATACACATTCGGGGATGTATTTAACTCCCGTTCCTCTATACGTTTATCTGCCAGTGTGCAAAATGTATTTACAATTACAAATTATTCAGGTCTAGATCCTGAAGTGTTTGCTAACGGAATTGATAATTCAATAACTCCAAGACCAAGAACTTTTTTGGTAGGAGCTAATGTGAAATTTTAAAAAGAAACAGCATGAAGAATATAATAAAACATAAAGCAATTTACATCTTAGGTATGGTCTTAGTATTTGCCGGGTGTACCAATGATCTTAATATTGATGCTCAGGATCCCAATACACTTTTGGTAGATGACTTCTATTCTACTCCTGAATCCTACAAAGAAGGATTGGCTGGTGTTTATGGTAATTTATCCTTAACAGGAGCAACAGGACCGGGTAGTTCTAATATATCAGGTTTAGATGCAGGGACAAGTCAATACGGAAGAGGTTTTTGGAACCTTCAGGAATTAACTACTGATGAGGTAAAATGGTCCTGGGAAAATGACCCGGGTTTAAGAGGTTTGAACCGCAATAGCTGGACTTCGGATAATGTAGTTATCAGAGGTTTTTTTGGAAGATGCATGACTGAAGTTGCCTTTGTTAATGAGTATCTGCGTCAAACATCGGATGCTAAATTAAATAGCAGAGGGGTTAGTACTGAATTACGCACTGATATTAAAACCTATAGAGCCGAAGCCCGATTCCTGAGAGCATTAGCTTATTATCATTTAATGGATTTGTTTGGGAAAGCCGGATTTGTTACCGAAAATGATCCTGTAGGAGCTTATAAGTCTCCGCAATATGATCGTAAGCAGTTATTTGCATTTGTAGAATCAGAGCTAACAGCGATAATCCCTGATTTGAAAAATCCGCTTCAAAATGAATATGCCAGAGCAGATAAAGCGGCTGCCTGGATGTTGTTAGCCAAAATTTATCTGAACGCAGAAGTTTTTATTGGTGAGAAAAAATACGATCAATGTGTGAGTTATTGTAAAGATATTATTAATGGCGGATTTGCATTGAATTCAGTTTATGCAAATAATTTCAAGGCTGATAATAATACCGGTGCTGCCAGAAACGAAATTATTTTCCCTGTTGTTTCTGATGGAGTTGTGACTCAAAATTATGGACCAACTACAGTAATGGTTAATGCTCAGGTAGGATCTTTAGAGAAAAACGGAGCTGATTTTGGTGTTGCAGGATGGGCAGGAGGATTGAGAGTAACCAAACAGTTTTCTCAAACCATGCTAAACGGAGACTATGATAATGATGACCGAAATACCATTATCAGTAAAGACAGAACTATTGAAATGACCAACATGGATGATTATGGAACAGGATATATTACTGCTAAATGGTCTAATAAAACTTCGGCAGGAGTAAATGGTTCAGCAACTGAAATTGTAGATACTGATTTCCCTATGTTCAGATTAGCGGATGTGTATTTAATGTATGCCGAAGCAGTTGTTAGAGGAGGTTCAGGAGGTTCGTTGAATCAGGCAAAAGACTATATCAATATGTTGCGCAGCAGAGCTCATAATACAAAATTAATCACTGTTAGTAATCTTACTTTAGATTTAATTCTAAATGAAAGAATGGTAGAACTATATGGTGAGGCTCACAGAAGACAGGATTTAATTCGTTTTGGAAAATTTACCGGAGGAACATACAACTGGTCCTGGAAAGGAAGTGTGGTTAGTGGTATTGCAATCAGCGATATATACAAGGTATTCCCAATTCCAAGAGCAAGCATAGCTGCCAATCCAAATCTTATACAAAATACAGGTTATTAAAAAACAGATAAAAAAAATTAAAGATATATACGATGAAAAAACTAATATTAGTATTTACAGCTCTTATAGCATTAGTAAGTTTAAATGCTTGTTCAGATGATAATTCTCCGGTTTTTGTTGCAAAGCCCGATGCTGACGGTATAGTATTTACCAACACTTTTTCGGCTAATTATTTATTGTCGAAATCTACTAAAGAAAATGTAGCGGATCGATTTATTTGGGAATCAGCAGATTTTGGTGTTCCAACAAATATCACCTATGAACTTCAGGGTTCTGTTAATGAAAACTTTTCCACGTTTAAAGTTATTGGTAGTACAAGTGAGAATAATTTGGCGGTTACTGTTGCTAAGTTGTTGGAATTTGCAGAAGATTTAAAGCTTGATGATGACCCGGCAACTACAAATACTGATGGTTCGGCAAATAATAGTGGTCAGGTATATTTTAGAGTAAAAGCAACTGCTGGTACTACCGGAGCTAATGAAACTTTTTCTCCAATTCAGCCCATTAGTATTAAATGGATTGAAACTGTAGCTACAGCAAATACCTGTCCGTCACTTTTTGTTGTTGGAGCAGCTTTAACTGATATTGGCTGGAATTTTAAAGCTACTGGCGAAATGAAATGCAGTAATAATATTGTACAGGCAAAAGTTAGGTTAACTACTGGTAATTTCAGATTTTTTCAGGAATCAGGAAACTGGAACTCGGGTTTAAAATACTCATATTACAAGCAACAAGGATACACTATCGATGCTAATTTAGCCGATGCTTTGGATCAGGAAAACTTTAAATTTATTGGTACTCCGGGAATTTATACCATTACAATTGATAATACTAAAAAGACCATTGTATTAACGCCATCCAGTTCACTATGGGCAGTGGGCGGAGCTGTACCCGGAGGTTGGAACTTTGATGCGGTAAAAACTATTGAATTTGTTGAAGCTACTCCGGATATCTGGTCAGCAAATATCACATTATCAAATGATGTTTTTAGATTTTTCCACGTTTTTAATACCTGGGATACAAAGAATAATTATACGTATTATAAGGATGCCGGTTTTAAAATCAGCGCTAATTTGGTAAGTGACGGAAGTGGTGATGCTAATTTTAAATTTACAGGTACACCGGGAACTTATAAATTAACGATTAATGGAATTGATAAAACAATTACTTTACAATAAATTTGACATCCTATGAAAAGAAGAATCAAAGTCTATATTAATACATTTGTAGTTCTGGCCTGCTTTAATCTGGGCTCTTGTCAAAATGATACCGGAAATACAGAAAATAATCCCGTAGTAACTGTACCGGTTACCGAAAATGGTTCTTTTTCAAAAGGAGCCGATGTGGGTTGGTTGTCACAAATGGAAGCAACAGGCTATCAGTTTTATGATGCTGATGGAAGCAAAAAAGATTGTCTGCAATTATTGAAAGACCGCGGAATAAATACCATAAGATTACGCGTTTGGGTAAATCCTTCAAATGATAAAGCTTCTGGACATTGCAGTCCGGCAGAAACCGTTACGATGGCTATTCGTGCTCAAAAATTAGGAATGCGCATTATGATTGATTTTCATTACAGCGATTCCTGGGCTGATCCCGGAAAACAAACAAAACCCGCCGCTTGGGCAAACCATTCTTTTACGGAACTATTAAATGATGTCTATAAACATACTTTTGATGTTTTGACTTCGCTAAAAACGGCTGGAGTAACACCAGAATGGGTGCAGGTGGGTAATGAAATTCCTGACGGTATGTTGTGGCCGGAAGGGAAATCGGCTAATTTTGGTCAGCTTGCACAGCTTTTGAACAAAGGTTATGAGGCTACAAAAGCAATCAATCCGGCAATCAAAGTAATTGTTCATCTTGATCAAGGGAATGATAATGGAAGATTCAGATGGTTCTTTGATAACGCTAAAGCAAATAATGTAAAGTATGATGTAATAGGAATGTCGTATTATCCGTATTGGCTAAAAAGTGACTATAAAGTTACTATTACCGACTTGCAAAATAATCTAAATGATATGGTTTCCAGATACGGAAAAGAAGTAATGGTTGTGGAAGTTGGAGGTGACTATACTTTGGAACAAACCACACATGATATGTTAGCTGCCGTTATCAAGGCGGTTAAGGCAGTACCAAATAATAAAGGTTTAGGTGTGATTTATTGGGAACCTGAAGGAGAGAAATCCTGGAGTGGTTATCAGTTAAGCGCCTGGAGATCTGATGGAAAACCATCAATGGCATTAGATGCATTTAAAGAATAATTTATGATTGATAAAATAGGATAGCTTAAGAGTTATCTCGAGAAAAGATAAAAATCTTTTCATATCATCATATTAAATAATTAGACAGATTGAAAATGAAGAAATTAATAAATAGTCTTGTTTTATTTTTAACAATTACACAAATTTCCTTTTCTCAGGTACGAACGGTAAGAGAATTAGACAGCAACTGGAAGTTTCAAAAAGGAGATTTTGAGAATGCTTTTCAAAGCAATTTTAAAGATTCAAAATGGGAAACAGTCAGCGTTCCTCATGATTGGGCAATTTATGGTCCTTTTGACAAGGAAGTTGACAAACAAAACGTAGCTATTGTTCAAAATGGTGAAAAAGTAGCTTCTGAAAAAACAGGAAGAACAGGCGCTTTGCCTCATGTTGGGACGGCTTGGTACCGAAATAAATTTACAATTTCAGCCGCGGAGAAAAACAAAAAAGTAATTCTGCTTTTTGAAGGTGCCATGAGTGAACCACAGGTTTATCTGAACGGGAAAAAGGTGGGCGAATGGGCTTATGGTTACAGTTATTTCTATTTTGATGTTTCTGATTTTCTACAGGAAGGCGAGAATACTTTGGCGGTAAAGCTAACTAATAAAGAATTTGCTTCACGTTGGTATCCGGGTGCCGGTTTGTATCGAAAAGTAAGTCTGATTATAAAAAATAAGGAAAGTATTGATCAGTGGGGAACTACTGTTACAACGCCTTTTATTAGTAAAGAAGCTGCTAAAGTAAATGTGAAAACCAAAGCATCAGGAGAAAACGGCTATTTAGTGACGACTATTTTTGATGCCAATGGACAAAAACTAAGTTCAGACAAAGCCACTACAAAATTCGGAACTGAATTCGATCAGAATATCAAGGTCGATAATCCGAAATTGTGGAGTCCTGAAAGCCCTTATTTGTATAAAGCCGTTTCGCAATGGTTTGTGGGTAACGAATTAAAAGATGAGGTTACAACCCGTTTTGGAATTCGTGATATAAAATACGAAGCCAATAAAGGATTTAGTTTAAATGGCGAAGTACGAAAGTTTAAAGGTGTTTGTTTGCACCACGATTTAGGACCTTTGGGAACTGCGATTAATGTGGCAGCTTTGCGTCGTCAATTGACTATTTTAAAAGACATGGGCTGTAATGCCATTCGTAGTTCGCACAATATGCCGTCATTGGAACAATTGGAATTGTGTGACGAGATGGGTTTTATGTTTCTTGCTGAAAGTTTTGACGAATGGGCAAAGCCAAAGGTTAAAAATGGATATAACCGTTTCTTTGAAGCTTATGCTGAGAAAGATTTGGTGAATTTAATTCATGCTACCAGAAATCATCCTTCCATTGTAATGTGGAGTTCAGGTAATGAAGTTCCTGATCAATGGGGAGAAGCCGGAGTGAAACGTGCCAAATGGTTACAGGAAATCTTTCACCGTGAAGATCCAACCAGACCGGTTACTGTTGGTATGGATCAGGTTAAGGCGACTATGGAATCTGGTTTTGGAGCTTTATTAGATGTTCCGGGATTGAATTATCGCGTGCATTTATACGAAGAGGCATTTAAAAAATTTCCACAAGGATTTATTTTAGGTTCTGAAACTGCTTCTACTGTAAGTTCAAGAGGGATTTATAAATTTCCTGTGGTAAAAGCAAAAGACAAACAATATCCTGATTTTCAAAGTTCCTCTTATGATTTGGAAGCCTGTAGCTGGTCTAATGTTCCCGATGAAGATTTTGTTTTGCAAGATGACAAACCTTGGGTTATAGGCGAATTTGTTTGGACCGGTTTTGATTATTTAGGAGAGCCTACTCCTTATGATGAGAAATGGCCTTCGCGCAGTTCTTATTTTGGTATGAACGATTTAGCGGGTTTGCCTAAAGACCGATTCTATTTGTACAGAAGCCGTTGGAACAAAGAAAAAGAAACTTTACATATTTTGCCGCATTGGAATTGGGAAGGACGCGAAGGTCAAATAACACCTGTTTTCGTATATACTAATTACGATAGTGCTGAGCTTTTTGTAAATGGGAAAAGTATGGGAATCCAGAAAAAGAATAACTCAACACCACAAAACAGATACCGTCTAATGTGGATGGATGTGAAGTACGAGCCGGGAACGCTGAAAGTAGTTGCTTTTGATAAAGATGGAAAAGCTATTGCAGAAGAGCAAATTCAAACTGCGGGACAAGCGTATCAAATTGTGCTTAATGCTGATAGAAATACCATTCAGGCAGATGGTAAGGATTTGTCTTATGTTACTGTTTCGGTTGTGGATAAAAACGGAGTTCCATGTCCTACCGCTACCAATCAATTGCAATTTAAAGTAAAAGGCAAAGGAGTTTACAGAGCAGCTTGTAACGGAGATGCTACTTCATTGGAACAATTTCATTTGCCAACTATGAAACTGTTTAGCGGAAAATTAGTTGTTACATTGCAATCAATTGAAGAAGCAGGAACAATGGAATTAAGCGTTAGCGGAAAAGGATTAAAAACCGCAACATTGAGTATTAATTCTACTAATTAAGAGTTAGAAATAAAAATAGGAAGCTCTCTTTTCTGAAAAGGAAAGAGGGCTTTTTTGTTATGTTTATTTTTTTATTGGTGGAGGAGGAGGCGGTGGTGGAAGTACATACTTTGCTGTAATAAAATTTAATTTTTTATTTATTTCTATCAATTTTGCTTTTGATTTAAAATTATACAACCAAGCAGCTAAACTATCTAATTCATGAGGAACGTTATTATGGCTGTGAACATTAATTAATTTTTTGATTGAATCTTTATCAATAAATATAGAATATGTTCTCCCATCAACATAATTTTCATAGTAAATTGAATCACATTGTTTTAGTTGAATTTTCGAAATTAAGTAGTTTAGTACTTTTCTTTGTTGTTGACTAATTACTGCTATATAATTTGTTTTTTCTCGTGGTGGAGATATACTATCCCAAATGGTTTTTCCATTCCAATGTTCTCTGATATAGATACTGTCATTAGGTTTAAATTTTATGGAAAAAGAAGTTTCAAAAGTATTGTCATACGAAAATTCAAAATATCTGTAATTTGGCTTTTCTTCTTTTTTGGAACAAAAACAAAAAAGAGAAAATGCAATGAGCGACAATATTTTTTTTCTTTTCATCTTTTAGTTTTTATAATTCAGTCTAAAATAAGAATTTTCTTTTATGTTATGAAATAAAACAATTTTAATAAAAGTATTTATAAATGGAATGAAAGTTGTGGGATTGAAAATCAAATATTTTTAAATATATTTGTAAGGCAATCGATTACATTTGTAATTACCCTCTAAAAACCAATTAAATATAAATGAAAAAGAAACCAATCCAACAACTATGTATCGCTTTGACTCTTTTAATGTCAGGCTATTCGACAATTATTGAAGCTCAGAGTACTAATACAACAAAAAGTAATTCGAATATTGGACTTAGTGTGTTAAATACTCTTCAGGTTAGTGATCCGGTCATTCCTAATAACTCAGTTAAAATTACCGATTTTGGAGCTGTTAGTGACGGTCAGGTTTTGAATACCAAAGCTTTCGCCGATGCGATTGAAGCTGTGTCCAAAAAAGGAGGCGGAAAAGTGATTATTCCTGCCGGGATTTGGTTAACAGGTCCGATTATTTTGAAAAGCAACTTGGAATTACATGCCGAAAGAGGTGCTTTAATCAAGTTTTCACCTGATAAAAGTTTGTACCCATTAGTAGAAACTAGTTTTGAAGGCTTAAATACTTGGCGTTGTATTTCGCCTATTTACGGTAAAAATCTGGAGAATGTTGCCTTTACCGGAAACGGAGTTTGGGATGGTTCAGGTGAAGTTTGGAGACAGGTGAAAAAAGCGAAACTTACCGAAAGCCAATGGAAGAAATTTGTTGCTTCAGGTGGAGTTTTAAATAAAACACAAACAAGCTGGTATCCATCAGAAGTTTTTATGAATGCATCAGAAGGTGCGGATCAAAATGTACGTTTGGATTTAAAAACCAAAGAAGATTTTGAAAAAATTCATGATTTTCTTCGTCCCGTATTGGTAAGTATTCAAAACAGTAAAAATGTTCTTTTTGATGGACCGGTGTTTCAAAATTCGCCAGCATGGAATATTCATCCTTTGATGATTGAAAATTTGATTGTTCGAAATATAACCGTTCGTAATCCATGGTTTTCTCAAAACGGGGACGGATTGGACGTAGAATCCTGTAAAAATGTATTGGTAGAAAATTCCAGTTTTGATGTGGGAGACGATGCTATTTGCATTAAATCAGGAAAGGATAAAGACGGTCGTGATCGCGGTATTCCTTGTGAAAATATTATCATCAGAAATAATATTGTTTACCATGGACATGGTGGTGTGACTGTAGGAAGTGAAATGTCCGGAGGAGTAAAGAATTTACAAGTTTACAATTGTTCTTTTATGGGAACTGATGTTGGATTGCGTTTTAAAAGTAATCGTGGCCGTGGAGGTGTTGTTGAAAATATCTTTATTTCTGATATTTACATGACTAATATTCCATCTCAGGCTATTTCATTCGACTTGTATTACGGTGGGAAATCAATAGCTGAAACTTTGGAAGAAGGTGGAAACAAGGTGAGTAATAAAGCGCTTCCTGTTGATGAAAAAACACCGCAGTTTAAGAATATTTCGATGAAAAACATCACTATTGACGGAGCGCAACAAGCGGTATTTTTACAAGGTTTGCCTGAGATGAATCTTGAAAATATTTCTATTTCTAATTTAATTGCAAAAGCCGATAAAGGGGTTACTATTATTGATGGAAACGGAATCAAAATTAGCGATGCAAAATTTGATATTAAGGACAGCAATGTATTTACTATTTATAATGTAAAAAACAGTTCTTTGAAAAATGTTGAAATCAATTCGACTTCTCCTAAAGCAATTACTATTAATGGAGAAGCCTGCCAAAATATTGATTTAACTTCTTCTTCAAGTTTATCTAAGAAAACATTCATTGGGGAAACAGTTCCTAAAAAAGCAGTGAAATTGTAATCGAAAATAAAATTCATAAAATCTCCAAAGTCGCCTGATTTTGGAGATTTTTTTATCCAATTCGTTTAAACCTAATGAGTTTTTGATACTCTAAATAAAACCAACCCTCAAAATTATAAACCATGAACCCAACAAAAAGAAATTATTTAGCATTGCTCACGGTATTTGCGTTATCGGGTACTTTTGTAAATGCTCAATCTGATAAGAACGATGCTATAACTACCAAACCATTTGGCGACAGCGAAAGACATTGGTACGGAATTAAAGATGAAAGTAACTTAATAAATCCGGTTGCTAATCAGCCTAAATATACGGAATCGGATTATACTAAAATTGCTGATAATATGATTCTTTTTCAACGTGCTAATGGAGGTTGGCCAAAGAATTATGATATGAAAGCAATACTAACGCCGGAACAAGTGGAGAAAGTAGCTTCGACCAAAGCGATTTTGCATACTACTTTTGACAATGAAACCACTTATACTCATATTTACTATTTAGCACAGGTTTATACCGCAACTAAAATTGAAAAATACAAAGAAGCCTGTTTAAAAGGAATTCAATTTGTAATGGATGCGCAATATGCTAATGGAGGCTGGCCTCAATATTTTCCTTTAGAGAAAAATTACAGCCGTCACATTACTTTCAATGATGGAGCTTACATGGGAATTATCAATTTGTTGGATAAGATAGTCAATAATAATCCTAATTTTTCTTTTGTAGATGAAGGAACGAAAGCGAAAGTTACTCAGGCATACAATAAAGGAATTGACTGTATTTTGAATATGCAAATCAAGGATAAGGGAAGACTTACTGCCTGGTGTCAACAACACGATGAAGAGACTTTGCTGCCTGCCTGGGCACGAAAATTTGAACCGCCAAGTATTTGTAATGCTGAAAGTGTAGGTGTTGTTTTGTTTTTGATGAAAATAAAAAATCCAAATGACAGAATCATTCAGGCGATACAAAGCGCTGTAAAATGGTTTGCTGATTCCAGAATTTACAACACTAAAACAGAGTCTTTTGAAATACAGGGATTCGAATCTAAATACAAAACTGTGAAACGCGATGTTAGAGTAGTAACCGATCCAACAGCTCCGCCTATTTGGACCCGTTATTATGAGTTAGGTACTGATAAACCTTTGTTTTCAGACCGAAACAGTGAGATGCTGTATTCACTGGCTGAGGTTAGCGTAGAGCGTCGCAGTGGTTATGCCTGGTATACTTATGAACCTCAAAAAGCACTCGATAAATATGCCGACTGGCAAAAAAAATATGCGCCATCGAGTAATGTTTTACAGCCATAAACAATATATTTTTTGAAATACTAAAAGACAGTGAGAGCTGTCTTTTTTTATGTACCGAATTTCTATTGTCCTTAGTTTCCGCAGTCGAGTGTCAAATGTTTGAAGAATACGTAAAAAGAAAAGCTGTTTGAGCGCAGCGAGTTCTTTTCTTTTAGTATTCGAAAACTAATTTGACCGACGAGGAAGCGCAAGACTTGATTTTTTTGTTTCTTTTTTGATCAAGCAAAAAAGAAAGTTAGTAAGTTCAAATTTTATATTTAAAATTGACTTTGGCTTCATTCAGCCTGATAATGTAAATCTTCTTTTGTAAAATAGAATAGTGTTAAATCTACACTTTACAACTTTGAAACCAATAAATATTTGGTATTTTTGGCTTTACTAACCTAAAATATAAATTTTAAAATGACTATTTCTGTTTTAAACTACTTGAAATTAACGCATTTCAAATTCTTTTTAAACCTCTTTTTATTCGGTTTTTTTGTTGCCAATTTGCAGGCACAGCAATCTGTAGCCAGTCCGGATGGAAAACTTACTGTGAACTTAGTTGTAAATAATGGAACGCCAACTTATAGCGTTTCTTACAATGGAAAATTGTTTTTAGAACCATCTCCTTTGGGATTAAAAACCAATGTTGGTGATTTTAATACGGGATTAGCTTTAAGCGATAAAGTAATCCAAAATAAAATTGATGAAACCTATAAATTGCCAAATATCAAACAAAGTAAGGTTCATTATGTAGCCAATGAAGCAGTTTATTCTTTTACGAAAGACAATAAAGCAGCCATTGATATTGTGTTCAGGGTAAGTAATAATGATGTGGCTTTTAAATACAGAGTATATCCGCAAAAAGAAGCACTTACGACTGTTGTAAAGGAGGAAGCATCTGGTTTCTTATTTCCGCAAGGAACAACCAGTTTTCTTTCGGCTCAAAGTAAAGCAATGGCAGGTTGGAAAAGAACGATGCCTAGTTACGAAATTCCGTATGTTGTAGATGCAGCTGTGGGTGAAAATGGTAGTGGAGAAGGTTATACTTTTCCTTGTCTTTTCAAACTTAAAAATAATGGCTGGGCTTTGATTTCCGAAACGGGAGTGGATAGTCAATATTGCGCCAGCAGATTAATTGGTCATGACAAAGGTTTATACACCATTGGTTTTCCTATGGAAGGCGAAAATAATGGCAATGGAACATCAGCTCCGGCAATTGCACTTCCTGGTGAAACACCGTGGCGTACTATTACAGTTGGAGAAACTTTGGCGCCAATTGTAGAAACCACAGTTCCTTTTGATTTAGTAAAACAAAAATATGAGGCTTCTCAGAAATACCAATATACAAAGGGAACCTGGAGTTGGATCATTGGTATGGATCAAAGTATGAACTACGATGAGCAAAAAAGATATATTGACTTTAGTGCCGATTTGGGTTATAAAACGCTTTTAGTTGATGCACTTTGGGATACTCAGGTGGGGCGTGATAAAATTGAAGAACTGGCTAAGTACGCCGCTACAAAAGGGGTTAGTTTCTACTTATGGTACAATTCTAACGGACATTGGAATGATGCGCCACAAACACCTAGAGGAATTATGAACAATACCATTGCCCGACGCAAAGAAATGGCATGGATGAAAAGCATTGGTGTTAGAGGAATTAAAGTCGATTTTTTTGGTGGTGACAAGCAGGAAACAATGAAGTTGTACGAAGACATTTTGTATGATGCCAATGATTATGGAATTATGGTTATTTTTCACGGAACGACCCTGCCACGTGGATGGGAAAGAATGTATCCTAATTATGTTTCCAGCGAAGCGGTGTTAGCCAGCGAGAATCTTTCTTTTACTCAAAAAAGCTGCGATTTAGAAGCTTTCAGTGCTACTTTGCATACGTTTATCCGAAATACGGTAGGAAGCATGGATTTTGGCGGAAGTGCTTTGAACAAATTTTATAATGATAAAAACACGCCTAACAAAGGTTCGAAAAGAATGACTTCTGATGTCTATGCCCTGGCCACTGCGGTATTGTTTCAAAGTGGAGTGCAACATTTTGCTTTGGCACCAAATAATTTAACCGATGCACCAGCCTGGGCAATCGATTTTATGAAAGCAGTGCCTACCACTTGGGACGAAGTTAAATTTATTGATGGTTATCCGGGTAAATACGCTGTATTAGCCCGTCGTCATGGAGATAAATGGTATGTAGCCGGAATAAATGCTCAGAAAGAAACATTAAAAATCAAGATAAAATTGCCAATGATTAAGGCAGGAGCTGAATTGAAAATGTATAGCGATGATGCACAATTGAATGGCAAAGTAACAACTGCAAAGCTGAAAAAGAATCAGGAAATGGAAGTGACAATTCCGTGTAATGGAGCTGTTGTTCTAATGAATTAATTCAAAGCATAAAATATTTTAGAGCCGTTTCAAATTGAATTTGAAACGGCTTTTTGTATATTATTAGTAGGGATGATTTCTGTAGAATTGAAAAAGTTTGCTGAAATTTGTAAAAACTGATTCAAACATCGTTATGGAACAATCGGGCGTTAAAGTCGATAAATATTACATTAATAAAGTCGATGTCGATAGAACAAGCATTTACTGCCACCATGATTTGTTGGGGGAATTATTTGTTCCAACGCACAAACACAATAAGGCACAATTACTTTATGCCGAGGGCGATGTGGTTTTTGTAACTACCGAAACTAAGAGCTATTTTTTACCGGCGCGTCATTTTCTCTGGATTCCCAGCGGAATTGAACACAGCATTCAGCCAAAATCGGAGAAGGTGATGATACGAAATTTATATTTTCCGGTAGAAGCTAATGAAGAGCTGTTTTATCAAACGGAAGGGATTTATCCGGTCAATAACTTATTGCTTCAGATGATGCTTTTTACCAATCGCTGGAATGGCGATTTGAAAAAAGGAACACCAAATTTTGTGATTGCCAGCGCTATCAAAGCCATTCTTCCACAAATTTGTTTAACAAATCTGCCTTTGGAATTGCCGCAGGCCAAAGATGAAAGACTCGGTAAAATTCTTCGGTATATCGAAAATAATTTAGGCGAAACCATTCTGTTTGCTGATGTGGCCACTCAGTTTGGCTACAGCGAACGTTCTTTGTATCGCTTGTTTCAAAAAGATTTGGCAATGTCTTTTATTCAATATTATACCATTCGACGCATTCTAAAAGCAATTGAATTGTTGTTGGAAAGAAAACTTTCGATTAAGGAAATTGCTGAAGAAGTAGGTTATAATAGCGTACCCACTTTTAGCAATACCTTCTATAAAATTTTAAGACAGCGTCCTTCGGATTATTTGAACAGGGATGAAATTCTTAAAAGCAAATAGTTTTTTAATTTGTTGAAAATTAGTTTTTTATTGTTTTATTTGGGTATTTAATAAATGTCTGAAATGAATATGTTGTTGGCTTTTATAAACTATCAGTCATCAAAAAAATGCAGGAACTTTGTACTTCAATCTATTTGAAGTATTCATGTTAGTTAAAAAATCAATTTGTTTGACAGTTTCATTTTTCGAAAAAATGATTTTTGTCTTTATTTTGCTGGGGTTTTCCACTTTAAAAGCTCAGCAAAGTCATCCTATTTCGCTTAAAGAGGCATTGAAAATTGCCAAAGAAAACAACATTAGCATTCGCAAATCTCAATTAGAGATTCAACTTTCAGAAGAAAACATTAAGGAAAACAAAGAACTTCGATTGCCTGATGTTGAAATTGGCGGCGTTTATTCGAGAATTACCAATTTGACCGAGTTTAAAGATGGTTTTTTAAAAGGGAAAGAAGTAGTGCATTCGATACCTGAAATTTACGATATCAAAACTAATTTTAAAGTGCCCATTTACGCCGGAAACAAAATAAATAATGCCATTGAAATGGCTAAGCAACAAAGTAAAATTGCTGAAATCCAAAAGGAAAAAACAGAGAACGATGTGCAGCTGGGGGTTATTTCGACTTATTTAGAGATTTATAAGTTAATGGAACTGCAGGGAATTATTGAAGAAAATATTAAGGAAGAGCACAATCGATTAAAGGAAGTACAGTCGTTACAAAAACACGGGGCGCTGACTAAAAATGAAGTTCTTCGTGCTGAATTGCAGCTTTCTGACCGCGAATTGAGTGCGTTGAATAATTCTAAAAATATTCAAATTTTGCTTCACAATTTTAAAACAATTTTGCAATTACCCGAAGAGCAGGAAATAGCAATTGACACCACGGCAAGTATTGATGAAAACGGAATTGATCCTTATGATTTTTACATGCATCATGCTTTGCAAAATGAGGAAATGCGAATTGCAAGCCAGGAAGTCAATATTAGACAAACCGAATTGAAATTGGTAAAAGGCAACTATTCTCCTAGGATTAATTTGTTTGGGAATTATGCTTTAAAATACCCCAATTATATGTTTTTTCCGCCCGATCCCTATTTGTACAGTTTAGGACAAGTGGGAATTGAAGCGAGTTTTGATCTTTCGGGATTGTATAAAAATAAGACCAAAGTGCACATGGCAAACACCAAATTGCAGTGGCAAAAAATGCAAACTAAACAGTTGCAGGACAAGGTTCAGGATGAGTTGTATAAAAATCATACCCAATATCAGGAAGTGACAGAAAAGTTTAAAGTGGTCGATAAAGCATTGGAATTGGCTGATGAAAACTATCGAATTGTAAAACTAAAATACCTGAACCAATTGGTTTTAATAACCGAAATGGTCGACGCTGACAACGCTTTATTACAGGCAAAATATACCAAAATAGCAACCCGAATTGATGCAGCGATGAAACATTATGAATTGTTGCATACGGCAGGTTTATTGAACGAAGAATTTAAATTATAATAAAAAAGACGGATACATCTAATGGCAAATAAAAGTAAAAAAACAGGTCAATTTTTTCATGTTTTTGTAAAATTAACAGCAACTGCGCTTATTGTTTGTGGTGTTGCTCTAGGAATTTGGTTTTATGTTTTTAACGCAAATAACGAGGAAACCAATGACGCCCAAATCGAGCAATATGTAACCCCAATTATGTCGAGAATTACAGGGTATGTACAGCAAGTGCGTTACGAAGAAAATCAATTTGTACACAAAGGTGATACTTTGTTAGTGATTGATAATCGCGAGTATAAATCTAAACTGGATGCGGCTTTGGCCGATGTTGCTTTGGCAAAACAAAATACCGTAGTTGCCGAAAGAAATGTGGTGACTACTGCCAGTACAACGGCTATTGGTGAATCGCAATTAAAAGCAGCTCAGACTAATCTTTGGAAAACCAAATTAGAATACCAACGTTACAAAGCTTTGGTAGCTGAAGATGCCGCAACCGAACAGCAATTAGAAAAAGTAAATGCCGATTATGAGGCAGCTCAGGCGCATTATCAAGAAATGAAAAACCGAATTGAAATGGCAAATTTGAGTACTTCGCAGGCTGCCGCCAATGTGCCTTCGGTGCAAACGGTGATTCAGGCAAAACAAGCTCTGGCGGATAACGCGGCGCTGTTTTTTTCGTACACTGTAATTGTAGCACCTTACGATGGTTGGGTTGGGAGAAAAACAATTCAGGAAGGACAATTGATAAAAGAAGGACAGGCTGTGGTTTCGATTGTGAGTAAAGAAAAATGGATTACTGCCAATTTTAAAGAAACGCAATTGCAATATTTAAAAGTGGGGCAGAAAGTGAACGTTGAAGCCGATGCGGTTGACGGAACTGATTTTGTGGGAACCATTAGTTCGATTTCGCCAGCCAGTGGCGCACGATTTTCGATGTTGCCGCCAGACAATGCAACAGGGAATTTCGTAAAAATTGAACAACGAATTCCTGTAAAAATTAAACTCGAAGAAAAGAATGCAAAAACCGATTTTCTAAGAGCAGGAATGAATGTAAAAGTGATTGCTGAACACAGTTAAAATGGATGATAAAAGTATTTTTAAATCATGGGTTCCCAATTGGGCAATCATCATAATTTTATTTGTTTGCTTGTTGCACTCGATGATTTTATTGGGGGTTTATACGTCGAATGTGACGTATGCTGCGAGTTTTTTGGATATTGAACCCGAAGATTTACAATTTGCGATGTGTGTAACTTATGGAACATTGCTCGCTACAATTTTGATAGAAAGCAGGTTCTCCAGTTTTTTTCCTACCAAGAATTATCTGATGGCGGTGTATTCATTAATTGCCGTTACTATAGTTTCATCGGCTTATATTTCGAATTTTACAGTGTTTTTACTTTTAAGAGTACTTGAAGGAATATTGATGGCATTGCCCGTAATTACAATCAGACAGTTGTTAATTGAGCGATTTCATTCTAAAAACGCTATCATAATTGGGTTTTCCTTTTATTATGGAGCGTTATTATTATCAACTCCTTTTATAATGAATATCGCCGTTTGGTTTCTGGATAATTACGACTGGAAATACATGTTGTATGTTTCGGGTTCGTTGCAGGTTTTGAACGTTTTATTAATTATGATTACCTTTAGAGGACACCGAATTACAAAGAAAATTCCGTTGTATCAAATTGACTGGATTAGCTATTTTTTGGTGCTGACTTCAATATTAACCGGAGCTTATTTCTTTGTTTATGCCGAAAAAAAATACTGGTTTGAGTCTTCTCAATTGGTTTTTCTTTTAATGATTTCTTTAATTACCGCCGGATTATTTGTGTTTAAAGAACTTTCGGTAAAGAGACCGAGTTTTAATTTTGAGGTTTTTCGTTACGCCAATTTGCGAACGGGTTTTTTATTGTTTTTCCTTTTTTATATCAGTAGAGCCACACTGAGTCTTTGTCATGGAGCGATGTTTTCAATTTGGAATTGGGATCCATCGCGTGTGGCGGGAGTACAATATATCAATGGTTTTGGAAATGTAATCGGACTGGTTTTGTCGGCTCTTTTTTTAATGAAATCGGTGCCAACGAAATATATTTTCATACTCGGTTTTTCGCTTTTGGCAATATTTCACTTTTGGTTTAGCTTTCTTTTTGTGCCGGATATTGCTTTGTCCGACATTTTGATTCCTTATATTTTACAAGGAATTGCAGTAGGACTTTTATTTGTGCCTTTGATTTTGTTTACCACTTCATCAGTTCCCGTAAAAATGGCTACTTCTTCAGGGATTATAGGTGTAGCCGGAAGATTTTGGGGCAGTACCATTGGTTTTTGTATTATGCAAAATGCCGTGGCTTTTTTACAGAAAAAGCATTTTTTAAAATTCAGTCAGTTTGTAACGGAAAATAGTACCGAAACACAAGAAACAGTAACAAAATACGCTCAAAGTTTTGTTGCCAAAGGCTATTCGGCTGATAATGCTAATAGCCTGGCGCTGAAAAAAGTTTTGAGCTCGATTTCGAAACAATCCGTTTTGTTAACTGATATGGAAATTTATACTGTAATTGGTTATGGTTTGCTTATCCTGATTGTGTTTATCTGTTTTAACCAACATTTAAAGCAGAGTTTTAATTTGTTTAAAAGTAAACTTTGGATTAGTTGATTCTAATAATAAATTAATTTCACACTTTTTAAACCTGACGGAACTAACGAATCTTTTGGAGACGCAATCATAGGATAAGCATAAGTTATTCTTTTGTTTTCCGGGAGTTGAGAGTCGTAAATCATGCGGTTCATTAATGAATTAGTAACTCTTATTTCTATGTTGTTTTCTCCTTTTTTGATAAAAGAACTAATGTCCAAACGCCATGGAGAGCACCAGATTGTTCCTGCATCTTTTCCGTTAACGAATACCTGAGCAACGAAACCGGGATTGTCCAGATCAATTTCTAGTTTTTTAGCAGAATCGATAGTTATTGTCTTTTTATAAATGGCTGTTCCTGAATAATATTTTATTTTAGGATCTGAGTTTGTGGTCCAATCTTCCAGCTTTTCAAATGTAGTATTGCCCGGGCCGCCCAGTTTTTCATCAAAATAAACATCCCATTTTCCTGTAATAGTTTCAGATTTATAGGGTGCTGTAATAAATGGAGCAGTTTTTAGCTTCTCATTTCTGTCTGTAATTATTACAAAATAAGATTCATTAGCTAGTAAATCAAGTTGGATTGAAACAGTTTGTGCGTCTGATTTTTCAATTGGAACCGAAAAGCGTTCTCCTGTTACTGAGTTCCAAAGTTGGGCATATTTACCAACAGCTTTGAAAGTAAATAGGTTTTTTTCGACGATGTCTTTATGATTATGCAGAAAAAAGAAATCAGCGTCATTGAGTTTTTTATGAGTAAAATATATTTTAGAAGTTTTTGTATCTCCTTTTTCCAAAGCTACATCAGGAATAATCCCTGCAATTTTTAATGTTTTTTCTAATGATTCACCCCAGTAGACTTTTCCTTTTCTATAATTAGTTACTCCAGTTGAAGTATTGTTTTTACTCCATAATTTATTGGTGATTTCGTTGTATTCTTTTTTTTTGCCTTTATCTTCTGTTGAGCCTGATGTTATTGGTCTTAAACCGTATATTTTACCTCCGTTTTTTACAATAGCGGCAATTTTGCGTAAAGCAGTAAGAGTTATATCTCCGTTTCCGGGAAGAATCATCATGTTGTAATTGATACCGTCCGGCAGTGAAATTTTATTATTTTTTCCTTCCATTCTTTTGATTAAGGCATCTGTTGTAAAAGCATCAAAATCAAATCCGCCGGGAAAGTCAGGCAGGCGGTTAGTTAATATTTTTACAGGAGCATTTTCTCCTAGATAGACACATAAGTTTGATGATGCCTTGCCGGTGCGCATAATGAATGCGTTTCTTGACTGATAATCCCAAAAAGAATTACTGTAATTCCACCAGGTATTATTTCGGTTAAAAACATATTGCCTGCCGCCACCGGTGCTTCCTGGAATCTTGTCCAACCAAGGTTGGTATGCAGAAGCACATATTACAAATTCGTTAATTCCGAAAGCATACGCATAATCAGCCAGCGATTTTAAATCGGCTAAAGAGGCGCTGTATTTGGCATCAGTATAAGCTTCTGCCGAAGCAATTTTTTTGCCATACAAATGTGCTGCCGAAGAGCTTTCTTTGATGTCATAATTTCCATCAGGGTGAATAGCCCAAAATTCTCCCTGCGGTTTGCTTACTTTGCTTTTAGACTGGATTGGATCTCCCACAATACATAGCGCATTGCCTATAGCCTGAGCTGTAAAAACCAAGCCTCTTTTTTTCGATAATCGGTCAAATGTTCCGTAATAATTATCCGAAATCATATCGGCTATATTTCTGCGGACATCAAACAGGAAGCCGTCGGATTCTTTTACTCCATTTACAACATACCCCATCATTGCAGGAAGATAAGGAGTGGGGTCATATCTTCTGCGTTGTTTAAATTCGTCAATAAAGTTGTCTGTCCAGTTTTGTGAGCCGGCTTCATGACTGTCCATTGCAACACCCGAAAGATGTCCGCTTTTAGTATATTCGAGAGAATCGGTTATTTTACCTACATAATTTTTCCATTGAATTTCGGCCGCTTTTACCGAAAGTTTATCACATTCTCTGCCTAATAAATTTGCTCTTCCGTGTTTTGTAACGGCTCCTGTGGGAACATAAGCAAAACGCATAATTACCCAATCTCCTGCCGGAACATCCCAGTTTAAAATACCATTGGCATCTACACGATTTGAAATATTAATGATGCTTTTAGAATTTATTGCGGATTCTTTGCTGTATTGAGGGGTTTTGTCTGTTCCGATGTATTCTGAGAAAAGGCCTGCTTTTTCTTCCCACTGATCAATTTTTGCAGCTGAATTTAATTCAACTGAGCCAATCATTATACTTTGATTACTATCATCTTCACTCCACCAATCATGCAGATGAAGACGGTAAAATCGGGCTTTTATAGGATTGAAAGAAACAGTTTTTTGTTTCCAACTTTCGTGTGCTTTATAGATAGGTTTGATATCGCAGACTTTTTTGTAATTTATTCCGTCATCTGATGCTTCAAGTTGTCCTAAGTCAGGTAAAATATGATATCCGGTTCCAACAAAATTTTCTGAAGGTATACCGGGAACATTCGTAGCGCTGGTGGTGGCTTTTCCTTTTGGCTGAAGCTGATAACTAATACTTCTGGCTTCAAAAACATCAGTAAATTTCAAATTGATGTAAACTCCTTTGTCGTCGCGGTTTATTTTAGTTAATGCAGCATTTGAATCGAATATTTTCTTTGCATCTAATCCTTCAATGTTGGATGTGATTTCTACTGTTTCAGAATTGGATGAAATTCCAGCTCCTTTTTGAGCAGGAAAGGCCAAAATGGTTACGTCTTTAAAAAAATTAAATTTGTTTTTTGGTTCTTGCAGTTTTCCTGAAAAATGGCTTCCTCCTTTTACAATTGTCTCTGTAGCTACAAGCCTTTTCATGCCCGTTTCGTTAGTAATCCATGGACCACCTGCAACATAACCGTTAGATAAATGAATTTCAAAAGTAAGGCCTATTCTTTTTGCTTCTTCAGCGGCAAACCGAAGCATTTTCATCCATTCAGGTGAAAATCCATCTAATGCATTTTCTGCTTTGCCATGACTTTGGTCATAATAGATAACTCCTCCAACTCCGGCTTTTTTAAAAGCAGTTAAATCGGCGGTGATTCCTTCTTTCGTAGTTTCTGTTTCTCCATGAAACCACCATACTTTTGTTCTTGTACTATCTTGCGGGTGTTCAAATCCATAAACAGCATCAGAGAGATTTTCTGTTTTTGGTAAACGATTTATGTTACAACTGCTAAAAATTAATAGTAAAAAGAAAAGTGTAGCCGCAATTTGGTTTTTCATGAAAATTTAGAGATTTTTATTTTATCGTGATTTTTTCTGAAAACCAAATTTAAAATTAATTTTTTAATAGTCAGTGTTTTGTGGTTATAAGTATCCGGCTTATAAATTAATTAAATAAGCCACTGAAAAATTAAAATAACTGGTGTTTTTAACGTCCGTTTCACCTTTTAGTGCGTTAGGGAAATTGAAATTGTAGCCCAGTTCAAAATCAAAGGATTTATAATTTAAATCTAAAGGAATATTGATTTGGGTATTTATCAAATCAAATGTGGAATTAGTGGTATAAACAGTTATTGGATTTCCAAAATTGAAATAGGTTCGTGCTGATTCTATCGTTTGATTTCCTGCTACAATACTCAGCTGGGGTTTAAAATCCAGTTGGACCTTTTTGGTCTTAAGCAATTTAAGTAAAGCATAATTGGTAGAAGCAATTTGGAGTCCGTTTTCATTTCCAAAAAGATAAGAGACTGAAAGTTGTGTACCAATATTTTTTTTCTTATTTCTAAGTGTCAAAGCTGTATTTAATACATTAGAATAGGCATTGTTGAGATTGTTGTTGTAGAAATATCTCGAATAAGAGGCATTGTATTTTAGTGTTTTTTGCTTGCCAAAATTTTTCCCAAAACCTAATGTTGCAGTGGTTAAATCCCAGTTAGGATTAAAAGAGCTATAGTAAATCCCTGAGATACTGGCATAGATTCCGCAAGAATGAAGGTAGCTGATTTTTGGGGTTAGGTTGTATTGGTTTACTCCTATATCACGACCAGAAAAATAAGTCTTGTCGTTATAGTTCATTGAAATGTACAGCAATTGAAATTTAGAGATTGATTTGATGAGGTCGTCAATATCTTCATTTTTTTCTAATAGACCATCAATAATTTCATCTGTTTCCTGTTCTTTCGGACTTGCTTCTTGGGCATGAATTTTTATAGTAGAGGCGAGGATTAATGCAAGTAAAAAGAGTTTTTTCATTTAGCTATAAAATTAAAAGTAAGTGACCGAAAAGTTCAATCACTTACTTTAATAGTATAAAAATATAAAAAATTTATTTAGGTCTTATATCCCGATATCTGGAATCTCTCATCATATCCCGCATTCGATTACCATTTTGTTCGTGGATTTGTTGTCGTTGTTCGTTAGTTAAGGTATTTTTAAAATCTTTTTTTAATTCCTTAATGTTTTCTCTATTTTCGTTGAGTAAGTTTTTTTGTACTGTGGTAAATGTTAAGATTAATGCAGCTTGTTTTTGTTCTTTGTTTAGGCTGGCATCTTTTAAAATGGCAAGTTGTTCTGCTGTAAGCGAGGCTTTGAATGCTTCTCTGTTGGCTTTAATTACTTCGCGTTGTTCCTTAACAAGTTTTTGTTGTTCAGTTGTAAAATTATCAATTACAGTACTCTTTTGTGCACTTGCAGTGAACATTCCCATAAAAAAGAGAAAAGCTGTTATTGTAATTATTGGTTTCATGGTATGAAATTTTATTGTAATACTAAGTTAGGTGTTTTTCTATTAGACCCAAAATTAGATTAAAAGTTTAAGAAAAAGGGTTATATGTCTTCTAAAATATAGTTGGTAATGTATTCATCTACTTCTTTGTCTTCAACAAATAAGGAAGAAACTAAAATATCATTTTCGGCAGTTACACTATAATTGGGTATTGGATTATTGTTATTCTGAATAGTTGTTGCTGCATTTTCATTGTCAATTTGGGCAACGCTATCAGTAAGTTGATTTGAAATGTCTTGTTCATCTTGAGCGGCATATTTATTACAAACGCTTAGTCCAATTAGTAAGCTTACTGTTGCTGCTACAAGCCATATTGTTGTTTTCTTGTAAAAAGGAATTATTTTAGGTTCCTTTTCAGCTAATACCTTATCCAATATTCTGTTTTTAGATTCAGAAAAATAATTTTCAGGAATACTAAGACCTAAAGAATCCGAATGAATTTTGTTTAATTCATCATCGTTCATTCTGTTTATTTTATTGTTTGTTTCCATATTATTTGTCTTAGATGTTTTCTGTATTTTGGAAAGGTTCTTCGTTTTTTACAAGCAATCGTTCAATGTTGTTTTCAATAAACTTGACGGCATTATAATATAGTGTTTTTATTGTTCCTTCTTTCATTTCTAAAATTGTCGCAATTTCACGAAATTTTAGGTCATCATAATATTTCATATTAAACACCTGTCTTTGTTTGTAGTTTAATTCTGAAACAACGGTCTGAAGTTTTAATTGCAATGCATCGCCTTCAAAAAAGCTATCTTCTAACAGACTATTCAGATATTTTGTATTTACATCATCTATTGAGATGGAATGTTTGTTTTTATTTTGTTCTAAAAAACGGATAGACTCATTGTAGGCAATTTTATACATCCAGGTATAAAGTGAACACTGTCTGGAAAAATTTGCCAGGCTTTTGTATACTCTGATAAAAGTATTTTGTAAAACATCATCGGCGTTTTCGTGTGTAATAACTAATTTTCTAATATGCCAATATAATCTAACCTGATACAAATCCAATAGCTTTTTGAAAGCTATGTCTCTATCAGTTTCACTAATTAATTGGTCAATAAAATCAGATTCGTTTGCCAACGGTTATAAATTCGATTAGTAATTCAAAATTACAATTTAAAAATAAAATTTTAATTAAGTCCATACAGGATCGTCATTAACTGATTTTCCTGTATGGACTTTGTGATTATTAGTGTGTTTCTACGCTAAGGAATGCTCCTGCTGCAGAAAACTCAAGTTCTAAATGTTTAGCGTCAGTAGTTGTAATATAAACTTCAATAGTGCCGTCTTTTTCTTTGTGAGCTCCATTGATAACTGCACCTGCATAATTAGTATTGATATAAGTGCTAATGGCAGTAATCAAATCGGTTAAAGGAATTGAAGTGTGGTTACCAAAGTCAGAATTGGTTTCTTCAGAAACAAATGCAAAAGTTGCAGAAAAGTTTAGTTTCAATTTCACATTTGCTGCTGTGATAATATATACTTCATAACTTCCATCAGGCTCGATATGTCCTATGGTTATAGTTGCACCGGCATAATTTGTGGTAATATAGCTAGTAATTTCTGTTGGTAAATTAGCTGCAGTTATAATAGTATGTTCTCTTAAATGGAACGGATCAATAGTGCTTACAGATACAAATGTGCCATCAGCTGTAAAGTTTAAGTTAAGTTTAGCGCCATCTGCAGTAACTACAAATACGTCGATACTTCCATCAGTTTCAGAGAACGCAGCCACTGTTTTTGATCCAGGATAATTGGTACTAATGTATGTGGTAATGCTGGATGCTAAGTCAGCAATAGCGATACGAGTGTGTCTTTCTGAATGTTGATGTCTGTGATTTCCGTTGGCTTTCAATTCAAGAGCCGAAACAAATTCGCCTGTGCTGCTAAAATTAAGTTTCATTTTTACCTTGTCAGCAGTTGTGATTAAAACATCAAAACTACCGTCTGATTCTGAATGAGCCGAATTAATAGTAGCGCCAGCATAGTTAGTATTGATGTAGGTAACAATACTCGCTTGTAAATCGCTAATGGCTACAGGGACAATAGAGCTAGAACTTGACAAAAGTCCTTTGGCAGTAAAATTGAGTTTAAAAATAGCATTGATGTTAGTGATGCCTTTAGCTGTAGCTCCTGAATTTACATATACCGTATAAGAACCATCTGAATTTAAATTTACTTCTGAAATGGTAGATCCGGCATAGTTCTTAGCTACGTAACTGCTGATAGATGTAGGCAAAGTAGCAGCACTAGTAGTTTCATAAGTCATTGATGCGGTTGTTGAGGTGTCAGTAGAACCCGCTTCTTCGTTTGAACAGCTGTACAATACGCAAGACAAAGCGATTGCAATTAGAGAGATTTTTTTCATTTTTTTAAGGGATTAAATTGTTAATAGTAGGTAGTGGTATTTCATAATTAGTCAATTTGATTTTTTTTCGAAAAAATGTTTCAATTACAACTTGTAAAATCTATTAGACCCTTGATTTTTTAAAAAGTTTTAGAGAATTAAAAAAAAACGAAAAAATAATTGTTAAGGTTATAATTGTAGTAATCAATTGTTAGTGTTAAGAAAATAAAATGGCTTTGTGTTGGTGGTTTGTTTGCTTTTTTCTTGAAAAGCTTATCAGAATTCTTGTTTTACAAAAACTGTTTTTTTGATTAAAAAGTAGTGCGTTATTTACAATAAAAAGTTTTATCTTAGCAGGAAACTTCTTAAGATCCCCAAACTTAACAGAAGTTACAGTTCTTTTTACTTTCATATTTCAATTCGCGGATATTGAAATATGAGAGTAAGAAAGCAATTGTGTTTTAAATAAAGACGTGTTTCGAAAGTCTTTATTCCGGCACCTACTATGTGAAGGACAAAAGAATAAATAGTATAAGCTATGAAAGATCATACAATTGATTTCCAAAAAGTATTTTTATCAGCTCCGAGCTTATTTTTGATTTTATCGACTGACTTGACCATTTTGGACTTAAATGACTCTTATGAAAAAGCAACGATGAGAAAAAGAGAGGAAATGATTGGTCGTAACTTATTCGAAGTCTTTCCTGATAATCCTGATGATAAGTTGGCAGACGGAGTTTCTAATTTATCCCGGTCACTTCATACCGTATTAAAAGAAAAAAAGCGACATGTTATGGCGGTACAGCGCTATGATGTACAAGGACCTGACGGGATTTTTGAAGAGCGGTACTGGAGTCCGATAAACATTCCGATATTGAATGCTAACAATGAAATGGATTGTATTGTTCATCGTGTGGAAGACGTAACGGAATTTATGACGTTAAAGAATGAAAAATCCAAAAACGAAAATATTACTCTCGACTTACAAAAAAAGGTAGATGAGATGGAGGTCGAAATTATCAAACGTTCCAGAGAAATTCAAAAATTAAATTTTGAATTGGAACAAAAGGTAAAAGAACGAACCGAAACTTTATTAAAAAGAGAAGCTCTGCTTGCTGAACAAAACAGAAAACTAAAAGAGCAAAATAAAGAACTAGAACAATTTACCTATATCACTTCCCATGATTTGCAGGAACCTTTGCGTTCATTGGTAAGTTTTACCGAATTACTCGAAAAAGAATTTGCAGGGACATTAGATGGAAATGGCAATCTCTATATTGATTTCATTTCCCAATCTTCCAAACGCATGCAGGCATTGGTCAAAGGTCTGTTAGATTACTCCAGGATAGGTCGTAAAAAAGAGTTGGTTGAAGTAGATTGTAATCAAATTGTAGATGAGGTGCTTTCGGATATAACTCTAACTATTGTAGAAAGTAATGCCAAAATAACGCTTGGTGATTTGCCTAAATTAAAAGCGTATGCTACTGAATTAAGACAGCTTTTTCAGAATCTTATCAGTAATGCCATAAAGTTCAGAAAAAAAGAGGTAATTCCGGAAATCAAAATTTTTGCCCAGGAGCAGGAAAATGACTGGCTTTTTTCTGTTCAGGATAATTCCATTGGGATTGACCCAAAAGATATGCATAAGCTTTTTGTTATCTTCAAAAGATTACACGATAGGGATGAATATGAGGGAACAGGCATTGGTTTAGCGCATTGTAAAAAAATAATAGACCTGCATTGCGGAGCTATTTGGGCCGAATCAACGTTGGGACAAGGAAGTACTTTTAATTTCACAATTCCAAAATTTTAAATATCATGAAAAAGAAACTCAATTGCGTATTATTAGTTGATGATGATAAAGGGACTAATTTTATTAATGAGATGATTATAAAAAAATCAGGTATTGCAGAACGTATTCAAACTGTCTTAAATGGAAAGGAAGCTCTTGATTTTATTACCAATAAAGGGAAGTATGAATCGGCAGGAAATGTTTTTCCGCAGCCTATGTTGACTTTGTTGGATATTAATATGCCGGTAATGGATGGTTGGGAATTTTTAGAAGCTTATCATGCGTTGGAGGAACATCAAAAAGGAAAGATCATTATCGTGATGCTTACCACTTCATTAAATCCTGATGATAAAACCAGAGCCGAAGGCATTTCTGAAGTTTCCGATTTTAAAAATAAGCCGCTCTCCCGGGAAGCTTTTGAAGATATTATCAAAACGCATTTTCCGGATTGTATTTAGATTGTATTTATTTTGATTAGGGTTTTAGTTGTAAAATTACTTTATATAAAAAAATAAACATGAAAAAATTATTTCCAATTCTACTATTATTAGGCTCAATTAATTTGTTTTCACAAAATCTGGTTGAGGATTTTGAAATACAGATTCAAAATAAAGGTTTAAAAAGTAATTTTAACAAAATTACAGTATTGGATTCAAGATTAGATACCACAAATGTTGGAGTAATCCAAAAAGGGGCTTTTAACAGGAAAGCTTTCTTAAAAGCAAAAGTCCCGTTGAATAATCAAATTGAAAATGCTTTTAAAGCTTTGATTCAAAGTGATGCAAAAGAAGGGGAATTAGTGTTGAACTTAAGAGATTATAAATTTACGGAAATAACAGAAGCATTTTCTGAAACAGGATATTGTTACTTAAGGGCTGATTTATTTGCTAAAAGAGAATCGGGATATGAAAAAATTGATTTTATAGATCGTGTTTTTGAAGTTAACGCATTGGATGTTACTAAAAAAAATATTAAGAATGGTTCTGAAAAGTTGATACAGTTTATCGAAGGTAATTTGATGTCATTCAAAACAGGAGGGACTTATACTTTTGATGAAATAAAAAATATTAGCACTATCGAAAAGCGAAAAACTCCAGTATATAATACAAATAAATATGTTGACGGAATTTATAAAGATTTTGAAAGTTTTAAAAATCAAATTCCGAGTTCGAAAGAGTATAAAGTAACCAGAAATAAAAAGGATGTTATTACTAAGCTTGAAGGAGTTTCAGATGGAGTTGCGTTTAAAGTGGATACTAATTTTATTTATTGTTTAATTGATCAAGGCAAAATCTACTTAATTCAGAAGAATTTATTTGTTCCTGTTGAATTTAAAGATGATGATTTCTATTTTAAAGGAAGGGCAAAGGTGACAGCAAAAACAGGAGATGTAGTATTGGCCAGTGCCTTTTTTGGTATTATAGGAGGAGCTTTGGCTTCTAATGCAACTTCGGAATTCCTTATGAAAATTGACCATCAGAATGGTGCAACTGTTCAAGTGACCGAATTAAAATAGGCTCTCAAATTTTGTTTTTACGATAGTTTTGCGTTCAATTACATTAGGGATTGTCTACCAAAGTAAGTTGAATGCAAATAGCAATTATTGTCCTTACTAATTTATTTTTGTGTAAGCTGAGGTATTTTAATTATGTTTGCTTCAATCTTATTTACACTAAATTAATTGCCAATCTATAGTATGGACTCTAATTTGATGTCTTCAAATGAATCTGCTCTTTTATTGAGAATTGCATCTGGCGATGAATTGTCCTATACCCGGCTGGTTGAAAAATACTGGCAAAAGGTGCTACAGCATGCTTTGAGTTTTGTGAAATCATATCCGATTGCTGAGGAATTAACTCAAGATGTTTTTATTCAGATTTGGGAAAAACGAAACAAATTAGCTGAAGTAAATAGTTTTGAAAACTACCTTTTTATAGTGAGCCGCAATTTAATTATCAGTCACATTAGAAAAAAATTGATAGAAACAGATTCGTTGAAAGATCAAAAACTACAAGAGTTATTTTTTAAACCGGATGAACAATATGAGTTTGAGGAATTAGTCAAAATTTTAAACGAAGGAGCTGCACTTTTGCCAGAACCCAGACGCTCTGTTTTCTTGTTAAGCCGTATGGAAGGAAGGGATGCCGACTATATCAGTAAAAAATTGGGTATAGCGACGAGAACCGTTCGTTGGCATTTGCTGCAGGCCTTAAACTTCCTTAGGAGTTACTTACACAATCATTATATCATCAGTCTTTTAGCCCTAATTTTATTAGGGTTATTTTTTTTTAATAATTTTTTTCATTTTTCATTGCCACTTTAGTGTCCAAACCTCGTCTTTATAATTGAACGGCTTTTAATGTCGTCCCCAAAACCTGTATTTTATGTATCAAAAAGAAGTATTTAAAGAACTTATGGAGCAGTTTGTTTCAGGAGAGATTACTCCTGAAGGTAAAACAATGCTACTCTCGATGTTGGATAATCCCCAATATTCGGACGAAGTGAATGCGATTCTTCGAGAAAATTATGACTCAGTAGAAATTCCTGTTGTTAGTCCTGAATCAACTAAAAAATTCATGGATGAACTTAGGAATAAAATGGATTCTTCAAAAGTTAAAGAACCTTCTGTTATAAGCTTGTTCAACTGGAGGAAAATAGCTGTTGCCGCAAGTGTTGTAGTAGCCATTGGTATTGCATCTCTTGTTTTCTTTCAAAAAAGAGACCAATCCCAAGTGGCAGTAGTATCAAGAGAAAAAGCTGATAAAGATCCGGGGAAATCTGGAGCGATATTAACACTTTCTGATGGTTCTAAAATTGTTTTGGATAGCGTTGGAAATGGAGTGTTGTCTAATCAAAAAAATACAACTGTTTCAAAAAAGAATGGTGGACTGGTATATAAAGCGGCTAAGAATGCTCAATTAGCATATAATACTATGACCACTCCCAGAGCCCGACAATATAATTTGGAATTATCTGACGGTACAAAAGTATGGCTCAACGCATCTTCGTCAATTATTTTTCCAACTTCTTTTGCTGCAAATGAAAGGAAAGTAATCCTAACGGGAGAAGCTTATTTTGAAGTGGCAAAAGATAAAAAGAGACCTTTTAGGGTTGCTGTCAATGGTATGCAGGTAAATGTATTGGGTACTCATTTTAACATAAATGCGTACGATGACGAAGCTAGCGTAAACACCACCCTTTTAGAAGGAAGTGTGTTAATTACTGAGAAAACTAAAAAAGTATTATTGAAACCCGGACAGCAAGCTCAAAAACAAAAATCGGGTGCTATTACTGTAAATGATAATGTGAATTTAGAAGAAGTAATGGGATGGAAAAACGGTGTATTCTATTTTGAAAATGCCAATCTTCAAACGGTTTTGAGACAACTAAGTCGCTGGTATGATGTAGATGTATTATTTGAAAAAGGAATACCTACAAGAACTTTTGAAGGAGAAATACAGAGAAATTTACAATTATCACAAGTATTAAAAATTTTAGAAAAGAATAAAATTCATTTTAAAATTGATGGAAATGTTTTAAGAGTGATGCCATAGTTAGATTAGAACGGGGAAACCCTTTTTTATAAAATATGTATTTGTTATCCATAAAAAAGCCAGCAGATGTTGGTAGCATTTGCTGGCTTGTTCCTAAAATTAAAAAGGAACAGTTGATGGAAAACAGATAGATAAACCAAGCAAGGAGAATTTATTATTAACCAAAAACCATTACCAAAAGTATGAAATTATTACCAAAAACCAAGCCGATAAACCATTGGCCAATTACTAACGCCTGGAAAGTTATGAAGTTAACCTCCATTTTAGTTGTTGCACTAACTTTTCAAGTTTCGGCAGCAGTATCCTCACAAACCATTACTTTTTCAGGAAAGAATGTCCCGTTTAAAAAAGTAATATCGGTCATAAAAAATCAAACTAATTATGTTTTTTTCTATGACATGGCTATCTTAAAAGATGTTAAGCCAATTTCTATTAATGTTGTAGGTGCTCCCATTGAGAAGGTGCTGGAACAGGCTGTTGCAGAAACTCCAATTACCTGGATTATTGAAGGAAAGACAATTTCGTTTATTCCTAAAACTGAAAAGCTGAAAGGATCTACTAATTTGTTTTTAGTACAGCAAAATGTAGTTAAAGGTAAAATTACTGACGAACAGGGTGCTCCTCTACCCGGAGCTACTGTACTTGTGAAAAAAACCAACAAAAGCACTACAACAGATTTAGACGGGAATTATTCTATTGCCGCTTCTGAAACGGATATTTTGCTATTTTCTTATATTGGATATACTACAAAAGAAATCGCAGTTTCAAACCAAAAAACAATTAATGTAAGCTTGAAAGAAGATGTAGCTGATTTAAAAGAAGTAGTGGTGGTGGGTTATGGAACTCAGAAAAAAGGAGACGTAACTAGTGCAGTAGCGAGCGTAAAGGCAAAAGATTTTAATCAAGGTCAGGTAAAAGATGCTGGTCAGCTTATACAAGGTAAAGTAGCTGGTCTTGCTATAACTAATAATAGTGGTGATCCTACTGCTGTAACATCTATTAAACTTAGGGGAAATAATACACTTTCTGGTGCTTACACAGATCCGTTGGTACTTATTGATGGAATTCCAGGTGCTCTAAATACTGTTGCTCCAGAAGATATAGAAAGTATTGATGTACTTAAAGACGGATCAGCCGCTGCAATTTATGGAACACGTGGTACTAATGGTGTAGTGTTAATTACCACGAGAAAAGCAAAAGGAGGTGAAATTGATGATGTGCAATACACCGGTTATGTAAGTACATCTAGTATTGCAAGTAAACTAGATATGCTTTCCAGTCAGCAATTTAGAGAGCTTTATCCACAGTATGACAAAGGGAGTAATGTAGACTGGCTTGATCAAATTAGTCGTAAGCCTATAACACATGTACACAATCTTTCTATGAGAGGGGGAAGTTCTAGAACAAATTATGCGGCTAATCTTAATTACAATAGTCAGCAAGGTATTATGCTTAAGTCTGATAATAATACTTTTAGAGGTCGTATTGATATTAACCATCGTATGTTTGATGATAAGTTGTTGGTTAAATTTTCTATTTTAGGAAATGAAAATAAATTTACTTCAACAACAGATGCAGGCAGCTTTAACGGTGGGGCTTATTGGCAGGCGTTACGTAGAAATCCCACAGATCCTATTTATAATGCAGATGGTACTTATTATCAAAATAAAGATAAATTGGATTATCTTAATCCTTTAGCTTTATTGAATGAAGCAGATGGTAATGTTAAGACATCTGAAGTTAGGTACAGTAGTACATTAACATATAATCCAATTAAGGATTTAACTCTTAATGCCCTTTTCTCCTACGTGAAAGAAAATAGAGCCACTGGTTATTCAGAAACACTTCAGCATTCATCAGCAACAGTATATGGTTTTCCAGGATATTCGTCTATTTCAGGATTTAATCGAATGGAAAAACAAGCTGAACTTACGGCTAAATATGATAAAACGATAGATAAGAATAAATTTAGCGTATTAGGTGGGTATAGCTATATAGAATCAGATATTGAAAGATCTAATATGTCTAATTACGGTTTTCAAGATGACTATTTTGGTGGATGGCACAATATAGGAGCGGGTTCGGCACTTCCATTAGGTCTTGCAACAATGAATAGTTCTAAAAATCATGCTAATCTGATCAGTTTCTTTGGTCGTTTGACTTATGCTTATGATGATAAATACCTTTTAATGGTAAGTTTGCGTCATGAAGGAGCGAGTCAACTCTATGGTACCAATAATGCTTGGGGTACATTTCCAGCGGTATCTTTAGGGTGGAAAATAACTAATGAGAATTTCATGAAAAATCAGACTTTGTTTGACGAAATAAAGCTTCGTGCTGGTTATGGTGTTACAGGTTCGCAACCTGCAAATTCATTTCTTGGTGTAGCATTATTACAATATGGTGATTTTGCTTTAGTAAACGGGCAATGGGTTAGAACAATTAGGCCTGCTTCAAATCCTAATCCTGATTTAAGATGGGAAGAAAAGAAAGAAACTAATATTGGAGTTGATTTTTCAATGTTTGGTGGTCGTTTGTCAGGATCAATTGATGCTTACAATCGTAATGTAGATGGATTGTTGTATTCTTATAATGTACCTACACCTCCAAATTTATACCCTACAATTGTTGCCAATGGTGGTACGATGCAAAATAGAGGTTTAGAAGTTTTGGTATCTGGAATACCAGTGCAAACTAATGATTTTGAGTGGACAACTACAGGAACCTATTCGACTAACAGAAATGAACTTAAAAGTTTGGATGGAGCCTTTAAGACGCAATTTGATTATTTTGATACTGGAAATGTAAATTTTGAAGGAATGACAGCTTCATCCCATAGAGTACAGGTTGGTCAGCCAGTAGGTAATTTTTATGGCTTTAAAGTGGTAGATGTAGATGAAAATGGTAAATGGGTATATTTAAATGCGGCAGGAGAAAGAGTAAATTATGATAATTTTGCTCAAAGTCCTACAGACAGACGTGTAATTGGTAACGGATTACCAAAATGGTATGCAAGCTGGATTAACACATTTAGATATAAAAACTTTGATCTTAATATGAATGTTCGTGGAGCTTTTGGTTTTCAGGTAGTCAATGAGGCTCGTATGAACTATGAAGGTACTCAAAATGGATATGCTGATAATCGTCTTTCCTCTGTAAATGATTTGGTTTTTGGAAAGGCGTTATTGAATAATAAGATAGCACCTCAATTTAATAGTTATTATGTTGAAGATGGAGATTATGTTAAAATTGATAATATAACACTTGGTTACTCATTCAAAGAAATTAAATCTTCTATTTTTAAATCAATACGACTTTATAGTACAGTAATGAATGTATTAACAATTACAGGTTATAAAGGTATTGATCCTGAAGTTAACACATCAGGTTTGAATCCTGGTGTAGACAGCAGGAGTAGATATCCTACTATAAGATCATTTACTTTTGGAGTGCAAGCTCAATTTTAATTTCAAAAAGAGATATAATGAAAACAAAAAATATATTTTTAGCAATAAGTACGATTATATTATTTAGTACCTTTTCGTGTACTGATTTAGTTGATGATAGTTATGGATCTGTTATTTCAGAAAATTATACCCCAAGTACAGAAAAAGATATCAGTGCATTAGTAAATGCAGCATATATACCTTGGAGAAAAACAATGCTTTTATGGAATGGAGTTGTAAGAGCTCAGGAACTTCCCGCTGATCAGGATGTACTTCCTGCGCGTACAGGTATAGGTTGGGTAGATGGTTATGCTTATAAAAGAATGCATGAACATACTTGGACCTCAAGTGATGATGGTGTGTTGCAGCCATGGAGTCGTACTTTTGAAGGTGTTAATACTTGTAATCGAATAATATACCAAATTGAAACTGGCAAAATTTCTGTTGATGATGAAAGAAAAACAGGACTTCTGGCAGAGCTTAAAGTACTTCGTGCTTCTTATTACTATATACTTGTGGATTTATATGGTAATGTACCAATTGTTACTGATTTTAGTGACACAAGTTTGCCAAAACAAGCTACCAGAGCTGAAGTTTTTGATTTTATAGTAAAAGAAATTAAAGATAATATAGGGATTTTGTCAGAAACCCCAAGAGGTCTTTATTATGGACGTATCAACAAATGGGTAGCGAACACTATATTGGCTAAGATGTATCTTAATGCTCAGGTATGGCGTGGACAGGCTATGTGGGCTGAATGTATAAGTGCTTGCGATAACGTAATAAATTCTGGTCATTATTCTTTAGAGGCAAATCAAAAAAATGTCTTTATCACTAAGAATGAAAATTCAAATGAAATAATTTTTGCACTCCCTTTTGATGAGAAATATGTAAAAGATTGGAATGCATTTGACTTTCATATGTATACCTTGGCAAGTGAAAATCAAAAAACATATCAATTTACAAATTCTCCATGGGGTGGAGTTTGTGCTACTCCGCAATTTATAAATTCATATAATCCAAATGATGTTCGTTTAAAAGAGAATTTTATTGCAGGTCAACAATATGCTATTACAGGTGAGCCATTATCAATTAAATATGAAAATGCAGTTCCATCGATAGATGAATCCGATAAAGACGATGGGCTTCGCTGGGGTAAATTTGAGTATGCTATTGGCGCTACAAATCGTTTAAGTAATGATTGGCCAATGTTTCGTTATGCAGACATATTACTTATGAAGGCTGAGGCTTTGCTAAGATCTGGTAAGGTTGGAGCTGGTACTTTGGTAACAGAAGTGCGTGCAAGAGCATTTATAAGTAACCCTGCATTGGCTATAGTAACCGATGCACAATTGATGCTAGGAAGTAATTATGATTATGGAAGACGTGATAAAAATTCTCAGACTTTTGAAGGTGGTGCTGATATTGTTATGGGCAGATTTCTTGATGAGTTAGGTTGGGAATTTACACAAGAAGGACGCCGCCGTCAGGATCTTATCAGATTTGGTGTGTTTTCAACAAAATCATGGTTTTCACATAATGCAACTAAGAATAGTGATTTTAATTTATTTCCGATTCCTAATGATGCATTGTTGACAAATTCTAATCTTAATCAAAACAAAGGTTATATAAAATAAATATCAAATGGCGGACTTTTGTCCGCCATAATTATTAGTTAATTCATTTTGAAATTAGAAGTAGAATTCAATATACTTTAAAATTATTAGGTAGAAATTGTGCTATTTAATAAAAACAAAAATAATGATAAATTATAAATACATAGGAATTACGTTCTTAGCCACGCTAGTAATGGCCTATTCACAAACAAAAAAGGAAACTGTAGCCCAGACTGAAAAAACGGGAGATAAAACTATATTAATTTCAGGTTATCCCATTAAGCCTGTAGCAATCAGTAAAGTAAAAATTACAGATAATTTTTGGCTGCCAATTATAAAAAGAGTACAGGAAAAAACGATAGAGTATGCTATTCAGAAATGTACAGAAGAAGGTCGTTTTGAAAATTTTCTGATTGCCGGAGGTGTAAAAAAAGGAACAGTAAAAGGTAAGATGCCATTTGATGATTCAGATGTTTATAAAATTATTGAGGGAGCATCAAATTCATTGATAAGTTCCCCGGATCCAAAACTGGAAGTATTACTGGATTCCCTTATAGGTATTATAAAAACAGGTCAGGAAAAAGATGGTTATCTTACTACCTGGCGTACCATAAATCCTGCTAAACCACCTGCTGACTGGGTTAAGGTAGATAAAGGCGTTCGTTGGGAATATATGAACATGAGCCATGAAGAATATAATGCCGGACATATGTATGAAGCGGCTGCGGTACATTTCAAGGCAACAGGAAAGCGTAATTTTTTGGATATTGCCCTTAAAAATGCGGATCTTTTTGTGAAAACCTTTGGAGAGGGTAACGGGCAGATTCTGGCTGTACCAGGTCATCAAATTATCGAAACCGGTTTAGTAAAACTATATGAAATCACCGGAAAGAAAGACTATTTAAAATTGGCCAAATTCTTTTTAGATCATAGAGGGGATCCTAACAAAAAGGAAAACTATAAAGAATATGCACAGGATCATAAGCCTGTAGTACAACAGGATGAAGTGGTAGGTCATGCTGTCAGAGCCGTATATATGTATGCAGGTATGACTGATATTGCGGCTATATATAAAGACAAAAGCTATCGTGAAGCAGTAGATAAGCTTTGGAACAATATGGTGGAGAAAAAAATATATGTTACCGGAGGTATCGGAGCCAAACATGATGGCGAGGCTTTTGGTGCAAATTATGAGTTGCCTAATCTAACTGCTTATAACGAAACTTGTGCAGCCATTGGAAGTGTGTATTGGAATAATCGTCTTTTTAATCTTACCGGTGATGTGAAATACAATGATTTACTGGAACGAACGATGTACAATGCAGTAATATCGGGTATGTCGTTAAAAGGTACAGAGTTTTTCTACCCTAATCCTCTTGAATCTGATGGGAAATACAATTTTAACATGGGAGCCTGTACGCGCTCAGGTTGGTTTGACTGTTCATGCTGTCCAACTAATTTAATCCGTTTTATACCTGCTATTCCGGGTCTTATTTATGCGCAGGAAAAAGAGACTCTTTTTGTAAATCTGTATATGAGTAATAATGCAGATATAACTCTTGCTAATCACAAGTTGAAAATAAATCAGAAAACAAATTATCCTTGGAACGGAAAGGTAAAACTGGATGTCAATCCTGAAAAGGAAGCTGTGTTTACCATAAAACTGCGAGTTCCCGGATGGGCTAGAAATGAGGTTATGCCGGGTGGTTTATACAGTTATAAAGACAAATCGACTGCTTTGCCAACATTGGTAATTAATGGGAAAAAGCAGGATGTCAGAATTACGGATGGTTATTTTGTAATTAATCGTAAATGGAATAAGGAAGATAAGGTTGAGGTTAATTTTCCAATGAAAATTCGTGAAGTGGTAGCGAGTGAAAAAATTGCAGAAGATCAAAATAAAATAGCTTTAGAGTATGGTCCGCTTGTTTATGCGGTTGAAGAGGCTGATAATGCTAACATCGACGGTATAGTGTTAAATAGTAAAACTTCGTTAAAAGTTAAGGCACAGCCTAATTTATTAAAAGGAATTGAAGTAATTCAGGGGGCTAACGGAAAAGATGAATTTACTGCAATCCCATATTATACATGGAGTAACAGGGGTGTTGGAAAAATGAAAGTTTGGCTTCCGAAAAAGGAGTAAGTTTAATAAGATGCTTAAATATTTAGAAAGCTAATCGATTATTGTTAAAGTAATTCTGATTATGAAAAGGTTGGTTAGATGGTGTTAAACAGCAGATTTTTGTAATTTGATAATGGGAGTCTTATAAGAGGCTTTAAATAAATTATCATATTGTTAGAATTGAATGTTAACACATCATAAAGCCTGTCGGTGTGGTTTCCGGCAGGCTTTTTTTGTGGGATTAATTAAAATGTACAAAATGCTTCTCGTTTTTGTAAACTAAACACAACAGACTTGGTAACACAATTAAAAGTAAAGGCATGGCAATTAAAAAACCACCAATAACAGCAATTGCTAAGGGTTGATGCAATTCGGAACCCGTTCCTATGCCTATAGCCAAAGGCAATAAAGCAATTATAGCTCCTAATGCAGTCATTAATTTAGGTCTCAATCGGGTAGAGATGGAATAAATAATCGATTCATTTACATTCCGAGTTAGTTTAAATGTTTCCCGAAATTGCAAAAACGTAAATATGGCATTTTCGCTAATGATACCTACAATCATAATAATTCCGGTATAACTACCTACGTTCAGTGGTGTTTTTGTTATGAGAAGTAAAATATAACTTCCTGAGATTCCTAAAACAGAAACTAAAAGTATCACTAAAGCAATTCTGAAATCTCTGAATAAAAATAAAATCACACCAAAAACCAATAATGATGAGGCAATTAAAATCATCAATAATTCTTTGAAAGATTGTTGTTGGTCTTTATAAGCGCCGGCGTATTCAATGTAATATCCTGTTGGAAGCTGGATTTCATCAGTTACTTTCTTTTGAATTTCCTGCATCACACTACCCAAATCCCGGTTGTCCAGTCGCCCGGTAACCACTCCCATCATTTGTAAATTCTCCCGTTCAATTTCTGCAATCCCTTTTTGAACCGAAATAGTGACCAGACTTGAAATAGGCACCGTTTGTCCGTTGAGTAAAAACAATTGCAATTTTTTAATCTCTTCTAGACTTCTTTTTTTCGAATTATAATAAACCAATCGGATAGGAGTTGTTTGTTCATTTTCTAATAAACTACCAACAATATTTCCTTCGAGTGCGGTCTGCAGCTGAAATTGTAAATCGGTTGGCGTAATTCCATATTGAGCCAATTGGGTATAATTGGGTTGAATGTTAATTGCTGGTCCGGCCAGAACAATTCCGTCAAAAACGTCGGCCGTTCCTTTAACTTTCTCCACTATAGTATTTACTTTTCGGGCTATTTTTTGCAGTTCTTTCTGATTGTTCCCGTAGATTTTTACCTCAATTGGAGAAACTGAACTCATTAAATCGCCTAACATATCTCCTATTACCTGACCAAAATCAATTCGCAGAGCCGGTTGAGTAGCTTCAACTTTTTGTCTGATTTCATCAATCACATCATTGCTGGTTTTAGCTCGGTTCTTTTTCAATTGAATTAAATAATCCCCACGATTGGGCTCTGTAATGAAGAAACCCATTTGCGTTCCTGTTCGACGACTATAGGCTTCGACTTCCGGAATTTTTATGATTATTTTTTCCACTTCATTGAGCATTCTGTCCGTTTCTTCGAGTGAGGTTCCAGGTGGACTTTCGTAATCCAGAATGATGCTGCCTTCATCCATTTCCGGTAAAAATCCCGTTTCTAAATTAGGCAGGATGATAAAAACAGACAAAATTAAAATGACACAAAATGAAATGCTGATTATTGGTTTTTCAATAAAATAAGCTACCCAATTTTGAGTTTTAACTTCATGAATCGCTATTTCCTTTTTAGTTTCTGAAGTGTTTTTTTCTTTTTTTGACAGCAATAAATAAACAACAGGCAATAACAGCCAAGTCACAAAAAACGAACAAATCAGGGTGATTATCATAGTGTCCGTTAGTACTTTAAAATAAGATCCGGCAACACCGCTCATCAATACAAAAGGCAGGAAAATCACGATGGTACTTATGGATGAACCTATCATTGCAGGAAATAGATAATGAATCGCTTTTTGCAAAAGAGAAACTGTCGGTTCATCAGGATGTTCTTCGTGTGTTCTGTGAATCTGTTCGACAACAACTATGGCATCGTCAATAATTAGTCCCAAAGCCGCAGCAATTGCGCCAAGAGTCATGATGTTAAATGTTTGTCCTGTCAAATACAAAACAATCAACGTTAGACCTAAAGTAACGGGAATAATGATTAGAATTGTTGTACTGGCTTTGGCTGATTTCAAAAACAAAACAGCGACTATAATGGCCAGTAACAATCCGATGAGCAAGCTGTCAGTAACACTTTTTACAGCATCATTCACAAAATTAGCCTGTTCATAATACGGAGTGATTTTAATGGCTGGCGGAAGTATCTTTTTTAGGTCTTGCAGTTTTTCATTCATCGCCTCCGTAAGCGAAATCAAATTGGAACTAGGCTGTTTTATAACTGCTATCAGAATGCTTTCCTTGCCGTTGGCATTTACTTTTATAAATTCTTTGGCTTCCCTGATTTCAACTGTTGCAATATCTTTTAACGTAATAATCCCTTTACCGTTATTACGGATAACTAAGTTTTCGAGTTCGTCTTTTTTGTCTACCTGAGCGTCAGTAATTGTTAGGTACAAATAGCGATAATCGGATAAGTAGCCGTTTGATTTTATAAAATTGGTCTCACTCATTACTTGAGTAATCATGTTTGGACTTATCCCGAGCGCTCTCATTTTATCAAAATCCAAAGACAACCAGTATTCTTTCTCTTTTCCGCCAATAATTCTAATTTCGGCGACACCGTCAATTTGAGAAAGGAATGGTTTTATGGTATAATTGGCAATTTTTTTAAGTTCAATAGCCGACATTCCTTTTCCTTCAATTGCATATCCAATCACCGGAAGAATGGAAGGATTCATTTTTTCAACCGTAATTTGTGTGTCGGGTGGAAGATTATTTTTTATCTGATTGATCTGTGCTTCAATTCTGGTTTTGCCTAAATCAATATCCGATTTCCAGTCCATAAATGCCGAAATTTCACAACTTCCTCTGCTGGTTGTGCTGCGGATAGTTTTTAAATCGGGCACTTTTTTGATGGTGTTTTCCAGGGGTTTGGTCACCGTAATCATCATTTTATCGATAGGTTGCTGACCGGCATCGGCAATGATTTTTATTTTTGGGAATGTAATCTCGGGAAACAAACCCGTTTGCATTTTAGAATAAGCATAAAAACCTCCCAGAATAATTAGGAAAATGATGGTGCTTAAACCGTGTTTATGTCGAACGAAGAAATTATTCATCTTTTTTTATTATTAGAAATAGCGAAATGAAGTCTAATTAAATGCTATTTGTTAATCACCTTGACTTTAATGGTATCGCCAACTCCATAATTTCCCGTAAGCAAAATTTTATCTTCAGGAGTTAAAACAGGGGATACAATTTCCACTTTATCTTCGGTCTCAATTCCTTTCTTGATTGGAATTTTTATGGCTGTCGTATTGTTAATCAATTTCATAATCCAAAAATTAGTTTCTGTCTCATCGCTTAAAACAGCTCCTTTTGGTAAGGAAATATTTTTTGAAGCTGACGATTTATTTATTCTGACTTTTACAATCAGATTCTCCGGAATATCCTGTTTTCCATTAATTTTCAACACCACATTTTGTGTTTGGGAAGTCGCATCAACTGTTGGCATAAATTTATAAACGGTAGCTGTTCTTGAAGTGCCATCGGGAAGTAAAACAGGGAATTCTTTGCCAATTGCAACATATTTTTTCAATTCATAAGGCAAACTTAAAATGATGCCAAAACTATTAGCATCGTTAATTGTTACCAATGCATCACCATCTTGTACATAATCACCCTGCTGTACATTTACTGAGGTGACAAAACCATTGGTATTGGCTCTGACTTTTATAGCCTGGCCAAAATTCAGGCTCGGATCAATTTTGTTAATGGTATTGCCTAATACTTTTGCTTCACGGGTTTTTATCGAAAACAACTCTTTTCCGTTTAAAACATAATCATCGGAAGATACATTTACAGAGTTTAAATATCCGGTAGCATTCGCTTTTATGACGTTTTTGACCAAATAAGTTGCTGTTGCGTTCAGGTCAACATAACTATCAATTGCGGTGGTGTCAATAGAAGTTAAAGTCACGGGAATGCTTGCATCAACAACTTCTTCAGATGTATCGCTTTTTTTACAGGAAACAACTAGAAGTGAGCTTAGTACAAGGAAAAATAGTGGTTTCATCATATCTTTATTCGTTAAAACTCCAATAATTAATTTCATTAATGATTTGAAGTTTGGCAGTATTATTTTGTGTAATTGCATTTTTTATTGTGATTAAATTGCCCACGGCAATAATATATTCGGTGATTTGTGCATCACCGGTAAGCAACAATTTTTTGTTGGCTTCAATTAAGACATCGGTAATTGTGAGTTGGGATTGCAATTGGTTTTCGACTGATTTAACCTGATTTAATTGCTGGTTAAGCATCAGTAGTTGTTGTTGGTATTGCTTGTTAAAATTGTTTTTGTAAGCCGAATTTGTCGCTAAAGCGGTTTCGTTTTTTTGATGCTGTAAACTACGCTGATTGCCATCATAAATAGGGATTGTGAGTCCCAGACCGGCACTAAATCCAAGATTTTTATGTGCCTGATAAATAAAACTGGAAGAATAGCCCGCATCAGCTAAAAGAGATAATGAAGGTTTGTATCCATTATCAATTAATTTATGTTGGTTTTGAAGCCTCAGACTATCCACTTCAAATTGCTTTAGAAAAATAATTTTGTCTGAAGAATTGTTGATTTTTACAGTTAAATCCGGTTTTTTCAAATGCACAAAGCTGGTGTCTTTTTCGCCCGAAAGATAATTCAATAAGGCCAAATCGTTTTGATATTGCTGTTTTAGCTGTAGTAAAACTAATTCCTGTTGCTTTACCGTTGCACTAAAAATTAAATAATCGGTTTGTTTGTAAATGGAATTTTGAGTGAGTTTTTTTAGAATAGCTGTTTCTTCTTTCAGGAGAGTTACGATTTTCTGGTTGTAACCAATTTGTTCCGAACTTCCCGAAGCCGAAATGTATTGGGCTGTAATTGCTTTCTTCAAATCTTTTACAGCCAACTTTTTATTCAATGCCAAAGATTCCTTAATTATTTTGAATGTTTCAGCTTGAGAATAAAGTTGATTTCTTCCGGTTATTTTCTGATTAATACCGACCAATCCCGTTACCGATTGCCCATTACTCAAAGCCGTGTCATAACCAAAACCTTTAATTATGGGTGAATAATTAACATTTAGATTTCCGGAAATCTGTGGTTTTTGCGTGGCACGAAACAGTAAACTATCAACTGAAGCTGATTTTATTTGGTTAGAGTAATCTTTAATTAAAGGCGAGTTGTTTTGCGCTTTTTCCAGAAAATAGTTCAAATCTTTTTCTTGTGAAAATGACTTGAAAGAAATGAGAAGGATTAGCGTTAAAATATAATATTTCATGTTATAAATTTAGAAAAAAACTTCAATTGGTTATTGACTTTTTTTAATATTCGAGGTAAATAAAAGGTTGAATTCCGTGGTTTTATGCTTTTGAATTTTGGTTTTGGTATCGAGTAAGATGTTAATTCAGGACATTCCGATTAATCGGTTAAAAAGGGCAATTAATTAAATCAATTGCCCTGGGAATAATTAATCAGCTTCAACGATTTTTATAAATTTTCCATTGCTATCAAACAAAACATCATAGGGTTTTCCGTCTTTTTTGATTTCTGCTTCATAAGTAGTCACATTTTTATCATCAGCAATTTTTGTGGCTTCCGTTATTTTTTTGGAGGCATAATTTTTTGCCATATATCCTAAAACAGTTGCAGGAAGTTCATTTGTTTTTATGCCGGTTTCAAAAGCCTTACGATGTCCTTTTTTGTCATAAACAGCAGAAACATCATTGCCTTTCATTTTAAATTCAGCTTCATAACCACCATCTTCCATTTCCCATTTTGCTTTTTGAGCAGGAAATTCTTTTTGGAAAGCCTCTTTTACATTCGCAGGGATTTCTGTCTTCTTTGATTTTGCATCAATTTGTGCAACCATTGTAGCACTACATACAATAGTGATTGCTAGAAATACTTTTTTCATTTTTTTAGATTTAAAGGTTGACTGTAAATGATTTTACATTACAAATATTAGATACAATTCTATTTTAATTCTATTCTAAAATGTGAATAATTCTATAGGGTAAGGATTTTGTAAATGGTATGAAAAATTAAATTACGACTAAACCACGAAAATCGTTATTTCCGGATTTTTAACCGAATTCAATGTCTTTATTTATAGAAAGAATAAAGCTATGCCTGCCCTCAGAATACAGGTAATTTAAAGACAAACCACTTACTTCAGCTATTTCTTTAACAATAGACAATCCTAAACCTAATGATTGTTGTGAATCAGTATTTTTTTGGAAGCGTTCAAATAATTGCATGTCAATGGGCTCGTTATTACCTGAATTAGAAAATGTAATTTTGTTTTCTTCTATGAAAATTTCAATTTTTCCTCCCTTATTGTTATGTCTAATAGCATTTTGCAATAAATTATTAACGAGTACCAGACACAAATCAGGATTCATTATAATACAAAAATCACTTTCAATATTTTTTATTATCTCAATTTTATGGGTTTGAATATGCTCTTCAAAAAACACTAAAGAACTGTTCACTGTATTTTCAAAAGATACTTTTTCGGTGGTTTTAAAATACCTGTTTTCAATTTTGGTAAGTAATAGAAGCGATTTATTAAGTCGTATTAATTTTGAACAGGCATCGTCGATGGCAAATATTAATTTAATTTCATTTTCCTGTAAATTTTTGGATTGGATAAGTAAATCGATCTTTGATTTTATAACCGCTAATGGGGTTTGTATTTCGTGTGAAGCATTCTCGGTAAATTTCTTCTGACTGTTATAATCAACAATCATTTTGTCCATCATGGCATTAAGAGAGTGGTTTAGTTCTCCAAATTCCTTTACTGATGTTTTTGCAAAAGAGGGAATTTGGTTGTCACTTGCACGAAACTTTTTCAATGAAGCAATTGTTTTGTAAAATGGTTTCCATAAGGTTTTTGAAACCCAAAAATTGATAAACATCGAAATCAAAAAAAGACAACTTAAAATAATAATTAGCAAAGAAAATATACCCTCAAATAGTTCATCATATTCTAATGTGCTTCGCCAAATTTTAATCTGATAATTATTGTTTTTGACAGTAACAATAGACGAAATCATTCTGTTTACTGCTAATTCGTTTTCTTTTTTATCGAGAATTAAAGTGTCTGAAAATTTTGTTTTACCGCCGTTTAGATATTGTTTTTTTGAGGTTTTTTCAATTTGGGCTTCTTTGCTTTTTGTAATTAAGTTTAAAGCAATCGTGTCGTTTTTTCTTAAATAATTTTCGACTACTAATTTCCGATTGGTTAAGAGTTCATTATTGCCTTCTCTTACTTCGGCTGTAATGATGCGATAGCAGATGAATCCCGATAAAATTAATATCGGAATACTCAAAATCAAATAATAGAGACTGGTTTTAGCTAATAACTTCATTCCTGTGTTTTAAAATTATAGCCAATGCCGTAAATGGTTTGGAGATAATCCTCACATTCCCTTTCCAATAATTTTTTACGCAAATTTTTGACATGGTTGTATATAAAATCAAAGTTGTCCAATCTATCCGAATCATCGCCCCAAAGATGTTCTGCTAATGCTCCTTTGCTGACCACCCGGTTTTTATTGGCAACAAAATACAGCAATAAATCATATTCTTTTGTGGTCAGAATAACTTCTTTATTGTGTACCAAAACTCTTCTTTCATCCGGTAAAATTTTAATTTCATTTACTGTAATTTCTATATCTCCATCAAAGCTTTTTCTCCTGATTAAGGCTTTGATACGCGAATTCAATTCTGATAAATGAAAAGGTTTTGGCAAATAATCATCGGCACCAAGGTCTAATCCCGATACTTTATCATCAAGGGAGTTTTTGGCGGAAATAATTATAACTCCGGCTTTTGATTTTTTATCTTTTATCTTCTTTATTAAATCTAATCCGGAACCCTTTGGTAAAGTAATGTCGACTAAAATGCAATCGTAGCCATAAAGGGCAATTTTGCTTTCCCCATCATTATAATCAGAAGCAATTTCTACTACATTGCCTTCCATTTCCAGATATTGCCTGATGCTTTTTTGTAATTCGGGTTCGTCTTCAATCAGCAGGATTTTCATAATAAATTACAGGTATGAGAAATTTAAACAGCAGTAAAATTATAACTTAATTCTATTCGAATTCTGTTTTAATAAGATGATTTATAGTTTAATAAATTAATTTACTTTTGTTATGGGTTTTATGAAAAACCAAATCATTTAAATGCGATAAAATAATTTTTAAAATAGTATGAAATACAAATTTTTAACTCTATCCGCTTTTATAGCGTTAAGTTTTACCACAAAAGCCCAACAGCTCTCAAAACCAATTTGGGAGAGTAAAAACCTAGCTGTGCCTGAATCGGTGTTGTATAGCGCAACTGAAAAAAAACTATATGTAAGTCTGATTGATGGTGCGGGGAACGTAAAAGACGGTAAAGGCGGTATTGCTGTTCTTAATACAGATGGTAGTATAAAAAATATAAACTGGGTTGAAGGTTTGAACGCACCCAAAGGTTTGGCACTTTATAAAAAAACACTTTTTGTGGCAGATATAGATGCTGTGTTAAGCATTGATATTGAGAGTGGAAAAATCATTAATAAACTGGAAATTGAAAATGCTGTTTTCCTGAACGATGTAACGGTAGATGATAAAGAAGTGGTTTATGTATCCGATACGCGTACCAATAAAATACACCGTATAACAAATGGCAAAAGCGAGCTTTATTTGGAAAACGTAACCAATGCCAATGGTTTAAAATGGATTAATAAAAACCTTTATGTCTTGGCTAATACAGAATTTTGGAAAATAGACGAAAAGAAAAATATAAGTGTTTTGGCTAAAGGTTTTGAAAAACCGGGAGACGGTATAGAGCAACTTAAAAATGGCGATTTTATAGTGAGCTGCTGGGCTGGTTTAATTTATTATGTAAAAGCCAATGGTGAAATTAATAAGTTACAGGATGTACAAGGACAAATGAACACGGCTGATTTGGGTTATAATGCAAAGGAAAACCTGTTGTATATCCCTACTTTTAATCATAATAGTGTGATTGCTTATAAATTGATGGCAGACTAAAAATAATTGAGTTAACGTTCTCAGGACAAGACTTAAATAATAGAAAAGCCTTTACAGCAATGTAAAGGCTTTTCTATGTGAAAAAGTTTAGAGCAAAAAAAAGACCATCATTGCTGATAGTCTTTTCTAAAAAGTTCCTCCGCCGCGGCGGACTCGAACCAAGTTTGAAATATATCTAAAACAAAAAATCCAGTCTAAATGAATAAACTGGATTTTCTAAAAAAGCTCCCCCTCTTGGGCTCGAACCAAGGACCCTCTGATTAACAGTCAGATGCTCTAACCAACTGAGCTAAGGAGGAAACTGTATATTTAATATGCGTAAGGAACGTATTTGTTTGCTAAATTTTAGCTGTAGTAGCTTGTGCTTAGCGGTTGCAAATATAAGATGTTTTTTGAATGTGGCAAATAAAAGAGTTGTTAATTCATGATAGGTTTAAAAAGTTTAGCGCAAAAAAAAGCCACTCAATTTCTTGAATGGCTTTCTAAGAAAGCTCCCCCTCTTGGGCTCGAACCAAGGACCCTCTGATTAACAGTCAGATGCTCTAACCAACTGAGCTAAGGAGGAAACTGTATATTTAATATGCGTAAGGAATGTGTTTGTTTGCTAAATTTTAGCTGTGATAGCTTGTTCTTAGCGGATGCAAATATAAGACGTTTTTTGAATGTGGCAAACAAAAAACGAAATTTTTTTCAATTTTTTTACTTCCCAATAACTGCCTTGTAAATGTCATTTCCGTTAGCAAATAGTAGTAATGAGATAAGTAATACAAAACCAACCATTTGTGCGTTTTCTAAGAATTTGTCACTTGGTTTTTTACCGGAAACAATTTCGTATAATAAAAACATCACATGACCTCCGTCTAGTGCCGGAATAGGCAATAAGTTCATTACACCAAGCATAATGGATAACAAAGCGGTTATGCCCCAGAAAACTTCCCAGCTCCATGTACTAGGGAAAATATCAAATATGGCTTTAAAACCACCAACACCTTTATAAGCTCCGGTATCTGGATTGAAAATCATTTTTAATTGTTTTCCGTAACCTACTAATTGGTCTTTACCTTTTTCAATTCCTACAGGGATAGATTCCAAGAATCCATATTTTTGAGTACTGACTTTATAATAACCTAGTTTTTCTAAAGAAGATATTCCTATAGCATTAGGATAAACGCCTAATTTGCCTTGTTTGTCAACTATAACATTTAACCTGATTTCTTTTTGATCACGTAATACGGTAGCAGGAATAGTTTTTCCTTTATATTGATTTAAAATATTTTTGACTTCATCAAAATATTTGATACGATGTCCATTTAAGTTTATTATTAGGTCTTTAGTTTGTAATTCTTTATTTGGAGAATCATCAGTAAGTTTACCTACAGCAAATGGCATACGTATAGCAATGATGGGACCTTTTTCATATTTGGACAACTGATCAATAAAATCGGTTGGCATTTTTATATTTTGTTCAGTACCGTTTCTTTCGATAAGAACCTCTTTACTCATCACAATTTTTATATTGATGTCATTGTCATATTTGGCAATTTTTACACCATCAACAGCCAGGATTTTATCTCCTGTTTTAAAGCCCGCTTTAATCATAGCAGGGTTTTCAATTAAAAGACCGTCTTTCAAATCGTTCATAGCAATATAAGTATCGCCATAAGCAAATGCCATTCCGATATAAATAATGAAAGCTAAAATAAAGTTTACCGTAACTCCTCCCAACATGATAACAAGACGTTGCCAAGCTGGTTTAGAACGAAACTCCCAAGGCTGTTGTGGTTGAGCCATTTGTTCTTTGTCCATACTTTCGTCAATCATCCCGGAAATTTTTACGTAACCACCCAGCGGTAGCCATCCAATTCCATATTCGGTTTCACCAATTTTCTTTTTTAGAAGGGAATATTTCACATCAAAAAACAAATAGAATTTTTCGACTCTGGTTTTAAATAATTTAGCAGGAATAAAATGTCCTAGTTCGTGAAGTATAATCAATAATGATAAGCTCAATAAAAATTGAGAAAGCTTAATAAATAATTCCATTTTTTAATATTGGTTCTTAATATGACGTACAAAAGTAAGGTTTTCTGTTTGTTTATTTTACAATAATTATTCCATAAGGCTTTAAATGTTTGTTAATTAATCCCAATTTCAATTCAGATATTCCGAAAGCTCTTGTAACTTTACTTTTCTCAAATGAAAATTACTTTACCGTTTTAAAAATTAGGATTATGTCTTCAAAATTATTTTCTCCTCTTTTGATAAAAAGTATTACGCTAAAAAACAGAATTGTTATTTCTCCAATGTGCCAATATTCCTCCATTGATGGTTTTGCTAACAATTGGCATTTGGTACATTTAGGCAGTCGTGCCAGTGGAGGAGCAGGACTGATAATTCAGGAAGCGACTGCAGTTGCTCCCGAAGGTCGGATTTCACCGGAAGATTTAGGAATTTGGAAAGACGAACATATCGAAAAACTGAAAGCGATTACCGCTTTCATCAAAAGCCAAAATGCTGTTCCGGGAATTCAGTTGGCACATGCCGGTCGAAAAGCGAGCGTTTCTTCGCCCTGGAATGGCAATAAAAAACTGGAAGCTTCACAAGGAGGATGGCAAACTGTAGCTCCATCTGCTATTCCGTATTATGATACCGAACCTTTTCTTCCGGAAGCTTTAGACAAAAACGCAATCCAAAAATTAATTTCCGATTTTAAATCAGCAACCAGAAGAGCGGTGCAGGCAGGTTATGAAGTATTGGAAATTCACGCTGCTCATGGTTATTTGAATCATCAGTTTTTATCGCCTTTATCGAATCAAAGAACCGATGAATACGGCGGTAGTTTTGAAAACCGAATCCGTTTTACAATGGAAGTTCTCGAAGCAGTACAATCCGAATGGCCAAAAGATTTACCTTTATTTGTGCGAATCTCAGCGACAGACTGGGCAGAAGGAGGTTGGAATATCGAAGAATCCATTCAGTTTTCTGAAATTTTAAAAGAAAAAGGAGTCGATTTAATCGATGTTTCTTCTGGCGGATTGGTTTCGCACCAAAAGATTCCGTTAGAGCCGGGCTACCAAGTGCCTTTTGCTGAAAAAATCAAAAAAGAAACCAGTATTTTTACGGGAGCCGTTGGTTTAATCACTGAAGCAACTCAGGCAGAAGAAATCCTTGTGAGTGGAAAAGCTGATTTGGTTTTGTTTGCCAGAGAATCATTGCGTAATCCTAATCTGGGATTGGATTTTGCGAAAGAATTAGGAGATGATGTGGCTTGGCCAAAACAATACGAAAGAGCAAAATAATTTTAGATTACTGATTTTAGAGTTTAGAATTCTGAAATCAATATTCTAATAAATCTAAAATTTACATTCTAAAATCTAATATAAAAAATATGAAAAAAATAAAAGCAGCCATACTTTCTTATGGGATGTCGGGGAAAGTATTTCAGGCACCCTTTTTAGAATTGCATCCCGGTTTTGAATTGTTGGGTTCCTGGGAAAGAAGCAAAAAATTAATTCAGGAAGATTATCCGCAAGTGAAAAGTTATGCGTCTATTGATGAAATATTAGCTTCCGATGCGGATTTGGTAGTAGTAAATACGCCAATAGACACGCATTTTGAATATGCTAAAAAAGTTTTGGAAGCCGGAAAACACGCCATTGTTGAAAAAGCTTTTACGACAACTGTTGCCGAAGCGCAGGAATTAGATGCTTTGGCCAAAGAAAAAGGATTAAAGTTAGCCGTTTTCCAAAACAGAAGATGGGACAGCGATTTGAAAACCGTGCGCCAGATTTTATCAGACGGCGCTCTGGGCGAAATTGTGGAAGCCGAATTCCATTTTGACCGCTACAATCCGCTTTTGAGTCCGAAGCAACATAAGGAAACGGTGAATTCGGGTTCGGGAATTCTGAAAGATTTGGGGCCGCATTTAATTGATCAGGCTTTGTATTTGTTTGGTTTTCCAAAGTCTGTTTTTGCTGATATCAGAACCACCCGTGAAAATTCGGTTGTGGATGATTGGGTAGATATAGTATTGTATTATCCTGATTTCAGAGTGCGATTGAAAGCGAGTTTCTTTGTGCGCGAACCTAATCCTGCTTATGTAATTCACGGTAAAAAAGGTTCGTTCTTAAAACCGCGTGGAGATGTGCAGGAAGACGATTTGAAAGTAATGAAAAAACCAAATTTGGATTCCTGGGGAACAGAACCTTTGGATAAAGAAGGTTTTTTACATACAGAAATAAACGGGAAAATCATACATGGAAAAATTCCAACACTTCAGGGGAATTATTATGATTTTTTTGACGGGGTTTATAATTCGATTGTTAATGATACAGTCGAGCCAGTAACTGCTGAAGACGGAGCAAAAGTGATGCAAATTATTGAAGCAGCCATCCAGAGTAATAAGGAAAAAAGAGTGGTTGATTTGTAGTTTTTTTAAATAAATCACGACTTTACTTTAGACGCTAAAAAATCACCGCAAATTGCGCCAATTTCCGCAAATCAATTTGTGAAAATTTGTGCAATTTGCGGTAAATAATAAAGTTTTCGATTTCAATTGCCTTTGGCTTTAGCTAAAGGTTTTTTTTGATATACTATTTATTGGCTTTAGCCAAATTCTAAAATAAAATTTCGGCTAAAGCCCATTTTATAATTATTTTCAAACATCGGACTAAAGTCCGACGCAATTGAATAATAACAATATTAAAAGATATTAATCTGTGCTAATCTGCTAAAATCCGTTTCATCTGCGTTCCATCTAAGCATAAACTTATAAACGATAACGATGTATTATTGCCTGCTTCAGTCAAATTAACAGGCTGTCAAAATTGCTTTTCGTATTTTTGCATATTCAATCCCTAAAACACAAAGCCTTTGTTACGATTAAATTTATTAGGAAGCTTCAGAGCACAAGGAAAAATCAAAAAGAGTTTTAGAAATGCTAAACTTTCTTATTTGAACAGAGTCCGTTTTGCCGTGGCTTCTTTTTATTTCGGAATGGGATTGTGTTTTGCCACCTGGGCGAGTAGGATTCCGGATATTAGAGTAGCATTGCATCTTAGCGATGCCGATTTGGGTTCTATTTTATTTGCACTTCCGGTGGGACAATTGACCATGATGGCTTTTTCGGGAAAATTAGTTACCCGTTACGGAAGTCATCGTTTGGTGGTGTTATCGTTGAGTATGTATGCTTTTTGTCTGACCAATTTAGGTTTGGCTACTAATGCCTGGCAACTGGCTTTAGGATTGTATGTGTTTGGAATCTTCGGAAACATGAACAATATTGCCGTAAATACCCAAGGCGTTTATACCGAACAACTTTTTAAAAGAACCATTATGGCTTCTTTTCATGGGGTTTGGAGTTTTGCCGGTTTTACGGGAGCTCTGGTGGGACTGGGAATGTTGGCTTTAAAGTTAAGTCCGCATCATCATTTTATTATTGTGGCAATTATCACGGCATTGCTTATTATTTTTAATTATAAATATTTGGTGAAAGCCAAAGAAAAACGAAAAGCTCCGGAGAAGAAAAAACTGTTTTCAAAACCGGATACGGCTTTAATCTGGCTTGGAATCATAGGTTTTGGTTCGATGGCTAGTGAAGGAATTATGTTCGATTGGAGCGGACTGTATTTTAAAGATATTGTTCAGGCACCCGGACCTTTAATTATTTTAGGATATACTTCTTTTATGATTATGATGGCTACCGGACGTTTTCTTGGTGACGGAATGATCAATAAATTTGGTAGAAAAACAGTATTACAAACAGGCGGAATTTTAATCTCTACCGGACTTTTTACAGCGGTATTTTTGCCGTTTTTAATTCCTTCAACCCTAGGTTTTATGTTGGTAGGATTAGGCGTTTCGACTATAGTTCCTACATTGTATAGTTTGGCTGGGAAACACCCAACGATTCCTCCCGGCGAAGCTTTAACGGCAGTTTCGAGTGTAAGTTTCCTAGGTTTTTTAATGGGGCCTCCTGTAATTGGTTACATTGCCGAATTGTTTGGACTGCGATTCTCATTCGCTTTTATTGGGATATTCGGGATTCTTATAGCTTTTCTAGTGCCAAGAATTAAAGTAATTCAGTAATTTTTAGGAGCACAACATCCTTTTTTCATAAGAAAGTTTCACCCACTGTTCGCAGTATCTTTTTATCTGTTTTTAAGAACAAGATAAAAAGGATACTCGCTGCCATCGGGGCTATTTAGGTGGTTTATTCTTATACTTACTTAAAAACTAAATCACTGTTATTTATTGGATCCAAATGTCCTTAGCTTCCGCAATCGAGTGTCAAATGTTTGAAGAATGCGTAAAAAGAAAAGCTGTTTGAGCGCAGCGAGTTCTTTTCTTTTAGCATTCGAAAACTAATTTGACCGACGAGGAAGCGTAAGACTTGATTTTTTTGTTTCTTTTTTGATCAAGCAAAAAAGAAAATCATTTAATAATAGAATGAAAATTTTGTCGCATTTACTACAAGTACAAATAATCCTTGAATTGAAATTATTGACAATTAGATTCAATAATTTGTTTAGTAGAAAAAACTTTCAATTTTTTATCAACTAAATAATTTTTTTCTTACTTTTAATTAGTCGAAAGTGATAAATAAATTTTTGTAATTTCTTTAATACCACCACTTTCGGTTTTTAAATTTATTTCCAAAAAACAGCAATCCTATTGTTAATGAAATATTCCTTTTTTTGGATGTTTTCTTATGCTTATCAATTACGTTTTCAAATTGTATTACCAAGTAATTCTTCTTTTCCAATAAAGAAAAATTACGGATAATTCTATTGGGCTTATGAGATATTTTGTGGTTTTAGTTTTCTGTATTGGGTCGGTCAATTTGGTATTGGCACAAAATCAGGCGAGAATTTCAGCCAAAGTTTTAGATGCCAAAACACTAAAACCTTTGGTTGCTGTGGTGGTTTCCATTCAGAATACCAATTTTACACAGTTGACTAATACCGAAGGAATTGTTGTTTTTGAAGCCATTCCATCAGCCGATTATTTAGTACTTTTTCATAGTCAGGGTTATAAAGATGCTCTGTTTCCAGTTTCAATTCAAAATACATTAGTATTGGATTTAGGGACTATTTTGTTGGAATCAGATCAGGTTGCTGACCAACAGGCTGCCGTGATTCAGCTTTTTGAAGACGATTTAACCGATGATAACAGTAGTTCCGAAAGTACTTCGGGATTATTACAATCTTCTAAAGATGCTTTTCAGCAGGCTGCTGCTTTCAACTGGGGACAGGCGCGTTTTAGGATTCGTGGTTTGGATAGCGAGAACGCCACTACGATGATTAACGGAATTGCAATGAACAAACTTTATGATGGGAGACCGCAATGGAACAACTGGGGCGGACTCAATGATGCGACACGAAATCAGGAATTTTCGATAGGAACCACTCCGTCCGATTATACTTTTGGCGGGATTTTAGGTACGCAGGAAATCAACACCCGGGCTTCTGTTTATCGATCAGGAAGCCGAATTAGTTTTGCGGGAACCAATACCAATTATAATTGGCGAATGATGGCAACCTATGCTTCGGGCATGAGTAATTCGGGTTGGGCTTATGTCATATCGGCTGGAAAACGTTATGCTGAGGAAGGCTATTTTGACGGAACAACTTATGATGCTAATTCACTTTTTATAAGTATCGAAAAGAAACTGAACGACCAGCATTCAATTAATATCACCGGATTTTATACGCCAAATGAACGCGGAAAAAATTCACCAAACACTGATGAAGCTACCAATTTAACCAGCGAAACTTATAATTCCTATTGGGGTTTTCAAAATGGAGAAAAAAGAAATTCTCGCGTAAAAACCGTAGAAGAACCTATTGTGATGTTGAATCATTATTTTAAGATTAACGATCACAGCAATTTGAATTCGGGATTGATGTACCAATTTGGTAAAATAGGCAATAGTAATATTGATTATCAAAATGCTAATAGTCCCGATCCTACTTATTTCAGGAAAATGCCCAGCTATTACAGCTCCATGTATGCGGCAGATAATGGCGAATTCTCAGGCGATTTTACTCCGGATTATGCTAATGCTGAGAAAAACAGAGTTGCTTTTTTGGCTAATCCTCAAATCGATTGGGAAGCGATGTATCGGGCGAATCAAAATCCAATTGTCGATAATAATTCCAATATCATTGGTTACGAAGCTGCTCAAAGTCATTATGTGTTGTACGAAGATCGGAATGATGATACAACAATCGCGGTGAATTCAAATTTTAATTCGCAGTTAAATGAGAATTTGATTGTCAATGCGGGAGTTTCATTTCGCGATTTGCAGTCGCACAATTATCAAAAATTACTGGATTTATTAGGCGGTGCTTTTTTTGAAGATATCGACGGTTTTTACAGCGGAACTCAGACGCAATCAGATTTGAATAATCCTAACAGGCAGGTAGGCGTGGGCGATAGTTACGGATACAATTATAAGCTTTCGGCTCAGGTTTTGGAGGCGTTCACACAGTTTAAGTTTTCCTATGATAAAATCGATTTTTATCTGGCGCAATCTTTTTCTAAAACTAATTATCAGCGAGAAGGCTTGTATAAAAATGGAATTTATCCGACGATTTCTTTTGGCGAAAGCCCGAAACTGAACTTTGAGAATTTTGGTTTTAAAGGCGGAATGCTTTTTAAGATTTCGGGTAAACAATCGTTGAATTTTAATGCGGCTCATTTGACCAAAGCGCCTAATCTGAGAAATAGTTTTTCGAATGCGCGGTTGAATAATACCGTTGTTGACGGCTTGGAAAGTGAAACCTTGAATAGTGTTGACGCGACTTATGTTTTTAGGACACCAAAAATTAAAACCCGAATAACAGCTTATTATTCGACGATAAAAAATGCTACTAAAATATCGTTTTTCTATGCTGAAGGAATTTTTGACAACGAAGCAGGTTATACCAATACGAATGCCTTTGTGAGTCAGACTTTAACGCATCTTGACAGAAAGAATTTAGGTGCTGAATTGAGTTTTGAATACCAAATGAGCCCAACTTTAAAAACTACTTTTTCGGCGGCTTATGGACGCTTTACCTATGATAGTAATCCGAATGTAAGCATCAACAACGATGCGGTGGCTACGGTAGAAAATACCAATCCCTCGTATGATTTTGGCACCGCACTTTTAAAAAAATACAAACAGGCCGGAATGCCACAGCAGGCGTATAGTTTGGGCTTGGAATACCGCGACCCGAAATATTGGTGGATTGGTTCGAATATCAATTACCTGACTGATAATTATATTGATGTTTCGCCTATTTCCAGAACCAATCGGTTTTATACCAATCCTGCCAGCGGATTTCCTTTTCCAGAAGCTACTGAAGAAAGAGCGACTGAATTATTACAACAAGAAAAATTTGATCCGGTAGTTTTACTGAATGTAATAGGTGGGAAATCCTGGCGTATCAAAGGAAAGAATCTTGGGCTTTTTGTAAGTGTTAATAATTTGCTTGACAGCAAATACAAAACGGGTGGTTACGAACAAGCCCGAAATGCCAATTTCAGGCAGCTCAACCAGGATGTTTCCAGCGGAACGCCTTCTTTTGGGAACAAATATTTTTATGGATATGGGAGGACTTATTTTGTGAATCTCTACTTCAGTTTCTAATTTAAAATTATGGCTATTATGAAGAATTTTACCTTTCGATTTTTATTAATGATACTAGTTTTAGAATCTTGTGCCAATGATGCAACGGAAATTCCGAAGCTAGTATGCAATCAGCCCGATTTTACAGTAAACAAAACCGTAGCGAATATCAAAGAAACTTCAGCCGAAATTGTTGCTCAATATCCTTATGACGATGTGATAGAAGGCTATGTGGTTTCGAGTGATGAAAACGGTAATTTTTTCAAGACGATTTCGTTTCAAACTTTGGCTACCGCTACAACTCCTTCAGTTGGGTTTAGTGTTCCAATTGATGCAACTAATTTGTATGTTGATTTTAGGATAGGGAATAAGGTATATGTGAAATTAAAAGATCAGTACACCGATTTGTATTATGGTGGTTTGCGAATTGGCAGTTTGTATGTAAATGCTTTTAATCAGGGAGGCGTGGGGCGACTTTCGCAAAATGATTATAAAAAGGTGTTAAACGCTTCCTGTACAAATGTGAAAGAAGAGCAATTAGTTCGGTCGATTGGTTTAGGCGAAATTAATGACAGTCATTTGAATACGCTGATTGAATTGTCGAATGTACAGTTTACCGAGCCGGCCATTGGGCGACATTACTATGAAGAAGCGAATGATGTGGGCGGTGCGACCAATTGGAATTTAGTGGACAAAAGTGGCAATCAACTTATTTTTAGAAGCAGTAGTTTTGCTGATTTTTCGAAAAGTATTGTGCCCAACGGAAGCGGAAAAGTGCGGGGCGTTTTGACAAAATATGCTACCGATTATCAATTAATTGCCAGAAAAGAGGCTGATGTTCAAATGACGGGAAAGCGTAATATTCCTTTTTTTATAGAAGATTTTCAATCGGTTACGGATGGTACTAATTTGAGTTTGCCTGGTTGGGGCAATATTAGACAAACTGGAGCTATTTTTTGGAAAGGTGGTATTACATCGACTAATGGTTATGCCGAATTTGCGATAACGGGAACCAAAGTGGCATCGAATATTGTTTGGTTAATTTCGCCAAAAATAGATATGGATTTACATACAAATGAAAAACTTTCGTTTAGAACAGCACAACATCATTTAGATGTAGATTCGGCATTAAATACGCTTGAAGTTTATATTTCGAAAAATTTTGATGGAGTAAATATCAATGCCGCGACTTGGACCCGACTTGTGGCAAAAATCCCAACACAATCTACTCCTTGGTATGAGTTTATCGGTTCAGGAGCTATTGACTTATCTAGTTATACTGGAAAAATTAATATCGCTTTCAAATACATTGGCTCGGGAACAAATTTAGCATTGGATGGCGCTTTTCAGCTGGACGATGTTCAGATTTATGGGGATTAGTTTAGCTTGTATTTCTTTTGAAGGTAAGGAGTTAATTTTTCAAAAGGAATAATTGCCCAATCTATAAAGTCACAAGTAGGGGAATGATTGAAACTAAATAATATTCCTTGTTTTGTAATGGCAAAATTAGGGATGGCCCATGTACTTACTTTGTTCAAATCGCAATTGCCGGATTGCATTTTTTCGGGATACAATTGGTTTAAAATAGCAAATATCTTAGGAGCAAAAATCGCTTTTCGGTATTCGTAAGTTTGCATAATTTCTGTTGCTGCAGGTTTTGGATTTTTTTCGTCAAACCAAACAATGCTTTCCAAATCTATTTGTTGACCATTTTGAAGGTCCAGGCAGAGTAATTGCTCTGATTTTACAGGATTTTGTGTTGTAAAAGTTGCATTTGAAATGATTTTAAAACTTATTAGGTTTTCGTTTAGATACAGTATTTCCGGCTGGATGTTTAGGCTTTTTCTATTGGGATTATAACGAAAGTATTCCTGAATGAAAGCTAATTGCAGGTTTTCCAGAACGGTATTTATACTGTCAGTAGTTGTTTTTTTATTTTCGGAGTGTAATCTGAAAAATGAAATTCCAGATTCTTTTTCTGAATACCAGTCCAGCGTAAAATGCTTAGAGGCTTTTTCGGTTTTCGTTTTTTCTAAATTCAGGATTGAAATTTTATAAGCATCATAAGCATCCAATTCTTTGGATTGGGAATAAGAATAATATTTGGAGTCCGGATTAATAAGCAGCGGATTGAGAATAAGGTCTGTTTTTTTATTGGCGCCTTCACGCCAAAATCCTTTCCAGGAACCATTTTTATCTTCTTTGATAACCAAATTGATTTCTCCATTTTGATTGTCAATGGAGTTGAACTGCCAGGTATTTCCAATCAGACTTCCTTCCAGATAATGATCGGTTTTGTCATCTTCAAAATAATAATTCAGATAACGAACAGGGGACTCATCATAACATTTAATTTTTACGACAATTGATTTCTCACCAATTTTGCCTTGCAGGAAAAGCATCTTGTCAACATGAGCCAATATTTCACCCGATTTTGTGAATGAGGCAAAAAAAAAGGCGAATGTAAAAATGAATAGGAAAGCACTGTTTTTCATAGTTTCTATTAAAAAAGACGGCTCGTAACTTAAGATTACGAGCCGCCAAGTTAGTGAACTTATAATTAATTTTGCAGTATTAAATTTTGTGTATTCACACCATCAATACCACTCACTTTTATCAAGTATACTCCTGGCGCCTTACCGGAAATATTAAATGAAAAAGACTGAACTCCTTCTGACAATACAACATCGCGGTGTTCTACAATTTGACCATTTACAGTTGCAATAGTTATTGTTGCCTTTGTGGCTTTCAAACTGTTAATCTCTATTGAGAATTCCCCCGAAGTAGGATTAGGATACACTTTCATTCCAGGTTCAGTTGAGGTACTTGCAGTAAGAATAGCAGATTTTTCTATTTTGCTGTAAGTTCCGCAAACTCCAATATTATCTCCGTGATTCAGATGTGACTGAACAGCTGAAGAAGCAACACAAATAGATGTTCCGTTATGGCATACCATTACTTTATCATTCTTGTTACCACAGCTTACATCTATTACGTTAATAGTTATTGAGGTGGTTGCAGTACAACCTTTAGAGTCAGTAATGATTACAGTGTAAGTCCCCGCCGAATTGACATTGATTGATGGTGTAGTTTGCCCATTATTCCATTTGAAAGTAAATCCACCCGAACCACCACCATTAGGTTTCGCTACCAGATTGAATGATGATGGGCCATAGCCAATATACAAGGTGTTCTTGTTATCGGTTGCCTGGTTTACAGCATAAACATCATCAATTTTTACACTAACGGCAGCGTTAACACTAACTGTATTGCTAACGGTTGACTGGTTGTTATGAATGTCGGTAACAGTCCATGTAATGGTAGAAACTCCTACATTAAAGTTTCCGCTTGCATCATTACCGTTACCATTTCTTGAAGTAGCTCCGCTTACATCATAGCTAATCGAATTAATACCACAGTTGTCGGTAGCTGCTAATGTTGGAATGACATAAGTGTTAGTTGGGTCATAACAGAATGATTGTGATACTGGTTCAGTAATTATAGGTTGCTGTGCATCAGCTATTGTTACTTTTTGCGTAGCTGTCTTGCTGTTGCCTGCAGCATCTTTTACTGTCCATGTAACAATTGTAATACCAACAGGGAAGATGCTTGGCGCATCATTTGTTGTTTCAATTGTATTTGTATCGAATGTTGATGGGCTACCTAAAGCTACGCTTGTTGCCTGACAACTTCCATTGTCGGCATTGATGTTAAGATCAGCCGGAGCAGTGATAGCTGGAGTTGTACGATCATAAGTAATACGATTGCTTGCATTTGCAGCTCCTGAACCTGTATTACCGGCAGCATCACTAAAGTCAATTGTATAGTCAACTGAACCTTCAGTATCAGAGGCGGTCATAGTATAAGTTGCCGAAAAACTATTCGAAGAAACTGTTGTAACAGCTACTGCATGTCCGGTAATTGTTACTGTTGGTGTTTCAATTGCTTCTGATGTAGTAAAATTCAAAGTAACAAGGTCTCCTTCTTTTGCGTAAGCGGGATTACTATTATTAGATGATAGCATCGCCGATGACAATGTTGGTGAAGTGCGGTCGAAAGTAACCTTTTTTGCATCAGTGGTTATACTAACCGGAATTCCTGTATTGCCTACTTCATCTTTAAACTGAATAGAAAACGGAACAATTCCTTCGGAATCTGTAGCTGTTAATTGGTAAGTAGCACTATAATTGTTACTTCCAAGATTAGTTGCTGTTACAGCTTGTCCTGCAATTGTTGTTTCTAAATTAGTTATGTTTTCAGAAGCTGTAAAATTTAGAGTAACAATATCTCCTGTTTTAGCTAAAGCAGTTTTAGCATTGTTTGAGCTAATAGTTGCAATAGTTAGACTTGGTAAAGTATGATCGAAAGTATAGCTTTCACCAGTTGTAAAACCTTCTGCCAAAGCATTGTTTGCTCCGTCAACAATTCCGGTTCCGCTGTTATTTACATCTAAGCGAAGCGTTCCATCGCCACTGATGTTGTTTACAGTTACATCAAATGAGTTATTAGTAACCATATTTACTGATGCAATTGTTCCGCTAACGTTTCCGGTTGTAGTAAGTGCAAAATCAGCAACGTCAACTCCGCTCACATCTTCAGAAAAAGTAACATGGTAGCTAACAGCTGTTGCATTGTTTTTTTCAGAAGCAGGTGTAAGTCTGTTAATAGTCGAAACTTTTGGAGCTACAACGTCAACCACTGCAATCTTAGCAGTTGGAATGTTGTTTACATCCATATCGTATCCAATATAATAGCTGGTGTTAGGCGGCTGGTTGTAAGCCGAATTTTGCCAGGCAATTGCAGTACGATATTGTGGATCGTGCATTAACGTTGGAATTCGATAATTAGTAGCTGTATTAGTAGAGAAAATTACAAGGGCTGAATTATCAGATTCACGTAAAATAACTTCTTCTCTCCAATCCCCTAAAATATCTGCCTGTAAACATGGATTGCTTTTAGTACCGTTATTGGTTGATAGCCCTTTTGCCGTTTGATTATAGATTGTAAACAAACGACTAGCACTTTTAGTTGTAGGATTCCATTTGTCTATATAACCTCTATCAAATAATTCACGTCCAAGATCACCATCCCACCAAATTCCAAAGTTGTAAGAAGGTTTGTTAGCACTGATTGGGTTTCCTTTTACATCATATACACTATCGCCTGAAGAACCCCACATTTCATAACCTTTAAAATAAGGATCGATGTCGGCAGCCATAGAACGACCTACGTCGCCGGTAGTAGCAATTCCCCAGTTAGTTTGTCCGGTTTTAGCATCGTATTGTCTTAAACCTAAGCCGTCATAAGATCCAGGAGATTCCAGATTAATCCAAATTTCCTGTCCTGGACGATCTAAATCCATATCGGTCATGTGTAAGGCATCACCATGCCCCATTCCATAAGTCCATAATGGTTTTCCATCATCGTTAATGGCACTGGAACCATTGATGATTTCGTCTTTTCCGTCTCCATCGACATCACCTATTGTCATTTGGTGGTTTCCTTGTCCGGAGTAAGAGTTGTATTCCGGATGAGCAGGGTCTTTACTATCAAATTTCCACAACATAGTAAGTTGTCCGTTTCTCCAGTTATAAGCCGCACGTGTTAATCTATTATAATAACCACGACCCACTATTAAACTTGGTCTGGCTCCATCAAGATAAGCAACAGCCGAGACAAAACGATCCTGACGGTTTCCATAAGAATCTCCCCAATCAGCTACATTATCACGAGCAGGCTGATAACTGATAGTTGACATTGCAGCACCTGTTAATCCGTTAAAAACCGTTAGGAATTCAGGTCCGGTTTGTACCCATCCGGCAGAATTTCGATAGTCAACAGATGCATTACCAATTACAGTTCCAACACCGTCAACTGTACCGTCGGCGGTTTTCAAAATAATCTCAGCTTTTCCGTCTCCGTCAAAATCATATACCATGAATTGATTGTAATGAGGTCCGGAATTAATATTAATCCCCAGGTCAATACGCCATAATTTAGTTCCGTCTAGTCGGTAACAATCTAAGATTTGCTTACCGCTATAACCACCTGCGTTATCATTGACAATAGTAGGATCCCATTTTAAAATAATTTCATATATACCGTCTCCATCTACATCACCTACAGAAGCATCGTTAGCAGTGTAAGTATAGGTACGTCCATCAGGTAATGTACCTCCCGGAGGCATCTGAATTGGAACAGATAATTGGTTCTTTGCCCATACGGTTACCGGAGCTGAAGCTTCACCTTCTATTCCGTTTAAAACCGGACGAATTGTATAAGTGCCATTAGTACTGGTATTATCTAAATAATTGGTAGAATTCGTGATTGGTGTTGCAGTAATCTTCACTCCATCACGATACACGTTGAATGCAATGCCCGAAGGATCATTACCTAGTAAACGCCAGCTTAGAAATACAGAGCTGGTTGTTTTTTGAATAGCTACAAGACCTCTTGTTAGGTACTCTACCTGTTTAGGAATATTTACTACTGCATCGGGTACTTGTAATGTGCTCAATCTAATGGTATTCCCATAGGAAGTACCGGCACTGTTAATGGCATAGGCCCTTGCATAATAAAATGTTCCGGGAGTAAGCCCGCTAAGCGTTACTGAGAAAGAACCCGATCCTGTTGTAGTGGCTATAGCTTTGGCATCGGCGGTAGTAGGACTTGAATTAGAATTACTATAAACTACTCCTCTTTGGGATATTGCTGCTCCTCCATCTGACGTAATATTACCTCCAACTACTGCTGTTGTAGTATTTATGTCAGTTACATTATTAGTAGTAAGTTCAGCAGGTGGTGGTGGTGGAGTGTACAATCTGACAATAGGTGTAGTTATACTACTTGAATTCGCTTTTGTATAAATCACATAAGGATAAGGAGCATCACCTATAGCAATGGCAGGCCAGCCTGTAGGTTCGTCAATACCTCTGAGAACAGTAGGGTCCTTTAACTCGGTCCAGGTTGTACTTCCTGCAGCCAGAAAACGTACCCGCGTTGGAAATACGTTTGTTGTAGAAGTATAATCAATAAAAGAACAATAAACGTTACCTGCATTATCATTGATTAGGCTGATGTTTGGGGAGTCTCTGGAGGCAAGTGTCGCCGCAGTTCCCCAGGTATTGGTTGTTTTGTTGTATAAAATAGCTGTAGCTCTGTTAGTATTACCAGTATTGAAATAGGCAATACAAAGTGTATTAGCATCTTTAATTGCAATGTTAGTATGACGACCTGACATAGTTGTTGGAATAGTTACCGCTGTCCAGGCAGTACCGTTGTATCCATAAAGTGCTACGGTACCAGTAGAAGAGTTAGTAGCAGCTAAGCTTAGGTATGTTAACCAAGGCTTATCATTGGAATCAATTGCTAAACTAACTGACGCACCAAATCCTCCAGGAACAGCACCAGAACCTACAGTTTCCCATGCAGTTCCATTGAATTTTTTAACATAAGGTAACATCCCTGTCTCACTAAAGGCAATGTACGGATTGTTGAATGAATCAAATGCTATGGAACAACGTTGGGTTGAACTATACTGACTCACAACACTCATTCCGTTTGCATTTCCTGTAGAAACATACAAATTAGTAGAATCATAGTTCAAAGGATCCCAGGTTCCGGCTGTATAATCGTATTTTTTTACGGCTAGTTTAGAACCTGCTGAGAGATCGATGTAGGCAACATAGAGTTCGCCATTAGAGTTCGCATAAATGCGGGTGTAAGAGGCGTTGGTGGCCAGGTTTGCACCGACTTGCTCCCAGGTTCCGTCGGTTAAACGTCTTTTTACCTTTGCTACTCCGCTTTCTGTAAACACTACATAAGGGGTAAAAGAGGTTCCGTTTTTTACTACCGCAATACTGGTGTAAGAGGAAGCCACTGAAGAGATCGCTTGTTCATTGCCAAGTATCGTCCATTGCTGGGCAAAGGACGATAGACAACTGAACAGAAAACAACACATCGATAAGCTGATTGTAAGGTACAGTCGATGGTAAGAAAAAGTAATTTTTCTATTCATAAATGGTTTTGGTTAATTGGTTAATAGTCGGGGTAAATTTAATTAGGCAGGTGTAAATCAGTATCCTGTGCTATCTTGTGGTGTCCTGAAATCATTACAGGTTAGTTGGGTTTGGTGTAAGAAAATAAAGTGTTTTTAAATCCTTTGATTTTGACTTTAAGAATACCTCATTTAAGGAGGGACTTGGTTTTTATACGGATTTATCTCATATTGGGATTTTATTTTTTGCGAATGGATAATTTTTAAAATAAATGCTTGATTTTACTATATTTGGCTTTTTAAAAAATAATTTTATCATGAAACATGTATTATCGGCATTATTGATTATGACTCTTTTTATTTCTTGTAAAAAAGAAAGTAGTGAAAACAGTGAAAGTAGTAGTGTAGCCCCAAGTGAAATTCCCTACGTTGCTAAAAATGAAAAACAAATTGAAGATTATGTTGCAAAAAAAGGTTTAAAAGGGATTAAGAGCGAATCTGGATTGTATTATGTAATTAATGAGCCAGGTACAGGAAAGCAGGCTACTCCAGCATCTAATGTAACCGTGGCTTACAAAGGTTATTTTATGGATGGGAAAGTATTTGATCAAAGTGATGAGAAAGGAATTTCTTTTGGTTTAGGTCAGGTTGTAAAAGGCTGGACAGAAGGAATCTCTTATTTAAAAGAAGGAGGAAGTGCTTTACTGGTAGTTCCTGCTAAACTAGGATATGGAGGAAGTGATTATGGAAGTATTCCAGGAGGTTCTGTACTGATTTTTGAAGTAAAACTGATTTCAGTAAATTAAATTCTTTCCTGAAAAGATTAATTGGGTTGACGACTCTGGTTTTTTAATGTTTTTTAAGAAATTATAAGGCGTATTTCTATCCGGCAAATGACTAAATTTGCAGCTTATTAGATGTTATGTTAGAAAAAGAAGTAATAAATTTCGAAAAAACAGCCATTGTTGGTATTGTTACTCAAAACCAGAGTGAAGAGAAACTCAATGAATATCTCGACGAATTAGAGTTTTTAACTTTCACAGCAGGTGGTCAGGTGGTGAAACGTTTTTTTCAAAAAGTAGATAAACCCAATCCGAAAACCTTTTTAGGAACAGGAAAAATAGATGAGATTAATTATTTCGTAAAAGAAAATGGAATCTCGACGATTATATTTGATGATGAATTAACGCCTTCGCAGCAAAAAAATATTTCCAAAATTATTGATTGCAAAATCTTAGACAGAACCAATTTGATTTTGGATATTTTTGCGCAAAGAGCTGAGACTTCTTATGCCAGAACTCAGGTAGAATTAGCGCAATGTATTTATTTACTACCGCGTCTTTCGGGATTGTGGACGCACTTAGAACGTCAAAAAGGAGGTATCGGGATGCGTGGTCCGGGAGAAACCGAGATTGAAACCGACCGTCGTATTGTGCGTGACCGAATTTCGTTGTTGAAAGATAAGATCAAAGCTATCGACAAGCAAATGGGAACCCAACGCAGCAATCGAGGTGCGATGGTTCGTGTGGCTTTGGTGGGTTATACCAATGTGGGTAAATCGACTTTGATGAATGCCATTGGGAAAAGTGATGTTTTTGTAGAAAATAAATTGTTTGCTACGTTGGACACTACTGTTCGAAAAGTAGTGGTTAAGAACTTACCTTTTCTACTTTCGGATACCGTAGGTTTTATTCGAAAATTGCCAACACAATTGGTAGATTCATTTAAGAGTACGCTGGATGAGGTTCGTGAGGCTGATTTGCTGTTGCATGTTGTTGATATTTCGCATCCGGATTTTGAAGATCACATCGCTTCGGTAAACAAAATTTTATTAGACATAAAAGCGGCTGACAAACCGGTAATTATGGTTTTCAATAAAATTGATGCTTACAGGCATTTAACCATTGATGAAGATGATTTAATGACCGAAAAAACAAGCAAACATTTTACGCTTGAAGAGTGGAAATCTACTTGGATGAGTCGTGTCGGGGAGCAAAATGCGTTGTTCATTTCGGCGAAAAATAAAGAAAATTTCGAAGAATTTAGAGAAAGAGTTTACGAAGCGGTTAGACAAATTCATATTACCCGTTTTCCGTACAACAAATTTTTGTATCCTGATTATAAGGATGCTATTGAGAAAGAAGAAAACGAATAATTTTTCTTCCGAAATATAAAATAGACTAAATCCCTTTTGAAACATCAAAAGGGATTTGTTTTTTGTAATTACTTTATAATGAGTTGGTTGTTTTATTTTGTGTTTCTATTTTTTGTAATTTTAAGTGATGAATTTTATAATTATAAGAAACTAACAAACAGTTGGCAGCAATAGAAAACTCTTGGTTTCCAGCGGTATTGTCTAACTAAAACACAAATTAAAATGGAAACAAATCAAAACTCAAAAAGTCTTTATGAAAGACTAGGAGGCCATAAAGGTATTGAGGCCATAGTTGATGATATAGTAGGACTGCATATGTCTAATCCCGTTATAAAGGCTAGATTCTTGCCTTTAAAAGATAATCCTGAACATTTTACTGAGGTTAGGCAGCACTTGATTAATTTTTTAGCTTCAGGTAGTGGAGGTTCCGAACAATATACAGGAAAAGACATGACTACTGCTCATAAAGGAATGAATATTAGCCAGGGCGAATATATGTATGCGATAGATGATATTATGACTGCACTTGATAAACATAATATGGATGAACAGACTAAAAAAGACGTGCTGTTTATTGCTTATTCACTAAAAGGATTTATGGTACATGTATAATAAAATTGTCTTTGGGATTTAAGTTGCTTTTATTTTGAAAAAATTAACTACAATGCTTGGGAAAATAAACTAACTTTATTCGTTTAAATCGTTTGCAATTTCTTCAAATCAAAAATAAACTAAGGTGTTAAATTATTGATATTAAAATATTTAAACATATAATAAACCTACATGCAATATAGATTTTAATATCTAAAATTGGAGAACTTTATTATTAATTTAAAACTAAATATCATGAAATCATTAATTACTATTTTGCTGTTTTTTGGTTTAGTTTACACTTCTTATTCTCAGGATAATCAGCCTAAGGAAGATGAAAATGTAAAGATGAATGAGTTGCCGGAACTTGTAATAAGCAAGGCTGAAAAAGATTTTTCTGTTTATATTCGCGATAATAATCCTGACGAAAGTGTTAAAAAAATCCAGGACAAATTTGTTGCTTATAAAATTGGAAAAGATTACGAAGGATTTGAAGTATATCTTTTAGTTATGAGATTAAAAAAAGGATCTTTGACAGCCACTTATAACGAAAAAGGGAAATTAACTCATGTAGTTGAAAATTATAGAGATGTTATACCTCCTCGTGCGGTAATGCTTTCTGTTCATAAAGCCTTTCCTGATTGGAGAATCATAAGTGATAAATTGGTGTATATGCAATCAAATAGGAATATAACCGAAAATCAGTATCATTTAAAAATTAAAAAAGACAATGAAACTAAAAAACTTATAGTGCGTCCAAATGGGGAAATTATCAAAGAATTTTAATCATTTATCACTAAATAAAATCTCCTATAAATTATAAAAAACCTTTCGAAATAATTTTCAAAAGGTTTTTTTATGTGTGATTGGGTTGAAATTAGAAAAGGCAATTGATGCCTAATCCAAATACTTCTTTAACCTGAAAGGCTTTTATTGAATTGTCATCGTAGATGGTTTGTACAGCAATGTTTGCCGAAAGGTATTTGTTGATTTTCATCACTACATTCATTTGGTAGTCAATATCAACATTTTGCGGGTCGTCTAAATAATTAGAATATAAATTCAGGCGGTTTTCTATATTAACATTGGTAACAGCAATTAACTTGTAATAGGCAGAAATACTAGCTCCAAATTCAAAACGGCTATTGTCTCCTTGTAAAACCCCAAAAGAAGGACCTAATTCGGTAAAATGATCGTGAACCAGAATTAATTTCCCGGCAGCGGGAGAAAAATTAACGCTTAAATTATTGTCTTTTTTCCACAAGAAACCAGGTCCAAACTGGAAATAAGCCGGTGAGAAAAAATGAGATATTTTGACATTGTCTTTGTTAAGACCGGTATCCATTTGCGATTTAAAATTAAAATACATCGAATAATACCAGTTATTCATTGTTGATTTTTTACCCCAAAGTGAGTTTAATTCGATGCGGTCATCAGTTTTAGCAGTTCTTTCGGCTCCTTTAATTTTGTTTAGTCCGTAAGCCAGAATAAATTTGTTGTCCCAAACCACACCTCCTTTTTTATAATTAAAGTCGTAATTTAAACCAAAATTCCCGGCAACATTTGAAGTACCGCCACCCAGCCATTGCTTGTTGTAAGTGGATTGACTTAATAACAAAGAGATATTACCTTTTTTAGTCCACACCTTTGTAGTGTCTGTTACGGCTTCTTGGGCTTTTATTGAAAAAACAGAAAATGCAAATACGAATATTAGAAGTAGCTTTTTCATATTTAATGTAGTTTTTGAGTAGTAAATATAAAAAAAATGCTACTGGTAAAGTAGCATTTGATTCAATAAATATAGCTTTTAGGCTTTTTTAGGCGCTTTGTACAGCGGAACTGCCGAACAAGCTTCACCATACATAATACTTCTGGCAAAAGGCTGTAAATAATGTGCTGCCAAAACATAAGCACGCATGGGAACGGGTTTCTTAGAACAGCCTTTAATAATCACCGATTTGTTGGCGTAAGCGTTATAATCCAGTTTAGGGAGCAATTCTTCATACAATGTTGCATCTAAATCTTCTTTGTTTCCGTTGATGATTTTTTTTGCAAAAGGAGCCAGTTGTATCGCAACTAAAATGGATGCCCAAGCCGGAACGATAGCATCGGTACTGCAATAGATAGCAACGTAGTGATCCTGATATTGCGTCCAATCATGATTTTTTAGCTGCTCTCTAAAGTCTTTTTCTTTTAATAAAAAACCTTCAAGTAACCATTGCGAAATATCAATTTGCGTACGAATGCCTCTTGGATAGTAATCTTCGAGATCGAATACTTCCAAGGCACTATTAGCCACTTTGTTAATTATTTCTTCCATTTGAAAAGTTTATGGTTTGTTGTTTATAGTTTCTGAACGATAAACAATAAACAAATTAAACGATTAAAGCATTCCTAGTTCTAATTTAGCTTCTTCGCTCATTAAGTCTTTACTCCATGGCGGGTCAAAAGTAATTTCTACTTCAGCACCTTTTACACCTGGAATGGATTTAATTTTTTCTTCTACTTCTCTTGGTAAACTCTCGGCTACCGGACAGTTTGGAGATGTAAGTGTCATCAGGATTTTTACTTCGTAATCAGTGTTTACCATTACGTCATAAATCAATCCTAATTCGTAAATATCTACAGGAATCTCCGGATCGTAAATGGTTTTTAATTTTTTTACAATTGATTCTCCTAATTCGTTGGTATCTATTTCTTGTTCCATTTTGTTTCTGTTTTTATTAAACTATATGACTTATATGTTTAAAATTAATTTTTTACATTAAATGCCAAAGCATACATTTTGATGTTCTTGATCATCGAAACCAAACCATTGGCTCTGGTAGGCGATAAATGTTCTTTTAATCCTATTTCATCAATGAAATCCATGTTGGCATCAATGATGTCTTTTGGAGTCTGATTGGAGAAAACACGAATTAAAATCGCAATGATTCCTTTGGTCAATATGGCATCGCTATCGGCGGTGAAAACAATTTTATCATCATTTTGTTCTCCTTGTAACCAAACTTTGGATTGACAACCTTTAATTAAATTTTCGTCAACTTTGTATTCTTCTTTGATTAATGGAAGATTTTTTCCTAATTCGATGATGTATTCATAACGCTGCATCCAATCGTCAAACATCGAGAATTCGTCAACAATTTCTTCTTGTATATCTTTAATTTTCATTGTTTTGTTTTGCAAATGAATTTATTTTAGTCACTATTTTTTTTATTTCACTGGGAGGAAAACCATGGTCAAAACTTTGTGATTCATAGCTTTTTCCTCCGTAATTTATTTTCAAACTCGCTATTGCCGCACCATCATAAAAGCGTTTCTCAGTAGGTGATTTTAAATTTTTTATCTCTTCTAAATTAACTTTCTTAAAAAGAGCAATTAGTTCTTTCCAGTTGGCATCAGAAATTTTTGTTTGAACAGCTTTTCCTTTTCTGTCTTTTTTTATACTGACAATATGTTTTTCGATACTAATTTCCTGAAAAAAACCTCTGCTGTTAGCAGTATAGATAATTTGAGCCTTTTCGATATTTTGTTGAGAAACTCCTTCGCAGCCTTTGCCTAGAAAAATGGTCAGGAATAATAACGATAGTAGTTTCATGTTTTTGTTTTATGATAACATCATTTGCGCTTTTTTCACTGCTTCAACAAGGGCGTCAATTTCTTCCTTTGTATTGTAAAAAGAGAATGAAGCTCTTATTGTTCCCGGAATTCCGAAGAAATTCATAATCGGTTGGGCACAATGATGTCCGGTTCTTACTGCAATTCCTAATTTATCAATAATAGTACCGATATCATAAGGATGAATGCCTTCGATATTAAACGAAATTACCGAAGTTTTATTCTTAGAATTTCCATAAATACGCAAACCTTCAATTTCTGATAAACGTTCGGTTGCATAAGCCAACAATTCTAATTCCTGTTGTTGAATGTTGTCAAAACCTACTTCGTTCATATAGTCGATGGCAGTTCCTAATACGATTCCTCCGGCAATATGAGGCGTTCCTGCTTCAAATTTATGAGGCAATTCGGCATAAGTAGTTTTTTCGAAAGTAACTTCCTTAATCATTTCGCCACCTCCTTGATAAGGAGGTAATTTGTTCAACCAGGCTTCTTTTCCATATAAAATTCCGGTTCCTGTAGGACCACACATTTTATGACCTGAAAAAGCATAGAAATCACAATCTAAAGCCTGAACATCCGGTTTTAAATGCGGTACCGATTGAGCTCCGTCAATTAAAATTGCTGCGCCTACTTCGTGTGCTTTATCAATCATATATTTAATAGGATTGATAATTCCTAAAGCATTCGAAATATGATTTACGGTTACAATTTTAGTTTTATCCGATAGCAATTTGTCGTATTCGGCCATAATTAATTCGCCATTTTCATCCATCGGAATGACTTTTAGTGTAGCTCCGGTTTTTTCGCAAAGCATTTGCCAAGGCACAATATTGCTATGATGTTCTAAATGCGAAACAATCACTTCGTCTCCCGGTTTTAAAATAGAAGCGAAACCATTAGCAACTAAATTGATTCCAAAAGTAGTTCCTGAAGTAAAAAGTACCTCGTGAGCGTGTTTGGCATTAATGTGATTTTGTACTTTGCCACGGGCAATTTCGTAAGCATCGGTTGCTAACTGACTAAGGGTGTGAACACCGCGGTGAATATTAGCATTTATTTCCTGATAATATTTTGAAATGGCATCAATAACCACCTGAGGTTTTTGAGAAGTGGCTCCGTTGTCGAAATATACTAAAGGTTTTCCGTTTACTTTTTGATTCAGAATTGGAAAATCGGCTCTTATCTTTTGAATGTCTAACATAACTTATTTAGAAAAAATCTATTTTACAAAAGTACTAAAACTAAAATTGTTTTTTACCTCAATTATTTGTTTTGATTGATTGTGATATCAGTTTAATCTATAGGAAACGAACAAAACGGGTTTAACTTAAAATTTTGAAGATAAAAAAACGCAAAGTCTAATTATTTAAACTTTGCGTTAGTTCTTGTTCTTTTCTTAAAAAAGAATTATAAATCAAATCCTAATTTCACACCTAATTTATTGGCAATGATAGTAGTGATTCGTTTTTTTAGTTCCGGTATTTTGATGTTTTCGATAACTGCGTTAGAGAAAGCATACATCAACAAGGCTTTGGCTTCTTTTTTAGGAATTCCGCGTTGTTGCATGTAGAACAAAGCAGTTTCGTCTAATTGACCAACAGTACAACCGTGCGAACATTTTACGTCATCAGCAAAAATTTCCAATTGTGGTTTTGCGTTTATAGTTGCTTTGTCGCTCAATATAATATTGTTGCTTTTTTGAAATGCATTGGTTTTTTGCGCTTCTTTCTCCACATATACCTTTCCGTTGAAAACTCCTGTTGAACGATCAGAGAAGATTCCTTTGTAGTCTTGGAAACTCTCACAATTTGGCTCAGCATGGTTTACTAAGGTGTAATGGTCTACGTGTTGTTTTTCGCCAATAATCGTAATTCCGTTCAACGTACTTGTCAATCTTTCACCGAAGTGGTAGAAATTCAAGTTGTTTCTTGTCAGGTTTCCACCAAAAGAAAAAGTGTGAACAGATACGTGACTTTCTTTTTGTTGTGAAACGTAAGTATTGTCAATTAAATTAGCTTCAAGGTCGTCATTTTGGATTTTGTAATAATCCACAATAGCACGTTTTTGAGCAAAAATCTCAGTAACCGAATTGGTTAGAACCGGATTTTCGCTTAAGCTTTGATGACGCTCAATAATTTGTACATGAGAATTCTCGCCTACAATAATTAAGTTTCTAGGCTGAACCATTAAAGCAGCTTCGTTACCTGTTGAGAAATACATAATCTCAATAGGTTTGTCGGCAACTTTGCTTTTTGGGATATTGATATAAGCTCCTTCTAGAGAAAAAGCGGTATTTAATGTAGTCAAGCTATCGTCTTTGCTTGCAATTTTGTTAAAATAGTTATCAATAACCATTTTGTATTTTGGCTTTGTCAATGCCGAAGACATCAAACAAACATCAATTCCATCATGAGTGGTTGATGATAGGTGTGAGCTAAAAATACCGTCAATAAAAACAACTTTATACGTGTCGATTTCGTGAATAAAGTATTTTTTTACCTGATTGAATTCTATTGCGCTATCTTTTTTTGGAAAAACGGTAAAGTCATTTTTTAGAATGGCATTTAGCGAAGTATATTTCCAAGCTTCTTCTTTTTTGGTTGGGAAGCCTTTTGTTTCAAAGTTTTTTAAAGCCGAAGTTCTCACATTGTGAAGTTCTGACTGAACATCAATGCGTTCTTCAAATGCCATGAACGATGAGATTAATTTTTCTTTTAATTCCATATTTTATTAATGTTTATGGTTTATGGTTTTTTGTTTATTGTCCAAGTGGAAACAAACTATAAACTATAAACAAATTTTAGTTTTCTGCTTTAAGCCAGTCGTATCCTTTTTCTTCCAGCTCGTGTGCTAATTCAGCTCCGCCTGATTTTACAATTCTTCCATTGTATAATACGTGAACAAAATCAGGAACGATATAATCTAATAATCTTTGGTAGTGCGTAATTACAACGATGGCGTTTTTATCACTTTTTAATTTGTTAACACCATTGGCAACAATTCTTAAAGCATCGATATCCAATCCTGAATCGGTTTCGTCAAGGATAGCTAATTTAGGCTCCAACATAGCCATTTGGAAAATCTCATTACGTTTTTTCTCTCCACCAGAGAAACCTTCATTAAGAGAACGAGACAAAAATTTTCTGTCTATTTCTAATAATTCTGATTTTTCACGAATAACTTTTAGCATTTCGTTTGCCGGCATTTCTTCCTGACCGTTAGCTTTACGAGTCTCGTTGATAGCGGTTTTCATGAAGTTGGTTACAGAAACACCTGGAATTTCAACCGGATATTGGAATGAAAGGAATACTCCTTTATGCGCTCTTTCTTCAGGAGCTAATTCTGAGATGTCCTCATTGTCTAATAGGATTTCCCCTTCGGTTACTTCATAATTTTCGTTTCCGGCAATGATTGCTGAAAGGGTACTTTTTCCGGCACCATTAGGTCCCATTATTGCATGAACTTCACCTGCTTTTACTTCAAGATTGATTCCTTTAAGAATTTCTTTATCACCTACAGAGGCTTGTAAATTTTTTATACTTAACATTTTTCGAATGTGTTTTTTATACTTTGATTTATGATTATCCTACCGAACCTTCTAACGAGATTTCTAATAATTTTTGCGCTTCAACGGCAAATTCCATTGGTAACTTGTTTAGTACATCTTTACTGAAACCATTTACGATTAAGGCAATGGCTTTTTCAGTTGGTATTCCACGTTGGTTGCAATAGAAAACCTGATCTTCACCAATTTTAGAAGTCGTTGCTTCGTGTTCTATTTTAGCAGATGGATTTTTACTTTCGATATAAGGGAAAGTATGTGCTCCACAATTGTTACCCATCAATAATGAGTCACATTGAGAAAAGTTACGGGCATTCTCAGCTCTTGGACTAATTTGAACTAATCCTCTATAACTGTTTTGCGATTTTCCAGCCGAGATACCTTTAGAAATAATGGTTGATTTAGTGTTTTTACCTAAATGGATCATTTTTGTTCCTGTATCGGCTTGTTGGTAATTGTTAGTTACTGCAATCGAATAGAATTCACCTATTGAGTTGTCTCCTTTTAAAATAACAGAAGGATATTTCCATGTTATTGCAGATCCTGTTTCAACCTGTGTCCATGAAATTTTAGCGTTATTTTCGCAGAATCCTCTTTTGGTTACAAAATTGAAAACTCCACCTTTACCTTCCTTGTTTCCAGGGTACCAGTTTTGAACGGTAGAATATTTAATTTCAGCATCATCCAGGGCAATTAATTCCACTACAGCGGCATGTAATTGATTCTCGTCACGAGTTGGAGCTGTACATCCTTCCAGATAAGAAACATAGCTTCCTTCGTCGGCAATTAACAGTGTTCTTTCGAATTGTCCTGTTCCTGCCTGATTGATACGGAAATAAGTAGAAAGTTCCATTGGGCATTTTACACCTTTTGGAATATAACAAAAAGAACCATCTGAGAAAACAGCCGAATTCAAGGCAGCATAAAAGTTGTCTCTTTGAGGAACGACAGTACCAAGATATTTGCGAACTAATTCAGGATGTTCTTTGATGGCTTCAGAAATACTCATGAAGATAATTCCCTTTTCTCCTAATGTTTTTTTGAATGTTGTAGCTACCGAAACCGAGTCAACTACGATATCCATTGCTACATTATTCAGTTTCTTTTGCTCATCGATTGAGATACCTAGCTTTTTATACATCTCCAAAAGCTCAGGATCTACATCGTCCAGAGTTTTGTTTGGATCGGCTTTTTTTGGAGCTGAATAGTAGGATATAGCTTGAAAATCCGGCTTTTCATAATGAACGTTTGCCCAATTTGGCTCAATCATTTCTTCCCAAGCCCTGAAAGCTTCGATACGCCAATCGGTCATCCATTGTGGCTCGTCTTTTTTCTGAGAAATGGCACGAACAATGTCTTCATTTAAACCAACAGGAAACGTCTCCGATTCTAAATTGGTGTAAAATCCGTATTCGTATTCTTTGTTTTCGAGTTCGATTTTTAAATCGTCTTCTGTATATTTACTCATTTTGTTTATTTAAAGATTGAAAAATTTAAAGATTAAAAAGTTCTTTAAATAGTTTTTAATCATTTATTTTGATTCTAAAAAGATGAATTGTTTTTATTGGGGTTATAGAGAAAAACTTTCTCCACATCCGCAAGTTCTGGTTGCGTTTGGATTATTGAAAACAAATCCTTTTCCGTTTAATCCTCCTGAAAACTCTAAAATAGTTCCAGCCAGATACAAGAAAGATTTTTTTTCTACAGCAATAGTAATACCGTTATCTAGGAATATTTTGTCATCTTCACCTTTATGTTTGTCGAACTTTAAATCGTAGGATAAGCCCGAACAACCTCCACTTTTAACACCTACTCTTACATAATCTGTGGCGGCATCAAAACCATCTTCTGTCATCAAGTCGATGATTTTCTTCTTGGCAGTATCAGAAACCTTTATCATTGTATGTTGATTTTGTCTAAATTAACTGCAAAGATAAGGCATAAAAATGGTATTCCATAACAGATAACATTTTTATAACTAATATGGAAATAGATAATATTTATTTTTTCTGTTTAGTAAAAAAAATATTATATTTTTATATCCTATTTTTTAACCAGAAAATCTCAATAAATTATGGAAAAGTCTTTAGAAAAGAGAGTAGAATATGCATTAAATTATAACGGAACAGGAAGCGATTACTTTGGAATTGTAATTGTCAATTGGTTATTAACTGTTGTTACTTTAGGTATTTATTATCCTTGGGCCAAAGCAAAACAACTACAGTATATTTACAATTCGACTTCATTAAATGAGGATTCGTTTGAGTTTCATGGAACAGGAAAGGAAATGTTTAAAGGCTTTCTTAAGGCGGTGTTGGTGTTTATGGTTCTATATGGCGTTTTAGGGCTTTTTATGTATTTAAAAATGCCAATAACAGCACTTTTATTATTTTATGTGTTGTTAATCGCGGTGTTTCCAATAGCAATTCACGGTTCTTATCGTTACAGAATGTCTCGCAGTTCCTGGAGAGGGATTCGTTTTGGGTATAGAGGAGACAGAAAAGAGTTTACCTTATTGTTTTTCAAATGGATTTTCTTTACCATTATTACTTTAGGAATTTATGGTCCCTGGATGGCTATGAATATGCGCAACTATTTGTTAGGGAATGTGCGTTTTGGTGATGTAGAGTTTGAATATAATGGTGATGGAACCGATTATTTTGCACTTAATATTAAAGGTTATTTATTAACTATTATCACTTTTGGGATTTATGGTTTTTGGTGGCAAAAAGAATTATTTGAATATTATGTGAACAATTTGAGTTTAAACAGAGAGGGCGGAAAAATTCGTTTTAATTCGACTGCAACTGGTGGAGACTTTTTTAAACTAATTGTAGTAAATCTTTTGATTTTAATATTTACACTGGGATTGGGTTATGCCTGGGTAGTTACCCGAACTCTGAAATTTGTTTTCGAACATGTTGAGGCTGAAGGAAATATTAACTTAGATGCTTTAACTCAAACAGAAGAAAATTATAAAGATGCAACTGGTGAAGATTTAAGTGATTTCTTAAACTTAGATACCATAATGTAATATTATGAATAACAAAACCACAGCTGTTTTTTACGATGGTAATTCGTCTGTTCCACAACAGATAGAGTTGTCTTTGAATAAATTAAATGCAACTTTAGAGTTTCGAATATCTGATGGGGCATATTATAAATGGCTTATTAAAGAGGTTGTTTTTGATAAAAGAGCAACAGGTTTACACCTAAAACACGGTTCAGATATAGTACAACATATCAAAATTGAGGATGCCGATTTTATCGATGCTGTTCATCATTTTAGAAAAGAAAATGGTCATATAAGTTGGTACCAAAAATTGCTTGATTTAGGATTTGCAGCTCATTTTGGTATAGCTGTAGTTATTATGGCACTTATAGGTTTGAGTTATCTGTATGCGATTCCTTGGGTAGCCGAAAAATCTGTGGTTTTAATTCCAGAGGAATATGATAACAAATTGGGCGATTCAGCCTGGGCAGGAAATGAATATTTCATGAATGTTGATTCGAAGAAAACAAAGTTACTGAATGATTTTGCCAAACAATTGAATCTTCAAAATACTAAGAAGCTTAAATTTATAGTTGTTAAGTCAGCTGAAATCAATGCTTTTGCCTTACCAGATGGAAGTATAGTTGTCTTTACGGGTATTCTCGAAGAAATGAAAAATTATGATGAACTTGTGGGCTTGTTAGGTCATGAAGCATCCCATGTTAATAACCGTCATTCCATGAAAATGCTTTGCCGTAGTTTGTCTGGCTATTTGTTTATTTCAGTGATTTTAGGAGATGCTAATGGAATTATGGCAACAATTGGCGACAATGTAAATAGTTTTCAGTCTTTGTCTTTTTCAAGAGAGTTCGAACATCAGGCCGATGCTGATGGTTTTAAAATATTGTTGGTAAATAAGGTAAACCCTCAGGGAATGTCTAATTTATTCAAACGATTAAAACAGAATAATTTTGTCTCGATTCCGGAGTTTTTAAGTTCACATCCGGTAACAGAAAATCGAATTGAGTTTATTGATAAAATGATTAAAAATCAGAAATTTCAAAAAGTAAACCATCCTCAATTAGAAAGTTTATTTGCTGAATTAAAGCAATAATAATTTTTGAATTAAGATTTGCAATAAAAAAGCGTACTGATTCAGCAATGAAACTACAATTATTTAGTAGTTTTATTGTTGAATTTTTATTTTATACTTCAATGAATCTTTACCCCATAGAAACAGGAAATTTCAAACTGGACGGAGGCGCTATGTTTGGCGTAGTTCCAAAAACGATTTGGAATAAAACCAATCCCGCTGACGCAAATAATTTAATTGACATGGCTGCACGCTGCTTATTAATTGAAGATGGCAATCGGTTGATTTTGATTGATACCGGAATGGGTAATAAGCAGTCAGAGAAGTTTTTTGGTTATTATTCCCTTTGGGGAACACATTCTATGGATCAATCTTTGGCAAAATACGGTTTTCATCGTGATGATATTACTGATGTATTTTTGACGCATTTGCATTTTGACCATTGTGGAGGTGCTATTCAGTGGAATGAAAACAAAACGGGCTATGAACCTGCTTTTAAAAATGCCAAATTTTGGACTAATGAAAACCATTGGGAGTGGGCTACCGTACCCAATTCCCGAGAAAAAGCTTCTTTCCTGTCCGAAAATATTTTGCCGATGAAGGAAAGCGGGCAGTTACATTTTATTAAAAGAAATGAAACTGATTTTGTAGAAAAATCAGAGCTGGATTTTGGTATTTTCTTTGTCGACGGGCATACCGAAAAACAGATGATTCCGCATATTCAATACAAAGGGAAAACCATTGTTTTTTGTGCTGATTTATTACCAACAGCCGGACATATTCCAATTCCTTATGTGATGGGATATGATACCCGACCGCTTTTGACAATGGATGAAAAAACAAAATTCATGAACGCTGCAGCCGATAATAATTACTATTTGTTTTTAGAACACGATGCACATAACCCTATAATCACTGTAAAACATACCGAGAAAGGAGTGCGCTTGTCGGAAGTTTTTTCTTGTCAGGATATCTTAATCTAGTGTTAATCCTGTTTTTTTTCGAATAGAAAGATTATTTTTAATTTATATTTGAAATGGACTAAATAATTAATGCACATGAATACCATAAAACCCATTTGTCTTTCTGTTTTTTCTGCCTTGGTTTTGGCGGGATGTGGAGCGCAAAAACTACCTAATTATAAATCGCTAACAGCAATAACAGCGCCTGAAAATATTAAAAAAAATAAGGCTCTGACTGAGGATCAATTGAAACATTGGAATCAGTATGATATTGTAAAAGATACGGTTCCGGGAATGAGCGTTGACAGGGCTTATGCCGAATTGTTGAAAGACAGAAAATCAACTAAAGTGATTGTGGGAATTGTTGATTCGGGTGTAGATATTGATCATGAGGATTTAAAATCGGTGATTTGGACTAATCCAAAAGAAATTCCCGGAAACGGAATTGACGATGACAAAAATGGTTATGTTGATGATATTCACGGATGGAATTTTCTGGGAGATATTACTAAAGAACATTTAGAATACGAAAGGATTGTTAAAGATAAAACTTTGGTAGACGAAACGACTTATCAGGCAGCAAAAAAGTTCTATGAAAAAACTATAGCTGACGCTCAGGGCGAAAAAGACTATTATACCAAAATGATTACCGGTGTAACTAATGCAGATAAGGTAATTCAAAAGCAATTGGGCAAAGAAGTATATACTGCCGATGAATTGAAAATGGTTGAATCTAAAGATACTTTGGTTCAAAAAAGCAAAACAATTGTACAAAGAATGTTTGCGTATGGAATGCCTATTGCCGATTTAAAAACGGAAATTCAAAAACAAATAGATGCTAAAGCCGAATTACTAAAAGCACAGGATAATTTTGATGTTGATTATAGAAAAGTGCTGGGCGACAATCCAAACGATATTACAAAAACGAATTACGGAAATAATAACGTAATGGGTCCGGATAAGGAGGAAGCGCTTCATGGAACCCATGTGGCGGGAATTGTGGCACAAGTAAGAAATAATAATATCGGAGGTGACGGAATTGCTAATAACGTAGCAATTCTTACGGTGCGTGCCGTTCCTGATGGAGATGAGTATGATAAAGATATTGCTTTGGCTATTCGCTATGCTGTAGATAATGGTGCAAAAGTGATTAACGGAAGTTTTGGAAAAGCTTTTTCACCACATAAAAATTGGGTTTTTGATGCCATTAAATATGCAGCTAAAAAAGATGTGCTAATTGTTCATGCTGCGGGGAATGATGCTAAAAACATTGATTATTATGATAATTTCCCAAATGATTCCGAAGATAAGAAAACGGAGATTTCCGATAATTTGATTACTGTTGGGGCTTTGAATTTTGAGTACGATAAAAACATTGCGGCTAAATTTTCAAACATTGGAAAAATCAACGTGGATGTTTTTGCTCCTGGTGTGAAAATATATGCTTCTGTTCCGGATAATAAATATCGATTTTTACAAGGGACTTCGATGGCTGCACCAAATGTAGCCGGAGTTGCAGCATTAATTCGTTCTTATTACCCAAAATTAAAGGCTTCACAAGTAAAACATATTTTGATGGATTCGGGTGTAGCAATAAATAAAGACGTTGTGGTAGGAGGTAATCCAAAAGATATTCGTCCTTTTAGTGAATTGTCAAAAACAGGCAAAATAGTAAATGCTTACAATGCGATTTTAATGGCAAATGCAATGGCTAAAAAATAATGGAACAAAATAGTAATCTAATGGAAGGATAAACATCCTTCCATTTTTTTATTCTATACCTATGAAAAAAATCTTTTTACTATCGCTGATTTTATCAAACACCTTTTCTTTGCTTGCCCAAAGTGCCACTTATTGGCAACAAAAAGTGGATTATAAAATGGATGTTGTTATGGATGTAAATAATTTCCAGTACAAGGGAACACAGAAATTAGTTTATACCAATAATTCTCCTGATACCCTGAAAAAAGTTTACTACCATTTGTACAATAATGCTTTTCAACCGGGAAGTGAGATGGATGCCAGAGCACAAAGTATTAAAGATTCCGATGCGAGAATGGTGACTAAAACCAAGGTGGATGGTGTTGAAGTAAAAGAAAGCCGCATCAAAAATTTAAAACCCAACGAAATAGGTTATTTGAATATCAGTAATTTTAAACAGGATGGTGCTGGTGCAAAAACAAAAACTATTGGGACAATTCTCGAAGTTGTTTTGGCTAAGCCAATTTTGCCCAATTCTAAAACTACTTTTGCCTTAGATTTTGACGGACAGGTTCCGGTTCAAATTCGACGTTCAGGCAGAAATAATTCCGAAGGTGTGGCGCTTTCTATGGCGCAATGGTATCCTAAAATAGCCGAATTTGATTTTGAAGGCTGGCATGCTGATCCTTACATTGCCAGAGAATTTCATGGAGTTTGGGGCAATTTTGATGTAAAAATCACCATCGATAAAGACTATGTTTTGGGAGGCACAGGATATTTGCAAAATCCAAATCAAATAGGTCATGGTTATCAGGGAAAAGGAGTTGAGATAAAATATCCAAAGAACACAAAAAATCTAACTTGGCATTTTATCGCTTCAAAGGTTCATGATTTCGCCTGGGCAGCCGATAAAGATTATGTGCATGATGTGGTCAAAGGGCCTAATAATGTCGATTTGCATTTTTTATATAAAAACAATCCGAAGATAGTTGAAAATTGGAAAAAAGTACAGCCCATGATGGTTAAGGTCATGGATTTGTACAACAAAAATATTGGCAATTATCCATACAAACAATACTCTTTTATTCAGGGAGGCGATGGCGGAATGGAATATGCTATGTGTACTTTAATTCTGGGTAACGGAACTCTCGAAGGAATTTACGGTACTGCTACGCATGAGTTGGGACATTCCTGGTTTCAACATGTTTTAGCTTCCAATGAATCCAAACATCCCTGGATGGACGAGGGTTTTACGACTTATGTAGAAGATTTTGTAACTAATGAATTGGCGGTGAAAAAAGTGCAAAATCCATTTAAGCAGAATTATGCACTTTATGTTGATTTAGTAAATTCAGGAAAGGAGCAGCCGCAAACTACCCACAGCGACAGATACGATGAAAACCGTTCGTATAGCATTTCGTCTTACATTAAAGGCAGTATTTTCTTGTCGCAGTTGGGGTATTTGATAGGTCAGGATAAATTAGCCGAAACTATCAAAAGATATTACCATGATTTTAAATTCAAACATCCTACGCCAAATGACATTATGCGAACTGCCGAACGTGTTTCGGGAGCGCAACTCGATTGGTATTTAACCGATTGGACTCAGACAACAAACACTATTGATTACGGAATTACTGCTGTTTCAGAAAATGGAGAAAATACCATTGTTAATTTAGAGCGAATCGGAAGAATGCCAATGCCTATTGATTTGCAGGTTGAATACACAGATGGAACTGTGGAGAGTTTTTATATTCCGCTTCGAATGCTATTTTTTGAAAAACCCAATCCAAATCCGGCAGTTAAAAGAACGGTTTTAAGTGATTGGACCTGGGCTAATCCGAAATATGAATTTATGATTGCTAAACCTAAAAATACGATTAAAAAAATCACTATTGACCCAAGTGGTTTAATGGCTGATGTAAAACTGACTAATAATAGTTATGAGGTAAAATAATTACTGATTCGAAATGTATTTTGTACTGATCAATTTTTTTGTCAAAATTTAAATCTTTTAAAATCCGTAACTTAGTACTTGGATAAACTTTATGATTATGAGAGTTTTACTTTTTTTAATCCTGCTTTTGACATTGCAATCCTGTGCTATAAAAAAGGATGTCAAGAAACGACTACTGCCTGAAGAAATAAAATCGGTAACTGAAGAAATATACAAAGTGGTCAACAATCAGAAACAACTTTTGCAAAAAAAGCAAATGGTTTTTACTCGAAATGGTTGCATCAAATATTCTAAAACGGTAGATGCTACAGGCAATTTATTGCAGGAAACCAAAAAGAAATTATGGTTTATAGTGGAATCCTATCCGGATAAAGAATCCTATTACTGTAAAACAAGATGGAAACCGGGTCAACGGGAGCGTATTAGTTGTTACACTAGAAAGCAATACAAACAAAGTGAAAGTATTTACCATTATAATGCCGATGGAACAATTGATAAAATAGTAGATAATTTCACAACTTTCTACACGCAGTATTTTTATTATACCAACAACCAACTTTCCAGAATTATCGTCAGGGACAAAAACGACAAGTTTATTGATGAAATTGCGGTAAGCTGTGATGCAAAAGATGAAAAAGGCACTTGTTTAAAAGAGACCAGAGTTTTGGCTTCAACAAACAATAAGGAAGAGATTCTCTTGTTTCCTAATTATGATTAAGGGAGTTTTTGTTGTGGAATTCGGCAGTCAAAAACAGTATTTAAAAACAAGAATAATCATTGGTTTTTCAGGAATTTTAGTCACTTTTATTATTAATTTACTTTGTAACTTTGCGCTTCAATGAAAAACCCGATGAAAAACAAACTATTATATATATTTACTTTGCTGATCTTATTGGTTTCCTGTAATAAAGAAGATAACCAAAAGAGAATTGCCGAAAATGCAAGAGATACCAAAAAGAAGGAACTCATCTTTAGCAACATAAAAAAAGGTTGGGATTTTTACGATGAGCCAATCAATGAAGCTACCGAAGAAAGCATAAAAACCTGGAACGATTTGCGTGCATTTATGCAGGAATTAGGTCAAAAACCTAAGAAAACAATAAGTGCCTATCAGCAAAAAGCAGCAGCAATTTCTAAAAAGGCAATGGTTCTGAATAATAATATTCCGGAGTTATTCAATAAGCCACAAATAAAAAGCAGGGTTTCTGTTTTGATTACAAAGGTCAGATTACTGGATATGTTCATCCATTTGGATAATATTCCTGATAAAAAAGTGGTGCAATTAGTAGGTGAAATCAATAAAGAGTTAGCGACTTTGCAACGTCAGATGGATATTCTTAGCGAGAAAAGCAAAATTCCGGTTGAGGAAGGTGAGGATGAGATGAGAAGAATGCTGCTGGATTCGGCAAGAGCGATTCCTAATACAGGAATGATGCCCAACCAATCGGTTATTCCGGCTAGTACAAGAGCAATAATTAACCCAAACGACGCCAGAGTTGAGTAAATCTGCCTTATATACCATCTACGAAACTTCGCCTAAAATTCTACAAATTTCGGCAGCCTTACAGGAAAAAAACCAAGCCAAATTGCATTTGAGCGGTTTGCTGGGTTCTACTGTTTCGTTTGTTATCCGTTCGTTGTTTAAAAAAGCAGAACTTCCATTTTTGGTGATTTTAAATAATAAAGAAGAAGCGGCTTATTATCTGAACGATTTGGAACAGATGGTGGGCGAGCAGGATGTGTTGTTTTACCCGAGTTCCTATCGTCGTCCGTATCAGGTTGATGAAACGGATAACGCGAATGTTTTGCTTCGTGCCGAGGTTTTAAACCGAATCAATTCCCGTAAAAAACCTGCTGTAATTGTCAGTTATCCCGAAGCACTTTTTGAGAAAGTGGTTACACGTCGCGATTTGGACAAAAATACTTTGAAAGTAAGCGTTGGCGATAAGATTTCGATTGACTTTATCAATGAAGTTTTATTCGAATATGAATTCAAAAGAGTCGATTTTATTACCGAACCGGGCGAATTTTCTGTTCGCGGAGGAATTGTTGATGTTTTTTCGTTTTCGAATGATAATCCGTACCGAATTGAGTTTTTTGGCGATGAGGTCGAGAGTATCCGAACCTTTGATGTGGCAACGCAGTTGTCATTGGAACAGAAAAAGAAAATCACGATTATCCCAAATGTTGAAAACAAGGTTTTTCAGGAAAACAGAGAAAGTTTTCTGGATTATATTTCGGAGCAAACGGTACTGTTTATTCAAAATACCGAAGACTTATTATCACAATTAGACAAACAATTTGCCAGAGCCGAAGAAGCTTTTGAGAAATTGTCTAAAGATATCAAACACGCCACTCCTGAGGATTTATTCCTGAATCAGAAGACATTTATAAAACGCGCTTTGGATTTTTCCATTGTCGAATTGGCTTCGAAAGCCATTTTCAGAACGACCAAAAAATTCGAATTTCATATTCAGCCACAGCCATCGTTCAACAAGCAATTTGATTTGTTGTTGAATAATTTGAGTGAGAATCATTTTAACGGCTATAAAAATTATTTGTTTTGTTCGAATGAAGCGCAGGCAAAGCGTTTTCACGATATTTTTGAAACTTTGGATGAAGCCAATTCAGAGAATATCCGCAAACAATACAATACGATAGTTTTACCGATGTATCAGGGTTTTATTGATGAAGAAAACCAGATTTCCTGCTACACCGATCATCAGATTTTTGAGCGTTATCATAAATTCAGCATCAAGAATGGCTATTCGAAAAAGCAAAATATCACTTTAAAAGAACTCACGACTCTTTCGGTAGGCGATTATGTAACGCACATTGACCACGGAATCGGGAAATTTGGCGGATTGCAAAAAATTCAGGTCGAAGGAAAAACCCAGGAAACCATTAAGCTGGTGTATGCCGATAATGATATTGTGTATGTGAGTATTCATTCGCTACACAAGATTTCGAAATACAACGGAAAAGACGGAACACCACCAAAAATATACAAATTAGGTTCGAATGCCTGGAAAGTTTTAAAACAAAAAACCAAGGCAAGAGTCAAGCATATTGCATTCAATTTGATTCAGTTGTATGCCAAAAGAAGATTGGAAAAAGGTTTTCAATATGCGCCGGACAGTTATTTGCAAAACGAATTAGAAAGTTCGTTTATCTACGAAGATACGCCGGATCAAACCAAATCAACCGCTGAAGTAAAGGCCGATATGGAAAGCGATCGTCCAATGGATCGATTGGTTTGTGGAGATGTTGGTTTTGGAAAAACAGAGGTGGCAATTCGTGCCGCTTTTAAAGCAGTTGATAATAGCAAACAGGTAGCGATTTTGGTGCCAACAACTATTTTGGCGTACCAGCATTTTAGAACTTTTTCGGAACGATTAAAAGACATGCCGGTTTCTATTGGTTATCTGAATCGTTTTAGAACTGCTAAGCAAAAGTCGGAAACCTTAAAGCAATTAGCCGAAGGAAAACTCGATATTGTTATTGGAACACATCAATTGGTCAATAAAAATGTGGTTTTTAAAGATCTTGGTTTGTTGATTGTTGATGAGGAACAAAAGTTTGGAGTTAACGTAAAAGACAAACTGAAAACGATTGCTGCAAATGTCGACACGCTGACTTTAACGGCAACGCCAATTCCGAGAACTTTACAGTTTTCATTAATGGCAGCGCGTGATTTATCGGTAATTACTACGCCTCCGCCCAACAGGTATCCTATTGAAACGAATGTGGTAGGTTTTAGTGAAGAAGTGATTCGTGATGCGATTTCGTATGAAATTCAGCGTAACGGACAGGTTTATTTTATCAATAACAGAATCGAAAATATCAAAGAAGTAGCCGGAATGATTCAACGTTTGGTTCCCAATGCTAAAGTGGGAATTGGTCACGGACAAATGGACGGGAAAAAACTCGAAGAGTTAATGCTGGCGTTCATGAACGGAGAATTTGATGTTTTGGTAGCTACAACCATTATCGAAAGTGGATTAGACGTGCCTAATGCGAACACCATTTTTATCAATAATGCCAATAATTTCGGTTTATCTGATTTGCACCAAATGCGTGGGCGTGTTGGGCGAAGCAATAAAAAAGCGTTTTGTTATTTTATTTGTCCGCCTTATTCTTCAATGACTGAGGAAGCCCGAAAACGTATTCAGGCTTTGGAACAGTTTAGCGAACTGGGAAGCGGATTTAATATTGCGATGAAAGATTTGGAAATTCGTGGTGCCGGGGATTTATTGGGAGGTGAACAATCTGGTTTTATCAACGAAATAGGTTTTGATACCTACCAAAAAATTATGAATGAAGCCATTGAGGAACTGAAAGAAAACGAATTCAAGGATTTGTATCCGGTTGAAAATGATATTGAGACTAAGGAATACGTAAAAGATTTACAAATTGATACCGATTTTGAGTTGTTGTTTTCGGATGAATACATCAACAATATTTCGGAGCGAATGAATTTGTATAACGAGTTGAGTGCGATTAAAAACGAAGAGGAATTAATAGTTTTCCAAAATAAACTGATTGACCGTTTTGGTCCTTTGCCTCCGAGAGCCAATGCTTTGATGAACAGTATCAGAATTAAATGGGTGGCGACTCGTGTAGGAATTGAAAAACTGGTAATGAAACAAGGCAAAATGATTGGTTATTTTGTGTCGGATCAACAATCGGATTTTTACCAGTCCAATCGTTTTCATAAGGTGTTGCAGTTTGTTCAAAAACATCCTTCACTTTGTAAAATGAAAGAAAAACAAACCGCTAATGGTTTACGATTGTTGTTGACTTTTGATAATGTAAAATCAACCAGACGAGCTTTGGAGTTGATGGAAATGCTGGGAGAAGGTTAATTTTTAGACTATTTTATTAAGTAATCATATTCTTTTAATGCTCCTGTTTTCCTAATTTCAAATAGATCTTCGACATAAAAACCGTAATTAACTGTGATTTTTCCATTTTCTATTGTGTTATGGTCTTCGGAGAAATTTTCTTTGATTTGTTTTTCTAATCTTTCATCATAGGCGAACTCAATAGGTTCAACAAAATCTATTTTTTTTAATCTTAAAGAATCAGGAGGAATTGAATTTCTTAATCCTTTAGGTTTGAGTGGTGAAGCCCATTTCCCATCTTTTGTCTTATAAACATCATCAAATACATATCTGGTTTGAAGTAATTCTCCATTATATTCCAAAACATATAACAAGCAATATTCATAATCTATAGAAAGTGTTTTGAAAGGACGATAGTTTTGTCCTAATGCAGGGGAATGTGGAGGGTAAGTTGTAAATTGGATAGTGTCTTTTTTAAAATCGCCATAGATGTTTTTAACTACTACATATTTTGATATAAGTCTAGAGGATAAATGACCTATATTACAATAACTTGAGGGAGATTTCCAAGTTTTAATTTTCTTACCAATGAACACGTAGAGTTTGATTGGTTTCTCCGGATGGTTTGGCCAGACTTCACAGGGTTCTAGTTCCAATTTAATAGTTGTTTTTTTCTTTTTTACTAAATCGGCTACTAAGAATTTCTTTGTGATATGCCAATAGGATTCAAAAAATAGTGAATCTGTTAATTTAGCTTTTATTTCAAAATTAGCTAAACTATCCGTTTTTGTCCTGTAATTTTTGTCTTGAAGTATTTGAGAAAGAATTGCATTGTTTTTAGTGACTTCTTGATAAGATTCGTCGTTCCTGTCTTCAAATTTTGATCTCTTTTTCCAGTCTTCAATTGAAGAATCTCGTAGTTTTATTATTTTGTTTATGGTGTCATTTTTTATAACATAAACAACTCTGTCATTAAATTTTCCGGAATTAAATGCCTGTCCTTTTACTATGATTTCTTGAGAAAACACCATTTGAAATGTTAGTAAGAATAATAAAATGTACTTTTTCATTTTGAATTGTTTATTGCTATAAATATAAGTTTTTTCTTTTAAATTCTAATATGGAGTAAATTCATAGTTTACGTTTATTATTGACTTTTGACAACGTAAAATCAACCAGAAGAGCTTTGGAACTGATGGAGCTATTAGGTGGGAAAGAAATAGAAAAATAGTGTTTTTTTACGTTTTTGTTAAGTAAGTTATTTCGTTATTAATAGTGCTGAAATTATAGTATTTTAGCCAATTGTAATGCAGATAAACGAAAAATCCGTAAATAGTTTCCACTAGTTTGTTTTTTTTACTATTTTAATATCTTAAACTTACATAGCTTGTATTGAGATTTATGGCATTAAAAAAGACGTCCCCAAAAATACTTTTTTTAATAGTTTCCTCCAGTTTTGTCTTTTTGCTGCTTTATGCGGTGTTGTTTTATTATATCGACAAGACAGAAAAAGAAGCCTATCATAATTCGGTTGAATTGTTTGAAAGTAAAGTGAACACCATGTTCACATTAAACTCACAACCGATTTACACAGCTATTAATAATGACACCAATTGGGATGAGTTTGTAAGATTCATTGCGACAAAAGACAGCACTTGGTACAATGAAACGATCGGCAATGAGTTGAATATCTACGGTGCTGATTATTTAGGTGTTTATGATGCAAATAAACGGTTTATCATTCGTACTCCAACACCAACGATTAAAACACTTGATTTTATTCCGAAACAATCCATGTCTTATTTGGATAAAGTGAGGATTGGAAAATTCTATCTTCAAATTCCCGAAGGAATTGTAGAGGTAACCGGGGCAACGATACACGCTTCTGATGATCCATTTAAAAATAAATCCAAGATTTCGGGTTATTTTTTTGCTGTGCGGTTGATCAATGCTAAATTCATTAAAAATTTAGAGAACATCACTTCTTCTAAAATTAAATTTTTAGGTAGTAATGATGTTGTTGTTGAACAAAGGCACGTAGTGAGTTCGGTTTTTCCTTTGAAAGATTCTAAGGGAAAATTGATAGGAAAACTTCTTTTTGAACGAAAATTTGAAGTTTATTTTGAGAACATGATTACTATTCTGTATGCAATAATTGTTGTTTTTATATTCTACCTGATAGTGAGTTTGTTTTATACCCAAAAACTGGTGTACAAACCGCTTTATTTGGTTCGAAAAGCCCTTGAAAAAAATAGTAAAACGGCTATTAATGAATTGAAAAAAACAAGTGGGGAGTTTAGTTATATTGGGAATTTGTTTGAAGAAAACAGCAATCAAAAATTGGCCTTAATAAAAGCAAGGATAAAGGCAGAAGAGGGTGATTTGTTAAAAGCTTCTTTCTTAGCCAATTTATCGCATGAGATAAGAACGCCAATGAATGCTATCAATGGATTTACCGAACTCATTTTAAATACTGAGCTTAATGACGAGGAAAGAGTGGAGTATCTTAATGTAATTCAGAATAACGGAAAAAACCTGGTTTCTATTATTGACGATTTAATAGAAATGTCTAAGATTGATGCCAATCAGATTTCGCCAAATTTCAGCGAAATTAATTTAGATTCCTGCATAGTTGAACTTTACAAAACGGTTAAAGTGACTATCCCTAAAAGCAAACCTGTAAAATTCAAACTGATAAAAAGTACGCTTCCAGCGGAGTATAATATCATTACAGATGAAATTAAACTAAAACAGGTTATTATTAATTTATTGACCAATGCGATCAAATATACTGATGAAGGTCTGGTGACTTTTAGTTATGAAATTGATGAAAATGAAAAATTAATCCATTTTACCATTCAGGATACCGGTTCGGGAATTGATGAAGATCATCACAAACATGTTTTTGACCGGTTTAAGCGCGTGGAAAACGACAAAACTATTAAAGTGGGCGGTTTAGGACTGGGGCTTTCTATTTCAAAAGCCTACATAGAAATTCTGGGAGGGACAATCAGTTTGGAATCAGAAGTAGGAGTTGGTTCGACTTTTTATTTTTCAATTCCCTTGCAATATGCTAAGGTGGAACATATAGTTGTAAAGTCTATTCGTGAAAAAGAGTTAGTAAAATCAAAGAACAAAGTTATTTTGATTGCTGAGGATGATAATATTAATTTTTTATTGTTTCAAAAAATGATGCAAAATAAAGATTATGAAATCATTAGAGCTCATGATGGTCAGGAAGCGGTTGATATTTGTATCAATAATTCTAATATTGATTTGGTGTTAATGGATATTAAAATGCCAGTGATGAATGGTTTTGAAGCCATTGAACAGATAAGACCTATCCGTCCAACACTGCCAATAATAGCACAAACGGCTTATTCTTCTTCGGATGATAAAGCCAAAATTACGAAAGCAGGATTTGATGATTACATAACTAAACCATTGAACAGGGAGCGCTTGTTTGAGTTGATTGATAAGTATTAGATAAATTATTTTCATGAAAATTAAAAAAGGACTTTTGGTTTTGACTTTGGGATTGGTGTCGTTTGCCTCTTTTTCACAGGAAATACAAAAATTGAAAGATACGGCAGCTGTAGAAGAGAAAAAACTCCATTTGAATGTTGATTTTGTTAGTCGCTATCTCTGGCGAGGACAATGTTGGGGCGGAAATTATGCGGCAATTCAGCCTACAATTGAATATGCCATTACTCCTAAATTGACTTTAGGAACCTGGGCAACCACCAATTTTAAAAATCAATATTTCTATCCCGATGGCGAAACTTTGTACAAAGGCTATCAGGAAATTGATTTTTATGCAAGTTATCAAATTGCGGATTTTTTAGAATTCCAACTTTGGGATTACTATTGGCCTTCGGTGTCAAAAGTAGAAGGTGTAAGCAATCAATTTTTTGATTACGGACCAACGAGTTCGCAAACTGTTGATGCCATGCTTTGTTTTGATTTTGAGGGTTATAAATATCCTTTTAATGCAACAATAAGTACATTTATAGGCGGGAATGATTATCGTTATGACAGTAATCAAAATCCAAAATACAATTATACAACCTATGTAGAGCTTGGATATACCTTTAATTTATTCGAAAATTCATCTCATAAAATACTTCAAAATATAGCACTGGCTCCTGTGGCTGGGGTTGTGTTGAATAACAAAGCAGAGTATTATAATTTTGCTGATTATGATAAACCTTCCTTTGTGAATTTAGGAGTAAAAGCGACTAAAGAATTTGATTTAGGCGAAGGAATTACCATGCCGTTATCGTTAAATTATGTTCATAATGCGGCAACAAAAAACACCGAATTTTTTGGTAAAGATTTTTTAGTGGCTGCAATTAGTTTTGCTTACTAGTTAAATGGTTCTAAAGAGAAAATTAAAAAGGCTGTCAAAATCATTTTCTACAGCCTTTTTGATATTTATTTCTTAGAATATTAATTCTTCAAATCTTTGATTACTTTGAAAGCAACATCTACCTGTTCTTCACTAACAAGAATCGTGAATTCATTAGAAGTAGAAATTACTTCGTTGATGATGATTCCTTCCCAGGCTAAACGTTGGAAAATGAAATAATAAATTCCAGGAATCACAATGTTTTCTTTTGGTAATTTAACTGTGATAGAAGCCAGATTGTCTAATTTCTGAATCAGTTTTTCGTTAGAAAAATGTTTGTCTACCAGTTTGTTAACGGTGTTACTTACCACAATGTTAATCTCATTTACTCCTCTTGACGAAGTATAAAAAACATCCGGAAAACCGTTGATGTCTGAGATTAATTCTGCCTGTTTGTTTAAAACAGTTTCAGAAACCGCAAAAGTATAATCAGTCAAAGCTGAACGAACGGTAATTTCACCGATGTTTTTAATGACTTTGTTGATTTTGTGATTTAATCTGAAATCCAGTTCTTCTGTTAGTCTTTTTAAAGACATTACAACAGCACCCTGTTTTACTTCCTTTCCAAATTCACTCTCTAATTCAGACATGATATTTCTGGATAAAGAGGTTAAATTGATGATACCAAGTGACAAAGCATTTAGTAAAAATGGTTTTGTTTTGATGTAATTCTCGACAATTGAAGAAACTGTTTTCATAATTAAATAGGTGTTTTTACTTAGTTTTTAATCTGATTTACTTAGTTAAATCGTTAAAAATATGGGCAAATATAATTAAAAAAACAATTTGTTACAAAAATAACATAAAAAATTATCGTTAAAAATGAAAAAAAGCGTCTGTAAGGTGCTCAATTACAAAAGATTTGTTCTCTTTTTGTATCGCAATGATGTCAAATCTGACATTTATGTCTAAGTCTTTTTCGACTACGTAGTTGTCTACGGCTTTCGTAAGTAGTTTTATTTTTTTTGAATTTACAAAGTCCTGAGGGAGACCAAATTCAATCGAAGATCGGGTTTTAACTTCTATTATAGCTAGTGTGTTTTCTATTTGGGCAATAATGTCAATTTCGGCTTTTTGAAAAGTCCAATTGGTTTCTAAAATCGTATAGCCGTTGTTTTGTAAAAATTCAACAGCCAATTCTTCTCCAAGTTTTCCTAATTCATTATGTTCAGCCATGAAAAATAGTATTCAGTGTTCAGTAATCAGCCAAATTGCTATTGATTTTTGATATTGTTATTGAAATTTCCATTTGATTAATCTTCAAATTTCAAAGTACTTTTCGTTGGAGTAACTTCCATCAAAACGGTACTCCCTAAAATCAAAGCTCTATTGTCCTGAATGTGTCCCGCCGGGAAATTATAAATTACTGGAATATGGTATTTTTTAGTGACATCTTCAATAATTTCAACTGCATTTTTCCCCCAGGGAATTTCGTTGTCTTTCATTTTAGTCATCGAACCTACAATAATTCCCCTGATGCTTTCCAGGCAACCATTGCGTTTTAAATTCATCATCATTCGGTCAATATGGTATAAATATTCGTCCAAATCTTCGATGAACAAAATTTTATCATGACAATCAATCGCAGATGGAGAACCAAATAGACTATATAGGATAGATAAATTTCCACCCACTAATTCACCTTCTGCAGTACCAATGCGGTTCATTGGGTCAGAAGGAATTTCGTAATTCAAAGGTTCATCAAATAAAGCCTGTCTTAAAGTTTCAATAGCTTCGGGAGTTGCTCTTGGAGCGGTAACAGGCATAATACCGTGAATAGTTTTATAACCTAAAGTGTTCAGGTGATTGTGTAAAACGGTAATATCGCTGAAACCAACAATCCATTTTGGATTTTGTTTGAATTTGGTGAAATCCAATGTGTCAATAATGCGAACGGTTCCATAACCGCCTTTTACACACCAAATGGCTTTGATATTTGGGTTGTCCAGTTGCGCTTGAAAATCGGCAGTTCTTTCTTCGTCAGTTCCTGCCAGTTGATTATTGTCCAGTCCAATGCTTTTGCCAATAACAACTTCAAGTCCCCAGCTGTGCATTAAATCGATGGCAGGTTGTAAATGGTTGTCGGTATATTTTCTGGCGGTGGCTACTATGGCAACGGTATCTCCTTTTTGTAAAGCGGCTGGTGTAATCATCTCTTGTTGGGCTTGACTATTGAAAGTTTGAAAAATAAAAATCAGGAACAGTGATATGCTAAATGTTCGGTTTGTAAATAAAAATCGAGAAGTAGGCATGATGGTGTTTTTCCTGAATAAATAAAATTTGAAAAATGCCTTGTACAGCATCAAAACAAAGATAACTAAAATCAAAAATAATTTACAGATAGTTATATGAAATGTACTATTTTTACTAATGTCCTTAAAATAGAGTTAGTTATGCGAATACTAAGGTTGGTTTTTGTGCTTGCTTTTCTGTTTTTGTTTCGAATTGGCTTTTCGCAGCAAAAAAGCTATCGGATTCATACACTGGCTTTTTATAATTTCGAAAATCTTTTTGACACCATCAATAATCCCAATACCAACGATGATGAGTGGACACCACAGGGGACACAGCGCTGGACTTCGAAAAAATACCATCAGAAATTAGAAAATCTGGCTCGGGTGCTACTTGAAATAGGTACGGCTGAAAATGCTAATTCGCCTACTTTCATCGGCTGTTCCGAAATAGAAAATCGGGGAGTATTGGAAGATTTAATCCAACAGCCTAAAATGGTTATGCAGGATTACGGAATCATCCATTTTGATTCGCCAGATAAAAGAGGTATCGATGTGGCTTTGTTGTTTCAAAAGAAATATTTCAAACCCACTTCCTATGCTAATATTCCGCTTTATATTTACAAAAACCAGACTCAAAATCAGGAATTGGCTTCTGTTTCTGAGGACGCAGATGATGATATTGCCGAAAACACTTATCAGAACAGGGTTTTTACCCGTGACCAACTTTTGGTTACCGGTTTTCTTGATGGCGAAGAAATTAATATCATTGTTAATCACTGGCCTTCGCGTGCCGGCGGAGAGAAAAAATCGAGTCCGTTTCGGGAAGCTGCTGGAATTTTGAACCGTAAAATAATTGATTCGTTGCAAAAAATAAATCCCGATGCCAAAGTGATTACGCTGGGCGATTTGAACGATAGTCCTTTTAATAACAGTATCAAGAAAGCGCTTGGAGCCAAGGCGAAAAAGCAGGAAGTGGCTGAATTTGGAATCTATAATCCCTTTGAAGAAATGGCAAAAAAGGGTTTAGGAACTATTGCGTTTCGGGATTCCTGGGATATTTTTGACCAAATTATGGTCACTCAATCACTAATTAAAAATGATTTTTCGACTTATCAATATTGGAAAGCGGGGATTTTTAACAAAAGCTATTTAATTCAGAATTCGGGACAGTATAAGGGTTATCCTAAACGGCATTCGGCTACCGAAGTGGGTTTTAGTGATCATTTTCCCGTTTATATTTATTTGATTAAAGAAGCTAAATAGTTGGCTATGTTGTTACACAAAGATTCGCAAAGAAAACGCTAAGTTTCGCTAAGATTTTTTCTAAAATGAATGCAGCTGAAGTTGTATTTAAGCATTTATTTTAATTTGTTTTTTTGTGTATCTCTGGGTTTTCTTGGTGAATCTTTGTGAAAGTCAACATTCTTTTTTTCGTACCTTTAGCATTTATAAAACGACTCAAAATGGCAATTTCAAGACCTTTTAACCTGACTAAATGGATTGATGAAAACCGTCAATTGCTTAAGCCGCCTGTGGGTAACAAGAATTTATATGTAGATTCAGGCGATTATATTGTGATGATTGTTGCAGGTCCAAATGCCCGAAAAGATTTTCATTATAATGAAACGGAGGAATTGTTTTATCAGCTTGAAGGTTCCATTCAGGTAATTACTCAGGAAGATGGTGAGCGTCATGTGTTGGAACTCAATCCCGGTGATATGTACCTGCATCCGGCTACGATTCCGCATTCTCCCATTCGTTCCGAAGGATCTATCGGTTTGGTTATTGAGCGAAAAAGAGCCAAACAAGGTTTTGTAGATGGTTTGCTTTGGTTTTGCGACAATTGCAATTATAAATTGCACGAAGTCTATTTTGAACTTATCGATATCGAAAAAGATTTTCTACCTCATTTTGAGCATTTTTACAATTCAAAAGAACTTCGCACCTGCGAAAAATGCGGAACTGTTATGGAGGCAGATCCAAGATTTATCGCTAAAAAATAATTTTTTTCAGGAGCTATTTCCCGTTATCCGCTCTATCTTTTCCTGCTTAAAGAAAGCAGGAAAAGGATGCCGCTACTACCGGGGCTAATGCGTCTTAAATAAAACAAGTAATGTTAGAAATTAAACTTAAAGATTATTTAAATAATTATTTTGATTCATTAATAGAATACAAGCATATTGCTTCACGAACCAATACAATCTTATTTAATGATTTAAAAAGATGTACTTCTGAAGATTCTAAACTAAGATTTGGTTCTTCTTTAATTTTAACTGATTGGACTGGTAGAACGAGTAATGGTTGGGTATATACTTATCCTACAGATAGTAAGTTAGAAACTACACAAGAGAATTATCCAGAATTTATTAATGATTTGATTTCAAAGCAATTTTGTTTGTTTTATGTTCAATCTTTTGAAGGATTAGAAAGATTGATGAAAAATTTTATTTTTGAATTAGCTTTAATTGATACTGAGTTGAAAGAGTTAGTTGAAAGTAAGCTTAAAAAGAATCAAAAATTTTCAAGAGAAAATATTCCAAGCGGAGATCATCTTCGGGAAATAGTCGATATGCAGTTGGATTCATTTTTATATGGAAAAGAAGAAATGCAATTTAATTTGAAAACGTCATATTTTATATTATCACATACTAGACATAATATTATTCATAACAATTATATTTTAACAAAATCAAACATATTCTGTTCAACAGATAAGAAAAATTTATTTGTGGATTTGTTTATGTATGATGAACTTGACAAAGGTGATATTAAAATGAAACTCGATATCGAATATTTTAAAAAATTAATTGATTTTATGTGTGAGTTTAGCTTCCAAATATTCAAAAAATTATGTTTGAAATATAATTTGAATTGGAAAGTTTATAAAAATATGGAGAAACATTAGGTTACAATAGATAAAAAAGATACTAATTACTATGTCAACAATAGAAACACAATTTGAAATAAAGTCGGCTTTGATTCAATTAGGAATCCATGATGTAAACGAAGGAACATCAACAGGAGCGGAACGTTTTGCTACAGGAGCAATTCTGGAAAGTTATTCGCCGGTGGATGGTCAGCTGATTGCAAATGTAAAAACAACTTCGGCAGCCGATTACGAAAAAGTAATACAAGCCGCTACCGAAGCTTTTAAAACTTTCCGATTGATGCCGGCGCCACAACGTGGAGAAATTGTACGTCAGTTTGGGGAACGATTACGTAAAAACAAAGAAGCCTTGGGTAAATTGGTTTCTTACGAAATGGGTAAATCACTGCAGGAAGGTTATGGCGAGGTTCAGGAAATGATTGATATTTGCGATTTTGCCGTTGGACTTTCCCGGCAGTTGCACGGATTGACCATGCATTCTGAACGTCCTAACCACCGAATGTATGAACAATACCATCCTTTAGGCGTGGTTGGAATTATTTCGGCATTTAATTTTCCGGTTGCAGTTTGGTCCTGGAATGCTGCTCTGGCTTTGGTCTGTGGTGATGTTTGTGTTTGGAAACCATCCGAGAAAACACCACTTTGTGGCATTGCCTGTCAAAATATTTTGGCAGAAGTTTTAAGAGAGAATAAATTGCCGGAAGGGATTTCGTGCTTAATCAATGGTGATTTTAAAATAGGCGAGTTACTGACAAGCGATAGCCGAATTCCTTTAATTTCGGCTACCGGTTCAACCCGAATGGGAAAAATTGTAGCGCAAACTGTGGCTGCCCGTTTAGGGAAATCCTTGTTAGAATTGGGTGGGAACAACGCCATTATTGTCACTCCCGACGCCGATATTAAAATGACTGTTATCGGAGCTGTTTTTGGCGCAGTTGGAACAGCCGGACAACGCTGTACTTCAACCCGCCGACTAATTATTCACGAAAGTGTTTATGATAAAGTCAAAAATGCTTTGGTTGCAGCTTATGATCAATTGCGTATCGGAAATCCATTGGACGAAAAAAATCATGTAGGTCCATTAATCGATGTTGATGCTGTAGAAAAATACAATAAGGCTTTAGAAAAAGCAGTGGCTGAAGGCGGTAAAATTGCAGTTGAAGGAGCTGTGCTTTCAGGTGATGGATATGAAAGTGGCTGTTATGTTCAGCCTGCAATTGTGGAAGCTGAAAATTCATTTGAAATTGTCCAACAGGAAACTTTTGCTCCTATTTTGTATTTGTTGAAATATTCAGGAACTGTAGAAAATGCTGTTGAAATCCAAAATAATGTAGCCCAGGGATTGTCATCGGCAATTATGACAAACAACTTGCGAGAAGCCGAAATGTTTTTATCCATTTCAGGCTCTGATTGCGGCATTGCCAATGTCAATATTGGAACTTCAGGAGCCGAAATTGGTGGTGCTTTTGGTGGTGAAAAAGAAACAGGCGGTGGCAGAGAATCCGGTTCTGATGCCTGGAAAGTCTATATGCGACGTCAAACCAATACCATCAATTATGGAAGTAGTTTGCCTTTGGCGCAGGGAATCAAGTTTGATTTGTAGGGAATAATGGCTTAATAAAGTTAAGCCATTGTTTCTAAGGATAATTTTATTGATTTGTTTGAATAATCTTCAACTAGAGCATCTGATGCTGTATTTTTAACCAGTTGAATTGATTCTTCACGGGAAGTTTTGTCCTTAAATATTTTACTGATACCTATAATTTGTCCGTTTACTGATTTTAGATTAAAGTAGCATTCGTTACTGGCAGTCCTTTTTCGAAAAAATTTAGAATCATCTGTAGCATTTCGTCTTATGGATTCAATTACATTCATGCACATTGCTTTGTTTTTATAGCCTGATTTACCAAAGATTAATTGTTCATGACTGTCTAAAAAATCAAATCTAAACTCTCCATTTGCATTTTTGTCAATTACAAATTTTCCCATTTTTAAGTTTGTTGTTTGTTGTTTTTGATTTGGAGTATTACTCCTTTTTTTCTAATCATTAAAAATAATTTTAAAGGTGGTTCCTACACCCACTTTACTCTCTACAGTAATTTGTCCATTCATGGATTCAATTTGATTTTTGGTGATATACAAACCAATACCATTTGCATTTTTATGCTGGTGAAATGTCTTATACATTCCAAATAATAAATTACCATGTTTTTCTAAATCAATTCCTAATCCGTTATCATTAATAGTTAGAATCTTCTTTTTGTTTTCTATAAAAAACTCAAATGTGATGATTGGAAATCGATCCGGATGAGCATATTTTATTGCATTAGTGCTAAAATTTAATAAAATACTTTCAAGATAAGCGGAGTTAAAATTTATTATAGATCCTTTAGGGACTTTGTTGATAATAGTTGCTTTGTTTTCAAGACCATATCCATTGATTATTTTATAATTTTTTTCCAGGTAACAGTTTAAATCTAAAGGTTCTTTAATGATATTTATGTTATTTTGAATATTAACAATTTGAGAAATATGAGTAATAGTCTCATTTAAATCATTAGAAACAGTTCGTAAGTGATTTATATATTCTTCTTTTGTATGATTGTTTTCTTCTTCATCAATTATATTTAAAAGCATTTTGATGTTTCCTGCGTGTGTATTTAAGTTGTGTGAAACAATATGAGAGAAATTTAATAAACGACTATTGTGTTCACTATATAAGTTTATTTGTTGGGTTAATTCTAATTCCTTTTCTTTTTGGGTTTTTAAGTTAGGAAGGATATTATTTGATTTTTGATTTTCAATATGAGTTATTCTAAAGAAATTGATGTAAAAAATAATACAGCCTTCAGTATCAAATTTTGTTTTTACAAAAGTTTTAAATAGTGATAATCCTTTTTTGGGTAATAAACTTCTAAATTCAATTTCTGTTTTTCCTTCTTTTTTTTTGAGTTGTTTAAATAGTCGCAGTATTTTAAATCTATCATTTTTATAAATTCTATTATAAAAAATAGGAAGGATAGTGTCCGGGACAAGGTCGTTTGGTAATTCCAGTATTTTGTATACAGATTTGTTAATTAGTAAATTATGAAAATCATTGTCAGGCAGAATTTTAAATATGAACATTTCTTCCGACAAATCTTCAAATAGTTTTTCATCAAAATTATTTGGTTTTTTAGGATTGTAGCTATTGTAAAAATGAGATATCATATTTCATTATTTTAAAAAAGTCATGTTATTACAAAAGACTAAAAATTACAACTTTAAAGTGCAATTGTCTAAAATGAAGGATATTATCCAGCGGATTTCTATAATGTAATTTGTTTTTTTGAGCTGCATTTTAATATATTGTTCCCTGATTTAACAAGTTCAGAGTGAGTTTTGTAGAAGCAAATCGAACACTTTGTTATATGATTTTTGATCTCTTTAAGGTAATTTCCCGAAGCAAGGCTTCGGGAAATTAAAAACAAAAGAAACCCGAATTAATACCTCTGGAGCTATGTCCTGAGGTAGTTTACTGTATTTAGAATTTATATGTGATTCCAATTTTTCCACCACTGGTTGCATTTCCGCCACCTAATTCTAAGTTGACTCCTAATTTATCATTGAAGAAATATCTTCCACCAATTTGAGCTCCAAGTCCAATATCAGAAGCGTCATCAGTTTTATACGACTTGTTTTCATAATTCCAGATGTAATAATTAAGACCAAGTCCGGCATAAAAATCCCATTTATTCGAAATTTCTAAAACACGATTAAAATGATAATTACCATTGATGCCTATACCAGTTACTGAGGATTTAAATTTAGAATTTCCAAATCTTTCACTTTTAGAACGGTATGATAATTCTCCTCCCAAAGTAATATCTTCATTGATACCATAATCAAGTCCTACATAAACGGGAGTTCCCCATCCTGAAGTTCCTAGTCCTGCATTTAATTGAGTTTGTCCTTTTCCTAATCGTCCTTGTGCAAATGTTCCAAAAGAGATGAAACTGAGTGTTAATAATAGAATGTTTTTCTTCATGATTTTACAGTTTTTGACTTTACCATTTAATTATGATTCGTGAAAATTTTATAAGTAAATCATAGTTAGCAGGTGTGATTACATTGTTTGATAATACAAAAGTAACTGCTGTGAAATCAATGCTTTGTAGAGGGCTTCGAAATGTTCAGTAGAATTATTTCTACAAATAGTTATGTAAAAAGATTAGAATTCAAGTGTTTTAAAAAAAACCTTTAGAGTCAATAAGAAATAAATTAGCTAAAAGAATAAAAGAGATAAGTTATTTATTATCGTCATTATATAGTCGAAAAAGCTCAATCAAAGTTGCTAGATTGTTAATTTCTAACTTTTCAAAAATTCTGTTTTTAAAAGTGCTAACCGTTGTTTTTTTGATATTTAAAAGATCGGATATTTCTAAATTTCCATAGCCTTTAATAAGCATTCTGGCAACTTCTAATTCTCTATTTGATAATTGCTCGATTGGATTAATGGGTGATTTAGAAATGTAAGAATCTAAAATTTTTTCTTTAACATTCTGGTTTATATATTTTCCGTATAAGATCATATTTGTTAATGCCTGTTTCATTTCTTCTTCAGAACTTCCTTTGTTTAAATAGCCTGAAGCACCTGAATTCAAATAACGCAAAGCATAAATGTCTTCATCATAAGCAGTGAATATCAAAATTTTGATATCTGGTTGAATGGCTTTGATATCTTTAATAATATTTATACTGTTTCCATCTGGGAAATTAATATCTAAAATCAATAAATCAATTTTAATTTCATTTAATATTTTGAAAGTATCTTTAAAGTTTCCGGACATGTGAATTTTTGGGTTAATAAATAACTCATTAATTAACATGGAAATTCCCTGTCTTACAATACTATGATCGTCTGAGATTAAAAAAGTACAGTTATTGGATAATTTCATTTTTTGTTAAATTAAATTATTTTTTCTTCTAGATTTTACTCAATATCAAATTGAATATTATAGTAGTTCCTTTGCCTTCCTCACTTTCAACATTGATTTCGCCATCAAATAATTCAACTATTTCTTTGCAAAGATTTAAGCCTAAACCAACACCTAAATCATTGACTTTTCTTGAAACTGTTCCTTGATAGTATGATTTAAATATATTATTTAAATCGTTTTGGTTGATACCAATTCCATCGTCAGAAACTTCAACGTGAAGATTCATTTCGTAATCAGAAATATTTTCAATATCTATAATTATATTAATATTTCCATTTTCTGTAAATTTATTTGCATTACCAATTATATTGTAGAACAATTGGTGAATTTTGGTTACATCTGTGTATACTTCACAATCTGAATCCAAATTAGAATGAATATTTATTTGATTTCCTTTAAGTTCAGCTAATGAGCTCATTGATGAGATTATGTGGTAAATCTCAGTTCTTAGATAGAGATTTTTATTTTTTAATTCCAGCTTTTTGTTTGCGTCCTTAGAGTATTCTAAAATTTGATTTGATAGTTGAAGCAATGAATTTGTTGTAAATTCAATAGATTTAAAAGTGTCTTTTAGTTCAGGCTCTTTAATTACAGAACGAATTTTTTTACTGTACAATGATATGATATTTAATGGAGAGCGAATTTCGTGGCTAATCATTCCAATAATTCTATTTTTAAAAACTAAATTTTCCTGTATTTTATTTTGTGCAGTTGTTAATCTTTTTTCATATTCAAAAGCTAAATAGGTGAAACTAAGAAGGATAATAGATGCTATAAACATAATAATAATCAGAAAAAGTATAGAATAATTTCTAATAGCTTTATTTGATTTGTATTGATTAATTATATTGTTTTCACTTCCTGTTTGAAGTAAATCGGCAGAATTTTTATAGTCAGAAATTATGTTTTGGCTAATATTTAATAATTTATTATTGAGCCTGATTAATTGAGAATCTTTATTTCTTAAATCTAAAAACGTTTTCTGCAAATTGATAAATTCATTTTTATAATAACTGTTAGTTTTAGAAAAAACCGTTTTTAATTGATCCTCAATACTTCCAGAAACTACTCTGTCTTTATATTTCATTGTTACAACGGTATTCAGTTGTTCTTTTTGAACATTCAGTCTTCCTGCAAAAGCATCTCCAAGTCTGGCTAAGAGTCCTTTTCGGGAAATACTGTCTACCTTTATATAGGAATCTGTTTTAATGCTATCTAAAATTTTTTTAGATTCAAATTTTGTGAATTTTAAAAGATTAGATAAATCCTCATGACTTTTGTTAGTTTGATTATTAATAATAGAATCAATGGAGGATTTTAAAACCAAAATTTCAGTTTCAGTTTGGTCTTTTTTTGCAATTATTTTTTTGAAGGCTTGATTTCTATTGCTAATAATATGCAAACTATCTAATAAATGATTGATGCTATTTAAAGATGCAGAATATTTTTGAAATGAAATTTGGTCTCTGTTATTAAGATAATTGTTGAAATATTCCTGTGATTGAATTAAGGAAGTATTTATACGATGAGTATAATCTATTGTTCTTTTTGAAAAAGATATTTCTTCAACGGCATTTGATAATTTGGTTTCATTTTGAGTTTCGTTATACCAAATTACAATAGCAGTTATTTGCATTAAAATAACACAAACTAACAAAGTATAATGAATTATTTTTCTATGCTCAAACTTTAATTTTTTTAAATAAAAGGCTCTGAGAGTGGAAAATATTTTAATCAAAATTTATTTAATATTAAAAAATTAAGAAATAGCGATTACTTTTTTTAATGTTGATTATTAAAATAATAATAGGGAAGTTTAAGGTAGATTGGGGTTAGTCATTACGGAAAACGAGTTTATTTGTCATCCATTAGAAAAAACTTTTGGGGTAAGGCAAAATTAAGCATGGTATTTTACAAATGGTGTAAAACATTATAAAAACTCTTGTAGAACTAATTCTACAAGAGTTTTGGAGAAGTTATTAATTTTTTAATTTGAGTAATAAAATCTAATTCTAAAAGAAGAATGTTGTTTTAGAATTTTTGGATCATTTTATAAGTTAAACGAAGCCCCGATATTAAACACAAACTGATTGTTTAATCGCTCAAATCCGGTTGCTTCTGGTTTGTATTTAGCAATAGGAACACCTATTTCGCTAACAATTCCAAAACCGTCTGTAAAGAAATAACGAACACCCAAATGCGTTCCGAAATTTCTAAGTCCTAAGTCCAGTCCAGGATAAATATCCAGTTTCTCGTCTATTTTAAAAACATTTCCCAGATTAGCATTAAAACGGGCTTTGATGTCTATTCGGTCTCCAAAATCGGGCTTATTTCCCAGATTATCTTTGTTTACCGATAATAAATAGGAACCTACAACTCCAATAGAAATATTCTCTCCCAGTCCATAATCGTTAGAAAGACGAATTCCGGAACCTCCGTTTTGGATGTTTGCGGCAATGTCAAATTTAATGTCTCCATTTCCTTTGTAAGCTTGCGCGTGCATTAGGCAGCTAAAAGTTAATAAGAGTAAGCTAAATGTCTTTTTCATATAAATAATTTTTTATGCAAATGTACTTAATTTCTTCCTTTTTCGTCAAAATAAAGAGTGTTTAAAGGTTCGCTTTGCCAGAATTCTTTAGTGTCAACATCCATAATGGTTAGCGGTCCTTTGAAAGCAGCTCCTGTGTCGATATTCCAAACACAGGCTTTGTTGACAGGAACGGTTTTGCCAATTCGGGTAACAGGTGTATGACCAATGTAAATTTCGTTATATAGGGTTAGTCTTTTTGGGTATAATAAATCGGTCATATTCATGTTTTTGTCAAGAGACAAGGCTGTTTCCCATAAAGTTCTGTCCCAATAAAACAATTTTGGGAAATGTTCAAAATTAACTCCGTTCATATTGGTGAAACCGGCGTGAATAAATAGCCGTTGCTGGTCGTCGAGATAATAGTCTTTTAACGATTGTAAAAACTCAATGTGTATTTGTTTGATTTCGTTGCTTACTTTTTCATAGGCTATTACTGTAGCCTCTCCGCCATGATCGTACCATAAAAGATTGTCGGTGCTGTCTTTTAACCAATGCAATAATAATTCATCATGATTTCCTCTGATGAAGACGCAATTGTTTTTTGTATTTAATTGTATTAAATAATCGAGTACTTGTGGTGATTGACTCCAGCCATCCACATAATCACCCAGAAAAATTAAGTTGTCTTTTTCGGTAACCTGGGCTCTTTCCATGATTTGATGCAAAGCACGTAAACCTCCATGAATGTCTCCTATTACTAATGTTCTCATTTTTTAAACGGTACTTTTTAATATGGTAATATAATAAAAATAGCTAAAAGTGGTAAAAAAAGGAACAGCTTTCTGTAAAAAAGCTTTTTGTACAGATGAAAATCAGCGGACATCGTATTTCATTTTTCTTAATATCCTCATGGCTTCTTTGAAAGATAAATAAACAGAAGGAAAGGGTTTCAGATAGGTTTTGGCATCAATCAATTTTCTTTTGGCATCTTCAAAATCGTTGAGATAGCAAATCATAAAAGTAGAAGGAAGGTTTTCGAGATCTTTTTGTTCTCTGGGAGTTAACTGAAGTCCTTTTTTAAGCTTATTTACCAATGCTTCGTTGTTGTTGTAAATATGGTAAAGCATCTTTTTGTTGAAAGCAGGAGGTTCAAATAGCATTTTGTTTTCTATTTTGTAATAGCCGTTTTCGAAAAAGTAAATAGTTTGTTCTTCAAGTGGATAATAACTGGTTTTGTCATTCAAACCCAGCGGAACATATTCGATAATGGTAAAAGTGTCTTCGTTAAATGAAATAGTCACAACATCCTGAGCAGAATAAAACAGTTTGATGTGTTCGTTAATTAGTTCAATATCTACACGGGATAAGAAGGTTTTGTCCCGAACAGTTTTTGGGATTCCGGCCCAGCAAATGATAAATAATTCTTTGAAAACCTTGTATTTTGGCGCCATGTCTTTGTGCCTGAAATTGATGAAGTCAAAAACACCGTCAAGGGTATATTTGATGTTGTTGCGCGAATTGTTTTCGAGATCAATTACCGTTTCGGTATTCAGGTAGTTTTTTTCAATTTTATCTTCGGTAGGCGTGGTGTTGCTACCGCGTCTTATAAAAACACTATGTGCAGGAATGGTGTAAATTCCTTTTTTGAAAGAGGAAATTTTATTCTTGGGTTTAATAGTTACCAGTCCAATTACCTTGTCTTTGGAAAGGTTGGGAAAAGGAACGTTTTCGTATTGAATTTTAGGCGGATTTTCTAAGTAAGCATTGATTAGATTTTGAATATGACTGTCGTCAAAAAAATCGACGCCTATAATTTCATTGTCCTGGTCTTCGACCCCAACAACAATATAGGAATTATTGGCCGGATTAGAATTAGACAAAGCGCAAATGTGTTTTAAGAATTTTGCCTTTCCTTCTTTGGTATGCAAATTCAACTGACGCTTTTTGTCATAAAAACTATTCTCGTCATTATGGGCCAATAAGTTCTTTATTAGTAAGCGCTTGTTAATCATAGTTTTAAATCGGCGTAGAATTTATAAAAACAATAATAATCCGTAAATTTAATCGTTTATAATAGAATAGATATTTATTAATAAAATATAGGAAAGATATGAAAAAGTTTAAATTTTATGTGTTAAGTTTCAGTTTAATAACGCTTATATGTTTTTTACTAACCGGATGTAGCGACAACGATGATAGTAATAATCAGACATCAAGAGTTATGGTACGTATGACTGATGCTCCTGGAGATTATGATGCTGTAAATATTGATGTACAGGATATCAAGATAAAAGCATCAACCGATACCGGTGATGAGGGTTGGGTAAGTATCGCGAGTGATGAATTTACTCCCGGAGTATATAATTTATTGGATTTGACAGGGGGAGTAAATGTTTTATTGGCTGATAATGTTGTTCCATCAGGATATTTAGGACAAATCCGATTGGTTTTAGGGACTAACAATACTGTTGTTAAAAACGGAGTAACTTATCCTTTAAATACACCAAGTGCCCAACAATCAGGCTTGAAATTGAATGTAAACCAAACTTTAGTTGGCGGAGTTATCTATGAATTTTTATTAGATTTCGATGTAGAGCATTCTATTGTAGTTCAGGCTGGTGGTTCAGGAAATTATAATTTGCACCCGGTAATCAGAGTTTCTACAATGGCTACTTCCGGAGTGATTAAAGGAAGAATAAGCCCAGCTTTAGTTGGATTTCAGGTATTAGCTTCAGTTCAGGTTGGAGATACTACGGTTTCTGCTTATGCAGATGAAGCAGGTCTGTTTCAAATTAATGGAATACCTGCGGGAACTTACACCGTTACCTTAACTCCGGAAACAGGTTCAGGAAAAGCTTTAAAAACAATTACCGGAGTAGTGGTGGTAAATGGGGAAGTAAAAGATATAGGCGATGTAACTTTGGTTGCTCTCCCATAATCTGAGAATTAAATTTTAAACAAAAAAACAGCTAAATTTTTAGCTGTTTTTTTGTTTAAAAATATAGAAACTAGTCTCTTTTTACTGTAGAAAAATTGGCCTGAGCAGTACACATCATTACAAGATCGGCTATGTTTACATGGTAAGGCCTTGAAATTACAAAATGAATAATATCGGCAACGTCTTCAGCTTTTAGAGGTGTGAAACCTTTGTAAACATTTGCGGCTCTTTCGGTGTCGCCTTTAAATCGTACCTGACTGAATTCGGTTTCTACCATGCCGGGATGTATAGCTCCCACTTTAATTCCGTGTGGATTTAGGTCAATACGCATACTTTGATTGATAGCATCAACAGCGTGTTTGGTAGCGCAATACACATTTCCGTTAGCATAAACTTCCTTTCCGGCAGTCGAGCCGATGTTAATAATATGTCCTGATTTTTGCGCTATCATTTTGGGGATTATCGCTTTCGAAACATACAAAAGTCCTTTTAGGTTAATGTCAATCATGGCATCCCAGTCGTCGGTATTGCCGTCCTGTATAGGTTCAAAACCATGAGCATTTCCGGCATTATTGATAAGAATGTCAATTTTAGAAAAAGATTCTGGCAAAGAATTAATTTTTTCTAAAACAGCTTTTTTATCTCTAACGTCAAACTGAAGGCTGTGAACATTAGTCAATGCACTTAGTTCTTTTTCGAGTTCGTTTAATCGATCCGGACGTCTTCCGCAAAGGATAATGTTGTAATTATTTTGGGCTAAAAGTTGGGCAGTTGCTTTGCCAATTCCGCTGGTAGCTCCTGTTATCAATACTGTTTTATTCATGTTTTTTTAATGGATTGGAATTCTTAAATTTTAAATGGGTTAAAACTTTTAAAGATAGGATTAAAAATAAAATCAAAAACTTAATTTCTTTTTTAAGATGAATTGTAATGTGCTTTTGTTTCTAAAAATGTATTAAATTCTAATGTGTTTAATTGGTGTTAATTAGACGCTTGTTTTGAGTTTTTTTATTGGAAAAAAAACAATCAGTCTGGCTTTTGAAAGTATAATTCTTAAAGTTCTTAAAATTATGGAAATTGTATCATAATTCGTCCTTAAAATTGCAGTATTGGTAGAAGTTTTAACCATTTTTTAACATCTTACCTTTAAAAAAAAATTCAATTTGCACTCTCAAAACTAAGGCATTAAATTCAAGGTATTAAAAATAATTTTATGGAAGAGAATACGTCGACTTTAGACATTAGAGCAATCAACGAAAAGATAGAAAGAGAGAGTGCTTTTATAGACCTTCTTACTATGGAAATGAACAAGGTGATTGTGGGTCAAAAGCACATGGTTGAACGATTATTGATTGGATTATTAGGGCAAGGGCACATTTTGTTGGAAGGTGTTCCGGGATTAGCTAAAACTTTAGCAATCAATACGCTTTCTAAAGCGGTTCATGGTTCTTTTAGCCGAATCCAGTTTACGCCGGATTTATTACCTGCCGATGTTGTAGGAACAATGATTTACAACATTAAACAAAATGAATTCTCAATAAAAAAAGGACCTATTTTTGCTAATTTCGTTCTTGCCGATGAGATTAACCGTGCTCCGGCTAAGGTACAATCGGCATTGTTAGAGGCCATGCAGGAAAAGCAGGTTACTATTGGTGATACTACTTTTAAATTAGAAAAACCTTTTTTGGTTTTAGCAACTCAGAACCCTATTGAGCAAGAAGGTACTTACCAACTTCCGGAAGCGCAAGTAGACCGTTTTATGTTGAAAACAGTAATTGATTATCCTAAAATGGATGAAGAACGATTAGTGATTCGTCAGAACTTAAACGGAAGTTATGAGAAAGTAAATCAGGTAGTTTCTATCGAGCAAATTTTACGTGCGCAGGAAGCAGTGCGTGAAGTGTATATGGACGAAAAAATCGAAAAATACATTCTTGATATTATTTTTGCTACTCGTTACCCTGAAAAATACAAATTGGCCGATTTGAAACCATTGATTAGTTTTGGTTCTTCGCCACGTGGTAGTATTAACTTAGCTAATGCAGCTAAATGTTATGCTTTTATTAAACGTCGTGGGTATGTAATTCCTGAAGATGTTCGTGCTGTTGTTCATGATGTATTGCGTCATAGAATTGGAGTTACTTATGAAGCTGAGGCTGAAAATATCAGTTCGGTTGACATCATCAACAAAATCATCAACGAAGTAGAAGTACCCTAATCAGATAGCAGTAGGCAGTATTCAGATTCCAGTCGTTATTCGACTTCAATCTGAAATCTGAAATCTTAAATCTGAAATCTAAAAAAATGGATACAAAAGAGCTTTTAAAAAAAGTACGGAAAATAGAAATCAAAACCCGAAGATTGAGTGATCATATCTTCTCAGGGGAATATCATACTTCTTTCAAAGGACGTGGAATGACTTTTAGCGAAGTGCGTCAATATCAATATGGAGACGATATTCGAAATATTGATTGGAATGTTACTGCCCGTTATAATGAAGCCCACGTAAAAGTTTTTGAAGAAGAACGAGAGTTAACCATGATGTTAATGGTTGATATTTCGGGTTCGGAGAGTTTTGGTTCCAAAAACCAATTTAAAAAAGACATCGTAACAGAAATTGCTGCAACGATGGCTTTTTCGGCTACACAAAACAATGATAAAATTGGGTTGATTTTGTTTTCGGACCAAATCGAATTGTATATTCCGCCAAAAAAAGGAAGGTCGCACGTATTGCGTATCATTCGTGAATTGATAGAATTTGAACCTAAAAGCCATAAAACAGATATTGCTCAGGCATTGAAATTTTTGTCGAGTACTCAAAAAAAGAAAGCCATTGTTTTTATGATTTCCGATTTTATGTCGGATGATTATGAGCAGACTTTGAAAATTGCCGCTAAAAAACATGATGTTACCGGAATTAGGGTTTATGACATTCGTGAACAAAAAATGCCAAATCTGGGAATGGTTCCCATGCTGGATGCCGAAACAGGGGAAGTGCAATTGATTGATACGGGTTCTAAGGCGGTTCGAATGAATTATGAAAAACATTATCATGATCAACTGAATTATTTTAAAGAAACCTTTAGCAAATCAGGTTCCGGCGTAGTAAATACAAGAGTTGACGAAAGTTATGTGACTAAATTATTGGGTTATTTTAAATCGAGATAAGAATTCCCACCCAGCTTCCCCGATGGGAAGGAGTTGAAAAACAAATGTTTCAAAAAACATGAAAAAACAGATATTCTTCTTATTACTACTAATTTCTACCAGTATTTTTGCGCAACAAAAAAGAGTAGAAACAAGTATCGATACCACAAAAAATAAAATTGGAGCCGAGTTTAAATTAACAATAAAAACATCGGTAGATACTTTGTCTAAGGTTGTTTTTCCTAATTTAAAAAACATCGGCGCACTTGAAGTAATTCAGTCTTATCCTATTGATACCGTAAAAAATAACGACCGATATGAGTTAATTAAAAAATACGGATTGACACAATTTGATTCCGGACGTTATGTTATTCCGAGTATCAAAGTGCTTATCAATAACAAAGCGTATCAAACACAATCTATTGCTGTTGAGGTAGCCAATGTTCAGGTGGATACTTTAAAACAAAAAATGTATGATATTAAGGATATTCAGCCGGCTACTGATTCTATTGGCAACTGGTGGAAATACCTTTTAGCATTGTTGGTGATTCTTGGAATTGGTGCTGGAGTTTATTGGTTTCTAAAAAATAGACAAAAGAAAAAAATAGAAGAAGAAGTTTATAAAACGCCTATTGAAAAAGCGACGAGTTTGTTGAATAACTTAGAAAAGAAAGAGCTTTGGCAAAAAGGGGAAATAAAAGAATATTACAGTGAATTGACTGATATTGCCCGAAATTATATCGAAGAAGCAATCGAAATTCCGGCAATGGAAAGTACTACTTCAGAATTGATTAGCGGTTTGAGAGCGGCTTCGGTTAAAAAGAAAATGACAGTTTCTCAGGAAATTATTGGGAATCTGGAAAGGGTTTTAAGACAAGCCGATTTAGTGAAATTTGCCAAATCCAAACCTTTGGAATTTGAAATTACCGAAGACAGAAATAAAATCCAAAAAGCAATTTTAACCTTAGACAGTTCAATCCCTGTAGAAATTCCTGCAGAAGAAGATATTTTGTTGAATGAAGCCCAAAGACAAAAACAAATTGCAATTCAGCTAAAGAAAAAAAGAAAGCAAAATATTGTCACTGCAGTTGCAACAGTGCTTTTCTTATTGTTGGCAACAACCATCTTTCTAATGGTTACCAAAGGATTTGATTACGTAAAAGACAATATTATCGGTCATCCGTCAAAGGAATTACTGGAAGGCGAATGGGTGAGAAGCGAGTATGGAAAACCGGGTGTTAAAATTGAAACGCCAAAGGTGCTTAAACGAACTGATTTGACAAAACAGCTCCCAAAAGAAGGATTGGCATTGGTTAAAGAAATGCAGTCTTTTGCCTATGGTAGTTTGATAGACAATTTTTATCTGATGGTTTCTACTTTAAAATACAAGCAGGAAACCCAAATTGATTTGAAGAAATCAATGGAGGTTACTTTACAAACTATGGAATCGCAAGGAGCACAAAATATGATTGTGAAACAAGAAGATTATGAAACCAGAGAAGGAATCACAGGTGAGAAAGCTTACGGAACTTTTTCAAGAATAAATCCAACAACTAATGATAAAGAAAGAATCTATTATGAAGTGTTGTTGTTTAGTCAAGAAGGAGGATTGCAACAAATTTTGATTCTGCATCAGGAAGGCGATAAGTATGCAAATGAAATTTCAGAACGAGTGTTAAGCTCAGTTGAATTAAAACAAGAAGGTAGATAATGGCAAAAATAACTTTTTTAAATCCGGAGTTTTTTTGGTTGTTTCTTTTGATTCCAATAGCTATTATTTGGTTGGTTTTAAAGAAGAACCAGCAATCGGCAACTTTAAAAGTGAGTTCGATTAAAGGTTTTAAGTCGTCACCATCGTTATTGGCAAAGTTAAAACCTTATTTGAATGTTCTTCGATTATTGGCGTTAAGCTCCTTAATTGTGGCTATGGCAAGACCCCGAACTGTAGATATCAGTAATAAAACCAAAACGACCAAAGGAATTGATATTGTAATGGCGGTGGACGTTTCGGGAAGTATGCTTGCTAAGGATTTGAAGCCTAACCGTATGGAAGCTTTGAAAAGAGTGGCTACTGATTTTGTTGAACAAAGACCTAACGACCGAATTGGATTGGTAGTTTATGCCTCAGAAGCCTATACAAAGACTCCCGTAACCAGCGATAAGGCTATTATAGAACAAGCCATTGGAAGTATAAAATACGATAATGTTTTACAGGACGGAACTGGAATTGGAATGGGATTGGCAACAGCCGTAAACCGATTAAAAGACAGCAAAGCCAAGAGTAAAGTAATTATTTTATTGACCGATGGTGTTAATAATTCAGGATTTATCGAACCTGAAACAGCGGCTGACATTGCTAAACAATACGGAATCAAAGTATATACAATAGGTCTTGGAACCAATGGAATGGCGGAGTCTCCTTATGCGATAGGCCCAAATGGAGAGTATTTGTTCCAAATGATGAAGGTGGAAATCGATGAACGATTGATGCGAAGCATTGCTCAAAAAACCGATGGAAGGTATTTTAGAGCCACAAGTAATAATAGGCTGGAAGAGATTTATGCTGAAATTAATAAACTGGAAACTACTGAAATAGAAGAGTTGAAATTTTATGATTATGACGAAAAATACAGAGCCTTTGTATGGTTAGCCGGATTTTTAGTTTTAGTCGAAATAGGATTGAGAAATACGGTTTACAGAAGTTTTATTTGATTTTGAAAAAATCCAAAAAATCCAAGTTTTAAAATTCCAAATTCTAATGTTTGAAATGGAAACTTGATTTATGGAGCTTTTGTTTTCTTAACAATTGGAATTTGGGATTTCTTTATTGGAATTTAAAAAAAAATATGGAATTAGACGAGAAAAAATATTTGTACTTACTTTTTATACTACCTATTGTAGTGTTGCTTTTCCTGTTGAATATGTATTGGAAAAGAAAAAAGCAACAGGAATTTGGTGATTTGGAAATCATAAAAAAATTAAGTCCGGAGCGTTCTGTTTTTAAACCGGTTTTTAAATTGGTTATCATGTTATTGGCCTTGTTGGGGCTGATTATCGGATTGGTAAATCCTAAAATCGGGACAAAGTTAGAAACAGTAAAACGAGAAGGAATTGATATTGTTTTTGCAATGGACGTTTCTAAAAGTATGCTTGCCGAAGATGTCGCTCCCAATAGATTGGAGAAAAGTAAACAACTAGTTTCGCAAATTATCAATCAATTAGGAAACGACAGAATAGGAATTGTAGCTTATGCGGGAAGTGCTTTCCCGGTTTTGCCAATTACTACTGATTATAGTGTTGCCAAGATGTTTTTGCAAAGTATGAATACTGATATTGTTTCTTCGCAGGGAACCTCATTGGATGAAGCTATCAAATTGTCAGGAACTTATTTTGATGAAAAAAGCAAAACGTCTAAGTTATTGATTCTGATTTCGGATGGAGAAGACCATTCAGAAGGAGCTCAGGAAGCGGCTGAAGAAGCCAATAAATTGGGAATGCGTATTATTACTATAGGAATTGGAACCGAAAAAGGAGGTACAATTCCGTTAAGAGTAAATGGTGTTATACAAAGTTATAAAAGAGACCAAAATGACCAGGTGGTAATTACCAAACTAAATCGTCCCGGTTTAGAAACCATTGCAAAAGCTACTAAAGGAGGTTATGTGAGCGGAAATAATACGAAAGAAGTATTAGAATATATCAAGAAAACATTAGATAATATCCAGAAAACAGAATTCGAATCGACTCAAATGGCCGATTTTCAATCGCAGTTTCAATGGTTTTTAGGATTTGCCTTTGTGCTTTTATTCCTGGATTTATTCCTTTTAGAGAAAAAAACCAAGTGGGTGAAGAAGTTAGACTTATTTAACGAAGAAAAATAAATGTCAGTTCCTTTGGGGAAGAACATAAAGAAATGAAAATGAATAATTTTATAAAATACGGATTTACTTTTTTTGCACTGCTGTTTTTAGGACTGGGAGGTGTTTTTGCGCAGGAAAAAGACAAAACTTTGCCAAAAGCGAATGAAGAGTACAGCCAAAGTAAATATTCAGATGCAGAAGCTGATTATAGAATCTCGAATTCCAAATTTCCAAATCGTTCCGTTTCTCCTTATAATTTAGGGAATGCTATTTATAAACAAAACCAAGCATCAGAAGCAAAATATGCTTATGCAAAAGCTTTAAAGAATGCCAAGTCGAGAATTCAAAAACACAAAGCCTTTCATAATTTAGGAAATGTGTTTATGAAAGAGAAAAATTATACCGAAGCAGTTGAAGCGTATAAAAATGCTTTGAGAAACAATCCTAAGGATGAGGAAACCCGATACAATTTTGCATTAGCTAAAAAGATGCTAAAAGAAAATCCTCCAAAAAACGATAAGAATAAGAAAGACAAAAATAAAGACAAAGATAAAAAGGATCAGGACAAGAAAAATCAGGATAAAAAAGACCAAGACAAAAAGGATCAGGATAAGAAAAATCAAGATAAAAAGGATCAGGACAAGAAAAATCAGGATAAGAAAGACGGAAAAGACAAACAAGATCCGAATCAGCCGCCAAAACCACAGCCTGGAGGAATTTCTCCAGACCGTTTAAAAAATCTTTTGGATGCGGTAAACAATGAAGAAAAGAAAATTCAGGATAAGGTAAACGGAAGAAAAGCGCAGGGAAGACCTGTTCAAACACAAAAAGATTGGTAAGCCAATTATAGATTATATTCAAATAAAAGAATAAGGATTGCATAAAAAATGAAAAGATATTTAGTATTCATATTGTTAAGTTTTCAGGGACTTTGGGCTCAGGTACAGTTTGAGACCAGAGTAAGCAAGAACACGCTTGGTCTCAACGAAAAGCTACAAGTTGATTTTTTCATGAATGTTGATGGAGACAATTTTAATGAGCCTTCTTTTGAAGGTTTTCGAATTATAGGAGGACCAATGCAGCAAGTGAGTCAGTCATGGGTAAACGGAAAGAGTTCTTTTGTAAAAGTCTATACTTATTATCTTTTGCCTAATCAAAAAGGAAGTTTGGTTATCAGGCAGGCTACGATTGAATACAATGGGAAAATATATAAGACTAATCCGGTAAGGGTGAATGTTACCAATGCAATTGAACAGCCCAGAGATCCTAATGATATTAGTGTTTCAGCTGATAGTAATTTGCATCTGGTAGCCGATATTTCAAAAACCAATCCTTATCTGAACGAACCTATTACGGTAGTTTACAAGCTTTATTTTGGGTATAATTCAGAGGTTACAAATTTAAGAGAATTAAACAAGCCTAAGTACAATGATTTCTGGAGTCAAAATATTGAAATCAAGCAATTAGTTGCACAAGAGGGTGTGTTTAATGGGGAAAAGTGTCCCTATGCTATTTTAAAAAAGGTAGTTCTGTATCCTCAAAAATCCGGGAAATTAATTATTGAGCCGCTTTCGTTAGATATTGATGTAAAATTGCCAACTAATCGTAGAACTATCTTTGGAGAAATGATAGTAAAAGAAGTTAGCAAGAGAGTTTCGGCCGGAGCCCAAATGATTTCTGTAAAAGCATTGCCCGAAGCAGGAAAACCTACTGATTTTTCGGGAGCTGTAGGTAGTTTTGATTTCAGGGTAACGCCTACAAAAACCGAACTTAAAAATGGGGAAAGTCTGGATTTAGTGGTCAGTGTAGCTGGTAAAGGGAATTTGAAATTATTTACTTTGCCAAAACCGGTTGTGCCTAATGCCTTAGAAATGTATGATCCGGTGCATACTGAACAGGTAAATACGTCGCTTTCGGGTATGACCGGAAAAATATCTGATAGTTATACCATTGTCCCACAATACAAAGGCGATTATCTTATAAAACCATTGCAATTTTCTTATTTTGACCTGAATTCGGGAAGATATAGAACTATTACTTCACAACCAATAGTGGTGAAAGTTCTCGATGGGCCAATGGCTACTGATGCAGTTGCCTCTCATCCGGGAAGTCATAAAAATCAGGTGGTTATTAATGAGCAATTCAAGTACATTAAGCTAGATACCAAGTTGGAACCAATGGCTATAAATGATTTCTTTGGGTCTAAATTGTTTTATAGTTTGTTGATGATTCCTTTTGGATTATTACCAATAATTGTATTGGCTAAGAAGAAAAAAGAAGCTATCGATGGTGATGTTGTTGGAAACCGAATCAAGAGAAACAATCGTCTGGCTAAGAAATATTTGTCGGAAGCTAAGAAACAAATTAACAACAAGGAACCGTTTTATGTGGCGCTCGAAAAAGCCATGCATAATTTTCTGAAAGCTAAATTGCATATTGAAACCTCAGAGATGAGTAAGGACAATATCAAAGAAATTTTATTATCTAAAAATGCTAATCCGGAGGCAGTAAATGAGTTTATCGCGCTGACTGAAAATTGTGAGATTGCCCGATATGCACCTTCATCGAGTGCAACTATTCAGAAAGATTACGAAAAAGCAGTATTGATAATTTCTGATTTAGAGAAACAGCTTTCTTAAGAGTTTAAACACAAAGGGCACAAAGAGTACTAAAAAATGAAAAATATAGTTTATATAATATTGTTAGTAAGTCAGGTTTTCTTTGCTCAAAGTGAGTTTGCAAAGGGAAATGATTTGTATAAAAATGGCAAATACGAGCAGGCCATTGATGCCTATACATCGGAGTTGACGGCTAAGAAACAATCGGCGGAGTTGTATTTTAATATAGGAAATTGCTATTATAAGCTCAATAAGGTAGCACCGGCAATTTACAATTACGAAAAAGCTTTGGTATTAAATCCTAATGATGCTGATATTGCTACTAATTTGAGATTTGCTCAAAAACGTACGGTAGATGAGATAAAAGTGGTGCCTACAGTAGGATTTGCAAAACTACTGCGTGATTTCACAGCCATTTATCATTACAATACCTGGGCTTGGATTTCGGTTGCTTTTTCAGCCTTGTTTTTGCTGTCGTTTTTAGGTTATTATTTTTCGGCTTTGACACTCAATAAACGCTTGTTTTTCTTCGGAATGTTTTTGATGCTTTTGATGTTGATCATTAGTGTTGCCTCAGCTATTTTCGAAAAAAGTCATTTTAAAAATGAAAGACCGGCTATTGTTTTTGCCGAAATGACCGATGTGAGAAGTGAACCCCAAAACAAGGGAGCCAGTGTTGTAATTTTGCACGAAGGAACCAAAGTTTTTGTAAAAGAGACCGTTGATAATTGGAAAAAAATCCAATTAACCGATGGAAGCGAAGGCTGGATTGACAGCAACGCCATTCGTGAGGTAAAATAATATTACAGACTTTAGACAGCAAAAGGCAGTTGCATTCTGCTGTCTAAAATCTGCTTATTTTTTTAAATTTCCGTAAAACTTTGTAATTGAAGGATACATAAATCCGGCTGTTTTTTGAATCGGATTGTAAAAAATAGAATTATCCAACGTTTCTTTTTTGGCCAAAAAATGATTGTAGTTTATTTTTTCGAAAACAGAAAAGATAAGTCCAATAATCAGTACTGTTTTTAAAACACGAAATAAACCACCGCCAGCTTTATTAATCCATCCTAAAAAAGCAAAATCAGCCATACCGGTAAGGATTTTGGCTAAAAAATGAATTCCGATTACAATTCCAATAAAAGTAATAATAAAGGCAATTACCTGAATGGTGTTAGGATTCCAATGTAAAAATCCTGAAAGGACATCTTTAGTAATAACTGAGAATTTAACGGCAAAATAAGCGCCAATTATCAACGAAACAAAGGAGGCTAATTCGATAAAAAGTCCGTTAGTAATTCCTTTGTACAATGCAAACGCCAATAAAGCGCCTAAAATAATATCTAAAAAACCCATAATAAAATAGAAAATAATAAAGAGCAAAGATAAAAGAATTATGTTGGTATCTTTGCCCTAAAATCTTAGAGTTAAGATTTTAGACATTAGATTGAAAATTCTAAATCTAAAATCAGAAATCTAAATCAGAAATCTAAAAAAAAATGTCAAGAGACACACAACTTAAAGAGCGCTGGGAAAAGCTCGTTGATATACTTTCTAATCAATTTTCACAAGGCGAAGATTTGGATTTGGATGCCATCATTTTTTTAATCGGAGTTCAGGAATTGGGTCAGCTGCATCGTGAATATAAAAAAGACGAAAAACTAAACCTGATGCACATTGCTATTTGTCGTTTGTTAGAGCCTTATGGCTTTTATGAATTCGACTTTTTTGATGAAGAAGGCTGGCCACATTACAAAGTAAAAGAAGCATTACCGCCTTTAAAAGCAGGAGAACAAACTGTTTTGATGAAAGAGGCAATAGTGAGTTATTTTATCGAAAAAGAACTTATTGATTAGTATTCAGTGTTCAGTAGCAGTTATCAGTTAAGAATTTTAGAAAAACTTCCAACTTCTAACTTCTAACTTCTAACTTTTACTTAAATTTGCACACTCAATTATTGGATGAAAATGATAGATAAGATTAAAGAATATATTGGTGAAGCACAAGCTTTTTCAACGCAGGATACAGCCGAATTAGAATCATTTAGAATTAAGTTTTTAGGAAGTAAAGGAATTCTAAAAGAATTTTTTGCTGAGTTTAAAAATGTGCCTAATGAGCAAAAGAAAGAATTTGGTCAGGTTATTAATCTGCTGAAAACTTCTGCTGAGGATAAGGTAAAATCAATTCAGGAAGCTTTAGAAAGTAAGGAAGAATCCAAAGGAATTTATGGCGATTTGACCCGTACTGCCGAGCCGGTAACCATTGGTTCACGTCATCCTATTTCTATTGTGAAAAACCAAATTATAGATATCTTTTCTACCATCGGATTCAATGTTTCCGAAGGTCCGGAAATTGAAGACGATTGGCATAACTTTACAGCATTGAACCTGCCTGAATACCATCCGGCACGTGATATGCAGGATACTTTTTTCATTCAGACTAATCCGGATATTTTATTGCGTACGCACACTTCATCGGTGCAGGTGCGTTATATGGAAAACAATAAACCACCTATCAGAACGATTTCTCCGGGACGTGTTTTTCGTAACGAAGCCGTTTCATCGCGTTCGCACTGTATTTTTCATCAGGTAGAAGGATTATACATTGACAAAGACGTTTCTTTTGCCGATTTGAAACAAACACTTTTGTATTTCACCAAAGAAATGTTCGGAAAATCTAAAATCCGTTTGCGTCCTTCATATTTCCCGTTTACGGAGCCAAGTGCCGAAATTGATATTTATTGGGGATTGAAAACCGAAACCGATTACAGAATTACCAAAGGAACCGGTTGGTTAGAAATTGGTGGTTGCGGAATGGTAGATCCTAATGTTTTGAAAAACTGTGGTATCAATCCGGATGAATACAACGGATTTGCTTTTGGAATGGGAGTAGAGCGTATTGCGATGTTGTTGTACCAAATCGGAGACATCCGTATGTTTTATGAAAATGATGTTCGTTTCTTAGAGCAGTTTAAATCGATAATATAATTTTAGTCCTTAGTTAATAGTCCCTAGTTCTTAGCAAAACACTTTACTGAGGACTAGGGACTAAGTACTCTTTATCTAATTTATGAAAAAAGATATTACAATCCCCGAAGTAGAAAACGTATTTATTGCCGCTGTTCAGGAATGGAGCGATGATTTTATGGAGAAAGTGTGGTATGCTTATTTAGTAAACGACAGTGATTTCAATATCGAAAGTGCGATGGTGGTTTCTAAAGCTTTTGGAACTATTGATGGCGAAATGAGGAAAACTTCAATCCTGCGTCATGCTTTTGTGGAAGTTCCCGCTGTTTCGGTAATAAAAATAGAAATGATCGAAAAAAGTCTTTTGGCTTTGAATAACGAATTCATGCTGACTTATTTCATCGGGAATACTCTGTACGACAAGAAATTTATCTTTAAAGCCAATTCCATTAACGAAAACAATATGGAAGAAGTGCCTATTTTATTTGTGGATGGGGTGATTGTGAGATAAGCGTATTAGCTCAAAATATAAACCGCAAATTCGCAGATTTTAAATGTGAGTTTGCGGTTTTTTATTGGATGTTTTGTAGGTAAATTTTTTATATTTGGATCAAGATGTTTTCATATCTATCGCCATAATTTGGAGGGTTTATCATATATAGAAAATTTAAACTTAATTTTATAATAAAAGAATGTTTGGAAAAAGTATAAGAATATATTTATCTGATGGTTCACCAAGTGGACTTCGTCATGTAGAAATAGTTAATTGGTCAGGGCAAGCAATTGCCTGTCCAAGAAGTAGGTTTTCAGAATTAAAGAAATGGGGCGAATCTCAACGTCCTGGAGTATACTTTTTACTTGAGAAGCATTCAACAGATGATAAAAATACAGTTTATATCGGAGAATCTGAAAATGTATATAAAAGACTTATTGAGCATGACAGTAATAAAGATTTCTGGAATGAAGTAGTTTTGTTCACAAGTAAAGATGAAAATTTAACAAAATCTCATATTAAATATTTAGAATCTAGATTAACAAGTATCACGAAAATAGCAGATAGATACCGCACTGAAAATGGTAATAGGCCAACTGAATCTACTTTACCAAGAGCTGATAAGGATGCTATGGAAGAATTTATTCATAATGCAAGGATGGTTTTAGGGACTTTAGGTCATAAATTATTGGAGCCAATAAATTCATCAGATAATGAAAATCTTGAAAATCTTGAAAAAGAAACTTTAATTGGACATAAGTTGTTTTTTAGTGTTAATGGACATTTATCTGAGGGAAAACAAACAGATGAAGGTTTTCTATTAGTCAAAAATTCAGAAATCTCTAAAGAAACAACAACAAGTATTCCGGGGAAAATAAACTTGATGAGAAATAAACTAATTGAAGATGAAATTTTAATAGAGCAAAATGGTAAATTTATCCTAACTAAGGATATTATTTTAAGTTCTTCTTCTTATGCGGCTGCATTAGTTGCTGGAACTAGTAGGAGTGGTCCCCAGAGTTGGAAAGACTCGAGTGGTAAAACTTTAAAGGCAATCGAAGAAAGTTTAATAAAAAATTAATTTGACAGCTTGATTTAACTCCAGCTCGAATGCGAATCCTTTTTTGTTTTGAATATTAGATTTTCACGCAGATTCTACAGATTTTAGCAGATTTTTATCATAGTTTATCTGCTTAAATCTGCAAAATCTGCATGCTTATTTAAAAAGATCCAAATAGATTTATAAAAAACAAAACCGCAAATTCATAGATTATAATCTGCGAATCTGCGGTTACTCTCGTTATGTGATTGCTTCGTTCCGATAGCTATCGGAACTCGCAATTATATTAATCCAATTTCTCAGTCAGTTTTTTAAATACGGTTCTGGCATTTTTGCCTTGGTATAAAATTTCGTGAACGGCATCTATAATTGGTGTTTTTGCACCGTAACCCTGATTGAGTTTGTAGGCACTTTTAGCAGCATAATAACCTTCGGCAACCATGCTCATTTCCATCATCGCACTTTTTACGGTATAGCCTTTTCCAATCATGTTTCCGAACATTCTGTTTCTTGAAAAAACCGAATAACCTGTAACTAACAAATCACCCAAATAAGCCGAATCGTTGATGTTGCGTTTCATTTTGTGTACTTTTCGAATGAATTTCTTCATTTCGCGAATAGCATTACTCATCAACACCGATTGAAAGTTATCGCCATAGCCTAAGCCATGGGCAATTCCGGCTGCAATGGCATAAATGTTTTTCAGCATGGCAGCATATTCGGTACCAATAATGTCATCGGTAATTTTTGTTTTGATATAATTTCCAGCCAGATTTTTGGCTACAATTTTTGCTTTTTCGGCATCGCCACAGGCAATTGTCAGGTAAGACAAACGCTCCAGAGCTACTTCTTCGGCATGGCAAGGACCTGTGATTACGCCAATATTGTAATAAGGAATGTCGTATTGAAAATGAAAATGTTCGCCCACAATTAAACTTGTTTCCGGAACAATTCCTTTAATGGCGGAGAAGATGATTTTATCTTTAAGCGAAACGGTTAACTTTTGCAATTCGGCATCCAAAAAGGCTGAAGGAATAGCAAAAATAACATAATCGGCATAGGCAATAGCCTCGTTGATATCATTGGTTAGTTTTAGTTTTTTGATATCAAATTCTACAGAGCTAATATAGTTTGGATTGTGTTTGTGTTTTTTTATATGTTCAATTGCCGACTCATTGCGCATATACCATGAAACTTCAGAAAGATTAACACAGAGCATTTTTGTAATGGCTGTTGCCCAGCTTCCACCACCAATCACTGCAAACTTTATATTTTCACTCATCTTTTTATAGTTTAATCAAAAGTACTTAAAAATGTGCTAATGAAGCAAGAGGAATTGTTTCGAATTGGGATTGGGTTTATGAACGAAATTGTAATTTTTTAATTTTTTTCTGATTAATTACAATAAATGAAATACTTCCGTCGTTGTAAGTTTTTGTATATAAGTAATTTGTGTTTTAGTATTAGTTAGTTTAGTTTTGGTATTAGTAAAAAGGCGCCTTCGAAATTTCGAAGACGCCTTTTTTGATGATTTGTAAATAAGTAGGAATTAATAACTTAATTCTACAATGGCTTTTACTTTTTCTAAAGTAATATTTTGTCTTTCTCCCATAGCTTTCCAACCTCTTTCATCAAAACGATTCACGATAAAATCGGCTGTTTTGTTGTAGTCTTCGGTGTATTGTGACAATTTGGTGTCTATTCCCATTGTGTGGAAAAATTCCACGGTTTTGTTGATGGCTTCGTTGGCAATTTCGTCATGCGTTCCTTCCAAATTAAAGATGCGTTTTCCGTATTGTGCCAGTTTTTCTTTTTTGGTTTCAAATAAAACACGGTATAAATTAGGGCCAATAATCGCCAATGTTCTGGCGTGATCAATTCCGTAAAGTGCTGTTAACTCGTGTCCAATCATGTGTGTTGCCCAATCGCTGGGAACTCCTTTTGCGATTAATCCATTCAAAGCCATGGTACAGCTCCACATAAAGTTAGAAGCCAATGCATAATCGGCTGGGTTTTCAACTACATTTGGGCCAACTTCGATTAGCGTTTGCAAAATTCCTTCGGCAATTCGATCCTGTAAATAACCTTCGTGAGGATAAGTTAAGTATTGCTCCATAACGTGAGTAAAAGCATCTACCACACCGTTTTGCAATTGTCTTTTTGGTAAAGATTCAATTACCGTTGGATCACAAATTGAGAATTGCGGAAACAAAGCACTCCCACCGGAAGCTAATTTTTCCTGAGTGGCTTTAATCGTTACCACATATCCGGAATTCATTTCGCTTCCCGTTGCCGGAAGTGTTAGAATGGTTCCAAATGGCATTGCATTTTCTTTTATTAGAATATGTTTTTGCAAAATATCAATTGGATTTCCATCAAAATTCACTGCTGCCGAAATGAATTTCACTCCGTCAATTACCGATCCGCCGCCTACAGCCAGAATGAAATTGATTTTCTCAGCTTTTATAATTTCAACCGCTTTCATCAGAGTTTCAAAATGAGGATTAGGTTCAATTCCGCTAAATTCCACAATTTCGAAACCTTTTAAGTTGTCGATTACTTGTTGGTGAATTCCGTTTTTAAAAATGCTCCCGCCACCGTAAGCTAATAAAATTTTGGCACCTTGAGGAACTAATTCGGATAGTTTATTGATTTGTCCTTTTCCAAAAACCAATTTGGTTGGGTTGTATAATTCGAAGTTTAACATCTTATTTTTGAGTGTTTAATTGTTGAAATAATTTTTGTGCTACCAGTTTTGATGAAGCCGGATTTTGACCGGTAATTAACAATCCGTCTTCTACAGCATAAGGATGCCAGTTTTCGGTTTTAGAATAAATACCGCCATGCGCCCGAAGTACTTCTTCTAATAAAAACGGAACTACATTAGTCAATCCTACCGCAGCTTCTTCAGTGTTTGAAAATCCGGTTAGTTTCTTTCCTTTTACTAAATATTCCTCGTTTATTTTTACGTCTTTTAGTACTCCTGGTGCGTGACAAACAAAAGCAATTGGTTTGTTATGCGTATAGAAAGATTCAATCAATGAAATCGAATTTCTGTCTTTTGTCAAGTCCCATAAAGGTCCGTGTCCGCCTGGATAAAAAACAGCGTCATAGTCAGATTCTTTAACATTCGCTAATTTTAGCGTGTGTTTTAATTTATTCAATAACTCGGTGTCAACATCAAATCTTTTAGTGTCTTCAGTAGCCGATGCAGGATCAGCACTTTTAGGGTCAATTGGCGGTTGTCCGCCCAGCGGAGTCGCAATGTCTATTTGAACTCCTTTGTCGGCTAATTCATAATAAGGAGCAGCCAATTCTTCGGTCCAAAATCCGGTTTTTTCTCCTGTGTTTCCTAGTTTATCGTGACTGGTAACTACAAATAATACTTTTTTCATAGATGTTTTATTTTGTGCTGTTGCCGAAATAGTGGCTACAGCTGAAATTAGAATGCTTAATACTATTGTTTTCTTCATGGGTTTATTTTTTTTGATATCACAAATTTAAGGCGGATATGTTATTAGTAAAAATAATTTAAATTATGTTTGTGATAAATTTATTTATATCATGGTTAATTTAGAATGGTATCGCACGTTTAAATCAGTGTATAAAAACGGTAATTTTTCTTTGGCTGCCAAAGAATTATTTATCAGTCAGCCGGCGGTAAGTCAGCAAATTTCTATGTTGGAAGCGCATGTGGGTTACAAATTATTCAATAGAAAATCCAAAGGAGTCGAACCAACAGAATACGCTAAGTTACTCAATAACTTGATTATAGAAGCCTTAGAGCGTTTGGAAAATGTAGAGAATGGTTTTCGATCTAAAGCATTTGATGCCAATCGTTTGATTACGGTGGGAATTTCAAAACATTTATTTAGCAGTATGGCTGCGCATTTGATTGCTAAATTCGATTATATTGATTTTAGTTTCCATGAAAATGATGCGCTTTTTGAATTGGTGAATGCTAAAAAGATTGATTTTGCTATTGTCACCAAAAAATACGACACCTTTGATACCATACAAAAAAAGCTGGGCGATATCAGGCAAATTATTGTGGGTTCAAAAAATATTGATGCTTCAAAACTGCAATCTGATATTAAGAATAATAATTATGATGCCATCGAAAATTGGCTGAATGACCAAAAATGGTACAGTCATGATTCGGGAATTCCGCATGTGAAATTATTTTGGCTGCACGTTTTTAATAAAAAACGACCTTCAATGATTTCGAATTATATTATTCCGTCAGAGTTTGAAATGCTGGAGGTGCTTTCTAAGAATTCAGGTGTAGCCGTTAGCTGGAATATCAATGCACGCTCTTTTATTCAAGACGAAAAATTGCAGCTATTGTGGGAAACAAATCAAATGCCTCAGACAGAAGTTTATCTTTTATCAGCGAAAAATGCAGGAATTAATTCTGCTGCTCAGGAAATTGAAGAAGAGTTGAAAAAGCTTTTGAGTTAATTTATTTCTTATAAAACAAATTATGGTCAATATATTCCCAAACTTTAGTGGGAACTAAAGGACGGACATTTTTACCCAATTTGATATTCTCCCTAATAAAAGTTGAAGAAATTTCTACAACCGGAGCATCAATCAAATGGATTTTTGGATGATTTTTGAATTGTAAATTGTCAGCTTCTGTTGAAATTCGTGGATAAACGTAAATCTCGTGATGCGCCAGAATGGCTTCGTAGTTTTTCCATTTATGTAGCGACTTCAGATTGTCTTCGCCCATAATTAAAGAAAATTTATGATGTGGATACTTCTCCTCCAGATGCACTAAAGTAGTTACAGTATAATTAGGCTGTGGTAATTTGAATTCTATATCCGACGGTTTGATTTTAGAATAATCTTCGGTGGCGAGATAGACCATTTGCAAACGATGGTAATCATCGAGCAAAGTACTTTTTTTCTTCAACGGATTGTGTGGCGTAACCACCATCCACACCTGATCTAAACCGGCATGCTCCGCCATGTGATTAGCAATAATCAGATGACCCACATGAATGGGGTTAAAAGTGCCGAAATACAGTCCGATTTTCATTTTCTAGTCCTTAGTAGTTAGTCCCTAGTCCTAAGTTTTTAGTCTTTTAAGTTTTTAGAGAAGGCATTGATCATTTTGCTTTCTTCCTCTATTAAAAACAGAATTTCATTAAATAAATTATCATCAATTACAAAATCTAATTCTTTTGAAATAATGAGTTGTGTTTCTATTTCATTTAATGAACCTCTGGCAATATTTAAAAAATGATTAAATGATTTATCTGTTTGTCGTCCAAATCCTTCTGCAATATTTGAAGGGATTGATATACTAGCTCTTTTTAATTGACTCGTTAAAGCATAAATTTCTTCTTTTGGAAAACCCTTTGTGAGTTTGTAAATCAAAACCACAATTTTGATGCCCTTTTGCCAAATTAATAATTCTTTGTATGATTTAACTCCACTCATAATTTATTGTTTTAATGCTAAGGACTATGTACTAACTACTAAGGACTACTTATTCACAAAATCCCTCACTAATTGAGTTGCTTCTTCTAAAGCTAATTCCAAATCATAATTTTTGATGATAACATCAAATTGTGGTGCAGTAGCCAGTTCTACGTGCGCTTTGGCAATACGCATATTGATTTTGTCTTCACTTTCGGTAGAACGTTCTTTCAATCGTCTTTTTAGTTCGTCCACACTTGGTGGTTTTACAAAAACAGCTAAAGTTTCTTCCGAGAATTTGTGTTTGATACGCAAACCACCTGCAACATCAATGTCAAAAATTACGTTTTTGCCTAATGCCCAGATGCGTTCCACTTCGCTTTTTAAAGTTCCGTAGAAATTATCACGGTAAACTTCTTCCCATTCCACAAAATCCTCATGTTTGATATGATTTTTAAATTCCTCCAAAGAGATAAAATAATAATCTTTACCATTTACTTCTTCGCCTCTGGCTGTGCGTGTTGCAGCCGAGATAGAAAACTCTAAATTCAGGTCTTCCTGTTTTAATAAATGCCTAACTATAGTTGTTTTTCCCGAACCTGATGGCGCTGAGAATACGATTAATTTTCCTTTTTTCATTTTTTTAGTATTAGTCCTTAGTACCTAGTCCTTAGTCCTTAGTTTTTAACTGCTAAGGACTAAGGACTAGTTACTATTTACTTATAAAACATTAAGCACTTGCTCTTTGATTTTTTCCAATTCGTCTTTCATCATCACGACTAATTTTTGCATTTGTGCGTGATTAGACTTCGAACCCATAGTATTGATTTCACGTCCCATTTCCTGAGTGATGAAACCTAATTTTCTACCATTGGCTTCTGTTCCGTTGATGGTTTCCAGGAAATAATCCAAATGGTTTGTCAAACGTACTTTTTCTTCGGTGATGTCTAATTTCTCTAAATAATAGATTAATTCCTGTTCAAAACGATTTTCGTCAACGTTTACTTTTAACTCGTCAATAGCAGTTTGCAAACGGTCTTTGATGTTTTGAACACGTTCCGGATCAAGCGCCAGAGCATCATTCATATATTGACGAATATTGCTGATTCGCAACTGAAATTCTTTTTCAAGAGAAACACCTTCATCTCTTCTAAAAGAAAGAATGTTATTCAAACTCTCGTCGATTACCTCTTTTATTTTTGCCCATTCATTTTCGTCAATCTCTTCTCTTTCTACTTTCATAGTGTCGGGCATACGCACGGCCATTTTCATCAATTCGGTTTCATCGGCATCAGCATATACTTCTCTTAACTGACTGATGTAAGCTTTTACGATTGGTACATTAACTTTGGTCGAAGTTTGCTCGGCAGTACTTTCGATAAAAATAGAAAAATCTACTTTTCCTCTTTCTAATGTTGCTGCAATTTGTGTACGCAGTCCCAATTCCATTTCGCGGTAAAGTGAAGGCATTCGCACATTTAAATCTAAGCCTTTACTATTTAAAGATTTGACTTCGACTGTTATTTTTTTTGTTGGTAATTGCAAGGTGGCTTTACCAAAACCGGTCATGGATTGTATCATATCATTTTCTAAAAAGTGCTCAAAGATAGGAAAAAGTTCGTAGTAGTCAGTGTTCAGTCCTCAGCTGAAAGAAGAGCATTTTGCAATGAAATTATTTTTCCAATGCTTTCATCACCTGAAGAATATTTTGCTGGCTGTTGCCAATGTAAATTTTGCCATCGATAATAAAAACAGGACGGCTCAGGAAAGTATAATGTTCCAGAATGTATTTTTTAAAATCGTCTTCGGTTAAGGATTGGTCTTTTAAACCCATTGATTTATATAATTGTGCTTTTTTGCTGAAAAGCGCTTCATAACTTCCCGAAAGAGTGTACATTTCTTCTAATTCTTCAGCAGTAATAGGATTTTGTTTAATGTCATGAAAAACAAGATTGTTGTCTTTTGGTAATGACTTGATAATTTTTCGGCAAGTATCGCAGGAAGCGAGATAGTATATTTTGTTGCTCATAATTGTATTTTCTTTGTGCAAAGAAAAATCATTTGAGACGTTAAATGCTTAATTTTGTCGAAAATTTATAAATTCTAATCGAATGCAACAGCTATTAGAAACTACATCAAAGTCAAGAAAGATGATTTTGGAATTGCTTCAAAATCATACTTTGGAACAATTAAACAAAATTCCATCGGGTTTTAACAACAATTTGATTTGGAATATTGGTCACATTATTGTTGCCCAACAAGTATTGGTTTATAAATTATCAGGTTTGCCAATAATGATTGCTGATGAAATGGTTGAGAAGTATAAAAATGGTTCTAAGCCGGAGCAGGATGTGACTCAGGAGGAATTAAACCAAATAAGTAATTTACTTTTGGATACCATCAATAAAACTGCTGCTGATTATGAAAAGGGTATTTTTAAAGATTATAATGAATATACGACTTCAATAGGTTTTAACTTAAAGAATGCCGAAGAAGCTATGGTGTATAATAATTTTCACGAAGGACTTCATATTGGAATTATGATGACTATTAGAAAGTTTATTTAAGACAAAAAACTGTATTTTTATCGAAAATTTACAAATTCAATACAATGCAAGATATTTTAGAGATTACCAAGACTAGTAGAAACATGATTTCTAAATTAATTCAGGGATACACTTTAGAACAATTAAATAAGGTTCCTGAAGGGTTTAAAAACAATTTGATTTGGAATGTGGCTCATGTTGTGGTGACCCAACAATTATTGGTTTATAAATTAGCAGGTTTGCCGGTAATGGTTTCTGAGGAAATGATTGAAAAATATAAAAAAGGAACTCAGGCGGAAGGAGCAGCTTCTCAGGAAGAAGTTGATGAAATTGTATCATTATTACATACTACAATTGCTCAAACAGAAAAAGATATTGAGAATAATTTGTTCCAAAATTTTTCAGAATATCCAACATCTACAGGATTTGTTTTAAAAACCAATCGCGATTCGATGTCTTTTAATAATTTCCACGAAGGACTTCATATAGGGAATATTATGGCTATTCGAAAATTGGTTTAATATTTTCGAAAGTGAAAAAACAGTAAAAGAGTTTCCGGTGGAGGCTCTTTTTTTGTTTGCTAAATCTTTTGAGGAAGAAAAACTAAATTAAAATTAGCCTATTGCAGGTAATAGATGTAGCCGACATTCAGCCAAACTAACCAATCATTGGCTTTGTTTTCTTTATAAAGATCCGGGTTTGGTTTTAAGCCGTCAACCCAGTCAGAGAAATAATATTGGAATCGTAAATCGACCATTAAATCACTTAACGGAGTCAGTTTGTAGCGTGTTCCAACACTGGAAACTACTGACCAAACGCTACCGCCTTCGGTAGAAAAACCGTATTTACGATCGTCTGTTGGGGTTAAGTATTTTGGGTAAGTTGTTAAAGGTGTTCCTAATGGACCTAAGCTGGAATGTGCTTCGGCATTATAGTAGCTAAATTGGGCTCCAAGACTTACAAAAGGTCCTAAACTACCTATTCTTGCTGAAAAATCACGAATGCTAAGAGGGAAATATTCTAATTGCATTCCGATGTTGGTTACTGAGGTGCTTCCTTTCATGGCGCGAAGTTGATTGGCTTCCAAAGAAGTTCTCTTAGGACTAACCCATTCGCCAAAGTGTTCTAATTCTGTTTTGTTGTATGATATTTCGCTCCTTAATTTAAAGTGGTCGTTAAAATAAGTTTCAGGACTGTAACAATCACATTCCGCCGTATAGGAAAAATTGAGATAATGGATGATTCCTATTCCTATTCCTGTATTTCCTGCATTGGTTTTTGTGTCATGGCGTTCCCCGTAATCGGACTGAAAAGCAACCGGGCCTACGATAGCACCTATCTCATGCGAGAAACCATATTGCGCGTTCATACTATTGGATATTCCAAGAAGAAGTAATGCGATGAATATGATTAGCCAATTATTTTTGAGCATTTTAGTATAATTCGAGTACAGACAAAGATATAAAAAAGCTTATTCAACTACTGAAATAATTAGTAAACTAGACGAAATGGATTTTTTTTAGGTGAATTGCTTTATTAGGAAAAGTTTTCAGTATTATTTTTCGAAAATAATAGGGTAATTCTTTGTTTTACATCCATATTTTAGAGAGAATCTTTGTATAAAAATGTATATTTGTTATAAGGAGTAAAATGTTTTTTTAAACTAAAAATCCAAAGTCTTATGTCTCAAGCTATCAAAGATTTTATAAATGGGGTTACACTTAAAAATCCCAATGAGCCTGAATTTTTACAGGCAGTTTTAGAAGTCGCTGAAACGGTAATTCCTTTTATCGAAGAGAATGAAAAATACCGAAATAAAATGCTCCTGGAGCGGATGGTAGAAGCTGAACGTGCTATTATTTTTAGGGTAGCCTGGCTTGATGATAAAGGACAAATTCAAATCAACAGAGGGTTCCGTGTTCAGATGAATTCGGCTATTGGGCCTTATAAAGGCGGACTTCGTTTTCATCCTACGGTTAATCTAAGTGTTTTGAAATTTCTGGCTTTCGAGCAAACTTTTAAAAACAGTTTGACCACTTTGCCAATGGGCGGAGGAAAAGGAGGTTCTGATTTTGATCCCAAAGGCAAATCGGATAATGAGGTAATGCGTTTTTGCCAGGCCTTTATGACTGAATTATGTAAACATATTGGTGCCGATACTGATGTTCCGGCGGGAGATCTTGGTGTGGGAGCCAGAGAAGTAGGTTATTTATTCGGGCAATACAAAAAAATCAGGAATGAGTTTACGGGAGTTTTAACCGGTAAAGGAGTGTCTTTTGGAGGTTCATTAATCAGACCGGAAGCTACAGGTTACGGAGTGGTTTATTTTGCACAAAGTATGCTGGCTACAAAAGGGAATGATTTAAAAAACAAGATTGTTGCAGTTTCGGGATCCGGAAATGTTGCGCAATATGCAGTTGAAAAAGCGACTCAATTAGGAGCTAAAGTAATTACAATGTCGGATTCGGGGGGTTACATTTATGATGCAGACGGAATCGATGCTGAAAAATTAGCGCATATCATGTATTTGAAAAATGATTTGCGCACCCGAATTAGTGATTATGTTACAAAATATCCAAAAGCAAAATACATTGCCGGAGCAAAATCCTGGGAACAAAAATGTGATATTGCTTTGCCCTGTGCTACCCAAAATGAATTAGATGCCGAAAGTGCAGCTACTTTAGTTGCTAATGGCTGTATTTGTGTTGCCGAAGGAGCTAATATGCCTTCGACTTATGATGCGTTAGCTATTTTTCATGAGGCTAAAATATTATTTTCTCCCGGTAAGGCCTCTAATGCAGGCGGAGTTGCGACTTCGGGATTAGAAATGTCTCAAAATTCATTGCGATTGAGCTGGACAGCAGAAGAAGTAGATGAAAGATTAAAGGAAATAATGCTCAATATTCATGCAGCCTGTGTGAAATATGGTGCTGACGGGAACGGTTATGTCGATTATGTAAAAGGTGCTAATATTGCCGGTTTTGTAAAAGTAGCCGATGCCATGATGGCTCAGGGAGTAGTTTAGTTTTTTTAGTCCTTAGTGCAGAGTCCCTAGTCCTTAGTTACTATTTTAGCGCTAAGGACTAGGGACTAACTACTAAGGACTTTTAACTATCTTCGCAATTCATTTTTACAAAAACAATCCATGCAAATTAAAACCAAAACAATTGTTATTTCGGCTTTAAAATACCAGGAAAAAAGCCTGATTGTTAAGTGTTTTACGTTGTCGCATGGATTGAAATCGTATTTTGTTCGTGATGCTTTTTCAGGAAGAAAAACTTCCCAAAAAATGGCTTATTTCCAACCGATGACTATTCTTGAAATCGAAGCGACACATAAGAACAAAGGAACACTGGAGCATTTTAAAGAAATCAAAATTGCTTCGCCTTTTCAGTCGATACATTCGGATATTTACAAGAGTACTATTGTGATGTTTGTCTCAGAAATTTTGCATCATTCAATACACGAAGAAGAAAAAAACGAGACACTTTTTACTTTTTTGGAAACGGCCCTGCATTGGTTAGACGAAAATGATGAAATTGCTAATTTTCATCTTATTTTAATGCTCGAAATGACCAAGTATCTCGGTTTTTATCCTGATATTTCTGATTTAGATATGCCTTTTTTCGACATGAACGAAGGCGTTTTTACTCCTTTTCATGCCGTTGGTTCTTTGACGGAACATGAAAGCAATTTGTTCAAAAAATTGATTGCTTTAAAATTGGATAATGACCAGAAAGTATTTCATGTTATCGAAAGGCAAATGCTGCTGAAAATCCTCATTGACTACTACGCTTATCATCTCGATGGTTTTAAAAAACCCAAATCATTGGAGGTTTTAAAGGAGGTTTTTGCTTAAAGAAAGTTTATTCTTTTTTAGGGTTTATATTAAATTTTAATCCTAATGAGATGATATCCGGTTCCTGCTCAAATTCTGGATTAGTCAGATTATAACTGTAAACGTATTGAAGTTGAAGTTTTAAATTTTCTGTACCAAATTGAATTGTAAGTGCCGGTTCCAGTAGCCAATAGGTATTATTTGTTCTTAAATAATTAGGGTCAAAATCGGTTGAGTTTTGATCTCCATTGATGTCTCTATATTTTAGATGAACAAATCTAGAAGAAAGTGAAGTTGAGAAATGTTTTCGGCTGTAACTTAAGCTTGGTTGAATTCCTATACGGTTAAATTTAGCAGAAAAATTATTGGTGTTAGATGTAGTTTTTTCTAATTCAACTTTTCCAAAACAAAATAAACCATAAGTTTCAAACACAAAATGTGGAGCTGTCTTTTTGAAATAACCGGCACCTATTTCTAAAATTCTCCCGGTTGCTTTGTAGTCATTAGAGCTGTCTCCGTTAACCCAATCTCCGTTTAATTGTAACGCGATATGATTAGTAATGGCATGAGCGGCCTGGATTTCAAAGCCATGAGTGTAGTCGCTTTCATTATAGCCAACGCCTAAATTAGTTTGGCCTTTAGCTTTCATAATTGGTATGTTTTGTGAGTTAGGTGCGTAATATTCAGGACCACATCCTAATATGAGGATTGAAATAAAAAAGAGTAAAATTGTTTTCATGGTAGTAGTTTTAAAGTATAAACTATGTCAATGATTCTGGAAAGAATAGCAACTCAATCTCTTTGCTAATTCTTGTTGTTTTGTCAAGGTTTCGTCTTGTGAGATTTTATACTAATAGGTGTTAGTATGTTTATTGATAATAAATTGTTTTGATTTGTATACTTAGATGTGGAGTATGTTAAAGTTAGTCATAATAAGTTATAATTTAATGATTTATGATTAAAAAATGGACTGAGATTAATAATGAAATAAATTGATTTTGTTCTACGAATTGTTTTTTACATCCTGATATTTCCGACATTGATTTGCCTTTTTTTGAAAGAACGATGGTGTTTTACTCCTTTTCATGCCGTTGGTTCTTTGACGGAACACGAAAGCAATTTGTTCAAAAAACTCATTGCTTTAAAATGGGATAACATGAAAAAGTGTTTCATGTTATCGAAAGACCATTAGTTTTAAAAATCCTCATTGATTATTATTCGTACCATTTGGATGGATTTAAAAAACCAAAATCTTTAGAGGTTTTAAAAGAGGTGTTTTCTTGATTTTTCACATTAATTTATTTTAACAAATTATTAACTAAAATAATAACGGAACAATCGTTCCGTTATCATACATTTGTACTATCAAATTGTAATAATCATTAAAAAATATTAAAATGAACAAGTTATCAAACAAGATTGCCATTGTTACCGGAGGAAATAGTGGAATTGGTTATGCAGCAGCCAAAGATTTCAAAGAAAATGGTGCAAAAGTTATCATTACAGGAAGAAATGAGCAAGCTACGCTTCAGGCTGCTCAGGAACTAGGAGTAACAGGAATTGTTTCAGATCAATCTGATTTAAAATCAATCGATAGTTTGGTTGAAGAAGTAAAATCAAAATTTGGAAAAATTGATGTTGTTTTCCTAAATGCAGGCTTGGCTGCTTTTGCTCCTTTAGATCAGGCATCAGAAGAACATTATGATGCTATTATGAATGTAAATGTGAAAGGTGTTTATTTTACATTGCAAAAATTACTTCCAATTTTAAACGATGGTGGTTCGGTTGTGTTAAATACATCTATTAATGCATCAGTTGGAATGCCAAATTCTAGTGTGTATGCGGCAAGTAAAGGAGCTTTATTGTCTTTAAATCGTGTTTTTGCTACTGAATTGGCACCGAGAAAAATCAGAATTAACGCTATTTCTCCAGGTCCGGTTGAAACGCCGCTTTATGGCAAATTAGGTTTGAAACAAGAAGAAATTGAAGGTTTTGGAAAAGTTTTGGGAGAAAAAATTCTTTTAAATCGTTTTGGTCAAGCCGAAGAAATTGCAAAATCGGTTACTTTTTTAGCTTCTTCAGATGCTTCGTTTATTACTGGAACTGAATTGGTAGTTGACGGAGGTTTAATAGTTAATGCAGTAGTTTAATTATTTTTTTGATTATTTTTGGAATGATTGTTCCAAATGATTAGCTTTGTATGTAAATTATACAAAGCTTTTTTATGTCACGTGCAAAGCAATTTAAGGAAGAAGAAATTCTTGATAAAGCCATTTCGCTTTTTTGGGATAAAGGTTTTAATGGAGCTTCGGCTCAGGACTTAGTTAATCATTTAGGACTTAGTCGTTCGAGTATTTATGATACATTTAGCGATAAACGCACGCTTTTTATTAAAGCTTTACAGCAATATCGCAAGCAAAGAGAAGATGGGTTGAAAGAAATATTGGCAAATTCAAAAGATATAAAGGCAACTATTCAGGCTGTTTTTAAACAAGCCATTTTAGAAACTTTGCAAGCTTCAGAAAACAAAGGTTGCTTTATGGTAAATACAACTACCGAACTGGCAATTCATGATGAAGAAATAGCAAAAATTGTAAATGATAATCGTAATGAAATTCAAAACTTTTTCTTTGAAGCGATTCAAAAAGGTCAGCAAATGGGGAATATATCAAAAGATAAAGATGCTTTAGCCTTAGCACGATTCATTTTTAACAGTTATTCAGGCATTCGGGTAGGGGCAAGATCTTCGGGTATGGATAAAGCTACATTGGATGATATTGTAAAAGTGACGCTTTCAGTTTTAGATTAAAAAAATACATCGTTGCGACTTGGGTTTTTTGAATAGTTTTAGTGAGATAATAAAATAACATTTACAAATGACTATTTCCTCAAAATTCCTTACTTTCGCACCTCGATTTAGAAAAGGATAAAATGAGTACAAAATTTACTGAATACAAAGGACTTGACTTGCCAACAGTAGCATCAGAAGTTCTCGATTTTTGGAAGAAAGAAAATATATTTGAAAAAAGTGTGAGCACCCGTGAAGGCAATGCTCCATACGTGTTTTTTGAAGGACCACCTTCGGCAAATGGATTACCTGGAATTCACCACGTAATGGCGCGTGCTATTAAAGATATTTTTTGCAGATATAAAACCCAAAAAGGATTTCAGGTAAAGCGTAAAGCAGGTTGGGATACTCATGGTTTGCCAGTAGAATTAGGTACTGAGAAAGAATTAGGAATTACCAAAGAAGATATTGGGAAAACCATTTCGGTAGAAGATTATAACGAAGCATGTAAAAAAACCGTGATGCGTTATACGGATGTATGGAATGATTTGACCGAAAAAATGGGTTATTGGGTAGATATGGAAGATCCGTATGTTACTTACAAACCCAAATATATGGAGACTGTTTGGTGGTTGTTGAAACAAATCTATAACAAAGATTTGATGTACAAAGGCTACACCATTCAGCCTTATTCTCCAAAAGCGGGAACAGGATTGTCTTCGCATGAGGTGAACCAACCGGGTTCTTATCGTGATGTGACCGATACTACGATTGTAGCTCAATTCAAAGCGATTTCAGAAACTTTGCCAGCTATTTTTCAAGGACTAGGCGAAATACATATTTTGGCATGGACAACAACTCCTTGGACTTTGCCATCAAATACGGCATTGACAGTTGGTCCAAAAATCGATTATGTGGTTATTGAAACATTCAATCAATATACTTTCCGTCCTGTAAAAGTGGTTTTGGCTAAGAATTTAGTAGGCAAACAATTTGGAAAAGGATATTTTGAAAGTACTGAAGCAGCTGATTTTGAAAATTTCAAAGAAGGCGATAAAAAAATACCGTATCAAGTTTTAGCAGAAGCAAAAGGTGCTGATTTAGTAGGAATCCGTTATGAGCAATTATTGCCTTGGACATTACCATATCAAAATCCTGAAAATGCGTTTAGAGTAATTTCGGGAGATTTCGTAACAACTGAAGACGGAACGGGAATTGTACATACAGCTCCCACTTTTGGTGCTGATGATGCTAAGGTAGCCAAAGAAGCTACGCCTGAAGTTCCACCGATGTTAGTTTTGGACGAAAATGGTACTCCGGTTCCATTGGTAGATTTACAAGGAAGATTTACTTCGCATGTAGGTGAAGAATTTGCCGGGAAATATGTCAAAAACGAATATTATGATGCCGATCAGGCACCAGAACGTTCAGTTGATGTTGAGATTGCTATTCGATTAAAAGAAGAAAATAAAGCGTTCAAAGTTGAGAAATATGTGCACAGTTATCCACATTGCTGGAGAACGGATAAACCTATTTTGTATTATCCTCTGGACTCCTGGTTTATTAAAATTACGGAGGTAAGAGACCGAATGTTTGATTTGAACGAAACCATCAACTGGAAGCCAAAAGCAACCGGAGAAGGTCGTTTTGGGAACTGGTTGAAAAATGCCAATGATTGGAACTTGTCGCGTTCAAGATATTGGGGAATTCCATTGCCAATTTGGAGAACTGACGACAAACAGGAAGAAATCTTAATTGGTTCGGTTGAAGAATTATACAACGAAATTGAGAAAGCAATTGCTGCCGGTGTTCAATCAGCCAATCCATTCAAAGGATTTGAAATTGGAAACATGGACGAAAGCAACTATGATTTAATCGACCTGCATAAAAATGTGGTGGACGGAATTACATTAGTTTCTGCTTCTGGAAAACCAATGAAACGTGAAAGCGATTTGATTGATGTTTGGTTCGATTCTGGTGCGATGCCTTATGCACAATGGCATTATCCATTTGAAAATAAAGATTTGATTGATAATAATAAATCATTCCCGGCTGATTTTATTGCTGAAGGAGTAGATCAAACCCGTGGATGGTTTTATACTTTGCATGCTATCGGAACTTTAGTTTTTGATAATGTGGCTTATAAAAATGTAGTTTCGAACGGATTAGTATTGGACAAAAACGGACAAAAAATGTCTAAGCGTTTAGGAAATGCCGTAGATCCATTTACTACTTTGGCTGAATATGGTCCGGATGCGACACGCTGGTATATGATTGCCAATGCGAATCCTTGGGATAACCTGAAATTTGATATTGAAGGTGTGGCTGAGGTAAGACGTAAATTCTTTGGAACACTTTATAATACGTATTCATTCTTTAGTTTATATGCTAATATTGATGGTTTTAAATTTGATGAAGCAGAAGTTCCATTGAATGAAAGACCGGAAATTGACCGTTGGATTTTATCAGAATTACATACTTTAATCCAATTTGTTGATGAAGCTTATGCTGATTATGAGCCAACAAGAGCTGCCCGTGCTATTTCTGATTTCGTTCAGGAAAATTTAAGTAACTGGTACGTTCGTTTGTGCAGAAGACGTTTCTGGAAAGGGGAATATGCTCAGGATAAAATTGCGGCTTATCAAACCTTGTATACTTGTTTGTTAACCGTTAGTAAATTAAGTGCTCCAATTGCTCCATTCTTTATGGATAAGCTTTACAGAGACTTAACTTTGGCAACACAAACAGAAAAATTTGATAGTGTACATTTGGCGGAATTTCCAAAATACGTTGAAAACTTTGTTGATAAATCGTTAGAGAGCAAAATGCAGAAAGCACAGACTATTTCATCACTGGTTTTATCACTGCGTAAGAAGGAGATGATTAAGGTGCGTCAACCATTGCAAAAGGTAATGATTCCGGTACTTGACGAGAAACAGAGAGCAGAAATTGAGGCGGTTTCTGACCTGATAAAAGCAGAGGTAAATGTGAAAGAAATTGAACTTTTGGACGATGCTTCGGGTGTATTGGTAAAACAGATTAAGCCTAATTTTAAAGCACTTGGGCCTCGTTTTGGAAAAGATATGGGGCTGATTTCTAAAGAGATACAAAATTTTTCTCCTGAACAGATCAATCAATTGGATAAGGAAGGAAGCTTAAGTATTGTTATTGCAGGAAAAGACGTAACTTTATCATTAGAGGATGTTGAAATAACATCGCAGGATATCGAGGGTTGGCTGGTTGCCAATTCAAACGGAATTACTGTTGCGCTTGACATCACTATTTCTGAAGAATTGAAGAAAGAAGGAATTGCAAGAGAGTTAGTCAACAGAATCCAGAATATTAGAAAAGATTCAGGATTTGAAGTGACGGATAAGATTAGAGTTTATTTGCAAAACCATGTTGTTTTAGAAGCAGCAGTAAACGAAAACGATGGGTACATCAAATCAGAAACATTAACCGAAGAGTTGGTTTTTGAAGGGCATATCGAGAATGGCACAGAAATTGAATTTGATGACATTAAAACTAAAATAACAATTACAAAATAATATTGATCATGGTAGAAGAAGTAATACGATACTCAGATGCCGATTTGGCAGAGTTCAAAGAGATAATCCAAAAGAAAATTGAGAAAGCACAAGCCGATTTAGATTTGTTGAAAAGTGCCTATATGAATGATTTGAATAATGGTACCGATGATACATCGCCAACATTCAAAGCTTTTGAAGAAGGAAGTGAAACTATGTCTAAAGAAGCGAACTCTCAACTAGCAATCCGTCAGGAAAAATTCATACGTGATTTAAAGAATGCTTTATTCCGTGTTGAGAATAAAACTTACGGTATCTGCAAAGTAACAGGTAAACTAATTAGCAAAGAAAGATTAAAAATCGTTCCTCATGCTACAATGAGTATTGAGGCAAAAAATCTACAACGATAATCCATCTTTACTATAAAAGAATTAACGCTCCAAAGGGAGCGTTTTTTTTGATAAAATTATTATTTTTACGCACTTAAAATTTTTAAAATGTCATTACGAAAAGCGTATCTTCTTATCTTCTTAGTGCTAATAGTTGATCAGATTTCTAAAATATATATCAAAACTAATTTTATATTAGGAGAAGAAGTTCCCGTTTTCGATTGGTTTAAAATTCATTTCATAGAAAATGAAGGAATGGCATGGGGAACTCAGATTCCTGGTGCTTATGGTAAATTGGTTCTTACATTATTCCGATTAGTTGCCGTAGGCGGTATTGGTTACTGGTTGTGGGATTCGATAGAAAGAAAACACAGTAGTAATTATTTAATTGTTGCTATATCTTTAATTCTGGCAGGAGCATTCGGAAACATTATTGACTCTGTTTTTTATGGGGTAGTTTTTGACGATAGCAGCACTCAGTTGGCAACAATGTTTTCAAATCAGCCTTATGGACAATATTTTCATGGAAAAGTAGTCGATATGTTTTACTTTCCTTTTTGGCAAGGAAATCTTCCGGAATGGTTGCCTGTATGGGGTGGAAGAAATTTTACTTTTTTCAATGCCATTTTTAACGTAGCCGATGTGGCAATTTCAACAGGAGTTGGGATTCTAATTGTTTTTAATAAAAAGGCATTTCATAAACACGAATAATAGTAGTTCTAAAAAAAAAAAGACCCGTCTCGTTCTAAAAAACGAGACGGGTCTTTTTTTTAAATCTAAAACTCATAAATACTATTCGGTGTAACACAATAATCCAGTTTCTTGTCTTCTTCGTGGATATCATCGATTATTAATTCTTCGGCTTCAAAAAAAGAAAGTCCTATTTTGATAGTTTCGGTCTGGCATTCGCCTAAAAGTTTATCATAAAATCCTTTGCCATAACCCACACGATGTCCTTTTTTGTCAAAGGCTAGAAGTGGGACAAAAATAACCTCTATTTTTTTAGAAGGAACTTCTATGCCATCAACCGGTTCAGGAATGTTGTATTCGTTTTTTTTAATCTTGGTATTATCAGTCAAAAGATAATGTGTCATCTCGCGGGTTTCAAAATTAGATTTTGAAATGAGAATGTCTTTGTCTTTTCCTGAAAGCAGATGCAGAATCAGCTCAGTGTCTATTTCATGATGTTCTTTAATAGGAAGGAAAATATGGAAATAGCTTTTGTCCCAAATAGGAAGTTTTAGTAATTGATTGGCAATAGCCAAGTTCATTTCTTCCATTTCATTTTCAGAAAGCTGTTGGCGTAGTGTTTTGTATTTTGAACGTAATTCTTTTTTAGTATTTTCCATTAATTGGTATTTTAAAGCAATAGAAATGCAGTTTTTAAAAATGGTTTGTGATTTTAGTTTCTACTGTGGAATTAAAAACTAAAAGTAGAAATAATTATTTGTAATTCGTAAATTTGATTAGAAATCAAATAGTAGCTTTAAATCGTATGGTTTTGGGCTTTTTCGATGTTTTCTATACTTTTTGAAACAAATTCTAATGCAAAAAACAGCTCTCGAACTTCAAATTCAAACTTTACCCGACAGTCCCGGTGTTTATCAATATTATGATAAGGAAGGCAAGATTTTATATGTAGGTAAGGCTAAGAATTTAAAAAAACGAGTTTCCTCTTATTTTAATAAAATTCACGATACAGCTAAAACCAATGTACTGGTTAAGAAGATTGTGAGCATAAAACACATTGTGGTTCCTACTGAAACCGATGCGCTTTTGCTGGAAAATAATTTGATAAAAACATTGCAGCCACGTTATAATGTGTTGTTGCGTGATGATAAAAGTTATCCATGGATTTGTATTAAGAAGGAACCTTTTTCGAGAATCTTTTCGACACGTAGAATGGTTAAAGACGGTTCGGAATATTTTGGTCCTTATACCAGTTTTAAAACAGTGCATACTATTTTAGATTTAATTAAAGAACTGTATCCGCTTCGTACTTGCAATTTCGATTTGAGTGATTCTAATATTGAAAGCGGTAAGTTTAAGGTTTGTCTGGAATATCATATTGGAAATTGCAAAGGGCCTTGTGAAGGCTATGAATCATTAGAAGAATATCAAAAACAGGTGAATGCTATTCGGGAAATTCTGAAAGGAAATTTTAAAGATAGTATGAAAGATTTCAAGAAATTGATGATGGATTTGGCGCAAAAAATGCAGTTTGAAGAAGCACAAAAAATCAAAGAAAAGATAGAAGTTTTAGAGAATTACCAATCGCGTTCTACGATTGTGAATCCTAAAATTACTAATATCGATGTGTTTTCTATTGTTTCTGACGAAAGTGCCGCTTATGTCAATTTTTTACAAATTTCGCATGGTTCTATTATTCGTTCACATACTTTGGAAATCAAGAAAAAATTAGCCGAAACCGATGAGGAATTGTTGGAATTAGCCATTGTAGAATTGAGAGAGAGATTTCAATTATTGTCTAAGGAAGTAATTGTACCTTTTGCGGTTGATTTAGGAGAAAACATCAAAGTGACTGTTCCTCAATTAGGAGATAAAAAGCAAATTTTGGATTTGTCTGTTCGAAATGCAAAATTCTACCGAATTGAACAATTGAAGCAATTGCAGATTGTAGATCCTGACCGACATACTAACAGAATTATGGCGCAAATGCAAAAAGACTTGCGTTTGCCTGTAGAACCCCGACATATTGAATGTTTTGATAATTCCAATATTCAGGGGACGAATCCTGTTTCTGCCTGTGTGGTTTTTAAAGATGGAAAACCAAGTAAGAAGGATTATCGTCATTTTAATATAAAAACCGTCGAAGGACCGAATGATTTTGCTTCGATGGAAGAGGTGGTTTATCGTCGTTACAAGCGATTGTTAGATGAAAATCAATCTTTGCCGCAACTGATAATTATTGATGGAGGAAAAGGACAGCTGTCATCGGCATTAAAAAGTATTGACGATTTAGGTTTGCGTGGAAAAATCAGTATCGTTGGTATTGCCAAAAGGTTAGAAGAGTTATTTTATCCGGGCGATTCTGTTCCGTTATATCTGGATAAAAAATCGGAAACCTTGAAAGTTATTCAGCAATTGCGGAATGAAGCACATCGTTTTGGGATTACACATCATCGGGACAAAAGGAGTAAAGCCGCTTTGAACTCTTCGGTAGAATCCATCCCGGGAATAGGTGAAAAAACCATGTTGGCGTTAATTCAGCATTTTAAAAGTGTTAAAAGATTGAAAATGGCAACAGAAAAAGAAATTTCAGACGTTGTAGGAGTATCAAAAGCCAAAAAAATTACCGATTTTTACAAAAACTAATGCCTTGAATTTTAACGTTGCAAGAATATTGTTTTATGAAGAAATACATCTTTTTATTGCTTGTTTTTTTTAGTGGCCTGACTTTGTTTGCGCAAAAAAAAGAGAGACCAAAAATAGGATTGGTGTTGAGTGGTGGTGGTGCAAAAGGGTTTGCTCATATTGGGGTTCTGAAAGTCATAGAAGATGCCGGAATTAAGATTGATTATATTGGAGGTACCAGTATGGGGGCTGTAGTTGGTGGTTTGTATGCTGCAGGCTATAATGCAGCACAACTCGATTCGATTTTTAAAGCAACTAATTTTGACGAATTGTTAAGTGATTATATCCCCAGACAAACCAAGAATTTTTACGAGAAAAGAAATGATGAGGTTTATTCGGTAGTTTTGCCATTCAATAAATATAAAATTGGAATACCCGATGCGCTTTCTAAAGGAGTCTATAATTTCAATTTGTTAAGCCGCATAACCAGAAATGTTAGGCATGTAAGGGATTTTAATAACTTACCAATTCCTTTTGTGTGTATTGGCTCGGATATTGAAACGGGACAACAGGTAGTTTTGAATAAAGGAAATTTGGCAAGAGCCATGATTGCCAGCTCGGCATTTCCGTCTTTGTTTTCTCCTGTGGAATATCAGGATCGCTTTTTGGTAGATGGCGGAGTTGTTAATAATTATCCTATAGACGAAGTTAGAAAATTAGGTGCCGATATTATCATTGGAGTTGATGTTCAAAATGATTTATTGGATAGAAAAGCACTCAACGATGCGACTAAAATCCTCGTTCAGATTACCAATCTTCATTCTATTGATAAGATGAAGGAGAATATTTTAAAAACAGATATTTACATCCGCCCTGATATTAGAGATTATGGAGTGATGTCTTTTGATAGTGGTCAGGAGATTTTAAGTAAGGGAGAAGAAGCTGCGTTTTCTGTTTTTGAACGTTTAAAACAATTGGGACTAAAGTCTGAAAATTATAAAAAACCTAAATTAAAAATTCAAGGTGATAGTTTGCAAATTGCAAATATTAATTGCAATACATTGAAGAATTACACCAAGGATTATGTTTATGGAAAATTGCGATTTAAACCAGATGCTAAAATTACTTATAATCAATTGAAGGCGGGAATTAATAATCTAAATGCCACGCAAAACTTTAGTGCAATTGATTATTCCTTTGAAGATAATAACGGGAAAGATGACTTGAATTTGGATCTAAAAGAGAATTCTACTGAAACTTATTTGAAATTTGGATTGCATTATGATGGACTTTATAAAAGTGCGGTCTTAGTTAATTTGACTCATAAGAAAACATTTTTTAAAAATGATGTCGCTTCTCTTGATGTTATTTTAGGGGATAATTTCCGTTATAATTTTGATTATTATATTGAGAATGGTTACAATATTAGTCTTGGATTTAGATCTTATCTAAATCAGTTTAATCGAAATATTGAAGGACAGATAACTAATTTAAATTTTGTGGATTTAGGAATAAAAAGTTTGAATATAGATTTATTTGATTTGACCAATCAATTGTATTTTCAAACCTTATTTGCACAACGTTTTTTGATTGGAGGTGGTATAGAATATAAATATTTGAATATTAATTCGGCTACTTTAACAAATATTGACGATGTAATCGATAAGAGTGATTATACGAGTGTTTTTGCACGACTGAATTTTGATTCTATGGATGATAAATTTTTTCCAAGAAAAGGCTGGCGTTTTTCGGGTGATATACATTCTTATCTTTTTTCGTCTAATTACACGAAAGAATTTGCGCCGTTTTCTATTGCAAAAGCCAATTTTGGAATAGCGATTCCTTTGTTTAAATCGGTTACTGCTAAAATCCAAACCGAAGCAGGTTTTTCTATAGGTAATAAAAGTGTGTCCTTTTTTAATTTTATTTTGGGAGGATTTGGTTATAATGTCGAAAACAATTTCAGCCATTTTTATGGATATGACTTTTTGAGTTTAGGAGGCAATAGTTATATCAAATCGACCTTGGCTTTGGATTGTGAAATTTTCAAAAACAATCATGTCAATTTTACTGCTAATTACGCTAATATAGGAAATGATATTTTTGAAACCGTCGATTGGATTTCTATACCCAAAATTTCAGGTTATGCTATAGGGTATGGTTTGGAAACGGTCATAGGTCCTATTGAAATAAAAAGAAGTTGGTCTCCTGATACCAATAAGAGCTATACCTGGTTTAGTGTTGGATTCCCTTTTTAGTATCTGAAAAGAAAAAATCAAAGAAATAATAACATACTAAAGTCGCAGTTTTTGTCAAAACTTGCGACTTTTTTTAGTTAATAAAGTGCTTTTAAACTACAGATTACTGACTTTTTGTTTTTGGGTGTAAAACAAAAATTAACAGTTTTGTTTTTTATTCCTGTTTTTTTTATGATATGCAAAAAAAAAGAGCTAGGCTTCCGAATCTTATTTTAAAATTATGTTAAACTGTATTTTTACTGTAGAAATCGCATTTTCTTGCCGTATCTTTGTCATATCAAAACAAAAGGGGTGGTTTCCTTTTGGTTTATATAAATTTAATAATTTATAATTTTTTGGTTGGTTAATAGCATAAAAACTCAGTCATTAATTTGACTGAGTTTTTTTGTTTTAATATATTTGGAATAAAATTTGCAAATTGAATCAATAAAAATAAAGTAAATTATGAAAAAGATAATGCTACTCTCATTATTGATTTTAACGACCAGTTTTGATTCTCATTCTGATGACTCGTATGGTGTGGGTGAATGGTTTAAATTTCGTATTCATTATGGATTTGTCAATGCCGGATATGCTACACTTGAGGTTAAAGACGCTACAATAAATAATACAAAAGTTTTTCATGTTATAGGCAAAGGTTACACTACCGGTTTGTCGCGCTTTTTTTTTAAAGTTAACGATACTTACGAAAGTTATATTGATAAACAAACAGGAAATCCTTATCAATTTGTAAGAAAGATTGATGAGGGAGGCTATACTAAAGATCAGGAAGGTTTTTTTAATCAGTCAGCTGATAAAATAACGGTGAAGGATTATAAAAGAAATACCGAAAAAACCTTTGTTATTCCCAAAAACACTCAGGATATACTATCTGCCTTTTATTACTTACGCAATTATCCTACGATTGATAAAATTAAACCGGGAGAGTTTGTTGTAATAGATATGTTTTTTGATGATGAAACCACAAAATTTAAGTTAAAATTCATAGGACGTCAGGATATTACAACTAAATTTGGAGTGGTGTCCTCGATGGTTTTTAGACCTTTGGTGCAGTCGGGGCGTGTTTTTAAAGAACAAGAGAGTTTAACGGTTTGGGTTTCAGATGATGAAAACAGATTGCCAATACGTATTAAGGCCGATTTAGCGGTAGGATCACTCAAGGCCGATTTAGATGCTTTTAAAGGACTAAAAGGATCTTTTAAAATAAAGAAATAATGAGTGTTAATGAGAATGAGAATACAGCAAGTATTTTAAAAGAAATAGAGCAAAAATATGCGTCCATTGATCAAAAAATGGATACGCAGTTGGAAGGTTTGCTCTGGTCTAAACCTGTTACTTACTGGGATTATATTCACACGGATGTATTATTGAATTTGCAAATTCAAAGAACAGTACTTCCTGATGAAATGGTTTTTATTCTCTATCATCAAATTAACGAATTAATATTCAAGATGATTCTTTGGGAGATGAATCAGATTTCTCACACTCAGGATATTCAAGCTGATTTTTTTACGGATAGATTAACGCGTATCAGTCGTTATTTTGATATGTTAACCACCTCTTTTTCTATTATGGAAAAAGGTATGGATGTAGAACAGTATATGAAATTTAGAAATACACTTACTCCGGCAAGTGGTTTTCAAAGTGCGCAATACCGTTTAATTGAGTTTTGTACAACTGATTTGGTTAATTTGATCGACAGTCGTTTTAGATCGTCATTTGATAATACTATTTCGAATGAAAATGCGTTTGAAATTTTGTATTGGCAGGCAGCCGGAACAGAACCGGAAACGGGAAATAAAACCTATACTTTAGAAGAATTCGAGAGAAAATACAAAGCCACTTTCCTGAATTATATGGAAGAATATAAGTCAAAAAATATTTGGCAAAAATACAAACAGCTTTCAGTGCAGGATCAGGAGTTGCCAACTTTGAAAGATGCGATGCGTCATTTAGATCATACGGTGAATATTACGTGGGTAATGCAGCATTTAAATGTGGCTATTAAGTATATTGATCAAAGTGGTATGGGTGACGGAGAGGCAACAGGAGGAAGTGATTGGAGAAAATACATGGATCCTCAGCATCAAAAAAGAATATTTTTCCCTGAATTATGGAGTGATGCTGAATTAGCGAATTGGGGACAAAAATAAAATGTGGAATACAATAAATAGATACAGTTTGAAATACTTTTTAACAATTATAATTACACTAACTTTAGTAGTGTCCTGTAAAAAAACGGATTCTGAAATTGACAAGAAACAGTTAGTTGAAAAACGAAACCTTAAAAAAGACAATTCTGATTTCGGATTTAATTTTTCCGATTTTAATGTAATTCAGGATACCGTAAAAAAAGGAGATACTTTTGGGACAATTATAGAGGGACAAAATATTGGAGACCGAAAAATCTATGAAATTGTAAACAGCATTAAAGATACTTTTGATGTTCGTGGTATTAGACCTGATAAGGCGTACACCATGCTGCGCTCTAAGGATAAAACCAATAAATTGCAGGTTTTTATCTATGAGCCTAATGATTTGACGTATTATATTTTTGATTTGCGTGATTCGCTGGTAGTGGCACATAAAAAAGTGAGACCTGTAACTTATAAACGCAGGGTTATTACCGGGGTCTTAAAAGGCTCTTTGTCTGAAACTTTAGCTAATTCGGGTGTTGAAGCTAATTTGGCAAGTCAAATCACTAAAATTTATTCCTGGTCGATTGATTTTTTTAAATTAAAAAAAGGCGACCGATTTGGGATAGCTTTCAACGAACGTTATATCAACGATTCTATTTACAATGGCGTGAGTAATATTGAAGGTGCTTTTTTTGAATATAAGGGTAAAATCATGTATGCTTTTCCGTTTGTTCAAAATCAGGCTTCAGGAAAAGTCGAATATTATGATGAAGAGGGTAAAACGATGAAGAATTTCTTCCTGAAAGCACCTATTAAGTTCAGTCGAATTACTTCCCGATTTACAATGAACAGATTTCATCCTGTTCAACATCAATGGAAGGCACACAAAGGAACTGATTATGCTGCTCCTACAGGAACGCCTATTATGACTACGGCGACTGGTGTGGTGGAAACAACTGGTTACACCGCAGGTAATGGAAACTTTGTAAAGGTGAAACATAATGGTACTTATTCTACTCAGTATTTACACATGTCAAAAATTTTAGTGAGAAGAGGCCAGCACGTGAATCAAGGAGATGTTATTGGCAGGGTAGGAAGCACAGGTTTAGCATCAGGACCTCATGTATGTTATCGTTTTTGGAAGAATGGAGTCCAGGTTGATGCGTTAAAATTAAAATTGCCTACAGGAACCCCTATGGAGGGTAGTAATAAGACCCGATTTATGAATACAATTGAGCCTTTAAAACGTGAGCTGGATAGTATTGGGAATTTATAATCAAAATTAAGAAGGTTTTTTGAATAAAAATAAAACAGGAAAAACAATTTAGAGCGTTGTGTTTCCTGTTTTTTTATGTAAAAACTGGTTGGGTTTTGTTTTTATATAGTTGGAATCTTTTCTGCTGTTACAACTAATTTCAGTATTTTTACGCTCAAATCTAAAACACTAAAAACAATATATTAAATGGCTTTAAGTACTCTAAACCCAACTAAAACAGCTTCGTGGAAAAAGCTCGAAACTCATTTTGAACAATTACAAAACGTTTCTATGCAGGAAATGTTTAAACAAGATGCTTCCAGAGCGGAAAAATTCAGCATTCTTTGGAATGATTTCTTAATTGATTATTCTAAAAACATTATCAATCAGGAAACGATGAGCTTATTGCTTGAATTGGCTAATGAAATGGGACTTAAAAGTGGAATTGAGGATTATTTTGGAGGAGGAATAATCAATCAAACCGAAAACAGAGCGGTACTTCATACGGCATTAAGAGCAAAAGAATCGGCGGTAATTAATGTAAACGGCGTAAATGTAATTCCGGAGGTTTACGAAGTAAAAAATAAAATTAAAGCTTTTACTAACGAAGTTACTTCAGGAAAGAGAACTGGTTATACAGGGAAAGCTTTTACAGATGTAGTTAATATTGGTATTGGTGGTTCTGATTTAGGACCTGCAATGGTGGTAGAAGCTTTACAATATTATAAGAACAATTTGAATGTTCATTTTGTTTCTAATGTTGATGGGGATCATGTAAATGAAATCATCAAAAAGTTAAATCCTGAAACGACTCTTTTTGTAATTGTTTCTAAAACTTTTACAACTCAGGAAACTTTAACCAATTCTGAGACTATCAGAAAATGGTTTTTGCAATCAGCTTCTCAGGAAGATGTTGCTAAACATTTTGTGGCGGTTTCTACTAATTTGCAAAAAGTAACCGAATTCGGAATTAACCCGGATAATGTATTCCCAATGTGGGACTGGGTTGGAGGACGTTTTTCACTTTGGAGTGCGGTAGGTTTGTCTATCAGTTTAGCGGTAGGTTTTGATAATTTCGAAGCATTGTTAAATGGAGCAAATGAAATGGACGAGCATTTTAAAACGGCTGATTTTGACAAAAATATTCCGGTTGTTTTGGCATTATTAAGTGTTTGGTATAATAACTTCTTCGGAGCAGAAAGCGAAGCTTTGATTCCTTATACGCAATATCTACAAAAACTGGCACCTTATTTACAACAAGGAACAATGGAAAGTAACGGTAAAAGTGTGGGACGCGATGGTAAAGAAGTCGATTACCAAACAGGAACTATTATTTGGGGAGAACCTGGAACGAATGCACAACATGCCTTTTTTCAATTAATTCACCAAGGGACGAAGTTGATTCCAACCGATTTTATTGGTTATGTACAACCTTTGTATGGTGATAACAATCATCATGACAAATTGATGTCTAACTTTTTTGCCCAAACAGAAGCTTTGTTAAACGGAAAAGAAGAAGCAAAAGTTCAGGCTGAATTTGATAAACAAGGACTATCGGCAGAAGCGGCTGAGTTTCTTTTACCATTTAAAGTATTTGCAGGAAACAAACCTACAAATACATTTCTGATTCAAAAACTAACTCCTAAATCATTGGGTTCGTTGATTTCGTTGTATGAGCATAAGATTTTTGTTCAGGGATTTATTTGGAATATCTTCAGTTATGATCAATGGGGAGTAGAACTTGGAAAACAATTGGCTAATTCTATCCTGGATGAGATTAATGCTAATGAAGTGAAAAACCACGATAGTTCAACAGCTTCATTATTAGGACATTTTTTAAGAAATAAATAACAGTTAGTGGTTTTTATTGTAATCTTTTGATTTTCAGTAATATTTGCTAAGCCTGTTGGTTTTTAATTTTATAAACCTCATGTTCAAATGGTAGCATGAGGTTTTTTTTATGTCTTTTTTGTTTATATTTGTTAAAAAAGATATTAAAAACATGTACGTATTTATTCAAAAGTTTCATTCTGGTTGGGCTTATTTAGCTCTTTTGTTATTAGTGATTGCAGTAATTAATGCTTTAATAGGTTTAGCTTCTAAAAAAGAGTTTACTGCTAAAGACAGAAAGATTGCAATTTTTGGATTAATTGGAACACATACGCAATTGTTGGTTGGTTTGATTTTGTATTTTGTTTCTCCGCTTGGATTGAATTCTTTAGGACAAATGTCAGACAAAATGTTACGTTTAACTTCATTGGAACATCCGTTAGTTAATATCATAGCAATTACTTTAATTACAATTGGCTGGTCAAAACATAAAAAGTTAACCACAAGCGAATCAAAATTTAAAACTTTTTCTATTTTCTACGGATTAGGATTATTACTTATACTAAGTAGAATTCCTTGGTCGTTATGGATCAAATAAAAACTTAAAAGTCCTTTTCAGGGCTTTTTTTATCCGGTTTTTGTTTTTAAATAGATTCGAACTAAAAAGTTAATATGAAAAAATCAATTACATTACTTTTTTTATTTGTTGCTGTTGTTTTTGCCAATGCTCAAAATAGGGGTAGGCACAAAACTGCATCAAAAACTGTTTCGTCAAAATCATCTGTTTCAAAAGAAAATTCATCTAAGGATAGTTTGAATAAAGATAACAAAGCTTTTGCTTTTGTAACTAAAAATCAGATAGTAAAAGATACTATTCAAAATGAAGTAGTTGGTAGGCTAAAAGTGTACAAAAAAAGTGTTCATGCTTCGTATTATGCTGATAAGTTTAACGGACAACGTACAACAAGCGGAGTAAGGTTCAATAATAATGATTATACCGCAGCACATAAAAAATTTCCTTTTGGAACCAAATTAAAAATTACTAACGAAGCCAATGGAAAATCAGTAATTGTTGAGGTTACAGACAGAGGACCGTTTGTAAGATCCAGAGAAATTGATTTGACCAAAAGAGCTTATATGGAAATTGCCAAAAACAAAGGAGCAGGTTCTATGATAGTTACCATAGAAGAGATTGTTCAATAATCAATTACCAGTTTTTGTAAGGATTTTTGCTTAGATAGGAATTGTAATAACGCTTGTCGTTAGTGACTTCTTCTCCTAACCAATCGGGTTTTTCAAATAATTCAGTTTCTGATTTTAGTTCTATTTCGGCCATTTCAAGACCTTCATTTTCGCCGTAAAATTCATCCACTTCATAGGTGTGGTTGCCTATTTTTATTTCAAAACGTGTTTTGTCGATTACTCCTTTTTCACAAAGTAATAATAGATTTCTAGCTTCATCAACAGCAATTTCTTTTTCCCATTCAAAACGGGACATGCCGCTTGCGTTTGAGCGGCCTTTTATGGTTAAATAAGCTTTGTTTTCTTTTATCCGAACACGAACAGTGCGCTCGGGATTAGAATTCAAATAACCCTGAGTAATTCGTTTTTTTGAAAAAGCTTCTTTTTTATAAGTATCTGAAGTGACTAAAAATTTTCTTTCTATTTCTAACATTTTTCAATTATAAAATTTTGAGGTCTAAAGGTAGATTATTCTTTGATAATTTTAAATGTTTGCGGCGAATCGGTATTAGAAATTTTAAGAACGTAAAAACCAGCATTTAACTTGGAAACATCAATAGTGCCATCAGTGCTTTTTCCGTGTAAAACAGCATTGGATTCAAAGTCAAAAAAGTCATAATCAAAACTTCTGTAATCGTAGTTTTTAATTGTAACCACTGTGGTAGCAGGATTAGGGAATACAAAAGGTTTAGGAGTAGTAAAAGTTTCAACATAAGGAATATTATTGCAGGCACTTTCTATTAAAGCTTCTAAATCATTTTCATCAAAAACTAAGGTGTAATCTAATTTTTTTGCTTTCTCGAATAATTCACAGGCTTCAGCGTATTTTTTTTGATCCAGATAAATAATACCTAGGTTTTTCATAGCATACGAATTGCTTTCACCCATTTTTAAGGCTTCTTTTAAATCCTGAATTCCTTTTTCGGATTCTCCCAGTTTATGGTATATAAGACCTCGGGTGGTTAGTAAATCCCTACCTCCATAATTTGATGAGTGTTGTATAATTGTTTTTTCTCTGGTAAAAGCAATATTAATATTTTCCATGGCTTTTTCATATTCTCCAATATCACTGTATAGTTTTGCCAAAGCCCATCTTGCATGACCGTGCTGTGGTTGTTCGGTGACAATTTTTTCTAAATAATAGCGGGCTAAGTCAGTGGATTTTTTCTGTTGTAAATAATTGGCAAAATTATATAAAATTCGATAGTCTTTAGGAGCTGCGCTCATTGCTTTAAGGTAGTATTGATAAGCGGCATTTTCCATTTCAAGTGCTCCAAATTGATTGGCAAATAAATCATAAAGGGTACTTTTGAATTTCGCTCTGCTTGTTTTTACAGCCTCGGAAATTACTTTGATAGTATCTTTTTCATTTTTCTTGATAATCCATTCTACTTTTTTTAAATCATCAAGAGCTAAGCTTGTGTTGCCTAGACGAGCTCTTAGATTGCCTCTTCGAAACAGATCGTTTATAAGTGTTGGATTATAATTGGTTCTTGTATTTAATTCGGTGAGTAATTGAAGATGTTTCTTTGCGTTCTCTTCGTTTTCTTTGTTGTTAAAAGGTAATTTGTGATCTGTTCTGTTTAATAATTTTCCATGTGAAAAATTCCATGTAACTAATTTTTCACCCTGGCTATTGTATTGAAAACTATTGGAGTCTCTACGTCCTTTATCGTCAAAATAAAAAACTTCGTTTATTTTTCCATTATTATGATAGGTTTTTACACTATCGACTATTTTATCAGTTCCTCTCCAGATTTCAACAGAAACTATTTTGTCTCTATAGTAATGTCTATGAACACTATTATTGGAAACATTGTTATTAGTTTGACACCAAGATAAAGCCGGAAGAAGTAATAAGGAAAGTATTTTTATATTCATGGATATTATTATGTAAATGAATTGTTTACCGATTTTAATTTAAAATAAATGTAAGACATTTTTGCATATTTTAAAATAATAATTTTCTATAATTTTGTTGTATGCCTGAAATGAATCCAAATAGAAAAATTATACACATCGACATGGATGCGTTCTATGCTTCTGTGGAGCAAATGGACAATCCGGAGTTACGCGGAAAACCAATTGCTGTAGGTGGTTCAGAAAATCGAGGTGTTGTGGCAGCGGCAAGTTATGAGGCTCGGAAATTTGGTGTTCGTTCTGCAATAAGTGGTATTTTGGCAAAAAAGTATTGTCCGGAAATTATTTTTGTCCGCCCCCGATTTGAGCGTTATAAAGAAATTTCGAATCAAATTCATAAAATTTTCCGTGATTATACTGATTTGATTGAACCGCTTTCGCTCGATGAAGCTTATTTGGATGTAACCCAAAATAAAAAAGGAAATCCAAGTGCAAGTTTATTGGCACAGGAAATTAGAAATCGCATTTTTAACGAAGTGGGTTTGACGGCTTCGGCAGGAATTTCTATTAATAAGTTTGTTGCAAAAATTGCCAGTGATTACAATAAGCCCAACGGTCAAAAAACCGTAACTCCTGATGAAGTAATTCCGTTTTTAGAAGTTTTGCCCATCCGAAAATTTTATGGTGTTGGAAAAGTTACTACAGAAAAAATGTATCAATTGGGGATTTTTACCGGATTGGAATTAAAAAGTAAATCATTAGAGTTTTTGGAAAAACATTTCGGTAAATCAGGAAGCTATTATTACTATGTGGTGCGTGGCATTCATAATAGTGAAGTAAAATCGAGTCGTATTGCTAAATCAGTGGCTGCTGAACATACTTTTGAAACCAATCTTTCTTCTGAAATTTTTATGTTGGAACAATTAGAACTCATTGCTAATAGTTTAGAACGAAGGTTGAAAAAGCATAATGTTTCAGGAAAAACGGTAACCTTAAAGATAAAATATAGTGATTTTACACAGCAAACCCGAAGTAAAACCCTGCCTTATTTTATTTCAGATAAAGGATTAATTTTAGAAACTGTAAAAGAACTTTTGTATCAGGAGCGAATGAAAGATTCAGTTCGTTTGCTCGGAATTTCGATGAGTAACTTAAATACAGAAGTGAAAAAAGCAGTGGTTGTTCAATTGAAATTTGAATTTTAAAAAATAAAAAACCCTTCTATTTAGGAAGGGTTCGTATTTAATATTCTAATTTGAAATTAGTCTCTACTTGAAAGTTTAGATAATAATCTTAAGAATTCGATATATAACCAAACCAATGTAATCATTAATCCCATAGCGCCAAACCATTCCATGTATTTTGGCATTCTTTGTTTAGCTCCTTCTTCAATTCGGTCAAAATCCAAGAATAGATTCAAGGCAGCAATTACAATTACAAAAACACTAATCCCGATGCTCCATAATGAATTTCCATAATGTACCGGCTGATAATTTGTAAATAAAGAAAATAACCAAGAGATTAGGTAATAAGTAGCAATAGCCAGTGTGGCAGCAACCACAACTGATTTGAATTGTTCAGTTACTTTTACAATTTGGTATTTGTACAATCCTAAACAAACGGCAAAAGTAGCAAAAGTAGCGCCAACAGCCTGAATGATAATTCCAGGATAGCGAACTTCAAAAATTGCTGAAACTCCTCCTATGAATAAACCTTCAAATACGGCATAACCCGGGGCTAAATATCCCGAATATTGTGGTTTGAAAGCTGAGATTACTACTAAAATGAATCCTATGATAGCTCCGCCAATAGCAGGAACGATTGGGTTCATACCATTAAAAGTCATCCACCAGGTTATCATGGCAGCTGCTGTAAGTAATAAGAATAATAAAATAGTTTTGTTAATAGTGCCCGAAATGGTCATGTCCTGATCATATCCAATAACTGTGGCTTCGTGTACTTGCTCAGCTCTTGATGTTGGCGAGAAGCTTTTATTGTTTAAAAAAGGGTTTTTAGATTTGAATTCCATAGTACAATGTATTTTATGTTAGCCAAATATAAATTATATTTTTTAAGAAAGTTGTTTAATTCTTCTTAATTTTTTATGATTGATTGCAAGTTTTAATAAGGCTGAAAAACCAAATTCAAGTTAAAAAAGTTTCTATTAACCTCTTAATTCGTACATTTATCTTTCCGGTTTTTTAATAAAATAAAATTATAAATGTCCCAATTGTTGCCTTTAGATCCTAAAACTGTTTTTGAACTTTACTTTTTAGGAAACTTATTCGTTTGTATACTTATTTTTAGTTACGCTTTTTCCTATGCTACCAGCGATAATAGAAAGATATTAAAATGGTATGGTTGTGGAAAATTATTATTGACTATTGGTTGGGTGTTCCTTTTTTTAAGGAATATTATTCCTGATTTTTTTTCTATCAATGTTGCCAATACGATTGTTTTTTCTGCCTGCTGTTATGAAACAATAGCAATATTGTCGATGTTTGAAACCAAATCGAAGCAGTCTTATAGAATACAAATTGGGATAACAATAGCAGCGGCAATGGTTTTTAATATTGCTACAGTGTTAGAAAGTACCATTAATACTCGTGTTTTAATTGCTTCTATTGGTTTGTTTGCTATTTATTTAAGACCAACAATTAGTTATTTTACTGAAAAAGGACATAATTTTTTTAGAACTTTCTACGGACTTTGTTTCGCCGGATTTGAAATTTTACTTACAAGCCGAATAGTTTTTAATTATTTCAATCCACAGACGGATTTCTTTGCTCATAGTGTTTTTGATAGTTTCTATAATATTACTTTGTTTTTGCTTTCACTGACCAGTACGGTTGGATTTTTATTACTGATAAAAGAAAGACAAGACCTTAAAATTCAACAGCTTTTAAAAGATAAAAATCAGTTTTTTTCTATTATTGCTCATGATTTGCGAGGGCCGTTGGGGGCTTCGCTTGGGCTTTCGGAGATGTTGTCTGAAAGTGTAAATGAATACAGTCGTGAAGAAATCCAGGAAATGACGGAGATGATTTATCAATCAAACAAAAACAGTTATAAGTTGCTGGAAAATCTTTTGGATTGGTCACAGGTGCAAACCGGAATGATTGAATTTAACCCGAAGAAATTGGCATTGAATACGTTGATTAAAGAAAATGTTGAGCTTAATAAAAATGCAGCATTACACAAAAACATTAGTCTTTCGTTTGATTCGAATGAACTTATCGAAGTTGAAGCAGACAAAAACATGATTGATACTATAGTGCGTAACTTGTTGACCAATGCAATTAAATTTACCGATAAGCACGGTGAAATAAAGGTAAAGATGAAAAAATATCCTCAAAAAGCAGAGGTCTCCATAATAGATAGCGGTATTGGAATTCCAAATAATATAAAAGAAAAATTGTTTAAAATCAATGGAAAAGTAACTCAAAGAGGAACTGAAAATGAAATGGGAACAGGGTTGGGATTGTTGTTATGCGGTGAATTTATACGAAAACATCAAGGCGAAATTTGGGTAGAAAGTGAAATAGGTAAGGGTAGTACTTTTAAGTTCAGTTTGCCATTGGAATCGATGAAAAACTAAGCAGTTGTTTTTTTGATTATTTGTCAAAAAAAAATCCGTCCTGATAGTTATCGGGACGGATTTTGTATTTCAGTAAAAGGCTTATTAGCTAATCTCAGAAACTCTCATGGTGTTTACCATTCCTTTTTCGGTAATAGGCATAGAAGCTAAATTGATGATATAATCACCAGCTACAACATGTCCTTTTTCTTTAGCGATTCTGTTGATGTCGGTTACAGTGGTATCTGTACTTTCTTCTTTGTCGTAGAAATAAGTTCTAACTCCCCATAATAAACTTAACTGAGTAAGGATTCTTCTGTTTGAAGTAAAAACCAAAATTTCTGATGTTTTAGGTCTCCAGGCAGATAATTGGAAAGCAGTATAACCACTATTAGTCATAGTAGAAATAGCTTTAGCTTCGATAGTGTTTGACATCTCAGCTGCCTGACGGCAAATTGTTTTAGTGATAAAACGATTTGTTTTGATTTGTGGTGTGTTTTGTGGTACGTGAATTAATTCAGAGTTTTCTACAGCTTCACAAATTTGAGTCATTTTTTGAATTACCTGTACCGGGTAATTTCCTGCAGCAGTTTCTCCAGAAAGCATTACTGCGTCAGCACCATCCATTACTGAGTTAGCAACGTCATTTACTTCAGCACGTGTTGGAGTCAGGCTGGTAATCATTGTTTCCATCATTTGAGTAGCAACGATTACCGGAATACGAGCTGTCTTGGCTCTGCGAATCAGGTCTTTTTGAACCAATGGCACTTCGTGAGCAGGAAGTTCAACTCCAAGATCTCCACGAGCTACCATTAAACCATCGCAATAAGCTACAATTTTATCCATGTTTTCTAATGCTTCCGGCATTTCGATCTTGGCAATAATTGGAATTTTATTTTCAGCGTGCTCAGCAATTAGGTCCTGAAGGTCTTTTAAATCCTGAGGTGTTTTTACAAAAGAAAGAGCGATCCAGTCTACTTTTTGCCCAATTGCAAAAATAGCATCGGCAATATCTTTTTCAGTCAAAGCCGGAAGGGAAATTTTAGTATTAGGAAGATTAACTCCTTTTTTAGATTTTAATTCACCACCTTGAACAACTTTAGCAACAACTTCAGTTTTCTTATCAGTAGAAACGATTTCAAAAATTAATTTTCCATCATCTAATAAGATTCTTTCCCCTGGATTTACGTCGTTAGGAAAGTTTTGGTATTTCATGAAAACTCTTTCAGCAGTTCCAATAATGTCTTCGGCTGTAGTAAATGTGATTATATCACCATCGTTAACTACAACACCGTCGTTCATTACCCCAACACGAAGTTTAGGTCCTTGTAAATCTGCTAGTATGGCTGTAGTATAACCGAATTCTTCGTTAAGGTCACGGATGATTTTTATTCTGTTTTCTACATCAGTATAATCAGCATGAGAGAAGTTAATTCTGAATACATTTACACCTGCTTCAACCATATCCTTTATGATTTCTCTTGTGCTGCAAGCAGGCCCAAGGGTAGCCACAATTTTAGTTTTCTTGTTTGTTGTAATCATTTGCATTAAAAAATTAGATTGTTTTTAGATTTTATTTGTTCTGTATCAACAGTATAGACTGTTGTTATATGTTCTATGGTATTTAATATTGTTTTTATTTGATTGATATCAATGCTGTCATCAGTATTGTCTATTTTTAAAAAATAGTCGGCTTTTTTAAATTCAGGCAATAGATAGACTTTTGTCGAAATGCTCTCAGTCGAACTCGAAAATAAGTTCTGGATTTGATTATTTTGTTCTTGAACAACCTCGTTTTTGTTCTGAACTAAATTCCAGGCAACTGTATTTTCTTCGTCATAATAATAAAATCTCGAAAACTTTGTTTCTCCTTCTTTGATATTTATCTGAACTTCATCAGCACTCTTTGCTAGATTTATAGGAAGTTTTTGATTGATAAAATATGCCAATCGGTAATCTTCTAAAGAAGTATGAATTGCGATAAGATTGTAATCAATCTCGTCAAATTCGTCAAGACTTAATTTATGAACAGCCATCTTCATTAAAAATAAAGATGTAAATATACTATTTCTATCGAAGTTTAAGTGTTGAAAATATAATGATTTCGTTAAATTTAAAACGAAAACGTTGTAGCTTTGAGGATTTTAGTGTTATTTTTTGTTCATTTTTTCCTGAAACGCAAAATAGGCACGTTGTGACGCTTTTTCTTCGGCTTTCTTTTTAGAAGTTGCTCTTGCTTTTGCAATTACTTTTTCGTCAATGCTCAATTTTACTCCAAATAAACGTTGCCCGTCTATGGCGTTGTCCTCAAAAATGTCATAATGAAATTGTTTTTTTTCTTTTTGACACCATTCTATAATTAAACTTTTATAGCTTATTACTTTTCCTTCGAGTCTGGAAATATCAACATAAGGGATGATTACTCTTCGTTGAATGAATTTTTCGCAAAAAGGATAACCTTTATCAAGATAAATGGCTCCAATAAGCGATTCGAAAATATTTCCGTGTATATTTTCCCCAAAATGCTGTACCGGAACTTTGCTTTCGACAAAACGGATTAGGTCAAGATCTTTTCCTAGTTCATTCAGGTGTTCTCTACTTACAATTTTAGAACGCATTTTAGTAAGATAGCCTTCGTCTCCGTGTGGTGCCTCGTTAAATAGGTGTGCGGCAATAACAGAGCTTAACATAGCATCTCCTAAAAATTCCAAACGCTCGTAACTTATTGGGTTACCAGTGGGGTCTGTTTTTCCGGAGGAGCGATGGGTAAAGGCTTTGTGGTAATGATTCAATTCATTTGGGGGAAAGCCAAGAATTTTTTGGATAGCATCAAAAAAAATCCCGTCTTCTTGAGAACGGGATTTTGTAAATATTTTTTTGAATATACTCATAGTATCAATTAGAATCCTAATTTTTTTACTAATACACAAGCATTATGACCTCCAAAACCAAAAGTATTACTCATTACAACATTCATTTCTCTTTTTTGAGCAGTGTTGAAAGTAAAGTTTAACTTAGAGTCAATTTTTTCATCATCTGTAAAATGATTAATTGTTGGAGGAACTATTCCGTGTTTTATAGAAAGAATAGCAGAAATTGTTTCAATTGCTCCGGCAGCTCCCAGTAAGTGACCTGTCATGGATTTTGTTGAATTCAAATTCATGGTATAAGCATGTTCTCCAAAAACTTGTTCGATTGCTTTACTTTCGGCCATATCTCCAAGAGGAGTTGAAGTTCCGTGCATGTTTACTCCGTCAACATCAGTTGGTTTTAAACCAGCATCTCTTAAACAGTTAAGCATTACATTTTTGGCGCCTAATCCTTCCGGATGTGGGGCTGTAATATGATGTGCATCGGCCGACATACCGCCGCCACCTACTTCGCAATAGATTTTAGCGCCACGTGCTACGGCATGTTCGTATTCTTCAAGGATAATTGCTCCCGCTCCTTCTCCAAGTACAAATCCGTCACGGTCTTTGTCCATTGGTCTTGAAGCAGTTTTAGGATCGTCATTTCTGGTTGATAAGGCATGCATAGCATTAAATCCTCCCATACCTGCAATAGTTACTGCGGCTTCTGAGCCTCCGGTTACCATAACATCGGCATGACCTAATCTAATGTAGTTGAAAGCGTCAATTAATGCATTTGTAGAGGAAGCACAAGCAGAAACAGTTGTGAAATTTGGTCCTCTTAAACCATATTTTATTGATATATGACCACCAGCAATATCAGCAATCATTTTTGGGATAAAAAACGGATTGAATCGAGGTGTTCCATCACCAGCAGCAAAATTAAGTACTTCAATTTGGAATGTTTCTAGTCCTCCAATTCCTGAACCCCAAATTACTCCTGCGCGATCTTTATCTAATTTGTCGAAATCAAAATTAGCATCTTTCATTGCTTCGTCAGAAGAAACTATGGCATATTGGGCATAACGATCCATTTTTCTGGCTTCTTTTCGATCTATAAATTCTTCAACATTGAAGTTTTTAAGTTCGCAAGCAAATTGAGTTCTAAATTTTGAAGCATCAAAATAAGTTATTGGTGCAGCCCCACTAACTCCGTTAATTAGACCATTCCAATACTCTTCTATATTGTTTCCAATAGGAGTAAGGGCACCTAAACCTGTTACAACAACTCGTCTTAATACCATATATTCTGTATTTTGTTATCTTTAAACAAGCAAAACCCACGCTTTCTTTTGTGTTTTATACCTAAGAGCCATGGGTGTTACATTATGTGTAATTGATTGAAATTCAATCGGACTTTTAATTTAAAAAAATAATAACACCCGATTATTGGAAATATAACCGGGTGCGAGTGTATTATTTTTTAGCTTCTTCGATGTAAGAAATAGCTTGACCAACAGTAGCAATGTTTTCAGCTTGATCGTCTGGAATTTGAATGTCAAATTCTTTTTCGAACTCCATAATAAGCTCAACAGTGTCTAATGAGTCAGCTCCTAAATCATTAGTGAAGCTTGCTTCTGTTACAACTTCGTTTTCGTCAACGCCTAATTTGTCTACGATAATCGCTTTTACTCTTGATGCAATGTCTGACATAATCTTTAATTTTAGAATTTAATTTGTGGCAAAAATAAAAAACTTTATTTTAAAATAGCCATTAAGTTGATAAATGTAACGTCTAAAATAGAAAATAATTTTAAACAAAGACTTCTTAATGTTATTTAATTCCGTTTTTTATTCTTTTTTTTGTGTGACTAAAATGAGATGAATTATGAAAAAAATTGTTGTTTTTGCTTCGGGATCCGGTACAAATGCTGAGAATATTATAAGACACTTTAAAGGAGGGTCTGTTGGTAGTGTAGTAAGTGTTTTTACAAATAACGCAAAAGCAAAGGTGATAGACAGAGCTAAAAATCATGCGGTTCCTGTTGAGGTTTTTACAAAATCGGAGTTGTATGAAGATGATTTAGTGCAAAAAATAAATGCAATACAGCCGGATTTAATCGTTTTGGCGGGATTTTTATTAAAATTTCCTGATGCTCTTATTACTGCTTATCCTGATAAAATAATAAATGTACATCCGGCTTTGTTGCCAAAATATGGAGGAAAAGGAATGTATGGGATGCATGTGCATAGAGCTGTTGTTGAGAATAAAGAAAAAGAATCCGGAATTACAATTCATTATGTGAATGAGAATTATGATGAAGGGGCTATTATTTTTCAAAAGCAAGTAACTGTTTTAGGAACAGATACTCCTGAGGTGGTTGCTGAAAAAATTCACGAATTAGAACAAAAGTATTTTCCGGCAGTTGTTGAAGATTTGTTAACGGCTAAATTGTAAAATTGGATTATCAAGTACATATATATACTGATGGAGCTGCGAAAGGAAATCCCGGACCTGGTGGTTATGGGGTAGTTATGGAGTTGGTAGGAACCGCACATAAAAAAGAATTTTACGAAGGTTTTCGTTATACTACTAATAATAGGATGGAATTATTAGCGGTTATTGTAGGTCTTGAGAAATTGAAAAATCCGAATATGAAGGTTTTGGTGGTTTCTGATTCTAAATATGTGGTGGATTCTGTTGAGAAAAAATGGGTTTTGGGATGGGAAAAGAAAGCTTTTGCAGGAAGAAAAAATGCCGATTTATGGCAGCGTTTTTTGCGGGTTTATCGAAAACATCAGGTTGATTTTAAATGGATAAAAGGACATAATAGTCATCCTCAAAATGAGCGTTGCGATGCTTTGGCAGTATTTGCTTCGAGCCAAAAATCCCTTTCAATAGATACTTTTTATGAAAAAGAAGAGGGGAAAATTTTATGATAATTTTGCCTGTTTTAACTTTTGCATCTATGGAACTTATGAACTATCTTTGCATCTTTAATTTGAAATTCATAAAATGAATAAATTATTGATTGTTGGAACAGTCGCTTTCGACGCAATTGAAACCCCTTTCGGAAAGACCGATAAGATTTTAGGTGGAGCGGGAACTTATATTGGGCTTTCAGCAGCTTTTTTTAATTTACAATCAGCTATCGTTTCTGTTGTAGGTGATGATTTTCCTCAAGAATATTTAGATTTATTGACTGATAGAAATATCGATATTTCTGGTCTTGAAGTAGTAAATGGAGGGAAGACTTTCTTTTGGAGTGGTCGTTATCATAACGATTTGAATTCGAGAGATACCTTAGATACTCAATTAAATGTTTTGGCAGATTTTCAGCCAAAAGTTCCTGAGAATTATAAAAATGCCGATGTAGTGATGTTAGGAAACTTGCATCCGCTAGTGCAAAGCAGTGTTTTAGATCAGTTGGAATCTAAACCAAAATTAGTGGTTTTAGATACTATGAATTTTTGGATGGATTGTGCTTTGCCTGAATTGTTAGATGTGATTAAACGAGTAGACGTAATTACTATTAATGATGAGGAAGCAAGACAGCTTTCTGGAGAATATTCATTAGTGAAAGCTGCGGCAAAAATTAATGCAATGGGACCTAAATTTGTAGTAATCAAAAAAGGAGAGCATGGAGCGTTATTGTTTCATGAAAATCAGGTTTTCTTTGCGCCGGCACTTCCATTAGAAGAAGTATTTGACCCAACAGGAGCAGGAGATACTTTTGCAGGAGGTTTTGCAGGATTTATTACTCAGAGTGAGAATGTGTCTTTTGAGAATATGAAAAACGCAATTATATATGGTTCTAATTTAGCTTCTTTTTGTGTAGAGAAGTTCGGGACTGAAAGAATGGTGAGTTTGGATAAACAAGAGGTTGTGACTCGATTAAAGCAATTTAAGTCGTTAACACAATTTGATATAGAATTATAATGCTTTAAAGCCTCGGAAACGAGGCTTTTTTCGTTCAATATCTAAATCTAACCGGATTTCTTAATGTAGGTTAATAGATAAAGAGGCGGAAAATATAGAATTTTGTAATTCCAAAACAATAGTAAGCTTTGTAAATAAAGCTTGAAAAATAGAATAACACAACAATACAAATATAACTACAATGAGCGACGCTTTAAAACATGAATGTGGAATAGCTTTAGTTAGACTACTGAAACCGCTTGAATTTTACAAAGAGAAGTACGGTTCTGCTTTTTACGGAATACAGAAAATGTATTTAATGATGGAGAAACAGCACAATCGTGGTCAAGATGGTGCCGGTTTTGCAAGTATAAAACTAGATGTTGAGCCCGGTGAACGATATATTAGTAGAGTGCGTTCTAATCAGGCACAACCTATTCAGGATGTGTTTGCTCAAATTAATGAGCGAATTAATGAGGAGATGACTTCGCATCCTGAGTATGCGGATGATGTGGCGGCACAAAAAGCAAATATTCCTTATATAGGGGAATTATTTTTAGGACACGTTCGTTATGGTACTTTTGGAAAAAACAGTATCGAGAGTGTTCACCCTTTCCTGCGTCAAAATAACTGGATGCATCGAAATCTGATTTTGGCAGGAAATTTTAATATGACCAATGTTAAGGAGCTTTTTCAAAATCTTATCGATTTAGGTCAGCATCCAAAAGAAATGGCAGATACGGTTACGGTGATGGAGAAAATAGGCCATTTCCTTGATAACGCAGTAACTGATTTATACCAGGAATGTAAAAACGAAGGTTATAATAAGCGTGAAGCTTCGCCGGTAATTGCCGAAAGATTAGATATTGCCAGAATTTTGACCAGAGCGTCTAAAAATTTAGACGGAGGTTATGCAATGGCAGGACTTTTAGGACATGGAGATGCTTTTGTTTTTAGAGATCCGGCAGGAATTCGTCCGGCTTATTACTATCAGGATGATGAAGTTGTGGTTGTAGCTTCAGAACGACCTGTAATCCAAACAGTTTTCAATGTACCATTTGATAAAGTAAAAGAAATAGATCCGGGAAGTGCTTTGATTATCAAGAAAAGCGGATTGGTTTCGATGAAAGAAATTTTAACTCCAACAGTTAAAAAAGCTTGTTCTTTTGAACGAATTTATTTCTCCAGAGGAAGTGATGCCGAAATTTATCAGGAAAGAAAGAATTTAGGTAAGTTGATTTTGCCTGCGGTTCTTGACGCTATTGATCAGGATACTGATAATACGGTGTTTTCGTATATCCCTAATACTGCCGAAACTTCTTTTTATGGATTGGTTGAGGCGGCTCAGGATTTCTTAAATCAAAGAAAGAATAATTACATTCTTGAAAACAGAAATACTTTAACTGCCGAAACTTTACAGGAGTTATTGGCTGTAAAAATCAGAACTGAAAAAGTAGCTATTAAGGATGCTAAACTTAGAACTTTTATTACTGCTGATGATAGTCGTGATGATTTAGTGGCTCACGTTTATGATGTGACTTATGGAGTGATTAAGCCTGAGGATAATTTGGTTATTATTGATGATAGTATTGTTAGGGGTACAACTCTTAAAAAGAGTATCATTAAGATGATGGATCGTTTGAATCCAAAACGTATTGTGATTGTTTCTTCGGCACCACAAATTCGTTATCCGGATTGTTATGGAATTGACATGGCTAAATTAGAAGGTTTAGTTGCTTTTAGGGCAGCTCTTGAGCTTTTAAAAGAAAGAAACTTGTATCATATAGTTGATGAAGTGTATGTTAAATGTAAAGCTCAGGAAAACTATAAAGATACCGATGTGGTGAATTATGTTACTGCTATTTATGAGCCATTTACAGATCAGGAGATTTCAGATAAAATCGCTGAAATGTTGAGTTCGACTGAAATTAAAGCCGAGGTTAAAATTATCTTCCAAACGGTTGAAGATTTACATGTTGCCTGTCCTAAGAATTTAGGAGATTGGTATTTTACGGGAGATTATCCTACGCCAGGAGGGAACAGGGTTGTAAACCGCGCTTTTATGAATTTTTATGAAGGTAAGGACGCAAGAGCTTACTAATTGGTAAATTGAGTTATTTATCGGTTTTTTAGGTTGTTTGTCCTGAATATTTGCACATAACCTATTACCGCCATAACTTTGACTTACCATAATATTAGTAGGTTAAGTTTATGGTAGATTTGGGGCAAAAAAGGTGGAAGCAATTCCACCTTTTTTATTGGAATAAATTGATAAAGAAAAAGAACTTAGAATAAAGAAAAAAGACGAGCAAATTATGTTATTTGGCTCGTCTTTTTTATTGCGAAAAAGTTTTAAAAAACTAAATCAACTTTGGAATAAGAACAAAAAAAATAGACAAATCAACTTTTCAGTCAATTTGTCTATTTTCTATAGTCTTTATTCTATTTTCTTATAGAAAGATTATTTTTCTAAAGCATATCTTTTAGATACTTCTGTCCAATTAATTACATTGAAGAAAGCTTCGATATAATCAGGTCTTCTGTTTTGGTAGTTTAAGTAATAAGCGTGTTCCCAAACGTCCATTCCTAAGATTGGAGTTCCACCGCATCCAACACCTGGCATTAATGGATTGTCTTGGTTTGGAGTTCCGCAAACATCTAATTTTCCACCTTTTTGAACACATAACCAAGCCCATCCTGAACCAAATTGTGTTGCTCCAGCTTTAGCAAATTTAGCTTTGAATTCTTCAAATGATCCAAAAGCAGCTTCGATAGCAGCTAATAAATCTCCAGTTGGTTGTCCGCCACCGTTAGGAGACATAACAGTCCAAAAAAGATTGTGATTGTAGAAACCACCACCGTTGTTACGAACAGCTGCATTTGCTAAATCAAGATTGATTAAAATATTCTCAATTGTTTTACCTTCCATGTCGGTACCAGCAATAGCAGCGTTAAGGTTAGTAGTGTAAGCATTATGATGCTTTGTATGGTGGATTTCCATTGTGCGTGCATCGATATGTGGTTCTAGTGCGTCATACGCATAAGGTAATTGCGGTAATTCAAAAGCCATGATATTTTCTGTTTAAGATTTATAAAAAAATTTATCCAAAAATAAACATTTAAGTTTGGAATTGGAAACACTTACTCGTTAAATAAATTAAATAATGTGGTTTTTTGTTATTTTTAATCCGCTTAAGATTGTGCCATCACCATGCAAATAATACTGATTTTGGCTCCTGGTATTTTTAATAATGCACGTCCGCAGGCTTCAAGTGTGGCGCCTGTTGTAATTACATCATCAATAATAATAAAGTGTTTATTGTGATCTTTTTCGGTGAAATGAATATCAAAAATAGTTTCAATTCCCTCGGTTCTACCTAATAGATTTTTCTTGGATTGGGTTTTCGAATATACTTTTCGAAATAAAATGGTCTCATTATAATTGAGTCCCAATTTTTCAGCAAGTGATTTCCCAAAAGTAGTTACTTGGTTATAGCCTCTTTGTCTGTGTTTTTTGGGGTGTAATGGAACCGGAATTATTTCATTAGCTTTTAGAGAGGAAATGATTTCTTTTAAATCTTCTGTGTACCATTCGCCTAAAAGTGTTCCGACTTCTTCGTGGCCCTTGTATTTTAAATTGTGAATCAATTTTTGGACAATTCCTTTTTTGTGGAAATAAAGAAAAGCTGAAGCATATTCGACGGGAATTCGTCCGTAGAATTTATTAAAAGCTTCGTTTTCTGTTAATAAATGATGATTGGTAAGCGGGATATTGTGCCGGCAAATGCTGCAAATTACATTTTCATTTGCCAGTAAAATAGCATCACAACCGGAACAGCTTTTTGGAAAGAACAGATTAATGATGCTTTGAAACATATAAAGCGTTTTTTTATTCTAAAAATATAAAAATCAATGGTTCAAACTTTAATTTTTTTCTTTTTTTTAAATTCACTTTTTATATTTTTGCACCACTATGGCAAAACAAGAAGATATTTTTAAGAATGTAGTTTCGCATGCAAAAGAGTACGGATTTATTTTTCCGTCAAGCGAAGTATACGATGGTTTAAGTGCAGTTTATGATTACGCACAAAACGGAGTAGAGTTAAAAAAGAACATCCGCGAATATTGGTGGAAAGCAATGGTTCAGATGAACGATAATATTGTAGGTCTTGATGCCGCAATACTAATGCATCCAACTACCTGGAAAGCTTCAGGACACGTAGATGCTTTTAACGATCCATTAATTGATAATAAAGATTCGAAAAAACGATATAGAGCCGATGTTTTAATTGAAGATTATGCTGAAAAGTTAAATCAAAAAGCAATTAAAGAAATCGAAAAAGCAAGAGTTCGTTTTGGAGATGCTTTCAACGAGGCTGAATTTGTTTCGACAAATGCCAGAGTAGTTGAATATAAAGCTAAAGAAAGAGAAATTCTGGAAAGAATGGCTCGTTCTTTAGGAAATGAAGATTTGGCTGACGTAAAAGCATTGATTGAAGAATTAGAAATTGCTTGTCCGGAATCTGGTTCCAGAAACTGGACTGAAGTAAAACAGTTCAATTTGATGTTTGGGACTAAATTAGGTGCTTCTGCCGATTCAGCTATGGATTTGTATTTACGTCCGGAAACTGCTCAGGGGATATTTGTGAATTTCCTGAACGTTCAAAAATCAGGAAGAATGAAGGTTCCTTTTGGAATTGCTCAAACGGGAAAAGCGTTTAGAAATGAAATTGTGGCAAGACAATTTATCTTCCGTATGCGTGAATTTGAACAAATGGAAATGCAGTTTTTTGTACGTCCGGGAGAAGAAATGAAGCATTATGAATTCTGGAAAGAAGCTCGTTTAAAATGGCATTTATCTCTTGGTTTAGGAAGAGAAAATTACCGTTTTCACGATCACGAAAAATTAGCGCATTATGCAAATGCAGCGGCAGATATCGAATTTAATTTTCCATTTGGATTCAAAGAATTAGAAGGAATTCATTCCAGAACTGATTTCGATTTAAAAGCGCATGAACAATATTCAGGTAGAAAATTACAGTATTTTGATCCTGAACTGAATGAGAACTATGTTCCTTATGTGGTGGAGACTTCTGTGGGATTAGACAGGATGTTTTTAGCTGTTTTTGCTACTTCTTTAAAAGAAGAAACTTTAGAAGACGGTTCTACAAGAACAGTATTGAAACTGCCATCAGTTTTAGCGCCAACAAAAGCAGCTGTGTTACCATTAGTTAAAAAAGACGGATTGCCGGAAATTGCACATCAAATTATTGCCGATTTAAAATGGGATTTTAATGTGGCTTATGATGAGAAAGATGCAGTAGGTCGTCGTTACAGAAGACAGGATGCATTAGGAACTCCTTTCTGTATTACGGTAGATCATCAAACTGTGGAGGATCAAACGGTGACTATCCGTCATAGAGATACGATGAAACAAGATCGTGTTAAAATATCTGAATTAAAAGATATTATTGATAATGAAGTTTCAATGAAAAATTGGTTGATGAAAATGTAATCGTTTTTCATGTTTAATAGCAAAAGGCTCCCTGTTTTGGGGAGCCTTTTTTTTGTTTTATATAGCGTTATGTAAGAAATGATTGTAATAATTTGTTCCTAAAATAAAGTTTCAAATGTCCTTTATCGGATTTATTTACCCTTTGTCAATTAGTATTAACACTTCATCGATTTCTATTGTGAACTAATTATAAGAATGACTTAAATGTGTATTTTTAGATTCTAGAATATTGGTTTTTTTTACTAAATATTCAGTATAGTTTCCCCAAAACTACCTCATTAATTTTCTGATAAGTGGTTGAAGTATTTATATTTCAAGTGCTATAGCTATTTATGCCTAATCATTGGGAATTGCCATATATGAATTATTCATACATCATAATTGATGATAATCAAGAAAGTGCTCAAAAGACGAAAACTATCACGGATGGTTTTTCAGAGCTTATATTTTTGGGTATTGCCAGTAATTATGATGAAGGGCTTAATTTAATTCTCGAACACAAACCAAAATTAATTTTTCTTGAAATTGAACCAGCTGATAAAAAAAGCAATTTATCATTGGCGCTTATAAGTGAATTGTATAGATACTTAAATGTAGTTCCTAAAATTATTGTGACAACTTCTAAAAAAGAATTAGCATTTGAAGCTATTCAATATGAGGTGTCGGACTATTTTATCAAGCCGGTTACTCGCTTTGATATGGTGAAATCGTTGTTGAAAATTGGAAAGTCCAATATAACCGATCAAATAGCGCCTGTATTAATTAATCCTAAAGAAACTAATTATTCTGAACCCGAAGAAATAATTGTTCCAAATATTGTTCGATCTGAAACTCTGGGGGTTCAGGAAGAACCTCTTATATTGTGTATTAAATCATATGGTGATTACCGTTATATAGATACTAGAGATATTGCCTATTTTCAAGCTGATAACAACTCTACTGATATTCATTTAACCAATGGCGAAATGGTTACTGCTTTTAAAACGCTTAAACTTTTTGAAGGAGTTTTGCCGTATCCTTTTGTTCGTATTCATAATAGTTATATTGTTAATAGCAATTGTGTTTCCAGAATACATACGGGTAATGCATTGTGTTACATTAAAAATACAGCAATAAAATTACCTTTCTCTAAATCCTATAAAGCAAATATTGATCTTATTATTTCTGAAATTTCAAACGGAAATTATCTGGAAATCTAAAAAGGTACATCAATAGCTTTATTATAATAGTGTTTGATTTCCAGAATCTATACAGGAAATGGCCTATGCTATATCAAGAATTCAGCGGCTAAAATACCTTTGTCCAGATTTTACAAGATAATATCGACTTTATTGTTTCTAAAATTTCAAACGGAAACTATTTAGAAATTTAAAAAATATCCATCTACCATAATTTGGTGTTCATTCACTATCAAAATAGGTCATTCTACCATAAACGCCTTAAAACACGGTTGAAATAGGGGTAAGCTATATAATTTTACTACAAGAAAAAGCAACAAAGCGATTTCAATAAACAAGTAAAAAAAGTATAAAAACATAAAAAACCCCAAGTCATGAAAAAATCAATCGTAACAATCGGATTATTCTCTTTAATGTTAGTATTAACTTCTTTCACAGCTTCAACTTCAAATATTGATGGAGGAAGCAGACAAATCAAAACTGATGGTATCGCTAATATTGATGGAGGAAGCAGACAAATCAAAACTGATGGTATAGCGCACATTGATGGAGGAAGTAGACAAATTAAAACTGACGGTTTTGCCAATATCGATGGAGGAAGTAGACAAATTAAAACTGATGGCATTGCTAATATCGATGGAGGAAGTAGACAAATTAAGACTGATAACTAATTAGTATTTAAAATATAAATATGAAGGCTACCATTTTTGGTAGCCTTTTTTTATGCTACTAATTTAAAATTACTATTTTTGGTAAAACAGTAAATTACTATTGAGAAAGATTACTATTAAGAGGGTATTTTGGATATTGTTATTTGTCTTTTTTGGATGTACTCAAAAAAAGATAGACGATAAGTCCGTTTTTAATGTTCAAAATGTTTCGGAGGATAGTCTTTCGTTGTATTTTTCATTAGCAAATGATTTTAATCTTTCAAGACAAAAAAGATTAGAATATATCTATAAGGCGAATGAAATAGTTGCTCATAGTGAAAATGATTCGCTTAATAGAGTAAATTTTTTCAAAGTGGCTAATAGATATTACAATATTGATCTGATGAAAGAATATAGTAAAACGGTTAAAGTTGTTTTGGGAAATTCTGAAAAAGTAGGTGATACTGTGAGTATGGCTAAAGCTTATACGTATTTAGGTGATTATTATAGGGTGGTGTCAATTTCAGATTCTTCTTTTTTATTTTATTATAAGGCAGAAAAATTATATGATAGGCTTAATAATGAAGTTGAATTGGCTAAAACATTAATAAATAAGGCAGATTTGTTGTTCAGAGTAGGAGACTTTATCAGTAGTGAAAAAGAGGTTTTCCGTGTTTTGCGTATAATTAAGGAGGCCAAGAATAAAGAAGTTGCTAATGAGGTAAATTATGATGCTTATAATATACTAGGTATGGTGTATAATGGCTTAGGGGAATATGAAAATTCAATCTTGTATCATAACAAAGCATTGAAAACTTTGGATAAGATGCAGATAATAGGGAAAAGTCAAACAATGGCTATTTCTTATTTGAATTTAGGAATGGTTTATGCAAGTTTAAATAATTATGGAGTGGCCAAAGATTACTTTGAAAAAGGTATTGAACAACAAAGAATAGATAATCAAGATCTAAAAATTGAGGCTTCATTATTAGATAATTTGGCATATGCCAAATTGAAGTCAAATGATAAGGAAGGACTACCTAATTTATTTTATGAATCATTAAAGTTAAGAGATAGTTTGAAGTTAACATCAGGGGTGTTTATTAGTAAAATACATTTGTCTGAATATTTTGATTCTAATAATGATGTCGTAAAAGCTTTAAAATTTTCTAAAGAAGCCCTTTCTTTGGCTAAAAGTACTAATGTTGCTCGTGATGTTTTGGCGGCATTGAAGCAAATGGCTGTTTTGGATCCTCAGAATGCTGCTAGTTACACTAAAGAATACATTCGTATTAACGAGGAACTACAAAAAGAAGAGCGTAAAATGGGAGAAAAATTCTCTCGTATTCAATATGAAACGGATCAGATAAAAGGTGAGAATACTGATTTAGAGACTAAGAATCGAAATCTGGTTTATTTTTTTAGTGGTTTAACTATTTTGGGACTCTTTATATATATTATCAAATCGCAAAAGGCTAAAAATAGAGAGTTGTTATATAAACAGCAACAACAAAAAGCGAATGAGGATATTTATAATTTGATGATTTCGCAACAAAATACCATTGAAGCTAACAGGGTTAAAGAGAAAAAACGTGTGGCTCAGGAATTACATGACGGTGTGTTGGGTAGGATGTTTGGGGTTCGTATGAATCTGGAAGGCTTGAATCAGTTTAATGATGATTTAGCGGTTAGCCAAAGAAATGATTATTTGGCGGAATTAAAAAATATAGAACAGGATATTCGTGAAATTTCACATGATTTGAATAGAGAAAAATCAGAATTAATTAATAACTTCGTTGCAATTGTAGACAATCTTTTCGAAGAGCAAAGAAAAACTTTTTCATGTAAATTGTTTTCTAGTATTGATTCGAATATAAAATGGGATTTGGCTGTCAATTCGGTGAAAATAAATCTGTATCGAATTATTCAGGAATCTTTACAGAATATTAATAAATATGCCAATGCAACCAATGTTAAGGTTGAATTGAAGAAGCAAGAAAATAATATCATATTGACAATAAATGATGATGGAGTAGGTTTTAATGTTAATTTGAAGAAGAAAGGAATTGGTTTGCAAAATATGATTTCGCGTGCTAAGGAGTGTAATGGTGAATTTAATGTGAAATCTAAAAAAGGCGAAGGGACAACAGTTATGGTTACTATTCCGTTAGAATAAAAAACAAATACCTAAGAATAAATGACAATTGAAACAGCTGAAGCCAGGCTTAAAAAAAACATCTTAATTGTTGATGATCATCCTTTTATTATTCAAGGGTATAAAAATGCTATAACTCGATATGAGCCTAATCAATATGAGTTTTCTATTTTGGAAGCAAAAGATTGTGAGTCGGCTTATAATGTTATTACAAAATCAGAAGTTGCTTTTGATGTTGCCTTTTTAGACATTAGTATGCCTTCGTATGAGGCAATGAATCTTTATTCCGGAGAAGATTTGGCTAAGTTAATTTTGGAATACATGCCTGATTGTAAGGTTATTATGTTGACCATGTTTACGGAGTTTTTGAAATTAAAAACACTGATCAATAAAGTTAACCCAAGGGGATTGGTGATTAAAAATGATTTGACTTTTGATGAATTGTTGCATGCTTTTGACAAGGTGATTAATGACCAAATATATTATAGCAAATCGATTATGGCGATGTTAGAGACGCATGACAATTCAATTGAAATTGATTTATTTGATAAACAAATATTGTTTCATCTGTCAAAAGGAACAGAAATTCAGGATATGCCTCAGTTTATTCCAATATCATTAAATGCGATAGAATCAAGAAAGCTTAATCTTAAAGAGTTGCTTAATGTAGTGGGTGCAGAGGATGTGGAACTTGTAAAAGCTGCTAAAAATAAAGGTTTGATTTTTTAACTACAGAAAAGACATAAAAAAAACGTCCTGTCCAGATAGCTATCGGGACAGGACGTTTTTTATCTTTGAATTATTCGCTTAAAGCGTTCCATCCACGGGCTTTCAAAGCAATTTTAGTATTAGCGCGAGTAACTAAATGAATACCTTCTGCTTCTTCAGTCATGTGTCCAATAATTGAGAAGTTAGGATTTCCTTTAATCTTGTCAAAATCTTCTATCGGAATTGTAAATAGTAATTCGTAATCTTCACCACCGTTAATGGCTACTGTTGTGCTGTCAATGTCGAATTCTTCACAAACATTGATGAATTGCGGGTCAAGTGGTAGTTTGTCTTCATGTAAGTTACATCCCACTTTTGATTGTTTACACAAATGAATGATTTCAGACGATAATCCGTCCGAAATGTCAATCATCGATGTAGGTTTTATTTCTAAAGCATGCAACAAAGTACGAACATCTTTGCGTGCTTCCGGTTTTAATTGGCGTTCTATTAAATAGGTATAAGCATCCAAATCAGGTTGCGAGTTAGGATTTACCTGAAAAACCTGTTTCTCTCTTTCTAAAACCTGTAATCCCATATAAGCAGCTCCGATATCGCCAGTAACCACTAATAAATTGGTGGCTTTTGCACCATTTCTATATACAATTTCTTCTTCATCAGCTTCACCTAAAACAGTAATGCTGATAATTAATCCTTTTTGAGAAGAAGTCGTGTCTCCGCCAATAACATCGACCTTGTATTCATTAGCCGCAAGAGTAATTCCTGCATATAATTCTTCGAGTGCTTCAAGAGGAAAACGATTGGAAACAGCAATTGAAACCGTAATTTGAGTCGCCTTAGCATTCATGGCACAAATATCGGATACATTAGTTACGACCGCTTTGTATCCCAAATGTTTCAATGGCATATAAGCCAAATCAAAATGAACGCCTTCAACCATAATATCGGTTGAAACCACTACTTTTTTGTCCTTAAAATCTAATACAGCAGCATCATCACCAATCCCTTTTAAAGTAGAAGCCTGGTTGATTTCAAAATTTTTTGTCAAATGCTCAATCAATCCAAATTCGCCCAATTGAGCAATACTAGTACGTTGTGGGTTTTTATCTTCAATCATCGTTTCTAAGTTTCAAAGCGACAAAGATACAAAGTTGGAAAGGTTCTGACTAATTTTAAAAAAATCAATCTAATTAAAAAATAAAAAACACTACTGACAAACTGTTGTCACTAGCCCATTTTACTTTTGAAGTATAGAAAAATTAAAACTATACAATTATGAAAACATTAGCGGCACAAGTTATTACTCCTGAAGATTTATTGAAACACTGGCAAGGTCATCGCGCCTTAACTCGTCGGGTTATTGAGTTATTTCCAGAAAAAGATTTCTTCGAATTTTCCATTGGTGGAATGCGTCCTTTTTCAAAATTAGCCGATGAGCTTTTGGCTATTGCAGCCCCAGCGCTTAAAGGGATTGTTAATCGCGATATTCAGCCTTATACTGAAGCTTCAGAAAAGTTGATTTTTAAAGGACAATATCTTGAAAAATGGGACGAAGCTACTGCCGAAATTGATAAATATTGGCAACAATTATCAACCGAAGATTTTAATGAAACCTTTAATCTTTTTGGACAATACGAATTCCCAATTATCCATAACATTCTATATTTTATTGATAACGAAGTACACCATCGTGGTCAGGGTTATGTGTATTTAAGAGCATTAGGAATTGAGCCTCCTTTTTTCTGGGAAAGATAGAATTAGTTAAGCTTCTAAAGTGAATTTCATTTTAGAAGCTTTTTTATAAAAGCCGTTGTTTGTTGAGTTCCAGCAATTCCAAAATTCTGGTTTTCAAACTTTCAGGTTCCAATATACTGGCATAATCTCCAAACATCATATACCAACGTGCAAAACCATTTTCAATATCACGTGTCATAAACGTCATTTCAATTTTGTCTTCGATTTCTTTTTCAGAAATGTAGCCTTGGTATTTTTGTTCGAATGCCAAATATTTAGCGATTTTTTTGTCTACCAGAATCCGGACTTTAGTTGTTGGGATATTTTTGTTTGTATCTAGGTAAGTTTCTAATGCATCGTGTTCCAGTGAAAATGGCACTTCAGTTTTTTTAATTTCGTGAATCCGATCGGCTCGAAATTGCCTATAATCTTTTCGCAAATGGCAATAACCTAAGAAGTACCAATTGTTATTATCGTGAAAAACACCAACGGGTTCAATATTTCGTACTGTAATTCCGTCCGACTGAATCGCTTCATAAGAAAGAATAATTTGGGTTTTCTCGGCAATACTTTCAAAAAGAATGGCTAAAGTATTGGGTGATTTGTCGTTAAAAAGTTTTTCTTCCGATTGCATTAAAACGCTTGACTCAATGCTGGAAACCCAATCCTTATCATCACTTCGAAGTACCGCTTTGAGTTTATACATTGCCGATGCATAATGATTTCCCAGTGTTGTATCAGTGAATTTTTGCATTAACTTTTCAGCAGCTATAAAGCTGCTCGCTTCTTCACGGCTAAACATAACCGGTGGCAATCTGTAACCTTCCATTAAAGCATAACCCACTCCGGCTTCACTGTAAATAGGAACTCCCGAAGCTTCAAGAGTCCGAATGTCCCGATAAATAGTTCGCAAACTCACATCAAAACGATCAGCCAATTCCTGTGCTTTTACAATTTTTTTGGATTGCAATTGAATCAAAATAGCAACGATGCGGTCGAATTTTTTAGGAGTTTCGTCCATTTTTATTTTTGAAGTTTCTGAATTTGAAATAGGCTAAGTTACTAAGTTTAGGCATATTTATAAATTTGAATCAAACAAAAAACCTGATAATTTTTACATTATCAGGTTTCTATCTTAATACTTAGTTCTTAAATCTTGATACTAAATTTAGTCATTCAACTTCAAAACAGCCATAAACGCTTCTTGTGGAATCTCAACGTTTCCAACTTGTCTCATACGTTTTTTACCTTTTTTCTGTTTTTCCAATAATTTACGTTTACGCGAAATATCTCCACCGTAACATTTGGCAGTAACGTCTTTACGTAACGCTTTAATCGTTTCACGAGCGATAATTTTAGCTCCAATTGCCGCCTGAATTGGAATGTCAAATTGTTGTCTCGGAATCAACTCACGCAATTTTTCGGTCATTTTTTTACCAATATGATACGCATTGTCTTCGTGAATCAAAGCAGAAAGTGCATCCACGTTTTGACCGTTCAATAAAACGTCAAGTTTAACTAGTTTAGAAGTTCGCATTCCTATTGGAGAGTAATCAAAAGAAGCATAACCTTTAGAGACGGTTTTCAAACGATCATAGAAATCAAATACAATTTCGGCCAAAGGCATATCAAAATTTAATTCAACTCTTTCTGTCGTCAAGTAAGTTTGATTAGTGATCAATCCACGTTTTTCAATACACAAACTCATTACGTTTCCTACGAAATCGGCTTTTGTGATAATCGTTGCTTTGATATAAGGCTCTTCAACTCTGTCCAGTTTTGATGGTTCAGGTAAGTCAGAAGGATTGTTTACAATCAAAATGGTATCAGGTTCTTTTTTGGTAAACGCATGGTACGAAACGTTAGGAACCGTAGTAATTACAGTCATGTCAAACTCACGCTCTAAACGTTCCTGAATGATTTCCATGTGCAACATTCCTAAGAATCCGCAACGGAAACCAAAACCTAAGGCCGCCGAACTTTCTGGTGTGAAAACTAACGAAGCATCATTTAATTGCAATTTCTCCATCGAAGAACGCAAATCTTCATAGTACTCAGTATCAACAGGATAAATTCCGGCAAAAACCATTGGTTTTACATCCTCAAATCCTGTAATCATATTGGTTGTAGGGACTTTTGCGTCAGTAATGGTATCTCCCACTTTTACTTCTTTGGCTTCTTTGATTCCGGAAATCAAATAACCTACGTCACCAGTCGAAATCACATTTTTAGGAACTTGGTTCAATTTCAATGTTCCTACTTCATCAGCAAAATATTCATTGCCTGTAGCCATGAATTTAATTTTTTGTCCTTTTTTAATCTCACCATTTACCACACGGAAAATAACCTCAATTCCTCTAAAAGGATTATAATGAGAATCAAAAATCAATGCCTGAAGTGGTTCTTCCTTATTTCCTTTTGGTGCAGGAATTTTTTCGATAATGGCAGCTAATATATTTTCAACACCAAAACCGGTTTTACCTGAAGCATGAATAATATCTTCTAGTTTGCATCCCAATAAATCAATAATATCGTCGCTTACTTCCTCCGGATTAGCAGATGGTAAATCCACTTTATTTAAAACCGGGATGATTTCCAGGTCGTTTTCTAATGCTAAATATAAATTCGAAATAGTTTGTGCCTGGATACTTTGTGCTGCATCTACAATCAACAAAGCGCCTTCACAAGCAGCAATAGAACGGGAAACCTCATACGAGAAATCGACGTGTCCGGGAGTATCAATTAAATTCAGGATGTATTCTTCGCCTTTATATGTGTATTCCATTTGTATGGCGTGACTCTTAATGGTAATCCCGCGTTCACGCTCCAAGTCCATGTTGTCCAGCAATTGTGCTTTTTCTTCACGAGCCGTTACGGTTTGTGTTGCCCCAAGTAAACGGTCAGCAAGTGTACTTTTTCCGTGGTCAATATGAGCAATAATGCAAAAATTTCTTATCTGTTTCATCTTCAGTTTGTATCAATATTTTAGTCCTGCCAAGCATGGCTGTTTTTGCAATAGAAGTCCTGACGGGATCTCAAAAAACAAGGCAATTAATCTGCAAATATACGCTAAATTCGCTAGCTTCAAAGTTTATAATTTATAAACTAAAGGCTTTATAATTAGGTCTTTCCTAATTCTTCTTGTAACTTTTCATTTAAAAAGTGTAATTTTGCAGCAAATTTCAGAAGATGATTAAGATTGGCAACATAGAATTACCGGATTTTCCATTATTATTGGCACCAATGGAGGACGTGAGCGATCCACCATTTCGCCGTTTGTGTAAAATGCATGGAGCCGATATGATGTACTCTGAATTTATTTCTTCGGAAGGATTAATTCGTGATGCCATCAAAAGCCGAATGAAACTGGATATTTTTGATTACGAACGTCCTGTTGGAATTCAAATTTTTGGTGGTGATGAAGAAGCTATGGCTTTATCATCCAAAATTGTTTCAACAGTAAACCCGGATTTGATTGATATTAATTTTGGTTGTCCTGTAAAGAAAGTAGTTTGCAAAGGCGCTGGTGCAGGAGTTTTGAAAGATGTGGATTTGATGATTCGTTTAACACAGGCTGTTATCGATAGTACGCATTTGCCGGTAACGGTAAAAACCCGTTTGGGTTGGGATGATAATTCGATTAACATTGATGAGGTTGCTGAGCGTTTGCAAGACATTGGTGTTGCAGCATTGAGTATTCACGCGAGAACACGGGCTCAAATGTACAAAGGTCATTCAGACTGGTCGCACATTGCAAGAGTGAAAAATAATCCCAGAATCACAATGCCTATTTTTGGAAACGGAGATATTGATTCGCCGGAAAAAGCATTGCATTATAAGAATGAATATGGTATTGACGGAATCATGATTGGTCGTGCCGCGATAGGTTATCCTTGGATTTTTGACGAAATCAAACATTACTTCAAAACAGGCGAACATTTGGCAAAACCTACCGTTGCGGATAGAGTAGAAGCAGTGCGTAATCATCTAACCTGGGCAATGGAATGGAAAGGCGAACGATTAGGGATTGTAGAAACCCGTCCGCATTATACTAATTATTTCAAAGGAATTCATTCTTTTAAAACCTATAAACAAAAACTAGTTACTCTGGATCATCCTGAAGAATTATTCGCTGTTTTGAATGAGATTGAAGAAGCTTATTCTGGATATGAGGTAGTATAAAAATCTTTTTTGTTTTGTAAAATAAATTTTACTTTTGCGAAAAATTTTACAAATGAAAAAAAATATCATTCTACTATTCGGATTAATTAGTTTTGTTGCTAAAGCTCAAGAAAAAGTATCGGTAGAGGAAAAATTATTAGGAATACAACTGGGGATTGTTAATACAAGTTTTCAGTACGAAATCAAATTAGATAGAAAAATCACACTTCTTTCGGAGATAGGAATGACATTTGGAACGTCTAATAAAGACTATATTGATCCTAATATCGAAGATGAAAAGGCATCTGTTATCGCACCTTATGTAACATTTGAACCAAGATGGTATTATGGTTTAGACAGAAGAGAAAAATTGGGAAAAAATATCAAACACAATAGTTCTAATTACATTGCACTTTCTACTTCTTATGTTTCTAGTGATACACCGATAGTTCATTCTGGCAATTTTGATATTGTTTCGGCTCTTTATGTTATTCCAAAATATGGTATAAGAAGAGTTTTTGCTAAACATTTTAATTATGAATTTTCAGCTGGTGTAGGTTATCAATATAATGTGTTTAGTAAATCAAGTGGTTGTAATTGTGATCATAATGATACAGTAATTGATATTCAGGCAAGAATTGGATATAATTTCTAATCCAATAATTTCTCACTTACTCTGCTACTCGCAATTAACGAAGCAATAAATCCCAGAGAAACAATTGTTCCCATAACAATTAACACATTTTCTATGTTAAAGACAACGGGATAGGCTAGTGTTGGAGTAATCATAATCCATTCAAAATGTTGTTGTAAAAGCACAATTATAATTCCCAGAGCAAGACCAATAAGTCCTCCAAAAAAGCTTAATAAAGTACCTTGAAGCAGGAATATTTTTCGTAAATTTTTAATTTCAGTTCCCAGATTATAAAGTGTTTTTAGATTTCCTTTTTTGTCGAGAATCATCATAATCAAGGCGCCAATCAGGTTGAAAAGTGCTACAATAATCACCAAAGTAAATATTAAGTACACCGCAATGTTTTCGGTATTGAGCATTTTATATAAGGATTCATTGAGTTGAGCCCTGTTTTTAACGGACACTTTCCCTTTAAAGATGCTGTTCAGTTTTTGAATTATAGCATTTTCATCGGCATTGGATTTTTCTTTAAGCTCAATTCCGGATATTTGATTGTTTTTGTATTCTAATAATTCCTGAGCCAGACTTAGATTGGCAAAAACATATTTGGAATCTAAATCTTCGTTGATAGCATAAATACCTACCGGGAAAATTTCAGCTTTATTGAAAGCTTCCTCGGCACTTTCAATGTTGCCTTTACCGGCTTTTGGAACTAAAACTTCTAAATGTTTGTTGAAATCCATTAATCCCAACGAAAGTTTCTGAACCAAACCAAAACCTACCATCACCTGATAAGTGTTTTCTTCAATCCATTGACCGTTGTAGATGATTTTTTTGGTATTGTTTACTTTACTGTAGTTTGAGTCAACACCTTTAAGGTAGGTTACTTCCTGTTTGTTGTCAAAAGTAAATAAAACGCGTTCTTCTATAATTTTTGAGTAAGAAGCAACGCCGTCAATTTTCTTGATTTCGGCTTCTTGTTCGGGAGTAACAAAAAAAGATTTTCCTAAAGTACTCGATATTTTTAAATCGGGGTCAATATCATTACTGAACGAAAGACTAAAAACTTTCAGTCCACTAAAAACCGATAATACTACAAACAAAGCCATTGCACCAACAATAATTCCCATGCTCGCAATGCGATTAATAATATTGATAGCATTGTTTTTACTATTGCTGCGAATGTAGCGTTTGGCTATGTATAGTGGAAAATTCAATTGCTAGAACTGTCTTCTTTTTTCTAATAAATCCCTGTTTTCAATCGGGTTTTCCTGATTTTTCAACGCATTGTCAATTTTTTCGATATAATCTAATGAGTCGTCGATAAAGAAGACCAAATTAGGAACTCTGCGTAATTGTTTGCGAACTCTTTGAGCCAAATCATGCTTAATCAGGGATGTATTTGATTTAATTCCATCCAAAGTTTCCTGTGCTTTTTCTTGGGGGAAAATGCTTAAATATACTGTTGCCACAGATAAATCAGTAGTCACCGATACTTTGGATACCGAAATAACCAAATTACTAACTCCATTTTTTCTCACTTCACCCTGAAGAATATCCACTAAATCTTTTTGGATAACTCCGCCTATTTTTTTCTGTCTGTTTGTTTCCATACTGCAAAAATACTACTTTTAAGCATTAAATAAGCAAAATTATAACTTCTGTTTTTAGGAGCTATTTCCTGCTATCCGCTCTATCTCTTGTATTTGCTAACGCAATACAAGAGGATGCCACTACTATCAGGGCTAGGGTATATACTAATCAACAACAAAAACGAAATGCAAAGACCTTCCTTTTCTATATATGATGCTTCAGCGGGTTCCGGAAAAACCTATGCTTTGGTCAAAGAATACCTGAAAATTATTCTTAGCTCTTCAAAAAATGATGCGTATCGCAATATTTTGGCGATTACGTTTACCAATAAGGCAGTTCATGAAATGAAAAGCCGAATAGTAGGCAGTCTGTCTGAATTTGCTAAAGACGAGCCTTCAAAAAAGGCGCAGGATTTAATGCAGGATTTGGCAATCGATACGCAACTTTCGTTGATTCAGATTAAAACCAAATCGCAGCAAATTATCAAGCATATTATTCATAATTATGCCGCTTTTGATATTTCGACAATCGATAAATTTACGCATAAAGTGATTCGTGCTTTTGCCCATGATTTGAATTTACCGATGACTTTTGAGGTGACTTTGGATACCGAAAATTTATTGACTGAAGCCATAGATGCCATTATTGCTCAGGCTGGCGAAGACGAAACTTTGACCAAATTGCTCATTGATTTCACGATGGAAAAAACCGATGATGATAAATCCTGGGATATTTCGAGAGAAATAATGGAAACGGGAAAATTGGTTTTGAATGAAAACAATCGAAATGAAATTACCCAATTTCATGATAAATCGATTGCTGAATTTGTTGAAATAAAAAAGAAATTAATTGTAGTTTGTAAAGATTTAGAAAAAGAAAATATTGGTTTTGCACAAGCGGCTCTGTTGTTAATTGAGAATAACGGAATTGATCTAAAATCATTTTCCCGAGGTACTTTTCCGAATCATTTGGCCAGTATTCGTGACGGAAAATACAATCCTAAGAATAAAAAGTTCTATGGATTTGAGGATATTGCAATAAATAAAACGGCTCAGGATAGTGCTTTAATTGAAAATATAATTCCTGAATTATTGAAAATTCTGGGAACGATTTATAAGAATTTCGAAAAAAGAGATTTCTATACCGCTTTTCTTAAAAATATTACGCCGCTTTCGTTGTTGAATACGGTTAGTAATGAATTGGCTAAAATTCAGGAAGAGCAAAATGTGCTTTCGATATCAGAGTTTAATGCGATAATTCACCGCGAAATTCAAAATCAGCCGGCTCCTTTTATATATGAACGATTAGGTGAACGCTACCGCCACTTTTTTATAGATGAATTTCAGGATACTTCTGAGATGCAATGGCAAAATTTGATTCCATTGATTGATAATGCGCTTTCGGGTCAGGATGATTTTGGTCAAAAAGGAACTCTGATGATTGTGGGAGATCCGAAACAATCTATTTACCGTTGGCGTGGGGGAAAAGCAGAGCAATTTATCGAACTGAGCAAAGACAATAATCCGTTTAATAATCCCGATAAAAAATTAGAACATCTAGATAAAAATTATCGATCTTATTCGCAAATAATCGAATTCAATAATGATTTTTTCAAATTGCTATCATCTGAATTTGAACATCCTGATTATAAGGATTTATACGAAAATCACAGTCATCAGCATACAAATGATAAAAAAGGAGGGTATGTTAATATTACTTTTATTCCAAAAATAGAAGTTGTTGAAGATGATGAAGAACCACAAGACAAAACCGAATTGTATGTTTTGGCAACTTTAAATACTATTCAAAAAGTTGTACAAGAAGGTTTTGAATATAAAGATATTGTGATTTTGACCCGTAAACGCGATCAGGGAATTGCGATTGCCAATTATTTAACGGAGCAAAATATTCCGCTGCTGTCTTCCGAAACTTTGATGATTCAAAATGCAACCGAAGTTCGATTAATTATTCATCTTTTGAAATATCTTAAAAACAATGCCGATTTAGAATCGAAAGCTTATTTTCTGCATTATATCGCCGAAAATATCCAGGATCAATTGGCTGTTCATGATTTTATAGCCAAAGGAATGGAGCAAAAACAGGAAGCTGATTTTGAAAAATGGCTGATGCAATTTGATGTTTCACTTTCGTTTCAAAACATTCGAAAAAAGTCGCTTTATGAAGCGGTTGAGATTATTGTTGCTAAATTCCTCACCCCAGCCCTTTCCAAAGGAGAGGGGAATGCATACATACAGTATTTTTTAGATATTGTTTTGGAACGTGATGTACGCAATCAGGCTGGAATTGCTGATTTTTTGGTTTTTTGGGATAAAAACGGAGACAAATTCAGTATCCCGTCACCAGAAGGGAATAATGCGGTTCGAATTATGACCATTCATAAATCGAAAGGATTGGAGTTTCCTGTGGTAATTATGCCTTTTGCCGAAGAAGATTACAATAGAAAACCGAAAGATAAACTTTGGCTCGATGCTGAGGAAATGGATTTAGGTTTGCCAAAGGCTTTGATTGATAATAGTAGTGCTGTAGAGGGTTTTGGAGAAGAAGCTAAGTCGGTTTACGATCAAAAAAAGCAAGAAGAATTGTTAGATAATGTCAATGTACTTTATGTGGCGTTGACGCGTGCCGAGGAACAATTGTATGTGATTTCGAATATGAATTTGTCTAAAAAAGGCGAGGTTCCTAAAAATAACATGTGTGCTTTTTTTATTAATTATTTACAGAGTAAAGGAATTTTTGAAGAAGAGATATTAGAATATGAGTTTGGAGATACAGTAAAGATTTCGTCTAAAACTAAACATATTGATGTTTCGAAACCCATTAAGAATGTAGACGAAACATTAAATCCCAAAAATATTAAAATTGCCCAAAGAGAAGCTTTAATGTGGGGAACGCATCAGCAGGAATCGATAGAGTATGGTAATGTGGTACATGAAATTTTGTCTTTTGTGAAAACAAGAAATGATGTGGATTTAGCAGTAGATAAGGCAATCGAAAGTGGTTTGATTAATTCAACGCAAAGAAAGTTAGTCTGGCAGACCATTCAGGAAATAGTGAATCACACAGAATTAGAATTGTTTTTTGCTGAAGGAAATGAAGTATTAAATGAGCAAACCATTATTCAGAAAGAAGGAAAGACAATAAAACCTGATAGAATGGTAGTAGCAAATGATAAAAAAGTCTATTTGTTGGATTATAAAACGGGAGTTTATAATGCTAAATACCAAAAACAATTGACAGATTATAAAATAGCGATTGAGTTAATGGGGTTTGATGTAGGGAGGAAGGCATTGGTTTATATCGGAGAACAAGTTGAAGTTGTTAATTTGTGATTTTTTAGCAATTTTATTTTAATAAAAATAAAATTTGTCAGTTTTTTTAATTGGTTTTAAGGATTAATTAGCAAAAAAAATGTTTTTTTAGAAATTTTAAATAAGACTTTTTTTAAAGTTGTTATTCTTTCAATTATATTGAGTTTACAGTGTTTCTTTGTTGTTAATAGTTCTGTTTTGCTTCTTTAAATGCAATAAAATGAGTTCAATATAACTTTTTTTTGAATTTTCTATTTTGTAGTTAAAGAATTACGCGTTACTTTTGTGTATAATTAACTAAATTGTAATTAAAAATATTAAGCATGAAAAATCTTAACAAACTTTTAGTTGCTGTAACGATGGTGTTGGGTTTAAGTTCTCACGCACAAGACAGTAATAATCCATGGGCTATTGCTTTTGGAGTTAATGCCGTAGACACTAGAACAAGTGCCGGTCCTGATCATGTTGGTTGGTTTCAACAACATTTTTCTCAACCATTTGATGTAAAAGACAATTGGAACATTCTTCCTTCAGTATCTTATTTGAGTGTATCTAGGCATGTTGGAGGTAATTTTACAGTTGGTCTTCAAGGTTCTGTTAATAAAATTGACAAATTAGTTACTTTTAATCCAACCGCTCCAGGTCACGACGGTAGAGGTATGATTGTAACTAATCCAGGAGATTTAATGTATTATGGAATTGATGCAAAAGTAAGATACAGTTTCATGAGTTTAATTAAATCTAAAGTAGTTGATCCTTCGTTACATTTAGGTGGAGGTTATACTTTCTTAGGAGATAGTAGCTTTGGTACTGTAAATGCTGGTGCTGGATTAACTTTTTGGTTTACTGAAAATGTTGGTTTAGAGCTTGGTACTACTTATAAAAAAGCATTTGATAATGGAGATCCTTTAGTTCGTTCTCATGTTCAACACAATGCAGGTATTGTTTTCAAATTTGGTGGAAAAGATACTGACGGTGATGGAATCTACGATAAAGAAGATGCTTGCCCTGAAGTTGCTGGTTTAAAACAATTCAACGGTTGTCCTGATACTGATGGTGACGGAATTATTGATTCAAATGACGCTTGTCCAGAAGTTGCTGGTTTAGCTGCATTCAATGGTTGTCCTGATACTGATGGAGACGGAGTAGCTGATAAAGATGATGCTTGTCCAGATGTTGCTGGTTTAGCTTCTTTAAAAGGTTGTCCAGATGCTGATAAAGACGGAGTAGCTGATAAAGATGATAAATGTCCTAATGTTGCTGGTCCAAAAGAAAATGCAGGATGTCCTTGGCCAGATACTGATAAAGATGGAGTAGCTGATAAAGATGATAAGTGTCCAGAAGTTGCTGGTCCGGCTAGTAACGGTGGTTGCCCAGAAGTAACACCTGAAGCAATGGATCAATTGAAATCTCAAGCTAGATTCATCTATTTTAACTCTGGAAAAGCTACATTCAAAGATGCTGACGTTCCTAAGAGATTAGACGCTATGGCTGCTCTTCTTAAAAACTATGCAAACTCTGAATTCTTGATCGAAGGGCATACAGATAGCGATGGTTCTGATGCATTCAACCAAAAACTTTCTGAAGATAGAGCTGCTGCAGTTAAAAATGCATTGCTTGAAAGAGGAATTTCTGCTAGCAAAATTAAATCAGTAGGATATGGTGAGACTATGCCGGTTGCTACTAATAAAACTGCTGCTGGTAAAGCATTAAACAGAAGAACTGAAGTGAAATTAATCAAATAATTTCTTCTAAATAATTATAAATAACGCCTCGATTTATCGGGGCGTTATTTTATTTTTATGAAATGATAAATACTACTTTTTTAGATAAGATTGCCCAAGTTTTAATTGAAAATTATTCTGATCAACTTGTAAATACAGTTGTAGTTTTGCCAAATAAACGGGCTAAAATTTTTTTAATTGAAGCGCTTAAAAAACAAGTTTCAAATACTATTCTTGCGCCAGAAATTATTAGTATTGAAGATTTTATTCAGGATATTGCAGCAATTCGCACTGTTGATCCAATCGAATTATTATTCGAATTCTACGAAGTTTATTTATCTGTTACTGAAAAAACACATCAACAATCTTTTGAGTTATTTGCCAATTGGGCTAAAACATTACTACAGGATTTTAATGAAATAGATCGTTATTTATTAGACCCGACCCATGTTCTATCATATCTGAAAGATATTGAAGATATTAAAAGATGGGGTGTTGAGGTTGAGAATAAAACCCAGTTGCTTGAAAATTATATCGATTTTTGGAAATTATTACCTTATTATTACCAATCTTTATACCAGCATTTATTGAATAAAGGAATCGGTTATCAGGGATTAATTTATCGTGAGGCGGTAGAGAATCTTAATCATTTTTCGAATTCAATTAGTAGCAAACAATTTGTTTTTGCAGGATTTAATGCCTTGAATGCTTCCGAAGAAAAAATTATTCAGCATTTAATTGCTAATGATCAAGCTAAAATTTATTGGGATGCCGACCAAACTTTCCTCAATGATCCTTATCATGATGCAGGTTTGTTTTTGCGTCGATTTAAAGAAAATTGGAAACACTACAAATCAAATCCTTTTGAGTGGATAGTTAATGATTTTTCGGAAACTAAAAATATCCAAATTATTGGAACACCTAAAAGTATTGGTCAGGCCAAAATTTCAGGAAGTATTATTGAGAAAATTATTGATGATAATCCAACGACATCATTGGATAAAGTGGCAATTGTACTTGGTGAAGAAAATCTTTTAGTGCCGCTTTTGTATTCTTTACCGTCAACTGTTGGAGCATTGAATATCACAATGGGGTATTCGGGTAAAAACAATCCTGCTCAAATTTTGATTGCCAAATTGTTTAAAATGCATACGAATGCTTTGTCCAGAAATGCTAAAAGTTATGTGTTGTATTATAAAGACGTTTTGGATATTTTGACCCATCCATTGGTGGAACCTTATGCTAAAACCACTGCTTTGGTTGATGTAATCAATAAGAACAATTATACTTTTATCAGCCATCAAAAATTGATGGAATTGAATGCCAATCCAACGGATTTATTTGCATTGTTGTTTCAAAAATGGGAAGACGGTTCGATTGCTGTTTTACAAACGGTTTCAAAATTATTGTTGACAATAAAAGGTAATTTAAGCAATGATAATGAAGAGGAAAAAATAACAAAAGCCTTTGTCTTTGCTATTTTTAAAATCATTAACAAGCTGATTAATTATTATTCCAAACACCAACATATTGACAAAATCGAAACTTTGCATGCTATTTACAAGCAGGTAATTGATTTGGCTGAGGTTTCTTTTGAGGGGGAACCGTTAAATGGTTTGCAGATTATGGGAGTTTTAGAAAGCCGTGTTTTGGATTTTGAGACTGTAATTGTCACTTCGATGAATGAAGGGAAGTTTCCGGCGGGAAAATTGCAGAATTCGTTCATTCCTTATGATGTGAAAAGGGAATTAGGCTTGCCCACTTTCAAGGAAAAAGATGCTATTTATACCTATCATTTTTATCATTTATTGCAACGTGCTAAGAATATTTATCTGTTGTATAATACCGAAAGTGAAGGATTGGATGCCGGAGAGAAGAGTCGATTTATCACGCAATTAGAAGTTGAAAAGCAATCCAATCATAATTTGTCTCATGAAATTTATAATGCAGTATTGCCCGAAACAGCTTATACGCCCATGGTGATTGAAAAATCTCCGGCGGTCATGGAACGCCTGAAGAAAATTGCCGAAGAAGGTTTTTCGCCTTCGGCGTTGACGAGTTATATCAGGAATCCGATTCAGTTTTATTTTCAAAAAATATTGCGAATTAGAGAAGTGGAAGAAGTAGAGGAGAATATTGCATTGAATACTCTGGGAACTATTATTCATGAAACATTATTGGCCTTATATACACCTTTTATTGGCAAATTTATTTCAGAGTCAGACATTGAAAATTGTTTTAAATTGATTGATGCCGAAGTTTTAAAACAGTTTAAAATTGTTTATAAAGAGGGCGAAATCAAAAAAGGACGAAATCTGCTTGCTTTTGAGGTGGCTAAACGCAATGTTTTTAATTTCCTGAAAGTAGAACTGGAAAGTATAAAAGAAGGTGACGCGATTAAAATCATGGCGCTGGAACAAACATTTGGCCGAGAATTAAAACATCCTGCTTTGCCTTTTCCGGTATTAATCAAAGGAAATGTCGACAGAATTGAAGAACGAACTCCGAAAAATGGAAATACTAAAATTAGAATTATAGATTATAAAACCGGAAAAGTCGATAAGACAAATGTGACTTTGAAAACCTGGAATGGATTGACTCAGGAGCTTAAAAACGATAAAATTATTCAGATTTTGGCTTATGCTTTTATGTATGAAAATGAAGCTAATGGAAAACCGATTGAAGCAGGAATTATTTCGTTTAAAAATTTAAAATCGGGATTTTTACCATTTCAATTCAAAGAGGATAAAGACGTTCAGCAAATTATTAACGATGAAGTAATGACTAATTACCTCGAACAAATTGTGTTGTTGTTGAAAGAGATATTAGACGAAACGATTCCGTTTGAAGAGAAAATATAATGGATAATTTTTTTAGAAAGCAAGTAAATATTTTCGAATTCTACAAGAGTACTTTGGTAATAACTTTATCGGTAAGTCTTTTGGGATGGGTTCTTGGAGGTTTTGAAAGCTTCAAAATCATAGTTGTTATTTTGGGTTTTTGGATAAGTATTTTAATGAAAGAAGTGAATTCAAAAAATGAATATCTGTTTTATTATAATAATGGAATTTCAAAGTTTAAATTATTGATTAGTAGCTTTTTTATGAATGTTGTTTTCTCAATCTTGTTAATTTGGATTGTTAATTTAATAAAACATTTGTATGCTTAAAAGTGTATTAGAAGTTGATAGTATTCAAAAACAATATGATGAAAAGAATATAATTTCAGATTTATATTTAAAATGTGAAACGAATGATATTATTGGGATTTTAGGAAGAAATGGTTCCGGAAAATCTACTTTTCTAAAAATACTTTTCGGTATTGTAACTGCTGATTTTAAATTTGTCCGTATTGATGGTTCTTCTATATCAAAAACGAAGGATTTATTAACTGAAATTAGTTATTTGCCTCAGGACAATTTTATTCCAAATGGATTCTCTGTAGAAAAAGCAATTCGATTGTCAATAACAAAAGATAAATTAGAGCGTTTTTATGAAGACGAAATGATTCAAGCCATCCGAAACAAAAAAATCAAGCATTTATCAAGTGGAGAATTACGGTATTTAGAGATTAAATTAATTCTCGATAAAAAAACAAAATTTGTTTTGCTTGATGAACCCTACAATGGTTTGTCTCCGCTAATGATTGAAAAAGTTAATACGTTAATGATTAAAAAATCAAAGACAAAAGGGATTGTTATTACGGATCATAATTATGAAAATGTGATAAAAGTTTCTACTAGATTAGCACTGATGAAAGAAGGTAAAATGCATCACTTAAAAGATAAAAGTGAGCTAGTAACAAGAGGCTATTTAAAATCAGGAATGATTTAAATTTTCTTAAAAAAGTCCGCTAATACATTAGTCAATTCATCTTCATTTTCAATATGGCTCATGTGTCCGTCAGGGAAAGTGACTAATTGTACATTGGTTTCTTCAATTTGTTCTAAATTTTCTTCGTAATTCAAAACAGGATCCTTTTTGCCGAGAATCAGCATTTTTGGATAAGGTGTCAGGTGTAGAATTACTTCACGATCCATGCGGATTTTCATTCCTTCCAGTGAAGCTACAATTCCTTGTAAAGGTGTTTTTAAGGCTTCGTTTTTTACTGTTTCTATTTTGTCTTTGAGTCTTTCACGGTTTTCCTCGCTGAATAAATTGGCAATCGAAAGTGATATGAAATTGGTAAAAGATTGTTTTACCGCTTTAATGGCGCGATCCCTGTTCGCTTTTCTTTCGTCGCTGTCAGCTCTTGAAGTTGAATTCAGTAAAACCAAAGCTTTTATATAATCAGGATACATTTCTGCAAAAGCCAAAGCGACATAACCGCCCATAGAATGACCCACAAAAATGGCTTTTCGAATGTGTAATTTGGTTAAAACAGCATGAGCTATATCGGCATTGTTTTCCATCGAATGTACATAACCCATACATTCTGTTTCTCCATGACCCAATAAATCAATGGTAATCACGCGGTTTTTTTTGGCAAAAACCGAAACGTAATTGTCCCACATTTGTTGGTTTTCTAAAAAACCGTGCAATAAGACAACCGCTGTGCCTTTGCCGGAATCGGTATAAGCGATTTTGGTGTTTTTATAGAGAATGGATTTCAATTTTGACTGCGTTTATGAGGCAAAAATAGTTTTTTTGAAACATATAAGGAATATAAGTTTTGGAGATTTTCGATGCTCAAATGGCTTTTATGTTAAAACAAAAAAACGGCTCACTTTTGTAAATCGTTTTGTCTTTTTTGTGTCAACTGAATACTGAGAACTGAACACTGCTGACTAGCTGTTCATCAATTCCTCAATTTCTTCCACTTCAATTGGAATGTTTTTCATCAAATTAAATGGTTCTCCTGTTTCCTGAATAACCACATCGTCTTCAATACGAATTCCAAAACCTTCTTCAGGAATATAAATTCCGGGTTCAACGGTAAAAACCATATTGGTTTGCATCGGTTCGGTCAGGATTCCGTAATCGTGCGTATCCAGTCCCATGTGGTGCGAAGTGCCGTGCATGAAATATTTTTTATAAGCTGGCCATTCCGGGTTTTCGTTTTGTACATCGGCTTTGTCCAAAAGTCCTAAACCAAGTAATTCCGAACTCATAATTTTTCCGACTTCGGCATGGTATTGTTTCCAGAGTGTTCCCGGAGTCAGCATTTTAGTAGCTTCGTTTTTTACTCTTAAAACCGCGTTGTAAACTGCTTTTTGCCTTTCGGAATAACGACCAGAAACAGGAATCGTTCGGGTCAAATCACTGGAATAATTGGCGTATTCGGCGGCAACGTCCAGCAGAATCAAATCGCCGGCTTTGCATTGTTTGTTGTTTTCGATATAATGTAATACGTTGGCATTGTTGCCCGAAGCAATAATCGGGGTGTAAGCAAAACCTTTGGAACGATTACGAATAAACTCGTGAATGAATTCGGCTTCGATTTCGTATTCCATCACATCGGGTTTTACAAAAGAAAGAATTCTTCGAAAACCTTTTTCGGTAATATTGCAGGCATGCTGAATTAAATCCAGTTCTTCTTTTTCTTTAACCGAACGGAGACGTTGCAAAATAGGATTGCTTTTGGCAACTGCGTGCGCAGGGTATTTTTCCTTCCACCATTTTACAAAACGCGCTTCGCGGGTTTCGGTTTCCACGTGTGAACGGTAATGTTCGTTGGTGTTGATGTACATCGTATCGGTGTAGGTCATCATTTCGAACAGGACTTTTTCGAAATCTTGTAACCAATAAACCGTTTTTATTCCTGAAACGGCAAAGGCTTCTTCTTTGGTTAGTTTAGCACCTTCCCAAATAGCAATTAACTCACTGGTTTCTTTTAGAAATAAAATTTCTTTTTGGTGTTCATAAGGAGCATCCGGACACAACAGCAAAATGCTTTCCTCCTGATCAATTCCGCTTAAATAAAAAATATCGCGATGTTGCGCAAAAGGCAAAGTGCTGTCGGCGCTAACGGGATAAATGTCGTTTGAGTTGAAAATCGCAATACTTTTAGGCTTCATTTGAGCCGTGAATTTGCTGCGGTTTTTTATGAATAATTGGCGATCAATCGGATGGTATTTCATTTGAAAAAGTTTTGAAATACAAATCTAATCAATCCTGTTGAAAAAGACTATAGTGTAGTTTGTGATGAGATAAATAATACCGCAAATTCGCAAATTTTAATAGCTGCCAATGTGGCTAAAACATGTTAACCGCAAAGGCTGCAAAGATTTTTCGCAAAGGGCAGAAGATAATTTTTAAAAAATAATTTGCGAATTCGCGGTTTTACTATTTAATCAATCCATTTGTAATAACGAGCTCCAATTAATGTTGGGATTTCTTTTTCTATTCGATCTAAAACCCATTCGTTTTTTGGGGTTTGAACACTATTTTTTTGTTCTTTTTTATGCACTTTTTCGTAAGTGTCAAAATCAATTTCGAAGCTTTTTTCTAAGGTTTCGAAAAGCTTAGTATTTGCAATTGCCGATTTCCATTTTGGCTGAATTATTCCTTCAAATACTTTTGATTTAGAACCGCTTCCATAAGCCAAGAACCCAAAAGTGTTTCCAGTGATTTCTTTATTTGAATCATAAAAATGAGCCAAAGTAGAAAGGAATCCCATGAAAATAGAACCGGTGTATAAGTTTCCAATTAATGAAGAAGCTAATTCGGCCGGCATTAATTTTTCTTCAACAAAGTTTTTGTACTCGGCAGTTTTGCTGATTTCTTTCAGTTTGTTTTGATATTCAGCCGGAGTTTCTTCGCCTGAAATAATAGAATTTTCAGCATCCAAAGCATAGATTTCAGACAACATTCTGCGTCCTTGAAAAGAATAAGGCAGGTGCATAATGATGCTGCTCCAGGAATTGTATAATGTAGCGGAAGTTTCTTTTAGCTTTTTGAATGAGAAATACGCATTTCTGGTTCGGTCCATATAACATTGGTTCGAATATTGTCCGTCAAAAACAGGTTGGTCTTTGTGGATTTCGATTTCGGATTCTAAGTTTTCAAACCAAGGTTCGTTGTTTTTGTTTTCGGTAATTGCTTCTTTTGAAACTGTTCTAAACGGTTTAAAAAAGTCAAAAACACCTTTAGTATTAGTCGCCCAATGATTTTCGAAAGCAATGATTCTTGGGTTTGCTGTAATTAGCATAGCCAGAGCTCCGGCGCCCTGAGTGTATTCGCCGGTAGAATTCAAATCGTATTTGGCAAAATCAGTAGTGACTACAATTGCTTTTTTGGTCGGATTTAATTTGATGAAATCAAGGCAGTTTTGCATCGCATCCACACCACCTATACAAGCAAAAGTAAAATCGACCACATCACATTCGGCTAAAGAATCTTCGCTAAATTTTTGCTCCATCAGGTCAATAAGATAAGAAGCGATAGGTTTTGCGCTGTCTACCGCGCTTTCGCTACCAACATAGATACGCGCAATTTCGTTTAAATTGATTTGGTTGTCCTTAATTAATTTGGTCAGTGCATTGGCTGCAAAAACAACGCTGTCCTGATGTGCATCGGGCAAGGTCATTTTGATTAACCCCAGGCCTTTTTCCAGTTTTTCGGGTTCTATATTTCTGGCTCCGGCCAATGTTTTTATGGGTAAATGTAGTTTGGCTACGTCAAATGAGAGTGCGTCTATTCCTGTTTTCATTGTCATTTTTTTGAATTCACAAAGATAAAATGACGCTTTGGAAATGCTGTTTTTTTTAGTACACAAAATAGCTTGATTTTGTGTTTTTTGTTGATTTAAAGATATTTGAAAGGAAAAATTATTAAATGTATATTTTTTACGCTTTTGAATGCTAATAATTAATTTGTTTTCAGGGCTAATTTGCTGTTTTTTGGTAAATTAAAATTATTTAAATAATTGTAAATCAATTATTTAACTTGTATTTTGTTGTTGAAAAACCTTGTTTTTACTCAAAAACTTTATAACGTTTCTAAATAAGAACGAAAAGGTTGTAGTTCGTTCCTAATTACTCTATTTTTGTGTACTTTTTAAAACTATATTCTAAAATATTATGGCAAAATCTGGATTATTGAAATCGTCAATAGCAAAAAAAGTAGCTATGGCACTTTCAGGACTTTTTTTGATGTTGTTCTTAGCACAGCATTTTTTTATCAATATGATGTCAGTAATTAATGCTGATGTTTTTAATTCGATTTCTCATTTCATGGGATTGAATCCTTTGGTTCAGTTTGTTATTCAGCCAATCCTTATTATAGGTGTTGTATTTCACTTCATCATGGGATTTGTATTGGATATCCAAAACAGAAAAGCGAGACCAATAGGATATGCGAGCTACAATGGAGCTGCAAATGCAAGTTGGGCTTCACGTAACATGATCATTTCAGGTTCTGTTATTTTAGCTTTCTTAGCATTACACTTTTATGATTTCTGGTTTCCGGAAATGGTTTATAAGTATGTTGAATTCAACCCGGCAGATGAAACAAGATATTTCCCTGAATTAGTGGAGAAATTTGAAAATCCAGTTCGTACAGGATTGTATTCTTTATCTTTTATATTGTTATCATTACACTTACGCCATGGATTTAGCTCTTCTTTCCAATCAGTAGGAGCAAATAATAAATACACTAAAGGAATGAAAAATTTCGGATTATGGTTCTCTGTAATCGTTCCTCTAGGATTCGTGTTTATTGCATTATTTCATCATTTCAATCATTAATATTCAATTATAATGGCATTAGATTCAAAAATTCCAAATGGTCCAATTGCGGACAAATGGACAAATTATAAAGATCATATTAATTTAGTAAACCCTGCTAACAAACGTAATTTAGATATTATTGTTGTTGGAACAGGATTAGCTGGAGGTTCTGCAGCTGCTACTTTAGCAGAATTAGGATATAACGTAAAAGCATTTTGTTTCCAAGATTCACCACGTCGTGCGCACTCGATTGCAGCACAAGGGGGGATCAACGCAGCAAAAAATTATAAAGGTGACGGTGACTCAGTTTACAGATTGTTTTACGATACTGTAAAAGGAGGAGATTACCGTGCTCGTGAGGCAAACGTACACCGTTTAGCTGAAGTTTCTGCTAATATTATTGACCAGTGTGTGGCTCAAGGGGTGCCATTGGCTCGTGAATATGGTGGATTATTGGATAACCGTTCTTTTGGAGGAACTTTGGTTTCTCGTACATTTTATGCACAAGGTCAAACAGGACAACAATTATTGTTAGGAGCTTATTCTGCAATGAACCGTCAAATTGGTCGTGGAAAAATCAAAATGTACAACCGTCATGAAATGCTTGAATTAGTAATTATTGATGGTAAAGCAAGAGGTATTATCGCTCGTAACTTAATCACCGGAGAAATCGAAAGACATTCAGCTCACGCAGTTGTTATTGGTTCTGGAGGTTACGGAAACGTTTTCTTCTTATCTACAAATGCAATGGGTTCTAATGCTACTGCAGCATGGAAAATCCACAAAAAAGGAGCTTTCTTCGCAAACCCTTGTTATACTCAAATTCACCCAACTTGTATCCCGGTTTCAGGAGATCACCAGTCTAAATTGACTTTGATGTCTGAGTCGCTTCGTAATGACGGACGTATCTGGGTTCCTGCAAAATTAGAAGATGCGCAGGCTATTCGTGAAGGAAAGAAAAAAGCAACTGATTTAGCTGAAGCTGACAGAGATTATTTCTTGGAAAGAAGATATCCGGCTTTTGGTAACTTAGTGCCTCGTGACGTAGCTTCTCGTGCTGCTAAAGAAAGATGTGATGCTGGTTTTGGTGTTAACAAAACAGGAGAAGCGGTTTATTTGGATTTTGCTGCGGCAATCCAACGTTATGGAACTGAAGCTGCTTATGTGAAAGGTTTAGATGCTAATGACAAAGCTTTGGTAACTAAATTAGGTACTGATATTGTAAAAAGTAAATACGGGAACTTGTTCCAAATGTATTATAAAATTGTAGACGAAGATCCGTATACAACTCCAATGATGATTTACCCTGCGGTTCACTACACAATGGGAGGAACTTGGGTTGATTATAACTTGATGACTACAATTCCTGGATGTTTCTCAATTGGAGAGTCTAACTTCTCTGATCACGGAGCTAACCGTTTAGGAGCTTCTGCTTTGATGCAAGGTTTGGCTGACGGATATTTCGTATTGCCCTACACTATTGGAGATTATTTAGCTCCGGATATCAAAATGGGAGAAATTTCTACTGACAGACCTGAATTTGAAGAGGCTGAAAAATCAGTTAAAGATTTGATTGCTAACTTTATCAATAATAAAGGAACGCATTCAGTTGATTATTTCCACAAGAAATTAGGTAAAATTATGTGGAATAAAGTAGGTATGGCTCGTAATGAAAAAGGCTTAACTGAAGCAATGGAAGAAATTGCTGCTTTACGTGAAGAGTTTTATAAAGATGTAAAAGTACCTGGAACAGATAAAGAATTCAATCAGGAATTAGAAAAAGCAATTCGTGTTGCCGATTTCTTAGAATTAGGAGAATTGTTTGCTAAAGATGCTTTACATCGTAAGGAATCTTGTGGAGGTCACTTCCGTGAGGAGTACCAAACTGAAGAAGGGGAAGCACTTCGTGATGATGATAACTTTGCGTATGTAGCTGCTTGGGAGTACAAAGGAAAACCAAGTGATGCAGTGTTACACAAAGAACCATTGAATTACGAAAACATTAAACTAGTTCAAAGAAGTTATAAATAGTAATTAGTCCAGAGTCCCTAGTCCAAAGCAATAGACTTTAGACATTCGACTTTATGACTTTCAAACTAAAACAGTATGAAACTTACATTAAAAATATGGCGTCAAAAAAACGCCCAAGATAAAGGGAAAATGGTCGATTATAAAATCGACGGAATTGAACCTGATATGTCATTCCTTGAAATGCTTGACGTATTCAACGAACAACAAATCAATGCTGGCGAAGAGCCGGTAGCTTTTGACCACGATTGTCGTGAAGGAATCTGCGGAATGTGTTCTTTATTCATTAACGGAGAGGCTCATGGACCAGATAGAGGAGTAACTACTTGTCAATTGCACATGCGTATGTTTAAAGATGGTGATACTATTACTATCGAGCCATTCCGTGCTGCTGCTTTTCCAGTTGTGAAAGACTTAGTGGTTGACAGAAGTTCTTTTGACAGAATCCAACACGCAGGAGGATTTATCTCGGTAAATACTTCAGGAAACACTATCGATGCTAATACAATCCCGGTAAATAAAAAAGATGCTGATGCTGCTTTTGATGCTGCAACTTGTATTGGTTGTGGAGCTTGTGTTGCAACTTGTAAAAACTCATCTGCAATGTTATTCGTTGCTGCTAAAGTTTCTCAATTTGCTTTATTGCCACAAGGTCAGGTAGAAGCGGTTGATCGTGTATTGAACATGGTAAGTCAAATGGACGATGAAGGTTTTGGTAACTGTACAAATACAGGAGCTTGTGAAATCGAGTGTCCAAAAGGAATTTCTCTTGAAAACATTGCTCGTATGAACAGAGAGTACATGTCAGCTAGTTTGAAAGGATAATATTTCTTCAATATATTTTAAAAAACGCATTCATTGATTTGGATGCGTTTTTTTGTTGGAATTAACTTTGTTAATCTCTGCGGGAACTTTGCGTATCTTTGTGTAATAACTTTTTCCTATGAAAATAGCGCTTATTCAATCCGATTTAGTTTGGGAAAACCCAAAAGCAAACCGAATTCATTTCGAAGAAAAAATCAATGGAATCAATGAGCCTGTTGATTTGATTATTCTTCCGGAAATGTTTTCTACGGGCTTTACTATGAATCCTGAAGTTGTTGCTGAAACGATGCAAGGTGAAACCGTATTGTGGTTGCAATCTTTGGCGAAAGCCAGAAATACGGCTATAACAGGAAGTTTGGTTATTGAAGAATCGGCTAATTTTTATAACCGAATGCTGTTTGTTTTTCCTTCTGGAGAATTTCAGTTTTATGACAAAAGGCATTTGTTTACGCTGGCTGGAGAGGATAAGGTTTATACAGCAGGAAATCAGAAATTAATTGTGGATTATTTGGGTTGGAAAATTTGCCTTATGGTTTGTTATGATTTGCGTTTTCCGGTGTTTTCCAGAAATGTAGAAAACTATGATTTGCTTTTGTATGTAGCAAGTTGGCCCGAAAAAAGAGTAAATGCCTGGGATGCGCTTCTTAAAGCCCGTGCGATAGAAAATATGAGTTATACTGTTGGTGTCAACAGAATTGGTTTAGATAATAACGCACATCATTATTCCGGACATTCTCAGTTACTGGATTGTCTGGGAGGTTATATTGTGGTTCCAACGGATGAAGAAAATGTTTTCATAGCTGAATTAGACAAACAAAAAATGATTACAGCCAGACAAAAGTTAGGCTTTTTGAATGATAGGGATCAATTTCAGCTACTTTGATTTAATTTTTCTTCTTTTTATCGATTTTGTCTTTTTTAGGAGGAGGCGTATAAGGAATGCTTAAATCAAAAGTTTGTTCTACATCCCAATTGCTTCTCACGTCTATTTCTCCGGAAAAATAAACTACTTCTTCTGCGTATTTTTTCTCCAAATAATTTCCAGGATCGTATTGGTTGTTTTTGTTGGTATCGTAGATGGCGCGAAGAGAGAATTGAGCCGGATCTAAAAGGTTGAAATCTATTGTAGAAGTCTCCTTTTCGATGTATTGGCTGGCTACAGTTTCGCCTGTAGATTTTAGTAATTCGACAATAACAGGGTAAGATTTTACATTTTCAAGTTTTACTTTTAGATTTCCATAATCTGCCAGTTCTCTGGTGCTGATTTGGTAATTTAAAGTGTCGTTTGTGTGTTCATAAAAATCAGTTAATGCACCTGGCAGGATAGTAAAGCTGTATTTTTTTGCAGGCTCCTTTTTGAAATCCAAATATAATTTCTGGTTGAATTCATCATAATTTTTGGTGAATTTTATAGCGGTAGAATCGCCGTCTATTAATTTGATTTTTGTTTCATCAAATTTCACCAGAGGGATTGATGACTCTAATGCGAAAATATCTTTGAAGCTGGCTGGCGTAACTGAATTAATAGTTAAGCTGTCCTTTTTTTGGTTTTTAATTTTAAGGGAAAATGTCTTGTCGTATTGGTTATGGTTGATATTTACTTTTAAAGAATCGGTTTTTAAAGGTTTGAACCAAATTTGAAGCGAATCTTTTTTGGGTAATTTGGTAACAATACTGGTAAGTGTTTCTTTGTTGTTTTTTAAAGTAATTTGAGGTTTTGTTTTGGTTTGAGAAAGATTGCCTTCGTAGCCCATTAGTAGTCTGTTTCCGGATTCCTGAGTGGGTTTAAATGCTTTAAAAGGAATGTTCTCTTTGAATAATTCTATTTCGTATAAAGTATCATTTGGAATTGTAATGAAATCTTTTATGAATCCTATTTTTTCTGTTTTAGGGTCGAATTTGTTGTTTTTGTTTAGGTCTTTTAATGCAACTAAAAAGTATTTTCCTTCTTTTAGATTTTCCAGACGGAATGTTTTTAAGCTGTCTAAGGTGTTGGTGATGTATCTTGGGCTTTCTTTGTAAATAACCGAATCCTTGAAGGTATCGTTTACTTCGTAAAGCATTACCGTAATAAAAGATTCGGCTTCTTTTTCGAAAGCATATTTTACTTTTCCGCTAAGAGCTAAAGAATCGATATGGTTTCCTGTAGAGAAAACGTATTTGAATTGATTGAGCGGATTTCCTTCGTTGTTATCGGTTATGCTCTGCCCGAAATTAAAACTGTAAGTAGTGTTAGGTTTAAGGGTGTCTTTTATTTTTATAGTAATGTATTTGCTCGCTGTCGTTGGTATAATTAGTGGCTCGTTTTTCATAGGCGGCGAAATCACTAATTGTTTACTTAAGCCTTTAAGGATTACAATTTCGTCAAATTCTAATTTGATTTGTTTTTCGTTGAAATTAGTGCTGAAATTTTCAGGAAAACTCGTTCTTAAGCTAGGAGCGATGGTGTCTTTTAGTCCGCCGGTAATAGAACCTCTTTTGGCACAACTTACTATAGTGATTAGTAATATGATTATCGAAATATATTTAAGGTTGTTTTTCAACATGAAATTTAAAATTTTAGAATTTACAAAATAACAATTATAATTACTGGAATTAAAACTTTTTATAGAATTATTAAGAGCCAGTTTAAATTTGCTCAAAAAAAAGAAACTTTCTTTTTCCCTGTCCCTAAAGGGTGGAAAATTTCTTGAAAATTCATCAAAATCACAGCTTTTAGGGGTAGGGGAAATAGATTTTGATGAATTTTAAACAGGCTCTAAGTAGTATTTGTTTGGGTTTAAATTTTAATAAAGTTTATTGAGTTTTAACTCGAAGTTAATTCTTACTTTAGCTGTATAAATCGGCTCTCTCTTTGAAACTAAACACTTTATATATACTTTTTATTTTCTTATTTTTTTCTTGTAATGAAAAAGAGAATACGGTTATTTCATTTTATTATTGGAAAACCAATTACCAATTGTCTGCTACGGAACAAGAGGTAATACGAGAAAATAATATCCAAAAAATGTATATCCGTTATTTTGATATTGATTTAAACCCCAAAAAAAAAGCTGCTTTTCCCAGAAGTCCTATTCATTTTATTCAAAAACCAACAGTCAAAAATATTGTTCCGGTGGTTTATATTAAAAATGATGTGATGTTGCAAACCGCTTTAGATGTTTATGATTTGGCACAAAAAACAGTTCGTTTTATTGAAACGATTAACAGAGCTAATCGACTTAATTGCAATGAAATCCAAATAGATTGTGATTGGTCTTTGGATTCAAAAGCCAATTATTTAGCATTTATAGAACGATGTAAACGTATTTCGAATAAAAAGGTATCGGCAACCATACGTTTGCATCAGGTGAAATATTTTGAAAAAACCAAGATTCCAAATGTAGATTCCGGAGTTTTAATGTATTATAATATGGGTACAATTGCTATGAAATCAGGGAATTCCATTTATGACAGAAGTATTGCAAAACGCTATATTTCTAGTTTAAAAAAATATCCTATGGCTTTAAATATAGCCTTGCCAATTTATGCCTGGGGAATTCACAGCAGAGACAATATCATTTTAGGCCTGCGAAGTAAATTAACAATCGAGGATTTGCAGAAAGATGAAAATTTTTTAGCTGTTACTGCAACTACTTTCAAAGTAATACAATCTAATTACAGAAAAGGAGTTTTTTATAAAAAAGAGGATTTGGTAAAAATAGAAGCCATAACTGCAAATGATTTAAAAGGAATGGTCGAAGATTTAGAAGAAAATTTAGCTCAAAAACCCAAAGAAATTATATTTTACGATTTAGATCAGGATAATTTGAAAAATTATGAAAAGAATATTTTTAAGCAAGTTAGTAGTTGTTTTTAGTAGCATTTTATTGTTTGCTTATGGCGTAATTTACGCTTGCGGTGGCGGAGATTGGTTTGACAATTGGTATTACAATTCTAATTTTACTCCTGAAACTTTTGTTGATAAATCCTATTCACCTTTGTTTTTATCAGGAGATGTTTTTTACGGAATTGGATTTGATAAAGAGCACAATTCCCGTTTTAATGATCAAATCACATCCGATTGGCAATCTTTTTTAAAAGGAAAAATGAATCCAGACGAGGTTAAAGCTTTTTTATTGGATAAAGACCGAAAAATAAAAGTGGAAGAGTTGTATTTCTTTTTTAAGACCAAAAATAAAAACGAATCCTCGATAGCTTTTGCTTCAAAAATGAATTTGAAAGACGAAAAAATCAAGGAATTTATTCGGTTTTTATACTTAGCACAGCAAATAGAAACGGTTTCTATAAGCGAAGAAAACTGGGGTTATGATCCTGTTGTTTCAAAAGAATTTACAGATTCGAAAATCATTCAGGAAATTGAAAACAAATACAATACCACCAACGATTTGTTTCTAAAAAACAGGTATTGGTTCCAAACCATAAAGGCTTATTTTTATAGTGACAACAAACAAAAAGCAATTGATTTTTTCCATAAAACAGAAAGTTTAGTTCCTAAAAACACCTTATATTATAGAGCAATTGGGTATTTGGCCGGAATTCATCACAAGCAAAAAAATTACGCTGTTTCTAATTATTTATACAGTCAGGTTTTTGACAAATGTCCCGAAATGCGTGTTGTGGCGGCTTATAGTTTTCGTCCACAGGAAGAAAGTGACTGGAAACAATCGTTGGAAATGGCAAAAACAAATCAGGAAAAAGCAGCACTTTGGGCAATCAGAGGCTATTATAATGACGAAGAAGAAGCTATTGCTAAAATATTTGAGTTGGATTCTAAAAGTCCGCATCTGGATTATTTGTTGACGCGATTAATAAACAATCAAGAAAATAAAATAGGTGGCGATAGAGAAAATCCTACTATTGAAATAAGTAAAAAGAAACAAATTTCTAAATTGAGTCCGTCGGTTTTGGAGTTGGTATCTAAGATTAGTTTTTCAAATGCTACTGCAAAACCTTATTTGTGGAATATGGCTTTGGGTTATTTGCAAAGTTTACATGGCGAATATACAAAGGCCGATAAGAATTATGACCAAGCCGAAAAAGATATGCCTAAAACAGTTTTAGCTTTCAGCCAATTGCGATTGCTGCGTTTTGTGAATAATTTGAGTAAAATAAATAAAATTGATGACAATTCAGCCCAAACCATTTTAAAGGATTTGAAATGGTTGTATCAGGAACTTCCTAAAGAGAATATAGAAAATTTCCGTTTCGATCATGCTTCAAATTGGAGCAGGCACTATTTATCTTCTTTGTTCCAAGCTCAAAATAATGCTGTTATGGTGGAGTTGTTTTCGCAATCTACCGAATATTATTCAGGTAATGTTGGTAATTCATTTTATGATAATGAAAAGAATCTTTTGGAGATGAAGGCTTTTTTATCAAAATCAAACAAAACACAATTAGAACAAATTGCAGTAGGAATTTATAATTTAAAGTTGAAAGATATTATTAATTTTCAGGCTGTGAAGGCCACATTTCAAAACAAAATTCCTGAAGCAATTGCTTTTTTGAAACAAACGGATGCTGTTCAATTCCAGTTGTTGTATGGAAATCCCTTTAATGGAAATATAAAAGATTGTCACGATTGTGAACATTTGGCTTTTCAAAAAAAGAAATATTCTCAAATTGATTTTTTGAATACTATCCAATTAATGCAGGAAAAACTGGCTGAAAATGAAGATGTTTACAATAATAGTTTGTTGTTAGGAAATGCGTTTTATAATATCTCTTATTTTGGAAATGCAAGAGCGTTTTACGAAATTAACATTGTAGGCTATGGTTCAAGTCCAACTTATTTCAGAGAATCGATGAAAAAGATGATTGTTGATTGTTCGGTTTCTAAAATGTATTATCAAAAAGCATTATTGGCAGCATCTACAAAAGAACAAAAAGCAAAAATCAGTTATTTGTTAGCTAAATGTGAGCGTAATGATTTTTATAACGAACGTTATTATTTTAAAAATAAAGATTATTGGGAATTTTATGGTGATAAGCTTAATTTTTTGGCTTGGAATGGATTCAAAGCCTTACAAAAAGACTATTCGGATACCAAATATTATCAAGATGTGATTAGGGAATGCGGTTATTTCAATACTTTTATTAATCAGCAGTAAGTGTTTCTTGAGGCTTTAAAAAACAGAAAAATGAAAAAAATCGATCATATAGGAATTGCAGTAAAAGATATTGATGCTTCGAATGCTTTGTTTGAAAAATTGTTGGGAGTTTCACCGTATAAATTAGAAGAGGTAGAAAGTGAAAATGTTTCGACTTCGTTTTTTAAAACGGCAACAAATAAAATTGAACTTCTAGCGGCAACAAATGAAGATAGTGTTATTGCAAAGTTTATTGATAAAAAAGGAGAAGGAATTCATCATATTGCTTTTGAGGTGGAAAATCTTCAGGATGAAATTGAACGATTAAAGAAAGAAGGCTTCGTTGTCTTGAATGGAATTCCAAAAAAAGGAGCCGATAATAAGTTGGTTGTTTTTTTGCATCCTAAAAGTACCAACGGAGTTTTGATTGAATTGTGTCAAAGTATTTAGCTTGTTTTATTTAAATTTTATGGTGTTAATAATCAGAAGATTTCTGTTATTAAAATTACAAGCTTAAAAAACTAAGTGAAAATATTTGGAACAACCAAAAAATAGTGGTAATATTGCAGCCTCTTAACTGGTCCTATAGCTCAGCTGGTTAGAGCACCTGACTCATAATCAGGTGGTCCCTGGTTCGAGCCCAGGTGGGACCACATTTTAAGTTTAAAAAGCCTTGTGAATTAATACTTTACAAGGCTTTTTTGTTTTAGTATTAATCTCATCTTGAATCTTCTAAAAGCTATCAAATAAAATAATTAAGAGATTTTTTGATTAAACAACAAAAAACAACTCTTTGCGTTTTTTTATTAAGTATCTTTAATAGTGTGTTTTTTTTGATTTTATATGTGAATCAAGTGTTTTGAATGCTAACTAATATTCAAATGCTGACTTTTTTATGTTATCCGAATAATTCTTGTAGTGAATAAATTTGTTTTTAATTTATTAAAAAGAATTGGTGATAGTCGGTTTGTCGGGGATAATTTCGTTTAATCGAAAATAGTTTCTGTTGTTGTGTTTAAGTTATAGGTTTGTTTGTTGTTTTGTAAACCGGGTTTTAGATTAAGCTTTTTTTGTCTTTGAAATGAGAGAAATGTTAAATAAATATGTTTTTTTTATTACTTGCCTTTTCGTGAGTTTTGAGATGGATGCTGCTCCTCCGTCTCCTACGCCTCCGCCTCCGCCAGGATTTCCTATAGGTGAGAATTTAGGGATGTTATTTGTTTTTGCTTTGTTTTTTGGGTTTTATAAAATTTATATTTCGGTATTTAAAAAGAAACGCTCAGTTTAACCGAGCGTTTCTTTTAAATTTTGTTAGCGTATAATTTGGATACGTATTTGCCGATTACATCGAACTCCAAATTGATTTTTGAACCGACTTGAAAATTCTTAAAATTAGTGTGTTCGTGTGTGTAAGGGATGATGGCTACGCTAAATTGATTTTTCTTCGAATTTACTACGGTTAAGCTTACTCCGTTTACGGTGATGGAACCTTTTTCGATGGTTAGGTTGTTTAGTTTTTCATCGTATTCAAAGGTGTAGAGCCAGCTTCCGTTAGTTTCTTGAATTGAAATACAGGTCCCTGTTTGGTCAACATGACCCTGAACGATGTGTCCGTCTAAGCGATCGCCTAGTTTCATGGCTCTTTCTAGATTGACTAAATCTCCTTTCTGCCATTCTCCTAAATTTGTTTTCCTTATGGTTTCGTCAATAGCAGTTACGGTGTAGCTGTTGTCTTTTATGCCTACTACAGTCAGGCAAATTCCGTTATGTGCTATGCTTTGGTCTATTTTGAGTTCGTTTGTAATCGAAGAGTCAATCGTTACATGGATATTGTCTTTTTCTTTTTTTATTTCCTGGATGGTTCCAAGGGTTTCTATTATTCCTGTAAACATTCTTGTTTTATTTTACTAAATTTGCAGTTCAAAATTAGCAATAAAAACTTGTGGATATGATTAAAAAAGCAGAAAATATTATCGTTGGAATTTCTATTGGGGATTTAAATGGTATTGGAAGCGAGGTGGTTCTAAAGACATTTGAAGATGTTCGGATGTTAGAGCTGTGTACGCCTGTAGTTTTTGCTAATGTGAAGATTTTGTCTTTTATAAAAAGAAATCTGGAATCTAATGTTGTGTTGCATGGAATTGATAAATTGGACCAGCTAGTTCCTGGGAAAATCAACGTGTTGAATGTTTGGAAAGAAGGGGTTGATTTGAATTTAGGCATGAATGACGATAAGGTAGGTGAGTATGCAATCAAATCTTTTGTTGCTGCTACAAAAGCTTTGAAAGAAGGATTGGTGGATGTTTTGGTGACGGCGCCAATAAATAAATACAATATACAATCGGAGGAATTTAAATTTCCGGGGCATACGGATTATTTGGATCAGGAATTAGAAGGTGATGCTTTGATGTTTATGGTGCAGGATAATTTGAGGGTAGGTTTGTTGACGGATCACGTACCAATAAATGAAGTGGCTTCCCGACTGACCGAAGATTTGATTGTGAGGAAAATTGAAACTGTAAAACAGTCTTTAATTCGTGATTTTAGTATTAATAATCCGAAAATCGCTGTTTTAGGTTTGAATCCGCACTGTGGAGATGGTGGCGTGATTGGTAAAGAAGATGAGGAGTTGATAAAGCCGGTTTTGAGAAAAATGTTTGACAAAGGGATGATGGTTTTTGGTCCTTTTGCTGCAGATGGTTTTTTTGGAAGTGGTCATTACGAAAAATTTGATGCTGTTATTGCGACTTATCACGATCAGGGATTGGTGCCGTTTAAGACTTTGTCTTTTGGAAAAGGGGTTAATTTTACGGCTGGTTTGAGTAAAGTGAGAACCTCGCCGGATCACGGAACAGCCTATGATATTGCGGGTAAAGGAATGGCGGATTTTAATTCATTCAAAGAAGCAGTATATTTGGCTTTAGATGTCTATCGTTCAAGGATTCAGTATGAAGAAATGACTGAAAAGCCGCTAAAAGTTAAGGAAAAATAAATGTAGATAAAAAAAGATTGATAAGGTTATTGGATTTATAATAATTTTATATCTTTGCACTCCCGAAGTTACGGGCAAAATTTTGTTGATATGAATAGGACAAAAGATTTTTTAATTCCTTTCGTAGGCTTAAAGCTAGGGAAACATCATTTTGAGTATCAAATAAATAATGCGTTCTTTGAGAACTTTGAGTATGATGAATTTCAAAATTCGGATATCAAAGTGGCTGTAGTTTTAGAGAAGAAAAGCAATATGCTTGAGTTGAATTTTAAGCACAAGGGGACGGTTAATGTGCCTTGCGACTTAACGGGAGAAGATTTCGATTTGCCAATTAAAGGTAAAATGAAATTAATCGTTCGTTTTGGAGAAACGTTTAATAATGATAATGAAGAGTTATTGATTTTGCCTTTCGGCGAATTTGAAATAGATATAATACAATATGTCTATGAGATGATAGTGCTGTCGGTTCCTCAAAAACGAGTTCATCCAGGAGTAAAAGACGGAAGTTTAAAGACAGAAGTTTTGGATAAACTGAATGAATTGCAGGTAAAAGAAACAGATGAAAAAGAGAATAAAGAAGAGAATATAGACCCGCGTTGGGACAAATTAAAGCAACTATTAACGGATAAATAATATAGTAAAATGGCACATCCTAAAAGAAAAACCTCGAAAACAAGAAGAGACAAGAGAAGAACACATTACAAAGCTACAGTAGCACAAATCGCTACTTGTCCTATTACAGGTGAGGCGCATTTGTACCACAGAGCTTACTGGCATGAAGGGAAAATGTACTATAGAGGACAAGTGGTTATTGATAAGTCAGAAGCTACTTTTGCATAATACGTTTTTATAGATAATACGAGAACTCTCACATTGTGGGAGTTTTTTGTTGTTTGTAATTTTCGTTAAATAAGAGGTTTTTAAAGATAAAGGGTTTAGATTTTTTTGTATTTTTAACCCCTTTTTAAACGTTTTCTTTTGTGTAAAAACGAAGGGAAAAATATCCGAATAAAATGAATAAAATTACGGCCGCAATTACTGCAGTTGGAGCATATGTTCCTGATTTTGTACTTTCAAACCAAGTTCTTGAAACAATGGTTGATACAAACGACGAGTGGATTACTTCGCGTACAGGAATAAAAGAAAGAAGAATCTTAAAAGATGCTGATAAAGGAACTTCTTATATGGCCATAAAAGCAGCTGAAGATTTAATTGCTAAAGCAGCTATTGATCCTTTAGAAATTGATTTAGTTTTAATGGCTACGGCAACACCAGATATGCAAGTTTCGGCAACCGGAGCTTATGTTGCTACTCAAATAGGGGCTACAAATGCTTTTGCATACGATTTACAGGCAGCTTGTTCCAGTTTTTTATACGGAATGTCTACAGCTGCAGCCTACATTGAATCAGGAAGATATAAAAAAGTATTATTAATTGGTGCCGATAAAATGTCTTCTATCGTTGATTATACTGACAGAACAACTTGTATCATTTTTGGTGATGGTGCGGGAGCAGTATTATTCGAACCAAATTACGAAGGTTTAGGATTGCAGGATGAATATTTAAGAAGTGATGGTGTAGGTCGTGATTTCTTGAAAATTGACGCAGGAGGTTCTCTTCATCCAACAACGATTCAGACTGTAGAAGAAAAAAGGCACAGTATTAGACAAGATGGTAAAACAGTGTTTAAATATGCTGTAACTAATATGGCAGATGCGAGTGAGCAAATTCTGAAAAGAAACAATCTTACCAATGAAGATGTTGCTTTCTTAGTGCCGCATCAGGCCAATAAGCGTATTATTGATGCTACGGCAAACCGAATGAATTTAGAGGAATCTAAGGTTTTAATGAATATCGAAAGATATGGTAATACTACATCGGCAACCTTACCTCTGGTTTTAAATGATTTCGAACATTTGTTTAAAAAGGGAGATACTATTATTTTTGCTGCATTTGGAGGAGGATTCACTTGGGGATCTATTTACCTAAAATGGGCATACAACAAACAATAAATTTAAACTAAAATCACAAATATTATGGATTTAAAAGAAATTCAGAACCTAATCAAATTTGTATCCAATTCTGGAGTTGCTGAAGTAAAGTTAGAAATGGATGATGTTAAAATTACGATTAGAACGACATTAGAAAGTAGTACTCCTGAGCCAACTTACGTGCAACAATTGCCAGCTCAAGCACCGGTACAACAAATTGTAGCTACTCCTGCTGCACCAGCTGCGCCAGTTGCTGCTGCACCAGCTGTTGAAGATTCTAAATATATCACTATCAAATCACCAATGATTGGTACTTTCTATAGAAAACCTTCTCCGGACAAACCAATGTTTGTTGAAGTAGGTAGCTCTATTGCTAAAGGAGATGTACTTTGTGTTGTTGAAGCAATGAAATTATTTAACGAAATCGAATCTGAAGTTTCTGGAAAAATCGTTAAAATATTAGTTGATGATATGTCTCCAGTTGAATTTGATCAACCATTATTCTTAGTAGACCCGTCTTAATTAATTATAAATTATGAATTTAAAATTATCAATTGATTTAGAATCAATGATAATTTTAAAAAACTCATAACTGATAACTCATAACTCAGAATAGATGTTTAAAAAAATATTAATTGCAAATAGAGGGGAAATTGCACTTCGTGTAATTAGAACTTGTAAAGAAATGGGCATTAAGACAGTAGCGGTTTATTCTACTGCCGATGCTGAAAGTTTACACGTAAAGTTTGCTGACGAAGCAGTTTGTATCGGACCAGCACCAAGTAACCTGTCTTATTTGAAAATGTCAAATATTATTGCAGCAGCCGAAATTACTAACGCTGATGCAATACATCCCGGATACGGATTCCTTTCGGAAAATTCTAAATTTTCAAAAATTTGTCAAGAACATGGTATTAAGTTCATTGGAGCTGCACCGGAAATGATTGACAGAATGGGAGATAAGGCTTCGGCAAAATCTACTATGATTGAGGCTGGTGTTCCTTGTGTTCCTGGTTCTGAAGGAATTTTAGAATCTTTCGAGCAAGCACAAATAGTAGCTAAAGAAATAGGTTATCCTGTTATGATGAAAGCTACTGCCGGTGGTGGTGGAAAAGGAATGCGTGCTATTTGGAAAGAAGAAGAACTTCATAAAGCTTGGGAAAGTGCGCGTCAGGAAGCAGCAGCAGCTTTTGGAAATGACGGAATGTACATGGAGAAATTGATTGAAGAACCTCGTCATATCGAAATTCAGGTTGTTGGAGATGCTTACGGAAAAGCTTGTCACCTTTCTGAAAGAGATTGTTCTGTACAAAGACGTCACCAAAAATTAACTGAAGAAACTCCTTCTCCATTTATGACTGATGAATTGCGTCAAAGAATGGGTGAAGCTGCTGTAAAAGCTGCTGAATATATTAAATATGAAGGTGCCGGAACAGTAGAATTTTTGGTTGATAAACACCGCAATTTCTATTTCATGGAAATGAATACGCGTATTCAGGTAGAACATCCTATTACTGAGCAAGTAATTGATTACGATTTGATTCGTGAGCAAATTATGGTAGCAGCCGGAATTCCAATTTCGGGTAAAAACTATTTGCCACAATTACACGCTATTGAATGTCGTATCAATGCTGAAGATCCTTACAATGATTTTAGACCTTCACCAGGGAAAATTACTACATTACACATGCCGGGCGGTCACGGTGTGCGTTTGGATACTCACGTTTATTCAGGTTATACTATTCCACCAAATTACGATTCGATGATTGCCAAATTGATTACTACTGCACAATCTCGTGAAGAAGCAATCAGTAAAATGAGAAGAGCATTGGACGAATTCGTAATTGAAGGAATCAAAACAACAATACCTTTCCATAGACAATTAATGGATGATCCTCGTTACATAGCGGGCGATTATACCACTGCTTTTATGGATACTTTCAAAATGAGCGAACCAGAATAAAGCTTTTTTATTATAGAGAAATCAAGCCGTACAAAATATTGTGCGGCTTTTTTTGTGGACTAAAGTGTGTAAAAAAGATACAGTTTGTTGTGCTTTTACACAGTAATATACAGGATTTTAAAATAGTTGAATTTGGTTAATTCGTTGTAAAACAGTTGTTTTTGTGGTTTTTTGTGTTCGAAAAAATATTGGTATAATAATTTCATTGTCACAAGTGTAAAACAGTAATAATATTTTAAAAATAAGAAATCATGAAAAAATTAATTTTATCAGCAGCAATCGTATTAGGAAGTTTAACAACATTTTCAGCTCAGGCACAAGAACAAGCTTCGGCTCCTGCCGCTGAGCAAACCGCTCAGGCAGTTACTGAAACAGATGGATACAAAGAAATTAAAGCAGACGAAGTTCCAACTGCTGTAACTGAAGCTTTAAAGAAAGCTTATCCAACTGCAACGCTTACTAAAGCTTATGTAAACGACAAAAAAGAATATAAATTAGAAGTTAAAGTTGGAGATAAAGAAGGTGCTTTATTTGCTGACGAAACAGGAAAATGGATTAAGAAATAATTAAATAGACTATTATGAAAAAGATAATTTTATCAGCCGCAATTGTATTAGGAAGTTTGTCAACATTTACAGTCCATGCCCAATCACAAAATTCAATTCATAAGGAACATATCGTTCCAGTAGGATATACTGAAATTAAAGTAGTTGAATTGCCCACAGCGGTAATTCAGGCTTTGAAAAAATCCTATCCGGATGCAGTGCTTACCAAGGTATATATAAATGAAAAAAAAGAATATAAATTAGAAATATCAGTTAAAGACCAGAAGGCTACTGTTTACACAGATGTTGATGGAAACTGGTTGAAGAAATAAGTTGGTGAATTAACTTATTGTTTTTTGGAAAGGAGGCTGTTATTTACAGCCTCTTTTTTTGCATAATTTTATGAAAATCCAATAATATAAGCCTTATTTTAGCATAAAAAGTGCTTGTCTGATGTTGAAGATTTTAATCATTGAAGATGATATTTCGTTTTGCAAATTATTAGAAAAATTTCTAATCAGGAATAATTATGCCGTTAACATAACTTTTTCGGCTGCAGAAGCGCGTTTGGCTATCCAAAACGAAAATTTCAATTTGATTCTAACTGATCTGAGACTGCCGGATGCCGATGGAATTGAATTGTTAGCTGAATTTAAAGCTAATTTTCCGCAGATTCCGGTGGTGCTGATGACAGGTTATTCGGAAGTGAGCACTGCCGTTAAGGCCATAAAAAATGGAGCTTCCGATTATATTTCGAAACCTTTCAATCCTGATGAAGTTCTGGCGGTTATTACGAATGCTTTAGCTTCAGAAACGACTATAAATATAACTCAAAAGCAAACTACAAAAACGGTTAAAGCTGTTGCTGAAACAGAATATGTTCAGGGGATTTCTGCGGCTTCTAAAAAATTATCAGAGCACATCCAGCTCGTGAGCCCAACCGATATGTCGGTTTTAATTATTGGTGAAAGTGGAACCGGAAAGGAAATAATAGCCAAAAGTATTCATCAGCAAAGTCGTCGTAAAAACAATAATTTTATCGCTGTAGATTGTGGTGCTATTCCAAAAGAATTAGCTGCAAGTGAATTTTTTGGGCATTTAAAAGGCTCTTTCACTGGAGCTATTTCGGATAAAATAGGTTATTTTGAAGCAGCCAATGGGGGAACTATTTTTCTGGATGAAATAGGAAATCTGTCTTATGAAAATCAAATTCAATTGTTGCGTGCTTTGCAAGAGCGAAAGATAAAAGCGGTTGGAAGTAATAAAGAAATAGGAGTTGATATCCGGATAATTACCGCAACGAATGAAGATTTGCGTGAAGCTGTCAAAAATGGAGAGTTTAGAGAAGATTTGTACCATAGAATTAATGAGTTTTCGATTCACTCACCTTCGCTTACTGAGCGTGAAGAGGATTTAATATTATTTGCCGAATTCTTTCTGGAAAAAGCCAATGCGCAATTGCATAAAGAAGTTATTGGTTTTTCTAAAGAGGTAGTGAGGATTTTTCAAAATTATGACTGGCCCGGAAATTTAAGAGAATTGCAAAACTGTATCAAACGCGCTACTTTACTTACTCAGGGGGATTTTATTGAAAGTGCAGCTTTGCCTGTTGAATTTTTTCATCAATATGAAGCTAAAAATGATTCTTTCTCTCTGTCTGAAAATGAAAAAGAGGCTATCGAAAATGCTTTGGCTAAGACCAGGAACAATAAATCAGAAGCGGCAAAATTGTTAAAAATCACCCGAAAAACTTTGTACAATAAATTGAAATTGTACGATATAAATTAAATCTCTTTTTCAAGAACGTCAAATAAAATTTTAATTTTAGATTTTAAATCCGAGAAGTGAGTTGCTAATTCGGTTTCGTTGAATTCCTGTGATTCGAGAGCGTTTAAAATTGCTGCAATTTCAGTAGCTTCAATTTGTTTGAACATTGGTGCCATTTTATGAGCCAGTTCTTTTATTTTTATGTGCTCAGTTGCCTGAATTGCATTTTCGAGTGTAAAAAGATTCGAATTTGTTGTTGTCATAAAAGATTCAAGTACTGTTTTTATGGCTTCGGGATCATCTTTTAAAAATAATTTTAAGGAATCCAAAGAGAATAGTTCTTCCTGATTTCTTGTTTTTTGGATCTCGTTATTTTGAACAGGAAGTGTTGTTTTATTAAAAATTGCAGCAATAGTTTGCAATAGCATATTAGGTGTAAATGGTTTTTTGAGGACCGAGATAAATCCTGCTTTGGTGTAAACTGCTTCTGATAAATCAGTTCTTCCGGTTACTGCAATCAGTGGTTGATTGTTGTAAGTATTCTTTTTTTGTAATTCCCTGATGAATTCAAAACCATCTTTTAAAGGCATTTGAATATCAGTTATCAGTAAATCAAAATGGTCTAATGCCGGATTTTGCAATGCCTGTTCAGCATTCGAAAAAGAAATTACCTGATAATATTCTTTTAAAACTTCGGTAGTGAGTTGCAATAAATTGGGATCGTCGTCTACCACAACAATAGTTTTATTTTGCTGGATAGGAGTATAAATTGGAGTTGTTGTTTGAATTTCTTTTTGTTTATCAAAGATGATGGCTAAGCTTATTTCGAAACAGCTACCTTTTTTAGAACTGTTTTTTAAATACAATTCGCCACCTAAGAGAGCAATGATTTTTTTCGAAATTGCTAGCCCTAAACCCGTTCCGCCATAATTTTTTTCAATGCTTTCATTGGCTTGAGTGAATTCTTCAAAAACCAAATCCTGACTTTCTTTTTCAATCCCAATTCCGGAATCTTCAATACTTATCAAAGCTTTGTTTTCATCTGAATCCAGAGTAGCGTTTATTTTGATGTAACCCTCTTGAGTAAATTTATAGGCATTTCCAATAATATTTATTAAAACCTGTTTTAATCTAAAAGCATCGCCAATGATAGGATTGTTGAGTTTTTCGTCTATCGAAATTTGGAGTTCAATGTTTTTTTGTTGGTAAACCGATTGTACATTTGTAGCTACTTCTTTTATTGTTTCGGCTAAGGAAAAAGGATTTTTTTCTAAGTTGATTTTCCCGGCTTCAATTTGTGAAAAGTCTAATAAATCCTGAACTAATCGCGAAATGTATTCCGAAGAATTTTTGATATTATCGGTAAAATAAGTTTGCTTGTTTGTTAAAGTCGAATTGCCTAATAATTCGGCATAACCCACAATAGTACTCAACGGAGTTTTTAAATCGTGACTTACTGTAGAAATAAGTTGTTCTCTGCTTTTTAGTAGGTTTTGAGTTTTAAAATTGGCTGTTTCCAGTTGTTTTTTATACGACTGCGTTTTTGAAAAATCACTTGTAATTAATATCGAAAAAACGATTGTTAGTATTAAACCTAAGATAGCGGCATAAGTAACAATTTGGTTGATTTTTTTTAATGATTTTTCTTTTTCGGTGTTGTTTTTTATTGAAGAAGTCAGGATTTCCTGTTCGATAATACGGAGTACTTTTCGGAGTTGGTCGGAAATTAAAAGTTCATTAGTAAGTAGTTTGTTCTCTTCAATACTTAAGGATTCTTTTTTCTTTTCGGTTTCTATTTTTACCTTGCTAAGCAATCTTTTGGAAGCCGATAATATCGAATCGGTTTCCTTTTTTGTTAGTGTATTACTGGTGTCATCAGGAATGTTTTGATTGAGGTAGTCAATATAACTTTTTAATACATTTTTTTGATGTGAATCCAGTTTCTCGGGGTTTTTGACAAAATCCTGAAGTTGTAATTTGCGAAGAGAAAACTCTAATTGGGTCAGTTCATGAATAGCATTATTAACAGAAGCTTCGTCTGATGTACGGCTTTTAATGGATTTGAGTTTTTTAATGTTTTTGTTTTTTTCGGTTAACAAAACCATTATACTGTCTAATAATTTAATTTGATATTCGCTGGAAACAACTGTTTTTAACGAATGAATACGCATTCGCAAAGAATCGGTTTCCTGAATGTAATTTTTATAGTCGGTTTCTGAATTGGATTGAATGGTTTTTCGGGCTAAACTTTCGGTTTTATAAACATTCGAGAAGAGTTGGCTTACCTTTAAAATCTTAGTTTTTTCGAAGGCAATTTTATTTTCTATTTTCGAAAAATCCCTGTTTTCAGAATATAAAATCCAGCCCACAGCTGTTACAAGTGCCACTAAGACAATATAACTGATGAGTACTTTTACAGGAATGTAGCTGTTTTTATTTCCCATTTTAATTCTGAATTTCTGGTTTTATAAAGTTTCTTTCAGCCATTTAAAGAATTCTCTTTGCCAGACTTGTGCATTTTGTGGATTGAGAACCCAGTGGTTTTCATCAGGAAAATAGAGAAAACGACTTTTAATCCCGCGTAATTGTGCTGCCTGGAAAGCTTCCTGCGCCTGACCAATGGGTACACGAAAATCTTTTCCTCCCTGGATAATCAATATAGGTGTATTCCAGTTGTTGATCAAATTTATTGGGTTGAATTCGTTGTATGCCTTTTGGGCAACAACATTGTCTTTTTCCCAATAAGCACCGCCAAAATCCCAGTTGTTAAAGAATACCTCTTCGGTAGTTCCAAACATACTTTGTGTATTGAAAACGCCGTCATGCGCAATGAAAGTTTTGAAACGGTTCTTATGGATTCCAGCCAAATAAAATGCCGAATAACCACCATAACTGGCACCAATACAACCCAAACGGTTTTTGTCTACATAAGCTTCCTGAGCTATTGCATCAATGGCTGAAAGGTAATCGTTCATAACCTGTCCGCCCCAGTCTTTACTGATTTGTTCGTTCCATTCTACTCCGTGTCCCGGCATTCCACGGCGGTTAGGTGCCACAATGATATAATCGTTGGCAGCCATTAATTGGAAATTCCATCTGAAAGAATAAAACTGACTCAGGGCACTTTGCGGTCCGCCTTGACAATAGAGTAAGGTGGGGTATTTTTTAGAAGCATCAAAATGAGGCGGGAAAATTACCCAAACCAACATTTTTTTACCATCGGTGGTCGTTAAGTATCTTTTTTCGGTTTTACTTAGGGCTAACGATTGGTATATTTCAGTGTTAACATTACTTAATTGTTGCCAGTTTTTTTCATCCAGGTCGAAAGAGAAAATTTCTGAAGCATGATTGGTATCTTCTCTGGAAACGAAAATTTTATTGTTGTTAAAGCCGATGAGTTTGGTGATGTCAAAATAGCCGTCTGTAATTTGTTGTACTTGTGGCAGTGTTCCGTTTTTTTTAGGAAAATTAACTTCAAATAATTGTTTGGTTCCATCAATTGGAGCAATAAAGTAAATTTTTTGATTGTCTTCACTCCAAAGAAAACTGTCTACTGTTCCGTCCCAATGTGCGGTAAGGTTAATTTTTGTCCCATTGTAATTAATAATAATATCATTTTTATCAGCTTCGTAGCCATCGCGTTGCATCTGCAGCCAGGCTAAAATTCCTGATGCTGAAAATTGCGGAGCAACATCATAACCTAAATTGTCGGCGGTAAGATTAGTGGTTTTTGTCGTTTCTAATTCGTATTGATAAATGTTGCTATTGGTAGAAATAGCATATTCAGTTCCTGTTTTTTTCTTGGATACGTAAAGAATGCTTTTACTGTCCGGTGACCAAATGTAATCTTCATCATCGCCAAAAGGTTTTTGTGGGCAATCAAAAAGTTCCTTTTCCATGATGTCAATTTGCGGGGCATCTTCTTTGTTTTCTTTATAAAAAACATGGTTGAATTTGCCTTCGTTCCAAGTGTCCCAGTGACGGTAATTTAGAGAATCATAGATTTGTACTTCGGCTTTTTCCAGTTCGGGATAAAAATCTTTACCCAAAACGTTTTGTAGTTTCACTTCCTGATGCGAGAGAAGATATTTCCCATCAGCTGATAGATTTTTGTTTGCCAAAATACTATCGGTATTTTCAATTTCGGTAGGATTTCCGCCGTCTATTGGGATAAAATAATATTTAGTGTCTTGTTTGTTTTCTTCAACTGAAGGTGTACTGACTTTGTAAACAATATTTTTCTTATCATTAGAAAATCCCAGGGCTGTCATTCTTCCTAATTGCCATAGTAATTGGGCAGTCATTTTATTTTGTGTCATTATTTTTAAGGCTACTGTTGTTATGGGAGTATAAAAATAGTTAATTTAAAATTGTCTGTTTCTGTTCTCCGACCCGGAAAATGATTAGAATTCGTAGTTCGATTTCAAACAACATAGAAATAAGAATAAATTTATTGGATGATGAACTAAAAAAAGTAATTTTACTTCATCTAAAATTCTAATAGATTTTAAGCGTTAGAGTTTTAAAATGGTTAAAAATAGCATACAATAAATGGCAACAAAAATCACTTCAAATTCGGCAAACAAAAGACCGGCAAAAAAACAATCTCATGGTTTTATGGTTCAATTGAGAATGCTGTTTCTTAAACTGATTCTTTGGTTTTTTGGGCTTTCGTTGCTTTCAGTGGTCTTTTTTAAATTTGTTCCGGTACCATTTACCCCTTTGATGATTATTCGTGCCATAGAAAATAAAACGGCAGGTAAACCCGTTTATTTTAGTCATGATTGGGAACCTTTGGAGAATATTTCGGTTAATTTACAAAAAGCAGTTATCGCCAGTGAAGATGGTTTGTTCTTGACACATAATGGTTTTGATTTTAGAGCCATGCAAAAAGCCTATAAGAATAACGAAAGAGGCCGAAGAATAAAAGGCGGTAGTACCATTTCCCAACAAACAGCAAAAAACGTTTTCCTGTGGCAGGGTCGAAGTTATGTCAGAAAAGCTTTAGAAGCTTATTTTACTCTTTTGATTGAATTGATCTGGGGTAAAGAACGTATTATGGAAGTGTATCTTAACAGTATCGAAATGGGTGACGGCGTTTATGGCGCGCAGGCAGCTGCAGAACATTGGTACCGAAAAGATGCGGCTAATTTAACTAAAAAACAGGCGGCCGGAATTGCTGCGATTTTGCCAAATCCCAGAAAATATACCGCAACCAGTTCGTCTTCGTATATCAATAGAAGAAAAGATAAAATTATGCGTGTGATGCGTACGATTGGGAAAATTGAATATTAGATGCGACTAAAAACAGTACTATTTATTTCTTTTTTGTTGCTGTTTTCGGCTCGTTTGTTGAGCCAAAGTTCCAGTGTTGAAATAGGTATTGTTACTGATAATGATTTGTATACTTCTTCTAAAAACGATCAATATTATACCAATGGTTTAGAGGTTTTTTGTCGGTATTTGCCTAAAAAGAATCAACCACAACTTCTAAAAAAAATCAATGAAATAAGAGTAGGGCAGTATATGTACAGTCCTCGGTTTATTTATAAGAATAGTAAAGAACAAATGTTTGACAGACCCTTTGCGGGTTATCTTTTTGCTCAGTTTGCCAGTACTAATTTTTATGCCAATCAGGCTGTTTTAAAAAAGTATATTCAAATAGGTTATGTTGGTCCAAATTCTTTTGCAGACGAAGTGCAATCAGGAACCCATAAGTTATTTCATTATAAAGCTTTTGAGGAATGGGATTATCAAATTAAAAATACTTTGGGGATACAAACGTATTTAATGTTTTCTAAGCCACTTTTAGCTTCAGTAAAAAGTAAAAAAATTGATTTTCAATGGCAATCGGAAGCTAAATTAGGAACGATATTTACGTCATTTTCAACAGGATTTGTTAGCCGAATCGGAATCAAAAAATTAGTTCCTTTTTCGGATTCTAATTTTTTCGGTGCTTCATTAAACAGAGACGGAACACCCTTGGAGAAGGAATTTTATTTTTATTTAGCACCTTCTTTTCAATGCCAAATTTACGATGCCACTATACAGGGAGGTTTATTTAATGATAATAGCCCCGTTACTTTTAACATTATTCCATTTCGGTTTAATGGAGAAGCAGGTTTGAAATACCGAAAGAACAATCTGAATCTTTCTTATACTTTTGTTTACAGGGGAAAAGAATTAAAATCTGACAGAAGCATTGGCTATTTTTACGGTTCTATAGGAGTTTCTTATATTTTTAGGTAGGAATTAATTAATCTAATTTTTGATTATGAAGCAATATAAAATGATTTTTGGCTTGGTAGTGGTTTTGTTTTGCGCTTGCAATAACAAAGAGCAACTTATCAAAGAACAGCCCGAAAATATTATTACTCCTTCAAATATGGTTTGGGTTCCGGGAAATACTTTTACCCAGGGAGCAAAGGAAAACGACCGATTGGCATTAGAGCATGAAAAACCCGCTCATAGTGTGAGTGTAGATGGTTTTTTTATCGATATCACCGAAGTAACCAATGCGAGTTTTAAAAAATTTGTTGATGAAACGCATTATGTGACTACTGCCGAAAGACCTATTATTTGGGAAGAATTTAAAAAAAGCCTGCCGGAAGGAACACCAAAACCGGCCGATTCCTTATTGCAACCAGGTTCGTTGGTTTTTAATGATAAGGTAAAAAATGTTATCGATTATACTGATTTTCGCCAATGGTGGACATGGGAAACAGGAGCGAATTGGAGACATCCCGAAGGGAAAAACTCCAATATCATAGGAAAGGATAATTATCCGGTAGTTCATATTTCTTATGAAGATGCGTTGGCTTATTGCAAATGGACAAAACGCAGATTGCCTACAGAAGCTGAATGGGAACTGGCAGCTATGGGGAATTTAAAAAATCCGGTTTATACCTGGGGAGATGACAAGTCAAAAGTGGATAAAGAGGCGAATACCTGGCAGGGGAATTTTCCAAATTATAATAGTAAAAGTGATGGTTATTCTGCTTTAGCGGCGGTGAAATCATTTGCTCAAAATTCTTTAGGGATTTATGATATGGCCGGAAATGTTTGGGAATATACTCAGGATTGGTATAATGTGAATTATTATCAGGAATTGCTTTCGAAAGGAGAAACCACACACAATCCGCAAGGTGCAGCTCAGGCTTTGAACCCTAATAATCAATATGAAAAAGAAAAAATCATAAAAGGAGGTTCTTTTTTATGTAATGAATCTTATTGTTCCAGTTTCAGGATTTCTGCCCGTATGGGAATGGCTGAAGGTTCGAGTTCGAACCATGTTGGTTTTAGAACAGTTGTCGATGTAAAGATGCTTCAAAAGAATTGATTTTGAAGAGCTAAAACCATAAAACCGTCCCGTTTTAAAAAAAGCGAGACGGTTTTTTTGTAGTTTCGTTATTGATTATCCTATTTTGGATTTTTGCATTCACCAATAGCATTTATGAATAACCATTTTTGTCGATATATTTTTCTGGGATTGTTTTTGTGTTTTTGTTTGCAGATAAACGCACAACAATCTTTTGTGTTTTCTTCTATCGATTCTAAAAATGGACTTTCGGAGAATAGGGTGCGTACTATTTTGCAACTTCAGGATGGGCGAATGATAATCACTACTGAAGGCGTAACGAATATTTATGACGGAACTTCGTTTAAATATTTGCATCTCAAGGCTAATGCCATTTCCCAATTAAGCAGTTATTCCGGTTTTCATCACGGCTATGTCGATAAAAATTATGTTTGGATAAAAGACAAAGGAAAATTGATGCTTATCAATATTAAGCAGGAACGTTTTGTGTCGAAACCCGATAGCGTTTTATCGTTGATGCGAATTCATGAACCCATTGCCGATTTTTTTGCTGATGCCTATCACAATTATTGGGTACTTACTTCTTCCGATAAATTATTATTTAAAGATTCCAAGAAAAGAACGACCGCTGTTTTTCTTACGAATGTTTTAACTCCTAACGGAAAAAAAGACGAACTTTATGATGTAGCTGTTATCCGGAAACAGCTTTTTTTGTTCTATAAAAAAGGATTGATAGTTTGTTATGATTTGAAAACAGCGAAAGAGTTGTATCAAACCAATTCTTTGTCGTATCAGGATCAGCAAAGATATAATCGCACTTTGATGGTTGTTCAGTCGAACAACACTTTATATCAAATACGAAATGGCGCTTCCGGAATCATGCTAGCTTATGATATTAAAAAGCGAATTCATACCAAAATCCTTGAAACTGATTATTGGCTCAATACTATTTCTGTTGATAGTAAAGGGAATTTATGGGTGAGTTGTGCCATTGGATTATGGTTTATTGACAAAAATCTAAAAGAAAAGCATTTTATTCCGTCATTCAAGTTGGTTGATGGAACTGAAGTAAATACCGAAGCCAGTACACTGTACAACGACTCACAGGGCGGACTCTGGATAGGGACATTCAATCATGGATTATTGTATTATCATCCCGACCGATTCAAATTTAAGAATGTTGGAAAAACCTTTTTTGGAACACAGCCAAAAGATATTGATGTGACTTGTTTTCAGGAAACAAAACAAAACACAATTCTGGTAGGAACTAAAAATGGACTTTATACTTATTCTCCTGAAACTTCTAAGCTTACTCTTTTTTCGGGATTTCCAGCCGATGCTGATTGTATTTCGATGATTAAAGATGCTCAAAATCGAATTTGGATATGTACTAAAAATAAAGGAGTGTATTGTTTACAAAACAATCAGATTACACCTATTGGTCAACTCGTTGGAAATTGCAATTACATTGTAGAAAAGCCGGACGGACAATTTATAGTAGCAACATCAGCAGGTTTGGCTGTTTTTAATCCTTTGAACGGTGTTTTTCAACCGTTGCAATTGACATTAAATGGCGAGCGATTAGCTTCAGTTTCTCAGTTAATTTCGTTTAATAAAAATTCTTTTTTAGGAAAAAGTAACGCTGGATTGTTTGTTTATAATTATGGAAAGAATAGGATTAGTCAGCCTTTAAAAGAACTTTTGAAGGATAAAAACCAACAATACAGCTGTATTTTTAAAGACAGTCGCGGAATTGTGTGGATTGGCACTCAGGATGGATTAGATGTTTGGAAATCCTCAACGAAGGAATTGCATACGCTTTTTACAGATGATGGTTTGGTAAACAACAGTATCAAAGGAATTATCGAAGATAAACAAGGTAGAATTTGGGTTACAACTGCGGGAGGTGTTTCCCGTATTGTAGTGAATGCTAACGAAAAACAGCTTCGTTTTTCAATGGCTAATTTCAATCATTTTGATGGTGTACTAGAAAATGAATTTACAGCGTCGGCAGTTTTTGCATCTGATAAAGGGCAATTGTATTTGGGCGGTGTAAATGGTTTCAATAGTATTGATTTACAAAAGCCCTGGTCATTCAAACAAGTACAAAAACCATTGTTTACCGGTTTAAATCTTTTTGGAATTCCAGTAAAACCGGGTGAATCTTACGATGGCAATACGATATTAAAAAATGCAATTGCTGCGACTAATAGTTTAGAGCTGAATTACAATCAAAACTTTATAAGTATCGATTTCTCGGCACTCAATTATGTCAATCCTACGCAGACTTATTACCGTTATCGTTTGGAAGGTGTCGATGAAAATTGGCGAGAAATAGTAGCTCAAAACGGTACCGGAACTGCTGTTTACACAAATTTGGCTCCCGGAAATTATGTACTGAAAGTCAATGCTGCCAACAATAGTAAGGAATGGTCGAATGAATATGCCCAAATTACTATTGTTGTAAACCCGCCTTTCTGGAAAACTCCTATAGCTTATGCGTTGTATTTGCTCATCATCGTATTGTTGTTTTATTTATCGCTCACTTATTATAAACGATGGACAAAGCAAAAATTAATTCGGGAAAATGAAGAAAAATTAAATGAATTAAAGTTTAATTTTTTCACCAATGTCAGTCATGAATTCCGAACACCACTTACGTTGATTATTACGCCACTGGAATCTATTTTGAAAGAAATAAAGGATTCCAGAATTAAATTAGTGTATCGTCATGCATTGAATTTACAGCATTTGGTGAATCAATTATTAGATTTTAGAAGATTAGAAATTTCAGGCGAGAAACTGAATCTGACTTTTGGTGATTTAGTAGATTTTGTAATGCAGTTCGAAGATTTATTTGGCAAATTAGCCGAAGAAAAACAAATCGATTTTTCGATACAATCCGAAAAACCAGAGCTGTTCCTATATTTCGATAAGGATAAATTACACAAAGTAATAAATAATTTACTGTCGAATTCTTTCAAGTTTACTTCTGCTGGAGGAACTGTTAGAATACGATTGTCATTGCCCAAAACAACTCTGAAATCGGATATTGTTCAGTTGGAAGTTATAGATTTGGGTTCGGGTATTGCTGAAAAAGATTTACCTAATGTCTTTAATCGTTTTTATCAGGCTTCAACAACTCAGGGAGGAAGCGGCATCGGTTTGCATTTGGTAAAAGAATATGTGGAATTGCATTTGGGAGCAATTACTGTTGAAAGCGAGCCCAATCTAAAAACAGTATTTGCTTTTACAATCCCTTTAGATCTTGCTCCGGAAAAAGGGGATTCTGAAACTCTTGTTGTTTCAGAAGATACAATCGATAATCAGTTGATAACAACATTAAAAAAAGAGACACTTTTAGTAGTAGAAGACAATGACGATTTGAGACGTTTTCTGGTGACGGAGTTATCTCATAAATACGAAGTGTTTGAAGCTGCTGATGGTGAAGAAGGAGAAAAATTAGCGTTATCTAAATCCCCTGATTTGATTATAAGCGATGTGATGATGCCTAAAGTTGACGGATTCGAATTGTGTAAACGCATCAAATCGAATGTGCAAACTTCGCATATTCCGTTGATATTATTGACGGCACGAACTTCTGAAGAGCTTAAAATGACCGGTTATCAATCTGGAGCCGATGAATATTTGGCTAAACCTTTTAATCTGGAAATATTGTTGCTTCGAATTGAGAAATTGATCGTACAGAAAAATCAAAGACAATCTGCCTTTTCGAAAAAATTAGAAGTGAATCCAAAAGAAATTACGATTACTTCCATTGACGAGCAATTGATAGAAAGAGCACTCGTTTGTATGGAAAAAAACATGGATAATCCCGATTATTCCGTTCAGCAGTTTAGTCAGGATTTGGGAATGGATCGCACGGTATTGTATAAAAAAATGCAATCCATAACCGGGCTTGCTCCTTCGGAATTTATTCGTTCTATCCGATTAAAACGGGCTGCCCAACTTTTAATTCAGGGAAATTATCCTGTAGCTGAGGTAGCGGAAAAAGTGGGTTTTAATACGCAGAAATATTTCAGCAAATACTTCAAAGAAACTTTTGGAGTCTCTCCGTCAAAGTATGCTCAAAATGGTAATAATACTGATAATGAGTTGTTATAAAGGAATAAACAACGAGATGTACCAATGAAAACAACATATCGTACCCCTTGGTTTAAGTGAATATAAATAGTTTTGGTTGGTATTGATTAACTAAAAATAAACCAAATGAAAAATGCATTTCTGAATAGAAACTGCCAGTACTTGCTCTTGCTTGTGGCGTTTTCTTTTTCGTCATTGACGGCTCAAAATTATCAAAAAACAGCTTTAGGTGTAAAAACCAAATTGCAGTCTATGGATGTTGAAGTCCAATTTTACAGTCCAACTATTGTTCGTGTTTTGAAATCACCCGAAGGAGTTGCTTTCAAAAAAGAAAGTCTTTCGGTCATCAAAAAACCACAACAAACCAAATTCACAGTCCAGCAGCAGGGAGATGTAATTTTACTAAAAAGCGAAAAACTAAAAGTAGCTATTGATGTAAAATCGGGTAAGGTGTCTTTCAATACTCTTGCCGGAGCATCTCTTTTAAGTGAGACAGCATCTGGTGCCACGTTTATTGATTTTAATGATGCAGGATCTAAAACTTACAGCATTAATCAATTATTTGCATTAGATAAAGACGAAGCTATCTATGGTTTAGGACAACAACAACGAGGTAAATTATCGTTACGTAATGCAAAAATCAACATGGTACAAGGTAATGTTGATGACTATGTTCCTTTCCTGGTTTCTACAAAAGGTTACGGATTGTTCTGGGATAATTATTCGCCAACAGTTTTTGAAGACAAGCCGGAAAGTACATCATTCAAATCTGAAGTTGGTGATTGTATCGATTATTATTTTATGCTTGGCGGTACTATTGATGAATCTATTGCGGGTATGCGCGAACTTAGCGGACAGGCTCCAATGTTTCCATTATGGACTTTTGGTTATTGGCAAAGTAAAGAACGTTACAAAAGCCAAAATGAATTGGTAGGTGTAGTGAGTAAATACCGTGAACTGGGTGTTCCATTGGATGGAATTATTCAGGATTGGCAATATTGGGGCAATAATTATTTATGGAATGCCATGGAATTTCTTAATACTGAATTCCCTCAACCAAAGAAAATGGTGGATGATATTCACAACATGAATGCACATGTCATTATTTCTATCTGGAATTCTTTTGGACCACAAACCAAACAATTTAGAGAAATGCAACCTAAAGGGATGTTGTTAAATTTTGGTACTTGGCCACAATCCGGAGTAGAATCATGGCCACCTAACCGTGATTATCCATCGGGTGTTCAGCCTTATGATCCGTACAACCCGGAAGCTCGTGATATTTATTGGAAATATTTGAATAAAGGTCTTTTCTCGGTAGGAATTGACGGTTGGTGGATGGATTCATCAGAACCGGATCACATGGATTTTAAACCTTCTGATTTTGATATTAAAACTTATTTGGGTTCATTTAGAAAAGTGCGTAACGCTTTTCCATTGATGACCGTAGGTGGCGTTTCAGAACACCAACGTACAGCAAGTGCTGACAAACGAATCTTTATTCTTACCCGTTCTGCTTTTGCCGGACAACAACGTTACGGAGCAAATACCTGGTCGGGTGATGTCAATTCGTCCTGGCAATCATTACGCAATCAAATTCCGGCGGGTTTAAACTTTTCTATGAGTGCCATTCCTTATTGGAATACGGATATTGGAGGTTTTTTTGCCGGTGCTTATAAAAAAGGATGGGGTGACGGAACTCAAAATCCATCATTTCAGGAATTGTATGTTCGCTGGCTTCAGTTTGGTGCATTTACTCCTATGATGCGTTCGCATGGTACCGATATTCCTCGTGAAATATATAATTTTGGTAAAAAAGGCGAAATAATCTACGATGCGATAGCCAAAACAATTGATTTGCGTTATTCGTTGTTACCTTATATTTATTCTGCTGCCTGGGACATTACCAATAGTCAATCGACTATGATGCGTGCTTTGGTAATGGATTTTAACGACAAGAAAGTGGTTGACATGAATAATGAGTATTTGTTTGGTAAATCAATATTAGTTGCTCCGGTTGTGAATGCCCAATATACTCCGGAAACTATTGTAAAATCAAACGAAGAAACCGGTTGGAATAAAAATAATGATGCTAATGGTAGTAAATCCCAAGCTGTAACTTTTACCCAGGCTAAATCAACCAAAGTGTATTTGCCTGAAGGAACTGCCTGGTATGATTTCTGGACCAACGAAAAAATCAATGGTGGTCAGGAAATAGAAAAAGCAACAACTATCGATGAAATTCCTTTGTACATTAAAGCAGGAAGTATTATTACATTTGGACCAAAAGTGCAGTTTGCTACTGAGAAAAAATGGGATGCGCTTGAAATCCGTGTGTATCCTGGCGCTAATGGCGAGTTTACTTTATACGAAGATGAGAATGACAATTACAATTATGAAAAAGGTGCCTATTCTACCATAAAATTCCAATGGAATGAAAAATCCAGAACTTTAACCATTGGAAAAAGAAATGGAAGTTTCAATGGTATGCTAGAAAACAGAACTTTTAATGTTATTTTAGTTGGAAAGGGAAAAGGAGCTGGGAACAGTACGACTAATTTTGATCAAAAAATATCTTATAACGGAAAAGCAAAATCAGTGAAATTGTAAATGATGAAATGGTAGTGTTTTTGACTATTCTAAAGTAAAAAAACCGCAAAACTTTTTATAAAGTTTTGCGGTTTTTTGTTTGTGGAGTGTTTTGTCCTGAAATAACGATACACAAAACAAATCGTTATGAAGAAAACATGAGTTATGTAAAACGTACTCAAAAAAGACTATTCTATGTCTGTTAAATAGGAGTGAGCGATTTGTTAGAACAAACCGATTTTGAAAACGGTTTTGATTTAGCGGATTGTTATTTAGATTTATTAATATTGGTGTTTTTACTACAATTCTAAAGTTTAATTTAATATTTTTGTTTTGTATAATTAAAAAAGTAAGATTAAAAAAAAATTACTAGGGTTACCGATGTTAGTGAGTGTTTATTTAAACGAAAAATATATTTTTAGAGTTGATACCGTCAAATATAAATAATGTAATTACATAAGTTTTTTATTATATTCAAAATTGTTCTTGAAAAAAAATTATGTTAAAATAAAGATTTATAAAACTTATAAAAATATGTTAGAAACATTAAAAGATTTATTAAAAAGGGGTGTTGTAGAACTTATAAAATGGTTTTTGGTAATTATGGTTGTGACTTTCGGGTTTCAACTTTATCAATGGATAAATTTTGACTCTTTAAAAGATAAATTTTCAAGTGATTCGGAATTAATAGTTGGAAAATGGAAAATTGTTGGAGGTTCTGTATATTCAGAGGGTGAAACGGAAGAAGTTAAAATTGCACAATCAGGAGATAATTCTATATTTGGAACTTTGGATAAGCCAGTGTATTATCTTTTTACTACCGAAAATGAGTTGGTTATTTTACAGTCTAAGAAAGATAAATTTATATTACCATATAAGATTGAGGATAATAAAATAATAACTGACGATAGTCAGGCGGACATTGAAATTATTAAACTTAATTCAAGAGAATTAATTTTCAAAAGAGAGGTAATTTGGAAGCCCTTTGAGGGTTTTGAACACAAATTAGGCAAGTGGGTTTATACTTTGAAGGCTGTAAAAGTCAAATAAAGCAGAATTGTTAGTGTCTTGTTGTAAGAAATACGAAATGAAGCTAAAAAAACAATATATTTTATCATTAAAATAGTCTAATTATTAGGCTATTTTTTTTGATTGTACAATAATCGTACAAATGCTAAAATAAAAAAAAAACCTTTAACTTGTTGATAGTTAAAGGTGTTAAAGGTTTTGTTTGTGGAGAATACCGGATTCGAACCGGTCACCCCTTGCCTGCCAGGCAAGTACTCTAGCCAAATGAGCTAATCCCCCAATAGTGTCGCAAATATAGTATTTTATGGGATTAAAAAAACAACTTTTGAAAAAACTATTGTTTCAGTTGAATATTTTTAACTTTACATAAAAACTAATTGATGAATATGCAAGATCCTAAAGGTTCACTAATCACTACTATAGAAAATAATATTGCTACAGTCGAGTTTGGACATCCTGCCAGTAATTCTTTTCCCCGTTCGTTATTGGATTTGTTGACTTCTGAAATTAATAATTTAAGTATTAATGATGCCGTTAACGTGATTGTTTTAAAGAGCAAAGGAACTGCTGCATTTTGTGCCGGTGCTTCTTTTGATGAACTTTTGGCTGTTTCAAATCAGGAAGAAGGTCTTGAGTTTTTCTCAGGATTTGCCCAACTAATGAATGCTATGCGCCGCTGTGCAAAGCTTATAGTTGGACGTGTTCATGGTAAATCAGTTGGAGGAGGAGTAGGTATTGCAGCAGCCTGCGATTATGTTTTTGCAACAACTACTGCTTCAATAAAATTATCTGAATTAGCCATTGGCATTGGTCCTTTTGTGATTGAACCTGCAGTAAGCAGAAAAATTGGAAAAACAGCAATGACCGAAATGACTTTGGCAGCTCACGAATGGAAATCGGCGGCTTGGGCACAGCAAAAAGGATTGTATGCCGAAGTTTTTGAAACTTCCGAATTGTTAGATACTGCCATTGCTGAGTTTACATCCAAATTAGCTTCTTATAATCCGGAAGCTTTATTCGAAATGAAGAAAATCATTTGGGAAGGAACGGAACATTGGGAAAGCCTTTTATTAGAAAGAGCTGCAATTACAGGAAAATTAGTATTGTCAGATTTTACAAGAAAAGCACTGGAACAGTTTAAGAAATAAAAAAAGGAAATTCCAATATCTTTAAATTCCAAATTCCAATAAAAAATTCAAAACTATTGGAATTTGGAATTTTTCTTTATTTGGAATTTATTATTTAAACAGTTATTAATTCGTAAATTTGCAACCTAAAATTCAAATCGATGAGTAATATCCGAATTACAAAACAATTTAGTTTCGAAACAGGTCATGCCTTATACGGTTACGACGGAAAGTGCAAAAATGTACATGGTCATAGTTATAAATTGTCAGTAACGGTTATTGGTAAACCAATTACCAATAGAGATGATGTGAAATTCGGGATGGTAATTGATTTCTCTGATTTGAAAAAAATCGTGAAAGAAGAGATTGTAGATCAATTTGATCATGCTACCGTTTTTAACGAAACAACTCCGCACGTTGAGTTGGCTCAGGAATTAAAAAATCGTGGGCATCATGTTATTTTAGTGGATTATCAGCCTACTTCGGAGAATATGGTCGTTGATTTTGCCCAAAGAATTGTTCGCAGACTGCCTAATGGAATCAAACTTTTTTCTTTAAAATTGCAAGAAACAGAATCGTCATTTGCAGAGTGGTTTGCCAGCGATAATTTGTAGAAATTCCAATTTTTTAAATTCCAAATACCAAACGATAACACCTCGATGAAAAAAGTCTATTTTGCATCCGATCAGCATTTTGGAGCGCCAACAGCCGAATTGAGTTTTCCCAGAGAACAGAAATTTGTAGCTTGGCTTGACGAAGTGAAAAAAGATGCCGAAGCTATTTTTCTTTTAGGCGATTTGTTCGATTTTTGGTTCGAATATAAAACCGTTATACCTAAAGGATTTGTGAGAGTCCTTGGAAAATTAGCCGAGATAAGAGATAGCGGAATCCCGATTTATTTCTTTGTTGGTAATCACGATTTATGGATGGAAGATTATTTCGAAAAAGAATTAAACATTCCCGTTTATCACGATAACCAGGAGTTTAGCTTTAACGGAAAAACTTTTCTTATAGGTCACGGAGATGGTAAAGGTCCCGGCGATTTGGGTTACAAACGCATGAAAAAGGTATTTACAAATCCGTTTTCAAAATGGCTTTTCAGATGGCTGCATCCTGATGTTGGGGTTCGTTTGGCACAATATCTTTCGGTAAAAAACAAATTGATTTCGGGAGAATCAGATGTGAAATTTTTAGGTGAAGAAAACGAATGGCTGATTTTGTATGCCAAACGTAAACTAGAAACCAAACATTATAATTATTTGGTTTTTGGTCATCGCCATTTGCCAATGATTCATCCAGTAGGGAAAAACGCTGAGTATGTTAATCTGGGCGATTGGATTTCGTACTTTACTTATGGAGTTTTTGACGGAGAAAATTTCCAAATTAAAAAATTTGAAAATTAATTTTTTCCTTCTCCGTTTAAATAACTTTCCATATTTATTCTGAACAAAGTTCCGTTTACCAAATCTTTTATCTTATTTAATTCGTCCATAGAAACGGACAAATCAATTTGATGCATAGGTGTTTTTAGTAAAAATTTACAATTGCTGTTTTTTAAAGTACAAGTTTCGCAGCAGCTGTTTTTGGCAATACTTTCATTAATTAAATATTCAAAATCTTTGAGTTCGTGAATAGAAAGAAACAATCCAATTTCTTTGAATATTAATTGGACTCTATTGGGAATACTCCCTTCTTCTTTTTCCCAGAAAAAAGCGATTCCCAGACTGTTGAGATAGATTTGGTGTATTTGTTCCATAATTTCGAATGTATGAAACAAATATAAAAATTTTATTTATATTAATTCTAAATAAAAATAATAAAAAATAAAACCACAAAGACTCTATTGTTATACAAGCTTATTTTTGATAATGTTTATCATGGATTCCAGATTGGTAGTATTGGTATCAATAGCTACACTGCCATTTCCATAAGGTTCGTATTTTTCAGGAATTGTAACCGAAAATAAACCTAAAACCGGTGTTTGAGATGCAGAGGCTAAGTGCATAATTCCACTATCGGCACCAATAAATAGAGAGGTATTAGCAATAAAAGCAGCTATTTCACGAACATCTTTACTGTAAAATGAAGGCGCAGCAAAATTAATTTGCGATACATTTTCTACTGGTAATACTTCGACAATATTATAATCAGGGAAACTTTCTTTTAATTTTTCATAAACGGGATTCCACCATTCCGGAGTATAACATTTAGCTCCGGTTGCAAATGTAAAAATGGCAATCGTTTTTTTGTCATTTGGGACAATTTGGTTCAAAACTAATTTGGCATCCTGTAGTTCTTTAACACTTAATTTGATGTTTATTGTGGGAACTTCTTTTTGTTGATCAGGAAAACCAAGCTGTTTTAAATAATGGCGAAATTCATAAATGGGATATTTGGCCATGTGTTTGTAATCAGGATATTCCTGAACTATTTCTTCGTTTAATTCTCCAAAAAACTTAAAATTAGCATTTGCAAATTGGGTTGACAAACGGCCTGATGAAGAGCCTTGGTCTATATTGATGACTAAATCGTATTTCTTTTCTTTGATTTTAAACCAAACTTGAAAATATTTAATAAGGTTATCAAATGGCTTTTTGGGTAAAATGATATAATTTTCTACTGTAGGATAATTTTCGAAAATAATAGGAGCCAAGCCACCTTTTACAAATAAATCAATCTTGCAATCAGGGAAAAAGGCGTTAATTTCCTGAACGAGAGGAGTAATCAATAGCAAATTACCCAAACGGTGGTTAGGACGGCTGATTAAAACATTTTTGAAGTTGATCTTCGAATTTGGATTGTAGTTTTTGTCTATTTTATTACTTCCAATGTTTTTAGTCAGGCTACGTGTAATTTTTCTTCTTACAACATTAATTTCCGATTTGAAGCTCATAGTATCTTTTTAAAAAAGTGTGAATTTAGTATAAAAAACAATAATAAAATTAAATTATTATTAAGCTTCGTTTTTTGCTTAACAATAATTGTTTTTTTTAAGAAATTACCTTGTTTATTTAATGCTTTTAATTTTGTTTTTCGTGTTCTTCAATGTCTTTAGTCAGGTCTAATTTTCTGAAAGAAGGAGATATAATTCCGGTAGTTAAAACAACCAACAACGTCATACTTCCGCCAAAAACAACCGCTGTTACAGTTCCCATTAATCGGGCGGTTAGTCCACTTTCAAAAGCACCTAATTCATTGGAAGAACCCACAAACATGGAGTTTACTGCCGAAACTCTTCCACGCATATTGTCGGGAGTTTTGATTTGTAAAATAGTTTGGCGAATTACTACCGAAATTCCGTCAAAAACACCACTGAAAAACAGCGCTAAAAGTGAAATCCAGAAAAACGTAGAGAGACCGAAAACAATGATACAAACCCCGAATCCAAAAATGGCTGCCAGAAGTTTCATCCCTGCATTTTTACTCAAAGGAACATAAGCGGTAATCAACATCGTTAAAAATGCTCCAACAGCAGGTGCGGCTCTTAAAAATCCAAATCCCTGAGGACCAACTTTTAAAATGTCCTGAGCAAAAACAGGTAATAAGGCTACCGCACCTCCAAAAAGCACTGCAACCATATCAAGCGTAATTGCTCCTAAAACCGTTTTATTGTTGAAAACAAATTTGATTCCTTCGCTTAAACTTTGCATTACAGGTTCGCCAATTTTTGGGTTTAAAATTGGTTTTTCACTGATTTGAGATAAGGCTAGTAAAGCCATAATCGAGCAGGCAAAAACCAGGCATAATGACCAGTGCACTCCCATTAAAGTAATCGAAAATCCTGCAACAGCTGGACCTACAACAGAACCAATCTGCCAAACAGTACTGCTCCAGGTGGCGGCATTTGGATATACTTTTTTAGGTACAATTAAAGACAAAAGCGAGAAAATTGTGGGTCCAAGAAACGCCCTTACCAATCCGCCTAAAAATACCAGAAAATAGATGAGGTATAAAATGATTTGTTTTGAATAGCCTTCAACAACAACAGGCCAGGTCAGTAAAAAAAGTCCAAAACTAATTACTGAAAAGCCAAAAATACATTTCATCAACAAGCCTTTTTTCTCTTTTTGGTCAACAATATGCCCCGCAAATAATGCCAATGAAACGGCTGGAATTACTTCCATTAAACCTATAATTCCCAGAGAAAGGGCATCTTTAGTAATACTGTAAACTTCCCACTCAATGACGATAAATTGCATTGACCAGGCAAAAACCATGGCAAAACGCAGGAATAAAAAAGTATTAAATTCTTTGTAACGCAAGGCTGCGTAAGGATCTTTTTTGTCTAATTTTTTTGAAGTCATTATTGAATACTTTTTAATCTTAATTGGGTTGTAACTTTGCCATTCCACTCATTTTCATCAATGCAATAGGCTGCCTGAAATGGTTTTTGATTCGTTGTCAAATCGATTTTATTTCCCAATCCAAAACCGATGGCTCCAATGCCTTCGATACCGGGATTTAGGGATTGTTTTACAAATAATTTTAAATGTTCTTCCCCTGAGCCTAGTTTTTTAGCGTAACCGGTGTCGATCACATCTTTGGTCAGGAAAACCGGTGTCATATTCATGGGGCCAAAAGGTTCGAATTGTTTTAAGATTCGAATGAGTTTTGGTGTAATATCTGAAAAATTGATTTCGGCATCGATTTCTATTTCGGGAATGAGTAAATCAGGATGAATGGTTTGCTGTACCTGTTTTTCGAAAGCTTCTTTAAAAATAGCATAGTTTTCTGCTTTCAAAGTCATTCCCGCAGCATACATGTGTCCGCCAAATTGCTCCAAATGTTCCGAACAGGCTTCCAAAGCATTATACACATCAAATCCTTTTACGGAACGCGCTGAAGCAGCATATTTATCACCGCTTTTTGTGAAAACAAGTGTGGGACGATAATAGGTTTCGATCAATCGGGAAGCAACAATCCCGATAACGCCTTTGTGCCAGTCTTCCTGAAAAACTACGGTTGTAAAACGCTCTTGTTCCTGATTTTGTTCAATTTGCTGAAAAGCTTCTTTGGTAATGTGTTTGTCTAAATCTTTGCGGTCAGCGTTGTATTGTTCAATTTCTGATGCAAATTGTTGGGCTTGTTCAAAATCAAATTCGCTTAACAATTCCACGGCATGATTTCCGTGTTTGATGCGTCCTGCTGCATTGATTCTGGGCGCAATTATAAAAACAACATCGGTAATATCTAATGTTTTTTTCTTTACCTGATGAACCAAAGCTTTAATTCCGGGTCTTGGATTGTTGTTGATAACCTGTAAACCAAAATAGGCCAATACTCGATTTTCGCCTGTCATCGGAACTATATCGGCAGCAATGGCAGTAGCAACTAAGTCCAGATAAGGAGCTAAATCCTCGATGCTTTGTTCTCTATTGCTACCTAAGGCCTGAATGAGTTTAAACCCAATTCCGCAACCGCATAATTCGTCATAAGGATAGTTGCAATCGGTTCTTTTGGGGTCGAGTACGGCAACGGCTTCGGGTAAAGTATCTCCCGGACGGTGGTGGTCGCAGATGATGAAATCAATGTTTCGTTCTTTGGCGTAAGCCACATGATCAATGGATTTAATGCCGCAATCCAGAGCAATGATTAATGAAAATCCATTGTCGTCGGCAAAGTTAATTCCTTTAAAAGAAACTCCATAACCTTCGTCATAACGGTCCGGAATATAAGTTGCCACATGAGGATAAAAACTTTTTAAATAGGAAGAAACCAGCGAAACAGCGGTGGTTCCGTCAACATCATAATCGCCAAAAACCAGAATGCGTTGCTGGTTTTTAATCGCGTTTTCAATTCGTTCAATCGCTTTTTCCATATCTTTCATCAGATAAGGATCATGCAAATGGTCTAGTGAAGGACGAAAAAAATGTTTTGCTTCTTCGTAAGTTTCAATGCCACGTTGTACTAATAATTGGGCTACAAAATTTTCTACATTTAAGGCTTGCGCCAAATGTTTGATTTTGTCTTCCGAAGGTTTGGGTTTAAGAGTCCAACGCATTTGATTTTAGATTTTAGTCCCGATAGCTATCAGGATAGATTTCAGAATGTAGCTATCTAAAATCTACATTCTGAAATCTAAAATATTTTTATTTTAATTCTAAAGCTTCACCTTCAAATTGAATTCCGTCCCAACCATGAGTGATAAAGTTGCGGATGTTTTGGTGATTGGTGCCTTCCGGATCTCCTAAAACTTCGTCACGGTAAAAAGCACCAAAACAAGCTAAGGTTTCCGCCTGTGATAAGTTTTGCAGTTTTGCAAAAGCAAACAATTTACAAGAACCTGAATTTGTTCCTGCTGCATTATGTGTATTTCCGTTTTGAAAAGCAGTTGGTGTAAAATCGTAATTTTCTTCGATTACTGCAATGGTTTCAGGGAAAGTGATTGTTTCGGGAGTTTGTTTTACTTTTTCTAAAAAGGCTTGGATGCTCATGATTTATTACTATTTTATTATATGATTTTATTGTCAGTTCGAGCGGAGTCGAGAACTAATCGCAGCATCTCGACTTCGCTCGATGTGACAAAATGAAATTTAATTATTCTTCTTCTTTTTGAAATTTACTTTTCTTCGCTTCTTTAACAACTGTTTTTCCGGCAACTACCACAACGATTTCACCACGCGGAGCTGTTTTTTCGAAGTGAGCCAAAACTTCTTTTGCAGTTCCTCTTCGGTTTTCCTCATGTAATTTAGAGAGTTCTCTGGAAACACATATTTGGCGGTCTTCGCCAAAATAAGTGACAAACTCGGCTAAAGTTTTCACTAATTTATGAGGCGAAACATATAAAATCATCGTTCTGGTTTCTTCGGCCAGTTCTAAATAACGGGTTTGACGACCTTTCTTTTCAGGTAAAAAACCTTCAAAAACAAATTTATCGTTAGGTAAACCGCTGTTGACCAATGCAGGAACAAAAGCTGTTGCGCCGGGAAGACATTCTACGGCAATTCCGTTTTCGACACAAGCACGGGTTAACAGAAAACCAGGATCAGAAATGGCTGGTGTTCCGGCATCAGAAATCAATGCGATATTTTCACCCGCTTTGAGTCGTGAAATTAGATTTTCGATGGTTTTGTGCTCATTGTGCATGTGGTGACTGTGCATGTGAGTACTAATCTCAAAATGTTTTAAGAGTTTTCCACTGGTACGCGTGTCTTCGGCAAGAATCAGGTCGGCTTCTTTTAGAACCCTAATGGCTCTAAAAGTCATATCCTCAAGGTTGCCAATGGGCGTGGGAACGATATATAATTTTGACATAAGTTATTTTAAAACTTCAACAGTGATTTACTGTTTGTGTGTTTTTAAAGGAATTTTTTTTCGATAATTTCCATAAAACGTTCTTCGTATTCTTCTTTTCCTTCCCAGTTGTTGTAATCTGGTTTTACCATTTCGTCTATGAAGCTTTTGGTTTCATAAAAATTATCATAGGTAATTAACTGATTCATCACACGATTGTAATCTTCGTTGCTGTTACCAAAAAGATGTTTTACAAATGCAATGCGATCGTTTAAGTCAATGTCTATCCCTTTTCCTTTTGAGAATTTTTCGTTTAAGGAAGCTGTTTTTGAAGCCGGTTTTTCGGTAGTTTCTATCTCTTTTTGCAGTGGAGTTTCAATTTCTATTTCTTCTTCAACAGGTTCAAAAACAATCTCTTTAGCAGGAGCTACAGCATCATTATCTACTTTTACAAATTCAGGTTCGTTAAAGCTTAAGCCTAGTAAATCTTCAAATGAAATTTGTACCGCTTCTGTCTTTTTAGCATCTTCTGTTTCGGTTGCTTCTTCTTTATCAAGTTCAAAAGCAGTTTTGAATTCAGGTATTTCTACTGCTTCGTTTGCTGTTTCTTCTTCAACTTCTTCTTCGGTATCAGATTCAATTTCAGGTTCTTGTTCCTGAAACTCTATGTTGTTGTTTTCTAATTCAGCTTCTTCAATAGCAATTATCTCTTCAGAAGGAATTTCGTCATCGGGGTTTTCGCCTTCAAATATTGTTTCATCAGCAACAATTTCCTGAGTTTCTTCAGGCGTTTCTTCAATTACTGCGTTGTTTTCGGGAATTTCTATTTCAGTTGCAACAGGCAGAGAAGCTTCTTCTTTATCATAGATGTTTTCAATCTCTTTTTCAATTTCGCTGTAGTTTCCTATTGTAGGTTTTACGTCAGCATAATTTTCGTCTATAAATTTTAAAACAGATAGTTTTTCATATAGCTTTTGGGTTTCCAAATACAATTGATTGATGTCAGATTTATCTTTTAGTTGTAAAATTCGGTGAGCAATGCTAATTAAATCGGCTTCTAATCTTTTTTTCATAATAGTTAAATTATAGTATGTATTTTGGCGAATGTCTTTTAGTTTATTGAACAGGGGAAGAGTTTGAATGATTGCTTTTTAATAAAGCAGTCATAAACCTTCGAATTGCTAAAAATTTTCTACTTTTGAGAAAGTGTAAAAGTATAAAATCTTAAGGCGATTTATAAGTTTACAAAGTAATAAAAACTATTCATTTTTTAAGTTAGAAAAATACAAAATGTTTCTCGAAAATACAGTAAATCATAAAGAGCAATTTGGTTGGATTGAAGTTATTTGCGGTTCGATGTTTTCGGGCAAAACAGAAGAATTAATCCGTCGGTTAAAAAGAGCACAATTTGCCAAACAAAAAATAGAAATTTTTAAACCTGATGTTGATACCCGTTACCATGAGGATATGGTGGTTTCCCATGATGCCAATGAAATTCGTTCTACACCGGTACCTGCTGCGGCTAATATTGCTATTCTGGCTCAGGGTTGTGATGTAGTAGGTATTGATGAAGCGCAGTTTTTTGATGACGAAATTGTTACTGTTTGCAATGATTTGGCTAACCAGGGCATTCGTGTTATTGTTGCCGGATTAGACATGGATTTTAAAGGAAATCCTTTTGGTCCTATGCCTGCTTTGATGGCTACAGCCGAATATGTGACGAAAGTGCATGCGGTATGTACCCGAACGGGTAATTTGGCACATTATAGTTTTAGAAAAACAGCTAATGATAAATTGGTGTTGTTAGGGGAAACTGAGGAATACGAGCCTTTAAGTCGCGCGGCTTATTTTGAGGCAATGCAAAAAAGTCAGGAAGAATAAGTTTTTGCAAAAACTAAAATTTGAATTCTATAACAAATAAAGAAAATGATATAAGAACAAATAATAGGTCTTGTTAGTATATTTGTATAGTAGTAACTTTTAAAATTGTAAGTCATGAAATATTTTTATGTATTGTTAGCTTCTTTAATGATTATTTCTTGTAAAAAAGCAGATAAAGAAGGAGTAATAAATGACAATAAAGCTAGTGTTGATTCGATGAAACAGGCCAGTATTGATTCTATGAAAATGGAAATGGTAAAACAAAAAGCTATTGATTCTATGAAGATAGAAATGGCTAAGCAGGAATCGGCCAGTAAAGAGAAACAAGTAGTTGTGGTGAATAAAACCACAGCAGCTCCGGCAGCAGCCCCAGCCGAGAGAAAAAAATGGAGTAATACTGCTAAAGGTGCTGTTATTGGTGCAGGAGTAGGTGCAGTAACTGGTGCGGTAATCAGCAAGAAAAAAGGCGAAGGCGCTATTATTGGTGGTTTGGCTGGTGCAGGTGTCGGTGCCGGAACAGGTGCTATTATTGACGGTAAGAAAAAGGAATAATAGATTTAATTTTATAAAGAAAAAGGCTGTTTCATGAATTTGAAACAGCCTTTCTTTTTTGCTTTGAAATCAACAAATGTGATTATATCTTTTTTCGCATTCTTGCCACAGGAATATCAAGTTGTTCGCGGTATTTAGCAATGGTTCTTCGGGCGATAGGATAGCCTTTTTCTTTTAATAATTCGGCTAGTTGATCATCCGGAAGTGGTTTTTTCTTGTCTTCTTCTTCGATAATATTTTGAAGTATTTTTTTGATTTCCAATGTCGAAACATCTTCTCCCTGATCATTTTTCATGGCTTCCGAGAAAAATTCCTTAATCAGTTTTGTGCCATAAGGAGTTTCTACATATTTGCTGTTGGCTACACGTGAAACTGTCGAAATATCAAGACCTACAATATCGGCAATGTCTTTTAGGATCATCGGTTTCAACTTGGTTTCGTCTCCATCAAAGAAATATTCTTCCTGATAATGCATGATGGCATTCATGGTTACAAAAAGGGTTTCCTGACGTTGTTTGATGGCATCAATGAACCATTTAGCTGAATCTAATTTTTGTTTAATAAACTGAACGGCTTCTTTTTGGGAATTTGATTTGTCTCTCGAATCCTTGTAGGTTTGCATCATTTCCTGATAATCCTTAGAAACATGCAGTGAAGGCGCATTTCTTCCGTTTAAGGTTAATTCGAGTTCGTTATCAATAATTCGAATAGCAAAATCAGGAACTACATTTTCAGTTACTTTATTATTTCCGGTAAAGCCGCCTCCCGGCTTAGGATTCAGTTTTTCGATTTCGTAAACGGCTTTTTTAAGCTGTTCATTCGAAATGTTGTATTTCTGAATCAGTTTGTCATAATGTTTTTTGGTAAAAGCATCAAACTGATTTTCGATGATATCAGCAGCTAATTCAACCGAATCTGTTGGTGTTTTGTGTTTTAGCTGCAATAATAAACATTCCTGTAAATCACGAGCCCCAACACCCGAAGGTTCTAATTGGTGAATGACCTGCAACATGCGTTCTACCATGTACTCATCAGTGTAAATTCCCTGAGTAAAAGCCATATCGTCTACCATGTCCGGAATGCTTCGGCGAATGTAACCCATGTCGTCAATACTACCCACTAGGAATTCCGCAATTTCCCTTTCGTGATCGTCTAAGATAAAAGTGTTCAACTGATTGATTAAATCCTGATGAAAACTGATAGGAGCAGCCAGTGGCGACTCGCGCGATTCATCATCATCACTGTAATTGTTTGCCTGCGTTTTGTAATCAGGAGTATCATCATCACTTAAATATTCGTCAATATTAATGTCATCGGCATCAATGCTTTCAGAGTCATCGTAATCATCATAATCATCGTTTTCAAACTCGTCTTTTTCGTATTCCTCTTCTTCTTTTCCGGTTTCTAAAGCCGGATTTTCATTCATTTCTTCCAAAAGACGTTGTTCAAAAGCCTGCGTAGGCAATTGAATTAACTTCATCAGCTGAATTTGCTGTGGAGATAATTTCTGGGATAATTTTAAATTTAAAAATTGCTTAAGCATATTTCTAGTTATGGGTTATGAGTTATGAGTTATGAGTTGAATTTGGGTATTAACTCAGGACTTCTAACTTTTAACTTCTAATTTTTGTTTTTTTAATTAAGAGTTAAGTTCTGACACATAACTCATAACGTTTATTTTTTTTGAAGTTCTGGTTTGAGGTTTTGTTAAACTTCTAACTTCCAACTTCTGACTTCTAACTTTTTTAAAATTCCGCATTCATTGGTGTTCTCGGGAACGGAATTACGTCACGTATGTTTGTCATTCCGGTTACAAAAAGCACTAATCTTTCAAAACCTAGTCCGAAACCGGAGTGAACAGCACTACCGAATTTTCGGGTATCGAGATACCACCATAATTCTTCTTCATTAATTCCTAAGGCTTTCATTTTTTCGATCAAAACATCAAAGCGCTCCTCTCTTTGTGAGCCGCCAACGATTTCTCCAATTCCCGGGAAAAGGATGTCCATGGCGCGAACCGTTTTTCCATCTTCGTTTAAACGCATGTAAAACGCTTTTATTTTAGCCGGATAATCAAATAGGATTACGGGACATTTAAAGTGTTTTTCTACCAAATAACGCTCGTGTTCCGATTGTAAATCGGCACCCCATTCGTCAATGATATATTGAAATTTTTTCTTTTTATTTGGAGTTGAATCTCTTAAAATGTCAATGGCTTCGGTATAGGAAACACGTTTGAAATTATTTTCTAAAACGAAATTCAATTTTTCAAGCAAAGTCATTTCGCTTCTTTCCGTCTGAGGTTTTGATTTTTCTTCTTCCAAAAGTCTTGTTTCCAAAAATTTCAAATCATCAGCACAATGATCTAAAGCATATTTGATTACATACTGGATAAAATCTTCAGCCAAATCCATATTGTCATTCAAATCATTGAAAGCCACTTCCGGCTCAATCATCCAAAATTCAGCCAAATGGCGGGAAGTATTCGAATTTTCAGCTCTAAACGTTGGTCCAAAAGTATAAATCTGTCCCAAAGCCATTGCAAAAGTTTCGCCTTCTAGCTGTCCCGAAACCGTTAAATTAGTATGTTTTCCAAAGAAATCTTTTTTGTAATCGATGTTGCCTTCTTCGTTTTTCGGCAAATTATCCAATGGTAATGAAGTCACCTGAAACATTTCTCCGGCACCTTCGGCATCAGCACCTGTTATAATTGGTGTGTTGACATACACAAATCCTTTTTGTTGAAAATAGCTGTGCACCGCAAATGATAATACCGAACGAACCCGCATAATGGCGCCAAAAGCATTGGTTCGTACGCGTAAATGCGCATTTTCACGCAGGAATTCCAAGGAGTGTTTTTTAGGCTGCATCGGGAATTTCTCAGCATCAGAATCTCCAAGGATTTCTAATTTCGAAACCTGAATTTCATATTTCTGACCCGCTCCTTTGCTTTCTGCCAAAGTTCCGGTTACCGAAACCGCCGCTCCGGTAGTAATTCTTTTTAAAATCTCGTCTGCAGTGTTTTCAAAATCAACCACACATTGTATGTTGTTGATGGTCGAACCATCATTCAAAGCAATAAATTGATTGTTTCTAAAAGTGCGCACCCAGCCTTTTGCATTCACTTCAGCAAGGGTAGTGGTGCTGTTTAGTAAGTCTTTAACTTTGGTATGTCTCATTTTAGGGCAGCTTTGATTAAAACAGTCTTGTGTTATCTATGCAAATATAAATCTTTTGAAGTTATTTTTTAGGAGCTATTTCCCGCTATCCGTTACAATCTTTTATGCCGAACCCCGGCATAAAAGGATTTTCACTATTATCGGGGCTAGGGAATAGTGGAATTAGGTTTTCACAAGGCTGTTTTATTTCCCGAAGATTTAAAATATCGATATATGTGTCGTCCCTACGGGACTTTTTTTTTACGTTAATTGATCTCCCCGAAATAAATTTCGGGGCTACAAAATGTGTCGCTCCTACGGAGCTATAAACATACCGTTCCTACGGAACTTTTCTGTGTAAATATATAGGAATTCAATTTGTTTTTAGATAAGATATCAAAGAGCCGTAGGCTCGGTATATTTTGTAGGGATGGATTTTAATCCATCCACAATTGACGGTAATTTGTTGGAGTGCCGTAGGTACGGAATGTAATATTTAAAGTTAATTAGGTTTGAAAATTCGAGTTGCAAACGCTATGATTTGTCTATATAATTAAAGAAGGTACTCGATTCGATGAAATCGATTAGTTGTTAGGTAGTGAAATCATCGCTTTTCAATGCAAAATTTTCTAAAACGGTTAGAGGATATTGTTTGTAAGATTATTTTGTTAATTTTATGGATGTTTTTAAATGAAATAAGTAAATGAAAAAAATGAAAACTTTCTTTATTGTATTGGTTCTTTTTGCTTTTCAATTTGATCATAGTCAAAATTTAAATGGTTATCAATTTCAATTGGAGCAAAAGCCCAAGTCTCAATTAATTTTAGATAGAGATTATTTTTTACTTGGAACTTTATCAGACTATCTGGGAAGAGAGAAGACGTATAGGAATGATGATTTTGTTGATAATTATTACAAAGGTGAATATCTATTGATGAAATTTATTGTCGAAATGTACAGTGATGAAGCCCCTAATTTTGTAGTTGAAAAAAATCAATATCCATATAATAGCGTGGAAGATATACTAAGATCAAAAAAAATAGCCGAAAGAATAAACTCTTTTTATAACTATAAATTTGATGGGGCTTTTAAGTATTTTATAGATCCTAAAGATAAGGAATGGAGGAAAAAACATGATGATTATTATAAAAGTAAAGAGCCAAAAGATACTGTTTATCAAGGTACAATGAAGGATGGTTTATTTAAAACTGATACACAAAAAATTTCGTTCATTGTTGGAGCCTATTCACGTTATGGAGTGCCAAATCAAACCAGATGTTGTATGAGGATGTTTAATTCTCTCAGTAAATTTGATTATTGTATATCTGTTTTAAAACAATTACAATGTGAGAATGTAGAAAAGGAAATTATAGAAAATATTCCAACTAATCAACTAATTTATTTCAAACCCAGTCGAGAATTAAAAGAGTATCTTGACGAATACAGTTTTTTAAGTGTAAGATAGAGAAATTTAAAAAACTATTTGAATATAAAATCCCGTCTCATTCCTAAAAACAAGACGGGATTTTAAGTTATGGAGATGAAATTTTAACTATTTTTCTCTAATTCCAAAATTAAATTAGCAATCAATGCCGTCCATCCGGTTTGGTGCGAAGCGCCGAGACCTTTACCATTATCGCCGTCAAAAAACTCATAGAAAAAATGTTCATTTCTAAAGTGCTCGTCGTAGGCAAAATGATTTTGCTGATCGTCGGCGTGGTATTGAAATTTACCATTTTCGTTTCTTTCAAAAAGACGAATTAATCGTTTGGTCAATTCATTGGCAATTTCTTTTAGGTTCAGTTTTTTTCCGGAACCCGTTGGGAATTCGTAGATATAAGTTGGACCATAAAAAGTATAATATTTACGCAACGATTGAATAATCATATAATTCAATGGTAACCAAATAGGACCTCGCCAGTTGGAATTTCCTCCAAACATAGCCGAACGGCTTTCGCCTGGTTCATACTGAATTTGGTGCGAACCGTTGAAAACAAACGGATGGTCTTTGTGGAACTTAGAAAGCGAACGAATTCCATAATCAGATAAAAACTCATTTTCATCCAACAAGCGTTTTAATAAATGTTCCAATCTAAAACCACGCATAATCGAGAATAGAAAATTCCCTTCTCCATTGGCTTTGTCTAAATTAGAAATCAACGAAGCTAAATCTGGACGTGTTCGTATAATTTCATTGGCGCGTCTTCTAAAATCTTTTAATTCATCAAACAAATCTTTGTGCATGATTTCGACAGCAAATAAAGGAATAACACCTACCAGAGAACGTACTTTTAAACGCTCCGTTTTCCCATTTGACATTTCGACTACATCATAATAGAAATTGTCTTCGTCGTCCCAAAGCGAAATGTCTTTTTTCCCAATGTGGTGCATGGCCCAGGCAATGTTTAAAAAGTGTCGGAAAAACTTAGCCGAAACTTCTTCATAGATTTTGTTGGTTTTTGCCAGTTCGAGCGACATTCGAAGCATATTCAAAGAAAACATTGCCATCCAGCTCGTTGCATCTGCCTGTTGCATTTTTTTAATTCCTTCGGGCATGTGGTTGCGGTCGAAAACCCCAATGTTATCCAAACCTAAAAATCCTCCTTCAAATAAGTCGGTGCCACTGGTGTCTTTTTGATTTACCCACCAGGTAAAATTGATAAGGAGTTTTTGGAAAGCTTTTTCCAGAAATGGCGTATCGGCTTTGCCAGTGCGAACTTTGTCTTTTTCATAAACTGTCCAAACTGCCCAGGAATGAACTGGCGGATTCACATCGCTAAAATTCCATTCGTAAGCCGGAATTTGACCATTAGGATGCATGTAACTTTCCTGTAAAACCAACAGTAATTGTTGTTTAGCAAAAAAAGGATCGATTTCTACAAACGATGCCATGTGAAAAGCGAGATCCCATGCGGCATACCAGGGATATTCCCATTTATCGGGCATAGAAATAACGTGACGATTGTTAAGATGTTGCCAACTAAAATTTCGTGGATTGCTTCTGTTTGCCGGAGTTTCTTCGGTGCCGCCAAATAACCATTTGTGAATATTGAAATAATAAAATTGCTTGGTCCATAATAATCCTGAAAAGGCGCTTTTGGCAATTGCCCGATGCGCTTCGGGGATTTTTTCGTTTATAGTTTCATTATAAAAAGCTTCGCATTCTTTTTTTCTTTCGTCAAAAATAAAATCGAAATCATGCCAGGGGTTTTCGAGTTCAGTATTGTTCAAACGCAGGCGAATGCTTTTTTCTTCGCCGGGATTTAAATCTAATTGATACCAAATAGCTGCTTTTGTACCTTTTTTTTCAGGGTTAACCGTAGCATCTCCATTGATTACATGGTTGTTGATGCCGTCTTTGACGTATTGATATTCGTTATCGAAATTATAAATACGCACGTTATTGGTTTCGTTTTCACAAAATAGCTGCTCGCCATGTTCATGGTAAAAATAATAATCGCCATTTCTTGAACTTTTGGAAAGTACCGCATTGCCGGAAACCGATTCCATATTGGGTCGCGGATGGCGGTTGTTGTGTTTCCAGAAATTACGAAACCAAAAATGAGGCAATACATGAATTTTTGCCGTTTCGTTTCCTCTGTTTACCACAGTCACTTTCATCAGGATATCATCGATATCACCTTTTGCATATTCGATAAAACAATCAAAATACGCATTGTCTTTAAAGGCATCGGAGTCCAAAAGTTCAAATTCGTTTTCCTCCCGGCTACGTCTGTTGTTGTTGACTAAATCGCTATACGGAAATTCGTTTTGCGGGTATTTATACAGGTATTTATTGTAAGTATGGGTAGGAGTGGATACCTGATGGAAATACAATTCTTTGACATCTTCCCCGTGATTTCCCTGATTGTTGGTCAAGCCAAATAAGCGTTCTTTTAAAATAGGGTCTTTTCCGTTCCAAAAAGCAGGCGCCAGACACAAAATCTCGCGTGAATCGCAAAAACCACCGATACCTTCCTCTCCCCAGCGATAGGCATTGCTGCGCGCTTTATCATGATCGATAAATTCCCAGGCTTCTCCATGTTCGCTGTAATCTTCGCGAACGGTTCCCCATTGCCTTTCGGCTAAATAAGGCCCCCATTTTTTCCAATTTTTATAGTTGTTAGCGACGGCTAGTCTTTCTGATTCTGAGTTTGTATGAGCCATATAATCTTTGTCTAGTGTGGTATTAAAAATCTAAAAACCGATTACTAAAAAGAACATTTTTCAATGTAATTTCTTAGTCGGTTATTAGTAAAAATAAGATTTTTTTCCACAATAGCCCATTCGAGGTAACACTATTGTCAAATTGTTGGTATTGTTAAGAAACTTTTTATTTTTCTAAAAAAAGGAGTGGTTTTTTTAATGAAGGGGTAGTGTTTTATTCTATTAAAATACCATCGCGATAGCTGGATTTTTGTGTTCCGTCTTTTTTATAAAGAATACCGCTATATTCTTTATTGTCTTTCCATTCGCCTGTAAATTTTTCTCCATTGACATAATACATTGTTCCTTGTCCTGTTCGTTTATTTTTTTCAAAATGACCGGTATAAGTATCTCCGTTAGGCCAGCTGTAGGTTCCTAATCCTGCTCGATAGCCTTCTTTCCATTCTCCGGAATATTTTTCTTTGTTTTCGTATGAAATTGTTCCTTGTCCGTTCATTTGGGCATCTTTAAATTCCCCAATGTATTTTTGTTTCGTATCAATGTAAGTTCCTTTGCCGTTATTCTTTCCGTCCTTCCAATCACCAATATAACTGAGGCCTGTTATAGTATTTGTAAGTGTACCTTTTCCATCAAATTTGCCTTCTTTCCATTGACCAGTATATTTCCAGCCATTTCTATAAGTTTCTATTCCTTGACCATTTGGTTTTCCATCTTTAAAATCACCTGTATAAACAGTTCCATTTGGGAATTTTCTAGTTCCTTGACCATTTGATTTTCCATCTTTAAAATCGCCTGTGTAAACATCTCCATTTTGGTTTATTCTGGTTCCTTTACCGTTATATTTGGTGCCGGTATACATTGAGTTTTTTATGAAAATAACAAATCCCAAGTCATTACCTATGCCAGAACTCCATTTGCCAGCATATTTAGTGCCGTCTGATGTGTAAAAAATACCTTGTCCGTAGAATTTGCTGTCTTTCCATTCGCCAATATATTTGTTACCAATATTATAAAATATTGAGCCTTGCCCGAAAAACTGGCCATCTTTAAAATTGCCAATATATTTATATCCATTTCTAATTTCATAAGTTCCATAACCTTCTAGTCTATTGTTTTTCCAATTGCCTTCGGCTATATTGCCTTTAAAATTGGCTTTACCTTTCCCGTTTGCTATTTTGGTCACTCCATCGTATATAAATTCGCCTTTGTAATAGCCACAGTTGTTAGGAAAAGGACAAATATAAATCGAGTCATTTTCGGTTGTATTATATGTTTTTTCTTGATTAGTTGTGTTTTGTGCATTACAAATAAAACTAACTAATAAACAAAGGAATAATAAATGCTTACTCATTTGAAATGGATTATTATGATTGAAACTGTTTCCAAATATATTGATTTTTCAAAACAACTTGTAAGAAAAGCTTTTTTAAAACAAAAAACTTCCCACTTTTAAAGGCAGGAAGTTGTATATCGATAAGGAATATAGTTTTCTATTTCTTTAGATTCGTTGTAGTATCCGTTGGCGGAATAGGGATGTTAAGGTTGTAATCAGGAAATCTTGTATATACTTTTTCATTCATGTCGAAGAATACGCCCCAGTAATCGGATCCGTTAACCCATACTCTTACGGTAAAATTAACCGAAGTGCCAAGGGCTGCCAATCCTATAAAAGGAGCTGGCTCTTTTAAAATACGGCCGTCTTCGGCTATAAAATCATTGATGGCTTTTTTGAAATTTTCTACATTATCACCATGTGAGATTCCAAAAGTCCAGTCGATTCTTCGGGTAGCTTCGGCAGAAAAATTGGTCAAAGCACCGGTTGAAAGTGGTCCGTTAGGAATAATCACTAATTTCTTATCGGCAGTATTGAGCAGTGTTGAAAAAATAGTAATCTCTTTTACGGTTCCTGAAAATCCCTGAGCTTCAATAGTATCTCCTATTTTAAAAGGTTTCAGAATCAAAATAATAACACCTCCGGCAAAATTTTGAAGTGTTCCTGATAATGCCATACCTACGGCTAAACCTGCGGCTCCAAGAATAGCCACAAAAGAAGTCATTTGGATACCAATCATGCCCATTACGGTGATGGCAACTAAAATCTTTAAGGTGATATTAGTCAAACTTCTTAAAAATGGAATCAGTGAAGGATCAATTTTTGATCTTTCCAATGATCTTCCAACTCCTTTGGTAACTAACTTAGTAAACCATAAACCAATTACCAAAACGATGATACCACCGACTAATTTTGGCGCGTATTCAAAACCAAAATCAATTGATTTTTCAATGTATTTGTTTACCAGTGTAACTTGTTGATCGATTAACATTTTAATTGTTTTTTATAATAATTTAGTTTTTTTCAAAGCATCAATTTCTTCATCGCTGTGTTCGATGATGTCAATTTTTGGTTCGATAAATTCCTGTTCGTTTGCCAATGTTTTGTTTAATGTAAGTACCAAAGCCGGCAATAACATTAGGTTGGATAACATTCCGAATAGCAAGGTCACTGAAATTAGTCCTCCCAATGCGATAGTTCCACCAAAACTCGACAGCATGAATACCGAAAATCCAAAGAACAATACGATTGAAGTATAGAACATACTCAGACCGGCATCGTTAAACGTAGCGTAAACCGATTTTCGTATTTTCCAGTTGTTTTTCTTTAATTCTTCGCGGTATTGCGCCAGGAATCGAACGGTGTCATCGACTGAAAGTCCAAATGCGATTCCGAAAACCAATATCGTTGATGGTTTTAATGGAATATCTAAAAAGCCCATAATTCCTGCGGTTAACAATAATGGCAGTAAATTAGGAATGATAGAAACCAAAATCATTTTGAATGAACGGAACATAAACCCGATTAAAAGTGCCGTTAAGAAAAAGGCAAAAACCAGTGACGAAAGCAGGTTGTCGAGTAGGTAACCCGTTCCTTTTTGGAAAACCAATGCTTTTCCGGTAATAGTTACTTTGTAACGATCCGGTGGGAAGATTTTATCGGCTTCTTTGCGAATTTCGGCTTCAATTTTAGGAATAGCTCCTCCATTATCGTCACGCATGAAAGTAGTGATTCGGGCAAATTGACCAGTCGAATCGACATAACTTTTCATCAGGTTTTCTTTCGAATTCTTCGTGGCATTTTTAGCATAAGTCAGGATAAATCCTTGTTCCTGCGGAGTAGGTAAATCATAATATTCGGGATTTCCGTTGTAATAAGCCTGCTTCGAATATTTAACCAAATTGACAATGGAAATGGGTTTTGATAATTCCGGAATTTCGTCAATGGCAGTTTCTAATTCGTCCATTCGCTTTAGCGTAGAAAGTTTCATTACGCCTTTTTTACGTTTGGTGTCAATCATGATTTCCAGCGGCATTACGCCGTCAAATTCATTTTCGAAGAAAACAATATCCTGGAAGAAAGCTTCTTTTTTAGGCATGTCTTCAATCAAACTACCGGAAATACGCATTTTGTAAATTCCGATAATACTAATAACAAGCAGCGAAATGGCGACAACATAAATAGAAAAACGACTGTGTTTTACATTGTGAAGAATCCAATCCATGAAATTCTTTACAGAACCCCGGTCTAAGTGTTCAATGTGACGGTCTTTTGGTGCAGGGATATAGCTGTGGAAAATTGGAATTACAATGATGCACAAAAAGAATAATAACAAAATGTTAATGGAAGTCACATTCCCAAATTCTATTAGGAGTGCATTATTTGACGTAATAAAAGTGAAAAAACCAATGGCTGTAGTTACATTGGTCATCAATGTAGCCATACCAATTTTGGTCGTAACTCTTTGCAGCGCTTTGACTTTGTTGCGGTGAACCTTGTATTCCTGATGGTATTTATTGGTCAGGAAAATACAGTTTGGAATCCCGATAACAATAATCAGTGAAGGTACTAGAGCAGTTAAAACCGTGATTTCGTAATTTAGTAACCCCAGAACTCCAAACGACCACATTACTCCAATAATCACAATGATAATCGAAATTAAAGTGGCTCTGAAACTTCTGAAAAAGAAGAAAAATAATAATGAAGTTACTAATAATGAGGCTCCAATAAAAAGACTGATTTCATCGGTAATGGTTTTAGCGTTGAGCGTTCGGATGTAAGGCATACCCGAAACACGCAAATCGATATTAGTTTCTTTTTCGAATTTTTCTATAGCAGGAACTAATTTTTCCAGGATGTATTCTTTACGAGCTTTGGTATTTACAATCTTTTTATCCATGTAAATAGCCGAACGAATACTTCCGGAACGCTTGTTAAACAACAAACCTTCATAAAAAGGCATGTCATTAAAGAGTTCTTTTTTTATTTGTTCAAGATAAGCTCCGTCAACGGTTTTGCTTTGGTCAACAAAAGGAACTAATTCAAATTTTTGAAGGGAATCGTTTTTTTGAAGTTTTTTTAAATCATTTATCGAAATGACTAAATCGATAGCCTTGTCTTTTTTGATGCTGTTCATTAAGGTGTTCCAGGCTTTGAAAGCTTTTGGAGTGAAAAAAGTTTTGTCTTTTACCCCAATGATAATAAGATTTCCTTCTTCTCCAAATTTATTTAAGAACGCATTGTATTCTACATTGGCAATGTTATCATCGGGTAACATATTGGCTTCTGTAAAAGTGAAATGGATGTTTTTCCATTGCATACTCAGAAAAACAGTTATTGCTACAATAATTGATAGCATTAAAATTCTATTTCGAAGGACAACACGGGCAATTAACTCCCAAAATCCTAAACTAAACCACTTGATCATAATCGATATTTAACGGCTGCAAATGTATTAAAAACAGAAGGAAAGGATTGAATTATTTGTAAATTTTAAATTAATTTTAGGGTTTTAGCCGGTTGATTTTTTCCAAATTAAAGTTAATCTAAGCCATGTAAATACTATTAAAGAATTTAGCATCTTTGTGTACGATTAAAATTAATTATCATTGGGCTATGCTTTTGAAAAAATATAGAAACACACTCTTTTATTTCGGAGTAACAGGAGGTTTTTCGGCATTGATTTATTGGATTATTGAGAAAGGGAAATTACTCGAATTAAAGAAAGCCCGTTTTGTTGTCAATACCGAAAATGATACCTGGACTGATTTTGTGAACTCTATGTTTCATAATTTTAAGGATCCACTGGCTATTCTTCTGGCACAAATTGTAATGATTATTTTGACTGCCCGTATTTTTGGCTGGGTTTTTAAGAAAATCGGTCAGCCAACAGTTATTGGGGAAATCATCGCCGGAATTGTTCTTGGTCCGTCTTTAGTAGGAATGTATTTTCCGGAATTCTCTGCCGCATTATTTCCTGTGGAATCTTTGGGGAATTTAAAGTTTTTGAGTCAGATAGGATTGATTCTGTTTATGTTCGTCATCGGAATGGAATTAGACATAAAAGTCTTGAAAAATAAGGCCAGCGAAGCTATTGTTATTAGTCACGCCAGTATTATTATTCCTTTTTCTATGGGAATTGGTCTGTCTTATTTCGTGTATAATCAGTTTGCTCCATCAGGAGTCGAATTTCTTTCTTTCAGCCTTTTTATGGGAATTGCAATGAGTATTACGGCTTTTCCGGTTTTGGCCCGAATTGTACAGGAAAGAGGGATTCATAAAACGCGTTTGGGCGCCATTGTGATTACCTGTGCCGCGGCTGATGATATCACTGCCTGGTGCTTGCTGGCTGTGGTAATTGCCATTGTAAAAGCGGGCGATTTTGCGGGTTCGTTGTATGTTATTTCGTTGTCTTTGATGTATGTTTTGGTGATGCTTTTTATAGTAAAACCATTTTTGAAACGCATAGGTGATTTGTATGCCGAGAAGGAAAATATAGGGAAACCGGTTATGGCTATTTTCTTTTTATTGCTGATAATTTCGTCGTATGCTACTGAAGTCATTGGGATTCATGCACTTTTTGGTGGTTTTATGATGGGAGCCATCATGCCTGATATTGCTAAATTCCGAATGATTTTTATCGAAAAAGTAGAAGATGTTTCGGTGATATTGTTGTTGCCGTTGTTTTTTGTTTTTACCGGTTTGAACACGCAGGTAGGCTTGATTAATGACAGCTATTTGTGGAAAGTTACCGGAGCAATTATTGCGGTAGCCGTTATCGGTAAATTTTTAGGAAGTGCTTTGGCAGCCCGATTTGTTGGTCAAAGTTGGTATGACAGTTTAACCATTGGTGCACTTATGAATACCCGCGGTTTGATGGAATTGATTGTGTTAAACATTGGTTTAGAATTAAAAGTATTAACACCTGAAGTTTTTACAATGATGGTTATCATGGCATTGGTAACTACTTTTATGACCGGACCGGCTTTGGATTTGCTGGCATTTATTTTTAAGAATAAAAGAGAAGTTGAACATGTAGAAACCATAGCTGAAAATAAATACCGAATTTTAATTTCGTTTGGAAACAACGAAAAAGGAAAAGCCCTGTTGCGTCTGGCGAATAGTTTAACAAAAAAGCAAAAGAAAACCTCTGTAATTACAGCGATGCATTTGTCTCAAAGTGACGAACTGCATTCTTTTAATATGGAAGAAATAGAAAAAGAGAGCTTCGAACCTATTTATGATGAATCAGATCATTTGGGGGTAAAACTGCTTTCTGTTTTTAAAGTTACCAATGATATCGAAACCGAAATTGCCGATGTTGCTAATAATGGTGATTATGATTTGCTGTTGGTAGGTTTAGGGAAATCTATTTTTGAAGGAAGTTTATTGGGTAAAGTAATTGGTTTTACTACCCGAATTATCAATCCCGACCGATTGATAGATAAATTTAAAGGAAAAGAAGGATTGTTTGAAAATTCGCCTTTTGATGAAAGAACAAGACAGATTGTAGCCAAAACTAAAAAACCATTGGGAATTTTAATAGACAATGATTTTGAGAAACCCGATGAGGTTTTTGTACCAATTTTAAAATCGGATGATGCTACGCTGATTGATTATGTTCAAAAAATGATTCACAATAATAATTCTAAAGTCAATTTTCTGGATATGAATGGTCACGTGAAAAACAATTTTGTCATACAAAGTGCTGTGGTAACTTTGTTGCAAAAATTCCCTAATAATGTAAGCGTTATTAGTGATAAAGACCTGAATAAAACATTTTTTAAACAACAGGATCTAACGTTAATTAGTTTAGAAAGTTGGAAATCTGTTATTGATGCAAATACTGATTGGTTGGTTAATCTTTCATCGGTATTAATTATTAAATCTTAAGGAATGAGTTGGATTTTACTTATAATAGGCGGTTTGTTTGAAGTTGCTTTTGCTTCTTGTTTGGGCAAAGCCAAAGAAACTACAGGAATGGAATCAGCTTATTGGATGATTGGTTTTTTACTGAGTTTAACGGCGAGTATGTTTTTGTTGTACAAAGCCACTCAGGAATTGCCTATTGGTACTGCTTACGCCGTTTGGACAGGAATTGGAGCTGTAGGTACGGTTTTAGTTGGTATTTTTGTGTTTAAAGAACCTGCCAGTTTTTGGAGGTTGTTTTTTATCGTGACATTGATTGCTTCGATAATCGGGTTGAAGTTTGTTTCGAGTCATTAACAAATTTAGAATCTAATAATCATGCAGCAAAACAATAGCATCACTTTTATTTTTTTAGCCATAATTCTGCTTTTGGTTATTATTATTGGTTTGATGGTTTTTCAGTTGATGAAAGCCAAAAAATCGAAAGACGATGCAGAGAAGAGTTTTTATGCACTCGAAATGAAAGTCAACGATTTACAGCTGGAGACTTTAGAATCCAAATTAAATCCGCATCTTTTTAAAAATATCCTGAATTCGATTCAGTCTCATGCTTACCAGACTTATTTTGCATTGGATAAATTAGCGAATGTGCTGGATTATATTTTGTACGAAAGCAAAAAGAAATTTGTTACTGCCAAAGAAGAAATTGATTTTGCGCTGAATTTAATTGAAATCAACAAAATCAAAATCAGTCCGCTTTTCGAATTAAAGATAAAAACCAACATTAATTCCGACGATAAGTTATATGAACAGCCTTTACTGGCACCGTTAATTTCGATTGATTTGATTGAAAATGCTTTTAAACATGCCGATTTACAAAATCCGGACGCTTTTATCTCGGTTATTTTTGAGTTCAAAGACAATGCTTTTTCTATGACGGTTTCGAACAAAATTTCGGATAAAAAAGTATTGAAAAAAGAACGCAGCGGAATTGGAAACGCTACTTTAGAACATCGCTTGCGAATTATTTACAAGAATAATTTCAAACTCGAAAAATTCATTGAAAACGATATTTATATTGCTCACTTAAAGATTGACCTGCTTGAATACAAAACTGAAATGCTTGCTTCTAGATGATGAGTTGCCAGGATTAACGTACCTGAAAATGTTGTGCGAACAAATTCCTGAACTGGAAATTGTAAAAACGTTTAATAATCCTGAGAAATTACTTGCTGAAATTTCAAATCTCGACTTTGATTTATTAATCTCAGATATCGAAATGCCTGGAATTGATGGCTTGCATCTGGCTGGTTTGTTAAATGAGAAACTGGTCATTTTTTGTACGGCATACAAAGATTATGCTGCCGATGCTTTTACGATTGATGCGATAGATTACATTACAAAACCGGTAAAACTGGAGCGTTTGCAAAAAGCCATTTCTAAAGCTGTAGAACGTTTTGAAAAACCGGATACTTCAAAAAAGTTCATTCAGTTGAATACTGATAAAGGAAAAACGCTTTTGTATTTTAATCAAATTATATACATAAAAACTGCTTTAGGCGACAGCCGTGATAAAACGGTTTTGCTTACAGACCATAGTTTTTTGAATCTGAAAAATGTAAAGTTTGATACCCTTTTACAGGAATTACCGGAAGCTGATTTTTGCCGTATCAACAAAAAAGAAATTGTTGCGGTCAAAGCAATCAAATTTTTCAATCATAACGAAATTGTACTGCATCACACCGAAGAAAACAATAAGAATACACTCTTAATTTTAAGCGAAACTTATCGTTCTGACTTTTTGAAAAAGGTAAAAATATAATCGTGGAATGTTTTGTTTATGAGGTTTCAAACGTCCTTAGCTTTCGCAGTCGAGTGTCAAATGTTTGAAGAATGCGTAAAAAGAAAAGCTGTTTGAGTCCCGAAAGCTTTCGGGACGAGTTCTTTTCTTTTAGCATTCGAAAACTAATTTGACCGACGAGGAAGCGTGAGACTTGATTTTTTTGTTTCTTTTTTGATCAAGCAAAAAAGAAAAATCATTAAATTATTAACTTCTTTTTAAATAAAATATTCCAATGCATATAAATCGGAATCGCTCGAATTGATTTATTGAAAAAGATAAAAATATAACTTATTACAAAGTTTTTCGCTCTTATTACATAGATTGAAAATTAGCCTTAAATTTCTTTTTCTGCTTCGAAATCACTTCTGATATTTGCCAATAAATTTAAAAAATGGCGTATGACTAGTATTAAAAATTCTTTGTTTTATGTTTCTGTTATTGGTGGTTTCACCGCTTTAATTTATTGGGTAATTTCCCAGGGTGTTTCGCTTGAAGTAGGCCGCCAAATTGTACATAGAAAAATAGAAAGCAACCATTGGAATGATTTTCTGCATTCGATGGTCGAAAATTTACAGCATCCTTTAGCTATATTATTGGCTCAAATTGTGACAATTATTTTAGTTGCCCGTTTGTTCGGATGGATGTTTAGAAAAATTGGTCAGCCATCAGTAATCGGGGAAATGATTGCCGGAATTGTTTTGGGACCGTCATTAGTTGGAATGTATTTTCCGGAATTCTCAGCTGCTTTGTTTCCTGCAGCATCTTTAGGGAATTTGCAGTTTTTGAGCCAGATTGGGTTAATCTTTTTCATGTTTGTCATTGGGATGGAATTAGACCTGAAAGTGCTTAAAAACAAAGCGCATGATGCAGTTGTAATTAGTCACGCCAGTATTGTTATTCCGTTTGCCTTAGGACTGACTCTGGCTTATTTTATCTATCCTATTTTTGCGCCAATGGGAGTGGAGTTTTCTTCTTTTGGTTTGTTTTTAGGAATCGCGATGAGTATTACAGCATTTCCGGTACTGGCGAGAATTGTTCAGGAGCGAGAAATGCAAAAAACAAAATTGGGGACTATTGCGATAACCTGTGCCGCTGCCGATGATATCACGGCCTGGTGTATTTTGGCAGTTGTAATTGCAATTGTAAAAGCAGGTTCGCTTGCCAGTTCGCTCTACGTAATCGGGATGGCTATTTTGTATGTAATTATAATGTTGAAAATAGTGCGTCCGTTTTTAAAACGTGTTGGCGATTTGAATGCTACCCGCGAAAGTTTGAATAAACCTGTAGTCGCTATTTTCTTCTTGACCTTGTTGTTTTCTGCTTATGCTTCCGAATTAATTGGAATTCACGCTTTGTTTGGTGCTTTTTTAGCCGGAGCTATTATGCCTGAAAACAATAAGTTCCGAAATATTTTTATCGAAAAAGTAGAAGATGTTTCTATCATTGTTCTTTTGCCGCTATTCTTCGTGTTTACCGGTTTGCGTACACAAATAGGTTTGTTGAACGATCCTTACTTATGGAAAATTACGGGTTTAATCATAGCCGTTGCAGTAGTTGGAAAATTCTTCGGAAGTGCCTTGGCAGCCAAATTTGTCGGGCAAAGCTGGAAAGACAGTTTGGCGATTGGTGCCTTGATGAATACACGCGGATTGATGGAGTTGGTAGTTTTGAATATTGGTTATGATTTAGGTGTTTTGTCTACCGAAATTTTCACGATGATGGTCATTATGGCTTTGGTAACCACATTTATGACCGGACCGGCTCTGGATTTTCTTAATTATATTTTTAAAGATAAGCCTACAGCGATTCCGTTGGAAATTGGTAATAAAAGCAAATACAAGATTCTGTTTTCATTTTCTACTCCTGAAAAAGGAAAAAAACTATTGAAAATTGCCAACAGCCTGGTTAAAAAACAAACGGACAGTTCGATTGTTGCTGCGATGCACTGTTCTTTAAGTACCGAAATCCATTCATTTGATGTGAAAGATCATGAGCGAAAAATGCTGGCGCCCATTATGAAAGAATCACAGCTGCTGAATCAGGAAGTACTAAGCGTTTTCAAAGTATCTAATGATATTGATGCTGATATTATTGAAACGGCAAATCAGGGCGAGTATGATTTGTTATTAGTAGGATTAGGACGTTCTATTTTTGATGAAACTTTACTGGGTAAAATTTTAGGTTTCACTACCCAAATGGTAAACCCCGACCGATTGATAGATAAGTTTAAAGGAAAAGAAGGCTTGTTTGAAAATTCTCCTTTTGATGAAAGAACACGTCATATAATTGCCAAAAGCAAGATGCCGGTTGGGATTTTTATCGATAAAGATTTAGAAGAGATTGATCAGGTTTTCATGCCGATTTTCAGCAAAGAAGATGCTTTTTTAATTGAGTATGCTAAGAAATTAATCAATAACAATGGTTCTCAAATCACGGTTTTGGATGCTATTGGCGAAATAAAAAAGACCCGCGATATTGAGGAAACAATTCGTTCTATTGAACAGATTGCTCCCAATCACATTATGATTATGCAGGATAAAATTATTAGAAAAGAGTTTCTGGAAAGTCAGAACCTGATGATTATAAGTTTAGAAAGCTGGAAATATATTATAGATACTGATACGAATTGGCTGGTAGATGTTTCCTCGGTTTTGATTGTAAAACCTTAAATAATATAGGGCAACCGAAAGCTTACAAAGGTTTAAAATAACCGCAAATTCGCAAATTATTAAAAGACATAAATAATTTGCGAATTTGCGGTTATATAATTTAGTCTTTGATTCTAAAACCCTAAATTCAAAACATAACTCAATTTAATGGCAATATTGTCTTCAAATTTGGGTAATTGATTTGGTCCGTAACGGAAAAAAGTAGTTAATCCTAAGCCATTAAAAATTTGGTTCAGTTCAATTCCTGATTCGAAAAATCCATCTTTCAAAGTTTTGAAATCAATTCCAATATGTTCTTCAGGATGTTCCAAATCTCCCCATGCCATTCTTGAAACTAAAACTAACGAAGGTTTTACTTTTTTGAATATAGTTACGCGGTTAAAGGCGTGTTTGAATTGAAAGAAAGCATATTTACTGGAGAAAAACTCATTGAAATACATGGTTTCAAAACTGTTTTTTCCGCCAAAAGTAATTCTTTGCATAATAGTTTCTTTAGTGATATTATTAGGCGAAGTATTGTATAAATGAGTTAACGGAACTGCTCCTAAAGCATATCCAGCCTGAAAAAGCAACGAGGTTTTTTGGCCATTTAAATATTTCTTTTCATAATCAGTCCTGAAATCAAACTTGCTGAAATTAAAATCGTTGTCCAGTAAGTTTCCTAATGATTGTGTGTATTGAAAATTGAATTTTGGAAAACGTTTTTCTATTTCAATTTGCCCGGTTGGTGTTTGCATAAAATCACTAAACGGACTCCATTGCAACGAAACCATGGCAGTCGTCATGGTATATTTTGTGTATAATTTGTCGTTTTTGCTGAATGTGTAACCAAATTTTGGATCAATTTCAGAATGGGAAATTTCCCAGATGCTTTCTGTTTTTGGAATTTTTTTGGTTTCAAGATAACTTTTCCAGCTCACATAATTGTAAAAAGTACTGATGTTGATGGGTCTGGGATCATAGATTTTGAACGGTTTTTTTTCTATTGAAAAAGAAGTACTCGCAATTTCCCGAACATCATCAGTATAAGAAAATCCAAGCCATGAATTAGCCTGTTGGTCAATTTTTGCTGCAGCACCAATACTGCCTTTAAACATTCCGTCTTTGGTACCATAAGCATAATAACCTTCAATTCGGAAATATTTAGAAAGTCGCTCATTTGTTACTCCGCCTAAACCCAGACGAAAACCTTCGTAGTTATTATAGCTAAACAGTTTTCGTAAATCCATGTCGAAAAAACCAATTGGCAAATAACCATTGATGATTTTTTTTCCTAAACGAAGACGGTTGTCAATTTTTTTTCTGACAGCTATACTATCAAGGTCGCTGTAGGTTTTTTTAGAGCGAATATCAATGCTGTCTTTTCGATAGCTTTCCCAAAAAGATTCGTCTTTATTGAAGGCATTTTTTTCAACTTCGACAGCGAAATAAGGATTTTCAATAGGCTGTGTTGTGTTTTTTTGGATATCAAAAATATGACTTTCCGAACGTAAAAAGATATAATCCGAAGGCTGTTTTTTTCTTGTAGAGAAATCCTTTTCCATATCGCCATCAAACTGAATGGTACCGCCAAAAATATTGATATCATCATCATTTTTACCTTTGATTATCTGGAATGTTTTATGAACCGGAAACCAGATGTTTTCTTCAGGGAAGTATTCAAATTCATGAGTTCCGCTGATGTTCAGCAATCCTCGGATTCGCATGATGGCTTTAGAAACAGCAAAATTATTTTGATCAATATACAAGATGCCTTCAAGACCTTTGGCTTTGCTTTTCTTCTTGTTTTTAAAGTAAATCATATAGGAATTCCTGCCTTTAATGACTACGGTATCCAATAGTTTGTAGTTGTATTCTTTTATCGCGTTATCAGCAATCGGACTGTTGTATTTGGTTTCAAAGAGTTCGTATTTTGGGTCATAAATAGAAAAAGATTGCAGGTTGAAAGCAATGATTTCGTACAGCGGATGTTTTAATCCGGCCATTTTTGTGCCCAGAATAGTTTCTTTTAGTTTGTTGTCATTAAGCTGAAATTGAGATACTTTTTCGGTTTGGAACAAGTGGCGTTTGCTTACCGTATTTTTGAATTTGTAATTCGTGGAATCTATTTTGTAATAAGCTCCTTTTGCTGTTCTTTTTACAATAGTAGAATCTATTTTAGCTGAAATCGAATCGGGATTTGCCGAAACAATTAGTTTGTTATAGCTTTTAAATGCAAAATTAGGAAGTCGTTTTTGTGGATTGTTATTCTCCTTAAGAGCTATTGTTTTTTTGATAATTGCTAAGGCTGCGTTTTCGGTTGCAATAACAACTTCATTCAGATTATCTGTTTTTTGAACTAATTTGAGATTGAAAAAACTATTGTTTTTTTGAACATCAACTTTTATTTTGGTGTAGCCAATATAAGAAACGTTAAAAAAAGAAATCGGTTTGCTTGAGTTGATTTCAAATTTCCCATCCACATCGCTAATGCTGTTGATACCGTTATTTGTTCTTATTGTAGCAAATGGCAGTGCTTTGTTAGAACCGGATTCTTTTACAATTCCAGTGATGCGAAATTGCGCCTGAAGCGTGAGCGTGAAAAAGAAAAACAATAGAAAGTGCTTCATAGTTGTTGTTTGAATCAAAACGCTGGTAAACGCAATTTGGTATCGCAAAAGTAATAATAAAAAATCCGTCCGGAATATTTATCGGGACGGATTTTAAATGTGTTTTTTCGAAAGTTAAACTTTCATTATTTCGGCTTCTTTGGCAGCAAGAAGTTCGTCTATTTTTTTGATATAAGTATTCGTTAGATTTTGAACTTCTTCTTCGGCACTTTTACAAATATCTTCAGATGTTCCTTCTTTCTCTAATTTTTTAATATCGGTATTGGCGTCTTTTCGGGCATTTCTAATACCTATTTTTGCATCTTCAGCTTCTGATTTAGCCTGTTTTGCCAGTTCGCGACGACGGTCTTCTGTCAAAGGCGGAACACTGATGATGATGATATCCCCATTGTTCATTGGGTTAAACCCAAGGTTAGCAATCATGATAGCTTTTTCGATAGTTTGCAACATGTTTTTCTCAAAAGGCTGCAAAGTAATGGTTCTGGCATCGGGAGTGCTAATTTTAGCCACCTGATTAAGAGCAGTTGATGAACCGTAATAGTCAACAAAAACACTTCCCAACATAGCAGGAGATGCTTTTCCGGCACGGATATTTAGAAATTCTTTTTCAAGGTGTCCAATAGAACCTTCCATCGATTCTTCGGTGCTTTCTAATATAAAATCAATTTCTTCAGTCATTTTTTTAGATTTTAGATTTTAGATTTCAGATTTTCTGCTGTCTGAAAACTGCTTTCTGCTAATTATATATTTACTACAGTTCCAACATTTTCCCCATCGCAGATTCTTTCCAGATTTCCGCTTTGGTTCATGTCAAAAATAAGAATTGGTAATTTGTTTTCCTGGCTTAAAGTAAAGGCAGTAGTGTCCATTACATTCAACCCTTTTTTGATTACATCATCAAATGAGATAAAGTCAAATTTTACAGCTGAATCATTTTTTTCAGGATCACAGTCATAAACACCATCGACACGGGTTCCTTTCAGGATTACATCGGCATTGATTTCAATACCACGTAAAACAGCTGCTGTATCAGTTGTAAAATAAGGGTTTCCTGTTCCTGCTCCAAAAATTACGATTCGACCTTTTTCTAAGTGACGGTCAGCTCTTCTTTTGATATACGGTTCAGCAATAGATTCCATTTTTAAGGCCGTTTGCAAACGCGTTTTCATGCCTTTGTCTTCCAGCGCTCCTTGCAATGCCATTCCGTTAATAACTGTAGCAAGCATTCCCATATAATCTCCTTGCACTCTGTCCATTCCGCTGCTTGCTCCGGCAACTCCTCTAAAGATGTTTCCTCCGCCTATTACGATGGCGATTTCTACTCCTTTAGCGTGAACTTTTTTGATTTCTTCAGCATATTCAGCTAATCTTACAGGATCTATTCCATATTGACGATCTCCCATTAATGCTTCTCCGCTTAATTTTAGAAGAATTCTTTTGTATTTCATGTCTTTGTTGCGTTGATTGGTGCAAATATAGGGATATTCTTTTTTTCTGAAATAGGGCAACTTAAATTTTATAGATTTTGTTTTCGTAACTGTATTTAGCGGCTTGGTAGCCTAAATTGAAAATAGTATCCATCTTAACTTTATTGGTTTCAAAGGTGCTGTAGATGCTTAATTCTTTGGGTTGGATCATCCAATCACAGTGACCGAATTTGGCAATATTTGAATTTTCAGAAAGAATATCAAAGGCTCTGGTAGTTACGGCCCTGATAGAACTTAAATCTTTAGCCGTAATCATGTTGATAGGACTCACATAAACTCCAATTATCATGTCAGAACTGTCTCTTAATAAATCAGTAGGGAAGTGGTTTAAAATGCCGCCGTCGCTATAATGATTTCCATCAATTTCATAAGGCGAAATAATGCCGGGAAAGGAAGACGATGAGATAAGCGCATCGACAATTTTGGTTTCAGGTTCAAATATTTTTAATTCCCCTTTGATCATGTCCGTGGCGGTAATCTGGGTTGGAATCCTTAAATCGGCAAGAGTTGCATCTTCAAAAACTGCCTGAAAATATTCTTTGAATGCTTCAGAATCAATCAATCCTGCCTTAGTAAAAGTGATGTGTTTCCAATGAAATAAATAAATGGATTTGAAGAATTCCAAAATCTCTTCAGGTGTTTTTCCCCAGGCGTACATAGCGCCTACGATAGAACCTGCGCTGGTTCCTGCAATTTGATTGGGGCGAATGTCTTTTTCTTCTAAAAATTTAATAGCACCCGCATGGGCCAAACCCTTTGTCCCGCCACCCGAAAGCGCTAGTCCAATTGATTTTGAATTTAAGTTCATCTGTTTTGCAATTTTTATAAATGTACACTTTTTACTGATTTTGAGTGGTTTTATAAGAAGAAATTATTGGTATGTATTGAACAGATTGAGAAAGCTATTATTGTTGATTTTTATCTGATTTATCTATTATGGAGTCATTCTTAATTTCAATTGCTCCTTCATATTTTTTAATAATACCATCCAGTGGTTTATTATTTAGTTTTACATCCCAATAATTATTTTTATTTCTAAGAAGGAAGAGTTGGAAGTGTTTATCAGTAATTTTAATGGAATCTTTTATGCAATAGTTTTGATTAGAATCACTAATTATTGGTTCTTTAGTATCGTCAATAAGTATGTTGAATCTATTACGCATTGTAATACACAAATTCCCGGATGAATTGATTTTAGTTTTAACGAATAATTGATTAAGAGTTTCTTTGATATTAATGTGTTCTGGTTTATCGACCTGAGAAAATGCAGTCAGGCTGGAAAATAAGACTACAATGCTTATTTCAAAGAGATTTTTCATTAGTTTTTCTTTGCTTAAATGCTCTGGTTAAAATTAGTACTAAAAACAAATCTAATAAAAAAACATTTTGTTTTTCTTACAAAATAAAAAGCGTTATGAAAACTAAAATTTAGATTTTAATGATTTTCTATCGTCGCTGGTAAATCATTGTTTTTAGAACGTTTACTTTTAAAAGAGGAAGTGGATATGCCTAGACTAATATTGGCTACTTTTTCTGGACTATCCAAGCTAAATCCATACTGGGTTAGTTCTATAAAAAGGGCCAGACCGTCAAGGTTTTCGATGCCAAGACCAATTTTTTTATAATCGCCGTGCAGGTTGCCACGACCTAAGATAATTGATTTTCCGTAATCGGTCTGAATGTATAAGAATGTTTCAGGATCAAGTTTCAGACTTAATTTGAGATTAGCAAATGCGGGAACTACAACCAATTTTCTGGAGGCTACCCAGTCTATGCCGGTGTTTAATCCGGCAGCTATTGTTCGGTGAAAATGCATGCCTTCTCCAAATTTGAAACTCAGTCCATTGGGAGTAAACCAGTACTCATCTTCATTGCGATTCTCTAAATTGGCTCGCATAGGTGTTGATATACTGAATTGAGTATAAGAGCCTTGATTAAATTGAGCTAAGGCAGACCATGAGCAACTTATGCTAATTAGTAAATAAGCTAAGGTTTTCATATACAGATTTTTAAATTATCAATATAGAATGGAGTCCTTGTTCTTAGAATACTAAGTTAGCTAAATTTATGGAATGTAGTTGTTAGGAATTTGAATTTAAACTTTCTTCAAACAGCGTAATATCAATCGCATTTTTTACATCGTAATCGCCAATTTTTGTTCGTCTCAATACTGTTAAGTGCGAACCTGAATTCATGGCTTTTCCAAAATCATAAGCAAGAGAACGAATGTAAGTTCCTTTGCTGCACACTACTCTAAAATCGATTTCAGGAAGTGCAATTCGTGTAATTTCAAATTCGTGAATGGTGGTTTTTCTGCTTGCTATTTCCACTTCTTCACCTGCGCGGGCATGTTCGTACAGGCGTTTACCATCTTTTTTTATTGCAGAAAAGATTGGTGGTTTTTGATCGATTTCGCCTAAAAATTGTTTTACCGTTTCGTGAATTAAAGTTTCATTAATATGTTCCGTTGGAAAAGTTGCATCAATTTCGGTTTCTAAATCATACGATGGAGTAGTAGCTCCTATGTAGAAAGTTCCGGTATATTCTTTGGCTTGTCCCTGAAGTTCGGCTATTCTTTTAGTGAATTTTCCGGTGCAAATTAAAAGTAATCCGGTTGCCAATGGATCTAAGGTTCCGGCATGACCAATTTTGAATTTTTTAGGCAATCCTACCTTGTTAATCAGCAGGTATTTTAATTTATTCACCGCCTGAAACGAACTCCATTTCAGTGGTTTGTCTATTAAAAGTACTTGCCCTTCTAAATATTCTTCGGGCGTCATTAGATAATAGTCAATGGGTGAATAAAACAATGGATAATCAATAAGATTAATCCGGCTGCAATGCGGTAATAACCAAAAACTCTAAAGCCTTTTTTGCTTAAAAATCCAATGAAAGATTTAATAGCCAACATTGCCACGATAAAAGCAATGATATTCCCAATGATTAATAGATTCACCTGATCGTGGGTTAATACGTAACCGTCTTTGTAATAATCGTAGCATTTCTTAACTGTTGCGCCTAACATCGTTGGAACCGCTAAGAAAAAAGAGAATTCGGCTGCTGAAGTTCTAGATAGTTTTTGAGACATTCCGCCTACAATAGAGGCGCCACTTCGGGAAACTCCGGGAACCATCGCTAAACATTGGAACAAACCAATTTTAAGTGCTTTTAGATAGGTAATTTCGGTTTCTTCAGAATTGGCAAACCAGTCGTCTACTTTTAGTAAAATGATTCCACCCACTAATAACGAAATGGCTACCGTTACAGGATTTTCTAGTAAGGCATCTATCTTTTTGCTGAAAAGCAAACCAAAAACGACTGCCGGAATAAAGGCTACCAATAATTTGAAATAGAAATCAAAAGACTGGAAAAAGCGTTTGAAATAAAGTACGATTACTGAAAGGATAGCTCCTAATTGGATAACAATGGTAAAAAGCTTCGTGAAATCTTCCTGTGCAATTCCGTAAAAAGAAGAAGCGATAATCATGTGTCCTGTTGATGAAACCGGAAGAAATTCAGTGATTCCTTCGATTATAGCCAGAACAATAGCTTGTAATGTATTCATTTAATTTTAGATTTATGATTTTAGAATTCAGATTTAGCTTGTGGCTAACTGATTACTAAACACTGAACACTGAATACTATTTTTTAGGATTTTTTAAAATAGCATAAACGGTAATTCCAAAACCAATTAAAACGGTCGTTGGCGCTAATCGAATTCTTCTAAAGTCAAAAATAGCATCGCTGTAGACTTTAGGGTCATCGCTGCCTCCACCTGACATCAATAAAAATCCAAGCACAATCACACCAATTCCAATTAATAGGATTTTATAATTTACTTTGTCGAATAAGAATTCCTGTTTGTCGTCTTTCATCTTTTTATTGCGAGGAACGAAGCAATCTCATTCCTATATTTTTAAAGTTTTATTTCTTTTATTATTTCTTCTGTAATTTACGGAACACTTATAACTGTAAACTGAATACTAATATAAGTCGTCGGTTCTCAGGTTTAAGAAACGTTGCGTAGCAAAATGGGTGCTGATCCAGGGAATAAAAACACCAAATCCAAAAACGGCTACAAAAACCAGTAAAATAAGGGTTTTGTCGTCTAAAATTCCCAAATCAGGGAAGTTGGTTTGTACATAAGATAAAAGTCCAATTAATGCTAAAATTGCCAATGTAGCTCCTAACATCCCCAGTTTTACGCTTCGCATTACAAAAGGTTTTCTAATGAATGATTTTGTAGCACCTACCATTTGCATGGTTTTGATGATAAAACGGTTCGAATAAATAGAAAGTCGAAGGGAACTGTTAATCAATAATACAGCGATGAAAGTCAGGAATCCGCTGATGATTAAAATCCACATACTTACTTTTTTGATGTTGTCATTTACTAAATTTACTAATTGTTTGTCGTAAACAATGTCTGAAATCATTGGGTTAGTACGCAATTGTCGTTCTATTTTGGCAACGCTGTCTTTTTCTACATAAGCCGCTTTTATATGAATATCATAGGAATTCTGTAACGGATTTTCGCCAAGGAAAGTTAGGAAATCTTCGCCAATAATATCGGTATGTTGTTTAGCAGCATCTTCTTTGCTTACATAAACAATTGATTTTGCATAAGGCGCTCTTTTTAATTCGGTACCAAAACTTTTCAGAATGGTATCGTTGGCTTCGTTTTTAAAGAAAACCGTCATTGCGATTTTTTCTTTGAAATCGTCAGCTAATTTTTTAGAATTAATAATGAAAAGCCCTAATGTTCCCAGTAGAAATAATACCAGGAATATGCTTAAAACTACCGAAAAATAAGAGGAAATTAACCTGCGTTTTTGAAACTTATCAAATGAAGAACTCATAGTTTACTTTTATTATGGGGTAAAAATAATAAAGAATTTCTTTATTTGAAGTTAATAACGATCAAAGTTTCAACTTTCGTGTTACAAAATGTTGCTTTTTAAGTTTTAATCGATTTTAGTGATGATGGGATTGAAGGCTTTTGAAGCAATGAGGACTTTGTTTCCAATATTCAAATCCTTTATTTCTTCTTCCATCGCAATTATTTTAACCACATTGTTCCCAATTAAAACCACGACGATATAAATAAAATTTTCTTTTTCGATTTTTAAAATTTCGCCCACAAATTGAAATTTTCCACTCATTAATCGGCTGGAAAAAACGGCGTCAGGAGTTCCTTGTTTACTGATTTTTCCGTTCTCCAAAACGATAACTTTATCGGACATTTTATAAATTTCGGCAATATCATGACTGACTAAAATGGTTGTGAGTTTGTATTTTCGATGAACTCGAATAATATAATCCTGCAATTTTACACGCATTTCATTATCCACCGCCGATAAAGGTTCGTCTAATAATAAAATCTTTGGTTTTTGAACCAAAGCTCTTGCTAAGGCAACTCTTTGTTTTTGTCCGCCTGATAATTGTGCCGGTTTTTGATCCTGCAATTGTTCCAATTCCATTAGGCTTAGCAGCTCTTCGATGATGCTTTTATCTTGCCCTTTTTCGAGCGCATAGCTTAAATTTTCTCTTACGCTCATATTGGGAAACAAAGCATAATCCTGAAAAACATAAGCTATTTTACGTTTTTGGGGTGGAAGTTGGATTTTATTTTTAGTGTCAAGCCAAATTGCATCTTTCACTTTTATAAAACCTTCGTTCGCTTCGGTTAAACCCGAAAGTAATCGGAGCGTGGTTGTTTTTCCCGAACCGGATGCACCATACAAAGTCACGAATTCATTTTCTTTGATTTCGAAATCAAGGTTCAAAAGCATTTCGCCCGCTGCCGACTGGAGTTTTTTCTGGATTTTAAATGCAATCATTGTAACGGAGTTGTTTTGCTAAAACGATGATTAATACTGTAAACACATAAAAGCACAATGAAAGCAAAGGCAAATAAAATGCCCGCATATATATTGGCGTTGTGATAATTCATCGCCTGAACTTCGTCATAAATGGCAATGGAAACAACTTTTGTTTCTCCGGGAATACTTCCGCCCACCATTAAAACCACACCAAATTCACCGATAGTATGGGCAAACGTGAGTACAATTCCCGTAAGAATGGCTTTTCGTATATTTGGAATTAAAACTTTAATAAGTGTTTCGGTTTTGCTTTTTCCTAATAAAATCGAGGCTTCAATCAATGATTTTGAAAGTAGTTTAAAACCGTTTTGTATGGGCTGAACCATAAATGGTAAACTGTATAAGACCGATGCAATTACTAATCCGGGGAATGTAAATACTAATCGAATATCAAAATATTGATCCAGAAATTTCCCGAAAGCATTTTCGGGACTAAAAGCCAGCAATAGATAAAATCCTAAAACCGATGGCGGTAAAACCAGAGGTAAGCTCACAACAGCTTCGATAAATATTTTGGCTTTCCATTTGCTGTAAGCAAGCCAATAAGCCAATGGTAAACTCAGTACTAACAAGATGATTGTGGTACAAAAAGCCAGTTTCAGCGTAAGATATATAGGTTCAAAATCAATCATAAGCAGCCAGACTTATTTCGTTTGTTTTTATCATTGCTGTAACCGAATCGTTTTCCTGAATCTCGAGTTGGTCAAAAGCATTTCGGGTAATAACCGATGTTATTTGGGTATCTTGAAAATTCAATATGATTTTACAAAGTAAACCTCCTTTTTCAAAAGAATGAACCGTACAATCTAATCTGTTTTGAAGACTTATAGCTCCCGAAAATGCTTTGGCAAGAACAACCTCCGTTTCTTTGAATACAATTTTTATGTTGTTGCGAATGCGAAGATAAGACGCGCTCTCAGGAGTTTCAATGACAATAGAAGTAATCGCGCAATCCTGCACCATCACTTTTACTAAAGACAAAGAGCCTTCGGTTTTTATTGCTGCTATTTCTCCTGATAATAGGTTCATGTTTTTAATTTTTGGTTGTCCTTAGCTTTCGCAGTCGAGTGTCAAATGTTTGAAGAATGCGTAAAAAGAAAAGCTGTTTGAGCGTAGCGAGTTCTTTTCTTTTAGCATTCGAAAACTAATTTGACCGACGAGGAAGCGTAAGACTTGATTTTTTTGTTTCTTTTTTGATCAAGCAAAAAAGAAAATTAGTAAAACATAATTTTACTTATAAAAAACTTATTTCTTCTTTTGAGAATAGCCATAATAATCTAAAATCGCTAATGCTTTATCCGATGAAATATAATCATAAAATCGTAAAGCGGCTGCATTTCCTTTGCCGTGTTTTAAAATAACACAGCCTTGCTCTAAAGGAGCATGATTTTCCTGCGGAACCACATAATATTTTCCGCGTTCTTTTTTCATAGCCGGGGACATGGCGTCGGATAAGGCGATAATTCCAATATCGGCTGCACCAAAAGCAACAAACTGCGCTGCCTGAGCAATATTTTCGCCATAGACTAAATTGCTTTTTACGTTGTTGTAAATTTTACTGCGTTTCATGCTTTCAACCGCTTTGGCGCCATAAGGAGCAGTTACAGGATTGGCAATCGAAATTTTCTTCACTTTAGGGTCTAAAAGTGAATTCATTTTCTGGGCATTCGGATCTATCTTTTTACTCCATATTGCCAGTCTTCCTATTGCATATAGTTTAACTGCCGAAATACCAAAATGACTTTCTTTTAATTTGGTTGGGAAAGCCATATCGGCTGAGAAAAAGACATCAAAAGGAGCTCCATTGGCTATTTGCTCATAGAATTTTCCCGATGCTCCATAAGTGATCTGTATGTTGTCAGCAGGATTTTTCTGTTTGTACACTTTTGCAATCGAGTCCATAGCCGTTTTTAAATTGGCAGCAACAACTATGGAAGCTTTGCCTTGGGCAAAAAAAGTGGTGCTGCTCAAAAGAACAGCCAGCAATAGTGAGAATTTTATATTTTTTATCATCGGATATTTTTTGTGATAGTTAATTATTTTTTGAAACTAAATAGTTCTGGTTTGAAAGTAATCATAACGTAGCTCCAAACGGGAATAATATTGCTGTTTCCTGTTTTAAGGGTTTCCATGCTTTTTTCGGCGGCCATATATGAAAAACCAAAGTCAAGCATAGTAAAATTGTTGCATTTGTAATGTAATGATAAGTCATTTTCAAAACCTAAATAAGGATTGATGGTAGTGCCCAAATCATTTTTAGTCTTGTTGGATAAATAAAATAAGTGGAAGTCAGAACGCAAGGCTACTTTTTTATTCAAATCATAAATAAAGAACAGGTAAGGATTAAACAGTCCGCCTTTTTTTACATCGGTAGGGAAGGAAGTAAAATAATCCATGTTTCCCATAAATTTCCAGGCTACTCCATAAAGCGGTACAAATGATTTAGAAAAATCGCTTGTTTTTTCGGCATTCTCACCACTCATGAACTCAGCACCTAAACGGGTAGTTAATTTGTTAGTTTTCAGTTGGATTTCCGGTTGGAAATAATAAGCTGAAATTCGCTCTCTGGTTTGCAATTGTCCATATTGATAGTAACCGCTTAGGGTTACATATAAATTCCCTTTTTCAAAATCTAAGCGTCCTCCCGAAGTACCTCTTGTGTATAAGGTACCTGAGTTGGTTTTACTTTGATAACTATCGGCGGCATTGATGGTAGTCAGGCTAAAATGCTCGTTTAATTTTGCTTTTAGATAATGTACATTCAACAATTTATAGTTGGTAAAAGTAGTTGGAGAAAAATCAGTGTCAAAAATACGTTCAGCCGTTTGGTTGAAAGAAGTAAAGAATTCCGAATGAATACTATTGTTATTAAATACCAAATTGATTCCGTCGTGTGCTCTACCCGCCTGACTCCAGTTGGCCGCCGAGAAAAGTCTTCCGTTGTCCAATTCTACTTTTTGACGACCGATTCTAACAAATAATTGATCAGTAATATCAGCGTCTACATAAGCTTCAAACACATTCAACGAACCTGATGTTGAGGTCTGTCCGTATTGTCCCCATACGCGAAGATCCTGTATAGAAGTATGGAATTTGAACTTTGGCTGGCTATAGTTAAAGTACAAGCGGCTTCTTTGTGTAGTAAAAAAAGCGGCTTTGGTATCGGCTGTTCTCAGTTGTTTGTAACCATCGCGATATTCGGTTCGAGGTCTGAACTCTAAACCAATAGAGAAAGTTTTATTCTCTGAATTTACTTTTTGAGTAAAGGCGTTTAAAACACTTAAGGAGTCGGCTTCTCGCTCGGTGATAATCTTTTTTTCGAGTAATAATTTAGTAAGGTTATTGTCGATTTGGGCAGTTGTATTTTGGCTTAAGAATAAAGCAGAAAATAATATCAGGGACAAACAAAATGTTTTTTTCATTTTGATGATTGGATTAAATTATATTGGTTTTGATTTTTTTTGCAAAGATAGTTTTGTTTTTTTTATGGACTCATTTTACTTTATGTTTCAATGGATTAAAATTATAAATGTGGTATTTCAAATTATTTTCAGTATGTTTTTAAAAGAATACTGCTATTTAAATTTTTTAAAACTTTAGATTTTGGGCTTGTTGATGTGCAAAATCCTTGATTCGTTTTTCTATCTCGTAAAAAGTTTCAATTGCTCTTTCGCCTGCTTCAGTAAGTTTGGCGCCGCCGCCGCCTTTTCCTCCTAATAATTTTTCAACTAATGGGCTTTCGGCGCGTTGGTTCATTTCTTGGACTAATTGCCAGGCTTGTCGGTAGGCCATTTTCATCTCTTTGGCAGCATTAGTAATGGAACCGGTTTTTCGGATATTTTCTAAAAGCCAGATTTTTCCAATCCCTAAAAACGGACCTTCGGTTTCTTCAATCCAAAGTCTGACTTCGATGCTGTAATTTTTGTGGGTAGCCATGGTTATGTTTTTTAAAACACAGTGCAAACATAAGTATTTTTACTTACATGAATAAGTATTTTTAATATTTTTTTCATTCTGTGAAAATTGTTTTCGTAGCCCGTACAATAAATGTAAATTTGCCGTTCATTTTTAGTTTGTTGTTTGTAGTTTCTGGTTTGTTGTTATAAGCTTAAAATCAAAACTATAAACAACAAACAGTAAACCATTAACAGAATAATGAAATACAATCCGAACGAAATTGAAGCCAAATGGCAAAAATACTGGGCTGACAATAAAACTTTTGCAGCATCCAATACTTCCGAAAAACCAAAACATTACGTTTTAGATATGTTTCCTTATCCGTCAGGAGCGGGATTGCACGTTGGGCATCCGCTGGGATATATTGCATCGGATGTGTATTCTCGTTTTAAAAGACATCAGGGTTTTAATGTGTTGCACCCAATGGGTTATGACAGTTTTGGATTGCCGGCTGAACAATATGCGATACAAACAGGTCAACGTCCGGAAGATACTACCCGCGTGAATATTGACGGAGGTGTGGATAAAGAAGGAAGCCAAATTGCAGGTTATAGAAAACAATTGGATAAAATAGGATTTTCATTCGATTGGGACAGAGAAGTGCGTACTTCAAATCCTGATTATTACAAACATACACAATGGATTTTTATCCAGTTATTCAATTCCTGGTACAATAAAACTACAGATAAAGCCGAAGCTATTTCGACTTTGATTGCCCTTTTTGAAAAAGAAGGAAATTCAAAAGTTAATGCAGTTTGTGATGATAATATTGCAGCATTTTCAGCTGCTGAATGGAATGCTTTCGCAAAAGATACTCAGGAGAAAATTTTACTACAATATAGATTAACGTATTTAGCAGAAACCGAAGTAAACTGGTGTCCGGGATTAGGAACGGTTTTAGCGAATGACGAAATTGTAAATGGAGTTTCAGAGCGTGGCGGTTTTCCGGTTGTTCGTAAAAAAATGACCCAATGGAGTATGCGAATTTCGGCTTATGCTGAGCGTTTATTGCAAGGGTTAAATGATATCGACTGGAGCGAATCAATCAAAGAGTCACAAAGAAACTGGATTGGAAAATCGGTTGGAGCAATGGTAAAGTTTAAAGTCCTTAGTTCAGAGTCCTTAGTCCAGAGTGAAACTGAGGACTTAGGACTAGGTACTAACGACTCTTTTATCGAAGTTTTCACAACTCGCCCTGATACCATTTTCGGAGTGACGTTTATGACTTTGGCACCGGAACACGAATTGGTTGCGCAAATCACATCTCAGGAACAAAAAGCGGCTGTTGAGGCTTATATTGAAAAAACGGCAAAACGTTCAGAGCGTGAGCGTATGGCTGATGTAAAAACCATTTCGGGAGTATTTACAGGAGCTTATGCTGAACATCCGTTTACCAAAGAAGCGATTCCGGTTTGGATTGGTGATTACGTACTTGCCGGTTACGGAACAGGTGCTGTAATGGCGGTTCCTTGCGGTGACGAAAGAGATTATGCTTTTGCTAATTTCTTCAAAGGTGAAAACGGAATGCCTGAAATCAAAAATATTGTTGACAAAGACATTTCAGAAGCCGCTTTTGGAGGGAAAGAAGGATTCCAATTAGTGAATTCGGATTTCTTAAACGGTATGGGTTACAAAGACGGAACTCAAAAAGTAATTGCCGAATTAGAAAAAATCAACCAAGGTTATGGTAAGATCAATTACCGTTTGCGTGATGCGGTTTTCTCCCGCCAGAGATATTGGGGAGAGCCATTTCCGGTATATTATGTAAATGGTTTGCCACAGATGATTGATGTGCAACATTTGCCAATTATTTTGCCGGAAGTAGAGAAATATTTACCAACAGAAGATGGTTTGCCTCCGTTAGGAAATGCAGCTGTTTGGGCTTGGGATACTGTGCAGAATGCAGTGGTCAGTACAGATTTAGTTGATAATAAAACAATATTTCCATTAGAATTGAATACTATGCCAGGTTGGGCGGGAAGTTCATGGTACTGGATGCGTTATATGGATGCAGCTAATGAGAATGAATTTGCTTCTGCTGAAGCATTGAAATATTGGGAAAGCGTTGATTTATACATTGGTGGTAGCGAACATGCAACAGGTCACTTATTGTATTCCCGTTTTTGGAACAAATTCTTAAAAGACAAAGGTTTTGCTCCAACCGAAGAACCATTCAAAAAACTGATTAATCAGGGAATGATCTTGGGAACGAGTGCTTTTGTATATAGGGTAGATTATCATGATAAGAAAAAAAATCCGATTTTTATTTCTTATAATTTGACATCAAGATCAAACCAAGAATTGCATAAACTGATTAATGCAAATAATGTTATAGATAATATTGATGTTTTTACAATAACAAAGATACATGTCGATGTAAATTTTGTAAACGCTTCTGATGAATTAGATGTTGAAAAATTCAAAACCTGGAGAGAAGATTATGCTGATGCAGAATTTGTTTTAGATGAAAACGGAAAATACATTGTAGGTCGCGAAGTCGAAAAAATGTCGAAATCGAAATACAATGTAGTAACTCCGGATGCTATTTGTGCGGAATATGGTGCCGATACATTGCGTTTGTACGAAATGTTCTTAGGACCATTGGAACAGGCAAAACCTTGGAATACGGCCGGTATTTCGGGAGTTTTTGGATTCCTTAAAAAGTTATGGCGCTTGTATTTTGACGAAAATGGTTTGATTGTTACTAATGACGAACCAACCAAAGACAACTTAAAATCATTGCATAAAACGATTAAAAAAGTAGCGGAAGATATCGAGAATTTCTCTTTCAATACTTCAGTTTCTCAGTTTATGATTTGTGTGAACGAATTGTCAACTCAAAACTGTCATTCGCGTGCTATTTTAGAACCATTGGCTGTTGTGATTTCGCCTTATGCGCCGCATATTGCCGAGGAATTATGGTCGTTGTTAGGGAATGAAGGTTCTGTTGCAACAGTTCCGTTTCCAAAATTTGAAGAAAAACATTTGGTAGAATCAGAGAAAGAATATCCGGTTTCGTTTAATGGAAAAATGCGTTTTACTATCAAATTGCCTTTGGATTTAACCAAAGAACAGATCGAGGAAATCGTAATGAAAGACGATAGAACCCAAAAACAATTAGATGGAAGAACACCAAATAAAGTGATTATTGTTCCGGGGAAAATCATCAATTTGGTTGGATAACCAAATAAATTCCAATCCCGATAGCTATCGGGATAAATTCCAAATTCCAATTGTCACTGAGCTTGTCGAAGTGTTTTTGGAATTTGGAATTTTTTGTTTTTGAAATTGATTTTTGCCATTGTCATTGGAATTTGGGATTTAAAATTTGGAATTTTTTTAACAGATGTCAAATTGTCATTTTTGTAATTTGGTTCAGAATTTGTTTGTTATTATTGAAAAATTGAAACTAAAAATATAAGAAGATATGGGAAGTGGTTATTTAATTCTGGCTGGAGCAATTATGTTGTTCAGTTGGTTAGTAAGTTCGAGGTTAAAGAGCAAGTTTGAGCATTACTCGCAATTGCATTTGCAGAATAATATGAGTGGTGCTGAGATTGCACAGAAAATGTTATCGGATAACGGAATTTATGATGTTCGTGTGATTTCTACTGAGGGACAATTAACCGATCATTATAATCCGGTGGATAAAACGGTTAATCTGAGTGAATCGGTATACAATCAACGCAATGCGGCTGCGGCTGCTGTAGCGGCACACGAATGTGGTCATGCAGTACAACATGCTGTGGGTTATGAGTGGCTGAGTATGCGTTCTAAATTAGTGCCATTTGTAAATGTGGCTTCTTCGTACATGCAATGGATTTTACTGGCGGGGATTTTGATGCTGAGAACATTTCCAGGTTTGTTGTTAATTGGGATTATCCTGTTTGCAGCAACCACTCTGTTTTCAATCATTACTTTGCCGGTAGAATATGATGCGAGTAATCGTGCTTTGGCTTGGCTTAAAAACAAAAATATGCTTAATCCTGCCGAATATGCAGGCGCTGAAGATTCTTTGAAATGGGCAGCAAGAACTTATATGGTAGCGGCTTTGGGTTCTATAGCTACCTTGTTGTATTATGTGTCTATTTATATGGGAGGAAATAGAAGGAACTAAAAAAAATAAATTCCAAAAAATAAAAATTCCAAATTCCAATAACAATGAGTTACTTGGAATTTGGAATTTTTTTATTGAATATTGCAATTACCTTTTGCAATTGCTTTTATTCCGGCATATTTTGTTGTTGCCATTTTACTAAAACTGCAACCTGATCATCAGTTAGAGCCGGTTTTTTATTCATAGGCGGCATGAATTTACGATCTTCTTTTGGTAATTTAACGCGGGCAATGATAGATGCAATATGCTCTTTTACTTGTGCGTAGTTTTCAAAAGGTTCTTTTCTGCCCTGAGGCGGCATGTGGCAAGGTGTACAGCTGTTAGCAATAATAGGTTTAACATCAGTAGTGTAGCTTATTTTTTTAGCTTCCACATAGTCTGATTTTCCTTTTTTTGCAGAACTACAGTTTACCATTGCTATCGATAAAGGAATGATAAGGGCAATTAATTGGGTTTTTTTCATGATTTTTTTATTTCAGTTGTTGACCAAAAATAATAAAAAAAGGTTTCGACTGTTAAATGATTTGATTTCTGATGAAACTATTTTTGATTTGGCAAATAGACAGTGAAAGTAGTTCCAATGTTTTCGGTACTTTCAAATTTAATATGTCCTCCCAGTTTTTCAACGCCATATCTAAGAGTATAGAGTCCTATTCCGTTCCCGCCGGATTGCGTTGTTGCCCGATAAAATAATTTGAAAATATTTTTTTGTAAAGCGGCAATTATTCCTATCCCGTTATCTGCAACCGTGATTTTAATTGTTTTGTCTTCTTCTTTTGAAACACTGATTTTTATAAAGGAATCATTTCGTTTTTCATTTTGATACTTTATAGCATTGTCAATGAGGTTTTGGAATAGGGAAACGATAATTAATTTGTCAAAATAAAAATCAGTTATCGCTTCAATGTTCTCTTCAAATCGGATAGCATTATAACCCGGTATGTAGGCGAGTGATTTTTTGACATCTAAGATTACTTGTTTAAAATCGATTAATTCCAGAAGTGTACTTCCTTTTTGAATTTTCAGTGTTTTACTGATTTGATCCACTGTGCTCATTAGTTTTTGGATATTTTCCTGAATCAATTCAAAGTACATTTTTAATTCGTCAGAATCATTAGGTTCGTTAAGAGCTAAGTCCGTAATTCCTAATATGCTTGCCATTGGGCTATTAACATCGTGAGTAACTTTATAAGAGAATAATTCCAGAGCACTTATAGTGTCTTTTAATTCCGTTACATTTGATGCAGTAATACCAATTCCATCTCCTACTTTAAAGACTTTTATTCGGTTATGCTGGTTTCCAAATTTTGGATGACTTAAACTGTCTTCTATAACAATAGGATTTCCGGTTCTGATTACCTCAAGGTATTTGTCATACAAGCCTTTTTCTTTTATATCGGGTCCAATTTCTAAAATATTTTTACCAATGATTGTGTTGTAATCCAAGTGGTAGAATTTAAGCAAGCTTTCGTTGACATCAATTACATTTAGATTTTTGTCAAATACTATAAAATGCAATTCGGCATTATTGAAAAATTCTGAACGAATATTTTTTATTTCATCTCCCTCTGTCATGTCAATACTTTAATAGTTGTTTTTCTCAGTGCAAGTAGTTGCTGTTTAAAATAACAATTTATGTTTTTTAATTTAAAAAAATAGGTTTTAAGCATAAAAAAAGCTGTCTCTGAGACAGCTTTAAATATTAGTATGTAGCTAGGATTATTTTCCTTTGTTAACTTCGGCAACGTATTTTTCTAATGCCATAGTCATCGATGGTGTTCCCGGTGCAGGAGCCATGATGTCTACTCTTAATCCGTGATCAAGTGCTTCTTTTTGAGTTGTACTTCCAAAAACAGCAATTCTGGTGTTGTTTTGTTGGAAATCCGGGAAGTTTTTGAACAAAGATTTGATTCCTGTAGGACTGAAAAAAGCCAAAACATCGTAATATACGTCGGCTAAGTCAGATAAGTCACTCATTACAGTTTTGTAAAAAGTAGCTTGTTTCCAGTCTACTTTTAAATTGTCTAATACTATCGGAGCTTCTGCGTTCAATTGATCTGAAGCAGGTAAAAGGAATTTTTCGTCCTTGTATTTTTTAATCAAAGGAGATAAATCGGCAAAATCTTTTGCTCCAACATAGATTTTTCTTTTTCTGTAGACCACATATTTTTGCAAATAGAAAGCTACAGCTTCTGATTGGCAGAAATATTTTAAACCTTCAGGAACTTTAAATCGCATTTCTTCAGCCACTCTAAAAAAGTGGTCAACAGCATTTCTACTGGTTAAAATAATAGCAGAAAAATTGTTGAGGTCAATTTTTTGAAGTCTAATTTCCTTAGCGCTAACTCCTTCTATATGGATAAAAGGACGGAAATCAATTTTGATTTTGTGTTTTTGTTGGAGTTCAAAGTAAGGCGAATTCTCTACCTTAGGCTCTGGTTGCGATACCAAAATTGTTTTGACTTTCATATATTTTAACATTTTCTAAGCGCTCCCTTTTGTAAACAAATAATACATGAAAAAATAAGGAGCTATTTCGAGAGTGCAAAGATATAAAATAAAATAAAACAACTTACTGAATATTAAACTTTGATATTTTTTTATTGAAAGTGAGTAAGTCAGTATGCTTAGCACCAGTATTATGGCGATTATCGCTATAGGAATATTCTGAGACACAGTGTTGTGGTAAAATAAAAGGATGTTGATAGGCAGAATGATTATCCCTATATAAGTCCTGTAGGTGATCTTTTGCAGATTAAATTGCTCCACAAATTCCTCAATATTGAAGGTGGTAGCGATAATTTTTTCGACTAAAAACTTCGATAAAATGAAAAAGATCAAAAAGGTGATAATTTGGATGTATAGTATCCAATCGGTTTTTGAACCATAACCAAAAATGCTTAATGAAATTTGGATAAAAAAAGCAAAGGATATTACCTGCACAAAGAACAGCGAAATGGTAAAACTGCTTTTGAGTTGGCTACTATCACGATAGACCTTAGAATACTTATCGGAAAACAATAAATTGATAAAATCACTGAATCGATTGCCAAAAATCGATTTAGTAAAGGCTATAATACCAAAGGCTAAAACAAATAAAAGGGTTGCCCAATCTTTGTTTTCGGTGATTCTTGGATGTAGTAGGTATTCGGTCATCATGTGGGCAAAATTAATAAATTTTTATATCAATATTTTTATTATACTATTATTGTGAATGAAATGCCATAAAAAGGTTATTTTTGCGGTGAAATTTCTAGAAACATGAATAATTGCATTGTTATAATTCCTACGTATAACGAAATTGAAAACGTAGAAAGCATCATTCGAACGACGCTTTCCCAGCATAAACATTTTCATGTTCTTATAGTGGATGACAATTCACCAGATCATACGGCTGACAGGGTTAGACTATTGCAAACGGAATTTGAAGGCCGTTTATTTTTAGAAAACAGAAAACAAAAATCAGGTTTAGGGACAGCATACGTTCATGGGTTTAAATGGGCATTGGCTCGTGACTATGAATTTATCTTTGAAATGGATGCCGATTTTTCACATAATCCTCATGATTTGGAAAAATTGTATAATGCCTGTCACTTTGGAGATGCCGATTTAGCTATTGGTTCGCGTTATGTTACGGGAGTAAATGTGGTCAATTGGCCTTTAAACCGCGTTTTACTTTCTTATTTCGCTTCGGTTTATGTTAGAATGGTTACCGGAATGGTTATTCATGATGCTACAGCCGGTTTTGTTTGTTATAAAAGAGCCGTATTAGAAAAGATCAATCTGGATAAGATTAAATTTGTGGGTTATGCTTTTCAAATAGAAATGAAGTACCGCACTTTTTGTAATAAATTCAACATTGCCGAAGTGCCTATCATTTTTACCGATAGAACTAAAGGGCAGTCAAAAATGAGTAATTCGATCATAGTGGAAGCCGTTTTTGGAGTGATTTCGCTTCGATTAAAAAAATTAGTAAATAGATTATAATAAAAAGAACAATGAACAGGGTTTTAATTAAGAATGCCAAAATAGTAAATGAGGGAGTAATTTTTGAAGGCGATGTTTTAATTGAGAATGACTTAATTGTTGAGATTTCAGAAAGCATTAGTGCAAAATCGTCGGATTGTAAAATTATAGATGCCGAAGGAAATTATTTAATTCCGGGCGCTATTGACGATCAGGTGCATTTTAGAGAGCCTGGTTTAACGCACAAAGGCGATATTGAATCAGAATCCAGAGCTGCTGTTGCAGGAGGAATTACTTCTTATATCGAACAGCCTAATACGGTTCCAAATGCCGTGACTCAGGAAATCTTAGAAGAGAAATACCAGTTGGCTGCCGAGAAATCTTTTGCGAATTATTCGTTTATGATGGGGGCAACTAATGATAATTTAGAAGAAGTTCTAAAAACCAATCCGAAGAATGTAGCGGGGATTAAGATATTTTTAGGTTCTTCAACAGGAAATATGTTGGTAGACAACGAAGCAACGCTTGAAAAAATATTTTCAAGTACGCCAATGTTGATTGCGGTACACTGCGAAGACGAGGCGACTATCAGAGCCAATTCAGAAAAATACAAAGAAGAATACGGCGATGATGTTCCGGTGACCGTGCATCATTTGATAAGAAGCGAAGAAGCTTGCTATTTGTCTTCTTCAAAAGCCATTGCTTTGGCTAAGAAAACAGGTGCTCGTTTGCATATTTTCCATCTTTCTACTGCTAAAGAGATGGATTTGTTTACCAATAAAATTCCATTGGAAGAAAAGAAAATTACAGCTGAGGTTTGTGTGCACCATTTATGGTTTACCAATGATGATTATGCAACCAAAGGTAATTTTATCAAATGGAATCCGGCAGTAAAAACAGCTAATGACAGAGATGCTTTGTGGAAAGCATTATTAGATGACAGAATCGATGTTATTGCAACAGATCATGCTCCACATACTTTGGAAGAGAAAAAACAATCGTATTTAAAAGCGCCATCAGGAGGGCCGCTTGTTCAACACGCTGTTGTGGCTATGTTTGAAGCTTTTCATCAAGGGAAGATTAGTGTAGAGAAAATTGTGGAGAAAATGTGCCACAATCCGGCTAAGATTTTCAAAATAGAAAAACGCGGATTTATCAAAGAAGGTTATTATGCCGATTTGGTAATTGTAAACGCAGGTTTGCCTTGGGGAGTTAAAAAAGAGAATATCTTTGCTAAATGCGGATGGTCTCCATTTGAAGGATTTACTTTTAAATCCAGAATTACCCATACTTTTGTAAACGGACAGTTGGTGTACAATGCTTTTAAAGTAAAAGACATTCGTGCCGGAAAAAGACTTTTATTTGATCGATAAGACCATGAAAAAAGCGGTATTTTTTTTAATTATAATAATGTCATTCTTTGGCTGTAAGGAAGAGACGGTAAAAGAACCGGATCATCTTATAGACAAAGAAACGATGCAAAACATTATTTATGATTTGTCGCTTTTGGAGGCGATAAAATACAATGAGCCTGCCACTACCGAAAATTACAAGGTTAATCCGAAAGAGTTTATTTATAAAAAATACAAAATAGACAGCACACAGTTTGCACAAAACAATCTTTATTATGCCTCTAATTTTGATGAGTATAAAGCAATGTATGACAATGTGATAAAACGCATTGACAGTAAAAAAACAGTGCTCGATGCTTTGCTTAAAAAAGAAGCTAAAAGAGATTCTTTAGTTGCTAAAAAGAAAGAATTAGATTCGATTAAAAAAGCTAAAAAAGTAATTTTGGCTAAGAAGAAAGATTCGCTGCAAAAAATAAAGAAAAAAGACAGCCTACTTTTGTTGAAGAAAAAAGTAAAAAAGGGGAAAAATAATTCTATAACAATAAGTTCAGCTATAACTAAAAACGGGGTTAAACTTAAGTAGTACTAAAATTTTCTTTGATGTATTGATGTACATCTGTAAAAGAAGTATTTATTGTAGTCTTGATTTTAGTATTAGAAAATTCCTTTTTGTTTAAAAAAGAGCGCAAGGTTTCTTTAGGAAAATGAGTGCTTTTTGGTCTAAAGAGATTCAATATCCAATTTAATTTCCAGATTATCCCAATAATATAAGGCTTAGCTTCAATGCTGGGCCTTTTTACTTTTAAGGTATCGGCAATAGTGTCGAAAAGATCTTTGAAAACAATGTTTTGGCTTATCAGGATAAAACGTTCGTTGCAAACAGGGCTTTGCATTAATTTATACATGGAACTTACCACATCATCAATGGCGATAAAACCAGTGTTTCCTTTGGTGTAAAATTTTAAGCCATTGGCAATTTTTTTAATTAATTGTCCACTGCCCTGATCCTCAAATCCCGAACCGATAATTACTCCCGGATTTACAATAATAACATTCAGACCTTCCTGCTGGCCGCGCCAAACTTCCATTTCGGCACCATATTTAGAAATGGCATAGTCATTATGGTATTTCTCTGGATTCCATTCGGTTTCTTCAGTAATGATGTTTTCATGGGAAGCCAAATCACCAAGAGCGGCTATGGAGCTGACATGGCAAAGTTTTTGTACGCCTTTGGCAATACAAAAATTAACAATATTGGCTGTGCCTTCAATATTCGTTTTTCTTAGAATTTCTTCTTCTCTTGGGTTGAACGAAATAAAAGCGGCACAATGATAGACCTGATTGATGTTGATGAAAGCGTGTTCGAGAGAAGGAATATCCAGTATGTCGGCATGGGTCCATTCGATAGCATCAAACAGAGCTAATTTGTCGTAATGCTGAAATAGGGATTTTGTTTTTTGGATATTGCTCTTTTTGCGATAAATGGCACGAACTTTTTCTCCATTTTCAATTAAATGAAGTAATAAATGTGCGCCTACTAAACCGGTTCCTCCTGTAACTAAAATCATTTTGTAAATATACTGAATCAATGGAAATGACAATGTCAAAAATCAATATCAAAAAAACTAAAATTTAATAACATTTCAATAACCTAGTATGACAATTGGAATTTGGATTTTTTTGTCATTACCATTGAATATTGTCATTGACTATTGTTATTGCTGTTGAAATTGATTTTTGTCATTGCCATTGATATTGCTATCTTTGCGTAAATTGATTAAAAAACATGAAGAATTTTATTGAAGAAGTAACTTGGAGAGGAATGCTCCACGATGTTATGCCGGGCACCGAAGAACATTTGATGGAACAAATGCGTGTGGCGTATGTGGGGATTGACCCAACTGCAGATTCATTACATATAGGACATTTAGTTGGAGTAATGTTGTTAAAGCATTTTCAATTAGCCGGTCACAAACCGTTAGCGTTGGTAGGAGGAGCTACAGGTATGATAGGTGATCCATCAGGAAAGTCTAACGAAAGAAATTTACTGGACGAAGCTACATTGCGTCACAATCAGGAGGCGATAAAAGGGCAATTGTCCCGTTTTCTGGATTTTACTTCTGCCGCACCAAATGCTGCTGAGCTAGTAAACAATTACGACTGGATGAAGAATTTCTCTTTTCTGGATTTCATTCGTGATGTGGGTAAACATATTACTGTAAACTACATGATGGCTAAGGATTCGGTAAAGAAACGTTTGTCATCAGAATCTGCTGAAGGAATGTCTTTCACAGAGTTTACTTATCAATTGGTTCAGGGTTATGATTTCCTGCATTTGTACCGAGATAAAAGCTGTACGTTGCAAATGGGAGGGAGTGACCAATGGGGAAATATCACTACCGGAACCGAATTAGTGCGCAGAATTGCAAGCGGAAAAGCCTATGCTTTGACTTGCCCGTTGATTACTAAAGCCGATGGAACTAAATTTGGAAAATCCGAAGGAGGAAATATCTGGTTGGATTCAGCGAGAACTTCGCCTTATAAGTTTTACCAATATTGGTTAAATACTTCTGATGTTGATGCCGAGAAATACATCAAGATTTTTACTTTTTTATCCAAAGAAGAAATCGAAGATTTAACCGTGCAACACAGAGAAGCTCCGCATTTGCGTTTGTTGCAGAAAAAATTGGCTGAAGAGATTACTATTATGGTTCACTCAAAAGCAGATTTGGAAAATGCAATCAAAGCATCAGGAATTCTTTTTGGAAACTCAAATGCTGATGATTTAAAACAATTGGATTCGGCTACTTTCTTAGAAGTTTTTGATGGTGTTCCGCAGGCAGAAATTGCAAAAAATGAAATTGAAGCTGGAATAAATATCGTAGATGTTCTTAACGAAAAAACAGGGTTTTTAAAATCAAATGGTGAGGCAAGACGTGCTTTGACTGCCAATTCTATTTCGGTAAACCGCGAAAAAGTAAAAGAAGATTTTTCCCTTTCAACAAAAGATTTAATCAATGACCAATTTGTATTGTTGCAAAGCGGTAAGAAAAACTATTTTGTGGTGAGAGTAGTTTAATCAGCAAACAGATTAACTGAAATTATACTAAACACAAAAACCTGATGACATAATGTTATCAGGTTTTTGTGTTTTATAGATGTTTCTGTTTTATTTAAGATACTTTGCCTCTTGGGTCATCAATATGAATTTTAGAAATAGCATAACGAACTCCCTGACGATCGAGTATTTGTACATTTTTTACAACTGTACTTAAGGCTGTTAAAAATGTTTCTGAATTTTCGTGACGTTCGTATGCTTCTTCGTCTGCCCAGCCTTCTAAGAGATGGAAAGTATTTTCATCAGTAAGATCCTGTGAAAAGGCGTAATAAATACAACCTTCCAATTGATTTGCGGCAATCATTTCCGGCACAACGGCATCAATAAAGGTTTGCCTGTCGTTTGGATGGACTCTGTAATAAGCGCTCACTGTAATAGCCGTTGGTTGGGTCTTGTCATGACTTGTCGAAGTCCCGTTTTGCAAAATCTTTTCCATGCTATTTATTTTTTATCGTCAACAAAAACATATAAGCGACTTACTTTTCCATTTTCAAAAATGAATAGATCCATTCCTGTTACGACATCAGGTTTCTCAGACGGACCATTTTGCCAATAAAGTCGTGCTATATTATGATTGACATCAATAGCTTTGATATGAGAAAATCTGGAATTTGGATTTTTTTTATGCAACCCATCAATAAATCCGTTGATTTCGGAATGACCTTTTGCAATGAAATGACTCTCTACCATTTCAATAGCATCAGCATAAACTTTTTTCATTAAAGCTTCACGCTTTTTTAGATCCTTTTCATTCCATATAGTAAGGTGTGTTTCAACTAAAGAATGAATTGTTGATTCAGATAAAATTTCCGTATTATTTTGGGATAAATTTGATTTCCCAAGAGGATTTTTAGGCGACCATAACAGTTTAGCAGGTTTGTTTTTTTCATAACCTTTACCATTGGGATAGGATACTAACTCCATTTTAGAGCCCCAAGGTGTTAAAAAATAGACCCAGCTTTCGCCTTCTGTGTCACCTGATGGCATAAGAAAGGGTTCGCCAAGAAACTGAACGCCTTTGCTTTTCAAATAATCAACACTTTGTTTGATATCATCGGTATAAAAAGCAATATGACTTGCTCCTATATCATCTCCTCCGGGATGTTGAATACTACCTTTATTGTCTTTGTATTCGAATAATTCAATGTTAGCACCTGTGCCTGCTTGTATCATTTTTATAGTAACAGGACCCGTTGCGGCTTGCATATGATTTGTTTTTTTCCAAACGTCATCCAACGGAATAGGTCCTAGTGTAGTGATGGGCGAAAAACCCAGTACATCAGTAAAGAATCCTATCGCCTGATTCATATCCGGCACATTTATTCCTACGTGGTCTATACCAACTATATTAGCACTATTTTGAGCTTCTGCCTTTTCTGAAGCTGAAAAGAACAGCACTAAATTCAGTAAGGCAATTGCAGAGTTTTGTATTTTATTATTTGTTTTCATGATCTAATTGTATTGTATTTTAAATTGTTTATTAAGTGAATTAATTACTGTAAGCTGCCAGCCATTTTGCTTTAATAGTAGCACGTGCCTCAATAAATTCTTTATCTGTTCCCTGAGCAATCGCATCAAGTGGAAAACGTAGAGGGCGTTCTCCTTTTTTCATGCTAACCAATTCCAATATTCCGTCAGCGATAGTTTGAGGATTCATGTCAAACTGAGCCATTTTTCCAAAAAGAGCAGCTCCTAATGCATTGAATTTTTCTGTAGCCACATTACCATATTGATCTAATATTTCCTGTTTGTCAGCATGAATACCAGCTTTTGAACCATTATTCATTTCTGTAGGATATACGCCTGGCTGAATGCTTACATTTTCAATTCCGTAATCAGCAAGTTCATCTTGTAATCCTTCAGTTATGCTTTCTACTACCAATTTTGAAGAGATGTAAGGAATCATAAAAGGAAGTGTATGACCGCTTGCACCAGTAGTAATGTTGATGATAAGACCGTTTTTTTCTTTTCGCATAGAAGGAAGCACAGCCTGATAAGTGCGAAGTACTCCGTAAACATTTACATCAAACATTTTACTAACCTGATCGATAGAATAACCTTCTAATAAACCAAATCCGCTTACGGCCGCATTATTGATTAGTACATCAATTTTACCGTATTTATTAATTACTTTTTCGAAGGCCAGATTTACTGAAGTATCATCTGTAATATCAATATCTACTACTTCAATGTTTGAAAGTTGAGAAAGTTCTTTTGCTGCTTCAGCATTTTTATCCTTTGTATTGCGCATTCCTGCAATTACTGAATGACCTGCATTAGCTAATGTAATAGCTGTAAGTTTACCAAAGCCTGTACTTGTACCTGTAATGAAAATTGTTTTTGACATGATTTCTAATTTTTATAATGTTTATATTGTTTCTTTTGAACATTACAAAATTGCACAGAATCCAAAACCTGGGCATTGATTAGAAATAAGTAAAAACTTGATATAGATCAAGTGTTTTGAAAAGGCATAAAAAAAAGGAGCTTTTAAGCTCCTTATGTATTGATTATTTTTTTGCTGTCTGTTTCCTTATACGGCTTAATGTTTCCGGTGTCATTCCAAGATAAGATGCAATCATGGTTTGAGGAATCCTTGAAGCAAATCCGGGATATTTACTTATGAAATTAAGATATTTTTCTTCGGCTGTAAAACTAAGCGAGGCCTGAATTCGGTTTTGTGCTGCAATAAAACTTTTTTGCAAGATAGCATTTACCATATTATTAAAGGCTGGAATCTCTTTGCACAAAAACTCAAAATTGTCTTGTGTAAATAAGATTAATTCGCTGTCTTCAATAGCGTCTATATTAAAGCGGGATGGTTGTTGAAATAGGAGACTTTCCCTGTCTCCTGTCCACCAGTTTTCGATACTAAAACTATTCACATGTTCAGTTCCTTTTTCATCAACCGAGTAAGTACGTAAACAACCGCTTGTAATAAAAGCATTGTATTTCCAGATATCACCTTCCTGCAGCAAATATTGTCGCTTGCGCAATTTTTTAATAATGGCAAATGATTGTATCAATTCTGATTCGGCTTTTGTCAGCGTGGTTTTTTCGTCAAGATATTTTTGGAAAATTTCATACATAGGTTGTAAAATTATATAAAAGTTCTTGAATTATAAATAGGATTATTTCATCGGTTTGAAAAAAATGCTGATTCAACGTTAAATAATGCTTTACATAGTTAAAACAAAAAAGAGTCAAAATATCGAAAAACAATATTTTGACTCCTTTCTAAGATAACTGATTAAATAATTTACTTCACCTTATTCTGATTGGAATTCGGTTTTAATTCATCAGGGCTGTCTTTGGTATAAGTATTAAACACTTCACGGGAAGGAGTAGTGAATACATCTTTGATAGTTTCAAAATCCAGTTTGTTTTTTGGATTGAATTCGTTCGAATTCATATACTTCTGCAATGAGTAAAACAATTGTTTTGCGGCAGGCTTATTTTGTACATCAGGACCAATGTTGGCGCTGCTAACAATAATTTTCCCGTTTCCAACCTGTGCTTCAAAAACTAATGCCAATCGGCGGTTCATAAACCAGGTGTCAATCGGTTGGATTAACGGACGGAAATCAGCCGGGAAATCCTCCAAATTCATTACCTGAGAACGGTTTTGGATATCCCACCATTGTAAATCACTGTGAAAACTCGTTGGAAAATTTGCAAAGGCAGGGTTCTTTTCCTGAATCAACATTCCTGTAACGTGTGGCGGACGCATTTTGAACCAGGATGTATTCCAAAAAACAGGCAGAAAATGCATCTCGACTTCTTTTCCTTTTACCACTTTTCCGGAAGCATTTAAGAACACTTTTCCACCTTTATTCAATACTTCTTTGGCTTTATCGTCTAATACAGTGGTGTAATAAACAGCAGAAGGGATTTCAGGATTTTTTTCAGGATATACCCAAAAATTCCAGTCGTTAGCAAAGCTGGTGTTGTTTACTTTTACTTCCAAATTTAATTTTGAAGCTTCTTTTATTTCGCCTAAAGCAAAATCAAGTTTTCCGACTAATAATCCATTTCCATTTTCGTAGGTTTTAGGATCGAAATTTCCTGAAGCCAGTACATTTCCTTTTTCGTTTTTGATAGTCCAGCTGATTATTGCATTATTTAAAGGGGTTTTCCCTGAATGAAAAAGGACTATTTCGGCATTGAAAGTTTCATTGTTAGTGTAAACAAATTTTGAAATCTTCGCCAAAGGCACTGTTTGATTGCAAAAACGGGAATATTCTTTGGGAGTAACATATCCTTTTTCTTCAAAAAAAGCATCCAAAACCCCGACCAAAGCGGTTCCCTGTCCCGGAAAATCCTGTAAGCCCAATGCCTGAAAACCACCAAAGCCAGGCGTTCTCAACATTTTTTCAATTTCGTTTTTATAACACAATACCTGAAGCTTGCCCGAAGCATTCAAAAAGTCTTTCGCCTGATCACCCATGTGATGATCCTGCAAATCCTCGCGAAACATTTCAAAGTTTTTTGCTCTGTAAACTCCTGTGTATTTTTTGATTTCATCAAAATTTGGAAATACGCAATATTGACCAATTTCGTGGGCAACAAAAGGAACTTTGAACGGGGCAATACCCGCGCTGAAATCCGATTCTGTTTCAGGCATTTTTTCCCATTTCAAACCTCTTACGCCACCGCGAACCTGATATTCGGCATTTGGAACAACTGGCCAGCTTCCACCTACCGACATTCCGGTGTAAACACGTCTGTTGTCTTTGGCTTTCCAAAAATCAACAAATTCGTTGAGGTATTTTACCTGATTTCCTGCCGGTTCATTACCTGCGGATAACATAGTAAATGAAGCATAATTGCCGTATTCCTTAGCCATTCTCGTTGTTTCATCATATAAAAATTGATCCACGGGTTGTCCTAAACCTATTTTTGGTCCGTGATTAGGCCAGCTAGGACCTTCGGGTTGCAAATAGAGTCCTATTTTGTCAGCAGCTATAAAAGCGGCTTCCGGAGGACACCAGGAATGGAAACGTACATGGTTTAGACCATAGGATTTGATCGTTTTAAAAATTTTCTCCCAGGCTTCAACCGTTGTTGCAGGATAACCTGTTAGCGGAAACTCGCAGTTGTGAACCGTTCCTCGAAGCACTACCGGAATATTGTTGATTAAAAATTGGTTGTCCTTAATTTTGAATTCCCGCATTCCAAACTGTACTTTTTTAGTATCAATTTCAGTCTTAGAAATAAGTTTTACGTTAAGGTTATACAAAGCCGGATCAAATTCGTCCCAGGTTTGCATTCCTTTTCCAAAAGGAAGTTCTACTTCGATAGTGTTAGTACCTAATTTAGGTATGGCTATATTGCTTTCAATCTCTTTGGTTTCATCCGATACAGCCGAATTAAAGCTCTTTGCAGACAGCGCTATTTTTCCGTTAAATTTATTTTGGGTACTGTTATTGACTGTGATTTTTACGCGGGCTTTGCTGTTTTTTACGTCAGGATAAATTTGAACATCATCAATATAAACAGGAGAAATAGCTTCCAAAGCAATTTTTCCAATAATTCCATTCCAGTTTCCCTGGGTATGATCGGTTACACTATGCGAATCAGGTCCTACGTTGATTTCTTTGATTCGATTGTCAATTCGAATAGAAATGCGTTGTTTTCCGGTAGTCAGATAAGGGCTTAAATCATACACATGAGGAGCTACAAGCGAATTTTGCATGCCTACTTCTTTGTCATTTACCCAAACTCGTGTTTGTATATGAGCTCTTTCTAGATTCAGGATGATTCGTTTGCCTTTCCAATTTTCAGGGATATTCACTTCTTTTTGGTACCATGCCACTCCCACATAATGTCTGGCAGGAGTCAACCAAAAAGGGATATGTATATTTCCAGGTTGACGGTATTTTGCTAATCGTGGGGTATAGTAGAACGAGCTGTCGTAAATAGAACCCGTCCATTTTGTTTTCAGAGTAATTTCATCCCCTTTCAGGAATTGAGCCATGGATCCCGGCAATTTTATATTGTCCGAAAGATTACGGTTGTACCATTTTTCGGTAACGCCTGTATCTTGTCGGTCTATTTCAAAATGCCAATTGCCTTCCAGATTGATTTCTTCATTCTTAAAACTGCTCAGGGTGAACAAGGATGTCAGAAACAGAAAGGCATAGATATACTTTTTCATGTGTTGGTTATTTTATTTTTTGATTGAAAATAAGTTGGACTTGATATAGAAATTATAGGTTTTAATATTCCCACTAGTACTTTTATCTGTACGTGGCAGGAATTTGAATCCTTTAATTTTATAATTTTCACCCATATCAACAACAAGCTGGTGTGGATATGTGATTTTTTCTCCTGCTTTGCTGGTGGTCCAAATGGTAGATTCCTGCTGGTCGAAAATTTTCTCAGCCGAATAATTTCCAACCATAACTTCTTCACTGTCGGCATAGATTATTTTCCATTTCGAACGCGGTATAGATTGACCGTCGGCATCTATAAGTTCTATTTCGGCAACGCTGGCGCTGTTGTCTTTTGGATTTTGAGCTGTTAACGCTTCAAGGCAGAAATATTGACCTTCGACTGTTTTTTCGAAAGTAACTTCTTTCCAGTCTTTATCTGCGTTAAAAGAACCTGTGTTAACAGGAACTTCGGCTGAAAGATCCAGGATTTCTCCTTTTTTGCGGTGCAAAAGTGATTCGTCAACTACAATTTTGTCCAAAACAGGAATAGTGAGACCTGCAGTTTGAGCGGCTGCCGGGGTTTCCAAATCAAGGATTATGATTTCGTTTTTGCCTTTTTTTAACCAGCAACCCGGCATATAAAGAGTTTGTTGCGGTCCAATTTTCCAATATCTTCCAATATTATAACCATTTACCCAAACCATTCCTTTGCCCCAGCTACTCATGTCGATATAGGTGTCGCCAGTAGATTTCAAATCAAAAGTGGCGCGATACCAAGCCGGACCGTTTGCTTTTGCTGTTTTGAATTTTAGGTTTTTTTGAAAATCATATTCCACCGGAAAATTATAAACTTCCCAATTCATTAGGGTAGTCGTATTCGAACCAACTAATAGTTCCACTTTTTCGGTGATTCCTTTTCGGTCAATAATGGCTTTTCCATAGTTTACGCGACCGTTGGCATCTACCAAAATATCGAGTACATCGTCTTTTTTAACAGCAGGTATTTCGATAGTATTTTCATCTTTTCGACGATCCAAATTCCCGATGAACTTTCCATTAATATAAATGTTAGCCCAATCATGTAGTTCTGAAATTTTTAATTTAAAAGCAGTCTTACATTCCGGTAGTTTTGTGCGGTACAAAATTCGTCCCCAGCCTTGGTTAAATTCTTCCATCGGTTGTATCGTTTCTGACGTAATTGCTTTAGGAAGATTTTCGAAAAGCGAAGCCGATTCCATAAAAGTAATTTTAGGAATCGAAATTACCGGATAGTTTGTCGGCGGTTCAGGAATTGTTTCACCCGGATTCAGGTAGTTTTTCAATAAATCGCGTACCGCATAAAATTTGTCTGTAGGCTGTCCTGCCTCATTTATTGGAGCATTGTAATCATAGGAAGCAACCATAGAACCGAAAGGAGGTGCATTGGCTCCGCCCCATTGTCCGAAGGAGGTTCCTCCATGTGCCATGTAAAGACTGAACGAAATTTTACGATCCAACATGTCTTTTAAACTGCCTATAAAACTGTTGATGGAGCGGGTTTCATGCGCACGTCCCCAATAGTCAAACCAACCCGTCCAGTATTCGCTGCACATTTGTGGTGCATTAGGGTAGACTTCTTTGTATTTTTGAAATTGTTGGTCGATATTCGAACCAGCTCCAAAATTTAATGCGGTATAAACACCATCTACATCATATTTAAAAAAGTTAGAACTCCAGTCGCAACGGAATAATTGTACTTTGTCAAATCCCGATGTGCGAACGGCATCGCGTACTTGTTCCATATAATTAACATCTTGTCCAAAAACACCATATTCGTTTTCGACCTGAACCATGATAATATTTCCTCCATTTTGGATTTGGTAAGGAGCTAATTCTTTGCCAACACGGTTTAAATAATTAATCGAGCGTTCCATGAAATAGGAATCTTTTTGGGTTCGCACCTGAATGTCTTTTTTATTTAACAACCACCAAGGCAAACCACCCATATCCCATTCGGCGCAGGCATAAGGTCCCGGACGGACAATGCAATACATGCCGTTTTTTTGAATAAGTCGGACAAATTCGGCCACATCTTTTTGACCTGTAAAATCAAATTTATCGGGTTGTTGTTCATGAAAATTCCAGAAAAGATAAATACAAATGGTATTCATACCCATGGCTTTACACATTTGAATTCGATGTTCCCAGTATTCGCGGGGAATTCTTGGAAAATGAATTTCACCGGCACGCACAATAAAAGGTTTGCCGTTGAGCAGGAAGGTTTTGTCTCCTGCAACAAAGCTTCCTTTTTTCTGTTCATTTTGTGCATTAGCAGCGAATGTTATAAAAACAATAAGGGCAAGAATAAGCCTGGATATCTTCATAATTTATTTTTTGGTTTGATTAGTGCGAGTCCAAAACTACATTTACTTTGTATTCTGTCGAAATAATTGGCTGTTTAATTTCTAAAAAACTTTTGTTTTTGCCAAAATCCGGTAGGACTTCTTTTTCAAGATAGCTTAGATAAGGAGCATCTTTTGCCATTGGGATGAAATGGAAATACATATCGTTAGTTTTTAAAGCTTCCTGATAACGTTTTAGACCAATTGTCCATGGTTTGCTGGTATAAAGATCGTCGGTTTGCAGTTCTCCTTTCATCATGCAAATGCCTCGATCGCCTCGATAATCGAAAGTGATGAAAATATCGTTCACTTTGGATAAATCAATACTACCGGCTTTAAGTACAAAATGGCTGTTGTCTGCCTGAAGCAGTTTGATTGACGGCTCCACTTTGGGAACGCTCACACGCCACTGGCTGCTGTTTTTTAGTTGTGATTTGATTTTGGTTACCGTAGCTTCTTTCGAACTAACTTTTGCGGAAGCAGGATAAATAGTCAAATCAATATTTTCGGGATTTGTACTGATTAATGATAATTCATTTCCATCTTCTAATACTAATGCTTTGCTGATAACCAATTTTTCATTATCGGTTTTACCGGATAGATAAGCGTTTTTAGCATCATTATTCGATACTATCAAAAATGAAACGCCACTAGCCTGAAAATCTCCCATTTTTCCGGAAATAAAGGTTACAACAGTATTTCCGTTTCGCATCGAAGTGTTTATTCCTGTACCAGTGATTTTTATTTTTCCTTTAAAAACTATTTCGGGAGTAATGCCATCAATTGTAGTCATCACATTGTAATGTTTTCCTTTATTGGTAAAACGGCAAAAAGCTTGTACTGTAGCCATGCGAATAGCAACTCCATCGTAATTTACGTTAAATGGAAAAATCGCTGAACTGCCTGCTTTTAATGTAAAAGTTCCGGTTTCAGGGAAAGATATTGTTCCCGATTTGGTAGTGATATTAATTTTCAAATCTTTCAAATCATTCATTACAATATGATCCTGAAAATTATGCATGAACAAATAACCTTTATTACCATCACTTCTAACGGAATAACGTAAAGTTTTGGTGTTTTCGGCTTTGATACTGTCGTTAGTTGATGGCAAAATTGGGTACAAAGGCGCCAAATCATTGCCGTATGTTTTCAAAAAATAATTGATCAGTTTTAATGGATAATAACCGCTACTCACATTTCCAAATTCACCTATCGGAGCCTGATAATCGTATGATTTGTTATGTAGTCCGGCACCTTCGGCAAGAAAGTAATTGCCAACAGATGGTGTTGTACCACCGTGATACATATAAAAACCAAGACCATTGGTACCGCTGCCAACTGTGCGAACCATCATTGGTAAAAAACTTTCGCCTTTTACTCTTGGGCGTCTTGAATAAGTAACCGCCATACCTGTTCCTAGCTCGGCTGCCAAGGAAGGGTAGAGGTTTGTATCATAACTTACCGGCGCATAATCCGGATTTTTATGAATGTTTTTGAAAAGATAAAAAGGAGAAGGATTATTGCTTGGCGTCCAGAAAGGATAGGCATATCCTGCCATTACGGGAATAGATCCTTTTTCGACAATGGTAGCAAAACCCCAACCGGTAGCTGTGTAAATAGGAGCAATAAGTCCTGCTTTGATGGCTAATTGCTTGAGGGTTTTCATGTGGTCTTTTCCAACATCTGCAAATTCATTGCCCATATAGTTGATGCCCACTCCATCTTGTACAATTTTGCGGTCACGGTTGGCTGCGGTTCTTTCTTTTGGAGCATCCTGATAAGTGAATCCCCAGGGAGCTGAGGAATGCTGGTATTCGTTTTCCAATTGTACTCCGATGATAGGTCCTCCATCTTTAAACATAAGACCTTTTAGTTGTTTGCCAATTTCCTGATACAAACGGTTGGCATAAAAAAGATAGCCTTTATCGTTGCTTCTTACATCGATGGGACGGCCATAAAGCCAATCCGGAAGGCCTCCGTTTCGTATTTCGCCATGGGCAAAAGGACCAACGCGCATTAATACATTCAAGCCGTTTTTGGTACATAGCTCAGTAAAATGTCGTACATCTAAATCACCGGTCCAGTCGAAAATGCCTTCTTTGAATTCGTGCATGTTCCAAAATACATAAGTAGCTACTACCGTAACACCGCCGGCTTTCATTTTTTTTAATTCCTCATCCCAATATTGATGAGGATAACGGCTAAAGTGAAACTCACCAACTACCGGAATAAATGGCTCTTTGTTATGTTCGATATAAAAACTATTAACTCCAATAGTATCGCCTTTTATACTGCGTCCTCCCAAATCGAGATGACCACGGAGGGGTTCGAACCTGGAACCCGTAATATCAATAGTGTAATTATTTTGTGCAACCAAATCGATAGGATTAGCATAAAATAAGAGCATTGTTATTACTAAGGTTTTAAATATTTTGATTTTTTTCATAGATGAAGTTTGGAATATAATGTCCTTAAAAGAAATTATATTAATGGTTTAGGTTTGTTTTGATGGTTATTGGCAAATGTATTTGGCTTTAGCCAAAAACAATGCAATTTAGAGTAAATAATTTGATGCTTATATGGAATATGTTATTTTATTACTGGACTATTTTATGATTTATTAGTGAATACTATAATTATTATGTAATTTGGATTTTAATAAAAATAAGGGATATTATGGCAAAAATTAAAGATGGGTTTATGGGGGAACGAGCCGTTGTTTTACCAATTCCTATTATAGAAGATTTCAGGAAAACTGATTTGGGTTCTTTGCTATATATCACAGATATTGGGTATTATCCCAAGGCTTCGTTTCATTTTCGGAAAAGAAAAAAAGAAGAGGTTTCCCAATATGTATTAATTTACTGTATCGAAGGAGAAGGTTGGTTTGAGCTGGAGAATCAAATGCAAAGAGTAAGTGCGAATCAGGTTTTTATTTTACCAAAGGAAAAAGCACATAGCTACGGAAGTAATTTAAAAAATACATGGACTATTTATTGGTGTCACTTTGGTGGTGAAAAAGCTGCTTTTTTTGCAGAAGGACTTCATAAACCGTTGCTTATTTCGGCCGAAAAAGAATCAAGGATTGAAGACCGGTTGAAGTTATTTGAGGAGTTGTTTTCTACATTGAAAAATGGGTTTGGAAAAGAGAATTTAGATTTTAGTACTACTACCTTTTTTTATTTTCTGGGTTCATTGAAATATTTAGGGGCTTTTAGAAGCAGCAATGTTGTTAATTATGAACAGCAACAGCTTGATAGAATTGATGACGCCATTCATTATATGCGTGAAAATGTTCGAAAACGAATCACTTTGAAACAAATAGCCGATTATGTAGGATATTCGACTTCCCATTTCTCGGCAAAGTTTCAAAGAAAAACTGGTTATTCCCCATTAAATTATCATATCCATCTAAAAATTCAGGAGGCCTGCCATTACCTCGATTTTTCGGATATGAAAATTAATCAAATCAGTATGCTCGTGGGCTTTGATGACCCATTTTATTTTGCCCGAATATTTGGTAAGACTATGGGAAGTTCTCCGAGTGAATATCGCAAGAAGAAAAAAGGGTGATTTAGTTTCCTTAACCATTGAAGTCAATTGTATAATTCGGAAAAACCTTTATTGTGTTGATATTTAGTGGTATAATGGATTGGTGTTTTTGTTCTATTAGGTCATTTGTCAAGATATGATTAGTATTGGCAATAATTGATAACTGAAAATAAAGTGCGTAATTTACATTTGTAATGCTTATGATGGATTTGTGAGCACAATGATATTTAATAAAATTGACAAGAATAAATTAATACTATTAAACAATGAATTTCAAAAGGACTATATGTGTATTTGCTTTTCTGGCCTTATTTGCGAATAAGACTAATGCCCAGCAAAACGAAGCCGAGGGAGGAAAATACAATTTCAATTACGGTTGGAAATTAAATGTTGGTGATGCTGAACAAGCCAAAGAGACAGCTTATGATGACATTAAATGGTCGAAAGTGAATTTACCTTTTGCCTGGAACCAAGCCGAGGCTTTTAAAAATGATATTACGCATTTGTCAACCGGGATTGCATGGTATCGCAAGACGTTTCAATTGCCAAAAGATGCTGCTGATAAAAAGGTTTTTATCGAATTTGAAGGCGTGCGTCAAATGGGGGAAATTTATGTAAACGGTACATTTGTAGGGCGACATGAAAATGGGGTGATGGCTTTTGGTTTCGATATAACTTCTTACTTAAAACCTTTTCCGCAGGAAAATGTGATAGCTGTAAAAACCGATAATGACTGGAAATACAAAGAGAAAGCTACCGATTCAGGATTTCAGTGGAACAACAATAACTTTAATGCAAATTATGGAGGACTTCCAAAAAATGTATACTTGCATATAAAATCGAAAGTATATCAAACTTTGCCATTGTTTTCTACTCTGGGAACTACCGGAACTTATGTTTATGCGACTGATTTTGATATTACCAATAAAAAAGCTTTAATTAATGTGTCTTCTCAGGTTAAGAATGAAAATTCATCGGCAGTAAAAGCGCAATTAAAAGTGAGCGTGGTGGATGGGGATGGCAAAGAAGTAGTTTCGTTTTTAGGAGATTCTTATACTATAAATCCAAATGAAAAGAAGGATTTAAAAGCATCGAAGGAATTAACTAATCTGAATTTCTGGAGCTGGGGTTACGGTTATTTATATACTGTTTCCAGTGAATTATTGATAGACAATAAGCCGGTTGATGCAGTAGTTGTTAAGACGGGTTTTCGTAAAACTAAGTTTGAAAAAGGAATGGTTTACCTGAATGACCGCGTGATTATGATGCACGGTTATGCACAACGCACCAGTAACGAATGGCCTTCGGTAGGTATGTCGGTCCCTGCATGGATGAGTGATTATTCGAATAGTCTGATGGTAAAAAGTAATGGTAATCTGGTTCGTTGGATGCACGTTACACCTTGGAAACAGGATGTAGAGTCTTGTGATAGAGTAGGTTTAATTCAGGCGATGCCTGCCGGAGATGCCGAGGCTGATGTTACAGGACGCAGATGGGAACAGCGCACCGAATTGATGCGCGATGCTATTATTTACAATCGCAATAATCCTAGTATCTTGTTTTACGAATCAGGAAACGAAAGCATTTCTGAAGACCACATGAAGGAAATGCTGGCTATTAGAAATTTATACGATCCTTTTGGTGGTCGTGCTATTGGGAGTAGAGAGATGCTTGACAGTAAAGTGGCTGAATACGGAGGAGAAATGCTGTACATCAACAAAAGTGCAAAACATCCTTTCTGGGCTACAGAATATAGCCGTGATGAAGGTTTGCGTAAATATTGGGACGAATTCACGCCGCCTTTTCATAAAAATGGAACTGGCGGAACAACACATACTAATGTGAATGGTTCAAAAGTAGCCGATGCCAGTCCGTACAACCGTAATCAGGATACCCATGCTATTGAAGATGTAGAACGTTGGTATGACTATTGGGAGTCAAGACCGGGAACAGGAGACAGAGTGAGTTCGGGAGGTGTAAATATTATTTTTAGTGATTCGAATACGCATTACAGAGGACAGGAAAATTACCGTCGAAGTGGTGAGGTAGACCCAATGCGAATTCCTAAAGATGGTTTTTATGCCCATCAGGTAATTTGGGATGGTTGGGTAGATACTGAGAAACCGGCAGCTCATATTATTGGACATTGGAATTACGAAGCAGGAGTAACCAAAGACATTACAGTGATTTCAACGGCTGATGTGGTAGAATTATTTGTTAATAATGTGAGTTTAGGTAAAGGAACTCAAAGCAAAAGATTCTTATTCACTTTTAAAAATGTAGCATTCAAACCGGGTGCCATCAAAGCCATTGGTTATGATAAATCAGGTAAAAAAGTCTGTGAAGATGAGATTAAAACTGCCGGTAAAGCTACAGGACTGAAGTTAACTGCTATCGAAAGACCGGGAGGAACTTTAGCTAATGGAAACGACTTGGCTTTAGTACAGGTTGAGGTAGTTGACGCTAATGGAAATCGTTGTCTGACGGCGTTGAATATGGTGAATTTTGATGTTCAGGGACAAGGAACTTTTGTGGGGGGAATTGCTCAGGGGCCGGATAATTACATTGGTTCAAAAAGTCTTCCTGTAGAATGTGGAGTGAACAGAGTTTTGGTAAGAGCTAACGAGATAAATGGCGAAATTAAAATTAAAGCAACTTCAGATGCGCTTAAAAGTGATGTGCTGACGCTTAAAACAATTAAGACAGATATTCAAAAGTTATCCAAACAAATGCCTAATGATAATTTGCCATCATTTATTGAAAAAGGACCTACGCCAAATACACCTTCTTTTAAGAAAACAAGAACAGCAGTGGCAATTATTGGAGCTAAGACTAATTCGAATCAGGAAAATGCTATTAATAGTTATGACGATAATGAATTAACGGAATGGTCTTATGGAAAAAGTGATGATGCGGTAATTGAATATGAATTAGAGCGCGAAGCTAATATCAATCAGGTAGTGTTGAAACTGGCCGGATGGAGAAGTAAAAAGTATCCAATTAGAATTTTTGTTGATAATAAAAAAGTATTCGAAGGTGCGACACCTCTTAGTTTAGGATATGTAACTCTGGATGTGACTCCAACAAAAGGTAAAAAAGTAAGAATAGAGTTGATAGGAAATGCTAAAAACAGCGATGCCATGAACCTGGTTGAAATAACTGGAAAAGTGGATGAAGCCGGTTTGAAAGCAGCTGATAAAAGCATACAAAAATTACCAATAGTTGAAGTGGAATTTTATGAGCCAATACGCTAATTGGACTTGCTTATTAAACCACCATCAGGTTACAGCCTCTGATATCAGAATTATCAAAACGTCCCAATACCTCGAAAGAGTTGTTGGGATATTTTTTGCCCAAATCCTGTGTGGCAATAAAAGAACAGGAATTAATATTCGCCAGATCAATGACATTGATTCCGCCTGTTTTTCCCTGAGGAATATAAGTTAAAGCGTCTTCGGTGTCGCGAATAAGGATTTGCATCCACGATGGACATTCAAATACTCCTTCACCTAAAGAATAGGCCTGCGACAATAATTCGGTCATGCCATATTCGGAGTGGATTGCCGAAACGCCAAAACCTTTACATAATTGTGTGTGAAGTTCTTCGCGAATCATTTCTTTACGCTTTCCTTTCATACCACCGGTTTCCATGATGATGGTATTTTGGAGTTGGAATTCTTGTTTTTCAATTAAATCTAATAAGGCATAAGTAACTCCAATTAAGATTACATTTTGTCCTGATTCATCTAATTCAATTAATTTTTTAATCAGGTCTTCATGGTTGTGAAGATAAAAACCACTTTCAGGATGATTGGATAGCTTTATTAAATCTTCGACCATGTAAATTAATGAAGAGCCTTCTCTTTCTAAATAGGATGGAAGAAGTGCCAAAATGACATAATCTTCGATGTTGCCGTAAAATTCAGCAAATCCTTTTCGATAACTTTCTTCATAAAGCGTTACATCGGTTACCAGATGTTTGCTGGTAATCATACCGGTGGTTCCGCTGCTGCTAAAAGTAGTTTGAATGGGGTTAGTATTGGAAACCACATGATGACTTTTAAAAAACTGAATGGGTAAAAAAGGGATTTGTTGTAGAGATTTTACCCGTTGTACATCTGTTTTTAAGAAGTCGCAAAATTCTTTATACACTAAGTTATTCTCGTACTGAAAACGAAAGACTTTTAAAGCTATTTTTTCAAATTGCTTTTGACTCGAAATAGTAAATATATCTGTAGCTGTAATCAAGATTTTTTTTGACAAAGGTATAAATTTAATGCTTTTTGTTGGGCATAAAAAAAGCTTCAAAATTGGGATTTGAAGCTTTTGTTGTTATTTTGACAATTAATTATCGAACGATAAGTTTGCGGGTTGCTGTAGCGTTTTCTTCATTAATCTTGATGATATAAACACCAGGAGTCAGGCTGGAAACGTTCAGCTCTCTGGAATTGAGTAAGGTTTGAAGTACTTTTTTTCCCAGAAGGTCAAAAATGATGATTTCTTTTTCGCCATCATTCTTAGTTGTGATATATACTTTTCCGGTATATACGGGATTAGGGTACAAACTCAAACCCTCAATAACAGAGGGGGCGTTCAGGTTAGTTTGCGGCTTGTTTTCCTGAGCTTTAAGGCTTAGGGAGCAGAAAAAAACCATTAAAAGGATACTATAAAAGTAGTTTTTCTTCATCAGCTTGATTTTGTTTAGTAAATATACAAAAAATCAAATAGTATGCCAAAAAAAATGCCTTCCAATGAGGAAGGCATTTAAGTTTATGAAGAGAATTATTATTTAATTAAACTTGCTCCTTTAACAGATGCCCATGTTCCGGCAGTAAGAGAAGCTCCAGTTGTAGTTGTGCTTGTAGTAAAATTACCAACAGGGAAACTAACCACAATTGAACCAGTTGCTCCGATTGGAGTTGTTTGAGTAGTGTTAGAAATTTTTACGTTAGTAACTTTTATTTTAGAACCAGTTACTTGATTAGTATTTGTAGTTACATCCTGAATTTTTACAACTGCACCGTTATAAGTTGTTGCGTTTACAGTATATGTTCCGTAACCATCAACGATAACATTGTTGAATTCTCCATTTCCTTCTTTTTTGAATTGGAATGCATCAATTTCTATAGAAGCGTTATCTTCCGGAGTAGTTCCAGCTGCTCTTTTAAGAGTAACTCCTTCCACTTTAGGAAAAAAGGTATTGTTGTTTCCTGAAGCTTCGATTTCCATTCCGAAATTTCCTTTAATTTCTTGGTAAGCATACCAGTTAGTGTTGTTTTGACCTTGCCATCCATCTTGCCAGTCAAAAGCGTCATCATAGTTACCATAAGAAATTGCATTAGTCATGCTTACAGTACCACCAAAGAATTCATATCCGTCATCAGCACCTTTGTAAGAAACTAAGTGATCTAATGTTGTTCCTGTACCACAAGAATAGAAAGTGAAACCATTGTTTTCTTTGTTACCATCAGCTAATTTAGAACCAGCATATTCTACTCTTACATATTTTAATGTTCCACCGTTATGAGCAGCATTAGTACCACCATAATTTAATGAATTTCCATCTTCTGACAATAAAGTTGTAAGTCCACCAGCACCTTTGATTGGAGCGTCACCGTACATGATGATTCCTCCCCATGAACCTGGAACTTCTGATTTTTCAGTAAATACGATTGGTTCAGAAGCAGTTCCATTCATAACTGCTTTTCCACCATTTAAGATAACAAAAGCATTGTCACCTGTTCCTTTATCACAAGTGATAGTAGAACCTGCATCAAAAGTAAGTGTTACACCTGAAGCTACTTTTACAATTCCTTTTAAAGTATAGTTTCCTTTTGCAAATGTTTTATTTGCTGTATATGTTCCTGTAATATCTCCTGTAGCCAGAGCTGGAGCATCATCAGAAGAACTAGAGCAACCAGTGAAAATTGCAGATATAATCGCTAAACTTAAAATTAATTTTTTCATTGTTTTTTATTGTTTTTTTGTTAAAAATTTATGTAGCAAATATAGATTTGAAGTTTATTTTTCAGGTTAGCATAAGGTTATTCTATGGTTATAGAATATTGAATTTTACATGAATTTAATGTTAAGAATGTAAACTAAAAACACAAAAAAAAGACTGCTTTCTATAGCAGTCTTTCCTTTTAAAAGTATGTTTTTTTTTATTAGAACTTGTATTCAAAGCTAATTGAGAAGCCTGTCCCTTTTTTGTATTCCTGTACAACTTTTGAGTCTGCTATAAAATTAACTTTGTTATCGTTACCTATTATTTGTTTTCTGTTTGGATTCAGGATATTGTTTACACCTAATTTTAATGAGTAATTTTCGGAAATTTTACTTGTCCATACAAAGTCAAGTTGTTGTACCGGTAATTCATAAATATGATCCAATCCTAATGAACCTACACTGTATATCCTTTTTCCAAAAACAGAATATACTAAGTTAGCTGTATTGCTCCAATTTTCTGAAAAGTTGAATTCGTATTTCAAATCTCCATTTACTAACCATTTTGAAGCGCCTTGTAAGTCTCTGCTTTGATGTGTTTCTGCAGTTTCAATTTTATTTCCTGTATTTGGGTCTAATGTATATGGATTTACAATAACTTTAGTATTCATCAAAGTTGCATTTGCTCCAACGCTAAATTGTTTTAATGAGTTGCTAATTCTTTCTAAATCAAGAATTCCTTCAACTTCTATACCGTATAAATCTGCTTTTTTAGAATTCAGGAATGTAGTAATGTTTCCACCAGCTTCACCTCTGAAAGTTCTTTCAATTGGGTTGTCAAGATGTTTAGCAAATGCACTTACTACAAAAAGTTCTTTACTGGTTGGGAAAAATTCATATTTTAAGTCAAAGTTTAAGTTGTCACTATTTACAACAAATGGATTTCCTTGTACACTTGTCCCATCACCATTGATATATGAAATAGGAATAACTTCCATCGTTACAGGCTTAGTGTAGTTTTTTGAAGCAGCAAAACGAAGATTTGCTCTTTCTACTATTGCATATTTAATGTTAAGCGCCGGAAGGAAGTAAACTTTATCAAAGTCCTTTTTAAGGAATGGGTCGTCAAATGAACCGTTGAAACGGTATTTAATTTCTCTGTTGAATTTTTCAAAACGAATTCCACCGCTAATCTCCCATTTTTCAGTTAATTTGAGTAAAACATTTGAATACGCTGCATTTGTGTTTTCAAATAATTTAGTTTTATAACTTGTATTTGAATTTTCCTGGTAATTAAAGTTACCCGCAATTAAATCAGCATTGATGATTTTATCTAAATCTGAATTAATATGTCCGTTAATAGTAGAACTTCCATTAGTCTTGATAAAACGATAAGATGTTTCAGTTAGAGAAGAATTTCCATTATATCCAAAAGAAAAATTATTTTTATCTTCTTTTCCGAACTTTAAGTTATACTCTAATAAAGCCGAAAGAAAAGAATTTCCATTTATATCTAAATATTGACGAAGGAAATTGTTTGCACCATAGCTAATAGCAATATTGTCATTTGAATCAATGTTTCCTTTGTAAATTTTTCTGTCAGGTTGTTGATAAGATGTGGTTGCAAATGATACTCCGGCTTTAATTTTTTGCCTTTTATTTTCACCAATTGTATAATTAGCTAATAATTGGGAGTTGATATAATCGGATTGATCTAATTGATTGGTACGGATAAAAACATTTTTATTTTCCAATAATCCCCCGAAAGCACCTCTTTGATCCTGAATTAAATTATCCGTTGATCTTAAATAAAATGTATTAGAGGTTAAATTTAAATTAGCTGTTTTATAGTTTAAATTTAACAATGTAGATAAAGCTGTTTTATAGTGGTATTCAGATTTAAATGCGTTATTGTCAAAAGTACCATTTTTTGCCTCGAAAGTATTATTATTACCTTGAGTAAAGGTATAGCTATTATCAGCATTGATAGAAAGTAAGTAGGAGAAATTTCTACCATCATTCAAATCAAATTTTTCTGAATGCAAGAATCCAATGCTTGAATTTATAGGACTTGTAGATTCTGATACATTCCATCCCGATTTTAGCCCGTTTAAAGCTTCGTCAGTTGTTAAAGTGTGATTTGAAGGAACGCCTCCTAAAGATGAAGGCAACGCTCTGTCATTTCCTGATAATCCTAATAATCCTTTTGTGTTCTTTATGTCAGAAGCTAAAAGGAAAGGTGATAAATTGTTGTTTGTTGTATATCCAAAACCAATATTAAGTTTTGTTTCACTTTTACTCGTTGTTGAAGTAGCTATGTTGAATGTAGCTCCGGCAAAATCTCCTGAGATATTAGTGTTGAAGGTTTTGTATACGTCTATCGCTCCTACGATATCTGTTGGAAAAATATCCAATGGAAGAATTTTTCTGTATGGATTGTTTGAAGGTGCTGATAAATCATTTACAAGTAAATTGTTGTATCGGTCTTCTAATCCTCTAACAAATATACCTCTAGAGCCTACTTTACTTACACCTGTAATTTTTGTCAAACCTTGTTCAACATTACTTACTCCTTTTCGGGACATTTCCTGAGCACCTATAGACTGTTTAATCTCTACTGCATTTTTTTGTTCTAATAAAAGAGCGGTTTCTTTTTGTCTGCTATAGGTAGCTTTGACAACAACATCTTTAAGAGTATAGGCTCCTGCAGAAAGTGATTGATTTAGAGTTACTGTAGCTCCCTCGGTTACTTTTACAGGGACTTCTTTAGGGTCATAACCAACAAAACTAAACTGAATAGTGTAGCTTCCTGGCGCGATACTGATAGAATATTTTCCATCAATATCGGTAGTAGTGTTAATTTTAGTTCCTTTTACGAAAACAGTTGCAAAAGGCAGTGTTTCATTATTAGAATTGTTGTCTGTTATTACTCCTGAAATCGTACCTTTACTCTGAGCAAAGCTAATAGTTGTAATAAAAAGCGTTAGAATGAATAATCTAAGTTTCATAATTTGATTAAATTTTTTGCAAAGAAATGCTAGCTTTGTAAAGTTCGCGTTAATCAGTTGTTACGATTGTGTTGCTCAAATATTATCAAATTGTTATCTCTTTAAATTACAGTTAACACGACTTTTATGCTGTTTTTTTATTAGTACATTTACCATCGCAAAAGAAAATTTGCTAGCTATGAAAAAGAAAAACACAAAGATTTTACTGGTAGATGATGAACCAGATATTTTAGAAATTGTAGGTTACAATTTAGCTCAGGAGGGTTATCAAATAGTTACAGCTTCTAATGGTAGAGAGGCTATTGCTAAAGCCAAAAAGGAATTACCTGATTTAATCATAATGGATGTGATGATGCCGGAAATGGATGGTATGGAAGCTTGTGAAAACATTCGAAACATTCCTGAATTAAGCGAAGTAATCATAACATTCCTTACAGCAAGAAGTGAAGACTATTCACAGGTAGCTGGTTTTGATGCCGGAGCCGATGATTATATCACAAAACCTATTAAGCCAAAGTTATTAGTAAGTAAAGTAAAAGCTTTGTTGCGAAGATTGAAAGAAGGAAGCGGACAGGATAGTGAAACACTAAACGTAGGCGGAATCGAAATCAATCGTGAAGAATATAAGATTATCAAAGACGATGTAGAGATTGCTTTGCCTCGAAAAGAGTTTGAATTGTTTTATCTTTTAGCTTCAAAACCTGGTAAAGTATTTAAAAGAGACGAAATTTTAGATAAAGTATGGGGTAATGAAGTAGTGGTAGGCGGAAGAACTATTGATGTACACATTAGAAAACTTCGTGAGAAAATAGGTGATGATCTTTTTAAAACCATAAAAGGAGTAGGTTATAAATTTGAAGTGTAATATTTGTAAATTACATTTTAAATATCAAGTATCAATAAATGAAAATTAGTTTTAAAAAAACATACAAGTTTGCCATCAAATCGGCATTTTACATCAGTCTCTTTTCAACGGCTTTTGTTCTTTTCTTAGCAATGCTTATTTTTAACGTTACTGCTAAGAGTCTGTGGGTTTTTGGGATTGTTTTTATTTTTGCTATTTACCTCTTTTCGTTTTTGGTGCTGCAATATCGTGTAGAGCGTTTCATTTATAGAAGAGTCAAAAAAATCTACGACGATGTTTCTCTTTTAGAATCCAGCACACTTATCAACCAGCCCATCACTACTGATATGGAAACGTTGACCCGGGAAGTCAAGAAGTTTGCTACCGATAAAAAGTTGGAAATCGAAATGCTTCAGGTTCGTGAAGAATATCGAAGAGAGTTTTTGGGGAATATTTCGCATGAGTTAAAAACACCACTATTTACGGTACAGGGTTATATTTCCACTTTGCTTGATGGGGCGATGGAAGACAAAGCTATTCGTAAAAAATATTTAAAGCGGGCCGATAAAGGAGTAGAGCGACTTATATATATAGTAGAGGATTTGGATATGATTACTAAGCTCGAATCAGGAGATTTGAATTTAGAGATAACCGAATTTGATATTGTGGAGTTGATTCGAAATGTTTTCGATTTGTTGGAAATGAAAGCGGATAAAAAGAAAATCAATTTGGTTTTCGAAAACGAAAATATCCAACCCAATTTTGTTAAAGCCGATAAAGACCGAATTCAGCAGGTAATCGAGAACCTGATTGTGAATTCGATTAAGTATGGTAAAAAAGAAGGAACCACAGAAATTGCAGTGGTGAATTTAACCAAAGAAAAAGTCCTGGTAAGAATAAGTGATGATGGAGAGGGGATTGAAAAGCAAAATATTCCAAGACTTTTTGAACGTTTTTATCGCGTGAACAAAAGCGGATCCAGGGCCGAAGGTGGTTCGGGATTAGGATTAGCCATTGTAAAACACATTATCGAAGCGCATAAAGAGAAGATATATGTAGAAAGTGAATTCGGAATTGGATCTGAATTTTCGTTTACAATTGAAAAAGCAAAGAAGAAAAAGAAAGAAAAGGAGCTGGGTTCCGGAATGGAGGAGTAGTTCTTTTTTAATCAAAAATTATTAAGGTGTCGTTGTTAATGCAACGACACCTTTTTTTTTGCTTTTATTCCAAAAATGCCACTCAAAGCGCACTTTTTTGTAAAGCCAAAAACGACTTATTTCTCCAATGTTAAGCAAATGTTAACTGAAAGTAATACTGTCAAGTATTGCTATTGCTGATTTTTTAAATTTTCTGTATCGTTTTTTCTGACATTAATAAATGGCTAATGTGAACAAATCTTTACGTTATGTTTCCTTAATGGTAACTCAGGCTTAATATTCAACGTAAAGTTTAATATTAGGTTTGCATAAAAATAATCTAATATTGATTTATAGTTAAAATGAAAAAAATTTTATTTACAGGTTTACTATTTGTTTCGGCATTAATGAATGCGCAAGAGGTTACAAGTGATACTGTTAAAAAGGAAAGTGTTGATACTTTAAAAACAGTTGATATCAATCAATTGAAAGAATCCGTAGATTCACATTCTATGAAATTAGCAGGATTTGACGAGCGGTTTTCGACTTTGGAAACAGTTGTTGATGAATTGTCTAAAATTAAAGTTTCAGGTTATATTCAGGCACAATATGAAATGTATGATTCATGGGCTTCTGACGGAACACAACACGGGATTCCAGTTACAGGATCAGCTTATGAGGATAACTCTTTTTACATTAGAAGAGCAAGGGTTAAATTCACTTATAAGCCTATTGATGGTGTGAATTTTGTTTTGCAACCTAATTTTGAAGTGCATCAGGTTACTTTGAAAGATGCTTTTGTGCAATTGAACGACCGTTGGTTAAATACCTTCTCTTTATGGGTTGGACAGTTTAACAGGCCAACATATGAGATCGAATATTCTTCTGCATCAAGAGAATTTGCTGAAAGAACTTTAATGACCAGAACGCTTTATCCTACTGAGAGAGATCAGGGAGCTAAACTGGAAGCTGATTTTGCTACAAGATTTAATTTTCCTTTAAAATTACAGTTTGCAGTATTGAATGGTAATTTTGGTGAAGGAGCTTTGGCTAACCAGGCAAAAGATGTTGATAATGGAAAAGATTTTATGGCAAGAGGAGTGTATTCTTTAAAAATGCCAAGTAAAGGTTTGGGGATTGATTTTGGAGCACATACTTATCTTGGAACTACTACGGTAATTGCTCAAACAGCTCCGTTAACAGTATTTTCAGATGTAAATAATAACCCATTTACTCCTGTTGTAGGTCAAAAAATGAAAAAAGAATTGTTTGGGGGAGAGATGCAGTTGTATTATGATTTCTTAGGAGGTTTGTCTTTAAAAGGAGAATACATCAGAGGAACTTATTCAGGGACAACCAATACGGCTCAGGTTAATACCTTGTTCAGTGCTAATAAAATAAGAAATGTAGAAGGTTATTATGCTTCGTTAGCTAAAAACGTAGGTAAGTCTAATGAGGTTTCTTTGAGATACGATGTTTTTGATCCAAATACTAAATTATCAGGAAACGCTGTTACTGCAAAAGACGATTTGAGATACCACAACTGGACATTTGCATGGCAATATTTCTTCAATGATTATATTAAAGTAATGGCATGTTATGTATTACCGGTTAACGAAAAATCTTTAAATGCCGGAGCAGATTACGTACAAGACAAACACGATAATATTTTTACACTTAGATTACAAGCTAGATTTTAATAAATAATAAAATTTAAAAACAACAAAACAAAAAGATGAAAACAACGAAATTGAAATTAGCAGCGATTTTATTAGTCGTAATGACAATAGGATTTTCTTTTACAACATTGAATAAAATCACAGTAAAAGGTTCTGATACAATGGTAATCCTTTCTCAAAAATGGGCTGAGGTATATATGAAGAAAAATCCGGGAGCTTCTATTCAGGTTACTGGGGGAGGATCTGGAGTTGGTTTGGCGGCATTAATCAATGGTTCAACTGACATTGCAAACTCTAGTCGTCCTATTAAATCTACTGAAGTAGAAAAACTAAAGGCAAGATACAATACGCTGGGTGTTGAAATCCCTTGTGCTAAAGATGGTTTGTCAGTATATTTAAATAAAGCTAATCCGGTTGCGGCTTTAACAATTAAGCAATTGGGACAAATTTTCTCTGGTAAAATTACTAACTGGAAAGAAGTAGGCGGTGTTGATGCTCCTATTAAATTATACGGTAGAGAAAGTAGTTCAGGAACTTTTGGTTTCTTTAAAGACAATGTAGTTAAAACAGATTTTTCTCCATCTTGTCAAACATTGCCAGGAACAGCTGCGATTGTAAATGCAGTTAAAAAAGACAAATACTCTATTGGTTACGGTGGTGCAGCTTATGCTGAAGGTGTGAAAGACTGTGCAGTTAAGAAAGACGATAAAAGTGCAGCTGTTTTACCAACGGCAGCTACAATTAAAAATCATACTTACCCTATTACAAGATACTTGTATATGTATTTGAAATCAAAACCAACAGGTGAAACTAAAGCATTTGTTGATTGGATTCTAAGTTCAGAAGGGCAAAAATTAGTTGTTGAAACTGGATATTTCCCATTGAGATAATATAAATAAATACATTCTTTGTTGAACCCTTGTTGTGAAAACAGCAAGGGTTTTGTGTTTTCTGTTCATTTGTGAGGCTTGATTAATGAGGTTATTTCAAAACAAATGTTATTTCGGATTTAGAATTCATAATTAATTAACATTAAAAGCGTTAAAAACTCATAGTTTTAATTAATTATGTTCCTATTGTTTACAGATGGTTAATTTATTATCAACATAACAATGAGTTAACATTAACTTAACACTGCCGTCTCAACTTTGCAGTAAATAAATCATAAGTCAAAAAATGAAAATTTTTTTATTTACAGCTTTACTGTTTGTTTCGTCGCTAATGAATGCGCAAGATGTTAAGAAAGACGAGATTAAGAAAGAAGTAGTTCGTATTTTAGATTCTATCAATTCGGCCAATAAACAAAAACAGAGTGAGCAGGAAAAACCAATACTTGCTGATAAATCGGAGAAATCAGAGAAAAAAGATCACTGGTATGATAATATTGGTTTAAGAGGTTATGTTCAGGTAAGATACAACGGATTGTTTTCGACCAATGATAAAGTATCTTGTGAACAATGTGATAAGTCCTGGGGAACCACTTCAACTGCTCCGGATGCAAAATCAAATAATGGTTTTTTTATAAGACGTGCCCGTTTGGTTTTTTCAGGTCAAATTTTACCTAATGTGTATTTTTATTTCCAACCTGATTTTGCCAGTTCTCCTGCTTCGGGAGTGAATAATTTTGTTCAGATTCGCGATGCTTATTTTGATTTGTCTTTCGATAAAAAAAGAGAATTCAGAGTTAGGATAGGACAGAGTAAAGTGCCTTATGGTTTTGAAAATATGCAATCAAGTCAAAACCGACTGACTTTAGACCGTAATGATGCTTTGAATAGTGCCGTTGCTAACGAACGTGATTTGGGGGCTTTTTTCTACTGGGCACCTGCTAAAATCAGAGAGCGTTTTGCTATGTTGATAAAAGAAGGTTATAAAGGTTCCGGTGATTATGGAGTATTTGCTTTTGGAGCTTATAATGGTCAAACTGCTAACAAATCAGAGGCTAACAGAAACCTGCATGTGGTAACCAGATTCAGTTATCCATTTGAGGTAGGAGGTCAAATTATAGAGCCTGGAATTCAGGCTTATACCGGAAGATGGGCTTTTACAAGCGAACTTTCTACAGGAGTAACTACTGCAAACAAATTAAATAGCTTAGATCAAAGGATTGCAGCTTCTTTTATATTGTATCCAAAACCATTTGGAATACAGGCAGAGTATAACATTGGTAAAGGACCTCGTTACAATAAAGTTACCAATACTGTTGATGTTTCCAGTTTAGAAGGTGGTTATGTGACCCTAAACTACAAATGGAATTTACCTAAACACCAATTATTGTATCCTTTTGCAAAATTCCAATATTATGATGGAGGTAAAAAATATGAAAAAGATGCCAGAAGTTATGTAGTGAGGGATTATGAATTAGGATTGGAATGGCAGCCTTTTAAAGCTTTTGAATTAACAGCCGAATGGGTAATTGCCGATCGTACTTTTGAAGATAGTGCGCTACCAATTAATAGGCAACAGGGGAATTTATTGCGATTACAGGCGCAGTTTAATTTCTAATTCAGGGCTAATTAGAAACCTTTTAATAAAGCAAACATAATATTGGCTTAACAATAGCAAAGTAGTATATGAAATACTTTTGTAAAAAATTTAAAATAACGAAAATGAAAATAGCAAAATTAAAATTACCGGTTCTTTTAGTAGTTATAATGACTATTGGTTTGTCTTTTACAGCATTGAAAAAGATCACTGTAAAAGGTTCTGATACGATGGTGATTTTGTCTCAAAAATGGGCAGAAGTGTATATGGCAAAACACCCGGGTACTGTAATACAAGTTACCGGAGGTGGTTCTGGAGTAGGTTTGGCTGCTTTATTAAATGGTTCTACGGAAATTGCTAATGCAAGCCGTCCTATAAAACCAGCTGAAGTTCAAAAATTAAAAGCAAAATACAAAACTCAAGGAATTGAAATTCCATGTGCTAAAGATGGTTTGTCTGTTTTCTTAAATAAGGGAAATAAAGTTTCTGAGTTAACAATTCAGCAATTAGGAGATATTTATTCTGGTAAAATTACAAACTGGAAAGAAGTAGGTGGAGATGATGCTAAAATCCGTTTATACGGAAGAGAAAGCAGCTCTGGTACTTTTGAATTTTTCAGAGAGCATGTAGTAAAAGGTGATTTTTCTGCAAATGTTCAAACATTACCAGGAACTGCAGCAATTGTAAATGCTGTTAGTAAAGATAAATACAGTGTTGGTTACGGTGGTGCAGCTTATGCAGAAGGTGTAAAAGACTGTAAAGTAAAAAAAGATGCTAAGAGTAAAGGTGTATTGCCTACCGCAGCAACTATCAAAAACAAGACGTATCCAATTTCAAGATACTTATATATGTATTTGAAATCAAGACCAACTGGTGAAACAAAAGCGTTTATTGATTGGATTTTAAGCCCGGAAGGACAAAAATTGATTGTAGAAGTAGGTTACTTTCCTGTAAAATAATAAATACATTAAGCATTCCTTGTCAACTAATTATTGGTAAGGGATGTTTTTTAATAAAATATGAATTCTTAAATACATTAAATGAATTCCAAATTTCCAAAAAAACAGACTTTTACAAAAGAAAGCTTAAAAAAGCAATTTAGACTTTCGGAGTTTTTAGCTGAAAAAATTATTTCTTCAGTTGCCTTTTTATCGATTGCTATTATTTTCTTGATTTTTGTTTTCGTTTTTAAAGAGTCTCTTCCTTTATTTAAATCAGCTGACAAAGAAAAAGTACAAACTGAAGTTAGTGCAACTTCGGATGCTAAACCGGAAGCCTATAATGCTGAAGCTACAACTGAAATGAAGCCTGAGTCTTATGGTTCTGAAGCAGTTTCTAATGAAGAACTGAAACCAGAAGCTTATGGTGCGCCAACAGAAGATTTGAGTGCAGATGCTCCGGCTACAGCTTCAAATGAAGAAATGAAACCGGAAGCTTACGGTGCTCCAGTAGAGGATTTACAGCCTGAAAGTTATGGAACTCCTAAAGAGGATCTTGGTGTTCCTTCAGCTGATGCAACTTCGGAAGCTACTTCTGAAAATGTAGAAGGGTCTGATAAAACATGGAGTACTTTTTTTTCTACCGAATGGGTACCTGTGTCAGACAATCCGCGTTTTGGTTTATTGTCTTTACTAATTGGTACTTTAAAAGTGACGATAATTTCAATGCTTATTGCTGGCCCTTTAGCAATTTTAGCAGCGGTTTACACTTCTTGTTTTGCATCTAATAAAACTAAAGAAATAGTTAAACCGATTATCGAAATGCTGGCCGCTTTTCCATCAGTAGTAATTGGTTTTTTTGCATTAATGGTTTTGGCTACTTTCTTTCAGGATGTTTTTGGATATGAATCAAGGCTGAATGCTTTTATTGGTGGTGTGGCTATGGCTCTTGCAGCAATTCCTATTATTTACACTATTTCTGAGGATGCGCTTTCGGCGGTTCCTAAAACTTATACCGAAGCCAGTTTGGCTCTTGGCGCAAGTAAATCACAAACGGCATTTTCGGTAATTTTACCTGCGGCAACTCCCGGAATATTTGCAGCTTTGTTATTAGGAGTGGGAAGGGTTTTTGGAGAAACAATGATTGCTCTTATGGCAACAGGAAATGCTGCTTTAACTTCTGTAAATCCATTTGAAAGTGTAAGGACTTTTGCTGCAACTATCGGATCAGAAATGGCAGAAACTGTTTTTGGAGAAACACATTACAGTGTGTTATTTTTTATTGGTTCTTTGCTTTTCATTTTTTCTTTTGCATTAAATGCTATAGCAGAATTTTATGTTAAAGGCAGATTAATCAAAAAATTTCAAGGTAAATAAATCATGGATAAAGTAATTAGTGAGTTTGAAAATCCTTTTTTTGGATCTAAGAGAAGGGGAGAGGAAATAAAAGGGAAATTGGTTATTGGACTGACTCAGCTAGCGGTTTTTTTAATCATCGCCATCTTATTTATTATTCTTGGAATTATCGTTTATCAGGGGCGTGAAAAATTCTCATGGGAATTTATAAGTTCTTTTCCAACAGATGGTATGACTAAAGGAGGAATTTTTCCTGCTTTAATAGGAACTTTTATTTTGGTTGTTGTGATGTCAATTGCGGCAGTTCCATTTGGAACAATAACCGCTATTTATTTAACGGAATATGCAAGCGAAAATTCGAAGTTTGCGGCCGCTGTCCGATTTTCAATTCGAACATTAGCGGTAGTTCCGTCTATTATTTTTGGACTTTTTGGTTTGGGCTTTTTCATCCAGTTTCTTGGAGGTGGAATAGATAATGTTTTCAATGGTGGTCAGTTGCGTTGGGGACAACCTAATATTATTTGGGCAAGTCTTACAATGGCATTGTTGACTTTGCCTGTTATTATTGTTTCTGTAGAAGAAGCTTTGAAAACCATTCCGCGTGAGTTGCGTGAAGCCAGTTTAGCTTTAGGAGCAACAAAGTGGCAAACCATTAGAAAAGTGGTTTTCCCTGGTTCTATTTCCGGAATTATGACCGGAACAATTCTGGCAGTGAGCAGAGGTGCCGGAGAAGTAGCTCCTATTTTGTTTACCGGAGCAGCTTATTATTTGGCAACCTTACCAAAATCATTGAGCGACCAGTTTATGAATTTGGGGTATCACGTTTACATTATGTCCACACAATCTTCTGATGTGGAGAAAACAATGCCTATTCAGTTTGCAACTACTTTAGTGCTATTAATTCTTACCTTATCGCTAAATTTAGTGGCAGTACTTATCCGATCAAGAATTAGAAGAAAGTCAAAATAATTTATTTAGATAAATAGTATTTCAGATACAATAAAAATAAAATGAAAGATATAAAAATACAGGTTAATGACTTGTCATTATACTACGGAGAAAAAAAGGCTTTAAAGGAAATTTCGATGCAGGTTCCGGCTAATAAGGTTACAGCTTTGATTGGGCCTTCGGGATGTGGGAAATCTACTTTTTTGAGATGTATTAACAGAATGAATGACTTAATTCCGAGTGTTTCTATTACAGGTCAGATGTTGGTGGAAGGAGTGGATATCTACGATAAAAACGTAGATGTGGTTAATATTCGAAAGAAAATCGGGATGGTTTTTCAAAAGTCGAATCCTTTTCCAAAATCGATTTACGAAAATATTGCTTATGGTCCGAGAATTAACGGATTAAAAGACAAAGCACAATTAGATGAAATCGTAGAGACTTCTTTGCGTCAGGCTGCTATTTGGGACGAATTAAAAGATCGTTTGGATGATTCTGCTTTAGGTCTTTCAGGAGGACAGCAACAGCGTTTGTGTATTGCGAGAACTTTGGCGGTAAGCCCGGATATTATTTTGATGGATGAACCTGCGAGTGCATTAGACCCTATTTCGACTTCTAAAATTGAGGAGTTGGTACATGAGTTAAAAGAACAATATACCATTATTATTGTTACGCACAATATGCAACAGGCTGCGAGAACGAGTGATCATACCGCTTTTTTCTATATGGGTGAATTGATTGAGATGGGAAAAACGAATGATATCTTTACAAAACCGGCTAAAAAACAAACGGAAGATTACATTACAGGTAGATTTGGATAATTTTTTTAAATTGGTATCAATTCCAAAATCATAAATTAATTATATCCATTTCGCTTTAATTTTAAATATATACACATGGCATCACATTTTGAAATAGAACTTGACAGACTTAAAAATGTAATTATAAAAATTGGTACCCTTGCTGAACACCAGTTAAGCGAGGCAGTAAAAGCATTACTTTCTGAACCAACGGCTGAAACCAAAGAAGTAAAGAAAACAGAAGCTAAAATTGATAAACTGGATGTTAAAATTGATGAGATTTGTCAGAGCATATTCGCTTTACAGCAGCCTGTAGCCTCTGATTTGAGATTCATCATGGCTTCAATGCAAATTAGTAATGAGATTGAAAGAATTGGTGATTTATCGATGAGTGTTATTAAAAACTCAAAAAATATAAAAGAGAAACACGACTTAATTGCTAAGTTTAATATTCCTGAATTAGCCAAACAAGTTGAGATTATAACTGTAAAAATGAACGAATGTTTTATTAATAGAAGTGAAACGACTATTGGCGAAATTTTTGTTTTAAACAGCAGTATCAAAACGAGTAGCGATGATATCATTCACAACCTGATGAATGAAATGAAGGTTAATTCTAAGGCGGTAGTTTCAGGTATGAACCTTGTTTTGGTAATAAAACATTTAGAGCGTGTATCTGAACATTGTACTAATATTGCTGAACACGTTCATTTTATGATTAAGGCTAAAATCATCAAACATGAAAAATTTGATGAAAAAGACAAACAGTAATTGAAGGTAGTTTAAAAAACAAATTATAAATCCCAAATTCCAATTGTTAGACCTGGAATTTGGGATTTTTTTATAGAGTAAAGTTTTTCTAAATATTTAGTCCGTTAGGTTTGTTAAACAGACTAATGAGTTCAACAATGTTTTTAATGTTTAGTTTGTTGAATATTTTGTTTTTGTGTGTGCTTACCGTTGTGAGCTGGATGCTTAGTTTGTTAGCAATTTCAATGTTTCCATCGCCTTTAACTAATAACTCCGAAATTTCTCTTTCTCTTTTTGAGAGTTTGTCTAAAGGATTTGAGCTTTCTTTGTTAGTGGAGGCTTTTACGAGTTCGTTGACAATCTTAGGAGTTAAATAATTACCTGTTTTTAAAATAGTGTCAACAGCATTAACCAGCATTTTTTTGTCGCTTAATTTGTTGAGATAACCATTAGCTCCGGCAACTATATAGGGACAGGCATGGGTTTCTTCTTCGTAGACCGAAAAAATTAATATCTTGACTTCGGGTTGGATTTCTTTTATTTCCTGTATCATGGCTGTGTTTCGACTGCCGGGAATATTAATGTCTAATATAATCAGATCCATTTTTTTCTTTTTTAAAAACTCTAAAGTTTCGTTGTAATTATCTCTTGTTGAGATAAAAACGTTTTTTATTTTTTCTTCTAAAATTATTGAAACACCGGTTCTTACAACTAAATGGTCGTCTACTATGAGGATTTCGTTATGCATGATTTTATAATATTTTAGATTAAAAAATTATTTAAGATTGATGTCAATGGTTACTAAAGTTCCATTATTAGCGGGATTTGAAAATACTATATTTCCTTTAACTATTATCAATAATTCGAGTACTAAATGTAAGCCAATACCGTAAGTGCTTAATATTAATTTTTCAGGATCCCTGTTTTCAAATAGTTTAGTATAGTAGTCAATAATATCCTGACTCATTCCTACGCCCGTATCTTTGATCCAGTAACTGATTTTTTCAGTATCGGCTTTTGCGCCAATTTCAATCGTACCCGAATGCGTGTTTTTTACAGCATTGTCTAACAAATTATGAATGATTATTGAAATAATTCGGATGTTGATATTCGATTTTAAATTGGTATTGGTAGTATTGATGATTTTGGTGTTATTATTGAGAGCGATTTCTTCAAAGAAATTTTTCTTGTTTTCAATCAATTCATTGACCGAATAGAATTTTTGATTGTAATCCTTGTCTTCTATATATATTTTAGAATACTCAATGAGTGTTTTTGTAAAATCATACAGTTGTGAAGATGATTTGTATATCGAATCAGCATATTTATATGTAATAGTATCTTTAGCTTTTTTGGTGCTGCTGCTTAGGTGTTTTGCAATGAGCTGGATGTATTTTAAAGGACTTCTGATATCGTGGCTTATGGTACCAATAATTTTTTTGTGTTGGATAATCTCAGTGTGTAAGTCCTGTTTTGTTTTTTCTAAATCTTTAATTATGGCTTCCAATTGTTCTTTTTGCTGGTTTAATTCCAGCTTAGATTTAATTAATCTTTGGAGCATTGAGCTGTAATAAAAACTGATAGAGCCTATTATAATAAAGGTGAAAAAAATATTTGTTAGTAGTAAATAATATTTAACGGTACGGGTTCCATTTCCTAAAGAGTTAGAAAAATTATCTTCCTTGATGGCTATTTGGTTGTTTATTTGATCTAATTGTTTGAGAATTTTGATTTTGGTTTGAAAATCCAATTGGTTGTTTTCTATTCTTTCATGCAAATGAAGCCCTAATTGGTATAGTTCGGTATTCAAAGCATCTCCGCCTTTCCATTCAATTATTGCCTCTTTGAAAAAGTAGAAACTTTTAAAATTTTTAAATAACCAAATCATGTCTTCCAGGTCTTCTTCTTTGTTTTTGCCTTCCCGGAAGCCTTGTTTTATGGTTTCTTTATCTAGTTTCTTCATTAAGGCTACCCTTGCTTTAGCATCTCCCAGAGGAATACTAAGATTTGATTTGAATTTTTCCCAATATTCCGGGTTTGAAGTAAATAAATAATTAGTCAAATTACGTGTAGCTATATTGTGCCCTTTAGAATAATGTGATTCGCCATTTACATAGGCTCTGGTTGCTGATAGAGTTTTGATAGTATAAAAATTAATGACTATCAACATGGAACAGGCCGTTAATATTATAATTAGAAAGCTAATAGTATTTGTTTTGGCTTGTTTCAATTTTTAAAAAAGGAATGCTAAGTTGTTTTTTAAAATAATAAATTTTGATAAAGTAAGAAATTGTTCGGCAGGGAGTGTAACTTTATCAATAGTTAATACTACTATGATTACAAATATATCAATATAATCATTTCCTTTTTGTAAGAATAAGTCAATTTTAAAATTGAATTTTATCAACTTTTTTGTAGTTTTTATTTTGTTAAGTTGTCGTTTTATCTCTATGGAAAATCTCACATTTTCCATATTCAATAATTTAATTTTGTAAATAAATCATTACTGTTATTGGGTTTTATGATTTTCGAATCCGAGTATTCGCATTAAAAAACCTAAATATTGATTTAAATCAAAATTAAATTCTTGAGATTATGAGAAAAAACTACCTTGATTTATCTAATAAAAGCCTTACCCCAATCACGCAGCTAAGAAACATAGTTAATCGATTGTTTCTGTTTTCAGGGTTGTTGTTGCTGTCTTTTAATTCTTATGGACAATGTAATGTTGAAATTCCAACCCCTTTTGTAACGGCTAATTTTGATAATTTATCAGTATCAACAAATACTACGGGTGTCTGTACTTCGTTATTGGGATGTGGTATAAGCAATGAAAGCCGTTTGATAAACACCAGTTTAACAGATTTTGCTACTGCCAGTTTCGGGATAAGTGTAGGTACTACCCATTCGCTAAGAGTTACTGATAGTAATACAACTTATGCAGCAGGTACTTTTGCAGGATTTAAAATTGCTCCTAGTGGTGGATTACTTAGTCTGGATTTGTTGAACGGAATAACAATAAAAACCTATAATGACGGTGCTTTAAAAGAAACATTTTCGGGTGCTTCATTACTGGGATTAAGTGTTCTTTCCAGTTCGACTGATTATATCGTTGGTTTTAATACTTCTATGGCATTTGATGCTGTTGAAATAACTTTAACTAGTGGCATTTCTGTATTGAATTCCATTAATATTTATCATGCAGTAATAAGAGAATACTGCGCAGGTCCGGCATTAGTTTGTAATACAGTTACTAAGGTAAGTTTACCTACTTATCCGGTAGCTATCGACCAGGCTAATACAGGAATTTCAGGAGTTAGTGTAGGAAGCGTTTCTAATGTTGAAAATGCTGTTAGCTCCAGTAATTCAGATTATGCAACCATTGATTTAACAGTGGGATTATTAGCTTCTGGAACTATTGCCATTAAAGATCAGGTTACGGATTATCCGGCGGGAACTTATGCGGGTGTTGAAATAGAAAACACGAATCTTTTAAGTCTGTCTGCTTTAGGTAATGTTGTTGTTGCTACTTATTTAAACGGAGTTTTTAAAGAACAGTTTTCGGGGAATAATTTGGTAGCAAATACTTCGTTATTGGCTTCAGGAGGTCGTTTTAAATTAGGATTTGTCAGCACCCAGGTATTTGATGAAGTAAAATTATCCGTTAATCAAACTGTGGGATTGAGTTTAGGAACAACCAGAGTGTATGGAGCTGTTTTTGAAAAATTTTGTGCAGGACCGGCTTTAGTATGTAATACACAAACTGCCATAACTGCCCCAAGCTATCCGGTGTATGTTAATAATGTGAATTCTGGAATTAATGGTTTGGTATGTGCATTATGCTCCGTTGTAAATCAGGATAATTTAATAGATACAGACCTGACTAATTATGCAGAAGTTAATCTCTCCGTAGGAGTAGGTACTACGGGAAGTTTATCTGTTAAAGAACAAATTACAGATTATCCTGCGGGTACATTTGCAGGCTATACAATAGAAAATCCGGCTTTGCTTACTGTTGGTGCCTTTGATGCGGTAACCGTAACAACTTATTTAAATGGTGTGCAACAGGAAACAAAAACGGGTAGTGGTGCCTTAGTTGCTGTTGGAACTGATTTATTAGTTGGAACAGGAAAACAAACCGTTGGTTTTGTTGCTACTTTGCCTTTTGATGAAGTCGAAATCACTCTGCAAAATTTGGCTTCTGTGAATTTAGGAATAGTGAAAGTCTATAATGCTGTTTTCCAAAAATTATGTGACCCGGTAGTAGAGTGTAATAAAAACTATTTATGGACTAATCCTGATTTTCCGGTAACAATTGATGGAGAAAAATCAGGTATTGACGGAGTGGCTTGTGTATCTTGTGCAGTGACTGATACTGCTAATTTATTAACCGCAAGTAAAACCGATTTTGCCAATATTACCTTGATTGCAGGGGTAGTAGGTTCCGGTTCAGTTGCCGTAAAAGATCATTTGTTTACTTATCCAAAAGGAACTTTTGCAGGATATGTGATTAAAGATTTGGGAACTTTGGCTCAGGTTAATTTGCTTCAATCATTAACTATCAGTACTTATAATAATGGTGTTTTGCAGGAAGCAAGAACTGCGGGTCAGTTAATCGATTTATCAGCTGTGGGAATTGATGTTTTGGGGTCTGTTCCTGGGACTTATAATGTAGGTTTTAGTGCTAATTTGCCTTTTGATGAAATCAGATTGACATTGAATTCAGTAGCAAGTGTTGTTAATTCGATTAATGTTTACGGAGCATTTGTTGATACCTCTGATAGCAATGATGGTGGTAGTGGAAGTTTGGCTTGTAACTCTTCATCGGTTTCAATAACTAAAGATGGAACTTATGTTGATGCTAATTTAGACGGTAAAGTAAATGTAGGAGATAGAGTCGATTATACATTTACTATAAAAAATACAGGAAACGAAACCGTAACTAATGTAAGTATAACAGATAGCAATGCTAATGTATCAGGTACTCCAATAGCCAGCTTAGCTCCGGGGGCAAGTAATACAACGGCTTATACTGCCAGCCATACAATCACTCAGGCTGATATCGATGCCGGAGTGGTGTATAATTTAGCTACTGTGACTGCTACAACCCCTTTTGGTCCAACTATAACAGCTACTTCTACCGACCCAACACCATGTGTCACTTGTCCGGTGAATCCTGTTTGCACCAATTGTACAGCTACTCCAATAACGCAAACCAATACAATTGCTTTAGTAAAAACAGCAGTTGTAGGAGGAACTGGAAAATTAGGAGATATTATCACTTATACTTTTAGTGTAACCAATACAGGGAATACAACTCTGCATAATGTTACAGTGACCGATCCAATGACGGGATTAGTAATTTCTGGAAGCCCAATAGCGACTTTGGCTCCGGGAGTGACTAATGCAAGTATTACAGGAACTTATGTTATTACACAAGCTGATGTTAATGCCGGAAAAGTAACTAATTCAGCATTAGTAACTGCAAAAAATCCACAGAATAACGATGTTACAGATACTTCAGGAACGACTATTAATACTGATGACAGTACAATAACAACGGTAACTCAAACCAATAAAATTGCTTTAGTAAAAACAGGAAGTGTTGGAGGAGCAGGAGGTCTGGGTGATACTATTACCTATACTTTTGCAGTAACTAATACAGGAACAACAACCTTAACAAATGTAACAGTAACTGATCCGATGGTCGGTTTGATCATCACAGGAAATCCAATAGCGAGTTTATCTCCGGGAGCTACCAATATAAGTATTACAGGGACTTATATTATTACCCAAGCTGATGTTAATGCAGGAAAAGTAACTAACTCAGCTTTAGTAACTGCAAAAGATCCACAGAATAATAATGTTACTGATGTTTCAGGAACAACGATTACAAATGATGATAGTACAGAAACACCTATTGGTTCCAGATCAACAATTGCTTTAGTTAAAACAGGAGTTGCCGGAGGGACAGGAGGTTTGGGAGCCACTATTACCTATACTTTTGCAGTAACTAATACAGGAACAACAACTTTAACGAATGTAGTAGTAAGCGATCCAATGGTTGGTTTGACTATAATAGGAAATCCAATAGCCAGTTTAGCTCCGGGGGGTACCGATACCAGTATTACAGGAACTTATACAATTACTCAGGCAGATGTTGATACCGGAAAAGTAACTAATTCCGCTTTAGTAACTGCCAAAGATCCACTGAATAATGATGTGACTGATATTTCAGGAACTACAATAGGTACAAACAATAGTACCGAAACTCCCGTAACGCAAACCAATTCAATTGCCTTAGTGAAAACAGCGGTTGTAGGAGGAACAGGAGTTTTAGGCGATACCATTACTTATACTTTTAAAGTAAAAAATACAGGAACAACAACATTGAAAAATATTGTTATATCCGATCCGATAGTTGGTTTGAATATAACAGCGAATCTAATAGCCAGTTTGGCTCCGGGAGTAACTGATACAAGCATTACAGGAACTTATATAATTACCCAGGCCGATGTTGACGCCGGAAAAGTAACGAACTCAGCACTGGTAACTGCAAAAAGTCCACAGAATACTAATGTTACGGATATTTCAGGAACTACAGAGACTACCAATGATAATACTATAGTAACAATATCTCAAACCAATACAATTGCTTTAGTAAAAACGGCTATTTATAATGGCAATGCTACAAAAGCAGCTGTAGGGGATACTGTCACTTATACTTTTGCAGTAACCAATACGGGTACTACAACATTACATAATATTGCAGTAACTGATCCTATGACAGGATTGGTAATTACAGGAAGTCCAATTGCAAGTTTGGCTCCTGGCGTTACTAACGCAAGTATTACAGGAACCTATGTTATCACTCAGACTGATATTAATGCTGGAAAAGTGACGAATTCGGCATTAGTAACAGCATTAAATCCACAAGGGGTAAATGTTCAGGATACTTCAGGAACTACAGTTAGTAACGACACCAGTACCGAAACAACTTTACCAAAATTAGCCTCTTTAGCCTTTGTTAAAACAGCGGTTTACAATGGAAACGCAACAAAAGCCGCAGTTGGCGATAAAATCACTTATACATTTACAGTGACCAATACAGGAAACGTAACGGTAAGTAATATTGTGATTAATGATTCCAAACTGGGAGCTACTAATTTAGCCTTAGTTCCTGCAACCTTAGCGCCATTAGCAATTGGAGTAGTAACAAAAGATTATTTTGTAACCCAGGCTGATATTGATGCAGGAAAAGTAACCAATACTGCTATCGCAAAAGGACAAGATCCACAAGGTATAGATGTTCAGGACGTTTCAGGAACGGCAGTGAATAATGATACCAGTACCGAAACAACTTTACCAAAATCAGCTTCATTGGCTTTCGTTAAAACAGCAGTTTATAATGGAAATGCAACAAAAGCCACCGTAGGCGATAAGATTACGTATACTTTCACTGTGACCAATACCGGAAACGTAACGGTAAGTAATATTCTAATTAATGATGCGAAATTAGGAGCTACTAACTTGGCTCTAGTTCCGGCAACTTTAGCACCGTTAGGAATTGGAGTAGTAACCAAAGATTATTTTGTAACCCAGGCTGATATCGATGCCGGAAAGGTAACAAACACAGCAATTGCAAAAGGTCAAGATCCACAGGGAATTGATGTTCAGGACGTTTCAGGAACGGCAGTTAATAATGACACCAGTACCGAAACTACTTTACCAAAATCAGCTTCGTTGGCATTTGTTAAAACAGCGATGTACAATGGTAATGCTACTAAGGCAGCGGTTGGCGATAAAATCACTTATACTTTTACAGTAACCAATACCGGAAACGTAACGGTAAGTAATATTGTGATTAATGATGCGAAATTAGGAGCTACTAATTTAGCACTTGTTCCGGCAACTTTAGCACCTGCAGCTGTTGGAGTAGTAACAAAAGATTATTTTGTAACCCAGGCTGATATTGATGCAGGAAAAGTAACCAATACGGCCATTGCCAAAGGACAAGATCCACAAGGTATAGATGTTCAGGATATTTCAGGAACAGCAGTGAATAATGATACTAGTACCGAAACTACTTTGCCAAAATCAGCTTCATTGGCTTTTGTTAAAACAGCGGTGTACAATGGTAATGCTACAAAAGCGGCAGTAGGCGATAAAATCACTTATACATTTTCAGTGACCAATACAGGAAACGTAACGGTGAGTAATATTCTAATCAATGATGCTAAACTGGGAGCTACTAATTTAGCTCTAGTTCCGGCAACTTTAGCACCTGCAGCTGTTGGAGTAGTAACCAAAGATTACTTCGTTACTCAGGCTGATATTGATGCAGGTAAAGTAACCAATACCGCCATCGCTAAAGGACAGGATCCACAAGGTATAGATGTTCAGGACGTTTCAGGAACGGCAGTGAATAATGATGCCAGCACCGAAACTAATTTACCAAAATCAGCTTTATTGGCTTTCGTTAAAACAGCGGTGTACAATGGAAACGCAACAAAAGCAGCAGTTGGTGATAAAATCACTTACACTTTTACAGTAACCAATACCGGAAACGTAACGGTAAGTAATATTGTGATTAATGATGCCAAACTGGGAGCTACCAACTTAGCCTTAGTTCCGGCAACATTAGCACCTTTAGCAATTGGAGTAGTAACCAAAGATTACTTCATTACTCAGGCTGATATTGATGCAGGTAAAGTAACCAATACAGCTATCGCAAAAGGACAGGATCCACAAGGTATAGATGTTCAGGATATTTCAGGAACAGCAGTAAATAACGACACCAGTACCGAAACCACTTTACCAAAATCAGCTTCGTTGGCATTTGTTAAAACAGCGGTGTACAATGGTAATGCTACTAAGGCAGCGGTTGGCGATAAAATCACTTATACATTTACAGTGACCAATACAGGAAACGTAACGGTAAGCAATATTGTGATTAATGATGCCAAACTGGGAGCTACCAACTTAGCCTTAGTTCCTGCAACATTAGCGCCTTTAGCAATTGGAATGGCAACAAAAGATTATTTTGTAACACAAGCCGATATTGATGCCGGAAAAGTAACTAACACAGCAATCGCAAAAGGAAAAGATCCACAGGGAATTGATGTTCAGGATGTTTCAGGAACAGCGGTCAACAATGATACCAATACTGTTACTAATTTACCGCAGGATTTTAAAATAGCTTTAGTTAAAACAGCTGTTGTTGGTGGTTCAGTATCAGTTGGAGGAACAGTTACTTACACTTTCACAGTAACCAATACCGGAAATGGAACAATTAACAATATCGTTGTTAGCGATCCTATGGTTGGTCTTAGCATTCCAGTGTCAACGATAGCAACTTTAGCTCCGGGAGCGACTAATAATTCTATTACTGGAACTTATATTTTAAAACAGTCAGACGTAGATGCCGGACAGATAGTAAATTCAGCATTAGCTGTTGGTAAAGATCCATTAGGAAATAATGTTCAAGATGTATCAGGTACAGCTATTACCAATGATACACCAACAGTTACTCCATTATTGCCAAGTCCTTCAATAAGTGTTACTAAAGATGGTGTTTATGTAGATACAAATAACGATGGAATTACCAGTGTTGGAGATCGAATTAACTACAGTTTTGTAGTTAGAAATACAGGAAATACATCGCTTTCTAATGTGATGATTACAGATGTAAAAGCTATAATAACGGGTGCCGCAATTCCAACATTAGCTTATAATACGTCTAACAGCACAGCATTTACGGGAGTTTACATTATAACTCAGGCTGATATTACTGCGGGAGTGGTATATAATTTAGCAACCGTTGAAGGAACTTCCCCTAAAGGAATAAAAGTGACTAATACATCAACTGATCCTACACCATGTATAAGTTGCCCGGTGAATCCTGCTTGTCCAACATGTACTATTACTTCATTGGCTCAATCTCCAAAAATCGCATTACTGTTAGATGGTGAATTTCAGGACGAAAACCAAGATGGTCAGGCTCAGATAGGAGAGACTATTAAATATACTTATACTATTATGAATACTGGGAATGTTCCATTGTCTAATGTTTGGATTGAGGATATAATGGTTGGACTTAATATGAACAGTGGTACAATTAATATGCCTATTGGAGCTATGGATAACACGACTTTCTCAGCAAGTTATGTTATTACTCAGGCTGATATTATTGCGGGACATGTGACTAATCAGGCTAAAGTTTACGGTACTAGTCCATTGGGAGTAATTGTTCAGGATTTGTCTGATAAAGATAATCCATTAGAAAATGACGCTACTGTAATAGGAATCGATGGCTGTGTAATAACAGTATTCAACGCTGTTTCACCAAATATAGGTTCAGATTATGAGAGGATTTTATATATAAGGGGAATAGATTGTTATCCAAATAATACTGTCCAGATATTTGACCGTTGGGGAGTGAAAGTGTACGAAGTAGATGGTTATGATAATGGCAATAAGGCGTTCAGAGGAATATCTGAAGGAAGAACAACGCTAAGCCAATCTAATGGTTTGCCAAGTGGAACTTATTTCTATGTGCTTAAATATGTAGATGCAGAAGGTAAAGGATTGAATAAATCAGGCTATCTGCATTTAGTTAACGACTAATAAATGCACTCACTGGAAAGAAAAGTTCTTTTAGAATAAATTAAAATTAATAGTATGAAAACAAATTATATAATACTACTTCTGATGTTAGTAATGGTGTCTGGTTTTGCCCAACAAGATTCGCAATACACCCATTATATGTATAATACCATTAATATTAACCCTGCTTATGCTGGTAATCGTGGTGTAACGAGTATTTTTGGTTTGCATCGTACCCAGTGGGTAGGATTGGATGGAGCACCTACTACAAATGCTTTTTCAATCAATGCTCCACTTCAAAATTCAAGAGTAGGGCTTGGGCTTTCATTTGTAAATGATAAAATTGGTGCCGGAGACCAAAATAATATTGCTGTTGATGCATCCTATACAATTCCAACATCTGAAGGATACGATTTGTCTTTTGGAATCAAAGCTTCTGCCGATTTATTGAATGTGGATTATACCAAATTAACCCGATACAATACCGGTAATCAGGCATTTCAAAATAATATCGATAACGAATTTTCACCAAACATTGGAGCAGGGGTTTATTATCATTCGGATAAACTGTATGTGGGTTTTTCTGTTCCTAACTTTTTAAACACGAAACATTTTGATGATAATTCATCCGTTGCTGTTAAAGATCGATTGCATTATTATTTGATGGGAGGATATGTTTTTGATGTGAGTCCGACGATTAAGTTGAAGCCAAGTATTTTGACCAAAATGGTATCGGGAGCTCCCTTACAAGTCGATTTATCTGCTAATGTATTGTTGCAGGATAAATTTACTCTGGGACTTTCTTATCGATGGAGTGCTGCGGCAACAGCAATGGCAGGAATACAGATTACTCATGGATTGCTTGTGGGCTACAGCTATGATTTTGATACTACCAGTCTGGAAAATTACAACTCAGGTTCTCATGAAATATTTTTACGTTTTGAATTGTTTAATATTCAAAAGAGAATAATAACTCCAAGATTCTTTTAAATATAACGGCTTATGAAATCGCTATTAACAACAAGTTTGCGTAAGCAAACACCAATGATAAAAAAGCGATACCATATATGACCTATGACAAATAAATTTTACATATATGAAAAAGTATTACATATTAGTATTGTTGTTTAGCTTTTTTGCTTTACAACTTTCAGCACAAGTTGGTTCCAGAGATAATAAGGCGGATAAAGATTACGACAGATTCGCATATATTGATGCGATAAAAACCTACGAACGCATGTTTGAAAGAGGTTATAAATCTCCGGATATGTTGTTAAAACTGGCCAATGCCTACTATTTCAGTGGCGATTTAGAGAATGCTGCCAAATATTACAAAGAGTTATTTGCTACTGAAACCATTGTGACTCCCGAGTGTTATTATCGATTTGCCCAATCTTTAAAGTCGATTAAAGAGTATAAAAAGGCAGATGAAATGATGGCAAAATTTAATAAAGAGAATGGTAATGATTTTAGAGCCAAATTAGCATTAACCCAAAAAAATTACCTCGATGTTATTAAGAAAAATTCAGGCCGATATGTCATAGAAAATGCAGGAATCAACTCTAAATATTCTGATTATGGAAGTTCTTATTACAAGAATAATTTAGTGTTTACTACCGCCAGAGATACAGGAAGTTTTATAAAACGAATGGATCCGTGGACTGGCGAAGGTTTTACTAATTTGTATCAATCGGCTATAGATTCAGATGGAATGTTGACTAGTGCAAAAAGAGCATTCGAGAATTTGAACAGCAAGTTTCATGAGTCAACACCGGTTTTTACTAAGGATGCTAAAACGGTGTATTTTACCCGAAATAATTACAATGATGGTAAACGTGGAAAAGACACCAAGGAAACTACTTTGTTGAAAATTTATAAAGCAACATTAAATGGTGAAAAATGGGAAAATGTTACCGAATTACCTTTTAATAGTGATAATTATAGTGTGGCACATCCGGCTTTGAGCTTTGATGAGAAGACCTTGTATTTTGCTTCTGATATGCCGGGAACATTAGGACAGTCTGACCTTTATAAAGTAAAAATAAATGACGACGGAACTTATGGAACTCCTGAGAATTTAGGAAAAGGAATCAACACCGAAGGCAGGGAAACCTTTCCTTTTATAACAGAAAAAAACGAACTCTATTTTGCTTCTGACGGTCATCCTGGTCTGGGAGGAATGGATGTTTTTGTTTCAAAAGCCAGACAGGACGGAAGTTTCAGAGAAGTTTTAAATGTGGGAGAACCACTAAATAGTCCTAAGGATGATTTTGGTTTGTTGTTTGACAATAAATCCAAAATTGGATATGTAACTTCAAATAGAGACGGTGGTTTGGGAGGAGACGATATTTATAAGGTTAAGGAAAACAGACCCATAGAATATCCTTGCGAACAGTTTTTAGGCGGTAAAGTTACCGATGTTGAAACGAATCAATTGATTGCAAATGCCAAAGTGAGTTTGTATGACAGTAGTTATCAATTATTGAAAGCGGCAACAACTGATGTCAAAGGAGTGTTTGATTTTGGAGAAGTAGAATGTGAGGCTAAATATTATATTAAAACAGAAAAAGAAGCTTATAACACTGATGAGGTTGCTACAACAATCGCTGGGAATACCGGTAAAACTCTTGTTCCGGTTGCAATAGAAAAAACATTAAAAAAAGTAACTGTTGGAGACGATATTGCTAAAGTTTTTGGGATAAAAATTATCTATTTCGATTTAAATAAATCAGATATTCGAACTGATGCAGCTTTAGAGTTGTCTAAGATTTTAGATGTAATGATACAAAATCCAACAATCAAAATCGATATTCGTTCACATACTGATAGTAGAAATACTGCAATGTATAATTGGAAATTATCGGAAAGAAGAGCCGCTTCTACTAAAGCGTGGTTAATTCAAAATGGAATTGACGCTTCCCGATTGACAGCTAAAGGTTATGGAGAATCACAATTAGTTAATAAATGTGCTGATGGTGTTGAGTGTACTGAAGAAGAACACCAAGCCAACAGACGTAGTGAATTTGTGATTGTTTCGATAAAAGACTAGTTAGTTTAGTTAGGTTTTCTTGTTTCGTTATCCTATGAACGGGGGTTATATAGGATAACACTTTAAACGCACTAATTGACCATTTTTATGGTCGATTAGTGTTCGTTTAATGAAAAAACATTGAAAATTTCAGACCAGTTGATATTTGATTTTATTTCTGATAGTCCTTTGTAATTATCGATTTCACTTAGGTTTTCAATGCAAAAGTCATCCTGAGTTGCAAAAGGGACAAGACTTTCTTTTTTTAATTTTTTGGCTAAGTATAGTTGTTCGTATTGACCGGGAGTAGGAATAAAGAAGGCTTTTTTGTTCAGTTTGGCTAAATCCATAATCGAAGTATATCCTGAGCGGCAAAGAATAATGTTGCTTTCGTTTAGGGCTTGTTCTAGTTGACGGCTGTGCATGAAATTGTAAAAAGTAACGTTTTCCGTTTGTTCCTTTTTTTGTTCTTTTTCTATAATTCCCTTTATAAAAAGAATATTTCCGTTATAATGAACGATTTCCTTTTTTAATTTCTCTTCCAATAATCCTCTTTGAGGTTCTGGTCCTGAAAGGAGAATCATCAAGTCGTATTTTTTGTCTGTCTTTTTATAATGCATGCGACTCAATGGTCCGATGTACCTGATGTTTAAATCATGGTTTTTTAAATGACTTAATTCGCCTGCTAAATTGGGAGTATTTGCTGAGTCCGGAATCCAGCATTCGGTATATTTTCGTATGATATTTTGGTGCAAAATACTGCTTAACCAAGTAGTGTTTCCTGTCATCACATTGAGTTGGTGTGTAATGAATACCGAGGGAACTTTTTTACTGAAAACCCCCAGTCTGTTATCGGAAATGATACCGTCTATTTCGTATTTCTTAACCCATTTCTTAACCAGTTTTTTTTCTTCCAAAATGGCTTCAATCATTTTGGGGCAATTCTTTAGTAATTTCCATTTAAAATATTTGCCGTTTTTGGCATATTCTATTTGGTAAGAAGGTAGTTCGAGAAATTTTAAATAGGGAAATTCTTTTTTTAATAAGTCCAAAGCAATGCCATCTGAAGCAATAATAGGGATAAAATTATTGTCTTGTAAGGCTTTAATAATAGGGATACAACGTGTTGCGTGTCCTAGACCCCAGTTTAATGGAGCTACTAAAATGGTTTTGCTGGGAGAGTTTAAATTCATTTTTTTAAATCATTTTTAATGATAAAAATAGCTAAACAAAGTTTTGGCAAACTTGCTTATGAATTATCAAACTATTAAGTTATTATTTCCTAATGTAATAATTAATATTGGTAAGTTTTTATATTACTACACCCGTAGTGCATTATAGTTAAAATATAAAACACCCTGGTCTTCGACCACCCCTCTAAAAGAGGGGAATGGCGCTCGAAATTCCCCTCCTTTGGAGGGGTGCCCAACGGGCGGGGTGGTTATAAAGACATTTATATAACGCACTATGGGGATTATTACTGTTTATAAAATAGTTCTGTTGTCAATTCGAGCGTAGTCGGGAACGACCACTGCATCTGATTTTTGCTAGTTAAATAAAAAAAGACACTGCTAAACAACAGTGTCTCTTTAGTAAAGTATGATAAAAAAGGATTAACCTTCTTTAGTAACAATTTGCATGGTTTCAGTACCTAATTGTTTCAATAGCACTGTTTTTCCTTCTACTACTGTTTGAGCAGCAGCGTCGTTAAAATGTCTGATGGTATATAAGGTAACATTTTCGTTGTAACCCACTTTGAATTTTTTAGACAAAATAGCAAGCAAGTCTTTAAAGTTACCGAACTTGTCCTCAACACATACAGAAAAACTGATTGCTGAGTTTTGGATTAAGTTTACTTTAATTTTAAATTCATGGAATAAACCAAAAATCTCACTGATGTTTTCTTCCATGATGAATGAAAAATCAATAGAAGAAAGAGAGATTAACAATTGCTCTCTTTTTACAATAAAGCAAGGCATGAATGGCTCTAAAGTAGCTCCTTTACTAACAACAGTTCCTTTTAATAAAGGATTGATGAATGATTTTACGTGTAAAGGGATTTCCTTTTTTTGTAATGGCTGTAAAGTTTTTGGGTGAATAACCGTTGCTCCGTAGAAAGCTAATTCGATGGCTTCTCTGTACGAAATTTGATTTAACAAACTAGCGTTTTCAAAATACCTTGGGTCGGCATTCATAACTCCTGGAACGTCTTTCCAGATAGTAACACTTTCGGCATTTAAGCAATAAGCAAAAATAGCAGCAGTATAATCAGAACCTTCACGACCTAAAGTAGTAGTAAAGTTATTTTCGTCAGAACCTAAGAATCCCTGAGTGATATTTAAGCTTTTGGTTTTGATGTTTTTAGAAATGTTACTTTGAGTCAATTCCCAATCCACTTCGGCATCACGGTAGTTGTTGTTAGTTTTGATATAATTACGAACATCAATCCATTGGGTTTCAATTCCCATGAAATTCATGTAATAACTCAAAACAGTTGTCGAAATAATTTCTCCCATACTTACAATTTGATCGTAAACAAAGTTGTAATTAGGCGATTTGTTGTGCGCTAAGAAATACTCTAAATCAGAGAAATGATTTTGTACAGCAGCAAATACCTCATGTTTATCGTCTTCAAATAAATCCAATAAAATTTGGTTGTGGTATTTTTTAATTTCCTGAACTGAAGCGTTAAGTTCTGGAGATTTATCGAAATAATTTTTGATTACTATTTCTAAGGCATTAGTTGTTTTTCCCATTGCCGAAACAACTAATAACACATCTTCGTAACCTGCTTTTTGTAAAACGTCATATACGTTTCTTATTCCGGCAGCATCTTTTACTGACGCTCCACCAAATTTAAATACTTTCATTTTAAATTAAGATTTAAGACTTAAGATTTCAGATTTATCGCTGAAAAATTTAAAGTCATTATTATATGTTTTTTATTTTAATTTCTTTTCTATAAAATCAGCAATACCGGCTTCATCCATTTGAGCAACATGCCATTCTTTTAATACTTTAGCTCCTGTTTTTTCATAAAAATCAATTGCAGGCGTATTCCAGTCCAGTACATTCCAGTCAATTCTTTTTACGTTATCTCTCTGAGCCTGTCTGATAATTTCAGAATAGAGCGCATATCCCACTCCTTTGCCACGCATATTGTTTTTTACTACCAAATCCTCAAGATGGATTATTTTTCCTTTCCAGGTTGAATATCGGTAATAATAAAATGCAATTCCTACAATCTCAGCCTCTATTTCGGCAACAAAAACATGAAACAAGGGGTGCTCACCAAAACCATCCCTAATTAAATCTTCTTCTGTTACGATAACAGCTTCGGGCTCTTTTTCAAATTCGGCTAACTCCTGAATTAGACTAAGAACCGCCTTCATGTCTTCTTTTTCACCAGCTCTAATATTCATAGATTCGTATTTTTTGGTTTAAAATTTAACAATAAGGCTTCCCAGAAATCTGTTAGACTGCTAATTATTAGCAAATATACAATACTGGCAAACTAAGTAAGTTTTATTGAATCATTATCACAAAAAAAACGATATTTGTTACCTCAAATACAATTATATCGATTTCGTAAATGGAAGAAAGAGCAACCACCTTAGGAGAATTTATTATTGACAACCAAAAATCATTTCAATATTCATCCGGAGAATTATCCCGAATTATCAATTCAATTCGCCTTGCAGCAAAAGTTGTGAGCTATAAAGTGAATAAAGCAGGATTAGTTGATATAACCGGAGCAGCCGGAGAAACTAATATTCAGGGTGAAGACCAACAAAAATTAGATGTTTATGCGAATGAAATTTTTATTCAAACTTTAAAAAATCGTGAAATCGTTTGCGGAATTGCATCTGAAGAAAATGATGAGTTTATTACGGTAGAGGGAAAAGACAAAAGCCATAAAAACAAATATGTGGTTTTGATGGATCCGTTGGATGGTTCGTCTAACATTGATGTGAATGTTTCTGTAGGAACCGTTTTTTCGGTTTACAGACGTATTACTCCGGTAGGAACTCCGGTTACTATTGAAGATTTTTTACAGCCAGGGACTATGCAGGTGGCGGCAGGTTATGTAATTTATGGTACATCGACCATGTTGGTTTATACTACAGGGCACGGTGTAAACGGATTTACTTTAAATCCTGCTATTGGAACTTTTTACCTATCTCATCCCGATATGAAATTTGCTCCGGACGGACATATTTATTCTGTTAATGAGGGTCATTATTTACAGTTTCCACAAGGGGTTAAAGATTATATAAAGTATTGTCAGGCTGAAGAAGGTGACAGACCATATACTTCGAGATATATTGGTAGTTTAGTTTCAGATATTCATCGAAATATGATCAAAGGAGGAATTTATATTTATCCTACAAGTTCTAAGGCTCCTAAGGGGAAATTAAGATTGCTTTATGAGTGTAATCCAATGGCTTTTATAGCTGAACAGGCAGGAGGAAAAGCATCGGATGGATTTAAACGAATTATGGAAATTAAACCAACAGAATTACATGAGCGTGTTCCGTTTTTCTGTGGAAGTTATAACATGGTGGCTAAGGCAGAAGAATTTATGCTGAATGCTGCTAAATAATGATGTTTCAAACAACCATAAAAAAAGCTCTTGAAATTCAAGAGCTTTTTTTGTTGTATTAAATAAGTAAAAATATTACTTGTGCATGTGTTGCATTTCGTATGAAAAAGTATCGAAATCTACTTTTTTGTCAACTAAAGATAAGGCTTTAGCAATGATGTAATTCACGTTACCAGGTGTAAAGCCTAAGCCAATTGCAATTTTCTTCAAAACAACCTCTTGTTTGTCTCCTAATTGGTGATCCACATGAACCATTCTGGCTAAATCGTACAAACGCTCTAGTCTTTGAGAGTATAAATAAGGTGGATTAATTGGGTGAATTGCTGGGTTTTCTAAAATCTCATCGTATTCTGAAGATGAAATTTCAAGTTTCGTAGCTAGTTTGTCAATGAAGCTTTTTTCTTCATCAGAAACAATGCCGTCAGCCAGGGCAACACGAACAATTGCGGCAAAATGACCTTTGTTTCTTAGTTTGAATTCGCTATCAAATAAATCTGAAAATGACATAATTATTGGGTTTATTTATTGGACAAATATACTTCAATTTTTAAATTATTATTTTTCTTTTAGATTTTATTTAACTCCAAATATAATTTAGAATCAATTTTATTTTAAAGGAATTCGCAATTGAATTGAGGGGTTTCAAAATTAATCGTAAGTTTACAATCCCTTTATCAATCAAATAATGCAATCGATGTCCCAATTTTTAATTTATTTTCAATTAGGATTAAAACATATTTTAAATATCTATTCCTACGACCATATTTTGTTTCTGATTGCGCTTGCAATTCCTCTTGCTTTTAAAGACTGGAAACGAATTTTACTCTTAATAACCACATTTACTTTAGGACATACCATTGCTTTGTTGTTGACCATTTATGGAATTATTGCCGTTAAGGTAGCCGTAGTCGAATTGTTGATTCCTATTACAATTTTAATAGTGGCCTTGTTTCATCTTTTTACTGCCGGGAAATCGGCTAAAAAAGAAAGTATTAATTTGGTTTTCTTTGTTACGCTTTTTTTTGGTATCATCCACGGTTTAGGATTTTTGAATACTTTTAAATCCATTCATCATGGAACTACAACCTCTAAATTGTTAGCAATATTGGAATTTGCATTAGGTATCGAAACTGCTCAGTTAGTCGTAATTTTGGTTGCTTTGATTTTGTCATATATAGTGCAAACGGTTTTTAGATTTTCTAAAAGAGATTGGACTTTGGTTATGTCAGCATTTATTATTGGAGTAGTTTTGCCTATTATTATAGGTAACGAAATTTGGTTAAGATAAATATGGAACAAAAGAAATTAAATAAATATGATAAGGCTTATCTGCGTATTGCCAGAGAATGGGGACTTTTGTCTTATTGTAAACGCAAGCAGGTAGGAGCCATTATTGTTAAAGACAGAATGATAATTTCCGATGGTTACAACGGTACGCCTTCGGGTTTTGATAATTGCTGCGAAGATGATGAAGGCTTGACCCGATGGGATGTTTTGCATGCCGAAGCCAATGCTATTCTTAAAGTGGCAAGATCTACGCAATCATGCGAAGGAGCTACTTTGTATATTACGCTTTCGCCTTGCAAAGAATGCAGTAAATTAATTCATCAATCCGGAATTAAGAGAGTGGTATATCAAAACGGTTATCGCGATGATTCAGGGATTCAGTTTTTAAAGAAAGCGGGTGTGATTGTCGAACATATTCCGGAATTAGAAGATTAAAAAGTGAAAATAGATAGCAAATATATTCCCATTTATATCAGCGCCATTCTGGCGATAGGTATATTTATGGGTAGTTTGTTGGATTTTTCAGGTCAGAGTCAATTTTCGGCAACTAATAATTCGAAAATAAAACTCAATAAATTAATTGATTTTATCGACAGTGAATATGTTGATGATGTCAATACTGATTCGATTGTTAATAAGACTGTCGATAATATTTTAGTCCAATTAGATCCTCATTCTGTTTATGTTCCGCCAACTGAACAGGCAGAAGTCGCCGAGAATATGAAAGGCGATTTTGTGGGTATTGGCGTTCGTTTTTATGTTTATAAAGATACGGTTGCTATTGTTCAGCCTCTAGAAAACGGACCTTCAGCAAAAGCAGGAATCAAAGCGGGAGACCGAATTTTGTATGCCGATGGAACAAAATTGTTTGGGCGAAAATTGCCTACAGATACTTTGTTTTCGAAGCTGAAAGGAAAAGAAGGTTCAGAAGTGGCGCTTACTGTTTATAGAAATTCCGAAAAGAAAAAGATTAATTTTAAAATTAAACGGGGTATTATTCCTTTGAAAAGTGTCGATGTCGGTCTGATGCTAAATGCTTCAACAGCTTATATTAAAATCAATCGTTTTGCTGAAACTACTTATAAGGAATTCGAATCAAATTTAATCCGACTTAAAAAACAAGGGGCAAAATCGCTGGTAATTGATCTTCGTGACAATGGAGGTGGTTATATGGAAGAAGCTATTGCTATTGCTGATGAATTATTGGCAAATAAAAAGCTGATTGTTTTCACAAAAAATAAAAGAGGCAGAATCGAAAAAACTTATGCTACCAGAAAAGGTGATTTTGAAACAGGTAGGTTGTTTGTTTTGATTAATGAAAACTCGGCTTCGGCCAGCGAAATTCTGGCAGGTGCGATTCAGGATAATGACAGGGGGACTATTGTAGGGCGTCGTTCTTTTGGGAAAGGACTGGTGCAACGCGAAATGGATTTTGATGATGGTTCGGCGGTGCGTTTAACCGTGGCGCGTTATTATACACCTACAGGAAGATCAATCCAAAAACCTTATTATAAAGGAGAAGCAGAGCAGAAATATTTTGAGGAGTCAGGATTGCGTTTTAAAAATGGCGAGTTGTACAATAAAGACAGTATCAAAGTTGATGATAGTGTGAAATTCAAAACGCCTAAAGGAAGAATTGTGTACGGGGGCGGTGGAATTGTCCCGGATGTTTTTGTTCCGCTCGAATTTGAAAATGCCGATGAAGCAACTGTCTATTTGATGGAGTCCGGTGTTGTAGGGAATTTTGTTTTTGAGCAATTGGATAAAAACAGAAAGGCTTTTAAAGGACTTTCGTTCGAGCAGTTTTTAAAGAAAATGAATGCTACCGATGTGTATTTTGATGTTTTTAGGAAATTTATTTCGATACATGTAAAAGAAATTCAACTGGATAAAAGTAAATCAGTTGTGAAACGCTATTTGAATGCAGAATTTGCTAGACAATTGTATGGTGAAAAGGCTTATTATGATATTGTTTTAAAAGACGATGTGATGATTAAGGCAGTTCTAAATAAAAAATGATAAAGTTATAATTATGAAAAAGATTTGGATAGGATTTTTAACTGCTTTTATTGCTGTGTGTGTTTCATGCGCTACTATGAAAGATAAAAATCAGTTGGAAGGAAATGTAGAGTCGGTTGAATTTGCAAAGGATGGTTATACGGCAAAAGTAAAAACCGTTAAAAACGAAATTTATCTGGCAACAATCAGCAGGGTTAACCTTGGAGCTGAAAAATATAAAGTTATTAAAGCAGGTGAGAAAGTTTCTTTAAAAGGTGAAATCTGGAAAACGGATTCAGAGAAACATATAAAAGTGACGGAAATTATTTCTGTGAAATAAAAGAAATATTATCTAATGCTGTCGTGAGCGTGAGTTTGTACGCCGTTATTCCATAAAGTAAGAATGTCGGTAGCAACGGCAGCGCCACTTCCGGCAGCAATAGCAAGCTGACTTCTCCATCCGGCTAATGTTCCTATAACATAAATACCTTCGGCTACTTTATGATCACTATTTTTTAATTGTATTCTTTGTTTTTCAGGAAGTGCCTTTTGATGAGGAATAACGTATTGAGTTAATCCTTCGATTGCAAATGTATTTGCTGAACCAATACCAACTACAATGGCTTTTGTCTTGTAGCTGTTTTTATTGGTAACAACATTGAAGTTAGGCGATTCACCTTCAATTCGAATTACTTTTTCTTTTTGAATTTGCGTAATGTGAGGGTAGCTTTCGTTTAAATGGGTGGTGCTTTCGCTAAGCAGTTCCGAACCTAATTTTCCTGCAGGAATACCATAAGCATTGTTGAATAAGGCGTCTTGTAATGAAGAGGATTTCTGGTGGGCGAAAATGCCAATTTTTTTGTCGGTCACAAAGCTTTTGTGTTTGGCTGAGCCAAGAACTAAAGCACATGACATTCCGGAAACTCCACCTCCAATTATTAGTACGTCAAACATATAATTACAGTTTGTCGTTCATTTTGTCTTCTATTTTTTTAGACATTCTAAAAATCAATAGAATTAAGATGGCGCAACAAGAAGCGGCTATTCCAATAAAAGCAACTGCATTATCTCCTCCAAACAGATTATTGAAATCCAATTGGGTGATGTTGAAAATAACAAGTGCTGATGCCAGAAACACTAAGATGTTAGTAAAGATTTTCATGATATTTTTGTTGGCTTGTAGATTGAAATTCAAGTTGTTTCTACAGGCTGAATTATGGGGTAAAATTATAAAAAAAATGTTTAGAGCAATAGTCCTTTAACATTAGAAGCTTATAATTTAACAGCGATGTGTTAAAATAGAATCGTAAGTTTTTGGTTTTTAACTAGTTGTGTAATTGTTGTTAGTCCTGATTTGCAGTGGATTAGTGCTTGTTTTTTTTTGATTTTAAATAGGCTCGTATTTAGTTAAAGTTAGGGATAAAAAAGAGCTTGTTTGATAGTGTAAGATAAGGAATGATTATCTTTGCATTTTATAAATTATACTAAGTTAACCCATGTTTCAGTTAGGAAAAACCATAGTTTCGGAAGACATTTTAGAAAAAGAATTTGTTTGTAATCTATCAGCATGTCATGGAGCCTGCTGTGTTGATGGTGATGCGGGCGCGCCTTTAAACGAAGAGGAAACTAAAATTTTAGAGGAAATATTTCCTAAGGTAAAGCCTTTTTTACGCAAAGAAGGAATTGAGGCTATTGAAGCCCAGGGCACCTGGGTAAAAGGTACTGATGGGGATCTTGAAACACCATTAATTGATAATAAGGATTGCGCTTATGTGATTTTTGATGGAAAAACCGCTCTTTGCGGTATTGAACAAGCCTATAATCAAGGAATTGTTGATTGGAAAAAACCGGTTTCCTGTCATTTGTATCCAATTAGAGTAAAAGATTTTACCGAGTTTGCAGCGGTTAATTATGACAAATGGGATATTTGTGATGATGCCTGTTCTTTGGGTAAAGAATTGGAAGTTCCGGTTTATAAATTTGTCAAAGAAGCCTTGATTAGAAGGTTTGGTGAAGATTGGTATTTGGAGCTCGAAACAGTAGCTCGTGAGTGGGCAAAAGTCAAGTTAAAATAAAATATTTTTTTCTTGTTTTGTATTGTTTAAATCCTATATTTTACGCCTGTTGATAACGTTTTTTGGTTTTTAAATGATTGATTTCTAAAGGTTTGTTTTTTAAAATAGATTTGAATGTCTTTTCTGTCTTTGTTAAAAACTAGGGGTTATTGTGAATAAGTTTGACTTTTAATTACCGCAATATTTCCTAATCTTTGTAAAGCTTCTAAAAGCAAAAAACATCTAAAAATCTCATATAAAAATAATAGCAATGTCGCAAGTAGAACCCATTTTACAAGAAAATAAAAATCGTTTCGTAATATTTCCTATTAAACACCATGATATTTGGGAATGGTATAAAAAGATGGAGGCTAGTTTTTGGACAGCAGAAGAAATCGATTTATCTCAGGACTTACATGATTGGAACAACAAGTTGAATTCGGATGAGAAATATTTTATCAAACATATTTTAGCTTTCTTCGCTGCTTCTGACGGAATTGTAAACGAAAATTTAGCTGAGAATTTTGTAAATGAGGTGCAATATGCTGAAGCTAAATTTTTCTATGGTTTCCAAATTATGATGGAAAACATTCATAGTGAAACCTATTCGCTTTTGATTGATACTTATGTGAAAGACGAAAAAGAAAAAGATGAGTTGTTTAATGCTTTAGATGTTTTTCCAGCCATTAGAAAAAAAGCCGATTGGGCTTTGAAATGGATCGAATCAGATTCTTTTGCTGAAAGATTAATTGCTTTTGCTGCCGTGGAAGGAATCTTCTTTTCAGGAGCATTCTGTTCTATTTATTGGTTGAAAAAACGTGGTTTAATGCCGGGATTGACCTTTTCTAACGAATTGATTTCTCGTGACGAGGGAGTTCACTGTGATTTTGCAGTGCATTTACACAATCACCATTTGGTGAACAAAGTGTCAAAAGAAAGAATCAAAGAGATTATCGTAAATGCCTTGGATATCGAAAGAGAATTTATTACTGAGTCGCTTCCTGTAAGTTTGATAGGAATGAATTCAGGATTGATGACGCAATATTTAGAGTTTGTTACCGATAGATTGTTAGTAGAATTAGGTTGTGAAAGAGTATACAATACAGCAAATCCATTTGATTTTATGGATATGATTTCGCTTCAGGGAAAAACAAATTTCTTCGAGAAAAAAGTATCTGAATATCAAAAAGCAGGAGTTTTAAACAGTGGGAAAGGTAATGACTCTGATGCTCAGGAAATTTCTTTCGACGCTGATTTTTAAGAAAAAAAGACTCGTTTTCGAGTGAAAAATAATTAAAGCCTTGTGCTTTAATGCCTGTCGGGCAAAAAACAAGATTACAAATAACCAAAAACAGTGAAGGGATTCCCTGTTTTACAAAACCCAAAACTTATGTACGTAGTAAAAAGAGACGGCCACAAAGAGCCAGTAATGTTCGACAAAATCACAGAAAGAATTAAAAAACTTTGCTATGGTTTAAATGATTTAGTGGATGCCGTAAAAGTGGCAATGCGCGTGATTGAAGGATTATATGATGGTGTTTCTACGTCAGAGTTAGATAATTTAGCGGCTGAGACTGCAGCTTCGATGACTATTGCGCATCCGGATTATGCTCAATTGGCAGCGAGAATTGCAATTTCAAACTTGCATTCGAATACAAAAAAATCATTTTCGGAAACTATGACCGAAATGTATCATTATGTGAATCCAAGGAATGGTCAGGCAGCTCCGTTAATTTCGGATGAAGTATTTAAAGTAATTCAGGAAAATGCGGCTTTCTTAGATTCTCATATTATTTATACAAGAGATTTTAATTACGATTATTTTGGTTTTAAAACATTGGAACGTTCTTATTTGTTAAAAATAAACGGGAAAATTGTTGAGAGACCACAACATATGTTAATGCGTGTGGCTGTTGGAATTCACTTAGATGACTTACAGGCTGTTTTAGAAACTTACGACTTAATGTCTAAAAAGTTCTTTACGCATGCAACACCAACATTATTCAACGCAGGTACGCCAAAACCTCAAATGTCTTCCTGCTTCCTTTTGGCAATGCAGGATGATAGTATTGATGGAATTTATGATACTTTGAAACAAACGGCTAAAATCTCGCAATCAGCGGGAGGAATCGGACTTTCTATTCATAATGTTCGTGCTACAGGTTCTTACATTCGTGGAACTAACGGAACTTCAAACGGAATTGTTCCTATGTTGAGAGTATTTAATGATACAGCTCGTTATGTAGATCAGGGAGGTGGAAAACGTAAAGGTAGTTTTGCGATTTATATCGAAACCTGGCATGCCGATATTTTCGAATTCCTGGATTTGAAAAAGAATACAGGAAAAGAAGAAATGCGTGCAAGAGACTTATTCTTCGCAATGTGGACTTCGGATTTGTTCATGAAACGTGTACAGGAAGACGGACAATGGACTTTAATGTGTCCTAACGAATGCCCTGGATTGTATGATGTTTATGGAGAAGAATTTGAAGCTTTGTATACTGATTATGAAAACCGTGGAAAAGGTAGAAAAACTATCAGAGCACGTGAGTTATGGGAGAAAATCCTTGAATCTCAAATCGAGACAGGAACGCCATACATGTTATACAAAGATTCTGTTAACCGTAAATCAAATCAAAAAAATCTGGGAGTTATTCGTTCTTCTAACTTGTGTACTGAAATTATGGAGTACACTTCTAAGGATGAAATTGCGGTTTGTAATCTGGCTTCGCTTTCGTTACCAATGTTTGTTGATAATGGAAAATTTGATCACGAAGCTTTATTTAACGTTACAAAACGTGTTACCAGAAACTTAAATAAGGTTATTGACAGAAATTACTATCCTGTTCAGGAAGCAGAGAATTCTAACCTTCGTCACAGACCGGTTGGTTTAGGAGTACAAGGTTTAGCCGATGCTTTCATCATGTTGCGTATGCCGTTTACGAGTGAGGAAGCTAAGAAACTGAATCAGGAAATTTTTGAAACCTTATATTTTGCTGCTGTGACTGCTTCGATGGAAATGGCTAAAGAAGAAGGTCCTTATTCAACTTACGAAGGTTCTCCAATTTCTAAAGGAGAATTCCAACACAATATGTGGGGATTAAAAGATGAGGATTTGTCAGGTCGTTGGGACTGGGCTTCATTGAGAAAAGAAGTGATGGAACACGGAGTTCGTAACTCTTTATTGGTTGCTCCAATGCCTACTGCTTCTACTTCTCAAATTTTAGGTAACAACGAAGCTTTCGAACCATATACTTCTAACATCTATACGCGTCGTGTATTATCAGGAGAATTTATCGTGGTAAATAAACATTTATTACATGATTTAGTAGAGCGCGGATTGTGGAATGAAAGTTTGAAACAGGAAATTATGCGCCATAATGGATCTGTTCAGAATATTGATGTGATTCCGCAGGATTTGAAAGAATTGTACAAAACCGTTTGGGAAATGTCAATGAAAGATATTATTGATATGTCTCGTCAAAGAGGGTATTTTATTGACCAATCACAATCGTTGAACCTGTTCATGCAGGATGCTAATTATGCTAAATTAACATCAATGCATTTCTATGCTTGGCAATCAGGATTGAAAACAGGTATGTATTATTTAAGAACGAAATCGGCTGTAGATGCAATTAAATTTACTTTAAATAACGATAAAAAAGAACAGCCAGTTGCTGAAGAAATAAAAACAGAAGCAATTGATATTGAAGATTATAAAAAGATGATTTTGCAAGCACAAGCTGGTGGTCCTGAGGATTGCGAAATGTGTGGAGCATAATAAGTTCCATTTGCTTAAAATAATTACTAAAACAGCCGTCATTATTGATGGCTGTTTTTTTATGCTCTTACTTATTAAATAAGATTTAGTTCTGGATAATCTGCTAATAATTCCTTATATTTGAGATAGTTAAGTTTGTTGGTGTTTCTGTTGTTTTAATGCTAAAATTAGTAGCCATGAAAAATGAAGAATTTACAATAACAGATGATTTGCACGCAACCCAGTTGCAACGTTTTCTGAATCTAAGTATCGATTTGATGTTTATTTATATTTTGGTGCTTAGTTTAGGAACTACAATTATTTTGGTTGCTTTGTCTGCTAATAATTTTACACTTTCTAATTGGATAAACAATTTAAATACTGTTGAGGTTTCCTTTTATACCGCAATAGTGGCTTTTCTGTATTATTATGTTACCGAAGTGTATTTCTCCCGCACTCTGGCTAAATTATTGACCCATACGATTGTTGTTAATGCTGATGGTTCTAAGCCTTCTAAACGTAGCTTCTTTGTTAGAAGTTGCTGTCGTTTTATTCCTTTCGAAGCTTTTTCTTTCTTTGGTGCTGCTTCAAGAGGCTGGCATGATACTTTTTCGAAAACTTATGTGGTCAAAAAACGTAAGCTGGCTAAAAAACGTAAAGGTCTTGAAACTTTTACAGATGTAGATGTGGTTAAGACTTAATTTGACTGTTTCTCTCGCCAATTTGCTGTCTCCACATGGCATAATACAAGCCTTTTTCTTCCAATAAATCGAAGTGTTTGCCTTGCTCGATGATTTTTCCCTGTTCCAGAACAAATATTTTATCGGCATGCATAATCGTGGATAAACGATGCGCAATCAATACGGTAATTTGGTCTTGTTTAGACGATATACTTCGAATGGTTTTGGTGATTTCTTCTTCGGTAATCGAATCCAATGCCGAGGTGGCTTCGTCAAAAAGCAAGAGTTTCGGATTTCTAAGCAAAGCACGGGCAATAGAAAGACGTTGTTTTTCGCCTCCGGATACTTTTATTCCGCCTTCACCAATGGTGGTGTAGATGCTGTTTTCGGCACGTTCTAGTAAATTTTGACAGGCTGATTTTTGCAAAACATCATTTATTTCTTCGTCGGTTGCATTGGGTTTTACAAATAGTAAATTGTCTTTTATAGTTCCCGAAAATAATTGGGCATCCTGGGTAACAAAACCTAATTGCTGTCTTAATTCGGTAAGGTCAATATCTTTTGCGTTTTTTTCATTGTATAAAATAGCTCCTTCAGCAGGAGTGTATAGGCCGACTAACATTTTGACCAAAGTGGTTTTTCCGCTGCCTGATGGCCCTACAAAAGCGATGGTTTCACCGGCTTCAGCTTCAAAAGAAATATTTTTTACGGCATAGCTATTGGCGCTTTGGTGTTTGAATGAGACATTTTGAAAACTCAAATGATGAATAGTTCCAATGGTTTGCGGATGCTGAGGCGTTTCTTCGCTTTTTGAGTGCATTAAATCGCTGAAATTATCCATAGAAGCCTTGGTTTCGTTATAGGTAGCAATTACGTTCCCCAATTCCTGTAAAGGATTGAATAAAAAGAACGAAAAGAACATCAGTGTAATCAAATCGCCGGGTTTGATAATGTCTTGAAAAATGAACATATAGAGTGCAAAAACCAAAGCAGTTCTCATAAAGTGCACCGTTGTACCTTGTATGAAACTCAGCGAACGGATAAAACGTACTTTCTTTAGTTCTAATCCAAGGATTTTAATGGTTGTGGCATTGAGTCGGTTGATTTCTTGTTCGGTTAGTCCTAAGCTTTTTACCAATTCGATGTTCCTTAGCGATTCGGTTGTAGCTCCTGCTAAAGCGGTTGTTTCTCCTAAAATTTCTTTCGAAATCTTTTTGATTTTTTTTCCTAAAAAAGAACTCACAAAAGCAATTACGGGAACGGTTACCAGAAATATAGGTCCTAATAGCCAATGAATGCTGACTGCATAAACTACCACAAAAACAATCCCAACAATCGATTGGAAAATTAATGAAATGGATAAAGTGATGAATCTTTCGCAATCAATTTTTACTTTTTGAAGTTTACCTAAGGTTTCGCCGCTTCTTTGGTCTTCAAAATCCTGAAAAGGCAATTGCAATGCTTTCTGAATTCCGTCGGTGTACATTTGCGCACCAGTTCGCTGAATAATGATGTTGGTAAAATAGTCCTGAAAATTTTTGGCAATTCTTGATGCCATTGCAGCTCCTAATGAAAGTAATAACCAACCTGAAACAGCTTTGATAAATTGACCCTGATTGTGATTGAAATTAGTAACACCAACACCGCATTCGTTTAACAGCTTACCAATGATTATTGAATCATACAAAGAAAAACACTGATTGACAGTGGCTAAAAATAAGGCAATGTATAAAAGCGTTTTGTGGGTTTTGATATAGTTATATAAGATTTTCATCTGGTTTTTTTTAAGTGAAAAAATCTACGGCTATTAATTAGCTGAATTTAAGTTTAGTGCAAATTTAAATTAAATATCGAAATATTTCGATATATTAAAAATATATTTTTATCTTTGTCCCATGATTACCGAATTGAACATAAAGCAAGTTGAAAGAATCTCAAAAGCATTGGGAGATCCTTATCGTTTAAAGATAATGAAAATCATTAGCCAAAGTGAGAGTTGTGTTCAATGTTGTGATGTTTCGGCTGAATTTAATTTAGCGCAATCTACAATGTCGCATCATTTAAAACAACTTATTGAGGCCGATTTGCTAATTGCCGACAAAGAAGGACGTAATTTAAAATTTGTAATCAACAAAGAAGTTTGTGCGGCTTATGCCAATTATATCAGTAATTTAGGGCTTTAGCCTTTTTTTCGATTAAAAACATCGAAATATTTAGATATTTAAATACTTAAAATAATTAAATTATATAAAAATGAAAAAATTACAAAATAAAGTAGCTGTAGTTACAGGAGCATCAAAAGGAATTGGTGCGAGTATTGCAAAAGAATTGGCTGAAGCCGGAGCATCAGTCGTAGTTAATTACGCATCTAGCAAAGAAGGTGCAGATAAAGTAGTTGCCGAAATAGTTTCAAATGGAGGAAAAGCAATTGCTATAAAAGCCGATGTTTCAAAACAAGCAGATATTAATTTTCTGTTCAGCGAAACTAAAAATTCTTTCGGAAGATTAGATGTATTGGTAAATAATGCTGGAATTTATGAATTTGGACCTTTAGAAACAATTACTGACGAACATTTTCACAAACAGTTTAACCTTAATGTTTTAGGGCTATTGTTGACGACCCAAAAAGCAGTAGAAAATTTTGGAACTAATGGTGGAAGTGTAATTAATATTAGTTCTGTTGTGGCACAATCACCGGCTCCGAATGGATCTGTATATAGTGCAACCAAAGGGGCTGTTGATGCAGTTACTAAATCTTTATCTAAAGAACTAGGTGAAAGACAAATTCGTGTAAATTCTCTAAGCCCAGGTCTTGTTGAAACTGAAGGAACACATAGTGCTGGTTTTGTAGGTAGTGATTTTCATAAAACAATTGAAGCACAAACACCTCTTGGTCGCACCGGTCAACCAATAGATATTGCAAAAGTTGCCGTTTTCTTGGCATCTGATGATTCTGCTTGGATTTCTGGCGAGACTATTTTAGTTTCAGGAGGACAAAGATAATTTTTTGAATCTATAAGTTTTACACGACCGAAGCAGATTTATTACATTTTGGTCGAATAGCAACACTTTAAAAATTGCTTAATTATTATTTGTTAAGAAGCCCTGATTGAATAAAATCGATCAGGGCTTTCTTGTAAAAAAACTATTAGGCAATTGTTGTATTTTCTACGGCAACACGCATTTGTTTTGCAGCTTTAACCATTTTGTGGCGCTTCCCGAAATTATAGAATGTTATAATATCGCGGGCGATTATGATTTTATGCTGAAAATTTTAGTGGCGATATGGCGAGTTATCAGGATTTTGTGATGAATAAATTGTCTACCATTGAAAATATTGGAAATGCCCAAAGTGTTTTTGTAATGGGCGAAATCAAGCACAGTACGGAATTGAGTTTTTAAAAAAGTCACTTAGCATTAGAATCGTTATGCTATAAAACGTATTTTTGGTTTTTTGAAATCATAAATCTATAATCAAAATGAACTGGGAACAACTATTATCTTTAAAACGACAAGGCGATACAAGTAAAAGATTACGAATAGAGCAGGATGATACCCGTTTAGGTTTTGAAGTAGATTACGATCGTATTATTTTTTCGGCTGCTTTCAGGAGTTTACAGGATAAAACCCAGGTGATTCCGCTTTCTAAAACTGATTTTGTGCATACCCGTTTAACACATAGTTTAGAAGTTTCGGTTGTGGGACGTTCTTTAGGGCGTTTGGTTGGAAAAAAAATCATTGAAAAATATCCTTATTTGAAAGAAGTTCACGGTTTTCACATGAACGATTTTGGTGCCATTGTGGCTGCGGCTTCTTTGGCTCATGATATTGGAAATCCTCCTTTTGGGCATTCAGGTGAAAAAGCTATTGGGGAATATTTCTCTATTGGAAAAGGAAAAAAATACCAGGAATTTCTAAGTCCGAAACAATGGCAGGATTTAATAGATTTTGAAGGAAATGCCAATGGTTTTTCGGTAATGACGTCAAGCCGTCCCGGAATTGAAGGCGGACTCCGAATTTCCTACGCTACCTTAGGTGCTTTTATGAAATACCCAAAAGAAAGTCTACCAAAAAAACCAACCCGAAATATCTCGGATAAAAAATACGGTTTCTTCCAGGCTGATGCGGCGTTTTTTCAGGAAGCCGCAAAAGATATGGGTTTGATTCCAAATAAATCAGGAGATGATATTGGTTTCGAAAGACACCCTTTGGCTTATTTAGTAGAAGCTGCAGATGATATTTGTTACACTATTATTGACTTTGAAGATGGAATTAATTTAGGTTTGGTTTCAGAAGATTTTGCTTTGGAATACCTGATTAAATTAGTGAAAGACAGTATTAATACTTCAAAATACAAGACTTTAGAAACCAAAGAAGATCGTATCAGTTATTTGCGTGCTTTGGCAATTAGTAGTTTAATCAATGACGCTGTAAAGGTTTTTATTACCAATGAAGAGGCTATATTACAAGGGAAATTTCCTTTTGCATTAATGGATAAAAGTAAATATAAAGCCCAAATGGATGATATTATCAAAATAAGTATTGATAAAATTTACCAGAGCCGTGAAGTGATTGAAAAGGAATTAGTTGGTTACCAAATCATACAGACTTTATTGGATAAATTTATTACAGCTTATGACAATAAATTCAACGGAACAGCCTCTAATTACGATAAGTTAATCCTGAAATTATTGCCGGAAAAGCATCATTTAGAAAAAGAAAATCTTTACGATCGTTTGTTGCATATTTGTCATTATGTATCCTTGCTTACTGATGGAAACGCATTGGAATTATACAAAACGATAAACGGCAGCAAAAAAAGTTAAATCTTAGAAAGCATAAGTAATTCCTACTCCTAAAACCTGTTTTATTTGGGTTTTAGGACCTTCGGTTACCTGTACACCGGCTACTTCAGTTTTGTTTTTGATATCATCATCATATAAAATTCGGGTACCGATGTTGGCTTTTACATATTGGTTAACTACTAAATTCAAGCCCAAATCACAGTCCACATCAACATTTCCAAAATTGTTGATATAGTCTGAATAAAGACTTAAACTGTTTACAAAAACTACGTTTTTGTAAATTTCCTTTTTGTATTGATTGGTAATTAGAAAACCAAGTTCGTTTTTAGATCTTTTTCCTTTTCTAATTAAATTTCCATCAGCGTCATAGATGGCTTTTTCAACTCCAAAAGCGCCTTTGTCAGCTAATTCCTGATCCCAAACCAAGGTTGCTTTATAAGTAAAAGGAGAAAGATAGAAAACACGACTTTTGGATTTTGTAGTGTTTTCGGCTCCAACACCTAAGAACATATAAGCTGGTGCAAAAAGTCTGGAGATAGGGGTTTCCTTATTTGGATATTTGTAACCATTGGTTAATTGGGTATTGAAATTGAGTTTAGCCGAATGAAACCAATTACTCTCTGCGTCTTGTCTGTGACCAAAGGTAGAGTTGAATCGGAAAGCATCATCGGTTTTACGGATTTCAATTCCGTCCTGTTTATTCATACCATATCTAATGCTGAGTTCGTTGACCCATTTTACCAGCTTTTTTTCGTAGGTTCTGTTAAAGTCGCCTTTTAACAATCCAGAAATGGAACTGGTTCCTCCGGCACTCCAATTGACAAATGCAATTTCGGAAATATCAAATCCAAGTATATTTTTTTTCCCCCAACAAGATGGAAGTTTTTTTTCAATTTCCGGAAGAGGAACTTGTTTGGCAAGGCTGTATTTAAGTTTTACCGGCGGTGGTTTTCTGTAAAAGTTATCATTTAATACAGGGCGGATTATTCTTGTTGAATCTTTTTTGATGGTATCAGTAACGACTTGAGACAGACCTCTTGTACTGGTGATGATTAGTAATAAGAGGATGAGAAGATTTAGTTTTTTCATTAGTGAATCCAAATTTTACTTGCTTATTTAATAACTCGAAAAAAGCAATTTTAGTGTGTTAATATCAATTTTGCACTGTTGCTGTTGTTGATAAACAGTTGCTTGCTCAATAAATTCATCTGGGATTCCCAGTGTTGTAATATTCGAATGATAATTGTTTTGGGCAGCAAATTCTAAAATTCCACTTCCAAACCCACCAATAATTGTGCCATCTTCAATTGTGATAATTTTTTTGAATTTTTGGAATATTTCATGCAGTAATTTTTCGTCTAATGGTTTTACAAAGGCAAAATCATAATGCGCAATTTTATCCGGATTTTCTATTTCTTCTAATGCCTGAATCACATTGTTTCCGATAGTTCCATTCGATAAAACTGCGATTTCAGAACCGTTTTTTATGCAGTTTGCTTTTCCGATTTCGATTTTTTGATAGTGACCAAAATGTTCTTTTTTCCAGTCAGTAATAATTCCACGACCACGCGGATATCGTATAGCAATAGGTTTTCCTAAACCTAATTGGGCTGTGTAAAGTATGTTTTGTAAAGCAATTTCATTTGCAGGAGCATAAATAATAAGATTAGGAATACAGCGCAAATAAGCAAGGTCAAAAACACCGTGATGAGTTGCTCCGTCTTCGCCAACAAGCCCCGCTCTGTCCAGGCAAAAAATTACGGGCAAGTTTTGTATCGCTACATCATGAATCACTTGATCGTAAGCTCTTTGTAAAAAAGTAGAGTAGATATTGCAAAAAACAATCATTCCCTGTGTTGCCATTCCGGCGGCTAAGGTTACGGCGTGTTGCTCGGCAATACCCACGTCAAAAGCGCGTTCCGGAAGTGCGTCCATCATAAATTTTAGCGAACTTCCTGTAGGCATAGCGGGTGTAATCCCGATGATTTTTTTGTTTTTTTGTGCCAAATCTAAAATAGTCAAACCAAAAACGTCCTGGTATTTTGGAGCTAAATTTTCTTCTGATTTGGCGATAATTTCCCCGGTTGTCGGGTCAAATTTCCCTGGAGCATGGTATTTTACCTGATTTTCTTCGGCTTGTTGTAAGCCTTTGCCTTTGGTAGTAATAACATGAAGGAATTTTGGGCCTTTTATCTTTTGTAACCGCTTTAGTTCTTTGACAACCGCAAAAATATCGTTACCATCTATAGGTCCTGAATAATTAAAATTCAGAGACTTAATCATATTGTTTTGTCTGGGGTTTTTACCTTCTTTTACCGAAGTAAGATACTTTTTTAAAGCGCCCACACTCGGATCAATTCCGATGGCATTATCGTTAAGAATCACTAATAAATTGGCATTGGTAACTCCGGCATGATTGAGTCCTTCAAAAGCCATTCCTGACGCTATCGAAGCATCGCCAATTACCGCAATGTGTTGTTTTTCGAAATCACCATTGATATTAGATGCAATTGCCATTCCCAAAGCTGCCGAAATGGAAGTAGAGGAGTGACCTACGCCAAAGGCATCATAGATGCTTTCACTTCTTTTTGGAAAACCGGAAATGCCGTTTAATTGTCTGTTGGTATGAAAAATGGTTCTTCTGCCTGTAAGGATTTTATGTCCGTAAGCCTGATGTCCCACATCCCAAATTAATGCATCATCAGGAGTATTGAACACATAATGTAAGGCAATTGTCAATTCGATCACCCCCAAACTGGCGCCCAAATGTCCTTCTTTTACCGAAATTATATCGATAATAAAATCACGCAATTCCTGCGCCAACTGAGGAAGTTGGGCTTCATCAAGTAAACGTAAATCTTTTGGAGAATGGATATGTTCGAGTAAATTGCTTTTCATTTTTATAAAATGCAAATTTACAGCTTTATATTAAAATATTCTGTTTGATTTTTAGGTCAATATTTATTTAGCTTAATTTTATTTATGCTGTCATTTTGAATTTCTAATGACAATATATTTCTTGTTATGGTTTTTTTTCCGTTTTGTTCTCCAGGTTTCCATTTTTTTGAGTTTTTTAAAACTCTGATTGTTTCGTCCATAGTACCAAAACCAAAATCTTTTATTGAATTGAAGTGTCCCAAAGTACCGTTTTTGTCTATTATAAAAGAAATCTGGATTTCTCCTGTTTTTTTACTAGCATCTAATGGTAATTTGAATTCTTTCTTAAAATAATCGTAGAATTTTTCATTCCCACCGTCGTATTCAGAATCAATTTCAAATCCTATACCCCCGTTATAAATTTCATCTTCAATAATAGTTTTTGTTTTAGAAGTAACTTCTTCACATTGAATTGTTTTAGGTTTTACAAATTTTACTTGATCTATTTTTGGAGGAGGTAGCTGTGATTGAACAGGATTTTTAGGATTATAGTTTGGAGGTAAAATTGCGCCAACAGTTAAGTGTTCTTCTTTTGTAATATCGTTGACAACTTCTATTTTGTCAATTTTTTGCTTTTTTCCGTTTTTATCTGAACAGCTAAATAATGTTGTTCCCATGACAATAAATAATACTAATAAAAAGATTTTGTGATAATGGGTTTGACTATATAAAATTTGATTCGGGATTTGAATAGTTATTGAATCTAATTGAGATTTTTTCATTCTCCCACAGATGTTTTTGTTTTGATTTTGAATAAAAAAATGCTGTATTTCTTCAGGTAACATTGTGGTGAAATCTATGACTGTTTTAGCACAACTTATGCAAAAACGGCCGTTGGAATTTGGTGTCATTTTATTCCAGTCTTCATGGCAAGGTTCCGGAATTGTGATTTTATATTTTTTTCCCATACAATGAGTTTCTGATTATAAAACTACCGAAAATTATTTCAAAACCTTACTTTTGTTATATGATAAATCCCTTCACCGACGAATATTTTATGAAGAAAGCTTTGCAGGAAGCTGAAATGGCTTTTGAAAAAGGCGAAATTCCTGTTGGTGCCATTGTTGTTGTAAATAATACCATCATTGCCCGAAGTCATAATTTAACCGAAATGCTGAATGATGTCACTGCTCATGCCGAAATGCAATCTATCACGGCAGCGGCTAATTATCTGGGTGGAAAATATTTGAAAGATTGTACTTTATATGTGACTTTAGAGCCTTGCCAAATGTGTGCCGGTGCTTTGTATTGGAGTCAGATTTCAAAAATTGTTTTTGGAGCCCGTGATGAGCAACGTGGATTTTTGAGTATGGGAACTAAACTGCATCCTAAAACTACAGTTGTTTCCGGAATTATGGCAAATGAAGCTGCCGATTTGATGAAACGTTTTTTTTTAGAAAGGCGTAAATAAGCTAATTTCTTTTTATTTAATATAAGTAAAACATATAAAGGCATAAGAATACCATAAAACCATTGAAACAAATTATGTTGTAAAATGTGTTTTCAGAAAATCTTTTCCCTGAAAGAAGTATTTTTAAGCTTATTGCTATTGAAAAAAGCAGAACGCAATAAAAATAAAATAGAATTCCTTTCATACTTAATCCATTGACAAGGTATTTAGTATAGTCTTTATTTGTTGCATTGACTTTTGTAACATTTTTAAATAACAGAGAGTATTCAATTGTAATATCAGTATCTTCTACATAATATTTTTCAGTTGTAAAAGTGTATCCTTTTTGAGTAAAAAAATGATAAGAAACTGTGATAGGTTTGGATCCGTTTTTACCTCTTACAGTTCTTACAGAGTAAGAAGTTATAGTGTCTTTTGTTGTTATAGTCGGTAAAATATAAAAATCAGCAAAGGAAAGTGCGATAAAAAAAGTTACTGCTGCTAAAGCATAAATGACTAATGTTCTGTTTTTTGATATAAATTCATTTTCAGGGAAATCTGCTTGTTGACTATTGGTCATTTATTATATTTTTTAAGGCGTACGAAATATAGTATTTTTTTTAGTCTTGTTTTTCATATTCTATTAAAATAAAAATGTTTTATGAAAATTTAAGTCCTATTCAGATAGAAGTAACATTTTTTTTAGTTTTTAAATCCTTCCATCAAATACACTAACATATTTCGCACGGGTTTGCCTCCCCGATATTGTTTGATAATCACAGGAGCATTTATTTTTTCAAAATCATCTTTATAGATTTCATTCGGGGCGGTAAAATTATTCGAAACAGTAATGTAGTACGCATCATTCCCTTTTTGGATGGGTTTTCTGGATTGGTTTAACCAATGATAGGTATGAATATCTTCGAGTTTTCCGATGGCAATAAAATTGAGATGTAAAGGTTGCGCAATATAATTATCAATATGCGCTGCCGGGAACCATTTGTTGTTGATGATAAAATCGGTATTGGTTTTTCCTTTTGATTTATTGATTTGGATTATTTTTCCAACTTCAGTTTTGAAAAAATCCCAATTGTACATGTCTAATGTTACATCGCCTTTTCCTAAGTTTTCCTCATTTGTTTTGCCTAAAGTTCCAGGATAAAACGAAATCAACAAAATTCCAGCAAAACTTACTTTTACAATCAGATAATTAGCATAACGTACTAATTTTGGTAATGTTGAGTCGATTTTTAAATCAGCTAAATAACAGGCAGCCAGTAATAGCAATGAGGTAAATCCGGGACCGGACCAGTGTGGTAATGTATCTCGAAATAGTGAAACGAACAATAAAATTCCAATCAAAGGCAAACTCATTAATAGTAAGAGTCGAATGTAATTAACTGAAATTTTAATTTTATTTTTCCAGACAGCAACTAAAGCAGTTATAATTATAAAATAATTGATAGGATTATTATATGCCACTCCACCAAAAAACTCCCGAATAAAACTATTAGGATTGATTCCCCGATTGATACTTACGCGATTACTGTGAAAAGTATAGGTAATAAAATCATTTTCTATATTCCAGAATAAAATAGGCAAAATCACTAAAAGCGTTAGTAATACCGATAAGTATAAATAGCCGTTTGAAAGTAACTTTCGATTATAAATAAGGATATATAATCCGAATCCAAACCATAAAAAGACGCCATGAACTTTGCTCATTACGCATAATCCCGTGCATAATCCAAACAATACTAAATACCAATTAGATTTTGCTTTATTCTTTTCGTCAGCAATCAGGTACACTAAAAAATAGAGACTCAGCATCCAAAAAAACAATTGTGGAGCATCAGGCATAATAAAAACACCTGCAATAATACTGGTATAAATTGACGAAGTGTAAAGCAAAGCAGCTATAAAACCAGTTCTTTCGTCTTTGATTTTTTTTCCAATTTGATATATTAACCAGGTATTGGCAGCGGCCAAAAGAATTGATCCTAATCGAATAAAAAAATCATTTGTAAATGTTAAATTAAACGTAGTTAGGCGGATTAACAATGCAACCAAAGGCGGATGATCAAAATAATTCCACTGCAAATGTCGGGCGTAAGTAACATAATAAACTTCGTCATTTCCCAGACCAATAGAACACGCAATGATACAGCGAATGAGTGTTGCAACTAAAATGAGACTTGCTATTTTGTTTTTGAAGAACATCTTTAGATTTTAAAAGTATAAAAAGAATTGGCTCCAAAATTCCAAACAAAAACAATTACTGTTACAATGATTTTACAAACGTAAAAATTGATGTTGGTCTTTTTTTGTAAGGAATACAAAAAGCCGGTATTAATACTAAAACCAATGATAGCGATGATTAAAAAGCTCAGAAACTGAAGTCCGATTTCAGGATTATGATTGTCAAAAGTGAAATATTTATTCAAAAAATAATTATTGGTCACGCCAAATAAAAAGCCAAAACCATTAGCCAGATATTTATTGTAGCCTAATTTTTCTTTACAAATCCAAGTGATTCCAAAGTCGATAACAAGTCCTGTAAAACCAACTAATCCAAATTTGAAGAATTTCAAAAAATCCATTTATTGTTGGCTTAATTTAGGATTTGGGAAACCAAGAGAACTATTTTTCAAAGAGTCTATTTTCTTTTTTACAAAAGGACTTTCGATAATTTTATTGAACCAAATCACAGATAAGGATCCAAAAACGACTCCTATTAAAGCCCCAACAAATACATCCATCAAAAAGTGATGAGCAAGGTAAATTCGGGAGTAGCCAACTAAAATGCTTAATAAAAGAAGCGAAATACAGATGTATCTTCTTTTGCAATAATTAGATAAAACAGTTGCCAAAGCAAAGAAAGAAGCGGTGTGTCCTGAAGGAAAACTATTGAAACCGATTCGGCTTGAAGCAAAAGTATCCAGATAATATTGATAATGATGGAGTTCAAAAAAGACTTTTGGTCTTGGAGCTGCAATTATGTTTTTTATAATCTGAGCAAAAATCCCGGAGCTGATGTACGAAAGTAAAATAATGAAAGCCAGTTTTCGGTGTTTTTTGACAAAAACTAAAATAAATAGCGAAGAAACAATAATAAACCAACCATCGCCAAGAAAAGTAATTCTTTCAAAAGCAAAATTCAGAATTGCGGTGTGAAACTGATTCAGCCACATAAAACCATCGGCTTGTGAAAAAGAACATAACAGTAAGACAACAGCTGCCATCAGTACTAAATTAAGGCCATAAAAAAAACTATTTTGACTAATTACTTTAAGAGTAGAATCCATTTTACCAAAAAATTAAACTTGTGTAAAACTAGCAGTCAAAGTTGTATTTAAGGTAAACTCAGTTTTGTAAAAACAAAATCAAATCTTTATGAAGATGTTATGAAAGGCAAATTAATGTTAAGGGGAGGTTTATAATTTCTTAACCGCACTAGGTTTCAAATTTCTCTGTTTTTTGAAATAATTAGAAAGATGACTTTCATCGGTGAAGCCAAATTCATAAGCAATTTGCTTCATTGATAATTGCTTGTTTAAAATTCGTTTTTCTATTAATTGGGTTCTGAGTTTGTTACTGTAATCGCGGTAACTTATGGAGAAATTTCGCTTAAAATAAGTTCCAAAATAAGTTGGCGAAATATTAAAATGTTCAGCAATGGTTTTAATCTGAACCAGTTTCGGTTTGTAGATATTTTGATGGATATAGGAAATAATCTGGTCGTTGTCTATGCCTGAGCCGATGATTTTAATATTTTGTTGCTGCAAACTTTCTTTTATTAGTCCGAAGATGGATAAGATTTGGTAAAATGCAATCGGAGAAGTCGAAATGTTAGCTTTGCTGTTGTAGGTTCGGATATTATCAATGGTGTTTTTTAATATACTGGCACAGCTAGCGTCAAGTTTTAATACATTTTCCTTGAGTGATTTATCGCGCATGAAATTCTCTGGAGTGTTTAATAGAAATTCATCACAAGATAGTTTTTTATTCGAATTGAAATAAGTATCAGTGAATTTTATAAAGAAAAAACGAGTGGTTTTTTTGATGTCAAAATAGTGTATATCATCAGGCGCAAGCACAAATAAATCTCCGGTCTGATACGGAATTAAGTTGTTGTTTAGTTGATGAATTCCCTTCCCTTTCATGATGTAAATAATCTCATAATAAGTGTGGTTGTGTGTGGGAAGATGATATTGGTCTTCTTCAAATTCATCAATTACTAAAGTATCAAACTGATTTAATGTTCTCATAACCTATAGTTGCAAGTTTATGTTGTAAAATTACAATTTCTTTGCGGTTATAATAAATAAATTTGCAGAGTAAAATAGACGTTGCTACAAATCAATGCTTCGTCAGTAATAATATTTTTTAGAATACAATGAAAAAAAGTCTGCTTTCACTCGCTTTGGGTGGTTTAACGATAGGAATTACAGAGTTTGTAATGATGGGGATATTGCCGGATATTGCAAGCAATTTAAAAATTAGTATTCCTGTTGCGGGACATTTGATTTCGGCTTATGCGCTGGGGGTGGTTATTGGTGCGCCTTTGTTGGTCATTCTTACCCGAAATTTACCGCCTAAAAAAACACTTTTAATTTTGGCGGCGATGATTACTGGTTTTAATACGCTTTCGATTATTGCGCCTAATTATGAATTTCTGTTTGCGGTGCGATTGCTTTCGGGATTACCACACGGTGCTTTTTTTGGCGTGGGAGCAGTGGTTGCCAGCCGACTTGCTGATAAGGGTAAAGAAGCGCAGGCGATATCAGTTATGTTTGCGGGATTGACCATTGCTAATCTTGTAGGCGTTCCTATTGGTACATATATTGGGCATAATTTTTCCTGGCGTTATACTTTTATAATTATTGCTATAGTTGGAACCTTAACGGTATGTTCGCTTTATTTTTGGATGCCCAATATTGAAGCGAAAGCTAAAGAAGCGATGAAAACCCAGTTGCTGTTTTTTAAGAAAGCCGAAGCCTGGCTGGTTATTTCAATTACAGCTATTGGTGCAGGAGGTTTGTTTTGCTGGATAAGTTATATTGCTCCGCTACTTACAGAAATTTCAGGTTTTAAAGGTGGCGATGTGCCTTATATTATGATGTTGGCCGGACTGGGAATGGTTTTAGGGAATTTTATAGGAGGAAAATTAGCCGATCGCTATTCTGCCGAAAAAACAATTATCATATTATTAACCGTTATGGCAATCGATTTGTTACTGGTGTTTTTCTTCTCTTATATTCCTTATGTGAGTTTAGCTTTGGTGTTTTCTACCGGCTGTATTGCCTTTGCTGTTGCTGCACCAATTCAGACATTGATGATACAAACTGCCGTTGGTGCTGAGATGATTGCTTCGGCAGCGATTCAGGCTGCTTTTAATACAGGAAATGCTTTAGGTGCTTTCCTGGGTGGTCTGCCTTTAATTGCTGGGTTTAGTTATGCTTCGCCTAATTTAGTTGGTGTAACTATGTCGATTTGTGGAGTGCTGTTTACAGTGGTTTTTTTACAAAGAAAAAGACGTGTAATGAAGTTAGCTGCGATTTAAAATCAAGTTTTATAATATAGTAAAACCGTTTTTCGTTCCGATAACTATCGGGACAAAAAGCGGTTTTTTGATCGAGTTTACTAGGGAGATTCTGGTATTTAATGTGATAGAGTAATGTTTAGTTTGTTTAATTCTATTAAAAACTGTTCTATTGTTTCTCGTATTGAAGCTGAAGACATAAATCTTGTAGCGGTTTTTCTCGAAGCAATACTTGTTTTACTTAGTGGGGCATTTTTATCTCCATCTTGAATGTCACTGCAATAAGTTTTACTAATTCCTTTGTATTTAAATTCCATTTGACAGAGTCCATGAACGGCAATTTGCCCAAATCCAATTAATCTACAATCTAATGCGGTTAATCTGATTTCTAATTCTTCAGTTGAATTTTTGTCAATTATTATATTTGATTTTAAAAATAGTTGGTTTATATAATCCCAAACTTTAGCTGCTCCTTGTACGCCACTTAGTTCTGTTTTGTTGTTTAGTTCAATTTCAGAACAATTTATTTTAGTAAGTTTTAGAGAATCTCTATTGTCAAATAATATAACCTTTAGTTTTATGTTTTTGAAATCATATTTATCAATTGTTGGATATGTTGGGAATTTTTTTCCAGGAAGAAAGCCGTGTTCGGGCATAATATCTTTAGCAATTGCGTAAGAAAGCTCGCCAATCAATCCTCCTTGTGGGTAAATAATTTGACTTTGTGATTTGCTTATTCCTGTAAAAATCACAAGGAATAAAATAATTTTCAATTTATCTTTCATATTTAATTGTTTGAATTTTGTTATGAAAAAGATATTAGGTTCTTATTCTTGAAATCAAATATAGAAAATTATTCGTACAGAATATGATTTTGGTAGTAGCGAAAAGAAGAAAAAAGCTCCTGAAAAATTTTAAATTTTTTTACCACAAAGACATAAAGTTGAAAAAAGCTAAGGCAATAAGAAATTTTCAGGTAAAAATAAGATACAAAAAAACCGCCAATCTCCCGATAACTATCGGGACGAAAAGCGGTTTTTTGTTTAGTCTTTTATAGCATTTCCTTTTTTGTCAAAGAAATGATATTCTAAATACGTGTAAGCGTCACGTGGTATAATTTTCACCCATTTTTTATGTTCAAAAAACCATTTTGAACGTAATGATGGAAAACCTTTACTGAGGTATGCAGCCACAAACGGATGTACATTGAGTACTACTTTTTTGTGGTTTTTTAAAATTCGTTCCAGGTCGGAATTGATTTTGTCAATGATTAGAATTGGCGCTTCAATTTCACCATTTTCATTGTTTGGATCTTCTTCTCTGGTTTTAATATTTCTTTCTGGTCTTACTCTTTGTCTGGTAATTTGAACTAGTCCAAATTTACTAGGAGGTAAGATTTTGTGTTTTGCTTTATCGTCGCTCATTTCTTCCCTCAGGAAGTCGAACAGGACTTTGCGATTTTCGGGATTAGACATATCGATAAAATCGACAACGATGATTCCGCCCATATCACGCAAACGCAATTGTCTGGCTATTTCGGCTGCGGCAATCATATTGACTTCCATGGCTGTGTCTTCCTGATTAGTTGCTTTATTAGAACGGTTTCCACTGTTCACGTCAATTACGTGTAGAGCTTCGGTGTGTTCAATAATAAGGTAAGCTCCTTTACTCATGGAAACGGTTTTTCCAAAAGAAGTTTTGATTTGTCTCTCTATATTGTATTTCTCGAAAATAGGTGTGTCGTTTGATTGATAAAACTTCACAATAGATTGTTTGGATGGAGCAATTTCTTGCAGGTAATCCTTGGTTTGATGGTACAACTCTTCATCATCTATTTGGATACTGGTAAAAGTATCGTTGAAAACATCTCTTAGAATTGAGGAAGCTCGGTTGAGTTCACCTAATACTTTTGAGGGATGATGAGCAGTTGGTAATTTTTTACACATTGCAGCCCATCTGCTAAGCAGGTTCTGCAAATCTTTTTCTAATTCGGCTGTATTTTTGCCTTCGGCTACTGTGCGAACAATAACACCAAATCCTTTTGGTTTGATGGATTGTACAAGTTTTTTTAGTCGGTCTTTTTCTTTTTTGTCTTCTATTTTTTGAGAAATAGAAACACGATCAGAGAAAGGAACTAATACAATAAAACGTCCGGCAAGAGAAAGCTCAGCGCTAATTCTTGGTCCTTTGGTAGATATTGGTTCTTTTACAACTTGTACTAAGATAGATTGATTGGCGTTTATTACATCAGTAATGGTCCCATCTTTGTCTATCTCTTTTTCAAACTGAAAGTTTTTTAGGGAGAAATCTTTTATTTTACCTGCGCTTACAAGTTTTATGAATTTCAGTTGGGAAGTGAGATTAGGACCTAAGTCGTGATAATGTAAAAAGGCATCTTTTTCGAAACCTACATTTACAAAAGCAGCGTTGAGTCCGGCAACTGGTTTTCTGATTTTGGCAATAAAAATATCGCCTACCTGAAAGTTGCTTGTTTCTTCTTCTTTGTGTAATTCAATTAGTTTTCCATCTTTTAATAAGGCAAAATCTACGGAATCAGAACTAGATCGAATGATTAATTCTTTATTCACGTTGTAAATTTTTATCCAAACTTTTGAGTTTTCAGTTTTCGGTTTTCAGTTTTCAGTTTTGCAACTCGTAACTCATAACTTATAACTCATAACTGAATTGTAAGGATGGATTAAACAATATTTTGAACAGGTATTAACCCGGAGGAAAGCAGTTTGCAGTGTTCAGAAAGCAGAAAGCAGTTTATGCTGCAATCTGAATTCTAAAATCTGAAATCTGAAATCCAAATTTCAATGAACGTTTAAAAAGAAAAAAGTAGTTAAAAACTACTTTTTCTTTTTGTGACGGTTAGCTCTCGCTCTTTTCTTACGTTTGTGAGTAGCTACCTTATGTCTCTTTCTTTTTTTACCACTTGGCATAATCTTTTAGATTTTATGATTAATAATATTATTTTGCTTCGTTGTTTGTTTTTACTCCTTCTACAAAAACTTTTGCAGGTTTGAAAGCAGGAATGTTGTGTGCAGGTATTTTAATTGTAGTGTTTTTAGAAATATTTCTACCTGTTTTCTCAGCTCTTGTCTTTACGATAAAGCTACCAAAACCTCTTAAATAAACATTGTCTCCAGTTTCTAATGAAGTTTTTACTTCCTCCATAAAAGTCTCTACTGTTGCTTGCACATCACCTTTTTCAAGACCTAATTTTTCTGAAATTTTCGCTACGATATCTGCTTTCGTCATTTTCTTTCCTTTATTTATTATTTTGTAATAATTTTTTTGAGTGTGCAAATATATGAATTTAAAAAACAATTATTCAAGCTAATTCATTAAATTTTAATTACATAAACTTTTACTTTTGTCAACAAATATTTAATAATGATTTTTCATAACTTATTAATAAAGTGGTACTTGCAAAATAAACGTGATTTGCCATGGCGAAATACCACTAATCCATACCCTATTTGGCTCTCGGAAATTATGCTCCAACAGACGCGTGTAGCGCAGGGAATGCCGTATTTTTTGTCTTTTACCGCTGCTTTTCCAACCGTTTTTGATTTGGCAAATGCCGATGAAGAAAAGGTGTTGAGATTATGGCAGGGTTTGGGTTATTATTCCCGTGCCCGCAATTTGCATAAAACGGCTCAATATATTGCCTATGACTTAAACGGAGTTTTTCCTGCTACATATAAGGACTTGTTGCAATTAAAAGGTGTGGGAGAATATACCGCAGCGGCAATTGCGTCTTTTTCTTATAATGAAGCCGTGCCGGTTGTGGATGGAAATGTGTTCAGAGTGCTTTCCCGTTATCTTGATGTGGAAACCGATATTGCTTTGGCTTCCGCTAAAAAAGAATTTTCGGCTCTGGCTTTCGAATTAATGCCAAAAGATAATCCGGCTATTTTCAATCAGGCTATAATGGAGTTTGGCGCTTTGCAATGTATTCCTAAAAATCCTGATTGTGATAATTGTGTTTTTAATACAAGTTGTGCGGCTTTGCAAAAAAAGAAAGTCGATCAATTGCCGGTGAAATTAAAGAAGTTAAAAGTAAGGAATCGATATTTTAATTATTTGATGCTTTCGGATGCCGAAGAAAAAACTTTAATCCAAAAAAGAACTTCAAAAGGTATCTGGCATAATTTATATGAGTTTCCTTTGATTGAAACTGATAAGGAAGAAGATTTTGAGTTTGTGTCGAATGCTGTTCAACAAGAATCATTTTTTGCTAATCCTATTATAAGTATGCGTGCCTGTAATGAAAAAAGCATCGTTCATAAATTGTCGCATCAACATTTGCATATTAAGTTCTGGAAGTTAAATGTAAAAGGCAAGGTCGAAAATGGTATTACAAAAGAAGAATTGATGCAATATCCTTTTCCAATTGTGATTCATAATTTTATTGAATCGGAATAGAATAGCAGCCTAAAAAAATGTATCTTTGAAATAGATAGCACATATTTCTAAAACTATGAACGGAACACTAAATAAGGTAATGCTAATAGGTCATTTGGGTGACGATGTTAAGTTGCACTATTTTGAAGGAGGCAATTGTATTGGAAGATTTCAGTTGGCTACAAATGAAGTCTATGTCAATAAGACAACTAATGAGAAAATTGTTTCGACTGAATGGCATAATTTAGTGGTGCGTAATAAAGCGGCTGAAATATGTGAAAAATATTTGTCAAAAGGAGATAAGATTTATGTGGAAGGAAGAATTAAATCCCGTCAGTGGCAGGCAGAAGATGGTTCGATGAAACATACTACTGAAATTCAGGTGACGGAATTTACTTTTTTAACAACTAAAAAAGATACTGAAGCTAATAAGCAAAATCAGGGTTCTGAATCTGCAAAAAATACTAATTTTGACACACCAAACAAAGGCTTGCCTATCAATGACCTGCCTTTTTGATTGTTTAACTAATCTTTTTTAATTTGGACCCGGAGCCCAGTTTGAATTTCGTTTATACAGTAGATTTTAATCTATTGTTCGGTTTTGCCGGAATATTTGTATTGCTGTTTTGTTCGGCAGTAGTTTCGGGAGCCGAAGTAGCCTTGTTTTCGCTGTCGCAAAAAGACCTTGATGATACGCTTCAGGAAAACTTTTCTACAGGAAAAATCCTTTCAGAATTATTACAGCGACCTAAAAAACTATTGGCAACGCTTCTTGTGGCTAATAATTTCATTAATATAGGAGTTGTTATTTTGTTTTCCTTTATTGGTTCCGATTTGTTTGCTTCAATTACTTCTCCTGTTTTGAAATTTATTCTGGAAGTTATTGTTGTGACTTCGCTGTTGTTGCTTTTTGGGGAGGTGATGCCTAAAGTGTATGCCAGTAGAAATAATATTAAGTTTGCTAAAAGTATCGCTTATCCTATTTCGCTCCTGGATAGTTTGCTTTCGCCAATTAGTATTCCTATGCGTGGAGCAACGGTTTATTTGCATAATAAATTAGGGAAGCAGAAGACTAATTTTTCGGTTGACCAATTATCACAAGCCTTAGAATTGACATCAACTGATGAGACTTCGACCGATGAACAAAAAATATTAGAAGGAATTGTGTCTTTTGGGAATACCGATACCCGACAGGTGATGAGTCCCAGAATTGATATTTTTGCATTAGAAATTACGGAGTCTTTTACAGATGTTTATGCTAAAATTGTCGATAAAGGTTATTCCAGAATTCCGGTTTATCGCGATAATATTGACCAGATTGAAGGTGTTTTGTTTATTAAGGATTTATTACCGCATATAGATAAACCTGATTTTGATTGGACTACATTGATGAGAGACCCGTTTTTTGTGCCTGAAAATAAAAAGCTGGATAATCTATTGAAGGATTTTCAATCGATGAAAAGTCATCTTGCAATTGTAGTAGATGAATATGGCGGGACTTCGGGTTTGGTTTCTTTAGAAGATGTCATCGAAGAGATTGTTGGGGATATCAGTGATGAATTTGATGATGAGGATATTAATTTCTCTCAGATTGATGATCGGAATTATCTTTTTGAAGGGAAAATAAATTTGAAGGATTTCTACAGAATTATTGATGTAGATGAAGAAATATTCGAAGAAAATAAAGGAGAGGCAGAAACTTTGGCGGGGTTTATTTTAGAGATTTCGGGTAATTTTCCGGCTAAAGGGCAAAAAATTACTTTTGAAAATTGCCTGTTTACTATTGAGGTTGTAGATAAAAAACGTATCAAACAGATAAAAGTTACCATTGATGTTTAATTTAGAATGTAGGGATAAGAAGAGAGTTAGTGTTCAGTTGAATATTGTACTTGGCGTTCTTGGTTTAATGTTGTTTTCAAGTTGTAAAGATGAGGTGTTGCCAAAGCCGTCAAGTTATTTACGATTAGATTATCCAGTGGCTGAGTATGCGCATTTTGAAAATCAATGTCCGTTTACTTTTGAAATGAACTCCAAAGCGATTATAAAAGGGGAGAAGGATTGTGGTTTTACGATTACTTATCCAAAGATGAAAGCGACTATTTATTTGACTTATAAACCTGTAAATAACGACATAAAAAAGTTGTTGCGTGATGCTCAAAAACTGACTTTTGAACACGTAATAAAGGCCGATGATATTCTGGAACAACCTTATTTAAACCAGCAAAAGAAGGTTTATGGTATGTTTTATCAGGTGGATGGAAATGCAGCAACTAACTCACAGTTTTATGCTACTGACAGTACGAGGCATTTTTTAACGGCTTCGGTTTATTTTTATGCCAAACCTAATTTTGATTCGATTATGCCGGCTGCGAGTTATATCAAAAACGATATGCAGCGTTTGATGGAAACGCTGGAGTGGAAGTAATATGGAATCAAAACAATTAAAGTGGTTTTATTTACTGGTTCTTTCCTTGATTTGGGGTAGTTCATTTATCTTGATAAAAAAAGGCTTGTTAGGCTTGTCAGCCATTCAGCTAGGTTCATTACGAATTATTTTTGCTTCCTTTTTTCTGTTGCTTATTGGGTTTAAAAGTCTAAAGTTTATCCCAAAATCAAAATGGAAATACATTGCTATTACAGCGCTTTTTGGGACTTTTTTTCCGGCTTTTCTGTTTGCTATTGCTCAAACGGAATTAGATAGTTCGGTAACTTCGATCCTGAATTCTTTGACACCATTGAATACGCTGGGAATAGGAGTGTTGTTTTTTGGAATTGATTTTCAAAGAAAACAACTTTGGGGATTGTTGATTGGACTTTTAGGAAGTTTGCTTTTGGTTTATACCGGAGCTCAAAATAATCCCGAACAGAATTATTATTATGCCTTATTGATTATTCTGGCTTCTTTTAGTTATGCTACCAATGTAAATTTGATAAAAAGGTATTTGTCTGATGTAAGTCCGGTGAGTATAACGACCGGAAATTTTGTGGTACTTTTGATTCCTGCTGTACTTATTTTGATTTTTTCAGGTTTCCCGGAACAAATTCATTTGGAGAAAACACAAAAAGCGGCTTGTTTTATAATGATTTTGGGTGTTTTAGGCACGGGAGTTGCTAATATTCTTTTCTTTAAACTAATACAAATTGCCTCGCCGGTTTTTGCAGCATCGGTAACGTATTTAATCCCAGTTATAGCTCTCTTTTGGGGATTGTTGGATAATGAAATACTGACTCCTGTTCAGTTTTTTGGAGCTTTCATTATTTTAATCGGTGTTTATTTGAGTGCTCGGAAATAGTTTTTTTACCGCAAATTCGCAATTTTTTTTACGAATCTGCGGTTATTTTTAAGTCCAAATAATTTGTTTACTGGAATTTAGGCTTATCTACAGGGTTTCCGTATTTATCAAAATAAGAAATAGGAATGTTGAGTTTTTCTAGGCCGGGAATAACCTCTTTCGCTTTACCTACAATAATTATTCGGGAATTGTCTATTAGAAAATATTTGTTTGCAGCAGCTAGTACATCTTCTTTGGTAACTGCGTTAATGGTTTTAATGTAGTTTTCGTAAAAATCATCCGGTAAGTCTTCGGTTTTTGTATTCAAAGCATATCGGGCCACTGATTCCGGTTTTTCGGCCTTCATTACAAAACGACCGATATAACCTGCTTTCGCATTATTAAGCTGCTCGGTAGTTACTTTTTCAGTTCTTATCTTTTTGATTTCTTTAATGAATTCTACAACTGCGCTATCGGTTACATTGTTTTTTACCGCCGATGCTGATCTAATGTTGGTTACATATTTTCCTGCCCCAATATTAGTACTGGCGCCATACGTCCATCCATGAGCTTCCCTTAAATTCATGTTTAGGTAGCTGTTAAAACCTCCTCCCAGAATGTAACTGGCAATTACCGCAGGAAAGAAATCTTTGTGGTTCATTCTTAAATTATAGGTGTTTACTAATGAGATTTCCGATTGCACTGCATTAGGAACATCGATAAAATTAATTTGAGTTGTTGGTACGTTTACCGGGTCTGGATAGATAGTTGTAGGACTATTGGTTTTTTTCCAAGAACCAAAAAGCTGCTCAACAACGGGTTTGATTTCGTTGTATTTGATGTCTCCTACAATTGCTAAATAAGCATTTTGAGGCACAAAATTACTGTTGTAATTTTTTATAACATCTTCTAAAGTAATATTAGCTAAGGTTGCTTCAGTTATGAATTCACCTGAAGGATGGTTTTTTCCAAAAGAAAGCGCATTAACCATTCTGCTGGCAATGGCTGAAACGCTTTTTTCCTGAGAACGTAAACCTTCGACTAATTTGGCTTTTTCTTTATTTAATTCTTCCTGAGTAAAATTAGGGTCTAAAGCTCCGTAAGCTAAAAGTTCTAAAGTACGTTTTGAGAATTTAGAAAGTGAGCTGGCATGAGCGCTATTAGAGCTAAAATCAATAGTAGCTCCCATGAAATCTACTTCTTCGTTAAAGTCTTCTTTGGATATTTTTGTACTGCCGTTTCCTATAAGGTTGCTGCATAATTCGTCTACTCCTTTTTTGTTTCCTTCTGCAAATGGCGGATTGTCGATAGTAAGGTTGAAGGTAACTTTAGGTAGTTTGTGATTTTCAACAATCATTACTGTGAGTCCATTAGCCAGGGTAAAACTTTGTGGTTTTTTTATATTGACTACCGGTGGTTTCCCGGCTATAGGTTGTTTGCGTTCTTGTGCTTGCATGATTGCTGAGACTAGTATTAGAATGAGTAATATACTTGATTTTTTCATGTTTCGAAATGGCTTAGTTTTCGTTCTTTTCAGGGCTAGGGATATAATCCAATATTAATCTTTGATTTGGATTCAGGTATTTTTGGGCAACAGCTCTAATTTCTTCTCTGGTAATAGAGTGGTAAATATCTATTTCGGTATTGATAAGATTTACATCGCCATAGAGTAGGTAGTATTTAGCCAAATTTTCGGCTATTCCTTCTACATTTGAGTTTTGATTTACATATTGATTCTCAAATTGATTCAATAGTTTCTGATAGTCTTTTTCAGAAATTAATTCGGTTTGAATTTTTACAATTTCTTCGTCTATTTCTTTAAGTAAGTCATTAGTGGTGTAATTGGTCATTGGTAAACCGTATACAATGTACATACCATAGTCTTCCTGACTAAATCCTACAGCACCAATTTGCAAAGCTTTTTTCTTGTCGTCTACTATTTTTTTATACAACTTCGAACTTTTTCCGTCGCTTAAATAAGAAGAAATAAAATCCAAAACGCGTGCGTCTCTGGTTTTCATTGATGGAGTTCGGTAAGCGGCTGCAAGCATCGGGATTTGGATGTTGGGATCGATGTGAGTTGCTTTGATAGTTTCGGTTATTGGTTTTTCAACAAATGTTTCTTTTTTTATTGTGGCTCCTTTTTTGATTGGTCCAAAATATTTTTCAACCCATTCTTTGGCTTGTTTTTGTTCGAAATCACCTGCCACAACTAAAACAGCGTTGTTTGGAATATAGAATTTTTCGTTAAAAGCTTTAAAATCTTCTAATTTCGCAGAATTCAAATGTTCAGTAGAGCCTATGGTTGTCCAACGATAAGGATGGTTGACAAATAGATTCTTTTTAACGGCTTCAATTATCTTTCCATAAGGCTGGTTGTCGTAACGAGAATTTTTCTCTTCTTTAATTACTCCTTTTTGAGTGTCAACCCCAATTTGGTTAATTACCGGATGCATTAATCTTTCCGATTCCATCCAAAGTGCCAGTTCTAAATTGTTGGAAGGAAAAACTTCGTAATAATAGGTTCGGTCATCTGAAGTATTAGCGTTGTTTACCCCGCCGTTAGCTGTAACAATATTAAACCATTCACCTCTTTTAATGTTTTGTGTTCCTTCGAATAATAAATGTTCGAAAAAATGGGCAAAACCTGTTTTGTTTGGGTTTTCGTCTTTAGAACCTACGTGATACATTACCGAAGTAATCACTACAGGGGCGCTGTTGTCCTGATGTAGGATAACATGCATGCCGTTGTCCAGATTGTATTCTTCGAAGGTTATTTTTTGGGCTGTGGCGACACCGCCAAATAAAAGTGCAGTACTAATTGCCATTATTGTTTTTTTCATATAAGATTAGTAAAAAATAAGGTTGCAATACTTGATTAGTAATATTGTTAATTCAAAAATACTTTTTTTTAGTATTGAATCGGTAATAGAACTTTTTTTAACAAAAATATAAGTTGGAAAGCTAATTGTAATGTGTTGAAAATAAAGCGAAAATAAGAAGAAATATTTTTTTAAAATTAGTGATTGCGTGGTAAAAAAATAATTGTATATTTGCATCCTTAAAAATCAATAAATCAATTTGGTATGTATGCAATCGTAGAGATAGCAGGGCAACAATTTAAAGTAAGCAAAGACTTAAAGGTTTATGTTCACCGTTTAGCTAGCGAAGAAGGATCAAAAATTTCTTTTGATAAAGTTCTTTTGTTAGACGATAATGGAAATGTAACTTTGGGCGCCCCAGCTATAGAAGGTGCTTCAGTAGAAGCTAAAGTGTTACAACACTTAAAAGGAGATAAGGTTATCGTTTTCAAAAAGAAAAGAAGAAAAGGGTACAAAAAGAGAAATGGTCACAGACAATATCTTACTCAAATTGTAATTGAAGGTATTACTGCAGCAGGTGCTAAGAAAGCAGCTTCTAAAAAAGCAGCAGTTGAAGCAACTACAGAAGAAGTTGAAGCTCCAAAGAAAAAGGTAGCTAAAGCTAAAAAAGAAGATACTCAAGAGTAATAACAATATTAAAACTAAAACATCATGGCTCACAAGAAAGGTGTCGGTAGTTCTAAGAATGGTAGAGAATCAGAATCGAAACGTTTAGGTGTTAAGATTTTTGGAGGACAAGCTGCTATCGCAGGGAACATCATCGTAAGACAAAGAGGTTCAAAACACAATCCAGGTGAAAATGTTTACATTAGTAAAGATCACACCCTACACGCAAAAGTAGACGGAATTGTTAAGTTCCAAAAGAAAAGAGATAACAAATCATATGTTTCAATCCTTCCATTCGAAGTAGAAGCTTAATTGATTTTCTCAATTTATTAAAAACCCGTTTCCAAAAGGAACGGGTTTTTTTGTGTCTAAAAGTGATGAAAATAGTTTTCTACGGCAAATGAATAGCGCATCTGATTACGGCTCAGAAGGTTGTTGGTTTGAATCCAGTCGAGGTCAGTGCAAAATTTAAAACGGGTTTTTGATGTATCAGAAACTTTAAAGAGTATCTGTGAAAAAGCTTCTTGATTTCGGTCGATGTGAAAATAGTTGTCATTTGAGAATACTTTTTTAGAATATTAGAATAATAGATATTCAAGTAATATTTATGAATTTCTCTATTTCAATAGTTATTAAATAACAAATCCCCTTGCTTAATAAAACAAGGGGATTTGTTGTCTAAAATTGAATTAATAATTGCGTTCGGTTAATCCATCATTCTTTGGCCACCACCGCCAAATCCACCACCGCCAAATCCACCGCCGCCGTTTCCACCGCCACCGCCAAAACCTTCAGGACGTTCGCCTCTGTCCATTCCTTCCATGTTTCGGTTGTTTCTTCCCGGAGGTCTTTTCATACCTGAGAAGTTTTGGATTTTGTAAGTTAAAGAGAACATGGCATAACGTCTTAAAACGGTGTTTTCGCTATCAGTAACCGATGTAGCTGAAATACTTCTTGTGATACTTTGGTTTTGGTTTAAAACATCATATACTTTTACTTTGGCAACAAATGTTTTGTTTAAGAAAGAGTATGATAAACTGGTATTCCATAAGTAATAACTTGGATTGTTAGAATTATAAGTATATCCAAAATCGTTACCCCAGATCCAGTTAGTTGGCCAGTAACTTGTAGTTTGCAGGTTTAATCTGTGTACTACATTTGATCTGGATTTTAATGAACTAATATCATACTGTGTTTCATTATAAGAGAAATTATAAGAAGGAGCTACTGTAAAGAATTCTCCATAATCATAATTAAGGTAAAGTCTAGGGGAGATTCCTGTTGATTTGGCACCATACAAAATACCGTTGGTAATCCCTTTGTCAAACTTGTAATTCGCACTTAAGGCTATACCGTAACGTAATAAATTAGATTCCTGTTTGATAGATTTGTTCCAACTACCGCCTCCTGACAAAGAGTAAGTTCCTGATACATTTGTATAGGTAGTAATACGGCTATTATCTTGATTGTAAACCGCCGTGCTCAGTATGTCATTGTTGTTTAAATTACCATTAAGAAACAGGTTGTAGCCTGAACGAGTTTGGAAATTAAAATTTCGATAATTAATGCTGGCTGTATGGCTTTCTGTTGGGTTCAAATTAGGATTTCCTGTAACTGTATTTAAGGTGTTCGATACGTTTTGAATAGGAAGTAATTGATTTGCTGAAGGAAGAGATTGGTCGTAATTATATCTTAAAGTGAAAAATTTTGAACGATCTACTCTATATCTAATTTGGGCACTTCCATTAGGTAGTACGTATTTTTTATTTAAATCAATTGATTCTCCTTTGTAAAAAGAATGATTGTCGTATTGTAAAATTGACGTAGAGGAATTAATGTCAAATGTAAATTTGTTTTTTTGTAAACGGATACCGGCTTTTGGAACAATACTATTTTGTTTAGAAGTCAAATAGGTGGTTTGATCTTCGTTTAAATTAGTATATACATTATTTCCTGCGTCATCATAGGTTTTGCTATCGTTAATGTTGTTTTGGAAGTTGTATTCCATACCAATTTTAAAACGAATAGAATCGGTAACAGGCTCGGTATATTCAATTTCGGCAGAATAAGAGTCGCTAATGCTATTGTTTTTTGTGTTTTGGTCACGATGAATGTGTTTGTCAGTCACGTAGAAATTGGTGTTAGATTCCGAAAAATTATTTGAGTTTGAATTCGAATTGTTGTTGTTGAATACAAAACTTAAATTTCGGGCTTTCTTTTCAAATGATTTGTTAAAGTTGATCGAGTTGCTAAAGCTGTTTGATTCACTTCTGTTAGCTGATTTAGAATCGGCATCGTTAACTAAAGTGTTGTTAGTTAAATTAGTACTAGAGCTATTGGATTCCGGATTACTTTCGGAAACAGAGGTGTTGAATTTTGGAGCAACAAATAATCGTATGCTTGGTGATATTTTGTATTCTAGCTCAACATTGGCTTTATTGCTGGTGTTTCTGCTGTCTGTTGTAGAATTCGAAACATTATTGTAAAAAATACCATCAGGTCTTAGCTCGGTTGAGTTAGAGTGGCTTTTATTTTCGGTATGAGCATCCGCATAATTATAACTGGCATTCGTCTGAAAATTTTTGGATAATTCGTCAGAATAGTTAAATCCTAATAGATTAGATGTTGTGATACCGCTGGCCTGGCTTCTGTTTACCGTTGTTCCGCGGCTGTTTCTACCACCACCCATATTGTCAAAAACTTCATCTTGTGAAAATCCCTGAGCATTAATGTTGTTGGAAGAGCCTAAAAGGCTTATTTTTCTGTTATTATTAAATAAGTTTACTATAAAGCTGGATTCATAACGGTCGTCAGTACCATAGCCACCAAGGAATTTTCCAAAGTAACCTTTGTTTTTATCATCATCAATAGTTAGGTTGATACTGGCATTGTCAGAAGCAGCCTGGTCTTTAGAGTATTCTTCTTTTTTGGTTTTAAAATCAGAAACCTGAACTTTATTGATTATTTCGGCAGGAAGGTTTTTTAAGGCCATCGCACCATCACGGTCAAAAAAGGGTTTCCCGTTCACTAATACCTGAGTAACTTCTTTACCATTTGCGGTAATTTTTCCATCACTGTCAACTTCCAGTCCCGGAAGTTGTTTTAATAATGTTTCCACGTTAGCATCAGGGCGTACTTTGAATAAAGAGGCCTTGAACTCGATGGTGTCATTTTTAATTCGGATAGGAGGGTCTTCTGCTTTTACTTTAACTTCTTTAAGTGTGTTTACAGATTCGGCAAGATAGATGTTGTTGAAATCCTTATTGGTGTTGATTTCTTTTTGCTCTTCAGCAAAAGTTTCAAACCCCATATAGGTTACTTTCAAAAATACTGGTTTTTCATTTTTCTTAACTGCAAAATTGAAATTTCCGTTTTTATCTGTTAAAGTATATTCTAATATAGTGGAATCTTTAACGGTACTGATATACACAGTAGCCGATTCTAATGGAAGTTGGTTGTTTAGGTTAAGTACTTTTCCTTTTAATATGTAACTGCTTTGTGCGGTAGCATAAAAAGAAAAAGCAAAAAAGAACAGCAATGATAAATATTTACTCATAATAATTTGGTTAAACTTAACATAAGATGTTAATTAAAAGAAAAGGTTTAACCAAGAAGTGTAAAATTTATATTTATTGTTGTTTGATAGGTTAGTTGCGGGATGTTTTTTAAATAAAAAAAATCCTCACTTCTCAGTAAGGATTCTTAAAGTATTAATATTGTGTTTTTTATAGTAAAGCTTATTTGTCATTGTAATGTCCTAAAGCAGAAATGATAATTACTACTACTTCGTGATCAATGATTTCATAGATTAGTCGGTCTTTCTTATTGATTTGTCTAGACCAAACGTTATCGTCTTTATATTTTAGTTTTTCAGGTTTACCAATTCCAGTTGTGGGATGAATTTCTAATTCAAGAAATATTTTTTCGATTTTTGAAATATCTGTCTTCTTGCCTGATTTCTTTATTTTTTGCAAATCGGCAAGTGCTTCTTTGCTTATTTCTATTGAATATCTGCCCATATATTTTTGGCGTCTACTTTGGTGTAGTTTTTCTCTCTGTAAGCAGGTTCCTGAAAATTTTTATGGTGTTTTTCCAGTCTTTCAATGATTTCCGGGTTTGTAATCTCATTGTTTTGCTCAATTACTTCCACATCAAAAGCCTTCAAAATTTTTTTGATGATTGCAATTTGAGAAATGTCTTTTATGTTTACAGTAAGTGTAGTCATTTTGATAAGTCATTAAAATACAAAGGTATGAAATATTTATAGCTGTTGTTGAAAGTTTAGTTGTTAATATTATTTGTTAAGTCAGTTGGTTTTGAGGTATAAAGAATTTATTCAAGTTTAAAATATTCATTTGATATTCCACCACAAATTATTTGAGAAAGACCATTCTCTGATTCATAACCAAATAAAAAAGTTTTTAAAAGACCTGATTTTTCGTCAATATAGAATTGCCACACTTCACTGTTTTTGAATGTGAATTCGGTAAAGTTAACTTCGTGTATTTCGTTTCCGTCTTCTGCTTTTTTGCAAAAAACAATAGGCTCTGTTCTTACTAAACACCATTCTTTTATGTTTTTATATAATTCGAAAAATAAAATTTCATTTTCATTTATAGTTATCATTTCTCCAACGGTATCATTTTCGTCAGGTATACCCCAATTTGGACCTTTGTATATTTTTTTCCAATTTCCTATTATATTTTTTTTAAGATTTTCTCTAATAATAGGTCTTAATGAATCGTACTTTTTAAAAGCAACTTGGCCTGATTTATTGTCGGGAATGATTTTGTATGCGTAATAGAATGATTTGATGGCTGTTTCATTTTCATTTTTTAATAAAAAAGACATCCCTAAATTAAATCTCTCCTTTTGAATTTCTTCTTTTGATAGATTTTGTCCTGACATTTGAAAACAAATTGTCAAAAAAAGCAATACTAGTTTTTTCATATATTCAAGAATTGAATATATAAATGTATAAAAAAACCCTCACATTTCTGCAAGGGTTAAATCTGAAATCATAAATCGCTATTCAGCAATCTAAAATCTTAATATCTGTAATATTCCGGTTTGAATGGGCCTTGAACTTCAACACCAATGTATGCAGCCTGATCTTCGCGAAGAACTTCTAATTCAACACCTAATTTAGCCAAGTGCAAAGCAGCTACTTTTTCATCTAAATGTTTTGGTAACATATAAACGTCGTTGTTGTAAGCAGCGCTGTTGTTCCATAATTCGATTTGAGCTAAAGTCTGGTTCGTAAATGAATTACTCATTACAAAACTTGGGTGACCTGTAGCACAACCAAGGTTTACTAAACGACCTTCAGCTAATATGATGATATCATTTCCGTTGATAGTGTATTTGTCAACCTGTGGTTTGATTTCGATTTTAGATGCACCGTGGTTTTTGTTTAACCAAGCCATGTCGATTTCGTTATCAAAGTGTCCGATGTTACAAACAACAGTTTTGTCTTTCATTTGCTCGAAGTGCTCTCCAAGAACGATATCTTTGTTTCCTGTAGTAGTAATGATGATATCAGCATTAGCAATTACAGTGTTTAATTTTTTAACTTCATAACCGTCCATTGCAGCTTGTAAAGCACAAATTGGATCGATTTCAGTAACAGTTACAATAGAACCAGCACCTCTGAAAGAAGCAGCAGTTCCTTTTCCAACGTCACCGTATCCACAAACAATAACTCTTTTTCCAGCTAACATTAAGTCAGTTGCACGACGTACAGCATCTACAGCAGATTCTTTACAACCGTATTTGTTGTCAAATTTAGATTTAGTAACAGAATCGTTAATGTTGATTGCAGGCATTGGTAAAGTTCCTGCTTTTACTCTTTCGTATAATCTGTGAACACCAGTTGTAGTTTCTTCAGATAATCCTTTAATTCCAGGAACCAATTCAGGGTAACGATCAATAACCATATTAGTTAAATCTCCACCATCATCAAGGATCATGTTCAATGGTTTTCTGTCTTCACCAAAGAATAAAGTTTGCTCAATACACCAATCAAAAGACGCTTCGTCAAGACCTTTCCAAGCGTAAACTGAAATTCCGGCAGCAGCAATAGCAGCAGCAGCCTGATCCTGAGTAGAGAAAATGTTACAAGAAGACCAGGTAACTTCAGCACCAAGAGCGATTAAAGTTTCGATCAAAACTGCAGTCTGGATTGTCATGTGAAGACATCCTGCAATACGCGCACCTTTAAGAGGTTGTTCGTCTTTATATTCAGCACGAAGCGCCATTAAACCTGGCATTTCAGCCTCAGCTAGTTCAATTTCTTTTCTTCCCCAAGCAGCCAGAGAAATGTCTTTTACTTTGTAAGCCACATAAGGCGTAGTCGTTGTACTCATTTATAGTATATTTGTATTGTAAAATTTTTGCAAATTTACGTAATAAGTTTAGAATTAAACTAATTTCTAAAATATTTATGAATTGTTTAATGTCTTAATTTTTAGAACTTTAGTTTGATAATGGTTTTTAGAAGCTAATCCCGTTATCCGCTCTATCTTTTACTCCTTAAAGAAAGGAGTAAAAGGATGCCGCTACTACCGGGGCTAAAAAAACTCCGGATTAATTGAGAGAAAACTCATCCCGATAGCTATCGGGACTCAAATTTATAATTCAAAATAATGCCTTTACACAAGAAAATACAATTTAATACCAATACACAAATTTTCATTTGGAAGATTACTGAATCCTTTGAGCAATTATCCGAAGAGATAACTCTGAATCCGATATGTCAGTTGCGACTTAATGGTATGAAATCCGAATTACATCAACGTGGTTTTCTTAGTGTTCGCAAACTTTTAATCGAAGCGGGATACACTGATTTTGATTTGTATTATGACGAATTTGGAAAACCGCATCTTCATGATGGCAGGTATATTTCGATAACTCATTCTTATGAATTTTCCTCAATTATAGTGAGTGATGAAACAGTAGGTGTTGATATCGAATTGCAAAGAGACAAAATCATTCGCATTGCTGATAAATTTTGTGATGTCGAATTTCAATATTTAAATCGTGAAAAAGAAGCTGAGTACATTAAAAAACTAACGGTAATTTGGGGAGCCAAAGAAGCGATTTTTAAGATCAGAAACGAAAAAGGAATTAGTTTTAAAGATCATATTTCGGTTGATGAATTTGAATTAGACCAAACTCAAACTACAGCAAGTCTCCATTTTGATGGCTTACACAAAGAATTTGATATTTATTTTGAAGAAATAGACAATTTTACTTTGGTTTATGCTTTGGAGAAATAGATCTGTTTAACCACAAAGAGATTCACAAAGTTTTTTTTAAGATTTATAGAATTTCTTGAATTAGTGTTCCTGATTTTTCCGTTCTGTTTTTGAACATATTCAAATAAAGGAAACCACTCATTTTGCGGGCTCTGTTTTTTAAAATTGCAGCATTTTCTCCTTCAAAAAGACTGTCTAAGGTTTGAAACCAATGGTTGAGCCAAATCCCAAATTCATTTGCGTTGATTTGACCATTAAAATGCTCATCCACTTTATTGTGAACCGCTATTGGGTTGCCTTTGAATTTTCGAATACCAAATAAATTGGTTTCCCAAAAATCAGTCAGTTTTTCTAAATGAGAATCCCAGTCTTTAATGAGTTCGTTAAAATAAGGACCAATTTCGTCATCAGTCCTTATTTTATCATAAAAGGTGTGAACCAAAGCAGTAATATCGGCCCTGTTCTCGATGTCCTTTTTCATTTTAAAGACTGTTTATAATAATTAATAAGATACTTGAAATAGCACTTAGGATTACACAATTAAAAATGAATTTGTGTTTCATCTGAGCAAGGATTGATGTATTTGCAATGATGCTGATAAATACAATAATTGCCAGTTGTATCATTTGTGTTATTGAAGTTCCGTTAGCTAATACGCTCATGGCTGCAGCACCGCCTAAACAGCTTTGTACTAGTATGCTTAAAGTAGCAGATCCGATAAAGTTTTGATTGAATCTTTCGAAGGTATTGTTGTAAAGTGTCATAATAATTTGTTTTAATACCACAAATTTACAACGACACTACAGCATCATTTTATGACTTAAATCATATGAAATAATATTTTTTAGCGGTACACTTTTCGGTTGATTATTTTTAAATCACCTTTTTTTTCCAGAGATTTTATGGCTCTGATAACGGTTTCGACTCTTAAACCAGTTAAATCACCTATTTGCTGGCGGGTAAAATTGATTAGAAAACCGGCTTCTTCCTTTTTAAAATTCAATTGTTCTATAGAATAATCTATTAATCGCAAAACACGGTGTTCAGGATCCTGAGATGAAATTTCGGCTGCCATAACCGATTTGTAATACAGGCGTTGCGAGAGATTCTTGATGATTTTTAAACTGATGTCGGAATTGTTTTTTAGTAATTCCAGAAATTTTTCTTTTGTAATTACTATTAATTCCGAATCTACTACCGCTACGGCATTAGCAGGATAAGCCTGATCAATAAACAAAGGCGGTTCGCCAAAACACTGGTCTTTATAGAAAATTCCCTGAATGAATTCTTTGCCTTCGTCATTGTAATTGTTCATCTTTACTTCGCCTGAAATAATTTGGTAGTAATGTGTAGGCTGCTTGCCTTCTTCAAAAATGATATCGCCACTTTTGTAGTTTTTTATAATGCCGTTATATTTTTCGAGTAATGCAAGATGAATCATAAGGAAATGAATTTTAGTTTTTCTAAACTTCTAACAAATATAATTGTTTACAAATTGTTCTGCTACTTTGAAAAACTTTTTACTTTTACGTCCTCATGGAAAAAGGAACAATTTATCAGGAAATACAGGCAGCTAAATCTGGGAATCGAAAATTATTAGCCATTCTTCTTGACCCTGATAAAGTGGTTTGGGAAAACATTGAGAATTTGATTTGCAAAATCAATCAATCTCCCGCTACACATGTTTTTATTGGCGGAAGCCTTGTAGAAAGTACCATTTTGGATGATTTGATAATTAGGATTAAACAGGATTGTGTTTTACCAGTGGTTCTTTTTCCTGGAGATCCTTCGCAAATTTCGAATCATGCTGATGGAATTTTGTTTTTATCTTTATTATCCGGACGAAATCCGGATTATTTAATAGAATATCAGGTTCAGGCTGCGCCTATTCTAAAGAAAACGAATCTTGAAGTAATTTCTACAGGATATATTTTAATAGAAAGCGGTAATGAAACTGCGGTTGCCCGCGTTAGTAAAACGGAACCTCTTAATCGCGAAAATTTTGATTTGGTTTTGGCAACAGCTCAGGCAGGAGAGATGTTGGGTAATAAATTGATATATCTGGAAGCGGGAAGTGGTGCTAAACAAGCGGTTTCTATTGAAATGATTCAATTGGTTTCTCAAAATACAAGAATTCCTCTGATTGTTGGTGGAGGAATTACAGATTTAAATGGAATTCAAAAGGCTCATCAATCAGGTGCTGATTTAGTGGTGATAGGAACGGCTTTTGAAAAAGACGCTGATTTTTTTAATTCTCAAAAAAATAGTAAATGATAGATTTTTTTTTCGGTCAATATGCTAATTATCCAACATCGGAAATTGCGTTGGAATTAATAGCTGTGTTTTTTGGACTGGCAAGTGTTTGGTTTGCTAAAAAAGACAATATTTGGGTTTTCCCAACAGGATTAATAAATACGTTTATTTATGCTTATTTGCTTTGGAAATGGGAATTGTTAGGTGATTCGATGATAAATAGTTATTATTTTATAATGAGTATTTATGGTTGGTATCATTGGACTAGAAAAAAAGGAGAAGTTGAAGAGTTTCCGGTTGCTGTAGCTACTAAAAAAGAACATAAGATTGGAGCTGTTATTTTTGTTTTAACTTTAGTTTTTGTGTTTTTGGTTTATCAGTATTTTGATAAATTTATTAATTGGTATAATTATGTAGATACCTTGTTAACAGCAATTTTCTTTGTAGGGATGTGGTTAATGGCAAAACGAAAAATTGAAAATTGGATTTTTTGGATTGTAGGAGATTTCATTTCAATACCTTTGTATTTTTTTAAGGGCTATACTTTTACGAGTTTGCAATATTTAATTTTTACAATTCTTGCAGTGTATGGTTATTTGGAATGGAAAGCAATTTTAAAGAATCAGGAGAAACAGTCTGGTAGAGAAGCTGTTTTAGAATAATATTTTTAATGAGATTAGTTTAATGTCTTTTGCAATTATATGAGTGTATCAGGAGTTTCAGTGATAGAGAAATCGAAATCAATTGATGATTTAAATAAAATTAAAAATATGGGATTGTCAGAACAGGATTTTGAACAAATTAAAGGACATGGAGTTCCATTGGAAAACATCAAAAAGCAACTTGCTATTTTCAAAAAAGGAATTGCTAAGATGGAATTGGTTGAGCCGGCTACTGTTGGTAACGGAATTTTGAGATTGACAGAAGAGGAATTTGTTGAAAATGCCAGTTTTTTTGACGAGCATAAATCCAATTTGAAGTTATTGAAATTTGTACCGGCATCGGGAGCGGCTAGCAGAATGTTTAAATTTCTAACGGCTTTCCTGAATGAATTTAATATTGAGAAAGAAACGATCAATGCTTATATCAATAGAAAAAAAGATACTAAACTGCCCGTTTTTATTGTAGGAATGGAGAAGTTGCCTTTTTTTGATGTTATTTATAAAAAATTAAAAGAAGCATTTCCTGATTTTGATACATTACCTCGTGATTATAAAAATTATTATTTCATAAAATTTATGTTGGATTCAGAGCATTTTGATTTTGCTTCCAAGCCAAAAGGAATTTTACCTTTTCATAAATACGCAACTAAAATTGCTACGCCAATAGAAGAGCATTTGTATGAATGTGGATATTATTCAAGTACAAACAATAAATCCTTTTTGCATTTTACGGTTTCTGAATCACATCAAAAACAATTTGAGCAAATTATAGATACAGTTAAGGATAAGGTAGAAAAGGAAACGCAAACGAGTATTGAAGTGACTTATTCTTATCAGGATAAAAGTACTGATACCATTGCGGTAAATATGAATGACAAAGCTTTTAGGACTGAAGAAGGGAAATTGCTTTTCAGACCAGGAGGGCATGGTGCATTGATAGGAAACCTAAATCAACTGGATGCTGATATTATCTTTATCAAAAACATTGATAATGTTATTCTGCATAATAACGAAACCATAGCACTTTATAAAAAAGCTTTAGCAGGGATTTTGTTAGAATTACAGCAGCAAATTTTTGCCTGTTTGAACTTAATAGATCTTTATGCTATAGAGCACAGTCAAATTGAGGAAATTAAAAACTTTTTGAAAGAAAAATTGAATGTAGAGGTTCATGCTGATTTTGATTTATACACTTTCGAAAATAAAATAAAATTCCTGAAAAATATTTTAGATCGTCCTATCAGGGTTTGCGGAATGGTTATCAATGAAGGTGAGCCAGGAGGAGGTCCGTTCTGGGTAAAGAATGGACAAAAAGGAGTTTCATTACAAATTGTAGAATCTTCTCAAGTGGATTTGAACAACAAAAAGCAGGCTAAAATCATGGCTAATGCGACTCATTTTAATCCTGTGGATTTAGTTTGTGCAACTAAAAATTATAAAAACGAAAAATTTGATTTGCATCAGTTTGTTGATGAAAATAGTGGATTTATTGTTGAAAAAAATTATTTAGGGAAAGATATTAAAGGCTATGAATTGCCGGGCTTATGGAACGGGGCTATGGCAAATTGGTTGACTGTTTTTGTTGAAGTGCCTTTGATTACCTTTAATCCGGTGAAAACAGTAAATGATTTACTGAAAGAAGCGCATCAGTCGAAATAGAGAATGGAAATCCAAAAAATCATATCAGAGCTACAATTTAAAGCTGTGCGAAGCAGTGGAGCTGGTGGACAAAACGTCAATAAAGTTTCGTCTAAAGTGGTGTTGTCTTTCGATTTGAAAAATTCCCAGGCTTTGTCAGAAGAAGAAAAATTGCGGTTAGAAACCAATCTTTCTTCAAGATTAACGACCGATTTGATTTTGATTCTGAACTGCGATGAAGACAGAAGCCAACTTAAAAATAAAGAAATTGTCACCAAACGTTTTTTGGAATTGATTAGAAAAGGACTTGTTGTTCCTAAAATCAGAAAGGTTACAAAAGTTCCAAAATCAGTAATTAAGAAACGAATTAAAAACAAAAAGAATCTTTCAGACTTAAAACAATCGAGGAAGAAACCCAATTTTTAGTATTAAGATTTTGAGAATTAAGTATTAAGAAAAGACTAAAACTAAAAATCTTTGTACTTGATACTTTTCTCTTAATACTTTTCTACCTTTGCACTGTCTCAAAGGGGTGCTCAAAATAACGAGCTGAGATCATACCCAACGAACCTGAGCGAGTAATGTTGCTAAGGGAAAATGCGATAAATTAATAGTAAAAACATTAATTTATTTCAGTTGAACAGTCTACTTATTAAATTAACAAAAGAATAATTCCCCCTTTTATTCGTAAAATAATTACGGATGAAAACTTTTTTTCAAGCTACTAAGCTACTAATTTGCAAAGGTTCTAAGTTGAACCAAAAGTCTATTTTCTATTTTCTATTTTCTATTCTCTTTACTTTTTCAGCATTTGCACAGGTAAAAGATACCACTAAGGTAAATCAATTGGATGAGGTATTGGTTTCTGCTATTCGTGTTACTGCAAAAACGCCGGTGAGTTTTTCTAATTTAGATAAAAAAGAAATTGCTCCCCGCAATTTAGGTCAGGATATTCCAGCTTTGATGAATTATATGCCATCGGTGGTGACAACGTCTTACGCAGGTAACGGAATTGGTTATTCGGGCATTAGAGTACGTGGTAGCGATGCAACACGTGTGAATGTTACTTTAAACGGGATTCCGTATAATGATGCTGAAAGTCACGGTACTTTTTGGGTAAATATGCCGGATTTTGCTTCTTCGGTTCAAAGTTTACAATTACAACGCGGAGTAGGAACTTCTACTAATGGATCTGGAGCTTTTGGTGCGAGTTTAAACTTATTAACCGATGCTTATTCGAAAAAAAGCAGTGGCGAAATTTCGAACTCTTTTGGAAGTTTCAATACACACAAACATACTGTGAAATTCAGTACCGGATTGATGAATGATCATTTTGAAATTGCAGGTCGTTTGTCAACTTTAAAATCAGATGGTTATGTTGACAGAGCTTCTTCTGATTTAAAGTCCTATTTTTTACAAGGAACTTATGTGGGTAAAACTACTTTGATTAAAGCCTTGGTTTTTGGTGGTTATGAGCGTACGTATCAATCATGGAATGGAGTAGATGCTGCTACAATGGCAACTAATAGAACGTATAATTCGGTTGGTGAAAAATTTGATAATGCAGGGAATTTTGAAGGATTTTATAATGGACAAGTTGATAATTACAATCAGGATCACGCACAATTACATTGGAACGAAAAAATTTCCGATCACTGGAATACCAATCTGGCTTTTCATTATACTAAAGGAAAAGGTTATTATGAAGAATATGTAGATGATTGGAAATATGTAAACATTTATGGTGCTGAAGATTCTCAATATTCATTCTTGGGATTAAATCCAATAGTTGTTGATGGACAAACAATAACTTCTACAGATTATACCAGAAGAAAATGGTTAGATAACGATTTTTACGGAACTACATTTTCGGCAAATTATAAAGATGAAAAACTGAATGTAATTTTTGGAGGTGGCGCTAATCGTTATGAAGGAGCTCATTTTACCGAATTATTGTGGCTTCAATATCCATCAACTGCACAAATGGGTGATATTAGAGATTATAATATGGCAACTAAAAATGATGTTAATATTTTTGCTAAAGTTAATTACCAACTTTGTTCGAATGTGAACTTTTTTGGGGATTTACAATTACGAAATGTACATTATAAAGCCGATAGCCAGGATACTGGATTAGTGAATGATAACTTTAACTTCTTTAATCCTAAAGCCGGTTTGACTTATACGGTTGATAATAGTAATGCAATTTATTTGTCATATGCAAGAGCCAATCTTGAGCCTAATAGAGATGATTATAAAAATGGAAGTCCGAAACCAGAGAAATTAAATGATTTTGAATTAGGCTGGCGATTTGTAGCACCAAAAACTCAAATTAATCTCAATGGGTTTTATATGAGATACAAAGACCAGTTGGTTTTAACAGGAGAGCTCGATAATGTCGGAAATCCTATTCGTACTAATGTGGGTAAAAGTTATCGTTTAGGTTTGGAAGTAGATGCTAAATTCCAATTGGATAAAAAATGGGCAATCGCTCCTAATTTTACTTTGAGTGATAATAAGAATGTCGATTTTGTATTAGATAGCGGAAGTGATTTAATTAATTTAGGGAATACCAATATAGCTTTCTCTCCAAAGTTAATTGCCGCTAATAGCCTGTTCTTTTCTCCGATAGATAATTTGCAATTGAATTTATTGTCAAAATTTGTTGGAAGTCAGTATATGAATAATATAAACGATGGGCAAGGGAAATTAAACGATTATCTTGTAAATGACTTTAATGTAACTTATACCATTTTTCCAAAACAAATTTTCCAGTCGATAACAATAAGTGCTTTGGCTAATAATTTTGCCAATAGGAAATATATTTCTGATGGAGCTGATTATGGTGGTGGATATGTATATTATTTTCCTCAGGCTGGAGCTAATTATCTAGTAGGTTTAAGTTTGAAATTCTAGTAGTATTTTAATGTTTAAAAGTCTGATAAATTGAATTTCTCAGGCTTTTTGATTTTTAGTTATATACCCGGAGTATGCTTCCGTTTAGTTCTGCACGATATTGTTTTAAAGGATATTTTAATTTTCCCTGCCCCGTGAATAAGCTGTATTCTTCATTGTCACAAGGACAGACAAGGTAAATTCCGTCGAGTGTTAAAGTAGAACAACTGCTAAGGGCTTGGTTAGGACAGGCTGCATCAAAAGCATTGTAACCGCTTCCGGTATTAAATACATAAATGCCTTTAGGTCCAACTTCAGGACCTGCATAATAAAAAGCATTACTAGGGTATTTAAGATTTGAATATTGGGGTAAATTCAGGTTGAATGTCACCGAAAAATTATAGTTGGGTATGTATGGATTGCTGTTATTAAATCCGTTGTCAGAACAGGAAAAAAACAAAATACTAATCAGGAAAAGTGGGATAATTTTTTTCATGTTTTTTAATTCGTAAAAGTATTAGTGAAACAAATTTAATTTATTTACATTTGAAATATCATATGGTTAACATATAATTATACACTATAAAAAAATATATTATCTTTGTGGAAAGAAATCCCGTTCCGATGGGATTTTTTCTATTTTATAAAATGATGAAGTTATGAGTACAGTATCTTATTACACCGCCGAAGGACTTAAAAAATTAAGAGAAGAATTAGATTATTTAAAAACGGTGATGCGTCCTAAAGCATCTCAAGATATAGCCGATGCAAGAGATAAAGGAGATTTATCTGAAAATGCAGAATACGATGCCGCTAAAGAGGCACAAGGAATGTTGGAAATGAAAATTGCCAAATTAGAAGAAATTCATGCCAATGCCCGTTTAATCGATGAGTCAAATCTTGATTTGTCTAAGGTTTTGGTTTTATCAAGCGTGAAAATCAAAAACCAGGCGAATGGTATGGAAATGAAATATACCTTAGTTGCTGAAAGTGAAGCCGACTTGAAAACAGGAAAAATATCCGTTACTTCTCCAATAGGGAAAGGATTATTAGGGAAATCAATAGGTGAAGTTGCCGAAATTAAAGTGCCTAATGGTGTTTTGAAATTTGAAGTTTTAGAAATTACAAGAGAGTAACTTTTAACCGCTAAAAAGTATTAATATGAGCTCAATATTCACCAAAATAGTAAACGGAGAAATTCCATGTTATAAAATTGCTGAAGATGATAATTATTTCGCTTTTTTAGATATTAATCCTAATGCTAAGGGACATACATTGTGCATTCCAAAAGTGGAAGTCGATAGGATTTTTGATTTGGACGAAGCAATTTATTTAGGGTTAATGCAGTTTTCGAGAAAGGTGGCTATTGCTTTAGAGAAAACGGTTCCTTGTAATCGAATAGCTGTTTCTGTAATTGGAATTGAAGTGCCGCATGCTCATGTACATTTGATTCCGTTAAACAAAATGGATGATATTCGTTTTCAGAAAAAAGAGGCTTTGAGCAAAGAAGAATTTGAAAGCTTAGCTCAGGAAATCAGATCTAATTTGTAATATGTTAAATAGATATCATAAAATAAAAGCACGAATTTATTCGTGTTTTTTTATATAAAAAAGGGAACCAATATGAGAAAATTTGTAGCTGTTCTATTTTTGTCTTTATCTGTTTTAAGTTTTGCTCAAACTAAAAACCCTTATGCTGATATTGACAATAAAATTTTCAAAATTCCGGTTGAATTGACAAATTCGACAACGGAAATCGCAAAATTCATAACGGATAATTTTAAAACCGATAATGAAAAAATCCGTGCGGTATTCTATTGGACGGCTACTAACATTAGCTATGATGTGTCTAATATGTTTGCGCCAAATCAATTGCAAAGTGTTCAACAAAAAATAGAAAACACATTAAAAACCAGGAAAGGAGTTTGTATCCATTATGCCGAAGTTTTCAATGATATTTCAAATAAAGTTGGAATTAAATGCCGAATAATTGAAGGTTATACCAAACAAAATGGGAAGGTAGATAATTTATCTCATGCGTGGTGTGCAGCCCAAATTGAAAATAAATGGGTTGTGTTTGATCCTACCTGGGGAGCTGGAGGGATAACGAATGGGAAGTTTGTAAAGAAGTTAAACAATACTTATTTTAAAGCGGAACCTTCTAAAATTATTGCTTCGCATATGCCATTTGATTATTTGTGGCAATTCCTGAATTATTCTGTTACAAATGCGGAGTTTTATGGAGGAAAAACGCAATTGGATAAGACCAAAAAATATTTTGATTTTGAGAAAGAGATTGCTCTTTATTATAAGATATCCGAAAATGATCAGTTGTTTGAATCAGCTGCGCGAATCGAAAAAAGCGGTTTGAAAAATGCTATGATTTCAGAGTATTTGAACTTTACAAAGAAACAGTGGAATGGTTTGATGCAAAATGCAAATATTGAGAAATTAAATGTTGTTGTAGATGAGTATAATGAAGCAATGTTGCTGTTGAATGATTTTATAATGTATCGAAACAAGAAATTCAAACCTACTTTTTCGGATGAAAAAATCAATCAGATGATTCAGACTCCAAGAGAGAAATTGGCAAAATGCCAAAACGATATTTTTAAAATTGGTACGGTTGGAAGTGAAAATGCGTCAAATCTAAGTTCATTAAAAAAGAATATTGCAGAAGCTTTGGTTCAGGCAGATGAACAGGCATCCTTTGTAAAGGACTATTTGAGTAAATCTAAAATTGTCCGAAAAACAATGTTTTCAAAAGTGTCCTGGTTTGGAGTGCCGTTAAACTAAATTTTCTTAATTGTTTGTTTTGGTTCGGAATTTGTTCTATTAGATGGTATTAAAATCCTGTAGAATTAATCTTATTTTATATATTTGGTTATTGTGCAGTCAGCAATTTTTATTCCGCTATGAAAAATATATTTTTATTACTTTCCTGTTTTTGTTGCTTTTTTGTTTTGGCACAAAAGAAACAAAAAATCCAGAAAAACTTCGATTTGATTGATGCCAGGATGGATAAAATGCCAGTTGGTTTTAACCAATCTATCGATAGCGTTAGCAATTATATCAAAAATAATTTTCAAACAGAAAACAATAGAATTCGTGCTGTTTTTTATTGGACAGCCAATACTATTAGCTATGATGCCGATAATATGTTTGAAGTTAAATTTGATGAAAAACTTCAGGATCGGATAGAAAGAGCTTTTAAAGAAAAAAAAGGAACTTGTTTTGACTATGCCAATATTTTTAATCAATTAGCTACTGCTGTAGGAATCAAGTCGGTTGTGGTAAATGGATATACCAAATGGAATAAGGTAAAAGTGGATAATTTGTCCCATTCCTGGAATGCTGCCCGAATTGATAATAAATGGTATTTATTTGATCCCACCTGGGGTTCAGGATATGTTATCAATGGGATATTTAGCCGAAGATTAGACAATGACAATTTTAAAGTAGATCCTGAGTTGATGATCAATACTCACATGCCGTTTGATTATTTATGGCAGTTACGGGATTATCCAATAACGAATCAGGAATTTATAGAAGGTGTTTATGCTGGAGATAATGCAAAACAAAAGTTTGATTTTGTAAATGAAATAGCCAGATCTGAAAGTTTGCCAAAATTAGAACAATTTAGGGAGGTGTCTGATCGAATCGAAAAAGGAGGAATGCGAAATCAGCATATTTCTCAGGCTTTTGTTTATGCAAAAATGGCTTGGAGAAATGAATATGAAAGAGTTAAAGGAAAGAAATTTAGTGAAATTATCGATCAATTCAATGCAGCGAATAGACAGTTGAATGATTTTATTCATTATAGAAATAAGCAATTTCAACCTTTGGTTTCTGATGAGGAAATAAAAAGTAAAATACAGGAACCCAGAGATAATTTAGTTAAATGCCTGGAGGTTGTTTCCGATTTTGATAAAGATGCAAATAGTGCTAATAAGACTTCTATTGATAATTTAAAAAAAGCAATTTCTCAAACTTTAGAGAGAGCCGAAGAACATTTGAAATTTGTGAATTTGTATTTGACAAAACCTGCTTTGGTTAGAAAAACAATGTTTTATAAGATTGTACAAAGACCTAAAATGGTCAATAATTAGATTTTACTGTATTTAAGCTGCATCGTTGTGCCTTTGCCAATTTCTGATTGTAATACTTTGATATTTCCTTTGTGGTATTCTTTTACGATCCGTTTGGTTAACGAAAGCCCTAATCCCCAACCTCTTTTTTTAGTGGTAAATCCTGGTTCAAAAATGGTGTTGAATTGATTTTTAGGAATTCCGCTTCCAGTATCACTAACATTTATTCGCACATAAAGTGGTTCTTCTTCTATGGAAACGGCAATTTTCCCTTTTCCTTTCATCGCATCAATGGCGTTTTTTATCAGGTTTTCTATGGTCCAACTGTGTAAAGTAGGATTGAGCATGGTATAAATTGCGGCGTCCGGACTTTCAAAAGAAAATTCAATTTGTTTGGAAAACCGAGATTGAAGGTAGTTGTAGGTTTTTAAAGTTTCTTCTATAATGTTGCTTTTTTCTAAAACAGGTTCGGAACCTATTTTTGAAAAGCGATCGGTAATGGTTTGCAATCGATCAATATCTTTTTCAATTTCGATTGTGGTGGTTTCGTCAATATTCTCGGTTTTTAAGATTTCGACCCAGCCAATTAATGAAGAAAGTGGTGTTCCTATCTGATGGGCGGTTTCCTTAGCCATTCCTGCCCAAAGTTTGTTTTGGGTTGCAACTTTTGTACTTCGATAAAAGTAATAAATTAGTGCCGAAAACAAGAAAATAATTAAAAGTAAGGCAATGGGATAATATTTTAATTTGTTCAGTAAAGCCGAATTTCCATAATACCATTTTTGGTATTTGTCAGGCGCGTATTCAATAATAATAGGATCGTTTTCCTTTTTTAACTGAGACAAAAAATCCATGGCTTTCCTTTTGTCTTTTATTATCGCTTCATCAATATTGATGGTATTGATAATGCTGTCGTTTTCGGTAAGAATAACAGGGATAGAAGTATTGTTTTTAAAAATTTGAAGCGGAAGTTCAACATCGGTATTTTCATCGGCATTGATGAGCGTTTTTTGGGCTTTAGCCAAAAGGTTCATTTTGAGACGTTCTTCGTTTTTGAAAATTTGAAAAAAAGTATAGGTATTCCAAAGTATCAGGGAAATGATTAGAAAGGAAGCAAAAATAAGAATCCATCTTCCTGTATTTCTTTTGTCCGAAAATTGCATACACGATATTTTGAACCATAAATATAACGAAATATAAATGGTATTATTTTAGTTTTTTTTAAGTTTTATCTTTCGGCTTTTTATAATCAGTTCTTTTGTTTTTGTAAAAGGTCTTGCTTAGCAAGGAATTAAAAATTAAAGTTAAAATTGTAAAACAAACATTGTGGTCAGATAGAAGAAGTTATTATATTTGTAAAACAAAGTTTTTCTGTAAAGAGTTTTGTTTTCGGTTGATTTTGAATAAATTGGTCTTGAAATCAGCAAAAACTCAAAATGAAAAGGACGTATTTCTGCCAAGGAATACTTTTGAAAAAATAATAATTATATAACGATTAAAATAACGAAGATGGAAGTTACAGGGAAAATTAAAGTTGTTAATCCAGAGCAACAAGTTAGTGCATCATTTAGAAAAAGAGAAGTGGTTGTGACAACTGAGGAGCAATATCCTCAGCATATAATGATTGAGTTTACACAAGACAAATGTGATTTGTTGAACAATTATAGTATTGGTGAAGCAGTAAAAGTATCCATCAATTTAAGAGGAAGAGAGTGGGTAAATCCACAAGGAGAAACAAGATATTTTAACAGTATCCAAGGTTGGAGAATCGAAAAAATGGCTGCTGAAGCTCCGGCTGCTGCGCCTATGCCAGCTGCACCGGCATTTGCACCAGCTACCAATTTAAACGAAGACGAACCAGACGATTTGCCTTTTTAATTAAAAGCAATTAATTTTATAAAAAAAATGCCCTGATAGTATTTCAGGGCATTTTTTTATAGTGTAAACTCAGTTGTAATTATTCGGGTTTAATAAGTAATCCAATTCCAATTTGGGAACCAATTTGAGGATAAACAAATGCTGTAGTTTTTTTATTTTTTCCAAATTTCATCGATTGTAAAGGATTATAATAACTTACTAAAATCCCTGAAGCAAGTCCGATTCCGGCTCCAGTTAATACATCTGATGCGTAATGTTTGTTGTTGGCGATTCTAAATATTCCTGTTGTGGTGGCAAACAAAAATCCACTGCTGGCATACCATACATTGGACTCTTTATATTCATTAAAAAGTAACATTGCATTTGTAAAAGCAATTGCTGAATGTCCTGATGGATAACTTAAATTGTCGGAATGGTCCGGTCTTTCCTCTTTTGCAATATGTTTTATAGCAGTAACAATAACCAACGAAACACTATTTGCCACTGCAATATCAATGGTTTGATTCCGGATAGTATTTTTAGGTTCAAATCCTAAATAACGCCCGGAATAAATTTGCATAATAGGGACAAGAGGAAATACATTGTCGGCTTGCGAATGAAAATTTTCGCCAAAAAAACTTCTGGCTTTTTCTTGTATATTAGTATTTATTTTTGAATTAAAAAGAAGTCCTCCACTGGCTATTAATGCCGACGGAATGATAAATGATTTGTATGATATTTTTTTGTTTACTGATATAGTGTCATTTATTTGTCCATATATTTGGGCATTGAAAAAATATAGAAGAATTAGGAAAAATATTTTTTTCATACATGAGTTTATAGGGTTAAAGGTATGTATTTAAAATAAGTATCAAAAATATGTTCAATTTGTCTCAGGAGTTGTTTTTTCCGCTTGTTCATTTAGCCCATTCTTCAGGGATTATTGGGTTAGGAGGAGATTTGTCGCCTGAGCGTTTGCAATTGGCATATAATAGCGGAATTTTTCCCTGGTTTGAAGATGGTGAACCCATTACTTGGTGGTCGCCTAATCCCAGAATGGTTTTGTTTTTAGACGAATTGATAATTTCTAAAAGCATGCGAAATATTCTTAATCGCAAACAGTTTAAGGTAACCTTTAATCAGAATTTTAGAGCCGTGATTTCGAATTGTCAGATAGTAAAACGCGAAGGACAAAACGGTACCTGGATTACTGACAATATGATTGAAGCTTATTGTAAACTCAATGATTTAGGAATGGCTAAATCAGTTGAGGTTTGGCAAGAAGACCGGTTAGTTGGTGGCTTGTATGGTGTCGATTTAGGACATATTTTTTGCGGAGAAAGTATGTTTTCTTTGGTTTCTAATGCTTCCAAAGTAGCTTTTATTGCGTTGGTCGAAAAATTAAAAAATGAGAATTACAAACTGCTCGATTGTCAGGTTTATAATTCTCATCTGGAAAGTTTAGGCTGCCGCGAAATTGAACGCGATGAATTTATGAAGATTTTGAAAAAAGGTATTTAACCGCAAAGTAGGCAAAGTTTTTTCGCAAAGATTCACAAAGAAAACCACAAAGCCACACTAAGAATTTAAGGATAAACTTTGCGAACCTCTGTGTTTGTTTTGCGTTGCTTTGCGAAATACATTTTATTAAGTTAAGATTCATAAAGAGAATTTCTAAGATTTCTCTAATCAGTGTTCCAATAAACTAAAAGCTCAGTTTAGTAAAACTCCAATCTAAGGTTTTGTACAAAACCAATTCATTTTTCAAACTTGGCAAACCAATAATCAGTTTTAAGGTTTCGTGTGCCATCATCGTTCCAATCATTCCAGGAAGTGTTCCTAAAACGCCGTTAAAACTGCAATTAGGCACGTCTTTAGGATTTGGTGGTTCAGGAAATAAATCTCTTAAATTTTTACTTCCCTGATGGTTGAAAACAGCAATTTGTCCTTCAAATCCCAGAATACTTCCGTAAACCAATGTTTTTCCCAGCGTTACACAAGTGTCATTGACTAAATAGCGCGTACTAAAATTATCCGATCCGTCCACTACAATATCAAAATCGGCGATAATTCGGGAAGCATTTTCATTGGTTAGTTTTTCTTCGAAAGCTATAACTTCAATTAATGGATTTAATTTTTCAATTGTAGCTTTTGCAGTCGTGGCTTTTGATAATCCTATTTGGTCCTCGGTATATAAAATTTGGCGGTGCAAATTGTGGATTTCAATTTTGTCAAAATCAACAATGCCTATTGTTCCAACACCAGCCGTTGCAATGTATTGCAAAATAGGACATCCTAATCCACCGGCACCAATTACGAGCACTTTAGCTTTTTTTAATTTGGCTTGTCCTTCGTCCCCAATTTCGGGTAAAATTACTTGTCGATTGTATCTTAAAAAATCTTGTACTATGCTCATTATACCTAAAATCTAAAATTTTTATCCCAATCTTTCCAAACCGGTTCATATCCTCTTTGAGTAATGATTGAAGCAATTTCGGCAACCGAACGCTCATCACTAATTTCAAATTGCTCTAAAGATTGCTGGTCTACCACATAACCTCCTGGATTGGTTTTGGAACCGGCACTCATGCTTGTGGTACCAATTGGAATAATATTGTTTCTAAATTTCTCATTTTCGCGAGTCGAAATCGAAATTTCCACGTCTTCATTCCATAAACGGTAGGCGCAAATTAATTGGGTTAAATCCTTATCGTTCATGATAAAATTAGGTTCAATAATGCCTTCCGCAGGACGCAGTCTTGGAAAAGAAACCGCATATTTGGTTTTCCAATAGGTTTTTTGCAAATAATCCAAATGCAACGCATTAAAGAAACTATCCGTACGCCAGTCTTCCAAACCTAATAAAACACCCAATCCAATTTTATGAATACCTGCTTTTCCAATTCGATCCGGTGTTTCCAAACGGAAATCGAAATTGGATTTCTTTCCTTTCGTATGGTATTGTTTATAAACTTCTTTGTGATAGGTTTCCTGATAAACTAAAACTGAATAAACTCCTGCTTCATGCAATTGTTCGTATTCTTCCTGAGAAAGCGGTTGAACTTCTACCGAAATAATTGAAAAATCGTTTTTAATTTGTTCAATTGCATTCAGAAAATAATTGATGTTCACGGTATAATTGGCTTCGCCTGTTACCAATAAAACATGATCAAATCCTAGTTTTTTTAAAGCTTCGGCTTCCAATTTTATCTCTGAATCCAAAAGCGTTTTTCGTTTGATTTTGTTGTCGAGACTAAAACCACAATACGTACAAATATTTTGGCATTCGTTGCTTAAATACAACGGTGCGTACATTTGGATGGTTTTTCCAAAACGTTTCTTGGTTAACTGATGACTTTCCTGTGCCATTTGTTCTAAAAACGGCAAAGCGGCAGGAGAAATTAAAGTTAAAAAATCATCCAGGTTTCTTTTGGCTTTCGCCAATGAAATAGCTACATCCTTAGCAGTCGTCTGATAGATTTTTGTTTTAACTTCGTCCCAATTGTATTGTTCAAAAACCGATTTAAATGTTTTCATAATTTTAAACGCTAAGAGCGCAAAGTTTTTCGCAAAGTTTGTAGAGGCTTTGTGGGCTTAGTGCTTTTCCTTTGTATACTTTGCGGTTGAACAATTATTCATATAAAAAAGCCGTCAATGGGCTAGAAGCGATAGCTTGCTTATTTTGTTGACCTAGTTTGGCTTCAAAGGCTTTTCTTCCTGCGATAACGGCTTCTTTAAAAGCTTCTGCCATCATTTTTGGATTTCCAGCTACGGCAATTGCAGTGTTTACCAAAACAGCATCAGCGCCTAATTCCATTGCTTTTGCCGCATCTGATGGGGCTCCAATTCCCGCATCAATAATTACAGGAACATTTGATTGTTCGATTATGATTTCCAAGAAGTCAATCGTTTTTAGTCCCTTATTACTTCCTATCGGTGAGCCCAAAGGCATTACTGCCGAAGTTCCTACATCTTCCAGTCTTTTGCACAAAACAGGATCAGCATGGATGTAAGGCAAGACAATGAATCCTAATTTGGCTAATTCTTCTGTAGCTTTTAAGGTTTCAATTGGGTCAGGTAAAAGGTATCTCGGATCGGGATGGATTTCCAGTTTCAGCCAGTTGGTTTCCAGAGCTTCTCTGGCCAGTTGTGCAGCAAAAATAGCTTCTTTAGCATTTCTTGCTCCCGAAGTATTCGGTAATAAATTGATTCTGGGATCTTTCAAATGCGACAAAATAGCATCCGTATCGGTTTCTAAATCGACACGTTTTAGAGCTACAGTCACTAATTCGCTTCCGGAAGCTAAAATGGCTTCTTCCATTTGGCTATTCGAACCAAATTTCCCTGTTCCTAAAAACAATCTTGATTCAAAGCTTTTATCGCCTATATTAAACAATGATGTTTCCATATAATTTTTCGTTAAGTTGAGTAATAAGTTGGGCTTTTGTTTCGCTTTCAGTAATTAATCCTGATACAGCGATGCCGTGAATTCCTATTTTGACGATGGCTTCAATGTCATCTGTCTGAATACCCCCAATGGCGTAAACCGGAGTTGTAATTTGTGCTTCCTGCATTTGTTTCATCAAATCAGCATAACCTTCTAATCCTAAAATTGGACTTAGTTTTTCTTTGGTTTTTGTAAAATGAAAAGGCCCCAGACCAATATAATCGCAACCGTCACTGACATGTTTTTGAATGTTTTCAAAAGTGTTGGCTGTGCCGCCAATAATTTTACTGCTTCCCAGAATTTCTCGGGCTTTAGAGATTCTCATATCGCTTAATCCTAAATGGATTCCGTCAGAATCAATTTCGCTGGCCAGAGCCACATTGTCGTTGATAATGAAAGTCGCCAAATATTCCTGACATAGGATTTTTACGGCTTCCGCCAAAGTAAAAGTGTCTTCGGAAGTGGCATTTTTAAAGCGCATCTGAATCCAGTCGCAACCGTGATCTAAAGCCTGGTGGATATTATACAGTTGTTCCTCAACTGTATTTCCTTGTGATATATATTGTAAGCGATTAAACATAGTGATTTCCTAATTGGGTTGGGTTGGATAATAAAAAGTTTTCAGTATAACTTTTGGCATTTTTACAGGCGTTGAGCAGCTTTTGTTCCAATGCCAGATTCGCAGTTATAGCCGATGATAAAACACAGCCTGAACCGTGTTTTTGGAATATTTTGGTGTTTTTTGGCGAAAGCCTGAAAAATTGATTTTGAGTATATAAATAATCAGTACCAATTTCTGTTGGATTATGTCCGCCTTTTAATAAAACAGCGCAATATTTTGATAATATTTCGATACAGTTTTCCAGTTTGTTTTCTGTTGGAATCAGTTTTAAAACTTCGTTGTAATTAGGTGTTATTAGATCTATTTTATCCAAAATATTGAATAGTTCTTCTTGATTTTGAATGTTTAAGAAGTCAAATTCGGTAGTCGATTTTAAAACGGTATCCCAAACTATTCGTGTTTTTGGCGAAAGCCTTTTTATCAAAAAAACAATCGATTTTAAATAGTCTAAAGAAGGGATGATGCCAATTTTAACCGCTTTGATTTCATAAGCGTCGAATAAGGTTTCGATGGATTGTAATACAAAATTAAGTTCTGTCCATTGAATGGCAACAAACTCATTTTCGGTTTGAATGGTATTGGCAGTATTGATGGCAAAACCATATACCTGATGCTGCTCGAATGTTTTGATATCAGCCAAAACTCCGGCGCCAGCAGAAGGGTCAAAACCCGCAATACTTAAAACGAAAGGACGATTTGTTGACATAATTTAAAATTTTCTATTGGATTGTTGCTGTTCCAAATGGTTCCTAAAAGAGCCACCTGGTCAAAACCTGATGCTATTGTTTCTTTTATATTCTTAGCTTCAATTCCACCTAAAGCAACTAATTCAGTTTCGAAATTGGTTCTCTTTTTAATTTCTTCAAATAAATCGGTTTTTGGAGCATAGTTTTCTTTTGAAATACTAGGGAAAACAGGACTCAAAAAAGCATAATCAAAATCATTAGACAAAGCATTGAATTCTTCGATAGAATGTGTTGACGTTGATAGTTTAAAGCTGTCAGGTTTTAAAAAGTTGTCAGCTATGTTTTTTTTAGAAAAATGAAGACGCTTAATTCCAAAGCCTTCGGCTAAATGATGATGGCTGTGTAAAACCAGTTTATTTCGATATTCCAATCCAATAGAAAAGACAAAATCTACCATTTCTTCTTCAGAAAACTCAGGCTTCCTGATATGAAACAACTCCATCCCTTCCTCAAAAAGAGAATGGATGAGGTTGATTTCATTTGCTACCGCAATTGGATTGGATATGATTATCATTGTTAAGTTAAAAGTTAGAAGCTGGGAGATGGAAGCAGGAAGTTAGGAGTTGAAAATTTATCTTCCCACTTCTAACTTCTAGCTCCCCACTTTTTAAATATAAATCTCTTTTCCTTGTTCGATAAATTCCTCTGATTTCTCCTGCATTCCTTTTTTAGCTTCTTCTACATCACGAATTTCTTGTGATATTTTCATTGAGCAGAATTTTGGTCCGCACATAGAGCAGAAATGCGCAACTTTTGCTCCATCAGCCGGAAGCGTTTCATCATGGAATTCTCTTGCTGTATCCGGATCTAATGAAAGGTTGAATTGATCTTCCCAACGGAATTCAAAACGGGCTTTACTCAACGCATTATCGCGGTATTGCGCTCCCGGATGTCCTTTAGCCAAGTCGGCAGCATGAGCTGAAATCTTATAAGTGATTACACCGTCTTTTACGTCTTTTTTATTTGGTAAACCAAGGTGTTCTTTTGGTGTAACATAACACAACATCGCACAGCCGTACCAACCAATCATAGCAGCTCCAATAGCCGAAGTAATGTGATCGTAACCTGGAGCGATATCAGTAGTTAATGGTCCAAGAGTGTAAAATGGCGCTTCTGAACAATGTTCTAATTGCTTGTCCATATTCTCTTTAATCATGTGCATTGGCACGTGACCTGGTCCTTCGATAAATACTTGTACATCGTGTTTCCATGCGATTTTTGTTAGTTCTCCCAGAGTTTCTAATTCGGCAAACTGTGCAGCATCATTGGCATCGGCAATCGATCCCGGACGTAAACCATCTCCCAAAGAGAAAGCCACGTCATATTGTTTCATTATTTCGCAGATTTCCTCGAAATGTGTGTATAAGAAGTTTTCTTTGTGGTGAAACAAACACCATTTTGCCATAATCGAACCACCACGGGAAACAATTCCTGTAACACGATTAGCAGTTAAATGGATGTAACGCAATAAAACTCCGGCGTGAATCGTGAAATATGAAACTCCCTGTTCAGCTTGTTCAATTAAAGTATCACGGAAAACTTCCCATGTTAAATCTTCGGCAATTCCGTTTACTTTTTCCAAAGCCTGGTAAATTGGCACCGTTCCAATTGGCACCGGAGAGTTACGGATAATCCACTCTCTGGTTTCATGGATATTTTTTCCGGTAGACAAATCCATAATGGTATCGGCTCCCCAGCGACACGCCCAAACGGCTTTTTCTACTTCTTCTTCAATTGAGGAAGTAACGGCACTGTTTCCAATGTTGGCATTGATTTTTACCAAAAAGTTACGACCTACAATCATTGGCTCACTTTCCGGGTGATTGATGTTGTTTGGGATAATAGCACGACCAGCGGCAATTTCCGAACGAACAAACTCTGGAGTGATTTTAGATTTTGGAGTATTAGCACCAAAACTATGTCCTGCGTGTTGGCATTGCATTGCTTTTTGAGCAGTTTCTAATTGTTCGATGCGTTGGTTTTCACGAATGGCAATATATTCCATTTCAGGAGTGATGATTCCTTTTTTAGCATAATGCAATTGGGAAACATTTGCTCCTTTTTTGGCACGCATCGGTTTGTGTAAATATTCAAAACGCAGGTGGTTTAGTTTTTCATCACTTAAACGCTCTTTTCCGTAATCAGAAGATATTTCGGTTAATTCTTCTACGTCATTACGGTCTAGAATCCATTGTTCGCGTAAGCGTGGCAATCCTTTTCTAACATCGATTTCTATATTTGGGTCGGTGTAAGGGCCTGAAGTATCATAAACCGTTACGGCAGGGTTTTTTTCTACACCGCCTTTAGAAAGTTTAGTGTCAGATAATTGAATTTCGCGCATCGCTACTTTTATCGGGTGTATTTCACCATCGATATAAACTTTGGTCGAATTAGGAAAAGGTTGTCTTGATATTTTTTCTTCGTTGTTCATGTTTTTAATTATGAGTTGTGAGTTATGAATTATGAGTTGTGGAAGGTCGACTGATCACTGCTGCTGATCACTGAATTCTATCCTCCCTGAGTGGCAGAAATAATTAAAATATCATCAGTTTCTTGTAGAATGTGAGAATCCCAGTTTAATTTTGGAATCACACGACTGTTAATGGCTACGGCAATGCCGTTTTGTTTTTGAGGAATTTCAATATCGAGCAAGGCTTGAATGCTTAGGGCATCTGCTTGAAATTGTTTTGTTTGGTTGTTGATTTTTAGTTCCATTCCGTTACAATTTAGTGTAAATTATACTTTAGGAATGGCTACAAAGTGCCCAAAAATGGGACTATGGAAGTCATCTTACTTTTCCCTACGCTAGTATTAACCAGATCAGGTTCAGAGGGTAAAATCTCAGCCTGCGATTGCAGACACCCCTAAAGTGTGCGACAAATGTAATGAAAAAGTTAGAAGTAGGATGTTATAGATTAGAAGTTTAACAATTTTGTATTGAATACTTCTAAAACTGAACACTGATTACTGTTGTCTTGTCCAACAGCTTTCTACATGGTCGTTAACCATTCCGGTAGCTTGCATGTGTGCATAAACTACGGTGGAACCTACAAATTTGAATCCGCGTTTTTTTAAATCTTTGCTGATAGCATCAGAAAGAGGAGTAGTAGCGGGAATGTCTTTTAAGGATTGGAGTTTGTTGTCAATGGGTTTTCCGTCAACGAATCCCCAGATGTATTTGGAAAAACTGCCAAATTCTTCCTGTATTTTCATAAAAGCTTGAGCGTTAGAAATGGTAGCGCGTACTTTTAATTTGTTTCGAATAATACCTGGGTTCAATAATAGTTCTTCAATTTTAGTTTCGGAATAATTTACAATTTTTTTATAATCGAAATTGTCAAAAGCCAGACGAAAATGCTCTCTTTTTGCTAAAACGGTGTACCAACTCAATCCTGCCTGAAAGGTTTCGAGGATTAAAAATTCGAATAAAGTAGCATCGTCATATACGGGAATTCCCCATTCTTCATCGTGGTATTTTCGATATAAATCGTCTTTTTCGCACCAGGCGCAGCGTGTTTTGTTTTCCATGATTAGTCGTTATGAAGGTATTTTTCGATCAGGTGATGTCCAAGGTAAATTAATGGCGTTAAAACAATGGCCAACATTAATTTGAAAGTGTATCCGGTTAGTGACATATTTAAATATTGACTGGTAGTGATTTTTCCGGTTAACCAAAAGGCTATTCCCGAAACAACAAAACTGTCAATGAGTTGGGAAATGATTGTTGATCCGGTACTTCGAAGCCAAATCATTTTTTTGCCGGTTTTATTTCGAAGAAACCAGAAAATAGAAACGTCTATTAATTGGGATATTATAAAAGCAATAATACTCGCAACCATAATAAAAAGACCCTGGCCGAAAACGGCATAAAATTGTTCGTCGTTGACGGTTTCTTTAGTGATAAGAGCCGGGATTTTTGTTCCTATAAATAGAATGAGGATACAATAAGCAATAAGTGATGCAGTGATGAAAGAGAGTTTTTTGACTCCTTCTTTACCAAAATGTTCGTTGATAATATCGGTAGTGATGAAAACAATAGGCCAGGGAAGAATCCCGATGCTCATGATAAAGGGACCAATTTGAATGAGTTTTCCACCGATTAATTCGGCTACTACAGCATTGGTAATAAATATTCCGGCGAGAATCAGGTAAACAGTGTCTTTTTTGGATTGAAACATATATTTGAATTTGAATCAACCAAATTTAGTTTTTTATTTTGAAAAAAGAACTTTACGAAGTTTGTCATTTTTGAATGAAAAAGTTCCATTTTAGTAATTAAAAATGGAACTTAATCGCAATGCTAGTTAGGGTTTGCAGTTTGTTTTTAGGCAAATTCTATCTGAATGTTATCAGGAAGTTGTCCCAGATGTTGTAATTTGATACGAGCTAGTTTTTGTGCAATATTGATACAATCTGAAAGCTCTTTTTGATTCAGTTTTGCATATAAAAAACCTGTCCAGAACGCATCACCTGCTCCAGTGGTATCTTTAATATTTTCTACTAAAAGAGCCTCTTTGCTAATAATTCCTGCTTTTGAATCAGACAATACGACTCCATTTTTTCCTTTTGTTAAACAGATTGTTGTGGCGCCAAGTTGATGGAAATAGTCAAAAATATAGCTGTCCGTTTTTGTTTCTTCGAATAATCTAAAACAATCATCGTCACTCAGTTTAATAATCGGATTTGTAGCGAGATATTGCGCAAGTACATTTTTAGCTTCGGCTCGGTTGGGCCATATTTTTTCAGAATAATTGAAGTCAATACTCGTTTGTAATCCCAGTTGATGTGCTTTTTTAGCTTTTTCCAGAATGGTTTCACGAGCCGGATTTTTGCTTAAAGCGAAACAAGTCGTGTGAAATATCTTGGCTTTTTCTAAAAAGGTATCTGGGATTTGAGTTGCATCAATATGATAATCCGCTTGTCTGTACGGAATGAATTCCGGCGTATCACTTGATTTGGATACAAAAATTACAGATGAAGGCTCTTCTTCAGATTGTTTGATATAAGAAGTTGTAACTTGATTTAAGTTCAGTTCTTCTACCATAAAATCGCCCAAACCGTCTTTTCCACATGTGGCGACTAAGGCTGTTTTGAGTCCTATTTTTGCTCCATTTATAGCTACATTGGTTGGCGAACCTCCTAAAAAACGGTGGTAATTTTCTATTTTAGCAATGGGTAAATTGATTTCGTTGCCAATAAAGTCAATCAGTAATTCCCCAACACAGATGATGTCGATTGTTTTTTCCATTTTACATCAGTAATTTAAAATTTGCAGTAATTCCTTGATGTAGCAAAACTGTTGCTGCTGCACTCCAGGTACAAAACGGAACTCCGTTTGGCATTTCAGTTTCGGTATTAAAATTTTCATAGAAGCTAAAATCTTCTTTTTGATTGGCTTCATTAATTGCTTCAAGTAAAGATGTGGCTTCTTTTGTTTTTTGTTTAGTAATTAAAGCCAATCCGTAAAAACCGTTAACCATTGGCCAGCTTCCTCCATTGTGAAACTCGTTGGGATAATTTCTGAATTCGTATTTAAAATTGTTTTTCAACAAGTTCCAGTCGGCATCTTTTTCTTCAATTGGAGGCCAAAAAGCCGGGATTAATTGTAATGGCGTTTCCGCTCTGGTTTTTTCGGCATGCTGAATAATTGCTTGCTGAAAATCATTCGAACCAATATTTAGCATTAATGCTAATGAATTGGCAAAAGCATCAAATTGTGTTTTATATCCAGCAGGGGAGAAGGAACAAGGCATATAGTTAGCCAGTTCTAATTCATTATAAGTTCTTTCATGGTATTTTTCTCCTGTTGCATTAGGAATAAAATTGCTTTCTATTTGTTCGGTAATGTTTTTAATTTTAGAGGCAATGTTGTCCTTTTTTACAAAATGATGGTAGCTTTTTAATGCCCAAATGCGCAACAATTGGTCGTATAAAACATAGCCATCCGTAATGTATTCATCAGCCCAGTTTCCTGATAAAGGAACATACATCAAGTGTTTGTTGTTGAATTCCCAGGCTTCCATCAATGTCAAACATTTTTGAATATGAGTTTCATATTTTTCAACAAACGAAGGCTCGTTTTTATAAAAAGCATATTGACAAATTCCAATAATGAACCAGGTTACCGCATCGACTCTTCCTGCTAATCCGCCATAACTCACTTCGGTTGTGTTGCCATCAGTCATCACATTAGAAGGAATTGTGCCATTAGCATGCTGATTTGCAGCAAGCGTTTCCAGTGTTTTTTTGAAAGTGGCCATTAAATTTTCATCAGCTGAAGCCAGAGCTGCTAATCCACAAATCACACCATCACGTGCCCAAACTCTTTTGTAGTTGGAAATATTTTGTGCACTTGCTAAAAAACCTTCTGAAGAAGATGATTTCTCAAGCAATTCAATTGCTTTTGTATAGGTGATATTGGTATTCATGTTGTTATTGTGGTATTTTATTTGTTTTAATGAATAAGGTACATATTGAACCCAGTAATAATAATATTCCGGCAAATGTGATGGCTAATCGCGGGTCATTATTTAAAAAGTTTTTTAGAATGAATCCAAAGGATAAATTTTGAAAAATCATAGGAATTACAATCATCATATTGATAATTCCCATATAAACTCCATAGCGTTCTTTAGGAATATTGGTTACAACCATCAGATAAGGAATTCCCATCATGCTCGCCCAAGCTATGCCGTAACCAACGATCACTGCAAAAAATAAATATTGATTTTGTATGACCGGAAAGAATAAAAAGGAAACAGCCCCAAACAAAAGACAAACAAAATGCACCATTTTTGGACTGTGTTTTTTAGCTAATTTTGCCAAATAAAAGGCTACTGAAAAGGTTATGATAAATCCAAATGCACCAATCAGTCCCATCCATTCTACAGCTTTTTCATAACCTATTTTATTTGCTGGAGTTACGTCCCAAACTGACAGCGCTATACTTTTGGAATTGTTTTGCCAAAAACACATTAAGGCATACCATTGAAACAAATAGACTAAAAAGAGCTGCCACATAACTTTTGGCATTTCTAATACAGCCTGATAAATATCTACAAATGGTGAAAACAGATTCAAAGGCTCCGATTTCATTTTTTCAATTTCTTCCTTTGTAGGCGGAATTTCTGCCGTTTTTTTCATGCTCCACCAGATGGATGTTACCGAAAGTACTGCTCCTAAAAAGAAAGAGGCATAAATCCAATTGGGTAATTCTCCAGTGTAACCCACAAAGACAATTGGAAAAAGAAACAAGGAAATGTAAGATAGGAATTGACCAAATCCGGTAAAAAAACTTTGTGCCTGAAAACCCGTAGGTTGTTGTTCTTCATTAAGAGTGTCAGCAATAAAAGCGCGGTAGGGTTCCATTGCGGTATTATTACCGATGTCTAAAATCCAAAGTAAACCTGCCGCCATCCATAACGAACTACTAAAAGGGAAGAGGAATAAGGCAATACTGCATATTATAGCTCCAATGAAAAAATAAGGTTTTCTTCGTCCCCATCTGGGATGCCAGGTTTTATCACTCATCGCTCCAATAATGGGTTGGATTAATAAGCCCGTTAATGGTCCTGCTAAATTTAATAAGGGAATTTGATCCGGACTGGCATGTAGAAAATCATAAATAGGATTTACGGCACTTTGTTGCAAACCAAAACTGTATTGGATGCCAAAAAAGCCAACATTCATATTGATTATTTGCCAAAAACTAAGTTTAGGTTTAGAAAATGCCATAATTGTGTGTTTTTAAATTTTAAAATCAATTCCTGTACTATAAAAGTACAGGAATTGGTAACCAACTAACATTTATGAACCAACTTCATTAAAATTTATAAGACAAAGCCATAGAAATAGATCTTCCTGTCATTGATCTGGCTCTAACATAATTTACTGTATTCTCTGTAATACTTCCTTCTTCTGCTTCGGTAATGGCTAAAGTGTTGAAAAGGTTGTTTCCGGAAACATTTAAGGATAATCCTTTTGCAATTCCAAATTCTACAAATCCGTTTACAATTACAAATCCATCCATTACTAATTCATTAGAATCTTGTGCGTAAGCTTTTGATTGTCCTATGAAACTCAAGCCAAGTGTGTTTTTGTTATCCATAAATTTGTAAGTTGGTAAGAAACTGTACATTAATTTAGGTTGTCTTCTTGGTTGATTGCCATCGTTAGCTCCTGAAGTAATTTCGGCTTTTGTATAAGTTAATGAACTTCTAAGGTTTAAATTATCCGTTACATCATAAGCAGATTCTAATTCAAATCCTAAAGATTTATAGTTGTTTTTGATGATACTGTTTGAAGTCGCTTCAAATCCACCTTGTTCATCTGTTTTGGAGCTGAAAGCTGTTGCATAGAAATATCCAGCATTGAATTTTTGTTTGTATCCAATTTCTGCTTGTTTTAAGAAGTCTAAAGCGTTGATTTTATTTCCGTCTAAATAGTCTAATCCGCTGAATAAAATTCGATCCGCTTTTGCGGAAGCACCTCTACTAACACGAGCAAAAACAGATTGTCTGTTGTTGAATAAGAAATTAGCTCCTAATGTGTATGAGTAATAATCGTAATCATAGTTTACAGCGGTAGCATTTGCATTATCAATAGCAAATACATTTTGTTCAGGTGCTGAAATCGCTCCGTCATTATTGATATCGTATGTTGTGGAAACTCCTCCTGCAAAGGAACCTGTTACTTTTCCTTTGTCATAACGTACGCCTCCTTCAAGTGATAATTTTTCAGTTGCGTCAATAGAAATGTTAACATAAGGAGCAGAAACATTGTATTGTGTGTCATAATTTCGTGCTAAATTGCCCCAAGCTGGTGTTCCGTAAGCATACAATCCATTTTCAGATAATGATGCACCTCCTGCATTACTAACATTGATTAAACGTGGGTTGTTGTCTGATACTTCCTGTAAGTAAGAATTCCATAACCATGACATAGAGATGTTTTGCATGGATTTAAAGAATCCGGCAGTAATTCCTATTTTATCTAATTTTTTAGTTAATCTTAGATCATTCATAAAATTCCCCATGTTGTTTAATTGGGTATCAAACATGTGAATTCTGGCAACTAGTCCATTAGGATTATTAAAAGCAGCGCCGTTATCAGCATAGCTTAAAGTTGATCCTGTTCCGAAAGAGTTTGCAATTGTTGAAGCAGTTCCTAATTCAGCAGGGAAAGGAGAAATAAATCCACCTGAATTAGATGAGAATCTGATGTTGTCTGTAATTTTCCAATCGTTTTCTAAGTTAAACGAAGCATTAGCACCTATTGATTTTGAAACAGGGTGCATTCCATTAGAAACTGCCTCTCTACGTACATTTCCGTCCGGTCCTAGTCCAACACTATGCGTCAAATAAATGGATTGTAAAGCTCCTGTTGTAGCATCATAACCATCTACACTTTTCCAGTTTGGGTTAGCGTTAGTTCCTGAAACAGCTACCGGCATTGGCATATAAGCAGCCGCTCTGTCATTTAAGAATTTAGCATAAACGGTAACTGATCCATTTTCAAATTCTTTAGTAATGTTGAACTTGAATTGTCCGCCATTATTAGTGTTGAATCCTGTTTTTCTAACTCCCTCACCTGTTCTGTAAAAACCACCAACGTGAAAATACAAGCCATCTCCAATTTTTGATCCATAATCTAAATCGGTTCTGAAGTTACCATAATCTAATCCAAAAGTTGTACTGATATTTCCGCCTTCTGTTTTACCAGTTTTACTAATAAAGTTGATGATACCACCAGGAGAGTTAGAAGATAAAGTAGATGCCGATCCACCACGGATTGCTTCAATTTTAGCAATATTACCGTCAAATCTTGTGAAAATATCGGCTGTCGCAAAAGCAATATCACCAAACAATAGCACTGGTAATCCATCTTCCTGAAGTTGTAAATATTTAGAACCTCCTGAAGAAATAGGTACACCACGTACCGAAATATTTGAATTTCCTTCACCTCCAGAAGATTCTGAACGAATACCAGGAATAGTACGGAAGATTTCGGCAGTTGATCTTGGTGCCGATTGTGTTACTTGTTCCGTTCCAAGCGTTGTAATGGAAACACTAGATTTTATTTTAGCTTTCGGATTAACCACACCCGTTATTACTACATCTTCTAAAACATTTGCATCTTCTACTAAAGATATGTTTTGTATGGTATTACCATTTATTGTTACTTTTAATTCAACTGACTTGAATCCGATGTAAGAAGCAATAATGTTTAAAGTTTCGTTTTTTAGATTTGAAAACGAATATTTTCCGTCTGCATTTGTTGCAATTGCCTTGTTGCTGTTTTTGATTGCAATATTCACTCCCGGAAGTGGATTTCCTGAAGCATCAGATACCGTTCCTGATAAATTTGAGTTTTGTGAAAAAGAGAAGTTAAATAGCAATAATGCTGTAACTATTCCCAATTTTTTAAATAATGAATTTGTTGTTTTCATGGTTAAAAATTATTTGATTAATAATTTGTTTGGTTATTTTTTATCAAATCTATTTTTTATTTCACAAAACAATTTAGTGTTTTTAATCGAAAACGTTTTCGAAAACACCGAAAACGTTTTCGATTTTGTAATTTTTTTTTTCGATATTTGTTTCTATGAGAGAAACAACATTAAAAGAAATAGCATCAACTTTAGGTATATCAATTACCACTGTTTCAAAGGCCTTAAAGAATTATCCTGATGTTAGTGATAAAACAAGGAAAGCGGTTATTGCACTGGCAGAAGAATTACAATATACACCTAATAGTTTTGCTGTCAATTTGAGAACCAAAGAATCTAAAACAATTGGGCTAATTATTCCCGAAGTGGTGCATCATTTCTTTTCTGGTGTTGTTAATGGAATAATTGATGAAGCTGAAAAAAACGGTTATTTAGTTATTATTCTTCAGTCTAATGAATCTTTAGAATTAGAGAAAAAGCAAGTAGCGCTTCTAATCAACAAAAGAGTAGATGGTATTATTATGTCGTTGTCTAACGAGTCAAATGATGATGTTCATTTGAAAGAAATTCTTAGAAAAGAGATTCCGTTTGTGCAATTTGATAAAATTTCTAAATTAATTCCGAGTTCAAAAGTTGTAATTAATGATCAAAAATCGGCGATGGAAGCAGTGCAGCATCTCATTGATATGGGGTGCAAAAAAATAGCTCATATTCGTGGTTTGGAAAATCCTCAAAATGCTATTGACCGTTTTTTGGGCTATAAAAAAGCATTGGAAAAAAATGGAATTCCATTTGATCCAAAATTAGTATATGCCTGTAAAGAAATCACTTTTGAGCAAGGTGTAGCATTTGCTAAACAGATTTTAGAGGAAGATAAAGGTGTCGACGGCATTTTTGTAATTACAGACTTAGTTGCTGTTGGGGTTTTAGCGCATTTTAATGAAAAAGGAATTCAGGTTCCAAATCAAATTGCTGTAATTGGTTTTAGTAATTGGTTAGTCTCGCATGTAATCACCCCAAAATTAAGCACTGTTGATCAGCCTAGTTATGCAATGGGTGTGGCTGCTTTTAATTTGTTATTAGAAGAAATACTATGTCGAAAAGAAGGAAAGCTTTTTGAGCGAAAAATAATTGAATTAAAAACAGAAGTAATTGTTCGGGAGTCAACTATGAAAAAAATAGACCATAAAAAAAGCGATTTTCAATTTTGAAAATCGCTTTTTTATTTAAAATCTATTTAGGATTAACCTAAAGTAACTCTTTTGAAACCTGTGATTTCAACGTTGAATCCTTTAACGTAATCACCAACTTTTTTACTGTCATCTTTGATGAAGTTTTGATCTAGTAACGCTTTTTCCTGATCTAAAGTAGTGTTGTCAGAGATGAAACGTTGTACTTTTCCTGGAAGGATTTTGTCCCAGATTTGCTCTGGTTTACCTTCAGCTTTTAATTCAGCTTTAGCATCTTCTTCAGCTTGTTTGATAACTTCAGGAGTTAATTGAGAGAAAGAGATGTATTTAGGAACATTTTTTAAAGTTTTTCCTAAACGTTTTGCTTCTTCGTTATCTTTTTCGATTACAGCAATACGAGCAGCAAGTTCAGATTCAACGAAAGCAGGATCAAAATCTTTGTAAGATAATGTATCAGCTCCCATAGAAGCAACTTGCATAGAGATGTCTTTAGTTAAAACGTCACCATTAGCAATTGGTGCAGAAATTGCAGTTAATGCAGCAATTTTGTTAACGTGAACATAAGATCCAACGAAAGCACCTTCTAAAATCTCGAAACCACCGATTTCGATTTTCTCACCGATAACACCAGTTTGCTCGATTAATTTTTCAGCAACAGTAAGTCCGTTGAAATCTGAAGCTAAGAATTCTTCTTTAGAAGAGAAGTTAATCGCTCTTTCTACTAATTCTTTAGCTAAAGTTACGAAAGCTTCGTTTTTACCTACGAAATCTGTCTCACAGTTTAAAGTGATAATAGCTCCTTTAGTGTTGTCTGCATTGATAAAAGAAACAGCAGCTCCTTCAGAAGAATCACGGTCAGAACGATTAGCAGCCACTTTTTGTCCTTTTTCTCTAAGGTTTTGTATCGCTTTGTCGAAATCTCCTTCAGCTTCAACTAAAGCTTTTTTACAGTCCATCATTCCGGCACCTGTAGCTTGTCTTAATTTATTTACGTCTGCAGCAGTAATTGTTATAGTTGACATAATATTTATTTTTAAGGTTTAAAAGTAAAAATTCCAATCTTCAAATCCCAAATTCCAACGTTACCAGATGGTTAAAAATCTGATTTTGGAATTTGGAATTTAAAATTTGGAATTTAAAATTGGATTTATTCTTCAGTTGCCGGAGCAGCTTCAGCTTCAGCAGCCGGAGCAGTTTCCTCAGCTACTTCAACTTCTTTTTCAGAACCTCTTTCAGAAAGTCCTTCGATAACAGAAGCAGTTACTAAAGATAAAATTTTCTCAATTGATTTAGAAGCATCATCATTGGCAGGGATAACGTAATCTACTTCACGTGGATCAGAGTTAGTATCAACCATTGCGAAAACTGGAATGTTTAATTTTTGTGCTTCTTTTATTGCGATGTGCTCAGCTTTGATATCTACTACGAACAATGCAGCTGGAAGTCTAGACATATCAGCGATTGAACCTAAGTTTTTTTCTAATTTAGCACGAAGACGATCTACTTGTAAACGCTCTTTTTTAGATAGCGTGTTGAAAGTACCATCTTTCTTCATTTTATCAATAGAAGACATTTTTTTAACTGCTTTACGGATAGTAACAAAGTTTGTTAACATTCCACCTGGCCATCTTTCAGTGATGTAAGGCATGTTGGCAGCTTTTGCTTTATCAGCAACGATGTCTTTTGCTTGTTTTTTGGTAGCAACGAATAATATTTTTCTACCTGATGCAGCGATTTTTTTCAAAGCTTCGTTAGCTTCTTCGATTTTAGCTGCAGTTTTATATAGGTTAATGATGTGAATACCATTACGCTCCATATAAATGTAAGGAGCCATGTTTGGATCCCATTTTCTAGTCATGTGTCCGAAATGAACACCTGCTTCTAGTAATTCTTTTACTTCTACTTTGTTTGCCATTTTTGTACTAGTTTACGTTCTGTTGATTAGCAATGTATAAATGGCGATTTCTCTGGCTTTATACATTTAGATGCTAAACTATATCCTACCTCGGTAGGAGAGCAACAATAACTGTGTTTTTTAATTTCAATAAATAATTGATAATGTCTTGTCCCATCTGAACAAGACAGGTAATATTAACGTTTAGAGAATTGGAATCTCTTACGAGCTTTCTTCTGACCGAATTTCTTACGTTCAACCATTCTTGGGTCTCTAGTTAATAAACCTTCTGGTTTCAAAACTCCTCTGTTTTCGGCATTTACTTCACACATTGCGCGAGCGATTGCCATTCTTACAGCTTCAGCTTGTCCAGTTACACCACCTCCGTAAACATTTACTTTTACGTCAAAGTTAGATGCATTTTCTGTCATAGACATTGGTTGCAAAACTTTGTACTGTAAAGTAGCTGTAGGGAAATAAGTTGCAAATTCTTTTTTGTTTACAGTGATTACTCCTGTTCCTTCTGAAACATAAACACGTGCAACAGCGGTTTTTCTTCTACCGATTTTGTGAATAACTCCCATTACTTAAGATCGTTTAGGTTAACAGTTCTAGGTTTTTGAGCTCCTTGTTTGTGCTCAGATCCTACAACAACATTTAAATTTCTGAAAAGTTCAGCTCCTAATTTGTTCTTAGGTAACATTCCTTTTACTGCTTTTTCAACTAAAGCTGCAGGGTTTTTAGATTGCAATACTTTAGCAGTTAAAGTTCTTTGTCCTCCTGGATAACCTGTGTGACGCATGTAAATTTTCTCGTCCATTTTGTTACCTGTAAGGTTGATTTTTTCTGCGTTGATAACAATTACGTTATCTCCACAGTCCACGTGTGGGGTATAGCTTGGCTTGTACTTTCCTCTTAAAATCATAGCGACTTTAGAAGCAAGACGTCCTAAGTTATGACCCTCTGCATCTACAACGATCCACTCTTTAGTAGAGTTTGCCTTTGTAGTTGAAATTGTCTTGTAGCTTAATGCGTTCACAATAAAAATTTTTTAATTAAACATTCCATCCCCAATAAAGGGGTTGCAAAAGTACAATTAATTATTTTAAAACCAAATACCTTAAATGAATAATTTTTTTAGGTTTTCTGGCTGATAATCAATCGGATATTTGAGGAGCTCTGAGGTGTGTCTTTTTTGGATTTCTCCTTATAGCTTTAGTTTTAAAATTATCCTGCATTTGATTTGAAAAATAAATTGATTATCTTGCAGTCTTGCGATGTAAAGAATAAGATAAATAGGATTTTTTTTAGAGTTAATCCAGGTGTTTTTTTGAAGTAATTGGTCGCAGCCATTCTAAAAACGAAGACAATATTAATAATATGAAAGTTAAAGCAACACTTAAACAAATTGCCAAAGAACTTAATGTTTCTGTTTCTACGGTTTCTAAAGCGCTGAATGACAGTCCGGAGATTAGTAGTCAAACTAAGATTAAGATTAAAGAGTATGCTAAACTCAAAAATTACAAGCCTAATATTATAGGTTTGAATTTAAAGAACAGAAAAACTAAAACCATAGGGGTTATTATCCCGAATATTTTGAATTCCTTTTTTGCCAAAGTATTTAGTGGGATCGAAAAAGTAGCCGACGAAAAAGGCTATAATGTAATTACCTGTATTTCGAATGAATCCATAGTTAAAGAAATCAATACTTTAGGAATGCTGAGCAATGGAACTACAGATGGTTTTATTTTGTCGGTTTCTGAAGAAGCTCAAAAACTACAGGACTATTCTCATTTTACCGATATTATTAATGAAGGAACGCCAATTGTGATGTTTGACCGCATTGCTGAAGAAGTGGAATGTGATAAAGTGGTGGTGGACGATTATGATTCGGCTTTAAATGTTACTCAACGATTGATTGATACAGGATGTAAAAACATTGCATTGATATCTTCGGTGGATGATTTAAGTGTGGGTAAACTAAGAACCAAAGGCTATTTGAAAGCCTTAGCTGACAATGGGATTCCTGTAAATGAAAATATTATTCTTCGTACCAATTCAGAAGATGACATGAAAAGTAAAATTGAAGCCGTTTTTGAAAACAATACTATTGACGCTGTTTTTGCTTTAGACGAACGCGATTCGGTTGCTGCTTTAAAATTAGCAATTAAAAAAGGTTATAAAATTCCGGAAGAACTTTCCATTATAGGTTTTGCCGATGGAATTTTAGCTTCAAGACGATTAACGCCAAGTTTATCCACTGTTAGTCAACACGGAGTAGAGATTGGAGAAGTAGCTGCCAAATTACTCATTGACCGTTTAGAAGCCACCGAAGAAAATGAAGCGCCTTATCAAACTGTAGTGATTAAAACGAATTTGAAAGAAAGAGAATCTTCGAAGAAAAAGAAGAAGAAATAAAGTATTCTTATATCATAAAAAAAATCCATTTCTAAAAATATAGAAATGGATTTTTTGTTTAGAGTATTTTAGATAATAGCCAAACGAATATAATAATACCGACTATTGTAATTCGGATATTTTTTAATTGTTTTGCTTTTAGTGTGTAACCGTCTTTTTTTAATTCCCAAAAAAATATCAGTTGAAATAAAAATGATTTTGGGCTAAATATAAAATCCAAAATAGAATAACTTTCTGTCGCTTTTTTTAAGATTTCGAGTTTTTCTTTTTTAGTTTCAATGTATTTTGCTTGTTCTATTGTTTTTAAATCAACTTTTCTTGAGTAAAGTTCATCGTTTGCGAGTTTGATAGCTCTTGGATTCCATTTTTTTGGTGCACCAACTATTAATAGTAAATCTTCTGTTGTTCTAGTTTTTATTGGAGGTTTAAAATCGTCATCCATAAGTTCCTTTCTAATTTAAAATCTGCATTCTAAATTCTGCATTCTAAATTCTGCAATCTAAAATTTTAATGCGCTTCCAGCCAGTCTTTCCCCATACCTAAATCGACAACCAAAGGAACTTCCAGTTTAAAGGCATTTTCCATTTCGTGTTTAATCATTGGTTGGATTCTTTCTAATTCGTCATTGTGCACATCAAACACAAGCTCATCATGAACTTGTAATAACATTTTTGATTTCCAGTTCTCTGTGGTTAGTTTGTTATGAATATTAATCATCGCAATTTTGATAATATCGGCAGCCGAACCCTGAATAGGAGCATTCACTGCATTTCGTTCGGCACCACCACGTACTACGGCATTTTGCGAATTGATGTCTTTCAAATAACGACGACGACCTAAAATAGTCTGCACATAACCATGATCTCTGGCAAAATCGATTTGTTCGCCGATATAGGATTTTAATCTTGGATAGGATTTGTAATAAGCATCAATCAATTCAGCACTTTCAGAACGTGAAAGATTGGTTTGATTTGAAAGTCCAAAAGCCGAAACTCCATAAATAATCCCAAAGTTGACTGTTTTAGCATGGCTACGTTGTTCGCGGCTAACTTCTTCCAATGGCACATTGAAAACCTTAGAAGCAGTCGATTTGTGGATGTCTTCGTTGTTTTGAAAAGCCTTAATCATATTTTCTTCGCCACTTAGTGCTGCAATGACACGCAATTCAATTTGTGAGTAATCGGCAGAAACCAAGGTGTAATTTTCATCGCGGGCAATAAAAGCTTTACGGATTAATCTTCCTCTTTCGGTACGAATAGGGATGTTCTGCAAGTTAGGATTATTCGAACTCAAACGTCCTGTTGCGGCTACCGTTTGCATATAATCGGTATGAACGCGTCCTGTTTTTGTGTCCACTTGATTGGGTAAAGCGTCAATATAGGTGCTTTGTAATTTTACCATTTGGCGCCATTCGAGAATATCGCGTACAATTTCGTTGTCAATGGCTAAATAACTCAGAACTTCTTCGCCAGTGGCGTATTGTCCTGTTTTGGTCTTTTTTTGTTTGGCTCCGCCAATTTTCAATTTGTCAAATAAAATATCGCCGAGTTGTTTTGGCGAAGCCAAATTGAATTTTTCTCCGGCAGTTTCATATATTTTTTGTTCCAAAGTGTTGCTTTCGGCAGCCATTTCAACCGACATGCTTTTTAAAAATGGAACATCAAGGTTGATTCCTTCGGTTTCCATAGCAGCAAGAACGGGAACTAATGGAATTTCGATTTCGTCAAATAGTTTTTGAGTTTCGGTTTTTTCCAGTTCAATAGCAAACAATTCTTTTAGTTGCAGAGTGACATCGGCATCTTCGGCGGCATATTCCTTAATGTCTTCCAAATCGACTTCGCGCATCGATTTTTGGTTTTTTCCTTTCTTTCCAATTAAATCTTCGATGGATTTTGGCGAATATTTTAAATAAGTTTCCGATAAAATATCCATATTATGACGCATATCCGGATTAATCAGATAGTGCGCAATCATGGTGTCAAACAATTTTCCTTTTACGGTAATATTGTAATTAGCGAGTATTTTTAAATCGTATTTGATGTTTTGTCCAATTTTTTCAATGGCTTCATTTTCGAAAAACGGAATGAATTTTTCTGCCAAAGTTTTGGATTCTTCCTGATTTTCAGGAAACGGAACGTAGAATCCTTTCCCTTTTTCATAAGAAAATGACATTCCTACAAGTTCTGCATGCAAAGCATCGAGTCCGGTGGTTTCGGTATCAAAGCAAACAGAAGTTTGTTTTTGTAAATTTTGTAACAGTAATCGAACGCCTAAATCGCCTTGAATAATTTGGTACGAATGTGGCGTATTTTCAAGGGTATTGTAAAACTGATGATGAGTTACTTCGGCATCTTGTCCCGGAGTGGTAGCTGAGAAAAGATCAAATTGATCTTCGTTTTTTGGCTGTGGTTTTTTGTATAATTTGGCTTCGTCAACCGGAGCTCCTTCATTTGAAGAAGCTGAAGTAGGATTTTTGAAGATAGCATCAAATTGTTCTGCCATTCGTCTAAATTCTAATTCGTTGAACAAAGCATCTGTTTTTTCTACATTAGGCTTAGAAAGTTCATAGTCTTTTTCGTCAAAAGTAACCGGGCAATCCAGTAAGATGGTAGCCAGCTTTTTAGATAGTAATCCCAGCTCGGCATTGGCTTCAATTTTGTCTTTGATGGCGCCTTTAAGTTGGTGGGTATTGGCTAAAAGATTTTCGATAGAACCATATTCTGCGAGGAATTTTTTAGCGGTTTTTTCGCCCACACCCGGTAATCCTGGAATATTATCGGCAGAATCGCCCATCATTCCTAAATAGTCGATTACCTGTTCCGGTCTTTCGATTTCAAACTTTTCTAAAACCTCAGGAATTCCCCAAATTTCGATTCCGTTACCCATTCGGGCGGGTTTGTACATGAAAATATTTTCCGAAACCAACTGGGCAAAATCCTTATCGGGTGTTACCATATACACCTGATAGTTTTGTTTTTCGGCCTGTTTGGCAATCGTTCCAATTAAATCATCCGCTTCGTAACCGGCTACTTCAATAATCGGGATGTGCATGGCACGCAATAATTCCTGAATATAAGGTACTGCAATTTTGATGGCTTCGGGAGTGGCATCACGATTGGCTTTGTATTCCGGGAACATTTCGTTACGCAAATCGCTACCGCCTTTGTCAAATGCTACTGCTAAATGATCCGGTTTTTCACGCTTAATTACATCCATCAACGAATTCATAAATCCCATAACGGCCGACGTATCCATTCCTTTAGAGTTGATTCTTGGATTTTTGATAAAAGCATAATAGCCTCTGAAAATTAAAGCGTAGGCATCGAGTAGAAAAAGACGTTTTTGAGCAGACATATAAAAGAAAATTAGTCTGTAAAAATAGACAATTGACTTTTAAAAATGAATTTGTTGCTGAAAATTTATAATTGAAATTGGAGTAATACTGTAGCTTTTTTAAAATTTGAAAAGCTGAATTAGTTAACACAAAGTTAATTTTTGGAGCTGTTAAGTAATCTTCATTTTAGCTTCATTTTGTCGGGATACATTTGATCTATAAATAAGCAGATAAGCTTTGTGAATGTTGAAATTATGAAACTAATTAGCCTTAAATAACAAAGATGTTAATTAAAACTTAAGGTTTGAATCAAGGTCAAAAACTTCATTTTAGCTTCATTTCGCCAAAGTAAATTTGAACTATAAAATAACAACAACATAAAAAATTAAAATCATGAAAAATTTAGCATTAGCATTAGTAGCTGTATTCGGAGCAAGCGTTTTAGCAACAGCAGCACCAATTCAAGAAAAACCAGCCGCTTCTCCGGTAAAAGAAGCAGCAATGGCAAAACCTGCAAAACACAAAGCAAAAAAAGTAAAAAAAGCAACAGCTAAGGTGGAAGCAAAAGCAGAAACACCAAAAGCAGAAGTAAAAAAATAAATAACAACTTATAAAAAATTAAAGTCATGAAAAATTTAGCATTAGCATTAGTAGCCGTATTGGGAACAAGCGTTTTAGCAACAGCAGCACCAATACAAACAAAACCAACCGCTTCTCCTGTAAAAGAAGTAGCAATGGCAAAACCTGCAAAACACAAAGCAAAAAAAGTAAAAAAAGCAACAGCTAAGGTGGAAGCAAAAGCAGAAACACCAAAAGCAGAAGTAAAAAAATAAATTCATCTTATAAAAAAATTAAAGTCATGAGAAAATTAGCATTATTATTCGTAGTCCTATTGGGAACAAGCGTTTTAGCAACAGCAGCACCAATACAAACAAAACAAGCCGCTCCTGTAAAAGAAGTTAAAATGGCAAAACCAGCAACCCACAAAGCGAAAAAAGCTAAAAAACCAGCAGCGGCTAAGATGGAAGCGAAAGCAGAAACACCAAAAGCGGAAGTGAAAAAATAAATTCATCTTATAAAAAATTAAAGTCATGAGAAAATTAGCATTATTATTCGTAGTCCTATTGGGAACAAGCGTTTTAGCAACAGCAGCACCGCTACCTAAAAAAGCATCAGCTGCAAAAGAAGTAACCGCTGTAAAAAAACACAAACACAGAAGCAAAGAAGAACGTAAAGCTGCAAAGACTGCAAAAATGGAGTCTAAAACAGATGCAACGAAAGGAGCAAAATAGACAAGTGAATTTTGGTTAAAGACAGAATCCAACTAAAGCTGGTAAAGAAATTTATCAGCTTTATTGTTTTTCATTGGTTTGATAAAATTCATTACATTTAATTGTCCTTAGCTTCCGCAATCGAGTGTCAAATGTTTGAAGAATGCGTAAAAAGAAAAGCTGTTTGAGCGTAGCGAGTTCTTTTCTTTTAGCATTCGAAAACTAATTTGACCGATGAGGAAGCGTAAGACTTGATTTTTTTGTTTCTTTTTTGATCAAGCAAAAAAGAAAATTTATAATTAAAATGGTTCTCGATACATTTTTTGTTCCATTTCATTACACAAAAAACACTCGAACTGACGTTTTGAAAATAGTAGACAACGAGTTAAATATAAAAGATTTATGAATATCTTAATAGTCGAAGACAACCAGGAATTAGCTAATGAAGTTCGGGATTTTTTAAGTCGAAATGGCTATCTCTGTACCCTTGCTAAAAATTGTGAACAGGCATTGGATGCATTTGCTGGAACTGATTATGATGCAATGTTGTTGGATTTGGGATTGCCGGATGGTGATGGATTTGAGGTTTTAAAAGAAGTAAGGAAGTCAAAATCAAAAATTGCTGTGATTGTAATTACTGCCCGTGGCGAAATAGACGACAGGGTGAACGGATTGGAACTAGGTGCGGATGATTATTTGACGAAACCATTTGCTTTAACCGAACTGAATGCGCGATTGTTTGCTGTTATTCGCCGTTTGCATGGTTTTGTTTTGAATGAATTAGAAATTCATGGATTCAAATTGCAACTTCAGGATTATAAGGTAAGTTACCAAGGAGATACCATTAATTTGACTAAAAAAGAGTTTGATATTTTTCAATATTTGGTTCTCAATAAAAATCGGGTGATTACCCGCTTGCAATTGACGGAACACATTTGGGGTGATGTTCTGGAGTTAAACTCCGATTCTAATTTTATAGATGTTCATGTGCGTAATCTGCGCAAAAAACTCGATAAATTTGTTTCCATTCCCTGGTTTGAAACGGTTCGAAATGTGGGTTATTGTATAAATTCGTAAACAATGAAAATCAAAAGCCAATTAATAATTTTTAATCTCCTCACCCGATTATTAGTAATTCTGGTTTTTTGGTTAGTATTACCTGTTTTAATCCAAAAAGTAGTTTACAGAAATATTGATAAGAGCTTAGTTGAAAAGAAACAAAAATTCTTAGAGCATTTAGATAAAGAAGAAATAAATGATTTTATTCTTCGAAATGATACCACCGAAACCTATGCCAGCTTTTCTACTTTGCACAGCGAGTTTCTCCAATTGTCCAGAAAACCAACCGATTTTCATCAAAATAAAACGGTTTTTGTGGATGAATACCGCATTATTGAAGGGGAAGAGGACGATTACCGAATTTTGAGATACCAGTTTTTATATGAGAAAACAGCTTACGAACTCGAAATAGGGAATAGCCTTGGTGAAATTAAGGATTTGACTTTTATTATAAAGCTTTTTGTGTTGGTGGTGCTCATCATTATTTTGGGCGTTACCTTTGTAATGGATACTTTTTATATCGAATATTTGTTGAAGCCATTTTATAAAATTATCGATACTAAAATCAGGCGCGTCAATGAACCCGATACTTTTGATCACACACCTATCAATTCGACTTCCTCTGATTTTAGGGAATTAGATACGGTTTTAAACCAAATGATGAACAGGATAAGCGAGCTTTTTAAAATGGAAAAGCAGTTTATTGCCAATGTTTCTCATGAACTTTTAACGCCCATTGCATTACTTCAAAACAAATTTGAAAACCTTATTCAAAACGAATCATTAAATGATGATGCAGTTGATAAAATAGCCAGTTCATTGCGGACTTTGGATATGCTCAAGAAAGTAATCAATAATTTATTGCTTATTTCAAGAATTGAAAATCATCAATACGAATCGAATGAGACGATAAATTTAGAGGAATTACTGAATGATTTATGCGAAGATCTTATTGACCGAATGGAGGAAAAAAAGATTGATTTAAAAATGCAATTGCAGCAACATTTTGAGTTTATTGGAAACAAAACTCTAATCCATATTCTTTTGTATAATTTAATGGTTAATGCTATAAAGTACAATAAAGTGGGCGGTAATATTGTGGTGGCTGATTGTTTTGAGGAGTCGGATTATTTTTTGTCTATTTCTGATAGCGGCATTGGAATGAATGAAAATCAACTCAGTCAAATATTCAACCGATTTACGCGAATTAATGCTAATGAGGACGGAAACGGTTTGGGCTTAGCCATTGTGACAAGCATTGCGCTTTTCCATCAAATAAAAATTGAAGTTAGTTCAAAATTGGATGAAGGAACCACTTTTTTATTGCGTTTTCCAAATGAGGAAGTGTCAAATTAGTATAATGAACCAGACGAAAGGATTTGTGAAGCAGGGGGATTATGTGCGGTTTTTATTCATCCAAATACTCTTTCCCTTCTTTACTTAACCAACCTTCTTTACCATTTGGTAATTCAAAGCGAGCGAAGTTTCCTTGAAAATCTTCGAGTTTTTTGTATTTTATATCTTTTACAATTGGATAATAAGTACATAAATTATTTTTCGTGATAAAATAAATATCTTCATTAATTTTTGTTAATGAGTCTAGATTTTTAGGTAATTTGTTGTTGATCTCTTTTTGTTCTGAGTTTAAATTTTCAACTAAAAAATAATCAAATGTGTTAAGGTTGTGCTTTTTATTTTTTAATATTGAATAGATTAGTATCGGATATTTTTTAGAATATCCTGACTCTGTATAAAGTGTGATTGAGTTAAAATCATCATCATTATTATTTGTAAACTCCAAACTATCAATGTCAGTTGTATTGAATAATTTCATTTTTTCAAAACTATAAAATGAATTATTTCCGGTTAGTCTGTTTATATCCCCTGTAAAATAATAATTGTTATCTTCATGATTTATTTTAAAATTGATATCAACGTCTGGAAATTGGAATGAGAGATCTATTGAAGTAGGTCCATCCCCTTTTTTATACTTTTGACCAAGTAGATTGATGTTTATTAAATTATTTTTTGAAATTATTTGTGCTTGAGGAAAGTATTTTTTAAGAAAAATTGCTTTTACTTTTACTAGAGGTAATTTTTTAAATTGATAGTTGTAAACATCTATTGTCTTTTTGTTATATCCTACAATGAAATTTCGATTAGTGTATATCGAATCAAACGATTTATTCAAAACGTTTTCAAAAAACATATTTTTTAGAAACACTTTTTTTTCTTTTTTTATTGTATCAATTTCATAATACTGGTCAATTTCACTAAAATAACCCATTGAAATTTCTTTTACTTTTAGTTTTATGTTTTTTTCAATACTATAATTTGATTGTCTATAATTTAGCAAAAGCTTTAATTGTTTTTCAAGTGGAACAATTAAGCGATCTTCAAAGTATATGATTTGCTTATTGTTTTTAAAATCTAAGATAAAAAAAGGATACAATTTTTTTCTTCCCGGCTTATTACTAAAATTGTCAATTTCACTATAAACAAACATATTTTTATTTAAATAATAAAATTGGCTCAGATCATCTTCGGTTGTTTTTGTAAATTTAACATCCTTAATACTATTAAAATTTAATTGAGTAATATCTGATTCAAATATTACTTCTGAAGATTTTGAATATTCTTCAAATTCGGAATTGGATAATTTTTCAAGTTGAAATTTGTATATGCTTGTTTTGTCTTCGTTGTCTAATTCAAAATTGTATTTTTTTTTAAAAATGTAAAAGTTAAGATCTTTTTTAATAATGATTCCTTTGTTAGGAACTATAAATTGCAATTCCCCTTCGGTAACTTTATAAGTTTGTTGTCCCAATGAGAAAACAGAGAAAAGAAATAATGATACGTAAAAAAAATGTTTCATCTTTTGATGTAATTAAATTTAATTTCTTTATACTTAGGGTGTTTCTTTTTATTTAAAACAAAATCAACCACTATTCCAGAAACACCAATTTTTCTTTCACAGTCAGAACTAACATTTTTTAACCCATAATTAAAGTAAAGAGTGTCTTTTTTTATATTTATTTTCATTAGTTCGCTATCGGGGATATCACAAACAGCGCCTTTAAAATATTGTGTATAAATTACAGTGTCGTTATTTATTTCCCTCCATTTATTATTAAATTTATTTAGGTTTCTAAAATCAAAATTAATCGACTTTCTGACAAAATAATCAAATTTTTCATTTTCTAATTTATTATGAATTGTTTTACAACTCAAAGAAATTACAAGTAGAGAAATTGTATAAAGTTGAATTATTTTTTTCATTTGATTTCGATTTTTACGAGTCCCTTTTTTATCAAAATAAAACACAACATTTTAGGGCTTTACGTTCAGGGCAATCGAAGCACAAAAGCCGATATTAACTAAAGTTCAATTGAAAAACTGTTGTTGAGTTTTGCACTTCAGCTTGCTTGACGCCAAACCTTTTTTAGCGTTAGTTTTATTTATCAATTTGATTCTTTGATTTGTTGAGGTTGATTTTTTTTTGTAATTATATTTTCGATTTGGACTTTGTTATAGTCAAAAATATAATTAATAGGCATCACTATTGTAGAACTTGTTCCTGCTTCAGGTTTAGTAATCTGACCAACCCTGATATATATATTCTTTTTCCAATTTTTGATATAAAATTTAGCGTTAATAAATGTTACATAATCTCGCTCAATCCGCTTATTGCCAATAATATCAAAAGTATGAAGAGATATACCAGTTTGCTTCTCTATTAAAATTGGAGTATTTCCTTTTAAATAGATAAAAATTGTCCCAGAATCACTTTCATTAAATGTTTCCTTTCTAATATTTTTATTTAAAATTTGCTTTTCAATTTTGTCTATTATTCTTTTCTCGGATGTGCTCTGCGCATAATCATTCAGAAAAGATAAACTGGCAATTATGAAGATGATTTTTTTCATTCGGTTATTTAAATTATCTACAATAAAATAGTATAAAATTTTATATACGAAACAAACTTTCGGATATATACCCAAAATCGGGGAGATTGGTGAAATTTTATTTCTTTTATGTTTTTTCAAATGTATAAAATATTCTTACAAAAAGAAAAAGTTGTCAATAGTCCTGATCAAAGTGTCATCCTTTTTATTTTGTCTTAAGATTGTTTGTTTAATTTAGGATAATTTGATTATTAGAAAGGGCTTCGACAAGTTCAGTCTGACAAAGTAAAAAGATAGAGCGAAGAGCAAGAGGGATAGTTGTTGAGCTAATTGTGTTTTCTGCTACTAAAAATTTCACAGCTATGTAGTTAAATTTTAATTAACATATTCTAAATTAAGGCTTAGAAGTTGTTATTTTGTGTAAAAATATATTGGAATGGTTTTTAGGTTACTCTTTTTTATAGTGTTTCTTTTTGTGATTGAACTCTATGCTTTTCAGGCTGTTAAAACGTTAGTGAAAGATAAATGGATTTTGGTTGGTTATGGCGTCTTGAGTCTGGCAATTTTAATTTATATCGTTTATGGCTTTTTTAGTTTTGACCGTTCGGTGGGACAAACTAAGCAAACGATGTTTACGATGGGTTTGATGTTGGTGGTGTATATTCCTAAAATCGTTTTGTCAATTGTTCTGTTAGGGGAAGATATTTTTAGAGTAGGAGCAGGAGCAGTAAATTATTTTGTAGAAAATGATAATGAAGGATTTTTGAATTCGAGGCGAAAATTTGTGAGCCAAGTTGGATTAGGTCTGGCTGCGATTCCGTTTTTTTCTTTGATTTATGGCGTTACTGTTGGGAAATACAATTACAAGGTTATTAAACAACGTATCTTTTTTCCTGATTTGCCTGATGCTTTTGATGGTTTTACGATTACGCAAATTTCGGACGTGCATTCAGGAAGTTTTGACAATCCCGAGAAAATCAATTATGCAATTGATCTGGTAAACGAACAAAATTCGGATTTGATTTTGTTTACCGGTGATATTGTCAATACACATGCTAAGGAAATGCATCCCTGGATTGAAACTTTTAACCGAATTAAAGAACATAAATACGGGAAATATTCGGTTTTGGGTAATCATGATTATGGTGAATATGTAACTTGGCCAACAGAGGCTGATAAAACTCACAATTTTAAAGAAATTAAAGCTTTGTATGGTCAGATAGGTTTTAATTTATTGCTGAACGAACATACTTTTATTGAAAAAGAGAACCAAAGGATTGCTTTAGTAGGTGTTGAAAACTGGGGGCATAATTTTAAGAAAGCCGGTGATTTGAACAAGGCATCTCAGGCTTTGAATGAGAATGAGTTTAAGATTTTGATGAGTCATGACCCAAGTCATTGGGATTATGAGGTAAAAAACCACGATAAGAATTTTCATTTGACCTTATCGGGGCACACACATGGAATGCAGTTTGGTATTGAAATTCCGGGCTATTTTAAATGGAGTCTGGCTCAATATGTCTATGCGCAATGGGCAGGTTTGTATGAGCATTTAGGGCGTTATGTGTATGTAAACAGAGGTTTTGGCTTTCATGCCTATCCGGGAAGGGTAGGGATTATGCCTGAAATTACGGTTATTGAACTAAAAAAAGGAGAGAAATTAGCATAATTCGTTAAAAATGCTACATTTGTATAAGTGAAATTTTGTTTCTTAGATTTAAAAAAATTAATTCGTTGGTTTTATGTCAAAATTTGGAGAACTTATAAGTGCACAAGTACCTGTGTTGATTGATTTCTATACAGATTGGAACGAATCTTCTGTCGCTATGCACGAAGTTATTAGAGATGTTGCTGCTGCTCTTGGGGATAAAGCAAAGGTGATAAAAATTGATGTTGAAAAAAATCAGGAACTTGCCGAAGCGCTAAGAATTAAAGGAGTGCCAACTTTGATGGTGTATAAAGACGGTCAAATGGTTTGGAGAAAATCAGGAGAATTGGATGCTAATTCCTTGATTACAATTGTACAGGAGCTACTGGTTTAGTCTTATTGGCTCGAAAGAAAAGTGATTTTTAGCTAGGTGCTGAAGCACTTTAGGTAGCGCATACTTAAGGTTTTTAAAAGCTTTTACACTGTCGTGGAATATAATAATACTTCCCGACCGGGTATTGGATAGCACATTATCCAAACATTCTTCCTTACTAATGTTTTGGTCAAAATCGGCACTCAAAACATCCCACATGATTATTTTATACCCCTGTTGTCTGAGTTTTTTAGCTTGGATTCTTTTTATTTTTCCGTAAGGCGGTCTGAAGAGTTTGTAGTTTGTGGTTTGCTTTACTTTTTCAATTTTGTTTGTTTGTTGTTTGTAGTTTGTGAACTGCGTACTGATTTCTGCACACTGAAGGCTGTTCTCAATATATTCTTCGGTAGTTGTTTTCCATCCGTTTAAGTGGTTGTAGGTGTGATTGCCTATGCTGTGTCCTTTATCCTGAATTTGAGCGAAGATTTCGGGATGGTCAGCAATGTTTTTGCCAATGCAAAAAAAAGTGGCTTTGGCGTTGTATTGCTCTAATTGATTCAGAACCCATTCTGTTATTTCTGGTGTTGGACCATCATCAAAAGTAAGATAGATTTTCTTTTCGTTGTTAGGGATGTCCCAAATGTAATTAGAAAACACTTTTTTGATGATGCTGTGTGTTTTAATCCAATAAGCTTTCATTTGTAGAGGATTTGAGTATTAAAGATAAAAAAAATGTAGCAATCTTTTTGTATTGGGATTGCTACATTTTTTTATAAAATCAATTTGTTTTGCTATTCCTTATCGCGTCCAAAGCGGTGAAAAATTTCAATGTAAGTATTGAAAGTAGCTTTGTTTTTTTGGAAGAAAGCATTGTCGTTATTTTTCTTAATTACTTCCAGTAAGGCTCTGTATCTTTCAATATCGGTGACAATGTCTATTGCTATATCTGATTGATCAGCAGCGCTCATTTTGCTGTAGTAATTTAGGTTGTCTTTGTACTTGCCAATAAGTTTGTCAAGAAGTGCATGTGCTTTTGCAGTCTCACCTACCTGATAATAATTGTTAGCAAAAGGTTCCAGTAAAGAATAGTAGCCAAATTTGTCTATCGGCATTTTTTCCATAGCTAAATTAATGACTTTTTTAGCCTTGTCAATTTTGCCTTCTTTTATGAGTTGGTCAGTCAATCGGGAAAGATTAGTTCTGTAGGTAATACTTTCACGACGGGTTTCCGGATCGTGGTAGATATTGCCATCGCTGTTGCCCCAGTCCCATTTCATGATGATGTTGTACATTTTATCAGCATCAATTTGTCCCATTTCCATAGGGTTTCCGTCTTTAGGAATCGTAGTTCTTACAGGAACCAATTTGTAAACCATACCGTCTAATTGCAGGTAATCTTTCATCCATAAGTATTCTTCATCATCAAAAGCACCACCACTGAAATAAATTGGTCTTTTCCAGTTGTTATTAGCAACAAGATCCAGCATCATCAATCGGTTTTTGTATAAGGCACTTCCTTTGATGTCGATATCGATATAAGGTACTATTGAGTCATAATACTTTTCAGAAACAATCTTGTTTTTGATGATAGTATTTTTGTCAACAGGAATTCTGATTTGGTTTGTTGGGTAGAAATGGATGGTTTGTCCGTTTTGCATCTCAACAGTTGATTTAGGATGTTTTATAAAATCCATCAATCCTTTTACTGTCCATCTGCTTTTTATTTTCGGAATGCTTACTACATAATCCAGTTTGTCTCCCACATATTGGTCATGTGTGAAAGAAATTGGCAATGGCTCCGATTCGTAAGTTTTAGTTTTCATTTGGTCAATGTACCAATCGGTCATGAAAAGGCTAGTATTTACGATTTTGATATCGGTTCTGATACCTTCAATTTCCTGTGCATACCACAAAGGGAAAGTGTCATTATCTCCAATAGTAAATAAAATAGCATCCTTATCGCAGGAACTCAAATACGCTTTTGCCATAGCTAAAGCAGTATATTTTCCAGAACGGTCGTGGTCGTCCCAGTTTTGAGAAGCCATTAAAACAGGAGCTGTCAATAAAGAAGCTGCTACAATAACTGGTCCGGCAATTTTTGGAGACAGGTATTTTTTAGCGCTTTCGTATAATGAATAAACACCTAACCCTATCCATATTGCGAAAACGTAAAACGAACCTACTAAGGCGTAGTCTCTTTCTCTTGGTTCAAAAGGTCTTTCATTAAGATAGATTTTCAATGCAATTCCAGTGAAAAGAAATAAAGCTAATAAAACATAAAAGCTTTTTAAATCTTTACCGGCATGATACATTAATCCAATAAGTCCTAAGATGAAAGGGATGAAATAATATACATTACGGCCTTTGTTATTTAAAGCGTCTGCAGGTAAATTGTCTTGTGAGCCTAAATGGACATCGTCAATAAATTTGATTCCACTAAGCCAGTTTCCATCCTGATTGTCGTATCTTCCCTGGTTATCGCTCTGACGTCCTACGAAATTCCACATCAGGTATCTCCAATACATGTAACCAAATTGGTATTCAAACATGAAGCTAAGGTTGTCAGCTGTGGTAGGTTTTTCGATTATTAAGTAATCGCTATAACTTCTTAGGAATTTTACATAGCCTTCATTGTCAATCTGTTTTTGGGCATAAGCCTGTCTGAATTCAGAAACTGTTTTTTCAACCTCATTTTTCAATTGCGCTATGGCTCTGTTGTAATCTTCTTCAGAAAGCTTGCTGGCGTCTACACCGTATTTAGCCAAATCATTTTCATAAGGATAATCAGGGTTGATTCTGAATTGAGGCGGACTGGTAAAGTTGATATAATTTTCGATATTGTCGGTGCTCCACAGTCTAGGCAAGAATGTTTTTTGAGCATTATCACTGTTTTGTTCAGCGTTTTTGTAATTGTTTACAATAACATATTTGCCGGTTTTATAGTCTCTCTCGTAGTTAGGGGCTTTGTCAAGGTAAGGCGTATTCTTATCTAATCCTGCAAAACTTTCAGTGTATTGAGGGCCATAAAACAATGGGTTAGAGCCGTATTGCTCTCTGTTGTAATAAGCTAATACTTCTCGGGCATCCGATGGTTTGTTTTCGTTAATGATGACATTAGAATTGGCTCTAATTGGTAGCATTAACCAGGTAGAGAATCCGATTAGGATGAATAAAATACAAAGTATAAGTGTGTTGTAGGTAACGAGACCTTTGTTTTTAGTGTATTTCAGACCAAAATAAAAAGAAGCTATTAAAAGCAGGGTCACTAAAATAGTTCCCGAATTAAAAGGCATTCCAAGGCTGTTTACAGTAAAAACTTCAGCTTTGGCAAAAAATGCCATTGTTAACGGAAGTAGTAATTTGAAAATAAATAATAAAACAGAAACTACTACAATATTAGCAATGATGAAATTCTTAATTGTTACGGTTTTGTAGTGCTTAAAATAATAAAGGAATCCTATTGCAGGGATGGTTAATAATGCCATAAAGTGTACCCCGAATGAAAGACCGGTTACCAATGAAATTACCAACAACCATTTGTTTCCTCTTGGAGTATCCATGTCTTGTTCCCAACGTAATCCAAGCCAGAAAAGTAAAGCAATAAGTAAAGAAGCCATGGCATAAACTTCGGCTTCTACAGCGTTGAACCAAAAACTATCCGAAAAAGTATAGGCTAAAGCACCAACGAAAGAACTTCCTAAAATTACAATATCATTACTCTTGCTAGGTTCTTCAGAACTGGAAATGATTTTTCTTAAAATCATAGTGGAAGACCAAAACATAAAAAGTATAGTAAAGGCACTGGAGAAAACAGAAGTCATATTAACCATTAAAGCTACATGTTGTGCATCAGTGGCAAACATGGCAAAAAAGGCCCCAATCATTTGGAATAAAGGAGCTCCGGGAGGGTGGCCTACTTCTAGTTTTGCTGCTGTGGCAATGTATTCTCCACAATCCCAAAAACTCATGGTGGGCTCAACAGTAAGAGAATAGGTTATTAATGCGATTCCAAAAGCAATCCATCCTATGATAGTATTCCATTTTTTGAAATTGAAAGACTCCTTGTTCATGTAGTAAAATTTAGTTAATTTTTCGAGTTACAAAGAAAATGTTTTTTTATTTAAGGTTGTAGGCATTAACAAAAATTTCTGCAAAACTAATAGCTTTTTTAAGGTATTGATTATGAGGTGTGTTTTTGTTTTTTTAATATTTTTTTGAAAAAAAACGCAAAAAAATTTGTGTAAACTGAAAAACGTTGTAAATTTGCACTCGCAATAACGCACTGCTGGTCTATGGTGTAATGGTAACACAACTGTTTTTGGTGCAGTCTTTCTAGGTTCGAGTCCTAGTAGACCAACATAAAAAGCCTCTCAATCGAGAGGTTTTTTTTATGCAATAAACTTTCGTGTTGTTATAGAGCAACCTGAAAAGTTATTTTGATGATACGGTAGATGGTGTTATTCCGAATTTCTTTTTGAATGTAAATGAAAAATGCGATAAATCTTCAAAACCTACGTTTAGGTATACTTCTGATGGTGTTTTTCCTTTTTCTTTTATAAGATAATAAGCTTCTTGTAGTCTCTTGTCTAGAAGCCAATGCCCGGGTGTTTCCTGGAAAATTTTCTGAAAATCCCTTTTAAAAGTAGCGAGACTTCTTCCGCTGAGGTAGGCAAAACGATTCAATTGTACATTGAAGTGAAAGTTTTTGTTCATAAAAGCTTCCAGGTCAATTTTGCCAGGTTCGTTAAAATCAAATAAAACATCTTTAAGTTCAGGATTTATTTTAAGAAGCAGGTGGATTGCTTCGTTTGTTTTTAAAGTTTGAAGATCCTGATTGATTAACTGGTCTTCGTTGATGTATGGAATTAAAGAATCCATGAAGCTTTTTAGTAACGGAACTTCTTTTAATTGAAAAACCGCTTCTGTTTCAGGTTTTTTAATCAGACTGGCTTTTTGATTGTATTTAATGGAGAAGTCCCTTAGTGTATCCTGATTCAAATAAATTGAAATTGACTGAAAGCCAACATTAGGGTCTGGTTGTTTGAGGAATTTAATTAGTTGGTTTCTTTTGATGAATCGAAAATCACCCGGTTTGAAAATATATTCTTTGTTTCCGTTGTTTAAAGTTAGTGTGCCTGAAATTTGAAAACTTAAAACATGTTCAGCAGCAAATTGTTCGCCTTCCCGATTCTGCGTGTAATAACACGAGTAGGCGATAGGAGGTGTTTTTTGATTGGGTTTTGAATTGTTCATATAGCAAATTTATAAAAAATGGGCAGTAACTAAATTACTGCCCATTTCAAAACGAAGCAAATTATTGTTCTTTAGTATTCTTAAGATACCATTTTCCTTGCGCTGTATCGAAAAAGCTTCCGGAATCATCGTGATCAGTAGATAAGCTGATGTTTATCCATTTTTCCATTTCCTCTTGTCTGTTTTGGTTTGCATTTTTTAAAATGGCAATCGCCTCGCTGCCTAATATAAGATGTACTGGAGGGTTTGGGTGAGATGTAAGATCTACCATTACTTTAGCAGCTTTGTCAGGATCGCCTACGGGGATGAAATTTCCGCCTCTGAAAAAATCCGAACGTTGTTTTACAGTTTCGTATCCTTCGATATCTGCTGCATAAGTCATTGAAGCGCCGGCCCAATCTGTCCTGAAGCCGCCTGGTTCTATGCTGGTTACTAATATTCCAAGTGGAGCAACTTCTTTCGCCAAGGCTTCGGTAAAACCTCCTAAGCCAAATTTTGCCGCCTGATACATTGTTAGTCCCGGATTTCCAACGCGCCCGCCAATAGAACTGATTTGTAATATGCGTCCTGAGCCTTGTTTGCGCATAAATGGTAATACCGCCTGTGTGATTTCGATGGGGGCATATAAGTTAGTTTCTAATTGGCTTCGAACCTGCTCTTGGGTGTAAGCTTCTGCTGCGCCAATTATTCCAAATCCTGCATTGTTGACTAATACGTCAATGCGTCCAAAGTGTTTGATGGTTTTATTGACGGCTTCGTGAATTTGGTTGTAATTGGTAACATCTAATTTCATGGGAAGAATTTGATCTTTAAATTCTTCTTTTAAATCATTTAACTGATTAATGTCTCTTGCGGTTGCAACAACTTTGTCGCCGTTTTCTAACACTGCTTTTGTAAGATTGCGTCCCAGTCCTCGGGAACTTCCTGTGATAAACCATATTTTGTTCATTGTAATTGAGTTTTAAATTCTTTACAAATTTAGTTCAGATCTATATGGTTGTTGTTTGTTGAAAAGCTCGTTTTTATTTGTTGAAAAGCTCAGGTGAAAATTTAGAAATGTTTATAAATGACAAAGCCTAAGAAAATCTTAGGCTTTGTTAGTTGTTCTTTTTTTGAGAGATTATATTTTTAATACGAAAAGTGGTTTGGCTGCATGATTGGCTAAGTCTTCGCTGATGCTTCCGGTAAAAAAATGAGAAAGTCCTGTTCTTCCGTGGGTGCAGAGGCTGATTAAATCGGCATTTGTGTCTTTGGCAAAATGGATAATGCCTTTTTCTATGTTTAAATCGTTGTAAATGTGAAATGTGAAATCTTTTATTTCAAATTCGCTGATGAAGTTTTTTACTATTTTGTTAGCGATAGCTGTTGTTTTAAAGCTGTTTGGGGTGCATATTGTAACCAGATTTAGTTTGGCATCAAATGAATTGGCGAAATCAAGGATTTTTTGGAATGGTTTTTTTATTTCTTCTGAGAAATCGGAAGCAAAAACAATATTGCCAGGGTTGAAGTTGTCGATTTCTTCTTTGATGATAATTACCGGTATCGGGGATAAGCGGACTACTTTTTCGGTAGTGGAGCCTAATATGAATTCTTCAAATCCTGAAATACCATTAGCTCCCATTACAATTAAGTCGATGTCTTCTTTGTCGATGAAGGAGAGGATTCCGTGGGAGGCTTTTTCCAGTTGGATGGAATCAATGGTTCTGAGTCCTTCGAGATAGTTTTTTTCTTTGATGTATTGCATGGTTTCCTTAGCTTTTTGAAGGAATAGCATGATTTCGGGTATTGCAGTTCCGCCTGTGATGGCGTCATTCATTTGGCTAGGGATTTCCAGCATGTGCAAAAGGTGAATCTCGCAATTGTTCTTTCGGGCTATCTGAGCGGCTACTTTTAGTGCATTTTCAGCTCGCGTTGAGAAATCGGTAGGGACAAGAATTCGTTTCATGATTTTGGGCTTTGGGAGGGGTTAGCAATTGTGTTTTTAATTGTAAAAATAAAGGTACGGAATAATTTTACAGCAATCAATTATTTTTGGTTTATAAAAATAAACACTATATTTGTGCCGTTATTTATTAAAATCTAGATAATGAGGGGACTAAATGTCCCCTCTTTTTATAAAAAATATGACATTTAAAGAGAAAGTAAATACGTTATTGGTGGAGGCTCTTGAAGAAAAGCCTACGCTTTTTTTGATTGATTTGACTATTACTGATGCATTTAAAGTTATGGTAACTTTAGATGATGATAATGGAGTAATTTTGCAGGACTGTATTGATATTAGTCGGGCAATAGAGAGTAATTTGGATAGAGAAGAACAAGATTATTCATTAGAAGTAGCTTCAGTAGGAGTTGGGTCTCCGTTAAAAATGGTTCGTCAATACGTGAAAAATATCGGTAGAACCCTGATTGTGACTACAAATACTGAAAAAATTGAAGCTGAATTAGTTGATGCTAATGAAGATTTTATAATTTTGTCTTGGAAAGCAAGAGAGCCTAAAAAAGTAGGAAAAGGAAAAGAAACAGTACAGAAAGAACAACAAATACCTTATACAGAAATTAAAGAGGCAGTTGTTACAGTAACATTTTAATTAAAGAATTCGCATGGAAAATTTAGCATTAATCGATTCATTTTCAGAGTTTAAAGATGATAAACTTATTGATCGTGTAACGCTTATGGCAATTTTAGAAGATGTATTTAGAAATGCATTGAAGAAAAAATACGGTTCAGATGATAATTTCGACATCATTATCAATCCTGATAAGGGAGATATGGAAATTTGGAGAAGAAGAGTAATTGTTGCTGATGAAGATTTAGATTTCGAAAATGAAGAGATTACTTTAACCGAGGCTAGAAAAATCGAAGCAGATTTTGAAATTGGAGAGGAAGTTTCTGAAGAGGTAAAATTGATTGATTTAGGAAGAAGAGCTATTTTGGCTTTGCGTCAAAACTTGATTTCTAAAATTCATGAACATGATAATACAAATCTTTATAAGCAATTTAAAGATTTAATAGGTGATATTTACACCGCCGAAGTACACCACGTAAGACCAAGAGTTGTTATTCTTGTGGATGATGAAGGAAATGAGATTGTTTTACCAAAAGAAAAACAAATTCCATCTGATTTCTTCCGTAAAGGAGATAACGTTCGTGGAATCATTGAAAGCGTTGAATTGAAAGGAAATAAACCTCAAATTATTATGTCTAGAACTTCTGAGAAGTTCTTAGAAAAATTATTTGAACAGGAAATTCCGGAGGTTTTCGACGGTTTGATCATGATTAAAAAGGTGGTGAGGATTCCGGGTGAAAAAGCAAAAGTAGCTGTAGATTCTTATGATGACCGAATTGATCCTGTAGGAGCTTGTGTGGGAATGAAAGGTTCTCGTATTCACGGAATTGTTCGTGAGTTAGGAAATGAAAATATTGATGTTATTAATTATACTAATAATATTCAATTGTTTATTACAAGAGCATTGAGTCCGGCAAAGGTTTCTTCTATTAAGATCAATGAAGAAGCTAAAAGAGCTGAAGTATTTTTGAAATTAGAAGAAGTTTCAAAAGCTATTGGTAGAGGAGGGCATAACATTAAATTAGCTGGTTTGTTGACTGGTTATGAATTGGATGTTATCAGAGAAGGAGATGTTGAAGGTACTACTGCAGATGAAGACGATGTTGAATTAACAGAGTTTTCAGATGAAATTGAAGAGTGGATTATAGAAGAATTTGCAAAAATCGGATTGGATACTGCAAAAAGTATTTTGAACCACGATGTAGAAGATTTAGTAAGAAGAACAGATTTAGAAGAGGAAACAATTCTGGATGTAATGAAAATATTGAAAGAAGAGTTCGATAGTTAGTCTTACATAAATACTTCTAGCAACACAACGAAATAGGTAATAATAAAAAGATTATATGTCTGAAGAGAGAGTAATAAGAATAAACAAAGTTTTAAGGGAATTAAATATTTCTTTGGAAAGAGCTGTGGATTATCTTAAAGATAAAGGGATTGCGATAGAGTCGAATCCGAACACAAAAATTTCTGATGATGTATACAATGTCTTGTGCGGTCAGTTTGCGGGTGACAGAGGGAAAAAAGAGGCTTCTAAAGAAGTAAGCGAAGAGAAAAGAAAAGAGAAAGAAGCTTTACGTATTGAGCGTGACAGAGAGGCGGAAGATAAGCGTAAGCAAGAGGAAGAATTACAAAGACAACAACAGGAAGTAATTAAGGCGAGAGCTGTAATTTCAGGACCTGTTCAAGTTGGAAAAATTGATTTGAATCCTGCAAAACCTGCCACTCCTCCTGTAGAGGAGAAAGTTGTTGCTCCTAAACCTGAAGTTTCAGAAGACAAACCGGCTGCTAAAACTAGTTCTCCAGAGAAAATCGAATCAGACAAAAAAGAAGAAAAACCTACTGAAGCTGTTAAGCCTGTTGCTGAAAATACAGCGCCTAAGAAAGAAGCTAAAAAAGAGGAGGAGCCAGTTGCGTCTCAGCCTAAAGAAGTAGCTAAGGTAGAAAAAGAAGTTGCAAAAACCGATGAAGCGCCAGCTGAAGAAGCAATTGCTACTCAATACCAAAAACTTTCAGGAGCTAAATTAACAGGTCAGACTATTGATTTATCACAATTCAATAAGCCTAAAAAGAAAAAAGAAGATCCTAAAATTGCTTCTAACAAGCCAGGTGTACCTGGGGCTGCAGGAGCTAATGCAAATAAGAACAAGCGTAAGAGAATTGCTCCTAAGCCTGGAACTCCAACTGCTCCTAATACATCTAATGCTCCCAGAACTCCAGGGACTCCAAATCCAAATAAAATAACACCTAATACAGGTGGTGGATTTAATGCAAACAGAGGTGACAGAGGTGCCAGACCTGGATTTGTAAAAGGAAATCGTCCTGCTATTGTGGCTAAAGTTGAGCCAACAGAAGAGGAAGTAAAAAATCAAATTAGAGAAACTTTAGAAAAACTTCAAGGTAAAAAAGGAGGAAAATCTAAAGCTGCTAAATACAGAAGAGATAAAAGAGATACACACCGTCAGAAATCTGATGATGAGCAAAGAGCTTTAGACGAAGAAAGTAAAACTATTAAAGTTACTGAATTTGTTACTGTAGGTGAAATTGCTATCATGATGGATGTGCCAATTACTAAAGTGATTGGAACGTGTATGTCGCTTGGTATCATGGTTACTCAAAACCAACGTTTAGATGCAGAAACATTAACTATTGTTGCAGACGAATTTGGTTATGATGTTGAGTTTATTACTGTAGATATTGAAGAAGCTATCGAGGTAGTTGAAGATAAAGAAGAAGATTTAGTTGCCAGAGCACCGATTGTTACTGTAATGGGACACGTTGACCACGGTAAAACCTCTTTACTGGATTATATTCGTAAAGAAAATGTTATCGCTGGTGAGTCAGGAGGAATTACGCAACACATTGGGGCTTACGGGGTGAAATTAGAGAATGGTCAAAAAATTGCATTCTTAGATACACCGGGTCACGAAGCGTTTACCGCTATGCGTGCACGTGGAGCGCAACTTACAGATATTGTTATTATCGTGATTGCTGCCGATGATGATATTATGCCACAGACTAAAGAGGCTATCTCTCATGCTCAGGCGGCTGGTGTGCCAATTATCTTTGCAATTAATAAAATAGATAAGCCAAACGCGAATCCGGATAAGATTAAAGAAAGATTAGCAGGTATGAATTTGCTTATCGAAGAATGGGGAGGTAAAATCCAATCTCATGATATTTCGGCTAAAACTGGTCTAGGAGTGAAAGATCTTTTGGAAAAAGTATTATTAGAAGCTGAGATTTTAGATTTAAAATCAAACCCTAATAAATCAGCTCAGGGTGCTGTTGTTGAGGCTTACTTAGATAAAGGAAAAGGATATGTTTCTACTATTATGGTGCAACATGGAACTTTGAGAATTGGAGATTACTTGTTAGCAGGTAAACACCATGGAAAAGTAAAAGCAATGCACGATGAGCGTGGTAATGTTGTTACTGTTGCAGGTCCATCAACACCGGTATCTATTTTAGGTTTAGATGGTGCTCCTACTGCGGGAGATAAATTCAACGTTTTTGAAGACGAAAAAGAAGCAAAACAAATTGCTGCTAAACGTTCTCAATTAATGCGTGAGCAATCAGTACGTACACAACGTCATATTACTCTTGATGAGATTGGACGTCGTATTGCATTGGGTCAGTTTAAAGAATTGAACGTAATCCTTAAAGGAGATGTGGATGGTTCTGTTGAGGCATTGTCTGATTCGTTCTCTAAATTGTCTACTGAAGAAATTCAAATTAATATCATTCATAAAGGAGTTGGAGCAATTACTGAAACTGACGTTATGTTGGCTTCTGCTTCAGATGCGATCATTATCGGATTTAACGTTCGTCCTGCCGGAAATGCAAGACAGCTTGCTGATAAGGAAGAAATCGATATCCGTTACTACTCAATTATCTATGCGGCAATTGATGACTTGAAAGATGCAATGGAAGGAATGCTTGCTCCGGAAATGAAAGAGGAAGTTCTAGGTACTGCTGAAATCAGAGAATTATTCAAAATTTCAAAAGTGGGAACTATCGCCGGATGTATGGTTACTGATGGTAAGATTACCCGTCAGGCAAAAATTAGAGTTATTAGAGCCGGAGTGGTGGTTCACGAAGGAGAATTGGTAGCCTTGAAACGTTTCAAAGACGATGTGAAAGAAGTTACTAAAGGTTACGATTGTGGTATTCAGGTTAAAGGATTCAATGATATTGAAGAATACGATGTTATTGAAGCTTACCACGAAGTAGCAATAAAGAAAAAATTGAAATAAAAATTCAATTATAATTTTATGAGAAAATCCCGATTCGTCGGGATTTTTTTTTTGCTTAAAATCGAATTGAAGAAAGTTTGGAAGTAAAGAATTCCATGTAATTTTTCTGTTAGTATTTGTGTAGTAATTTTCGTTACTTAGTGGAAAAATAAGTTTTTTAAGATATGTCTAAATTTCCATCCTTACAGAATGTTTTATATGCTATAGAAAAAACAGTTTTCAGATTTCCGCTGGAAACTATAACAAGTATTTGTGGAACTATTTTTGCAATAATACTTATTGATCTGAAATACAATGATCCAACTAAAGAGGTTTTAGTAAAAGCAATAATGAGTTGTTCTTTATGTTTGGTTTTGTTTCTTTCTATTAGTCTTTTTTTCTTTGCGTTTAATAAAAATAATCTTTTTCGTTTTTTAGCTTGCCTTTTCTTGGGAAGTTTAGCAATTGCTTTTGTTTTTAGTTTTCATAAAGAAATAACAAAGATAGAGCTGCAACAGTTTTTTGTTCTCAATATTGCATTGCATTTACTGGTTTCATTTGCTGGGTTTTTACCTAAAAAATACATTCAAGAAGAATTTTGGGAGTTTAACAAGCAACTTTTTCTTCGAATTTTAACTGCAGCTTTGTATAGTACTGTACTTTATTCTGGCTTAGCCTTGGCTATACTTGCAATTAAAGAGCTCTTCAATATTGAATTTAACGAGAAAATTTATGGTTATTTGTTTTTTGTTATTTCCGGAATTTTTAATACAATCTTTTTTTTAAATGGTGTTCCTGAAACAAATTGTAATGAAAAACGATTGGTATTAGACTATCCTAATGGACTTAAGAACTTTACTCAATATGTTTTGTTACCTCTTATTAGTCTTTACTTGATTATTTTAATTGGTTATGAAGCAAAAATTATAATTACATTTTCACTACCCGTCGGTTGGGTTTCATATCTCGTTTTGGTTTTTGCAATTTTTGGGATTTTGTCTTTTTTATTAGTGCATCCAATAGCTACAGAAAAAGGGAATCTCTGGATGAGAACCTTTAATCGTTGGTTTTATTATTTATTAATACCGTTGTTGGGTTTGCTATTTTGGGCAATTTTATACCGAATACATCTTTACGGGGTCACACATGAACGTTATTATGTTTTGCTATTATCTATTTGGCTGACTATTGTGGTTGCTTATTTTTTAATTCAAAAACAACCTAAAATAAAATTCATTCCTATTAGTATGTGTATTGCAGGATTACTGTCAATTGTTGGGCCACAAAGTGCCGATAGTATTTCGAAAAATAGTCAATTTGATAGATTTGAGTCCTATTTACAAATTATTAAAAAAGAAAAATTGAGTTTCAAACAAGAACAGGACTTAAGTAGTATAATAGATTTTTTAGATGATAATTATGGGGTAGAAATTTTTCTTGTTTCTGAGGCAAAAGAAAAATTTTCTTCTTTACTTAAAAAGGATAAAGATCCAGGTTCGTTTAAAATTATGAAAACGCTGGGACTCGTGTATCATGATAAATATGAAAGAGAAAACAATGTTAATTCGGGCTTTTATTATGACTATTCAGATAGAGAATATGTTGATAATATTCAAGGTTATGATATGATTATAGCACTTTCAAATTATTCAGATTTAGATTGTGAAAAGTGTATACAAAAGGATAAAGTTTTTTATTCAGTAAAATCATCTAAGAAAGATTATGGTGTCGATTTACTAATTAATAACGATACTATTCCCTTGAGAATTTTTGATTTTATAAATAAAAATTCAGAGTTTGATAATAATCAAATTCATGATAAAAAAATAACTCAATTAGTTGAATATTCAAAGTACCGTCTTTTAATAACCTATTTGAATGTTAATGGTGTTAAAGGAGAAGGTCGAAAAGTTGTAGAGAATTTTGATTTAAAAGTAATGGTGAAAATTAAGTAGTTTTTAAATTATTATCTATTAATCAAACGCAATTTCTTCTTTGTTTTTAATTTTACGCTATAACGTTAGAAATTGACTTTTATTGTGATTTTAGAGTGTTTATAATGTAAATAAAAAGAGACGAATAATGCAAATTTCTGCTTTACTCGTCTCTTTTTATTATAACAAAAAGTGTTAAAATTTATTTTTTGGGCTTAATCAGAAATGCATTAGGATAGCTTTTTTTGATTTCGACTAAATTTCGTTCCGCTTCAATTCGGCTTTTAAAATTACCTATCCAAACTTTGTAATTAGGTGTGTTAAATACGATGGTTCCGTCTAAATTGACAAAATTTTGTTTGCAGTCGCTGAGTGTTTTTTTTGCTTTTTCACTAACGCCACTAAAGACTTGAATTTTATATCGCTCATTTACAGCTATCGAGGAATTTATTTTTCTTTTTTCGTTTAGAAGCTGTTCGAATTTTGGATTTTGCTGAATGTTAATTTTTGATTCCTGGGCTGATACTTTTAGGCTTAAAATACTTAGATAGGCAATACAAAAAATGCTGTTTTGAATAGTTAAAATTCTCATAACGTGAAGATTTTTAAGTAAAATTACTAATTATATACTTAATGTGAAATAAAAAACTTATTTAGAATTGATATAAATTATTGTTTGGGTTGTTTTAGGGTTTTGAGAATAGTTCTTAAGTCGTATTTTTGTGGCTGTTTAAAATAAAGGGACGTTTTTATATGAAATTGTTGTATAAAAAATTGTGCCAATTTTTAGTAGATAATCATTATACTTTATGAAAAAGGTGGGTAACCATAATTCGAACTCAAGGAAAATGTTTTTAAGTTTAGCGATGATGCTGGCTTTTTCCTTCTCTTCATTTGCGCAAGATGCTGCTCCTGCAGCTCCAACCGAGGCTGCTCCTGCAGCTGCTACAGCTGGAGGTGATCCAGTAAAAGGTAAGGCGCTTTTTAATGCTAATTGTGCTGCTTGTCATAAGCTTGATGCTAAGTCAACAGGTCCTGCACTTAGAGGTGTTGCTGAAAGGCACGACATGGCATGGATCTACAAATGGGTTCATAACAGCTCTGAAGTGATTAAATCAGGAGATGCAGCTGCTGTTAAATTATTTGAAGAAAATAATAAGGCGGTAATGACTCCTTTTCCTCAGTTGTCTGAAGGAGATATCGATAATATTATAGCTTATACTTCTGAGAAGAAAGCTGAACCGGCTGCTGGTGCTGCCGGAGCTGCAGCTCCTCCGGGAACTAATGTTGAAGGTACTGGTTCTAATAATAATGTTATATTAGGCGTTTTAGCTTTAGTTTTAGTGGTTTTAGTAGTGATGTTGTTTATGGTAAACAATGTCTTGAGAAAAGTTGCTAAAGCAAATGGTATTGAGGTTGCTGCTGCTAAAGAGCGTACTTCAATCTGGAAAGCTTTTGTTAAAAATCAATTTTTAGTATTGGTTTCTTCTATATTCCTTTTGCTTGCCAGTGGTTATTTTGTATATGGTTTCTTAATGCAAGTAGGGATTGATAAAGATTATGCTCCAATTCAGCCAATTCATTATTCTCATAAAATTCACGCTGGTGATAATGAGATTAACTGTAAATACTGTCACTCTGCTGCCAGAGTAAGTAAAAATGCAGGTATTCCTTCTTTGAATGTTTGTATGAACTGTCATAAAAATATTTCTGAAGTTGCTGAGACTACAGCTACTCCAGAGTACAGCAAAGCATTCTACGATGCTCAAATCCAAAAATTATATGATGCTGTTGGTTGGGATAAAACAACTCAATCATATACTGGAAAACAACAGCCGGTTAAATGGGTTCGTATTCACAATTTACCTGATTTCGTTTATTTTAATCACTCACAACACGTAACTGTTGGAGGAATAGAATGTCAAACATGTCATGGTCCTGTTGAGACTTTTGAAATTCAAAAACAATTTGCTCCTTTAACTATGGGTTGGTGTATTGATTGCCACAGAAAAACTGATGTTAAAATGGAAGGAAATGGGTATTATACTAAGATACATGAAGAACTTTCTAAGAAATACGGTGTGGATAAATTGACTGAAGCACAAATGGGAGGTTTAGAGTGTGGAAAATGCCACTATTAATCAAATTATTAAGATTTTAATATATATATACAATGTCATCAAACAAAAAATACTGGAAAAGTGTTGAGGAACTAGAGAATGGTTCTATTGTTGAGGCGCTTAGAAATAACGAGTTTGTTGAAGAGATTCCTACGGATGAGTTTTTAGGGAATGCTGATGCGATGTCATCTTCTTCAACTTCAAGACGTGATTTTCTAAAGTACGTTGGGTTTAGTACTGCAGCAGCTACACTTGCTGCATGTGAAGGCCCTGTGCACAAGTCGATACCTTATGTATTACAACCAGAGCAAATCATCCCTGGAGTAGCTGATTACTATGCTACTTCTGTTTTTGATGGTTTTGATTTCGCAAATCTACTTGTTAAAACACGTGAAGGGCGTCCTATTAAAATAGATAATAATACTATTTCGGGAGCTAAATTTGCTGCAAATGCAAGAATTCATGCCTCAATATTGTCATTGTATGATAGTATGCGTTTGAAATCGCCAAAAGATGGAGGAAAAGAGGCTTCTTGGTCAGCGGTAAATTCAAAAATTAAATCAAGTGTTGCTGAAGCGAAAGCTAAAGGTGGTCAGGTGGTTTTCTTAACGAATACTTTAGCGAGTCCTTCGACTGAGAAATTAATTGCTGATTTTATTGGAGCAAATCCAAACGCAAAACATGTAATTTATGATGCTGTTTCTTCTTCTGAGGCTTTAGATGCTTTTGAAGCTGTTTATGGAGAAAGAGCTTTAGTAGATTATGATTTTGCAAAAGCTTCTCTTATTGTTTCTGTAGGAGCTGATTTCCTTGGTGATTGGCAAGGTGGAGGATATGATACAGGATACGCTCAAGGAAGAATTCCTAAGAACGGAAAAATGTCTCGTCACTTCCAGTTAGAGGCTAATATGACTTTGTCTGGTGCTGCTGCTGATAAGCGTTTGCCTATGTCGGTTGCTAATCAAAAGCAAGCATTAGTACTTATATATAATATAGTAACAGGTTCTTCTGTTGCTGTAAACTTAGCACCTGAATTTAAAGCAGAAGTTACTAAAGCAGCTCAACAATTGAAAGCTGCTGGTTCTAAAGGACTTTTAGTTTCTGGTATTCAGGATAAAAATGCACAATTATTAGTGTTGGCAATCAACCAGGTTTTAGCTAGTGAGGCTTTCTCTACGGTTGGTGTAAGACAAATAAGAAAAGGTTCTGATGCACAAGTTGCTCAATTAATTAATGATATGAAAGCAGGTAGCGTTCATACTTTGATTATGAGTGGTGTGAACCCGGTTTATACTTTGGCAGATTCAGCTTCTTTTGTTGAGGGTCTTAAAAAAGTAAAAACTTCAGTTGCTTTATCTTTGAAAGAAGATGAAACAGCTTCTGTTGCAACTATCGCTGCTCCGGTACCTCATTATTTAGAGGCTTGGGGAGATTTAGTTCTTACTAAAGGAACTTATAGCTTAACTCAGCCAACTATACGTCCATTATTCAATACAAAACAATTTCAAGATGTATTGATGTCTCTTAATGGTCTTACTGGATCTTACTACGATTATTTAAAAGCATATTCTGCATCATTTATTGCAGGTTCTACTTGGAATAAAGTTTTACATGATGGAGTATTTGTTGGAGCTCCTGTTGCTTTATCTGGTGGTACAGCTGATTATGCTGGAGCTGCTGCTCAATTAGCAAAATCAAAAGCGGCTAACGGATTAGAATTAGTATTGTATACTAAAACTGGTATGGGAGACGGGCAACATGCTAACAACCCTTGGTTACAAGAATTCCCGGATCCAATTACAAGAGTATCTTGGGATAACTATGTTACTGTTGCTAATGCCGATGCAAAAACATTAGGTTTAACTAATGAAATCGTTGCAAATGGTGGATTGAATGGTAGTTATGCTACTATTACAACTGCTGACGGAGCTAAGTTAGAAAATGTTCCGGTTATTGTTCAGCCAGGACAAGCAGTTGGTACTGTAGGTTTAGCTTTTGGTTACGGTCGTAAAGCGGCTTTGAAAGAAGAAATGCAGGTAGGTTTAAATGCTTACGCTTTATATAAAGGTTTTAACGATGTTCAATCAGTAACATTAGTTAATGCTGGCGGAGAACATGAGTTTGCTTGTGTTCAAGGTCAAAAAACTTTGATGGGTAGAGGAGATATTATTAAAGAAACTACTTTAGAAATCTTCAATACTAAAGATTCTAAGGATTGGAACGTAACTCCAAAAGTATCTTTAGACCATAAAGAAGTGGAATCAACTACTGTAGATTTATGGGAATCTTTTGATCGTTCAGTGGGTCACCACTTTAATCTTTCTATCGATTTAAATGCTTGTACAGGTTGTGGAGCTTGTGTGATTGCTTGTCATGCAGAAAACAACGTACCTGTAGTAGGTAAAACAGAGGTTAGAAGAAGTCGTGATATGCACTGGTTACGTATCGACAGATATTATTCTTCTGAAGAAACTTTTGCAGGAGATAACGAAAGAAAAGAAAATATTGCAGGTTTATCAAGCTCACTTTCTACATTTAATGAAATGGAAAAAGCATCTGATAATCCACAGGTTGCTTTCCAACCAGTAATGTGTCAGCACTGTAATCACGCACCTTGTGAAACAGTTTGTCCAGTAGCTGCAACTTCTCATGGTCGTCAGGGTCAAAATATGATGGCATATAACAGATGTGTTGGTACTCGTTACTGTGCTAACAACTGTCCTTATAAAGTACGTCGTTTCAACTGGTTCTTGTATAACAAAAACAGTGAATTTGATTACCACATGAATGACGATTTAGGACGTATGGTATTAAATCCGGATGTTAACGTTCGTTCTCGTGGGGTTATGGAAAAATGTTCTATGTGTATCCAAATGACACAAGCTACAATTTTAAATGCTAAGAGAGAAGGAAGAGAAGTAGCTGACGGAGAATTCCAAACAGCTTGTTCTGCGGCTTGTTCTTCGGGAGCAATGATTTTTGGTGATGTTAACAATAAAGAAAGCAAAGTTGCTAAGTTAGCTGCCGACGAAAGATCATACCACTTGTTAGAGCATGTTGGAACAAAACCAAATGTGGTTTATCACGTAAAAGTTAGAAACACTTAAGAAATAAATTTAAAATCAATATAAAGGAATATGTCTCATATATACGACTCTAGTATTAGAAAGCCTTTAGTTATAGGTGATAAATCTTATCACGATGTAACAGTAGATGTGGCAGCGCCTGTCGAAGGTTTGGCTAATAAGCATTGGTGGATTGTATTTTCAATCGCCTTAACAGCCTTTCTTTGGGGAATAGGATGTATAGTTTATACGGTATCTACAGGTATTGGAACATGGGGATTAAATAAAACAGTTGGTTGGGCTTGGGATATCACTAACTTCGTTTGGTGGGTAGGTATTGGACACGCCGGTACACTTATCTCTGCAGTATTGTTGTTATTCCGTCAAAGATGGAGAATGGCAATTAACCGTTCAGCAGAGGCGATGACAATCTTCTCAGTTGTGCAGGCAGGTTTGTTTCCAATTATTCACATGGGACGTCCTTGGTTAGCTTACTGGGTATTGCCTATACCAAACCAATTTGGATCTTTATGGGTTAATTTTAACTCTCCATTACTTTGGGACGTATTTGCAATCTCTACGTATTTATCGGTATCATTAGTTTTCTGGTGGACTGGTTTATTACCTGACTTTGCAATGCTTAGAGATAGAGCGATTACTCCGTTTAATAAAAGAGTTTATTCAATCTTAAGTTTTGGATGGAGCGGAAGAGTAAAAGATTGGCAACGTTTTGAAGAAGTATCTTTGGTACTTGCTGGTTTAGCAACTCCTCTTGTACTTTCTGTACACACGATTGTATCGATGGACTTTGCTACTTCTGTAATTCCGGGATGGCATACTACAATTTTCCCTCCTTACTTCGTTGCCGGAGCGGTTTTCTCTGGATTTGCTATGGTTAACACCTTGCTTATCGTTATGAGAAAAGTTTCTAACCTTGAAGCTTATATTACTTTACAACACATCGAGTTGATGAACCTTATTATCATGATTACTGGTTCTATCGTAGGTGTGGCTTATATTACTGAGTTGTTCATTGCTTGGTATTCTGGAGTAGAGTATGAGCAATATGCTTTCTTGAACAGAGCTACAGGACCTTACTGGTGGGCATATTGGTCTATGATGACTTGTAACGTGTTCTCTCCACAATTTATGTGGTTCAAGAAATTAAGAACTAGTATCATGTTTTCTTTCATTATTTCTATTGTTGTAAACATAGGAATGTGGTTTGAGAGATTTGTAATTATCGTAACCTCTCTTCATAGAGATTATTTACCATCTTCTTGGACAATGTTCTCTCCAACATTTGTTGATATTGGAATTTTCATCGGAACAATAGGTTTCTTCTTTGTATTGTTTTTATTGTATTCAAGAACTTTCCCTGTAATTGCACAGGCAGAGGTTAAGACAATTTTAAAAGCAACAGGAGATAATTACATAAGAGAAAGAGAAGCAAATAAAGATTCACACCATGAGTAGTAATAAAGTAATTTACGCCATTTATAATGACGATGATATATTGATGAATGCTGTTAAGAAAACAAGAGCAGCTCACCATCATATAGAAGATGTTTTTACTCCATTCCCGGTACACGGTTTGGATAAGGCAATGGGAATAGCTCCTACAAGATTAGCAATTTGTTCATTCTTATACGGATGTGTGGGTATTTCTTTTGCAACTTTTATGATGAGTTATATAATGATTCATGACTGGCCTCAGGATATTGGAGGTAAGCCAAGTTTTAGTTTCATTCAGAATATGCCTTCTTTTGTGCCAATTATGTTTGAGATGACTGTATTTTTTGCAGCTCACTTAATGGTTATTACTTTCTATATGAGAAGTAGATTATGGCCTTTCAAAGAAGCTGAAAATCCAGATGTTAGAACTACAGATGATCATTTCTTAATGGAAGTTGCTATTAAAGATAATGAAGAAGAATTGGTTTCTTTTTTCCAAAATACGGGTGCTGTAGAAGTTAAAGTAATAGAAAAGAATTAATTTAGATATGAAAAGGGTATATAAAATAACACTATTGTTAGGCATAACTATGTTAGTAGCTTCATGTCATAATGATAAAGCGCCGAATTATCAGTATTTTCCAAATATGTATGAGTCAGTAGGCTACGAAACTTATTCAGAGTCTAATGCTTTTGGTAATGGTAAAGAAGGACAACTTCCTGCTGAAGGTAGTATTAACAGAGGTTTCGAACCTTATGAATATGAAAATTCTACAGCTGGATATGAATTGGCTAAAGCTAATTTAAAATCGCCACTTGATTCTATTGAGAGAAATTCTGGTAAAGGAAAAGAACTTTTCGAAATCTATTGTATTAGTTGTCACGGTGCAGCTGGTAATGGTAAAGGAAAATTAGTTGAAAGAGAGAAATTCTTAGGAGTTCCTAGCTATAAAGACAGAGAGATCACTGAAGGAAGTGTATTTCATGTTGAAACTTATGGTTTAAATGCAATGGGTTCTCATGCAAATCAATTAAGTAAGCACGAGCGTTGGTTGATCGCTGACTATGTGCTTAAACTTAAAAGCCAATTATAATTGTTGAACAAACTGATCGTAATAGATATGTATACATTTTCAAGTAAATTAAAAACTTTTTCTATCATCTTAATGGCCGTTGGTATATTAGGAATAGCTTATGGTTTTTTAAACGCACCTAAAGATATTCACGAAGTTGAGAATATCCTTGCTGCTGAATCTCACGGTGGACATGGTGAAGCACATCATGAAGAAGCTAAAGCTGAGGGAGCTCATGCAAAAGCGGCACATGCTGATGCAAAAGAAGTTAAAGAAGCTGCTGAACATGAAGAGCATTTAACTCATGTTTTACACCAATTGCAAAATAAACCATGGGCAGCCTTATATGTTGCTTGTATTTTCTTTATGCTTCTTTCTATGGGAACTTTAGCTTTTTATGCTATTCAACAAGTTGCACAAGCAGGTTGGTCTCCGGTTTTGTTTAGAGTAATGCAGGGTATTACAGCTTATTTGCCAGTTGGTTCAATAATCTTTTTTGCTATTTTAGTTTTATGTGGGTTGCATTTTAATCATATCTTCGTATGGTTAGGAGAGCACGTTACTGATCCTAAGCATGCTGATTATGATGAAATTATTGCTGGTAAATCAGGTTATTTAAACTTCGGATTTTGGATTGCAAGAGCTGCTATTTTCTTAATCGGATGGAACTTATACCGTCACTATTCTAAAAAGAATTGTTTGATTCAGGACGAATCTCATGATAATATTGCTTACAAAAAGAATTTTAAGTTATCAGCTGGTTTCTTAGTTTTCTTTATCGTTTCTGAGTCTATCATGTCTTGGGACTGGATTATGTCAATCGATCCACACTGGTTTTCTACCTTATTTGGATGGTATGTATTTGCAAGTTTCTTTGTAAGTGGTATTACTATGATTGCTATGGTAACTGTTTATTTGAAATCAAGAGGTTACTTAGAGTTTGTAAATACAAGCCACATTCATGACTTAGCTAAATTCATGTTTGGTATCAGTATCTTCTGGACTTATTTATGGTTCTCTCAATTTATGTTGATTTGGTACGCTGATATCCCTGAAGAGGTTACTTACTTTGTAACTAGAATTAACTTATACAACCTTCCTTTCTTTGGTGCTGTTGTTATGAACTTTGTTTTCCCGATATTAATCCTTGTTAATACTGATTTCAAAAGAATTACTTGGGTAATCGTTATGGCTGGTATCGTTATTTTAGCGGGTCACTATATAGATTTCTTTAATATGATTATGCCTGGTACTGTTGGTGATCAATGGTTTATCGGTATTCCTGAAATCTCATCAGTTCTTTTCTTCCTTGGATTGTTTATTTTTACTGTATTTACAGCATTAACTAAAGCTCCTTTATTAGCAAAAAGAAATCCTTATATCGAAGAAAGTAAACATTTTCATTATTAATTTTTAAAGAGATAAACAGATGACAAGTTTGTTGGTAATTATAGTTTTAGTTTTATTAGCTGTTGCTTTATGGCAATTGACTAAAATATTCGACCTTACTCAAGTGGGTTCTTCTTCAGATAGTTCTCAGGTAGCTAATGATAAGGATAATAATATTCAAGGATATTTAATGTTTGGTTTTTTAGCATTCATATATATTTTTACAATATATGGTTTGCTTACTTGGGGTAACTTACCTCTTCATACTCCTGCTTCTGAGCATGGAACAGAAGTAGACAGATTAATGAATATTACCTGGGTATTAATTTTTACTGTTCAGGCAATTACTCAGGCATTATTACACTATTTTGCTTTTAAATACAAAGGTAAAAAAGATCAAAAAGCCTTATATTTTGCTGATAACAACAAGTTAGAGGCTTTATGGAGTATTATCCCTGCAGTTACATTGGCTGGTTTAATTCTTTATGGATTATATGCCTGGACTAATATCATGTTTATTGATGAAGATGAGGATACAATCGTAATCGAATTATACGCTCAACAATTTAAATGGACTGCCAGATTAGCCGGAGAAGATAATGTATTAGGTAAAGCTAATGTTAGATATATTGAAGGTGTTAATACTTTAGGGGTTGATTTATCTGATAAAAATGCTCAGGATGATATTGTAGTTTCTGAATTACACATACCAAAAGGTAAAAAAATTCAGTTTAAATTACGTTCTCAGGACGTTTTACACTCAGCTTACATGCCTTATTTTAGAGCGCAAATGAACTGTGTTCCGGGTATGGTTACTGAATTTGCTTTTACACCTACTTACACAACAGCAGAGTATAGAGACTTGCCTTATATGATTGAAAAAGTAGCTCATATTAATGAATTAAGAGCTAAGAAAAGTGTTGAGTTGATTGCTAAAGGTCAAACAGGTTTAGATCCTTATACTTTTGATTATTTGTTACTTTGTAATAAAATTTGTGGTGCTTCACACTATAACATGCAAATGAAGATTATAGTTGATACACCGGAAGATTACAAAAAATGGTTAGCAGATAAAACTACTTTAGTTAATGAAGTAAAAGCATCATTAGAGAAACCTGCTGATGACGCATCAGGAGAATCTAAAGGAACCGATTCAGTAGCGGCTACTAAAGAAGTTGCTGTTAAATAAATTATTTAAGAAAATTTAAAGTATAATATATGTCAGCAGAAGGTCACGATCACGCTCACGATCACGAACACGAACACCACCATAAAGACACATTCATTACTAAATATATTTTTAGTATTGATCACAAAATGATTGCTAAACAATACCTTATTACAGGTATTATTATGGGAGTTATTGGTATTAGTATGTCTTTGCTTTTTAGAATGCAATTAGCATGGCCAGAAGAATCTTTTAAAATTTTCAACGTTTTATTAGGTGATAAATTTGCTCCGGAAGGTGTTATGGCTAATGATATTTATCTTGCCTTAGTTACAATTCACGGTACCATCATGGTATTCTTTGTATTGACAGCCGGTTTAAGTGGTACTTTTAGTAACTTACTTATCCCACTTCAAATTGGTGCCCGAGATATGGCGTCAGGATTTATGAATATGATTTCTTACTGGTTGTTTTTCTTATCAGCCGTAGTGATGTTAAGTTCATTATTTGTAGAAGCTGGTCCTGCTTCAGCAGGTTGGACAATCTATCCGCCTTTAAGTGCTTTACCACAAGCAATTCCTGGATCAGGAGCTGGTATGACACTTTGGTTAGTATCGATGGCTTTATTTATTGCTTCTTCTTTAATGGGATCTTTAAATTACATCGTAACCGTAATCAACTTAAGAACTAAAGGAATGTCTATGACAAGACTTCCTCTTACTATCTGGACATTTTTCGTAACAGCTATTATTGGTGTTATTTCGTTCCCGGTATTATTATCTGCAGCATTATTATTGATTTTCGATAGAAGTTTTGGTACTTCATTCTTCTTATCTGATATTTATATTGCTGGTGAAGTTTTACATTACCAAGGTGGTTCTCCAGTATTGTTTGAGCACTTATTCTGGTTCTTAGGACACCCTGAGGTTTATATCGTAATTTTGCCTGCGATGGGTCTTGTATCTGAAATTATGGCTACTAACTCTCGTAAACCAATCTTTGGTTACAGAGCGATGATTATGTCAGTTCTTGCAATTGCATTTTTATCTACAATTGTTTGGGGTCACCACATGTTTATTTCAGGTATGAATCCTTTCTTAGGTTCTGTATTTACATTTACCACTTTATTGATTGCAATTCCATCTGCTGTAAAAGCGTTCAACTGGATTACAACTTTATGGAAAGGTAACTTACAATTAAATCCTGCTATGTTATTCTCAATCGGAATGGTTTCTACTTTCATCACTGGAGGTTTAACAGGAATCATTTTAGGAGATAGTACTTTAGATATTAACGTTCACGATACTTACTTTGTAATTGCTCACTTTCACTTAGTAATGGGTATCTCTGCACTTTACGGAATGTTTGCTGGTATTTACCACTGGTTCCCTAAAATGTTTGGTAGAATGTTGAATAAAAACTTAGGTTATGTTCACTTTTGGATTACTGCAGTTTGTGCTTATGGAGTTTTCTTCCCAATGCACTTTATTGGATTAGCAGGTTTGCCAAGACGTTACTATACAAACACTAACTTCCCGTTATTTGACGATTTGCAAAATGTTAACGTATTAATTACAACATTTGCATTAGTTGGTGGAGCTTTCCAATTGGTATTCTTGTACAACTTCTTTAGCAGTATTTTCTTCGGTAAGAAAGCTGAACAAAATCCATGGAGATCAACTACATTAGAGTGGACTACTCCGGTTGAGCATATTCACGGTAACTGGCCAGGTGAAATTCCTGAAGTTCACAGATGGGCTTACGATTACAGTAACCCTGAGCATGAAGAGGATTTCGTTCCTCAAACTGTTCCAATGAAACCAGGTGAATCAGTTTTACACCACTAAAAATATTTTAAAAAAGACCTTCTGAAAAGAGGGTCTTTTTTTTGTTATTCCAAAAAGAGAATATATCAATATTTTAAATTTCAACGATATTTCGTTTATTACTGAATCTTTATTTGGAATTTAACTGTTTTACAAACTGATTACTTTGTCTATCTTTGTTACATGAATGAAAATTTAGATCCAACAAACAAACGATATAATTCCGAAGAGCTTGATCTTGAAAAAAAATTAAGACCTCTTTCTTTTGATGATTTTGCAGGACAAGATCAGGTTTTAGAAAATCTTAAAGTTTTTGTTGCAGCCGCTAATCAACGAAATGAAGCCTTAGATCATGCTTTGTTTCATGGTCCTCCGGGACTTGGGAAAACAACATTGGCTAATATTCTAGCTAATGAATTAGGTGTAGGAATCAAGATAACTTCTGGTCCTGTATTGGATAAACCGGGTGATTTAGCCGGCTTGTTGACTAATCTTGAAGAAAGAGATGTTTTGTTTATTGATGAAATTCATCGTTTGAGCCCGGTTGTTGAAGAATACCTGTATTCAGCTATGGAGGATTTTAAGATTGACATTATGATTGAATCGGGGCCAAATGCGCGAACGGTTCAAATTAATTTAAATCCATTCACCCTAATTGGTGCTACAACCCGTTCGGGGCTTTTAACGGCGCCTATGCGTGCTCGTTTTGGTATTTCTTCCAGATTGCAATATTATACGGTAGAATTGTTGACTACGATTGTTCAAAGAAGTGCTTCTATTTTAAAAATGCCAATTTCTATGGAAGCGGCTATAGAAATTGCAGGAAGAAGCAGAGGAACGCCTAGAATTGCGAACGCTTTGCTGAGAAGAGTTCGTGATTTTGCTCAAATAAAAGGAAACGGTACTATTGATATCGAAATTTCGAAGTATGCTCTAAAAGCATTACATGTTGATGCTCATGGATTAGACGAAATGGATAATAAAATCCTGAATACTATTATTGATAAATTCAAAGGCGGACCCGTGGGATTGACGACTTTAGCAACAGCCGTTTCCGAAAGTAGTGAAACTATTGAAGAGGTTTACGAACCTTTTTTAATTCAGGAAGGTTTTATTATGCGTACTCCTCGTGGGCGCGAAGTTACCGATAAAGCTTATAAGCATTTAGGAAAAGTTAGAGCTAATATTCAGGGAGGACTTTTTTAAAAGGGAGCTGGAAGAGTGAAGCTGGGAGTAGGAAGTTTGAAAAGTAGTTTTTTAATCGTATTTACTCCCAACTTCGATCTCCCAACTTCCCACAATATATATAAAAGTATGAGCTTTAAATTCGAAAAATTAATTATCTGGCAGAAATCTATGGATTTTGGAGAAGACATCAATTCGATTATCAAAGGCTTTCCTAAGCATGAAATGTATAATCTTTCTTCTCAAATGTTAAGAGCTTCAGATTCTGTTGCTTTAAATATTTCAGAAGGATCTATAGAGCAGTCTAATCCTGAATTCAGTAGGTTTTTAGGTTATTCTGTCCGATCGTTAGCTGAAGTAGTTACTTGTTTGTATAAAGCAAAAAGAAGAGGTTATATTAGTAACGAAGTTTTTGATAAACTTTATCAAGATTCGTTTGATTTGATGAACATGACTATTGCGTTCAAAACTAAATTGAAATAGAATGGCTTCTTCCAACTCCCAACTTCAGGCTTCCCGCTATACATCTTTTATCAAATCCGAAGCCAAGCGCCTCGGATTTTTGTCTTGTGGTATATCTAAGGCAGGTTTTTTAGAAGAGGAAGCGCCAAGATTAGAAAACTGGCTGAATAAAAACCTCAATGGGCAGATGAGTTATATGGAGAATAATTTTGACAAGCGACTCAATCCTACTTTACTTGTTGATGATGCTAAAAGTGTGGTGTCGCTTTTGCTGAATTATTATCCCGAAAAAGAACAAATTCAGGATTCGTATAAGATTTCTAAATACGCTTATGGCAAAGATTATCATTTTGTCATTAAGGAAAAATTAAAAGAATTGCTTTTCTCAATTCAGGAAAATATAGGCGAAGTTGCAGGCCGTGTTTTTGTGGATTCCGCACCTGTTTTGGATAAGGCCTGGGCTGCCAAAAGCGGTTTGGGCTGGATAGGGAAAAACAGTAATCTATTGACTCAAAAAGTAGGTTCTTTTTATTTTATAGCCGAATTAATTATCGATCTCGATTTAGAATATGATCATCCTACAACCAATCATTGCGGAAGCTGTACTGCCTGCATCGATGCCTGTCCAACGCAGGCTATTATTGCTCCTTATATTGTTGATGGAAGTAAATGCATTTCTTATTTTACAATTGAGCTGAAGGAAAACATTCCAATGGAAATGAAAGGACATTTTGATGATTGGGTTTTTGGATGTGATACCTGTCAGGATGTTTGTCCGTGGAACCGATTCTCTAAAAGCCATAACGAACCCTTGTTTAATCCGAATCCGGTTTTGCTGTCGATGACTAAAAAAGATTGGGAAGAAATGACAGAAGAAACTTTTAAAATCGTCTTTAAAGATTCCCCCGTTAAAAGAACAAAATTTCAGGGACTGAATAGAAATGTTAATTTTTTGAAGAAATAATAAAAATAGCGCTTAAATTTTAAATTATTTATTTGCTGTTTTTTGGCGATTTTTTTTTAAATTTAGTATTCTTAAAAATTCTCAATATGACTGTAAATCAAATATTAAGCACGAAAGGGAATAATGTGTATTCAATTATTTCTACAATTAGCGTTTATGATGCTATTAAAGTAATGGGGGAGAAAAATGTTGGAGCAATACTCATTATTGAAGATGAACTATTAAAAGGTATTTTGTCTGAGAGAGATTATGCCAGAAAAATTGTCCTTAAGGATAAATCGTCTAAGAATACTCTGGTGCATGAAATAATGGTAAGTAAGGTAATTACCGTTAAGCCTACTGATGATTTAGATTACTGTATGGAGTTGATGAGTTCGAATAGAATACGACACTTACCTGTAGTTGATGAAAATAAAGTTATTGGACTTATTTCTATTGGAGATGTTGTAAAAACTATAATTGAAAAACAAAAAGAAACTATTCAATTACTGGATTCTTATATCAATGGAAGTCAAGCTTAAATTTTATTTTAATAAAAAAGATATTCAGCCACAATTTTGTGGCTTTTTTTATGTTATTAATCGAGAGTTTTTTATAAAAGAATTATGAAAATGTTAACTTTTTAAGTTAAGACTTCTATCTTTGTATATAAGATAAAACTGCATTACTGTTGTTGGTGTGAAAAGAAAGGGAGATTAGTAAAAGCAATTTTAAATAAAGAAAAAACCTTATACAAAAACACTAAATGATTGCACATATACAAGGAAAGTTAGTTGAAAAATCACCCACACAAATTGTTATTGATTGTGGAGGTGTCGGTTATGATGTCCATATTTCATTGCATACCTATTCTTTACTTCCTAATTCTGACTTTATAAAAGTGTTCACTCACCTTCAAATTAAAGAAGATGCTCATACTATATTTGGTTTTGTTGAGAAATCAGAAAGAGAGATTTTTAAATTACTGATTTCGGTTTCAGGTATTGGAGCAGGTATTGCAAGGACCATGTTGTCTTCATTAGATCCTAAACAAATTACAAATGCAATTGCATCTGGTGATGTTGGGACTATTCAGTCTATAAAAGGTATTGGGAGTAAAACGGCTCAGAGAGTGATTTTAGATCTAAAAGACAAGGTGTTGAAATTGTACGATTTGGATGAAGTTTCTGTATCGCAAAGCAATACAAACAGGGATGAAGCGTTATCTGCCTTAGAAGTTTTAGGTTTTGTTAGAAAAGCTTCAGAAAAGGTCATAGAGAAAATTATAAAAGAGGATCCGGACGCGTCTGTTGAATCGATTATTAAACAAGCGTTAAAAAGTTTATAAGGACACAGTAAAAAACCAATCGTATGCATAAAATCTGTATTTTTTTGGCGGTTTTATTATGTGGTTTTGTATCACTGGCCCAAGTAAATCAAACAGTTCAGGATACAACAAAAAGAGAATATTCATTAGGTAAAGTTCAAATAAAAGACCCTAAGAGTATTCTATCGGCATATACTTATGACCCGAAAACGGATCGCTATATTTATACCAGTTCTGTTAGCGGGTTTTCAATTAAGTATCCTCTTATTTTGACTCCCAAAGAATATGAAAACTTAGTTTTGAAAGAATCGATGAAAGATTATTTCAAAAAGAAAACTGATGCAATTGACGGCAAAAAAGAAGGAAGTGAGCAGGCTAAAAAGGATTTATTGCCTAGATATTATGTGAAATCTGGTTTGTTTGAATCTATTTTTGGAAGTAACACCATAGATGTAAAACCTACGGGTTCTGTCGAAATGGATATGGGAATGCGCTATACAAGACAAGACAATCCTTCATTTTCTCCAAGAAACAGATCCAATCTTGCTTTTGATTTTGATCAAAGAATCAGCATGAGTTTGCTGGGGAAAGTGGGGACAAGATTGAATGTTAATGCTAATTATGATACCCAATCTACTTTTGCTTTTCAGAATTTATTAAAACTCGAATATACTCCAACAGAAGACGATATTATTCAGAAAATAGAAGTTGGAAATGTGAGTATGCCTTTAAATAGTTCTTTGATTAGAGGAGCACAGAGTTTATTTGGGGTTAAAGCCCAATTGCAATTTGGTAAAACCACTGTTACAGGGGTGTTTTCTGAACAAAAATCACAGACTAAAACTGTCGTTTCCCAAGGTGGAGGAACCATACAGGATTTTGATATTTATGCTTTGGATTATGATAATGACAGGCACTTTTTCCTATCCCAGTATTTTAGAAACCGATATGATGCCGCACTAAAAAATTACCCTTTCATAGACAGCAGGGTGCAAATAACCCGAATTGAAGTTTGGGTTACCAACAAACAAACACGTCTTAATACAACTTCTAATAATCTTAGAAATGTTATTGCACTTCAGGATTTAGGAGAATCTCAGTTGACCGGATTAGCAGATAGCGATGTCGTTGTTTTAGATCCTTCCACAGGAATGTTTAATAATGCTGCAGATTCACCTTCGGATAACTCGAATAATAAATACAATCCGGCACAAATTCAATCGGGTGGCGGATTATTGAATTCCAATATTCGTGAAATGGCAACGGCAAGTTCTGGTTTTAATAGTTCTGTGACTGAAGGTCAAGATTATTCGAAATTGGAAAATGCCCGAAAGTTAACTACAAACGAATATACGTTTCATCCGCAGTTGGGTTATATTTCATTACAACAACGATTATCTAATGATGAGATTTTGGCTGTAGCTTATGAATATACTATTGGAGATAAGGTGTATCAGGTAGGGGAGTTTGGTAATGACGGAGTCGATGCGACTTTGGTGACAGGAACACCACAATCGACTCAGGCAGTGATTACGCAAAGCTTGATTTTGAAGATGCTAAAAAGCAATTTGACGAATGTCAAAAATCCGGTTTGGAACCTGATGATGAAAAATATTTATCAAATTCCCGGGGCTTATCAAATCAAGCAGGAAGATTTTAGATTCAATATTCTTTATACTGATCCATCACCGTTAAATTATATTACTCCGGTAACAGGAAATCCTTTTCCTTCAAATCCATCGCCGGAAAACAAGGTGGCTGAAACACCATTATTAAATGTTTTCAATTTAGATAAATTAAATTATAACAATGACCGTCAAATAGGCGGGGATGGTTTTTTTGATTTTGTTTCGGGATTAACAATGGATACTCAAAATGGGCGTATTATTTTTACTACCAAGGAACCATTTGGAGAGTTGCTTTTTGATAAGTTAAATGACCCTAATAATCCTAAGAGTTATAACGATCCAACGAATTATAATGAGAATCAAAGAAAATATGTTTTTAGAAACATGTATCGCAATACACAGTCCGGGGCATTGCAGGATAGTGATAAGAATAAGTTTTTATTAAGAGGAAGGTATAAGTCGTCCGCCGGAGACGGAATTCCAATTGGGGCTTACAATGTGCCTCAGGGTTCGGTTGTGGTTACAGCGGGAGGCCGTGTTTTAGTTGAAGGAGTAGATTATAGTGTGAATTACCAATTAGGGAGAGTCCAAATTTTAGATCCTTCGTTACAGGCTTCAAATACACCTATTAATGTATCTCTTGAAAATAATTCCATTTTTGGTCAACAAACCAGAAGATTTATGGGAGTAAATGTGGAACATAAATTTTCGGATAAATTTACCTTAGGTGGAACCTTTTTGAAAATGACTGAAAAACCGTTTACCCAAAAATCCAGTTATGGTCAGGAATCGGTTAATAATACCATTTTTGGATTCAATACTAATTTCTCAACCGAGATTCCGTTTTTTACCCGATTAGCGAATATGCTTCCTAATGTTGATACCGATGTTCCATCGAATTTATCTGTAAGAGGTGAGGTTGCTTTTCTAAAACCGGATACTCCAAAGGCAGATCAGTTTCAAGGTGAATCAACACTTTATGTAGATGATTTTGAAGGTTCTCAGTCTACAATTGATATGCGTTCGGCTTATGCCTGGAGTTTGGCCTCAACACCTGAAGAGAATACAAATAGTACTTATAATTTCAATGCAAAGGCCAATGATTTGACCTATGGTTTTAAAAGAGCTAAATTAGCTTGGTACACCATAGATCCAATTTTTTATGTGCAAAAACCATCCGGAATATCGAATGACGATATTTCGCTAAACTCTACCAGAAGGGTTTTTAGTGAAGAATTGTATCCGTTAACAGATATTGCTCAGGGACAAACCCAGGTAATCAATACCTTAGATTTAACTTATTTCCCATCGCAAAGAGGACCGTATAATAATAATTCGAATTTTAGTTTGAATCCAAAAGAGAATTTTGGAGGTATTATGCGTTCGCTAAGTTCTACTAATTTCGAACAGGGAAATGTCGAATATATCCAGTTTTGGGTTTTAGATCCTTATGTGGGTAATGGAAAAGCTGAAGCAACCAATACGGGTAAAATTTATTTCAACTTAGGGGAAATCTCAGAAGATATTTTGAAAGATGGCCGAAAACAATATGAAAACGGATTAGGACCTAATCAGGTTTTAGTGAATCCAAGACCTATATGGGGTGATGTTCCTGCTTCTCAATCATTGGTGTATGCTTTTGATACCGATACTAATAATAGAAAAAATCAGGATGTTGGGTTGGATGGTTTGACTAATAATGCTGAAGCTACTGTTTATAATAATTTTGCTTCTGAACCAGATCCTGCAGCCGATGATTATACTTATTATCTTAATACTTCTGGAGGAATAAAAGACCGCTATAAAAATTATAACGGAGTTGATGGGAATTCAGCTGTTGATATTAATGATCCTAATCGTGGCGCTTCGACGGTTCCTGATGTAGAAGATATCAATAGAGACAATACCATGAATACCATTAATGCGTATTATGAATACAGCATTGATGTGAAGCCAGGTATGCAGGTAGGGCAAAATTATGTGACCGATGTTAGAGAAACTCAGGTAACCTTGCCTAATGGCGGAACAACAAATTCGAGATGGATTCAGTTTAAAATTCCAGTTTCACAACCTCAAAATACAATTGGGAATATTTCCGATTTTAGATCTATTCGTTTTATGAGAATGTTCATGACGGGATTTGAGGATGAAGTAACGATGCGTTTTGGAGCCTTGGATTTAGTACGTGGAGAATGGAGAAGATATACCAATACATTAGATCCGAAAGATACTAATATAGCTGATGATAACACAGAATTGGATATTACGGCAGTAAATGTTCAGGAAAATGATGAAAGATGTCCGGTAAATTATATAACGCCTCCGGGTGTTCGAAGAGAGCAGCTGTATAATAATAATACTTTGATTAATCAGAATGAACAGTCTTTGTCATTACGTGTTGCTGGTGATGGTTTAGAACCGGAAGATTCAAGAGCAGTGTTTAAAAACGTAAGTGTAGACATGCGTCAGTTTAAAAAATTGAAGATGTTCCTACATGCTGAATCTTTAAAAGATGGAGTGGCATTACAAGACAATCAAATGGTTGGTTTCATTCGATTTGGAAATGATTTTACTCAAAACTTCTATCAAGTTGAGATTCCTTTAAAGGTAACAAAAACAACTTCGGGTAATTGTAAGTATACTGCTGATGAAGTTTGGCCGGAAGCCAATGAAATTGATTTAGCATTGTCTTTGTTGACCAAATTAAAAATTCAGGCTATGGCAGTAGATGCGAGTACGTTGCCTCTGGATGGGATTTATTATAAAAATGAAGATGAACTGGACGGAAGTTTGGCTGGTAAAACCAATAAACTGCGATTAGGGATTAAAGGAAATCCTAATTTTGGAATGGTACGTACGCTGATGGTGGGGATTAAGAGTAACGAACTGCATCAGGACATTAAAGGAGAAGTTTGGTTTAATGAACTTCGTTTGGCCGAAATGGACAATCATGGCGGTATGGCGGCAGTGTTGAATGTAGATACTAATTTTGCCGATTTTGCAACAGTTTCAGCCACTGGAAAAATGAGTACAGTTGGATTTGGAACTATTGAACAAGGTCCAAATGAGAGAAGCCGGGAAGATATTCAGCAATATAATATTGTGACCAATCTTAATTTAGGGAAATTGTTACCTAATAAATGGGGAATTAATTTGCCTTTTAACTACAGCGTAGGTGAGGAAGTTATTAAGCCGGAATACGATCCTTTTAATCAGGATATTAAATTAAAGCAGCTTTTAAGTGAAACAGCCGATGCTGATGAAAGAGCGAATTTAAGAAACCGCGCAATTGATTATACTAAACGTACCAGTATTAATTTTATTGGTGTAAGAAAACAAAGAGGAGCAGATCAAAAACCACACATTTATGATCCTGAGAATTTTACTTTTTCTCAATCTATCAATAAAGTAGAGCGTCATGATTATGAAATCCAGGATTATCTCGATCAGCAAGCCAGCACTTCAGTTGATTATGCTTATACTTTTGAGAATAAAGCCGTAGAGCCTTTCAAGAAAACGAAGTTCATGAAGAAAAGTTCGTATTGGAAGTTGTTGAGTGATTTTAATTTTAATTACTTGCCTTCTAATATTACTTTCAACAGTAATATCAACAGACAATTCAATCGTCAACAATTTAGACAGGTAGAGAATGTTCCTGGGCTTGAGTTGGATCCATTGTATCGTAGAAATTTTGGTTTTAATTATAACTATGGATTCAATTATAATTTGACAAAATCGTTGAAATTTAGTTATGCAGCTTCAACAAGTAATTTAGTTAAAAACTATTTGGATGATAACGATCAGCCTATAGATAGTTTCTCTATTTGGGACAGTTACTGGGATATTGGAGATCCAAATCGTCATACTCAGCAGATTATGGTGAATTATGATATTCCTATTAATAAGATTCCATTGCTTGGTTTTGTAAAAGCAAATTATTCTTATACAGGAGATTATAGTTGGCAAAAATCAGCTAACGCCTTGTCTGAAATTGAAGTTGGAGGAACAGCATACAATTTAGGAAATACGGTTCAAAATGCCCGTACCAATAATTTGAATGCTACTTTTAACATGGATATGTTGTACAAATATCTAGGTTTGTCCAAAAAACAAAAAGTGGCTGCCAGACCTGCAGTTGCTCCTAAACCAGGGCAAAAAGTTACCAGTGTTCCTGCTAAACCACAAGCACAGTCTAACGAATTTGTAGATGGATTGATGGGGGTTTTGACCAGTGTTAAGAATGTTCAAATTAATTATACTGAGAATAGCGGTACATTTTTGCCAGGATATACGCCGAGTATTGGGTTCTTAGGTTCGTCCAGGCCATCATTAGGATTTATTTTTGGTAGCCAGGATGATGTAAGATATGAAGCAGCTAAAAATGGTTGGTTGACCAATTATCAGGAATTTAGCCAGAACTATACTCAGGTAAGCAATAAGGTGTTGCGTGCTACTGCTAATGTGGATTTATTCCCTGATTTAAAAATCGATTTGACAATGGATAGATCGCTTTCGAGAAACTATTCGGAGCAATACGATGTCTCTGCCGATGGGATTTATAATTCGCGTTCTCCTTATAATTACGGAATGTTTTCTATATCTACAGTATTGATTAAAACCGCTTTTTCTCAAAGCGATGAGAATGCTTCAGCGGCTTTTGACGATTTCAGATCTAATCGACTTTTGGTAGCAAATCAATTGGCGGCAGAACGTTATGGTAGTATTATACCAAGATATGATGCGGCAGCACTTCCGGCTGAGAATCCAACTGCTCCGGAAACTGATTTGTCAAACCCAAATAATCCGGAACGAAAAAGAACCATAGCGAATGATGGATATCCGATAGGCTTTGGAAAAAGCAATCAAGCGGTATTATTACCGGCATTTATAGCAGCTTATTCAGGAGCTGATGCTTCCAATGTTTCTACCAGTATTTTTAGAAATTTTCCTCTTCCTAACTGGACGATTAAATACAATGGATTGATGCGTTATGGTTTGTTTAAAAAGACGTTCAAAAGATTTTCTTTACAGCATAGTTACAGAGCGTCTTACACCATTAATCAATATCGTTCTAATTTTGATTATGATAAAGATCCTTCAGGAACGGATGATAGCGGTAATTTTTATAATAAAACTATTATGTCTAATGTGAATTTAGTAGAGCAATTTAACCCTCTTCTTCGAATGGATTTTGAATTGAAAAATTCTTTAAAAGTACTTACAGAGATTAAAAAAGATCGTGCTTTATCAATGAGTTTTGATAATAATTTATTGACTGAGGTGAAAGGGGTTGAATACATTGTAGGGTTAGGATATCGTTTTAAGAATGTGGTTTTTTCTTCAAGACTGGCCGATAATCCTACCGGAGTTATTAAAGGAGATATTAATGTGAAAGCCGATTTGTCATACAGAAACAATCAGACCATTGTGCGTTATTTGGATTATAATAACAACCAATTGGCAGGTGGACAAAATTTATGGTCTTTGAAAGTAACGGCTGATTATTCGTTTAGTAAAAATCTAACGGCTATTTTCTATTATGATCATTCATTTTCTAAAGCTGTAATTTCGACATCTTTCCCTATTACGAATATTCGATCCGGATTTACACTTCGATATAATTTTGGTAATTAATTCTAAAATGGCAAAAGATTTAATTTGAAGATTGTTACATTTGCCAAAAAATAATAATTATCATATTTCAATTACTATTACTATGAGTATACCAGCAAATTTAAAATACACTAAAGATCACGAATGGGTAAGCCTGGAAGGAGATGTTGCAACGGTAGGGATTACACATTTTGCGCAAAAAGAGTTGGGTGATATTGTCTATGTTGAAGTAGAAACTTTAGATCAAACACTTGAAAAAGATGAAGTTTTTGGTACAGTTGAAGCAGTAAAAACCGTATCTGATTTGTTTCTTCCTCTATCAGGAGAAATTATCGAATTTAATGCTGGTTTAGAAGATGCTCCTGAATTAGTGAATTCAGATCCTTATGGAGCTGGCTGGATGATAAAAGTTAAGGTTTCAGATTTAGCTGAATACGAAACTTTGTTAACCGCTGATGGATACAAAGAATTAATTGGTGCTTAAGAAAATTTGGTTAAGCTTAGCTTTGTTGTGGACAGGAATTATTTTGTATTTGTGTCTAATCCGGGCGAGTAGTCTTCCTAGTATAGATATTACTAATCTTGATAAATTTGTTCATGCCTTTTTCCATTTTGTCTTTATAATATTATGGTTTTTAGCACTTCATTTTAGTTTTAGAAGCCAAAGTCATGTAAAGCTTTTAGGGATTGTTTTTTTTACCTCTCTGCTTTTTGGAATTACGATAGAACTGTTTCAGGCATTTTTTACAGCTACCAGAAATGGTGATTTTGTAGATGTTTTGTCAAATACAACCGGGGCTTTATTGGCTGTTTTTTTACTTGCAATTTTAGATAAAAAGGGTTTTCTTAATAGAAATCCGGAATAAATAGAAATCCTGCTTCGGCGGGATTTTTTATTGTTATTCCAAAAAAATAGTATATTCTTAAATTTTCTAGCTCTGATGGAATTGGTTTTGTTCTTAAAACGAGTTGGACAGCAGCGATAGTTTCTAATAATAATTAACAATACATTAATAGCCAAAACTAATTTTGAAATGGTGTTTAGTAAGTTTTTAATTTCTAAATTTGCATAAGTGTTTAAGGAATTAAAGACTTTATATTTATAAATTTTAAATAAAAAAATATGGCATTAGCAATAACAGATGCTACTTTTGAAGAAGTAGTTTTGAAGTCAGATAAACCGGTTATGGTAGATTTTTGGGCAGCATGGTGTGGGCCTTGTAGAATGGTTGGGCCAATCATTGACGAATTAAGTTCTGAATACGACGGAAAAGTTGTTGTAGGGAAAGTAGACGTTGATGCAAACCAGGAATTTGCTGCTAAATACGGAGTGAGAAACATACCTACAGTATTGGTTTTTCATAACGGAGAAGTCGTAGGGAAACAAGTGGGAGTAGCTCCTAAACAAACTTACGCAGATAGTTTAGACGCTTTGTTGTAATCGTAAGGTTATGATTTATATGAAAAAAAAGGTTTGGCGAAAGTCAAGCCTTTTTTTGTGGAATTAATTCAAACCCGACAGGTTTTTAAATACCTGTCGGGTTTCTTTTTTATTATCTTTGAGAGATGAAGATTGAATCACAAATAGGGAAAATTTCTAGTTTTCAGCATTTGGAGTTACTGGCTAACCAAGTGGTGGAAGGTTTTATTTCGGGAATGCACAAAAGTCCGTTTCATGGATTTTCGGCTGAGTTTGCCGAGCATAAGGTTTATAATACAGGCGAAAGTACGAAGCACATCGACTGGAAGTTGTTTGCAAAAACCGATCGATTATACACGAAGCAGTTTGAAGAAGAGACCAATTTACGCTGTCATATCATTATTGATAATTCTTCGTCGATGCATTATCCTAAACTAAAAGCGAATCAGAATTTTTATGAAAACAAAATAGGGTTTTCTGTTTTGGCTTCGGCAGTTTTGATGAATCTTTTAAAGAAACAACGCGATGCCGTGGGACTAAGTGTGTTTTCGGATAGTTATGAGTACTACGCTCCCGAAAAAGGTAGTGATCGCCATCATAGAATGGTTTTAAATGCTTTGGAGAATTTATTGCAAACATCAGTTGTTAAGAAAAGTACCGATACAATTACTTTTTTACATCAGATTGCAGAGAAAATTCACCGCCGTTCGATGATTATTCTTTTTACTGATATGTTTCAAACGGGAGAAGAAGAACGTTTGTTGAGTGCTCTACAGCATTTAAAACATAACAAGCATAAAGTAGTTTTATTTCATGTAGTAGATGGAAAAACCGAACTCAATTTTGATTTTGATAATGCGCCACGGAAATTTATCGATGTAGAAACTGGGGAAGAAATAGTTGTTTTTGCTGATAATGTCAAAGAAGAATATGAAAAACAGGCTGCTGCCTACTTTAAAAAACTCGCTTTGAGTTGTGCTCAAAACAAAATTAAGTACGTTCCGGTTAGTGTAAGGGAAAATTTTGAAAAAATACTATTGACTTATTTAGTTGAAAAACAAAACTTTGGTTGATGGGGCTAAAAAAATATTATTATTTTTAATGAAAACGCTTGTGTAAACAGAAATCTATTGTATCTTTGCCACCGCAATAAAGCAGAGGTTTGGTAGTTCAGTTGGTTAGAATACATGCCTGTCACGCATGGGGTCGCGGGTTCGAGTCCCGTCCAGACCGCTAATATTGGGAAAGCCTTTCGTAACAGAAAGGCTTTTTTTTCCACTATACGGTATCTAAAGCTAGTTGTGTTGTTTGGTTAGCCTTTGTAAAGCTAACCTTGGTTTAGTAGTTAGACCAATGAAAAGCTTTTCACTTAATTGTGAATGGCTTTTTTGATTTTAGAGACAAAGGTAAATTTGTGCTAAGATTTCAGAAGTAAAAAAAATCAAAATCTTTTGGTTTCTTATTTGTTTTTAAAGAAAATTATATTGTATATTTGCACTCGCAATAAAGCAGAGGTTTGGTAGTTCAGTTGGTTAGAATACATGCCTGTCACGCATGGGGTCGCGGGTTCGAGTCCCGTCCAGACCGCAAATTTGCAAAGAGCCTTTCTTAACGGAAAGGCTTTTTTTATTCGATTAATTTGAAAATATAAAAACTATTTCCTCCTTTCTTTTTATCTTAGAAAATCAAAAAATCATTGTATTTTTATAAAATATTAGTCGAATTCAAAAACAAGACCTTGAGGTACTATTACTTTTTTTTACTCTTCACTATATTCAATTCCTGTCAATACTTTGAAAAACAAGTGCCGTCAGAAAAAGAATTATTGCAAAAGGAATTGAAAGCAATTAACTGGAAAGAAGTCGATGAGTATCCTTCCTTTGTAGATTGTGATAAATTACAGGAAAAAATCCAACGCCAACAATGTTTTTTTGATTGTTTGACTCAGTTTATACAAGAAAAATTACAGGTCGATACACTTTCTGCTCTTTATCCGGAATTGGATACTATTGAAGTAAAAGTGACTGTTTATCCTAATTCTAAAATGCAGTTCGAACCTCAGTTTCCTAAAGATTCGGTGGCTTATGATACCATTAAAATTGATAGTATTCTCCACGCCCGATTGGTCAATTTTCCAAAAGTAAATCCGGCTTTAAAACAAGGAATTCCGGTGAAAACCCAGTTTATCCTTCCAGTAATTATAAAAGTAGAGTAATTTTTTTGGGAGCTATTCCAGCTTTCGCCTTTATCTCATTCCGTTACACTTCATGAGGATATCGGCTCTATCTGGGCTAGGGATTTGGGGATTTTTAGACGAATGTTAAAATCAATCCCGATAGCTATCGGGACGTTAATCTGCAATCTAAAATTTTCTGCCTTTCCATTCGTATTTTCCAGTCAAAGAATACAAAGCCACACTAACACTGAAAAAAGGATAAAGTAAACTACTAATCAAAAAAGATTGTGTTTTGGTTTTTAAAAATTGATTGGTTTGATGAATCAATATAAAGTCAATCAAAGATTTTGTAATTATCAAAAATAGTAAAGAATAAAAATCTCCTATTCTGAACAATAAACAACAAACAATAAACAACAAACAAATATTTCCTCCAAAAACGACTAATCCTAACAATTTCCCAAAATTACTTTGATATGAAGTAGTTTTAGAAGCCCAGCGCACTCTTTGGTAAAATAAGGATTTCCAGTTATTTAAAGCTTTTGTAGTAACAATAGTGTTATCTGATTTTAAATAATGTATTTTATCCGGAAATTTAGCAATAGCTTTTTGCAAAAGAAAAACATCATCGCCACTGGCAATAGTGTTGTTTCCTTCAAAACCGTTTAATTCTTCAAAGAGTGATTTAGTGTAAGCCAAATTAGCACCATTGCACATAAATCCTTTTCCAATTCCAAAACTGCCAATGGTTGCTCCCTGCAAACTCGCTAAATCCAATTGTTGGAAATGATGTAGAAACGAATTGCTACCACTGTAAGTTACTGCTCCGGCAATCATCGAAGCTTTATGAGTTTGAATGTAATTATCCAAAGTTAAAAGCCAATTTTTATTTACAATACAATCGGCATCAGTGGTGATAATCCAATCGGTTTTTACCAAAGGAATTGCGGTTGTAATAGCGTCTTTTTTTGGAGAATTTGAAATCCTAACATTGTCAATCAGTGAAATCTGAAATGCTTCGCCAGTTCGCTGTCGCTCGGGTCTAAAATCTGCGGTCTGAAATCTGAAATCTGAGTCGTCATCAACTAAAATCACTTCAAACAAATCTGTTGGATAATTCAATTTCGAAAGACTTTCTAAAAGTAAAGGCAGATTTTCGGCTTCGTCTCGAAAAGGGACTACAATTGTGAATGCTGTTTTTGGCTTTAAACCAATAGAATTAAAGTTTTTTATTTTTGAAAAACCGTAAATCAAAAGTAAAATAGTTGCGAAATAAATGGATAATATGATGATTAGAAAGAGCATCATGCAAGTTCTTTAGTTTTAAAATTTAGCACATAGTAACTACCTATAACCACAGGTAAAACTACATTAAGAAACCACATCAAAGTTGAAATGAAAACAACTATCCATTCGTTTACGCCAATTATTTCAAAAAAATAAACGGCAACGCTTCCTTTGACAGCAAAATCCAAAAATTGAAAAGTAGGTAATGAAGAAGCTAAAAAGTACACGCTCGAAATGGCTGACATTAGTGTCAAATAAGGCAAATCAACGTCAAAAGCTAAAAACAAGAAATAATACTGATGAGAGAAAACCAAATAACGACAAATACCAAGAACAATATTTCGTTGATGAATGTCTTTTGGAATTTCGTTAATCTTGTGAATCAGTTTTTCGATGGAATAACCTTTTATGTTTATTTTCTTCGAAAAAAATAAAATGACAAAAAGCAAAAAACAAATTCCAAATAGAATTAAAACCGTTTGAGATGTAATGATGTGAAATTGCGTATTGAAATACAATAGACCAAAAATCCCAAAGATAATAGTCAGTACCATTTGGATTCCGTTGCAAATCAGGTTCAGGAAAACCACTTTTTTAGTGTCTTTTTTGGTGAAAAACAGAGCTTTTCCGGCATATTCACCTACGCCGTTTGGAGTAAATAAACCTGCAGTTAAAGCGGCTAAAACTTGTTTGGTAGATTCACTTACGCTTATTTTATGAATGTACTGGGCAAGATTTTGCCATTTTAGAATTTCGAAATAACGATTCAAAACACTTAATAATAAGATAAAAGTAATTCCTGAAACCGATTGGTTTTTTCGGAATAAGACAATGAATTTCTGCCAATCGAGTTTGTCGTTATTCGCCAGTTGACTATAAATAAAATAAAACGCGCCGGCTACAATCAAAACTTTGATTAGAAGTACGAGGAATTGCTTAGTTTTGTGAGGAATTGAAATCATTGTTGCAAAGAAAAGAAAAACTATTGTGAAAATGCTATTTCGTAAAGATTCACAAAGAAAGTGCAAAGACACACAGAGATATAAAAAAAACTTTGTGAATCTCTGAGTCTTCTTTGTGAGACTCTGTGTAACAAGAAAATTTAATGCCTTCGAGGTAAAACATGTAAATAAAATTGGCAAACGAACGCATCATATTAGGTATTGACCCGGGAACCACTATTATGGGCTTTGGTTTGATACGTGTTATCAATAAAAAAATGGAATTTGTACAACTTAACGAATTGCAATTATCCAAATACGATAATCATTATCAAAAGCTGAAAATCATTTTTGAGCGTACCATTGAGTTGATAGATACACATTGTCCGGACGAAATAGCTATTGAAGCGCCTTTTTTTGGTAAAAATGTCCAATCGATGTTAAAATTAGGTCGTGCACAAGGTGTGGCAATGGCTGCGGGATTGTCGCGCGGAATTCCTATTACCGAATACGAACCTAAAAAGATAAAAATGGCGATTACTGGAAACGGAAACGCCAGTAAAGAACAGGTGGCTAAAATGCTGCAACAACTTTTAGGTTTGAAAGAATTACCTAAAAACCTCGATTCAACCGATGGATTAGCTGCTGCGGTTTGTCATTTTTTCAACTCTGGGAAAACGGTTGTTGGTAAAAGTTATTCGGGTTGGGATGCTTTTGTGAAGCAAAATGAAGAACGAATTAAAAAATAGTGTTCAGTATTCAGTGTTCAGTTTCAGTACTGTTAACTGCGACTGGGACTGTAAACTAAGTTAAATGTCAGGGATCTACATACACATACCGTTTTGCAAGCAGGCTTGCCATTATTGTGATTTTCATTTTTCGATTTCAATGAAGAAAAAAGATGAGATGGTTTTGGCTTTAGTCAAAGAAATTCAGATGCGTAAAAATGAGTTTGTTCAGGATCCCGAATTCTCGGGAGTTGAGACTATTTATTTTGGTGGAGGAACGCCTAGTAGATTGCCTATTGCAGATTTGAGATTGCAGATTAATACAATTTATGAGAATTATAAAGTAATTGAAAATCCTGAAATTACCTTAGAAGCCAATCCGGATGATTTATCGGAAGACTATTTGATGGCTCTTTCTGAAATTGGGATTAATCGTTTGTCTATTGGAATTCAATCGTTTTTTGAAGACGATTTGAAAATGATGAATCGGGCGCATAATTCGGAGGAAGCTAAAAAATGTCTTGAAATAGCAACAAAATATTTCGATAATATTTCGCTGGATTTGATTTATGGTATTCCGGGCATGAGTAACGAAAAATGGAAACAAAATATTGAAACGGCTTTGAGTTTTGGTATTCCGCATATTTCGAGTTATGCTTTGACGGTCGAGCCTAAAACTGCATTGAATAAGTTGATTCAGACGGGAAAAATTGCGGAACCAAAAGATGAGGTAGCTTCGGCGCATTTTATGATTTTGGTAGAAATGCTTGAAGTCAATGGATTCGTGCATTATGAGTTGTCTAATTTTGGTAAACCGGATTATTTTTCGAAGAACAATTCGGCTTATTGGTTAGGGAAAAAATACATCGGAATTGGTCCTTCGGCACACAGTTATGACGGGGTTTCCAGAAGTTGGAATATTGCCAATAATGCAATTTATTTAAAATCCATTACGGAAAAAAAACTCCCAAATGAAATCGAAATGCTTTCTGTTGCAGACCGTTACAACGAATATATTATGACGGGATTGCGAACGATTTGGGGTGTTTATTTGGAACGAATTCAATCTGAATTTGGACAAAATTACCTGGATTATTTGCTGAAACAAGCACAGAAATTTTTAAATGATGATTTGCTTTTTATCGAAAATAATATCCTGAGACCAACAAAAAAAGGAAAGTTTCTAACGGATGGAATTGCGAGTGATTTGTTTTATTTAAATTTGGAATTATGAATTTAACCGCAATGTTCGCAAAGGATTACGCAATGTTCACAAAGTTTTTATTAGTATGACTGAAAATGAATTATCAAAAATTGTATTTGATTGTGCTTTAAAAGTGCATAAGTCACTTGGGCCTGGATTGTTAGAAAGTGCCTATGAAGAATGTTTGTACTATGAATTAAAGAAAACTGGTTTGTATGTTGTAAAACAAAAATCATTGCCTTTGGTTTATGAGGAGGTCAAATTAGATATTGGTTACCGAATTGATATTATTGTTGAGGACAAATTGATTTTAGAAATAAAATCGGTAGATGCTTTAAATGATATTCATTTTGCTCAATTATTAACATATCTGAAATTGACTAATTGTAAGTTAGGTTTACTTATTAATTTCAATGTTGTTTTGATAAAAGATGGAATAAAACGAATTGTAAATAATCTTTAAGTATGGCTTTGCGAACCTTGCGTAATCCTTTGCGTTCTTTGCGGTAAAAAAATGAAAACAATAAAACAATTTCGAAGTCGATTTATCAAACCCCATTTTGTATAAAATATGATTAGTGTTTCTACCGATAAAACCAAATTAGATATTTCTTTTATTCATAATTTCACAAAAGATATTTATTGGGCAGCGCCCAGAACGATTGAAGAAGTGGAGGTTTGTATTGCCAACTCTTTCTGTTTTGGGATTTATCTTAATGAACAACAAATAGGTTTTGCGCGTGTGATTACCGATTATGTTGTTTTTGCCTATTTGATGGATGTTTTTATTGATGAAAAATATCGAGGAAATGGTTATTCGTCCATTTTGATTGATGCGATGATGAAAGAACCACAATTGCAATCAGTTAAGATTTGGCGATTAGCTACTACCGATGCTCATTTTTTATATCAAAAATTTGGATTCAAATTATTGGCTCACCCGGAGAAATTAATGGAAAAAATAGTGCTATGAACTTAGAAACTTTTTATGAATATTGTACTTCCAAGAGAGGAGTGACGGAGCATTTTCCTTTTGATGAAGATACTTTGGTTTTTAAAGTAGGAGGAAAAATGTTTGCTTTGTCGTCATTAAAACAATGGGAAATTGGGAGTCCATCGGTGAATTTAAAATGCAATCCTGATTGGGCTCTTGAGCTAAGGGTGCAGTACGATGGTATCCAACCCGGATATCACATGAGTAAAGTGCATTGGAATACGGTTTCTGTAAAATCGGATGTTTCTGATTCCTTTTTGAAAGAAATGATAGATCATTCTTATGATTTGGTTTTTAGTAGTTTAACTAAAAAGATTCAAAACGAAATTTTAGCTTTAGAATAGTGTTGAATGCTTATTTGTCTTGTTTTTAAGATTTTGGCTATGTTTTGGGGAATTACACGATAAAAGTGAGCTAAATTTGTTTTTTTGGTTTTAATTCTTCATATTTGCGATGTAAACGTTTACATTATTCAACATTGTCAAATTTAAAAGCAGTAGCAGAGCATTCGAAGGTTTCTATAGCCACAGTATCTAGGGTAATTAATAACGACCCTAAGGTAAGCAAAGCTACTATGCTTAAAGTTCAAGCTTCGATAGCAGCGTTGGAATATAAACCCAATCGTGTGGCTCAAAGGTTGAGAAGTACCAGCAAAAAAACAAAATTACTAGGCTTAGTTATTCCCGACATCCAGAATCCTTTTTTCGTTGATGTTGTTAGAGGTGTGGAGGATTATGCATACCAAAATAATTTTGCCGTTATGATTGGTAATTTCGGACAAGACGAAAAAAAGGAAAAATTATACTTAGATATTTTACAGTCTGAAAATATAGATGGTTTGATAGTGGCTCCTATCCACGGAAAAGATAAGGGAGTTGAAAATCTGGTTAAAAAGAATATCCCCGTTGTTTGTATTGACAGAGGATTGACAGATATTGATGTTGATGTTGTAAAAGTGGATAACGAACAAGGAGCTTTTAACGCTATTGATCATTTATTAAGCATAGGACATAAACGTATTGCATTTATTTCAGGTAATTTTAAAATTCCTACTTATATTGAACGTTTGAATGGCTACAAAAAAGCCTTAAGCCAATACGGAGTTCCTTTTGATGAAAGTTTGGTTTTTGCAAGAGACACCGATTATAAGAGTGGATTTGAAATTGCAAATAAAATTTTAGAATTAGAAGATAGGCCAACAGCTATTTTCTCAGGAAATAATCTATTGACTTTAGGAGCGCTTGAAGCAATACATGCAAAAGCTATTAAAATTCCGGAGCAAATTTCGATTATTGGTTTTGATGATATGCCATGGTCTATTTCGTTGAATCCACCATTAAGTGCTGTACGTCAGCCTGGTTTTGATATGGGGAGAAAAGCAGCCGAGATGTTGTATGATAGGATTCTAAATCCTGATAGCAAAAAAGAAAAAGTTATATTGGAAACTGAGCTAATGCTCAGGAAATCTACTATTCGCATAGAATAGTTTTTTTTATTCCAAAAAATGTAAACGTTTACATTTTTTGGAATAAAATTGTGTTTTGGATTAAGAAGTTATTATCTAGTGATTTATATTAAAATAAAGAAATGAAGGAAATTGTAATTTTAAATCCTAATCGTGTAGTTTTCGGGGAGGGAAGTATGCAACGATTTGTTGGTGATTTTATTGAAAAAGGTTTTAAGCGAATGTTTTTGTTAAGCATAGTTGAGCTTAGAAGTGTTTTAGCTCCTTTTTTAGAAGAATTAAAATCACAGGGAATTGAAATTGCTGTTTATGAATCGATAGTAGGAGAACCTACTTTTGAGGATTTTGATCAAGTTTTGGCGAAAGCTCAAGCTTTCAACGCTGACAGTGTTGTTGGGATTGGAGGAGGAAGTGTGCTGGATGTTGCAAAACTGGTTGCGGCTCAGTTAAAGAATACTCAAACCTTAGACGAAATAAAAGGAATTGGGAATCTTAAAGAAAGAAAAATTTATGTGGCTTGTATCCCAACGACTTCGGGAACAGGTAGTGAAGTTTCTCCAAATGCTATTTTTGTAAATAATCAGGGAGAAAAAGTGGGGATTATCAGTCCGTATTTAGTTCCGGATGCTGCTTATATTGATCCGGTTTTGACCGTTTCTTTACCCAAGAGTATTACCGCGGCTACAGGAATTGATGCTTTAACGCATTGTTTAGAAGCTTATACCAATAAATTTGCACATCCATTTGTGGATTTGTATGCTTTGGAAGGAGTTCGTCTGATTGCTAAGTATTTGAAAAGAGCCTGTGATGATGGAACCGATATAGAAGCCAGAACTCAGGTGGCCTTAGGAAGTATGTACGGAGGGATGTGTTTAGGTCCTGTAAATACTGCTGCAGTTCATGCATTGTCTTATCCATTAGGGGTGGAATATCATATCCCGCATGGATTATCGAATGCTTTATTATTACCTTATGTAATGGAGTATAATATTGAAGAGGATGCAAGTAAATATGAGCGTATAGCAGAAGTGTTGGGAGCAGAAAAGAAAGCGAGTCCAAAAGAAACCGCTTTGGAAGGGGTGAAAATCATGAAACAATTGATTGTCGATTGTGGATTACCGTTGACTTTAGAGCAGGCTGGTGTAAAGGAAGAATCGATTCCTCTTTTAGCTGAAGGAGCTATAAAAGTACAACGATTATTGAAAAATAATATTAGAGAAATTGCCGTAGAAGATGCTGTTGCAATTTATCAATCGGCTTTTTAGATAAATAAAATGAAAAATAGTAAAAAATATAATGGAGTAGTCGTACCGATGGTAACGCCATTAAACAACGATTTGAGTATCGATTTAAATGCAGTAGCTACATTGGTCAATCATTTAATTGATGGAGGGTGTCATCCTTTTGTATTGGGAACTACCGGAGAATCAAGTTCTATCTCTTTTGAAAGTAAAGTAGCATTGGTTAAAAAAACGGTTGAAATCGCTAAAGGAAAAGCAACTGTTTATGCCGGGATTTCGGGGAACTGCTTTCAGGAATCTCTGGAGCAGGCTAAGATTTATACTGAATTAGGTGTGGATGCTCTTGTAGCTCACGTTCCTTATTATTACCCGTTAAGTCAAAAACATATTTTGAATTATTTCCAACAATTAGCATCGGCTGTGTCGTTGCCACTTATTGTTTATAATATGCCAATGACAACCAATATGTCTATTGATTTAAAAACTGCTGATGAATTGAGTAAACATCCTAATATTGTGGGTTATAAAGAGTCAGAAAGAGGTGAGGAGCGAATGGAAAAAGCAATTGGCCTTTGGAAAGACAGAGCTGATTTCTCTTATTTATTGGGTTGGGCTGCTAAATCTTATGAAGGAATGTTGTTGGGAGCTGATGGATTAGTACCAAGTACAGGAAATTTAACACCGCAATTGTACAGCACTATTTATCAAAATGTGCTTGCCGGAAATAATGAAGCAGCGCAAAAAGCTCAGGAAAAAAGTGATGTTATTTCTAAAATTTATCAGGAAAATCAAATCGTGACCAATGCCATACCAATTCTGAAAACGATGCTGGCACATTTTAATCTTTGCAGTAATGAAGTTTTATTGCCAATGATAAAAGTGGATACAATCAAAGAACAAGAAGTAAAAACACAAATTACAGCTTTAGCTAAGGATTTAGAAAGCTTAAACAAGATATAATGATGGAGAACAGAAAGCCAATCTTAGGGATAACAATGGGTGATCCCGCAAGTATAGGACCCGAAGTAGCCGTAAAAGCTTTTTTGAATTCTAAAGTTTATGATGTGAGTCGCCCTGTTTTAGTAGGGGAAGCCGATGTTTTTGAACAAGCAATCGGGTTTTGTGGTCTTGATTTAAAAGTGAATCGAATTTCAAAAATTGCCGACGCTAAATTTGAAAAAGGAATAGCCGATGTTTTCGATTTGAATTATATGAATATCGCCGATTTAAAGATGGGCGAAATTACAGCTGAAGCGGGTGATGTATCTTTTAGAACCGTAGTTAGAAATATAGAATTGGCCTTAGCCGGAGAAATTGACGGGACGGTTACCGGACCTATAAACAAAGAATCCATCCAGAAAGCCGGACATGTTTTTGCAGGTCATACTGAAATATACGCTCATTATACCGATACTAAAAAATACGGAATGTTATTGGTAGAGGAAAATTTAAGAGTAGTCCATGTTTCAACTCACGTTTCGCTAAGACAAGCTTGTGATTTAGTAAAAAAAGAAAGAATCTTAGATACTATTTATCTTATAGATGACGCCTGTAAAAAACTAGGAGTTGCTAATCCTAAAATTGGTGTGGCAGGATTAAATCCGCATGCGAGTGACGGTGGACTTTTTGGTTGGGAAGAAGAACAGGAAATTTTACCTGCTGTTCAGGAAGCTTTAAAGAGAGGTTTTAATGTTGAAGGACCAATTCCTGCAGATACTTTATTCCCAAAAGCAATTGGCGGAGTTTATGATGGTTGTGTGGCTATGTACCACGATCAGGGGCATATTCCATTTAAAACAGTTGGATTTAATTGGGATCAGTCTAAAGGGCAAATGAAAAGTGTGAGAGGGGTAAATATAACATTGGGATTACCAATTATTAGAACTTCTGTTGACCACGGTACGGCTATGGAAATTGCCGGAAAAGGAATTGCTAGTCCGGATGCTATGGTATTGGCTATAGAATATGCTGCCAGATTACATAAGAATAAACAAGACAATCGATAAAGTATGATAGCAGTTATTTCAGACGATTTTACAGGTGCTGCCGAAATAGGCGGAATTGCTCTTCGCAATGGTTTTTCTGTTACGATAGATACCAGCGTAAATGCAAATTACAACTGTGATGTTTTGGTAATAGCTACAAATACAAGGTCTTTGTGTAAAATTGAAGCTCAAAAACAAATCAAAGAAGTTACAGAAGAATTACTTAAATTACGTCCTGATTTTATTTATAAAAAGACCGATTCTTTGCTTCGAGGAAAAGTCGGAGATGAATTGGAGGTTCAATTAGCTGTTTCGGGAAAGAAAAAGGTATTGCTGATTCCTGCTAATCCATCGCTAAATAGAACCATAGTTGATGGGGTTTATTATATCAATGAAATTCCGTTGATGGAATCTAATTTTTTTGGAGATGATTTTACTAAAGGCACCACTTCAAATGTTTTAGACATGATTGGGCAAGTTTATAAGAACCAATCTTTTTCAGTTTCTTTGGGAGAGGAAATGCCTTGCGAAGGTTTTATCATTGGAAATACTCCCAAAAATGAAGATTTAACGGATTGGGCTAATATGCTTGATGATACCATTTTACCTGCTGGCGGTGCCAGTTTTTTTAATGCAATTTTGAAAAAAATTACAAAAGGTAAAAAAGCAAAAACGAATACATTGTCTTTTGGCAAAAAAGCTTTGTATGTGTGTGGAAGCAATCATTTGCCAAGCAGGAAAGTAGTTAGAAATGTAAAAGAAGCCGGCGGCAGTGTTTTATATATGCCAAAAACAATTTTTTGTAATGATGATTTGGAACAAATTATAACACAGTGGGCAGACGAAATTAGTAAGGAAATAGAAAACGAAAATAGAGTAATTATAGCGATTGATACTCTGGAATGTGATGATGTTACTGATATTCATGGTAAAATAAAGGGCGTTTTTGCTCAAGTTGTAAAAAAAGTGCTTGCCAAAGTAAATTTGGAGGAGTTATTGATAGAAGGAGGGGCAACAGCTTATTCGATTATAGAGCATTTAGAATATAAAAAGTTTTACCCTGAACAAGAATTAGCTCAGGGAGTAATAAGAATGAAAATTGACCAAAAAAAAGAAATCTATTTAACCCTAAAGCCAGGAAGTTATCAATGGACTGAGTCTGTCTGGAAATTTTAATTTTTTTAAATTATGAACGAATCCTCATTACATTTTATTGATTATTTAATTATTGTTATATCACTTATCGTTACCTTTTGGTTTGGTGTTAGGTTTTCCAAAAAACAAACTAGTACTGAACAATATTTTGCAGCTGGTGGAAATATTCCGGCATGGGCAGTTGGAATGTCAATATTTGCGACTTTAATCAGCAGTGTGACATTTTTGGCTTATCCGGGAGAGGGGTATAAATCTAATTGGATTCTTCTTATGCAGGGATTTATGGTTCCTGTTGTGCTGTTCTTTTCCATTCGGTTTATAGTGCCTTTATACCGTAATGTAATTGGTTTGAGTGCCTATGAATATTTCGAAAGAAGGTTTGGATACCTTGCCAGAGTTTATGGCTCACTAGGATTTATTTTTGCCCATTTTTCTAAAATGGGATCGGTATTATTCCTTTTGGCTTTGGCCTTGTCTTCCATGACTGGGGTTGATACGTTAACGATAATATGGGTAATAGGAATTGCAATTGTTTTCATTACGCTTTTTGGAGGAATGGAAGCCGTAATTTGGTTAGATGTAATTCAGGGATTTTTACTGATTTTAGGAGGGATAGTAGCTATTGCTGTGATTCTTATAAAAACTGATGGCGGATTAGGAGCAATTGTGAGTTATGCAGTTGAACATGATAAAATAGGTTTTGGTCCTTATAATTTGGATTTCGTTAACCTTACTTTTTGGGTAATGTCTATTAACGGGATTTTTTATGCCATTCAAAAATATGGTGCTGATCAAACGATTGTACAACGTTATCTTACCGCAAAATCAGATAAAGATGCTATAAAAGCATCCATTTTAGGAATTGGAATTACAGTTCCTGTATGGATTGCTTTTATGTTCATAGGTACAGCTTTGTTTTCTTTTTATGGTTTACATCCCGAGGCAGGATTACCTGAGGGAATTAAATCAGATGCGGTTTTTCCTCATTTTATCACTACCCAATTGCCACCGGGTTTAATAGGTTTGATTTTGTCGGCATTGATAGCCGCAGCAATTTCGAGTCTGGATGCCGATTTGAACTGTCTGGCAGCTGTAGGGGTAGATGATTATTATAAGCGATTGTATCCTAATAGTTCAGGATTACAACAACTTCGAATGGGCAAAATTTTGGTGGTTGTAGCCGGATTTGCTGCTATAATAATTGCCAGTTTTTATGTTTATGCAGGTGAAAATGATGGAATTCTGTCAACGGTATTTATGCTTTATGCAATCTTTTCAGGGGGAATTGCCGGGATGCTCTTGTTAGGCTTGTTTGTTAATCGTGCGAATAAAAAAGGATTGAGTGTTGGAATTGTGGCCTGTATTTTATTTACTGGATATGCTGTGTTGACTTCAACAGCTACAGGAACAGGAGATCAAAGGCATCTTATTTTAGATTTTGGGGAATACAATTATACACACCATCGCTATATGTTAGGGGTTTATAGTCATTTTATATTATTTTTTGTGGGTTGGATTGCCAGTTATTGCTTCCCTAAGACAGATGTACCTAGCCACCTGACTTATTATGGTTATTTAGAGAAAAAGCGAAATGGATTAATTTAGTCTGTAATTTGTTTTTGAAAAAGCCTTAGTTGTTTAGATAATAACTAAGGCTTTTTTAGTTTTGAAAATAAAATATTAATAAAACTAGGATAATTAACTCCTATTTAAGAAATTAGGTTTTAATTTTGTAAGGACTAAAAAAGACTATTTAACCAATAAAATAAATTCAGCCACATAATGAAAGATCAAATTAAGAAGTTTTTAAACGAAGAACAAGATCCTAAAGCTATTGAAAAAATCACTTCAAAGCTGAATGATTTATTGATGAAGAATGAAGAGATAGGGTATATAGCCGTTCAAAAAAAACCGGCACTTACTGTTTTTCCGGATAGTATTGTTTTGACTAATAAAAGAATCATTATTTGTCAGCCTAAAAATCTAGGGTTATCGATGGATTTTACCGATTATACCTGGGATCAGATTGAAGGAACTTTTGTAAAAGAAAATATTCTGGGATCAGATTTTTCGTTTTCCACCAAAACCGATTTGACAGTTTCTATTGATTATATTCCAAAAATCCAAGCCAGAAAGATTTACACCTTTGCCAAAGAACAATTGGATCAATTGAAAAATACTGCTACCACAAATACAACTAATGTTATTGAAGCAGCTCCAATTATCGACGATGAAATTGAAGAAGTAGAAACCGAAGAGGTAAATGATTTTGCCGAAATTTTGCCAGTAAATCCTCCGGTATTTTCATCGCCTGAGGTTTCAAAAGATAGTGATTTGAAAAGTTTGTCTCAGGACGAATTGTTTGAGAAATTACAGAATTACAAAAAACTTCTCGACAACGGATTGATTTTACAAGGCGAATATGATGCCTTTAAGAAAGAGATTTTGAGCTTGATGTAGTGTACACAAATGATTTTAAAACATAAAACCCGACACTTGATTTTGTCGGGTTTTGTGGTTTACAAAGTCTTCTTCTGTTTTTCTAAAAAATTATAGGATTGTAATTCCAGTAAATCAGTAGCGTTTTTTCGTTGCAATTCATATAATTTCTTGTCTTCTGCAATGTCAGAATATACTTTATCGTGCATAGCAGCACTGGTTTTTACTAATAATTCGCGTTGGTATTTGTCCTGACTTAATGTTGTTTTCAAAGCAGTTTCCAAATCTTCCAGTTTAAAATCATACTCGCCTTTAGGTGATAACAGTTTAGCAATAATCGGGGAAGTTTCAATGGCGAGAAACAACAACATGATAAAAACGGAAGGCAGCCAGGGTAATTTATTCAAAGCATTGATTCGTGCCATCAGGCCGTCAAAACCATCAATTACAGGCTGAGTTTCGGTTACTTTTTTGTCTAAATCGGCTTGGAGTTGCTTGTTCTGACTTTCTTTTTCAGCAATTTTTGCCAGATTGTTTTTTCTAATCGTATCCAATTCGGCGGAAGCCAAATTATGCTTGGCAATTTTTTCTTTAAAAACAGGTCCTTTTCCCATTTTCATGGTGCCTTTTGTCCCTTCTGCTTCAGTAATATAGGTTTCATATAAAGTATTGACTTCTTTTTCTTTTTGGGTAATTTCAGTTTTTAAAGCTGTAATTTCTGCCTTGTTTTTATCTAAATCTGTTTTGAAATAAGTAGTTACTTCTTTTTTATTGTTCAATGCCATAGCATTTTTTTCTTTCAATAAAACCGTATTGATTTCCTTTTCGAAAATTTTAATTTCCAATGGTTTCGAAATAACGATGGCGATAATAATTGCCAGAATAATTCGGGGCGTGGCCTGAAGAAATTCGCTTCCTAATCGGTCTCTTTTTCGAATAGTGGAAACAATAAAACGATCCAGATTAAAAATAAGCAAACTCCAGATTATCCCAAATGTTATAGCCGGATATACACTATCAAAAACGGTAAACAGCGCATAAGCACTGGCTATAAAAGCCATGACAGCGGTGAAGAAAACGGTAGCACCAATACCAACATATTTTGTTTGTTCTCCTTCAGAGCAGCCTTCGAGAAGGTTTTTGTCGGCTCCGGAACAGAGGATAAAGAATTTTTTTAACATGATCGATTTGATTGAGTGATGATGAATGATTACAAATTTAACGCCAAAAAATGAATATTGGTGTAAATAATTGATATGTATTTGGTTAGCTGTTTTTTTCAAATAAAAAAAGCCATTCCTTTCGGAATAGCTTTTTGGGTTTTTGAAGAAAAAATATTTTACACTTCCGGAGCTCCATCCATAATTTCAGCATTAGCAAATGATTCAAATTTTATAAAATTAGCTTTGAATTTTTGAGCCAGTTCGCTAGCTTTTGTATCGTATAAATCTTTGTCTTCCCAAGTGTTTCTTGGGTTTAAAATTTCATCAGGAACATTAGGACAGCTCTCAGGAATTGCCATTTTAAAAACCGCATGATTGTGATAATTCACATCGTTTAATTCGCCATTCAAAGCCGCGGTAATCATGGCGCGGGTGTATTTTAATTTCATTCGGCTACCGGTTCCATAAGCACCACCTGTCCAGCCGGTATTGATTAGCCATACTTTTACATCGGCATCTTTCATTTTTTGGCTCAGCATTTCGGCATATCGCGTTGGGTGTAACGGCATGAACGGTGCGCCAAAACAAGCCGAGAAATTAGGTTGCGGTTCGTTGATTCCGGCTTCGGTTCCTGCAATTTTTGCGGTATAACCCGAGATAAAATGGTAGGCCGCCTGACCGGGAGTTAGTTTTGCTATTGGAGGTAAAATTCCAAAAGAATCCGCTGTTAGGAAAAAGATATTTTTTGGGTTTTTCCCAATAGAATCCGGTTGAACATTGTTGATGTGTTCAATTGGGTAGCTTACACGGGTATTGGGCGTGATGGAAATATCAGTATAATCGACTTCGTTGCTGTCTTTTTTGAAAACAATATTTTCTAACAGCGCCCCTTTTTTAATGGCTCTGAAAATATCGGGTTCATTTTCTTCGCTGAGGTTGACTACTTTGGCATAACATCCACCTTCAAAGTTAAATACGGTGTTTTCGCTGGTCCAGCCGTGTTCGTCGTCTCCAATTAATTTTCGGTTTGGGTCGGCAGAAAGGGTAGTTTTTCCTGTGCCGGAAAGTCCAAAGAAAATAGCAGTTGCTCCATCTTCGCCCACGTTGGCACTACAGTGCATTGGTAAGGTATTTTTAAAAACAGGAAGAATAAAGTTTAAGGCTGAGAAAATGCCCTTTTTCATTTCGCCTGTATAAGCAGTTCCTCCTATTATGATGGTTTTTCGGCTGAAATTTAATATCGCAAAATTTTCCTGACGAGTTCCATCGGTTTTAGGATCAGCTTGAAAACTGGGTGCGCAAATCAACGTCCAGTCTGCAACAAAATCAGCTAATTCTTTTTCATTGGGTCTGAGAAACATATTGTAGCAAAATAAATTTTCCCAAGGCGTTTCGGTAATCACGCGAACATTTAATCGGTAATTAGGGTCGGCACAAACAGCAGCATCTCTGACAAAGATTTCTTTATTGGATAAATAATTTGTGATCTTAGTATATAAAGCATCAAATTTTGCAGGTTCAAAAGGGATGTTAATATCCCCCCACCAAACTTCGTTTTCGGTAATGCTGTCTTTTACAATAAAGCGATCCTGAGGCGAACGACCCGAGAATTTTCCGGTATTGATTGCTAAGGCTCCTGTTGAAGTTTCGAGACCTTCTGCACGATCTAATGTCATTTGGTGCAATTGCTCCGGAGCTAATTGATAGTGTATTTTGACATTTTTAATTCCAATATTTTCAAGCGAAAACAAATTGTTGACAATCATAAGACAGCTTGTTTAGTAGTTCTTAGGTTTCTACATTAAAGATAAAACATATATTTTAGTTCCACTTTTGAATACCTAATTTTTATATGACTTTTTTGTGATATTATAGAACAAAACAGCCCAGGCACTAATTAGTAAAAAGCCGCCAATAGGTGTTACAAAGCCAATTACTCTAAAGTCAATTGGGGTTAAACCGTTTGTTGCTAATAAATAGATGGAACCTGAAAATAATAATACACCAAAAAGCACCAGATTATAAATGATTTTTTTTGTTTTTGAAGTTAAAACAGGAATCAGTCCAATGAATACTAAAAATAAAGCATGATACATTTGGTAGCGAACTCCCGTTTCAAAGGTTGCCAATTGTTCTATGCTCAATACTTTTTTTAGTGCATGAGCGCCAAATGCACCCAGAATTATTGCAATCATTCCCAGTAAAGCCGCTGTTGAAATTGTTTTTTTATCCATTTTTATTCAGTTTAGGTTTTACACAAAAGTATTCGAATTCAAAGGAATCCAAAAGTTTTTCAGTAGATAGTTTGGCTGTTATAGTGCTAAAGTTTTGTGAATTTTTATTCGAAAAACTAGTTTCAAGAATAATTTAGGGGCAGGTTATTTACCGCAAATTCGCAAATTTTTATTGAATAATTTAATTTGCGAATTTGCGGTCATTTTATTTAATCATTCTCACTTGCCTTAGCACAAACATTTGCTTATTTTTGAGTTATATTTTCTGCTTATGAGAGTCGTTTTAATTATTGGTGCAGGCCGTTCAGCTTCTTCGTTGATTCAATATCTTTTGAATAAATCTGAGGAAGAACAATTACATCTTATAATTGCCGATTTATCCTTAGAACTGGCACAAAAGAAAACCAATAATCATCCTAACACTACCGCAATTGCCCTAAATATTTTTAATGAAAAGGAGCGAAGAGCAGCCATTGAAAAAGCGACTATCGTAATATCAATGTTACCGGCTCATTTGCATATTGAAATTGCTAAAGATTGCCTTTTATTTAAGAAAAACCTAGTCACTGCTTCTTACATAAGTGATGCTATGCAGGAACTTAATGCTGAGGTAAAAAAGAACGGACTCATTTTTATGAACGAAATAGGTTTGGATCCCGGAATTGACCACATGAGCGCGATGAAAGTGATTGACGAAATCAGGGAGAAAGGCGGAAAAATGTTGTTGTTTGAGTCTTTTTGTGGCGGACTCGTAGCTCCCGAATCGGATACTAATCTTTGGAATTATAAATTTACTTGGGCGCCGCGCAATGTGGTGCTGGCGGGTCAGGGCGGTGTCGCTAAATTTATTCAGGAAGGCACTTATAAATACATTCCCTATACCAGTTTGTTTCGCCGTACCGAATTTCTGGAAGTCGAAGGTTACGGTAAGTTTGAAGCTTATTCCAACAGGGATTCTTTAAAATACCGAAGCATTTATGGATTGAAAGATATTCTCACGCTTTATCGGGGTACAATTAGAAGAGTGGGATTTTCCAAAGCCTGGAATATGTTTGTGCAACTCGGTATGACCGATGATTCTTATGTGATGGAAGATTCCGAAAATATGAGTTACCGCCAGTTTATCAATTCGTTTTTGCCGTATCATCCCACGGATTCAGTGGAAATAAAAACCCGCTTTTTGCTCAAAATCGACCAAGATGATATTATGTGGGATAAGTTATTGGAGTTGGATTTGTTCAATGATAATAAAATAGTTGCACTTAAAAATGCGACTCCTGCACAAATACTTGAAAAAATATTGGGTGATAGCTGGACACTCCAGCCCGATGATAAAGACATGATTGTGATGTATCATAAATTTGGCTACGAAATCGACGGCAAAAAAGTCCAAATGGATTCCCAAATGGTTTGCTTAGGGCAAGACCAGACCTATACTGCCATGGCAAAAACCGTGGGATTGCCGGTGGCTATGGCAACTTTGTTAATCCTGAACGGAAAAATAAAAACGCATGGTGTTCAACTTCCCATCTTGAAAGAAGTGTATTTGCCGGTTCTAAAAGAATTGGAAGAATATGGTATTCACTTCAAAGAAAAGCCAATGCCTTATTTGGGGTATAAGTATAGTTAGTTTTATTTTTGTATATAATTAAATAATCCCTGAAAAAATTAATTTTTCAGGGATTATACTTTTTGCTTTTTATTTTTGGGATATCTGGTTTATAGTTGTTGTTTTGATAATAAGTGTATTAGGCTTTTTTAAGAGCTCGTTTTTTATAAAGTTAACTTTCTCTTCAAAAACTTCCAGTGCTATTTTATGTTGTTTGATTGAGTCCTTTGTAGATAATTTTTCTTGTTTCTTAAATATTATAGTTATGCTTTTGTTTTTGAATTTTAAATGACTGTTTTTCAGGTTTTCTTGAAAATATTTTTTGGTGTATAAAGAGCACTGATAGTTTTGAGGAAATCTTTTACTTCTGGCATTTTTGTAAACATAAGATGAAGTATAGTGATCAAAATCAGACCATTTATAATTATTTAGGGTGCTGTTAGTAACATGGATTCCGTCAATCCAAATTGCATATTTCTCAGAGTTTTTATATGATTCAAAAATTGAAGAAGATAACTTGTTTTGTTTTATTGGATAAGGTGTTCCAAGATATCTTCTTTTTTCTTCTAAGCTTAGTTTTTCATAAACTTTGTCTATCATGAAATTCCTCGTGTAGTCTTTTATTATGACTCTTACGCCAGCATAATAGCGGTCTCTGTTTTGATCTTTTGAATTCTCAGATTTTTGTTGATTTACAGATGTTGATACTGTAATTTTATTTTGAGCAATAGTTTCGATACATAAAAAGAAAATAAGTACTATGAATATTGGAATGGAAACTAGTTTTTTTAATATAGCTCTTGGTTTGGATGCGGTTTTTGTCATCATAATTAATCTTTTTTTGGTTACTGAATAGTTCAAATTACTGGCCAGGTAATAGGTTGGGTTCGCGTTTACTTTAGATAAAAGTAAGTTTTGGTAAAACGGGATATTATTATGCGATTTCACGACTTTCTCATCGGCGAGAAATTCATGATTGAGTTGGATTGCCTTTTTGTAGAAAATAAAAATAGGATTGAACCAGAAAATTACTTTCAAAATTTCAATAAATAGAATGTCTAAAGTGTGTTTTTGATTGACATGAATGAGTTCATGTGTGTATAATTCGGCTTCAATTTTTTGATGATGGTAATCCGTTTCATTGATAAATATGTTATTAAAAAAAGTGTACGGAAGTGTTTTTTCTTTTACTAAAACCAGTTTTGCTTTTTTATAATGAATGGTTGGATTTGTTTTTGCTTTATTGTTCAATTTCCAAATGTTTACAACAAACCGAAATAATAATACCAAAGTGATTATTCCGTACAAACTCCAAGCGGCAATGAGCCAATAATTAGTGGTATTTTCAATAATGGGCTGGCTATGTCCTGCAGTCATTGGAATAATAGTTGGAGAAGTTTCCTGACGAGGTATTTCCTGAATGATTTCGATAGTTATAAAAGGAATTACGAATGAAAACAGCAAGCTGGATAACAAGTAAAAGCGATTGAACTGATGCATTTTTTCTTTTTCCAAGATTAAAAAATACACTACTAATAAGACAGCTAAGGAAAGGGTCGATTTGATAAGAAAGTCGGTCATTTTTTCTTTTTTTGAAGTTCAACATCGATGATTTTTTTGAGTTCTTCTAATTCTTTTTCGGATAAATTAGTTTCTTTAGTAAAGAAAGAAGCAAATTGTGAAGCTGAATTGTTAAAGAAATTAGTGATCAATCCATTGACGTGTTTGGAGAAATAATCTGTTTTTTTGACCAATGGATAATATTGTCTGGAGTTTCCAAATTCAGTAAAAGCCACAAATTTTTTATCAATCATCCTTTTTAATAAAGTGGCAACTGTTGTTGTTTTTGGTTTTGGATCCGGATAAGCTTCCAGTAAGTCTTTCATGAAGGCTTTTTCCAGTTGCCAAAGATGTTCCATTAATTGTTCTTCTGAATTGGATAAGGACATTTGCTCTATGTTTTTAGAATTTGCTCTACAAATGTAGAAATAAAAAAATAATATGCAAGATTTTTTTATAAATATTTTGATTTTTAGAGGCTTGGGTTTTTTATTGTACTGTTTTAAGAAGTTTTACAATTAAAAAATCCGTTTACTCCTGAGGAATAAACGGATTTTGAATTTATAATGAATCCCGACTGCGCTCGATTTGACAGTACGTTATTTTGAAAGTTCTACAAAATACTTATAAAACAACGGAATGGTTTCAATTCCTTTGAGGTAATTGAAAATACCAAAATGTTCGTTAGGCGAATGAATGGCATCGCTGTCGAGACCAAATCCCATCAGGATGGTTTTGCTTTTGAGTTCTTTTTCGAATAAGGAAACAATAGGAATGCTTCCGCCGGAGCGTACCGGAATGGCAGGAATACCAAAGGTTTCAGTGTAAGCCATATTAGCTGCTTTGTAACCAATGCTGTCAATAGGGGTTACATAACCCTGTCCGCCGTGATGCGGTGTTACTTTTACCGTTACGGCTGCGGGAGCAATATTGGTAAAATGCTTGGTAAACAATTCGGTGATTTCTTCCCAATCCTGATTAGGAACCAGTCGCATCGATATTTTGGCGAAAGCCTTAGATGGAATAACCGTTTTAGCGCCCTGACCGGTGTAACCACCCCAGATTCCGTTGACGTCTAAGGTAGGGCGAATGGAGTTTCTTTCGTTAGTAACGTAACCTTCTTCGCCGTAAACATCATTCAAGTCCAGTGCTTTTTTGTAGTCTTCGATGTCAAAAGGCGCTTTGGCCATTTCGGTTCTTTCTTCCAACGATAATTCTTCTACTTTGTCATAAAATCCAGGAATGGTAATGCGATTGTTTTCGTCGTGTAAGGAAGCAATCATTTTGCTTAGGATATTAATAGGATTGGCAACGGCACCACCATACAATCCCGAATGTAAGTCGCGATTAGGCCCTGTAACTTCCACTTCCACATAACTTAAACCACGCAAACCAGTGGTGATAGAAGGCTGTTGGTTGGAAATCATTCCTGTATCGGAAATCAGGATGACATCATTTTTAAGTTTTTGTTTGTTATTTTCTACAAAGCTTTTTAGGTTAACACTGCCCACTTCTTCTTCGCCTTCAATCATGAATTTTACGTTGCAAGGTAAGGTGTTGCTTTGAATCATGTATTCAAAAGCTTTGACGTGCATGTACATCTGACCTTTGTCGTCACAGGCACCACGGGCAAAAATAGCGCCTTCGGGATGAATTGCTGTTTTTTTAATAACAGGTTCAAATGGAGGAGAAGTCCAAAGCTCCATTGGGTCAGGGGGTTGTACATCATAATGACCGTAAACTAAAACCGTTGGTAAATTCGGGTTAATTATTTTTTCTCCGTAAACAATAGGGTAACCATCGGTTTCACATATTTCGACTGTATCGCAACCCGCTTTTTCAAGACTTCGCTTTACAGCTTCTGAGGTGTCAATGACATCCTGAGAATAGGCCGAGTCGGCACTTACGGAAGGTATTTTGAGTAATTCGATTAATTCGTTGATAAAACGTTCTTTGTTCAGTTGGATATAATTGTTAATGTTTTCCATTGATTGGGCTGTCTTTTGATACTTTCAAAAATACAAAAAACAGAATAATAATTTTTTTTAATTTTTTGCTTTGAATATTGGAAAGTATCCTTATATTTGCACCCACAATAACGCGCGGATATGGCGAAATTGGTAGACGTGCCAGACTTAGGATCTGGTGCCGCAAGGCGTGTAGGTTCGAGTCCTATTATCCGCACAGAAAGCTTCTCAATCGAGAAGCTTTTTTTATGCTTTTATTTTTGTACTTAAGTCAGTAAGTGCATTTGAAATAGTATTCCCTTTTATTTTATTACCGAAAAAGAATTTATTAGTATCTTTTCTTATTGTGTTTGGAAAAAAGAGATTGGATGAATTCATTAAAAAATTAAATGTATTTTTGTGTCCAATCAACTACAAATCCTGAAAGTAATTCCTAATGGATATTAGACCTTTTATAGATTCCACTTATTTAAAAACGGCTTCGCAGGCGGCTCTGAATGAAACTCAAAACCAGCTTGTGGTGGAGACTTTTATAAGAGAAGCTATAGAAGAGCGTTTTAAGCTTATTATGATTCGCCCCGAAATGGTTGCTTTGGCCAAAAAAATAATTTCAGAAGCGGAATCGAATGTTCAAATAGGGACAGTAATCGATTTTCCTCAAGGGCAATCCGGTATTGAAGAAAAATTACAAGAAGCCAATCAGGCGATTGTTGATGGTGCTGATGAATTGGATTTTGTATGCAATTATGAGGCTTTTAAAAATGGCGAAGTCGATTTGGTAAAAGAGGAGATTCTAAAAGGAACCCGATTGGCATTGGATAACAATAAAATAATCAAATGGATTATTGAAGTTGCTGCCCTGACTGATAAGCAAATAATTCAATTATCGGCTTTGATAAAAAATGTGGTGATTACTCATTTTAAAGAAGGAGATTATGCGTCTGTTTTTGTGAAATCTTCAACCGGATTTTATCAAACTGCAAATAATGAACCTAACGGAGCGACTATTCCTTCTGTGATAATGATGATAGAAAACGCGTCACCACTTTCGGTAAAGGCTGCTGGCGGAGTGCGAACTTATGAAGATGCAGTGGAGATGATTAAACTAGGTGTGAAACGCATTGGGACATCGGCAGCAAAAGCAATTGTCAATGGAGAGCGCAATCAAGATGAGTATTAAATTAATGATTAAAACAGCTATGAAAAAAGGCTTGTCCATTTTGTTTTTGTGCTTTTTTACGGTTTTGGGTTATTCGCAAGATCAGAATTTGAATTCTGAAGTTGCTGTCAATGCACAACGATTTCCTGTTTTTCCGTCTTGTAAAAATTTAGAAGCTCAGGAATTGGAGAATTGCTTCTATAATGAAGTGCAGGAATTTGTTTTTCAAAATTTTGTCGTTCCTGAAAATTTAGTGCAAAGTAATTTCAAAGGAAATGTCAAAGTACTTTTTGAAGTGGATGCGAATGGCGTTTTTAAAGTAATCTACGTTAATGCTGTTGATGAGAATTTAATAGCGGAAACGAAACGTGTTTTTGCAAAATTTCCAAAAATCACTCCTTCTACTTATAATGGTAAAGCGGAATATTCGAAATACAATATTTCGATTGCAATTCCATTAAAAAGTCCGGCTACATTAGCGGCTGAGAATTTGGCAAAAGCCGATATTCTTAGAAATACAACTAAGCAATTGACCGAATTAGATAATATTGTTTATAAAAAATACAATAATCCGGAGTTTGAAAGTCATTTGAATATTCCTTTTTCGCATAGTTATTATGCGCAATTTGATGGAGCTTTAAATCAGGTAGGAAGCAATAATCATACAGCTTCAAAACCGTATACTTATGCCGAAGTTGCGAAGTATTACAGTATTAGACAGGAAAATGAGAAGTTAAAGAAAAAGACTTCGGGATGGTGGACCAGAAAATTATGGAATGAGAATACAGTAGAAATTCGAGGTGAGGATTATTGGTTTACATTGAATCCGGTGTTGGATTTACAAGCTGGGAAAGCATCCGGAAATAAGTCAGTAAATACATTTGTCAATACCAGAGCGATTAATTTTAGAGGAGGCTTAGGCGATAAGCTTAATTTCACGACAACTATTTTTGAAAGCCAGGGACGTTTTGCGGATTATTATAATCGTTATGCTGAGTCTATAAAACCTTCGGGAGGAAATCCGGCGATTATACCAGGAATGGGAATTGCAAAAGCTTTTAAAACCGATGCTTATGATTTTCCTTTGGCGGAAGCCAATTTAACTTTTGCTCCAAGTAAGTTTTTCGATTTGCAATTGGGTTATGGAAGGAATTTTATAGGTGATGGTTATCGCTCTTTGTTAGAAAGCGACGGTGCCAGTCCGTATCCTTATTTTAAGTTGAATACCAAGTTTTGGAAAATAAAATACACCAATACATATATGTGGATGAAAGATGTTCGTCCTGAGGTTACTGAGGATAAAACCTATGCTACCAAGTTTATGGCGAATCATTATTTGAGCTGGAATGTTTCTAATCGATTGAATTTAGGTTTCTTCGAATCGGTGGTGTGGACGAATAGTAATGACAGAGGTTTTGATATGAGTTTTGTGAATCCGATTATTTTTTATCGTTCGGTTGAATTTGGCTCTTCTTCAAAATCGGGAAATGCACTTTTGGGACTGACTTTTAAATACAAATGGGACAATCAAATCAATTTTTACGGACAGTTTTTGTTGGATGAATTTTCATTGGGCGATATTAAAGATGGAGATAAAAGTTGGAAAAACAAATATGGTTATCAGTTAGGAGCTAAATATTACAATGCTTTTAATGTACCAAATTTATTATTACAATTGGAATACAACCGGGTGCGTCCTTATGTGTATTCACATAGTGAACCGATTACAAATTACGGTCATAACAATCAGAGTATTGGGCATCAATGGGGGTCTAATTTTGGTGAATTTATAGCTATTGCCCGCTACCACCAAGGGAGATGGTTTGCTGATTTTAAATTGACATCTGCGGTAAGAGGCTTTGATTTTGCTTCTTCCGGGGCGAATTCTAATTATGGAACTAATATCTACCGTGATTATGATTTGGAACGATTTGCTAATTCAGGTGTGAAAGTAGGACAGGGAAATAAGACGAAATTTTTTATGACGGATATTCAGAGTGGTTATTTAATCAATCCATCGACTAATTTGAAACTTTTTGCCAGTTATATTTACAGGGATTTTAATCCAATGCAAAATACGGCTACTGTTTTTAAAGAAAGTACCAATTGGTTTTCTATAGGTGTGCGATCGGATATTTTTAACTGGTATTTTGATTATTAATGGTTCTTATGATGTTTTCCTTGGAATAGAAGATAAAAAGTAGTGTTCATAGTGCAATTAGTTAAATGTTTTTTATGAAAATATTTTATGATTTGTTTTTTGTCAAATCCCTTTCGATGAGTTACTTTTGCAGCAGTTTTACAAAAACCTAATGAAAACGGCATTGAGCACAACTACAAATACTTTTTCCCCTAAAGCGATTTTTACCGATTTTAAAGAAATCACCAAAGCTGGATTGGCTATTAGTGTTTTGTTTTCTTCTATAGCGGGTTATCTTTTAGGTTTTAATGATGCACATCCTTTTCAATGGTCGGTTTTACTGATGCTTTGCATTGGAGGTTATTGTATGGTGGGAGCATCAAATGCTTTCAATCAGGTAATTGAGAAGGATTTAGATGCTTTGATGGATCGAACTAAAAATCGTCCGGTACCTTCAGGAAGAATGTCTTCAAACGTTGCTTTATTAGTAGCGAGTTTGCTTACTTTGACTGGGCTTACCTTACTTTATATGATTAACCCTAAAACAGCCATGTTTGGGGCAATATCTATATTTTTGTATACCTGTATATATACACCGCTTAAAACAATGACTTCTTTGGCTGTGTTTGTGGGAGCTTTTCCGGGTGCAATTCCGTTTATGTTGGGCTGGGTTGCTGCAACAGGCGATTTTGGAATCGAGGCAGGGACTTTGTTTTTGATTCAGTTTTTCTGGCAGTTTCCTCATTTTTGGGCTATTGGTTGGTTTTTGTATGAGGATTATGAAAAAGCAGGTTTTTTTATGTTGCCTACAGGAAAAAAAGATAAAGGAACGGCTTTGCAGGTTATTTTATACAGCGTTTGGTTGATAATTGCTTCGTTGTTGCCTTCAATTGGATATACAGGGCAATTGTTTATTTCTCCAATAGCGGCCGGTATTGTTTTTTTATTGGGGCTTTGGATGCTTTATTATGCAGTTCAGTTGTATAAAATTAGAACGGCAAAAGCGGCAAGGACTTTAATGTTGGTAAGTGTTTCTTATATTTCATTATTGCAATTGGTTTATATAATTGATAAATTTTTAAGATAGTTATGGAAGTTACAATGACAGCTGAAGAGCAAAAAGAGAGGACAGCGAAATCTTATAAGTTGATTTTGTTGTTTGCTATGATTAGTATGACTATGATGTTTGCCGGATTGACAAGTGCTTTTGTGGTAAGTAAGTCAAGAGTGGATTGGTTGAAAGATTTTCAGTTACCGTCTGCTTTTTATGTTAGTACAATAGTTATTATAGCTTGTAGTGTTACTTTTCATTTGGCTAAAAAAGCAATTCAAAAAGACAATAAATCCCAAACAACAATAATGCTTTTGGCTACTTTGGTTTTAGGTGTGCTGTTTGTGGTTTCGCAATTTGTTGGTTTTGGACAAATTATCGAAAGTGGATATTATATGACAGGTGAGGGGAGTTCAATTACGGTGACTTTTCTTTATATTATTGCCTTTATGCACTTGTTGCACCTGGCTGGAGGATTAATTTCACTTTTAATTATAATTTATAATCATTTTAAACAAAAATACAATTCGACTCAAACTCTTGGTATAGAACTAGGTGCAATGTATTGGCACTTTCTAGACTTGTTGTGGGTTTTATTATTTTTATTTTTATATTTCTTTAAATAAGAAAAAAACGTAAATTTGGAAACTTTTTAATGAATATCTTTTATGGAAGCGACAGTTACTACTGCAAATAACGACGAAAAAACTTGGGCAGGCGGCAATGAGCCAATGGGAGCAAGTTATGGTAAAATGATGATGTGGTTTTTTATCGTATCAGATGCCTTAACATTCTCTGGATTCCTGGCAGCTTACGGTTTTTCTAGATTTAAATTTATTGAAACATGGCCTTTGCCTGATGAAGTGTTTACTCACTTCCCTTTTATGCATGGGGTTGCTGCACCTATGTACTATGTAGCATTTATGACTTTTATTTTGATTTTCTCATCTGTAACAATGGTTTTGGCTGTTGATGCAGGTCATCAGTTGAAGAAAAACAAAGTGATTATTTACATGTTTTTAACCATTATTGGTGGTTTAATTTTCGTTGGTTCTCAGGCTTGGGAGTGGAAAAACTTTATCAATGGTGAGTACGGAGCTATCGAAACAAAAGGAGGAAGTATTCTTCAGTTTGTTGGTAAAGACGGAAAACAAGTAGCGCTTGCTGATTTTGCTGTAACTTTGCATGAAGAAAGAACTCAGTTGTCCAGAAGTCATGGAACTTGGTTTATGGAAGAGTCTACTCAACCAACTTATTCAGTAGCTGAAGTACAAGCAGGATTTAAAGCACATCCTGAATTGTTAATCAGAACTGAAGTTATAAAAGACAAACAAAAAACAGTTCTTACCAGAGCTGAATCTGAAAAAAGATTAGCTGAGGCAGCTTTAGTTGTTGAAGGAGCTAACCTGACCAGAAATGAGTACGGAAGTAAATTATTTGCTGATTTCTTCTTCTTTATTACTGGATTCCACGGATTCCACGTTTTCTCAGGAGTTATTATCAATATCGTGATTTTCTTTAATGTATTGCTTGGAACTTACGAGAAAAGAAAAAGTTATGAAATGGTTGAAAAAGTTGGATTGTACTGGCACTTCGTTGACTTGGTGTGGGTATTTGTATTCACAGTTTTCTATCTAGTTTAATTTTTTAAAATTATTTTATTATGGCACACGCACATGAATCAAACGCAGGTAGAATTTGGAAAGTATTCGCAATCCTATCAGTAGTTACAATTATAGAGGTTTTTTTAGGTATTTACAAGCCTAATGCTTTACATCATAGTCACTTTCTTGGCTTAAGTTTGTTAAACTGGATTTTCTATGCGCTTACAATTTTTAAGGCATATTATATTGTATGGGCTTTCATGCACATGGAAGGTGAGAAATCAAGCCTTAGATGGGCTGTAGTTTTACCAGTTATTTTTCTTGTCTTATACTTACTTTTCATTCTGTTGACTGAAGGGCATTATATTTATGGGGTTTTTAAAGATTCAACAATTAAATGGAATTTTTAACACTATATTAATTCAAAAAAAGGGCACGCATTGCGTGCCTTTTTTTATTTTTGCATTTAAAATTAATTTTTCTCTGATGAAAAAAAATATAGTTCTTTTTATCCTCTTTGTTCTTCCTATTGTTGCTTATCTTTTCTTTGCTTCGGGTGTTAATAGTTTTACTAAACTTCCTGTTATTACTCCTAAAGTTGCTGATTTAGGGAATTGGAAATCTTTAAAGGGCGAAAAGGTGAGTTTGAATAATAAAATTACTATTCTGGGGTTTTTCGGGACCGAAATTTTAAGTAACCGAGGTAATCTTTTCAATTTAAATGAAAAAATATACCAACGCTATCATTCTTTCAAGGATTTGCAGTTTGTGATGATCTGTCCGTTAGGAACAGAAAAAGATATTAAAAATATTATGGATGCTTTTGATGATTTTACCGATGTTTCTCAATGGCATTTTGTCTTCGCAACTCCAGAAGAAATCCAAACTTACTACAAGCAATTAAAATTAAAAAACAAATTAGATGCTAATTTTGGGACTTCTAATGTTTTTATAGTGGATAAGCAAAGAAATTTGAGAGGAAGAAAAGATCAAAAAGAATATAGAGAAGGTTATGATACTTTTCATCCTTCGGATTTGAGTAATGAGATGTTGGATGATTTCAAGATTATTCTTTATGAGTACCGAGCAGCTCTTAAAAAGAATCACAATGCTACAAAACAGTTGTAAATACATTAATTTATGTTGAAAAATAAATCATATATCGGGATTGCGTTTATTGTTTTGATTTTTGGAATTTATGCAGTTCCAAAGATTGTTTCCCGTATTCAAAATGGATCTGTTGTTAAAGCAGATCGTTTGGATAAAGTAGCTTCAGATTCTAATTCGGAAGGATCTTTGGTGAAAATTGGTCCGGCACCAAAATTCGAACTGACCAATCAGGACAATAAAAAGATAAACAATGCGAGCTATAAAGGAAAAGTATATGTGTTGGAATTTTTCTTTACTACTTGTCCTTCTATTTGCCCAAAAATGAACCAAAGTATGTTGGTTTTGGAAAAGAAATTTTTTGGAAATCCTAATTTTGGAATTGTATCCATAACTATCGACCCAAATCATGATACAGCCGAAGTTTTAAAATCACACGCTAAATTAATTGGGGCAACCTCTTCCAATTGGAATTTTCTAACAGGAGACAGACAAACCATATTTGATTTGGCTAACAAAGGTTTTAATCTTTATGCAGGTGAAAATAGCAAGGTAAACGGCGGATTTGAACATTCAGGAATGTTTGCTTTGATTGATAAAAATGGAAACATCCGTTGTAGAAAAGATGAATTTGGAAATCCAATTTTATATTATGACGGTTTAGAGAAATCAGGAGTTAGAGATATTCAACAGGATATCAGTGTTTTATTAGCAGAATAAATTATGAAAGAACAAAGTTTAGAAACAAAATACAATAAGTGGATCATAGTATTGTCAGTAGCGATTCCGTTAGTAGTAGCGCTGCTTTTTGGAGTTAATTTGAGAAAATTAGGTTATGATGTGGAGCCGCTTTCTTTTTTACCACCTATTTATGCTACTATAAACGGAATTACAGCAGTTATATTGGTTTTGGCAGTAAGAGCCATAAAAAACGGAAACAGACAATTGCATGAAAATTTAATGAAGACAGCTATAGCTTGTTCTGTTGCCTTTTTAGCGATGTATGTTGCCTATCACATGACTTCCGATTCTACAAAATTTGGAGGTGAAGGAATTATAAAATATGTCTATTTCTTTATTTTAATAACGCATATAGTATTATCTATTGCGATTATTCCATTGGTTTTAATTTCCTACGTTCGCGCATTGGCAGAAGTATTCGACAAGCATAAAAAAATAGCTAAAATTACTTTTCCTATCTGGCTTTATGTTGCCGTTACCGGTGTTATTGTTTATTTAATGATTTCTCCTTACTATGTTTACTAAGGTCAGAAGTCAGAAGTCAGAAGTCAGAAGAGAAAAAGCTAAATCCCAAATTCCAAATTGCTTCGCCAGTTCGCTGGCGCTCGTGTCCAAAATTAAGACTGTCTTTTTTGGAATTTGTTTTTTGTTTTTTGGAATTTCATCTTATGCTCAATGTGCCATGTGCCGTGCTGCTTTAGCCGGTGATGCGAATGTGGAAAAAGCGAAAGCAGTGAATGACGGGATTGTTTTTTTAATGGTTATCCCTTATTTGTTAATAGCTGTCATTGGCTATTTTGTTTATCAAATGAGGAAAAATAAAACGAAGTAGTTTTATTTAAAACCGTCAACAGTAATGTTGATTTCTCCGTTTACTTTTACAAAAGCTATAATAGCATTTTGGCTCAGTTCAATTTTTTGAAATTGAATGTCATCCATTTTTCCATTTACAAATACGCCTGGCATTGGTGAATAATTGTTCAGGTAATTTAGCATGGTTTTCTTCCCTTCTTCTAAATTTGGTTTAATCGAATAGCGGCAGTTTTCCTGAATTTTTCTTAAAATAATTCCCTGTGCAAGCCAGTTGGCGGTGCGCATTAATTTGCTTTTGGTATCTAAGGCATAATCCAGTTCGTCAAAATAAATTTCTTTTTTCTCAGGGTTGTATTTTGGAAATCCTGCCAAATATATCGTTCCGTTTAGCGAACCGCTCAAATCTAAGGCAATAACCATTTTCCCGCTTTTATGCCAGATGTTAACGTCTTCAACTTTAACTTTTCTGCTACCGGATGAAAATTCTTCTCCAGTGAAGTTTTTCTTTATAATTCTGGAAGCATCCGCATAACTGGAAACGGCAGTAATATTTGCTGTAATTTGATTCGGGATTTTACTGACAGCTTTCAGTGTGATTTGATTTGGGTTGAATTTGGTTTCCGGTACTTGTCCTATAATGGTTTCCATGTTGCATTTGATTCCCATTTGCAATAAAAATGATTCGTTTTTTAAATGAGCAGCTGTTGAATAAATCTCAGAAGGGACAATTCTAAGCCAGCTTTCATAAGCTTCATTCATTTTAAAAGGAGTGCAGATTTTTTCTAATGCCGAAAGTACATTGGGTTTAAAATCCGTTGATTTTTCTATAGCAGCATCAATCTTTTGTTCTATTTTGGATTTAAACAATTTGATGGAAGGATTAATCAGGTAAGTTACCGGCATATTTTTGCCAAAAACACTCATTGTTGGACTTTCGTTCCAGTCTAAAGAACTCAATTCTGTTTGTGTTTTGAGTTTCCAGTTGTTCAAACTTACCGTACTGTTAAGGGTTACTACTCCGTTTAAATTAAATTCTTTGGTATTGTAAAGTGAAACTCCCATCGTTTTTGTACCTATTCGGTATTTTATAATCGCTTTTAATGGTAGTATGGTAGTGATTTTTTCGGAAGTGGCGCCGCTGCTATTTTTAATAGTTATTGGAGCTAATTTCCAAATTTTCATTTCTATATCGTCGTCTTCTATGTTGTTGTCTTCATAAATCAATCCGTTTAGTGTAATATTGGTTTGATTTTCAATGTCCTTTAGTTTGATGCTAATAGGTAAATTGATAAACGAGGGAACATTGTTGTAAACTATCGGGCTCGCATCATCAGGTTCCGGTTTTAAGGCGGCTATTTTTTGAGAACTGGTGCAGCCTATTATAGAAAGCAAACTTGTGAAAACAACTAAAGAAACAATTTTTTTCATTGGATTGATTTAAAGTTGCAAAATTAGGAAAAGCTTTCTATTCTCTTTAATAAATTAACTGAGTATATTTTAGTTTGTTAGAATGTTAAATGTTTTCGAAAGATGTGATTATTCTTAACAAGAAAAACTTATTTTTGTGTAGTAACTTTACTTCATTTAGTTCGAATAATATGAGTCAAAAAAAATATTTTAGTTCACTACTTTTTGTAATAATTAGTTTTTATTCGAATGCGCAATCTCGTCAATGGTCTTTAGAAGACTGTGTTAAATATGCTTTAGATCATAATATTTCTATTCGACAATCTGAGTTGGATGCCCAAACAGCAGGTATTGATAAAAAAGATGCTTTTGGTAAATTTTTACCTTCAGCGTCAGCTTCAGCTTCTCATTCCTGGAATATCGGTTTGAATCAGGATATCACTACCGGACTTTTGAAAAATCAAACCACTCAGTTTACTTCGGCAGGAGCCAATGTTGGGATTGATATTTACAAAGGTTTGCAAAATTTAAATACCTTAAGGAGAGCAAATCTTTCTATTGTTGCAGCAAAATACCAGTTGCAAAAAATGAAAGAAGATATTGCGCTGAATGTTGCGAATGCATATCTGCAGGTACTTTTTAATAAAGAAAATTTAAAGGTGCAAAACGACCAATTGGCTATCGATACCAAACAATTAAACAGAACGCAGGAATTAGTAAACGCAGGGAATTTACCTAAAGGTGATTTATTAGATGTTAAAGCTACAATTGCGGCTGATAATCAAAAAGTAATTAGTGCTGAAAACGCATTGTTGATTGCTAAGCTGAGTTTAGCACAATTGTTACAGCTGGATAGTTTTGAAAATTTTGATGTTGCTGATGCGAATGGATTTCAAATGGATCAGGCTATTTTGTCGCAAACGCCAACAGCAATTTATGACAAGGCTAAACAAGAGCGCATGGAATTGAAAATTGCCCAGACGAATTTAGAGATTGCTCAAAAAAATGTAATGATTGCCAAAGGAGCTTATCAGCCGACGTTGAGAGGTTTTTATAATTTTAACAGCCGGGTTTCTTATGCCGATGTTGCACTAAGAGATAATACTACAGGAGCTATTATTGGAACGCAATCGCCGCCTAAATTTTTTGATCAGTTTAGTGATAATAAAGGACAATCTTTCGGGGCACAATTGAGTATTCCTATTTTTAATGGTTTTGCGGTTCGCAATAATGTGGAGCGAAATAAGGTGAGTTTAGAAAAATCTAAAATTGCTTTAGAACAACAGGAATTGGATTTACAGCGCAATGTATATACCGCTTTTACGGATGCTAAAGGTGCTTTGAAAGCTTACGAATCGGCAGTTCAGGCTCTGGACGCCAGATCGGAATCCTATAATTATGCAAAAGAAAAATTTGAAGTAGGCATGATGAATTCCTTCGATTTAAGTCAGTCTCAAACTTTATTTTCAGCAGCTCAATCTGAAGTGTTAAGAACCAAATACGATTATATTTTTAAAACCAAAATATTAGAATTCTATTTTGGAATTCCAATCATAAAAAATTAAATAAATTATGTCTAAAAAAAATATTTATATCCTTGCTGCTGTTTTTGTAATAGTAATAACTGCTTTGATTGTATTAGGGAAAAAAGGCGTTTTTGGAAATAAAGACGATGTCAAGGAAATAGAAATTGCCAAAATTGTTCCAATGACAATTGTTGAAACAGTCTCGGCAACGGGGAAAATCCAACCTGAAATTGAAGTGAAAATAGCTTCGATGGTTTCGGGTGAAATTATCGATTTACCTATTAAAGAAGGACAAATAGTTAAAAAAGGAGATTTGCTGGTAAAGATAAATCCTGATTTGTATTTGTCGAGTTTAAATAGAACAGTAGCGGGTTTATCAGGTTCTAAGGCCGGATTGACACAAAGCGAAGCGCAATTTAAAGAGGCAAAAGCCAGTTATGAACGAAATAAAGTTTTATTCGAAAAAGGCATTATTTCTAAATCAGATTGGGATAAATCTGTAGCTTCTTTTGATGTTGCCAAAGCCACAAAACAATCGGCTTATTATAACGTTCAGAGCGCTTCGGCATCGGTTAATGAAGCTAAGGATAATTTGGGACGCACTACAATTTATGCACCTGCTGACGGAACTATTTCAGTATTGAATGTAGAATTGGGCGAACGTGTTTTAGGAACACAACAAATGGCAGGAACAGAACTTTTGAGAGTAGCCAACCTGAATAATATGGAAGTAGAGGTTGATGTCAATGAAAATGATATCGTGAAAATTAAAGTAGGCGATTTGGCGAATGTTGAAGTAGATGCTTATTTGAAAAAACAATTCAAAGGTATTGTAACCAGTATTTCTAATTCGGCCAGTTCAACATTAACAGCCGATCAGGTGACTAATTTTAAAGTTAAGGTTCGAATTTTAAAAGAATCTTACGCCGATTTATTGGTTGGAAAACCGCTTACTTACTCACCATTCCGACCTGGAATGACTGCTACGGTAGATGTTATTACCAAAACGAAGAGAAATGTTTTGGCAGTGCCAATTAGTGCCGTTGTGGTAAAATCGGATACTGCGGCTGTAGCCATTTCAGATAAGGAAATTCCGGATCCAAAAGAAGAGAAAAAAGAAGCACCTAAAAGTGATAAAAAATACGAATGTGTTTTCTTAAAAGTGGGTGAAAAGGCTAAAATTAAGATTGTGAAAACAGGAATTCAGGACGATACGAATATTGAAATTTTAAGCGGAGTCAAAAAAGGAGATGAAGTAATAACCGGGCCTTACACTATAGTGAGTAAAGAACTGAATTCGGGAAATAAGGTGAGTATTAAATCGGAAGGCAAAAAGAAATAAGTAATTCGATTATTGATTTAATTTTTTAGACCTTTGCAAAAAGAAAATAAGACATTGAATTATATACTTAACATAGAAACAACAACAAAGAATTGTTCTGTTTCCATTGCCAAAGAAGGCAAGACTTTAATTTGTAACGAAATTGCCGAAGAAGGCTATTCGCATGCTGAGCGTTTGCACGTATTTATTGAAGAAAGTATTGCAGCAGTCGGAATCACTTACAAGGATTTGGTTGCTATTGCAGTGAGTCAGGGACCAGGTTCTTATACCGGACTTAGGATAGGTGTTTCGGCGACAAAAGGATTGTGTTTTGCTTTAGGAATTCCGTTGCTTGCGGTGGATACTTTACAGGCTTTGGCGTCTCAGGCTAAGGTTGAATCGGGTTTGATAGTTCCCATGTTGGATGCCAGAAGAATGGAGGTTTACAGTGCTGTTTTTACTGCCAATTTAGAATCAAAAAGACCTATTCTTGCCGAGGTGATAACCGAAGATTCTTTTCAGGAATTTGATGAAACCTTATATTTTGTGGGCGATTGTACCGAAAAATGTAAAACAGTTTTAACTAAAGAGAATTTTGTTTTTTTAGAAAATATAAAATATCCTTCGGCTAACGAAATGAGCGCTTTGAGTTATGAAAAATTCTTGAAAGAAGATTTTGTAGATGTAGCTTATTTTGAGCCTTATTACCTGAAAGATTTTATGATAACGACTTCTAAAAAATAGTAACCTAGTCATTCCGACGAAGGAGGAATCTCATCAAGTGACTCATACAATGGAATGATAGTTTTTAAGAAGTTTGGTAAAAAAGCAAAAAAGCGTTTCAATTGAAACGCTTTTTCTGTTTTTATAGTGATTTTGTTTTAAGCGTTAATCGCTTCAACCTGAATTCTGTCGTCGTTTAGCATGCTTTTCAACATGTTTTCGATTCCTGATTTTAAGGTAAAAGTCGAAGAAGGACAACCGCTGCAAGCACCTTGCAGAATTACTTTTACAGTTTTGCTTTCCTCGTCAAAAGATTCAAAAGCAATGTTTCCACCATCAGCCGCAACTGCCGGTTTTACATATTCTTCTAAGATGTTGATGATTTGTTGCGAAGTAACATCCAGTTTGTCAAATTCTTCCGTTTTGATTTGCTCTTGTTTTTCGGCATTGATTACCACGCTGTCGTCAAGAACAATTCCTCCATTTTCAATGTATTGTTTGATAAATGTTCTTAGTTCAAGGGTGATTTCGTCCCAGCTGTTCAAATCGTATTTTGTTATCGAAATGTAGTTTTCGTCAATAAAAATTTCTTTTACATAAGGAAATTTGAATAGTTCTTGTGCCAAAGGAGAAGAAGCCGTTTGATCGATGTTTTTGTATTCAATAGCATTTTTTGTCAGCATTCGACTTACAACAAATTTCAAAGCCGAAGGATTAGGAGTTGTTTCTCCATAAACAGTAATCGGTTGCTTTTTAGGTTTGTTCTCATCAATTGCGATGATGGTTCCGCCTTTGCTAACGAAATCTTCAATTTGCTCAGCAACAGCATCTTTTACATCGTCCCATTCTACAATGCTAAATCTTTCAATAGCAATAAAATTACCCGAAATATAAACGGTTTTTACAAATGGTAAATAAAATAATTGTTGTGCAAGAGGAGAAGATTTGGCTTCGTCTATGTTTTTAAACTCAAAACTTTCGTTTTTGGTTATAAAATCCTCAAATTCAAACTTTAATATCGTTGGGTTTTGTGTTTCTTTTACGGTTATTTTTGTCATGATGTTTGTAAATTTTTACAAATTTACTAAAGTTATTTTCTATGATTAACTATATTTGGATTATTAATGAATAAATTAACTTAACTTTAGTTTTTGGGCTGGGTTTCTTTGTTTTTTTACCTATTTTCGATTAATTTTTTTTAAATGTATAGTAAAATTAAATACTTTATAATCTGCTTTTTTATTGGTTTGTATTCTTATTCTCAGGAAGGAATTCCAGTATATTCAGACTATCTTTCGGATAATTATTATCTGCTCCATCCATCTATGGCCGGAGCTTCAAATTGTACTAAACTAAGGCTGACAGCCCGTAAGCAATGGTTTGATCAGGAGGATGCACCTTCACTTCAAACGCTTAGTCTTAATGGTAGAATAGGCGAGAAAGCAGGTGGAGGAATTATTCTTTTCAATGACAAAAATGGTTATCATTCTCAAAAAGGAATGAAGCTGACTTATGCCTATCATTTGATGTTTTCCAGAGATGAAATCGATTTGAATCAGTTGTCTTTTGGTATTAGCGGAGGTTTGATTCAGAGTCAATTGGATGAGACTTCTTTTTTGCAATCAGGGGATTTTGATCCTTTAGTTGACGGAACAATTGTTCAGAAAAGTTCGTACTTTAATGTTGATTTTGGAATGTCTTATAACTATCTGGATTTTTATGTTCATGGTACAGTTAAAAATGCAATCGAAACCAGACGTAAAATATATTCAGGTTACGAAAGCGATAATTTGAGAAAGTTTATTTTAAGTACTGGTTATATTTTTGGGGATAGAGACCGAATTTTATGGGAGCCTTCTATAATGTTTCAATATACTGAGTTAACTACCGAAAAAGCGATTGACTTTAATTTGAAAGCTTATAAAAACATGGATTTTGGTACATTATGGGGCGGATTGTCTTATAGAACCAGTTTTGATGGGGCCGAATATAATAACGGGAATGGTATTTCCAAACAAAGATACCAATCGATTACTCCAATAGTGGGTGTGAATTTCAATAATTTCATGTTTGCTTATACCTATTCTCAATTGGGAGGAAATGTCAAGTATTCTACCGGAGGATTTCATCAAATTACTCTGGGACTTAATTTATTCTGCAAAAGAGAGAAATATGACTGTAACTGTCCTGCAATCAACTAAAATAATTACATTTAGAAATGATAATAAAAGCTGTTAAAGGGAAATCACCTATTATTCCTGAGGATTGTTATGTAGCCGAAAATGCTACTATTGTTGGCGATGTTAGTTTTGGTACTTCTTGTAGTGTTTGGTTTAATGCTGTAATTAGAGGTGATGTGAATTATATAAAAATTGGCAACAAAGTCAATATTCAGGATGGAGCTGTGATTCATTGTACCTATCAAAAATACCCAACCATCATTGGAAATAATGTTTCTATTGGGCACAATGCTATAGTTCATGGCTGTGTGGTTCATGACAATGTTTTGATAGGAATGGGAGCTATAGTAATGGACAATTGTACAATTGAAAGTAATTCGATTATTGCAGCAGGAGCGGTAATTACTCAAAATACCGTGGTTGCTTCGGGTTCGATTTGGGCGGGAGTTCCTGCTAAGAAAGTAAAAGATATCAATCAATCCGGTTTTGCAGGAGAGATTGAGCGTATTGCCGAAAATTATTTATTGTATTCCAGCTGGTTTAAAGAAGAGGAATAATTATAAATTAATTTTTTCAAAGAAAGCTGTTTTGTAGCTTTCGCTGATAGGAATTCGCTTGTCAGCAATTAGTACTTTATTTTTCTGAATGGATTTCACGTATTTTATATTGATAATGTAAGAACGGTGAATACGTGCAAAACCTTTAGGCGAAAGTAAATTTTCGAGTTTGATCAAGCTTATCAGGGTTAGTGTAAATTTATTGTCAGCGGTGTATATTTTGACATAATCTTTCAAACCTTCGATAAATAAAATATCCGAAAAATTGATTTTTACATTCTCGTATTCAGAACGTACAAACATAAAATCAGGTTCAATTTCGGGAGCCACTACTTTTGGCGTCACAGCAGCAGCGGGAGTAGTATTTTGTGAAAGAAACGTTTGTTGGGCTCTCATCACTGACTTTAGGAAGCGGTGAAAAGGAATTGGTTTTACTAAATAATCAACTGCTCCAAGATTAAATCCTTCTACAGCATAATCAGAATAGGCTGTAGTGAAAATCACCAATGGTTTTTTGTCGATAGCATTTAGAAAATCGATACCTGAAAAATGAGGCATTTCGATGTCTAAAAATATCAGGTCAACATTCGAAGTATTAATCATCGCTATAGCGTCAATAGCATTATTGAAGGTGCTGATTAGTTCCAGACTTTCAACTTTGCTGACAAATTCTTTGATTAAATCAACCGCTAAAGGTTCGTCATCTATAATTACGCACTTCATTTTGTTTCGTTTTCTAATGGTTCCAGTTTCAAATTCAAATGAACTGAGTATTTGTTATCCGTTTGCGTGATGGTTAATTGGTGTGCATTTGGATACAGGATATTCAGCCTGTTTTTAATATTGTTTAAACCAATTCCGGAATTGTTAGGATCTTTTATTTGATTCTCAATTTTGTTTTCAATCCAAAAATCAAAGTTATTTTCTTCGATAACAATTTTGATTTTTACATAAGTCGTTCCTTTATAATCAGTTCCGTATTTAAAGGCATTTTCGATAAACGAAATCAACAGCATGGGTTCAATAGACTTGTTTCTGGTGTCACCATGAATGTTGATATAAATATTTTCAATATTGTTTAATCGTAATTTTTGTAAATCAATATAGTTTTTGATGTAATTGATTTCCTTTTCTAAAGATACAGCTTTATTGTCAGTTTCGTAAAGCATGTAGCGCATCATTTCCGATAAGGTCACGATGGCATCGGGGACTAGATCTGATTTTTTATAGGCCAAAGAATAAATACTATTTAAGGCATTGAATAAAAAATGTGGATTAGTTTGTTTTCTCAAATAGTTTAACTCGGTAGAAGTTTTACGGGTTTCAGAAATTAATTTGTTTTGTTGGTTAGTATAAAATTCTGAAAGCGTTTTGATTATAGTACTTATTGTTATGATAAATAAATAGAAAAGAGAAGGGAAGAGCTTGAAAAAAAAGGGTGGTTTTTTTTGAAATCTTCTCTCGGGAATGAATTCTTTTCCTGCTGCATCATATAGTTTTTGATGAGGGAAATTGTGGAAATTGGGTGAGAAATAAAAAATCTTCAGGCAGCTAAAAAAAGCAACTATAACAAAAATAATACTCAAATAAGCAGTGTATTTTTTCTGCAAAAGTAAATTGGGAACAAAATAAAAATAGTTGGCGTAAAAAATGATAATGCCAGTTGACCATTGCACATAAAATTCAGCGTTAATGCTGGTGAAATTTTGGTAAAATGGCAATAATGAGGCAATTATTGAAAAGCACCAAATGATACTGTGTATCAGTATTTTGTTTGAATTGTTGTTTGTAATTCCCTCTAAGTTCATCTAGATTTTAATTGACAATAAAATTAAATCTTTTTTTGTAATTGTAGGCGATGTTTGATGCTTCAATTTGTCTAAAACCAGATTACCTACTTTTAGAGCTTCCTCTTCACTTTGAAACGATTTTTCAGTAGAAATTACAGGAATTATAGATTGTTTGATGATGATTTTGTCATTGTTTTTAATCAGATATCCCCAGCCAGTAGGTGTTTTTATAGATTCTAAGCTTAAGCCTTGCTTGCTGTTACAGGAAAAGAATATTAAAAAGCCAATTAGTAATAAGAGCTTTTTTGTAGTGTCAAAAGAAAAATTCTTCCGGATGTTAGTCCGAAAGAATTTTGTGGATGTATTAGTTGTCATCGTCATTTTGTGCTTCTAATGGTTTGAATTCCCAAGCGTCGTCATAGTAAGTAGAACCAGATCTTCCCAGTAATACAAATCCTCTTTCGTTAATTGAAAAACCAATAGCATCAGTTCTTCCTGAACCTTCCAGAGCTGTTTTTTCTTTCCATATATCGGTTGCCGGATCGTACTCCCAAATGGTTTTTGAACTTTCTCCACAGGCAACATAACCTAATCCATTCATTGAAAAGGCCGATGCGTTAGAACGGGTAATGGCATAATTATCATTGTATGAAACATCATCATTATCGTCCTGATCGATATCGCGTTTTTTAGTCCAGGTATCCGTGCTTGGGTCAAACATCCAAAAATCAACCTGATAAGCTCCGTTGTTTACCCCGGTTCCCAAGTAAGCTTTGTCATCGATAACAAAAACGGTAGCATTTCGTCTTTTGTTTCCACTGAAACCATTTACCTGTGTCCAGGAATCAGAGCCGGCATCGTATTGGTAAAAATCTTTTAGGTAGTTACCATCATATCCTGTTCCGAAATAAGCTTTTCCTCCCACTTGAAATCCAACAGCCGAGTAGCGTGCTGTTCCAGTAAAGTCAGCTTTTTGAGACCAGCTATTGGTGTTGGGATTGTATTGGTAAAAATCTTTTAGTTTGTTGGTACCATCATATCCTAAACCAATGTATCCTTTTCCGTCTAATTCAAATCCTGAAGCCGAACTTCTGGCAGCTCCGGTAAAATCGGCTTTTTGTTCCCAATAATCCCCATCAGAATTGTAAGCCCAAAGGTCTTTTAAATATTCATCTCCGGTATATCCTGTAGCAACATAAGCATAAGAACCGATGACGAAACTTGTTGCACTTGACCTTGCCGGACCATCAAATGAAGATTTCTTAATCCAGTTACCTAATAACTCTTCTTCGTCGTCATTACTGCAACCCACAAATACTAATCCCATCAATAGCATGGTAATTAACGTTCTTCCTTTTAAAATAGTCATAATTTATTTTATTTGTTACTGTTTGTATTTTATGCCAATGTTAAAGAGGTAACCATCATTAGCGTCGAAATTAAATTTTGTTGTTCCCCTATTGTTTGTTAATGTGTATTTTTTGTCAAATTGATAGCCTCCCTGAAAACTCATAAACCAATTGCGGTCAATGTTTCTCTCATATTCCAATGCAGTTGTCATTTGGGAGAAACTGATTCTCGATGCATTTAGATTCATGTTAATTGCCTTTGTCTGATCGAGATTATAATATTCGCCATCAAAAACGTTTGTTAAGCGGAAAGCATTTCGTTCATTATTAGAATAGCTAATACTCGAATTCGGAAATCCAATTTCGAAGGCTGTATTTGTATTCAATTTGCTGTAAAAAGCAATCGTAGGAAGCACCTGGGGTTTTCCAAATAAAGTCATTCTTTTTACTCCCAGATGAATATTGTTTTCGTTGTTAAAGGCATATTTAATTCCTGTGCCTCCAAGGATGGTAATGTCTGAAAAACCTAAACTTTTTTCAAAAGAGGCTACTGTTTTCAATTCGATATCCCAATTGATTTTATTGTTAATTTGATGTGTGAATCCGAAATTGTTTTCTATTCGGTTGTATTTATCGGTATAGTCTTCGGAATAATAATTCTCCAGATTATAATTTAAACTACTGTTTTTATAGCTAAGGCTGTTTGTGATTTTGTTTTTCGAATCTAAATTTTGATGAAAAGAAAAGCCTATTCCAGATTCATTTTTGGTGATTTCTTTTGTTGGAATTGTCTTTAGGTTCAATTCTAACGAATAGCTACTTTGGGCAGTTATTTGGAGAATTGAAATCATGAAAATTAGAGTTGTAAATAGTTTTAACTTCATTTATTTTTTTATTGAGCCAAAAGTAGACTCAATATCTATTTTAAAAAAAGAAGATATATAGATGGCTATTTTTCATAGACAAATCGGGATTTTGTCAGGTCGAATCAAATAGAACAAGACGGATTGATTTTATAGACTGAAAATGGCTTTTTATAGACGTAAAATCCTTGGTTGTATATGTTGTTAGGCTTTGTAAATAGTGCTCTGCTATATTTGTTCAAAAATTTTTTATGTACAGGTTATTAATAATGTTGTTTTTTGGAGCGCTGCTTACTTCGTGTAACTCTGATGTAGATGCAGGAGAATTTGTGGTGGGTTCAGATAATTTATCGGTGACTAATAAGGTGATTTTGATAGATACTGCAACAGTAGAAGTTTCAACGATAAATTTTGATTCATTGGTTACTTCTAATCAAAGCAGAATACTTTTGGGGAATTACGATGATCCTATTTTTGGAAAAGTAAAATCAGACAGTTATTTCCAGCTTACGGCTTCCAGCTATAATTTACAAACTACGAGCTCGGATACTGAAGGAGCTAATTATGTTTTTGATTCTATCCGAATGGTTTTAGTGCCTGATAAGTATTATTATGGAGATACTACCAAAGTACAATCGATAAGCATTAATCGATTATTGAAAAAAGTAAAATCTACTTCCGAAGACAATACTAATTTCTATAATAATTCGACTATAAGTTACGATCCTGTAAGTTTGGGAACAGCTTCTTTTATGCCAAGGCCTTATAAGCAGGATACTCTTTTTGTAAAATTGGATAATACCTTTGGTGATGCTCTTTTTCAGAAATTAAAAAAGCGTGAAATTACTACCCAGGATGAATTTATTGAATATTTTAAAGGATTGACTATTCGGTCGACTTCGGCAAATTCATCTTGTGTCATGGGCTTTAGAACAACCGGAACTTTGCAATTGTATTATTCGAAAAAAGTTACCGAATCAGAAACATCCATCTTAAAAGAGTTTTCTATAGAAGATGGAACGAAGCAGTTTAACAATATTACCTTGGACCGGACAGGAACTGTACTGAAAGATTTACCAGGAACAACCGAACGTTTATCGAGTAATTTAACAGAGAACAAATCCTTTATTCAATCAGGAACGGGACTGGCCTGTAGAATTGATTTTCCCAATATCAAACAATTAAAATACATCACCGAAAAAGGAGCTATTGTTGATGCACAGTTAATTATTCGGCCTGTAAATAATACTTATTCTAAAAATTATCCATTGGCTGATTCCCTACAGGTGTTTGTTGCCGACAAATTAAACAGGATAAGTGGTACGCTCAATTCTGCTTCAGGAAAATCTATTTATGCCGTGCTGAATAAGGACAATGACGAATTTGATGAAAACATAGGATATAGCATTCCATTGGGGACTTTTATGCAAAATGAGATGGTTAAGAGTTCCGATTCTAAATCAGCCTTAATTCTAACTATTCCAACTATTTCAAAAACGGTTGATCGTTTGGTTTTGGGTAACCAGAAAAATGTGGGGAATAAAATTCAACTGAAAATTTACTATATCTCTTATTAGATGAAAAATACAATCGCATTTCTATTCTTTTTGATTTTGGGTTCTTTTAGCTCTTTTTCACAAAGTTTATCCAGTTCTCCTTATTCCATTTATGGTTTAGGAAGTTTATATGATTCTGATTTTGGATCCATTTCGGCTATTGGTTCTTCGGGAGTTGCTTTGCCTTCTAACCGATTTATTAATAATTTGAATCCGGCTTCTTTGGGATTTACATATCAAAATCACTTTTTGTTTGATGTAGGAGGGAAGGGGATTCAAACTTCTTATCAGGATGTTTCTAAAAAAGAAAGTCGTAATAATGTACAGTTTTCACATATTGCATTTGCATTTCCGTTGAGTTCTAAATCGGCGGTGAGCCTTGCTTTGAAACCCTATTCAAGTGCCGGATTTAAAATTTCAGATTATAAATTGCCTATTCAGGATAGTAACGAAGAGTATACTTTGAGCGCGACGGGAACTGGGGGCTTGAATAATTTTGATATTTCTTATGGACAGCGCATTGGTAAAAAAATAGCATTAGGTTTATCTGCTTCAGTCCTTTTTGGAAGTACGAAGGATAATAGAGAATATATCATTGCAAATTCCGCTACGACTATTGATAAGGAATCGAGTTATAATGGTGTTCGCCTGAATTTAGGTGGACAATTCAAAGTAGATTCTACTTTTACTATTGGTACTGTTTTCAAATCGCCGTCCCGGGTTAATGCTACAAAAGTGCAATCGGTGATTACTTATAATGCCAATTTAGACGCTTCCAATACGGTAGAATCGAATGTGATTTCGGATGCAGATGATTTTTATTTGCCGTTTGAATTTTCGGTTGGATTCAATAAGATATTCAAGAATAAATTCAGCCTAACTGCCGATTATGAAAAGGCTTTTTGGAAAAATACGGCTCAGGCCGATATGTATGGGGATTATATGAATCAGGATAAATTCAAATTAGGTTTGTCTTATCGAAAAGGGAAAAATCCAAGAAGTTATTTTGATCGAATTCAGTTTTCAACCGGAATTAATTATGATACCGGATTTCTTGAAATTGATAGTAAAAGAATAGAGAATAAGGCGATTTCTTTTGGGATTTCTTTACCTATTGAAAACACTTATTCGGTACTTAATATTTCGTATTCTTACGGACAAAAAGGAAGGATAAGTAATGGTTTAATCAAGGAAAATTATCATAAGATATCAGTTAATTTGTCCTTAGACGGAATTTGGTTTGTAAAAAGAAAATTTGAATAATCTAAAAATCTTTTTCTTGTACAACACAGTTACTGCCTAAAATAGTTTCCAAAACTTTTGGGTTAGTGTTTGTGTAGAATATGGGCTTGCTGTTGTTATCACTATTAAAACCGATTTCTTTTAATAGATTTTGTGTTTGTCTTGCCACGGCCAAGCCAGAGTCGATTATCTGAATATGATCGGGAAGGATAGTTCTTATTTGAGGGATGAGATACGGATAATGACTGCAGCCCAGTACAAGAAAATCAATATTGGCCTCAATCATTGGCTGCAAATAGGAATGCAATAATTGATTCATCTCCGCCGAATTAATTTGACCATTTTCGATCAATTCGACTAAGCCATAGCCTATTTGTTCAATGATTTTGATGTGTTGGAACATTTCGGTAGTTTTATGAAATAGCTCGCTGTTTAATGTTCCTTTGGTAGCCAGAATACCTATAATTTGTGTTTTGGAGTTAATTGCGGCTGGTTTTATGGCAGGTTCAATGCCTATAAACGGGACGTCGTATTTGGCTCTCAATTCTCTTATGGCATTAGTTGTTGCCGTGTTGCAGGCTACTACAATGAGTTTGCAATTCATATCAAGCAGAAGTTCAGTATTCTTCATACTTAATCGAATGATTTCTTCTCTGGATTTTTCGCCATAAGGAGCGTTTTTGCTGTCGGCTAAATAAATGGTTTGTTCGTTGGGCAAGAGATTGTGAATCTCCCTCCAAATTGAAGTTCCTCCTATACCGGAGTCAAAAACACCTATGGGTTTGTTGTTGTCCATTGAAACAAATTTAATAGCTACGGATTAATTTTCCTAAAAATAAAGCATAAAAAAACCGCTCAGTTCTGTGTGGAAAAAAGAGCGGCTTTTTGATTTTTATAAGATTGTGGATTAGAATCCTAAGTCTTTCTTAACGTCAACAGTAATGTTTGGACCATCAGCTAATAAAAGTGTAGAACCGTCTAAAACGTATTGGAAACCTTTAGCTTTACCTACTTTTTGGATAGAAGCTCTTACTTTTTCCATTAATGGTTTTACAAGATCAGATTCTTTTTGTTGTAATTCTTTTTGAGCGTTATCTCTAAAGTCAGTAATTCTTTTTTGCATGTCCTGAACTTCTTTAGAACGTTCAGTGTTTACAGCTTCAGTTACAGTTGCAGATTCTCCTTCGTATTTTTTTAATTTAGCCTGGTATTCTTCAATCATTTTTTTGTAGTCTGCATCGTATGTCCCACTTAATTTTTCTAATTGTTTTTGAGCATCTAGCATAGCCGGCATTTTTCCCATAATATCAGCTACATCTACGTGAGCTGTCTTTGCTTGTGCATTGATGGTTTGATTTGCTCCTAAAACGAAAAGAGCAGCAATTAATAAAGTTTTAATTTGTTTCATTGGTTTTAAAATATTAAGTAATTAATTTATTGTTTAAGTTTTTCTTCTCTCGCTTTTTTGATAGAGTCTCTTTGTTGGATAATTTTTAATCTTTTTTCTTCTAACGCTTTTTTGCGGTCTTCAAGAATTTTTTTTCTGTCTTCCAGAGTTTTTGCTTTAGCAGCCTCTATTTTTTGTTTGGCTAATTCCGCTTCTGTTTGAGTCCCTTCTGTTGTAGCTTTTGGAACTTCGGTTTTAGCAGTGCTTGTACTTTCTGTTTTTTTAGCTGTTGTAGAAGCTGACTCATTCTTTTTAGCGGCAGCTGCAGCAGCTCTGTCATCAAGAATTTTTTGTCTTCTTTCTTCTAATTCTTTTTTACGGTCTTCAATAATTTTGTTTCTGTCTTCAGCTGCTTTTGCTTTAGCATCGGCTGCTTTTTGTTTAGCTAATTCAGCTTCAGTTTGAGAGTTATTTGTTGCAACTTTTTGAACCTCTGTTTTAGCTGTTTCAGAAACCGTGCCATTTTTTTTAGCCGCTCTGTCGTCCAGAATTTTTTGTCTTCTGTCTTCGTATTCTTTTTTCTTTTGTTCCTGAGCTAATTTTCTATCAGCTATTATTTTGTCTCTGGCAGCCTTTCTTTCGTCTAATACTTTTTGTCTTTCAGCAAGATTTGGATTGTCGCTTATTGCATCCTCTTTATTTTCTTTTTCTTGTTCGCTGGCTAACTCTTTTTTGCTTAACTGCTCTCTTTTTTCAGTACGATTGATTACTCTTAAAACCTGATCGCTAATGTCAAATCGTTTATCGGCAAAAAGCAATGTCAAATCGGATGATTTGTCAAAGATAAAATCGTATTTTTTTGCTTCGGCAATATCCTGAACTGCAGTGAATACCTGGTCTTGTATTGGTTTAGCTAATAATGTTTTTTGATTCATTAGTAAACCATTTGGCCCAAATCTCTTTTGTTGTAAATCTAATAATTCATTTTCTAAGAACGCAATTTCTGTTTCCCTTTCGTCAATTAATGATTTGGTTAACAAAGGTTTCTCGGCTGTAAGCGCTTCTTTAACTTTGCCAATCTCTAATTTTTTAGTTTCTATTTCCTGCTTCCACTTTTCTGCTTTCTCTTCCAGAAGGGCATTTGATTCTTTATAACTATTTACATTTTGTAAAATGTATTCCATGTCAATATAACCTACCCTATTACCTTTAGCTTGTGAATGAAGGCTGTTTACGGCAATCGTGGCTAAAAATAGAAATAAAAAATGTTTTCTCATAACTTAAGTTTTTAGAAAATCAGAGATCAATTTTTTAGAATTGTTGCCCAATAATGAAATGAGTCTCCCATCCATTTGGTTTTGTTGTTCCTGGCAAGGCATCAAATCCATGTCCAAAATCAATTCCCAATAATCCAAATGCCGGCATGAATACCCTTAAACCAACTCCCGCCGAACGTTTAATGTCAAACGGATTGTAAACTTTAAAATTTTCAAATGAATTACCCGCTTCTAAAAAGGCCAATGCATAAATTGATGCTGCTGCTTTTAATGTTATTGGATAACGCAACTCCATAGAGAATTTATTGTACACTGTAGCTCCAATTTGTTGACCCGCGCTATTAATAGGTGTCAAAGAGTTGTTAGGATAACCTCTCAACTGTATGGTTTCTCTACCGTCCATTGAGTAGTTGGCCATACCGTCTCCACCAACATAAAAACGTTCAAAAGGAACTAAACCTCTATCCTGGTTGTATGCGCCAAGGAATCCAAATTCAGTTAATGTTCTTAAAACAAATTTACCATAAAGTTTTGTATACCAATCAGCTTTGAATTTAATTTTATAATATTCTAACCAATCGTATTTTTTTTGATCCACTTTAGATACATCTGCTGTAGCATCCGCTGCAGAGTTTGCTCTTAGGTAAGTTCCCGAATCGGTCTTTTTTAAATAATCATTTGTAGTAGGGATACCATTGCTGTTATCAATAGTTAATCCTGCATTTGGATCATATTTTAATTTATAGGCTTCCTGATTTTTTAAATCGGCATAGTTGGTACCGTTGAATAATGAATAAGGCGGAGTAACTTTTGCAGAAATGCTAAATTCAGAACCATAGGTTGGGAAAATAGGATTCACCCCTTTATTACTTCTTGAAAGTCCTACAGTGTAAGCAAAGTTTCTTGATGCTCCGTCTCCAAATGTAAATAATCCGGTGTTGTAATTATTCAAATCATAATGTTGGTAACTGATCGATTGTGATAATACAAAGAAATCATCAGGAACTGTTAATCTTTTGGCAAGACCAACAGATAAAGTCAGGATGTTGAAACTTTTAGTTTTGTCTACTTTGTAAGTAACATAATTGTTTAAGAATTGCTTACTGTATGAAATAGAAGAACTAAATTGTACCGGTTTTTTTTGTCCAAACCAAGGCTCAGAGAACGATACACTGTAGGTTTGGAAATAAGTACTTCCCTGTAAACGCAAAGATACTTTTTGTCCGTCTCCCATTGGTAATGGCTTGTAAGCCGATTTATTCATAATGTTTCTTGCAGAGAAGTTGTTGAACGAAAGTCCTAAGGTTCCAATGAAACCACCTCCTCCGTAACCTCCCTGAAGTTCGATTTGGCTGGATCCTTTTTCAACCAGATTGTATTCAATATCTACTGTTCCGGCTGCTCCATCTACATTTTTAAATTTTGGATCAATAGCCTCCGGGTCAAAATACCCTAATTGACCAATTTCACGTACTGTTCTTACCAGTTCGTCCTTGCTGTATTTTTCTCCCGGTTTAGTTCTTAACTCCCTGTAGATTACACGGTCATTGGTTTTGTCGTTACCAACTACGGTAATATGGTTAAAATAAGCTATAGGTCCTTCGGTTACTCTTATTTCAAAATTAATAGTATCATTGGCAGTTTTTACTTCAACCGCATTGATGCTAGAGAATAAGTATCCATTGTTCTGGTACAAATTGGTGATGTCTTCTCCGTCAGGTTTTGATTTGTCAGCGATTCTTTTTTCAAGTAAAACACCATTGTAGGTTTCTCCTTTTTTAATACCTAAATATCGGCTTAAATCCCTGTCAGAATAAACTGTGTTCCCTAAAAATTTAATGTCTCCAAAGTAATATTTGTTTCCTTCTTCAACATTTACTTTAATGGCTAAAGTATTTTTTTGTTTATTGTAAGCTACTGTGTCCGAAACAATGCGGGCATCTCTGTATCCTTTTTCTTTGTAGGCATCAATTACTTTTTCTAAATCGGTTTTGTATTTGTCTTTAATGAATTTGGATGCTTTTAAGATACGAATAGGATTTCTTTGTTTTGTATCCTTCATTGCTTTACGCAAACTTTTATCTGAAAATTTGCTGTTGCCTGTAAAATCAATAGAACTGATTTTTATTTTATCGCCTTTGTCAACGCTCACAACCATATTTACCTGGTTAATAGCTGTGGTGTCTTTTACAGTATTGATGTTTACTTTAGTGTTAAAGTAACCGTCTTTTTTGTATTTGTTTTCGATGTAGTTCTTAGTAGTAGTAATTAGATTTTCGTTTACTACTTTACCTTTGGTTAAACTGTTGTCTTTGATTAAAGCTTCGGTTTTACTCTTTTTAACGCCTACAAATTTAACATCATTTAATTTAGGAAGTTCTTTTATATCTAAATCAAGATAGATACTATCGTTACTTACATGGTTAACATAAAAAGCAATCTCATCAAAAAGGCCTAGTTTTCCCAGTTTTTTGATAGCTGCACTAATTTCCTCACCGGGTACAGTGATTTCCTGACCTTTTTGAAGTCCGGCAAAGGTTACAACCGTTTGGTCGTTAAAACTAATTTTGTTAGTCAATTCAACTTTGGCTAATATATATTTTTTTCCTTGGTCGAATGGAACTCTGTCTTGTGCCTTAATTTGTGAAAAACTTCCCAATAATACCAGGGTAAGTAATGCTTTGATACTTTTATCCAACACTAAAAAATTATTTAATTTGTTCACTTGTTTTTCCAAATCTACGTTCTCTTTTTTGATAACTCATGAGCGCCTCATAGAGGTGCTCTTCTCTGAAGTCAGGCCACATAACTTCAGAAAAAAATAATTCAGCATAAGCAATCTGCCATAGTAGGAAATTGCTTATCCTGTGTTCTCCGCTTGTTCTGATTAATAAATCTACATCAGGTAGATTTTGCGTGTAAAGATGCTCATTTATAATTGAATCGTCAATAGAGTCGATTGAAATTATATTATTTTTAACTTTATCAGAAATCTTCTTTACTGCGCTTACAATTTCCTCTCTCGAACCATAGCTGAGGGCTAATGTTAAGGTCATTCGGGAGTTGTTTTTTGTTGTTTCTATTACCTCAAGGAGTTTTTTTCGAGCCGATTTTGGCATCAAGTCTAAGTTTCCTATGGCATTGAGTTTGATATTGTTTTCCTGAAAAGTAGGTAATTCTTTTTGTAGCGACTTTGTTAATATTTTCATTAAGGTTTCTACTTCCAGTTTTGGTCTGTTCCAGTTTTCGGTAGAGAAAGCATATAATGTCAGGTTTTCTATTCCTAATTTAACACAGTTTTCGATTGTGATTTTTACTGATTTTGTACCGTTTTCATGACCTATTGTTCTTAATAGACCTTGTTGTTTTGCCCAACGACCATTACCATCCATAATAATGGCAAGGTGTTTTGGTAAATTATTTTTATTTAAAGTATCTAATATGCTCATTTTTATTGTGGACAGTAGCAAGGTTTTTCACCAAAGGTATACGTTAATGTTAACCCTGAAAAAACATACCAATCATTATTATTTAAATTTCCAAATCGCAATGCACTCAAGCCATTATCTTTCGGGTTACTACCGTCAAGATTGTCAGTGAATGTATAGCGGGCTCCAACTTCAGCTCCCAGAACAAGGCTCCTTGAGATTTTTGATTTTATCCCTACAATCATTGGAATCGCAATCGAGCTTTTTCCTTTGTTCTTCTTCGTTTCTCCTAATTCGACATACAAATCGTCATACTTTAAAAAATTGATTCCAGAAGCCACATAAGGTGTGGTTTTATGGTCTAAAGTATGTAAATTGAAATCAAAAAAATTGAATTCAAGGGCTAAAGATAGTTCTTTTATGCTATTTTCAAAATGATAGCCTCTCAGACTTCTGCCAGCTTCGTCAGAATCGAGGTCATCTGCAGTAATAGTAGACTGAGAATACGAGATTCTCCAGGAATGCCTAGGGCTTCTGTTCCATTTGTACAAAATACCAAAAGCGGGCTCATTAGGAGCAATATAAGTGGTTGACCCTACATCGCCAATGTAGTTGCTGCCACCGATAAAGATTCCTATTTCGTGTATTTGTGCCTGTGTACTCACGCTTAGAAATAAACCTACTATTACGCTTAAAATTTTTTTCATTTTCATAGAAAATTGCCTGCAAATATAATAATTATCAATACGAATCAATGCCCGTTAAAATAAATGTACTTTTTTTTGAAAAAAAATCCATTTATCTTAATGAGAATTCGTTTTTGTTATAATTAAAACGATAAATAGTGGCTGTATTGTATAAATTAGAAGATAAAAAAATTAATTTCTTTTGTCTTCTCCCCAAAGCAATTTACTTCTTAAGGTTTTTAAGAAAGTTTCGTTAGGAATTTCAACCATATTAATTTGAAAAGGTGTTTTCTTGATGGTTAAAACTGATTCATTCCCAACTGAAGTAATTCGGGAATCCAATGAAACTAAATAATTTTCTTCCCTGCCTGAAACTTTTAACATGATTTCTGTTTCGTCGGGAATTACAAGTGGTCTCGCATTAAGATTGTGCGGGGCAATAGGCGTAATTACTAAACTTTTTACATCAGGAGTTAATATTGGTCCTCCGCAGCTTAAAGAATATCCTGTTGAGCCGGTAGGCGTCGAGATGATAAGTCCGTCAGCCCAATAAGAGTTTAGAATTTCTCCATTGAGATAGGTTTCGATGGTAATCATTGAAGTAGTGTCTTTTCGACTAACAGAAACTTCATTCATGGCAAAGTTAATGTCGTTTAAAGATTCGTTTTCCGGAGTAATTGTCAGGCTTAGAAGGGTTCTTTTAGAAAGACTGTATTTTTGGTCGATTACAATTTGTAAAAATTTATCGATATTTTCTTTTGGAACTGTGGCCAGAAAACCAAGTCTTCCAGCGTTTATGCCTAGAATTGGGATTCCTGAATTTCTAACTAAGGCTGCGGCTCTTAAAATAGTTCCATCGCCGCCAATACTTAAAAGCATATCAAAGCTGGAATCTAATTCGTTGTGAGAACAAAAAGTTTTGTATTCTTTTTCAATAATTTTTTTTTCCTGGATTAGAGCTAAGAAATTGGATTCGATGACTATTTCTATATTTCTTTTGTTGAAAAATACAAAGATGTCTTTTATGATTGGTTCTGTGCTATTTTGATAATATTGACCGTAAATGGCTATTTTCATTGAGTTTACATGTTAAGATATTTGTCTAAATAGTCTGAACGTTCTTTTAAATTTGTAATATAACTGTCTTCGTGATGTTCTGAAATGATTTCGTAATTGTATCTTCTGAAAGTCTGGATAATCTCATTAATCGCTCCGGAACTAATTTTTATAGTTACTTCAACACTGTCAATATCCGATTCTGAAATAAATAGTCCTAAAAGTTTACCATTATTGCTTTCTACAATTTGTGTAATCTGACTCATAGAATAATCCAGAATGCCTTTTCTGATTTTTACAATAGCTCCTTGTTCCTTTATAAAAGGTGTTTGATGAAAAAAATTAATGATGTCTTCCATCTCATAATAGCCGACATATTTATTGTTCTCGTCCAGGACCGGAATTAAATTCGAATGATTTTTAGCAAAAACTTCCAGAACTTCAAGCCAAAGCGCATTGGTTCTGATAAAAAAAGTTTCGAGAGCATATTTGTAATCAGCTACTTTTTTTTCTTCTTCAAAAGTTTCAACATCCTCGGCTGAAATGCTGCCAATGTAAATTCCGTCTTCAACTATAGGGAAATGTGAAAACTCAAAATCGACCAAAAAGTCCTTTACAGCGGCAATAGTTTCTTGGCTGTCAATAGGTTTGAAATCATTAGTGATGTAATTTATAATTTCCATTGTGTTTGAGTCCTCAATTTTTATGCAAAATAATCAAAAAAAGGCAAAATCGCCTAGCTTTTACTTTGTATTTTTGTAACCAAATTATAGTTTTTCGTAATCAAAAATTGTTCCAATGACAAAGTTAAGTGTAAACATCAATAAAATAGCTACTTTACGTAATGCCCGTGGAGGGAATGTTCCTGATTTATTAAAAGTAGCTACCGATATTCAAAAATTTGGAGGACAGGGAATCACTATTCATCCGCGTCCCGATGAGCGTCACATTCGTTATCAGGATGCGCGCGATTTGAAATCGATAGTTTACACTGAATTTAATATCGAAGGAAATCCACAGCATAATTTTATTGATTTAGTATTGGAGTGTAAACCAGATCAGGTAACTCTTGTTCCGGACGCCATTGGAGCGATTACTTCTTCTGCGGGTTGGGATACAGTAAAAAATCAGGCTTATTTAACTGAGATGATTCAGGAATTTCAACGTAACGGAATTAGAACTTCTATTTTTGTTGATCCTGTTCTTGAAATGATTGAAGGAGCTAAGAAAACAGGTACCAACAGAATTGAATTATACACCGAAGCTTTTGCTCATCAATATGCTTTAGGAAACGAAAACGGAATTACTCCTTATGTTGAATCGGCTGTTTTGGCAAACGAATTAGGTTTAGGAATCAATGCTGGACACGATTTAAGTTTAGATAATATTCAGTTTTTTAAACAAAATATCCCGGGACTATTAGAAGTTTCTATTGGTCATGCTTTAATTGCAGAAGCTTTATATCTTGGTTTGGAAAATGTAGTTAATATGTATTTACGAAAATTGAAATAGTCATATCGCAAAGATGCGCTAAGATTACGCAGAGAGTCGAAAAACTCAAAGGAAAGTAAACTATAATTCTCTTTGTGTAGCTCTGTGCTTTGCTTTGCGAGACTTTGTGGAATAATTTTTTAAAATTTAAATAATGCTTTATTCAAAAATAGAAGGAGAAGGAAAACCTTTTTTAATTATACACGGATTTCTTGGGATGTCCGACAATTGGAAAACCTTAGGGCAGCAATTTGCCGCTGAAGGTTTTCAGGTACACATGTTGGATATGCGTAACCACGGTAGAAGTTTTCAATCGGAAGAATTTAGTTATGAATTGATGGTTCAGGATGTTTTTGAGTATTATCAGGCTCATTCTTTAGAATCTATCAATATTCTTGGACATTCAATGGGCGGAAAAATTGCGATGCTTTTTGCAACCCGATATCCGGAAATGGTCGAAAAATTAATTGTTGCCGATATTGGTCCAAAATATTATGCGCCACATCATCAAACGATTTTGGCGGGATTGAATGCTGTGAATTTTTCAGTAAAACCAAGTCGCGCCGATGTTGAATCAATTTTAGGACAATACATAACCGATTTTGGTACCAGACAATTCTTGTTGAAAAACCTTTATTGGAAAGAACCGGGACAACTGGCTTTTCGATTCAATCTGGATGTGTTTAACAGAAAAATCGAAGAAATAGGAGTGCCATTGCCATCGGAATTGGTTTTTGAAAAGCCAACACTTTTTATTCGTGGTGGTAGTTCTAATTATATTTTAGATACCGATGTTGAAAACATAGCGGTTCATTTTCCAGCAATGAAATTGGAAACCATTCCAAACGCCGGACATTGGCTTCATGCCGAAAATCCAGCCTTGTTTTACCAAATGGTGATTTCGTTTTTACAATAATCTGAGGAAATTTAGAATAGTAATTTTTTATATGAAGCAGCAACTTTCGGGTTGCTGCTTTTTTTTGGGAATAAATGGATTTACAGCTTTTGTCAATTATAATCTTGATAAATGTATAAAAAACACTTATGTTTGTGCTCTTCGAAAAAATAATATTTAACAACCAAACCAAAATAAAATGATTGCTACTATTTGTTCTAATTTTTTGAAACGTTTTGAACCCAAAAAAGTTGTTTTGTGTCTATTGACAATTCTTCTTTTGCAAAGTTGTGGTTCAGTGAAAAATAATCATTCTTCAAAAGAGAAAATGAGTGCGTATTTGATGACTTACTTTAAAGATGATACACATGGATTGTATTTTGCATTAAGTAAGGACGGCTATATTTTTACTGATGTTAACACTGGAAAACCGGTTATTGCGGGTGATACAATTGCCGAACAAAAAGGAATTCGCGATCCTTATATTATGCGTGGCAACGATGGGAATTTTTATCTGGCTATGACTGATTTGCATATTTATGGTAAGCAAAAAGGTTATCGTGATACGGATTGGGAGCGTCCTGGCGATAAATATGACTGGGGAAATAACAGGGATTTGGTTTTGATGAAATCGAAAGATTTGATTCACTGGTCGCATTCTATTTTAGATATCGATAAGGCTTATCCGGAGTGGAATGTGGGTTGTGCTTGGGCTCCTGAGTTGATTTATGATGAAGTGAAGGACAGAATTATGATTTATTTCACGATGCGTAAAGGCAAAGGGAAAACCCAGTTGTATTATGCTTATATGAATAAGGATTTTACAGCATTGGAAACTACTCCTGAAATTCTTTTTGAATATCCGGATAGTACAAAACAGGTTTTAGATGCTGATATTACAAAACTGCCTGACGGAAGATTTTGTATGATGTATGTGGCGCAGGAAAATCCGGGTGGTATTAAAATGGCATTTTCGGATAAAGTAAATACGGGTTATGTGTACCAGCCGGAACAGGTTGATTTTGAAAAAAAATCATGTGAAGCACCTAATGTATTTCAACGTATTGGTGAAAATAAATGGGTGTTGATGTACGATATTTTTAGTGTCAATCCACATAATTTTGGATTTGCAGAGACTAACGATTTTAAAACATTTATCAATTTGGGACATTTTGATGAAGGCGTAATGAAACGTACCAATTTCACGGTTCAGAAACACGGTTCCGTTATTCATCTGACTAAAAAAGAAACGCTTCAATTAGTAAAACATTGGAATATGAACTTTTCATTTGAAAAATAAAACAGCACCGCATGAACAAATATTTATTAAAAACAATCCTTTTTACTATTGTAGGTTTTTCAGGTTTGGTTGCTCAAAACAAAAAGATGGAAGGCTATTTATTTGCTTATTTTGAAGGCAAAGGCCCGGCCGAAAAACAAGAGCAACTGCGCTTTGCCGTGAGTGATGATGCGGTTAACTGGAAAGCCTTAAATAATAATGAGCCGGTTTTGGCATCAAAAGATATTTCAAATACGGGTGGAATTCGAGATCCGCATATTCTTAGAGGATCAGATGGAAAAAGTTTTTATATGGTGGCTACCGATATGAATACTAAAAAAAATGGCTGGGATTATAATCCGGGAATAACCTTGTTGAAATCGGATAATCTGTTGGATTGGAAATCAAGTGTTATAGATTTAGAAAAATTGTATCCGACTAAATTTAAAGGAATAAAATGGGTTTGGGCGCCACAGACTTTTTATGATGCTAAAGCCAAAAAGTATTTGGTGTATTTTACGGTTCGTTATTATGACAATTTAAAATTGGATTTTTATTGTGCTTACGCCAATAAAGATTTTACCGGTTTTGAGAAAGAACCCCAGTTAATGTTCAGTCCCAAAGACGGTGCTATCGATGGAGATATTATTTATAAAGATGGTATCTATCATTTGTTTTATAAAGGAAATACCAAAGACGAGAATGGCAAAGAAATCAAAAATGGTATCAAGCAGGCTACCAGTAAAAAATTACTGGGACCTTGGAAAGAAAGCTTTGAGTATTTAGACTTTTATGCTGATAAAAAAACAGGGGTAGAAGGTTCTTCGGTATTCAAATTGAATAACAACGATGAATATATTTTAATGTATGATTTGTACTCTAGTGGTCGTTATGAGTTCCAGCGTTCAAAAGATTTGTATCATTTTACCGATAAGACAGAATCATTTACGAAAGATTTTTTTCCTCGTCACGGAAGTGTGATTAGCATTACAAAAGAAGAAGCGCAACGTTTAAATCAAAAATGGGGTGGCGTGCCTCAAAGTTTACTGACTTCAAAAGACGGGACATTTCGTTTTAGAGCAGAAGGAAATCCAATAATCAAGCATAAATTCACGGCTGATCCGGCAGCTTTTGTTGAAAAAGATACCTTGTGGCTGTTTACAGGACACGATTTTGAAGGAGGACAAAAAGGCTATAAATTGAAAGACTGGCTGGTTTTTTCTACAACCGATTTGAAAAATTGGACAGAATATCCGGTGCCGCTTAAAATTGAAGATTTTAAATGGGATAAAACCAATGATGCTTATGCCGGTCAAACCATTAAAAGAAACGGAAAATATTATTGGTACATCAGTACAAATGGTTCCGGAATTGGGGTTGCTGTTGCCGATAAACCACAAGGGCCTTATAAAGACGCTATTGGAAAACCGTTGTTGACCAATGCCGATTGTTTCGCTTCCACTCATTCCTGGACTTGTATTGATCCTTCGGTTTTTATAGATGATAATGGACAAGCCTGGTTGTTTTGGGGTAATGGTGTATGTTATTACGCTAAACTAAAAGAAAATATGATTGAAATTGATGGTGCCATTAAGAAAATTGATTTCGAAGGCTTGCAGTTTACCGAAGCGCCTTGGGTTCATAAAAAGAATGGAAAATATTACCTTAGTTATGCAACTGGTTTTCCTGAAAAAATAGCCTACGCTATGGCTGATAATATCGAAGGACCTTATGAATACAAAGGGATTTTAAATGAAATTGCTGGAAATTCCAATACTAATCATCAGGCTATTTTAGAGTTTAAAGGCAAGCCGTATTTTATTTATCACAACGGAGCAATCCAGACTAATGGTTCCAGTTACAGCCGCTCTGTTTGCATTGATAAATTAGAATACAATAACGATGGTACTATAAAAAGAGTTGTAATGACTACCGAAGGCGTTTCGAAATAAGATTAAGAAGGATTATAGCAATTTCTTTTTTAAGAAATTGCTATAATTTAAAATAGTAGTACTTTTGGAGTAATAAATATTAAAAGTAAATGAAATTAATAATTAGGGTTTTAACCACTTCTATCTTAGTCTTGCTAATTTCTCATTTTATGCATGGGGTACATGTAGATAGTTTCACCACATCAGTTTTTGTTGCAATTGTTTTAGGTTTACTAAATGTTTTTATTAAGCCCATTTTGGTATTGTTTACGTTGCCAATTACTTTTTTTACGTTAGGATTGTTTTTATTAGTTATTAATGCTTTAATAATTATATTGTGTACTAATATTGTCGGCGGTTTTCGTGTAGATAGTTTTTTTACCGCTTTGCTATTTAGTATTATATTATCTGTTTCACAATCTATTGTGAATCTCTTTGTAGGGGATAAGTAATTTATAAAATAATCATAAAACAAATTGATTTTGCTTTCAGCTGGGTAAAAATCATTAATTTTGTTCTTGATAAAGATTTAAAAATGAATAAGATTTACATCATAGTATTTATGCTGCTTGGCTTCTTTTTGATGCCAGGTGCAAGTTATGCATGTGGATCAGGTTCAGGTAAACATTCCTGCAAAATGGAAATGTCTTCCAAATCAAAAATGCAAGATTGTTGCAGTAAAAAATCAAATTCTAAAAACAAAGGTTGTACGGGTAAATGTGGACAATCCATGTGTAGTGTTTCTCCCGTAAATATTGGAATTACTGCTCCCATGCAATATGAAATGCTAAAACCTCTTTTTAGTATTTCTGAAAAAAAACAAAATTTTTCTCATGCCATATCCTTTACTTCTGATGGATATGTGTCTATGTGGCTTATTCCTAAAATAGGCTAAAATCTTTTTTTGATAGCCATTGGTATATCAAATTCAAAGCAAATTTGCTTTACAATCATTCATTTTTGGTTAATTTAAATAATGAGCAATAGTGTATTGTGTCTATCTTGCTGTTATTGATTAACTTCATTCAAATAAAAATATAAAATCATGAAATCATTAAAAATAATAATGATAGCAGTAGTTGTATTGCTATCAACCTTAGCTGTTAATGCACAAATTAAAAACAAAAAAACAGAAACCGTAAAAATATTAGGCAACTGTGAGATGTGCAAAAAGAACATTGAAAAAGCAGGAAACTTAAAAAAGGTTGCTATTGTAAACTGGGATATAGACAGTAAAATGGCGACTTTAACCTATGATTCATCTAAAACCAATGCAGATGAAATTTTGAGCCGAATTGCCAAAGCCGGATACGATAACGAGAAATTCTCAGCTACCGAAGAGCAATACAAAAAACTCCATACTTGCTGTCAATATGATAGAGAAGCTACTGGAGCTGCTGAAAAGGAACATAAAGATCATCACTAATTATTTTTATTACTACAGTCTTTAGGATGTTTTTCAGTTCTTAAAGACTGTAGTAAATTGATATTTCAAAATTTAAAAGCGATGAAAAGAGATAATATAAAAAAGCTATTAGTGGTATTTGTAATGTTGTTTAGCATTGTGAATTCGTATTCTCAAATTTCGAAAGCCGAAATTATAGCTACTGGTTTGACCTGTTCGATGTGTTCTAATGCTATAAGCAAACAATTGAAGACAATGCCCGAAGTTGAAAAAGTAATCATCGATTTGAATGCCAATACGTTTATGGTTTCTTTAAAGAAGAACAATGCCATTACACCTCAGGTATTAAGAGCAAGTATCGAAAAAGCAGGGTTTTTTGTGGGTTCTATGGTGTTGACCATGGATGTAGATGATACACAAGTCAAAGACGATACAAGTTTTAAAAATGCAAGTGGTACTTATGTTTTTGTGGATGCTAAAGAAAAAACGACTAACGGGACGCTCAGATTAAAAGTATTAAATAGTGGTTTTGTAACCAAAAAGGAATACAAACAATCGGTTAAAATGTTGTCGAAATATTTAGCTTCAGGAACTCAGGAAGAAACCTATTTTGTAAAAACAATTTAAATGAGACATTTAGTAATTGTAGTGTTGTGTTTGCTGTCGTTTCAAATTAAAGCACAGGAATTATTTGTAATGACAGAGCCAGCCAGTAATATGCCTACAGGCTCCATAGGCGTCAGAGATATGAGTCATTTTGCCTTGAAAAAAACCGATGGTTATAATTATCATAATATGCCTGAATTAATGTGGGGCGCCAGTAAAAATTGGATGATTCACGCCTCGGCTTTTTTGAGTAATAAACAAGGTGATTTAAAGTTTGAAGGTGCAAGTCTATATGCTAAGTACCGTTTTTTTTCGGTTGATGATCTTCATAGTCATTTTAGATTAGCGGCTTATGGACGAATAAGTACTAATAATTCCTCGATTATTCAGGAAGATATAGAGACTATGGGAATGAATTCAGGCTATGAGATTGGGATAGTAGCGACTAAACTGATTAATAAAACAGCTTTAAGTGCTTCGGTAAGTTACGAAAGAGCCTTGAATAATCAGGATTATGCTTTTCCGGATACATTCAGCAATAGTGCAATGAATTACACTTTTTCAATCGGGCAATTGATGTATCCTAAAAAATACACTAATTTCAAACAGACGAATATTAATGGAATGTTGGAATTTTTAGGGCAACGATTGAACCAAAATGGGAAATCTTATCTGGATGTTGTACCTTCGGTTCAGTTTATTATCAACAGTCAGGCTCGAATTGATTTAGCTTATAGGCATCAGATTTATTCCGATATGGAACGAACCAGTGCCAATGGCATTTTGTTGAAACTAGAGTATACTTTTTTTAATGTAACTAATTAATTGTAACTATTTAAAATTTAAAAATGAGAAAAATAATTCTTTCATCTATTGTGTTGGCCTTGCTATTATTGGCTTGTAATCAAAAAAACAAAGAAACAGAAAATACCGCTAAAGAAATGCTGGCGCAAAGTGATGAAAAATACAGCTGCCCGATGCATCCTGAAGAAACAGGAAAAAAAGGAGATGTTTGTAAAAAATGCGGAATGGATTTAGAGCCAGTAAAAGCAGAAGTAGCTGCTGAAGAAAAGATTGAAGAAATTACCACAGTTAGCGATGTTGTGAAAGCATCCGTTTCTACCGAGGCTATTATCAATAGTTATTTGAAGATTAAAAATGCTCTGTCTAATGATAATTCAGCCGAAGCGGCCAAAGTAGCAGCAGATTTTTCTAAAGCAGTTGAAGCTACTAAAACCGATAAAATTGCAACCGAATTAAAAGATAAGTATTCGAAAACCACTGAGGAAGCTAAAAAACAAGCAGCTTTAATTGTTTCTAATTCAGGAAAAATAGATCAGCAAAGAAAATATTTTGCCATTTTGAGTCAAAAAATTACAAGCCTGATAGCTACTTTTGGAACAAATAAAAAATTATTTCAGGATTACTGCCCTATGTATGATCAGGGGAAAAGCGGTTATTGGATAAGCGAATTCAAAGTAATAAAAAATCCGTATTATGGCTCAGAAATGCTGGAATGTGGTGGAATGATTAAAGAAATTAAATAGTTTTTTAGCACATTTAAAAATTAGAGCATTAAGGTAGTTAAGAAAATTAAGTTTTGTTTTCTTAACTACCTTAATGCTTTTAAAAGATATAGCTATTTATAGTTTTTATTATTTTTGAAAAAAAATAAAATGTTGCAACTTTCAGAAATCTGGATTTATCCTGTAAAATCATTAGGCGGAATTGCCTTAAAAGAAGCTAAAGTTACCGTTCGTGGCTTGGAAAATGACCGCCGTTGGTTGCTGGTGGATGAAAATGGATTGTTTCTTACTCAGAGAGAACATCCCGAATTAGCTTTGTTTCAGCCTGAAATTGATTCCGATTTTTTGAAAATAACACATAAAGGACAGCAATCGGAAGCTTTGAAAGTTAATATGGCAACGGATTATTCAAAACAAAAAGCTAAAGTCAAAGTCCAAATTTGGGAAGATGAAGTGGAAACTTATGAGGTAAGTGCCGAAGCTAATATCTGGTTTTCTGAACGATTGGGTTTTGTATCTCGATTAGTTTATATGCCCGAAGAAAGTCACCGGAAAGTAGATCCTGATTATGCGGTGAGTGCCGATAATGAGACCGCTTTTTCAGATGGATTTCCTTTTTTGTTGATTGGACAAGCTTCTTTAGATGATTTAAATTCACGATTAAAAAATCCTGTTCCGATACGACGTTTCCGGCCTAATTTTGTGTTTATCGGAGCAGAAGCTTATGAAGAAGAAAAATGGAGGGAATTTACAATTGGTTCGCTTCCTTTTTATGGAGTAAAACCTTGTAGCAGATGTATTATGACTACGGTAAATCCTGAATTAGGTACTTTTTACGGTAAAGAGCCTTTGTATACTTTATCGAAATATCGAAAAGTAGGGAATAAGGTGTTGTTTGGACAAAATGTAATTGCGCAGCAAGAAGGAAGTTTGAGTGTTGGGGATATAGTTGAAGTATTGGGTCATTCCGAGGGACGAAGGAATCCCATCAAGTAATTCAGATAGTGAGATTCCTCCTTCGTCGGAATGACAAACTGGGTGGTTTTGCTTTGTGTAAAAGAACATTTTTTAATCCGTTTTACCCGCAAACTTGTCATTCCGACGGAGGAGGAATCTCATTAAGTTATTTCGGTAAAAGTGATAAAAAAACTATGATGAGATATCGTAGCTTTTAGGGATAGCGTCTTGAAAAATTATTTTTCCAATTTTATTTTTCCATTAAATTCTTTTGATTGAGAATAAAGAGTAATTCCTAGGATTTTCCAATCTATTATTCCTGTTGCCTGATATTGGTAGTTGATTCGGTCTAATGGTGAAATAGTTACATTTGTTGCTTTCCATTCTGTTCCGGATACAAAACCATCACGGTAAATTTCTGCTTTAAGCAGTTTTTTCTCTGAATTGTTTTCTCCAAATTGAATGCTAAGACTAATTTTTGTAGTTAGGTTTTCTTCAAGTAGTTTGTCTGTCGAAAATGTATTTCCGTTATATTTATTTGGAAAACCAGCATCTTTTTGTAAGTCAAATGTTTGGAATAAATTATTTTCTTCATTTGGTTTGTTGATAAATGAGACCAATCCTAAAACAAAAACAAGTGCAGCTATTCTGCCAAAATTATCACGAATCTTTTTAGTGGCTTGAAAACAAAGAAAGAAAAAATAAATTAGTATCGAAAAATTGAGTATTCCCCAGATTAGTTCTAACATGATGATGGTATATTTGTTTTTTTGTATTTCGATTGACTCAAAAAAAAAATGACAAAATTATAAAAGTATGTTCTTTTTTTAATTCAAATATACTTATTTTTTCTTACAAAAAATAAAAACTAATTCCAATTGCAATAATCAAAGGGAATAGCAATACTAATCTTTATTTTCAGCATCTTGAACCCCTTGAAATTCAATCCCGAAGGTTCAGGAGTAAAAACTTGGTGGACTTATAAAAATTTTATAATTTTGCCGTCCAATTTTATTACGTAAATTAAAGAACAAGATGGATATTAAAAGAGTAGCAATAGACGCTGTAAACGAGACAATTGTAATGACTGTGGTACACATGGATTACAAAGGTCAGGTAGCTAAAAGAATCAACGAAAAAATGCCTTTGGCTCAGGTTAAAGGATTCCGTAAAGGAGCTGTGCCTAAAGACTTAGTTGAAAAACAATACGGTAGAGAAATTAAAAAAGAAGAGGTTAAGAAAGTTGTTGACTTGGCTTTAGAGCGTTACATTCAGTCTGAAAGATTAAATCTTCTTGGAACTCCACTTGCTAAAGTAAACGAAGAATTAGACTGGTCTGCTGAGGAATTAGTATTCGAATTTGAAATTGGTTTAGTACCAAACTTCGAATTAGACTTAGATGCTAAAAACGATATCGTAAAATATGTAGTTACTGCTGACGATAAATTAATCGACGGACAAGTAGCTCGTATCCAAAAACAATTTGGAACTGCAATTCCTCAGGAAGTTGTTGAAGCAGCTTCTGATATTAAAGGAATTTTTACTAATGAAGCAGAAGGAATTGGAAATACTACAACTATTTCTTTAGATATTTTCAAAGACAAAGCGACTGCTGATAAATTCATTGGTAAAAAAGTTGGTGATGTAGTTACTGTAAACACAAGCGGTTTATTTGAAGACGATCACCAATTAATGGATTACTTAAAAGTAGGTCATGATAACGTTCATGGTTTAGCAATCGATGTTGATTTTACAATCGAAGCTATTACTGTTTCTGAGCCAGCTGAATTGAACCAGGAATTATTCGACAAATTGTTCGGAGAAGGAAAAGTAGCTTCATTGGAAGATTTGAAAGGAAAAATCAAAGAAGATGCTGAATCTCAATTTGCGCAACAAGCAGATCAAAAATTATTAGGAGATGTTACTGAGTTTTTAATCGAAAATACAAAATTCGATTTACCAGCTGAATTCCTTAAAAAATGGTTGCAAACTGTAGGTGAGAAAAAATTAACTGCTGAAGAAGCTGAAGTAGAATATGCACGTTCTGAAAAAGGATTGCGTTTCCAATTAATCGAAGGAAAAGCTTTGTCTCAAAACGATATCAAAATCACTTTTGAAGATTTAAAAGCATTTACTGATAAAAACATCAGAGTTCAAATGGCTCAATTCGGGCAAACAAATCCTACTGACGAAGAAGTTCAGGGAATTGTAGCCAGAGTTTTATCTAACCAAGACGAAGTAAAAAGACTTTCTGATCAGGTAGTTGCTGAAAAATTATTGGAATTGTTCAAAGAAAAAGCAAATCCAACAACTAAAGAAGTGACTTACGAAGAGTTTATCGCTGCTTCTTACGGTGAATAAATAATTCAGGAATAGCTGTAGGCATTAGCCAAAAGTTAAAAAAATAGTTATATTTGAGCGTCAGAAGTTTTTTTGACGCTCTTTTGTTTTTAAATGATTTAGGAATAAAAACAAGACATAATGGCATTATTTGTAAAGAGGTATAACCTTTGTACAATAATGATGAAACAAGATATAACGTAAAACTTAGAACAAATAAATATGAACTACGGTAAAGAATTTAAAAAGTTTGCTACAAAGCATCAAGGAGTGAATGCCATGTATTACGATAAAATCGTAAACGCGATGACACCTACTAACATGACTCCGTATATTATTGAAGAACGTCAGTTGAATATTTCGCAATTAGATGTATTCTCCCGTTTGATGATGGACAGAATCATTTTCCTTGGAACAGGAATTGATGACCAAATTGCAAACATCGTTCAGGCACAATTACTTTTCTTAGAAAGTGCTGATGCTTCTAAGGATATTCAAATTTATTTGAACTCTCCGGGAGGAAGTGTTTACGCCGGATTAGGGATTTATGATACGATGCAATACATCAAACCTGATGTAGCGACAATTTGTACCGGAATGGCAGCTTCTATGGGAGCAGTATTGTTATGCGCTGGTGCAGCTGGAAAACGTTCGGCTTTACCACATTCAAGAGTAATGATTCACCAACCATCAGGAGGAGCACAAGGTGTTGCATCTGATATGGAAATCAACTTACGCGAAATGTTGAAATTGAAAGATGAGTTGTATAGAATTATTTCTCATCATTCAGGGCAGGAATTTGATAAAGTTTATGCTGATAGTGAGCGTGATTACTGGATGATTGCCGAAGAAGCAAAACAGTACGGAATGATTGATGAGGTTTTAATAAGAGGATAAAAAGTTAAGTGTTTATTTTCTGTTGTTTATGGTTTTGATAGAACGTTAAACAACAGAAAATAAACAATAAACAAAGAAGAATGGCAAAAGAAGTATTAGAGTGTTCGTTTTGTGGAAGGAAAAAGCCGGAAACCAATTTATTGATTGCTGGTATTAATGCGCACATTTGCGACAGATGTATCGAACAGGCTCATGGAATTGTTCTTGAGGAGTTGAAATCAAATGGAAACTCAAAATTAGTTGGTGATTTGATTTTGCAAAAGCCAAAAGAAATCAGGGCTTTTCTTGATCAATATGTAATAGGACAAGACCAGACTAAAAAAGTAATGTCGGTGGCAGTTTATAATCACTACAAGCGTTTGATGCAACAGCAATTGGACGATGAGGTAGAGATTGAAAAAAGTAACATCATTATGGTGGGACAAACAGGAACAGGAAAAACATTGGTTGCTAAAACCATTGCTAAAATGTTAGATGTTCCTTTGGCTATTGTAGATGCAACGGTTTTAACTGAGGCAGGTTATGTAGGAGAAGATGTCGAAACCATTTTGACACGTCTGTTACAGGCTGCTGATTATGATGTAGCCAAAGCGGAACGTGGAATTGTATTTATTGACGAAATTGATAAAATTGCCCGTAAGAGCGATAATCCGTCAATAACACGTGACGTTTCGGGTGAAGGTGTGCAACAGGCATTGTTGAAATTATTAGAAGGAACTGTTGTAAACGTACCACCAAAAGGAGGACGTAAACATCCAGACCAAAAATTTGTTGAAGTTAATACCCAAAACATCTTGTTTATTGCCGGTGGTGCTTTTGACGGTGTAGAAAGAATTATTTCTAAACGTTTGAATCGTCAGGCTGTGGGTTATTCTACTTCAAAAAATGAAGATAATATTGATAAAGAAAATTTATTGCAATACATTATTCCAAAAGACATTAAAGATTTTGGATTGATTCCGGAGATTATTGGTCGTTTACCGGTGTTAACGCACATGGATCCTTTGGATAGAGCAACTTTGAGATCAATTTTGACAAAGCCTAAAAATGCCTTAATCAAACAATACCAAAAGTTGTTTTTAATGGATGACGTAGAATTTACGATTACCAATGAAGCTTTGGATTTTATTGTAGATAAAGCATTAGAATACAAATTAGGTGCTCGTGGATTGCGTTCGCTTTGTGAAGCTATCTTAACCGATGCGATGTACGAATTACCAAGTTCTGATGATAAAATACTGGAAATTGATGTAGATTATGCAAAAGAAACTTTGAATAAAAATTTATTGAAGCGATTAGAGATTGCTTCGTAATTTTTTGATTTATAAAATTTCAAACCCGGTCTCGTTTCTTAGAATGAGACGGGTTTTTTTATGAGTTTGAGTTAGCTTAAAATCATCTCTTTGTAAAAAACACGCGATATTTTTTTTTATCTACAATAGATTGTCGATTTTTGTCGCTTCTAAAATCAATATAGATTAAAAATGGCAATTGAGGATAAAGAGATTATTTTATTAAAAGTTTCTGGTCAGGATAAACCAGGGGTAACAGCTGGTTTAACATCAGTATTGGCGATGTATAATGCCGTTATTTTAGATATAGGACAAGCGGATATTCACGATACACTTTCGTTAGGAATTTTGTTCGAAATAGAAGCCGGTTCTTCTTCGGCTCCGGTTTTAAAAGATTTGTTGTTTAAGGCTTACGAATTAGGAATTAAAGTAAAATTTATTCCAATTACCATTGATGATTATGAAAAATGGGTAAAAGCACAGTCGAAACAGCGTTATATCATTAATATTTTAGGCGAGACTTTGGCTGCTGCTCAATTGGCTGCGGTAACTAAAATAATGTCCGATCAAAATCTAAATATTGATTCGATAAAAAGATTAACAGGCAGAACTTCTATTGTAGAAACAGAAGTATATCCACGTTCTTGTGTGCAATTATCGGTTTCGGGAGAAATTGTAGATAAAACTGTTATGACAGCCAGTTTCATGGAAATTTCCAGAACTTTAGATGTTGATATCTCTTTCCAGGAAGATACTATTTATAGAAGAAACCGTCGTTTGGTGTGTTTCGATATGGATTCTACATTGATTCAGACTGAAGTTATTGACGAATTGGCTGAATTAGCCGGTGTTGGTGAACAGGTGAGAGCTATTACCGAATCGGCGATGAATGGTGAGATTGATTTTAGCGAAAGCTTCAAAAAGCGTATGGCTTTGTTAGAAGGTTTAAGCGAAGATGTGTTGCATAATGTAGCCATCAATTTACCAATAACAAAAGGAGCGCACCGCTTGATGAAAGCTTTGAAATATTATGGTTATAAAACCGCTATTTTATCAGGAGGATTTACCTATTTTGGAAAATACCTTCAAAAAGAACTAGGGATTGATTATGTTCATGCTAATGAATTAGAGATTAAAGACGGTAAATTAACCGGAAATTATATTGGCGACATCGTTGATGGTCAAAAGAAAGCTGAATATTTGAAAGCCATTGCCGAGAAAGAAGGGATTCACATCAATCAGACCATTGCAGTGGGTGATGGTGCCAATGATTTACCTATGATTAACCTAGCTGGATTAGGAATTGCTTTTCACGCTAAACCTACGGTAAAAGAAAGTGCGGCAACTTCTATTTCGAGTTTAGGACTTGATGGTGTTTTGTATTTATTAGGTTATCACGACAGACATATCGATATGATGGAATAGCGAGAAACAAAATAATAACATTTAAGAAACCTTAGTTCTGATTTTGAGCTAGGGTTTTTTTTATGGATGTAAATTAAAATTGTATTTTTATAATACAATACTTAAAATGAAGATATTATGATAACTGTTAAAGCTAAAATAAAAGCTTCCATAGATAAGATTTGGAATTTATGGACATTGCCGGAGCATATTATCCAATGGAATATGGCTTCAGAAGACTGGCATACCCCTTTTGCAGAGAATGATTTGAAAGTTGGAGGTAGATTTAAATCGACTATGGCTTCAAAAGACGGAACCATGAGTTTTGACTTTGTTGGAACTTATTCAGCTATTTTAGATAAAAAATTAATTGCTTATACTATCGAAGATGGAAGAGCGGTCATTATAGTTTTTGAAGAGCTGGAAGATGGGTTTGAAGTCAGGGAATATTTTGAGCCTGAATCAGTAAATTCAGAAGAGTTACAACATCAGGGGTGGCAAGCTATATTAGACAATTTTAAGAGGTATGTTGAAAATAATTTAAGCTAAATTCAATCAGGATGACTAGACAGATATGGCTTAATCTTCCGGTAAAAGATATCAAGGCATCCAAGATGTTTTTTTCTAAACTTGGTTTTTCTTTCAATGAGCAACACGATACAGAGTATTCAACTTGTTTGTTAGTTGGAGAAAATAATTTTGTAATCATGCTTTTTGAAGAAACGATGTTTGAGGAGTTTATAAAAAATAAACTCACTGATACAGAGCAAAGTTCTGAAATGTTAATTTCGATAGATGCTGAAAGTTGGGAAGAAGTAGATGCAATTGCTGAAAAAGTTGAGGAAGCAGGAGGCAATGTTTTTTCAAAGCCGGCTTTGAGCCAAGGGTGGATGTATGGATGTGGTTTTGCTGATTTAGACGGGCATCGTTGGGGTGTGTTGTATATGGATTTTAGTAAGTTGTCTTAATAAATGCGGATATGAAAACATTAACTTTTAAGATTGAAATTAAGGCACTCAGAGAAAAAGTCTGGTCGGTTTTGTGGGAGGATGCGAGTTATAGAAAATGGACGGGTGTTTTTTGCGAAGGCAGCTATGCCGTAAGCGACTGGAAAGAAGGAGGTTTTATTCAATTTCTTACGCCTAATGGTGAAGGAATGAATAGCATTATAGAAAAGAAAATAGAAAATGAATATATGGTCTTCAGGCATTTGAATATGCTGAAAAACTATGAAGTTTTGCCTGTTGATACTGCAACTCAGGAATGGGTCGGTGCTTTGGAAACTTATCGTTTGACAGCCAGTAACGGAATGACTGTTCTGGAGGCAGCAATAGATACAGATGAGAAATATATTGATCATTTTAATACCGCATTTTCAAAAGCATTAGCTCTGATAAAAGAACTTTCAGAAGAATAATTAATTTAAAATAAGAATCATGACAACAATCAATCCGTATTTAATTTTTAATGGCAGTTGCGAAGCAGCTTTTTTGTTTTATCAATCGGTTTTTGGTGGTGAATTTCCATACATTGGGAAGTTCAAAGACATGCCTGCAGGCGATAATACTCCTGAATTATCAGAAGAAGAAGGAAACAGAATCATGCACGTCAGCTTGCCTATTGGTCAAACAGTTTTAATGGGAAGTGATAGTAATTCAGCTAGTGGTGATGTCGTTTTTGGTGGAAATATGTCTATATCTATCAATGTAGAAAGTAAAGATGAAGCCGATCGAATTTTCAACGGACTTTCAGCGGGAGGAAATGCTTACATGCCAATGAGTGATACTTTTTGGGGAGCTTATTTTGGGATGTTTACCGATAAATTTGGAATTAATTGGATGGTGAATTTTGATAAAAACGAAAAGCAATAAACATGAGGATAGTCAAAAAAATAGTATTTGGATTTTTAGCTCTAATAGTGTTGCTTTTAGTAGTGGCTTTGTTTATACCTAAAGATTACACGGTTTCGGTTTCGACAACTATAAACCAACCCAAAGCAGTGGTTTTTGATTATGTGAAATTGATTAAAAATCAGGAAGAATATAGCGTTTGGGTAATGCAGGATCCTAATGTGGTAATGAAATATACCGGAACTGACGGTACTGTAGGTTTTAAGGCAGCATGGAATAGTAAAGACGATAATGTAGGCGAAGGCTCGCAGCAAATTACAAAAATTACTGATGACAGAATTGATGTCGATTTGCATTTTGAACGACCAATGAAAGGAGAAGCTAAAGCGGCCACTTTTGTAGAGTCAATTGCTGGAAATCAAACTAAAATCACCAATGAATTCTATGGACATTCCGATTATCCAATGAATTTAATGTCGTTGATAGGGAAGAAATTTATAACAGACGCCCAGACTCAAAATTTAGCTAATTTGAAAAAGATTTTGGAAGAATAACCTTTTCTAAAAAATATTTAAGAAACCTTAGTTCAGTAGGATTAAGGTTTTTTTATGAGCTATCTTTTATGTATTTTAAAATACTCAGCCTTTGATGTTAATTAATCGTTTTTATAGCCTATCTTTTTTCTTGGTACAGTATTTTCTTTTTTGTCAACCAATTCATCTAGATAATTAAAAACGAGTTCAATATTTTTACTGTGATTACTTAGCTTCTTTTTAATTTCTTCGATTTCAATTTTCATACTCAGAGTATCAGTAAGTATTGCTCTCATTTTAGTAAACACACGAATAATCTGAATGTTCATTTTGATTGCTGTTGAACTGTTCAGTATACTTGACAACATAGCTACTCCTTGTTCGGTAAATGCCATAGGTGTATATCTAGTCCCTCCCCAATTTGAGGTGCCAAAATGGCTCCTCAAGTTTTCAAATTCTTGTTCGTTAAGTTCAAACATAAAATCTTCAGGAAATCTTTCTATATTTCTACGAACTTGTCTTTTGAGTTGTTTGGTCTCTACACTATAAAGTTCAGCCAGATCTTTGTCAATCATTACTTTTAAATTTCTAATTAAATAAATTTTGCTAGTAATGATTTCGTCAGGAATAGTAATGTTATCATTCATGCTTTAAAATTTTGTAATAAAAATAAAGCAAAAATTTAAATATTCCTAGATTGAAATTTTAAATTTGCTGGATTAAATAACTATCTTAATCTGCATACTTTTCAACTGCTCCAGATAATCTCGTTGATTGGACAATCTCGGGATTTTGTGTTGTCCGCCCAGTTTATTATTATCTTTTAGCCAATCATAAAACAAGTGTTCTCGCGCAACATTAATTACCAAAGGATTTAGAGTCATATTATTGTAACGTTTGGCCTCGTAATCTGAATTTAAAGTTTGTAAAGTTTCGTCCAGGGCTTTTTGAAAAACAGCCATGTCAGCCGGTTTTTTCTTGAATTCAATCATCCATTCGTGTGCTCCTTTTTCTTTTCCATCCATAAAAATTGGTGCAACGGTATAGTCGATAATTTCAGCATGGGTAATATGACAAGCTTTGGCAAGTGCCTGATCGGTATTTTCGACCATTAATTCTTCTCCAAAAACATTGATGTGGTGTTTGGTTCTTCCGGTAACTCTGATTCTAAACGGATTTAGCGAAGTAAAACGCACGGTGTCTCCCACTAAATAGCGGAACAATCCCGAATTAGTAGTGATAACAACTGCGTAGTTTTTATTCAGTTCCACATCGGCTAAACGAATCGTTTTTTGGTTTGGCATTCCAAAAGTATCCATAGGAATGAATTCATAGAAAATTCCGTAGTCCAGCATCAACAATAAATCACTGGAATGATTCAAATCCTGAATGGCAAAAAAGCCTTCGGAGGCATTGTATATCTCGTAATATTTGAATTCTTTTTTAGGAAGCAGGTTTTGGTATTGCTCGCGGTACGGATTGAAACTCACTCCTCCGTGAAAATAAACTTCCAGGTTAGGCCAAATTTCGAATAAATTTCCTTTGCCTGTTTCTTCTAGCATTTTGTTCATTAAAACCAACATCCATGAAGGAACACCGGCAAAACTGGTTACATTTTCTCTTTTGGTTTCGTTGATGATGGCAGCCATTTTAGATTCCCATTCGCTCATTAACGAAATTTTATTGCTGGGCGTACTGCTAAACTCAGCCCAAATAGGCATATTTTCAATCAATATTGCCGATAAATCCCCAAAAAAACTATTGTTGTCTTCGTAAATTTGAGAACTTCCTCCCAAACGTAAACTTTTGCCTGTAAAAAGTTCGGAGTTTTCATTGTTGTTTAAATACAAACACAATAAATCTTTGCTGCCTTTGTAATGACAATCCTCTAGAGCTTCGTAGCTTACAGGAATAAATTTGCTTTTAGCATTGGTGGTTCCGCTTGATTTTGCAAACCATTTAATAGGCGATTCCCAAAAAACATTTTGTTCTCCCTGACGCGTTCTTTCTATTAAAGGCTGTAATTCTTCATAAGTAGAAATCGGAATTCTTTCTGCAAAAGTCGCATAGGAATTAATCGAAGCATAATCGTATTTTTTGCCCAACTCTGTATTTTTTGCGGCTCCAATCAAATTCATAAGTAATTCTTCCTGAACCTCATTTGGGTATTTCAGGAAAAGTTCAATTTGATGGATTCGTTGTTTTAAAACCCAGGATGCAAATGAATTGATGAGCTGTATTGGCATTTTTAAAAAATAGGGTTATGAAATTTACCTTAGGAATAATAACTTTACCAAAAATAGCAAAATTTACGAAACAGCAAACCTTAAAACATCAATCTTAATGCAATACGAAGGGGTACTTACTAAAATGGAAACCGAATATGGAAAACCTATTCAATATTATTTGGTTTTTGAAACTAGTTTTTTAAATGTTAATCAGCTGATTGGTAAAGATATTGCCATTGATTTTGTGGGTTTTCAATGTTTGAATTGTAGTAAAAAGAAAAAAATATACCGTCAGGGATTTTGTTATGAATGTTTTTATTCGAGTGCTGCTGTAGGCGACTGGATTATGAAACCCGAACTGAGTACGGCACATTTAGGAATTGAAGACCGCGATTTGGCTTATGAAGAAAAAGTACAATTACAGCCGCATATTGTGTATTTGGCTTTGTCGAGCGAGATTAAAGTGGGTGTGACACGTAAAACCCAGGTGCCTACCCGATGGATTGACCAAGGTGCGAATGAGGCGATTGCTATTGTTGAAGTTCCGAATCGTTATTTGGCTGGAATTACCGAGGTGGCTTTAAAAGACCATTATGCCGATAAAACCAATTGGCGCAAAATGTTGACCAATGATATTGAAGCCGTCGATTTAGTAGCCGAGCGATTAAAATTGGAAAATTTAATTCCTGACGAAGTACGGGATTATTTTATTTTGGATAAAAATGATTTGTACCAAATGGACTATCCTGTTTTGCAATATCCGGCTAAAGTTAAAAGTCTTAACTTAGATAAAACACCGAATTTCCAAGGGAAATTAACCGGTATAAAAGGACAGTATTTATTATTTGAAGATGGAACGGTTTTTAATGTTCGAGGTTCAGAAGGTTATGTGGTGAGTATTTCGGTGTAACAGCATTATTATTTGGACGTTCCGTTAAGCGCAGCGGGCAATAATATTTTGGTTTTCGGAATATAAATATTTTAGTGACACGCTCCGTTCTGTTTGGGGCGGAGCCGTCTTCTCAATTCGCTAAAGTTAATTCGTTTTGATTACTTTGTTAATATATTTTAGATTCTTCATCAATTCATTGTAGTTGGAGAAATTTTCAATACCAAATAAATCTTTATCGGTTAACCAGTTTGTAGGAATCTCCAAGTTTCTAGATTTGTAAAAGTTTAATAAGTAGGATCCACCATCATACCACATATCTCCAAGTTTGTCAGAGAAATTTTTTTCATAATAGATGTATTTTTCGTATTCTCTATATTTTAACTCTTCTTTTAGAGCTAGATATGTTTTATTATATTCATTTCTGTTGCTTAAAGATTTCTCACTGTTTTTATAATTCAAACTTCGATGTTTCTTTATTTCGGGAGAATATTCTTCTTCAAAGGCAATATATTCGCGAACTGCTTCCTGCCATATTTTTTTTAGTTTTTCATAGTTAGGAGATTGATGCATAACCCATAAAAGATTTTTATCTTCTTGTGTAGCCAAAGAATATCTGCTTTTTCCTTTTTTTATGTTTTGAAGATAAAATTCTAACTTTAAATAGCTTAATTGTTTATCAATACTATCTTTCTTGTTTTTCAATTCCGAAAGATTCGTTATTTCGTATATAGTAGTAATTTTTTGGGCTAAAGAACGATTTGTAATTAAACAAATAATTGAAGCAATAATTAAATATTTTAATTTCATAGTTTTATTTTTGGTAACGGGTTGCGTATATGACTTGTGGCAGTTTTCGAAGTATTTTCTTGTCGGTGTACAACAAACTTAATTAAAAGGACAAACTTAGAATTTATACTTTCCCCGCCATAAGTTATATACGCTGTTGTGTACCGTATTTATTTTTCCATTCATTTAATATTTTCAAAAGTTCTGTCGCTTTTTGTCCATAAGTTGTGGGTAAAGCTCCGTGACTTCCTGAAAGTTCTTTCGCTATTAATTTTCCTGTTTCGTATTTTTTATAATTTTCATTATAGTCAAACATAACAGTCTTACTTTGCCCTAAGTAACCAATTTTAAATGATTCAATATCTGTCCAACGAGTCACACTTTTTCGGAACAGACTCGTCATTTCAAAACCTTCTTTAGTTAGAGTTAACTCTGTCGAACCTGGTATTAATTGAATAAGGAATACTAATAAACAGATTCCAAAAAACGAAGTCACGAACCATCCCATTATGGGTTGTTCTTTTGTCATAAATATTCCTGAAACGACAAACGTTAAACTCACAAGTCCGAGCAAAACTGTCTTAGGATTCCTAGGTCTGAATGTTTGTTTTTCGGTTTTCATAATATGGTGTACAACTAACTTATATACGCAATGCTATTGTATATATATTCTAAGTTAAGCTTGCTTTATGCAATAAAACTGTTTTGCTTTTGTTTTTCAAATGTATAAAATATCTTATAAAAAATTCGATTTTTTTTATGGTTTATTAAAGTTTCGAGTTGGCTAGTTTAATTAAAAAGCAAAAAAAAGGATGGTTTTCTAATTGAGAAACCATCCTTTTTGATTTAAGATAAATTATTATTTCGTTGCAGTAGTATCCGCTACTTTTTTCTTTTTGTTGAAAAAGCCATTTATTAAATCGGTAGCTTTTGCTTTTACTTCTTCCTTGGCTTTTTGCTGAACTTCGGCTTTGGTTGTCGGAATGACTGTTTTGGTAGTGTCTCCGGCTTTTTTATTTTTATTGATAATGTCGGTCAGGGCTGCGTTTCCTTTACTGACTAATTTTTGTTTTTGTTGCTGAATCAGCTGATTGGTTAGATTAGTGGCAGCTGTTTTTAAATCAGTTGATATTTTAGGTTTAGAAAAGCTACCAGTCAGCATTGCGTTAATCGGAATGTTTTCCAGTTTGGCAGCATCGGCAGCAGATAATTTCGAAATTAACGCATTCGCTTCAGTGCCTAAATATTTAGCTGGCACATTGAATTTGATATTGTAATTCATGCTTTGGTCAAAACCATGCGTTCCGCCAATAGTGGCTTGGATATCCTGATATTTGATGTTAAAAGGCTTTACGTTCACTTTTCCGTCTTTGAAAGTAATGGCAGCTTTCAAATCGTTTAAATTGATTTTGTTGAGGTCTAAGAATTTAATATTCGAAGTTAAGGCTGTCAACAGTGTCGAATTGCTTGAATTGATAGTGGTAGAAAGAAATTGCCCTAATAAATCTCCTGTGATGGTTTTTAAATCGGGAGTAAGTTCATTTGCATTCAGATTTCCATTTAATTTGATAGTCGAATTGATTTTACCATTGACAATTCCGGCAATTGGAGCCAGTTTTTTAAGCATGTCTAATTGGGTAAAAGATTGTGCAATATCTACTTGATTTAAGCCTAAATTCATGTCAAATGTTGGTGTTTTTCCTTTTGTGGAAACAGCTCCATTTAGTCCGATAGCTCCGCCAAAAATGTTGGTTTTAATATTTTCCATCGTTAGTTTTTCATCTTTAACGATTAATTTTCCTGAAACATTTTTCAGTGTTAAATTATCATACAATACCGTATTGGCTTTTGCAGTAAGCGTACAATCCAGATAAGCCGGGATTTTCATGGCTTCCGTTTTGGTAGCTTTTGTATTATCGATTTCGGTTTTTGCAGCTGCTGTTTTGGGTTTGTCTTCAGTAGTAACAAAATCATTGACCGCTAATTGATTGGAAGTCAGATTGAAATTTCCCTGTAAGTTTTGATTTTTAAATACAAAGCCATAGAAGTTTTCTAAAACTCCCGTAACACTTAAATCACTTTTTCCAGTGGAAGCTTTAAATTGTTTCAGGTTTACTCTTGACGGATTAAAGACAATTTCGGCTGTGCTGATGTTCATCGACTTGCCGTTTTCGTCGGTATATTTAAATCCTGAAAGACTCATTGTGCCGGCATTATTAATGTTTTGGTATTGACTTTTCTCTACCGATTGCATATCAAATTTGGTAGTCACATCGGCTTTTAAAATTCCGCTTAAAGGCTTGTCCAATTTGACAGGATAGGCTTTTGATAAATTTCCTAAGTTGATGGTTCCTTTTAAAGCAGCGTCAACAATGGCATTTTGTGTCACATTTTTGATATTGGCTTTGGCATTAAAAACATCCTGATCAATGCGGAAAGAAAGCTTGTCTAAGTTGATATAAGTGTCATTTAAAATTCCCGTCTGATTAATGATTTTAGTGTCTATGATAATATTCTGAACTGATTTTGGCAAATTTGGATATTGAAAAGAAGCATTGTTAGAAGCGATTTCAATATTGAATTTAGGTACAGTAGTGTCTGAATACAATCCTTTGGCAAAACCGGCTACGGTAAAATCCCCTGTGGTTTTTACATTGTCGAGATTGGCGGCATAAGCTGCTGGAATCACTCCAAGGAAGTTTTTAAATGAGGATGTCGGCGTTTTGAATTTCAAATCGTATTCCTGACCTGCATCGGTTAATTGGATAAATCCATCAAATTCTAATGGCAATTGATTGATTAAAGCTTTGTTTTCTTTGAAAGTGTATTTGCTTTTTTCTAAATCAATTCCCAGAACTGCGTCTAAAGTCAAAGCTACATTATTCATATAATTGACTTTGTCCATGTCCAGACTTATTTTGGCTGTCGATTTGGTATTCAAATCTAATTTAGAAGCAGCAAAGTCTCCTGTTCCTTCGTGGTTCAGACTGTCGATGCGCATTTTTATTTTTGATCTTTCGTCAAAATATCTGAATTGAAAATTTTCAATTTTATAATTCTGAATATTTAGCGCCAGTGGTTTGCTTTTAGTTTTGTCTTCTTTTCCCTCTTCTTTTATCGCAATATCATAATTCCCAATTCCGTCTTTGTTAAAAATAATATTGATTAAACCATTCTTAGAGTTAATTCCGTCGATATTTATTGGTTCGTTATCTCCTTTAAAAAGTTCTTTTATAGACATTTTTAAATTCAGTTCACCTAATGAAATCAGCGTGTCTCCTTCAAAAGGAGCCTTGTTGATGATGGCTAATTTTTCGATGGTAACATTCGCATTGGGGAAGTTTTTAAACAAACTTAAATCGGCATCAGCAAAACTAACTTTGGCATCTACTTTTCGATTAATGGCATCAATAATTTTAGCTTTTATCTGATCCTTAAAAAAATAAGGAATTGCAAATAATGATCCTGCAAATAAAAGGATGATGCTTCCTGTAATTATGATTGTTTTTTTTAACATGACGATGGAGCTTTTATTCAAAAATATTTTTGTGAGTATATTCTATTACAAAAGTAACAGATTAGTATTTAGAAAAATTACAATATTTTCATAATATCTTATAATATTAAATTATAAAAAAAACCGTTTAAGAAGAACTTAAACGGCTGATTCTATTTCAATAAATGGAAATCTCAAAAGGCATCATAGCCTGGATTCCTTTTCGGGATTGGAACTTTTTTACTTGTTGTAAAAGCTGGTAATTCTCAATGCCAATTTCTTCTTTTATGATGTTCTCCTTAGAATTACTAAAAGGTAATTTAGATAAAATATCATCGATGTCTTTTTCGTATTCCGGATAATTTTTGGTATCGTAATTTTGTGTTTTAGATAAACGGGCAGCTTCGGCAATAGCAGCATTCAATCCGCCAATTTTATCTACAAGACCAATTTTTAATGCTTCAGAACCCGACCAAACTCTTCCCTGAGCAATAGAATCAACAGCAGCAAAACTCATTTTTCTGCCTTGTGCAACGTGACTTACAAAGGTTTTATAGACGTGCTCAATACTTTCCAGTGTAACCGCTTTGAAATTTTCATCCATTGGAACAAAAGGACTGTATTGGGCAGCATTTTGATGTGTTTTAACCTGTTCGATATTGATTCCTATTTTTTTTGTCAATTGACTAAAATTAGGCAAAATTCCAAAAACCCCTATAGAACCTGTAATGGTGTTGTTTTCGGCAAAAATAGTATTGGCATTACAAGCAATATAATAGCCTCCTGAAGCGGCATAATTACCCATTGAAACTACTATAGGTTTTACTTTTTTAGTCAGTTCTACTTCTCTCCAAATCAAATCGGAAGTTAATGCGTTTCCTCCCGGGCTGTCAATTCTCAGTACAATAGCTTTAATTTTTTTGTCTTTTCTGGCCTCCTGTAAAGAACGACGAATAGAGCCTTCGCCAATAGTGTTTACATCGCCTTCGCCACTTTGAATTTCGCCTTGTGCAAAAATAACGGCAATTTTATCTTCGGTTTCAGAAATTACCGAAGTAGTGGTCATTTTATGAGTGTAGTCGCTAATGGATATTTTGTTGTAATCCTTATCAGAACTTACTTTTAGTGCTTTTTTAATGTCATTGTGGTATTGATCTTCATAAGCAATATAGTCGATTAGTCTTTGTGATTTAGCCATTTCGGGAGTTCGGGCTAGTAAGCCGTTGGCAATTTCGTTTAATTTGGCGGTTGAAATTTTTCTGCTTTTTGAGATGTCAGTGCAAACAGAATTCCAAATGGATTGTAGTAATGCTGTTGTTTGTTCTCTGTTGGCATCACTCATTTTATTTTCTAAGAAAGGCTCAACAGCACTTTTGTATTTTCCATGTCGAATAACTTCCATTTTTACGCCAGTTTTTTCCTGTAAATCTTTGAAAAACATAATTTCAGAAGATAATCCTTTGAAGTCCAATTCGCCTACAGGATTCAGGTAAATTTTATTGGCTACCGAATTCAGATAATATTCTTTTTGCGAATAGCTATTGGCGTAAGCCATGACAAATTTGCCTGATTTTTTAAAATTTTCTAAAGCGCTTCTCAGCTCTTTGCTTTGCGCCATTCCTAATTCGCAATTGTTGTTTAAAATAGAAATACCTTTGATATTGTCGTCCATCGAAGCAACGTCAATGGCATTGATTACATCTGAAAAACCGATGTTTTTTTCTTCCGAAAAAAAACTCATCCACGGATCTTTGTATTTACCGGCATAATCATATTTTACATCTTCAAGATTCAATTCGATTACAGAATTATTTTTTAGATTTTCAGTTTCAGATTCCCCGCCAAAAATTGCGGCGATAAAAAATATTCCGAAAAAAAACAGCATTAGAAATACAAACAGACCTACAACCGTAGCGATAACATTGCTTAAAAACTTCATAATAGTATTCTTTGATTTTGTAGAAAAAAGTATCCTAATTGTTGGTTCTTTTTCGAATCAGAATGTGGACACTTTGTGCAAATATATTGCTATTTCTAAAATTCTTTAGTTAATTTGTGCTTAATATGAGAGCACAACATCAGGTTATTTTATCCATTGGGAGTAATCAAGGCGAACGATTAGAGGCAATTAAGGAATGTATTGCATTAATTCATCAGGAAATAGGAACGGTAATTCAGGTTTCACGGGTTTACGAAACTGCAGCTTGGGGTTTTGATAGTGATGCTTTTTACAATTGTGCTTTGGTTTTACATACTTATCATTCAGCTCAGGAGGTGCTTTTGAAAGCCTTAGCGGTAGAGCAAAAATTAGGGCGTATTCGACAAAATGTCAATGGTTACCAATCCCGAATTATAGATATTGATTTAATTGCTTTTGATGAGGAAATTATAGATTCTGATGTGCTTACTATTCCACACCCATTGATGCAGGATCGAAAGTTTGTGTTGTTGCCTTTTCAGGATTTAAAAATCGATTGGACGCATCCTGTTTTACAAAAAAGTATTTCGGAATTAATTGAAACTTGTTCCGATGAAGGTGTTTGTATTGCTGTGGCTGATTTAGAAAGTCCGTTGCAAAATGTTTCTTTCGATAAGATGCATTATATTGCTTTTGAAGGGAATATTGGAGCGGGAAAAACAACATTAGCAACTAAAATTGCCGCCGATTTTAATGCAAAAACGCTGTTAGAACGTTATAGTGATAATTCTTTTTTAGCGAAATTTTACAAAGATCAGGTGCGCTATGCTTTTCCGCTTGAGCTTTCTTTTTTGGTAGATCGTTACCAGCAAATTTCAGAAGATTTAGCGTCGTTAGATTTGCAAAAGGATTTCTTAGTTGCCGATTATCATGTTTTTAAATCGTTGATTTTTGCCAAGGTTACTTTAGAGGAAGAAGAGTATCAATTGTACAAAAACCTTTTTGAAATTATTTATAAAGAAATCCCAAAACCGGATTTGTACGTGTATTTATTACAGCATCCGGATCGATTGTTGGAAAATATTAAAAAACGTGGCAGAGATTACGAACAGGAAATTTCAGCCGAATATCTTGATAAAATCAATAGTGCTTATTTGGATTACTTGAATTTACAAACCGATTTAAATGTTTTGATTATTGATGTTAGCAATAAGGATTTTGTAAATAATCAATCGGATTATCTTTTTATTTTGGAGGAAATTCAGAAGCGAATCAATAGTTAATTTATCTTTTCAAAGAAAAATGTCCTCGTTTTTCAGTTCCCGAATCGTCAATTTTTAGAATATACCAATAATCAGAAGCAGGAAGCATCTCTTTGTGATAGGTTCCGTCCCAGCTTGGATTCTTAGGATTTAAAATACTGATTAATTTTCCATAACGATCAAAAATAGTTACTGATGCTTTTGGGTAATAAATTAATCCGTTAATTTCCCAGCGGTCATTGAAAGAATCGTTGTTAGGAGTGAAAAATTTAGGTGCAATTAGTACTATGAAATTTTTACTATCCGTTCCGCATAAATTGATTTCTCTAACATAAGCTGTTTGTAAACCGCTTGGAGCATCAAAAAATACATTTGAAGATTGGTAGTTAATACCATCAATGGAGTATTCAAAATAAGTTTCTTCCTTTTTTAAATAAATTACTACGGTGGTTTCATTCACATCGATGCGGTCAATTTCGGGAAGGTTGTGTTCTGTAGCTTTTATAGTTTTGGTACTGCTACAATTATTAGCATTAGTAACGTTTACAGTATAAGTTCCAGGAGTTGAAACGATAATTGTTTGTGAAGTTGCTCCAGTAGACCACAAATAAGTCATTCCACTTAAACCGGCATCGAGTTCGACATTGCTTCCTTTGCAAAGAGCAACTTCTTCGTCAGTAACATTTGGAGAAGAATATACCACAATATTTACAGCCGTTCTGTTGCCCGTTTTACAGTTGTTGTTAACGGCTTCGGCATAGTAAGTGGTATTTTTATTAATTATTGGAGTTGTAAATTGTGTCCCAGATGCTAAAATAGTACCACCATTCGGCACATTGTACCAATTGATAGTTCCCATATCGGTTGTTGCATTTAAAGTGACTGCAGCTGAATCGCATATTGGGATTGTGGTGTTTGAAATGCTTATAGTTGGAGTTTTATTAATAGTAGCTATAACGGCTACTCTTGTGGACTCACAGCCCGAAGCTTCGGCATAGTATGTAGTAGTTGATGATAAACTTGGGGTAGTAAAACTATCTCCTGTGGCTAATAGTGTTCCCGCTGTTGGAGTGTCATACCAACTAACAGTTCCTGCTGAGGCAACTGCTTTTAGAGTTATCGAACCATTATCGCATCTGGAAGCTGGAGTTGTACTTGTAATAGTGACAAAACTTAATGTTGTGCTTGCCGAAAGATGCAATTCGGGATCTCCGGGCATTCCGCCATATTCTACAATATAGCCTTTAGGGTAGTAATTTCCATTGCCTGTGGTTATTGGATTGCCTCCTATTGGTAAATCATTCCATGTCCCTGGGTTTCCAACTGCTGGAGCAGTTATATGGGCATAATCTTCATTGTTTCCAGAGTCGTTGGGTTCATTTGGTTTGTTCCAGTTGGCATAATAAAAAGGAGCTGTGGTTGTTCCGTTGTTTTTTCCTAGCCAGAAAGTAGTTCCTGCTTCTGGTCCTGTAACCCATTTCCAGACTCCTTCCGTTTCAGAGTCACTTCCACCAATCCAGCCTGCTCCCGGAGCCTGCGCTCCGGCTAATTGTGCTTCATCATCATCAGTTAAAGTGGCTAGATAGCCTTGTAAACCATGATAATTGTTTATTGCTGCTTTGTCTCTTGCTGCTGTCCAGGTAATGCCTGGATCAGGTACATATTCGTAATAATGTCCGTTTCTGGGTAAATAACTGAGTTGACCAATACCGATGCTGATAGAAAAACTTCTGGTTCCTGATGCAGTAGTAGAGGAATTGTAAAATTCTACTGCTTCAATGGCAGCGATAAAATCGTCATAAGGTACTAAGTTATTGGAACTGCTAAAAATTTTAAGTTTGCCCTCAGAAGCACTAAAGGAACTTGTCATTGAAGGATGGGCAGCCACATAGCTGTCGCTTAATTTTAGCAAATCTTGTCCGTTAACATAGCCGGAAGAAATCTGAATGTAAACTGCATCAGTGCTTGTTTCTGAAGGATCATGCTTAATGACTACGTTTTTAGCAATTTTCACATAAGACTGTGTACAGTAGATTTCATTTCCATCGGCAGTGATTGATGGGGATGGGGGATCAATAACAATGGTTTTAATGTTAGAATAAGATTGGTTTGTAATAAATAATACTGCAATTAAAATATGTAAAATCTTGTTTGTCATATTATAAAAGTATTATTTTTTTGAATAGGTAGTTATTTTGACCAATTCATTTTTTGGAACAAATCCCAAACAACAATTCCTGCACTAACTGAAATATTCAAAGAATGTTTGGTTCCTAATTGAGGAATTTCGATACAGCCATCGCATAGCGCTACGGCTTCCTGAGCTACACCGTGAACTTCATTCCCAAAAACCAAAGCGTATTTTTGTTCTTTTTCTACTTTGAAATTTTGTAGAAAAATAGCGCTTTCAACCTGTTCGATAGCCAGTGTGATAACTCCTTCCTGTTTTAATGCAGCGATGGTGTCGAGTACATTTTCGTTGTGTTCCCAGCTTACTGTTTCAGTGGCACCTAAGGCTGTTTTGTGGATTTCTTTGTTGGGAGGTGTTGCGGTGATGCCACACAGATATATTTTTTCAATCAAAAAAGCGTCGGCAGTTCTAAAAACAGAACCAATATTGTGTAAACTGCGAACATCGTCTAAAACCAAAATAAGAGGTGTTTTCTCCGATTTTTTAAAGTCTTCAATAGATTTTCGTTCTAGCTCGCTATTTTCTAGTTTTCTCATTTTATTCGAATAAAAAAAGCTTCCGATTTTGTTAAGGGAAGCTTTTTTGTGTTTTATAATTTAAAAATTAGCTCTTTTTTGGAGCGTCATCAGCAAGTACTGTTCCTTTGATAGTTAAAGTTTTTGTAGGTTGTCCTTCAGCATTAGAAGTTACAGTAACTGTTTTTGTAAACTGTCCTACTCTGTCAGTAGCATATTTTACACCAATAACACCTTTAGCTCCCGGAGCAATAGGCTCTTTTGGAGTAGTTGGAACTGTACATCCGCAAGATCCTTGAGTGTTTGTGATAATCAACGGTTTGTTACCATTGTTAGTAAAAACAAATTGACGGTTACCATCAGCATTGTGTGCGATTGTTCCGTAGTCAATAGTTTCGTTTTCAAAAACCATTCCTGCTCCGTTTACTTTTGCCATTTTAGTAGCCGTAGCTTTGATTTTTTTAGTTGTTTCCTGTGCTTTAGAAGTAGTTACTCCAAAAACAACCAGCGCAGCAAGTAGAATTATTTTTTTCATCTTGTTTTTAAATTTAGAATTTATAGAACAAATCTAAAGAAAAAATCATGCCAATGGCTTAAAATTTACTTAAAAATGTTTTTAATTTTTTAAGTGATAGTTATTCGTTATAAAATTTTTAAATTCGCTTTCTTATTTTTCTAATAAACTAAAACACGATACAAATTGGCATCTAAAGAGAAAGTGGTTAAGGAAACCCCATTAATGAAGCAGTATAATGAGATTAAGCGAAAATATCCGGATGCCTGTTTACTGTTTAGGGTTGGTGATTTTTACGAGACATTTGGAGAAGATGCGATTCGTTCAGCAAAAATATTAGGAATTACATTAACAAAAAGAGGTGCGGGTTCTGAGACTGAAACTGCTTTGGCTGGATTTCCGCATCATTCTATTAATACTTATTTGCCAAAATTAGTCAAAGCGGGACTTCGTGTTGCAATTTGCGATCAGCTGGAAGATCCTAAAATGACTAAAACCATTGTGAAACGCGGTGTGACCGAATTAGTTACTCCCGGGGTTTCAATGAACGATGAGGTTTTGCATTCTAAGACCAATAACTTTTTAGCATCCGTTTATTTTTCGAATAAATCAATAGGGATTTCTTTCTTGGATGTTTCTACTGGTGAATTTCTTACTGCGCAGGGAAATGCAGAATATATTGATAAATTATTGCAGAATTTTAGCCCATCGGAGGTTTTGATTCAAAAGAACCATAAGAATGATTTTAAAGCTAATTTTGGCGAAGATCATCATTGTTTTTATCTGGAAGATTGGGTTTATAAGGAAGATTATGCTTTTGAAACTTTGACTAAGCATTTTGAAACCATTTCTTTAAAAGGTTTTGGGGTCGAAGATTTAAAAGAAGGAATTATCGCTTCGGGAGCTGTTTTGTATTATTTGTCAGAAACACAACATAATAAAGTACAGCATATCACGGCTATTCAGCGTATTGCCGAAGATGCTTATGTGTGGATGGACCGATTTACAATTCGAAATCTCGAGTTGTATCACAGTTATAATCCGAATGCGGTTACACTTTTGGATGTAATTGATAAAACGCTTTCGCCAATGGGAGGGCGTTTGTTGAAACGTTGGTTGGCATTGCCATTAAAAGATGCTAATAAAGTGCAAAGCCGTCATCAGGTGGTGGCATATTTGAAAGAAAATCAAGAGGTACTGCAAAAAATGCAATACCAAATCAAACAAATCTCCGATTTAGAACGATTGATTTCTAAAATTGCAGCGGGAAAAGTGTCGCCACGTGAAGTAGTTTATTTGAAGGAATCATTGGATGCAATTATTCCAATAAAAAACTTGTCTTTAGAAAGTTCGCAGGAAGCGGTAAAGATTATTGGAGACAATTTACACAGCTGTGATTTATTGCGCGAAAAGATAAAAACGACTCTAAATCAGGATGCACCGGTGGCGATTGCCAAAGGAAATGCGATTGCTAAAGGGGTAAATGAGGAATTGGACGAATTGCGTGCAATTTCTACATCAGGAAAAGAATTTTTAGAAGGAATAGAAGCAAGGGAGTCGGAAAGAACCGGGATTTCTTCGTTGAAGATTTCGTTTAATAATGTTTTTGGTTATTATATCGAAGTAAGAAATACGCATAAAGATAAAGTTCCTTCAGAATGGATTAGAAAGCAAACACTGGTGAATGCCGAGCGTTATATTACCGAAGAATTAAAAGAATACGAAGCTAAAATTCTGGGAGCTGAAGAAAAAATTCACAAAATTGAATCGGAATTATTCGAGCAATTAGTGGCCTGGATTGCTACTTATATCAAACCGGTTCAGTTAAATGCTAATTTAGTAGCGCAACTGGATTGTTTGTGTTCTTTTACGCAATTGGCTATTGAGAACAACTATGTTTGTCCTGAACTGGATGAAACATTCGAATTAGATATTAAAAACGGTAGGCATCCGGTTATTGAGAAACAATTGCCGGTGGGAGTTCCTTATATTGCTAATGATGTTTTTTTAGATAGAGAAACCCAACAGTTGATTATGATTACCGGACCCAATATGTCGGGTAAGTCGGCTATTTTGCGCCAAACGGCTTTAATTGTGCTTCTGGCTCAAATGGGTAGTTTTGTTCCTGCAGACAGCGTAAAAATGGGTCTTGTTGATAAAATATTTACCAGAGTAGGAGCGAGTGATAATATTTCGATGGGAGAATCTACTTTTATGGTCGAAATGAACGAAACTGCTTCTATCTTGAACAATATCTCCGATAGAAGTTTAGTGCTGTTAGATGAGATTGGAAGAGGAACGAGTACTTATGACGGAATTTCGATTGCCTGGGCTATTGCCGAATATTTACACGAACATCCTTCGAAACCCAAAACGTTATTTGCTACGCATTATCATGAGTTGAATGAGATGAGCGAATCTTTATCCCGAATTCAGAATTATAATGTTTCTGTGAAAGAGTTAAAAGATAATGTACTTTTTATTCGAAAATTAGTCAAAGGTGGAAGTGCGCATAGTTTTGGGATTCATGTGGCTAAAATGGCGGGAATGCCTCAAATTGTGATTTCGAAAGCGCAAAAGATTTTGAAGAAGTTAGAAAGAGATCATTCCAGTGATGCGTTAAACGGTATCAAATCGGAAAAAGAGGAAATGCAAATGAGTTTCTTCAATCTTGACGATCCGTTGTTGGAAGAAATCAAAGAAGAGATTTTAAATATCGATATTAATTCGGTTACTCCTGTGGAGGCTTTGATGAAATTGAATGAAATTAAAAGAATGTTAACCAGGAAATAATTTTTTCTGATTTTTAAAATAAAGCAAATCAAAAGCTTAAGAAAAATATTGATTATTTTTTTGAAAAACCTTTGTATAATCGAAAAAAGCTCTTAAATTTGCATCCGCAATACAGAACAAGTATCGCGGTTCTTTTTAGAAATTGAAAATGCGAAAATAGCTCAGTTGGTAGAGCGCGACCTTGCCAAGGTCGAGGTCGCGGGTTCGAGCCCCGTTTTTCGCTCGATATCATATCATGCTCGGATGGTGAAATTGGTAGACACGCTGGACTTAAAATCCAGTGAACAGCAATGTTCGTGCGGGTTCAAGTCCCGCTCTGAGTACATAGAAAACCCCTTATTTTTAAGGGGTTTTTTGTTTTTAGTTCTGTTTTTAAATTGAGAGGGATAATTTGTAGGTAAATTTGTAAATATCTATTTTTTTATGTATTTTCGGGTTAATTATAAATCGAAAAATTCATAAAAATGAAGAAAAATTTTACGCGTTTAGCTGTGGCTTTTTCAGCTGCAATTATGTTGACTTCTTGTTATTCTTATACTAGTGTAGTGGGTAATGGAGGGACAGGAAATACAAAAGTTACAAAATGGAATCATTATGTAATTGGAGGATTGGCTCCTGTAGGAGTATCTGATTCTAAGGCAATGGCTGCTGGAGCAAATGATTATACTGTTTTTACAAGACACTCATTTGTAAATATGCTTGTAGGTGGTTTGACTTTTGGAATTTATTCTCCAACAACAACAACAGTTACTAAATAAAAAAAAATAGATTTAGTTAATTAAAAGGGTTGTTCTTTTGAGCAGCCCTTTTTTAATTCTAAATAATTGGAATTTGGGTTTTTGATAATTGGAATTTTGAATAAAAAATATGGGGACTTTTGTTATTAGTAAAAGATTTAGTGGCGATTATAAGTTTGAATTTACTTCCAGGAAAGGGAAAACTATTTTTACGAGTAATGCCTATGAGTTGCGAATGGATTGTGAAGCGGATGCGGAGTATTTACGTTCGGTATTGGAAACTTGTGCTTATGTGAAATTTAAAACGTCTAAAGGGAAGTTTTTCTTTAGGGTGGTGGTTGATAGTAAGGTTATTGCGGTAAGCAGAAAATACAGTACTGAATTGATGGTGCAGAAGGGGGTTGATGAAATAGTGAAATATGGTGCAAAAGCGGAGATATTGGATTTTGCCAATAATGATTTTGAGTTTATTGATTAGATGAGGTTGAATTCTGTAAAGAATTAGTTTTTGAAAATAAAGGATATAAAAAAAAGCCGTCGCAAGGACGGCTTATTTTTTTTCTGTAATTTAAAATTACTTAGCTGGAGCAGCAGCAGGAGCTTCAGTAGCAGCAGCTGGAGCAGCAGCAGCAGAATCAACAGCAACAGCAGCAGTATCAGCTGGAGCAGCAGCAGCAGAATCAACAGCTACAGCAGTAGTGTCAGCAGCTTCTGGAGCAGCTTCAGTTTCAGCTTTTTTACAAGATACAACAGTTAAAACAGCAACTACAGCTAAACTTAAAAATACTTTTTTCATCTTACTTTATTATAAAAGGTTAATTATTAATTCGAGGCAAAGATATAAAATTTTTAATATGTAGAATATTTTTTCATTTTTTTTTTGAAATAATATTCGATTATTTTTCTCACCTGTAAAATATTGATTTCATTAGGAAAGCAACAATTGAAAAGAATAAATTGCTTAAAATGAGATGATTTTTCGGTTTTTTTAATAATTTGATTGCTAGTTTGTTATGCTTATTTTTGATTGGATATTTGTCAAATGTGAAATAGGAGCGTTTCTTTTTTGAGAATTAGAATATTTTAAAGCTTGATTTTTAAGATTCATCTAAACCTTAGTTTTTGAGTATTCGTAGTAAAATAAGGTTAAATAGCTTGTTTAATAACCGCTTTTAGATGTTTTTCAGTATCAAGCTTGTGGCTCCTTTGTTAGTATTTACAAAATTGCTGCAAATGTCTCCTTTTTCTCTCCGTTTAGTATTGTCAGAAATTAATGAATCAAAAGCATTTTTTAATTCATTAGGCTTAGTGATACTGATGCAGCCTCCTAAATTTACTAATGCCGTAGCTTCGGCAAAATGAGAAAAATTAGGTCCAATAACTATTGGAATGCCAAAAGTAGCAGGTTCCAAAATATTGTGAACACCCGGATTTCCAAATCCGCCACCCACATAAGCAATATCAGCATAACTGTATATTTTTGTAAGTATGCCAATAGTGTCAATGATAAAAACATCAAAACCTGTCAGGTTTTGGTTTTCTTTTTCCGAAAAAAGAACCGTTTTCTTTGTAATGCTATTTTTTAATTGTTGTATTTGTTCGGTTTTTATGTTGTGAGGCGCAATGATAAATTTTACTTTTTGAACACTTGAGTTGATATAATCGACTAATAGATTTTCGTCTTTTGGCCAGGAACTCCCAATAACGATAGTTAGCTCGTCATTTTTGAATTCGGAAATAAAATCCAAAGTATTGTCTTTTTCTAAAATTGTCGCAACCCGATCAAAGCGTGTGTCTCCGGAAACAGCAACGTTAGTCTTTCCTAATTGTAATAACAATTTCTTTGACGCTTCGTTTTGAACAAAGAAATAACTAAAGGAATCCAGAGCGTTTCTGTAAAATTCACCATACCATTTAAAAAACAGTTGATTCTCTCTGAAAATGCCTGAAATCAGGTAAGTTGGTGTGTTTTCTTTTTTTAGTTCATTTAAATAATTAGGCCAGTATTCATATTTGATAAAAAATGCCATTTCGGGATGAACGAGTTTTAGAAATTTTTGAGCATTTCTTTTGGTGTCCATCGGTAGATAAACCGTGACATCAGCAACAGTATTGTTTTTTCGAACTTCATAGCCAGAAGGAGAAAAAAACGTAACTACAATTTTATGGGAAGGATATTTTTCTTTTATTTTTTCGATTACAGGAAGTCCCTGTTCGTATTCACCTAGTGAGGCTGCATGAAACCAAATGGTTTTGTCGGAAGCTTTTATTTTTTGCGAAAGCGTCTCAAAAACTGTTTTTCTTCCGGCAACAAAAAGTTTCATTTTAGGGTTAAACAATGCGATAATTTTCAATAAAAAATCGGCTAATGTAATGATGATATTGTATAGAAAAAGCATTCGGATATTTTTTGCGGCTAAAATACATTTTCTTTAGTTTAAAATCATTGGTTTGAAGTCAATAATACCTATTTTTGTTTTCGTTTTATGAAAGTTTTGTCGTTGCCTAAGAAGTGTAAAAACAACAGCTTTCTAACTATTAATAAAGTTGAAATGAAGAAAATTCAAATGGTTGACTTAAAGAGTCAATACGATAAAATTGCTACTACAGTAAATACTTCTATTCAGGAAGTTTTGGATACCAATACTTATATCAATGGACCTCAGGTGCATCAATTTCAAAAAGCTTTGGAGGCTTATTTGGGCGTAAAACACGTAATTCCTTGTGCAAACGGAACCGATGCTTTGCAAATTGCAATGATGGGATTGGATTTAAAACCGGGTGATGAGGTAATTACTGCCGATTTTACTTTTGCTGCAACTGTTGAGGTAATTGCTTTGTTGCAATTGACTCCCGTTCTGGTTGATGTTGATTTGGACAACATGAATATTTCTTTAGAAAGAATAAAAGCGGCTATTACTCCAAAAACAAAGGCAATTGTTCCGGTACATTTGTTTGGTCGTTCGGCTAATATGGATGAAATTATGGCTTTGGCAAACGAACATAATCTATATGTTATTGAAGATAATGCTCAGGCTATTGGTGCTGATTTTGTTTCGGCTTCAGGAACTAAAACTAAAGTAGGAACTATTGGTCATGTGGGAGCAACTTCGTTTTTTCCTTCTAAAAATCTAGGTTGTTACGGAGATGGAGGTGCGATTTTTACCAATGACGATGCTTTGGCGCACATTATTCGTGGAATTGTGAATCACGGAATGTACGAGCGTTACCATCATGATGTAGTAGGAGTTAATTCGCGTTTAGATAGTATTCAGGCTGCTGTTTTGAATGCCAAATTGCCTTTGTTGAATGAATATAATGTGGCGCGTCGTACAGCGGCGGCTAAATACAATGCAGCTTTATCTGCTCACGCCAATATTGTTACGCCTTCATTTGATGAAAATGAAAACAATCATGTTTTTCATCAATATACTTTACGAATCATTAATGCTGACAGAAACGGATTGATGCAGCATTTGTTAGACAAAGGAATTCCATGTGCTATTTATTACCCAATTCCGTTGCATTCGCAAAAAGCTTATGTTGATGTGCGTTACAAAGAAGAAGATTTTCCTGTAACGAATCAATTGGTTCAGGAAGTAATTTCGTTGCCAATGCACACTGAATTAGACGATGAGCAAATACAATTTATAACTGATTCTGTTTTAGAATTTTTAAATAGATAAAGATGAAAAAATCCTTGTTAGTTTTTGCGTTGGTTTTGATTTCGTTTTCAAATTGGGCGCAAACAAAACCAATTTCTAAAGAAGAAACAGCGGTTGCCAAAAGTGTTGAAGCTTTCCGAAAAGCTTTGATTGATCCAACAGAAAATAATTTAAAAGCTTTGACTTCGGCAGATTTAAGTTACGGACATTCCAGTGGTGTACTTCAGGATCAAAAAGTTTTTATCGAAAAATTACTTAACGGTGAATCTGATTTTGTGACGATAGAATTTCAAAATCAAAGTATTCAAATTACAGGAGATGTTGCTGTAGTAAGACATAATCTGGCAGCACATACTAAAGATAGTGGTGTTGAAAAAGATATTAAAATAGGTAACGTATTGGTTTGGCAAAAGCAAAAAAACAAGTGGTTGCTGATAGCGAGACAGGCTTTTAAATTACCTCAATAAGAAAAGCTATAAAAATAAAAAATCCCAAATTACCAGTATGGTAGTTTGGGATTTTTTTTGGATTACTTTTTAGCAGCTTCTTTTAATTGATCGGCAGCTTTATCCATTTTTTCTGCTCCTTTTTCAAGGATTTTGCCTGTTTTTGATTGAGTCGAATCAATAGCTGTATCCATTTTTTTGGCTACAGTATCCATTTTTTGTTCTACTTCAGCTCCAACGGCTTCTTTAGCATCTTCAATTTTGTCTTTTGTTTTGTCCTGGCAGGAAGCCATTGCAACCAGCATAAAAGCTGCTGCTAAAATTGTTTTTTTCATTTGTAGGATATTTGAGATTTGTATTTAAAACGTTGTCTTTCAAATATAAAAAAAATCCCCGTAAACTTTCGCTTACGAGGATGTATTTATGAAAACAATTCTTCTTACAAAACTAATTCAGAATATAGTTTTTCGAAAGTTTGGTCTAAATTGCTGCTAAATCCCGAATGGGGTCTTGAAGTTTGAATACTGGAACTTTTAACCGCAGTAAGCCATCTAAATCGTTCGTCTCTTTCAAATTGAGCAATAGGGCCGGCTTCTTTTTTGCCTTCGCAAATGGCTACAAAAGAATCCAAATTGATTTTGAGTTGGTCTAAATCAAATTCACTGCAAAAGGATTTGATTTTAGCAACAGGAATTTCGTATTGAATTCGTAAATATTTCTGACGCTTGGAATAAAGCATCAAACCTACATTTATAAATTCTTCGCGTTCTACTCTTGGTACAACACGAATAACAGCATAATCATACAAGTGTTGTTCGTGCATCTTGAGCTTGTTTTAAAAATACTTCAGCATTTTTCAAGCGTAAGCTTAAAAACTGAAAATAAATGTTTTTAATTTCTTCCGGGGTTATTGTTTGATCTTCCCATTGTAACCAATCTTCCGGGATTTGGTTCACAATTTCTTTTAAAATAGTATCATTTAATAAGTTGGAGCAGTGTGTATGAGCTTCCTCTAGTTTTGACGCTTTTGGTAATAAAACATGGTCTTTAATTAATGCAAATGGAGTTAGGGCTGTTTTCTCCCAATTAATCCAGGAATGATGGAAATAAAAAGATGCTCCGTGATCAATAAGCCAAAGCTCTTTTTTCCAAATTAAAAGATTGGTGTTCTTGAAAGTTCTGTCAACATTGGTAATAAAAGCATCCAGCCAAACGATTTTTGATGCTAATAAAGCTTCACAATCATTTGCGGCAGCATCATAGGTGATTGCTCCTGATAAATAGTGTAGTCCTAAATTTAAGCCTTGACTAAATTTTAATAAATCCTGTATTTCTTCATCAGCTTCTGTTCTTCCAAAGGCTTCGTCTAAGTGTGCAAAAACTAACTCGGGGACAGGTAATCCTAATATTTTGGCAATCTGACCGCCTAAAAATTCAGCAATTAATGCTTTTACTCCATGACCGGCTCCTCTAAATTTTAATACATATTTAAAATCATCGTCAGCTTCTGCTAAGGCAGGTAAGGAGCCTCCTTCCCGAAGTGGTGTAATGTATCGTATAACGTTTACGGTTCGTAAATCTAAATTCATAAAGTTGGAATTCTTTTAACAAAGATAGCTAAAATTAAAGGATGGTATCTGTTGTGCCAAATTCACTTTTTCTAAAAATAAAAATCCCCACAAACCTAAGTTTGTGAGGATTCCATTATAGAGTTGATTTTCAATTCTAAAATCTAAAATCTGCAATTTTAAGCATTCGCTGTAGCAGCTTCTTTATTGATTTTTCCAATTAATCCAGTCAATACTTTTCCTGGACCAACTTCGGTGAATAAAGTCGCACCATCAGCAATCATTTGTTGAACTGATTGTGTCCATTTTACAGGAGCTGTCAACTGGATAATTAAGTTTTTCTTGATTTCGTTTGCATCTGAAACGGCATTTGCAGTTACGTTTTGATATACCGGGCAAATAGGAGATGAGAAAGTAGTTGCCTCAATAGCTGCAGCCAATTCTTCTCTTGCCGGTTCCATCATTGGCGAGTGAAAAGCACCACCAACAGGTAATAATAATGCGCGTTTTGCACCTGCTTCTTTCATTTTTTCGCAAGCTAATTCAACTGCTTTAAATTCTCCTGAAATTACTAATTGTCCAGGGCAGTTATAGTTTGCAGCTACTACAACTCCGTCGATAGAAGCACAAACTTCTTCCACAACATTATCTGCTAATCCTAAAACCGCAGCCATTGTTGATGGTGTAATTTCGCAGGCTTTTTGCATTGCTAAAGCTCTTTTGGAAACTAATTTTAATCCGTCTTCAAAAGACAAAGCGCCATTGGCAACCAAAGCTGAAAATTCGCCTAAAGAATGTCCTGCCACCATTTCTGGTTTGAAATCTTCTAAAGTTTTTGCTAAAATTACCGAGTGTAAAAACACTGCTGGTTGCGTTACTTTAGTTTCTTTTAGTTCTTCTGCAGTTCCTTCAAACATAATGTCTGTGATGCGGAAACCTAATATTTCGTTTGCTTTTTCAAACAATTCTTTCGCTAATGGAGAGTTTTCATATAAGTCTTTGCCCATTCCTGTGAACTGTGCACCCTGACCTGGAAATACGTATGCCTTCATGTTTTTAATTTAAGGATTAAAAAATTTAAGATTGAAATAGTATTCAATCGGGATGCAAAAGTAGTATTTTTTTAGGATTTATGTAGAAAGATAAAAATGGGTAAGGATTTGTGTGTTTTTTTAAATTCGAATTTTATAAAATCTGCATAAATCTGCTGAATCTGCGTGAAATATATTAGCACGCAGATTCAGCAGATTTTGAAAAGTAAAAAACCTTCCTATTTACTAATGAAACAGGAAGGTTTGTATAGAAAGGAAAATCAGTTTTGTGAGATTCTTATAATTTTATTAATTGTAATTCGATATTTAGACGCACATCTTCACCAACTAAAACACCGCCAGTTTCAAGAGCAGAGTTCCAGTTTAATCCCCATTCTTTACGGTTGATTTTTCCGGAAATATTCAATCCTGCTTTGGTGTTTCCCCAAGGATCTTTCATTAATCCGCTAAACTCAGCCGGAAGTGTAACTGATTTTGTTACGCCTCTCAGGCTCAAATCACCTGTCAGTTCATAATCATCTCCATCTTTAGTGAAAGAAGTCGCTTTGAAAGTTAGTTTAGGATTGTTTTCTGCGTCAAAAAAGTCACCACTTTTTAAATGATTGTCTCTGTCAGTGTTATTGGTGTTGATAGAATTAATGTCGGCTGAAAATTCGATGTTCGCATTTTCAAAATTGTCATCTTCAGTAGTGATTGCAGCATCGTAGGATTCAAATTTTCCTGAAACATTTGTAAACATCATGTGTTTTACTTTAAATCCAATTTCTGAGTGTGTAGAGTCAATTGCCCATTTTGTAGTTGCCATAATTTTATTTTTTTAAATTGTTATTTCATTTTGATAAGACAAATTTACAGCAACTATAAGTTTGGGTTACTTAACCTAGATTAAGAAATAAAAACCGGATATTGACCTTGAAAGTTTATATTGCCTCTTCGTATAAGGATAAAATAGGCAAACCAAAACTTTCGTTGGTATTGATATTTTTATTTTTGAGTTTGATTTTTTTTGGTTTTCGGGTTTCGATTAAAAGATTGATTTTGTTTTTTGCAATGGCTTCGTTTAGCAAAGATTCGAGTTCTTCTGGATTTTGTTCACTAAAAATCTTGGCCTGACTAATAATTTTAAAATTGAAACGTTCCGGGATTAATTCCTGTAAATCTTCTATTTGAAGCTTTGATTTTGTTTGTTCCAAATACATTGCTTTGGTCAAATCATTTTCTTCACAATTTGGACTTAAGTGTAAAATAGGGCATTTGCAATTACTCAGAATTTGGACAAATTGATTGTGAATCTTTTTTTCGGCGTTTCTATACGAAGGTGTCAGGATGGTCAATTCAATTTCAAGATGTTCGATTAAATTTCTCAGCAATGGAGCCGAAATTCCATATTGATAATGGATTTTTAGATTGCAGTTTTGAGAAATAGTGATTAATTCTCTACAGTATTCCAATACTTTTTTTTGCGAAGCAGTCATGTCACTTTTCATGTTTCTTAGAAACGTGGACGAAGAATAAGTGTCTGGAATTTCGCTGATTAATGCTAAAAAGATGGTGCAGTTTTTCCCTTTAGATTGTTGGATTGCTACTTTGACAGCATTTATCGTATCTGATTCTAATATTGAAGGTATTAATAGGTTTTTCATATGTATCGTTTTAAGTATACATACAAAAGAAGTTATCGAAGATTAGAATGGCTTTGGATTAAAATTAGAATTTCCTAAGATTTTAAATTAGAATTTCTAATGTTGGTTTTTGTCAAAAGTAATATTAACCACCGTTCCTTTTCCGGTTTCAGATTGAATTTGAAGCTCACCGCTGTGCATTCGGATGATTTTCATGGCTAAAGGCAATCCAAGTCCGTAACCATTGTACTTTGAAGCAATTTTTCCTCTAAAGAAAGGTTCGTATAAATACGGAATATCTTCGGGTGGAATTCCAATACCAATATCGGTAATGGCAATTTTAATTTTAGACTTGTCAGCTGTAAGATTGACAAATACTTCGTCATTATCCGAATATTTTACACCATTTGAAATGATGTTATTCAGGGCTAATTCTAATAATGGTCGGTTGCAGGGAATAGTCAACAACGATTCGTCTTCGGGAATTGCATTCAGTTTAATATTCACCCTGTTGTTAGGGAAAAGTGTATCTATCGAAGCTTTTACTTCTAAAAGAATTTCGTCAATTCGGGCAATGTCTAATACTTGTTTGGTTCCATCATAGCCTGTTTGGGTCAACTTTAAAAGACTCTCGGTTAGGTTGCCTAATTTTGAAGCTTGCCAGTTGATGTTTTCCAGTGAGTGGACATATTCTTCCGTTTCACGTTCTTTTAAGAGCATGATTTCTGTCTCGGCTATAATGGTAGTGATAGGCGTCTTTAATTCATGCGAAGCATTATTGATAAAATTAGCCTGAATTTCGAATGAGGTTTCTAATCGATCCAGCATGTCGTTGAAGGTTTTGGTAAGATCAGTAATCTCATCTTTTCCGTCAGCATCAGCCAATCGATTGTGAAGATTAGAAGCACTAATTCGATGCACTTCTTTTGTAATTCGCGCAATTGGGTCAATTACTCTTCGTGCCAAAAACTGACCGAAAAAGTAAGCCAAAATAATAAAACCAATACCGCCAAAGATTAAAAGTTGCAAAATATAAATGGTACTTGTATTGCCACGGCGGTCTTTGGCTGTAACAATTACAATGTGTTTTTGTTCACCTTCACTAAAAATTTGCCCGTAATAATAACGGTAATCTTCTTCAATCCAGCCGGAGCCTTTTTTCATTACATCGTCATAAAATTCATGAGGCAGATGTAAATCGGTATTGTATTCAAAAGAATTGCTGCTGTTTACTTTTAATTCATAATCTTTCTCTTCGATGAGTTCTTCCAAGCCTCCTTTTTTGAATTTTTGGAAAGAATCTTTGTTTTCTTGATTTTTTTGGAAATAGGCTGATGAAGCAATTTTAGCCCTGTCCTGAAGTCTTTTTATAAAATAATATTCATTGTTTTGCTTGAACAGAAAAAAAACAGCGATGCACAAAAGCAAGGTGCTAAAGCACGACAGCGCAATATAAGTGATGGTTATTTTTTTTCTAATCTGCATGAATTATGGTTTTATAATGTAGCCTAAGCCTTTGATGGTGTGGATTAATTTGTTTTGATAAGGTTTGTCGATTTTGTTTCGAAGATAATTGATATAAACATCAACCACATTGGTATTCATGTCAAAATTAATATCCCAAACATTATCCAATATTTTTTCTCTGGGCAAAATGGTTTCGGCATTGCTGGCTAAATAGTATAATAATTTGAATTCTTTAGCGGTTAACTGAATGATTACTCCATTTCTTTTGACCAATTTTGTTTTTCGGTCAATTTCTAAATCGTCAATTTGGATTAAGTCATTCGGTCGGTGTTCCTGATTTGATCTTCGGGCCAGAGCTGCAATTCGTGCTTCTAATTCCGAAAATTTAAAAGGTTTTGCAAGATAATCATCGGCGCCGGCATTCAGTCCGGTAACAATGTTTTCGGTAGTTCCCAGAGCGGTTAAAAGCAGAATAGGTACAAAGTTTTTAGCAGCTCTTAGTCTTCTGCAAATTTCGATTCCGTTAATATCCGGGAGCATGATGTCCAGAATGACAACATCAAAATTGTGATTCAAAATCATTTCCAAGCCTGTTGTACCGTCAAGGGCTACGCTTACCTCATTATTTTTTTCAGAGAGACCTTTTCGAATAATCGATAAAAGATTGGGTTCGTCTTCTATAATGAGTAGTTTCATAAATGATTTTTTAATTCTACTTCAAAAATAGATATTGTCTTCTTAAAAATTTGCAAAATAACGACTAATCTTATTTTTTTATCAAAATCGTAGCTTTTGTTAAAAAAAGAAAGCGCTACCAGAAGTAACGCTTTCTAAAATAAATAGGGTTTGAATTATTTTTTAAAGTTCGATTGAATGAATGATTTCAAGTAAATCGCTTTTTAATTTTTCATTTGTAATCCCTTGCTCGTTGTTGAAATTTTCGCCAAAACTTGGTAAAGAAAAACTTCCTTTTACATTAGCACCCTGAAATGGGAAACGATTTTTTGCAATTTCTAAAACAGAAAGTCCTCCTCTCGGTCCAGGAGAAGTGGCCAGGATTAACGTTTGTTTTTCCTGGAAAAACTTAGGATTTACTCGGGAAGTCCAGTCAAAAATATTTTTAAAAGCGGTTGAATAAGCGCCATTATGTTCAGCAAGTGAAACAATAACTAAATCAGCAGTTCCTATCTTGTTGAAAAAGTCTTTTGCTAATTCAGGAATACCATTTTTTGATTCTCTGTCCAAAGAAAAAATAGGCATTTCATAATCGTTTAAGTCTAAAACTTCCACATCAGTGTTTGCAAACTGTGATGCAGCATAAGTTGCCAGTTGTTTGTTAATTGAATTTGTACTTGACGAAGCACCAAAGGCGATAATTTTTTTAGTCATTATTTCTTGTTTAAAAAGTAGGTTAGAGCTCCCGAAGGACATTTATTTACAGTATCGATAATTTTTTCTGTTGTTGAAGCCTCCGGTCTTATCCAGGGCTTTTCTTTGGGATGAAATACATCCGGATTATTGTGGACACAATTAGCCGAATGGATGCATTTTGCTGATTGCCATACAATGGTAACTTCACCATTAGTGTATTCTTTTGTCAGGTCTTTTGGATTCATAATTACAGCTGTGTATTGATAGTTACTTTTCCTTTTAAGATTTTAGAAACGGGGCATTTGTCAGCAATTAGTAGTAATCGTTCTTTTTGTTCCGGGCTTGTATCAGTAGAAAAAGAAATTTGTCTTGAAAAAATAGTTTCAAATTCGCCATCTAATTCCTGAGTCGCATTGATTGTTATGCTGATTTCAGGAATATCCCAGCCTTTTCGGTCAATGTACATTCGCAAAGTAGCCAGTGTACATCCTGCTAAGGAAGCAAAAAGGGTCGAAAAAGGATCAGGTCCCAAATCTTTTCCTCCGTTACTTTCGGGTTCATCCATAATCAATTGACCATTACGCCAGGAAATGGTGCACAAATATTTTTGTGATCCTATTGTTCCAACAATGTCTTTCTCTAGTAAGTTTCCCATTTTTTAAATTAATTTTTAAAGACAATTATAAAACATCCCTAAATTCAGGTGTTTTGTCAAAAACCTTTTTTGCAAAAGGACACAGGGGAAGAATTGTCAACCCCTGTTCTCTGGCAAATAAAACGGCTTTTTCAACCATTTTCTTTCCAAAGTTTTTACCATTGTGTCCCGGATTTACTTCGGTATGATCGATTATGATTTTATGAGGTCCAGCGAAAACAAAGGTCATTCTTGCTTCGATCTTGTCTTCGATTTTTACATAAAAATAACCTTTTTTTTCGTTGTATTCCAGTCCTATAATTTCGTTCATAGACTTTTTATTATTAATATTTCATTGGAATTTCCATTAATAAAAATTTGGCATCAGTTGTTGCTTTAATGTCCAAAGTTTTAAAATCAGCGATTCCATAACCATCACGGGTTTCTAATTCCTGACCATCAACATTGATAGTTCCTGAAATTACAAAAATATAGATTCCGTTTCCTTCTTTTTTAAGTTCGTATGTTTTAGCAAAATCTTTGTCGAAGTCAGCTAAATGGAACCAGGCATCCTGATGAATCCAAACACCAGCATCATCCGGATTTGGAGACAAAATTTGAGCAAAATTATTTTTTTGTTCAGCGGTGTCTAAAGTAATTTGTTGGTATCTAGGTGTTACATTTCGGGTTTTTGGAAACAACCAAATTTGGAATAATTTAGTACGTTGATCTGCATTTGGGTTAAACTCACTATGTTGAATTCCTGTTCCGGCACTCATTACCTGTACATCACCAGTTTTGATGGTAGCTGCATTTCCCATGCTGTCTTTGTGAGCTAAATCGCCTTCAAGCGGGATAGTAATGATTTCCATATTATCGTGAGGATGTGTTCCAAAGCCCATTCCCGGAGCAACAGTATCATCATTCAATACGCGAAGTGCTCCAAACTGTACTCTATCCGGATTGTACCAGCTAGCGAAACTAAAGCTGTGATAAGCGTTTAACCATCCGTGATCTGCGTGTCCTCTTGTGTCTGCTTTGTGAAAAACTGTATTTGCCATGATATTTTATGTTTATTGATTATTACATTACAAATGTACATCCGTCGTTAGCGTTTTGCACTTAACCTAGATTAAGAAGTGTGAAAAGTAATCAGTTTGCAGTATTCAGTGTTCAGTTTTACTAACTGCGACTGCCAACTACTTCCTGAGTAACTTCGCCTTCATCTTACTAAAAAACTCCGGAGTTACACCTATATAAGAAGCGATTTGTTTTTGCGGTATTTTGTGGTTCAGATTAGAATATCTTTTTAAAAATTTGTCATAACGATCTTCGGCTGATAAACTCAAATTATCCATTAATCGTTCCTGGTTTGCAACTAAAGAGTTTTCGGTAAGGATTCTAAAAAAGCGTTCCAGTTTAGGAATTTCGGTATAAAGTTGCTCCTGATTTTCTTTCGAAAGAAGGACTAATTCGGCATCTTCTAAAACTTCTATAAAAAGATTTCCCGGTTTTTGCGAAATTAAACTGTACATATCGCCCATCCACCAGCCTTCGCAGGCAAAGCTTAAAACATATTCGACAATGTTATCATTGATGTTGAAACTTCTTAAAATGCCCGAGTTTACAAAATAAGAATGTTTGCAAATTTCCCCGGAATTCAGCAAAATGCTTTTGGCTTTGTATTGTCGAATTTCGGTTTTACTTAAAAAAAGTTGCTTTTCTTCATCGGTTAGCTGAACGTGTTTTTCTATATTGTTTATAATCAGAGACATTATTCTTTTTTAAAAAATTGACTCTGCAATATAGCTATTTTGCTTTGTTTGTACTTTCGTTAATTTAATAATTCTTAAACCAATCGAAACAAATCATAAGACAAAATCGGGTTTAGCTTAGGAACAAAAAAAATAGCTCAGTTCTAATATTGCGTGTTTTTTATACATTTGATTAGTTAATATTGCTATATTAGTATTGTGCAGAGTTCTAAATGAGAATTTTGATACAAAACTAGGTGGTTTGTAATAAAACAATAATTTAGCTGTCAATATAAGCTATTGGGTAATGACTGAAACAAAAGCAATTAATAATAAACTATTAGTTACAGCACTTATGGTGGGTAATGAAAAAGCTTTTAGTGAGCTTTTTAATATCTATTGTAATGATGTGTATGCTTATAGTTTAAGTATGCTTAAAAACCAGGCTCTGGCAGAAGAAATTGTTCAGGATGTATTCTTAAATATCTGGCTACACAGAGACCGACTTAATGCTGATTTATCTTTCAAGTCTTATGTGTTTACCATTACACGCAATCTCACATTTAATCTTATTAGTAAAGTAGCCAATAGTCATAAGCTTAAGGAAGAAGTATTTTATGTAAGTCAAAAATCCTATAGTCCAATTGAGGATATTATTGATGATGCTGATTATGATGCTATAAAGCAAAAGGCTATTGAACAACTGCCTCCCAAACGCAGAGCTATTTTTGAAATGTCCCGTAATGAAGAAATGAGTTACGAGGAAATAAGCAAGGAATTGAATATTTCAGTAAATACTGTTAAAGGTCAAATGAGCAAAGCCTTAGCTGATATCAGAGATTTTTTAGAAACTCATGGAGATGTTACACTTCTAATAACGCTCCTTTCATCTCGCTGGTTAGAATAATAATTCGATAATTATTATTGTCTTTTCTTTCTTTTTTATTTTTTATTTCTTTCTATTTCTTTCTATTTTTTTTCTATTTTATTATTATTTTTTTATTTTTCAAAAAAAATAATAATACTGAATAGTACTTTTCTATTTCTCATCTGTATTATATATAAGAACGTATAGTATGCAACACGATAGCCATATCCAAAATTTATTAAAAAAGTTCATTCTGAATCAATGTTCCAAACAGGAAGTTGATGAAGTGATACAGTATATCCAAGAATTAACCGAATCAAGCGGACTACCAACTGTAGAAGAAGTGCTGGCAATTTTAGACGAAAAGCCAACGATGACTGAGTCTGATGCTATTCGCATTCAGAACAAAATTCTGGCGATTTCCCAAAAAGAACAAAAGACATCGGTAAAAAGAAAATCCCATTTTATGAAATATGCGGTTGCCGCTGTTTTCATTGGTGTTTTAGCTACGGCTTATTTTTTTAAGAATGTCCTTTTCCATCAGCCAGTTCAAACTATTCCGGTAGTAGTCAATCGGGAAACCAAAAATGTTGTTGAACCGGGTACTGATAAGGCGGTACTTACGCTGGCAAATGGTTCTCAGGTGGTTTTAGCAAACGGGGCTTCGGTGAAAACACAAAATGCTAAGAGTAATGGTGCGGAAATTATTTATGAATCCAAAGACGGGAAGACAAATGAAGTGGCCTACAATTATTTGACTATTCCCAGAGGAGGCAAATTCTCTATTACATTGTCTGATGGCACTCAGGTGTGGTTGAATTCTGAAACTAAATTAAAATTCCCGGTAGCTTTCATTGAAGGACAAACCAGAAAAGTAGAATTGATTTATGGAGAAGCTTATTTTGATGTTTCGCCTAGTACAAAACACAAAGGAGCCCATTTCAAAGTGCTTAATAATAAACAGGAAGTGGAGGTTATAGGTACCGAATTTAACATCAAAGCATATAAAGACGAAACGAATATCTATACAACCTTAGTTGAGGGGAAAGTGGATGTAAATATCGAAAACAGAAAACAAAGATTAATGCCAAACCAACAATTAAGTTTAAACATAGCAACAAGCAGTTCGGTTATAAAAAATGTAGATGTTTATAATGAAATAGCTTGGAAAGAAGGTGTTTTTAGTTTCGAAAAAATAACACTTAAGGATATGATGAAAGTATTGTCCCGATGGTATGATTTTAATGTTGTATTCAAAAATAAAGCAATTGAAAACGAAATTTTTGACGGGGTTATCAGGAAAACCCAAAGCCTCGATGATATTTTGAGAAGTATTAAGAATTTTAAAATTATAAAAAACTATGAAATAAAAGACAAAGAAGTAATTCTGGAATAAGAAAACGGGAAGAAGTATCACATCCCTCAGTGTTTACTCATCCCAACTATTTAAAAACTATTAAACTATTGTATAACCAACCAAACCAAACCAAAAATTATGGAAATTAAAGTACGTAATGTCTTTGTTCTCGTTAGAGAAAGGCTAATTAAAACTGCTATGAGAGCGTTTATCTTTTTATGGTGTACCAATGTTTTTTGTCTTAATGCAACTAAGACATTTGCACAAGCGAATGTAACCATTGAAAAGGATCAATCGGCAACAATTTATCAGGTATTTAAAATTATAAAACAACAGACCGATTTCAATTTTGTTTATCCCAGAAAGGTTTTTAAAGACATTCCGGATGTTGAATTAAAAAAAGGGACCATTGCGGTAACTAAATTATTAGGACAATGTCTTTCGAAAAACAATCTCAATTTTGAGCTAACGGATGATAATACCATCTTAATTAAAGAAAAGGCAGTAGTTGCAAATAACGCAGTACAGCAAAAAACAATAAGCGGAAAAATTACCGACGGTTCAGGACAACCAATTCCGGGAGCAAATATTGTTGAAAAAGGAACTACAAATGGAGTTCAAAGTGATTTTGACGGTAAGTTTTCATTAAATGTAAAAAGTGAAAAATCGATATTAGTGGTTTCTTATATTGGTTTTACAACAAAAGAAATTCCGTTAAATGGGCAGAGTAATATTGTGATTAAATTACAGGAAGACTCAGCAAAACTGGAGGAAGTAGTTGTTGTTGGTTATGGTTCTGTTAAGAAAAAGGACTTGACCGGAGCAGTGGTTTCTGTTGGTGCAGAAAAACTGGAAGGAAGGTCGAATACTAACGTGCTGCAATCGCTTGCAGGACAGGCTACGGGTGTGCAAATTACACAGTCTCAAGGTGCTCCGGGGCTTGCGCCAACGGTAAAAGTGCGTGGTGCTTCTTCGATAAATGCAGGAACAACTCCGCTTTATGTTATTGATGGTATTCCATTGGAAGATAGTTCAACTAATTCTACCGATACTGGAATTACTACAGGTAGTAACCTGAGTTTTAATAGAAATCCACTAAACTTTATTAATCCTAATGATATTGAATCAATTGATATTCTGAAAGATGCATCTTCAGCAGCTATTTATGGTTCCAGAGGAGCAAATGGTGTTGTTATCATTACGACCAAACAAGGAAAAGCGGGTAAAACTAAAATTGATGCAACTATAGAAACTGGTTTTTCTCATGTTAATCGTACGACTAAGATGATGAATGCCTCAGAATTTATTGCTTTCAATACGGCTGCGAGAAATAATTCATGGGCAACAATTGTTGCTGCAACTCCATCGGCTACAAGAGGACTTAATGTAACTGTTCCTGTAGAATTCTCTGATCCTACCTGGCTTGCCCGTATAGGAAATGGAACGGATTGGCAGGATGTAGCACTTAGAACGGCACACAACAGAAACTTTCAATTATCGGCTTCTGGTGGTAATGAGAAAACTCAATTTATGGTGTCGTTGGGATTTTTAGATTCAGAAGGTGTTGTTGACAGAAATACTTACGATAGAATCAACTTGAGATCAAATATCAAGCATAAGTTTAATGATCATGTTCGTATGGGGTTGAATATTGGTCTTAGCCGTGCCAAAGAAGCTCCTTATGGAACAGGTGGAAAAAGTGATGTGGTGAGTTTGGCTTTGCAAAGTGATCCGTTTTTCCCACTGTATGTTGAAACAGGAAGTTTAGGTTTTAAAGACCCTGCTTCAATTTGGAATACTTTCTCTAAATATGGTTTCCAGCTTTGGCATCCTTATGCATTAACAAGAGAAGCGTCTAATAAAAAAACAACTAATATCTCTACAATCACTTCTTATTTGGAATGGGATATTATAAAAGACTTAACGTTTAAAACTTCTGCGAGTTCTAATATCGAAAATACATTTTATAATTTCTACTGGAACGCAGGTCAGAACTGGGGTTACTCCGGATTTGTGCCAGCACAGGCTGATTTTAAAACATTACAATCTAATAACTGGATTTCAGAAAATACTTTGACTTACAACAAGACATTTAATGAGGCTCACACATTAAATTTATTAGCGGGTTATTCTGCTCAGGAACAAACTACAGATACCAGCAGTATGACAGCGGGTAGTTTCCCGAATGATTTAGTGCATACCCTGAATGCAGGTGTTGTGAATGCAGGTAATACTTTTTCAGAAGAGTGGTCGTTGATTTCTTATTTAGCTCGTGCCAATTATTCTTATAAAGGTAAATACTTGGCATCTGCGGCAATTAGAGCTGATGGTTCTTCCCGTTTTGGAGCTAATAATAAATGGGGGTATTTCCCATCTGGATCGTTGGCATGGCGTATTTCTGAAGAATCTTTCTTAAAAGATGTTTCCTGGATAAGCAACCTGAAAGTGAGGTTAAGTTATGGAGCAACTGGTAACAATTCAATTCCAAATTACGGATCAATTGGAACATTAGCATATAGTCCGTATGTAAGCTCAGGTGCAGTGAACCAAGGGATTTATACTTCAAACTTTGCCGATAAAAATTTGAAATGGGAAAAAACAGGTCAAACTAACTTTGGAGTTGATTTCAGTGTATTAAATGGACGTGTGAAGTTTACAGGGGATATTTATTATTCAAAAACGAAAGACTTATTACTTAATGTGCCTATCCCAATTCTTTCAGGATTCTCTTCTACTTTGACTAATATTGGAGAGCTTGAAAACAGAGGGATTGAAGTAAATCTTAGTACACAAAATATTGATGGTAAATTCAAATGGAGCACTGACTTTAATATTTCTGCCAACAGAAACAAAGTATTAAAACTAGGTGCTAACGATGCTCCAATAGATATTAATGTGAGTAGTATGACATCGCGCACAGCTGTAGGACAACCAATAGGTATGTATTATGGTTATGTTATTGATGGTGTAATTATGTCAAAAGCAGAGTTGGATAGCAAAGCTTATCCGGTATGGCCAGGCAGTGAAGCGGGAGATCCAAGAGTAAGAGATGTGAACAATGATGGTAAGATTGATTCTAATGACCGTACTTATTTAGGGAATTACCAACCTAATTATCAATGGGGGATGACCAATAATTTTTCTTACGGAGGATTTGAACTTTCAGTTTTGTTACGCGGTTCACAAGGTGGAGAAATTTTGAATCATAATGCCCGATACCTAAAATCAGGTGTAGGTGGTGGTAACCGTAATATGTATTCAGTAGTGAACAATTACTGGAAATCGGATGCTGATCCTGGAAACGGACAGATTCCTAAACCTCGTATGTTGCCAACTACTGTTCGTGATTTTGGTTCCAGTTATTGGGTTGAAGACGGATCATTCGTTCGTATCCAAAATATCCGTATGGGTTATAACTTGCCAAAAACATTAGTTAATAAAATGAAGCTAAGTAACATTAAGTTATATCTAAATATGGAAAATGTACATGTGTTCTCTGATTATTTAGGTTATGATCCGGAAGGTAGTACTTATCAGTCAGGAGTATTGGTAGGTTTTGATTATGGTGCTTATCCAAATCCTTTTACGGCTACTTTTGGAATCAATGTTAGTTTTTAGAACCAGATAAATCATTTAAAACTTAAGAAAATGAAAAAAATAACATATATCATACTTTTTTGCAACTTATTCCTATTGGGATGTAGTTCCGATTTTTTAGATAAAGCACCTATTTCAAATGCTAATGAGGAGAATTTCTATAAATCCCAAAAGGATATTGAAACAGGGCTGTGGTCTGCTTATAATTCGCTTTATACCTTGTATGGTCCTGAAAGTTTACCATCATTCTATGGCGAATTAATGTCTGATAATGCTTATAGTGATAATGCAGCCGGAAGAATACAGGACTATGAAAGCTTCGAATTACACACGATGACTATAGATAACGAGTTAGTATTCAATTTCTGGAATAATTACTATAAGGCACTTTATACTGTAAATAACATTATTGCTAATGCCGAAAAACTGGATTTTGCCAGCAGAGATGCTTTAATTGGGGAAGCCAAGTTTTTACGTGCCTTGTACTACTTTGATATGGTTCGTGCCTGGGGCGATGTGCCATTGGTTACCACTCCGCTAAGTATTGCTGATTCTTATGCACAAGGACGCACACCAAAAGCTCAGGTTTATGCTCAAATTGTTGCCGATCTTGATTTTGCAGCAGCTAAATTGCCGGTAAAAACAAGTCAGCGTTTTGTAGGTGCGGCCAGCCAGGAAGCGGCGAATACTTTATTGGGTAAGGTTTATCTAACGATGGGTGATAAGGCAAAAGCTGCTGAGACTTTGTTGAAAGTTTATGGCAAGTTTAGTTTGGTACCTTACGCTGATTTATGGAATTTAACTAAGAAAAATGGCGCATCGTCAATTTTTGAAATTCAATACAAAGGTGGTGTGTCTAATCCGTACAGTTTATACTGGGCTATGTTTACACCTGTTGACAACCGCGTGGTTACAGCCTGGGGAGGAGGATTTAATCAGATTACAAATGATTTATGGAATGCTTATGAACCAACTGACCCAAGAAGAGATATTTCTATCCAAAATGGGTACACAACTCCTAGCGGTGCAACTGTAAACGTGAAATTCCCAATTAAATGGAAAGATAAAAGTGCTCCTGTTGCCGGTTTAAGAGAAGCTTCAGATAATAACTTTATAGTTCTCCGTTATGCAGATGTTCTGCTAATGTTGACAGAAGCAACTTCCGATCCAAAATACCTGAACGAAGTTCGTGCCCGTGTTGGTTTACCGGCTTATCAAGCGGTGGGTTACCCAACTCAGTACAATACGGTGGCTCTTGCTCTCGAACATGAAAATCAGGTAGAATTTGCCTGCGAGTTCCACCGCTGGTTTGATTTAATAAGAACAGGAAGAGCAATTCCGGTAATTAAGGCTAGTGGTAAAAACATTACTACTACTGAGGCTAAATTATTATTGCCAATTCCGTTTTTAGTAATTAACCAAAATCCGAATGTGATTACTCAAAACGAAGCTTATAAATAAGAATTTGGTTTTTTAATTTGTGTTAGTTTAGTCAGGAGATAGACTGCTTGCTTGTCGAAAAGACAGTAAGCGGTCTTTCTTTTTTTATTCCCCTCCTTTGGAGGGGTGCCTGAAAGGCGGGGTGGTTTATTTGCTATTCCTTTTAAAAATTAGCTAAAGCCCATTCCTGTTGATTTTTTTACTAAAAACAGTAATCGAAATCTGAACAGTTTGTTCTTTTATTAACTCGAATAATTCTTAAACATATAAATCCAGACTAACCTTGAAAATCGGATGTTGAAAGTCGATAAGAGGATTATAACGCTCATAATAATTGGAATAATTCGTAAGTCGAAGGTCTCCTGAAAGAAAAAATGAGCTATAACATAAGTCGCAATTCCCTGAGCTACTGTCAATCCGTAATTCACATACATAGCACCAAAAAAGTAACCCGGTTCTTTTTTGAATTTATAATGACAATGCGGACAATATTCGTTCATTTTTGGAAAACTAAATTTAAAAAAGATACTTTTTTCATTAAAAACTTTTCCCTGATGACAATGAGGACAATCGTTGTTTAGAATGTGTAAGAGTGTATTTGCCATGATTTCTATTTTTTATCAAAGGTATTTATTATCTGTTTGCGCACTATTTTCTATATTCGCTTATTGTAGCACAAAAAAGACATTGTCAGGATGAAAAAATATCCCGTTTACAGCATCGAACAGTTTAATTGCAATTCGGTTACCAGCGATTTGTATATTAATACGTTTAAGAATCACCTGATTAATCATAGTTTTATAGAAAAACCACACCGGCATAATTTCTACTTGTTGGTTTTTTTTACCAATGGATCCGGAACGCATGAAGTGGATTTTGATAAATTTGAAATACATCCCGGAAGTGTTTTTGTGTTACAGCCCGGGCAAATGCACCATTGGATTTTATCAGAAGATATAGAAGGGTTTATTGTGTTTTATTCTGCCGAAATGTACAATTTGTATTTTGGGAACAAAACCATCGACGAATATCCGTTTTATTTTTCGGTTCAGAATAGTCCTGAGATTTTGCTTGATGCTGAGGAAGTAAAAGCTGTTTTGCCTTATTTCGAAAGTTTGATATCCGAAATGCAAAATCATAAGCTGTTGAAACGCGACAAAATCATGAATTTATTGGACATTATTCACATCGAACTGGCTCGAAAATACAGCGAAATTAATGTTCATGGAACGCATTCGTATAATGTGAAAATCAAAAACTTCGAAACGCTTTTGGAGAAAAAATATAAAGAACAAAAGTCGGCAGCGTTTTATGCTTCCGAATTGAATATTACGTTGAAACATCTGAACCGAATTTGCAATGAAATCCTAAAAAAAACAACCACCGAAGTGATTGTTGATAGAGTGATGCTCGAAGCAAAACGAATGCTGTTAGATAAAAACTGGACAGTGAACGAAATCGCCATCGAATTAGGTTACGAAGATTATTCTTATTTCACCCGCTTGTTTAAAAAACATGTCGCAATGACGCCTACCAATTTTCGATTACTGAAAAAAGATTAGGAATTAACAGTAACTAAACCGGCCGCTTTTACAGCACGTTCCACCACTTCTTCAACAGAAATTTCCAGAGAATCATTTGTCAAAGCTACTCCCATTCTTCTATACGCTCTGGTGCTGGGTTTGCCAAAAATCCTGAAATCAGTTTTAGGCAAAGCCGCTATATTTTCTATTCCGCTATAAGTGGGATTCGAACTGTTTTCGGAAGCCAAGATTACAGCACTTGCTCCGGTTTTTTCTAAGGTGATTTCGAAAATTGGCAGACTTAAAATAGCTCTCAGATGCAATTCGAATTCATTGAAATTTTGCGTTCCGGCTAATGTGACCATTCCGGTATCGTGTGGGCGGGGAGACAATTCAGAGAAATAAACCCCATCATCAGCCAGGAAGAATTCAACACCAAAAAGTCCTGCACCACCTAAGGCTTCGGTTACTTTTTCAGCCATGTCCTGTGCTTCGTATAAATCTTTGTCGGAAATTCGGGCGGGCTGCCAGCTTTCCTGATAATCGCCGCGCTCTTGTCTATGACCAATTGGAGCACAGAATAAAGTGCGATTGTTATTTTGAGTTACGGTCAATAAGGTAATCTCCGAATTGAATTTTACAAAAGCTTCCACAATTACTTCTACTACATCACCACGGGAACCGGCTACGGCATATTCCCAGGCTTTTTCAATATCGGCTTCGGTTTTTATGGTTGATTGTCCTTTTCCTGACGAAGACATTAAAGGTTTTACTACGCAGGGAATCCCAACTTCCAAAACTCCTTTTCGTAATTCGTCGGCAGTGGTGGCATAACGGTATTCGGCAGTTTTTAATCCTAATTCTTTCGAAGCCAAATCACGAATGGCTTTTCGGTTCATCGTAAAGTTGGCGGCCTTTGCCGAAGGAACAACTGTGATTCCTTGTTTTTCGTAATCGTAAAAACGCTCGGTTCGGATGGCTTCTATTTCTGGAACGATAAAATCGGGATGGTGTTTCGCAACGACTTTGTCTAAAGCTTCTCCATCCAGCATATTGATGACTTCAAAACCATGAGCGACTTGCATCGCAGGGGCATTTTCATAACTGTCAACTGCTATCACGGTTTGCCCGATGCGTTGCGCTGCGATTACAAATTCTTTACCAAGTTCGCCTGAGCCGAGAAGAAGGATTTTTGCCATTTTTATGTTTTTATTGCGAAAACAAAAATAGTTTAAAATCTGGAGTGTTACTACTTCAAATTTTAAACTATTTTTTATCATAGAACGCAATGTTCGGTGTGAATTGTAAAGCTAAGAGCAATAATTCATTAATCCTCTAAAAAATTGGATGCCACCAAATAGAATTGCACCATAAAATATAAAACCAATATCTAATAGTGTTAAAATAGTTCCACCTATACACCATAAAGCTCCATAAAGAATGTCTTTTTTTGCTCTTGCATCTATTATTTTTTGTTCTGCTTTTTGTTGTGCTTGGAATTTTTGAGTTTCCAATTTTTCTACAATCGTATAAGCTATTTCTTTATCCAATCCTTGTTCTATAAGTGTGTTTCTTACTTCGTAAGCAGATTTATGTTCATTTAAAATAAGATTTGAAGCAAGGGAATAATACTGATTTGATAATTCTTGATATTCAGCGGTTGTGATTTCCATAGTTAATTGAGGTTGTTGTTGATTTTTAAAGTAAATATAGAATTTTATATTTGGTCAGAAAATTTTTGCGAAACAAAAAATTCAACAGAATTGAAAATCTTAATTTGGGTATGTAAGTTTGATAAATATCAGATTCTATTCAAGAAATAAAGAAGGCAAAATCTTCTTTGAAAAGCTGTTTTATGGACTAAAAAGAGTCTTTTTAAGACTACTAATTTTTTGTGACTTATTTAGCAATCAAAACTTTTTTGTAGTTTGTGCAATAGCTACCATTGTTAGTAGCTGTTACTAGAGGATTGTAAGCTATAAATTAGATATAGGAAACCACTAAATAAAAATAAAAGATTTAAACGGATAGCCCGACCGAAGGAAACCCCATAAACAAAAAAAATAGTTTAAAATCTGGAGTATTGCTACTTCAAATTTTAAACTATTTATACGGAAAAGTGTTGTTTTACAATTTAATTTCAGTCATTCTATCATCGATAAAACTAAAACCCCAGCCTGGTAAATCGTGTGGTTTTGCAAAACCATCCTGAATCACCATTGGGTTGTCAATCAATGGATCGACCCAGTCAAAAGATTCTACACCCACGCCGTTAGAAATGGTACACAACAACGGCACATCGTAATCTTTGTAATAATGAGGCAGGACAGGAAGGTTGAAACTTTTAGCCAAAGCGGCGCTTTCTCTCCAGGCTTCGACACCACCAATTCTCAAAATATCGGGTTGCCAGATGTCTAAAGCGTTTCGGGTAGCTAATTCTCTCAACGGCAAAGTGTCAAATTCTCTTTCTCCCATAGCCAGTGAAATTCCGGTTTGGTTTTTTAGGATTTCGTAACCCTGAAAGTTTTGATGATTAATCGGTTCTTCAAACCAGTTAATGTTTAAATCTCTGGCTTCGCGGGCTAGTTTCATGGCTGATGGTAAATCCATTCCCTGATTGGCATCCATCATAATATCTACTTTGTCACCCACAGCTTCACGCACTAAGCGCAAACGCTCCACATCAGTGCTGACTTTTGGCGAACCTACTTTTATTTTTACAGCTTTAAAACCTCTGCTGGCATAATTCGTAACTTCTTCAATTAGTTCATCAATCGAATAAGAAATCCAGCCGCCGCTGCCGTAAATGGATACTTTTTCTTTGTGCGTTCCCAGAATTTTATGAATAGGCTGTCCCAAAGTTTTTCCCCAGGCATCCCACATGGCGATGTTGATAGCGGCTTGTGCCCAACGCAATACGCCCTGATTACCAAAATATTCGGCTAAGTCGTCCAGTTTTTGGTAAACAGCTCCGGTTTCGTTAGCATTATAGCCTTTAATTACCGGAATAATATCTTTTAATGCTCCTACAATAGCGTTAGGCGAATATTGGAAAGACAACAGATACGATTCGCCAATGACACCGTTTTCTAATTGAATTCGCATAACGATAAAAGAAATTTCGGTTAAGGTATGCGTAGCATCCGAAATAGGTTTCTTTAAGGTGGTTGAAGCTTTAAATAATTTTACGTCTCTAATGGAAATGTCTGATGTCATTTGATGAAGTTTTATCTGTTACAATATTACGAATCTAAAACCAACACTATTTACACCATAAAAGCAATTGCAAACACTATATTGATTCGTAATAGTGTTATTTTTGCTGTTTAATGTTGTTTTAGAGTCTATGAAAGCAGAATATAGAAGCATTAGTCCGTCGCCGGGGAGTTCGTTTAGAACCAGTATTTTTGAAGGAAAGGAATTTATTGCTTCCTGGCATTTTCATCCGCAATATGAGCTGACCTATATTTTGGGCAGCAGCGGTATTAGGTATGTGGGCGACAATATGGCCAATTTCGAGTACGGTGATTTGGTTTTGGTCGGTTCTAATTTGCCGCATTGCTGGAAGACTGTTGGCGAACAAAAAGAAGATGTAAAGTGCATCATTATTCAATGGGATGAAGATTTGCTTTCGGCCTGGCTGGAAAAAGAAGAATTTCAGCACATCAGGCAATTGATACAATCGGCATCCAGAGGAATCCATTTTGATAAAGAAAGTGCCAAGAAAGTAGAATCCAAAATGCTGGCTTTGATTGAATTGTCTCCTTTTGAAAGGCTGTTGTCTTTTTTGCAAATATTACAAGAATTGGCAGTTAATGCCAATCCTAAATACCTGGCAGGACAAGGTTTTACTTCTAATTTGACGGTCAAAGAAAGTGAGCGGGTCAATTTAATTTATAATTATGTGAAAGAGCATCATAACCAACAAATTAGTTTAGATGCGGTTGCTGAAAAAGTAGCGATGAATAAGGAATCTTTTTGTCGGTTTTTTAAAAAGACCTTCCGTAAATCTTTTTTCGAATTCATTAATGAATACAAAATCAGTATGGCGAGCAAGATGTTGATTACGACTGATTTGACTACTTCTGAAATAGGTTATAAAGTAGGCTACAATAACCTGAGTTTTTTTAACAGGCAGTTCAATAAATTTGTGAAAATGCCTCCTTCTAAATATAGGAAGATGTATAGGGATATATAAAAAAAGCCTCAAGTTTCCTTGAGGCTAGTTAATATTTTATTTTAAATATTCATTTATTAATTCGATTTTTTGCTCAATGTATTTAATGACGTTATTTGGTTTAAATTCGTTTTTTTCAAAACCATTTATATCTTTATAGCAAGTCCCACAATATTCTCCAATTTCAACTGATTTATTACCACATTCGCAATTCCAAACATCTTTTTCTTTTGATGATAAAAGTTGTTTTTTAGATGTTATTTCACCTCTTTCTTTAAAAGCAGAAGAAATATAATTTTTGATTTGATTTAAATCATTTACATCTTCTTTATTGTAAAATGGTTTGTCAAAGGTTGCGATTTTTAGGCCTATTTTTTGTTTCTTAAAATCTGAATTTTTAAGAAGTATTAAACTTTTGTCATAGTTAAATAAGTTTAATTCCTTTATTACCTCAGATAAGTATACAGCAATATTGTGATTTGCTTCGGATTCAATTTTATCATAAAGTAATTTTATCTTTTTTTCTTCTTCCAATGAATCAACATATGACAAGAAGTTTTTATTGAAAATATTAAAATCATGTTCCATAGATTTAGAATTGTCTATTAAACGAGTAAATGTTTCTAATAAAAATGGGAAAATTTCTTCAACTTGGTTAGAAGTTATGAAAGTCCATGTTTCATTGTCATAATGTAATAGTCCATTCTTAGCATTCTCAATAATATTTTTTCTTTGTCTTAAGCTATTTATTCTTTCAACTCCAACATTTTCAAATTTTTCATCAATATTTGATATTAAATTTAACTTTTCTTCTTTTTCGATAATTACAGCAGTACCGATAGCAGTTAACATAAACATTGATTTTCCTTTTCCTGAAATTTCATCCATGTCAATATTTAAACCTATGATACAATTTCCACCGATTTCGTGTGCTCGAAGTTTTATTACTTCAACAGCCTCATTATAGAGAGAGGATAATTGTTTTTGATATGAATTTGAACGTCCTCCAAATACATCCGTAAGTCCTCCTAAAAAGTCACTGAATAAATTTGTTCCTGCTACAATGTGAGCAGAAACTGGTTTTAAATGCTTTTTTATTTTTAATCCTTCAGCAGAAGAAGTTGTTATCACTAAAATATCTTTTGGATTTGTCATTTTCTTGTTTTAATATGTTTGTTTCAAATGTATTAAATAAAATACTACAAATTAAGATTACGGATAACTTTAGTTTTAGAAATAATATTTCACAAAAAAAGCCTCAAGTTTCCTTGAGGCTGATTCTATAAATTAAGATTTTTGACTATCCAGCCAAAGCGTCTTTAATTCTTTTTAAAGCTTCTTTCAATAAATCGTCGCTTGTAGCATAAGAGAAACGAATACAGTTTGGGTTACCAAAAGCATCACCAGTTACTGTTGCTACATTAGCTTCAGCTAAAAGATACATCGAAACATCGTTGGCATCTTTAATTTCAGTTCCTTTTAATGTTTTTCCGAAGAAAGAAGAAACGTCCGGAAATACGTAGAAAGCTCCTTCCGGAACGTTGATTTTTACTCCTGGAATTTCTTTTAATAATCCAACAACTAAATCTCTACGGCTGTGGAAAGCCTGAACCATGTGGTTCAATACAGATGGATCAGCATCAACAGCAGTAATCGTAGCGCGTTGTGCAATAGAGTTAGCTCCTGAAGTTACCTGCCCTTGAATTTTAGTACAAGCTTTAGCAATAAATTCTGGTGCTCCAATGTATCCGATTCGGTATCCTGTCATAGCAAAAGCTTTTGCTACACCGTTTACAGTGATTGTTCTGTCAAATAATCCTGGGATAGAAGCGATACTGCAAAAAGTTCCTGAGAAATTGATGTGCTCATAGATTTCGTCAGCTACGATATATACGTTTGGATATTTTTCTAAAACTTTACCAAGTGCTGTTAATTCTTCACGGCTGTAAACAGATCCTGAAGGATTACAAGGAGAAGAGAACCACATCATTTTTGTTTTTGGTGTGATAGCAGCTTCTAATTGTTCCGGAGTGATTTTGAAATCAGTGTCTACAGAAGTTGGAACTTCTACAGGAACACCACCTGATAATTTTACGATTTCGAAATAAGAAACCCAGTAAGGCGCTGGTAAGATTACTTCGTCACCGTCGTTTAACATTACCTGTGCAATGTTGTATAAAGATTGTTTTGCTCCTGTAGAAACTACGATTTGAGATGGTTTGTAATCTAAACCGTTGTCTCTTTTGAATTTTCTACAGATAGCGTCTTTCAATTCAGCATATCCGTCAACCGGAGAATAAGTGCTGTAGTTTTCGTCAATCGCTTTTTTAGCAGCTTCTTTGATGAAGTCTGGCGTGTTAAAGTCAGGTTCTCCTAAACTTAAACTGATGATGTCTTTACCTTGCGCTTTTAATTCTCTAGCCAAAGCTGCCATTGCTAATGTTTGTGATGTAGCAAGATTGTTAATTCTGTCTGAAAGTGGATTACTCATTATAAAGTGTTGAAAGCCCTAAAAGGGAGATTAATTATTTATTTTATTTGATTATAATAAATGGTTTAGAAATATCTCTAAGCCATTTCTGGTTTCATTCCTAATTCTTTTAAATGTTTGAAGTGTGCAATAATGGCACTTCGGGTTGTTTTAAATTCATAATAAGGCAGGTTGCATTCCTGTGCGGTTTCACGAACAATTTTTGCAATCTTACCATAGTGAATGTGACTGATATTCGGGAAAATATGATGTTCAATTTGGTGGTTCAATCCGCCTGTGTACCAATTTACGAACCAGTTTTTTGGAGCGAAATTAGTCGTTGTAAACAATTGGTGAATGGCCCAGGTGTTTTCCATTTCGCCTAATTCATTTGGAGAAGGATTTTCGGTTTCTTCTACCACATGTGCTAATTGGAAAACAATACTCAAAATCAATCCTGCAGTATAATGCATGATGAAAAATCCAATTAATACTTTCCACCAAACGATTCCAATAACAATAGGCATTACAATCCAGATAGCAACGTAAATTATTTTTGTAATAATTAAGGTTGTCCAAAGGATTTTAGGACTCTTGGGTTCGCCATAAGAAAGCTTTCTTTTTAAATAATTTCTCATTTGCTTAAAATCGGTCGTAATTGCCCAATTGAAAGTTAATAATCCGTATAGAAAAACAGAATAATAATGTTGAAAACGATGAAAAGAATGCCATTCAGCACTTTTGGTAAAACGAATAATTCTACCCGCATCTAAATCTTCATCGTGACCCGGAATATTGGTGTAAGTATGGTGTAAGACATTATGTTGTACCTGCCAGTTGTAGACATTTCCAGCCAATACATAAATAGTGCCTCCCATGAATTTGTTAACCCAAGTTTTATTCGAATAGGAACCATGATTTCCGTCGTGCATGACATTCATTCCTAATCCGGCCATGCCAATTCCCATAACAATAGTTAAAAGGAGGTGGGCCCAAAAAGGCATATCAAGTGTTAGGATTAAAAAGTAAGGAACCAGAAAAACGGTAAAAAGGATAATAGCTTTTAAATGCAGTTTCCAATTACCTGCTTTTGAAATGTTATTTTCTTTGAAGTAATTGTTTACCCGCGAGTTAAGAGTTCTGAAGAACTTTAATTTGTCTTGCTTAGCAAATGTAGGTGCGGTAGTATTCATATAATTCAAAAATAGCGTTCAAAGATAATTATTTATAAATTTTAACTCTGCAAAATTGAGTTAAAAATTTCAAACTTAAAAATAGTACTTTTGTTAAAAAATTAAAACGATGGACGAGATTCTGAAGTATTTTCCAGATTTAACCGATATTCAAAAAGAACAATTCCAAAAACTGGATTTTTTATACCACGATTGGAACGAAAAAATAAATGTAATTTCCCGAAAAGATATTGATTCTTTGTATACTAAACACGTTTTACATTCTTTGGGAATTGCTAAAATCATGAAATTTGAACCCGGAAGTTATGTTCTTGATGTGGGTACTGGCGGAGGTTTTCCCGGAATTCCATTGGCAATTTTGTTTCCTGAAACTCGTTTTTATTTAATTGATGTAATTGCCAAAAAGATAAAAGTAGTGCAGGGCGTTGCTGATGCTTTAGGATTGAAAAATGTAAAAGCAGAACAAATACGTGCCGAAAATGTAAAAGGAGATTTCGATTTTATTGTGAGTCGTGCCGTAACCAATATGCCTGATTTTGTTTCATGGGTGAAAACCAAAATCAAGAAACAACACAAACACGAATTGAAAAACGGAATTCTGTACTTAAAAGGAGGCGATTTAACTGAAGAGTTAAAAGATTTCCCAAAAGCAACGCAATATGATTTAGCTGATTTCTTCAAAGATGAATTCTTTGAAACGAAGAAAGTGGTGCATTTACCGTTGAAATTTGTGGTTTAAGTCATTGCGAGGGACGAAGCAATCTCATAACGAGAGCAACAAGTGTGATTGCTTCGTTCCTCGTAATGACGCTATTCTCCCATAAACGGATATCTGTAATTTTCAGGACTAACAAAAACTTCTTTAATCGTTCTTGGCGAAACCCAGCGCAACAAGTTCATTGCCGAACCGGCTTTGTCATTCGTTCCAGAAGCTCTAGCGCCGCCAAAAGGTTGTTGTCCTACAACGGCTCCGGTACATTTATCATTAATATAAAGGTTTCCGGCTGCGTTTTGTAATTTCACTGTTGCTTCTTCAATAGCATAACGATCCTGACTGAAAATAGCTCCGGTTAAAGCATATTCGGAAGTTTGGTCTATTAATTCTAAAGTTTCATGCCATTTAGAATCTTCATAAACATAAATCGTTAAAATAGGTCCGAATAATTCCGTTTCCATAGTAACATATTTAGGATTTGTGGTAAGGATAACGGTAGGTTCAATAAAATAACCAACGGATTTATCATAATTTCCTCCAATAATGATTTCGGCATCAGCATCATTTTTGGCTCTGTCAATGTAGCCTGCTAATTTGTCAAAAGCGCCTTCATGAATAACAGCAGTAACAAAGTTGCTGAAATCTTCCGGTGAACCCATTTTTATGGACTGGATATCGGTGGTAAGTTGCTCTTTAATAGCTGGCCACAAACTTTGCGGAATATAGACTCTTGAAGCTGCTGAACATTTTTGCCCTTGAAATTCGAAAGCACCACGTATAATTCCGGTTACGGCTTGTTTTACATTGGCACTTGGATGCACCATAACAAAATCTTTTCCGCCGGTTTCACCTACAATTCTTGGATAGGTTTTATAGTTATGGATATTAGCTCCAATTTTTGCCCAAAGTTCTTTAAATACAAATGTGGAACCTGTATAATGTAATCCTGAAAAATCCCGACTCGCTAAAACGGTATCGGTGATCATCGCTGCATCGCCAAAAACCACATTGATTACTCCATCAGGAAGTCCGGCTTCTTTAAAAATTTCGATGACAATTTTTGCTGAAAAAACCTGACTGTCGCTAGGTTTCCATACCACAACATTCCCCATCATGGCGGCACTTGCCGGAAGATTAGCCGCAATAGCAGTAAAATTAAACGGAGTGATGGCATATACAAAACCTTCTAATGGACGGTATTCGATTCGGTTCCAGATTGCGGAGTCAGAAAAGGGTTGGTCAGCATAAATTTGTGTCATGAATTCTACGTTGAAACGCAGGAAGTCAATTAATTCGCAGGAAGCATCAATTTCTGCCTGATGAATGGTTTTAGATTGCCCAATCATCGTTGCAGCATTAATTCTTGCTCTATATGGCCCAGCAATCAATTCGGCGGCTTTCAGGAAAATGGCAGCACGTTGTTCCCATGCCATATTTGCCCATGCGGTTTTGGATTCCAGCGCATTTGCAATAGCGCTTTCTACATGTTTTTTTTCGGCAAGATGATAGCTGCCTACAATATGTTTGTGATCGTGCGGAGGAGTTATGTTTCGGGTGTTTCCGGTTCTGATTTCTTCGTGACCGATGTATAAGGGAACATCAATTTTTTCATTCCACATTTTTTTGTAAGCGGCAAGAACGGCTTCTTTTTCCGGTGAATTTGGAGCGTAATTTTTTACGGGTTCGTTTATTGCTTTGGGTACTTTAAAAAATCCTTTTAGCATTGTATGTGTTTTTGTGTCTAAATTAAATTTAGATAGGTTAGAAAATTTTTATTCGAAAATTAAGAATAAAGGTATACTAACAAAAATACAAAAGCAGAATTTAAAACTTTTATAAAGAGGTTATAATAGTTTTAAAATTATTGAATCTAAATGTTAATTTAAGGCAAATGGTGCGCACAATCTGAAAGTAGGAATGATTACTTTAAAGTTTTTGGTATTGGTAAAGTTAATCATATTGAAATTTCCTTTCATGGCTCCGTAAGGAGAGGAAAGCAGGCATCCTGAACTGTAAGTATGGTTTTCTCCTGGTTTTAAAACCGGTTTTTTCCCAATAATACCTTCGCCATCAACTACTTCAATATTGTTTAAGGAATCAAAAATTTCCCAATGACGAGAAGTTAATTGTACTGAATCTTTGCTATGGTTTTCGATGGTGATATGGTAACTAAAGGCAAAGTGGATTTTGTAGTTTTTGAAGTAAGTACCTTCAAAACTAGTCAAAACGGTGATTTTTATGCCTCTTGTTATCTGAGAAACCATACTAAAGTGGTAAATAGTTGTGCTTAACTGGCTCAAAATTACAAAATTTTCATTTGCTTTTGTTTATTTTTAAATCTTTTTTTAATTAATGATATTTAGAGAGTTAGCTGTTCCTTTTCCAATGATTCTGTCATAGCGTCCGGTGTTTTCTCTGTAATAAACTAAAACGGAATATTCGTTTTCTGTTTGGTAGAAATTTCCGTCAATTGCATTGGCATTATCAATGACTCCTTTGTTGTCAGCAACAACATATTTGAAGTTGGTAAAACCTTGTTTGATTAAGATTGCTTTTTCATAAATGCCTTTTTTCTCATTATAATCCATCATGTATTCAGGGGTTAAACTATAATTGTTAAACATGCCGTTTACATAAATTCCTTTATCGAGTCTGTAAGTTGGTGCCGAAAGGCTAAAATAAACCCAGGCATAATCGGCTTCAACTTCGTTATTGGTGGCGTTAGTGTTTTTTACAACAAAATTACCATTAATGTCTTCAAATTGGGTATATGGAAAATTAGCTTTGGCATTATTGGTATGTAAATAGCAATTGTAAATATCAGTACTTGAGTCGATACGGGCTATGTTATTGCTTGCTATTCGAATGTCTTTATTCTCGAAATAACGAAATTCGTTACCAGCCCAAAATTGGGTTTCGGTATCGTATTTGTAAATTAAGTCGTTGCCAATGGTGTATTGTGGTTTAATGTTTTTTATTTCAGTGTTGAAATTTCCGTTTTGAATAAGACGAACATTGATGTTTTTTAATGGATTTTGAAAGTTGATAGTATTGGATTTTATAGCAAAATCTAAATTGTGCATGTATTCGATATTGCTTACGTTTCTAGCTCTTTTTATTTGAAGAGGAACAGTGGCGACATCTTCATAGAGCATGAATTTTCTCGAAAAGACCACTTCTTTGTCTTCGTTTAAAATTTTAAGGATGTAATTACCACTTAAACGCAATTGCTGAGTGAATTGGTTTGGGATACTCAGATTGTAATGGGAATAGATTTGTAAACAGTTGAAAGAATTAGTGTAATTCTGAATTCTTTGATTGTCAAATCCTTGAAGGTATTCGTTTTTTGGAATATTAGTAGGAACCCAGTTGTAATCACAATGAACAATTTCGTAATAATAATTAGCTTCATTACCAAAAAGATCATCAAATTGAAATTGAAAACCATTTCCTAATGGAAATATCGGAATGACATTTTGGTTATTTTGAACAAAAGAAACTGTTTTGATATGGTAAGGAGGAACTATTTCATTTTGAACCTGAGCTGTTGCCGAAGTGAAAATAAAAAGGAAAAAGAATCTAATGAAAAAAGTTTTAGGCATAATGATATAATAATCTATTCTGTAAATATAACAAATTAGACAATAGATTATTATGTTAAACGGATGCTCTTTTAGGATTTATTTAAAACAAACAGGGATTATTTCTCCTTTGGCTAAGCAGTATTTCTCTACTAATTCAGGACTGATTTTGTTTGTGTAATCTTCTTCGATTACATTGAAACCAATACTTCTTAGTTTGTCGAAATAATCTCGGCCATAAATACGAACATGATCGTATTGACCGAAAATTTTAGCGCGTTCTTTTTGATCGGTAATTGAATCGTCAGCAAAAGTAACGTCTCGATTCAAGTCTTGTGGAATTTGCAAAATAGCCATTCCGCCCGGTTTTAACACGCGATACAATTCCTGCATTGCTTTGGTGTCGTCAGGAATGTGTTCTAAAACGTGATTGCAAAGAATAACATCGTATTGGTTGTCTTCAAACGGAAGATTACAAATATCCGCTTTTACATCAGCCAAAGGCGAAAACAAATCGGTCGTTGTATAATCGAGATTTTTTTGTTTGCGGAACAATTTGTAAAAAGCCTGTTCGGGAGCAAAGTGTAATACTTTTTTTGGAGCTGTAAAAAAATCGGTTTTTTCATTTAGATACAGCCAAAGCAAACGATGTCTTTCCAATGAAAGTGTACTTGGTGAAAGTACATTATTTCTTTGGTTTTCATAGCCGTAAGGCAACATCGATTTGAAACTTTTACCATCGATAGGATCGGTAAAGTTGTTTCCTTTTAAAGAAAAAGCGATAATAGGACGCGCCACATAACTCAAACGAATAAGTAGGGGACGCGGAATTGTATTAAGAATGAATTTAAAGGCTTTTTTCATTTGTTTAATTGAACACGAATTTCACGAATTAGCACAAATTATTTATGGTAATGTGAATTTCACGAACTTAAGATTATAAAATAATTCGTTTGTATTTTAAGCTATCTTCTCCAAAATTGACTAATAAGCCTAATTTGTTTTTGGATGATGCTAAATAATTTAATGTTTGTCTAGTGTCACTATTTGTTAATTGTGAAATTGCTTTTGCTTCCAGTATTATTTTGTCAAAAACAATAAAATCAGCAATGTATTTACGAGGTAAAATAATGTCTTTGTAAATTATCTCATAAGATTTCTCTCTTTCAAAAGGGATAGAATTTATTTTAAATTCATATTCTAAAGCATCTTTATAAACTACTTCACTATGGCCTTTTCCCAGAATTTTATGAACTTCCATGCAAAGACCAATAATTTTAAAGGATTCTTCTTTTAAATAAATTGCATCCATATTTTCATTCTTAGTGAAATTTTTTATAGACTTTGAATTTGTGTTAAATCGTGAAATTTGTGTTTAGATAACTAATGGCACTTTTCTAAACTCATCTTCTTCATTGCTTTCAATTCCTAATGCTTTATAGATGTACGAGAATGTAGAAAGCAATTCTGGTTTTCCATCCACTAAAGCGATATCGTGTTCAAAATGCGCAGATGGTTTTCCGTCGGCAGTCAGGATTGTCCAGCCGTCTTTTAATTGTTTGATGTTGCGGGTTCCCTGATTAATCATCGGTTCTAAAGCGATAACCATTCCTTCAACAAAAAGTTTTCCGCGACCTTTTTTACCATAATTTGGCATTTCGGGATCTTCGTGCATTTTTTGTCCTAATCCGTGACCAACTAATTCACGAACTACTCCATAACCATGAGCTTCGGTATATTTTTGAATAGCATTACCCACATCTTCTACGCGATTTCCTGCTTTGAATTCGCGTATTCCAACATATAAAGATTCTTTGGTAACCTGTAATAATTTTTTAGTTTCAGGAGCTACTTCGCCTACTTCAAAAGTATAGGCATGATCACCGTGAAAACCATTTTTAAAAGCACCACAATCAATAGAAATAATATCACCGCTAACAAGAGGAGTTTCATTTGGAATTCCGTGTACTACCTGAGCGTTTGGACTCATACAAAGTGAATTTGGGAAACCGTACAAACCTAAGAAACTAGGTACGGCGCCATGATCACGAATGAATTCTTCGGCTAATTTATCAAGGTGTAAAGTGGTAACTCCTTCTTTTACTTCAGAAGCAAGCATTCCTAATGTTTTGGATACAATTAAGGCACTTTCGCGCATTAATTCTATTTCTTCACGTGATTTTACTATAATCATATGTTTTAATTTTGAGTTTGCAAAATTACGATTTTAATTGATTTAATCAGGATTTGCTATAATTTTATACAATTCGGAGTTGGAATTGCAAAATTCATTTCGCAAAGCAATTGCATTCAACTGTGCTGTAATCAGGCTACTTTCCCGACTATTGATTAAAAATAAAGAGCTTTCTCCGAAGGAAAACAGCCGTTCTTCAGATTGTAACATGGTTTTGTAGTTAGCAACTAAATCATTTGCTAAAATATATTGTTTGTTCAAAGAAGTAATGACTTCTTTTTGAGCTTTGATTTTGTTCGAAAGCTGCAAACGCTCTAAATTAAGGCTGTTTGTTGTTTCCTGAATTTTATATTTTGCTAATTTCAGTCCGCCTCTTTCTTTTCTTAAAAAAATAGGATAGCTAAAATTGACACCTATTTTATAATTGTCAAATTTATAATTGTCGATGTATTGCGGTTCGGACAGATAGGAATAGCTCAGATCGATTTTAGGTAATAGCATGTTTGCTTTTAACTTTTGTTCTACCTCAAGCATATCGATTTTAGTCTCCATTGCGTTTATCTTAGGATGATTGTCAATGGTGAAATTTTGCGTTAATAAATCATTCGTTTTTAAAGTTTCCTGAATGCTGTTTTCAATTTGTTCTTCAGGAAAAAGACTTTCAGAAAGTTCCATAGGTATCGAATTCTCTAACCATAAGAAATTAGAAAGTTCGAGCCTGGCCTTAAACAGTTTTAATCTGGAATTTTCCAGCCCTAACTGACGGCTTTTTAAACTAATTCCGGCTTCAACACTGTCAATGGCTCGTTTATCACCTTGTTCAATAGACGTTAAAATTGCTTTGAAACGCGTTTGAGCATTGGCAGTGTACTGGCTGTACATTTGAAATTCTTCGTAATTTTTTTTCCAGTTGAAATAAGCTATCGAAGCATCATATAATATAGCTACGGCTTGCAATTTTCGTTCGGCCTGGCTCAGTTTAATTTGCATTTTAGCTTTACGTAAATCGGCCATTCTTTGATTGATAAAGAGTCCCTGACCTACCGGAATCGAAATTCCAAAAGAAGTTAGTCCCGGATTAGGTAACGTATGTTCGGGGTTCAAATAGTAACCTTCGTTTTGATCAAATCCGGCTTTGATTTCAATACCATACCATGTAGGGACTTTAAAACTGCTATTCAAAAGGGAATAATATTCTTTGCCTTTGAATTGTTTTTTGTCAAAATCTACTTCAATTTTTGGGTCGAATGCACCTCTGGCTGTCATCAAATTAGCCTGTGCTTTACTGATTTCTAAATTGGCCGTTTTAACTAATGGATGGAACTTTTTTACATAACCTAAATACTCATTGAAAGTGAATTCAGATTTTTTAGGTAATTCCAAGTTCTCTTTAGTTCCTTGAGCCTGAAGAATTAAAGTAAAATGCAGTAAAAATAGAATGAGGTATTTCATTATTTTTTCTCTTTAGATTTACTTGTTTTTTCCTGTACTTGATAATAATCCGGTGGGAAACCGTTTAAGATTCTCCATATTTCAAACCAAACTGGAACCGTATTTAGCAAAGCAATAGTTTGTGCGCCTGATCCAATACTGATTTGTTTAGGCCATGGAGCTTCCTGGCGATCCGGAGCAATTAATACCCTGAATTTTCCATTGTCACTAATGAAATTCTCTACAGCTACAATTTGTCCTCCAAAAGTTCCATAAGAAATATCAGGCCATCCCGAAAATACAATAGTTGGCCATCCGTCAAACCAAATTCTAACTTTTGCTCCCTTGGATATTAAAGGTAAATCCAATGGGTTGACATAAGTTTCTACAGCAATATCATATTCCGAAGGCATTATGGTTGCTATAGGCGTTCCTTCTTTAATAGTTTCGCCAATTCCTGCCTGCAAAGCTCTGTTGATATAACCATTTTGAGCTGCCTTGATATAGTACATTCCGTTACGGATACTGTAATTAGCATATTGGTTTTTTAATTTATTTACTTGTGCATCAGTATCAAACTGACTGCTTAATGCTGTGAATTGGTCACTTTTAGCTTTAGCTGTTTTTTCACTGTATTCGGCATCAATTCGATTGAGTTCTACTTTAGCGTTGATTAATTCGTTTTTACTGGTTAACAATTTGTTCTCTTGCGTAATAATTTTAGCTTCAACTTCCTGAAGTTTTAATTTTTTTTCTTCAACATCGGTCAGGGGTTTTAATCCTTCGTTGTTTAATTGTACGGTACGGTTAAATTGTGTATTGGCTATTTTTAGCTGTGTTTTTACCGCTATTAAATCAATAGAATCACTTTTTATTTTAAAAAGAGACTGCGTTACTTTATTTTTGGCTTGTTCAAGTTTGAGTTGCTTTTCATTTTGAATGGCTTGAATTTGGCTGGATAATGTGCTTACTTTTGAATCATAAGATTCCAAAGCTTGCTTTTTAGCTTCCATTTGATTTTTAGTGTTTTCCACTAAGTTAGGATCCATATAATCTTCCTTGATTTCAGAAATATAAAGGATTGTGTCTCCTTTATGTACAAAATCACCTTCCTGAACGTACCATTTTTCAATTCTGCCAGAGATGACACTTTGTATAGATTGTGGTCTTTGATTCGGTTTTAATGTAGTTACAGCTCCTTTTCCGGAAATGTTTTGTGTCCATGGAAGGAATAATCCAATTAAAGCCAAAATGGAAACAATGGTTATAATTCGATTAAGGATTTTATAATGGGGTCTTTTTTCTAAACCTTTAACCGTGTTGTAACGATTTAAATGTTCTGAAGTATGTTCGTTATTGTTAGAAATATTAAGCATAATTTTAATTTTTTGTATCTAAAATAATTTTTCCTTTTTGCATGGTAATGTGTCTGTTGCATTTCGTTTTCCAATAAGGATTTTTTGAAGAAACAACAATAGTCCAATCATGTTCTTTTGAAGTTAAAAAGTCAATAATTTCATTAGCCACTTTTTCGTCCATCGTGTCAGTAGGGTCTTCGAAAAATAAAATTTTAGGTTTGTTAACAATACTTCGGGCAAGCAATATTTTTTGAGCGTTGGAAGACGACAGTTGTTTTCCTTCAGGGAAAAGCGGAGTCATTAAGCCTTTAGGTAAAGATTTGATAAATTCGCTGAGTTGCACTCCCTGAAATGCCCATTTTAAATTTTCGTCTGTAATGTTTTTATCTTTAAAAGTAATATTATCAATAACACTGCCTTCAAAGGGAGTTTCTCCATAAATAATACTGGCAATTTGTGCCCGGTATTGATTGATGTTTATTTTTTTAAAACTGTCGTCATTGATGTATATCACTCCGGATGAAGGCTGGATAAGCCCCGATAAAATTCGGATTAAAGTAGTTTTTCCTGATCCATTTTCTCCGTCTATGAAAATATGTTCTGATTGTTGAATTTTAAGAGAAATATTATCCAGAATTTTAATTTTTGAATCGGGAAATTTAAAACTTACTTCATCAACTTCCAGTGCAATAGAATTATAGCAATTGTCATAGTTTACCGGAAATTCTTCTTCTAAATCCATATCGGTTATCATTCCGATTTTTTCTATCGAAGTCAATACATCATAGAAAGTTTCAAGTCCCAGAATGATTTTTTCGACAGAATTAATTACAAGTAAAATGATAATTTCGGCAGCTACAAATTGCCCAATATTCATTTCTTGTGACAAAACCAGATAACCACCTATAGCCAGTAAACTTGCTGTAATGACGATTTTGAAAATGATTAATTGGCTAAATTGTGATTTGATTACAGTAAAGTGTTTTTCTCTGTAATTTAAATAATTAGTTACTATCGCATCATTTTTTTCTAATGCATAATCGTGATGTAATTGGTTTCTAAAACTAAAATTGTTTCTTGCTAATTCCTGTAACCAACCTGCCACCTTGTATTTGTATTTGGATTCCATCATACTGGTATGCAAGCCGGAACTGTAAGAGAATTTAAAAATAAAATACAATAAAACGAAGAGCAACAACCCAAAGATGATAAAATAACTATGGTATAATGACAGTAAAATGATTCCAAAAGTAATTTGAAGCAATGCTGCCGAGAAGTCTAATAAAAGTTTTGAAGTTCCTTTTTGGATAACTAAGGTGTCAAAAAAGCGATTAGCTAATTCAGGAGGATAATTGTTGTAAAATTCTTCAAACTTAATTTTAGGAAGTCTTACCGAGAATTCAAATGAAGAACGGATAAAGATTTTTTGTTGTAAATTTTCCGTAATTCGCAACTGCATTAATGATAAAATACCCACTAATGCGACACCAAAAACAACCAGAATAATTAACATTATCCAGGAAACACTCGCTCTTCCTGATTGTATGAAATTAGTTATCGCCTGGATTCCCAATGGCAATGATAAGCTGATGATTCCTGAAAAAATGGAATAAAAAAACAACTGATAAACATCTTTTTTGTCCAGTTTTAATAAGTTATAAAATCGTTGTAAGGGTTTCATAAAGAGTTATTTTAAGGCGTTGTTAATAAGGTTGAGATAAAAATCAGTTGGACAAATGCTGTCGTTACAGTCGGTTATGGTCTTGAAATGTTCTTTTAAAAAGTGCTGATGTATTGCTCCTTCAATAATTGACGAAGCCAGGCATTTTGGAAAAGGATAATCGGGATTTACGGCTGTAATTAATTCTGCAATTTTGTTAATGACGTTTTTGTAAATAACAAAAAATCCTTCTTTGTTTTCATCGTCTACTTCTTTAGTGTGAAGTGTTTTTATGAATTCTGAAATGATAATATTATTTAAAACAGCTTCGTTAATATGAGCGATGGCTTTATTGTCTTCGGCTTTTTCGGTGACAGCTATGACGGCTCTTTTTAATTTTTCGGTAGGGTCGTCTACATTGTTTATGCTAAATAGTATTTTGTATTCAATCCAGCTCCAATACCATGAAGATAAATAGACTAATAATTTATGTTTGTTTTCAAAATAGCGATAGATAGAACTTTCATTGGAATCAATTTTATCACCTAGTTTTTTGAAGGTGAAATTTTCAAAACCAATTTCGTCTATTAATAAGATGCTGTTTTGGATTATTTTTTTACCCAGTTCTGAAGTTTCGGGGTTCTTCAGATATATTTTTTTATTGATTTTTAAATTTTCTAACACTTCCATTACTGATCATTTTTTGGCGAAATTAATAGTAATGCTTTTGATTTTAGGGTTTTAACAATTAATTGTGCAAAAACAAAGTGAATTCTAATGTTATTCTAATGTTGGCTTAATTTTGCTTTAATTTTGGTAGAAAATGAAGGGATTTCAATAAGGATAAGCCAAAATTGAAGAGGTAATTTATTTGGTTTAAAATGACAAACGGCTGTCCTTTCGAACAGCCGTTTGTTAAACAGTATAAAAAAAAAATGATTATTTTGCTAATAGCGAATGACTAGACATAGCAGCTGGCTGAGCTACTCCCATCAAATCTAAAATAGTAGGGGCAATATCTCCTAAAACGCCATCCTGAATAGCTATTTGATCATTGTCAACTAATATAAAAGGTACCGGATTAGTGGTGTGAGCCGTATTTGGACTTCCGTCAGGATTAATCATTGTTTCGCAGTTACCGTGGTCGGCAATTACAATAGTCGAATATCCGTTTGCTAATGCAGTAGTGATTACTTGTTCAACACATTTGTCTACAGCTTCACAAGCTTTGATAGCAGCTTCCATAATTCCGGTATGACCTACCATGTCTCCATTGGCAAAGTTTAGACATACAAAATCCACTTCTCCCTTTTCAAGTTCAGGACAAAGTGCATCGGTTAATTCGTAAGCACTCATTTCTGGTTGTAAATCGTAAGTAGCTACTTTTGGAGAGTTTCTCAAGATACGGGATTCTCCTTCAAACGGAACTTCTCTACCTCCAGAAAAGAAGAAAGTCACGTGTGGATATTTCTCAGTTTCAGCAATACGAATTTGTTTTTTGCCTGCTTTTTCTAAAACTTCTCCTAATGTTTCAGTGATGTTGTCTTTGTTATAAACCACTTTTACATTTTGGTAAGTTTCGTCATAATTAGTCAATGTAACATAGTACAAGTCTAATTTATGCATGTTTTGTTCGTGGAAATCCTGTTGCGAAAGCGCTTCAGTCAATTCACGACCTCTGTCAGTTCTGAAGTTGAAGAAAATAACCACGTCATCATCCTGAATAGTTGCTAATGGTTTTTCATCAGCATCAACAGCTACAAGAGGTTCAATGAATTCATCGGTGATGTCGTTTCCATAACTCGTAGCGATTGAAGTAACTACATTGTGCGTTGGAGTTCCTTTTCCATGAACCACTAAATCATAAGCCAGTTTTACTCTCTCCCAACGTTTATCACGATCCATCGCGTAGTAACGACCAATTACAGAAGCGATTTTTACCGGAGTATTAGCAATATAATCAGTTAAATCCTGAATGTATTTTTTTCCTGATTTAGGGTCAACATCTCTACCATCTGTAAAAGCGTGAATGAAAACCTGGTCTAAACCGTAATCCTGAGTGGCATCAATTAATCCACGCAAGTGAGAAGTATGTGAGTGTACACCTCCGTCAGAAACTAATCCTAAGAAATGTACTTTTTTATTATTGTCTTTTGCGTATTGAAAAGCATCTTTTAATACTTGTTCCTGTGCCAAAGTTTTATTGGCTACAGCCAAATTAATTTTAGCTAAATCCTGATAAACAATTCTTCCGGCACCAAGATTCATGTGTCCTACTTCACTGTTTCCCATTTGACCTTCAGGTAAACCTACATGTAAACCATCGGTTCTAAGTTGTGCACTAGGGTATTTAGTGTAAAGACTGTTTATAAAAGGAACATTTGCATTGTCAATTGCAGATACTTTAGGATCAGGAGATTTTCCCCAACCATCCAAAATCATTAAGATTACTTTTTTGCTCATTATAGTTTTTGTTTTCCGCAAAGATAAATTATTTCTAAAATCTTCGTTAGCAATAAAACGACTATTATGTATTCGGGAATTTAGCTATGGTAAAAATGACAATTCTTTTGCAGAAGGGCTATTTTATTAAAATTAATTCACTTTAGAATTTGGTTTTCACCGAATTATAGTCAATAAAATAGCGTAGACTAATAGAGAAAATATTAGTCATGTTAGCATTAAAAATCGAGTTGATATTTCGGTTTAGGTTTCTCTCAACGGTATTGGTTTCCTCTTGGGAATAATTTCTGTATAATAACGATAATTGGCTTCCGGGTGCAAACCACCAGGAATAAGAAAAATCCATATTCCAGGAATTAAAATTTCGATTTTTATTAAGGTTGTAACTGTCGTTATGAGTAAGACGGCCGTCATCTTCAAGCGTGTAATAATGGAGGTTGTCAGAATACGACCAATAATATCGGGCTGTTAAATTGATGGTCATCTTATTGTTGATAGAATATTTACCAGTAAGGTTGTTTTGTAGAGTTTCTACATTTCGTTTTGCAAAAATGATATCTGGGGCGTTTGTAGCAACCCATCCAATAGTGTTTGTTTCTCTTGAGTAATCAGTATAGAAACTCAAAGAAAATTTATCATTAAATCGATATTTTGGACCGGCATACATTCGGTACGAAAACCTGTTTTTTTCGTCATATTTTACAAAAGAAGGAGTAAAGTCGAATGTTAGATTATTGTTTTTATTGGACTCCATTGCCAGATATGCCGATATTTTTCTGGGAACATACACAAATCTCCCTGTTTGACGAGGTTCGTAAAAATCAAATGATTCAAAAGGAATTAGTAAAACCCCAAGTTGGAAATAGAATAATTTTAAAGTTGTTGCTGTAATAATTGTTTGAACCCAACTAGTGTTTTGAAATTTATTAGTGCTGTTGTCACGATCTAAATTTACTTCCTGTTCAATTTTTAAGGTATTAAATAATTTATTTGGATTCAGAATGCGATAACTGGCATTGACAAATCCACTATAATAGTTGGTGTAATACAAAATGCCAAGATCGTTAGCGTCATAATCTCTTGAAGTGTATTTTCCTGTGAATAAATATCTGTACCTTCCGCTTGTTTTGGCAAAATTAAGAGAGGTTTTAAAGCCGTCATAGTCTCTGGGATCATTAATACTGCTGTATTTGAAATCACCCGAAAGATTATACGTATTTGCTTTTGTGTTTAAATCAAATACCAACCCGGAAACATTGGCATCTCTAAAATTGCCATTTCGGGTAGTGTTGGTATTAATTAATGAAACAGATGAATTTTGTCTGAATCGTTGGTCTAATACAAGAATGTTGTAGTTTGTTAGAGGTTCAACAATTTCTTTTCTAATGCTATTGTCGCTTGTGTTTTTTATAGTAGCATAAGTTTTTTCGGTAACAGCATTTAAGAGACCAATTCCTAGTCCTTTCTTTGTTCTTCCGGATACTTTTACTGCATTTATTAAATCAACATTGCTTGGGTAATTGGTGATTTCTTCATTATTAGCTAAAGTGCTTTCTAAAGTACTTTTGTCAATAATTGGGTTACCTCCAATTCTTCTGGAATAAAATAAACTCCCAATATTGAATAAGTTAGTTCCTTCAGTAAAAAAAGGTCTGTTTTCGTTTAGTTTTTGTTCAAAAGGCTGCAAATTAAGAATGGCATTGTCAAATTTAGTTTGGCCAAAATCGGGTACTAAAATAGCATCCAGTGTAAAAGCATCATTTATCCCGTATTTAATATCCATTCCGGCTTTCAAAGTTTTGTCTGAAGTGAAATGATCTTTTTGATAATAGGCTGAGGTGTAGGGAATAAAGAAAAGTCGGGTAGGAGGGTTGATGTACTCAATTCCTTCCAGTATTCCTGATTGGTTTAATACAGAACCTATTTTGGCATCAATATGATTCCAGGTGTATTTTTGTGTTGTTCTTTTAATTTCGCGTAAGAAATTGATTCCCCAGGTTTGTTTTTTGTTTTTTGGAAAACGAATTGCGGCATAGGGAATTTTCATTTCTACCGTCCAGCCGGTATTGGTTATTTTAACGCTGCTTTGCCAAATAGCGTCCCATGTAAAGTCTTCATTGTCTTCGGTAGCTAAACAATCCATTTGAACTCCTGAAGAACTAACATAAAAACGGTAATCCTGTTGTCCATCGTTAAATCCGTTTATGAAAACAGCAAAATTATCGGCTACGCCAAAAACATCTCTTTCGGTTAGTTCTCTTTGGATTTTTTCAGGTTCATTGTCGTTTAAGATGGCAGAAATATAAATAGCTTCGTTGTCATAAAGTATTTTTACTTCTGTTTTCTGCTTTTCGTTGATTGCTTTCCCATTGTCGGGTGTAGACATGATAAAATCAGAAGCTGTGTTACTGTTGTTAGTCCATTCTTCTTCTTCAAGCTTGCCATCAATAGTTATGTTGCTGCTTTTGGCTTTTGCCAAAACGACTTTTTTTTGGGAAAAAACACTGAGGTTTAGCAGTGTAAAAAAGAAATATATTGATAAACGAAATAACGGCATGCAAAATAATATCTGTAGCAAAAATAATAAAATTGACGACATTAACAACTTTTTAACAGTCTTATCTGTAATAAAACAACTACTAACAGGTTAAAACTATCTTATTGTGCGGTTTATGTTTTTTTTAAAATAGCTTTTTTTATATTTTTGACTGCATAATTTAGTTTTAAGTAAATAATAATCAATGGTTTGTAAAAAGTCGGTGATCTTTTTGATACTGGTTGCTTTGTTGGTTTCTACGAATGTATTTTTTTCTAAAGATAAAGCAAATGCAGCAGTTTTAAAAAGTAATGTTGTGAGAGTAAATGCAGAGCCAGGTATTGAAGAGGTTTATAATAAGTTACATTCGGCAAATTATAATTTGCCTAAGTTAGAGAGCTTTAAAAAAGCATTAGAGGGTTTTTATAAATTAAAGACACAGGGAGTTGTTTCTAAAAATATAATTACACTTATTGATTTTAGTTTGTCGGCAAATACTAAAAGGCTTTGGGTAATTGATTTGGATACCGATACAATTTTATATAATTCTCTGGTGGCTCATGGAAGAAATACAGGAGAGGAATATGCTAATAGTTTTTCTAATGCGCCTGAGTCCTATAAAAGTAGTTTAGGTTTTTATGTTACTGGAGAAGTGTACAATGGCAAACATGGAAAATCATTAAAACTAGACGGTTTAGAAAAAGGGATTAATGATAATGCCAGAGAAAGAGCGGTTGTTGTTCATGGCGCTGATTATGTTTCAGATTCCTTTATCCGTAATAATAAAAGATTAGGAAGAAGTCTTGGTTGTCCTGCGGTTCCATTGGAAATAACAGATGAATTAATTCGTACGATTAAAGATAAATCCTGTTTGTTCATTTATTATCCTTCAGAATCATATAAAAACCTGTCAAAGTTGGTTTCTTAGTGAAGATTTAAAAGTAGTCGATTACTAAATTACAGTTTATTGAAAAAAAATCAAGGTGTAACAATTTAGTTTTAAAAAAGTTATAGTTTAATTCGGTTTTTAGGTAAAAAAATCTGTTCTAAAAATTTGTTTTAAACTTAACTTATTCTTTATATTTGCACCACGCTAATGCGGAAGTAGCTCAGTTGGTAGAGCTCCAGCCTTCCAAGCTGGTTGTCGCGAGTTCGAGCCTCGTCTTCCGCTCTAGAAACCGAAATTTAATAGTTTCGGTTTTTTTAAAATAAAATTTGGAGGTGTTAGTGTAATTTGTATATTTGCACCCGTTATGCGGAAGTAGCTCAGTTGGTAGAGCTCCAGCCTTCCAAGCTGGTTGTCGCGAGTTCGAGCCTCGTCTTCCGCTCTTAGAAACCGAAACTATTAAGTTTCGGTTTTTTTATTGAATAAAACTCAAGTCTGCATTTGGTTCTATTTCAACCGGAATGTGGTTTTTTTGGAATAATTTTGCCGACAGGTTTCCTTTCAAAATTATTTTTCCTGCTTTTATTTCGAGCCAACTACCTTCTTTTAATCCCAAAACAGGGAAATTATTGAATTGATGGAATTCGTTGATTCTGGTTTCACGAGTTTCTCCCATATGTGTCGATTGGGAATCAGCATCAAGAAAATGAACATTTAAATTAAAAGGGATTAATCCTAAAGTTTGAAAACTTGGAGGATAAACAATGGGCATGTCGTTAGTGGTTTGCATAGTCAATCCGGCAATATTGCTTCCTGCGCTGGTTCCCAGATAAGGAATTCCTTTTTCGAGTGTTTCTTTTAGGGTGGTCATGATTTTTTCATGATACAATTGTTTTACTAATAAAAAAGTGTTGCCTCCGCCTGTAAATATTCCTTCGGCATTTTGAATGGCTAATGCCGGGTTTTCATATTCGTGAATTCCTTTTATAGTAATATTGATTTTGGTGAAAACCGAAGCAGCTTTTTCGGTATATTCTTCATGTGAAATTCCGCTGGGTCTGGCGTAGGGAATAAATAGTACTGTTTTGCAGTTTTTGAAATGCAATTTTAATTCAGGGAGTAAATATTCCAGATAGTCGCTTCCGTAAAGAGTAGAAGTGCTGGCTAATAATAAGTTTTTCATTGCTTTTGTTTTTAGATTTAAAGATATAAAATCGGTCAGCCAATGATTTGATTTATTAACAAATTTTTATCAGCTTCTTAGTATCAAATTGGGATGAGCCTGAATTATTTTTACTACTTGGTATTGAGTAAGATGAAGGTATTGTTAGCAGCTTTTTTTATTTTTTGTACTACTGTTGTTTTAGGTCAGTTAAAGAAAACGGCTGAAATAAAAGGACGGGTGAATGCCTATGCGTCTAACTTGGATGGAATTTATGTTATTAACCTGAAATCGGAGAAAACTACTTTTACTGATGAAAAAGGTGATTTTGTAATTGAAGCTAAAGTCGGCGATACTTTGGTGTTTTCGGGTTTACAGACTAAGCGTAAAGAAATGATTTTGTGTGCTGAAGATTTTCAGAAAATCATTCTGGATGTGCATTTAGTTACAATGGTTCATCAATTGGATGAGGTAGTGGTTCGGAATTATAATTCGATTAATGCTGCTTCGCTTGGAATTATTCCTTCAAATCAAAGGAAATATACGCAAGCTGAAAGAAGGTTAAAAACAGCTACCGATTTAAATCCTTCTGCTAGTTTAAGTGGAATGCCTGGTGTTTCTATTTCGGCAGATCCGCTTATTAATTTGCTTTCAGGAAGGACAGCTATGCTTAAAAAAGAATTAGAAGTTGAGAAGAAAGAATCCTATATAGCGATGTTAGAAAAAATGTTTGAGAAAGAACATTTTATTAATACATTGCAACTACCTTTGGATTATGTGAAAGGTTTTGAATATTATGCAGTGGATAATAAGCAATTCACGAAAATATTAGAAATGAAAAACAAAACTACAATTGAGTTTTTGCTTGGAGAATTGGCTGAAAAATACAAAGCAATAATTGCCTGTGAAAACAAATAATACTCTTTTTATATTCCTGATTTTATTTTGCCAAATTGTTTTTGGTCAAGATGATAGAAAACAAATTCACGGACTCATTCGTGTCGATTCTACTTCGGTGGAAGGTGTGAATATTGTAAATGAAACTACTCAAAAAACAACTTCCAGTGATAAAAATGGAAATTTCACTCTTTTTCTAAAAGAAGGTGATCTTCTGGTGTTTTCTGCAGTAAATCTTGTAACTTTACGTAAAAAGATAGCACGTGCTGATTTAGAAAAAAACGTTTTTATTATTCAGTTACAAACTGAAAATATTCAGCTAAATGAAGTCATTGTTAAGGAGGATTCTAAAATTACTGCCGAAGGATTAGGAATTATTCCAAAACCGGCAAAAAAATATACCGTTGCCGAAAGACGATTGTATACCGCAAGATCGGGTTTGTTAGACAGACCTTTAAACTGGATGTCAGGAAGAACCGCTATGCTGAAAAAAGAATTGGTTGTTTCAGAAAAAGAACAATTAATGGCTAAATTAGAATATCTTTTTGAAGAGAAATATTATGTGGAAAAGTTGAAAATACCCCAAGATTATATTCGGGATTTTCAATTGTATTGTGTTGAAAATAAAGATTTTGCCGCTTCTGTAAGAGCGAAAAATAAAACTTTATCAATGTTTCTGATTATTTCGTTGGCAAGTGATTATAATAAAATAATGAAATATGAAAATTAAAGTAGCAATTTTGTTTTTTCTTCTTTTGGGACAGTTCTCATTTTGTCAAAATGAAACAAGAAAAAATTTAGAGGGGCAAGTCAGAAATGATTTAGTTCCTGTGGAGAATGTTATTGTTTTTAATGTTAATTCCAGTTTAGGGACAGTTGTAAATCAATATGGCTCATTTGTAATTAAGGCAAAAGTAAACGATACTTTGGTTTTTTCCAGTTTGGCATTTAAATCCAGAAAAATTGTTCTGAGCGAAAAAGATTTTATTGCTCCAAGGTTGATTGTGAAATTAGATGTTTTTACTAATGAATTAGCGGAAGTTTTAATTCGGGCTAAGAAAGAATTAAGTCCTATTGAAGGAAATTCGCAAAAATATGTTGATTTGAAATTTTTTGACGATGCCAAATCGTCTCCTAAAAACAGAACCATGCCGCCAGATGGAACTATTGAAAACGGAATGGATTTTGTTAGAATTTACAAAGATGTACTAGGTGTTTTAAGGAAAAAAAATCCTCAAAAAACCGATTTTTATAAAGAAACCAGTTTTTCTGAATTTGCGTTGAACAAGGTGAATTATTCTTTTTTTTCAAATACTTTACACTTAAAAGACGATCAGATTAAGTTATTTTTGATTTATTGTGAAAATGATTCAAAATCAAGAGATTTAATGCAGCCAAATGAAGAATTCAAACTGATGGATTTTTTTGTAACTAAGAATAATGAGTTTAAGAAAATTGCCCAATATTAAATGGACTTTTTTATGAAAAATTTAAAAGTGAACTTTTTTAAATTTGGTATATTTGTCCTTTAAAAATATAGAATTATGTTTGGTATAGGTGGAGGAGAATTAGTCTTTATAATGTTTGTAGTATTGTTGTTGTTCGGTTCTGATAAAATACCGGAAATAGCACGTACAATGGGGAAAGCCATGGCACAATTAAAAAATGCCACAAATGATATAAAAAATGAAATTCAAAAAGGAGCCGAAGAAAACGGTTTGGATACAAAATCATTGTCGGAAATGACAGGTGGTTTCAATGCGCAAATCAATAAAGTCAAAGAAGATCTTTTGGGTGACAGTGTTGTTCAGGCAACTAAAATCAAGGAAGATATTGAGGATATTGCTGGTCCGGTAAAACGTAGTCGATAATGCTGGATAAACTAATTTCCTTAGATGTTCAGCTGTTTGTGTATTTAAATGGCCTTGGTTCGGAATCCTATGATGGTTTGTGGCTTTTTATAACTAAACAGATTAACTGGATTCCATTGTTTTTGTTATTGCTTTACATTATTTTTAAAAAATTAGGAGCTAAACAAACATTATATGTTCTTTTATCGATAGCAATACTGATTCTAATTACAGACCAGTGTACCAATCTGTTTAAATATAGTGTTCAGAGATTGCGTCCCTGTAATAATCCTGATATAAAAGCAATAATAAGAATTGTTCAGTCTCGATCTTCATTTAGTTTTTTCTCAGGGCACGCAGCTAATAGTATGGCGTCGGCTGTTTTTATTTATCATCTTATTAAGCCGTATTTTAAATACACCTTTCTATTATTCTTGTGGCCGTTAATTTTTGCTTACAGCCGCATTTATTTAGGATTGCATTATCCGTTGGATATATTGTGTGGTTATTTATTTGGGATGTTGACAGGATTCTCTGTTTTTAAAGTATATCAATTTACACAAATAAAATATTTTCCTCTTTAAGTTTTAAGGAAGTTTGTCAAAATAAAAAACGCATATTCACAGTTTGTATAATTTGTGAATATGCGTTTCTTTTTAAATGGATATTTTTAAAGAACCCTGCTTACTGTTAATCCGTCTCTGATAGGAAGTAAAACGGTTTCTACTCTTGGATCTTCTTTTAATAGTTTGTTGTAATCAAGTAAAATTTTTGTGCTAATGTCTTTTGGATGTAATGGTTCTAAAACTTTACCGCTCCATAGTACATTGTCAGATAGAATAATACCTCCTTTGCTCATTCTTGAAACAATTAATTCAAAATAATTCAGGTAATTTTCTTTATCAGCATCAATAAAAACCAAATCAAATTTAATGTCAAGTGTAGGGATTATGTCGACTGCTTCGCCTAAATGCTGAACAATTTGATGTCCCCAGGGTGATTTATCAAAATGTTTTCTCTGAAAATCGACTAATTCTTCTTTGATGTCAATGGTGTGCAATTGACCGTTTTCCTGCATTCCTTCACACAAACATAAAGCCGAATAACCGGTGTAAGTCCCAATTTCAAGAATGTTTACAGGACGGATTAATTTAGATAACATGCTTAAAACACGGCCTTGAAAATGACCGCTAAGCATTCGGGGCAATAAAATTTTCTGATAAGTTTCTTTGTTTAAAGCCGCTAATAATTCAGGTTCTTTCTCTGAATGTTGCTCAATATAATCTTCTAATTCCTGGGAAATGAAATGCATTATTTTAGTTTAAAATTACTTAAATCTTGATAGTTGTTCCAAAAACGCAATAGGTAAATGGTTTCGTTTTTTATAGTGTAGTAAATGGTAATTTGTTTTATAACAACCATTTTGTAAACATTTGTATATTCAGATGGTGTGAAAATAACATTTCCTTTTGCTAATAAACTAAGAGAATAATCTACTTCTTTTATGAAATTTAGAACTTCCTTTTCAGTCCAATGAATTTCCAGATATTCAATATTTTTCCAATAATCATCTTTGGATAGTAAAGTCCATTCAATTTTCATTTTTGAAATATTTAGAATATCTTTTTTTAGTCTCTTCCATCACTAATTCGTGGGGAATAGTTTGATTATTTGCAACTTGGGCAAGTGCTTCTTCAATTGCTTTTTTTTCAGGGAAAGTCATTGAGTTTGAAACGGAATCATCAGTGTTGTTTTCATTCAAATAATTGTCAAAAACAGATGAAACGATACGCAATAAACGTTCATCCGCATTTTCGATTTGCATTTGAATTTTTTGTTTTAATTCTGGAAGTCCCATAACTCATTGTTTTACAAAACAAAGTTACAAAATATAATTTTGAAGCTTAGAAAAATTAAGTATAATTCAAAATTGTAATTAACTTTGCACCATGATTGAGAAAAAAGACATACGAGCCTTATCTAAAGAAGAATTACGCAATTTTTTTGTTGCCAATAATGATAAAGCATTTCGTGGAAATCAGGTTTACGAATGGTTGTGGAGTAAGGGAGCACACAGTTTTGACGATATGACAAATATCTCCAAAGGGACTCGTGGAATGCTCGAAGCTAACTTTGTTATTAATCATATTAAGGTAGATACGATGCAACGTTCAGAAGACGGAACGGTAAAAAATGCGGTTCGTTTGCACGATGGATTGGTGGTGGAATCGGTGTTGATCCCTACTGAAACACGAACAACAGCCTGTGTTTCCAGTCAGGTGGGTTGTAGTTTAGATTGTAATTTTTGTGCTACCGCGCGATTAAAAAGAATGCGAAATTTAGAACCTGGCGAAATTTACGATCAGGTTTTAGCTATTAATCGCGAAAGTCGTTTGTATTACAATCATCCGTTGTCGAATATTGTTTTTATGGGAATGGGTGAACCTTTGATGAATTATAATAATGTTATCAAGGCGATTTCGATGATAACTTCGGAAGAAGGTTTAGGAATGTCGCCAAAACGAATTATGGTTTCGACTTCGGGGATTCCAAAAATGATCAAGAAAATGGCCGATGATGAGGTGAAATTCAAATTGGCAGTTTCGCTGCACTCGGCAATTGACGAAATCAGAGCCCGAATTATGCCATTTAGTAAAAACTTTCCATTGGCTGATTTGCGTGAAGCCTTAGAATATTGGTATCGAAAAACGAAAAGCAAGATTTCCTATGAATATGTGGTTTGGAAAGGAATTAACGATAATAAAGCTTCGGTAGATGCATTAGTTAAATTTTGCAAATATGTGCCTTGTAAAGTGAATCTGATTGAGTATAACCCAATTGATGATGGTGAGTTTCAACAGGCTTCGGAAGAATCTATAAATGCTTATATCAAAGCACTTGAAGCTATAGGTATTGTGGTTAAGGTAAGAAGAAGTCGTGGAAAAGATATTGATGCAGCCTGTGGGCAATTGGCAAATAAAGAAGCATAAAAAAGGAGTTCAATTTGAACTCCTTTTTAGTTATAATTTTTTGAAAATGGCTAATTATTACCTAAAATAATTTGAGTTGCAGTTCCACCATCTATAGATCGCATAGCGATATTGTCACAGTCGCCAGTTCCATAGTCAATTGTGGCATAGTGATCATTTTTTGAAAGTTTTAATATTCCGGATACAGGGAAAGGCATAGGAGTTTGTAATAAACTACAAGCTGTTTTGTGTACTAATGGAGTTTGGATTAAAGAGGTGTAAACAGATCCGTTTGGAAATGTTGTTGTGAAGGTTCCAGTAGTTGAAAATACGTCGTCAGTTGGGCTTGTACGGGTTGAAAATCCAGCGGTCATTTCTCTTACTCGTTCTCCATTACGGGTATAAACTCCTGCGGTTGTAGTCAATGTCATGTTAGTCATTGTAAATGTGGTTTTAGGGCGTGCATTTACAGTTCCAGCGTCAATCATTTCTCGTTTCCAGGTCGATGTTCCTTCCAGTTTATTGTTATTAATGTAGAAATTATTAAAAGTAACAGTCATAGTTTTAGGAAAAGTAGTTCCTATTGTGCGAGTTAAAATGATTTGTCCTTTTAGTAAATGGCCTCTGAATAAACAGGCAGTAGTTGACGTTCCAAATGTAATTGTGTAAACACGAACGGTAGAGGTTGAGCCTAAATCACTAATTGTAGCGCAGTCGGGTCTAATAGAATAATAATTTCCCTCGATTTTTCCGGTTGTAGACCCTTCACTAACTTCATATTGGTCTTCGGCAATAAGGGAGACGTCATCTATGGAATTGTCCATTGTCTGGTTGGCAGCAACATCATCAGCCGTTACTGTTGATGTTGAAGAATTGGAGTCACTGGTGCAACTTGTAAATGCAAAGTAACTAAATACCAGTCCGAATAATAAAACTTTTGTTTTCATAATAAAAGGTTTTTTGTTTTGATGTAATTATCAAAAAGATTGATTAGGGGTTGATTAATAGGTAAATATATGAAAAAAACAGAATCAAAAATTTTGATATTTGTTATATTATTCTTTGTTTGTAAGTCAGTTTTTAATCATTAAATCGGTTTGAATTCGTTGAGTTTTATAGTTTGATTTTCTGCTTTGATAAAGAATAAATAAGGTTTTTAAGTGGGCATTATTAAAATTGCATTAAAAAAACAGATATAGTTATGGAAATTATATGCTTTTTTATTAAAAATAGTATCTTTGAAAACCAATGAATGTTACTTCTCAAATAAAACAGCCTATCTTTAAGGAAATGGAACTTTTTGAAAAAAAGTTCTATGAGTCGATGTCTTCTCAAGTGGCGTTGTTAAACAGAATCACGTATTACATCGTTAACAGAAAAGGAAAACAAATGCGTCCGATGTTCGTTTTTCTAACGGCTAAGATGATTTCCGGAGGAAGTGTGAACGAAAGAACTTATCGTGGAGCTTCGGTTATTGAGTTGATTCATACTGCAACTTTGGTACATGATGATGTGGTGGATGATAGTAATCGCCGTCGCGGATTTTTCTCTATTAATGCACTTTGGAAAAATAAAATTGCGGTTCTTGTTGGTGATTATTTATTGTCAAAAGGATTGTTGCTTTCGATAGACAATGGCGATTTTGATTTGCTTCAAATTATTTCTGTTGCCGTTCGCGAAATGAGTGAAGGTGAATTATTGCAAATAGAAAAAGCCAGAAGATTAGATATTACCGAAGGCGTTTACTACGAAATTATCCGAAAAAAAACCGCTACACTTATTGCGGCTTGTTGTGCATTGGGAGCCAAATCAGTTTCTGAAGATGTGGTTCAGGTGGAGAATATGCGAAAGTTTGGAGAATTGATAGGAATGGCTTTTCAAATAAAAGACGATTTGTTTGATTATACCGAAGATGCTATTGGGAAACCAACAGGAATCGACATCAAAGAACAAAAAATGACTTTGCCTTTAATTCATGTTTTGAATACTTGTTCGAAAAAAGAGAAGACATGGTTAATCAATTCGATTAAAAATCACAACAAAGACAAAAAGAGAGTTAAAGAAGTAATTGCTTTTGTGAAAAATAATAACGGCTTGACTTATGCCGAAAATAAAATGGTCGAATTCCAACAAGAAGCACTTCAAATACTGGAGAATTACCCTGATTCTGACTTTAAAGATGCTTTAATCCTAATGGTGAATTACGTGATTGAAAGAAAAAAATAAGTAATAACAATTTCAATTTCAAAAATTAACTTCAATTTCAAAAGTGTATTAATTTTTGTAATTGCTATTGAAAATTGTCATTGTTATTGCGATTGTTATTGATTTTTTTTCTTCCCCATGCAACCTTTTTGAGTTGTCAATCGTCTATGCTAATAGAAACACTTTATAAAAATTTTGAAAGTAATTAATTTACATCAGGAGGAAAACGAACTAATTCGGTTAGCGGTAGATAATAATCGACAGGCACAACAGCAGATTTATAGTAAGTTTTCTTCTAAAATGTTAAGCGTTTGCCGACAATACATAAAAGACATTCATCAGGCCGAAGATATCATGATTACCGCTTTTATGAAAGTGTTTACTAATTTGAAGAATTTTCAACATAAGGGAAGTTTTGAAGGCTGGATCAGGCGAATAATGGTAAACGAATGTATTTCATTTATCAGGGTTCATAAAAAAATGAAGTATATAGAAGATGATTTCGTCATTGGACGCGATGAGGAAAGTTTTGATTTTATTGAAAGTCAATTTTCGGTAGCCGATATTCAGTTTTTGATCGATAGTTTGCCGGATGGTTACAAGCTTGTTTTCAATTTGTATGCTATTGAAGGCTATAAACATCAGGAAATTGCCAAGATGTTACAAATTAATGAAGGTACTTCAAAATCGCAATTGTCGCATGCCAGAAAGCTTTTGCAAAAACAGATTACAACCCTAAAGAATTACGAGTATGGAACCGAATAAATTAGAAAAGCAGTTTAGGGAGCGGTTAAATTCCCGTGAAATTAAGCCTTCAGAAATGGCTTGGGAAAAACTGGATGCAATGCTTTCTGAAGCGGAAAAACCAAAGGCTAAATTTCCTTGGCTATATGTAGCGGCAGGTTTTGTTGGTGTTTCGTTATTTTGTACTGTTTTCTTTAATGTTGAAAATGTAAAAGTTAATAAAGAAATTCCAATAGTTGTAAAGCCAAAAATTGAGGTTAATAATTTGGAAGAAGAAAAAATAATTAATGAAATTGTTCTGCCAATAAAAGAAAATAAGACTGTTGTTCAAAGTGAACTAAAAAAGCAATCTGAAAAAACTGTGAATTCAGATACTAAAGTTGTAATCAATGAAAAAGTGGACAATGAAGTAAGTGTTCTTTCATCAGAAAAAGAAAATTATCAATTAACAGTTAAGAATAGATACGTTTCAGCGGAAAAATTATTAGCAGAAATCAGTAATAGAAAATTTGAATCTACAGATGAAAATATTAAAAATACGACTAAAACAGTTTCTGTAAATCCACAGGTTTTATTGTCAAATGCTGAAAATGAATTGAATCAGTCTTTTAAAGAATCTGCATTGGATAGATTAAATAAAAATTTTAATACTATAAAAACGGTTTTAGCTAATAGAAATTACGAGAATAAATAAAACCATTCTTAGATCAAAAAAATAAAAAGATGAAAAAAATTATATTGTTTACAGTAATTATGTTGTTTTCTATAACAGCTAAATTAAGCGCACAAAATAAAGGGAGTTATAAACGTGTTTTAGATTGGAGTTATTGGCAGGCTGATCCTCAAAAATATGAAATGAGCCTTGAAAACAATCCTGAATTGCAGAATGAAAACATTTTGACAATTAAATCTGTAATAAGCAAAATTGAAGGCTTTGGAACACTTATGAAAACAACTAAGCCTGATTTATATTCGGGTAAAACAGTTAAAATGACTGCCTATGTTAAAAGTGAAAATGTAAAATCATGGGCTGGACTCTGGATGCGTGTTGATTATTATGACAGTAATGTTCTTGCTTTTGATAATATGGAGAAAAGACCTATAAAAGGAACATCAGATTGGAAAAAATATGAAATTGTTTTATTTGTGCCAACAGAAGCGACATTAATTTCTTATGGGGTTTTATTAGCGGGTACAGGTCAAATTTGGTTTAAAAATGTAAAACTCGAAGTGGTTGATGATTCTGTTCCAGAAACTGGACCAAATAAAGGAAGAGAACATAAAGTAATTTCATTTGAAAAAAGAGCAAAAGCGATAGCTGGTGAAATTAAAAGAGTGAATGACTATGAAAAGAGGGTTTTGAAAACGGAAATAAATGCATTAGATAAAGAAGTAGAACAAGGAATAATTTCTAAAGGAAAAGCAGAAGAACTTAAGCTGGAAAAAGCGAAAGAGCATGCTGCGAATATTGATGCTAAAGTTAGTATTGAAGAAGGTAAATTAAATCAATTGGTTCAGGATAAGGTTGATGGTAAATTTGAAGACGAAGTAGTTCAGAAAGAAAGAACCAAGGTGGTTTTGGGAATTAATAATGATTCTATTCATAAGTATGGCAGAGAATTTAATCTTACGAGTACAAAATTTTACAATGGTAAAGAAGATAAGGAAATTCGTCAATCAAAACGCACTACAAGTCAGATTGTTTTTGCCATAGGGGCCAATAACTTAGTAACAAATGGTTCTGTTGCTAATTCCGATTTTAAATATGCACAATCTCGTTTTTACGAATGGGGCTTGACTTACAATACCCGAATATTTAAAAATGATAATTTATTGCATGCTAAATACGGTTTGTCATTGATGTATAATGATTTGCGTCCAATGAATAATCGTAGTTTTGAGGTCAACGGAAATCAAACGGATCTTATTGTTAATCCGGTTGCTGTAAAAGATTCCCGTTTTAGAAATGTAAACTTAGTGGTGCCATTGCATTTAGAATTTGATTTTACAAAACCAACGGTTAAAGACGGTAAAACCTATTTTAAATCACACAATAGTTTTAGGTTAGGAATAGGTGGTTATTTAGGAGCTAATCTAAAATCAAAACAAATTCTTAAGTATGATGTTGATAGTTATAAGTCAAGAGAAGTAACTAAAGGAAATTTCAATACGAATGATTTTATCTATGGTTTAAGTACTTATGTAGGTTATAAAGCAACGAGTTTGTATTTAAAATACGATTTAAATCCTTTGTTTAAAGATAATGTAGTTAAACAAAATAATGTTTCCTTAGGATTGCGATTTGATTTTAATTAATTGTAGATCAATATCAATGTAAAAAATCAATTCAAAAGATCCATTGAAATTGAAAATTGTCATCACCATTGTCATTACTATTGCTATTGAAATTTGCCATTGATATTGTATCTTTGACCTTTCCAACTTTATTCTTTAAAAATTGATTTCAAAAGCTACGATAGATACTGTTTTCGAAACTGCCCGTGTTGAGGAAGTTATTGGTGATTTTGTGCAATTAAAACGTGCCGGAAGTAATTTTAAAGGACTGAGTCCGTTTTCTGATGAGCGCTCGCCATCCTTTATGGTCTCGCCGGCTAAAGGAATTTGGAAGGATTTTAGCTCGGGAAAAGGCGGGAATTCAGTGGCTTTCCTGATGGAACATTCGCATTTTACGTATCCTGAAGCCATTCGTTATTTGGCAAAAAAGTACAATATAGAAATCGAGGAAACCGAGTTAACCGATGCTGAAAAAGCCAATACTGATACTCGTGAAAGTATGTATCTGGTTTCTGAATTTGCAAAAGACTATTTTCATAAAACGCTTTTAAATACCGAAGAAGGTAAAGCAATTGGACTTTCCTATTTTAAAGAAAGAGGTTTTACTACCGAAACAATTAAAAAGTTCAGTTTAGGATATTCGCCGGAAACCTGGGATGCGTTGACTAAAGAAGCTTTGGGTAAAGGTTATAAGCTGGAGTTTTTAGAAGGTACCGGTTTGACAATTCCAAGGGAAGACAGGCCTTTTGACCGATTTAAAGGTCGTGTGATGTTTCCTATCCAGAGTATGTCAGGAAGGATTTTAGGTTTTGGAGGTCGAATTTTAACCAATGATAAAAAAGCGGCAAAATACCTGAATTCACCTGAGAGTGAAATTTACCATAAGAGTAAAGTACTGTATGGAATTTTTCAAGCCAAACAGTCTATAGCTAAATTGAACAATTGCTTTTTGGTTGAAGGTTATACTGATGTGATTCAGTTTAATCAGGCGGGAATCGAGAACGTGGTGGCTTCTTCGGGAACTGCTTTGACGCCCGACCAAATCCGATTAATCAACCGATTGACAAAAAATATTACGGTACTTTTTGATGGTGATGCTGCAGGACTTCGTGCTTCTGTTCGAGGAATCGATTTGATTTTGGAGGAAGGGATGAATGTTAAAGTTTGTACTTTTCCTGATGGAGATGATCCGGACAGTTTTGCTAAAAAAACATCCTATGATGATTTGGTGGCTTATCTGGAAAATAACGCTAAAGATTTTATTCAGTTCAAAGCTTCGCTTTTGATGGATGAAGCCAAGAATGACCCTATTAAGAAAGCCGATTTGATTCGCGATATGGTAGGCAGTATTTCTAAAATTCCAGACCGTATTCAACGCGAAGTTTATATTCAGGAATGTTCCCGAATTATGGATATTTCGGAGCAGGTGCTTATTAGTACTTTGGCTCAGTTGATTCAAAAAGATGTTACTGAAGTTGCTAAAAAGCAAAAGCAGGAACAAAAACCTTTTGAAGTTCATAGAAACCAAAACCCAAAAAATACGAGTTATTCAGGAGGAGATCCTGAAGATCCAAGATTTGGGCCGCCGGAGGATTATCCGGGAGAACCGGGATATTCGAGCGAGCCTACAGAAAAAGTAGATGTTTTGTATCGTCTAGAACGTAAAATAATTGAAATTTTGCTTTTGTATGGTAATAAAACAGAGGAGTTTGAAGATGTTTTGATGCGGACTAATAATGAGGGCGAGATAGAAAATGTAACTGAAATAAAATCGTATAAAGTTTTTCAACGCATTTATCTGAGTTTACAGGAAGATGAAGTAGAGTTAGCAAATCCTTTGTTTCGCAGTATTTTTAACGATTTGATTAATTATTATCTTCAAAATGAAAACTTTAGTTTAGAGCAGTATTTAATGCATTTACCGACCGAATATGCTCAGGAAGTAACAGATATTCTAATGGAAGACGAACGATTGGTAATGCACAACTGGGAAGGACAAAATATTTTTCCAAAAACCAAACAAGATACCATAAGTCAAAATGTTTCTGAAACTATTTTAACGATGAGATGGTATTTAGTGGGAAGAATTATTGAGGAATTAAAAAACTCCATATCACCTGATAAGGATAATATGGAGTCTATGATGATGATAAAAGATTATAATGAACTAACTCGTGCTTTTTCAAAAAAGCTGGGTAGGGTCATGTCTCGTTTTTAAATTAAACGATTTCTAAACTTTTAGCTTTGTTTACTAAGTCAACTAAGTTAGTAACATTTAGTTTCGTTAATAAACGTAATTTGTAAGTACTGATTGTTTTTTCGTTAAGACCTAAGATTTCTGCAATCTCATGGTTTTTCTTTCCGCCACTTAAATAACGTAAAACTTCTACTTCACGGTTAGAAAGTTTACGGTACAAACGTTCGCTTTTACTTTGTTTAGCAATTAAAGCCAGGTTTTTCTTAACCGTTTCATTCATAATAATTTTACCTTGATGAACTTTGATTATAGATTGTCCTAATGTCTCTAATTTCTCTTTTTTGTGAACATATCCGGAAACTCCAGCTTTAATAGCATTAGGAGCATAGATTTGTTCAGAAAGTCCACTGAAAATAATAATTTTAGTTTTAGGGAAGTTCTTTAAAAGCGATTTCACTTCAAATATGCTCGAAAGCCCCTCTAGTTCCAGATCCAAGACCAGAACGTCAATTTCTTTTGTTAAGAGGATATCTCGAATCATCAAAAAACTACCAACATTGGCAGTTATTGATATGTCTGCATGGTCCTTGAAGTACGACTTTACTCCAAAATGCACTACCGGAAAATTATCGGCTAGACAAACTTTAATCATGATTTTATTTTTTTTAGGGTTGTTTTTTTGTGTGAATTATATATATAAATTTAAGTAAAAAAAAAGAATAATACTATTTTTTATAGATAAAATAGTATTAAATCCGATTAATTACACAAACTGGTATTGGATTCATCTTGTGTTGGTTGATTGTGTTGAGTCTTTTGTAGATTTCAAACACCTTTTTTTCTCTTTCAGTATAATTGTCAGAAGAATTTTTATTTTCGTCCTCAAGCATTGCCCACTCTAATTCGTCATAAGAAGCGCCTAATTGTTGTTCATCGGTTTTTTCATCTCCAAATAAACCGTCTGATGGCTGGGCTGTTAGAATAGAATTAGGAACTCCTAAATAAGTGGCTAATGCAAAAACATCCGATTTCATTAAATCGGCAATCGGACTTAAATCGACACCACCATCACCATATTTAGTGTAGAAACCAACGCCAAAATCTTCTACTTTATTGCCGGTACCTGCAACTAAAAGGCCATGAACTCCCGCATGATAATATAAAGTAGTCATTCTTAATCGGGCGCGGGTATTGGCTAAGGTTAGATTTAGCTTGTTTTCGTCGAAGTCTGTAGGGACTTCTTTTTTGAATGTTTCGAATACCGATGTTAAGTCAGTTTGTATATTGGAAACGTTAGGAAAACGTTTTTTTAGTTGTTCAATGTGCTCTTTTCCTCGACTTACGTGACTTTGGTGTTGATGAATAGGCATTTCGACACATAAAACTTTAAGACCTGTTTGAGCACATAGAGTTGAAGTTACTGCCGAATCTACACCTCCTGAGATTCCCACAACAAAACCATTAACGTTTGTGGTTTCTGCGTAGGATTTTAACCAGTTGACAATCTGAGTGTTTACCTGATCAACTTTAATAGTGCTTTTTTTAGTCATAATAGTTCAAATTTTAGCTATCAGGAATGTATCTTTGCACAAAAATTTCAGTAACATACTGGTAATCCTGATTTAATGGTGCAAATTTAATTAAAATAAAATGAAAAGCTGTGTAATTTTCTTAGTTCTGTCGTTCTTTTTTTTATCCTGTAGTACTAAAAATAAGGAAGAAAAAGCTGTTGAGGCAATTTCGGTAGATTTAAAAGTGGTTCGATTTGACAAAATATTTTTTGAGACGGCGCCTCAGGATTTGCCAAAAGTTAAAAAAGAGTTTCCTTTTTTCTTTCCTTCAGGAAATGATGATGCTGTTTGGTTAGAGAAAATGCAAAATCCGCTTTGGCGTGAATTGTATAATGAGGTTCAGAAGAAGTTTTCTGATTTCAATCCATATAAGACAGAATTAGAAGAAGTTTTTAAACGTATAAAGTTTAATTTCCCAAAAACGAAAACACCTAAGGTGTTTACTGTGATATCTGAAATGGATTACAATAATAAGGTAATTTATGCCGATAGTCTGTTGATTATTTCGCTTGAAATGTATCTGGGGAAGGAGCATAAATTTTATCAGTTTCCCAATTATTTAAAACAGAATTTCGAGCCCAAACAAATGATGCCTGATGTAGTGGAAAGTTTTGCCAGAAGACAAATAGCACCTGGTACTGAAAAAAGCTTTTTAGCTGCCATGATTTATTCAGGAAAGCAATTGTATTTAAAAGACAGGTTGTTGTCGGAAGATTATACTGATGCTGATAAAATAGGGTATACTCCGGAGCAATTAAAATGGTGTGAGGAAAATGAAAGTTATATGTGGCGTTATTTTGTTGAAGATCAATTGTTGTATAATGATGATCCTAAATTGATTCCGAGATTTATCAATCCGGCGCCATTTTCTAAATTTTATCTGGAAATCGATAATGAGTCTCCCGGAAGAGTGGGGGCTTGGATAGGCTGGCAAATTGTTCGTTCATATATGAAAAATAATGAAGTATCTTTGCCGCAGTTAATGCACACGGGTGCAAAAGAAATTTTTGAAAATTCAAATTATAAACCTAAGAAATAATGTCAAACATAAATAAATCAGAAATAAATTTCCTGGTAGAATTAGATGAAAACCGCGTTCCGGAAAAATTGTATTGGACGGCAAAAGACGGCGGAATTGAATTAGAAGAGTCAAAAGCAATTATGTTGTCGGTTTGGGACAGCAAAGCTAAAGAAAGTATGCGTATTGATTTGTGGACAAAAGATATGCCTGTGGACGAAATGAAGATTTTCTTTCATCAAACTTTAGTTGCTATGTCGGATACTTTTCATCGTGCAACAGGTGACGAAAAAATGTCGGCAACCATGAAAGATTTCTGTGAGTATTTTGCAGAGAAATTAGAGTTGACGAAATAAGTTTTTAAAACTCCAATAAAAAAAATCCCAAATTCCAATTGTTAAACTTGGAGTTTGGGATTTCTATCCCGATAGCTATCGGGATTGGAATTTAAAATTTAAAATCCGCTGTTGTTTTTAAAAATTTCCTGATTGACTTCGTCGATATAATTTAAAAGTTCTTCTTTTCCGGTTCCTTCAGTTGATGAGGTTACAAAATAAGGCGGCATTTCGGCCCAGTGATTGGCAAACATTTGTTTTTTGTAAGCCGCAATATGAGAGTCAATTTTTACCTTACTGATTTTATCGGCTTTAGTGAAAATGATGCAGAAAGGAATTTCGCTTTCACCCATATAACTCATAAATTCAATATCGATTGCTTGTGCGTCATGACGAATATCAATGAGCACAAATGCACAGGCTAATTGTTCTCTTTTTTCAAAATAATCAGTAATGAATTGTTGAAAAACAGATTTGGTTTTCTTTGAAACTTTAGCATAACCATATCCTGGCAAATCGACCAAAAACCAGTTGTTGTTAATTAGGAAATGGTTGATTAGCTGTGTTTTTCCAGGTCTGCCAGATGTTTTAGCTAATTTTTGTCGGTTAGTCAACATGTTTATTAATGAAGACTTGCCTACGTTGGACCTGCCTATAAAAGCATATTCGGGCAAAAAGTCCTTAGGACATTTGCTTACGTCTGAGTTGCTAATTACAAATTCGGCGGTATTAATTTTCATATTTTTTTAATGTAAAAAAAGCTGTTTTTATGCTGAGGCTGCTTTTAAATTGGTTTTTGTTAACCATTCTTCCAGTAAACGGTTGAATTCGTCCGGATGTTCCATCATCGCTGCATGACCACACTGATCAATCCAGTATAAGGTTGAATTAGGTAGTAAATTATTGAATTCTTGTGCTACATCCGGTGGAGTCACTTTGTCATTTTTACCCCAAATAATACAAGTTTGAACGTGCATTTTTGGTAAATCTTTAGCCATATTATGACGAATCGCACTCTTGGCAATAGTCAAAGTTTTGATTAGTTTTATACGATCGTTTACAGTTGCGTATACTTCGTCAATAATCTCTGGAGTAGCAATTTTTGGGTCGTAAAATACATCTTCTGCTTTTTTCTTGATGTACTCATAATCGCCTCTTTTTGGGTAACTGTCGCCCATGGCGCTTTCGTAAAGTCCTGAACTTCCTGTTATTACAAGTCCGGCCACTTTTTCAGGGTATATTTTAGTATGGTATAATGCAATGTGACCTCCTAGTGAATTGCCTAAAAGAATTACTCTGTCAAAACCTTTAAAAGTAATGAAGTCTTTTACGTATTTGGCAAAAGCTTTTACATTTGTTTTTAGTAAACTTTGGGTGTATATAGGTAGTTCCGGTATAACAATTTTATATCCTCTATCAGAGAAGTAATTAGCTACTCCGTCAAAGTTACTTAAACCTCCCATCAAGCCATGTAAAATGACGATAGGTGTTCCTTCTCCTGCTTCGTAATAGCTGTATTTGCCTTCTTTTTTATAGTTTTTGTCCATGTGTTTGGATGCGAATTTCAATTTCGACAAATATAGGATATAATCAGTTAAAAAGAATTTTTGAAAACTTTTTTTGAACATAATTTATATGTTTTGCCTGTGTTTGTGAACAACTTTGATGCTTATATGGTTGAGTGTCTAGTGTTTTTTTGTGGAATTATAATAGTTTTTTGTGTTTAAAAAAGGCTTTTGTAGCGGCTTGTTTTTAGGATTGAAAAGGGTTCTTTGTAAGAAAAGATAATTGAGCTAATATTCTGATAGTCTAAAAATTAAGGCTTTTACTTTTAAAGTGGGTAAACTTATCAACAAAGTGGTAGAAAGTGGTAAAAGGTGGTAAAATTTTTTATATTTTTGCTCTATATCATTTAAAGCTATTCTTTTGAATACAATTGTAGGGACATACGAGTGTAAAGTTGATGCTAAAGGGAGGGTTTTGTTACCGGCTCCTTTAAAAAAGCAATTGGCTTCTTCTCTTCAGGACGGTTTCGTTTTGAAGCGTTCGTTGTTTCAGCCTTGTTTGGAGTTGTATCCAATGGAAGAATGGAATTTGATGATGCAAAAAATCAATAAACTCAATCGATTTGTTAAGAAGAACAATGACTTTATCCGCAAGTTTACGGCTGGGGTTAAGGTGGTTGAGATTGATGCTTTGGGGCGTTTGTTAGTGCCTAAGGATTTGGTGAATTTTGCCAGTATCGCTAAGGATGTTGTTTTTTCATCTGCGGTAAATATTGTTGAGATTTGGGATAAGGATTTGTATGAGCAGTCGATAGATGATGGAGTTGATTTTGCAGATTTAGCTGAAGAGGTAATGGGTAATATAAATGACGACAACGATGGAATATCATAATCCGGTTTTGTTGAAAGAGACGGTAGATGGTTTAAATATTAAGCCTGATGGGGTGTATGTTGATGTGACTTTTGGTGGTGGTGGTCATTCGAAAGAAATTTTAAGACGATTAGGTCCTAATGGGAAATTATTCGCTTTTGATCAGGATGAAGATGCGCTTGCTAATGCGCTTCCTGATGAACGATTTGTGTTAATCAATGAGAATTTTAGACATATAAAACGATTTCTTCGTTTCCACGGTGTGAGAAATGTCGATGGGATTTTAGGTGATTTAGGGGTTTCTTCTCATCAATTTGATGTGCCGGAAAGAGGGTTTTCAACCCGATTTGATGCAGGATTGGATATGAGAATGAGTCAGAAAAATGACCTTAATGCATATAAGGTAGTCAATGAGTATGACGATGCTAATTTGAGAAGGGTTTTTTATGATTATGGTGAATTGAAAAATGCGCCTGCTTTGTCAAGAACCATTATCGAAGCCAGAGTACATCGCCCAATTAAAACTACTGATGAATTGAAGGACGTTTTGGCGAAATACTTACCTGAAAGAGTTCGAAATAAAGTATTAGCACAAATTTATCAGGCAATTCGAATTGAGGTGAATCAGGAAATGGATGTTTTAAAAGAATTTTTAGAACAATCATTGGAAATTTTGAATCCCGGTGGAAGATTAAGTGTGATTTCGTATCATTCGTTAGAAGATCGTTTGGTGAAAAGATTTATAAAAAACGGCATGTTCGAAGGAGAGCCTGAACGTGATTTTTTTGGAAATTTTTCGGTTCCGTTTAAAACTATAGGGAAATTAATTGTTCCTGACAACGAAGAGATTAAAGTTAATAATAGAGCAAGAAGTGCCAAGTTAAGAATTGCTGAAAAGATTTAAAAAACAATGAAAACGAGTATTTACAATCTGTTAAAAGCAAGGTTTTTAATCGATGATGATGCGATTAAAAATTGGCGTTTTATTGTTTTTTTGATTGTTCTGGCTATAATCATGATTGCAAATACACAACGTTACGAGCAAAAAGTGTTTAAAATAGCTGAATTAACTTCAGAAGTAAAAGAATTGCGTTCTGAGTTTGTAGACAGACGTTCCGAATTAATGAAGTTGCGAATGGAGTCGACGGTTTCTGAAAAGATGGTAGAAAAAGAAATTTTCCCATCAACAGTACCTCCGGTAAAGATAAAAGTGAAGAAAGAAGAAGAAAAAAGTTTCCTTAAGAAATTATGGCAGTAGATGATAAACACATATCGTACCGAATCTATCTGGTTGCTTGCGCTATCTTTTTGATGGCAATAGCAATTGCTGTTAAGTTGACCAATATTCAATGGGTTGAAGGAGAATATTATAGAGAATTAGCCAAGGAAAGAACGGTTCGAAATTTTGTTATTCCTGCTAATAAAGGGAATATTTATTCTGCCGATGGGAGTTTATTGGCAACTTCAATCCCAAAATACATTATTCGTTTTGATGCTTTGGCACCAAAAAGAGAAACTTTCGAGAAAAATGTCAATGCGCTTGCCGATTCATTAGCTACTGTTTTAGGAAAATCAACAGCTTATTATAAAAACGAACTTAGAAAAGCAAGAGCGAATAATAACCGCTATTTTTTGGTTGCCAGAGATTTAAGTTACACCGATTATATGAAAATAAAGGGCTTTCCTTTATTCGAATTGGGAGCTTATAAAGGAGGGATTATAATCGAACAAAAAACAGTTCGTGAACATCCAATTGGTGAAATCGCCAAGAGAACCATTGGTTATGAACGCAAAGATCAACAACGGCATTCGGATGGAAAAGGTATAGAATGGGCTTACAAAGATTATTTGAACGGTAAAGACGGAAAAATACTAAAGCAAAAAATTGCTAAAGGACAGTGGAAACCTATCCGGGATTTAAATGAGGTGGATCCTCAGGATGGTTACGATGTGATTTCGACTATAGATGTATATATTCAGGATATTGCGCACCATGCTTTGTTGAAACAATTAGAAGATTATCAGGCTGATCACGGTTGTGTGGTGGTAATGGAAACGCATACCGGACAGGTAAAAGCAATTGCCAATTTAGGAAGAGCTAATGACGGTTCTTACTATGAAACAACCAATTATGCGGTAGCCGAATCTCATGAACCAGGTTCTACTTTTAAATTAGTGGATTTGATGGCGATTTTAGAAGATAAAGTAGCTGATACCAGTACGGTTTATGATAGTCATGGTGGTGTAGTTAAATATTATGGAAGGTCTGTACGTGATTCACATACAGGTGGTTATGGTAAAATTTCTTTGGCAAGAGGTTTCGAATTGTCTTCTAATACAGTATTAGTTCAGGCTGTATATAATAATTACAAAAATAATCCGTCACGATTTGTCAATCATGTTGATTCTTATGGTTTGAATAAGAGATTAAACATGGATTTTAAAGGCGAAGGTCGTCCTTTTATTCCACAGCCTACTGATAAAAACTGGTCTAATATTTCATTACCATGGATGGCTTTTGGTTACGGTGTTTCGGTAACTCCAATGCAAACACTGACTTTTTATAATGCTGTGGCTAATAATGGAGTAATGGTAAAACCACAATTTGTTTCCGAAATCAAAGAGTGGAATAAATCCATCAAAAAAATGGAACCAGAAGTGATTAATCCCCGAATTTGTTCCCGTGAGACATTATTAAAGTTAAGGGCTGTTTTGAAAAATGTGGTTAAAAGAGGTACTGCGTCAAAACTCTACTCGAAGGATTTTTCGATGGCAGGAAAAACAGGTACGGCCGCAGTAAATTATGCTAAAGATGGAGGTTCTGGAAAATATTATGCTTCTTCTTTTGTGGGGTATTTTCCGGCTGATCATCCAAAATATTCCTGTATTGTAGTGGTGCACAAACCTAGTACGGCAAATAATAATTATTATGGAGCCGATGTTGCCGGTCCCGTTTTTAAACGAATTGCCCAAAAGATTTTTACCGAAGTGCCTTCGACAAATGAAATCAAAAAACTGGACAGAAAGATTCCAAAACAAGAGAAAAATTACAACGAGTATTTTGCGAAACTTCAAAAAAACCAACAGCAAATTCCTGATGTTAAAGGAATGCCGGGTATGGATGCTATTGCTTTGTTGGAAAATTTAGGAATGAAAGTGAGAACCAGTGGAATGGGGAAAGTTAAAAAACAATCGCTACAGGCGGGTCAGAATATTATAAAAAACACAACTATAACTTTAGAATTATTGTGATTAAACTAAAAGACATATTATATAGAGTAGCAATCGAGGCCGTTCACGGATCGACTGACATTGCCATCGGAAAATTGGATTTTGATTCTAGAAAAATCGAAGCCAATGATGTGTTTGTTGCTATTCGCGGGACTATTTCAGATGGACATGATTATATTCAAAAAGCCGTCGATTTAGGTGCCAAAGCAATAATTTGCGATACTTTTCCAGAGCATTTCGTTAGTGAAGTTACTTATGTTCAGGTAAACGACACTAATAAAGCACTTGCTTTTGTGGCAGCTAATTATTTTGGAGATCCATCTGAAAAACTGAAATTAGTTGGAATTACAGGTACTAACGGAAAGACAACAATTGCTTCTTTATTGTACCAATTATTTAAAAAAGCAGGATTTAAAGTTGGTTTGCTTTCTACTGTGAAAATATTGGTCGATGACGTAGAGTATAAAGCAACGCATACCACACCCGATTCGATTACAATTAATCATTTTTTGAATGAAATGGTTAATGCTGGTGTGACACATTGCTTTATGGAAGTGAGTTCGCATGGAATTCATCAGAAACGTACCGAAGCCTTGCATTTTGCTGGTGGTGTATTTACTAATTTGTCACACGACCATTTAGATTACCATCCTACTTTTGCCGAATACAGAGATGTTAAAAAATCATTTTTTGACAATTTGTCAAAAACAGCTTTTGCAATTTCTAATAACGATGACAAGAATGGACCGGTAATGTTGCAAAATACCGTAGCTAAAAAGCGTACTTATGCACTTAAATCCTATGCTGATTATAAAGCACAAATTTTAGAAAACTTATTGTCAGGTTTGTTATTGAAAATTGAAGGCAACGAAGTTTGGGTAAAACTAATAGGTGTTTTTAATGCTTATAATTTGTTGGCAATTTACGGTACTGCTATCGAATTAGGTTTGGATTCTATAGAAACACTTCGTTTGTTGTCAGAATTGGAAAGTGTTTCGGGAAGGTTTCAATACATTGTTTCTGATTCGAATATTACTGCTATAGTTGATTATGCGCATACTCCTGATGCCTTAGAAAACGTGTTGAAAACTGTAAACGAAGTACGTACTAAAAACGAACAATTGATTACAATTGTAGGTTGTGGCGGAAACAGAGATAAAGCTAAGCGACCTATTATGGCTGAAATTGCTTCTGAATTGAGTAACAAAACCATTTTAACATCGGATAATCCAAGAGATGAAGATCCTGATATCATTATCAGCGAAATGGAAGCCGGAGTACCACCTCAAAATCATAAAAAAGTTTTTGCTGTTACCGATAGAAAGCAAGCTATAAAAATTGCCTGCCAATTGGCTCAGCCTAATGATATTATTTTAATTGCCGGAAAAGGACATGAAACTTATCAGGAAATCAAGGGCGTTCGTAGCCATTTTGATGATATGGAGACTGTTAAGGAAATTTTAGAACAACTTAATAAATAGTGAAATTATGCTGTATTATTTATTTGATTATTTCAACAAAACATTGAATATTTCCGGAACAGGAGTTTTTCAATACATCACTTTTAGATCGGCTTTAGCCTTTATTCTTTCGCTGTTGTTGTCTACAATTTATGGAAAAAGGGTGATTCGTTTTTTACAAAGACAGCAAGTTGGTGAAACTATCAGAGAGCTGGGTTTAGAAGGGCAAAATGAAAAAGCAGGAACGCCTACCATGGGAGGATTGATTATCATTTTTGCGACATTAATCCCTGTTCTTTTGTTTGCCAAATTGCACAATATCTATATTGTTTTATTGATTGTAACTACCTTATGGATGGGAACAATTGGTTTTGTGGATGATTATATCAAAATTTTCAAAAAAGACAAACAAGGATTAAAAGGGATTTTTAAGGTTTTTGGTCAGGTAGGATTAGGTTTGATTGTGGGAAGTGTATTGTATTTTAATCCACATGTAACTGTTCGTACTGATACAGGAAGAGTAGATATTTTTAGACAAACTACTGAAACAGTTGTAACACCGGCTCCAGTTGAAGAAAAATCGACTGCGACTACAATTCCGTTTTTTAAGAATAACGAATTTGATTATGCTGAAGTTTTGGCCTGGACAGGGGAAGGTTACGAGAAATGGGCTTGGTTAGTTTTTATTCCGGTAGTGATTTTTATCATTACAGCAGTTTCTAATGGAGCTAATTTAACTGACGGTATCGATGGACTCGCAGCAGGAACTTCGGCAATTTCGGTCTTGGCACTGGCCATTTTTACCTTCGTTTCAGGAAATATTATTTTCTCTAACTATCTCAACATTATGTACATCCCTAATTCGGGAGAAATGACGGTTTTTATTGCCTCTTTCGTTGGGGCACTCATCGGATTTTTATGGTACAACTCTTATCCTGCTTCGGTTTTTATGGGAGATACAGGAAGTTTAACAATCGGAGGGATTATTGCAGTATTAGCAATAGCTGTTCGAAAAGAATTATTGATTCCACTTTTATGCGGAATCTTTTTGGTCGAAAATTTCTCAGTGGTTTTACAGGTGAGTTATTTTAAATACACCAAGAAACGTTTTGGTGAAGGCCGAAGAATTTTCCTGATGTCGCCATTGCATCATCATTACCAAAAGAAAGGTTATCATGAAAGTAAGATTGTTACCCGATTTTGGATTGTAGCCATCATGTTAGCGATACTTTCAATTGTTACCTTAAAACTAAGATAATATGAGATTAGTTGTATTAGGCGGAGGCGAAAGCGGGGTTGGAACAGCAATCCTGGGAAAAGAAAAAGGATATGATGTTTTTGTATCTGATTTTGGAAAAATAAAAGAAAATTACAAAGAAGTTCTTATCAATAAAGGTATCGAATGGGAAGATGAAAAACATACTGAATCCCTAATCCTGAATGCCGATGTGGTGATGAAAAGCCCGGGAATTCCTGAGAAAGCAGCCATAGTAAAAAAGTTGATTGAAAAAGGAATTCCGGTGATTTCTGAAATAGAATTTGCAGCTCCTTTTACCAAGGCAATTACAATAGGAATAACAGGAAGTAACGGTAAAACGACCACTACAATGTTAACCTATCATTTGCTGAAATCGGCGGGATTGAATGTAGGTTTAGGCGGCAATATCGGAAAAAGTTTTGCTGAACAGGTGGCAGAAGACAAGTACGATAGTTATGTGTTGGAATTAAGTAGTTTTCAGTTGGACGGAATTATCAATTATAAGCCGCATATCGCTATTATAACAAATATCAGTCCGGATCATTTAGATCGATACGATTATAAATATGAGAATTATATTGATTCGAAATTTAGAATAACAATGAACCAGACTGAAGAAGATTATCTCATTTATGATGCGGATGACGAAGCAATTTCAGAATGGTTACAAAAGAACAAAACGAGAGCAAAATTAATTCCTTTCTCATTGACAAAAACATTTGAAGAAGGAGCCTTTATAAAAAATAACACAATGGAAACAATAATCAATCAAGAGGAATTTAAAATGGAAACAGAATCAATTGCCTTGGAAGGAAAACATAATTTAAAAAATGCAATGGCAGCAACTTCTGTAGCTAAATTGATGCAAATTAGAAAAGCAACAATTCGCGAAAGTTTATCAAATTTTCAAGGTGTTGAGCACCGTCTTGAGAAAGTATTGAAAATCCAAAATGTACAATACATCAATGACTCGAAAGCAACTAATGTAAATGCTACTTTTTTTGCTTTAGACAGTATGAATACACCAACAGTTTGGATTGTTGGAGGTGTTGATAAAGGAAATGATTATAACGAATTAATGGCATTAGTTCGTGAGAAAGTGAAAGCCATTATCTGTCTTGGGGTTGATAATAGAAAAATTATTGATGCTTTTGGAAATGTGGTTGATATTATGGTTGAAGTAAACACGATGACCGAAGCTGTAAGAATGGCGCAACATATTTCAGAAAAAGGAGATACCGTTTTATTGTCGCCAGCCTGCGCTAGTTTTGACTTGTTCGAAAACTACGAAGACAGAGGAAGACAGTTTAAAGAGGCAGTGCATAATTTGTAAAAGGAAGTTGGGAGTTTATGTGTTTAAAAACTCATAACTCATAGCTCACAACAGACAACTGATAACTTAAAAAAAAATGAAAGAACTAATTAGCAGATTAAAAGGAGATAAAGGGATTTGGTCTTTTGTGGCCTTATTGGCCCTGTTTTCCTTTATGCCTGTTTTTAGTGCCAGTAGTAACCTGGCTTATTTGGGTCATGGAACAGGAAATACCTTAGGGTATTTGTTGAAACATCTGATCCATATTTGTTGTGGTTTCGCAATTATTTATGCAATACATAATGTTCCGTATCATTATTTTCGATCTATTTCTAAATTGTTATTGCCTGTAGTATGGGTAGTTTTAGGGATTGCGATGATAAAAGGAACAGTAATAGGCGGAGCGAATGCAAGTAGATGGCTCCAAATTCCGTTTGTAGGTTTGTCTTTTCAGCCTTCGGCCTTTGCTGCTCTGGTTTTGTTTGTGTTCGTAGCGCGTTATTTATCAAAAACAAGAACAGAACCTATTGACTTTTTAGAATCTTTAAAAGAGCTTTGGTTGCCTGTTTTTATTACGCTAATGTTAATTCTTCCTTCGAATTTTTCAACGACTGCTTTGATTTTTTCGATGGTAATCATGTTAGTTTTCATTGGGAAATATCCGGTAAAATACATTGGATTTATTGTTGGGTCGGGGATTGTGTTTCTGACTTTCTTCGTGTTGATTTCAAAAGCATTTCCTGATGCCAAGTTTTTCAGCAGGGTTAGAACCTGGGAAAGTCGAATTGAAAATTTCAGCTCCAATAAACCTGATGAAGACGATTACCAAATAGAAAAAGCTAAAATTGCCATTGCATCGGGGAAAATTTATGGATTAGGTCCGGGGAAAAGTGTTCAGAAAAACTTTCTGCCACAATCTTCTTCCGATTTTATTTATGCCATTATTGTTGAAGAATACGGCTTACTTGGTGGTTTAGGAGTGTTGTGTTTGTATTTGTTATTGCTTTTCCGTTTTGTTATTGCTTCGCATAAAGCCAATACGCTTTTTGGAAAATTAGTCGTCATAGGTCTTGGATTTCCAATGATTTTTCAGGCGATGATTAATATGGCCGTAGCGGTAGAATTATTGCCGGTTACCGGACAAACTTTGCCATTAATAAGTAGTGGAGGAACATCAATCTGGATGACTTGTATTGCATTGGGAATCATCATTGGTGTAACCAAAAAAGAAGAAGAAATAGAGCAGGAACAAAAAGAAGCTGCCAGAAGAGAAGAAGCACTTCAACGATTGATTGATGCTGAATTAGCTGATGAAGATGAAAAACAAAATCAGTCTTATTCGATAGAAGATAAAATGTCTAATCCGATGAACGCTGTTTTGAATAAATAAATTTGATAGCAATGAAACAATACAAATTCATATTAAGTGGTGGTGGAACAGGCGGACATATTTATCCTGCCATTGCAATTGCCAATGAATTAAAATCGCGATTTCCGGACGCAGAGTTTCTTTTTGTAGGGGCTCAGGATAAGATGGAAATGCAAAAAGTGCCACAGGCAGGATATGCTATCAAAGGCTTGTGGATTGCTGGTTTGCAAAGAAAAATAACATTACAAAATATGTTGTTTCCGGTTAAATTGCTGGACAGTTTATGGAAATCCAGAAAAATAATCAAACAATTTAAGCCCGATGTGGTTATTGGGACAGGTGGTTTTGCTAGTGGACCTTTATTGCAAGCGGCAAATTTCCTTGGAATTCCAACGTTAATCCAGGAACAAAATTCCTTTCCGGGAATTACAAATAAATTGTTGAGCAAAAAGGCCAATACTATTTGTGTGGCCTATGAAAATTTGGAACGATTTTTTCCAAAAGGAAAAATGATTCTGACCGGAAATCCTGTTCGTCAGGATTTGATTGCTATTGAAGATAAAAGAGCAGAAGCTATCGCGTATTTTAATTTGGACGCCAATAAAAAAACGCTTTTGGTTCTTGGTGGAAGTTTGGGAGCCAGAAGAATTAATCAGTTGATTGAAAAAGAACTGAAAAATATTCAGGCCCAAAATGTTCAGATTATCTGGCAATGTGGAAAATTGTATTTTGAAGAATATAAAAAGTACAATTCTGAGCATGTTCAAGTTGTTGCTTTTATTGAAAAAATGGATTTTGTTTACGCAGCTGCCGATGTTATTATTTCACGTGCAGGAGCTTCTTCTGTGTCGGAATTGTGTATTGTGGGTAAACCGGTGATTTTTATTCCCTCTCCCAATGTTGCGGAAGATCATCAGACTAAAAATGCCAGAGCAATTGTGGATAAAAAAGGCGCTATTTTGCTTAAAGAATCACAATTGGATGCTGAATTTAGTTTGGTTTTCGAAGCCTTATTAAAAGATCCTGAAAAGCAAAAACAGCTGAGTGAAAATATAAAAGAACTGGCTCTGCCTGAAGCAACGAAGCAAATTGCAGATGAAATTGTGAAATTGATTAAATAGCAATAACAAATTTAAAAGCAAGAATAAATTATAAAGTCAATTTTAGTTTTTTGATAATTGAAATTGATATTGAAAATAAATAATAATACAATGATAATTTCGATTTTGGTTTTTTGACAATTACTATTGTCATTGAAATTGAAATTGTCATTGAAATTGACATTAAAAATGAATCTAAATCAAATACAGAACGTCTATTTTATCGGTATCGGAGGTATTGGTATGAGTGCTTTGGCACGTTATTTCAAATATATCGGAAAGCAGGTTTCGGGCTATGACAAGACACCAACGATTTTAACCAATGAGTTAATCGAAAGTGGAATTGCGATTCATTTTGATGATGATATCAATCTAATTCCGAAGGATTATTTCGTCGAAAACACCTTAGTTATTATTACGCCGGCTGTTCCAAAAACGCATGCCGAATGGAATTACTTTTTAGAGCGTGATTTTCAGGTAAAAAAGAGAGCCGAAGTTTTAGGAATTATTACTAAGGATACTTTTTGTTTTGCTGTGGCAGGAACACATGGAAAAACAACTACATCAAGTATTTTAGGGCATATTCTACATGAAAGCGGAGCTGATGTTACTGCTTTGATTGGTGGAATTGTAGAGAATTATAATTCTAATTTAATTGGAACCGGGAAAACAGTAACTGTTGTTGAGGCCGATGAATTTGACCGTTCCTTTTTGCATTTACACCCGGATATTGCCTGCGTAACTTCTATGGATGCAGATCATTTGGATATTTATGGGACAGATGAAGCCATCAAAGAATCGTTTACAGAATTTGCAGCTAAAGTAGAAGATCAGTCAAAATTGTTTATTACTACTGATTTACCACTTTCAGGCATTACTGTTGGTGTAAATGAGGAAGCAGTTTACAATGCTTTTAATATAAGAATAGAAAACGGAAGTTATGTTTTTGATGTAAAGACACCTAATGGAGTTTTAACTGATTTTCGTTTTGGATTACCAGGAAGACACAATTTGATGAATGCTTTAATGGCTTTTGCAATGGCAGTAAATTTCGGCACCCCAACCGATGCCATTGCAAAAGCCTTAGCTTCTTTCAAAGGAATAAGAAGGCGTTTTTCTTATCAAATCAGAACTGAAAATCTGGTTTATATTGATGACTATGCGCATCATCCTACCGAGATTAATGCGGTACATCAGGCGGTAAGAGAATTGTATCCAAATAAAAAGGTTTTAGCTGTTTTTCAGCCGCATCTTTTTAGCAGAACAAAAGATTTTGCAGATGATTTTGCAAAAAGTCTTTCTCAGTTTGACGAAGTTTTACTGATGGATATTTATCCGGCACGCGAGTTGCCTATGGAAGGAGTGACTTCAGAGTGGTTGTTGTCTAAAATTGAAAATCAGAATAAAAAATTAGTTTCAAAAGAAGATTTGATAGCAACTATGTTGAAAAGTGATGCGCCAATTATGGTTACAGTTGGAGCAGGTGATATTGGTGAAATGGTGGGAGCAATTAAAACAGCTTTAAATGAAAAAAATATTTAACTGGACAAACATCAGATTAATCCTAATGCTAGGGTTGGTGGTTTTCCTTTTTTCGTTTACTTCAAAGCGAAATGAAAAGCGAAAAGTATCTAAAATAAAGGTGGTTTTTGTAGGAGAAAACAATCTTTTTATCAAGGAAGAAACGGTTAATAAATTGTTAATAGAAAATATTGGTAACCCCTTAGCTATTGAAAAAGATAAATTAGATTTGAATAAGCTGGAAAGAAAGCTAGACTCAAATGCGATGATTGACGAATCGGATGTTTTTGTTAGTATCAATGGCGTTCTTAAGGCGGTTGTTAAGCAAAAGACTCCTGTGGCCAGGGTGATTAATGGTTCGGAATCTTTTTATGTTGATTATAAAGGTGGTAAGATGCCGCTTTCTGATAATTTTACAGCCAGAGTTCCACTGGTTTCAGGGGATATCAATAGAGAGGATAAAGAAAAATGGGCTCGTTTATTACGTGTGATTTATGAAGATGATTTTTTGAAAAAAAACATCGTTGCTATTGAGATTATGCCGAATGCTAGCTTAAAAATGTTCAATAGGAACTACGATTATCAGATTGATTTTGGCAGTATGATGAATTTTGAGACAAAATTTAAAAATTACAAAGCCTTTTTTCAAAAAGCAGTTTTAGATAGTACATTGTATAAATATAAAAAGATTGATCTCAGGTTTACAAAACAAGTAGTTTGCACTAAATAATAGAAAATGGAAAAAGAGAATATTGCAGTAGGTCTAGATATAGGGACAACCAAAATCGTTGCCATGATAGGCAAGAAGAATGAGTATGGTAAGTTAGAAATTTTGGGAGTTGGTAAATCCAAAAGTCTAGGTGTGGCTAGAGGAGTGGTTAATAATATTACACAAACCATTCAGTCTATTCAGCAAGCAATAAATGATGCAGAAACAAATTCAGGTTATAAAATAAAAGATGTTGTTGTAGGGATTGCCGGTCAACATATTCGCAGTATTCAACATACAGATTACATCAGCAGAAGCAATCCTGAAGAAGTAATTGGAGGAGATGACATTCAATTATTAATAGATCAGGTTAATAAGTTAGCCATGTTACCAGGGGAAGAAATTATTCATGTTTTACCTCAGGAATTTAAAATAGACGGACAATCTGAAATTAAAGAACCTATCGGAATGTACGGCGGGCGATTAGAATCCAGTTTCCACGTGGTGGTAGGTCAGGCGTCTTCTATCAGAAATGTAGGTCGTTGTATTCAGAGTTCAGGTATTGAATTATCAGGATTGACTTTAGAACCGTTAGCTTCGTCAGATGCGGTTTTAAGCCAGGAAGAAAAAGAAGCCGGAGTTGCGCTAATTGACATTGGAGGAGGAACAACTGATTTGGCTATTTTTAAAGATGGAATTATTCGTCATACGGCTGTAATTCCTTTTGGAGGAAATGTTATTACCGACGATATCAAAGAAGGTTGTTCTATTATAGAAAAACAGGCTGAATTATTGAAAGTGAAATTTGGTTCGGCTTGGCCGGGCGAAAATAAAGACAACGAGATTGTTTCTATTCCGGGATTAAGAGGAAGAGAGCCAAAAGAAATTTCGTTGAAAAACTTGTCTAAAATTATTCACGCCCGTGTGGTAGAAATAATTGAGCAGGTTTTTACAGAAGTAAAAGCGTATGGTCACGAAGACCCAAGAAAAAAACTAATTGCGGGTATTGTACTTACCGGAGGAGGAGCTCAATTGAAGCACATCAAACAATTAGTAGAGTATATTACCGGAATGGATACCAGAATTGGATATCCTAATGAGCATTTAGCTGGTAATTCAGACGAAGAGTTTTCTAGTCCATTATATGCAACTGCTGTTGGATTAGTGATGAATAGTATTTGTAATAATACACAAAGTGCGATAAGGAAAGAAGAAGTAGTTCCTCAAAGAACGGTTTATTATCGTGAGCCAGTTGTGGAAACGGTAGAGCGATTTGAACCACAAGTAGAAGAGGTACAAACGCAAGTACCCGTTTATTCTAAAAATGAAGAGTCAACAGGGGAGAAGATTAAGAGATCTTTCTTTGATAGATATGTTGACAAGATTAAAGATTTTTTGGATAACGCAGAGTAGTAAGATAGAAGAGAATAAAGCACAAAAATATATAAATATCAAAAACCAAATATTATGACGAGCAACTCAGAATTTGGAAGTATTTCATTTGATTTACCAAAAAATCAATCAAATGTAATCAAAGTAATAGGTGTAGGCGGAGGCGGAAGTAACGCAATCAACCACATGTTTAAACAAGGGATCAAAGGAGTTGATTTCATTGTTTGTAATACTGATTCGCAGGCACTACAAAATAGTGGTGTTCCTAACAAAATTCAATTAGGTGTTAACCTAACCGAAGGTCTTGGTGCCGGAGCAAATCCGGACGTAGGACAGCAATCGGCTATAGAAAGTATTGCTGATATCGAAAAGATGTTAGACCGCGGTACGAAGATGGTTTTTATTACTGCCGGAATGGGTGGTGGAACCGGAACTGGTGCTGCGCCAGTAATTGCTCAACTGGCTAAAGAAAGAGAAATCCTTACCGTAGGTATTGTGACTTTGCCTTTTACTTTTGAAGGTAAAGTGCGTCAGGAACAAGCTCTTATCGGAATTGAAAAATTACGTAAACAAGTCGATTCTTTAATTGTTATCAATAATAATAAATTAAGAGAAGTATACGGAAATCTTGGTTTTAAAGCCGGATTCTCTAAAGCGGATGAAGTTTTGGCAACAGCCTCAAGAGGAATTGCCGAAGTAATTACGCACCACTATACGCAAAATATCGATTTACGTGATGCTAAAACGGTATTGGCAAACAGCGGAACTGCTATAATGGGTTCGTCTGTTGCTTCAGGTGAAAACAGAGCTAAGGAAGCTATTATTGCTGCTTTAGATTCTCCGTTATTAAATGATAACAAAATTACAGGAGCCAAAAACGTATTGTTGCTCATCGTTTCTGGATCTAACGAAATTACCTTAGATGAAATTGGCGAAATTAATGACCACATTCAAAGCGAAGCAGGTTATAATGCTAATATCATCATGGGAGTTGGTGAAGATGAATCATTAGGTGATGCAGTTGCTGTAACGATTATTGCTACGGGATTTGATATTGAACAACAAAACGGAATTGTAAATACAGAACCAAAAAAAATCATACACAGCTTAGAGGATGAGCAAAAAATTGTTCATAATTTAAGTAACACTCCTGTTGCTAATTTTGATTTAAGTATTGATAAACCAGTAAATACTGCTGAAGAGCGTGTAGTTTTTGATTTAATAGACGAAGAGGAAGAAGAAATAGTTGCTGTTGCTCCAGCTCCGGTTGTAGCTGAAACTCCTGTCGTTCCTGTTCCGGGAAACGAAGAATTGATGGCAATGTCTGAATTTATTAAAAATATAGACGTTACTTTCGAAATTGTTTCTCCAATAAAAGAAGAGGAATTTACATTTTCTGCACCAAAAGTAGTAGAAGAAGTAAAACAACCAATCTTCGAACAACCAAAAGCAATCGAAAAACAAGAACAGACTTCAATTTCATTTGATATGCCTCTTTTTAAAGCGGAGCCAGTTCAGGAAAAAGAAGAGAAAGTATTGTTTGAATTGACAAATGAAACTAAGGAAATCAAAGTAAACCAAGCGGTTCAATTTGTGCCTGTAACCGAGTTGTCTGATAATGGAGTAATTAAATATTCTCTTGAAGAATATATGGACGCTGAGGAATTGGCTTCTAAACCAGCAGCAAAAGTGGTTGAAGAAGTAATTCCTGAAGAGTTAAATTTTACAATGAAAAAAGTAGAATTGGCTCCTGAAGATTTCTCAAATGCAGAAGATATTTCTCCAATTGAAATGACTATCGAAGAAACATTACGTTTAAGAGCTGATGAAAGAAGAAAGAAATTAAAAGAATTTAATTATAAGTTTCATAATAATGTTTCTAAGATTGATGAGTATGAAAAAGAGCCTGCTTACAAAAGATTAGGTATCGATATTTCAAACAATCAAACTAATAATGCAAACTCAAGAATATCAGTTGGAACAGATAGTAATAACGATTTACAATTGCGTTCTAATAATTCTTATTTGCACGATAATGTAGATTAATCTATCCCTTTTAGCATACATTAACCCGAAAATTGAATTTAATTTTCGGGTTATTTTTTTTACCTTCGCACGGAGTTTGCGTCGAAGAGAATGCTATTAAAGGTGTTTTATCTTGTCAAAGTCATTTTAAACAAATATCAAACAAAGTCTTAGGGCTAATTAATAAAATATACACAGATGAGTTTATCAGTAAAAATCATGGACGAGATGAAAACCGCCATGAAAGCTAAAGATACAGTAGCTTTAGAATCATTAAGAGCCATTAAATCAGAATTGCTTTTAGCTCAAACGGCTTCAGGATCAAAAGAAGAGATTTCAGAAGAAGAAGAGATTAAATTGTTACAGCGTTTGGTGAAAACCCGTAAAGAAAGCGCAAGAATTTTTACAGAACAAAACCGTGCTGATTTGGCTGAACCTGAATTAGCTCAGGTGGCTGTAATAGAGAAGTTTTTACCTGCTCAATTGAGTGAAGCTGAAATAGAGGCTGTAATTGCTAAAATTATTGCTGAAACAGGAGCTTCCGGAATTGCATCTATGGGTAAAGTGATGGGGTTAGCTTCTGCACAATTAGGAGGAACTGCTGAAGGCAAAACAATTTCTACTATTGTAAAGAAATTATTGGTATAATAATTTAGATTTTAGATCCAAAATCTAAAATCTGCAATCTACAATCATAATGGCTGCGTAGTTCAACTGGATAGAATATCAGATTTCGGCTCTGAGGGTTGCAGGTTCGAACCCTGCCGTGGTCACAAAATAAAAGCTTCAAAAATATCAGGTTGTCTTGATTATTTTTGAAGCTTTTTAATTGATTTGAATAATAAATGGGATACTTTGTATATGTTTTAGAAAGTGAAGTTGATGGAAGACTCTATAAAGGTCATACATCTGATATAGATAAAAGAATAAAAGAACATAATTCAGGTAAAACAAAATCTACTAAAGGTTATAAGCCATGGAAATTAGTTTATTTTGAAAAATTTGATACAAGAGAAGAAGCTGTTCTTCGTGAAAAATATTTCAAGACTGGAAGTGGAAGAGAATTTTTAAAAGAAAAATTAATAAAATAATGGCTGTGTAGTTTTTGTCTTTAGGTAGACAGGCAGGAAATATCAGATTTCGGCTCTTAGGGTTGCAGGTTCCCCGCCTGCCGGTCGGGCAGGGAACCCTGCCGTGGTCACACTTTAAAAACATCTTAGGAAACTAAGGTGTTTTTTTGTTTGAACAATATTGCATTTCTATTTTAAAAAGAATAATTTTAGAATCCCAAATCTTAAAAACTTACTAATGCCAGATATCTTTCAGAATGTAATAATGCTGTTATGTGGTGCTTTGGTTTTGGTAATTGTATTTAGGGTCATCGTTGAGCCTATTTATGTGCTTATTTTTAAAAAGCCATTATTCCTGTATTTTTATCCTTTTCTTGAAAAGCTGAATAATGAGCAAAAAGAAATTTTAAGAAAGAATTTCCCCTTTTATAACCGACTTACTTTAAAAAAGAAAAGCTATTTTGAACATAGAGTTAAAGAGTTTATCAGTAAATATGAATTTGTAGGTAAGAATATTGAGATTACCGAAACGATGCAAATACTTATTGCAGGAACTTATGTGATGTTAACTTTTGGTTTTCGAAAATATCTAATTGGCTTATTTTCGAGAATAATTATTTATCCATCGGTCTATTTTTCTTCTATAAATGAAGTTTATCATAAAGGAGAGTTTAATCCAAAAGTGAAGGCTGTTGTTTTTTCATGGGAAGATTTTGTTTTGGGGCATGCTACTTCAAATGACAATATCAATCTGGGCTTGCATGAATTTGCTCATGCGCTGCATTTTCATTGTTTGAAAAGCAATGATTCCAGTGCGACAGTTTTTCACGATGAATTTAATAAGGTAACACAATATTACACGGATGAAAAATTGAATGCCGAATTGCGTTCTAAAAGTTATTTTAGATTGTATGCTTATCAAAATCAATTCGAATTTCTTGCCGTGATTTTAGAGCATTTTTTTGAAACTCCGCAACAATTTAAAAAGGCACATCCTGAGTTATTTATTATCGTTAAGGAGATGCTTAATTTTAAAGATTATTTTGAAAAAGATTCTTTTTAGAACTATTTCGACAGCTATTTTTCGAGATGTATCTTTAATTGGTTCTAATAGTGTTGGTTTTGTAAGTTATTTATTCAGAGTAATCGATTAACTAGTTTTAGGGTTAAAATTATTGAAATAATTTTATTGTTTTAAGCTGTATTATAAGTGTATATAGATGTGTTTTTATATATTTGTTTGCAGTTTTTCTAAAGAAAATCTTAAAATTACAATGCTATTTAATATCATGTAAAATAAATTATTTCTTCACTTTCCCATTTTTTTTATTCGATATATTTTCTGAATTAAATAAGAAGTTGTAATCTATTTTAAAATAAAATTTTAAGCAGTATACTGGCTAAAGTATATTGAAAATATAATTCACAATTGTTATTTAATTAATATAATTTATGCTAAGAAAATACTCTTTCATAATAATTTTGGGTGTTATTGTTTTTTTTAATTCATGTAAATCATCAACTGAAGCAGATCCTGTTTCGATAGGATTTTCGCAATGTATCAATCAGGATATTTGGAGAATATCGATGAATCATGAAATGACAGTAGAAGCTTCACTTCATCCAGGTGTCGATTTGACAATCTACAATGCTAACCGTAAAGTAAAAAAGCAAATTCAGGACATTGAAAAGATGATTGAGGATAAAAAAGATATTATAATCGTTTCTCCTTTTGAATCAGACTCGATAGTTCCTGTAATAGAAAAAGCGGTACTCAAAGGGATTCCAGTAATTGTTGTAGACAGAAAGGTTAATACTTCAAATTATACGGCATACATAGGTGCGGATAATGTCGAGGTAGGGCGAATAGCAGCTAAACATATCGTTTCGTTGTCTAAAGGGAATGCTCATGTTGTTGAAATAAAAGGGAGTTCCGCTACTTCACCCGGTTTTGAAAGAAACTTTGGTTTTAGGCAGGTTTTAAATAGATATCCGGGTATTAAAGTGGTGACTACGGAAGCTCGAAAAGACGAATTAGCCTTAGAAGATTTTTTAAAAATACTGAACAGTTTTCCTGATATTGATTATATCTACGCTTATAATGATGTAATTGCCTATCAAGCTTGGATGGTGCTCAAGAAAAGAGGTTTAGAGAAAAAGATAAAAATTATTGGAGTGGATGGGCTTAATGGTCCCAATGGAGGGCTTCAGTTGGTTAAAGAGGGGGTTTTAAATTCAACGGTTTTATATCCTACAGGAGGTAGCGAAGCAATTAAACTGGCTTTGCAATTAATCAATAAAGAGGTAGTTCCTAAAAATAATAAGTTAAATACCATATTGATTGATTCGCTTAATGCAGATATTATGAGTAATCAATTTGATAAGATTACAATTCAACAATCGGATATTGAGCAGCAACAAACCAGAATTAAAAATCAGGAAAAGGAATATTCCACCCAAAGTAATCTTCTGAAAGTTTTGATTTCTTTATTGATAATTGTGCTGAGCCTTGCTATTTATAGTATTTATTCGAGAATTATGATTAGTCGAAAGAAACAGGAATTAGAGGAGACGAATAAAAAAATTAAACACCAAAGGAACGAAATCAAAAAGTTTTCCAATGAATTAAAACAAAGTAATGAAGCCAGATTGAACTTTTTTACGGGTTTGTCACACGAATTCAAGACCCCTTTAACGCTGATTTTGAGTTCTGTTGAATCCTTGGAAAGCGAATTTAAGAATAAAGGGATTGCTATAAACAAAGAAATTAATTTGATGTATAATAATTCCAGGAGATTACTTCGCTTAATCAATCAATTGCTGGATTATAGAAAAACGGAGGATCAGAAATTTACTTTGAGAGCATCCCAAACCAATTTATTAGATTTTTCAAAAAGTATTGTATGTGATTTTGACCGGGAAGCCAAGAAAAAAAATATTGATTTTACTTTGACTACTAACAATGAAAATTTAGAGGTTTATATCGATAGGAATTTAATGGATAAAGTCTATTTTAATCTGTTGTCAAATGCCTTTAAATTTACTCCCGAAAAAGGTAAAATTGCTATTTCGATCAAAGAAGATAAAACCAATAATACAGTCCATATCCATTTTAAAGATTCGGGAATAGGAATTCCTGAAAATGAAATCAAGGAAGTATTTAATGCTTTTTATCAAGGTTCAAATAATTATAGAAACAGTTCAGGAATAGGGCTTCATTTATCCAAAAGTTTTATTGATTTACACAAAGGAACTATTGATGTTGTTTCGAAAAACGGAGCCGAATTTATCATTACTTTGCCACTTGGGAAAGAACATTTGGATGAAAAATCGATAGTTAAAGAAGCAGTATTAGATTACGTACATCAATCTGATTATTTAGATACAGAAGTTATTCAAAAAGAAGAGCCTCAGCATAATGAGGATCGATATTCTATTCTTTATATAGAAGACAATAAAGATCTTTTGGATTTTGTGTCCAATAAGTTTTCAGTCGAATATACTTTTTATACATCAGATGGGACTAATGCTTTAGAATATGCTTTAGAGTTAATTCCGGATATTATTATTTGCGATTTGAATTTACCTGAACTAAATGGATTTCAAATATGCGAAAAACTGAAGAAAGATTTGAGAACTTCCCATATTCCAACAATTATATTAACCTCTTCAGACGATCAGGATTCTTACCTGAAAGCTTTAGATAGTGGGGCAGACGTTTTCCTGACCAAACCATTTAATTTAAAAGTATTGGCACAATCCATCAAAGCTTTGCTTTTTAACAGAGAGAAATTGAGGTATTATTATACTAACAATATAATCAATATCGAAGAGGGAACTTTTGGTGTTACTGAACAGGATTTTCTTAAAAAACTTAATGAACTTATAGAGAAAAATTTAGACAATTCCGCTTATACAGTCGAAGATCTAGCTAAAAGTTTGGCCATTTCCCGCGTACAATTGTACCGTAAAGTAAAAGCCATATTAGGAATTAGTATTAGTGACCATATCAATAATATAAGATTAGAAAAGTCTAAGGAGTTGTTGAAAAAATCAGATATGACTATTTCTGAAATTGCTTATGCTGTCGGTTTTTCTACACCTAATTATTTTTCAACCTCATTCAAAAATAAATTTGGGATTTCGCCAAAAGAGTATAAACTTAAATAATAATTCGAGGTCGCTTTTTTGGATTTGAAATTTTTTAAATAAGTCAAAACTGATTTATACTTATAAATCAGTTTATATATGATAAGCACGTTTTAAAAAGAGCGTGCTTATTTTTTTGTATTACAAGCAAGCCCATCAAAAGTATTTTGATGGGCTTTTTTTGTTTTGTTCTGTTTTGAAATAAGGCGACTACTAAGATTGCAAAGTGATTCATTTTGGAGAGGTCATTCTGCTTTGATTTAATTATAAAATGGAGCACGGAAATTTCATTTTCATCTGATTTAAAATAAATCCAATTGATTTAATAACTGTTTCTAGAATCAAAACAACTTAAAATTTTCATAAATAAATCTTTCACACTCTTAAAAAAGTATAAAAAGCTGTTAATAAAGCTGAAGAATGTTAAAGTAAGCTTTCTTTTTCTAAAAATAGAGGTAACATAATCGTAATTGATGTAACATAATCATAGCTATAACGAAATAGTTTTCTGTTTGTTTTTTGTTTTAAGCTACTGAAATCAAGTGTTTTGAGGGTATGGTGACAGCTCTTTGGTGGGTTTGTATGTAATTGTTACATGTTTAAAATATCAAGCTTTTTTTTGCATATATCTTAGCAATTCAATTTAATAATTTTTGATAATGAAAAAAATAGTCATTTGGTCTGTTATTGCTTCACTTGCAGGATTTCTGTTTGGTTTTGACACAGTGGTCATTTCAGGAGCTGATAAAAAATTGCAAGAGCTTTGGAATTCATCCGATGCTTTTCATGGAACTGTAGTTATGGGAATGGCTTTGTGGGGTACCGTTTTCGGAGCCATTTTTGGGGGGATACCTACTAATAAAATAGGAAGAAAGAATACTTTATTATGGATAGGGATTTTATTTTTCTTTTCAGCAATAGGATCGGCTTTATCTAACAATCCATATGTTTTTGCAGCCTTTAGATTTATTGGAGGTTTAGGTGTAGGAGCATCTACAATTGCTGCTCCGGCTTATATTTCTGAGATAGCACCGGCAAAAGACAGAGGTAAATTAGTTGCTTTTTATCAGTTCAATATTGTTTTGGGAATTTTGATTGCCTTTCTGTCTAATTATTTGTTGAGAAATATAGGAGAAAATTCATGGCGATGGATGATGGGAGTTCAGGCTTTTCCATCTTTTATTTACACACTTTTTGTTTTTAGTATCCCTAAGAGTCCAAGATGGCTGCTGTCTAAATCCAGAAATGAAGAAGCTAAAAGAGTACTGGCTTTAATGGGGCAGGAAGCCGATTATGAACAAATGAAAAAAGAAATTGAGCTGGATAATAACAATGCTGCTCTTTCAAATGACAATATTTTTCTAAAAAAATACCGCACTCCATTAATCTTAGCTTTTTTAATTGCCTTATTTAATCAGTTATCCGGGATTAATGCTTTTCTATATTATTCTCCCCGAATTTTTCAGGAAGCCGGTTTGGGTGAGAGTACGGCATTGCTTAGCAGTATTGGTATTGGTGTTATCAATTTAGTGTTCACCTTATTGGGAGTCTCATTAATTGATAAGTTAGGAAGAAAAGTGCTGATGTACATTGGTTCAGTAGGATATATTATTTCACTTAGCCTTGTTGCCATGGCTTTCTTTTTGAAATGGCAGGGAATGGCTGTTCCGGTTTTCCTGTTCTTGTTTATTGCAGCTCATGCAATTGGTCAGGGTGCCGTTATCTGGGTATTTATTTCAGAGATTTTTCCAAATCACCTCAGAGCTTCAGGACAGGCTTTTGGGAGTACTACACATTGGGTTTTGGCAGCAATAATCCCATCACTAATTCCATTTTTATTTTCTTCAATTGGAGCAGGTGTGGTGTTTTTATTCTTTGCCGTAATGATGGTTTTTCAACTTTTGTTTGTGGCCTTTTTAATGCCGGAAACGAAAGGGATTTCTTTAGAGGAGTTAAGTAAAAAATTAATAAAAGAATAGATCATGACTAAAATTGCTATTAAAAAATATTCCAAACTGTTGTTGTGCACCATTGGCATGCTGACTTTATTTAATTGTAAAGAGTCTTCAATGACTGATAAAAAAACATATACAGAAGAAGAATTGTACCGACCTAATTTTCATTTCACACCTAAAAAAGGATGGATGAATGATCCTAACGGAATGTTTTATTATAATGGATACTACCATTTGTTTTTTCAACATTATCCGGATTCAAATGTTTGGGGACCTATGCACTGGGGACATGCGATAAGTACCGATATGGTAACCTGGACCGAAAAGCCAATTGCCATTTATCCGGATGAGAAAGGATATATTTTTTCAGGAAGTGCCGTAGTTGATTTGCAAAATACTTCCGGTTTTGGGAGTCTGAAAAATCCCCCTATCGTAGCAATGTTTACTTATCACGATCCAAAGAAAGAAAAAACTGGAGAGCCAGGTATTCAGTCACAAGGAATAGCTTATTCATTAAATGAAGGCTTGACTTGGACTAAGTATGAAAAAAATCCTGTAGTGGAATTTCCTAGTCTTAAAGATTTTAGGGATCCAAAGATGACCTGGGATAATATTCACAAACAGTGGTTAATGGTTTTAGCCGCAGGGGATAAAACTATTTTTTACGCTTCCAAAAACTTAAAAGAATGGACAATGCTTTCTGATTTTGGAAAAAATATCGGAGCACATGGCGGTGTTTGGGAATGTCCTGATTTCTTTCCGCTGATGGTAGAAGGTTCGGATGATTACAAATGGGTGCTTTTGTTGAGTATCAATCCGGGAGGTCCTAATGGTGGTTCGGCTACCCAATATTTTGTAGGTGATTTTGATGGTAAAAACTTCGTGTTAGATCCAACTTTTTCTAAAGATATAAATGGACAAAAAGGGCTATGGATTGATTACGGAAGAGACAATTATGCAGGTGTAACCTGGTCGAATATTTCAGAAACCGATGGCAGAAAGTTGTTTATGGGTTGGATGTCCAATTGGGAGTATGCCCAAAAAGTTCCAACTCAAAAATGGAGAAGCAGCATGACTGTAGCAAGGGAATTAAAATTAGTGAAAGAGAATAATCATTATAAGCTTTCTTTTAATCCGATAAGAGAATTACAAAATTATGTAGCCAAAACGATAAAGAAAGAAACGCTTAAAATTAAGGATAAAAAAACAGTTTTAATTGATAAATCATCGATTGATTTAACAAAGGTAGACATGCAATTTAACTTAAAAAATCTTAAACAAGACGTCTATACTTTTTCACTGTGCAACAGCTCTGATAACAGCATCAGTTTTGGAATCAATAAAAAAGACAAATACTTTTTTATCGACAGAAAAAAATCAGGAAATCTGTCTTTTTCGGATGCATTTGCAAAACAAATTTCGAAAGCTCCTTTTTCTGAAGATTTTGATAAAATAGACGTAAGAGTAATAGTAGATAAAACTTCAATCGAAGTGTTTTATAATAATGGCAAAACAGTAATGACAGAAATATTTTTCCCTGAAAAACCTATGGAGACATTTTCTGTTAGTGCAGATAATTCCGATTTCACAATCGAAAACTTAACAATTAACCAATTAAATTTTAACTAAACTATCTAAACTATGAAACGAAAAATCATTTTGTATCTGATTTTAATGGGCTCCTTTTTTTCAGTAGCAGCTCAAAACATTGGAGTAAAAGGAACGGTAACCTCTTCTGAAGACGGAATGACGTTGCCCGGGGTATCGGTTTTGGTCTCAGGGACTAATAAGGGAACTACAACTGATCTCGATGGTAAATACGAACTTAAAAATGTGGATCCAAAAGCAACTTTAACCTTGAGTTATGTGGGTTTCACAAATCAAACAGTACAAGTAAACGGTCAGGAAACCATTAATGTTATTTTAAAAGCAGAATCACAGCAATTAACAGAAGTAGTTGTAACAGGATATTCTAAAGAACGTAAAGTAGACGTTACAGGTGCTGTTGTTGTTGTTGAAATGAAACCAATCGTAGGTCAAAGTATGAGTTCGGGTAACGCGATGCAGGCTATGCAGGGAAGGGTTGCCGGTTTGTCAGTAGAAAAGTCCGGAGATCCTAGTGGAACCAGCAGCAAGATTTTAATCAGGGGGGTTAGTACCCTTGGAAATACTGATCCATTGTATGTAATTGACGGAGTTCCTACGGTAAGACCGGAAGTTTTTGCCAGTTTAAATCCAAGTGCCATAGAGTCTGTTCAGGTATTGAAAGATGCTTCTGCTTCTTCTATTTATGGTTCCAGAGCGGCAAACGGGGTTATCGTTGTAACAACCAAAAATGCTTTTAAAGGAGAAAGAATGAATGTGTCTTACAGCACTAGTGTTTCTTCTATGTCAGAGAAAAAACAAAGATACGATATGCTGAATGCAGTTGATCGCGGAAAAGTTTTATGGCAGGCATCTGTTAATGATGGAGCGAAACCGGAAGACGGTTATGGCGAAATCTATAATTTTGACTGGAATCATAATTTGGCTAATCCTGTTTTAAATGGAGTAACAGTTAAGCCTTTTGTTGGAGGAGATACTAATATGCCCGCAGGAGATACAAATTGGCAGGATGTAATGTACAAAACAGGATATGTCATCAATAATGATTTGTCTGTTTCAGGTGGTACTGAAAAATCTAATGCGATGTTGAATTTAGGGTATTTAGACAATACAGGAATGTTGAAATATACCGGTTATGAGAGATATACGGCAAGATTGAATGCCAATTTTAAATTGTTTAATGACAAAGTACGATTTGGTATTAATTCTCAGTTTACACAATCAGATGAAAAATTAGCTGCGAATGATGTAGGTAATGCTCCTACTCCCGGTTTAGCAATTTCATTAGCACCAACAATCCCTGTTTATAACAATTCCGGTGGATACGGAGGACCATTAGGTTCCGGTTATTCTGATAGAAATAATCCTTTGTTGATGCAATATTTGAACAGATGGGATAATACCAGAAGAATGTCTTTGTATGGAAATATTTTTACAGAAATCGATCTGGTAAAAAATCTTACTTACAGAAATAGTATTGGTATTGATTTTAATGATTACAACAGAAAAGATATAGAGCCAACGGTTAGCAATGGATCTGTTAACAGAGGTAATAATAGCTTAACTTATGATACAAACAAATACTCTAGTTTAACGATTTCGAATACTTTAAGTTATAATGTAAAACTTTCCAATCATAAAATTGGTGTTGTAGCGGGTATAGAATCCGTTAAAACAGATTTTAATAGTTTATTAGCTCGTGGAGAGAATTTTGCAGTAGAAACAGAAGATTATTTTGTTCTATCGGCTGCTTCAGGAACCAGAACATCAAATGGACTAACAACAGGAAGCAGATTGCTTTCTCAGTTTGGAAAAGTTAACTATGCCTTTGCTGATAAGTATTTGGCAACCTTTACTATTAGACGAGATGGTTCTTCTCGATTTGGACAAGACAACAGATATGGAATTTTTCCGGCAGCTACAGTAGGATGGAAAATCAGTAATGAAGATTTCCTGAAAAATGTTAAAGCAATTTCATCATTAAAACTTCGTGCAGGTTATGGTGAAGTAGGAAATCAATCTATTGGAGATTATGCTAGTTTAGGTTTATATGAAGCCAGATATGGTTCTAATCAAAATGTTTTTGTACCTGATTTTTTCAATATTTATTATAATGTTGGGACAGCTTATGATTTAGGTGGTATTAATACAGGAAATTTACCATCTGGTTTTGTGGCTATTCAAGCGGCTAATTCAGGATTGAAATGGGAATCTACAAAAGAGATAAACGTAGGATTGGACTTTGCCTTTTTGGATAATAAATTATCAGGTTCATTTGATTATTTTACCAGAAAAACAGACGGAATTTTAATTAAACCACCAGTTGCATCGGTTTTAGGAGAAGGACAACAGCGTTTTGTGAATGGAGCTTCTACTTCAAATAAAGGTTGGGAATTGGTTTTAGGATATTCAGATACTTTAGAAAATGGATTGAATTTTAATGTTACCACTAATTTTGGTGCCACTAAAAACAAAATAACTCAATTACCTGAAGAAGTAAGAACAGCTTATCCGGGAACAGCAGCAAATTCAATTGTTGGTCATTCTCAGTTTGAAATTTTTGGATATAAAACTGATGGATTGTTCCAATCGCAAGCCGATATTGATTCTCATGCCACTCAGGTAGCATCCAGATTAGGAGGTATTAAATATGTAGATATCAATAATGACGGTGTTATTAATTCTGATGACAGAACTTTTATCGGTTCAACACAACCTAAATTAGAATATGGTATCAATATTAGTTTGGCTTACAAAAATATTGATATGTCCATCTTTGGTTCCGGAGTTTCAGGAAGAAAAGGAGTTGATCCTTATATCTATTGGAATAATTTTGTTCAGGGAAGAGAAAATGCAGGGCCTGGAACTTTAAACGCTTGGACACCAACGAATACTAATACAGATGTTCCTTCTCTTTCATTGGCACATAATGACAATCAAATGTCAGAGTATTTTTTAAGAAACAATTCTTATTTCAAAGTTAGAAATATCCAAATTGGATATTCATTGCCGGAAAGTATAATTGAAAAGACTGGATTTATTACACGTTGTAGAGTATATGCTCAAGGGGAGAACTTATTTTGGTTTACTCCAAAAGGCTATATCGGTTCTGATCCCGAACGTACTAATATCAATAGAATACCAGTACCTACTACATACTCATTAGGTATCAACTTAAACTTTTAATCAATTCTCATGAAAAAATATAATAAAATAGTTATCAGCTTCTTGTCAGTCTTATTACTGGCATCATGTAGCGCAGATTTTTTAGATTATGAACCTAAAGGAGCATTAAAACCAGATCAGGTTGCTACTATAGCCAATGCGGATGCGCTTGTTAATGCTGCTTATGCTGCAATTGGAAATGATGAAATGATTGGGCCAATAACAAATCAATGGGTTTATGGTAGTGTTCGATCTGATGATGCCTACAAAGGTGGTGGAGGTCGTTCAGATGTTGATGTTATTGATACTTATGAGCAATACAATACAACCATTCCTGATTATGGAGACTGGATGTTGCCTAGAACCTGGACTAATCATTACAAGGCTATTTCCAGAGCCAATTTTGCTTTATCTGTAATCAATGCCTTTTCTGAAACAGATTATCCGAAAAAGAAAACCAGACAGGCAGAATTGCGTTTTCTTAGAGCCCACTCTTATTTTATGTTGAAGTTACTATTTAATAAAGTTCCTTTTATTACCGAAGATCTTACAAAGGAGCAAATTTTAGCAACTTCAAATGATTTGTCTTCAGATGCATTATGGAATAAAATAGCAGAGGATTTTATTTTTGCTCATGATAATTTACCTGTTTCACAAGAACAAGTGGGTAGAGCTGATAAAAATGCAGCATCGGCTTATTTAGCAAAATTAAGATTGTATCAGGCATACGAACAAAATGCAGAACATCAGGTAGTAAATATTAATGCAGCCAGATTGCAGGAAGTTATTAATTATGTTAATGAAGTAACAGGAAGTTTAGAACCTGATTTTGGATATAACTTCTTAGATGGTCATGATAATGGTCCGGAATCTATTTGGGCAGTTCAATTTTCTATCAATGATGGAACTAATACAGGAAGAGTAAGTTTTGTTACGGGGTTAAATTCTCCTCATGGATCACCTCTTTACGGATGTTGTGGTTTTCACTTAGCGAGTCAAAATATGGTGAATGCTTTTAAAACTGATGCTGTTACCGGTTTACCATTATTGGATACTTTTAATACTTCAGATATTTATACTACTGTAGATGCAAATGGTAAATCATCATTAACCGCAGGTGTAACTCTTGATCCAAGGATTGATCATACGGTAGGGATTCCGGGAAGACCATTTAAATATAAAAATACCTTGAAAACAGCTGGAGATATGGTTTATAATTTTAGCTGGGCGAGAGATCCTGGAGTTTATGGTTTCTTTGGAAATATGAAAGAGCAACAATCGCCAGACTGTTCTTGTTATGTTAAAAATGGTCCGTTTGTAGGTACTTCTAAAAATGTTGATTTTATCAGATATGCAGATGTGTTATTATTCAAAGCAGAAGCATTAATACAATTAAACAGAAAAGATGAAGCCTTACCAATTATTAATCAAATTAGAGCCAGGGCAGCTGCAAGTACTGCAATGCCTTTGGCGGCAGGTGCTTCAAATGTTTATAAAGTAGGACAATATCTTGCTTTCCCGGATAAAGCTTATGCTATGAAAGCTCTAATGTTTGAAAGAAGATTGGAATTTGGTATGGAAGGACCTAGATTCTTTGATTTGGTACGATGGGGAATTGCAGAACCAGTTTTAAATGCTTATCTAGCAGTTGAGAAAGTAAAAAGAGGTTTCTTGTCAAGTGCCCATTTTACAGCAGGTAGAGATGAATATTATCCAATACCTCAAAGAGAAATTGATTTTACAGGAGGTTTGTATAAGCAAAATCCTCACTATTAAAATAAGGTTAATAATGGTTGTTTAAATTAGTGTTTTTTATTTAGCTAAAGGCAAGTGTTTATTTGCCTTTAGCTTTTTTTACATTGTCTTAAAATATTTAAACCGGAATTATGAGAGAGAAAAGACGAACATATAGAGGGAATCAAATAAGATTTCTTTTTATTTTGATTATTTGTGTCTGCAATTTAACAGCACAAACAATCATTCCTATTGCTACTGAGAACAATGTGTTATTGCTGCAAACGGATAGTAATAACAGATTAAGGATGGTTTATTTTGGAAAGCCATTACAAAATGAAAAGGAATACAAAACCGTTGCTGCTAGCTATAGTTATGATGAATCTAATGCCGGAATTTATAATTCGGCTTACACTCCTGCGGGAACCTGGAATTTGTCTGAACCAGCCATTCAGGTGAAACATGCTGATGGAAATCCTTCTTTAGAGTTGAAGTATGTGAGTCATAAAAAAGAAAACATAGATGCAAATACAACTGTTATCAGTATTCTTCTGAAAGATCCTGTTTATCCTTTTGAAGTGACTTTGTTTTATAAGGTTTGGGAAAAAGAGAATATAATCGAACAATGGACAGAAATAAAACATCAGGAGAAAAAACCGGTTCTATTGCAAAAATACGCTTCGGCTAATTTATATTTTGCTAATAAAGATTTTTATCTCACGAGTTTTCAGGGAGAATATCTAAAAGAAATGCAGCCTCAGGAAACGAAGTTGACTCAAGGAATAAAAACAGTAGATTCTAAACTGGGAACCAGAGCGATGTTACTGCAAACACCTAATTTTATAGTGTCATTTGGTAAACCGGCTTCCGAAAATGAAGGAACGGTTATGTTGGGGCAGTTAGCATGGAGCAGTAATTTTAAATTGGATTTTGAAATTGATTCACATAAAAATCTTCGTTTCATTGCAGGAATTAACCCGTTTGCTTCCGAATATTCATTGGCTCCAAACGAAACCTTTAAAACACCTTCCTTAATTTATGCGTTATCGAATAATGGAACTGGAGAGGCAAGTAGAAATTTACACGATTGGGCAAGAAAATACAGAATATTAGATGGTCAGGGAGAACGTTTAACATTGTTGAATAACTGGGAGGCGACGTATTTTGATTTCGATGAAAATAAAATTAAAGATTTGTTCAAGGATGCCAAAGATTTGGGCGTTGATATGTTTTTATTGGACGATGGCTGGTTTGGCAATAAATACCCACGAAATAATGACGATGCAGGATTAGGAGACTGGCAGGAAAATAAAAAGAAGCTGCCAAGTGGATTGGGCTATTTGGTAAAAGAAGCTAAAAATGAAGGAGTTAAATTTGGTATCTGGATTGAACCTGAAATGGTAAATCCTAGAAGTGAATTGTATGAAAAACATCAGGATTGGGTAATACGACAACCCGAAAGACCTGAGATTTATTATAGAAATCAGTTGGTATTGGATTTGTCAAATCCGGAAGTTCAGGATTTTGTTTTTGGAATCGTGGATGATTTATTTGTGAAAAATCCGGAATTGGCTTTCATTAAATGGGATTGTAATGCCGTTATTTTTAATGCTTATTCGGCTTATCTCCATAAAAAAGGAATTCCACAGTCTAATTTATATGTTGATTATGTAAAAGGATTGTATAAAGTGCTGCAACGCATTCGCGCCAAATATCCAAAAGTACCTATAATGCTTTGTTCTGGTGGTGGTGGCCGAGGCGATTATGAGTTTTTGAAATATTTCACCGAGTTTTGGCCAAGTGATGATACCGATCCTATAGAACGCATTTTTCTACAGTGGGATTACTCCTATTTCTTTCCTTCTATAGCAATATGTAATCACGTTACCGATTGGGGAAAACAACCTCTGAAATTCAGAGTGGATGTGGCTAGTATGGGCAAGTTAGGTTTTGATATTGTAGCCGCTAAATTAGATGCTAATGACAAAATATTTTGCAAACAAGCCGTAGAAAATTATAATTCATTCAAAGATATTGTATGGCATGGGGATATGTTTCGATTGGTTAATCCACATGAAAATGATATTGCATCATTAATCTATGTAAATAAAAATAAGAGTAAAGCAATCATGTTTAATTATTTAGTCAATAACAGATATGCTATAACCGCCACCGAGAGACCTGTAATTATGAAAGGTTTAGATCCTTTGAAAAAATATAAAATCAAAGAGATTAATTTATATCCAGAAACGAGTTCAACCATCAAATCAGAGGAGTATTTTACAGGGGATTATTTGATGAAAGTAGGCTTTAATCCCAACGTCACCTTAAAAAGAACAAGTGTGTTGTTAGAAATCGAGGAGGCAAAATAATTAAAATTAAAGATTTAAGATATGAAATCGCCAACGAAAACAAGTTTGCGCAAGCAAACACCAATAATTAAAAGGCGATAACATATATGACCGTTAAAAAATAAAATTTACATATATGAAAAAAAAACATGCATTAAATGTCGTTTGCTTTGGTGAAGTTTTATGGGATGTTTTTCCAACGCATAAAAAAATTGGAGGCGCACCTTTAAATGTAGCATTAAGAATGAATTCTTTAGGTGCTACTGCTTCTATAATTAGTAAAATTGGAAATGATGAAAATGGGAAAGATATAATTAAATACATCGAAGACCATAATATGAGTTCGGATACTATACAAGTAGATTCGGATTATATGAGTGGCGTAGTCCATGTAATGATTAATGAAAAAGGGAATGCTTCTTATGATATTCATTATCCTTCAGCCTGGGATAAAATTGTAGTAAATGAAGCTGTTGAAAAGCAAATCAGTGAAGCCGATGCTTTTGTTTTCGGTAGTTTAATTTGCCGTGATGAAATTTCAAGAGCCAGTTTGTTTTCACTTTTGGAAAAAGCAAAATATAAAGTTTTGGATGCCAATTTGAGAGCACCTTATTATACTACAGAAGTGCTTATTGAATTAATGTCTAAAGCCGATTTTATTAAGCTTAATGATGAAGAGCTGTATGAGATAAGTCAGAAATTAGAGTCTCCGTATAATTCTTTCGAGCAAAATATTCAATTCATTGCTGAAAAAACCAATACCAAACAAATTTGTGTGACCAAGGGAGCTTTTGGAGCAGTTTTGTATTACAATGAGAAATTCTATTACAACAGTGGTTATTTTATAAAGGTGGTGGATACCGTTGGTGCCGGGGATTCTTTTTTGGCTACTTTAATTTTAAGATTAATGAGAGGGAAATCACCACAGAAATCTTTAAACTATGCCTGTGCTATAGGTGCATTAGTTGCTGGACAGGAAGGAGCTAATCCTAAGATTTCGGATAAAGAAATCAAAAAGTTTATGATGGTTTGATAAAAAAATCAGGCTGTACAACATTATGAACCTTTACGTTATATCAATAACCGTAAAGGTTTGTTATTTCATTCAAAAAAATCTAATTAAATGTTGAGGAAAAAGTATTACCTGTTTTTGATAATTAGTGCTTTTATTCTGGTTTCCTGTGATCCTTATTCTAAGGATAAGAATAAAATTTCGATAGGATTTTCTCAAAGTATCTCTGAGGATGATAGCTGGAGGAAATCTATGGATTATACTATGAAATTAGAAGCATCACTTCATCCGGAAATTGATTTGACTATTTGTAATGCAAATAGTAATACCCAAAGACAGATTCAGGATATTGAAAAAATGATCGAAAGGCATCTGGATGTCATAATTGTGGCTCCTTATGGCTCTGATTCTATTGTACCTGTAATTGAAAAGGCATATAAAAAAGGTATTCCTGTTATTATAGTAGACAGAAAAGTAAATACTCCTTTTTTTACAGCTTTTCTGGGTACCGATAATGTTGAAGTGGGACGTATTGCCGGAAAACATATTGTTTCTATTTCTAAAGCCAATGCCAATGTTCTTGAAATCAGAGCAACAACTGATATATCACCCGGAGTAGAGCGAAGTCTGGGATTCAAACAAATTATGGATCACTACCCCGGCATTAAAAAGGTAAGTATAACAGCTGCCGATTTGGAATCATTGAACGTTAAATTTAGCAGAGCTCTGGATAGTTTGCCGAAACTGGATTATGTTTTTGCGTTTAACGATAATATTGCACTTCAGGCCTGGCAGGTAGCAAAACAAAAAGGCAAGGAAAATGAAATAAAATTTATAGGGATAGATGGATTGAATGGTCCAAATGGAGGCATACAGGCGGTTAAAGACGGTATGCTAACCGCAACTATATTGTATCCAACAGGCGGTAGCGAGGCGATTAAGCTTGCCATTAAGCTTGCTAATAAGGAATTGGTTCCCAAAAACAACAAATTAGCTACAGTATTGATTGACTCTTTGAATGCTGATATTATGAGCAATCAGTTTGACAAAATATCGCAGCAACAATCCAATATTGATAAACAGTTAAAAGTTATTGATAATCAGGAAGTAAAATACATAACGCTGTATAATTTAATGAAATTATTGGGCTTTTTTTCAGTGGCTATTTTCTGTTTGGCTCTCTTTAGCGTTTATTCTGTAATATCGATCAGAAGAAAGAAAAGACAATTAGAGTTAACAAATCAAAGAATAAAAAACCAAAGGAATCAAATTGAAAAATTTGCAGAAAAACTAAAGATTAGTAACGAAGGAAAAATAAACTTTTTTACGGGGATTTCCCATGAATTTAAAACGCCGCTAACGTTGATTTTAAGTTGTGTGGAATCATTGAATGAGGAATTTAAAAGTAAAAGTTATAATGTCAAGAAGGATTTAGACATTATGTACAACAATTCGATGCGATTGCTTAGATTGATTAATCAGCTTTTGGATTTTCGAAAAATTGAAAGTAAAAATTTTAACATTAAAGTATCTAAAACGAATCTGTGGTTTTTTTCTAAAAATTTATTCAAAGAGTTTGAACGTGAGGCCCACAAAAGAAATATAGATTATACCATTACCACAAACGATGAAGATTTAGAGGTGTATCTGGATAAAAATCTGATGGATAAAGTATATTATAATTTATTGTCCAACAGTTTTAAATTTACTCCGGATGGAGGGAAAATTGAAATCACGATTAATAAGAATCCAGAAAAAAATATCGCGGAAATTACTTTTAAAGATTCGGGTATTGGTATTCCAAAAAATGAAATAAATGAAATCTTCAGCCCTTTTTTTAAAGGTTCCAATAACTATAAAAATGGTTCGGGCATTGGCTTGAATCTGTCTAAGAGTTTTATTGATTTGCATAAAGGGGCAATAGAAGTTAAGTCAGATAAAGGAACTGAATTTATCATTTTCCTAAAATTAGGAACAGACCATCTTGATAAGAAACAAATTATTAATGATGTAGATTATGTTTATGAAAATCATGATGAATATTTTGATGTTGAACCAATACAAGGCAAGAATCAGCTAGCTGAAGAAAAAGATAAAAAATATTCGATTTTAATAATAGAAGACAATGCTGAGCTGCTGGAATTTATTGCTGTAAAATTGAGTGATGAGTACAACGTACTCAAATCGGATGGTAAAAATGCTGCTGAAACGGCCTTAGAAGTAATGCCTGATATTATTTTATGTGATTTGAATTTACCTGAAAAAAATGGTTTCGAAATATGTGAAACACTGAAGAAAAATATCCTGACTTCTCATATTCCAACCATTATTTTGACGGCTATGGACGATCAGGAAACTTATATTAAATCACTGGATGCCGGCGCCGATTTGTTTTTAACAAAGCCATTTAACTTAAAAGTGCTCAAACAATCCATAAAAGGGCTGTTGTATAACAGAGAAAAACTGAGATATTATTACACCAAAAATATTGGCGAGCTCGAAGTAAATACACTGGGGATAATTGAAAAAAAGTTCTTGAATAAAATAGAAGCGTTGTTAGAAGAAAATATTGATAACTCTTCTTTTTCGGTTGAGGATTTAGCTAATTATTTAAATATTTCCAGAGTTCAGTTGTATAGGAAAGTTAAAGCCGTTCTGGGGATTGGAGTGAGTGATTATATAACCAATTTCAGATTGGAAAAATCAAAAGAATTATTGAAAACAACATCGTTAAATATTTCAGAAATTGCCTATTCCTGTGGGTTTACTTCTCCAAATTATTTCTCTACAACTTTTAAAAGTAAATATTCAATCTCCCCAAAAGAATTTAGAAATAATAAATAGTCTAATAGGGATGTATCATTTTTATAGAAAATAGAATTGAATCTTTTTTTAAGGGGTATTTAGTAATGTTTTTTAGTTTTAATTAATTGAAAATCAATTAATTGTGTTTAGTTTTGTTTTTTATTGCCAATGTAACAATTCTTAAATAGTTCTTTAGTTTACTGCAGTAGTTTTATATAAAAACAAATATAAAATGAAAAAGTACACTACTATTATTCTGTTAACATTGTTGGCTTTTGGGTGTGGTTCGAAAAAAAATACGGGCGATACTACACCATCACCGCCACCACCAAATCAAACCGCTGAACTACTCTCTTTTAAGTTTAATGAGTCCTCAGGTCAAACAATCAACGAAACAAAGACCAATACTACTTTTACCATAAATGGACCTTCAGGTTCAGCGGAGCGCATAACCGGAGTTGAAGGCAATGCATTAAGGACTAACGGATTTTATGGATGGGCTACCGGGAAAACAAATGTTAGTTATCCAACTAATAAAGTGTGTGTGAGCGGCTGGATTGCGCCATCTGCTTTTCCTGTGCAAAGGAAAGATTTAGATCAATTAAGTGATAATACCAATGCTTCCATATTTTCTAATGTAAACCCAAATACGAATGCTGGAGTTGCTTTAGGAATAGATCAATATGGTCGCATAATTGCGCAGTTTAAAGTGGGCACAGAAATAGTAAATATTATTTCAGACCAACAAATTGAGCTTAAAAAATGGAGTTTTATTTCTTTAAACATCAATTCTTTATCAGGTTTGGCTTCACTGTATTTAAATGGAGTTAAAGTTAAAGGCATTCCTTGTCCTTTTGGAAACATTTCCTGGGACACTAATGCAACAGTTTATATAGGAAAAGAATCAAAAATTAAAACTATTGCAGGTTTTGATACCAATGGATTAACCGGAGCCATTGATCAGGTTTCGGTATGGGCTAAAGATTTAACTGATGCCGAAATTCAAACCCAATACTCTAAAGTAAGTCCTTCAATTCCCAATCTTAAAATTCCAATTGCCGATAGGTATGCCAATGATAACCATAGACCTAAATACCATTTGGTGCCATCATCTGCCTGGACAAATGAGTCTCACGGATTGTTATACATTGATAATAAATACCATTTGTTCAGCCAAAGAAATTTCAATGGTCCTTATTTAGAACACATCAATTGGGGACATTATGTTAGTAGTGATTTAGTAAGTTGGGAAGAAAAAACACAGGTATTATGGCCACAACCGGGATTTGATGAGGTGGGTATCTGGTCCGGACATGCAGTAATTAAAAACGGACAACCTTATATTTTTTATACCGGTGTCAATAAAGCCAAAGCAGCGATTGGCTTAGCTACTTCTGATACACCTTACGATACCTGGACAAAAAATGGCGCTCCAATTATTGCCGGTGTTCCTTCCAATATACCTAATGCCGATTTTAGAGATCCCTTTGTGTTTCAAAATAATTCAGATTGGTACATGATGGTGGGTACCGGATTGCGAAGCGGGACATCAAGAGGAGGATTGTTTTTATATAAATCTACATCAGCTGATTTTAAACAATGGAGTCAGCAGAGTACACTGTTAGAAGGGAATCCTACAGCTGATGGTACTGGTGATTTCTGGGAAATGCCTATCTATTATAATTTTGGTGCTAAGTCAATTGTTTTAATCAATAAGTTGCCTAACGCTAATGCCTTGTATTGGACAGGTAGTTTTGATGGTGCAAAATTTATTAGAGATAATGTTGTTCCGGAACGTTTAGAAGTTATTAATAATCTTTTGTCTCCATCGATTCATCCGGATGCAAGCGGAAATTTAACTGCTATCGGAATTATTCCTGACGGAGTAAATTCTGCTAAACACAAACAGCAAGGTTGGGCACATGTTTTTAGTTTGCCTAGAGTCTGGACATTGGTTAATAATAAAATTAAACAGGTACCTCATCCTAATTTATTACAACTAAGAGGAACTTCAAAAAACTTTACGAATGTTTCTTTTGATCAGAATAGCTCCAATGTTTTAAACGGAGCCAATGGTACTCAGTATGAAATTGTAGCTACAATCAATCCCGGTACAGCTACTAAAGTGGGTTTTTCATTAAATAAAAACTTAGCTATCGGGGAGCAGACGCTAATTTATTATGATTTTACAACAAAAAGCTTTGTAGTTGATCGAAGTAAATCTTCCGTTTTACCAGATGTTCCGCTTTCAAATCAGTCCGGAAGTTATGAATTACCTGCAGGGAATATCAATTGGAGGATTTTTGTTGATGCTTCTGTTATTGAAGTTTTCGTTAACGAGGAATTGGCTTTTGCAACCCGATCTTTTCCTTCTGCGGGAAGCAATCAAATTGATTTATATGCTCAGGGCGGAACTGCCACTGCTACCGATTTAAAAATTTACAATATTCAGGGTGGTGGCACAGCATCTGTTTCTAAAAATGTTGAACTGAAAGATGACACAATTCATCCTGTTGTTTATCCAAATCCTTCCAGTGAAGATTTCAATTTCAAATTTGATAACATAGAGAATCCTACAACGGTTGCTGCTTATGTTTTTGACATTACCGGATTTCCGGTTAAAAAAATCGAAAAACTAATAGACGCCGAAAATACTGTAGTCAACTGGAATGGTTATATGGATAATGGTATGAAAGCTAGAGAAGGTGTCTATATTATAAAAGGCTTTGTAGAAAATGATTTGTTTGATGCCAAAATCATTGTAAAATAAATCATTGGAAAGGGCAACAAAATTTTAATCTTCTAAAGATTGAACGTCCAAAATGAAGTCAATTTCAATATCTAAATCTAAAAACTATATCCCTTTTTCATCAGCTTGAATTAGAATCACTCAATAAATCAGAGTCAAAAAAATACTTTCTATAGTTTTTCGCGGATTAAATTAAATGATTGTCTTTTTGATGTTCAGCTTCGGGTTTAAAAACTATAATTACAGGTTACAATTTCAAACTTTTGTCAAAAAAATAAAAACTAAAACATTGTAAATCAGTGTTTTGTAAAATATGTAACGAACTTGGAAGTAAATGTAACAATACAGAATGATTAAGTTTTTGCCTGGACCTAATTTTGGATAGAAATAAAAAAATAGAGTTATGAAATCGTCATTAATAACAGCTCTGTTGAAACAAAAAACAACAGATAAAGGCGATACCATAGTAGGCAACAAACAAATAAAATTTACCTATATGAATAAAAAAATAATGAGTTGGTCAATCGTTGCGTCTTTCGCAGGATTTCTGTTTGGTTTTGATACTGTAGTAATTTCCGGTGCTGATAAAGCACTTCAAATATTATGGGATTCCAGTGATTTTTTTCACGGTTCGGTAGTTATGGCAATGGCATTGTGGGGTACCGTTATAGGAGCCATATTTGGAGGGATTCCAACCAATAAAATAGGAAGAAAATCTACATTATTAATAATTGGGATCTTGTTTTCCATTTCAGCTTTAGGATCTTCTTTAGCCAATGGTCCATGGATATTTGCTTTTTTCAGATTCATTGGCGGATTAGGAATCGGCGCATCAACTATTGCAGCACCAGCTTATATATCCGAAATAGCACCGGCAAAAGACAGAGGCCGATTAGTAGGTCTTTATCAATTTAATATCGTTTTTGGTATCCTTACCGCTTTTTTATCCAATTACCTTTTGAGTGATATTGGAGAAAACTCATGGCGATGGATGCTGGGTATTCAGGTTTTACCGTCCGTTGTCTATACCGTATTGGCTTATTACATACCTGAAAGTCCAAGATGGCTCTTGACACAATCTAAAACAGATGAGGCCAGAGTGATTTTGAATAAAATTAATAGCAAAGAGGATGTAGAAAGTATTATAGATAATATAAGTGAAGACAATAAAAATACTTCTTCTGACGAAAATATTTTCATGAAGAAATATAGTTTTCCTTTAATCTTAGTTTTTCTAATTGCTGCTTTCAATCAACTATCAGGGATTAATGCTTTTTTATACTACGCGCCAAGAATTTTTGAAGAAGCCGGTTTAGGGGCTAAAACAGCACTTTTGAGTAGTATCGGTATTGGGTTTGTAAATTTAATATTCACATTGATAGGTGTTTATTTAATAGACCGATTAGGAAGACGTAAATTAATGATTTTTGGCTCGTTAGGCTATATCTTCTCTTTATCCATGGTCGCTATTTCATTTTACCTGAGCTGGACGGGAATGGCAGTTCCAATTTTCTTATTCGTTTTTATTGCCTCTCATGCCATAGGTCAGGGAGCTGTAATATGGGTTTTTATATCCGAAATTTTTCCAAACCATTTAAGAGCATCCGGGCAGTCTTTCGGGAGTTCTGTTCATTGGGTTCTGGCAGCTATAATTCCATCGATGGTTCCTATTCTCTTTTCAAATTTCGGGGTTGGAAATGTCTTTAGCTTTTTTGCTATCATGATGGTTTTTCAGCTTGTTTTTGTACTGTTTATGATGCCTGAAACCAAAGGCCTTTCTCTGGAAAGTATGAATTTGAACCTAAATAAAAAATAATATTAACTAACTCTAATAAACCAAAAATGTATGAAAATTAACTGTTTTAAAAAGAAGAGAAACATTATCACCATGTGTTTGTTTCTCTTAGGGCTGGTTGCTTTCGGGCAGCAGCCCCAGATAAATGGAACTGTTTTGGCCGACGATGGCCAGCCTTTACCCGGTGCAACTGTATTTGTGAAGGAGACTTCCAAAGGAACGACAACCGATTTTGATGGGAAATTTAAGATTAACGCTAAAGAAGGTCAGACTTTGGTAGTATCGTTTATAGGCTATACTGAATCTAAGATGACAGTTTCATCTAAAACAACCTATAGTATTGTATTGAAATCTTCTTCAAATAGTCTGGATGAAGTAGTAGTAACAGGGTATGCTAAGGAAAAAAAGGCAAGTATTACCGGTGCAATTTCGATTGTATCCGTAGCCGATTTGGATAGGGTAGCTACACCCAATGTTATCAGTAAATTACAATCCAGAGTTCCCGGATTAAGTTTTACTTCTTCAGGGGTTCCAGGAGGGAATGATACCCAGATATCAATCAGAGGTTTGACATCTGTATTTGGAGGAACAGGACCTTTATGGGTTATTGATGGGGTACAAACCAATTCGCCAGCGGGTTTGAATCCAAATGATATTGAAAGTATACAGGTATTAAAAGATGCTGCTTCGGCTGGTATTTATGGTACTGAAGCTGCTAAAGGAGTTATTATTGTAACTACTAAACAAGCAAAAGCAGGTGTTCAAAAGATCACTTTAGACAGCCGTATATCGGTAAATACAATTCGTGATAAGTTCAATGTTTTAAATGCTCAGGAATGGTTAGATGTTAGGTATAAAGCACAGGGGAATTTGCCCGTAGCAGCGGGAAATTTTGCTTATACTCCCGGAAATCCTTTGCCTGAATTTTTAGATGATAATCAAAATTTAAGATTATCAGATACAAATTGGATTGACGTTATTTCTAAAAATTCATTGTCTACAACTACTGATTTTGGATATTCTTATGCCAATAAAAAATGGAAAGTTTTTACAGGTTTAGGATATGCTAAAGACAATGGAATCTTGGAATATACTTACTATGAAAGAGCCAATCTTAGATTGAATTCAAGTATAAAATTTTTTAAAGACAAATTGAATATTGGAGAAAATTTAACGGTTACTAATTTTCAGGAAGTAAAAGGAAATTCGATGGAAGATGCGCTTTTACAAAATCCTTTAATTCCCGTTTATGCTGAAGATGGTACTTGGGGAGGACCTACAGGTAGTGGTTTACAGGATAAATGGAATCCACTGGCTATTCTTTATATTAATAGAAATAATGTTGAAAAAACATGGAGAACATTCGGTAATATTTATGCTGATTTAAATATTGTTGAAGGATTAACATTTAATACTAAATTAAATTTTGATATCAATAGATTTAAGTTTGATGAACATTCAGAGGCATTCAATCAAAATGGAAGTATTCTGGGAAATAGAATTCTTTTAGGAGGTGAAGAGTTTTCCAGGTTTAGAAGAAACAGAAATAATTCAGATACGTTCATTATAACCAATTTACTTACTTATACTCATCAGTTTGGGAATCATAATTTAAATGTTTTTGGAGGTCACGAGGTTTATAAAAAAGACCAATCAAATAAATTTGATCGTGTACAGGTTCCTTTTGGAACAAAGGTAGACTTTGAAAACATTGGTCAATACGATATAATTTCTGATTCCAGCATACTTGATGCTTACGGCATTGGCGCAGACAGCAGAAGGGAATCTATGTTTGCCAAAGTGAATTATGATTATTCAGCTAAATATTATTTTTCGGCTAGTGTTCGTCGTGACGGATCTTCCCGTTTTGGTAAAAATAATCGTTATGCAACATTCCCTACAGCATCTGTTGGCTGGACTTTAAGCAAAGAAAAGTTTTTAGAAAACTCTAACGTAATTGACAATTTAAAATTGAGAGCCTCATGGGGAGGAAACGGAAATGCCGATATTTTAGAATATGCTCAATATTCGATATTTAATATGGCATTGGAAAACAGTAATTACGATTTAAACGGAAGTGGAAGCGGTACTATAAGCACGGGAGTTTCTGCAAATCAGGTAGGAAATCCGGAATTAAAATGGGAGCAATCTTATCAGACAAACATTGGACTTGACCTGGATTTGTTTAAAAAACGCGTGAATCTTGTAGTTGATGTATACGAAAAGAAAACCTCTGATTTATTACTTCAAATTGTTCAGCCAAGTGTTTTAGGTGAAGCAGGAAAAACATTGTTTTTCAATGCCGGAGATATGACTAATAAAGGAATTGATGTTGTTTTGGGATACAATTCAAAATCTCAAAATGACTTTAATTATGGTGTGAATTTTACTTTTTCTAAATATAAAAACAAGGTTACAAGATTAAATAATTCAGACAATTTTATTTTAAGCGGAATCTCTTATACAGGTGCCGGTCAGCCTATTGGTTCTTATTTTGGATATGTGGACGATGGTATTTTCAGGACTCCTGAAGAGGTTGCTGTACATGCTGAACAAACCGGAAAAGCATTAGGTAATATCAGATACAGGGATTTGAATGGCGATGGAGTTATTAATCAGGATGACAGAACAATCATAGGTAATCCTCATCCTGATTTTACTTATGGAATTAATCTTTCTGCTAGTTATAAACGATGGGATTTAAACGTGTTTTTTGATGGAAAACAAGGCGGAGACATGTATAATGCGCAAAGAGAGATGTTGGATTTTCCATACTTTGGATTCAATCACGGAAAAAACACTTTAGATGCCTGGACTCCTGAAAAGGCTAATTCGTTGATTCCTGCTTTAAGCACAGCAGATACCAATGACCAAAAACGTGCGTCTACTTATTTTGTAGAAGACGGTTCTTTCTTCAGAATGAAAAGTGTAAACCTTTCCTATGCTTTTAATCAAAATTCAATTAAAAGCATCGGATTGTCATCTGCTAAGGTATATGTTCAGGCAGAGAACCTGTTTACGATTACCTCTTTTACAGGTTTTGACTATGAAGTACCGGGTTTAAGCAGAACAGGTATTGGTATTGCCGGTATGGGCGTTTATCCTCATACTAAAACATTCAGCTTTGGATTCAATTTACAATTTTAAAAAGATGAGAAATATAAAAATTTATATAGCAATAATAGGACTCACTTTAGCGGTAAGTTCTTGTCAGGAAGATTTTTTCAACGTAACTCCTGAAAACGTAATATCTGAAAGTAATTTAGATTTAGAACAATTGGTTGTCAGTGCTTATAGTACTTTGGATTACAGATACAATACAGGTGAGTTTAGGGATAACTGGCCTTTTGATCATGCCCCGTCTAACTGGTGTTTTTCCGATATTAGAAGTGGAGATGCCTATAAAGGTGGCGGTGGTGTAGGAGATAATCCTGGTGGAGGAATGCACGGTTTGGAAATTCAACAGGTTTTTGCCTCTTCTGAAAATGTGTACAATCTGTGGAGAGCACTTTACTTTTCAATTAACAGAGTTAACAGTGCCATCATAGCCTTGAACAACAGTTCAGGATTTGAAAAAAAGGATTTAAGAATTGCAGAACTTAAAGTTTTAAGAGCGCATTTCTATTTCGAATTGATGAAAAACTTTGGATCGTTTGCCTATATTGATGAAAATACTCCTATTGATAAAGTAACAAGCGTTCAAAATTCATTTGATACTACCTTTTTATGGGGAAAAATTGAGAAAGATTTAACCGATGCAATTGCTGTATTGCCTGATACGCAACCTGAATTAGGAAGAATTAATAAGTTAGTAGCTTATGCCTTTTTAGCAAAAGCCGATTTATATCAAAAGAAATGGGATCAGGTAATTATTAATACAAACAAAGTTATTGCCGGTCCGTATAAATTAGTTGATGACTTAGAAAAATTATATTCTTCTCCGGGTTATGGTAATCAGGAAAATGTATTTGCCATTCAATATTCAGTAAATGATGGTTCTGAATTTGGTAATGTGAATTTTGGTGATTTGGTGAATTCTCCAGATTCTCCTTCTGATGATCCTAACCACCCTTATCTGAACGGAGATGATTTTGATAAACCAAGTCAGAATATTGTAAATGCTTTTAAGGTAGATAATGCAGGATTGCCATTATTGGATTCTTATAACAATTCGGATTTGGCAGCTAATGATTTAACTACTCCAGTAGATCCCAGATTAGATCACTCTATAGGCCGCCCGGGAATTACATGGAAAAAATGGAAGGCAATGCCACAGCAGGTTAATTGGAGTAGAGATGCTGCAACTTATGGTTTATACGAAAGAAAGAAAAATCAAATCGACCCTTATTCTGACTTAAGATCCTCTGGCGGATTTCCATGGGCAAAAGGAGCTTTGGATTGGGCAATCATAAAATTCAGTGATGTGTTACTTTGGAAAGCAGAAGCATCTATAGAATTAAATGACATAGGAACCGGGATGACTATAATTAATCAAATTAGAACAAGAGCCAAAAACTCCCCTTACGTTTATAGTTTCAATAATAATAATGTGAATGCTGCCAACTATGCTATTGGTTTGTATCCAACTACCGGAGTTACAAAAGTATATGCTACAAAAGCATTGCGTATGGAAAGAAGATTGGAATTACACAACGAAGGACATCATTTTTATGATTTGGTAAGATGGGGAATTGCTCCAGCCTGGATTAACGATTATATGTTGAAAGAAAGTTCAAAACGCAGTTACTATAGCGGCGCTTCATTTACTGAAGGAAGAGACGAATATTTGCCAATTCCTCAAATAGAAATTGATGCTTCAGGTGGTGTTTATAAACAAAGACAAGGCTATTAAATAAATAGATCAAAAAAGAATTAACCAAATCATGAACTAAAAAATTATTAAAATGAAAAATATATCTAAACTTTTTAAAATGATTCCTTTGCTGTTTTTTGGAATCGCTATCACTTTATTTACAGTTGTTGGATGTGAAGACGGTATAAAATTTGAAGACAATGTGCCGGATTATACCTATTCGATTATCAGGGATTTTAAGGTTAACGGACAATCGGCGGCTATTAATCATACTAATGCGGTAATCACTTATACATTACCAGCAGGGACTAATATAAGTTCGGTTCCGGTTGAGATTACTTTGCCGGAAGGTGCTACAGTTGAGCCGGCTTCAGGAACTACAGTCGATTTTTCTAAAGGACCGGTAATTTTTACTGTTTCGAATAATGGGATTTCGAGAAAATATACGGCAACTGTTGCTGCATACGGTTCTCCTATGATTATGTCTTTTTCTATAGGTGAAAAAGTAGGAACTATTAATCAAACAACAGGAACAATAGAAATAACGGTAGGCAGCCAGGAAGACATAACTAAATTGACTCCACTATATATCATTCCCGGAGGAACAACATCAACTCCGCAATCAGGAGTGGCACAGGATTTTACCAGCCCGGTAAAATATACAGTAGTTTCAAATGATGGGTTTACAGGTAAATCGTATTTTGTTAAAGTTACTCAATTGCCAAGTCCGTTTATTAGCAGTTTTAAAACGGGTACTGATATTTGTAGTGTTACCGGAATTGTAGATAATACGTTGTCTACAGTGACTTTGGATTTTCCTTCAGGGACAAATTTGTCTTCCATTACACCAATTATTGATGTTACTGCTGGTTCTACAATATCTCCTGCAACAGGAGTTGCAAAAAACTTTTCAAATGGAGCGGTAAATTATACCGTTACAAGTGTGGAAGGTTTAACTAAAACCTATGCTGTAACAGCCAGAATTATTAATTCTACAAAGAAAGTTGCTTTTGTAAGTGGAGCGAGTTGTGTAGAAAGTATTACTGAACCGGATACCAAAGCTGCTGCCTTATGGTTGAAACAAAATTATGCTGAAGATTTCGTATACATTCAAGCCAGTAATTTATCGGCTCAGGCGTTAGCTAATACAAAAGTATTGTTGCTTTATTGGGACAATGTAGGTACTCAAAAAATGCCTGATACTGCATCTGGAATTACATCAGCACAAATTCAGGTAATTACTGATTATTACAAAGCCGGAGGTGGTTTAATTGTTGAAGGTTTCGGAATCAATCTTTTGGATGAGATTGGACGCATTAAAATGGGCAGTGTTGTTTTTCAGAATAACGGAGGAAATACAAATCCTGTAGGCGGTCAGAATTTAGATGCCTGGGGATTAAGAGGTACTTATTCAATAGCTTTTCCAAATGCAGCAGCAAATCATCCTCTTTTAATAGGTTTGACCAAAGGATCTACTGATTATTACCCAATGAATAATGCCAAATACAAAGAAGACAGAAACTTCGGGATTGACTTTGGTGCTTATGACAGCTCTTTTACAAAAGGGCAATGTTCAGAAGACAGAGCATTAGAATTTGAAGCAGCTACAAACAGTATTTTGATCAGATGGTACGAATGGTTAGATGCCAGAGGTTGTGGTATTGGTTTAGCTGAATTCAAACCTCAGGGAGCTTTCCAGGGAACAATGATCGTGAATACTGGCGGATGGTTAGAATGGAGTATGGCTGATAACAACGGAGCAGTAAATGATTATCAAAATAATATCTACCGTTTGCATAAAAATGCAATCGAACTATTATTAAATAAATAATATAATGATTATGAAAAAGAGTATTTTAAAATCATTGATGATTGTAACCCTTATGTTAGGGTTGCAATCATGTACTGAGCGAGACAATTATACAGACGGGCCTTCAGTTTTAGATATTGTGTCGAGTGTAGAGATTAATGGTAAAGAAGCCACTGTTAATCATTTAAACGGTAATATTACGGTAAGTCTTTCGGGCGATACTGATTTGAGTAATGTAAATTTTGAAGCCAATTTTCCTCAGGGAGTGACTATATCTCCTAATACTGGGACTTCGTTAAATTTAACTCATCCGGTAATTTTAATGGTATCTAACGGAGTTACTACGAGACAATACACCATTAGTGCCAAATTGTTACCTTCTAAAATTGCTTTCCTGGGAGATGGCGCTACTTTAAATGATATTTCGGATGATGATGTAAAAGAAGCAGGTTTATGGGCGCAACAAGTGTACGGTTCTAAATTTGTTTATATCCCTTACAATCAGTTAACTGAAGGGGCTTTGGATGGAGTGAATGTGTTGTTTTATATGTATGACAAAGTAGGAGCTACTGATCAGCCTTCGGCACTATTGGAACATCTTAATGTAATTTCTAAATTCTTTGTACAGGGAGGTAAAATTGTAGCTGGAGGTCATGGTACAGGATTGGTAGAAGAATTGGGAAGAGATAAGTCTGGTCTTCGTAACATTATTGGTTCCGGGTCCGGAGGGAACAATCCGGATACCTGGGGTGTTGGCTTTGCTGCTACAGCTTTAGGTAATACTATATCTCAAGGATGTCAGTTTTACAGCGACCGTAAAATGTATGTTATTAATGCCGGTTATAAAGAAGATCATAACGCGCTTTGGAATTTAGGAACATTAGATGATCCAAAGTTTGTGAGTTTCTCTAATACTTACGATGCTGAGGTGGTAGCAGCCTGGGATTGGGCTATTGACGGACAAGGTTTTGGAGGAATTGTTCTTTGGAAACCAAGTGGCCGATTTGAAGGATATATTATGACTTTAGGAATCGGTGGTATGGAATGGCATATGAATGATAATCGTATTAACCCGTATGCGGATAATATCAGAACAGTTTATAAAAATTCAATAGATTATTTAGGTAGTAAATAGGTTTTAATTGGTTGTAGTTTTATCGGGCAGGTTGTGGTTAATCCTGCCCTTTAATTTAATATGAAAAAGACAGTAATAATTGATTTGGGTCTTTCATAGCACTAAATTTTCGAACATCTCAATCTAATAACAATGAAAAAAATATATTTTTTTATTTTCTATCTGTCTCTGTTTGTTTCTTATGCCCAAGGATCAAAACCGCTATACCAATGGGATTTTAATTTATCTCAGGAAAAAAAAACAATTGAAGAAAATTCAAGAACTGTATATAAAATCAACAGTAATTTTGAAACTCCGGAATTTGTAAAAGGGATAGAAGGTGATGGATTACGCCTGGATGGCTATTCCACTTATATTGGAGGCTTATTGCCTAAACCGGTGCATTCTCCAATTACCATGACAGCTTGGGTAGCACTGGAGACATTTCCAACTGAAACAGCGAGTTTTTTTTCATTAATTGATAAGAATAACAACGCTGAAAATTGGATTTCAGTGGGTATCAATAAATTTGGAAAACCTGCAATTTCGGTAAGTTTAAACGGTGAAGAGAAATATTATTTTGCCGAAAATAAATTGTCCAAATTTAAATGGTTTCACGTATCTCTTATCGTTAATAAGAATGCCATAAGTTTATTAATTAATGGAGAAGCAACCTTAGAAATTCCTTTGGATACTAAAAGGAAACTAAGCACTTTCAATAGTTTTACCGTTGGAAGAGATGCCGAAGAAAAACTTTTCGATAATCGATATCCCTTAACTTATAGCAACGGTATTATAGATGAAGTGAAAATTTGGAATACCTCTTTAGCCCCAAATTATATCAAAAAAACAGAAATAGCTGAAAAATTAAACAGTAAAGCCATTTTAGCCATACCAGAAAGCAGGTTTAAAAATGATTTTGCCCGCCCGAAATACCATTTGCTTCCAGCGGCAAATTGGACTAATGAAACCCATGGTTTAATCTATTATAAGGGTAAATACCATATTTTCAATCAAAAAAATGGAGCTAATGTGTATTTAGGTCAAATTAACTGGGGGCATTTTAGCAGCCCCGATTTGGTTCAATGGACGGAACACAAACCAGCATTATCACCGGAAGAAGGTTATGACCAAAGTGGTATTTGGTCAGGTCATGCAATAAAAGATGATAATGGAGTGCCTTTGATTATGTATACCGGTGGAAATGATAATGAAAACGGAATGTGTCTTGCTTTTCCTGAAGATGATGATTTAATTAATTGGAAAAAAATCGAAAATAATCCTGTCGTAAAAGGACCTCCAAAGCAATATAGCCGCAAAGATTTTCGTGATCCATACATCTGGAAAGAAAAAGATGCCTGGTATATGGCCGTAGGTTACGGACTGGTTGAGAACGAGATTCAAAAGGGGGCTCTTTTATTGTATAAATCCAATGATTTAAAAAAATGGACTTATTTACATCCTTTATTTAAAGGAAATCCGGGAACAGATAATTCGGGGATATTTTGGGAGATGCCTGTTTTTTGGAAGATGGGTGATAAATATATTTTATCGGTAAATCCTATTCCATATGATGGTAAACCAGCAATAACGCTGTATTGGGTAGGTAGTTTTATCAATGAAGAATTTGTTCCGGATTATGAGCTGCCTAAAAAATTAGAAGTGATTAATCGAATGCTTTCCCCTTCGGTAGCATTGGATAAAGATGGGAAAACCACGGCGATTGCCATAATTCCGGATCTTATCAATTCAAAATTACATTTAAAGCACGGTTGGGCACATTTATACAGCATACCGAGAGTTTGGAATTTGAAAAATGGCGAAATCTATCAAACGCCACATCCTTCTTTGTTGAAATTAAGAGATTCATTGCAATCTTTTAATACTGTAATGGTAAATCCATTACAAAATTTAAAAATTGGCTCAGGTCATCAAATCGAAATAGTTGCGGAAATTTCGCCTCTGAAATCCGATAAATTTGGTTTTTATATTGGGAAAAATCAAAACAATAAAGAAGAAACCAAGCTGTATTTTGATTTAAAAAAGAACCAATTGGTAATTGATCAATCCAATTCCAGTAAAACGGAGTTAATTGAGAAAAGAATTGAAATAGGAGAACTCAATTTGAAAAAAGATGAGCCAATTAAATTGCAGATTTTTATTGATGGGTCAGTTGTTGAGGGTTTTATAAATGATAAAGAAGCATTTACCACAAGGATTTTTCCAAAATTTGGCAATAGTGATGCAATCGAATTCTTTTCGGAGAATGACTCAGTATTAATCAATAAGCTTGATTTTTGGCATTTGAAAAGTAGTAATAATGTAACCGATTTTTAAATATAAATAATGAATAAAAAACCTAGTTTAAGTGCTGTCTGTTTTGGCGAAGTTTTATGGGATATTTTCCCGACACATAAAAAAATAGGAGGAGCGCCTTTGAATGTGGCATTGAGAATGAATTCTCTGGGAGCTTCTTCAACTATAATCAGTAAAATTGGAAATGATGAGAACGGTAAAGATATAGCTAAATATATCGAAGACCATAACATGAGTTCTGATGCGATACAAATTGATCCTGATTATATGAGTGGAGTAGTTCACGTAATGATTAATGAAAAAGGAAATGCCTCTTATGATATTCATTATCCATCTTCCTGGGATAAAATTGTACCAACAAAAGAAATGGAAGAAAAAGTTTTAGCTGCGGATGTTTTTGTTTTCGGTAGTTTAATTTGCAGGGATGAAATTTCAAGGGCAACTTTGTTCTCCCTTTTGAATAAAGCAAAGTATAAAGTTTTGGATGCCAATTTGAGAGCTCCTTATTATACAACAGAAGTGCTGATCGAATTAATGTTGAAAGCCGATTTTATCAAGCTTAATGATGAAGAGTTGTATGAGATAAGTCAGAAATTAGATTCACCGTACAATTCGTTTGAGCAAAATATTAAATTCATTTCCGAAAGGACAAACACCAAACAAATTTGTGTTACAAAAGGGGCTTTTGGTGCGGTATTGTATTACAATGAGAAATTCTATTACAACAGTGGCTATTTTATAAAAGTAGTGGATACAGTTGGCGCCGGAGATTCTTTCCTGGCTACTTTAATTATAAGATTGCTAAGAGGCAAGTCTCCACAAAAAGCTTTGAATTATGCCTGTGCAATAGGTGCTTTAGTTGCGGGAAGTGAAGGTGCAAATCCTGATATTTCTGAAAAAGAAATTAAAAAGTTTATGATGATTAAAGATGCTGTAACGGCTCCCATAAGTAAAAATTAATATAAAGACACTTCTAAAAAAAAACTCGCATTTTATTTTTAACAAAAATAACATTATGAATAGAATAAATAAAAATAGATTTTACAACCTATGTATTCTTTTAATTGGGATGCAGGCAACGGTTTACGGGCAGTTTAAGCCTGAAGATACTGATGTTAATTATGACGAAAATTTTAGGGGACAGTATCATTTTAGTCCTAAAACAGGCTGGATGAATGATATTAACGGATTAGTTTATCAGGACGGAAAATACCATATGATTTACCAATGGGGAGAGCAGGTGAGACACGGCGGATATGCCACTTCCACCGATTTACTTCATTGGAAAGACGAAGGAATTGCGTTAATTCCGCTTAAATCAAATTTGCCCCAAACAGCCATAAGAAATGCTGCCTGTAATGAAGTTTTTTCAGGAAGTGCCGTTGTGGTTTCAGGCGATATTGCTCAAAAAATTACAGGAACTAAAAAAGAAGCTATCGTTGCTATTTACACCGGGACGGGTGTAGGAACCTGTCTTTCATGGTCTGTTGATTCCGGAAAAACTTGGCACGATTATAAAAAAAATCCCGTAGCTAATATTACTAAAGGAGCAGATCCAAGAGATCCACGTGTTTTTTTCCATAAACCAAGTAACAAATGGATCATGGCAATCTATGAAAATGGCACTACTTTTTACGGATCAACCGATTTAATTAACTGGAAATTTTTGAGTAATATCGGTTTTGGTTTTGAGTGTCCGGACATATTTGAATTGCCACTCGATGGAGATAAAAACAATATGAAATGGGTTTTAATGGATGCCAATGGTTCTTATTTAGTCGGTAATTTTGATGGAATTAATTTTAAATCAGATGCAGGGCAAAAACAACAAATAATGACCTTAGGAAACGATTTTTATGCTGCCCAAAGTTTTGCTTCGGGGACATTACCCAATAATGATGACCGAATCATTCAACTTGCGTGGATGGATCATTGGAACGGAGGTCTTGGTGAGAGTGTTTGGAAAAGAAATGCCACTTTTCCTGTTTCTGTTGGCTTGGTAACTTATGACGGTCAAATGCGAATAAGCCGTAATCCTATAAAAGAAATTTCATCTTTGTATTCCAATGAAAAGAAATGGGAAAGCCAAACAATTAATTCGGGCAGTAATCTTTTAGCTGATGTAAAATCGAAGCAATTTGAAATTGTAGCCGAATTTGATTTAACAAATACGTCTGCTTCTAAGTTTGGATTCAAAATAGCTAATAAAACAATTGCTTATCATGTCAAAAGTAATGTGTTGCTTGATGAAGAACTGAAGCCGGATGCGTCAAATAAAATAAAAGTAAGGATTCTTGTAGATTGGGGACAACTTGAGGTTTTTGCTAACAATGGGGTGTTTTCTTATTCTGAACAATTTGCTTTTTCACCTGAGAATAAAGATATTTCATTGTTTTCAGACGGTAGCGTTAAATTGGTTTCAATGGAGTTTCATGAAATCTCAAGAATATGGTAGTATAAATTTTGATTGCTATTATAAAACAAAATGTGTTATTAAAGAGGTTGTCTGAAAAGACAGCCTCTTTTTTTTAAAAATTAAGCTTATTTAGTCATTAGTTGTCTTCAAACAGACTTATAAAAATAGTTTTTTGTGTTAGTTAAGGGATTAAAATCGTATTAATCACTATGAATGAAGCTTTTGGGGTTTCTGTTTTATAGATGTTTTTAAAATGTAATTTGTTTTAAATCAGGTATTTGTTTTTGTTTTTAAGAAAATCTTAATGCTTTTTTTTAAAAAAATTAAGTTTTCATTTGGTCAGTTTGAATTTTAACTTAACTTTGTCTATAGAATTAGTAGAGTTTTAAAAACGATAATCATTAATAAAAAACAACGCTTTGAAAACTATCAAAAACACCTCTTTTTTGATCATGCAATTAAATCAAGTATTCGTCAATCCTCGACGAGTGTGTTGTTGCTGTTAGCGTTTTTATAAGTTTCAGTTTATTTGGATTTATATAAAAATACAGTTGAGGTTTATATAAAAGGCTCTGAGTATTTTTTGTAATGTAAAACCAAAATCAAACAAATTCTTAAAAGAAGAATTACACAAAAATTTAGCGGTAAAAGAATATAAGAAATGTTTATGAAGAACTAAGATAGTTTCTTAGGATATAGAAAATGATATTCTTTTGAACCTAAAAATCAAAATAGTACTAATCAAAAAATAAAAGAAATGAAGTTAATGTGTTGTAAATAAAAAAAAGCCATTTCTGCGGCAACAGAAATGGCGAAGTTTAAAAAAGAAATGTTCATCTCAGAAAAGGAAGAAAGAAAGTTGATAAAATCAGCCTTCAGGCTCCTTATTATTTAAACTAAAACAAAGTAATGAAAAAAATATTAAATATATATCCTTTGATAATTCTAATCTTATTATCAATTGGAATGAATGCACAAAATACAAAACCACTCATACAATCAAAACTGGATGGTACGGTAATAGATGATATTACAAATGAACCCGTTGCAGGAGCATTAGTAGCTATTAAAGGAATTACACATAGTGTAATCACTGATGCAGAAGGTAAATTTTACTTTCAAACCGGTCAAAAATTTCCTTATACTTTAGTAGTAACATATATAGGATACAAAAAAACAGAAGTTATTGCCGATGGAAGTCCCATTATCATCAGTTTAAAACCGGATGTTCAGGAACTCAACGAATTAGTAGTAGTAGGTTATGGAACTCAAAAAAAGAAAGACATCACAGGATCAGTATCCTCAGTTCCTAAAGGAAATCTAAGTCAGGTTACTTCTTCAGCCGATAATTTATTGCGTGGCGCTGTTTCAGGAGTAGTTGTTACACAAAGTTCAGGGCGACCTGGGGCTACTTCCAGTGTACGTATTAGAGGAGGAAACTCCATTACAGCCGGTAACGAACCACTTTATGTGGTTGATGGAATATTGATATATAATGACAATAGTAATGGTACTGCCGGAGTGTCTAATGCCGGAGCAGGAGTTAATGTATTGTCAACCATTAGTCCCGGAGATATTGAGTCTATTGATGTGCTGAAAGATGCTTCTGCAACAGCTATTTATGGTTCTCGTGGAGCCAATGGTGTAGTGATTATTACTACCAAAAAAGGAATCAAAGGACAAGACAATATTTCGTATCAGGGTTATTTTGGATTCCAAAAAGTATCCAAAAAACTGGATTTATTAAACGCAAGTCAATGGGCTAGTTTGCGCAATGACGTTCAGGCAAGTATAGGACAAGCTCCTTATTTTACTGCGCAGCAAATAGAAGACCTTAAAACTTCAGGGAATTATGACTGGCAATCGGCAGCTTTTAGAACTGCTCCGGTTCAAAATCATCAATTGTCATTTTCGGGAGGCGATGACCGTTCCAGATATGCAGTTTCGGCAGGCTATTTTGATCAGGAGGGAATTGTTATTGGATCTGATTTCAGAAGAATTTCAATTCGTGCTAATTACGAAAGAAACTATTCGCCAACATTCAAATTTGGTGTGAATGCTAATTACAGTAATTCATTATCAAATGGTATAGCTAACAATGCAGGAGGAAGGAATCCAAATCCATTAGTTGCTGTCTTATATCAGCCTCCTGTAGTTCCGATTAAAAATGCTGACGGGACTTATAATTTTACCAATAATCCTTATGCCACTGCAGTTAACGGGATTATAGCCAATCCGATTAATGATTTGGAAAACACCATCAACAAAACCAAAATCGACAGGATTTTGACCAGCTTGTTTGGTGAGTATAAGGTAAACAAAGAAATTACGGCAAAAGTCGCTGTGAGTGGGGACGTGATTAATACGAAGCAAAATTATTATGCGCCTTCTACAACTGCAACAGGTGCGGGAACTAAGGGATTAGCTTCTGTTGGAGACCGATTAGTAAGTTCGGTATTGAATGAGAATACAGTAAATTACAATACTCATTTTGGTGATGATCACAAGTTTTCAGCTTTGGCAGGATATACACTGCAATATACTCAGGGGGAAACGGTTAATGCAGGAGCCAATAGTTTTGTAAATGATGTTAATACTTATAATGCGTTACAAGACGGTGTAGCTGTAAAACCGTATAGTGATGCTTTCGAAAGTGTATTGAAATCCTGGCTGGCAAGAGCTAATTATTCTTATAAAGGAAAATACAATTTAACGGTATCGGCTCGTGCAGATGGTTCTTCCAGATTTGGTTCAAAATCGCTTTGGGGTTATTTCCCTTCAGCAGGTTTCTCCTGGAATATCATCGAAGAAAATTTTGCAGAAGGTCTTAAAGATGTTGTATCTGATGCAAAATTAAGATTAAGCGCAGGAACAACAGGAAACCAGGAGATTGGAAATTACCTTTCGTTGGCTTCAATAGGTTCAGTTAATTATAGTTTTGGAGGTACTATTCAAACAGGATTGACTCCAACACGTTTGGCAAACCCTGATTTAAGATGGGAAAAAACAACTCAATACAACGTTGGTTTGGATTTATCATTATTAGACAGAAAAGTAAACTTTGTTTTCGATGCTTATTATAAGAGAACAAAAGATTTATTAGTTAGTGTACCCGTTCCGCTTATTTCTGGATATGCATCGGTTCTTCAGAATATTGGAGGTGTTGAGAATAAAGGAATCGAAATTGGTATCAATTCAGAAAACTTGAAAACGGAGAACTTCTCTTGGAATTCTAACATCGTATTTTCTGCCAATAGAAACAAAGTACTTGAAATAGGGAATGGAGTGGATCAGTTTTTCCCGGTAGTCCCGAATGGTACTTTGTTGCAACAACAGCCGGTAACGGTAAAAGTAGGTTTGCCTTTGGGAACTTTCTGGGGATACCGATCTAATGGTATTTTCCAAACTCAGGAAGAAATCAATACACAACCTAAAATAAACAGTTTGGCCAATACCAAAATTGGTGACAGAAGATATGTTGATACTAATGGAGATGGTGTAATTACAGCTACTGACAAAGGAAATCTGGGAAGCTCACAGCCTAAGTTTGTAGCGAGTTTCAGTAACACTGTTTCTTACAACAATTTTGATTTGCAGTTTAATTTCCAGGGATCTTTTGGAGGGAAAATATTCAATGCCTTAAACCAACAATTGGAAATTTCTACTCTTGGTACCAATGCTTCAACAGCCTTGTTAGATCGTTGGACTTCAGCAAATCCAAGTAATGAAATTCCAAGAGCAACAAGTTCTCCGCTGGGAATCATCACAGAACGTTATATTGAAGACGCTTCTTTTGTGAGATTAAAAACCATCACTTTAGGATATACACTTCCTAAAAGTATCTCTTCTAAAATAGGAACTAAGAGCCTTAAAATCTATGTTTCTGCCGAAAATTTACTGACATGGACTAAATACAGAGGTTTTGATCCAGAGGTAAGTTCTTATGAACAAAACAATTTATATCCCGGAATTGATTTTGGAGCTTATCCAAATTCTAAAACATTCATCACGGGATTGAACGTAACTTTTTAAGTAAAATAAAAATGAAAAAGATAATATTAATATTCATACTAAGTGCTGGTTTATTGACATCGTGCACCGAGCTGGAGGTTGCACCAACTTCCTTTGTAACCAAAGACAATTTTTATATAACTCAGGATGATGCAATTGCCAGCGTAACTGCGGTTTATGCTTCTTTAAGTCTTGATCCGGGAGAGCAAAGTTTATTTGGCAGAAATCTTTATTTTCTGACCGATATGGCTTCTGATTATGCTGCGGCCGGAGTTTCGGCTACAAATCCTCAGGTAAGAGCTTTGAGCAGTTTGACTCATGATGCTACTTCTGATCGTGTTCAGGTGGCTTGGCGCCAAATTTATGCAGGAATTAACAGAGCCAATGTAGCTATTGATAACATTCCTAAAACTGCTGCTTCAGATGTGTTAAAAACAAGATTGATTAACGAGGCTAAATTTATCCGAGGCTTATTGTATTTCCATGCTGTTCGTCTTTGGGGAGGAGTTCCAATTGTTTTACACGAACCGACTTCTATTCAGGTGGAAAGCCTAAAATCGAGAAGATCGACTGTAGATGAGGTTTACGCCCAAATCATTTCTGATTTAACAGCTGCAGAAAGTTTACCATCAACTTATGCTGCCACTGATGCCGGACGTGCTACTTCAGGAGCTGCTAAAGCTATTTTGACAAAAGTATATCTGACCAGAAAAGACTGGTCAAATGCAATCATTAAAGCGAAAGAAGTAATTAACGGAGGCTACGGATATGCACTTTTCGAAAATTTTGCTGACCTGTTTGATAAAACCAAAAAGAATGGAAAAGAACATATTTTCTCAGTTCAGTTCGAACCCAATCAGGCAGGAAACGGTTCCAGCGGAAGTACATTTCAGTCGACTTCTTTTACCGGATTTACCGCTACCGAGCCGGCAGATATTATTTCGGATGTAGCCTTGTTCTATGACATTTATGCAACTGGAGATACCAGAAGGGATGCGAGTTATGTGAAACAATTAGTAAATCCTGCTACAGGAGCACTTTATACTTTTCCAAAACCACTTTTTAAAAAATACCTGGATTTGAACAATTTAGCAACACCGTCTAATGTGGCGATTAATTTTCCAATTATTCGTTATGCCGATATTCTATTGTCTTTGGCGGAAGCAATTAACGAAAAAGACGGGGCAACTTTAGAAGCTCACGAACTGGTAAATCAGGTAAGAAGAAGAGCTTTTGCAAAACCAATTACTACTCCTAATGTAACGGTGGATTTGGTTGGACTAACAACGGTTCAGTTAAGAGAAGCTATTCGCGAAGAGCGTAAAAAAGAATTTGTTCAGGAAGGACAAAGATGGTTTGACTTGGTTCGTTGGGGAACTTTAGTTACCGAAGTAAAAAAAGTAACTGCTAAAAATTCGGTTTCCGAGCGTAATAATCTGTATCCAATTCCTCAAAGTGAGCGCAATATTGACCCTGTTGGCTTGCCACAAAACGACGGTTATTAATCTGTAAAATCTATAAAATGAAAAACTTTAAATACAACAGCATTATCAAAAGCCCACAAAAAGGGCTTTTGATTACGGCTTTACTTGTTGTACAACTGGGTTTTGCCCAAAACAAAGCAGATGCTAATTACAAAGGCATTATTGGGAAAACATTAGCCGAATCAAAAGAATATTGGCCGGATCCGGTTACTGCACCTAAAGGTGCTCCCAATGTGGTTTGGATTATTCTGGACGATGCGGGATACGGAGCTTCCAGTGCTTTTGGAGGATTAATACATACACCGGTATTAGAGAGTCTTGCCAACAATGGATTGAGATATACTAATTTTCATACTACGGCTATTTGTGCTCCTACACGAGCCGCTTTGTTAACAGGAAGTAATTCTCATAAAGTCCATGTTGGTGGATTCTCACATACCATTATGTCGGCTGGATTTCCAGGCTGGGACGGAAAAATACCTTCAAAAAACGGAACTGTTGCAGAAATTTTGCGTGACAAAGGATACAATACTTTTGGTGTTGGTAAATATGGGGTTACTCCGGATGAAGATGCTACCGATGCAGGACCTTTTGATCGTTGGCCAACAGGAAAAGGATTTGAACATTTCTTTGGGTTCTTAGGCTCAGCTACCGATCAGTACAAACCGGATTTGATAGAAGATCAGGTACATGTTACTCCTGATGGCAGACATCTTAGTGAGCAAATTACCGATAAGGCAATCAGTTATATTGACAAACAACATAAAGCAGCTCCGGGAAAACCATTCTTTTTGTATTATTCTCCGGCAGCAGTGCATGCACCACATCAGGTTGAAGCTAAGTGGAGTGATGCTTACAAAGGAAAATTTGACGATGGCTGGGACGCTTATCGCGAAAAAACATTGGCTAACCAAAAGAAATTGGGGGTTGTTCCAGCCAATGCCGTTTTGCCTGAACGCAATTCATTGATTGCAGACTGGAAAAAGTTAACGCCGGACCAAAAGAAAGTATATTCGAAATTTATGGAAGTCTATGCCGGATATCTGACTTATACCGATTATGAAATTGGAAGACTGGTGAATCATTTAAAAGAAACCAATCAATTGGAAAATACGCTTGTCTTTGTTTTAATAGGCGATAACGGAGCGAGTAAAGAAGGAACTTTACAGGGAGCTGTCAACAGACAAACTTATGTAGCCGGAGAAACGGAAGAGCAGGTATTCCAAAATAATTTAAACCGAATTGGCGAAATTGGAACACCTCAAACTTATGCTAATTATCCTTTGGGTTGGGCACAAGCGACAAACACTCCGTTTAAATCCTGGAAACAAGATGCTAATTCAGAAGGTGGAACCCACAATCCTTTGATTGTTTATTATCCAAAAGGAATTAAGGAGAAAGGCGGAATCAGAAATCAATACAGCCATGTAATTGATATTTTGCCTACAACTCTGGATATTTTGGGAGTAAAAGCACCGGAATCCATAAGAGAAATTAAGCAGGATTCTATTCAGGGGTATTCGTTTTACAATTCTTTGAATGATGCCAAAATAGCATCTAATCATAAAATCCAGCATTATTACATTTTTGGAGCGAGATCTATTTACAACGATGGTTGGAAAGCGGCGGTAGCACACCATCCAAATTCAATTGAAGTGAAAGAAGCATTGAATGATAAAACAAAAGCAGCGGTTCTAAATACGGATTATGACAAAGATGTTTGGGAATTATACAACATCAATGAAGATTTCAACGAAAGAAAAGATTTGGCGAAGAAATATCCTGAAAAACTAGCCGAATTGAAGAAATTATTTGATGAGCAGGCTAAGAAAAATAATCTGTATCCATTAATTGACTGGTCGGATGTGTACCAAAGAAAAATTCATCAAACGCCAGCTACCGAAGGAAAATCGGCTCAGGAATTATTGACTAAAGCAAACCGATAAAACTATTTCAGAGCTGTTGAAATTATGTTCAGGTCAAAAGCATAAAAAACTATTGATTGCGAACTTTAATTTATTGATAGGTCGCCCCGATGGGGCTTATTGAATTGACGGAACTAATTTTCTATAAACAGATAGTCCCGCTGGGACTTTAAAATACTCCGGAGGAGTAATACTGTTTATAGTTGTTGATTAGTTTGCGTTTGTTACAACCCCATCGGGGTGGCCTGTTTTTTTATATGCTTGTTCTGATTTATGTATTGTAAAATAAATAGAAAATTACAATCTAAAATTATACTAAATCTATAGAATTAATAAATATTTTAAAAAGAAATACAATGAAGAAATTTAAATTCAACTCAAAACTAAAAACTCCTCAAAAAGGATTTTTATTGACAGCTTTAGTGGTTGCACAATTGGGTTTGGCTCAAAATAAGCCCGATGCGAACTATAAAGGTGTTATTGGTAAAACATTAGCCGAATCAAAAGAATATTGGCCGGAACCTGTAAAAGCTCCGGCTGGTGCTCCTAATATTGTCTGGATTTTGCTGGACGATGTAGGGTTTGGAGCTTCCAGTGCTTTTGGAGGTTTAATAGAAACACCAACATTTGATGCTTTGGCCAATAACGGATTGCGTTATACCAATTTCCATACTACAGCTATTTGCGCGCCAACCCGTGCCGCCTTATTAACCGGTAGAAATTCGGGAAGAGTACATGTTAGTGGTTTCTCTCATACTGTTTTATCGGCAGGTTTCCCGGGATGGGATGGAAGAATTCCTTCGGATAAAGGAACAATTGCCGAGATTTTAAGAGAGAACGGATACAACACTTTTGCAGTAGGTAAATACGGGGTAACTCCTGATGAAGATGCAACCGATGCAGGTCCGTTTGACAGATGGCCTACAGGAAAAGGATTCGATCATTTCTTTGGTTTCCTTGGTTCGCAAACCGATCAGTACAATCCGGATTTAGTGGAAGATCAGGCGCATGTAAAACCGGATGGAAGACATTTGACCGATCAGATTACGGATAAAGCCATTGGTTATATCAAAACACAACAAAAAGCGGCACCGGGAAAACCATTCTTCTTGTACTATGCACCGGGAGCGGTTCATGCACCACATCAGGTGGCTGAAAACTGGAGTGACGCTTATAAAGGAAAATTTGATGAAGGCTGGGATGTATATCGCGAGAAAGCATTGGCAAACCAAAAGAAACTGGGTGTAATTCCTGCCAATGCGGTTTTACCCGAACGTAATCCGATTATTGCTGACTGGAAAAAATTAACCCCGGATCAAAAGAAAGTATATGCAAGATTCATGGAAGTCTATGCCGGATATTTGACTTATACCGATCACGAAATTGGCAGAGTGGTGAATTATTTAAAAGAAAGCAATCAATTAGATAATACTTTGATTTTTGTTGCCATTGGTGATAATGGAGCCAGTAAAGAAGGAAGCCAGGTGGGGACAATCAGCCAACAGCTTTTTGCTCAGGGAGTTTCTGAGGAGAAAAACTTCCAGTCTAATTTAGAACATATTGGAGAAATTGGTACGGCAAAAGGTCTGAATACGAACTTCCCTTTAGGATGGGCACAGGCTACTAATGCACCTTTTAAAAATTGGAAACAGGATGCACATTCTGAAGGAGGAACACGCAATCCATTGATTGTTTTTTATCCAAAAGGAATTAAAGAAAAAGGCGGAATCAGAAACCAATACAGTCACGTAACCGATATTCTTCCTACTACACTTGAAATTGCCGGAATCAAAGCACCTGAAACCATCAGAGAAATTAAACAGGATAAAATTCAGGGCTCTTCTTTATATGCTTCGTTAAATGATGCTAAAGCCGAATCCTTACACAAAGTACAGTACTACTATATTTTCGGGAACAGAGCTATTTACAAAGATGGCTGGAAAGCGGCTGCGGCTCATGCCAATCCTTTTACTTCACAAAATACAACAGGCAAACAAGCAGCTGCACCAAGTAATTTTGATACCGATGTTTGGGAATTGTACAACGTAAATGAAGATTTTAACGAGCGTAATAACCTTGCAGCTAAGTATCCTGAAAAATTAGCCGAGCTTAAAAAGTTGTTTGATGAGCAGGCTAAAGAAAACAATTTGTATCCGTTAATTGACTGGAGTGATGTGTTGGGCAGAAAAATACACAATCCTAAAGGGGATAAAAATCAAAACCTTCAGGAGTTAATTCATAAAGCACCTCAAACAGGAAGTACAAATTAATAAACAAGAGAGTCCTTAGTACTTAGTCCTTAGTTATTGCTTTTACTAAGTACTTAGTATTAAGTACTAAGTACTAATCACTTAAAAAATAAAAAAAAATGAAACTAATAGATTTTCAAATAATAGGAAAAAAGATTGTCGTTGGGATAATTGTTTTTTTAGTACCCCTACTGATTTTAGCGGGAGGTTTAACAGTAATAAAAACTTTTTTAAATTAAAAAATCATGGCATTAGATAAAAGAAAATTAACAAGAGACTTAAGTATCAGTCTTTTTATTTACAGTTTGCCGGTACTGGCAATCTACCTTTATTTTAAGCTAAATAACGGTATCGTAGCCGAATCACAGCTTACTTTACCATCTTATTTGGAATTTTTGCAACCAGCCTTTAAAAACATCAGAAGCTGGGGGTTAATTGCATTTTCAATTGTTTTGGGAATTGTCGAATTTGCAGCCGGTTTGTATGATGAACACTGGACAGGACGAGAGCGCAAAGTAGATATTATTTGCTTTTTAGCTCCTAAATTGCTTTTGCCACCTGTAACAGCCTATTTCAGCTTAACGGTTTTACCGTATATAATTCCTGGTTTAGCAAATACACTTTCGTGGGTGCCGTTTTGGGGAGGTTTCTTCCTGATTGCCATTGCTGACGATTTAACACAGTATTGGTACCACCGTTTACACCATCAGGTGCCGTTTTTATGGCGTTTTCACAGGACACATCACTCTGCTCCTTATATGGGAATGGCGATGGCTTCCAGACAAAATTTTATTTATACCGTTTTATTCTCCCAAATTTATTTGACTGCTACTTTAACTTATTTAGGCTTAGGAATTCCTGCTTTATTTGTTTTGGTTGTTAAAAGTTTTATCACTTTAGGAGCACATTCAAGCATTGCCTGGGACAAACCGTTTTACAAATACAAAGTATTGCATCCTGTTGCCTGGGTTTTAGAACGTTTAATTTCTACTCCGGCTACGCATCATGCGCATCATGCTGATACCAGTGGTGATGGTGTTGGACATTTTAAAGGCAACTTTGGGAACATGTTTTTCCTGTGGGATGTGATTTTCGGAACGGGTTTAATCACACGTAAATTTCCGGAATCTTACGGAACCAAATCGTATAAAAGTGAAGAATGGTATGCACAATTTTTGTGGCCAATATTCAAATCTAAAATTGAAGGAAGCCCTTTAGCAGATGGGGTTTTGGCTTTGCCAATTACTCAAAAAAAGGAAGTTACTCCAATAAATCAAGAGTATTTAAATCCAATTGAATCTAAAATAGCATGAGAACATTCAAAAATAGTATCACAGCAATAGTTTTGTTGTTTACAATTGTCGGTTTTGCCCAAAATCAGATAACATTACAATTAGATGCTTTTTATTCAAAAATTAAAGCAGAAAAAAATCCTCAGATAATTGATGCCCGAAGCGCCGAAGAGTTTGCAATAAATCATCTTAATACTGCGGTAAATTTTAATTTGGAAACAAAAAATTATGCCGAATATGTAGCAAAGTTGGATAAAACAAAACCGGTATTTATCTATTCAATTGGAGCAGGAAGAAGTAATTTGTTAGCCAAAGAATTATTGAAAAATGGTTTTGCAGAAGTACATGATTTACAAGGCGGAATCGCTGCCTGGATAGGTGGAGGAAAGCCGTTTTATTCGAATACAAAAAGTAAATTATCGCTGGCAGAATATAAAAAAGTAATAGCTGAAAATAAAGCTGTTTTGGTGGATATTGGCTCCAGATATTGTGGTGCCTGCAAAAAAGTGAAACCGGTTTTGGAAACAATTAAAGCTGAACACGGAACTCATTTAAAAATTGTAGAAATTGATTTAGAAGACAATCCGCAAGTGATAGCCGATTTGAAAACGGTAAAGGTTTTTCCAACTTTGATTTTATATCAAAATGGTAAAATTGTTTTCAAAAAAGACGGAGCAGCCGATTTGAAAAAAGAGGTTGATGTAGCTTTGGCTAATTAATTTTTTTTGTTTCTTTTTTGATCAAGCAAAAAAGAAAATGGATTTATTCAGAAGATTTATTGTAGAATAAATTCAATTTTTCAACACCGATTTAGCCGATTTCCACAAAAAAAGTTTGTGGAAATCGGCTAAATCGGTGTTGTTTTTTATCTAATTATTGAGATTTATTTTGTTTGTAATTAATTGTTTTTTAGAAGTTTATGTTTGTTGTGTTTGTTTTGATATAAAAAATAATAACTCAAAAATTTGCTGGTAAGTGTTTTTAATTTACATTTGTCCTATAAAATTAGTAGAGTTAATAAATTTTAAAATAAAAAAATGAAAACCATACAATACATCCATTTTCTGAAAATGCAAGGTCTGTTTGCATTTGGCAACTCCTGCCCGGTGTATTGTTGTTGCTAATACGGTTTGTTTTTTATCCATTGGAAATTTATAGAATAAGTACCTGATGCGTTCGGGGCTAACAAATAATGAATATTACGAAATGAAAAAATATAGTTTAATAGTTGCCTTTTTTGTCTCCGGTTTATATACTCTTTTTGGGCAAAGTGCTAATGCCGTTGCGGTTACAACAATGAGTTGTGAGGCCATGTGCAAGGCAAATACTTCTAAAAAAGCCTTGTTGCTGCAATCGGTTAAAGGGAGTTCCGGCGCAATTTCTGTTGCAAATTCAACCGATGAAATGGTATGGATTCCCGGAGGAGAATTTAATATGGGAACCAATGATTATCCCGATGCAAAACCCGTTCATAAGGTAAGTGTAAAAGGCTACTGGATTGATGAACATGAGGTGACGAATGCCCAGTTTGCAGCTTTTGTAGCGGCAACTCATTATTTAACAATTGCCGAAAGACCATTAGATCCAAAAGATTATCCAGGGGTTCCGATTGAAAATTTAGTGCCGGGTTCGGCAGTCTTTTCGCCGCCGGCTGGTAAAGTTTCTCTGGAGAACATGCAGCAATGGTGGCGCTATGTGCCGGGAGCCAGTTGGCAACATCCATCAGGCCCGGAAAGTAATATAGTCGGACTCGAAAATAATCCTGTGGTTCAGGTTAGTTATTTGGATGCCAAGGCTTATGCAGAATGGGCAGGAAAACGATTACCAACAGAGGCAGAGTGGGAGTTTGCTGCCAGAGCAGGAAGACCGCATACCAAATATTATTGGGGAACCGATCTCAAACCGGATGGTAAATGGCAGGCTAATATTTTTCAGGGTACTTTCCCAAATAACAATACAGCCGAAGATGGTTTTGCAGCAGCGGCTCCGGTAAAATCATTTCCTAAAAATCCTTATGGAATCTATGATTTGGAAGGAAATGTATGGGAATGGTGCAACGATTTATACCGCGATGATTATTATAAAAACAGTCCGAATGTGAATCCTCAGGGACCATCAAGCAGTAATGATCCTGATGAACCGGGAGTGGAAAAACACGTTCAAAAAGGCGGTTCTTACTTGTGTAGTGACCAATATTGTATTCGTTACGTAGCGGGAAGCCGTGGCAAAGGAGAAACTACCAGTGCCTGTAATCACTTGGGATTTAGATGTGTGAAGGATAAAATCAGAAACTAGTTTATAAACATGAAAAGCTAAATTATAATGAAATCTTTTTACGAGGAAATTGCTCAACAGCATCAGGAATTATTGATTTTGCCAAAAAAGAAATTAATCCATCAATTTATAGATGAGTTGTTTTCAGTTTTGTTTTCCAATACGTCAAAATCTTTCGGAAATGTAGCTATCATCAAAGATAAATTCGAAGAATTAGAAATACAATTCAATGAGCTGGTTTTAGATTTCGAACCTAAAAATGAAAAAAGCCAACAGCAAACTAAAACTTTTTTTGGAGCATTACCCAGCTTACATAAAAAAGCATTGAATGATGCCAAAACAATTTTTGCTAAAGATCCCGCAGCAAAATCTTTAGAGGAAGTTTTGTATACCTATCCCGGATTTTTTGCGATAGCGATTTATCGTTTTTCGCATCAGATATGGAAACAGGATTTGAGACTTTTGGCACGAACCATTTCGGAATATGCCCACAGTAAAACCAGTATCGAAATTCATCCCGGCGCACAAATAGGAGACGATTTTGCCATCGATCACGGAACGGGAATCGTAATTGGAGAAACGGTAATTATAGGCAATAATGTTCAAATATACCAAGGAGTTACATTAGGAGCCTTGAGTGTAAAAAAGGGAGAAGCTTCTATAAAAAGACATCCAACAATTGAAAATAACGTTATTATTTATGCCAATAGTACCATTCTTGGCGGACAAACAACTGTAGGGCGAGATTCCATTATTGGAGGAAATGTTTGGTTGACTTATACCATCCCTTCGAATTCGGTAGTGTATCACAAAAATGAAATCAGAGTTAAGGATAACAACCCTTTTCCGGAACCTATTTTTTATTCGATTTAAAAGAATAATTAAAAAAGATTTTTGCCACGGATTTAAAGGATTTCCACGGATTAAAAATATTGCTAACTATTTTAAAAAAAAATCTTTTTAATCCTTTTAATCTGTGGCGAAAAAAGTAACGCCTTCGTGGCAAAAAATAATTAATTTATGAAATATCAAAATATATTAGAAACCATAGGGAATACGCCTCACGTAAAACTGAACAAACTTTTCCCAAAGCATAAGGTTTGGATTAAATTAGAAAAATCAAATCCGGGATCCAGTATAAAAGACAGAATCGCTCTGGCAATGATTGAAGATGCTGAAGAAAAAGGACTTTTAAATCCGGATTCGGTTATTATAGAACCTACTTCCGGAAACACAGGAATTGGACTTGCATTAGTCGCAGCCGTAAAAGGATACAAAGTGATTTTGGTAATGCCGGAATCCATGAGTATCGAAAGAAGAAAAATCATGAATGCTTACGGTGCCGATTTTGTTTTGACACCAAGAGAAAAAGGAACGGCAGGCGCAGTTGAAAAAGCGCATGAATTAGCCGCATTAACTCCCAATTCATTTGTGCCTTTGCAATTTAATAATCCGGCTAATGTTGCCGTTCATGAAAGAACAACAGCTCAGGAAATTATAAAAGATTTTCCCGATGGAATTGATTATTTAATAACCGGAGTAGGAACCGGCGGACACATAACCGGAGTTTCAAAAATTTTAAAACAGCATTTTCCTAAACTAAAAACGGTTGCAGTAGAACCCGCTTTATCCCCCGTTTTAAGTGGCGGGATTGCTTCTCCACATCCTATTCAGGGAATAGGCGCCGGATTTGTTCCGGACGTTTTTAGAAGAGAACATATTGATGAAATCATTACTGTTGAAAAAGGAGATGCTTTTTCGTATTCGAAAAAACTAACAAAAACAGAAGGTATTTTTTCAGGAATTTCTACAGGAGCGGCTTTGGCGGCAGTTTCTCAAAAATTAGAAACCATTCCTGAAAACGCAGTAATACTCACTTTTAATTATGATACAGGCGAAAGATACTTGTCTGTAGATGAATTATTTGATACGGTTTTGTAGTAAAAACAATCAATGTTTTTTAGAGGCTAATCGCTTGGAATACATTAAATTAGTACGACTATATTACACGAAATAAAACTTCAAAAATAGATTAATAAAAATTTAAACTAAAAAAAAATGGCAGAATTAAAAAAACAGCAGACCGCGTTAGGAGACGTAGCTGCAAGACAATTAGCAATCGCAACGCGTTCGGTGCCTACAATGGCAACTTCACCAAGATGGCTTACGCATCTTTTACACTGGGTTCCGGTTGAATCAGGAGTGTATCGTTTAAATAAGGTTAAGGACGCTAATCACATTGAAGTAGATTGTTCTGCCAGAGATGAGCGTACTTTACCTAATACTTTTGTGGATTATATCGATAATCCAAGAGAATATAATTTGGCAGCAGTTCAGACTATTGTTGATGTCCACACTCGTGTTTCTGATTTGTATAGCAAACCGTACAACCAAATTTCAGAGCAATTACGCTTGGCAATCGAAACCATCAAAGAGCGTCAGGAAAGCGAATTAATCAACAACAAAGAATACGGTTTGTTGAACAGCGTTGCTCCTTCGCAGGTTATTAAAACCAGAACTGGCGCACCCACTCCGGATGATTTAGACGAATTGTTGACTAAAGTTTGGAAAGAACCGGGATTTTTCCTGTTGCATCCATTAGCCATTGCTGCTTTTGGTCGTGAGTGTACCCGTCGTGGTGTGCCACCTCCAACCACTTCTTTGTTTGGATCTCAATTTTTGACATGGAGAGGAATTCCTCTTATTCCTTCAGATAAATTACCTATTAAAGACGGTAAATCTAAAATTATTTTGATTCGTACAGGCGAAAGCCGTCAGGGTGTAATTGGTTTGATTCAGCCGGGATTACAAGGCGAACAGTCTCCGGGATTATCAGTGCGTTTTATGGGAATAAACGAAAAAGCGATTGCTTCCTATTTGGTGTCTTTATATTGCTCATTAGCGGTAACTGTTGATGACGCGATTGCTGTGTTAGAAGATGTAGAAATAGGAAAATATCATGAGTACAAATAGTATTGCAACAGGAACAGGACTGCCGGATATTGCCGACTTGGAAAAGTTAGCCAATGAGCTGTTCAGTGCCTTGCCCAATGAGTTTCCAAAGGAAATTTCGCTGAGTCCGAATACCAGTGAACATCCGCGCGCTACCAAAATTGCCGAGACGCTGCTTGCTGCAGGCAATTTAGGCGGAGTTGATGCAGCATTTCCTGTCAGTAATCACGATACTTTATTGGCACAATCTGGTTTTGCACCATTAACAACAGCAGTTAGTCCGATAGGTTCCGTACAAACGCCACCTTCATTTGGTGGTTTTGGAGGCTCGCCTTCGGTGGCACAATCTGGAAAATCACCGGCTTTTGGAGGTTATTCGAATGCTTTTTCAGATCCTGCGATTCAAAATATTTCGCAATTAGGCGATTATACTCCTGAAGTGAACCAGAGTTTTGCATCGGCTCCGGTTTCAGGAAGCGGAGTGGATCCTTATGCGGTGAATAACGGAAATAATATCAATGCTGAGAATCCGCAAACGGGTTTTAATGATCCTAATTTGAAAAACAGTGGAAGTAATTCTACCAATTTGAATCAAAATTATTTGCCTTTCGAATTGGAACATTCCTCTTTTGAAGCCGAATTAAAAACAGCTTTAGATGCCATTAATTCCAGTTTTGGAATTCCGCATTTAGCAACAACTCCGGCTATTATTGATACACCGAGTTCGTATTATTTTTTAAATGAAAATCCTTTTGGGTTTGATGCTAAAAAAGCAAATGTGGTTCCGGTGAGTCATCATGAGTTGGAAAGTTTTGGCGGATCCGGTTTTAATGCACATGCCATCAAGAAAGATTTCCCCATTTTGAGTGAAACCGTCAATGGAAAGCCTCTAATTTGGTTTGATAATGCGGCGACAACTCAAAAACCACAATCGGTAATTGACAGAGTGAGTTATTTTTACGAACACGAAAATTCAAATATCCATCGTGCCGCACACGAATTGGCAGCCAGAGCTTCTGATGCTTATGAAGCGGCTCGTGAAAAAGTGAAAGTTTTCCTGAATGCTAAATCCGTAAACGAAATTGTTTTTGTTCGTGGTGCTACTGAAGGAATCAATTTAGTGGCTCAAAGTTGGGGTGATCAAAATTTGGTTGCCGGCGATGAGATTATCGTTAGTAATTTAGAGCATCATGCTAATATTGTTCCCTGGAAACGTCTTGCTGATAAAAAGGGCTTGAAGTTAAGAGTAATTCCTGTAGACGATGATGGACAAATTTTGCTGGACGAATATGCCAAATTGTTGAATTCGAAAACAAAACTGGTAGCCTTTACTCAGGTTTCGAATGCTTTAGGAACGGTAACTCCAGCTAAGCAAATGGTCGAAATGGCGCATGCTGTGGGAGCCAAAGTATTGCTGGACGGAGCACAATCTGTTTCGCACATGAAAGTAGATGTTCAGTACCTCAATGCCGATTGGCTGGTTTTTTCTGGGCATAAATTATTTGGACCTACGGGAATTGGCGCTTTGTACGGCAAGGAAGATTTGCTGAACGAAACCCAGCCGTATCAGTCCGGTGGAAATATGATTCAGGATGTGACTTTTGAGGAAATAAAATACCACAAAGCACCGAATCGTTTTGAGGCCGGAACCGGAAATATTGCCGACGCCATTGGTTTAGGAGCAGCCATTGATTATGTTTCTAAAATAGGAATCGAAGCTATAGAGCAATACGAGCATTATTTGTTAGACTACGCTACTAATTTGCTGAAACAAATTCCAGGCGTTCGATTGATAGGAACGGCTGCCCATAAAGCCAGTGTTCTTTCTTTTAACTTGCAAGGATTTACCAATGACAAAGTAGGACAGGCATTGAATAAAGAAGGCATTGCCGTGAGAACCGGACATCATTGTGCCCAGCCTATTTTAAGACGAATGGGCGTAGAAACCTGTGTGAGGCCATCTTTGGCGTTTTACAACACCACTCAGGATGTGGATGTGTTTATAGAAACCCTCTGGAAATTAAAATCCGGAAAGAAATAAATAGCAACGAAGCCCAGGATTTAGTTCTTGGGCTTTTTTTGTGTTAATTCTTACCAATTGACGAGTTTATTTGTTGTTAGTAGATTTTATATTTTTAAGAAAATTATTATAATTATATTCGAAAATAGCTGGCGATAAATCATAAAGCTTTAGAATGAATATTTAGTCAATAAAATTTTATAATAATAATGATAGAAAATATTACCATAAAAAATGTAGCTACTTACAACAGCACAGGAATTCAGATTATGGGATTGAAAAAGGTGAATTTTATATATGGGGCAAATGGTTGCGGTAAGACAACAATTTCTAATTTCCTTTATAATGTAACAGACTCGAAATTCAATGATTGTACTTTTGCTTGGAAAAATGAAACCCATCTAAGTACATTAGTTTATAACAAAGAATTTAAAGAAAGAAACTTTGGGAACGGCAAATTAGGTGGCATTTTTACACTTGGTGAAGCAACCGCTGAACAAATTAAAATAATTAATGACAAAACTGAAGAGCTTAAAATACTAAAGCTTGACGTCTTAAAAAGACGAGAAACTGAAAAGGCTCAAATTGTAAAAAAAGATGTTCTAGAAAACGATTTTAAAGAAACTGTTTGGACAAGAATTTATAAAAAATATGAGCCAACATTTAAAGAAGCATTTACAGGAAGTTTACAAAAAGAAAGTTTTAAAAATAAACTATTACAAGAATTTACATCTAACACGAGTATATTAGAAACTTTTGAAAGTCTAAAGGAAAAATCAAAAACAATATTTGGTGAAGTACCACTAAATATAACACCAATAAATACAGTTTTATTTGATAGAATTATTGAAATCGAAACCCATAGTATCTGGAAAAAAGTAATTGTTGGAAAAGCAGATGTTGATATAGCCAAGCTTATTCAAAAATTAAATATAGATGACTGGGTAAATCAAGGTAGAGATTACTTACTAGAAGATAAAACTTGTCCATTTTGCCAAGCAAAAACTATCACAGAAGATTTTAAATCTCAGTTAGAAAGCTTCTTTGATGAAACATATTTGAATGATATAAAATCTATAAAAGAACTAAAACTAGAATACAATTCTTTGACACAAAATTTAATAAATGAGCTAAATACTATAGAAGCGTATCAAAAAAATTTTAAAAATACAAAATTGAATAATGATAGATATTCAGCATATCTTAAAACTTTAATAAGCCAAAACACTAAAAACAACGAAATTCTAAATAATAAAATAAAGGAGCCAAGTAGAATTATCGAAATTAGTTCTTTAAAGGAACAGTTAGATTTAATAATTGACCTAATTACAATTGCAAATACAGAAATAAAAAAGCATAATGATATAGTTGCTAATTTTAACAGTGAAAAAGCTAAGCTTATTAAAGCAATTTGGAAATTTATTATTGATGAATATAAAGCTGAAATAATCAAATTTAGCGCAACTAAAAGCGGCTTACAAACAGGAATTACAGCATTAAATACTCAAATAAACACTAAAGTAGCAGAATACAATGCATTAAATATTGAAACTAAAAATTTAAGTAAAAATGTAACAAGTATTCAGCCAACTATAAATGAAATAAACAGACTTTTAAAATCTTACGGTTTCCTAAACTTTGAAATTGTTCCAGCGAATGAAAATGGTTTTTATCAAATACAAAGAGAAGACGGAACAATTGCCGAAACTACTTTAAGTGAAGGTGAAGTAACTTTTATTACTTTTCTTTATTTTCTACAATTAGCTAAAGGAGGAGTTTCTGAAGAAACTGTAAATGACGAGCGAATTTTAGTAATTGATGACCCTATTTCAAGTTTAGATAGCAGTGTATTATTCATTGTAAGTACACTCATTAAAGAATTAATAAAGAGTGTCAAAGCAGAAACAGGAAATATAAAACAAATTATTTTATTAACTCATAATGTATATTTTCATAAGGAAGTATCTTATGAAGGATTAAACAGAAAAGGTGAAAAATCACAATTTTGGATTTTACGTAAGAATAATAAAATATCTACCATTCAGTTTTATGGGGACACAAATCCAATCCAATCATCTTATGAATTACTTTGGAGAGAAATAAGAGAATGGGAAAGAAATTCAGGAATTACAATACAAAATACATTAAGAAGAATACTTGAGAATTATTTTAGCATATTAGGAAGTAAAAGAGATGATGTTTTAATAAATAAATTTGCAAATCATGAAGAGAGAGAAATATGTAGATCATTATTAAGTTGGGCAAATGAAGGTTCGCATACTTTACCAGATGATTTGTTTATTGAAGCTCCTGATGGAACAATAAACAAATATTTAGATGTTTTTAAATATATATTTAGGCATACTGAAAACATTGGACATTACAATATGATGATGAATATATCTGAAAATATTAATTAAATAAAATGATACGATCACTCTAATATAATCTAAATATCTCGTAAACGTATATCGTGGCTTACATAAACCTACAAAGTTATAACCCCGACTGCTCGGATATATAATAAAATTCTCTTAAGTGGATAGCGTAGTTTTGTAAACCGTGCCCGCAAACCAGATCAAACAATACAATTTCAGCAAGCTACAACTATAAAAGTTGTGGCTTTTTTTATTCCGGGATTTAAATTGAAAATACAAATGATGAAAAAAGAACAAGCTGATAAAAATGCCTACATTCAAAAACTGGAAATCCAACTGGAGACGTTAAGAGAAATAATTAGTAAGTAAGTTTTGTGATGTATTGTGTAAAAAAGAAAAAGAGCCACAAAAGTGACTCTTTAATTCTTAAACTTAATTACGTTGCCTTACGGCAAGAGGCTTTATTAAGTATCATGGTACAAAGATAAGACTTTTTTTTATATTTACTATTTGTAATTTTAATCTTAAGAAATGCGATTTCAAAAAGTACAATTATATCTTTCTTCTGCAAGAATTGACAGATATCAAATAGCCACGGCAAATAGTTCGACAAAATCAGTAAAGCTGTATAAATCCAACTTAAAGATTGCACAATCTTTCCATCCAATTTTGGGAATATTAGAAGTAACATTGAGAAACAGGATAAATACAATCTTATCAGGATATTTCGCAGATCCTGATTGGATAGTGAATCAAAAAAATGGTTTTATGAAAGATCCTTCTCTAACCTATAAGGATTATCGAACCGGAAAAAAGATAACAAATGATTACTTAAAGAGTTCTGTAGAAAAATCGGAGAGAAGATTGAGACGATTAAGAATTCCTGTAACAAGTGGAAAAATAATAGCAGATCAAACTTTAGGATTTTGGACAGATTTGTTTGAATTATCTCACTATAGAATTTTACGAGGCAGACCAATTCAGGTTTTTAATCATTTACCAACAGGAATAGGTAGAATTGACGTATGTGACAGATTAAATAAGATTAGAAAATTCAGAAATCGAATTAATCACAATGAACCAATTTGTTTCAATGGAAATTATATTGATTTTAATTATGCTGAAGATGTATATAATTCGATTATAGAACTAATAAGCTGGATAGATCCGGAATTAATTGATTGGATTAAGAACGTAGATTCAGTGATGATAAAAATAAATAATGCAAAAAAAATATAATTATCTATCAGCTACTACAACTGATTGAGACAATAGGCTTAATGGGAAGTAGTTTTGTATTTTGGATAGTTTTTAAATACGATAGTTTGGGAGTAAATATTCGAAATATCATAACAATTAAATCTTTATCTTTGTATTATAAAATTTCATGAAACATGAACTACAAAATATCATTTCAGGAAAGAGCCAAGTTAGGCATGGAGATGCTATCCAAAAGGTCTCCAGTTACCTTAGAGGAAGCAAGAGCTCAGGTAAAATGGCTTAAAGAAATGAGTACATCAAGAAAAGAAACTGACAACTCAGGTAATAGAAATAAAATCAGCAAAAAATAACAAAAGTCCCGATTCTATCGGGATTTTTCATTCCTGATTTCTTGTCTTAATCAATTTCTTCTCGTTTTTTATAATATCTTCAATGGTGTTTCCGCTAAGTACTTTTAGGCTGGCGGTTCTTAGTTCGGTCATAACTTTTCGTAATCCGCAGGTAATTTCGTCTTCGCAATCATCGCATTTTTCGTAAAAATTCAAGCTGGCACAAGGAATCATCGCTATGGGACCATCAGTTAAACGCATGATTTCGCTTAAGGTAATATCCTTTGGTTGTTTTAATAAATAATAACCGCCATTCACACCCATTTTGCTTCCCAAAATATTATGTCGGCGTAATTCCAGCAAAATAGCTTCCAGGAATTTTTTAGGTATTTTTTCCTGTTCTGAAATTTTGACAATACGCATAGGAGAAGCATTTTTGTTTTCCTTTTCGTGTTTTGCCAAAGCTACCAATGCCTTGATAGCGTATTTTGATTTTTTAGAAAGCATGCCGTTAGTTTTTTACAAATATAAAATTACTAATATAATCCGTTGGGTGATATTTATGTTTATTATTATGAATTTAATTGTCGTTTTCTGGGGTTCAGATTGTCCTTAGCTTCCGCAGTCGAGAGTCAAATGTTTGAAGAATGCGTAAAAAGAAAAGCTGTTTGAGCGTAGCGAGTTCTTTTCTTTTAGCATTCGAAAACTAATTTGACCGACGAGGAAGCGCAAGACTTGATTTTTTTGTTTCTTTTTTGATCAAGCAAAAAAGAAAATTAATAAACTATAATTCTGTATTTTAATAAAAATGTCATTGTAGTGATTCTTTTTCTATCCTGTTTTTATTTGTAAAGTCTATTGTTTTTGTAGATTACTGTTGTTTTTTTGTAAAAATAATTAGTTTGTAAATTGCTGTATTATAGTTGTTTGTGTTTTGTGTTTTATGTTTTTTAAAAAATAAATAAAAATATTTTTTTGTAATTGAAAAATAGTTATACATTTGCAATGTAAGTTTTTGACTTTAAAATCTACTAATTTTATAGATTATATATTGTTTCAAAAACGGAAAAATAAAAAATAAAAAGAGATGAAAACAATTATAAAATCAATAAAACTGTGTTGTATGATGCCAATGTGCAGCACGGATAGCCTTTGCTCCAAACGGAAGATATAATCATAGTTAGTTATGTATCTAAAGTCCTTTTGGTAAGCTGTCCAAAAGGACTTTTTTATTACAAAAATTTCAATAAAGAATAAAATATAAAATATTTAAAAATTTAAAACGTATTATCATGAGCACTCAAAAATTTGAAACAAACGCATTACACGCAGGACACGATCTAACAAAAAACGCAGGAACCAGAGCTGTACCCATTTACCAAACCAGTTCGTATGTATTCAACAATTCGGATCATGCCGCCAATCTTTTTGGCCTGGCCGAAGAAGGATTTATTTACACCCGATTGAATAATCCAACAAACGATATTTTAGAACAACGCTTAGCAAAACTAGAGGGCGGAATTGGAGCTGTGGTTACGGCTTCGGGAACTGCAGCAATTGCCACGACCTTATTGGTTTTATTGAAAGCCGGAGACCATATTGTGGCTTCCAACAGTTTGTATGGCGGAACTTATAATTTGCTGAAAGTTACCCTGCCTAGATTAGGGATTACAACCACTTTTGTGGATGCTTCTGAACCTTCTAACTTTATTGATGCCGCAAAAGAAAATACGAGAGTATTTTTTGCAGAAAGCTTAGGAAATCCAAAATTAGATGTACTGGATTTAAAGGCTATTTCAAAAGCAACCAAGCAATTTAAAGTTCCTTTTATTGTAGACAATACCGTGGCATCGCCTTATTTGTTAAACCCAATTGAATACGGAGCTGATATTGTTATTCATTCTTTGACCAAATACATTTCGGGTAACGGAACTTCACTTGGCGGGGTAATCATCGATGCCGGAAACTTTGACTGGAGCAATGGTAAATTTCCTGAATTTACAGAGCCATCTCCTGGTTATCACGGTTTAGTGTATCATGAAGCATTAGGCAATTCCGCTTTTATTGCTAAAGTTCGTATCGAAGGGCTTCGTGATTATGGTTCGGCTTTGAGTCCGTTTAACGCTTTCCAGATTATTCAGGGATTAGAAACGTTGGCTGTTCGTATTAAAAGACACAGTGATAATGCATTGGCTTTGGCTCAATGGCTGGAATTACAGAAAGAAGTGGCTTGGGTAAATTATCCGGGGCTAAAGGTGAGTAAGCAATATATTCTTGCCCAAAAATATTTGCCAAAAGGACAAAGTGGCGTGTTAACCTTTGGTTTAAAAGGAGGTTTTGAAGCGGCTAAGAAAGTAGTGGATGGAGTAAAATTGTTTTCACTATTAGCTAATATTGGAGATACAAAATCCCTGATTATCCATCCTGCGAGTACAACGCATCAGCAATTGTCAGAAGAAGAACAAATTGCTACCGGTGTTACCAAGGATTTAATTCGCCTGTCAGTAGGATTAGAAGATATAGAAGATTTAAAAGCGGATTTAGAGGCTGTTTTTGCTCAGCTTCCGGTTGAAAAGTTAGTTTAGTTAGGTTGGTTTTTTTATTTAACTGCCCTCGTGGTTGGTTGAGGGCAGTTATAAAAAAACAATAATTATTTAGTATATAAAAGTCATGTCAGCAATACGAATAAATGTCGTCCTTTTTGGAGTTGGGAATATAGGCAGTGAATTGATTAGTCAGGTTATTGAAAGTCAGAAGTTTTTTCTTGAGAAAAGAAATATCGATTTGCGTTTCCCTATAATAACCAATTCTACAATCGCTTTTTTTGAAGAGGAAGGCATTAAAAATAAATGGGAAGCCGATTTTACAAAATTGGCGTTTCCGTACAAATTTCAGGATATATTGGATTATGTACAGGAAAAAAAACTGGAAAACCTGATTGCGGTGGATGCTACTGCAAGTTCGGAGATTGTCAAAAATTATATTTCGTTGATTCAAAACGGTTTTAATATTGTCGCTGCCAATAAAAAGGCCAATACTTTGCATATTGAGTTTTATAAAGAATTGCGTCGAATATTAAAAAAACACGATAAAACTTTCCTGTATGAAGCTACCGTAGGAGCTGGTTTACCGGTTATAAAGACCATTCGTGATTTACATTTTTCAGGTGAAAAAATCACTAAGATCCGAGGGGTTTTTTCAGGCTCATTGAGTTATATTTTTAATCGGTTTTCTAATGAAGACGAATATTTTTCGGCGATATTAAAAGATGCCGAAAAGTTAGGCTTAACCGAACCCGATTCCCGCGAAGATTTAGCCGGAAATGATGTGGCTCGAAAATTACTTATCTTAGCCCGTGAAATCGAAAATGAATTTGATTTTTCAGATGTGAAAATTGTGTCGTTATTGTTGCCAAATCTAAACGAAAATAGTTCAAAAGCCGATTATGCCCGAAATAAATCCTTATTAGACAAGCCTTTCCGATTGGCTAAATTGGCGCAGGCCGAAAATAATGTACTGCGCTATGTTGCCGAATTGGATATTTCCAAAAAGAAATTGGAAGTCAAACCGGTTTCGGTATCCAGGGATTCCGTTATTGGCCAACTTAAAGGAGCCGATAATTTGGTTGAAATTTATACTAAAAACAATACAACGCCTATTGTCATTCAGGGAGCTGGTGCAGGAAGGCAGGTGACAGCCCGAAGAGTCCTTAGTGATATTTTAGAGCTTGCCGAAAAAATTAAAATTAAAGAAACTGTTTTAGAATTGGTTTAAATGTGCGAGAGAATTTAAGAGTGAGGAGTTGCTGTAGCCTGAAATTATTTAATTAAGGTGATATATTTTTCTTGATCATCCGACTTTTGAATACATTTTAAACTATTCGCATTTGTTCTTAGAACCTACAGATGTAAAAGACAGTTTTTATAAAAAATCCCAATCTTTAGCTAAAGATTGGGATTTCTGTTTTTATAATGTTGTGATTTTCTTCAAATCAGCTACAGTGGCAATTGGATCAGCAGCGCCAAAAACATAACTTCCGGCTACCAGAACATCTGCTCCGGCTTCGACTAATTGTTTTGCATTTTTGTTAGTAACTCCACCGTCAATTTCGATAATTGTCGAAGCTCCTTTTTTATCAATCAATGCTTTTAGTTTTTGAACTTTTGCATAAGTGTTTTCAATGAATGATTGTCCGCCAAAACCAGGGTTTACACTCATAATTAAAACCATATCGATATCGTTAATAACATCTTCCAGTAAATCAACGCTGGTATGTGGATTTAATGAAACTCCCGCTTTCATTCCTTCCGTTTTGATAGCCTGAATAGTTCGGTGTAAATGTGGGCAGGCTTCAATGTGAACCGTAAGAATATCAGCTCCCAGTTTTTTAAAAGTTGAGATGTATTTGTCCGGTTCTACAATCATCAGGTGAACGTCGATAGTTTTTGTAGCATGTCTTTTGATAGCTTCCAAAACGGGCATTCCAAAAGAAATATTTGGAACAAAAACGCCGTCCATGATGTCAATGTGAAACCAGTCAGCCTCACTAGCATTAATCATTTCGATATCGCGTTGTAGATTAGCAAAATCAGCGGCTAATACTGATGGGGCAATAAGTGTGTTTTTCATTTTGGTTGTGTTGTGTGTTGTATTTTTTTTGCAAAGGTACAAAATCAAATGTCTTTTATGCAACCCGCTTTATGCTTTGTTTTTGAGTAGATTGGATAATAAAAAACTCCGGTGTTGAGCCGGAGTTTTAAAAGGATTAATGCGAAGATTAACCTAAATAAGTTTTTAAGATTTTACTTCTTGAAGTATGTTTCAATCTGCGAATTGCTTTTTCTTTAATCTGACGCACACGCTCACGAGTTAAGTCGAAAGTTTCTCCAATTTCTTCTAAAGTCATTGGGTGTTGGTCACCTAAACCAAAATACAAACGAACTACATCGGCCTCACGAGGAGTTAAAGTTTCTAGAGAACGCTCAATTTCAGTACGCAATGATTCGTGGATTAATTCTCTGTCCGGATTTGGAGATTCACCTGAACGCAATACATCATAAAGGTTAGAATCTTCTCCTTCAACAAGAGGCGCATCCATAGATAAGTGACGACCGGAGTTTTTCATAGACTCTTTCACGTCATTTACAGTCATATCCAGTTCTTTTGCAATTTCCTCAGCAGAAGGCGGACGCTCATTAGATTGCTCCAATAAAGCATACATTTTGTTGATTTTATTGATAGAACCAATTTTATTTAAAGGCAAACGTACAATACGAGATTGTTCAGCCAAGGCTTGTAAAATAGATTGACGAATCCACCATACCGCATACGAAATGAATTTGAAACCACGGGTTTCATCAAAACGTTGCGCTGCTTTAATCAAACCTAAGTTACCTTCGTTAATTAAATCAGGTAGTGTTAATCCTTGATTTTGGTATTGTTTAGCTACCGAAACAACGAAACGTAAATTGGCTTTTGTTAATTTTTCAAGAGCTCTTTGATCTCCGGCTTTTATGCGTTGTGCTAATTCTACTTCTTCGTCAGCAGTGATAAGGTCAACTTTTCCAATTTCTTGTAGATATTTGTCTAATGAAGCAGTTTCACGATTGGTAACCTGCTTGGTGATTTTAAGTTGTCTCATGATTTTGTTGTCCCAATTTTTATAGTGTACAAGTAGTTATACGTAAGAGATATTAAAATGTTACATTATTTTGAAAATATTTTTTAAAATAATGGCATTCCCTTCGGTCGGGCTGTCCGCACTCGCTTTATTGTTCCATTGCATTCCACAATAAGAGCTCAAACAATTGCTCCCATCCCTAATGCAAATAGCTTATAGCCTGAATGTTCCTGTTTTTAGGGCAGTTAATTTTTTTTGTAAAGAATGTATTTTGTATTATAAAGTTGATTAAATTTAGTATCTAATCTTTAAATTAACATATCATGAAAAAAGTAGTTTTATTTTGTTTTTTGTTGGTTTTTTCAAGCCATTTTTATGCACAAGAAGCCGCTGGTAGTAAAGTTTTAAAAGAGAAAAAAGAGAAAGTAGCTGCCGAAAAGAAAAAAGTAGATAAGGAAGCTAAGGACAAAGCAATGACCGTTGCCGATAAGAAAAAAATGATGACAGACGAGGCAAAAGGAAAAGCTGATGAAGCGAAGATGAAAAAAGACGCCGCCGGTATGAAAAAAGAGGAAATGACTTCTAAAGCCAAAAAGGAAATGAAGGCTAAGAAAGAAGCAGCCACTAATATGTCGGCCAATAAAGCACAGGTAGCTAAAGACAATGCCATGGAAAAAGAAGCTAAGGTAAAAGAGAAAGCTACTATGGCAAAAGAAAAAGCCACAGCAACAAAAGATAAGGTTACCGGTACTTATAATGGAAATAAAGTGTATACAGGACCTAAAGGAGGTAAATATTACATCAATAAAAACGGAAATAAAACCTATATTGATAAGGAGTAATGTTGCTTTTTTAATGAAGAAATGAAAAATCCCGTCTCGTTTAGAATGAGACGGGATTTTTTTGTGATTGAAAACCGTTTTTTACAATCTTCTTGTTCCAGACCAGGTTCCGTGTTCAGACAAGACGTTTTGCCAGTTTCCACCGATTGAATTATTGTCTATATTTCCGGTAAAAGTTCCTCCTTCAAATTCGCCATTAATTGCATTATTGTTTACTGAGCCTTCAAGATATATTACAGTTCCTTCGTTGTCTTTGGCAAGTCCGGTGATTTCATTTTCAAGAATTATTAAATTGAAAATTCCGGAAGAGTCTCCTTGGAATGTTCCAGTATAGCATCTTACCAGATGTTCAGAAAGTTCTTTAGTAATTTCAATCGTAGCATCGGGGTGACCACTGATGTTAATGTTAGTTACATACGGGGATGATCCGTTAGCGGAAACATTAAAATCAAACGTCATACTTCCACTTGTAAAAGTAAGACCTGAAATGGGCTGGCCAAGAGTTACGGATTCGGTTGTGGTAAAATTATAAGTTGAATTGTCAATTGTCAGCATTGCTGAAATTGTTCCGTTGTTGTTGATGTTAATTAAAACATAGCCTGTTGATCCAACAAATACACCTTTGTAAATGCCATAATTATTGCTGTCATAGGTGGCATTTGCTGTAGGAATATTGGATAAATTGTTACTTGTGGAGTCGCCATCATCTGAACAAGAAAAAGCAAATGATGCAAGAAGTAATGCTAAAATAATTTTTTTCATAGTCAATTGATTTTTAAAAAGTTAGTATCTATTAAAATTACTAAATTAAATTCTCAAGATGCTTTTATGTCGGAAATAATCGATTAAAACTTATAATTCATCGCTTTAAGTATCAATTGTTTGTAAAATGTATTAAAATGCTGGTTTTTAGAGTGATATGTTTTTTTGTGCAGATGTGAAAAACAAAAAACCCGTCTCGTTTAGAATGAGACGGTTTTTTTATGACTAATTTCCCCCAAAAAAAGTAGTCATTTTTTATTTAAAGAACTTTTTATTCAGTTTAAGAATATTGTCAAATATTTTGCTGAGTGATTTTATGTATAAAATAACTCCTATAACCAGAAAAATATATTCTTTTCTTAAAACTGTTACATCTTCTAAAATTTCATACAAATTTGGAATGATAAATAGTAATGAAGCGGCTATTCCAATGTATGGATTTAGTATTGTTTTTCGGATGTAGTAGAATGGTCTTGGCATAACTAGGGGATTATTTGACACCATAATAATGAGTTGTTAATTTTGATATTTCAAAAGTAATCCGTTTGTTGTTTTTGATGTTTTAAATTGTCATGAAGACCGTTTTTTATGTCATGAAGTTTGTTTTTTTGTAAATGAAAAATCCTCTCGAATGGAGAGGATTTATGATGTATCATGAATTATGTCTTTTTTAAGAAAGGATATTCATTTTTTTTATAAAATCTTTATAAGTGTCGCTGAGGTTTATTTTGTAATTGCCTTTTAGAATGATAAGATTGTCAGCCAGAATTATTTCTTCAATTTTATTGCTGTTTACAATAGTATTACGATGCGTTCGTATGAATTGATTAGGGTCAAGTAAGGCACTTATTTTTGTTAGGGAAATTAGAATGACAAACTTTTCTTTTTCGGTAATAATGTTGCAATAACGTTCTTCTACTTCAATGTAAAGAATGTCATCTAAAGCTACTTTTTTCAGTGCATTTTTCTTTTTGATAAAAAGAGAATCATGGCTTACAACGGTGTTTTGATCTTCGCTTAAGAAAACATTAGTTTGTTCGTAGAATTTTTCTACAGCCATTTCCAAGGCGTATAAAATTTCTAATTCATTGAAAGGTTTCATCAAAAAACTAAAAGGTTTGGTGAGTTTAGCTCTTTCAAAAATTTTACGATCCTGAGAACTGGTCAGGAATACAAAAGGTTTTGAAGCATTCGGTACAATGTTGATGGTTTCTGCAAAGGTGATACCGTCAGGATTGCCATTAAGGAAAACATCAATTATAATTACATCGACCTTTTTTTGGTAAAAAAGTGATAATGCATCGGTGTAATTTGTAGCGATGCCTACCACGTTATAATGGTTGGCAAGCAGTACTTTGTTCAATGCTTCGCTTTGTTCAGGAGTATCTTCAATAATAAGGACGTTAATGTTATCCATTTTGTGCTGTTTTGGGAAACGAAAGCGTTATTGTAGTTCCTTTGTTAATTTCGCTTTCGATGGCTAAGATACCGTTATTTTTTTGAATCATTTGTTTGCACAACTGTAAACCTAAACCAGTTCCAATAATTTCCGAATTGTTTTTTTTAGACAATAATTCGCTGTCATTTAATAATTCGTTTATGGTATTTTGAGTCATTCCAATGCCCGTATCTTTGATGACTAAATCCCAAAAACCGTTTTTTGTTGCTGCTGTGGTAAAACTGATTTTTCCATTTTCATTCGAAAACTTGATGGCATTATCCAATAAATTACGAAGTATAATTTTAAGCGAATCAAGATCTACAAATATAAAACTGTTTTTTGAAACAAGATTTTCAAAATCTATGCTTTTGTCGAGTAACAACGGTTTATAATTGTACTCAATTTGCTGTACAATAGAATACAAATGCACTGATTCTTTATGAAAATATAATTGTTTGGTTTGTAACATTGCCCAGTGTAATAAATTGTCTAAAAGACTGTAAGCGCCATTAGCAATTCCGCTGTTTTGAATGATGAGTTGGTTTAATTCCTCATAATTTTTTGATTCTAATGTAGCTGATAATTTGGTATTACTAGTTTTTAAAGCATTTACCGAAGATCGTAAATCATGGCTTACAATAGAGAAAAGTTGGTCTTTTGTTGTGTTGAGTTCGTCAAGTTTGTTTTTTTGGAGTAAAATTATTTTAGAATTTTTTACTTTTTGAGCATACAAATAAATTCCTGCGGTTAATAGTGCTAATAAACTCATTGCTGAGAAAAACAACCAATTTCTTTGATTGTTTTTTAGTTCATTTTCTACTTCAAGCACTTTAATTTGCTTTTGTTTTTGAGCAACCGCAAACTTTTTTTCAAAATCAGCTACTGCCCATATTTTGTTTTGATTGTTGAGGGAATCATTCCATTGCTCCGCTTCTTTTCTATAGCCTAAAGCTTTTTTAAGGTTTTTCCTGTCTTCTTCAATAACGGCCATGTTGAAGCTTGCAAGGTATTTTGCATTATAATCATTGATTTTTTGCGATAGATAATAAGTTTTTTCAAAATATTTAAATGCGAGATCATTTTTATCTTCTTCGTAGTAGCAATTAGCTAGATTTGTATAGCTTTTATTTAATGAAATATAATTTTTTTCTTTTTTGTCAATAGCTATATTTTTTAGAAAATATTTTTCAGCATTGTCAAATTGTTTTAAAAAAATGAATGTACTTCCTATACCATTGTTTAATTTTCTTAGAATAGGCTTTTTGATGTTGTCCGGCAGTTTTTCAACTTCTTTATAATAATGAAGTGCAGTTTTAAATTCGAGTAATTCTAATGAAGTATCGGCCAACGCAAGATTTTTCATAGGTTTTAAATCAAATTTCTCATCAATTAAAAGTAATTCTGATTTTGATTTCGTGTATAACTTTTTGTTAAAAAAAATGATTCCTCTAATATAATGACAATAATTAGCCAGTTCAGGTTTCTTTTTACTTGCTAATTGTTTTGTGCTGTAAACCAGCGTAGAGTCCCATTTGTCTTCTTGAAAAAAAGAAGTCATTTTAGAGAAATTAATTTCATCCTTAAATTGAGTTGTTTTTTTTTGAAATGAATTGACTATAATGTCCTTTATTCCTGGATATTGCGAATAGGTTTTTGAAGAGAAAACTAAATATAGTACAATTAAAAATAGTTTAGTTTTTTTCATTTTCATTTGAGTTTGTTTAACCCAACTAATATACTAACTTACCTCTTTTAATTTTTTTAAAGAGGTAAGTTAAAATGAGTTTTTTGGTACTATTAAATTTGAGTTTTAGTACCTTTTGAAGTTTCCGGATCAATGTCTTTTAAGTAAGAAGTGACACTTGTTATTTCTTTAGCTGTTGGGGAAGTATATTCTAATTCAAGATACCAAACATTTAGACTTTTTGGTATTTCTTCAGAATAGTTATAATCAAAGTACAATTGTAAAGAGTTGTCAATCACTTCTGGATTTGGTTGTACTCTTGGTGATTCGGTAACGGCACTATCAATATAAAGTGTAACTCTTATTGATAAAAATGGTGCTCCATCAGTTGGTGAGATTAATTTTGCCGAAGCCAATGGTGATATAGGATAACTTACCTCGTCTGAATGTAATAGAGTAAATGGAATTTGGTTGACTTGTGTGTTTTGAATAACTTCTAAAGGCATAAGGGATGTTATTAAGATTAATACGAATAAAGATACACTTTTTAGGATAATTACATCTGAAAATGAATCTTGTTTTTTTATAAAAACAAAAATCCCATTCGTCAGAACGAATGGGATTTTTTATAATAAACCTTTAGTAAACTAAGATCTGATTACTCTTGTTTAGCCTCACGTGGAGGGCGGGCGATAAGTGCTTTTCTAGACACTTTCTCTTTTTTAGTTTTAGGGTCAACTCCTAAGTATTTCACCTGGAATACATCACCCATATTTACTACGTCAGAAACGTTTTCAGTGCGTTCCCAAGCTAGCTCAGAAACGTGTAATAAAACTTCATTTCCTGGTGCTTCGGTATATTCAACTACAGCTCCAAAATCTAACATTTTAATAACTTTTACTTCGTAAGCTTCTCCCATTTGTGGTTTGAAAGTAATCGACTTAATTTTAGCTAATACTGCTTCAATTCCGGCAGGATCAGTTCCTAAAATTTCGATAACTCCCTGCTCATCCACTTCGTTGATAACAATAGTTGTTCCGGTAGCTTTTTGTAATTCCTGAATTACTTTTCCTCCAGGTCCTATTAATGCTCCAATAAAGTTTCCAGGAATAGTTCTGGTGATGATTTTTGGAGAATGTGCTTTAACGTCTTCTCTTGGAGTAGCGATAGTTTCCACTAATTTTCCTAAGATATGCAAACGTCCGTCACGAGCTTGAGATAAAGCTTGCTCCATGATGTCATAACGCAAACCGTCAATTTTGATGTCCATTTGACAAGCAGTGATTCCGTCAGCAGTTCCTGTTACTTTAAAGTCCATATCACCTAAGTGATCTTCGTCTCCTAAAATATCTGAAAGTACAGCAAATTTTTCACCGTCAGTGATTAATCCCATAGCAATTCCTGAAACCGGTTTTACCATTTGAACCCCTGCATCCATCAATGCCATTGTTCCGGCACAAACTGTAGCCATAGAAGAAGAACCATTAGATTCTAATACTTCAGAAACCACACGAATTGTATAAGGACAATCAGCAGGAATCATATTTTTCAAAGCACGTTGTGCTAAGTTTCCGTGACCTACTTCTCTTCTTGAAGTTCCTCTTAATGGACGAGCTTCACCAGTTGAGAAAGGAGGGAAGTTGTAGTGTAAATAGAATTTTTCTTCTCCTTGTTCTGATGGAGAGTCGATTTGGTTGGCTTCTCTTGAAGTTCCTAAAGTTACTGTAGCTAAAGCTTGAGTTTCTCCACGTGTAAATAATGATGAACCGTGTACAGAAGGTAAATAATCCGTTTCACACCAGATTGGTCTGATTTCAGTTGTTTTTCTTCCGTCAAGACGAATTCCTTGTTCCAGGATTACATTACGAACTGCTTCTTTATTGGTTTTGTAGAAATATTTTCCAACTAAACCTGCTAAATCTGCATTTTCAGCATATTCTGCTTCTGTAAATAAAGCTTTTGCTTCGTCTTTTACAGCAGCGAATTTTTCTCCTCTTTCGCTTTTTCCAGATGCTTCTGCTGCAATAGCATAACATTTGTCATAAGCAGCAGCTTTTACTTTTGCATAAACAGCTTCGTCTTCTACTTCACCATCATAGGTTCTGTAGTCAGGATTTCCAACAGCCGCTCTTAAACGTTGTTGTGCTGCAATTTGAACTTTAATAGCTTCATGAGCAAATTTAATTGCTTCAATCATTTCAGCTTCTGAGATTTCTTTCATCTCTCCTTCAACCATCGCAACAGAATCCATAGAAGCTCCAATCATCATGTCGATATCTGATTGTTCTAATTCTTCTCTGCTTGGGTTGATTACTAATTTTCCGTCGATACGTGCTACACGAACTTCTGAAATTAAGTTGTAAAATGGAATGTCAGAAACAGCCAAAGCTGCTGATGCTGCTAAACCTGCTAATGCATCCGGCATTACGTTTTCGTCATGAGACATTAACTGAATCATAACCTGAGTTTCAGCGTGGTAATCGTCTGGGAAAAGCGGACGCAATACACGGTCAACTAAACGCATTGTCAATACTTCGCTATCGCTTGGGCGCGCTTCTCTCTTGAAGAATCCTCCAGGGAAACGTCCTGCAGCTGCAAATTTTTCACGGTAATCTACCGTTAATGGTAAAAAGTCAATACCTGCGTTTGCTGTTCTTGCTGATACTGCTGTTGCTAAAAGCATACAGTTTCCTAAACGAACAACAACTGAACCATCAGCTTGTTTGGCTAATTTACCTGTTTCGATTGAGATGTTTCTTCCGTCTCCTAAATCGATAATTTCTTGTTTTACTTGTGGAATCATAAATTTTTCCTTTTTGGTTATAAAATTAGGTCGCTAGTTGTGTTGTAGTTGTTGTGCGTAGTTGTTGTCTAGAACCCAATGAAAAACCAAAACTTTTTTATTGTTGTATAAAAATAAAAAGAGGTACTTGCGCACCTCTTTTTTATATTGACTATTTTCTGATACCCAATACTTTAATAATTTCACGATATCTGTTGATTTCGGTCTTTTTCAAGTAGTCAAGTAAAGCTCTTCTTTTACCTACTAATTTCACAAGTGAACGCTCAGTATTGTAATCGTGACGATTTTTTTTCAAGTGTTCAGTCAAGTGGTTGATTCTGAATGAGAACAAAGCGATTTGTCCTTCTGCAGATCCTGTGTTTTCTGCTTTTCCTCCGTGTTTAGCGAAGATTTCTGCTTTTACTTCTTTAGATAAGTACATGCTAATATTATTTTAATGATTATTATGTATGTCAAACAGTTATTGTAAGACGGCAGCAAAAGTAATACATTATTTTGAATTGACAATGCAATTCAATTATTTTGAGTTTTTACCTGCGAGAATTTGCATTTCTCATCATTTCGGATTCAAATGTAGGATCTGAGTTTCTATCATAAGTATTTCCTACTGTTTGTATGGATATAGGTATAGAGTACATTACTTTGGTAGGGATTCCTCTCATTTTTCCAGGAATCCATTTGCCATAACTGGCTATGGTTTTGATACCTTCTTGTCCGGTTCCGTAGCCAAGATCCCTCAATATTCTGAAATTTGTAAGATATCCTTCTTTATCCACTACAAAAGAAAGATATATTTTTCCTTTTAATCCTTGAATATTTGGAGTTTTGTAATTTCTTCCTATATATTGGTAAAAATCAGTCATTCCTTTTGCAGGAACAGGATTTTGTAAAAGTTCTTTGTAGGGATATTTATCGTTGTTTCCATCTGTGCTAATCCCTGAAACAAATTTTCCGTTTTTATAAATTTCTGTAAATGTGTAATTTCTTTTTAAACTTTTTCCTTCCCAAATCCCTTGTTTTTTATTGTTTTCTATTTTACCTTTTTCGTAGAATTCGCCATCGGTTTCTTCAACTTGGCCATTACCATCGATTACTGTTTGTTTTCCTTCGGGATTCCAAAATGCAATCAAATTTGTTTCGGAAGTTTTATTTTTGGCGTCCCATATCATTTCTTTTTCAGACTTTTTTACATTGTTTTCGTACCATGAAATTTGTTTTCCACTTAATTGATTGTCAATGTAATTCGATTCTTGTCTTTTATTTCCGTTTTCGTAATAATCAGTACGTGTTCCTTCTATTCGTAAAACGTCTTTATTTTTAGAAGTAGCACTCATGTTGATTTTTCCAGACGGGTGGTAATAATCAGTTACAACATATAAGTCTTTTTTGGAGTTGTAATCTTCTACTGCTCTAGTATAGAAGAATTTTTTTTCGGTTGTAATGTTGTGTAATGAATCTAAATAAAATACTTTGTTTTTGGTTTCTTGTGCAAAGAAAGCTGTAGTAGCTAATAATAAAACTGCGGTTAATAGTTTGGTTTTCATCATTAGTGTAATTTTTTTGTCAAATATAAACGAAATGTACTACAGTATTGTATTACAATTGTTAAAAAAACTCATTGAAGGAATAATGCAATAATTAAAAACTTATTTGTCTAAATTTGAGAAAAATCAAACTTTGAAAAAATACTTTATTCTATATCGCCCTTTTTTGGTTTTTCTGGCCAAATTTTTCCTGACTTATTTGGTCTTGACTTTGATTTATCAGGGTTATTTATCTCGGTTTGATGAGAATTCAGTTGACACAATAACTCGATTTGTAGCTAAAAATTCTGAACATTTTTTCGGGTTCTTTAATGTTGATTTTTTGACCAAGGAAATTTCTAGAGAACCTTATATGATGCTGCTTTATAAAGGGCAATTCATGGCGCGAATGATTGAAGGCTGTAATGCTATCAGTGTCATTATTTTGTTTGTGTCATTTGTAGTTTCTTTTTCGGGAAAATTAAAGCCTACCTTACTTTATATTTTTTTAGGTAGTTTTATTGTTTATATTTTGAATGTAATACGTATCGGTTTGTTGTGCATCGGATTGTATTGGTTTCCTGAACAGAAATCCTTGTTGCATGATGTGGTTTTTCCATTGTTTATTTATGGGGTGGTTTTTATTTTGTGGGTAGTTTGGGTCAATAAATTTTCATTGTATGCTAAATAAAATATATTCTCATCGTGTTCAGTTGCTGTTTGCTCTGGGACTGTTATTTTGCCTGGTTTTAGTTCGCCTTTATGAAGAGGTGTTATTTTATGATCCTTTCCTGGCTTATTTTAAAAGTGATTTTAACCAAATGCCGTTGCCTGTTTTCAAACCTTTTCAGTTAATCCTGAGTTTGTTTTTTAGATATGGTTTGAATATGTTGCTTTCTTTAGGTTTGATCTATGTGCTTTTTAAAGATAGTATGATGGTTCAGTTTTCCTTTTTGCTCTATCTGCTTGCTTTTGTGGTGTTGCTGTTATCGTTTTTTTTAGTAATTTATTTTTACGGGGCCGAGAATAATTTTTTACTGTTTAATATTCGAAGATTTTTAATCCAACCCATTTTCGTTTTACTGTTTATTCCTGCATTTTATTTTCAAAAGCGTAATTCCTGAGATTTTTTGTGTAATTTTAATAAGCTCTTACATCTGATAATTAGTAATTAAAGCGATATGAAAATTATAAAACATTCCGGTGCAGTTGTTAATTTTAATCCGGAGAAACTTACGGCATCCTTGTTAAAATCGGGAGCTGATGCTTATACGGCCGAAACTATCATGAAAGAAATTACCGGAGAAATTTATGAGGGAATTTCGACTAAAAATATTTATAAAAAAGCGTTTGCTTTATTGAAAAAACATACTCATTCTCATGCAGCTCGTTACAACTTGCGTGCGGCGATTGAAATGTTGGGGCCTGAAGGATTTTATTTTGAAAAATATATTGCGCGACTTTTTGGGGCTGAAAAGTATGAAACGAAGACTAATGTGATTTTACAAGGTAATTGTGTAATGCATGAGATTGATATTCTGATAAAGAAAAACAATCAGATTGCTATGGTAGAATGTAAGTTTCATGCCGGAAGAGAGGCTGCTTCTGATATAAAAGTTCCTTTGTATGTTTTTTCCAGATTTAATGATTTAAGAGAAAAAAATTACACTCTTTTTTCCAACAAAGAAAAAATATCCAGTTGTTGGATTGTTACCAATACCCGATTTACAGCAGATGCCATTACTTTTGCCGAATGTTCAGGGATTAATTTGTTAAGTTGGGATTATCCTGAGAAAAAAAATTTAAGATTGAAAAACAACCATGATTGTTTGTATCCTGTAACTTGCTTGACAACATTAACAAAGGCAGAGAAAGAAAAATTATTGTTGATAGATATCATTCTTGTAAAAGAATTAATTGATAATCGGGCTGATTTAAAAGAAATCGGTATTAGTCCGGGGCGAATAAAAAATGTATTGAAAGAAGTAGCCGATTTGTGTAAGTGTTATTAATTCAAAAGACTACATTATGAAAATTAAATTTATTGGAGCAGCAGGAACTGTTACAGGATCGAAGACATTAGTTGAGACGGATGAAGTTCGTTTTTTAATTGATTGTGGTTTGTTTCAGGGTATAAAACCTTTGCGGGAACTTAATTGGGAACCAATTCCTGTTCTGGCTTCAACTATTGATTTTGTATTGTTAACACATGGGCATTTGGATCATTGCGGCTGGTTACCAAGATTAGTTGAGCAGGGATTTAGCGGCAAGATTTATTGTACTGGTCCTACTATGGAAATAACTAAATTGATTTTAATAGATAGTGCTAAAATTCAGGAAGAAGATGCCTTAAAAGCGAACCGGGAAAATAGTTCTAAACATGAAATAGCTGAGCCTTTATATACAGTGGATCAGGCTGAAAAAGTATTTCCTTTTTTAACGGTTGTTCCGCCAGAAACTACAATCAAATTAGAAGGAGGAATTGAAGCTACTTTTTTTCTGGCAGGGCATATCATAGGTGCTTGTAGTATTAGTGTTCAGGTGGAGCGGAAAACTTTAGTTTTTTCCGGGGATATTGGTCGGGATAATGATGTGTTGCTTTATCCTCCTGTAAAGCCTCAAAAAGCCGATTTGGTATTTTTAGAAAGTACTTATGGCGACCGCTTGCATCCTGCGACCGACCCAAAATTAGAATTAGAAACCTATATCAAAGAAACTTACAGAAATGGAGGGACGGTTATTATTCCCAGTTTTGCTGTAGAACGAGCTCAAAGTATTATGTTTTTGCTTTGGGAATTAAAAAAAGAAGGCAGATTACCTAATGTTCCTTTTATAGTTGATTCGCCTATGGGGATGGGGGCTTTTGAAGTGTTTTTTAATAATACCAAATGGCATAAATTAAAATTCGCTGATTGTCAGGAAATGAGTAAAATGTTTATAATTAATTCTGACTACGAAGCAACTTTAGCTGCCATAAACGATAAAGGTCCAAAAGTTGTTATTGCCGCAAGCGGAATGATTACAGGGGGAAGGGTTTTAAGTTATTTGGAAAATTATATAGGTATTCCCGAAACTACTATTCTTATTGTAGGATATCAGGCTGAAGGTACCCGGGGAAGAAAATTAATTGAAGGAGCGAAGTCTATTAAAATTTTTGGGGAATATTACACAGTAAGAGCAAAAGTGGTTGAAATAAACGGTCTTTCTGCTCATGGAGATCAGGCTGATTTGAAAGATTGGTTGTCTGAATTAGAAAAGAAACCTCATAAAATATTTTTAGTTCATGGCGAGCATGCTGCTGCCGATGAATTACGAATAAAAATAAGAGAACGCTATGGGATAAATTGTTCTATTCCTTTAATGGGACAAGATTTTGAATTCTAATAGAATGTGCTTTAAAAAGAATACTTTTTTATCGTTAATAAAACTTTAAAACAAATGAATAAATTGTGGTTAAGCTAATTTATTCTTACTTTCACGCCCAGAATATTTTGATTAAAAAACTGACGAATGAATAGCTTTGACTGGAAGAATTTAATTGATCCCCTTTTTTATATTCATTTTGATGTGAATGGAATCAAATTAGGTATTTATATAGTATTGTTTATTGTTTTTGCCGAGACAGGATTATTTGCCGGTTTCTTTTTGCCTGGAGATAGTTTGCTTTTTCTTGCGGGAATTTATAATAGAGACCTGATAGAAAATATACTATTTATCGACAGTGCTTTTCTCAATGTAACCTTGTTGTCAACGCTGGTAGCTTTAGCAGGGATTTTAGGTAATATGATAGGTTATTGGTTTGGAGCTAAAAGCGGTTATTATTTGTATAATAAAGAAGATAGCATTTGGTTTAAGAAAAAATACCTTATCCAGTCTAAAGATTTTTTCGAAAGACATGGAGGAAGAGCGATTATTTTTGCGAGGTTTTTACCAATTTTCAGAACCTTTGCGCCTATTGTAGCAGGAATTGTGACAATGGATAAAAAGAAGTTTATGTTTTTTAATGTTATAAGTTCTTTTCTTTGGTCTTTTACATTAATATTTTCGGGACATTATCTATATGGCTTCCTGCTTAAGAATTATGAAATTGATTTGAAGGAGCATATTGAAATTATTGTTATCGGATTGGTTTTTGTTACTTTATTACCAGTACTCCTTAAATTGGCAAAGAAATTACCAGAATCTAAAGAGTAAATTAAAAAGGTATTTTATATCATTGAAATCCGTCTTGAAATAATCAGGGCGGTTTTTTTATTTCATTCTAATTTTGGAATTCCTGATTTAGCATTTCAGCTCGTTTGTAAATGAAAAATCCGTCCCGATAGCTATCAGGACGGATTTTTTTATTTCATTCCAATTTTTGGAATTTGGACCCGAGCGTTAGCGAACGGGCGAAGCAATTTGAATATTGGAATTTTCAGATATTACATCATTCCCGGCATTCCACCGCCCATTGGCATTCCGCCGGCAGCTTCTTCCTTAATGTCTATCAATGCACATTCAGTAGTTAAGATCATTCCTGAAACTGATGCTGCATTTTCTAATGCTACACGAGTTACTTTTTTAGGATCGATAATACCTGCTTTTAGCATATCAACATATTCGTTAGTTTTAGCGTTGTATCCAAAATCGCCGCTTCCTTCGCCAACTTTTGCAACAACTACAGAGCCTTCAAGACCTGCATTTTCTACAATAGTTCTCAATGGAGCTTCTACAGCACGAGATACAATTTGGATTCCGGTAGTTTCATCAGCGTTGTCAGCAACAAGAGAACTCAAAACAGCTTTAGCTCTTAATAAGGCTACACCACCACCAGCAACGATTCCTTCTTCTACAGCGGCACGGGTTGCGTGTAAAGCATCGTCAACACGGTCTTTTTTCTCTTTCATCTCTACTTCAGAAGCAGCTCCTACATAAAGTACAGCAACACCACCAGCTAATTTAGCTAAACGTTCTTGTAATTTTTCTTTGTCATAATCAGAAGTAGTCACTTCCATTTGACCTTTAATTTGGTTTACACGATTTTTAATCATTTCAGCTTCACCAGCACCGCTAACAATTGTTGTGTTGTCTTTATCGATAGCAACTCTTTTTGCAGTTCCTAACATTTCGATAGTAGTGTTTTCTAAAGTATATCCTCTTTCTTCAGAGATTACTGTTCCTCCAGTTAAGATGGCAATATCTTCAAGCATTGCTTTTCTTCTGTCACCAAAACCAGGAGCTTTTACAGCAGCAATTTTTAAAGCTCCACGTAGTTTGTTTACAACCAATGTAGATAAAGCTTCTCCGTCTACGTCTTCAGCAATAATCAATAATGGTTTTCCTGATTGAGCAACTGGCTCAAGAACCGGTAATAATTCTTTTAAAGAAGAAACTTTTTTGTCGTATAATAAAATGTAAGGAGAATCTAGTTCCACTTCCATTTTTTCAGAATTAGTAACAAAATAAGGAGAAAGATATCCTCTGTCAAATTGCATTCCTTCCACAACGTCAACAAAAGTATCAGTTCCTTTAGCTTCTTCAACAGTAATTACACCTTCTTTTCCAACTTTTGCGAAAGCAGTAGCGATTAATTCGCCAATTACCTCGTCATTGTTTGCAGAAATAGAAGCAATTTGTTTGATTTTATCTGAATCGCTTCCTACAACCTGAGATTGTTTTGCAAGGTCAGCAACAATAGCTTCAACAGCTTTATCGATACCGCGTTTCAAATCCATTGGATTAGCACCGGCAGCAACGTTTTTTAATCCTTCTTTTACAATAGCCTGAGCTAAAACAGTTGCAGTTGTAGTTCCGTCTCCGGCTAAATCATTGGTTTTAGAAGCTACTTCTTTAACCATTTGAGCTCCCATGTTTTCTAATGGATCTTTTAATTCAATTTCTTTTGCAACAGAAACACCGTCTTTAGTAACTGTTGGTCCACCAAAAGTTTTACCAATGATTACATTACGACCTTTAGGTCCTAAAGTTACTTTTACTGCATTTGCTAATGCATCAACACCGCGTTTTAGTCCGTCACGTGCTTCGATATCAAATTTTATGTCTTTTGCCATTTTGTTTTTTACTTTTATTATTGTTTTAAAAATCTTAATACTTTGTACTTAATTCTTAATACGGATTAGATTATTGCAAGAATATCGTCTTCTCTCATAATCAAATAGTCAGTGCCTTCTAATTTTAATTCGGTACCAGCGTATTTTCCGTAAAGCACAGTGTCGCCAATTTTTACTGTCATTGTGTGGTCTTTTGTTCCATTTCCTACAGCAACAACAGTTCCTTTTTGTGGTTTTTCTTTTGCAGTGTCTGGGATGAAAATTCCTGAAGCAGTCTTAGTTTCGGCTGCAACCGGTTCAATAAGAACTCTGTCTGAAAGTGGTTTAATGTTTAATGCCATGTTTTTATATTTTAAATTATGATTTTTTATTGTTGCTTTTTTGTTTTCAGAAATTATGCCAGCCTAATAAGACTGCCATTTTTTCTTATGAAAAATGCCAGCTTTGACAGGCTGGCATTTTTTAATCTATTTAGAATAGTAATTATTTTGCAGGAGTTGCAGGTGTTACAGGCGCAGCTGGTTGAGCTGGAGTAACTGGAGCAGCAGCTTCAGTGTTGTCAATAATTTTAGAATCAGTATCGCTTAATGATCCTGTGAAACTTAAACTTGATAATAAAATCAAAGCGATTAAAACGATGGCTAAAGTCCAGGTACTTTTATCTAAAAAGTCGGTTGTTTTTTGTACACCACCTAACATTTGAGAACTTCCTACTGAAGATGATAATCCTCCACCTTTAGGGTTTTGAACCATAATTACTACAATTAGCAGGAAACAAACTATTGTTATTAAAACTAAAAAAATTGAAAATGTGCTCATTACTTAATTATTATTGTTTTGTTGTAAAATCTTAATATCTAATATGCGGTCTGCAAAGAAACTACTTTTTTCTGGATATTTCAAAATTAATATTTCATAAGCTTGTATCGCTTTTTGATATTTTTTTTGTTCCAAATATACCTTGGCCAAAGTCTCTGTCATTAACGAGCTCGTGTCTTCTTTGTTAATGTCTATGCTAAGGTTGGATGCAGTACCCGATTTTATAGGTGAAATTTTTGGATTGTTTTCAATAAACTTATCGATGATGGATTCTTTTTTCTTTTTTAAATCCTCTTCAGAGTTTGTTTTTTTCGAGCTTTTATTAGCTTCCGGTTCTCTGATTATAGGTTGTATTCTTGAAAGTTGAAGCCATTCCTGAAAAGAATGAGTTTCGCTTTTAGAAAACTCTAAAGGTTTGCCCAGTTCTAATTTTTCTTCAGGAGTTTGAGCAGTTTCTTCAGGCTGGACGGATTCTTTTTCTTCAATGTTGATAGAAATTGTATTTTCTAAAACTAAGCTGTTTTCGTTGACTTCTGTTTTCTTCGCCGGAATTACTTCTATGCTATCAATTACTTTGATATCCAGAAGTTCATTTGTTTTCTTTTCGAATAATTCTTTTTGGATAGCGTTGAAACTTTCCGAACTGATGAAATCAAATAAAATTGCTCTGTCAGTGGTATGCGCTGCCGTAACTTTTAATGCCGAATTGTACTTAAAACTATTTTCGTTGTAAAGACCTTTCAAACGCAAGGCTCTGGCACTTTGAAAATAGGGAAATTCATCCAATACTTTCTCTAAAGCAAGGGTTTGCTTTTCGGTGATAGTATTGGGTTTGTTGATTAAATAAGTATAATCGGTTACGTTCATTTTTTGTTTAGTGTTTGGTGTTCAGTGAAAAATAACTGCTGACTGCTACTGAAAACTGTTTACTATAATTACCATTTAGCAAGCGATTCATTGAAAATATCCTGAGTAATTCTGTCGAAAATTTCTTTCAATGCCGTGCTTAAAACAGCTCCTTGCAGCTGTGTGGTTGCAGGGTAATCATAATAGAATTCGAAAGTTTTTTCAAAATCGTCTTTTTCTGTTTTTTTATTTGTAAAACGCACGTTTACTTTTATTTTTAATCGGTTTTGAGAAGCCTGTTGATCAGCTGTAGCCGTCATCGGGCTTATTCTGTAATCGACAATTTCTCCTTCATAAGTCAAATCGGCACCATTTTTAACCAAGTTCAAATTGGTTTGGTTTTGAAGAATATCCTGAAGAGCCAGAGTAAAAGTTCTGTCGATTCCCGGTTCTACCAAATCGGCATTATTTTGAAAAAAATTAACCTGGAAAGTTTTGGCATCAATTTTACCTGTTCCTGTAAAATTGTAAATCCCACAGCTATTCAATGTAAAAAGACTAATCAGTGCAAAAAGACAATATATTTTTTTCATAATATTTATTGGAAAATTCCAATGCTTTAAATTCCAAATTCCAATTGTGTTCAAATATAATAATTGGAATTTGGAATTTTGAAGTTGTAGTTTAATTATTTTATAAATCGAATTGTTTGATTTTTCGATACAGCGTTCGTTCCGAAATACCCAATTCGTCTGCTGCTGCTTTTCTCTTTCCTTTGTTTTTTTCTAATGATTTTTTAATCATTTCGATTTCTTTTTGCTCTAAGCGTAATACTTCCTCTTCTTCAATAGTTTCGGCAAAAAGATAATTGTCCTCAGGTTCTTTGTAGTTTTCGGTATGACTAGGTGTTACAACAGCGGTAAGAGGTTGTTCTTCAAATTCTATTTCGCTGTCTTCTTCTTTAGAGCCGTATATTTTCTGAATTAAATTCGGATTGATATCCTGAGCTTTTGCAGCGCCGCTTTTCATTAGTTCGAGAGTTAATTTTTTTAAATCATTCAAATCACTTTTCATGTCAAAAAGTACTTTGTATAAAATATCTCTCTCGGTACTGAAATCACTTTCGGCCTTATTGCTTTTAATTATCGATGGAAGATTGCTGCCTTCAGTAGGAGGTAAATAAGATTGTAAGGTTGTTGCCGAAATATCACGATTAGTTTCTAATACTGAAATTTGCTCAGCAACGTTTCTAAGCTGACGGATGTTTCCGCTCCATCTGTATTTTTGCAATAATTGCACTGCATTCTCATCCAGTTTTAATGGAGGCATTTTGTATTTGTGTGCAAAATCGGCTGCAAATTTTCTAAACAATAAATGAATGTCATCTTCGCGGTCACGCAAAGGTGGTAAAGCAATATCTACAGTGCTTAATCGATAATACAAATCCTCACGGAATTTTCCTTTTTCGATGGCGCTAAACAAATTGACATTGGTTGCAGCCACAATCCTTACATCGGTTTTTTGAACCTGTGAAGAACCTACTTTCAGGAATTCTCCATTTTCAAGAATACGCAGTAAACGCACCTGTGTGGTAAGCGGTAATTCGCCCACTTCGTCAAGGAAAATAGTTCCGCCATTAGCAACTTCAAAATAACCTTCACGGGTACTCGTTGCGCCTGTAAAAGCTCCTTTTTCGTGACCAAAAAGCTCACTATCAATAGTTCCTTCAGGAATGGCACCACAGTTTACGGCAATGTATTTACCATGCTTTCTATGTGATAGCGAATGGATTATTCTTGGAATATTTTCTTTACCAACACCACTTTCTCCTGTAACTAACACCGAAATGTCTGTTGGAGCAACCTGAATGGCTTTTTCTATTGCACGATTGAGCTTTGGGTCATTCCCAATAATCTCAAATCGTTGTTTTATGTTTTGAACTGATTCCATTTTGTCATTGCGAGGCACGAAGCAATCTCTTTTTTTGTTAACCGCAAATTCGCAGATTTATTCTTTATTATTTGTCAAAGTATCTTTGATGGTATTCGTTTGTTCTACTTTATGTTTTGGAAAGTACGTTCTAATGATATAAAATGTAGCTCCAAATGCAATGATAAAAGTAGCTATGGTAATAAGTATTTGTTTTTTTGTCATTTTATGTTTTTAATTCATTTCACTCAAACCAACCGCTTCTCCTTTTAAAGTTCCGCTGGTGCAGCTTGTAATTTTTACATTAACAAAATCCCCAATCTTGTAATTTTCTTTTGGGAATACTACTGTGATGCTTTGAGAGTTTCTACCGGAGAATTCTTCCTTCGATTTTTTAGAAACTTTTTCGACCAAAACTTCGACTGTTTTTCCAATAAATTCTTCTGAGCGTAACCAGGCATGTTTTTGTTGTAAATCGACAATTTCCTGTAATCTTCTGGCTTTGGTTTCTTCAGTAACATCATCTTCCATTTTTCTTCCTGCTAAAGTCCCCGGACGTTCAGAATACGAATACATATAACCAAAATTATATTTTACATATTCCATTAAACTCAAGGTGTCCTGATGATCTTCTTCCGTTTCTGTTGGGAAACCGGCAATCATATCCTGCGAAATGGCTGCTTCAGGAATAATCGTTCTGATTTTGTCAATTAAGGTCATGTATTCTTCACGAGAATGCAAACGATTCATTTCTTTTAAGATTCGGTTACTGCCTGATTGTACAGGCAAGTGGATGTGTTTACAAATGTTAGGATGCTTGGCAATTACATGCAAAACACTCTCATGCATATCTTGCGGATTAGAAGTTGAAAAACGAATACGCATTTTAGGAAATCCAGTAGCAACCATTTCCAGCAATTGGTCAAAATCTACTGCAGTTGCTTTTTGCATTTCAGTTGCATTTTCAAAATCTTTTTTCAATCCGCCGCCATACCATAAATAACTATCTACGTTTTGTCCTAACAGTGTGATTTCTTTAAAACCTTTGTTCCATAAATCCTGAATTTCTGCCATAATACTTTGTGGTTCACGGCTTCGTTCACGACCTCGGGTAAAAGGAACGACGCAAAAAGTACACATATTGTCGCAACCACGTGTGATAGAAACCAGAGCCGTAATTCCGTTGCTCATCAATCGGACAGGTGAAATATCTCCGTAAGTTTCTTCTTTTGATAAAATTACATTGATGGCGTCACGACCTTCTTCGACCTCGCTTAAAAGGTTTGGTAAATCCTTGTAGGCATCCGGACCTACAACCAAGTCTACTATTTTTTCTTCTTCCAGAAACTGACTTTTCAAACGTTCAGCCATACAACCCAGAACGCCTACTTTCATTTTTGAATTAATGCGTTTTACGGCATTGTATTTTTCTAAACGCTTGCGAATGGTTTGTTCTGCCTTATCACGAATAGAACAGGTATTTACCAAAACTAAATCGGCTTCTTCCAGAACTGTTGTTGTGTTATATCCGTTGCCGGATAATATAGAAGCAACTATTTCGCTGTCTGAAAAATTCATCGCACAGCCATAACTTTCAATATATAATTTTTTAGTATTCTCTGGTTTGTTTTCCAGTACAAGGCTTTCGCCTTGTTTGCTCTCTTCAATAATCTTTTCCATTCTAGTTGTTTCAAAGTACAAAGATAAGGGAAATCATATGGATATGACAAGATGTCAGATGAAGAATTAACAAAAAATAAAGGGTTTTTAGAACGAAGATTGTCGATTGTTGGTTGCGATGTTGAAACTTGGGTTTGATTTTTTGAAATAGAAATTGCAGTTGTGTCTTTTTTAGTTTTTCTATTTTTCGAAAATAATTATACCTATTATATATAAGCTTGCTAAGTGTTATTTCTTTCAAAAAATAAATCTAAAGTTCGATATTTAAAAAAATCTTCTACTTTTGTCACAGAAAAATATAGCAATGGCAAAGAATTTAGTAATAGTTGAGTCACCTGCAAAGGCAAAAACAATCGAGAAATTTTTAGGAAGTGATTTTCAGGTAGAGTCAAGTTATGGGCATATTGCCGACTTGCCCTCAAAGGAAATTGGGGTAGATGTAGAGCATGGATTTAAGCCTAAGTATGAAGTTTCTCCCGATAAAAAAGCTCTGGTTACTAAATTAAAATCTTTGTCTAAGAATGCCGAAACGGTTTGGTTAGCAAGCGATGAGGACCGCGAGGGAGAGGCTATTTCTTGGCACTTGGCGGAAGAATTAAAATTAGATAAAAAGAAAACCAAAAGGATTGTTTTTCACGAAATTACTAAGAACGCTATTCTTAAAGCTATCGATAACCCACGTGAAATTGATTATAATTTAGTCAATGCACAACAGGCGCGTCGTGTGTTAGACCGTTTGGTAGGTTACGAATTGTCGCCGGTTCTTTGGAGAAAAATTAAAGGCGGACTTTCGGCTGGTCGTGTACAGTCAGTTTCTGTTCGTTTGATTGTGGAACGTGAACGTGAAATTCAGGAGTTTAATGCTGTTGCAACTTATTCGGTTGTGGCTGAGTTTACTAATGAGGCTGGGAAAGCTTTCAAGGCCAAATTGCCTAAAAATTTCAATACTAAAAAAGAAGCCGAAGATTTTTTAAATAAAAATATAGGTTCTACATATAAAGTTTCTGATTTAGAAACAAAACCAACTAAAAAATCACCAACAGCACCATTTACCACTTCGACTTTGCAACAAGAAGCAGCGCGTAAATTGTATTTGCCGGTTGGAATCACGATGCAATTAGCGCAACGTTTGTATGAGGCCGGGCTTATCACTTATATGAGAACGGATAGTGTGAATTTGTCGAAAGAAGCTATGGATGCTGCCGAAGCTGAAATTATCAAATCTTACGGAAAAGAGTTCTCTAAGCCGAGGACTTTTGCAAATAAAAGCAAAGGGGCTCAGGAAGCACACGAGGCAATCAGACCTACAGATATGTCTCGTCATACTGTAAATATTGATAGAGATCAGGCACGTTTGTATGATTTGATTTGGAAACGAACTTTGGCTTCGCAAATGAGTGATGCGCAATTAGAGCGTACCAATGTTAAAATTGCAGCTAATAATCATAGTGAATTGTTCGCGGCATCGGGAGAAGTATTGCTTTTTGAAGGTTTTCTTAAAGTGTATTTAGAAGGAAATGATGATGATGAGGAAGAACAGGAAGGGATGTTGCCTGCAATGAAGGTGAACGAGAAACTACAAAATAATTACATTACGGCTACGGAGCGTTATTCACGTCCCGCAGCAAGATATACCGAAGCTTCTTTGGTTAAAAAATTAGAAGAATTAGGAATTGGTCGTCCATCAACTTATGCTCCAACAATTTCTACCATTATCAATAGAAATTACGTTGAAAAAGGGAATTTGGAAGGACAGGAGCGTAATTATACACAGCTTACTTTGCAATCAGGAAAAGTAGGAGAGAAGTTGTTGAAAGAAAATACAGGTTCGGATAAAGGTAAATTGGTTCCTACTGATATCGGGACTATCGTTACGGATTTCCTGGTTAAGAATTTTGGTAATATTCTGGATTATAATTTTACTGCAAAAGTAGAACAGGATTTTGACGAAATTGCCGAAGGAAATATCGAATGGGCTAAGATGATGCAGGAGTTTTACGATCAGTTTCATCCAACGGTAAAAGATGTTGAAGCCAATGCTGACAGGGAAAGCGGAGAAAGAATTCTGGGAATGGATCCTGCAACAGGTAAACAAGTTTCGGTTCGTTTAGGTAAATTTGGTCCAATGGCTCAAATTGGTGATGCTGAAGATGAAGACAAGAAATTTGCCAGTTTGATGAAAGAGCAAAATATTGGGAATATCACTTTAGAGGAAGCCTTGAATTTGTTTTTGTTGCCAAAGAATTTAGGGATTTATAAAGACGAAGAAGTAGAGGTTAGTAATGGTCGTTTTGGGCCTTATGTGCGTCACGGAAGTGTTTTTATTTCATTGCCAAAAGGTGAAGATCCTTTGGCAGTAACTAAGGAAAGAGCACAGGAATTAATTGATGAAAAGATAAAAGCCGATGCTCCAATTGCAACTTATAAAGGAGAAGGAGTTCAGAAAGGAACTGGGCGTTTCGGGCCTTTTATTAAATGGGGCGGTATTTTTATCAATGTGAGTAAAAAATACGATTTTGATAATTTGTCTCAAGCTGATATTGAAGCTTTGATTGAAGATAAATTGCAGAAGAATATTGATAAAGTAATTCATAACTGGGAAGAAGAAGGAATTGTTGTTGAAAAAGCAAGATGGGGACGTTCGGTTATTTTGAAAGGAAAAATCAAAATTGAATTGAGTAAAGATGTTGATGCTGCAAAAATGACTTTGGCTGAGGTTCAGGAATTGATTGCTCAAAAAACACCTGCTAAAAAGGCTCCGGCTAAGAAAGCTGCGACAGCTAAAAAACCGGCAGCAAAAAAGACTACAACTAAAAAGAAATAACCATAGCATTTTCCTTTGTTCTCAGGAAGTAAAAAAGTAGGGAATAGCTATTATGATGGGATTTGATTTTCTCGAGCCAATAAATGATGAAGTCTTAGGGTTGCTAAAATCACTAAGCTCTCAACAATTAGGGAGTAAGGTGGTTTTTCATACTAAAAATGATTTTCCGGATTTAGATAAAGTTAAAATTGCTTTAATAGGCGTTTTAGAAAATCGAGGAAGTGATACCATCGAAAATTCAGGGGATTTATCGATTTTAAGACAGGAGTTGTACAGTATGTTTCCGGGGAACTGGGCTGCTACAATTGCTGATTTAGGAGATATTTTGCCTGGAAATACAAAGGAAGATACTTATTTTGCTTTGCGCAAAGTGGTTTCTGATTTGATTCGAAAAAAAATAATTCCAATAGTTATAGGCGGTTCTCAGGATTTAACATACAGCATGTATCGTGCGTATGATGAATTGGAACAAATGGTTAACTTGGTTGCTATCGATAGTAAATTCGACTTTGGAAAAGAAGAAGAACTGATGTCGAGTAATTCGTATTTGTCCCAAATGATCATTGATGAGCCGAATAATCTATTTAATTTTTGCAATATTGGTTACCAAACCTATTACAATTCTCAGGAAGAAATTGACTTAATCGAAAAACTGTTTTTTGATGCCTATCGTCTTGGGGAAGTTTCAAATAATATTGCAATTGCCGAGCCGGTATTTAGAGATGCGGATATTGTAAGTTTGGATTTAAATGCTGTAAAATCGGCTGATTCAGGAAATTTTGTTTCATTTGCTCCCAATGGTTTTAATGGTAAAGAAATTTGTGCTTTGGCACGATATGCCGGAATTAGTGATAAAGTGACCACATTTGGTGTTTTTAATCATCATAATTCCCGTCAGGAAGCCATTTTAATTACTCAGATTATTTGGTATTTTATTGAAGGTTTTCATTATCGTTCTAATGAATATCCTTTTGGGAGCAGGGAGAATTATATAAAATACAGTGTTCCTATAGATGCTGAGACTTTGGTTTTTTACAAGAGCGATAGAACCGATCGCTGGTGGATTGAGATACCTTTTATTTCTAACGGGAATAATAAATTGAAGAGAAATACGTTATTACCTTGTTCTTACGAAGAGTATTTAGGGGCTTGTAACCAAGAGTTGCCTGAGAGATGGTGGAAAGCACAGAGAAAAAATGTGTTATAAATAGATTTTGTGATTTTTATTGATATAAAATAGATATTTTGTAGTAAAAAGATTAGTTGAAAACAGATATGTTAATAAAATATGTTTTTAATCGATTTTTTTTTGCTTTTTGTCGATAAAATATTTTTTTTGTATTTTATTTAACGTTACTTTTGGGTAAAGTTTAATTAGAGAAAAAAAATATTGTTTTATTAATAAATAATAAATAGGTTTACAAACTAAATAGTAAAGAATATTATAACCCGAATTTATATGAAGAAGTTCATTGCGTTTATGGCAATTTTGTCACTTTTAATAAGCTGTGGTAAATCAAGTGATAAAGGAGAGTTAGTCGGTGTTAAAGGTGCAAAATGGCATCCAGAGAAGCCTTATGGTATGACTTTAGTGCCAGGTGGAGCCTATATCATGGGAAAAGCCGATGAGGATGTAGCTGGTGTTCAGGATGCGCAAACAAAAACAGTAACGGTTCGTTCTTTTTATATGGACGAAACTGAAATTACTAATAGTGAATACCGTCAATTTGTGGAATGGGTAAAAGATTCTACAATCAGAATGAAATTAGCTATCCTTGCTGATGAAACTGGTACTAAAGCTGGTGGTGATGCTAAAGGAAAAGGGAAGAATGCCGGAAGTATAGGTGATTTTGCTTTTAATGATGCTGATCCTGAAAAGATGACTGCTTATGACAAGTATATGTATGATAACTACTACAGTGTTGGTACTTCTGATGATCAATATGCAGGTAGAAAACTGAATAGAAAAGTTAAGCTAATCAAAGACCCTAAACAATATCCAGATGAATATTATGTAGAGGTGATGGATTCAATGTACATTCCTATTGAAGAATCTTATAATGGTTTGCGTAGTATTGATGTGGATAAATTGAAATTCCGTTATTCCTGGATGGATATTCAGGCTGCCGCTAAAGCTAAGGTTGGAAAAAGAAAAGATTTTATCAGAACTGAAGAGGTAAAAGTTTATCCGGATACAACAGTTTGGATTAAAGACTTTACTTATTCTTATAATGAGCCTATGCACAATGATTATTTTTGGCATAAAGCTTATGGGGATTATCCAGTAGTAGGGGTTAAATGGACTCAGGCTAAAGCTTTTTGTGCATGGAGAACCCTGAATAAAAATACTTATATTAAATCGAAAAAGAGTGGTCGCGACTTGATCAATTCTTTCAGATTACCTACTGAAGCCGAGTGGGAATATGCAGCTAGAGGAGGTCTTGAATCTGCTACATATCCATGGGGAGGACCTTATACTAAGAGTGACAGAGGTTGTTTCTTAGCTAACTTTAAGCCAAACAGAGGAGATTATGCTGCCGATCAGGCTTTGTATACTGTTGAAGCAAAATCGTATGAGCCAAATGGATATAACTTGTATAACATGGCAGGAAATGTCTCTGAATGGACTGATTCTTCTTATGATCCAAACGCTTACGAATATGTATCTACAATGAACCCTAACGTTTTAGATGCTTCAAATAAACGTAAAGTTGTTAGAGGAGGCTCATGGAAAGACGTTGCTTATTTCTTGCAGGTAAGTACCAGAGATTATGAATATGCTGACTCAGCAAGAAGTTATATCGGATTTAGAACTGTTCAGGATTATATGGGTGTGCAAAACACGGGTAATGGAACAGGGAAAGCGAGAAAAAACAGATAAGACCCCTATTAATAATTTAAATAAATAACCTACACACAAACTTTAAAACTTACAAATTATGGCATTATTAGGAAAAAAAGCAATGAATTTTGCATACGGAATGGGAGCAGCGGTAGTAATTGTTGGAGCTCTTTTTAAAATTACGCACTTTGAAATTGGACCATTAACAGGAACTTTAATGCTTTCTATCGGATTATTGACAGAGGCTTTTATTTTTGCTCTTTCAGCCTTTGAACCCGTAGATACTGAATTAGATTGGACATTAGTTTATCCGGAATTGGCTAATGGAACTCCAAATGCTAATAGAAAACCAAAAGCAGAAACTCCTTCTGAAGCTCAGGGGTTATTATCTCAAAAATTAGATAATTTACTTAAAGATGCTAAAATTGATGGAGAATTGATGGCAAGCTTAGGAAACAGTATCAAAAACTTCGAATCTGCTGCTAAAGGAATTGCTCCTGCTGCTGACGGAATTGCTGCTACAAAAAAATACAGCGAAGAATTGTCTATGGCTGCTGCGCAAATGGAATCATTGAATAGTTTATATAAAGTACAATTAGAAAGTGCTTCAAGAAATGCTGAAGCTAACAAAGAAATTGCAGAAAATGCTTCTAAGTTAAAAGAGCAAATGCAATCAATGACAGCTAATATTTCTTCATTGAACGCGGTTTACGGAGGTATGCTTTCGGCTATGAACAACAAAGGCCAATAATTAGTTATTAAAAATAAGTATTGAGAAAAAATTACCACAACTAATTATTAGAAAAAATGGCAGGAGGAAAACTAACCCCTAGACAGAAGATGATTAACCTGATGTATTTGGTTTTCATCGCTATGTTGGCAATGAATGTTTCAAAAGAAGTAATTTCAGGTTTTGGATTGATGAACGAAAAATTTGAAAGTTCAAATGTAAATTCAAAGCAAACTAATGAGCAAATGTTAGTTGCTTTAGATACAAAAGCAGCTGAAGCTAAAGGTGAATTTGCCGTAGCAGCAGCAACAGCTCATAAAGTAAAAACAATAACGGATAATTTCTACAACTATATTGCTACTTTGAAAGAGCAAGCGACTAAAGGTTACGAAGTAAATCCGGAAACAGGGAAACTTCCTTACGAAGATATGGATAAGGGAGATAACATCGATGATTGGTTTATTGGTGAAGGTTATACTAAAAAAGGAAAAGAAATTATTGCTACTATTGAAAAATATAAAGCAGATATTAAATCGACTTTAGGTACTGATAAAAAGTATGCTGCAATTATAAAGGAAGTAGAATCTAAATTTGATCTTTCTGATGTTAAAAATAAAGAAGGTTTAAAAGATAAATTTTTATCATATCATTTCAAAGGATTTCCTGCAATTGCTTCTGTTGCAAAATTGTCTGCCTGGCAAAATGATATTAATAAAGCTGAATCTGATGTTTATAGTGTAGCTTTAGGAAAAGCTGCGGTTGAAACTGCATCATACAGCAATTATCAGGCAATTGTAGTTTTAGATAAAAATGCTTATTTCCAAGGAGAACAAGTTACAGGTAAAGTGGTTTTAGGTCGTTATGATGAAAACACAAAACCAAAAAGTGTAACAGGTGCAAGATTAGATCCTGCAACAGGACAAGCTAAAATTGCTTTAACTGCTGGTGGGATTGGAGAGCAAACAATCGGAGGTCAATTTACCTTTGTTGAAGATGGGAAAACAATTCCTTTGAGATTTACAGGGAAATATGTTGTAGTTCCTAAACCTAATTCAGCTACTATTTCGGCAGATAAAATGAATGTTGTATATAGAGGAGTGGTTAACCCAATCTCTGTATCTTTCGCAGGAATTTCAGATAAAGATGTTTCGGTATCTGCTCCTGGATTATCTAAAGTAGGAAACGGAAAATACATGATGAGTCCGCAAGGTGGAAACGAAGTAACAATTAATGTTGCCGGAAAATTACCAAATGGGCAAACAGTTTCAGATAAAAAAGTATTTAGAATCAAAGGTATTCCTGGACCTACAGGTACAATTAGAGGTGAAATGGGTGTGGTTAAAGGACCTAAATCTAACTTAGAAATTGCTACTATTGGTGCTAAATTAGTTGACTTTGATTTTGATGTTAATTTAAATGTTGTTGGATTTAATTTAAAAGTTACTGGTCAGCCTACAGTGGTTGTTTCTGGAGATAGATTAAATGCACAATGTAAAGCAGTTCTTTCTAAAGCAGGAAGAGGAGATCAGGTTACTATTTCTGAAATTAAAACAAAATTAGTAGGTGCGGGTAGTTATTTATTACCAAGAACAGCTCCTGTTATTTTTGAAATTCAATAATACATTTTTTACCCATAAGGTAATACATCAATTCTTATTAATGACACTATGAATATGAGAAATTTTTTAATTATTGCAATCTCCTTATTTGGAGGTCTGGCTTCTTATGCTCAATCTAATTTATTGAATGCTAAGATTCCTGAGGAAATTGGATTGAAGACTCCTGCGCAACTCATTTCAGATAATGATAAGCCTTTGGCTTATGGTTATGTTCATGATAGAGATGTCCTGATGGGTAGAATGGTTTGGGAAATAATCGATTTAAGCGAGAAAATTAACTTTCCTCTTTATTTTCCTATTGATACTGCTAACATCGGTTCTAACAGACGTTCTTTGTATGATGTTTTGACAAGAGCCATTAAAAGCGGAGAAATATCTGAAGTGTATTCTGATAGTTATTTCAATACTAAAAAGACATACAAAGATATCCAGGCTTCATTGTCACGTATTGATACAACAGATGCCGGTAGAGAACAAATAAATGCTGGTCAGAAAGCAGTTTCTCAGGAATATATTTTGAGATCCGATTTAACAGCACAGGATGTCACGCAATACAAAATCAAAGGATTTTGGTATTTTGACAAACGTCAGAGCGAATTGAAATATCGTTTGCTGGCTATTTGTCCAGTTACTCCCGATGTGTACACGATGAATAGTGAAGAGAAAGATTATATCGAATTATTCTGGATTTTCTTCCCTGATGCAAGAGAGGTTCTGCATGAAGCAAAAGCCTTTAATGATAAGAATTCGGCTATGCCGATTTCCTTCGATCAAATCTTAAATTCAAGGCATTTTAACAGTGTGATTTACAAGGAAGAAAATGTCTATGGTGATAGAGAAATTAAAGAGTACATGAAAGATAATGCTCAAAATCAATTACTCGAAGCCGAACGTGTTAAAGAGAAAATTCGCGATTTTGAATCGGATATGTGGAATTATTAATTTCAAGTATAAATTATATAAAAACTCTTACCATCTGGTAAGAGTTTTTTGTTTTCTGTATTTTTGTTTTTTATTTGATTGTAATGGTAGATTATTTAATTGTAGGTTGTGGACTGGCCGGGATTTCGTTTTCCGAAATCGCTTTGGCAAATAATAAAAGTATTTTGGTTGTCGATAATGAATCGCAGAATTCTTCTAAAATTGCAGGTGGATTATACAATCCGGTTATTTTAAAGCGTTTTAGTGAAGTTTGGCAAGCAAAAGAGCAATTAATTTTGATGAATCAATTTTATGTCAATTTAGAGCAAAAACTTAGAGTAAAAGTAGATTTTAAAACACCTATTTTACGAAAATTCTTTTCTGTTGAAGAACAAAATAATTGGTTTGCAGCTTCTGATAAACCGGCTTTAGCTCCTTTTTTGTCCACTTCAATAATTACAAAAAAATATTCAGGGATTGATTCGCCATTTAATTATGGGGAAGTTTTGCATACGGGTTATGTGGACACTGCTTCTTTATTAGTACATTATAAAAATTATCTGTTACAAGAACAGCTTTTGCTTCAGGAATCTTTTGATTACGAAGCTTTGGAGATTTTGCCAGAAAGTATTCGCTATAAAAATATTGACGCTAAAAATATCATTTTTGCAGAAGGTTTTGGCTTGCATTCTAATCCGTATTTTAATAATTTACCATTGGATGGAACCAAAGGAGAGCTTTTTATTATCAAAGCGTCTGAGTTAGATTTGGATGTTATTGTCAATACTTCTGTGTTTATTCTTCCGCTTGGTGACGGATTATTCAAAGTAGGAGCTACTTATAATTGGAAAGACAAAACCGACTTACCTACCGAAGAAGGAAAACAGGAATTAGTGGAACGAATCAAAGAAATTATTAACTGCGAATTTGAAATTGTAGCTCATTTTGCGGGCGTTCGTCCTACAGTGAGAGATCGACGTCCATTAGTAGGAACACATGCTGATTACAAATCCATTCATATTTTAAACGGATTAGGAACCAGAGGAGTTATGCTTGGTCCGGCAATGGCTAAATCCTTATTTGATTTTATAGAAAACGATATTCCGCTAGACAAGGAAATTAATATCAAACGATTCGAACCTAAAAATAAAAGATAGTTTTATTCTTTAAAATCGGGGTCGTAATCAACAAACATGTTGATATAAATATTTCGGGACCATCTTAGAACAAGAGGTCCTAAAATAATTAGAGTAGCCATTATGGCAATAAAAGCTGTTTTTACTGAAGAGCCTAAAAACAAATAAGACACAATAAAAGCAGCAATTCCAATTGCTACATTCAGCCCATAACTCACATACATAGCTCCATAAAAAAAGGAAGGTTCAATTTGATATCTAAAACCACAATGCGAGCATTTTTCATGCATCTTTAGTGTAGAGAGTAAATTATATGGGTTTTTGTCTAAATACATACTCTCATTCTGACATTTAGGACAACTTCCTGTTAAAATACTATTTAGTTTCGATCCTTTTTTTAACATTTGCAAAAATTTTTATCAAAGGTACATTTTTTGAAAAAGTACCAATGTAACATTAGTCACAAAATATGCTTAATATACACAATTTATCGGTTTCGTTTGGAGGTACTTATTTATTTGAAGAAGTAACTTTCCGATTAGGAGCCGGAGATAGAGTTGGTCTTGTAGGGAAAAATGGAGCCGGAAAATCGACCATGCTTAAAATGTTAGCCAGAGATTTTGCTCCTGATTCAGGTGTGATTTCTCAGGAGAAAGATATCCGAATGGGGTTCCTGCGTCAGGATATTGATTTTGAACGCGGAAGAACTGTCCTTGAAGAAGCTTACGAAGCTTTTACTGAGATTAAAATTGTAGAGAAAAAATTAGAAGAAATCAATCATCAATTGGTAACCCGTACCGATTATGAAAGTGAAGAATACAGTAAAATAATTGAAGATTTATCCGATTATACCCATCGTTTTGAATTATTGGGCGGTTATAATTATGTAGGTGATACCGAAAAAATTCTTTTAGGTTTAGGTTTCAAAAGAGAAGTTTTTGACAATCAGACAGAAACTTTTTCGGGAGGTTGGAGAATGCGTATTGAATTAGCCAAATTATTATTGCAAAACAATGATGTGTTGTTGCTGGATGAGCCTACCAACCACCTGGATATTGAAAGTATCATTTGGTTAGAAAGTTTCCTTCGCAATTATCCGGGAGTTGTGGTAATTGTATCACACGATAAAATGTTTCTGGATAATGTGACTAACAGGACGATCGAAATTTCATTAGGAAAAGCTTACGATTTCAACAAACCTTATTCTGAATATTTAGAATTGCGTAACGAACTTCGTGAAAAGCAATTGGCAACTCAAAAAAATCAAGCCAAAAAAATTGAAGAAACACAGAAACTGATTGACAGATTTCGATATAGTGCTACCAAATCTTCGATGGCACAATCTTTAATTAAAAAGTTGGATAAAGTAGAGCGAATTGAAGTGGACGAAGATGATAATTCAGTAATGAATATTTCGTTTCCGGTTTCTAAAGAGCCCGGAAAAGTGGTGATTGAAGCCGAAAATGTAACTAAATCTTACGGTGATAAAACCATTTTAAAAGACATTTCGCTGTTAGTGGAACGTGGAAGTAAAATTGCTTTTGTGGGACAAAATGGTCAGGGAAAATCGACTTTTATCAAGGCATTGGTTAACGAATTTGAATACGATGGAAACATCAAATTAGGACATAATGTACAATTAGGTTATTTTGCTCAAAATCAGGCCGAATATTTAGATGGTGAAATCACCTTGTTACAAACTATGGAAGATGCTGCATTAGATAGTAATCGTTCTAAAGTACGCGATATGTTAGGTTCGTTTTTATTTAGAGGTGATGATGTAGAGAAAAAGGTAAAAGTACTTTCGGGAGGGGAGAGAAACCGTTTGGCATTATGTAAATTATTGTTGCAACCTATCAATGTGTTGCTGATGGATGAGCCTACCAACCACTTAGATATTAAGTCTAAAAACGTTTTGAAAGCCGCTTTGCAAAAATTTGGAGGGACTTTATTGTTGGTTTCTCACGACAGGGATTTTCTTCAGGGAATGTCTAACATTGTTTACGAATTCAAAGATCAAAAAATAAAGGAATATTTAGGGGATATCAACTTTTTCCTGGAACAACGCAATATGGAAAATATGCGCGAAGTGGAGAAAAAAGAAGTGGTTAAAACTGCCGCTCCCAAAGAGAATAAGAAAGTCTCCTACGAAGACCAAAAGAAAGGCAAGACTTTACAAAACCGTTTAAGTAAAATTGAAAGCCAAATCAGTCAGTTGGAAAAAGACATTCAGCATGATGATAAAATGCTGGCTTCTAATTACGACAAACACATAGAAGATGCCGCTTTCTTTAAGGCTTATAATAAAAAGAAAGCCGATTTAGATCAACTTTTGTTGGACTGGGAATTGGTTCAGGAAGAAATAGATAATTTGTAATAAAGAAAAATAGGCTTAAGTAATTAAGCCTATTTTTTTTGAATGCGCTATGGCTTCTTTACTTTTCTTAAAATAACAAACTTCTACTGAAAGACTTTCTAAATTTTGCAGTGTTTTAAGCACTTTGGTTTTTTTGTGTTCCGTAGTTTGCCTGATATAAATGGCCTGAATGGTTAGCGGGAAAATTTTAGCAATGGCTTCGTATAAATAGGGGTCTTCCTGTGAATCATCGCCAATAAGGACATATTTTAAATTAGGATAAAATTCCAATATGTGTTTGATTTTCTCAAACTTATGATTGTGTTCTCCTCTGCCAGTCCAGAAAAATTGAGTAAGACTGGTTTTGATATCTTTTAATAATAAAACGGCTTTGGGTAATTGATGGATTTCGGTAAATTTCACGATAAAACGGTACAAATTCCATTCGCTGCTGGAAACATAAAAAAAAGTATTCAGTTCCTGATAATTATCTCTTCCTGATTGACTCAAGGCCTGATAATGTACCGTTACATCATCAAAAATTTTACGGCGGTTTACATTTCTAAACAGAAGGTTGTAAAGCTTTCTTAAAGGATTTAGGGTGTATGAAACCAGAAAAGTGTCGTCAATATCTGAAATGATGCCTAAATGGTCAATTTTAGGACGGATATAGCTTTCTTTTGCGGAAATGGTTTGATTGTTATAATTCAAACTTACTTCATATTCCACCCAGCCATAATCGTCCTGATTAAGCGGAATACAGAATTTAAAATAACCATCTTTAAGAGTTCGGGTGTGGATGGTTTTTTGATTGTGTTTTAAATAAATATCGGCATTAGACCAGGTTTTCATTCGGTACATCCCAATAATAGAACTCGCATTTTTAAAGTTATTATCCTGAAAATCGTATTCTACTTTTTTGGTAGGCAGAAAAACATGTCCCATTACAATTAATTCCTGCTCATTAGCATAACCACGATATAATTTTATAATGGGCTTCATTTATAGCGTTTCTTTTGTAGTGTATTTCTAAATTAGTTAATTTTAATGTGAAAAGGAAGTAAAATGCTGAAAAATAATGTGATAATGGTGGTGAATCCTGTTTCAGGAGGACTTGATAAAGCTTTATTGATTGATCAGGTGTCGCATTATGCCCAGCAGTTAAATTTAAATCTAATGTGTTTTGAAACCACCGGAGTTAATGATTTGGATAATATAAGGACCTATTACAAGAAGTTCCATCCTGAGCGTGTTCTTATAGCCGGAGGGGACGGAACCATAAAACTTGTTGCCGAAGCATTGGAGCATGAGGATGTAATTTTTGGAATTTTACCAGTAGGCTCTGCCAATGGATTAGCAACCGATTTGGGTTTGGTAAAATCAACGGAAGAAAATATTGCTATTGCTTTTCAAAATCATTTTGTGTCGATTGATTGTATCCGAATTAATAACAGAATGTGTATTCATTTAAGTGATTTAGGATTGAATGCCGAGTTGATTAAAAATTACGAAAAGAGTGCTATTAGAGGCAAAATAGGCTATGCTTTACAAGTTTTCAACACTTTATTGCATGCTGAAAAATCTTTTTTAGTGACAGTTAAAGCACACCAACAATTGATTGAAACTAAGGCACGAATGATTGTTATTGCTAATTCTCAAAAATATGGAACAGGAGTAACAATTAATCCGATTGGGATTATGGGGGATGGAAAATTTGAGTTAATTATTTTAAAGAAAATCAATTTTCGTGTTTTTATGAGGATTGTTCTAGGGAAAATTACAGAGTCGTCAGATACGGTTTTAGTAGTTTCTACCGATAATGCCAATATCAAAATCAACAGGCCAACAAGTTTTCAAATTGATGGTGAATATTGCGGTAGAGAAACCGAACTCCGTATCAGTATTTTGCCTCGGAAATTAAAAGTAGCCATGTTGAAGGCGTAGTATTTTTATTTGAAAGGATTTCGTTCCTGCCATTCTATTTTGGGTTCAAAATAGCTAAAAGTTTTTGATACAAATAGATTCAGTAAAGGATTGTTGTGTTTGATTAATCCGTACATGTTTACTGCTTTTGCACCAACCGAACTTTTGATTTCTAAAGCTGTTCTGGCAAAAATAATGCGGCGGTATTTTTTGTTGATAGAATAGCCTATCATGTCATACAACATGTTCAAATAGAGCATTTTTTCTTTTTGGCAATGTTCATCATAACCCAGGAAATAAGTGTCAATATCCGAACCGTTTTTGATTAAGGTGTTGAAACCAATTAATTTGTTATCGTCAAAATAACCATAAAATAAGAACTTGTCTTTTAGGTTTTTTTTAAAGATTTCAAAATGATTTTCGTCGAGATAAAAGGTATTAAAAGCGGCTTTTTTAGCAACATTCAAATACAAATAATGAATGCGTTCTCTGTGTTTTTGGATGTCTTCGAGACTTAGTTTTTGTTTGCTTATTGCCTCCGATTTTTTTCTCGCCCTTTTGTACTGGTCTCTGTATTTCTTGTTTTTATTGGCTATATAATCGTCAAAAACCTGCCAGGAATCCCTGATGTTAAAAATCATATTGGGTTGGGTAGAAAATCGATAAAACGAATCAAATTCTGGAATGTTGAAAATTGTAAATTCCGTTTCTGAAAAATCTTTAAAAATGGTAAGATGTGGTTTGTTTCCCTGTTTTTTAAAATTGTTTTCTAAAGCATCGGTGGCTTCTTTCAATAGTTTAATTACTTTTTTTGCCGGGACTTTTTTATTGAAAGAAAAAGCATTTTGTCCAGTAAGCATGTTATTACCAATGATTAGTACTTTAGAACCAAATTGCTTGAATACAAAATCTCGAACTTTAGTTCTTAAGCAATCGTCCCGGTCTCCAAAAGAAGCGATTTGGCTTAAATCTAAAAATTGAGAAATTGCAATGCCAATAATTTCTTCGTTATAAAATAGTGCAATAAAATGACAAACCATATTGCCGGGTGCGGCAGTTTCCAGAATTTTTAAGTATTCTAGGTTAAGAAAAATATTATCTGTTGCCAAAGAATCCCATTGTGCAGGTATTTTTTGGACAGAATTGTATATTTTAAATGAGAATTTTGAGTTCAAATGTGCTAAAATTTGTATTTGTCGAAGGTACTATTTTAAGTTAATTTGGAAGTTTAAAAGGGGAAAATTAACTAAATTTATAAAAAAAGAGTAGTATGGAAGTTTATGATGAAACAACAGTAGCAAAGGCTTTAGTTCAGTTAGAAAATTGGTCTTTTTCAAATAATGGTATCGAAAAGAAATTTGTGTTTAAAAATTTCAATCAGGCACTTGCTTTTATCGTTCAGGTAGGATTATTGGCAGAAAGCAAGAATCATCATCCTGAATTGTTTAATGTTTACAACAAGGTCAACATTCGATTATCGACACATGATGCGCAAGGCGTAACCGATAAAGATTTTGATTTAGCCAAAGCAATAGAAAAATTGTTTTAAAACAAAAGCTCCTCAGATCAATAATTGAAATGAGGAGCTTTTGTTTGTTTTATTGCCAGGCGCAGATAATTCCGCCCATAATCATAAAGCATAGAATCCAATAGCCACTATTGATAAAGGTATATTTCCAGCTTTTTCGTTCAAATAAGGCATTTGTTGCAATCATAGGAAAAGCAAGAAAAAGACCAGTAAGAAAACCATGAAAAGCACCATGTTTGAATGTTCTGAAAGCAGTGCCATAATCAGCCATGAAAGCGGCATAAGAAGGTTTTGCAGTAACTGCATTTCCGCCAGTCATACTAAAGGCACCCCATTGATGGATGGTTAAAAATTGTAAAACCATAGAGATTAAAAAAGCAAAAAATACTGCCATAATAAAAATAACAGGCATGTTAGCACCTTTCATTTTTTCTTCAGTTAATCCTGATTCTCTCATCCAGACTGTTCCAAATACTTTTGGGTTGTACCAAATAAATCCGATAACTAATGTTGATAATGCAGCTACAAATAGTGCCAAGAAATTAATTTCCATAGGGTTGGTTTTTTTGATTAGTATTTCAAATATAAATAAAAAATATTTAATTGTGTATTTGTTGTATTTTGTAAGAATAGTTTATTTGTTTGAAAAATAAATATGTATTTCATCGATTATTTTGGTATTTAATCAGTTTTTGTCTTACATTTAACCATGAAAATTTAATAACAGGAGATATGAAAAAAATATTTACTTTATTTCTAATGGTTTTGGCCTCATTTTCAATGATGGCTAATGTGGTGCTTTCTGATAAAGAAATACTTGTGAAATTTTACGAAGCTACTAATGGTAGTCAATGGAAAGTGAAATGGGATTTATCTCAACCTATAACTGCTTGGTCAGGTGTAAAAGTTGAAAATAATAAAGTGGTTGCTTTAGATTTACAGGATAATAATTTGACAGGTTCAATTCCGGCTGAGTTAGGTGAGTTGAAAAGTTTACAAATATTGAATTTGCATAAAAATCAGTTATCTGGAAACATTCCAACCAGTTTAGGGAATTTGAAAGAATTAAAAGTTTTAGACTTGTCTTTCAATAGTTTATCTGCTGCTATTCCTGAATCTATATGTAACCTAAGTAATTTAAAAAACTTAGAGTTGTATATGAATAGACTTTCAGGTGTTTTACCGGATAATATAGGAAGTTTGCAAAATTTAGAAACATTAGCAGTTTTTAACAATGAAATCGAGGGAGTAATTCCGGCTTCATTTTACCAAATGAAATCTTTAAAAACAGTATTGTTGAATAGTAATAAATTACAAGGAACCTTAAGTCCTGAAATTGCTAATTTGACACAATTGACAAATTTAAGTTTGTTCGAAAATAATTTTGGAGGTCAGGTACCTTTAAGTCTTGAGAATTTGAATGGTTTAAAAGAAATGAATATTTCTTATAATAAATTTAATGGTTTAGTAACTAAAAAGTTAGCGATGTTGGATACTCTTAATATGACTATGGTTAATGAGAGTGGTGTGGCTTATTTAATGAATGTTGCTGTTGAAATAGATAAACGACCTATAGTGTCTGAAGAATAATAATTATTTGGTTTGTATTAATATTGTTTTTTTATTAAGTTAGTTTTATAATAAGTTTAGTGTTTGAAAAACCTGTGATAATCTCACAGGTTTTTTTATTGATGTTAAGTTGTTTAGACTCCGCTAAATGCACTAAATCCACCATCTACAGGAAGAACGATTCCAGTGATAAATTGAGATGCTTTACTGCATAAAAAGTGAATAGCTCCGGCTAATTCATCAGCTTCACCAAATCTCTTCATTGGGGTGTTATTAATGATACTATTTCCCCTTGGAGAATAAGTACCGTCTTCATTGGTTAATAGTTTTCGGTTTTGGTTTCCAATAAAAAAGCCCGGTGCTATTGCATTCACGCGAATTTTATCACTGAATTTTGTTGCCATCTCTACAGCCATCCATCTTGTGAAATTTTCCATCGCTGCTTTTGATGCCGAATAGCCTACTACACGGGTTACGGCTCTTTCAACCGTCATTGATGAGAAATTAATGATGACTCCTTCTTTTTGTTTTGCCATAAGTTCACCAAAAACGATTGATGGTAATACCGTACCATTTAAGTTTAAATCAGTCACTGTTTGAAAGGAGTCCATTGATAAATCAAAAATAGTCTGGTCTTCGCTAATTGTTGCACCGGGCAGGTTTCCACCTGCGGCATTTAATAAGATATCGATCTTTCCGTAATTTGCTACAATTTTTTCTCTTGCTGCTTCCAGTGATTCTTTGTTAAGAATATCAGCGGCAATTCCTAATGCATCACAGCCACTTTCTTTAAGTAGGTTAATACTTTTATCTATTATATCCTGATTTCTCCCTAAGATGACAATTTTAGCTCCAGAGGCTCCTAAATGGCTGGCGATAGAACTTCCAAGAACGCCAGTTCCTCCGGTAATTACGGCGACTTTGTCTTTTATATCAAATAAATTCATTTTTATAATTTTAAGTTTGTGTGTAGTTATTTATTATAAAAGCTGCATGAATTAAGTAGAATTCACACAGCTTTTTTCAAAAAAATAATAGGGTTTGTTTTAGTATTTCCACCTAACAAAGGCTTCCATTGCAGCATAATTAGATAAACCTAATTGGTCATACAATTCAGCGGTTTCTTTATTTCGGTCTTCGGCTCTTTGCCAAAACTCTCTGGCGTCTGTACCTTGGAATACCACACCGTCTTTTTGAGATTGATGTTTAAAAATTCCATGTCTTTTAGCCAAAACCTGGTCTGGACTCATTGGTACAGCCATTTCTATTTCGTCAATTCCCCATTCTTGCCATGCACCGCGATACAGCCACAACCAGCAATCTTTCATGAAATCTTTTGATTTCAGATTTTTTACAGCTTCAAGAATCGCATCCAGACATACTTTGTGCGTTCCGTGCGGATCGGCAAGATCACCTGCAGCAAATATTTGATGTGGTTTTATTTTTTCGATAAGATCCATTGTCAACTGGATATCAGCTGCACCCAATGGTTTTTTTTCAATAGTTCCGGTTTCATAAAAAGGAAGATCCATAAAGTGAATCTGCTCATCGGTTAAGCCTACAAAATGGCTGGTTGCACGGGCTTCTCCTTTTCGAATAAGACCTTTCAAATTTCGGACTTCAGGAATATCTTTTTGGCTTGCTTTTTTATTGATTAGGAACTCGTGTGCTTTGTTATAAATTGTATTTGCTTCTGGACTATCAATGCTGAATTTTTCGTTGTAATCGCATACAAAACGGGCAAATCTTTCGGCTTCACTATCGGCTACAGCAATATTTCCCGAAGTTTGATAAGCAACATGAACTTCGTGTCCCTGTTCCTGTAAACGCATAAAAGTACCTCCCATACTGATGATGTCGTCATCAGGGTGTGGACTAAAAATCAGTACTCTTTTTCTGGCTGGTTCGGCTCGTTCCGGTCTATTCTCATCGTCGGCATTGGGTTTACCACCCGGCCAACCTGTAATAGTATGTTGTAATTTATTAAATATATTGATGTTGATATTATAGGCTGGTCCTAAATCGGCTAATAAATCGCTCATTCCGTTTTCGATATAATCGGCATCGGTAAGTCTAAGAATAGGTTTTTTAAGGTCAAGCGCCATTCTTAGTACGGCTTTTCGGGTTAGTTTGTCGGTCCAAACAATTTTTTCTACTAACCAAGGCGTATTGATTCGGGTCAATTTAGAAGCTGCTCCCTGGTCTAAAATAAAAACAGCATTATTGTGTTCCTGCAGGAAAGAAGCCGGAACAAGATTAGTAACAGTTCCTTCTGCAGATTCTTTGACAATGTTTGATTTTCCTTCACCCCAGGCTAATAAAATAACTCTTTTGGCTTCCATTATTTTCTTTACACCTAAAGTAATGGCAGTTCTTGGAGTGTTGTTTAAACCTGAAAAATCTTTACTTGCTGCAACCCTTGTAATATGATCCAGAGCTACTAATCTGGTTTTTGAATTTTGTAAGGAACCTGATTCGTTAAAACCAATGTGTCCGTTACCTCCAATTCCCAGAATTTGTAAATCGATTCCACCAAGAGCTTCTATTTTTTCTTCGTATTGAGCGCAATAATCCTGAATTTCTTCTTTAGATAAAGTTCCATCAGGAATATTGTAGTTTTCAGGTAAAATATCCACCTGATCCAATAGCAATTCTTTCATAAATCGCACGTAGCTGTTAATAGAATCGGGTTCCATTGGATAATATTCGTCCAAATTGAAAGTAATAACATTCTTAAAACTAAGACCTTCTTCTTTGTGCATACGAACTAATTCGGCATACAAACCTTTTGGAGAAGATCCGGTTGCTAATCCAAGAACGCAAGATTCCTGTAATTCCTGTTTTGATCTAATCAATGCCGCTATCTCGTGTGCAACGGCTATAGAGGCTGTTTTTGAATTTTCGAAAACAACAGTATTGATGTTTTCGAATCGTTTTTCAAATCCAGTAGCTTTATCAATAGTACTTTTTATCATTGAAATATTTTTTTTCTTGTTTATTTTTTGATCTGGTAAATAGGCTCTACTAAGATAGTACGATATAAATTAATACGGTTAAGAAGACTAAAATAGTTCCTGCCAAATTCATTCCTGACCAGTTTTTTTCCTGGTTTTTAGATAATTCTTCTTCGTACTGATTATTTGATTGAGATGGGGCATAAAATTTTGAAACCACTAACATGATGATTAAGTTTAATACAAATTCGATTCCCCATAAATGAATAAAATGAATGTTAAGATGAAACACAAATGAGGTTAAGATGTAAAAAACAAATCCAAAGAATAATCCTGCCTTTGCACCGATAGCGTTAATTTGTTTAAAAAATAAACCGGCAACTAAAATGGATGAAATAGGGATGAAGAAGATTCCGTTTAGTTGTTGTAAAAGAAGATACAGTCCGGATGGGGCATAGGCTACTAATGGTGCCACCGATATAGCTATTACAGCGAGTACAATAGAGGTGATTTTTCCATAATATACCAGCTTTTCTTCGGTAGTATCTTTATTGAAACTTTTTTTATAAATATCCATGCAAAAAATGGTGCTTGCCGAATTTAAGATGCTATTAAAAATGCTTAAAACGGCTCCTAATATTACTGCGGCAAAAAAACCGTATAGATAAGTGGGTAAAACTTTTTTAACCAAAAGAGGATAAATCAAATCGGGTTTGTCATAATATTGTTCCTGAAAATAATAGTATCCAATTAATCCCGGAAGTACAATAATTAGCGGCATTAATAATTTTAGAATTCCGGTATAGATTAAACCTTTTTGAGCTTCGATTAAATTTTTGGCTCCAAAAGCCCTTTGAATAATAGCCTGATTCATTCCCCAAAAATAAATTTGGTTAATCATGAGTCCTGTAAAAAGGGTCGAAAAAGGTAAAGCAGAATCTTCGCTTCCGATGATATCGAATTTTTTTGGAGCAAAATGATAAATGGAACTGACTCCATCGAAAACATTCCCTTTTCCAATTTGATATAACGCAATAATAGTAACTAAGAGGCCTCCAAGCATTAATCCAATCCCGTTGAGTGAATCGGAAAAAGCTACAGCCTTTAATCCACCAAAAATAGTATACATTGAGCCAATGATACCTATAATGAGCACTATGTAAACTAAGGATTGTTCTTTAGAAATGGAGAATGTGGTCGAAAAATCAAAAATGCTTTCGATGTTAATGGCTCCTGAGTATAAAATAATTGGCAATAAGGTAACTACGTAAGAACCTACCAGTAAAATAGCGACTACAGAGCGTACGCTCGAATCGAATCGTTTTTCCAGAAATTCAGGGATGGTGGTGAGTTTTAATTTTAAAAAACGAGGAATAATGTAAATGGCGGCTATAACTAAGGCAATTGCCGAGGTAATTTCCCAAGCAATAACAATAATTCCGTTTTTATAGGCACTCCCATTCATCCCAATTAAATGTTCTGTAGAAATGTTAGTCAGGAGCATTGATCCTGCAATGACAGGCGCTGTTAAACTTTTTCCGGCAAAAAAATAACCATTTGACGTGTTAAGATTATCTTTTCGGAGTTTGTAACTCGTGTAAAAGATAACCAGGAGTGTGAATCCAAAAAAGCCTAAATAGGTATATAACATGTCAAATGGATGTTTAAATTATCGCTTAAGCATTTTTAGAATTTTAGTGTAGCCGGCAAATATTTCGCAACTAATTCTTCGTAATAAGGTCTTAATGCTTTTGAATCTGGTTTAACAGGTGCTTTGGTATACAAATCATAAGGATTGAATTTCTTTACCCATTCGAACATTTCAATATCGTGTTCGGTCATTAAATGCGTATAAGCATTTTCTCTGTGTTGTGAATAGAATGAATGGTAACGAATCATATACAAAGCAGGCTCTGGTAAATAATCTTTCAGAATTTGGTATAAATATTCGTCATGTCCCCAGCTCATTTTTACTTTGTCTAATCCGCAGTTTGGAGAATAAACGCCGTATTTGGTATTGTATTTTTCGTTTGTGCTGTCTGGATTGGCAGCAAAAAATTCGGGATAAACTATTTTATCGGAGAATTTACATCCTACAGGGAACGTATCTCCTACAACGGCCCATTGAGGTTCACCAAATAAACATAACACTTTTCCAATGTCATGTAAAAATCCGGTAAGCACAAACCAATCCGGGTGACCATCGGCACGGATAGCTTCTGATGTTTGAAGTAAGTGTTGGAATTGATCCAAGTCGATGTCCGGATCACTATCATCAACTAAGGTGTTTAAGAAATCTACGGCTTCCCATAAAGACATTTCTTTTCGGTCAAATTTCAGAAACTCTTTTTCTTTTTCACATACAAAATCATAGGTTTGATAAGTATGGTTTATTCGGTAAAATTCTCTTACTGTTTCTACTCTTTCTGAATCTACATAATTACGGAATTCTTCTTTTTCTTTAGTTTCTAAAGAAGGATCTGGGTAGCGTTCGATTAAGTTTTCTTCCCAATCATCAATTTGATGCATCGGATTGTTGAATTTGTCGGAGGTGTTAGCATTTTCCATATAAGTTCAATTTTATAATATTTTGGTTAATGTTGAATTTTTTAGAAGATGACAATTATTGGGTTAATTGTGAATTTCAAAATTACGCAGATACTTTTTTTTCAAAATGGATAAATGCTCCAAAAACATGGATGAATTTTTCACAGCATCAATTTTTTAATAGATAAATTATAGTATAACTATTTAATCGTGGGATTTTTTGAATTCTTCTTTAGAGATACATTTTGGATTTATGGCTTTGATTTCTAAAAACGGAGTGAAGAAAAATGATTTTACAAGAGGTGAAATAAGAAAATAGCTTTCAAAAATGAATTTCAGCTTAAAAATTAAGAATTCGTGTTTTTTAAAATGTTAAAAAAGGGATTTTGAAATTAACTTAAGTGTTTATTGAGAATGTATAGATGGAAATTGGTTAATACCTTATTAAATAAGGGGGAATATTGGTAATAACTCAAAAAAATAACGGTTTAAAAATGATAAATACATTTTTTGGCTGAATTTTTCATGTGTATTTGGTTGAATTTTATATGTTTTTGACGAATTTATCCATTCCAAGACGGAGGCGAACTGTTAATTTTACCATAATATTATTAACTAATACTAATTAAAAATGAAAAAAACCAAATTCAAATTATTGACGTTATTTTTCCTGATAGCGTTTTCAATTAATTCGTGGGCGCAAAAAACACAAGTGTCTGGTAAGGTCGTTGATGATCAAAATATGCCTTTACCTGGAGCTAATGTTGTAGAAAGCGGAACGAAAAACGGTGTTACGACTGATTTTGATGGTAAATTTAGACTTGATGTTTCAAAAGCTAATGCTACCTTATTAGTTTCGTATGTTGGTTTTGCAGACCAAAGTATCAAACTAAGTGGTTCTAAATCTAATTTAACTATTAAATTACTATCAGGAGCTAATAATTTAGAGCAAGTAGTTGTAGTAGGATATGGTAAAAGTTCACGTAAAAACTTAACCAGTGCTGTTACATCAGTTAAGGCAGAAGCATTAAACCGTGGAGCTATTAGTGATGTGGGGCAGTTATTACAAGGTAAATCTTCGGGTTTGAATATTTCTGCCAGTGGAGACCCTAACCGTAAAGCTTCTGTAGTATTACGTGGAGCTTCTACATTAAATAGTTCTCAAGGTCCTTTTTATGTAGTGGATGGAGTACCTGGGGTTGATATTTCATTGGTTTCACCAGATGATATTGCTACTATTGATGTACTTAAAGATGCTGCTGCTACAGCTATCTATGGTAACCGTGCTGCAAATGGGGTGATTATGGTAACTACTAAAAAAGGAAGTAAAGAAAAAGCGCAAATTAGTTATAGTTCATATGTAGGATTTGAAAAAGTTTCTAATCAGTTGGATATGATGAATGCAACTCAATTGAGAGCTTTTGTTACTAAAAACAATCTTGCTTTTACTCCTTTAAATGATCAAGGAGCTGATACAAACTGGCAAAAAGAGATTTTACGTTCAGGTGCACTTTCTACAAGCCATAATTTATCTATAAGTGGTGGTGGAGAACATGGAAATTACATGGCTAGTTTAACAACTTTAAACAGAGAAGGGGTTATCTTAACAAGTGATTTTTCCCGTGTTATTGCGCATTTGGCTATTGAGCAATATGCTTTTAATGATAATGTGAAATTTGGATTAAATGTTTCTAATTCAAATACTAATGCACAAAACGTTGCACAACGTAATACAGTACTTTTACAGGCGGTAAATCACTTACCTGTTTCACCTGTTAAAAATGCAGATGGAACTTATTTTGAGAACTTTATCAGTACCGGATATTTCAACCCGCTAGCTTTGATTAATCACGGTGATGATGATACTAAGACAAGTAATTTAGTTGGAAATTTTACAACAGAAATTAAGTTGCCTTTTGGTTTAAAATATAACTTAAACTTAGCTTATCAAAAATCAACTACATTACACGGAGAGTTCTATGACAGTTATTACCAAAAATATAATAGTGCAAACTTTTACAACAACCCTGATCCACCAGCGGTACACTCTTTAATCAACTTTGGTACTAATGGTTCGGCATTAAGAAATACTTATACTAATACTAATAATATTATTGAAAGTTTCCTTACTTGGGATAAAACATTTGGAAATCATAAAATTAATGCTGTATTAGGGTACTCTTGGCAGGAAGATGTTTTAGGAGATGGATTCCAGGCTACAACAACTAATTTCCCGGTTGATAACGTAAGTTATAACAACTTAGCTTTAAGTAACTATTCTTCAGTATCAGGTTATAGAGTGGATTTTGGAAGTAGTACTGCTTATCAAAAAACACGTTTAATTTCTGATTTCTTCCGTTTGAATTATAACTATAATGATAAATACCTTTTACAAGGGTCTATAAGAAGAGACGGAGGTTCAGTGTTTGGTGCTAATAACAGATGGGGTTATTTCCCTTCAATTGGTGGAGCCTGGAGAGTTGATAAAGAAGGTTTCATGCAAAACCAAGGTGTTTTTGAGGATTTGAAATTACGTGCAAGTTACGGGGTAACAGGAAACTCTTCTGGATTTAATGCTTATACAGCTCAATTTATCTCAGGAAGTTTAGGAACTTTCTATAATAATGGTCAACAAATTGGAGCTTATGGTCCTAATCAGGCTGCTAACCCTGATTTACAATGGGAAAAAACATCTACTGCTAACATAGGTCTTGATTTTACAGTTTTAAAAGGAAAATTATCTGGGTCTGTTGATCTTTATGACAAGAGAACTACAGGAATGATTACTAGTTATAGTGTTAACCCAATTCTTGTACCAATTGGATCAATTGTGGCTAATGGAGGAAGTATGTCTAATAAAGGTATTGAGGTGAGTTTGAATGCTACTCCGGTACAAACTAAAAACTTTACCTGGTCAACAGGAATGAATGCATCACACAATAAAAACGTGATTACTAAATTGACTAATCCATTCTTCATTGGAGGAGATTCGATTCGTAGAGTTCAACCAGAAGGAGGAGGTCAAACAGGTAGTACGTTGCAAATTTTAAAAGAAGGAAAACCATTGGGACAATTTTTCACGCTTGAATATGCAGGAAAAAATGCTAACGGAATTTCTCAATATGTAGCAAAAGATGGAAGTTTAACAACTACACCTGCTATTGGAACTGATTACCATTATGCAGGTAGTGCACAACCAAAATTATTATTGGGTTGGTCTAATGATTTTAAATATAAAAACTTTGATTTGAACATTTTCATTCGTGGAGTATTTGGTAACAAAATTTTCAATGCTACCCGTGCCGATTTGTTTAGACCAGCTACTGCAATGACAACTAATATTTTGGTTGATGCAGAAAATGAGTCTCCAAGTGATTTGAATTCATTTAAGTATTCAAGCCGTTTTATTGAAGATGGAAGTTACATTCGTTTAGATAATGCCACTTTAGGTTATAATTTCCCTCAAATTCATAAATACATTAAAAGCTTACGTATTTATAGTACAGTAAACAATTTATTTGTAATTACTAAATACTCAGGAATTGATCCGGAGGTTGAACAAGGTGGTACTGCTCCTGGTGTAGATTCAAATAACTTTTATCCAAAAACAAGAACTGTATTGTTTGGTTTAAAAGCTAGTTTCTAAGAATTAATTGTTATTAAAAAAATACTATGAAAAAGATATTTAAATATTTTAGTTTATCAATACTAGGTATTGGTTTATTATGGTCGTGTGATAATCTGGATGTGCCAATTACCACTCAGTTAACACCTGACGTATTTCCTCAGAATTCTACCCAATATATTCAGACAACAGGTCCTGTTTATGCTGCCTTTCGAGGTGAATATTCATTTGCTTGGTGGTGGTCGCAATCTATTTCAACAGATGAAGCTGTTATGCCTGCTAGAGGAGGTAACTGGTTCGATGGAAGAAATTATATAGCAATGCACTTTCATGATTGGACAGCTGATAATGGAATTATTGGAAGTTTATGGGATTGGACATCTAAAGTAATTGGGCTTAGCAATCAGGCTATTTCAATATTAAATAAGGCAATGCCTGAAGGTGCAGATAAGAATACGACTATATCTGAATTAAAAACCATGCGTGCTATTGCTTATTTTATGATGATGGACAGTTATGGAGATGTGCCTTTGTATACTGAATATGGAGATTTCTCTTCTCGTCCAAAATCTACAAGAAAGGAAGTTTTTGAATTTGTTGAGAAAGAACTTAAAGAAGCAATTCCTAATTTAAGCGCAGTATCCGGAGTTTCTACTTACGGTAGACCTAATAAATATACTGCTTATGCATTACTTGCTAAAATGTATCTAAATGCAGAGGTATATACAGGAACACAACGTAATAACGATTGTATCGCAGCTTGTGATGAGGTAATTAAATCGGGTCTATATGCTATTGAAGGAAGAAGTACTTATCTTCAAATGTTTTATCCAAACAACGGTCCTCAAATGAAAGAATTTATTTTTGCAGTTCCTTATGATCCTTCAGCTTCTACAGTAGGATTTAATGGAAATATGTACCATGCTCGTTATGATGTACCTCGTTCTTTAAGAGCAAAATTTGGACTTCCTTTCACACCGAGTGCTCCTAGAAGTACATTGCCAGAATTCTATGCTAATTTTGAAAATGATGCCAATGATATCCGTAATAAACAATGGTTGACAGGTAAACAATATTTAGCAGATGGAGTAACTCCTGTAACAGTTACTACAACTAAAAAAGGTTACGATGCTTACTATACAGGTGCTGATGGAGGAGCTACTTATACGTATCAGGTTGAATTATCTAAACAAATTACATATAGAGGACTTCCTGCAAATCTTGTGGGACTATTTGATCTAGGTGATGATGAAATCGCTTGGAACATGGGATACAGAAACATTAAGTTTTATCCGGATGCTACTTCAACTAGTAGAAATCAAAACAATGATGTACCATTTTTAAGATATTCAGATATTCTTTTAATGAAAGCCGAAGCAATTTTAAGAGGAGGTTCAGCTACTTTAGGAGATACGCCAATTTCATTAGTTAATACAATTAGAAATAATCGTACTACATCTACTCCATGGACAAGTGTTACTTTACAAACGCTTTATGAAGAAAGATGTCGTGAGTTTGCTCATGAAGCATGGCATAGAAATGATATGATTCGTTTTGGAAAATTCGAGGGTGCTTGGGGATTCAAAACAGATTCTAATGTAAAACACAGACTTTTCCCTATTCCAACTGGTGCTTTAACATTGAATCCTGCTTTGGTTCAAAACTCAAATTATGTAGGAGGGAATTAGAATTTAGTTTATTTATTGTTGATTGTTAAGTTGGTTGGTAATCTATTTACCCCTTGAAAGGAGAAGAAGCTTAGTCTTCTTCTTCTTTCTTCTTAAAAAGAATTCAACAAGTTTGTTTTTAATTATTCACTTCAAAGAGCTCTTGTTTTAAGAATAAGGAGAAAGCATGTCTTTACTTGTTTCAATAGTTTAATTTTTTTAGTCAAAAAGAAAAATTCAACTGTTTTAAAAAAGAATAAAAAAGAAATGCCTTTGCCTTAATTAATCCGTTGCGATTTGTTCTGATGGTACTACATCCTTTTTAGAATCACTTTTTTCACAGCATAATCAATAAAAAATTGCAGACCTAAGTATAAAGTTCCTTTTGATGCATACTTTTTGGAGTCTTCATGCAATAAGTCATCATCAAAAAAACAAACAGATAAATATGAATTTATACCGTTTATTTAGATATAGGCTCATAGCCGTCCCCGTTTTATTAAGTGTACTTTCTTGTTCGGTAAAAACTTCAGTAAGCAAGTATGTAGATTTTGTAAATCCTTTAATTGGAACAGCACCATCTACAACTATTAGTGCTTTGCAACATGGTGAAGACGAAAAAGAAAATAATGCGCAGGTAGTACCTTATGTTACCGTTCCTTTTGGAATGACCAACTGGACTGCGCAAACTAAGGCAACGGAAACAAAATGTGTGGCACCTTATTATTATACCGATACCAAAATTTCAGGTTTTAGAGGAAGTCATTGGTTGAGCGGTTCCTGTGTGCAGGATTATGGAAGTATGACTATTATGCCAATAAGCGGTAAGTTAAAATGTCAAACTGAAGAAAGAGCATCAAGTTTTTCTCATGATAAAGAAAAAACGAGCCCGTACAATTACAATGTAAATTTAGCCGATTATAAAATTGATGTGAATATGACCGCTACAAAGCGTTGTGGTTTGTTTCAATTTACATTTGAAAATTCAGGTGAAGCGCATATTGTTGTGAATCCAAATAGTGATGAAGCGGAAGGATTTATCCAGATAAACGCCGATAAAAATGAAATTGTTGGTTATAATCCGGTACATAGAATTTACCAGGGTTGGGGAGAAAAAGCGGGATTCAGTGGTTATTTTGTAGTGCAATTAAGTAAGCGTTCGAATAAATTCGGGGTGTATCAAAATGAAAAAATTTTGGAAGGAAACACACAGATTTCTAATTTAGAAAACATTGGAGCCTATATTTCTTTTATGGTTGAAAAAGGAGAAACCATCGAGGCAAAAATAGGAACTTCGTTTACCAGTATTGAACAGGCCAGAAAAAATTTAGATGCTGAAACTAAAGGCTTGGATTTTGCTAAAGCAAAAGAAAATTTGAAAGACAATTGGGAAAAATTACTTTCGAAAGTAAAGGTAGAAGGAACAAATAATGATGATAAGGTAAAGTTTTATACAGCAATGTATCACAGTTATTTGCAACCCAGAACTTTTAATGATGTCGATGGAACTTATGTGAGTTTTAATGGCGGAAAGCAATTGATGAATAGTGGAAAAGAAGATTATTTTACTGATTTTTCGATGTGGGATATCTACAGGTCTTCACTTCCATTGTTTAATATGTTAACGCCAAAAGTGAATGGACAAATGATGCGAAGTCTGTTTTCAATGGCGGAACAAGGCGGATGGATGCCAATTTTTCCTTGTTGGAACAGTTATACTTCAGCTATGATTGGCGATCACTCTGTAGCTGCAATTGCCGATGCGTATCTAAAAAATAACATCGAAATTTCGGATAAAGAATACAGCTATTTATTGCAAAATGCTTTTAAAACTCCTGAAAGAGCTGATTATCTTAATGGCAAAGGTCGTCGTGCTTTGACTTCGTATTTAAAATACGGTTACATCCCATTAGAAGATGAGGTGAAAGAATCTTTTCATCAGGGAGAACAGGTTTCCAGAACTTTAGAATATGCTTTTGATGATTTTGCGCTTTCGCAAATTGCATCTAAAAAAGGAGATACTTTGAATGCCGGATTATTGAAAAAAAGAGCTTTGAATTATCAAAATGTCTACAGTGTAGCTGATTCTTGTGTAAGAGGTCGATTTGCTGATGGCACTTTTACGAAAGATTTTGACAAGTTTATCAGAAAACCTTATATCACCGAAGGGACGCCTTATCAATATACCTGGTATGTTCCTCAGGATATAAAAGGATTGATGAATTTAATGGGAGGAGAAGATGGGTTTAATGCCAACTTGGATCGTTTCCATGCCGCCAAACAATATTGGCATGGAAATGAACCCGGTCACCAAATTCCGTTTTTGTATAACTATTCAGGACAGCCTTGGAAAACTCAGGAATTGGTAAGCCAAATCATGAAAACAGAATATAGTAATCAAGTAGGTGGATTGAGTGGAAATGACGATGCCGGACAAATGTCGGCCTGGTATGTGTTTTCGGCTTTAGGATTTTATCCTGTTGCCCCGTCAGTGCCTCAATATGTTATTTCGGGACCTCATTTTGATAAAATAACGCTGAGTTTAGAAAACGGAAAAAAATTAATTATTAATGCTAAAGGTGCTTCTTCGGGTAATAATTATATTCAGAAAATGAGCTTTAATGGTAAAGCATGTGATAAAAATTATTTAGACCATTTTTCTGTCATGAAGGGTGGAAACTTGGATTTCGAAATGGGTAACCAACCTAATAAAACTTGGGGAACTGTTCAGGAAAACAGACCATTTTCATTGTCGAATAAGTAAAAAACAAAAGAGATGAACAAGATTAGTCGTGGCGAATTTTTAAAACTAGGAAGTCTATCATTGCTCGGTGCTTTGGTTAGCGACGCTGTTTTTGCAAATGATGGATTTTTTAGTGCTGCGGCAGCTAAGGTGGATGAAGCTTTGATGAAAAAACTCATTTTGCATAATGATGCTTATGTAAAAAGTATTTTTCAAAAAGCAGTAGTGACTCCTGATGTTCGTTTGAGTAATTTTCGTCCTATAGCAGCCGATATAGCCGCTATGACGGCTTCTGTTTCTCATCCGAAATCGGAGTTTTATAAGTCTGAAATTGTGGTTGAACGTTTGAATCAGGCTGCAGATATTATGTTGAAAGGACAATACAGTGACGGAACTGTTGATGCCGGAGGAAACCGACAATCGCCTCCGGATACGGCTTTTGTTTTGGAATACCTTTGTTCGGCTGCGATGGTTTTGAAACACAATAAACAGAAAAACTTAGATTCACTAAAAGAGAAATTAAAAAAGTTTATTCAAAATGCCGGTGAAGCGATGATAACGGGTGGTGTGCATACTCCTAATCACCGATGGGTGGTTAGCGCAGCTTTGGCTAATATCAATTCGCTGTATCCTGATGTTAGGTACATTAACAGAATTGACCAATGGCTGGCTGAAGGAGTTTATCTTAATCAGGATGGGCATTATTCGGAACGAAGCGGAATTTATTCTGCCGTTATTGACAAAGCTTTGATTACTATGGCGCGTTTGTTAAATAAACCGGAGTTGTTAGACAAGGTTCAAAAAAACCTGATATCTACTTATTATTATACAGAAGCTAATGGTGATTTGGTTACGGTTGATTCTAAAAGACAGGATCAGTTTATGGATATCACGGTGACTAAATTTTATTTGCAATACCGTTATATGGCTATTCATACCGGCAATCCAATATTTACTTATATGGTAAATTTGATTGAAAAGACCCCAGATTTTGATCATTATATTTTGTCGGATTCTTTGATAGCTTTCATGGAAAATCCAGAATTGCAACAACAAATTCCTGCCGAAGTAAAATTGGAGAATGATTTTGAGAAGTTTTTTGTTCTTTCCAATTTAGCCAGAATCCGACGTGGAAAAACTTCGATAACGCTATTTGGAGGTAATGATATTCCGGTTCAAATTGTTTCGGGAAGATCATCAAATCCTAATTTTTTAATGTATCGAAAAGGGGATGCGATATTGAAATACCTGCGATTGTCTTCGTCGTTTTTCAGAATGGGATATTTCAGTAGTGAAGGAATCGAAAAAACAGGAAATAAGTACATTTTAAAAGAAACTAAAGAAGCTGATTATTACCAACCATTAGCGCCGGAATTTCGCAAGGCTGATGGCGATTATCAATTATCAGAGTCGAAAGACAGAAGGTTTTGGAACAAAATGGATTTTGAAAACCGAACAGCAAGTAATGTCAAAAAACAAACTACTGTTATTGAAATTGAAGAAAATAATGGCGCATTAAACTTAGATTTTAAGGTAGATGGTCCGCCAAATATTGAAATAACAATTGAATTGTGTTTCAAAGAAGGAACTGAAATTGCAGGCGCGACATTGGGCGAAAAAGGAAATTATTTCCTGAAATCGGGTTTTGCCAAAGCAAGTATGGGAACAGATAGCATAGAATTAGGGCCGGGATTAGTGGAACACCAAAACGTAAATAATTTAGATAGTGAAGAATATACCTATCATCAGGGGACTTTACATACCGATGGAGTTCATGTTTATATTACTGGTTTTACGCCTTTTCATCATAAAATGACAATTTCTTAATAATAGATTAAGGTACTAGAATTAAAATCTTTTGCCACAAATTACACGAACAAGCACAAATTATCCCTGTTTTAATTACACGAATTATTAAAACAGATAGAATTTGTGTAATTCGATTTCGATTAGAATTAGTGACAATTGGTGTAATTCGTGTACAACTTTTTTTTAAAAGCGAATATCCTGAATAATAAAGGAATTTTTCGGGCATTGCAGAAAGTTTACTTAATTTTACGAAAATTAAGTTTAATCTATAAATAATTGAAATTATGAAATTATCATTTATGGCTGCTTTGCTGTTAGGCGGAATTTGTTTCGGGCAAAATAATACAGATGCGAGTTTGTATATGAAAGCTGATAAAATAAGTTACCTGACGGATATTGGTTCTGAATCAGGGGATTTATACAGTACAATTGGACATCACGGGCCGGCAGTGGAGAATGAATGGATGGCATTGCGAATCTATTTTAGTGATAAAGTGGCAATTGATGTTTACAATAAAGCTAAGAAAGGTTTAGAGCTGAAAGCAGCACATTGGTATCCAACTCCGGAACAACAAAAAGAAGGATGGGGAGCCGATTATTATAAAGTAGGAGCGACTGTTGGTTTAGGAGGAGTGCGTCTTTGGGATGGTGAAAAAGTAGTTCCGTTGAATCCGGTAACGAACCGTTTGGCTCACGTTGGGAAAACAGCAACTACTTCTTATATGGAAATGATTTCCAGAGGAGTGCCTTACAAAGGGAAAAAAGTAGATATCAAAGTTCGTGTGACTGTGTTTTCAGGAAAAAGAGAAGCTAAAGTGGAAGCTTTTAGTTTAAATGGAGAAGCAGTACAGTTTGTAACCGGAGTAAATTATTTCAAAGGTTTCGAAACAAAAAAAGGAAAAAATTATATCGCCGTTTGGGGAACGCATCCTGAGGATGTAGCGGCTGAGGTTGTTGGAATTGGAGCAGCAATAAAATACAATCCTAAGGATTATGTGAAAAATACCGATGACGGAACACAGTATTTATTAATCTCTAAACCGGCTAAATATTTAACAACTGAAATTGTTTCGGCTAGTGCCAAAGAAAAAGAGATCAATAACTTAGATAAGTTAGAAGCTTACATTAAATAAGACCTACATAATAGCGCTTGTTTTTTGTAAGATTTGAAAAATTGAATCTCAAAAAAGAGTGCACAGATGAAACGAATTGTAACGGATTAAGATTTTAAAATCAATCCTTTATTTGATCAGTTGCTGTCATCTGTGCACTTTTTTTGTGCCTTTTTTTAAGGGATTGTTTTTGTTTAATGTGTTGGTTTTTAGTTTTTTAACAAATAAAAGTGTTTGGGTAGTTATAAGATAATAATAAAGATAAAATGTTGAAATTGAAATTACAGCTGTTTTTGGTGCTCATTATTTCAAGCCTTTTTTTATTAGGTTCGAAAAGTCATGCGCAAAATAAAAACAAAGCTCCAAAAGAGTTTTTGATTACCAATTATGGAGCAAAAGCAGATGGGGAAACCTTAAATACAACAGCGATTCAAAAAGCCATTGATGCTGCTTTTAGTAATAAAGGTGGAATTGTAGTTTTTCCAAAAGGACAATTTTTATCAGGAAGTATTCAATTAAAAACCAATGTGAGCTTGTATTTCGAAGAAGGAGCTGTTTTGTTAGGAAGTACGAATCCGAAAGATTATTTCAAAATGGATTTTTCCGGCCGACCTGATTCTCCAAAGAAAGATGATAATTCACAAATGGCTTTGCTGTTAGCACATAAAGCAACGAATATAAAACTGTTCGGAAAAGGAAAAATAGACGGACAAGGTTTACAATTGGCTTTAAATATAGACAGTTTGCATCATGCCGGAATTGCGGTTGATCCTAATTATACCATTAAAAGAAACCGTCCAAATGAAACCATGCGACCTAAGTTGTTTCGTTTTTCTCAATGTGAGAATGTAGCTGTAGAAGGTTTAGAAGTGGGTGCTGCATCCTGCTGGGGATTGTCTTTTGAATTGTGTTCCAATTTAAATATTGATAATTTAAAAATTGTCAATCGTTCTTACTGGAATAATGACGGAATCGACATTACCGATTGTAAAAATGTAAAAATTACCAATTGCGACATTAATAGTGGGGATGATGGTATTTGCTTAAAATCCTATTATCCCGGCTATGCTAATGATGGCATTTATATTGCTAATTGTACGATAAAATCCAGTGCCAGTGCATTAAAATTTGGAACGGCTTCTTACGGCGGATTTAAAAATGTAATCATAAAAGATATTCAGGTTTATGATACGTTTCGTTCGGCAATTGCGATTGAATCGGTGGATGGAGCGGTTATAGAAAATATTACAGTTTCTAATATTAATGCGGTCAATACCGGGAATGCGATTTTCATTAGAATAGGTCATAGAGATGGTTTGAAACCTGGAAGTATTAAAAATGTAAGTATAAAAGATATAAAAGTACAGATTCCTTTTGGACGACCAGATTTGAATTATGATTTGAGAGGTCCTGAAGTTGACTTTTTCCATAATCCGTTTCCTTCTTCGATTGTTGGGATTCCAGGTTACAAAATTGAAAATGTAGTTTTAGAAAACATTGAAATCAATTTTCCAGGAAGAGCTTCTAAAGGAATGGCTTATATGCCATTAAGCCGATTGGCTCAGGTGCCGGAAGCTGTAAAAGATTATCCTGAGTTTTCGATGTTTGGTGAATTGCCGGCCTGGGCATTTTATGTGCGTCATGCCAAAGGGATTCGTTTTAAAAATGTCAAAGTTAGTTTAGACGATGCTGATTTCCGACCTGCATTTGTATTTGATGATGTTCAGAATTTGAGTATGGAAAAAGTGGATTTGCCGGAAGCTAAAAACGAACAAGTTGTTTTGAAAAATGTAGCTGAATCCAAAATAGATTTGAAAGAAACCAATATAAAAACCATACGCTAAAAACCGACTTAGTATTTAAATAGAAATTATGAAGAAGAATCAGAATTCCATTTTTGTTTGTGTGACGCTGTTATTACAATGTTTGTTCTTGGACGCACAAAATCATCGTTTTGTTGATCCTATGATTGGCTCGGAAGGTCTTGGAAATGTTTTTGTAGGACCTTCATGTCCTTATGGAATGATTAAACCAGGTCCTGATAACGACTTGAATGCCAATAGTGGTTTTACCACCGATATGACAAAACCTATTTACGGTTTTAGTCAGGTTCACGTAAGTGGTACCGGCGGCGGAGCTAAATATGGAAATGTTTCTATCATGCCTATTTCGGGTGATTTTGAAACAATCAAACAGGAATCTTTGCGTGAAAACGAAAAAGTAGCCTTGGGTTATTATGGTGCTTTATTGAAAAAATGGAATATTCAAACAGAAATCACGACTTCTGACAGAGCCGCTTTCTACAAGTTCCTTTTTAATTCGATTTCAAAGAATGCAGTTAAAATTGATTTAGGCAGATATCTGGACGAGTCTATTATTCCTGATGGCCGTGAAGCACAGCAATTTGTAGGTTCTCAGGTAGAAGTGATTTCGGATACTGAAGTTCGTGGTTATACTAAAGTTCGCGGTGGCTGGAATAACGGAAGTACTTATACAGTTTATTTTTCGGCAGTATTCGATCAGCCGTTTACTACTTTTTCTACCTGGAAAGGCGAAACTTTTTTTCCAAATCAAAAAAATCAGGTGGATAACGGAAAGAAAACAGGAGCGATGTTGTTTTTCGAAAGCTTAGCTAATAAAACGCTGAACATGAAAATCGGAATTTCTTTCATCAGCGCCTTGAAAGCAAGAGAAAATATTGATAACGAAATTCCGCATTGGGATTTTAAAAAGGAATTAGCCGAAACTCAACAAAAATGGGAGAATTTATTGCAAAGAGCCGAGGTAGACAAAGAGGCTTCGACAGAAAAGAAAACTATGTTTTATACCGGTTTGTATCATACTATGTTGATGCCTGTAGACCGTACAGGAGAAAATCCACTTTGGGAAAATGATTCACCTTATTATGACGATTTTTATGCTATTTGGGATACTTATCGTTCTTCGAGCCCTTTAATCACGCTTTTGAATCCTAAACGCGAAATTGATATTGTTAACGGTATGTTGCAAATCTACAAGCGAGATGGTTATCTGCCGGAAGCCAGAAGCGGTAATTCTAACGGACGTACTCAGGGTGGTTCGAATGCTGAGGTAGTTATTGCCGATGCTTTTGTAAAAGGATTAGAAGGTATCAATTATAAATTAGGACTGGATGCGATGCTTAAAGATGCTTTGTTCCCTCCGGGCGGAAATGAAGAAAAAGAGGGTCGCGGAGGATTGGTAGATTACAATCGTTTGGGTTATGTTTCAACTGATTATGTGCGTTCCGGAAACCGTACTTTAGAATATTCGTATAATGATTATTGTTTGGCAACTGTAGCCAAAGGCACTAAGCGCAAAGGCGAATACTGGCGTTTTATTAAACAGTCTGATAATTGGCAAAACTTATGGCGAGATATTGAAGACAATGGTTCACGCGGATTTATCATGCCTAAAGATTCGAACAAAAAATGGGTAGACAGTATTCAGTGTGGCGCTACTAATGGTAAAATTTCTTATGTGCCTTATTCGCCTTTAGCGCAGGATTGGCCTAATTGTGTTTGCTGGTGGTGTGGTGTTTTTTACGAAGCCAGTTCTTGGGAATATTCGTTGTCAGTGCCTCATGATGTGGCTATGTTGATTAAAAAATCAGGTGGAAATGAAGCTTTCAAAAAACGACTGAATACATTATTTGATAAAGAATTTTATAATGTGGCCAATGAACCTTCGTTTTTGAGTCCGAATTTATACCACTGGATAGGTCGTCCCGATTTAAGTAGCGATAGAATTCACCAGATTATCGATAAAAATTACAACAGCAGCCGAAACGGAATTCCCGGAAATGACGATTCGGGAGCGATGTCTTCCTGGCTGGCTTTTCACATGATGGGCTTGTATCCTAATGCGGGGCAACCCTATTATTTGATTAATTCGCCTTATTTTAAACAAACGGTGATTCATCAGGAAAATGGAAAGGATTTTACTATCAAAGCAAAGAATCTTTCGGAAAAAAATAAATACATCCAATCAGCAACATTAAATGGGAAACCATTCGAAAATGCTTTTATCGAGCATCAGGATATTGTAAAAGGTGGTGTATTGGAATTTGAAATGGTGGCAACGCCTTCTAAAAACTGGGGAACAAAACAAGTTCCGCCTTCTAAATCAGACGAAGTAATTGAAGAATAATAAATAATAGCATGAAAAAAACATTTTACCTGATAACAGCATTTTTAATTTCTTTTGGAACTTATTCGGCACCAAGTCCTGAAACAACGGCTTTGATTGCCCGTATAGTGCCGAATCATGCTTCGCAATTTAGTGTTGAAATTGAATCTTCAAATAAAGAAGACTGGTTCGAAATTGTTTCTAAAGGAGACAAAATCGTTTTAAGAGGAAACAATGGAGTTTCTATTGCTTCGGCTTTGTATTATTATCTGAATGAATACACTCACAGCCAGATTACCTGGAATGGGACGAATTTGAATTTGCCTAAAAAATTACCGGCAGTACCCAAATTGATTCATAAAAAAACGCCTTATGAATACCGCTATTATTTGAATTATTGCACGTTCAATTACAGTATGAGCTGGTGGGATTGGAAGCGTTGGGAAAAAGAAATTGACTGGATGGCTTTGCACGGAATCAACATGCCGCTGGCTATTACAGGAGAAGAATATGTTTGGGATGAAGTTTATAAATCCTATGGTTTTAGTGACGAAGATTTGAATTCGTTTTTCAGTGGACCGGCTTATTTTTCCTGGTTTTGGATGGGGAATTTAGACGGTTGGGGCGGACCTTTGTCTAAAAACTGGAAAGATACACACCGTGATTTACAATTGAAAATTCTAAAAAGAGAACGCGAATTAGGTATGAAAACCGTGTTGCCTGCTTTCACGGGACACGTTCCTGCCTCTTTTAAAAAGTTTTTTCCAAATGCCAAATTAAAGCAAACCAATTGGGGAAATGATTTTGAGGATACGTATATTTTAGATTCTAATGATCCTTTGTTTGCCGAAATTGGGAAGAAATTTTTAGAGATGCAATCTAAAATTTACGGAACCGATCATTTGTATTCGGCAGATACTTTCAACGAAAATACGCCACCGTCGAATGATCCAGCTTATTTGTTTGAATTGAGCAAGAAAATTTTCGAAGGCATGAAATCGGCTGATAAGGATGCGGTTTGGGTAATGCAGGGCTGGCTTTTTTATAGTCACAGAGAATTTTGGGAAGCACCACAAATCAAAGGATTATTGGATGCAGTTCCTGATGATAGGATGATTATTCTGGATTTAGCTACCGAAATTGAACCGGTTTGGAAACGCACAGAAGCTTTTTACGGTAAACAATGGATTTGGAATATGCTGCATAATTTTGGAGGTAATATTTCGATGTTTGGTCGAATAGACGCTGTTGCGAATGAACCTGCAAAAGCACTGAAAGATCCGAAATCAGGAAAATTAAAGGGAATTGGATTAACGATGGAAGCCATTGAGCAAAATCCGGTTTTGTATGAATTAATGACCGATAATACCTGGAGAGATACGCCAATAGATTTAAATTCCTGGTTGGCTAAATATACTTTAAACCGTTACGGAAAATCGAATGCAGATATTTCAAAAGCTTGGGATGTTTTGGTAAAAACAGTCTATAACGGACAGGTGATTCGCGATGGAGCAGAGTCTATTATAGTTTCCCGACCTACATTTGAAGGTTTCCGTCGTTGGGCCAGAACCAAACAGAATTATGCTTCAAAAGATTTACTTCCTGCCTGGGATCTTTTTATAAAAGCTGCTCCGGCTTATCCAAAATCGGATGGTTTTCAATATGATTTGGTGGATGTTACGCGTCAGGTTTTGGCTAATTATGCTTTGCCTTTGCAACAGCAAATTGCCAGAGATTATGCAGCTAATGATAAAGCAGCATTCGACAAACACAGTACGGAGTTTATCCAATTAATTGATGATATGGATTCGTTATTAGCTACTCGTTATGATTTTCTTTTAGGTCCCTGGATTGCCGATGCCAGACGTTGGGGAATTGATGAGAAAGAAAAAGCATTGTATGAGCAAAATGCCCGTGATTTGATTACACTTTGGGGCGGAGCCGATAATAGATTACATGAATACAGCAACCGCCAGTGGAGCGGACTGTTCACTGATTTTTACAAACCGAGATGGCAACAATTTTTTGCAGATGTAAAAGCCAATTGGGGAACATTCAATCAGGATAAATTTGATGAAAAAATAAAACAATGGGAATGGAAATGGGTAAATGAGAGAAAAGATTTTCCGGTAAAAGCGCAAGGAAATCCAGCTGTGATTGCTAAAGCATTGCACAAAAAATACCGCGCTCGTATTATTCCTGTTACCGAAAAAATGACAATAATTAAATACGATTATTAACTATGGATGCAATTTCTAACCTAAAGTCCAATCGCTTTCTCTCACTTGATGTGTTTAGAGGATTAACGATTTGTTTAATGATTGTGGTCAACACACCAGGAACGGGTGCCAATCTCTATCCTTATTTGGTTCATGCCGAATGGTTCGGATTTACGTTGGCCGATTTGGTATTTCCTTCTTTCCTTTTTGCAATGGGAAATGCGATGAGTTTTTCGATGGGAAAAATGAAAGAAATGGCTGCTGATGTATTTTGGAAAAAAGTAATCAAACGCACCATTATTATTTTTCTGTTGGGATTTTTAATGTATTGGTTTCCTTTTGTCAAACAGGGTGTTGACGGTGTATGGGAATTAAAACCCTTTGCCGAAACTCGTGTCATGGGAGTTTTACAGCGTATAGCCTTGTGTTATTTGTTTGCGGCTGTTATCTTTTATTATTTATCAGAAAAAGTGGCAATCGTTTTATCGGTAATTTTTTTGTTGGGATATTGGGCGTTATTGTATTTGTTTGGTCAGCCTGGAGCAGAACTGGAAATGGCGACCAATGCGGTGACCCGTTTGGATTTGTCCATTTTAGGAAACGGACATATTTATAAACGCGATATGGTGCCTTTTGACCCGGAAGGAATTTTGAGTACTTTGCCTGCCATTGTCAATGTAATAGCCGGTTTTATAGCTGGAACTTTTATTCAAAGAATTGGAAAAACATTTGAAGGAATAGCCAAATTATTGCTAGTTGGTTTCCTTTTGATGGCTTTAGCGCGTTGGTGGGATTTGGTTTTCCCTATTTGTAAAAAGCTTTGGACAGGTTCTTTTGTGTTGTATACCGTTGGAATAGATTTGTCAATAATGGCAGTTTTAATTTATTTTATCGAATTAAAACAGAAACATTTTGGAGTAGAATTCTGTACCATTTTTGGCAAAAATCCTTTGTTTATTTATCTGTTTTCGGAACTTTTCTTTACGTTTTTGCGCCGCCTTACTCATGTAAATCCGGAAATGGATGTTTTTGAATGGTTTAGCGAATGCCTTATTCAAAGAATATTTCCGGGAAGTTTCGGATCCTTTGTTACCGCTATTTTGTTTATGTTGCTTTGTTGGGGCGTAGGTTGGTGGCTCAATAAAAAACGCATTTATATTCGAATTTAGTTTTTTAAGCAAATTCTTCTGATATGATTTTGAAAAATAAAATTATAGTACTGCTTTCAATGTCATTATTTTTATTGGTTTCTTTTAAAAAAGAAAAGCCGGTAAAAATGAATGAAATTCAGGTAATTGGCAGTCATAATTCCTATAAAATTGCCATCGAAGTTCCATTGTGGAATTATTTATTTCAGCAGGATTCTACAGTAGCAAAATCACTTCAATACGGTCATATTTCAATTGAAAAACAGTTGGATTTGGGACTTCGGAATTTAGAATATGATGTATTGTATGATCCCAAAGGAGGTTATTATTCAAATCCAAAAGGCTTGGCAATTGTGAAGTCATTAGGGGCAACACCATTAGAATATGACAAGGAAAATAAGCTGGCGCAGCCGGGATTAAAAATGTTTCATATTCAGGATATTGATTTTAGAAGTCATTATTTGCTTTTTAAAGAAGGATTGCAAGCCCTGAAAAAATGGTCGGATAAAAATCCAAATCATACGCCAATTTTTATTTTGATAAATGCCAAAGACGATAATAACAGAAATTTACGTGCGACTTTGCCTTTTACAAAATCGGCATTAGACAGTATTGATATCGAAATTCGTTCGGTTTTTAACGATTCAAAATTGATTACTCCTGATTTGGTTCGGGGAAAATTTGAAACTTTGGAAGAGGCTGTTTTGAAAAAAGGCTGGCCAGATTTGAAGGATGTAAAAGGAAGATTTCTATTTGTATTGGATGAAAATCAAACTAAAATTAATCGCTATCTTGAAGGACATTCCGGTTTGAAAAACAGAGTATTGTTTGTAAATAGTAAAGAGGGAAATCCTGAGGCAGCTTTTAGGGTGATAAACGACCCGATTAAAAATTTTGATTATATCAAAGAATTAGTAGCCAAAGGCTATATGGTTCGCACCCGTGCCGATGACGGAACAACAGAAGCCAGAGCGAATGATTATACTAAATTTGAAAAAGCAAAAGCTTCCGGAGCACAAGTAATTTCAACCGATTATTATATTTCGTCCACGCTTTTTAAATCGTCTTATAAGGTGAGTTTTGAGAATAACCGTTTCGAAAGAATTAAAAAATAAAATCATGTTCAAAAATAAGTTTAATATCCTTTTTCTAGTTTTTATTGCTCTTTTTGCCAATGTAATAAAGGCGCAAAACAATGATTTTGCTATTATTTCAACCAATCAAAAAGCCGCTATTTTAATTGAAGAAAAAGAACCAAAAGTAGTTCATATTGCTGCTAAAATTTTGGCTGATGATGTTTTTTCGATTAGCAATCAGCGATTGTCTTCCGATAGCTATCGGGATGCTAAAAACAGTTCAGGAACAGTTATTATGGCCGGGACTATTGGGCAAAGCAAGTGGATTGATAATTTGGTTTCGAAACAAAAAATTACCATTGCTGATGTAAAAGGAAAATGGGAAACGTATAAAATTCAGCTTGTTGAAAATCCAACAGCAGCCATCAAAAAAGCATTGGTAATTGTAGGTTCTGACAGAAGAGCTACAGCTTACGGATTATTAGAGATTTCCAGAATGATAGGAGTTTCTCCATGGGAATGGTGGGCTGATGTTACGCCGGATAAAAAGGATAATCTGGTTTTAAATATTCAAACTAAAACCTACGGTTCGCCATCGGTGAAATACAGAGGAATTTTTCTAAATGACGAAGACTGGGGATTACAGCCCTGGGCTGCCAAAACATTCGAACCGGAAACAGGAGACATCGGACCTAAAACCTATGCTAAAGTTTTTGAATTGTTGTTGCGTTTGAGAGCCAATACCATTTGGCCGGCGATGCACAAAAGCACCAAAGCTTTTTATTCTTTTCCTAAAAACAAAGAAGTTGCCGATGATTATGCCATTGTGGTAGGAACTTCACATGCCGAGCCGATGTTGAGTAATATTAATGCGGAGTGGAATCACAACACAATGGGGGAATACCGCTACGATACGAACTCAGGAATGATAAAAGATTTTTTCAGAAAAAGAGCCAAAGAAACGGCACCGTTCGAAAATATTTATACGGTTGGAATGCGTGGTGAACACGATTCTCCAATGATTGTGGGTGAAGACGATTCGGATTCACAGGTGAAATTATTGGAACAGGTAATTACCGACCAAAGAGCAATTTTGAAAAAGGCTACAGGGAAAGAACCAAACAAAATTCCGCAGGCATTTATTCCGTATAAAGAAGTATTGGATTATTACCAAAAAGGTTTGAAACTGCCTGAAGATGTGCAATTGGTTTGGACCGATGATAATTATGGATACATCCGTCAGTTGAGTAATCTAAAAGAACAAACGCGTTCCGGAGGAGCGGGAATTTATTACCATACTTCTTACTGGGGGCGTCCGCATGATTATTTATGGCTGAATTCGACCAATCCTGTTTTGATGTGGGAAGAAATGGCAAAGGCTTACGAATTTCAATCCCGTGATTTATGGATTCTGAACTGCGGCGATATCAAACCGCATGAATATAATATCGAACTTTTTCTTGATATGGCTTGGGATATGACTCTTTTTAACCAAAGCAAAAGTGTAAAAACCCACATGCAAAACTGGGCTTCGAGAGAATTTGGAGTAGAAAATTCGAATTCGATTACCTCATTGTTTTTTGATTATTATCAGTTGGCTTTTCAACGTCGTCCTGAATTTATGGCTTGGAATCATGTGGAGCCCGAAACAAAATCAGCTCCAACGGATTTGACGCAAATACATTATGGCGATGAGGTTTCGAAAAGAATAGAAGCTTATCAGGATTTAATGGACAGAGTTGAAAAAATGAAAAATAATGTTCCGTCAAATCGAAAAAATGCTTTTTATGAATTGGTTGAATATCCGGTTATTGGCGCAGCAAGTTTAAATCATAAATGGTTGTATTCGTATAAAAATAAATTTGTGGCTGAACAGGGAAGAGGAAGTGCCGCATTTTTTGCTAAGAAATCAGCGGAAGCTTTTGAACGAATTCAAAAAGAAACGCATTATTTTAATAACGAATTGGCCGGTGGAAAATGGAAAAATATGATGAGCATGGCACCGCGACATTTGCCTGTTTTTGATCCAACCACATCGACAAATGCGGTTGCAGGAACAAAAGCCGAATTGAAACTGGCTTTAGAAAGTTATGAAATGGAAGTCAATCACAAAACGGAGAATTCGTATTCGGATGTTTTACCTGTTTTTAATGCTTATGTAAAGAATCAATATTATATTGATGTTTTTATGAAAGGGAACGGAACGGTAAATTGGCAGGCAAAACCAAAAGCAGATTGGATTAAAATTTCGCAACAACAAGGAACTTTGGATAATAAGGAAAATAGCCAACAACGTCTTTGGGTGAGTATTGACTGGAGTAAAGTTTCGCAGGGAGAGAACAAAAAAGAAGCTCCTCTAGGACACGATTACCAATTGATTCCGCCAAGTTATAAAGTGAATTCGGCAATTGAATTTGTGAGTAAGGATACTTTGATTACCATTGGCGTTACTGCTTTTAATCCTAAATTTTCTGAATTGGAAAATTACAAAGGTTTTATTGAAGACAAGGGTTATGTTTCGATTAATGCCGCTAATTATTCGAATAAAAAAGACGGTGCAGCAGCCAAATGGGAAAGTTATGAAGGTATTGGCTATGCCGGAAAAGTAAGTGTGGCATTGCCAAGGACAGCTAATTCTGAAGTGGATTTGAAAGCCATAAAAGCAAATAGTCCGGTTATGGAATATGATTTTTATACCTTCAATTTTGGTCAGGCCAATGTAAAAGTACAGGCTGTTCCTACCCATGCTTTTTATGAAGGTAAAGGAGTGCGATGTGCTGTGGCTGTTGACGATGCTGAACCCGTAATTGTAGATTTTCAAACCTTTGGGCGAAGTGACGAATGGATGCAAAATGTGTTAAAAAATGCAGCTGTAAAATCGGCGAAACAAATTGTCAATAAGGCAGGAAAGCATACTCTGAAAGTTTGGATGGTCGATCCGGGAGTAATGATTGACCAAATTCTAATTGATTTAGGAGGATGGAAAGATTCCTATGCTTTTCCACCGGAAACGAAGATGTAAATTTTAAAAGCACTAAATAGTATAATTGATAAAAAACAAAATGATGTTTTATAGAGCATATATTCTTTTATTTTTAATTTTTTCAATAGGGAATCAGTTAAAAGCGCAGGAAGCTTTCGGTCCGGTTCCCAGTGAAAATCAGATGAGATGGCAGGAAATGGAATATTATGCCTTTGTGCATCTTTCTGTAAATACGTATACTGATATGGCTTGGGGATTTGGAAATGAAGATCCAAAAATATTTAATCCAACAAATTTAGACTGCAGGCAATGGGCCAGAATTGCTAAGGAAGCAGGAATGAAAGGAATTATAATTACTGCAAAACACCATAGCGGATTTTGTCTTTGGCCATCAAAATATACCGAGTATTCAGTTAAAAATTCTCCGTGGAAAAATGGTAAAGGAGATATTGTGCGTGAAATGGCCGATGCCTGTAAAGAATATGGTTTGAAATTAGGAATCTATTTGTCTCCTTGGGACAGAAATAATCCGGATTATGGGAAACCGGAATACATCACTTATTTTAGAAATCAATTAAAAGAATTGTTGACTAATTATGGTGAAATTTTTGAAGTTTGGTTTGATGGGGCTAATGGTGGCGATGGCTATTATGGCGGTGCAAATGAAGTGCGTAAAATTGACCGAAAAACATATTACGATTGGAAAAATACTTATCAATTGGTGCGTGAATTACAGCCCAATATTGTGATTTGGAATGATAACGGAGACAGAGCCGACCTGCGCTGGGTAGGAACTGAAGCGGGTTATGTGGGTAAAACCAATTGGAGTCTGCTAAATGCAACGGGCGATGTATCGGTTGATATGTTGCGATATGGTCTGGAAAATGGCGATAGTTGGGTTCCTGGAGAAGTGAATACTTCTATAAGACCGGAGTGGTTTTATCATAAAAGAGAAGATACTAAGGTAAAAACATTGCCACAATTGATGGATCTGTATTATAATTCTATAGGTCGTAATGGTACTTTATTGCTTAATTTTCCGATTATGCCTAATGGTTTGATTCATCAAAATGACGAAAAAGCAGTTTTGGATTTTGCGCAGGAAATAAAGAAAGTTTTTGCTGTAAATCTTGCTGAAAAAGCTACCGTTGAAGCTTCAAATGCAAAAGGGAATAAATTGGATTTTAAAGCTCCGAATGTTATCGATAATGATAAAAACAGCTATTGGACTACGGATGATAATGTGAAATCGGCATCGTTACTTATTTCTTTTGATAAGCCAATGGTGTTTAATCGTTTTCTGGTTCAGGAATATATTAAATTGGGGCAGAGAGTGAAATCATTTAAACTTGAAGCTAATATTAAAGGGGAATGGAAAGAATTGGCAAACGAAACTACTATTGGTTACAAACGGATTCTTTGCTTTCCAACAGTAGAGACAAGAAAGCTTCGATTTACAATTTTAGATGCTAAAAGTTGTCCTCTAATTTCGAATATCGGAATTTATAATGCGCCACAAATATTGACTGCTCCACAAATTATCCGTAAGCAATCTGGTGCGGTTGCTATTATTCCTTCTGATGCCGAATCTGAAATTTATTATACTTTAGATGGAAGTACACCTTCTTTTAAATCTAAGAAATATACAAATGAAGTTCCTACAACGGATTCAAAAGTTGAGGTCAAAGCAATTGCATACAATCCTAAGACAACAAAAAGCAGTGCTGTAGCCGAAGAGAAATTTGATATTGCCAGAAAGAATTGGAAAATCATAAATAGTAATGAAACGGAAGCGTATAATAGTATTGATGGTAATCCAAATTCCGTATGGCATTTGAACAAACAAATGCCTGCAGATGTAGTGATAGATTTGGGTAAAATTGAAAATCTCGTTGGTTTCAGATATTTACCGGATCAGGATTTACGTTCGAAAGGAATTGTTACTAAGTATCAATTTTATGTTTCTTTGGATAATAAAAAATGGGAATTAGTTAATGAAGGCGAGTTTTCAAATATTACCAATAATCCTTTGTGGCAAAATAAAACTTTTAAATTAGCCAAAGCACGCTATATAAAATTTACAGCTCTGGAAAATACTAAAGGGGATAACGTAGCCGGTTTTGCGGAAATTGATGTTATGACAAAATGATTTATAAAAGAATTTACTATCTTTTCAAAAGTAAGAGTTGCATTCGGAAATCAAATTTTAAATTTTGAAAAGTCAATTAAATAAATGAAGCTGGATTTTAGAAAATTACTATCATTATTTCTTGTTGTTTTTGCTGTTGTTTCTTGTACTTCGGTCAGGAATTTTACGCCTAAAAACGAGCAAATCGCATTCTTATCTGATGTTCATTTGTTGGATATTTATGGTACGTTTTCAGATTCTGATTATAAAGGAATATTGAATCCTTATGACGGGAAGTACACTTTAGCCCGAACCATGAAATCCCAACTGCAATCGACCCGCTTGTTTAACGAAAATTATTTTGCTTTTCTTGCCGCTCTGGATGATGTGGTAAAACGAAATATAAAAACAGTGCTTTTACCAGGAGATTTTAGTGATGACGGTCAGCCGGTAAATATTCTTGGATTGAAAAAGATTCTGAATGAATATTCCAATAAATATGGGATTCATTTTATTATTACCACAGGAAATCACGATGTTGCCAAACCTTTTTTGACCGATTCAGGTAAAACTGATTTTTTAGGTGTTGGCGGAAAAAATCAGGTAATCATGAGCAAAGCAGGAATGTATGTTCCTAAAAACGCAGACGAACTTCCTGCGGTGATTACAAAAGACATCGGGACAATGGGTTATGCCGAAGTTTTAAAGGAATTGAGCGATTTTGGCTTTTTCCCAAAGAAAACCGATTTGTATTGGGAAACTCCTTTCACGACTTATAATTCCGATACTTATAGTTTCGAAAAAGCTTTAGAGCAATCTGCTATCGAAAAAAGAACTTACGCGATTCCGCCTTATAATAATCAGATTCCTGATTTGAGTTATTTGGTGGAAGCTGAAAAAGATGTTTGGTTTCTGGCTATTGACGGCAATGTCTATGTGCCAAAAGAAGCAGCAAAAGAACATCCTGAAAATCCATCCAATTACAATAGTGCCAATGTAGGTTATAATCAGGTTTTGACTCATAAGAAACATTTGATTGCCTGGGTGACTAAAGTAGTTCAGGAAGCAAAAAAGAGAGGTAAAACGCTAATTGCTTTTAGTCATTATCCAATGGTGGAATTTAATGATGGTGCTTCGCCGATGATGAAAAAGTTGTTTGGAGAAGATAAAATGCAATTGCATCGAGTGCCAAGTGAAGAAGTGAGTCAGATTTTTGCGGAAGCAGGAGTCCAACTTCATTTTGCAGGACACATGCATATTAACGACACCGGAGTTAGGAAATATAAAGACGGCAAAGGATTGGTAAACATTCAGATTCCTTCCTTGGCGGCTTATATTCCGGGATATAAAATCCTGACGATTAAGAGTAAAAATAAAATGCAAATCAGTACGGTTACTATTGATTCGGTACCAGCATTTAAAACACTTTTCCCTTTATACGAGCAGGAATATGCTTATTTAAAAAGTATTGGTGACTCCGATATTTGGGACAAAGGCATATTAGAAGCTAAAAATTACCATGAGTTTACTAATTGGCACTTAAAAGAATTAGTCAGAACCCGATTTCTTAAAAAAGACTGGCCTGAGAATTTTAAAGATTTTATGCTGAAAGCGATTGCGAAGGATTTGTTTGCTTTCGCCGATGTTGCTCATTCGAATCAGGAAAAATTTAAAAATGAGAACTGGACGGGTTTTGATATGATTTTTGATTTTTACCGCTTGTATTCAGCCGATGAACTGGCGTTGAAGGATATTGGAAAAGACAGAATTCATCAATATAAAATCATTATTGATTCTTGTATAGCACATTATAAAGAAAACACAAAGCCAACTACAACTGAAACTTCATTTTATGAGTTTTGTTCCATCTTTAAAAATTTTCTAAATGGAGCGCCATCAGATAATTTTATCCTAAATTTGAGGAGGAATACCATTACTAATTAATCCTGCCATAAACCATTTTTTATGAAATTTAAACTATCCATAATTTTCATTTTTTTGATTTCAATGTTCAGTTGTATTGGACAGAATATAAAATTTGAACATTATAATGAGAACAATGGACTTTCTTACAATTCGGTTAGGCATATTGTTCAGGATAAAAAAGGTTTCTTATGGTTGGGGACTTTTTTTGGGCTCAATCGTTTTGACGGCTATCAGTTTAAGCCTTATATGAGTGCCACTTTGGGAAAAGATAAAATCAATAATGATGATATTACGGCTTTAGAATATGATAAATTAGCTAATAATTTATGGATAGGAACCCGAAAAGGACTTACTCTTTTTAATTTAGAAAATTATACTTATAAAGTTTTTTTACCTCAAAAAGGGAATCCTAATAGTTTACCGGATGAGGAAATCCGAGCAGTACATGTTGATAAATTTAAACATATATGGATTGGGACAAAAGTTGGTGGTCTTTGTGTTTATGATCTGAACACTAATCGCTTAACGAAGATTCATTTAAAAGGATTTGATTATATCAAAGATATTTTTGAAGATAAGAATGGGGTAATTTGGGTGGGAAGTTATGGAAAGGGCTCTGTTGCTAAGATATTTTTGGACTCAAAAGGGAAGATAGAAAGAATTATCAGATATGTTTTGACGGTTCCTAATTCGACTGAAGTTAATCCTTATATTAATTTTATTTATGAAAATGCTAATTTGGATTTGTTTATAGGAACCCGTGCTGGGCTTTATAAATTAGATAAGAGCAGAAATGTTTTTGTGAATCTCTATATAAAAGATGATGCTTTAAGGAATAAATTAGGACCTTATTTTGTTTCAATTGCTCAGGCTCCTGATGGTAAATATTGGGTAGGAACCTTAGGGGGGCTTTTGGTTTGTAACCAGTTAGAAGATATTCCACAAGGGAAATTTAGTCGTTATTATTCGGTTTTGACTGATAATACTTCACTGGTAGATAATTTAATTACCGCTTTGTATTTTGATGCTTCGGGCGTACTCTGGATTGGTACCGAAGAAGGTTTGGATAAATTTGATCCTTATGGAAACCAGTTTAAACTGAATAAGGATATTTCTCTGTATAATGATAATCAGGCACCAAGTATCAGGGGGTTTGCTAAAACTTATGATGGAAAGGTAATTGCGCTTTCGAGATACAATGGTTTGTTTATTTCTAAAAATAAGGATTTTGTCCCTCTTTTTAATCCAAGAAAAGATATTGCAAGTATTTATTCAGCTGACGGAAAAGTATTCTATTGTGGCTTGTGGAATGGTCAGGTTTTAGTATATAATTATCCGGGAAATAGTTCGAGATTACTTAATGTAGGTTTTACGGATCCAATAATTTCTTTTGTAAAAACGAATGATAATTCTTTAGTAGTGGGTTCCTTTGGAGAAGGAGCAGTTATTTTAGATGCGCAAACATTGCAGTTTAAAGTGCCTAAAGGTGTTTTGCTTCCTGGTTTTCAAATTGACAAAGTAGTAGCGGATAAGACTAATAATTTATGGTTTGCTACCGAAACAGGAATTGTCAAATACAATTTGAAATCTAAAAAACAAAAGTTATATACAAAAGTTAAAAACAAAAAATCAGGATTGCCGGAAAATAATGTGAGCGATATTTTAATGGATAGCAGAGGGACAATTTGGGCGGCTACCGTTAAAGGACTGGCAATGTATGTTCCTGCTAAAGATAATTTTGAGGTTGTTTCAGAACTTAATGATCTTAAGGATAAGTGGGTTACCGATTTAGCTGAAGACGGACAAGGCTATTTATGGTTAAATATTAATGATAATAGTGTTGCAAGATATAAAAAGGGACAAAAGACTGCCAATATCTATTATGTAAATAGTGGAAATAGACTTGATGTGTTTAGTTCTAAAGGTTTTTTTAATTTTAATAATTCGACTATTTATTTAGGAGGGAAAAATGGAATTATTTATTTTAATACTAATAGTATAAAAGGAAATAAATGGGCTCCGTCGCCTATAGTTACTGAGTTTAAAGTACACAACGAAGAGGTTTTTCCGGGTATTGTTATTGATGGTCAAATTCCTTTGAAAAAGAGCATCAATTATTTGAAAGAGGTCGAACTGAATTATACCAACCGTAATTTTTCTATTCAATTTTCGGCTCCTTCTTATACTAATGAGCGACTCAATAAATTTGAGTATATGTTAGAAGGCTTTGATAAAAACTGGATTACTACTACTAGTGATTCCAGAACCATTCAATATACGAACCTTAATCCGAATGAGTATGTTTTTAAAATTAGAGCTCGAAATAGTGATGGGGTTTGGAGTAAAACTACGGCTTACAAAATAACTATTTTGCCTCCTTTTTGGACCAATACCAAGATTTTCCTGTTGGTAGTTTTGGTACTTTTAGTGTCTTCTTATTATATCAGAAAAGAAATTAAATCCCGATTTAAATTAAGACAGGCACTTTTATTAGAAAGAGTAAAACGCGATAGTGACGAACGTTTGTCTAATGATAAATTGCAGTTTTTCACCAATATTTCTCATGAATTAAGAACACCTTTGACATTAATATTAGGTCCTGCCAAACAATTATTGGAACAAAATGATGGCTTGGATTATGATAAAGCAAAAGTCCATTTGATTTATCAAAATGCCAGCAGGCTGTTGTTGCTGGTAAATCAGATTTTAGATTTTAGAAAAGCACAATCGGGAGAATTAAAATTAAAAGTATCTAAAACCGAAATTGTTGCTAATACTCAAACCGTTTTTGATTCCTTTACACAATTAGCTCAGGAAAAAGAGATTAATTTCAATTTTAACTGCGAACTGGAAAGTCTTGAAGGCTGGATAGATGTTGATAAATACCACAAAATATTGTACAATTTACTTTCTAATGCCTTAAAATTTACAAACAATTATGGCACCGTAGATTTGTTTATTGGAACAAAAGAAAAAGATGGAGAAACAATATTAGTTGTTGAGGTAAGTGATGATGGTATTGGTATTCCGCTGGAAAGTCAGAAAAAGATATTCTCAAGATTTTATCAGGTGAAGGGCAGTAAAAAGAATAATACCGGTTCGGGTATTGGTTTGTCTTTAGTGATTTCTCTGGTTGAGGTACATAGAGGACATCTGAAATTGAAAAGTGCTCCTTTGCAGGGAAGTGTTTTTACTCTCGAAGTGCCAGTGTCTAAAAGCGGTTATAAGAAGAGCGAAGTTTTTGATATCGAATACAAAGAAACAGAAGTTACTTATGAAGCGGCAGACAAAATAAAAAAAGGAAATCAAAGTACAGAGCTGAGACAGACTGTTTTGGTTATAGAAGACAATATGGAGCTTCGTCATTTTATAGTAGAATATTTATCCGAATTTTATAAGGTGTACCAGGCTGAGAACGGAGACGAAGGCTTGAATCTTTGTAGAAAAATAAAACCGGCACTTTGCGTTGTTGATGCAATGATGCCTGTTATGGGAGGATTTCAGTTTGTTGAAGCCTTAAAAAATGATGATAATATCAGTCATACGGCACTTATTATGCTGACAGCTTTATCAGAAAACGAAAATAAGATTAAAGGTTATAATTTAGGTGTAGATGAGTATATGGTCAAGCCATTTGATCCTTCGTTGTTAAAGACCAGAATTGATAATATTATCAGAACCCGAACTGAATTAAAACAGAAATTCTCTGGTGAGGTAGAATCAGATGTTTCAACATTGACACATTCGCAATTAGACATTGATTTAATTTCCAATATTACCGATTTAATTGAGCAAAATATAAGTGATCCCGAATTGACTGCTAATTTTTTATGTTCTGAATTAGGAATGAGTTCGTCTAAGTTGTATCGAAAAATTAAGCAATTAACGGATTTATCACCAAATGAATTTATACGAACCGTTCGTTTGAAAAAAGCGGCTCAATTGTTAAAATTAAAAGTGAATAATGTTTCAGAAGTTGCTGATAAAGTGGGGTTTAATGATCCTTTGTACTTTAGCAGATGTTTTAAAAAACAATTTGGTTATTCTCCAAGCAGATTGATAAAGTAATGTTTTTAAGATTTGATGCTTTCTGAGGATTAGTTTTAAATATTTCTTTATCCAAGTACATTTTTAACGAATATTCAATAAAAATCACATTTTGGCATAATTTTGGTTGATTGTGTTGGCTAATTTTAGAATTTAATACATAAATTAGCGGATGTTAAAATTAAGAGTCTAATTTTTACAAACATTGTTAATTTATGTTAGATTTTTAAAATTTTAAATAAAATAGTTGCGATTCGATTATTAAGAATTATATTTGTGCAATCGATTACATTTGTTTGATTGTAATTGAATGTGTTTTCGCATTAATCGAGTGATTAATAATGTATTGCGCTTTATTTTTAAGATATAGCGCTAATTTTTTTGCCTTTTTCGATATCGTTTTCGTGTTCAAAGGCTTAGAGGATGAATATTTAACATTAACTAAATTTATAAACATTTTATTATGAACCAAACAAACAAAGCTGTTGGAAACTATCGCTGGACAATATGTTCGTTATTGTTTTTTGCAACAACTATAAATTATTTAGACAGACAGGTTCTTTCTTTAACGTGGAGTGATTTTATTGCTCCTGAATTTCATTGGACAAACAACGATTACGGGAATATTACCGCTCTATTTTCAATTTTTTATGCAGTTTCTTTGTTGTTTGCGGGAAGATTTGTGGATTGGTTAGATACTAAAAAAGGATTTCTTTGGGCAATTGGAATTTGGTCGATAGGTGCCTGTTTGCATGCGTTCGCCGGAATTGCAACTTCAGGGATCATAACAGGTAATTGGTTTGTTGGTTTTGGAGGAGCTAAGGAAGCAATTCATGCTGTTAGTGATACTGCTTTGGTTATTAATGTAAGTGTTACGTTGTTTATTTTTGCCCGTTTTGTTCTGGCAGTTGGTGAAGCGGGGAACTTCCCGGCAGCTATTAAAACTACAGCTGAATATTTTCCTAAAAAAGACAGGGCTTTTGCTACCAGTATTTTTAATGCTGGAGCAACGGTAGGAGCGTTGGCTGCGCCAATAACAATTCCTTTTATCGCAAAATCTTTTGGATGGGAAATGTCGTTTATTATTATTGGAGCTTTAGGTTTTGTGTGGATGGGATTTTGGGTTTTTCTTTATGATAAACCAGAGAGACATTCAAGAGTTAATGCTGCCGAATTAGAATATATTCAACAAGATGCTGTTGCTGATAGTAAAATTGAAGGATATGTTCCTGAGACTGCTGCTAAAGTTTCGCTTGCAGATTGTTTTAAATACAAACAAACCTGGGCTTTTGCTTTTGGTAAATTTATGACAGATGGTGTTTGGTGGTTTTTCTTGTTCTGGACACCTGCTTATTTGAGTTCTGTTTATGATATGGATTCTACTGAAGCTGCGTTTCCTTTATTTGTGTTATACATGATTACTTTATTGTCTATCATTGGAGGATGGTTACCAACTTATTTCGTAGAGAAAAAAGGAATGAATCCTTACGAAGGAAGAATGAAAGCGATGTTGATTTTTGCGTTCTTTCCATTATTAGCTTTAGTTGCTCAGCCTTTAGGGTATATTTCATATTGGTTGCCAGTAATAATTATTGGTATTGCGGGAGCTGCACACCAGGCTTGGTCAGCTAATATCTTTACAACAGTAGGGGATATGTTTCCTAAAAAAGCGATTGCTACAATTACCGGTATCGGTGGATTGGCAGGAGGTTTAGGTTCTACTTTAATAAATAAAGGTTCTGGCGTTTTATTTGATTATGCTAAAGATAGTGAGATGGTTTTTATGGGCTTTAAAGGAATTGAAGCCGGATATTTTATCATCTTCTCTATTTGTGCTGTTTGTTATTTAATTGGCTGGACGGTTATGAAATCGTTAGTACCTAAATATGCACCAATAACTGATCTGTAGTTGAAAAAAAAATCTTTTCTGTAAAAGTCGTTTCAATTTTTTAAAATCATAATAATAACCCTGAAGTTTTACTTCGGGGTTATCTGTTTTATAAAACATCGTTTAGTAATTGTTTCTGAAAAGAGACAGGGAAATCCTGTTGGCGCTAAAGTGTAGTTTGGAGAGTAATGATGTGGTTTTCTTTAATTTTTTATTTCTTGATGTTTTTTGTTTGGTTGGTGGTTCTTGTGATAATTATATCTAAAACTCCATCAAGGTTAAGGCTTTGAAGTGTTTTTTACAATATCAATAGTGAGAAATTTTTTGGCCTTTATTTGTGGATATGTGCTAATAGAGGTGTTTCTGATAAATTATTAACGGTAAATTTTTTACAAAACTTGTCTGGGATTAATAGTTTCTTGTTTCGTTCTTTGAAGATGTTTGATTGTTAATGGTGTGATAGTAGCTAATTATGGTATTTTTATTAATCGAAAACGTGTTAAATAGGAAAAAATGTAAAATTAAATAATTATTTTTTCTGTAAAATGTAATCGATTGCATTTTTTTTGTAATATTACAAAAAAAATAAATATCTATGGTATTTTAGAGATTTATGTAAAAATAGTACTTTTTTTTTGTTGTTATAAAAAAAATAAACAATTAACTTTATTAAATTGTTATAAGGTACTAAGCTTGAATTATTGTTTCGCTGGTATGATAAAAATATCATTTTTACAAGGGGGAAAGAAGAAGTGCTAAATTGAATTATCTGGTTATTAAAAAATAGATTAAGAATAGAAACAATTAATTATCAATCACATTTATGGATCCAATAATAATTATTTTGATAGGAACTTTGGTGGTTCTTTTTTGTATTATCATTTTAAAATTGCATGCAGTTGTTTCGTTGTTGTTAGCCGCTTTGGTTACAGGGGTGCTTACTTCGCCGGAGCTTATATATGAATATGCAATTCATAAAGGAATGTCAGTTCAAGAGGCTCAAAAGTTTTCTACTCAAATAATTGGAAATCGATTAGGATTAGCTTTTGGAAATACCAGTGGAAAAATAGGGATTTTAATTGCTCTGGGATCTATAATTGGATCAGCGTTAATGAAAAGCGGAGGTGCAGAGCGTATTGTGAGGAGTTTTTTAGGATTATTTGGTAGAAAAAATGCTTCTTTGGCTTTAATGAGTGGAAGTTTTTTATTGTCTATTCCGGTATTTTTTCAAACGGTATTTTATTTGATGTTGCCATTGATAAAAAGTTTAGGAATACACAGTCCTAAAAAATACAGTCTTTATTTGATGATGGTTATTGCGGGAGGTGTTATGGCACATTCCTTAGTACCGCCAGCTGCAGGTCCGTTGTTTGTTGCTCAGGCTTTAGGAGTTAATATTGGAACCATGATAATTGGTGGATTTGTGGTAGGGATATTCACAAGTTTGTGTGGGTATGTTTATGCGCTTTGGGCAAATAAAAAATGGGATTTACCTATGAGGGATACTCCTGATGTTAGTATAGATGATCTAAAAAAGTTGGCTGAAAAAGACGATTCAGAGTTGCCAAAATTGTGGATTTCAGTTTTGCCAATTATTCTTCCTTTGTTTTTAATAACCGCTAATACTGTTTCTGAATTAGATACAAATACAAATGAGGTTAATGTAAGTGAATTTCATAAGCATTGGGTTTCTGTGTTTTCTGTTTTGGGTGATGCTAATATTGCGTTGACTATATCTGCAGGGATAGCTGTTGTTTTATTGTGGTCAAGATTAAATAATACAAAAGATTTTCAAAAAGTTATTGCTGAATCTATCAGTAGTGCCGGGGTTATTATTTTGATAACTACTGCTGGGGGGGTGTTTGGACAAATGCTGGAGCAAACAGGAATAGGAATTAAATTAAGTGGTTTTGCAACAACTTATCAAATGGCTGTCATACCTTTGGCTTTTTTTATTACTGCCGCTGTTCGTACGGTACAAGGTTCTGCAATGGTTGCTATGGTAACGGCTGCCGGAGTTATGGGAGGAGTAAGTGGTATGGGCTTAGGTTTTAATCCTATTTATGTAGCATTGGCTATAGGATGTGGCTCCAAAATATTTACATGGATGAATGATAGTGCCTTTTGGATTGTAACTGAAATGTGTGCCATGGAAGAGAAAGAAACGATTCGTCATTTTTCTTTTCTGTCAATGGTGATGGGATTTTCAGGTTTGATAATTTTAATGATTCTTTCTCAGTTTTTGCCTTTAATTTAAAATACAAGTAGTGAATAGTGATATAGTAATAATAACTACTCCCAAGGATAATGTTGGTATAGTAGTAAATCCTCAGGGTTTAACAGAAGGAACAGTTCTTCAAGAGGGAACAGTTCTCCAGCAATTTGTGCCTTCTGGACATAAAGTGGCTTTATGCGATATAGCCGATGGAAAAGAAATTATTCGATATGCTGAAATCATTGGATATGCTAATAAACTAATAAAACGTGGCGAATGGATTGAGGAGTCTAAAATGTCTATGCCAACACCTCCGGAATTGAAATTTATTTCTTTACCGGAAGCTGATACGATTATTCCGGAAACGAAACCTTTAGAAGGATATACGTTTCAAGGGTATAGAAATGCCGATGGTAGTGTTGGGACTAAAAATATTTTAGGAATTACAACCAGTGTTCAATGTGTGGCAGGTCTTACAGAACATTTGGTGAAAAGAATAAAACAAGAATTACTTCCATTGTATCCTAATGTGGATGATGTTGTGGCGCTTAACCATACGTATGGTTGTGGTGTTGCAATAACGGCTCCTGCTGCAATTGTTCCAATTAGAACTATTCAGAATATTGCGAAAAACCCAAATTTTGGTGGTGGAATAATGGTTATTGGTTTAGGGTGTGAAAAGTTAAGACCGGAAAGTCTTGTTCCTAAAAAGGAGGAGTCTTTAGAATTTGGAGCTGATGAAAGTTATTCCAGTATTACCTACATGCAAGACGAATCATTTCATGGTTTTAATGAAATGATTGAAGGTATTATGAAAACGGCTGAAATACATTTGAAAAGTCTTAACAAGCGTCAAAGAGAAACATGTCCTGCTTCAGATTTAGTTGTGGGTATGCAATGTGGTGGTAGCGATGCTTTTTCAGGTTTAACGGCTAATCCGGCTGCTGGTTTTGCTGCTGATTTAATAGTTCGTGCAGGAGGAAGTGTTATGTTTTCAGAAGTGACCGAAGTTCGTGATGCTATTCATTTATTGGTACCAAGAACAATTAATCCTACAGTTGGAAGAGCGCTTTTGAACGAGATGAAATGGTACGATGATTATCTTTCATTGGGACAGGCTGATCGAAGTGCTAATACAACACCGGGAAATAAATTGGGTGGTTTGAGTAATATTGTAGAAAAAGCATTGGGATCTATTGTTAAATCCGGGACTAGTCCTATTGTAGATGTTCTTAGTCCAGGCGAGAGAATTCGTCGAAAAGGATTGACTTTTGCTGCTACACCAGCCAGTGATTTTGTTTGCGGAACGTTGCAATTGGCATCTGGGATGAATATGCATGTGTTTATGACAGGAAGAGGGACGCCTTATGGTTTGTCAATGGTGCCCGTTATAAAAGTGGGCTCAAATTCTAAATTAAGTCAAAGATGGTTTGATTTAATTGATTTTGATGCAGGAAAAATTGCCAGTGGTGAAAAAACAATTGAGGAAATGGGATGGGAACTTTTTCAATTAATTCTGGATGTTGCAAGTGGTAAGAAACAAGTTGCCTGTGATATTCTTGGGTTACATAATGATTTAGTTTTATTTAATCCAGGGCCATTAACATAGAATAGTAGTAGAAATTTTTAAAATTATATAAAATATGGGATCTTATACAAGAATTGAAAATGCATTGCGAGATGGGTTGTTATCATTTCCGGTTACGGATATGGATGAAAGTGGGCAGTTTAATGCCAAAACTTTTACAGATAGACTAGAGTCATTTGTAAGTTATGGAGTTTCTTCTGTATTTGTTGCTGGAGGTACAGGTGAGTTTTTTTCATTGTCTAGAGAAGAGTATAAACAAATTGTGGAAATTACCGCCAAAACTATTAATGGAAGAATTCCAACAGTATCAAGTGTAGGTAGAAGTATTCCTGAAGCAATTGAATTTGCTAAGATGGCTGAAGTTGCAGGAATTGATGCTTTGCTTTTAATGCCTCCATATCTTACGGAGTGTGCTAAAAGCGGTGTTATGGAATATGCAAAAGCAATAATGCAAAACACAAAATTACCGGTAATTTATTATAACCGTGCCAATGGAATTTTGTCGGCAGAACAAATACAAAAACTGGCTGATGCTTGTCCTAATTTTATAGCTTTGAAAGATGGAACTGGGAATATGGAAGAAATAAATACAACGATAAAAACTATTGGAGATCGTTTGGTTTATATTGGAGGAGTGCCTACAGCTGAAATCATTTCGGAGGCTTATTTGTCAATTGGGGTGAATACTTATTCTTCTGCAGTTTTTAACTTTGTTCCAAAATTAGCCGTTCATTTTTACAAGTCGTTAAGAGCGGGTGAAAAAGAAAAGGTAAATCTAATTATAAAAGAGTTTTTTGTTCCTTTTATTCAGCTGAGAAGTAAAAGACAGGGTTATTCAGTAAGTTTGATCAAAGCAGGAGCAAAACTAATTGGTAAAAGTGCTGGAAATGTACGTTTTCCTCTGGAGATGCCTTCTGAAGACGAATTAGCAGAGCTTCAAAGAATTATTAATAAAGCAGAAGAACTTCTGAATTAATATAAAGCATATTTCTAAAAACTAACTTTTATAACTCCTAATTTGTTTTAAGAGGTTATATATTCTATAAAAAAAAATACAAATGAGTAATCTCGGAAAATTCTACGCAGTAAATCCTACTAATAATGAATTATTAGATGGAGAGTTTGTAAATGCAACGGTAGACCAGATTGATGCTGCGGTAGAAAAAGCAATTAAAGCTTTTGATATTTACAGAAAGAAAGATAAAGACAGTGTCGCTGATTTTTTAGAGCGTATTGGTGAAGAAATTTTAAACCTTGGAGATGCTCTTCTGGAAAGATGTCATTTGGAAACTGCATTGCCATTGGCAAGGTTGCAAGGGGAAAGAGGAAGGACTGTCGGTCAATTGAATTTATTTGCTTCAGTTGTAAGAGAAGGTTCTTGGGTGGATGCTCGTGTTGAAACGGCAATTCCTGACAGGGCTCCGTTACCTAAATCAGATATTCGACACATGTTGCTGCCTTTGGGACCTGTAGCAGTATTTGGGGCAAGTAATTTTCCCTTGGCGTTTTCTGTGGCAGGAGGTGATACGGTATCTGCTTTGGCAGCAGGTTGTCCTGTTGTTGTAAAAGCACATCCTGCGCATCCTGGAACATCGGCAATGGTTGCCGGTGCTATAGAAAAAGCAATAAACGATTGCGGAATGCCTGAAGGTCTTTTTTCCTTAGTTCAAGGAAATACTAATGAGGTAGGTGAGACTTTGGTGAAACATTTAGGAATAAAAGCAGTTGGATTTACAGGTTCGTTTAAAGGTGGAAAAGCATTATTTGATATTGCAAACGCGAGATCAGAACCTATTCCTGTTTTTGCTGAAATGGGAAGTACCAATCCGGTTTTTATTTTACCGGGTATTCTTAAAGAAAAAGCAGAAGCAATTGCTGTAGGAATGGCAGGGTCAATAACTCAAGGGGTTGGGCAATTTTGTACTAATCCAGGCTTGGCATTTGTTCAGCAATCCGATGCTGCTAATAAATTTGTTACGGATCTAATTTCTAAAATAAATGAAGTTCCTGCTTCAACAATGTTAACGGCAGGAATTAATATTGCCTATGATAATAAAATCAAAAGCACTTTAGAAATTGATAATGTTGAAGAAATAGCTACTGGGAAATCAGTGGATTCTTTAAATAGTGCTAAAGCCAGAATCTTTAAAGTGTCAATAGAAACGTTCTCTCGAAATCATGCACTAGCAGAAGAAAATTTTGGTCCGTCAAGCGTAATTGTAGAAGCGGAAACAAAAGAACAAATTCTTGATGCTGCCAGAAATCTTGAAGGACACCTTACTGCAACAATCCATGGTAATGATGCTGATTTTGCTGAATTTAGAGAATTGTTTGATATCTTAGAATTGAAAGTAGGGAGGATTTTAATTAATGGCTATCCAACAGGTGTAGAGGTTTGTCATTCAATGGTACATGGAGGGCCATATCCTGCTACTACAGCTTCTCAGACAACATCAGTAGGGACAAATGCGATTAAGCGTTTTGCTAGGCCAATATGTTATCAGGATTATCCAGATGCCTTATTGCCTATTGCGCTTAGAAATGGAAATCCTTTAAATATTTGGCGAATGATTAATGGTGATTTAGAAAAGTAGAAAAAATTAAAAGGACAAAGCATTTCGCTTTGTCCTTTTTTTATGTCTAAATTTTAAATCCTTGGCTGATTTTTTACGAAAAACCTTGTGTTTTTCTATAAAGGAATGGGATTAGATTATTTAAAATATTTTTGTTATTTTTCCGAACTAATAATTTCAAAAAAAAGTGTGTCTTTTTTGCTAAAATCCTTACTTGCATTTACGTTTTTTGTAATTGTAACAATTTTTTAGCAAATAGGGTAATATTTATTTGGCGAAAAAGTTTATTTTTGTAATCGATTACACTAACACTAAATAATTATGACGAATTATAGTTCCAGATATGCTTCTAGCCCTAAGGCGGTAAAGCAATATGATACAAAACAATTAAGAGATGAATTCTTAATTGATAATTTGATGCAGGAAGATGAGCTTACTTTTACTTACTCACATTATGACAGATATATTACAGGTTCCGCTGTTCCGGTAAATAAGGATTTGGTTCTTGAAACTATTGATCCTTTAAAATCAACTTATTTCTTGGAGAGAAGAGAAATAGGAATCATTAATGTTGGAGGAAATGGTTCTGTTGTTGTTGAAGGAGAAACTTATGAATTAGGTTTAAAAGATGCTTTGTATATTGGAAGCGGAAACAAAGAAGTGATATTTAAAAGTGCTGATGCTAAAAATCCTGCTAAATTTTATATCAATTCTGCTCCAGCCCACACTACTTACCCTACAGTAAAAGTGAGTTTAGCCGAAGCGAATAAATTACACTTAGGTGCGATGGAAACGGCTAATCACCGTACAGTAAACCAAATGATTATTGGAAGTGTAGTGACTACTTGCCAATTGCAAATGGGAATGACAGAATTGAAACCGGGAAGTGTTTGGAACACCATGCCTGCTCACGTACATGATCGTCGTATGGAGGTTTATTTTTATTTAGACATTCCTGAAAATCAGGCGGTTTGTCACTTTATGGGTGAGCCACAGGAAACAAGACACATCTGGATGAATAATCATCAGGCAGTAATTTCTCCACCATGGTCTATCCACTCAGGATCTGGAACTTCTAATTATACTTTTATCTGGGGAATGGCAGGTGAAAATTTAGATTACGGAGATATGGATGTTTGTAAAATCACTGAATTAAGATAGTAATAATGACAAATTTATTTGATATAAAAGGAAAAGTTGCCTTAATCACAGGAAGTACACACGGACTGGGGATGGCAATGGCTAAAGGATTAGGTCAGGCTGGTGCAACAATTGTTGTAAACGGAAATTCTTCTCAGGAAAAAATTGATGTTGCTGTAGCCGAATTAAAAAGCGAAGGAATCAATGCTGTTGGTTATAAATTTAATGTAACAGAAGAAGAGCAAGTAAAAGCTGCTGTTGCAAAAATTGAAACAGAAGTTGGATCAATTGATATTCTAATCAATAACGCTGGAATTATCAAAAGAATTCCATTATTAGATATGGAAGTATCTGATTTTAGAGAGGTGATTGATATTGATTTAGTAAGTCCGTTTATTGTCTCTAAGCATGTTGCTAAAGGAATGATTGCAAGAAAACAAGGGAAAATCATCAACATTTGCTCTATGATGAGTGAATTAGGTAGAAGTACTGTTTCTGCTTATGCTGCTGCAAAAGGTGGTTTGAAAATGTTAACTAAAAACATGGCTACAGAATGGGCTAAACATAATGTTCAAATCAACGGAATTGGACCTGGATATTTTGCTACAGAACAAACAAAACCAATTCGTGTTGACGGACATCCGTTTAATGATTTTATTATTAGCAGAACACCGGCTGCAAAATGGGGAGATCCAAGCGATTTAGCCGGAGCTGCTATCTTTTTGTCATCTAAAGCAAGTGATTTTGTAAACGGTCATATTTTATATGTTGATGGTGGAATTTTGGCTACCATTGGTAAACCATCAAATGAAGATTAATATTTTAAGAAAATTATAATGAGCACTTTTATCAACGATAACTTTTTATTAGAAAATAAATTCGCAGAAGAATTATACCATAATTATTCTAAGAACCAACCGATTATTGATTACCACAATCACTTGAATCCTCAGTTTATTGCCGAAGATAAAATCTTTAACAACATTACTGATGTTTGGATTAAAGGAGATCACTACAAATGGAGAGCGATGCGTACTTTAGGTATCAACGAACAATTTGTTACTGGTAATGGTTCTGATAAAGATAAATTTTTAAACTGGGCAAAAACAGTTCCTTATACAATGCGTAATCCATTGTACCACTGGACTCACTTAGAATTAGCTCGTTATTTTGATATCACTGATTTATTAAATGAAAAATCAGCTGAAAGAATCTACGATGAAACTTCTGCTAAAGTAAATTCAGCAGAATACAGCACAAGAAACTTACTTCGTAAAGTAAATGCTGAATTAGTTTGTACTACTGAAGATCCAATTGATAGTTTAGATTTTCACGAGCAATTAGCTAAAAGTGATTTCAAAACTACTGTAAGTACAGCTTTCAGACCTGATAAAGCAATCCTAATTGCTAATGACGGATACAACGAATATCTTGATGTTTTAGGACAAAAAGCATCAATTTCTATTAATACTTATGCTGATTTACAAGCTGCTTTAAGAAACAGAATTGAGTATTTTAATGCGAATGGTTGCCAACTTTGTGATCACGGATTAGACCAAATTTATTTCGAAAATTATACTGAAAGCGAAGTGGTTGCTATTTTCAAAAAGAAAAGAGAAAACCAGGCTATCAGCAATGAAGAAGCATTGAAATTCCAAAGTGCTATTTTAGTATTCTTATGTGAAACTTACCATGAATTTGGGTGGGTTCAACAATTTCACTTAGGAGCTTTGAGAAACAACAATGCGCGTATGCACCGTATTTTAGGACCTGATACAGGATGGGATTCTATTGGAGATTATCCACAGGCTCAAAAATTATCAGCTTTCTTAAATGCTTTGGATAGTAAAGATAAATTGACTAAAACTATTATTTACAACCTGAATCCTGCTGATAACGAAGTTATGGCTACTATGATTGGTAACTTTAATGACGGAAGTGTTAGAGGAAAAGTACAATTTGGTTCAGGATGGTGGTTCTTAGATCAAAAAGACGGTATGACAAAACAATTAAACGCTCTTTCTAACATGAGTTTGATTAGCTGTTTTGTGGGTATGTTGACTGATTCAAGAAGTTTCTTGTCTTTCCCAAGACACGAATATTTCCGTCGTATTCTTTGTAACCTTTTAGGAGACGAAATCAAAAGAGGTGAATTGCCTGCTTCTGAAATGGAATGGATTGGAAAAATGGTTTCTGATATTAGCTATGGAAATGCGAAGGAATATTTCAAATTTCCTGTAAAATAATTAAAGTATAATTTATAAAATATATTTCACTTGAAAAAAGTAGTCACTTTTGGAGAAATTCTACTGCGTTTATCTACTGACAGGCATTTGAGATTTGCTCAGGCCGAATCGTATAAAGCGACCTATGGTGGAGGAGAATTTAATGTTGCTGTTTCGCTTGTAAATTACGGGATGAAAGCAGAATTTGTTACTAAAGTACCTAATAATGAATTAGGGAATTGTGCTATTCACGAAATGCGCAAACTGGATGTAGATTGTCAAAATGTAATGAAAGGTGGGGAACGTTTAGGGATTTATTTCCTTGAAACAGGAACAAGTACACGTGCGAGTAATGTAATTTACGATAGAGCTAACAGCTCAATGTCTACTTTGAAAAAAGGAGAATTTGACTGGAAAGAGATTTTAAAGGATGCTACCTGGTTTCACTGGAGCGGGATTACTCCTGCACTTTCTGAAACAGCAGCCGAAGCTTGTTTTGAAGCAATAAAAGCAGCTCACGAATTAGGTTTGACTATTTCTACTGATTTGAATTACCGTTCAAAACTTTGGAATTATGGGAAACAACCTAAAGATGTGATGCCGGAAATGTTAAAGTACAGTAATATTATCTTAGGTGACATAGATACTGCTAACTTTATGTTAGGTTTAGATAAGGTTGATCCTGATTATCAGGAAGTTCATACATTGCCTGCTTTGTATAATGAAGTGTTCAAACTTTGTCCGGAATTAAAATACATGTCAACTACTTTACGTTATTCTGTAAGTGCTTCTCACCAACGTATTGGAGGAATCCTTTATGATGGAAAAGAAGTGTTTAAAGCGGCTGTTCAGGAGGTTACTCCGGTTGTAGACAGAGTAGGTAGTGGAGATGCTTTTATGGGAGGTTTAATCTATGGTTTAAACGAAGAACCATTGGATAAACAAAGAGCGTTAAACTTTGCTGTTGCAGCTTGTTGTTTAAAACACACTATTTACGGAGATTATAATTTAATTACTAAAAATGAAATTGAAAAATTACTTGATGGGGATTTCACAGGTAAAGTTTCAAGATAAAAAAAGATAAAATGGCTCAGTTTACACGTATAGAAGTTGCATCTGCAATGAAAGAAACAGGAATGGTTCCTTTGTTTTTTAATAATGATATCGAAGTAAGTAAAAATGTTTTGAAAGCTTGTTATGATGGTGGTGCCCGTTTGATGGAGTTTACTGCCAGAGGAGATTTTGCTCATGAAGTTTTTGCTGAATTGACAAAATATGCTATCAAAGAATTGCCTGGAATGATTATGGGAGTTGGTTCAGTAACTGATGCTGCGGCTGCTTCATTGTATATGCAGTTAGGAGCTAATTTTATTGTAACACCGGTATTCAGAGAAGATATTGCTATCGCTTGTAATCGTAGAAAAGTATTATGGTCTCCGGGTTGTGGTACTTTAACTGAAATTGCAAGAGCTGAAGAATTAGGTTGCGAAATTGTAAAATTGTTCCCAGGAGAAATCTACGGGCCACAATTTATCAAAGGTATCAAAGGACCATGCCCTTGGACAAGTATTATGCCTACAGGTGGAGTTTCTACTGAAAGAGATAATTTAAAATCTTGGTTTGATGCAGGTGTGACTTGCGTTGGAATTGGTTCTCAATTAATTTCAGCTGCAGTTTTACAAAGCAAAGATTACGCAGGATTAACTCAAAAAGTAAAAGAAACTTTAGCAATTATTGCTGATTTACGTAAAAAATAAAAAAAATAATAGAACCAGTTATGTCAGAAGTAATGGAAAAATTAAACAGAAAAAACAGGGGTTTAGAAAAATTAAACCCAATTAAAGTAGTTCAGTTTGGGGAAGGTAATTTCTTAAGAGCGTTTGTTGATTACGCTTTTCAAAGATTAAACAATGAAGTTGATTTCAATGCTGGTATAGCAATGGTTCAGCCGTTGGCAGGTGGTATGGTAAACATGATTAATGACCAGGATGGTCTTTATACTTTGTTTATGAACGGAATCAAAAAAGGGGAGAAAATTCAGGATATTCAATTAATTACTAATGTTGTAAAAGGAATTAATCCTTATACTGATTTTGCAGATTATTTAGCATTAGCCAAAGAAGAAGAACTTCAGTTTATTGTTTCAAATACTACTGAGGCCGGAATTGAATTCGTTGGAACAGATACGCCTGATATGCAGCCACCAGCTTCATTTCCTGCTAAATTAACTCTTTTATTACAAGAAAGATTCAAACATTTTAATGGAGATGCTTCTAAAGCAGTAACTATCATTCCTTGCGAATTGATTGATTACAACTCAGAAGCTTTGAAAAAGTGTATCTTACAATATTGTGATTTATGGAATTTAGACGCTGCATTTAAAAAATGGGTTTCAGAAGATTGTACGTACCACAGTACTTTGGTGGACAGAATCGTTCCTGGATATCCAAGAGCTGAAATTGAAGATTACAACAGCAAATTAGATTATCAGGATAACTTAATTGTTGCTGCTGAGCCATTTTTCCTTTGGGCTATCGAAGGTGGTGAGGATTTGAAAGCAAAACTTCCTTTCCATAAAACAGATTTAAACGTTAAGATTGTTGACGATATTCGTCCTTTCAAAATGATTAAAGTTCGTATTTTGAACGGTGCGCATACAGCAATGGTTCCAGTTTCTCTTTTATATGGTAACAAATTAGTTATGGAAACAGTTAATGGAGGTTTCACAGGACCGTTTGTAGATAACGTAATCAGTGAAATTAGCGAAACGCTTCCTATGGATAAAAATGAAATCACTGCTTATGCTGAAGAGGTAATGGATCGTTTTAAAAATCCATTTATTAAGCACGCATTAGCTGATATTGCTTTAAATTCAATCTCAAAATTCAAAGTAAGAGTTTTACCAAGTTTGTTAGGTTATTATAATAATACAAAGACACTTCCTACTAGTTTGACTTTTTCATTAGCTTGTTTAATTCAATTTTACAAAGGAACTTGGAATAACGAAGCTTTACCGGTAAAAGATACTCCGGAATTAGTGGAAGCATTCAAAAAAGCTTGGGAATTAGGAAATTTAGAATCAGTAGTGTCTACAGTTTTAGCTAATACAGATTTCTGGGATGAAGATTTAAATAAAGTAGACGGACTTTCACAAGCCTTAGTGCTTGCATTAAATGAAATTGAAGCCAACGGTATCGAGCAAGGCTATATCAATTTTTCTCAAAAAAACTAAGAAATAAAAAAATCAAGTAATTAAGATGCAAAAGAAATTAATAAAAGTAGACCCTTCAGATAATGTGGCTGTAGCGTTAGTGAACCTAACTGCTGGAGAAAAAATCCCATTTGAAGGAGAAGAAGTTTTGGTATTATCAGATACTAAAATGAAGCATAAGATTGCGATGAAAGATTTTGAAGTTGGTGACAAAATCTACATGTATGGTGTAATCGTTGGAAAAGCCAGCCAAAAAATTGCTAAAGGTGATGTTATTGCTACTACCAATGTAAAACACGAAAGTGCTAAAGTAACAGGTAAAACTGAAACTATCGGTTGGGAAGTTCCTAATGTTGATAAGTGGAAAGATAAAACTTTCATGGGATACCATAGAGCTGATGGTCAGGTAGGAACAGAAAATGTTTGGTTGTTTTTCCCATTGGTATTCTGTGAAAACAGAAATATCGAAATCTTAAAAGGAATTTTCGAAAAAGAATTGAAGAAACCAAAAGAAAACGATTATCAATTGTTGCTTCGTTCTTTAGTAAATTCTGAAACTGGTGCTAATGATGCAGTTGCAAAATCAACAGAAGTTGATTTGTTTGAAAACATCGAAGTAAAATTCATCCAACATCAAGGTGGTTGTGGTGGAATTCGTCAGGATTCACACTCTTTAGCTAAACTTTTAGCTGGATACGTAAACAATCCAAACGTAGCTGGTGCTACTGTTTTGAGTTTAGGTTGTCAAAACTTGCAAATTTCGATCTTCCAGGATGCTATGAAAGCGATTAATCCAAACAGTGACAAACCTGTTTTGATTTACGACCAACAATCTATTGGAACTATCGAAGAAATGTTGAGTACTGTAGTAAAAGATTCTTTTGCTGCTATTAAAGAAGCTAATAAAATTACAAGAAAACCAGCTCCATTATCTAAATTAACAATTGGATTAGAGTGTGGTGGTTCTGATGGATTCTCTGGAATTTCTGCTAACCCAACGTTAGGTGTTTTATCTGATAAATTAGTAGCATTAGGAGGAACTACAATTCTATCTGAATTCCCTGAATTATGCGGAGTTGAGCAGGAATTAGTAAACCGTTGTATTGATGATAAGGACGGTCAGCGTTTCTTAGATTTGATGAAATGGTATGAGAAAACAGTTGTTGATGCAGGTTCAGGGTTTGATATGAATCCTTCTCCAGGCAACATCAAAGACGGTTTGATTACAGATGCAATGAAATCAGCAGGTGCTTCTAAAAAAGGAGGGACTTCTCCAATTGTAGGAGTTTATGATTATGGTGAATACATCAACGAACCAGGATTTACATTGTTATGTACTCCAGGGAATGACGTTGAATGTACAACTGCAATGGTAGGTTCAGGTGCTAATATGGTATTGTTTACAACAGGATTAGGAACTCCAACAGGAAATCCAATTGCTCCGGTTGTAAAAGTATCTTCTAACACGCAATTAGCTCAAAAAATGTCTGATATTATCGATTTTAATACAGGTGGAATTATCACAGGTGATAAATCGATTGAAGAAACAGCTGATGAAATGTTAGAATATATTATTAAAGTGGCTAGTGGTGAAGTAAAAACCAAAGCTGCGATTTTAAACCAAAATGACTTTATTCCTTGGAAACGTGGAGTATCGCTATAAAGATTGTTTTTAGATTTTGTTTTTAGTTAAAAAGGGAGGTTGTTTTTTTAAAACGCCTCCCTTTTTTTATTGGTTTCTTTTTAGCTTTAAAAAAACATACCGCAGATTCACAGATTATAAAATTAAAATCTGTGAATCTACGGTAAAATTTTATTAGTGATTTGAATTTTTATGCAATTCTGGTCGAAGATTGTCTAATAAGTAATTTAGGCATCAAAACGACTTGAATTTCTGATTTTTTATTCTCTTTATTATTTATTTTTTCTAAAAATACCTGTGCAGCTGTTTTTCCCATTTCCAGTGGCGATTGATCAACTGAGGAAATAGACAATTCCATGAATTTGGTAAAAGGTTCGTTTCCAAAGCCAAACACACAAAAATCTTCAGGGATTTTGATACCGTGTTCTTTTAATTTTTGGATGGCGCCTAAGGCGGCAAAATCACTGGTAGAAAAAATAGCATTAGGAGGATTTTCCAGCGCTAATAATTTTTCAACAGCATCTCGTCCTTCAACCACATTACTTTTTATATTGATAATGTAATCTTTGTTTATAGGGATGTTATTATCAAGTAAGGCTTGTTCATAACCCCTGTAGCGGTCTTCATAGATTTCTAAGGAACGATCTCCTGAAAAATAGGCGATTTTGTTACAGCCTTGTTCAAGAAGATGTTGTGTAGTTTGATATGAGGCCAGATAATCATCAATAGTAACTGAACTTACATTCTTAATCTCCTTTTTTCGGTCAAAAAAGATTAAAGGGATATTTTTCTGTATGACACGTTCAATATAATGATCGTTTTCATCCGGAAGATTAGATATAGACATTAAGATACCGTCAACCTGAGCGTTCAAGAGTGTGTTTATGTTTTCTATTTCCCTGTTTTCGTCTTCATGAGTTTGGCAAATAATCACCTGATAACCTTCAGGATGTAGTTCTTCTTCTATGCCTCGAATTACCGAAGCAAAAAAATTAGTATTAATACGCGGTACAATAACGCCTACATTGTTACTTTTCCCACTTCTTAATGCTAATGCTAATTTGTTTTGCTTGTAATTCATTTTATTAGCCGTTTCAAGGACTAATTTTCGAGTGCTTTGACTTATTTTTGGATTGTTGTTCAAGGCTCTCGAAACGGTTGCAGCAGTTATATTTAGCGCTTTGGCAATGTCATAAATTGTTGTTTTTCCACTCATTATAATTGGTCTATCTCGGTAAAAATACTATATTTTTTTATATAATTATTGGTTTGGTATTGATATTGATACCATTTTAAAATCAAATGAAGGTTTTTGCCTTTGTTTTTTATCTAAAATACGGTTTTGTAGTATTTTACGAATTAAAAGCTTATTTTTTTATTAAGTAAAATAAATGCTCTTTTTTTTATGTAAATCTATTTTTTTTGATGATTTTTATAGTTTAAATAAAAAAATAACTATAGATTTGTGTAATCGATTACATCAAATAAACTGTTTTAGTCGAAATGTTTTTTAGAATCTAAATTTAAACTTCTTTAATTTTTTAATCCATGACGAATAAACTTTATAGTTCACTTATTTGTTTCTCTGTGGTTTTGGCTTTTTTTACTAATTGTTCAGCCCAAAAAGGAGCGAATGCAATTTTAGCCAATCCCTGGAAAGTAAAACAACAAATTGAGAAAGCAGTAGTGGCTCCTGTTTTTGCAAATAAAATCTATAGTATTGTAGATTATGGCGCAAAGAATGGAGGAGTAATTAATAATTCGGAAGCTTTAAAAAAAGCAATTGCAGCCTGTTCTAAAAATGGAGGAGGAATGGTAATTGTTCCTGCGGGTAAATTTTTAACCGGACCAATTCATTTAGATAATAATGTCAACCTTCATTTGGAAGCCGGAGCCGAAATTTTGTTCAGTACTAAATCTTCTGATTATCCATTGGTAAGGACTTCATTTGAAGGAACTGAGCTGATGAATCATTCGCCTTTAATTTATGCTTATAACAAAAAAAATATAGCAGTTACTGGAAAAGGAATTTTAAATGGCCAAGCCAATAATGAAAATTGGTGGTACTGGTGTGGCGCTAAACATTACGGATGGTCAGAAGGAAAAGGAAATCAAAATGATCCTCAAAATCGGGTTCGTTTAGTAGATTCAGCTGAAAAAAATGTTCCGGTTGAAGAAAGAATTTATGGAGAAGGCTCTTATTTAAGACCTAATTTTATTGAGTTTTTTGGTTGTACCGATGCTTTGATTAAGGATGTTAAAATTGTAAATTCTCCATTTTGGGTAATTCATCCAATGAAGTCGGTTAATGTTACGGTTGATGGTGTAACTGTGGAAAGCCATGGTCCTAATAATGATGGTTGCGATCCTGAGTATTCTAAAAATGTAATCATTAAAAACTGTACTTTTAATACCGGTGACGATTGTATCGCTATTAAAGCAGGGAAAGATGCAGATGGAAGAAGAGTAGCTATGAAAAGCGAAAACATTATTGTCCAAAACTGTAAAATGATTGACGGACATGGAGGTGTTGTAATTGGAAGCGAAATGACAGCTGGCGTGAGAAATGTTTTTGTTGAAAATTGTGCTATGGATAGTCCTAATTTAGACAGAGCCATCAGAATTAAATCAAACAGTAGAAGAGGTGGACTTGTTGAAAATGTTTTTGTTAGAAACATCGAAGTGGGGCAGGTTAAGGAATGTGTTTTAATATTGGACATGTTCTATAATGTGTATGGTAATCAAACGGGTTCGTTTATTCCACAAGTAAAAAACATTGTGCTTGAAAATATAAATGTTAAAAACGCCGGTAAATATGGAGTTTTAGCGAAAGGTTATAAAGAGTTGCCTATAGAGAACGTGATTCTTAAAAATGTAAAAATTGACAAAGCAGCTTCACCTTATTCAGTCGAAAATGTGAAAAATCTACAGTTTATAAATACGTTTATCAACGGTAAAAAAGTAGAAAGTCCTAAAGAATTATAAAGGCTTAAGAAATTGAGTTGGTTTGGACAGAATTAGAAAAATTGAATATTCACAATAAAATATAATATTATGAAGAAACTTTCTTTGTTTGTGTATTCTGGTTTAGGGATATTTACCATTTGCGTTTTGTTTTTATGTTGTAAACCAATTGAAAAAGCAACAGTCAAAAATAATCAAGAGCAATTAATTTCTGACAAACTAAAATGGTCTGAACGAATGGCTTTGTCAATCATGAAACGTCATCCTAAAGCCTGGCAGATTGATAATCACGAAAAACCGAAATGGGATTATAAGATTGGCATGATTTTAACGGCTTACGAAAAATTATATGCACAAACTAAAGATCCAAAATATTTCGCTTACATAAGGGACTATGCCGATACATTAATTGATAGTACAGGATCTTTTGAAAATTTTAATCCGAAGGATCATAATATTGATTTTATAAATGCCGGAAAAATTCTTTTTGGTCTTTATGATAAAACGCATAATGAGAAGTATTTAAAAGCTTTGCAAACATTGCGAAATCAATTTGTTGATTATCCCAGAACATCTTCCGGTGGATTTTGGCATAAGCAAATTTATCCTAATCAAATGTGGTTAGATGGTTTGTATATGGGAGAACCATTTTATGCAAGATATACGGCTGAGTTTGAAAAGGGCGAAAAATTAGATGATGTGGCACATCAATTTGAGTTGCTTCACGATCATGCTTACGATAAAACAACAGGATTGTTTTTTCATGCCTGGGATGAAAGTAAAAAAATGCCCTGGGCAAATAAAGAAACGGGGACAGCTCCGCATATTTGGCTAAGAGCTTTGGGCTGGTACGGCATGGCTTTGGTAGATGTGTTGGATTATTTTCCAAAAGACCACCCCAAACAAAAACAATTAGTAGCTTATTTGAATGAATTAGCACGAGGAGTTAGTAAGTATCAGGATAAATCGGGATTATGGTATCAGGTGCCAAATTTACCCAACCGAAAAGGGAATTATTTGGAAGCTTCGGGTTCTTCAATGTTGGTTTACGCTATTGCCAAAGGAGTGCATAAAGGCTATTTGCCGAAAGAAATGAATAAAGTTGCCGTTAAAGGTTTTAATGGTTTGACAACTAAATTGATACAAGTGGATAAAAATGGCGAAATACATATCACACAAGTATGTGCCAGTGCAGGTTTAGGCGGAAATCCATATAGAGATGGCTCATTCGAATATTATATGAGTGAAAAAATTAAGGTAGACAATTCACACGGATTGGGGGCTTTTTTATTGGCAGCAATCGAATTAGATAGATAATAAAAACAATTAATTAAAAACATAACATGATGAAATTAATGAGAACAAAACAATTTTTATTTACGTTTATTTTAATAGGGGCATTAGGTTTTACAAGTTGTAAATCGCAGACAACAGCTTCTTCAGTAAAAAAAGAATTATCATCTTCAAAGATGAAATGGTCAGAAAGAATGGCAACGACCCTAATGATGCGTCATCCAAAAGCATTTCAAATTGATGACAGAACTACGGCAAAATGGGATTATGTACATGGTTTAGTATTGACTTCATTTGAGGAATTGTACAAAAAAACCAAAGATCAAAAGTATTACGATTATGTAAAAGGTTATGCTGATGCTTTAATTGATGAAAATGGTAAAATTGCTACTTATGAGGATGATAAATACAATATCGACATGGTAGTAGCTACTAATATCTTATTTGATATCTACGAAAAAACGAAGGAGAAAAAATATTTGGTTGCTATGCAAACCATCAGAAAACAATTGGATACTCAGCCTAGAACTCCAAGTGGAGGATTTTGGCATAAAAAAATCTATCCAAACCAAATGTGGTTAGACGGTTTGTATATGGGACAACCTTTTTATGCTCAATATACTGCAACTTTTGAAAATGGAAAGAACTTGAATGATGTTGCGAAACAATTTGAATTAATTGAAAAAAATGATAAAGATCCTAAAACAGGATTGTTGTACCACGCCTGGGACGAAAGTAAAATGATACCTTGGGCAGATAAGGTTACAGGAAAGTCGCCTAATTTCTGGTCTCGTGCTTTGGGATGGTATGCTATGGCTTTAGTTGATGTTTTGGATAGCTTTCCTAAAGATCATCCAAAACAAAAAGAATTAGTAGGTTATTTGAATAATTTGGCTGTAGCTTTAGAAAAAGTACAGGATAAAAAAACAGGATTGTGGTATCAGGTGACTGATATGGGGGGCAGAGAAGGAAACTATTTAGAGTCTTCAGGTTCTTCAATGTTTGCTTATGCTTTAGCTAAAGGAGTAAACAAAGGGTATTTGCCAGCTAAATTTAAAAAGGTAGCTAATTTTGCTTTCGACGGATTGACTACTAAATTAATCAGAGTAGATGCCGATGGAGGAATTAGTTTGACTCAGGCTTGCCAGGTGGCAGGTTTAGGAGGAACTCCATATCGCGATGGTTCTTACGAATATTATGTAAACGAGAAAAAGAAAGACAATGATCCTAAAGCTACAGGGCCATTTATCTTAGCTGCAATCGAATTAAACCGATAATTTCAGAAACATAAAAATTAGAATTTTACCATTAAGAAATTAAGAGAATTTAGACTCAGTATCTCTTAATTTCTTAATGGTTTGTTTAAAAATATTTTTTTGACTCATAGTGTATTTCTAACCAATTTCTGCTTATATGAACTTTAAGTTATAAGCTGAAAAAACTTCGGTTTAAAACTTATATGACTCATATGGTAAAGAAAAATACATTACTTAATATTTAATTTTCTTCTATGAAGTTTCTAAATAATGCAGTTGCAATTGGATTAGTATTGTTGTCTACTCAGTTTGCAGTTGCGCAAAAATCAAATGAGGTTTCTAAAGTATGGGTCTCCGATAACGGTGACGGAACTTATAAAAATCCCATTTTACATGCCGATTATTCTGATCCCGATGCGATTCGTGTCGGAGACGATTACTATATGACGGCATCTTCTTTTAACTGCATTCCGGGATTGCCAATTTTGCATTCTAAGGATTTGGTTAACTGGGAATTAGTGAATTATGCATTGCAAAAACAACCTCCTTTTGATGTTTTTGATAGTCCTCAGCATGGAAATGGAGTTTGGGCACCTTGCATTCGTTATCACAATAATGAATTTTATATCTATTATCCGGATCCTGATTACGGAATTTATATGATTAAAACCAAAGATCCAAAAGGATTATGGTCTAATCCAATATTAATCAAAGAAGGTAAAGGATTGATTGATCCTACACCGCTTTGGGATGATGATGGAAAAGCTTATTTAGGGTTTGCTTTTGCAGGAAGCCGTGCCGGAGTAAAAAGTATGTTGATGGTTTGTACTATGAATCCTGAAGGAACATTGGCAAACGACGATGCAGTTATGGTTCTTGATGGACATTTTGACGAAGCTACTGTTGAAGGTCCAAAGTTGTACAAACGCAATGGCTACTATTACATTTTTGCACCAGCAGGCGGAGTTCCAACTGGTTGGCAAACCGTTATGCGCTCAAAAAATATTTTCGGTCCATACGAGAAAAGAAAAGTAATGGATCAGGGTAAATCGCCTATTAATGGTCCTCATCAGGGAGCTTGGGTAGATACTCCAAAAGGAGAGGATTGGTTTTTTCATTTCCAGGATAAAGGCGCTTACGGTAGAATTGTGCATTTACAGCCAATGAAATGGGTAAATGACTGGCCGGTGATTGGAATTGATAATGACAATGATGGAAAAGGCGAACCTGTTTTGACGTATAAAAAACCGAATGTTGGAAAAACATATCCAATAATGACTCCGCCGGATTCGGATGAGTTCAATTCACCAAAATTAGGTTTGCAATGGCAATGGCATGCTAATGCTCAGGTTTATTGGGGATTGCCAACAAGCATGGGGTATTACTCTTTGTTTTGTCGCCCAATGCCGGAAAAAGCAGTGAATTTATTTGATGTTCCCAATATTTTATTGCAAAAATTCCCGTCTAACGAATTTACTACCACTACTAAAATGACATTTAATGCCCGTTTTGATGGTGAAAGTATTGGTTTAGTAATTATGGGATTGGATTACAGTATGTTAAAAGTAAAACAGAAAAACGGCGAATTGTTTATTTCTCAGGTTGTTTGTAAAAATGCCGATAAAAAAGCTGTTGAAACAGAAACGCAGGCTGTTAAGTTAGATAATAAAACTTTTTATTTGCAAACTAAGGTGAAAGAGGGCGGAATTTGCAGTTTCTTTTATAGTATCGATGGTGAAAACTTTAAATCTTTAGGAGAAGATTTTAAATCCCGTGAAGGGAAATGGATTGGAGCTAAGATTGGTTTAACAGCTCTTAGAGAAGGAAAAATAAATGATGCAGGAAGTGTAGATATTGATTGGTTTAGATTTACAAAATAAAAAACGATGAATAATTTTTTTAAAGGTATAATTGCTCTTTTCTTGTGTTTTACGGCGGGAATAAATATGCAAGCCCAGGTTCTTGATAAATCCTGGAAGAGTATTACCGAAATGAAAGACGAGAGTTGGTTTGCTTCAAAAGAAGCTCAGGCTGTAGCCGAAAATGTATTGTTGTACCAACGCAATATTGGCGGATGGCCAAAAAATATTCAGATGCAAAAGCCGCTTTCTGATACCCAAAAGAAAGAATTGTTGGTGCTCAAAAGTTCCACAGAAGGCTGTACTACTGATAACAGTGCCACTTGCCAGGAAATGCTTTTTCTTTCTAAAATATACAAACAACAACCGGATGAAAGATACAAGAAAGCTTTTCTTGCCGGATTGGATTATTTGTTGAAAGCACAATATGATAACGGTGGATGGCCACAATTTTATCCTTTAAAAAAGGGCTATTATACGCATATTACCTATAACGATGACTCGATGGTGAATATCCTGAATATCTTAAAAGAAATTAAAGATAAAACAGATTTTTATTCGATAAAACCATCAGAAGAAATTGTTGCAAAGACTAAAATTGCTTTTGATAAAGGAATTGATTGTATTCTAAAAACCCAATACAAACAAAACGGTGTTTTGACTGCCTGGTGTGCGCAACATGACGAATATACTTTTTTACCAGCCAAAGCCCGTGCGTATGAATTACCGTCATTAAGCGGTAAAGAATCAGCTAAGATTGTATTGCTGTTAATGTCAGTTGAAAATCCTTCAAAAGAAATAATTACAGCTGTTGATGCTGCGGTTGTTTGGTTTGAAAAAGTAAAAATTGAAGGTTTAAGAGAAGATCGAAGCCTGAATGAAAAAGGTAAAGTAAGCGACAAAAAAATGGTTGCCGATCCAAACGCGCCAACACTTTGGGCTCGTTTTATGGAATTGGATGATAATAAACCTTTTTTCTCTGACAGAGACGGAGTTAAGAAATATTCGTTGTCTGAAATTGGCGATGAGCGCAGAAATGGCTATTCCTGGTACACCAATGAACCAAAAGAGGTGCTGAAAGCATACGAAAAGTGGAAAAAGAAATTCTCAGCAGAATCCAAAACTCCTCAAAAAGTAGAAGCGAAGACTCCAAAAAATGATTACAATATTATTGTTGCTCTTGATGGTAGCGGTGATTATAAGAGCATTCAGGAAGCAATATACAATTCACCTTCTTTTCCTTATCAGCGTGTAACGATTACGGTGAAAAACGGAATTTATCATGAAAAAGTGCGAATTCCGGAGTGGAATACTAAGATTTCTTTAATTGGCGAAAGCAAAGAAAATACGATAATTACTTTTGATGATTATTACGGTAAAATCAACTTAGGTCGCAATAGTACATTTATGACGCCAACTGTATTGGTTGAAGGAAATGATTTTAAAGCCAGTAATTTAACTATCAAAAATACGGCAGGTCCTGTTGGTCAGGCAATAGCATTGTCTGTTGTTGCTGACAGAGCGGTGGTTTCTAATTGCATTATTTCGGGAAATCAGGATACATTGTACACTTCGGGAGAAGGATTTAAGCAATATTATAAAAATTGTTTTATTGAAGGAACGGTGGATTTTATTTTTGGTAGTGCCACAGCAGTATTTGAAAATTGCAATATTCATGCTAAAAGCAATGCTTATGTAACGGCAGCTTCCACTCCTGAAAGTTCTAAATATGGCTTTGTGTTTATGAATTGCAAATTGACTGCCGATGAAAAAGCTACTGAAGTTTATCTTGGCCGACCTTGGCGTATTAATGCTAAAACAGCCTATTTGAATTGCGAAATGGGGAAACACATCAGGAAAGAAGGATGGAATAATTGGTCTAAAGCCGATGCCGAAAAAGCTTCTTTTTATGCAGAATACAATTGTTCGGGACCAGGATTTCAGCCGGAAAACAGAGTAGCCTGGTCCCATCAATTATCAAAAACAGAAGCTAAAGATTATACTTTAGATAAAATTCTTGGAGATACAAACAGTAAATTAAATTGGTATTCAGATTTAAAATAAAATAGTGATGAAAATTAAATTATTTCTTTTCTTATTGATAACTACAAGTTGTTTTGCACAAAAAACGACTGTTTACACCATTGGAGATTCGACAATGGCCAATAAATCAAATCCAAATGAAAATCCGGAACACGGATGGGCTCAGGTATTGCAACAATTTTTTGATAATTCTGTTGTGGTTGATAACAGAGCACAAAATGGTCGTAGTACCCGCAGTTTTATCAATGAAAAGCGTTGGGATTCGATTTTGAAAACCTTAAAAAAAGGGGATTATGTTTTTATTCAATTTGGACATAATGACCAAAAAGAAAATAAACCTGCTGTTTATACTAACCCGCATACGGCTTACCGCCAAAATTTAATCCGATTTGTGACCGAAGCGCGTGCTAAAGGTGCCACTCCTGTTTTATTTTCTTCTATTGTCAGAAGAAATTTTAATACAGAGGGAACTTTGGTAGATACGCATGGTTTGTATCCAATGGAAGCACGTTTAGTAGCTACAGACTACAAAGTACCCTTTATTGATTTGCAGTATCTAACCGAGTTGCTAGAGGAATCTTATGGAGTTGAAGGCTCTAAAAAACTGCATTTGCACTTTAATGCAGGAGAAAGTAGTTTTTACAAAACCGAAAAACATGATGATACGCATTTATCCTTGTTAGGTGCTACTGAAATCGCTAAATTGGCTATAGCTGAATTGAAAAAAACGGATTTGGATTTGAAAAAACACATTAAGTAAACTGAAAACTGAATAGCATGAAAAACATTACTTTTTATTTCGTCACGATTTTGTCATCTTTCAATATGCTTTTGGCACAAACAAGCCCTAAAAACTCGGCTGTTGAAATAGAAAGGATTGTTAGTGGTATTCAGTTGCCTTCCATTCCTAATAATAAATTCCTGATTACTAAATTTGGAGCTAAAGGCGATTCGGTTACCAATTGTAAGCCGGCTTTTGATAAGGCAATGAAAGCCTGTTTAAAAAAGCAAGGCGGAACTATTATTGTTCCTAAAGGTGTTTATACTATCAATGGTCCTATCCATTTTGTGAGTAATGTAAAATTGCATTTGGAAGATGGAGCAAAAATTCGTTTTGGTTCCAATCCGAAAGATTATCCTTTGGTATTGACCAGTTGGGAAGGAACCATGTTGTACAATTACAGTCCATTGATTTATGGAAATAATGTGGAAAATGTAGCCATAACCGGAAAAGGAATTATTGACGGAGAAGCCAAGGATACCTGGATAAAATGGAAGCCACTGGAAGAAAAAGACAAGTTGTTGAGTAGGGAAATGAATCACAAAAACGTTCCAGTAAAAGAGCGTGTTTTTGGTGAAGGACATTTTTTAAGACCTCAGTTTATTCAGTTTGTCAATTCTAAAAATATTCTGATTGAAGATGTTAAAATTGAAGATTCTCCATTTTGGTGTGTGCATTTGTTGAAATCCAGAAGCATTACCCTTCGCGGATTGAAATATGACGCTCAAAACAATAACAATGACGGAGTGGATCCTGAATATTCGAGCGATATATTAATTGAGAAAGTTCAGTTTGATAATGGCGACGATAATGTGGCTATTAAAGCGGGACGAGATAATGAAGGACGTGATAATTCAAATTCTCCTTCTGAAAATATTGTTATCAGAAATTGTGAATTCAAAGGTTTACACGCTGTGGTTATTGGTAGCGAAATGTCAGCCGGTGTTCGTAATGTATTTGTCGATAATTGCAAAGCCAGAGGCTACTTGAAAAGAGGGATTTATATCAAGACGAATTCTGATAGAGGAGGTTATGTAAAGGATTTGTATTTCTCCAATATTGCGCTGGGAAAAGTCGAGGATTGCATTTATATGACTGCTAATTATCATGGGGAAGGCAGTGGTTTATATCCTTCTAAAATATCAGATATTTCGATTTCAAATCTAAGCTGTGAGGCTGCTTCCAATGCGGCTATTATTATTGAAGGTTTTCCAGAACAGAAAGTGGAGAATGTAGTTTTAGATAAAATTACGGTAAACTCAGCTAAAAACGCAATGACTCTGATTAATACTAAAAATATTAGCGTAAACGAAATTATAATTGGCGATAAAATAGGTGTGCCAAGCTCTGTGAAATAGTTCTTTTTTCACAGATAAGAATTACAAAAAACAAAGTCGGGATGTTACTTATAATTGTAGCATCCCGACTTTGTTTTTTGTGATAAATAATTTAGATAATTTTAATTGCTAAATAAGAAATACAGTATTGCAGATAGTGTAGTTGTATTTTCAAATTCTCTTAAAAAAGCATAAGCTCTCTTCATTTGTGTTTTTACAGTATTAACAGATATGTTGTACATTTCTGCAATTTCGGCATAGCTATGTCCTTCAACAATATGCGATATGAAAATCTCTCTTCTTGCCTGAGGGATTTTATCTACAAGAGTTTGTATTCTGGATTTAGGATTTTCTTCTGTTTTTTCAAAAACTACTTGTTCTTCTTTAGGTAGAATTATTTTTTTGGTATCTAAACTTATCGTTTTGTTTTTTTCTAAATGTTGAAGACTTAGGTTTTTAACTGCCCTGGTTGCGTAAGCTTTGAATGAAATAGTAAAGTTTACAGCTTCTTCTTTCTCCCATAGATAAATAAAAAAATCCTGTACAACATCTTTCGCCACATCTTTATCCTTAGTTATGTTAAAAGAAACTAAAGATAAATAGGCGAAATGCTCTTTGTATAGGCTTTCAAATATTTTTAAATCTTTGTGAGATGACATTTGTAAATAGGAATTATTCGTTTTGTAATGGATTACATTGTGTCAAATGTAAAATAAAAACTTAGTTTTTTTTTGTTATGTGTAAAAATAAATAAAATTTTTTATAAAAGCTGTCACCCTAAAAAACTTTTTTTCTAACATAAATTTAACAGACAGAAAATAATGAGCAGTTCGTTGAAAATTTTGTCAGACACTATCATTTATTTTGAAAAAGGATGAAGGGGAAATTTTAAAATCTAAAATATCGAATTCGTGATTTAGATTTTTTAAGAATAAAAGTTTTTAGAAATAGTATAATAAAATTAAAAAAGACACTAAGTAAAAAAAGAAGAGGTTTTTTAACGAATAAAGCCCATAAAAATAACCAATCAATCTATTAACAACTAAAACAATTAATTTATGAAATGAGACTGTATTTTAAAGAAAGGAATACATGAAAAAAAAATCGGAAAATAGTACCAGTATTTCCCGATTTAGTAATGTGTTTCAAACGACGTATCGAAATTAAATCATTTAAAACCAACCAAAATTATGAAAAAAATTTTACTTTACTTGACCATCCTATTTGCTTCTTTGCAAATGTGTGCGCAAACAGTAACTATTACTGAATCCGTGGGATGGTTAGAATCTGCTTATGTGAAATGGCAACCCGTTTCAGGGGCGCAGAGTTATAATGTGTATTATAGCGGTAATAGTATAACTAATCAAAAAATTGACAACCAGTTAATTCGTAGTTACGGAACCTATTTTCGTGCCGATGTTTTAGGACTCGCGGCAGGTACCTATACCATTTCGGTAAAACCTGTTGTTTCAGGAGTTGAAGGAGCCGGAACAACAACATCAAGTTTTACTGTTTTGGCTCATGACCGAAATGGGTTTGCTTTTCAGGGTGGGCGTATCCCGGGAGGATATAATATGGATGGTACTCCAAAAGCAAATGCTGTAATAGTTTATGTGACAGAAAACACCAAAAACACAGTTTCTTTAAATGTTACCGGTGCAACAACCAATCCATGTGTGGGTATTCAAAATATTCTTTATGGTTTTAAGAAAGGTATGGATAATAGACCATTAATAGTGCGTTTGATTGGTAATGTTACTGATATGAGCGTAATGGATGGTGGTGATATGGTAATTGAAAATAAAAACAATGCATCAGGTTCTATTACAATTGAAGGTGTTGGAAATGATGCTGTTTGTAATGGATGGGGAGTGCGTTTGAAATCGGCTTCTAATATTGAAGTACGAAATCTGGCTACTATGAATGTTAATAGTACTGCCGGAGATAACATAGGAATGCAGCAGGATAATGATCATATCTGGATACATAATAACGATTTGTTTTATGGTAATGCAGGTAGTGATGCAGATCAAATAAAGGGTGATGGTGCATTAGATAATAAAACATCTACTTATTGTACCTTTTCCTATAATCATTTCTGGGATAATGGAAAAGCCAGTCTTTTAGGATTAAGTGAAAATACTACTACTGGTTTGTATGTAACTTATCACCACAACTGGTTTGATCATTCTGATTCACGCCATCCGCGTGTACGTTTTTATTCGGCGCATATTTATAATAATTATTATGATGGTATTGCAAAATATGGAGCAGGATCTACGATGGGGTCTTCATTATTTGTAGAAGGTAATTATTATAGAAATGCAAAACACCCGATGATGATTTCTTTGCAGGGGACTGATGTATGGAATCCTACTAAACAAGCTAATGATCCTACAAATTATGGAACTTTTTCCGGAGAAGACGGAGGTATGATTAAAGCTTTTAATAATACTTTTGATGCTGATTTAGCTACTAATGATATGCGATTTGTAGCCTATGGTGATACAAATCCTTTATATAATATTTCAGGTAAAATTAGCTCGACAATTGATTTTGACGCTTATTTAGCAGCTACAAGAGGTGAGCAGGTACCAAATACGGTAAAATCATACGCAGGAGCTAATGTTTATAATAATTTCGATACTGATGCGAGTTTATATGTAAAAAACCTGGTTACGGATACTCCTGCGGCAGCTAAAGCTAAAGTTATACAATATGCAGGTCGTGTTGGGGGAGGGGACTTTAAATGGACTTTTAATAATAGTGCTGATGATTCGGCTTATTTGATTATTGATGCTCTTAAAGCAGCTGTTACCAATTATGCCAGTAGTTTAGTGGCGGTACAAGGAGAGACTGTAGTTTCTAGTCAAACTTTAACATCGACTTCTAATACGAATCAAACAGTTAACTCTGGTTCGGCAATTGCAAATATTGTATATACCTGGGGAGGAGATGCAACAGATGCAACCGTTTCTGGTTTGCCTGCATCAGGAATTACTTTTGTAAAAGATGCGACTGCTAAAACAATTACCGTTTCAGGAACGCCAACGGCGAATGTTTCTTTTTCAATAACAACAAGTGGTGTAAACGGAAATCCTGCAATTGGTTCAGGGAATATTACAGTTGTAACACCGGGTACAAGTTCGGGTGGTGAAATTCATAATTTTACTGTTTCTGGTAAAACAAGTTCATTCTATACAATTGTTGGAAATATGAATTCAACAGACGGGGTTCAGTCTTACGATGGAGTAGATTTGACAGCTCGCTTGAAAATTGAATCAGCTACAACTATTAGTTATACAACTACAGGAGTTTCTACTTTGACCTTGGTTTTTGATCCTACTTTTGCAGGAACAATTAAACTTAATGGAACTTCTTATACAGCAAGTTCCGGAATAGTTTCAATTCCTAATCTTACTGCAGGGAGCTATGCTATTACAAAAGGCGATACTGCCAATCTTTATTATATAAAAACAGCTTATGCAACTTCTTCATTAATAACACCAACACTATCTAATTTTACTGTGCCAAATAAGACAGTTGGAGATGCAGCTTTTACATTGACAGCTCCAACATCTAATAGTTCTGGTGCATTTACGTATACAAGTAGTAATACAAGTGTTGCAACTGTTAGTGGTAATACAGTTACAATTGTTGGAGAAGGTATCGCTACAATCACAGCCAATCAGGCGGCAACTTCAACTTATGCAGCTGGAAGTATAAGTGCAACTTTATCGGTGGCACCTGGTGCAGCTAATCCGGCACCATCGTTGTCTAATTTTACGATTCCAAATAAAACTGTGGGTGATGCTGCTTTTACAATAACAGCTCCTACTTCAAACAGTACAGGTGCTTTTACTTACACCAGTAGTAATACGGCTGTAGCAACTGTTAGTGGTAATACAGTTACTGTTGTAGGCGCAGGTACCGCTACGATTACAGCCAATCAGGCGGCTACTTCAACTTATGCTGCCGGAAGTATTTCGGTAGGATTTACAGTTACTGCTTCAGCTGTAAGTAAAACTGACGTTTGGGATTTTGCTGCAGAGCAACTAGATGCAACACAATACAATAATAAATTGGATGTAAGTACGATTAATGGATGGTATCCTGGTACTACTGTTGCTGGTTCGATAAGCACTTCCAATACGATGCCTACAAGTTTTACAGTGGGTGCATTGTCATGGGTTGGTAATACAAGTGACAGATTAAGAACTACAAATACAAGTATAACACGTTACGATGAGAATCTTGCAGGGGTAACAGCTTATAGTGGAAGGGTTTATTGCAATGGTACGCCTACGCTTTCTTCAGGAGTACCAACTAATAGATATATGAGAATTGCATTGGATAAAGACGATGAAGTAACTATCATCGCCAGAACAGATGCTGATGCAACGCTTAGTTTTGTTGATGAAGTTAATCCGGCAACACAAACAGAAACCTTGAGTATTTTAGCAGCTAATTTGACTACTTCAGCAGTATTTAAAGCGAAGAGTGCAAGTACTTTTAAAATTTATTCAAATGGTAAAACGAGTTTCTTTAGAATTTTAAGAAAAGCTGCTTCTGCCTCAACAGTAAGTTTAACAGCTCCAGTGTTATCTAATTTTAGTGTAGCTAATAAACAAGTAGGAAATCCTGCTTTTACTTTAACGGCTCCTACTTCAACAAGTAATGGTGCATTTACTTATACAAGTAGTAATACTAATGTTGCTACAATAAGCGGAAATACCGTAACTATTGTCGCTGCGGGTACTGCTACAATTACGGCAAATCAGGCTGCTACTTCAACTTATGCAGCAGGAAGTATTGCAGCAACATTTACTGTGACGGTACCTTTGACAGTGCCAACATTATCTAATTTTACGATTCCAAATAAAATTGTGGGTGATGCAGCGTTTGTATTAACAACTCCTGCTTCAAACAGCACTGGTGCGTTTACTTATACAAGTAGTAATACAGCGGTGGCAACCATAAGTGGAAATACAGTTACCGTTGTTGGTGCGGGAACTTCGACTATTACTGCAAATCAGGCAGCTACTTCAACTTATGCGGCTGGAAGTATAACAGCTACATTGACAGTAACTGCAACGGCTCCGGCTCCGACCTTGTCTAATTTTAGTGTTTCGACTAAAGCTGTGGGTGATGCAGCATTTACTTTAACAGCACCAACATCGAATAGTACAGGTGCCTTTACATATACAAGTAGTAATGTAAATGTTGCTACAGTTAGTGGAAGTATAGTTACTATTATAGGAGAAGGTTCAACTACTATCACAGCTAATCAGGCGGCAACTTCAAGTTATACAGCCGGAAGTATTACAGCTACTTTGACTGTATCAGCGGCTGCAGTTCAAAAAACTGACGTATGGGATTTTGGTGCACAACAATTGGATGCAACTATTTATAACAATAAATTGGATGTAACAGCAATTAATGCTTGGTATCCTTCAAGTTATGTGGTGGGGTCAGCCAATACAACTAATGTGATGCCTGCTTCCTTTACAGCAGGTGATTTAGGATGGGTTGGAGGAACGAATGACCGTCTTAGAACTTCAAATACGGCCTTAACCAGATATGATTCCAATGTAGGTTCAGGAGTAACTCCGGGTTATACAGGAAGAATTTATATAAATGGTTCAGCCTTGTCAACGCGTTATTTGAGTTTCAATCTTAAAGAAGATGATGAATTAACCGTAGTAGCAAACTCTGACGCTGCAGGTAAATTAAATTTTGTATATCTTTCTGATGCAACGGTGCAATCTGATTTAGTAGAAACAACGACTACAACTACAGATTATAAATTTGTCGCCAAAAAAGCAGGGGTTTATAAAATTTATGATCAGATAAATAAACCTAGTTATTACCGTGTGTATAGAAAACCTGCCACTTATGTTGCTGTTTCAGGAACTATAGATATTACCAAAGCGGCTGATATACCTGCTGGTTATACAGTAGTTTTTACTAATCAGGCGGGGAAAAGCTGGAATGGTGTTGTGACTAGTGGAAAATACAATGTAATTGTTCCTGCTGGTTATACTTATACTTTAAGTATTGGAAATGCTAATGGTTATTTGATTACATCGGGCGATACTTTTGCAGTAACAGTAGATGCAAAAGTTAATAATATTGCTATTACTAAAATTACTTTGTACACTGTTACAGGAACTGTTACAGGATTAGGAACTGATATAGCTAATTTAGTTTTGAAATATACTCCGAATCCTTCAGCAAATAGCACTTATGTGCCTGCTCCGGTGGTGAATAAAACTACAGCTCAGTATTCTGTAAAATTAGAAGCGGGAGTTCCATATACAATTTCAGGTACTGGAGTTAATGAATATGAAATTTTATCCAATACAATAACTGCTTCTGCAAATACAACCGCTGATGTTGCCTTTACTTTGAAGCCAAAGTATAAAGTTACGATTACAGCACCAGCTTTAACAACGACACAATTGGCTAAGTTGGGTGTGAAATTTACCAATATCAATGAAGCGGGAGTAAGTTATACTTTTACGGATATTAGTAATATCAATTTGCGAAACGGAGTTTATTCAGTAAGTGTAATAGGTTTAGATGATTATCCATTGGAATTGGCATTGACTTCTAATCTGACTGTTTCAAATGCTGCAGTTTCTAAAGAGTTGTCATTTAAGCCAGTGACTGTTTGGTCATTTGATGATAAAGTAATTACCAGCGCAACAACCAGTTATAAAGGAATGTTGTTTACTGGCTCTGTTGCCAACGAAATTGCTAAAGGTCATTTGCTTGCTTCGACTGCTTCGACTTTAAGTGTTCCGGTACAGCCAAATCAAAAAGTAATAGTTACTTATTATTATTCTGCAAATTTCTCTATAGCTGGAGGAACTGCTGTTACCACAAGCAGTAACAGTACAACGCTTTTAGAAAAAGTTGAATATATTTATCCAGGAACTACAGCTGGAAATGTTGCAATTGCTGTAAATGGAGCTACTTATTTTACTGAAATTTCAGTGGAGACAATTGTTCCTTATGCTCCGGTAATTACTGTGGGTGCTGATAAAGATTATCAAACTATTAATGCAGCTTTGAAGGCCATTTCAAAAATGGTGCGTACTTCTTCACAAAGAGTTACTGTAGTTATCGATCCGGGTAACTACGAAGAAATGATTGTGGTAAACAGTCCAAATGTAACTTTCAAAAATGCCGCTGCTAAACCTAGTATTGCTTTGAAAAATAAAGGAGTGGATATTGATGCTAACGCAGTTCGTATTACTTCTTATTATGGTTATGGTTACAGCTATTACAGTCAGGGTAATGATAACAAATGGAATGCAGATGTTTTAGCAGTAAATAAAGCTAATAATAGTTATACTTACGAAAATGTAAGTGGTACTACTAATGGTTCTTATTGGGATGCTACAGCGGTAATTGCAGCTAATGGTTTTGAGGCCGAGAATATTATTTTTGAAAATTCGTATAATCAGTATATTTCTAAAAAAGAGTCACAGGACAAAGTGGTAATGTGGACAGTAGGAAATAAAGGTTTACGCCCTACTGATTATGGAAATACTGCGGTTCAAAATAGAAGTTTTGTTGAAAGAGCGGCTGCAATTGGAATTCCTAACGGAGTTGATAAAACGATTTTAAAGAATTGCAGGGTAGTTGGTCGTCAGGATTCTTTCTATGGTGGTCAAGGTTCCAGAGTTGCCATTTACAAAGGAGTAATGATGGGTGCTGTAGATTATATCTTTGGAGGAATGACAGCAGTATTCTATAAAACAGACTTCGCTATGAATGTGAGTGATGTAGCGGGAGATGCAGCCTATTTAACCGCACCACAACAAAGTAGCGGAAGGGGGTATTTGTTATATGAATGTAAAGTGACTTCTGCAGAACCAGGTGTAGAATCAGCTTCAACTTACAGAGCAAAACCAGGTTATTTTGGACGTCCTTGGGCGGCAAATACTAGTGAAGTTGTGGTATATAAAGCGACAATTGAAACTTCAAATTATACAGGATCAGAAGGCTTGTCTTTGATTTCACCTGAAGGATGGAGTAATTCTTTAAGCGGAACATCTAATAATATTTATGAATACAGCACGATTGAAAAATCAGGTGTTAATAATGCTGGAAGTCGTGCAAGTTGGTCAAAAGTGATAACTACTCCGGTGCTAACAGATGGTACAGAAATTAAACCATTCAATTTTACCAAAGGTACGGATGGTTGGGATCCTTTCCCTTCACTTGAAACTATTACAAGTTTGCCAAATAATACTTTTTCGGTAAAAGTAAATAGCGCTACTTGTAACGGAATGAGTAATGGTTCGATTACGGTTTCTTCCAATGAGCAAACATTGATTTATAATGTGACTGTAAATTCGACAAATTTGACTTTGGATACAGCAACTGGTTATACCAAAACGATTGATAATTTGGCTGCGGGTACTTATAATGTGTGTTTCTCTACACCAAGTATTTCTGGATATACACAATGTTTTGAAATCAATGTTGTTCAGCCTGAGAAAATTGTAGTAAGCTCGTTTGTTTCTAAAAACTCAAACACGGTCAAACTTACTATGCGTGGAGCCGATACTTATAAGGTGACTCTTAACGGAGTTGATGAAACTGTTACGGGAACTAATTATACTCTAGCCTTAAAAACGGGAGTGAATACCATTAGCGTAAGCACTGATTTAGAATGTCAAGGGGTTTACAATGAAACGATTTTCTTGTCTGAAGGCATTCAGTATTTCCCAAATCCAACCACAGGAGTTGTTCAGGTATATTTAGGAGGAGAAGATAATGAAGTCAACGTTAAAATCTTTGATTTAGCCGGAAATATGATTTCAAAATATGTGAAATCAATTGAGAGCAATAGAAACTTCCAATTAGAATTATCTTCTTATATGGATGGTATTTATCTAATACAATTAGAAGGGAAAACGATAAGTAAAACATTTAAAATTATAAAAAAATGAGAAAACCGTTAATATATTTTGTTCTTTCATTGGTGATTTTTACTGCGGCCTGTAGTAAAGATGATAATGAAAATAGCACTCCTGAGTTAGGAGAATTGTATCTGACCAGTCCTTTGGATAATTCTACCTGTGAAGGGAATTCTATATCGACTACTAAATGTGAGGTTACTTTATCTTGGGAACCTAATAGTGATGCTGAAAATTATACTTTGAGGGTAACTAATTTAGAAACTAACAAAGTGGTTTTAATTAAGAACAGCATAACAGCTACTTCTTATAAAATAACTTTAGATAAAAAGGTTCCATTTTCCTGGACAGTTTCCGCATTTGATAATTTGTCGAAAGAAATTAGCAGCAGTAGTTCGGTTTGGAAATTTTATGCCTCTGCCAATGAAAGTGTGGCTAATTATGCCCCGTTTCCGGCTGATTTAATCGCGCCAATTCAGGATAAACTTGTAACTGCCGTTGATGGTAAGATTACTTTAAAATGGGCTGGATCGGATACTGATAGCAGCGGATTAAAGTACACCGTTTATCTTGATAAAGTAGATGGAAAACAAACTCCGGTAACGGCATTGACTAATTTATCAGATACACAGGCCAGCGTTTCTGTAAGTAGCGGAGTGTACTACTGGAGAGTGAAAACTTCAGATGGTAATAGCAGTTCTTTTTCTCAAATAGTACGTTTTACCGTTAATTAAAATATTTGATATCAATTGTTTAAAAAACAGCCTGAAGTTTTTTAGGCTGTTTTTTTATGCTTAACTTTTACCTAAAGTTTTTTTTTTGAATTTTAACAAAAAATAATTCTAAAAATTGTCACCCTAAAAAACTTTTTTTCGAACATAACTTTAAACATACAATATAAACACAATGGACTCCAATCCCAATTTGATTAATATCCTAAAGGAAATAGTAAGTAATGGAAGCATTGATGCTTCTAAAGTAGCATTATTGCCTCAGGAAGAACAAGAATTAATAAAAGAGCTTCAGTCTAATGGATTGCTCGAAGAAGCATTGTTGTATGTGGAATCTATCGATACCCAAAAAAGTTGGGAAGAGTTAAAAGAGAAAATAGAGCTTAAGAAAAAGCCTATTGTAATGAATTGGAAAACTGTTTTTCAATATGCGGCAGTTTTTGTGTGTTTGTTGGGCTTGGTTTATGTTTTTCAAAATAATGCCGATAAGCAAACTAAAGTTGTAATTCCTGATGATGCTATTCAGTTGGTTTTAGAAAATGGAGATGTTCAGATTTTAAGTCCAAATGGAGATCAGCAAATTATAAAGAAAAATGGGGAAGTAGTGGCTTCTCAAAAAGAGAATCAAATTAGTTACAGTTCAGATAAATCAATTAACAAATTGGTTTATAATGAAATCAAGATTCCTTACGGTAAAACCTTTGTAATCACTTTATCAGACGGTACAGTGGTGAATATGAATGCAGGTTCTTCTTTAAAATATCCGGTTCAGTTTATAAATGGGCATAATAGAGAAGTTGTGCTGGAAGGAGAAGCTTTTTTTGAAGTTACAAAAGACAAAAAACATCCCTTCATCGTAAAAACAAGAGGTGTTGATGTGAAAGTTTTGGGAACTAAATTTAATGTGAGTTCTTATAAAGAAGATGCCGAAATCAATACGGTTTTGGTTGAAGGATCGGTTAGTTTGTCCAGTGCGACTGTGCCAAATGAAAAAGAAATGCTTGTACCGGGTGAAAAAGGAACTTGGAGTAATCAAAAAAGTGGTATAGCAGTTGAAAAAGTAGATACCCGAATTTATACGGAGTGGATGACCGGTGAACTTGTTTTTAGAAAAGCAACTTTTAGGGATATCATTATAAAATTAGAGCGTACTTACAATGTTACGATTGAGAATAACAGAAAAGAGCTTTTAGATAAAAAATTCAATGCCAGTTTTAATAAAAACATTGAAAGTATTGAGACGGTATTAGCAACAATGAGTAAAATTCAGAGTTTCACCTTTAAAAAGGAAGGGAAGCTTATAAAAATAAACTAACTAATTTACTAACTAACTAAAAATTCATTCATGAAATAGCAGCGTAATTTTTTTTTAAAAAAGAACGAGATGCATGAAAAAAAAATCGAGAAATAGTACCAGTATTTCCCGATTTAGTAATGTGTTTCAAACGACGTATCGAAATTAAATCATTTAAAACCTATCCAAAATTATGAAAAAAATAATTAAAGGTAAATGGCTCAGTCCGTATTTGCCTAAAATTAGCCTCAAGATGAAACTAACTACGCTATTATTGATACTGTCTTTGGTTAGAATCCAAGCCAGTACTTATTCGCAAAATACAAAGTTGACATTAAATGTAAACAATACTTCTGTTGAGCAGTTGTTCAATAAAATTGAGTCTGTTTCAGAATATCGATTTTTATTTGAAAGCAGTTTGATAGACTTAGACAGGAAGGTTTCTATTAATGTTGAGAAAAAGAAAATAGTTGAAATTTTAGATAAAGTATTCAAAGGAACTGACATTTCATATACTATCAATGATCGCCAGATATTATTGGTGAAAAAGAAAGAACAGCCCAGTGTATCGATTACAAATGCAGAAGTGAAAGCAGTCGATCAACAGGATGTTAAAGTTTCAGGAGTAGTAAAAGATGCTCAGGGAATGCCAGTTCCTGGTGTGAATATCATGGAGAAGGGTACTAAAAATAGTGTTCAAACAGATTTTGACGGAAAATATAGTATTCGGGTAAAAGGATCCAATAGTGTATTGGTTTTTTCTTTTATCGGATATGAAACTTTATCAAAAACAGTAGGGCAAGGCAATACGTTAAATGTTGTTTTAAAGGACGAGCATTCTACATTAAATGAAGTTGTTGTTATTGGTTATGGAACAGCTAAGAAAGGAGATTTAACGGGGTCTGTTGTTTCAGTTTCAGGTGATGACTTGAAAAAAACCAATATGACTAATGTTGCTGAAGCTTTGACAGGACGTGTAGCCGGGGTTCAGGTAACTTCTTCTGAAGGTTCGCCAGATGCGGCAATTAATATCAGAATTAGAGGAGGAGGTTCATTAACTCAGGACGCATCTCCATTAATAATTGTTGATGGTTTTCCAATAGCCAGTTTGAATGATATTGCACCTTCAGATATAGAAAGTATTACTGTTTTAAAAGACGCCTCTTCAACAGCAATTTATGGATCCAGAGGAGCTAATGGTGTTATTCTTGTGACAACTAAAAAAGGAAAAGACGGTAAAATTTCGGTATCATATAATTCTTTTTATGGACTTAAAAAAATTGCCAATACTATTGATGTTTTAAATCCCGAAGAGTATGCCAGATTACAATACGAATATGTAAATCGTTTTGAAACGGATGATAGTTCTTATCAAAAGTATTTTGGGCAATGGAGTGATCGTGACCTTTATGCTGGGATGAAAGGAAATAACTGGCAAAAACAAATCTATGGTCGTCTTGGAGAAACCAGAAGCCGTGATTTAGGTATTCGTGGTGGTACCGATAAAATGAACTTCAATTTTAATTATGCACATATTGATGAAAAAACCATCATGCTTGGTTCACAATATAAAAGAAACAATTTATCTCTGGGGTTAAGAAATAAAGCTTCTGATAAGATAGATTTGTCTTTTACCATGCGTTATTCTGATACTCAAATCAATGGAGGAGGTACTAACGAGCAAAACGCTAAATCAGTTTCTGCCGATGCCCGTTTACGTCATAGTGTAGGTTATTCGCCAATTCCGTTACCTGGTTTAACTACTGATAATACTGACGAAGCGGTTGCAGGTTACTTAGTCAATCCTTTTGTTGCAGTTGCTGATAATGACCGTCTTCAAACAAGAAAAAATTTCAATGTTTTAGGGGGTATATCCTATAAAATATTGCCAGGGCTTCAATTAGGATCTGATTTAGGTTTAGATAATTATAATTTTGAGGATTATCGTTTTTATGGCCGTTCTACTTTTTATGTTAATAATCAGGTTGCGGCAGAAAATCAAGGAATGCCTGCCCTAGCGCTATCTGATAAGAAGAATGTTACCTTTAGAATTGCCAATACGGTTAATTATGATTTCAAAAAAGTTATAGGAGAAAATCATAGTTTGAAATTATTAGCTGGTCAGGAATTAATTAAAACAAATAGTACTGAGTTAACCAGTGAGATTAATGGTTTTCCTGTGTTTTTTGATTTCGAAAATGCAAAAAATCTTTCTTCTCAAGGTAAAGCATTATTTACACAAACTACTTATGCTCCTGAAGATAAATTATTATCATTTTTTGGTCGTTTAAATTATGATTATAAAAATCGATATTTATTTACAGCTACATATCGTGCGGATGGTTCCAGTAAGTTTTTAGGGAACAATCGTTGGGGGTATTTTCCTTCAGCTGCTGTGGCTTGGAAACTTTCAGAAGAAAGTTTCTTAAAAGATGTTTCCTGGTTAAAGTTACTTAAGTTAAGAGCCAGTTATGGTCAGGCAGGAAACAATAACATTCCAACCGGGCAAACTTCACAATTGTATATTCCTAACACAACAACGTGGATTAATGGTTTTACAAGTTTTTGGTCAGCATCAAAAGTATTGGCTAATCCTGATTTAAAATGGGAGACTACGATAACTCAGAATTTTGGTTTGGATTATGATTTGTTTAATGGAAAAGTAATCGGTAGTGTTGAAGTTTACAAAAATATTACCAAAGATTTATTAATTAATTTTCCTGTTCCTGGTACTGGTTATGATACGCAGTATAGAAATATGGGAGAGACTCAAAATACAGGTGTTGAAGCTTCCTTAAGTATAACAGTTATTAATAAACCTAATTACGGGTTGAATTTTTCATTGAATTTCGGAGTAAATAAAAACCGTATCAATTCATTAGGAGTTATGAGTGACTTTGGTCAGTCTACAGCATGGGCATCTACAGCAATTGGTGATGATTATGTTGTAAGAGTAGGACAACCTTTAGGATTAATGTATGGTTATAAAAGCGATGGACGTTATGAAGTGTCAGACTTCGATTATAATGGAACAAGTTATACTTTAAAATCAGGTGTCCCAAGCAATGCTACAATTGTAGGAACTGTTTCTCCTGGGGTAATGAAATTAAAAGATGTTAATGGTGATGGAAAAGTGGATGCTAGTGATCAAACGGTTATTGGTAATGCTAACCCTAAACATACCGGAGGTTTTGTAATTAATGCTAATGCGTATGGTTTTGATTTATCGGCAGCTTTCAACTACAGTTTTGGTAATGATATTTACAATGCCAATAAGGTAGAATTTACTACAGCAACAGAAAATACACAGTATAGAAACTTAAGTACGCAAATGGCTTCTGATAACAGATGGACTAATATCAATGCAGCAGGTAATGTAGTTACGGATCCAGCGGAGTTAGAAGCTTTGAATGCTAATACTACTTTATGGTCTCCATTTATGAGAAATTTTGTTTTTAGTGATTGGGCTGTAGAAGATGGTTCTTTTCTTCGTTTAAATACACTTTCATTGGGTTATACATTACCGGCTGATGCACTTTCTAAAGTAGGTATTACTAAGTTGAGATTTTATGCTACTGCCAATAATGTTTTTGTTATTACAAAATATTCAGGTTTAGATCCGGAGGTTTCTACTATTAGAAGAACACCTCTTACACCAGGTGTGGATTATTCTCCATTCCCTAGAAGCAGACAGGTTTCTTTAGGTTTAAATCTTAATTTTTAATTGTAAAAAAAATGAAAAAAGTACTTTTATATATATCAATAATTACAATTGGGTTTTTAACTTCTTGTAATACAGATGAATTTTTGGATACTGAAGCAAAATCAACTTTAGATGAGTCTATTATATTTTCTAATGCAGGTTTAGCAAAAGGAGCAGTTGATGGAATTAAAGTTCCCTTTGGAGAAACAAATTCCTACCGTGGGCGTTTTTTGCCTTGGTATGGTTTGAATACTGATGTAGAGTGGTACAACACTTCTCAAACAGCAAGTGCAAATACGGAATTATGTAATTACAATACAACATCTACAAATACCAATATGAATTTGACTAATAATGTCTGGGCTATGATGTATTCAGGTATTGAAAGAGCTAATATTTGTATTCGAGGTTTGCGTACCTATGGTAATCCACAACCGGGTACAGAGTTAGGCTATCTTTTAGGAGAAGCTTTAACGTTGAGAGCGGTTTATTATGGTGATTTATTGAAAGCCTGGGGAGATGTGCCTGCACGTTTTGAACCAATAACTTCAGAAACATTGTACATTCCTAAATCAAGTCGTGATGTGATTTACAAACAGCTTATTAAGGATTTAGGAGAAGCGGCTGATTTAGTGCCATGGCCTGGAGCAACTTCTGCAACTTCTAATGTAGAGCGTGTTAATAAGGCTTTTGTTAAAGGATTGAGAGCTCGTCTAGCAATGGCTGCAAGTGGTTTTCAACAATATCCTGACGGAATAAGAAGAAGTAATGATGCTGATCTTTCGGTAGAAAAAATGTACAAACTAGCTTTAGATGAGTGTAGAAGTGTTATAAGCAGTGGTACAGCTCATTTGGAATCTTCTTTTGAAACTTTATGGAGAAAATACAATAAGGAAGATCTAACTGCCGGAGGAGAATCATTATGGCAAATTCCTTTTGCTGATGGACGCGGGCGTATGTTGTTTACTTTTGCTGTTCGTCATACTACTATTGATCAATTCCAAGGAAATGGTGCTAATAGAGGAGGAGCTGCAGGCCCACTGCCTTTTGTTTTTTATGATTACAATAAAGCAGATACCCGTAGAGATGTAACTTGTGTTCCTTATAAATACGGTACAGCTGTCAAAACTACTTCAGATCCAATTGGTGTTGCTAAACAGGAATTGAATGATTTGGATACCTGGTATTTTGGAAAATACCGTTACGAATGGATGTCTCGTTATGTTACCTCGGCTAATGATGATGGAGTGGATAAATTGTATATGCGTTATGCAGAAGTACTTTTAATAGCTGCTGAAGCTGCTAATGAATTAGAAGGACCTTCAGCTGCTGCTCCTTATTTAAAAGAAATTAGAAAAAGAGCATTCCCTACAGCATCTCAGGCAACAATGGTGGAAACGTATGTAAATGCTTTGACCTCTAAAACGGCTATGTTTAATGCCATTGTGGACGAACATAAATTTGAATTTACTGGTGAAATGGAGCGTAAACAGGCTTTAATTCGTTGGAATTTATTAAAAGCTAAATTAGACGAAGCCAAAACTAAAATGACTAACCTTCAGGCTCGTACCGGTGAATATGCTGATGTACCTTCAACTTTATATTTTAAAACGGCAGCTGATAATGTTTCATTGACTATTTATGGATTAAACCGTGGAGAAATTACAAATCCGGGAGTTGATTATACTGCAAAAACCTGGGTGAAGTTAGATGCTCTTAAAATTAGCACTCTTTATGATGCTACTATAAATCCTGATACTCATCAGTTCTGGCCTATTTGGAAAGTGTTTATTGATGGTAGTAATGGACAATTAGTGAATGATTACGGATACTAAAAAAATATAAATTAAAAGATACTTTGTAAATAGTTTTATCTGTTTTGATTTTTTATCAATGTGGTCAAGGCTTTAATTATGGGGTACATAAAACATAAAAATTATGAAAGCAAAATTTATAATTAAAACATTTTTAGTTTCCTTATTCATGATAGGGACTCTAATGAGTTGTACAGGTTATACTGAAGATTTAATTGATGTTTTGGAAGTAAACAGAGCCTTTGCTCCAATAGAGCTTAAAGCAACTATCAGAACACAAACTACTGTCGAATTGAATTGGACTCCCCGTGATAATGTAGATCATTATGTGGTAGAGTTTAGTGCCGATGATCCAAATTTTACTACTATAGCAAAAACAGTTAGTGTTAACGCTTCTGAACTGCCGATTCAAGTTCAAATGGAAGGGGAGACTGTTTATTCTATCCGTGTTAAAGCTGTAGTAACTGGTTTAGAAGATTCTAATTGGACTACTGTTACTGCAACAACCCTTAGTGAACAAATTTTCACAAGCATTATCGATGGTGATATTGCATCTAAAGAAGCGACATTAAGATGGGTTGCTGGTAGCAATGTGACAACAATTGTATTGACTCCAGGAAATATTACACATACTATTACAGCTACAGAAAAAGCTAACGGTATTGCAACGGTAACTGGTTTGAGTCCGGAAACATCCTATCAGGCGGTTTTATATAATGGAACAAAGAAAAGAGGTGTTGCTACTTTTACGACCGGTATTGATTTGGGAGATGGTATTTTGGTAAAAAGTACCGATGATTTGTTAGTTGCAATTGCAAATGCAAATTCAGGGGCAAAATTATTTTTAGAGCCTGGTGAATACAAATCATTTGGGACCGATGGAGTAACTCCAAGTACTGAAATCCTATTGGCAAAATCAATTACGATTAGTGGAATTCCTGGGAAAGCGAAACCTGTTTTACGCTATAAAGTGACAGTTAATGCTGGAACTAGTAATGTTTCCTTACTGGATTTGGAATTAGATGGTAGGGTATATAATACTACTAGTGGTGTACTTGAAAACATTGCCAATGCAAGTGTTATTACAGTGACAGGAGCTAGTTCAAATTATGGTGATTTTATCATTAGTGGATGTAAGGTACATGATTTTACACGTTCATTAATTGCTGCCAATGCTAGTTCATCAAAGGTTAACTCTTTTACGGTTGACAATAGTATTATTACAAATGTGAATACGAATATAGGGGCTGATTTTATAGATTTCAGAAATACTTATGTAGCTAATGTGACTCTTAAAAACAGCACTTTTGACAAATGCTCAGCTTCAAGAGATTTTATTCGTATGGATGCTGCAACAGGCTTGTCAGGAACAGGTTTAACCTCTACAGTATTAATCGATGCTTGTACTATTTATGGAAAAACTATGTTGGCAACAAATAGAATATTATATGTTCGTTTTCAAACCAATGTTTTGACTGTTAAAAATACATTATTTGGGGATACTGCCGGTATTTATTCGAATCAGGCAGGTGCTACTACGCCAACGTCTATACCAACTTTTTCAAATAATAATTATTTTAACTCTCCTTTACTTTTTGCGGTTAACTCTGCAAATAGATATGATGCTTCAACAACTTATACAACATTAGATCCAGGTTTTACAAATGCTGCTACAGGTGATTTTACTATTAGCAATCAGGCATTGAAAGACAGAAAAGTGGGTGATCCTCGTTGGATTAAATAAGTTATTTTCAAAATAAAATAAGAATTAAATCATAAATAAGAGGTATGCACTTGGCATACCTCTTTAAATATATGCTTTAAATTAAACTCTTTTTAAAACAAAATTTATGAAATATATAATGATTTTATTATTTCCATTGACTCTTTTTTCTTGTTCTAAAGAGGATGTGAAATCAACAGATACAACTAATATTTATGTCTCTTCAATAACACTATCCGGTTCAGATATTACTACAGGTATAACTTCGCAATTTAACGCTAGTGTTTCGCCAACGGATGCTACATCAAAATTGGTAGCATGGAGTTCGTCAGATAGCAGTATCGCTACTGTTTCTTCAACAGGATTAGTTACGGCTCTTAAAAACGGAACAGTTACAATTACTGCAACAGCATCGGATAAAAATATAATTAAAGCCACAAAAACGATAACCATTTCGTCGTTTGCGACAGCTCCAACATATACTTATACCGTTTCCAACGCGACAGAATTACAGGCAGCTTTGTCTAAAGTTAAGGCTGGAGAAACCGTTTTTCTTAACGGTGGAACTTATGTAATGAATACTAAAATTACCTTAAGTGCTTCGGGAACTTCGGGTAATGAAATCACTATTTTAGGTCAAACGGATGGGGCCAGAGCTAAACTTGATTTTTCAGCAATAGGAGAAGGTTCTTCGAATCAGGGGATTGTGGTTGCCGGAAATTATATTCATATCAAAGCGATTGATGTTTATAAAGCGGGTGATAACGGAATGCAGGTGAAAGGAAGTAATAATACAATCGAATTTTGTTCGTTTTCAGCATGTTCTGATTCAGGATTGCAATTGGATAATGGAGCTTCCAACAACACGATTTTAAATTGCGATTCTTATTTTAATGCCGATTCTACTTTAGAAAATGCCGATGGTTTTGCCTGCAAATTAAATGTAGGTACAGGAAATAAATTTATTGGTTGCAGAGCCTGGCAAAATCTGGATGATGGTTGGGACGGATACCTGCGTGGTGCAGATGATGTTACTACAACTTATACGAATTGTTGGTCTGTTAAAAATGGATATCTAAAAGATGGAACTAAGGGAGCAGGAGATGGAAACGGCTTTAAAACCGGAGGTAGCGATGATAAATTATTAAAACATAACGGAATTTATAAAAATTGTATTGCTGCCGGAAATGTAGCCGATGGATTTGACCACAACAGTAATAGGGGGAATGTAGCTATTTATAATTGCTCGGCGTATAGTAATGGAAACAATTACAATTTTAGTTCTACAAATCCTTTGGCAAAACTAACTGTAAAAAACTCCTGTGCCATAGGAGCTTACGGAAGTGTTAAAGCCGATGTTTTGGACGTGACCAATAATGGTTGGCAAAACAGCTTAGTTACCGATGCTACTGATTTTGAAAGCACTGATATTAGCCAATTGATTCAGGCTCGTAAAGCCGATGGTAGTTTGCCGGATGTTACTTTTATGAAATTAAATGCATCGTCTGATCTTATTGATAAAGGAGTTGTAATCGAAGGGATTCCTTATCTTGGTACAGCTCCCGATTTAGGTGCATTTGAGTTAAAATAATTATTACTAACTAAAATCTAAACTATTCCTAAAAAGGCAACTATTGTAAAAGTAGTGGTGTTTTTAGGAATAGTTTTTTTAAATTCATCCTTTCGGAAAAATAAAAAAGATAAAATGGAAAAAATAAAGTGTTGTATTAAAAATGTAAGCGTAGTGTTTTTTGGAATGCTTTCTTTCCAAAATCTGAATGCCCAATATTTAAAAGGATTGACCAATGTTAGGGATACATCCTACAACACCAAAGCCGATTTTAAAAAAACGCTGAAATACTTTCCTAAGACTACAATAGTTCCTGAAATGCATTTTGAAAATGTAAAGCAAAAGAACGATATTACGTATTGTAGTTATGGCAAACGCAAGATGAAACTGGACGTTTTTTTTGATAAAAATGTTTCCCAAAAACAAACGGCGATTATCATTATCCACGGCGGTGGTTGGCGTTCGGGAAACAGACAACAGCATCATCCGATGGCTCAAAAATTAGCCAGTTTGGGCTATGTATGTTTTACGCCCGAATACCGATTGTCAACTGAAGCCCTTTTTCCCGCAGCGGTTTATGATGTAAAAGCGGCAATACGTTGGGTTCGAAAAAATGCAGCAAAATACAATGTAAATCCTAATCAAATTGTGACTTTGGGATTTTCTGCCGGTGGTGAATTAGCTGCTTTTATGGGAACAACCGGGAATATGCCTTTGTTTGAAGGTGTAGTGACTAATTCCGATTCGCAATCCCAAGTCAATGCTGTTGTTGATATTGATGGAACCTTATCTTTTGTGCATCCTGAAGGAGGCGAAGGTGATGATAGCAAAAAGATTTCTGCGGGAACCTACTGGTTTGGCTATTCTAAAAAAGACAATCCGAAACTTTGGGAAGCGGCATCACCTTTAAGTTATGTTAGTGCTACGACTCCGCCGTTTATTTTTATCAATAGTGCTGTTGCCCGAATGCATGCCGGACGTGATGATTTCAGAAAGGTTTTAGAACAAAACGGCATTTATTCGGAAGTGCATGAATTTGAAAATTCGCCCCATTCTTTCTGTTTGTACAATTCCTGGTTTGAACCGACCATTCAGTATATCGATAGTTTTTTGAAAAAAGTTTTTAAGAACTAAAAGTAGTTTTAATTTGTGTCTTTAGCTTTCGCAGTCGAGTGTCAAATGTTTGAAGAATGCGTAAAAAGAAAAGCTGTTTGAGCGTAGCGAGTTCTTTTCTTTTAGCATTCGAAAACTAATTTGACCGACGAGGAAGCGCAAGACTTGATTTTTTTGTTTCTTTTTTGATCAAGCAAAAAAGAAAATTGGTAATCTAATTTTTCCATTTAATAAAAATGTCATTGATAGTGCTTTCGCATAATAAAATCATACAAAAAAAGCCTCAGGAATTCTGAGGCTTTATTTTTTAATTTAATCTGCACGGGCGGAGGGATTCGAACCCCCATCAACGGTTTTGGAGACCGCTATTCTACCCTTGAACTACGCCCGTAGTAAAGGTTTTGTGGGCGCAAATATAGCCTTATTTGGTAAAATAACTAATGGCAACGGCAAGTATAACGAATAAATTTTAGCTGTTTTTTATAACCAATTGGTTGTCAGTAAAGTGTTTTTTTATTCTGATGAAATAATTTGTTTAATATAGCAGCAGCAGCTTTGTGCTGTAAAAGAATTGTTCGCGGAATGGGGATAAATATATACCCATGTCGATACGAAAAGTATTCTACAAATTAAAAAATTTTCAGCTGATTTGTAATAAAAATATTATTCTATATTTGTGAAATAATACGCTATAAAGTAGCGACTATACACCCAAAATAGGGTAGATTGGCGCTACTTTGTAGCGAGTATATACAAGTTACCTGCTATATTACCGAAAAATAACGAAACAAGAATAAATCTAAAAATAACTATGGAGCACAATTTCAAAAAAATAATGTCCAACAAAACAGACAATGAATTAATTAAAATTGTGACAATTGATAGTGGAAAATATCAACAATTAGCTCTTGAAACTGCAAAAAAAGAAATTGAATTGAGGAATTTAGATATATCATTAAATATCTCTGAATATAAAATTCAGATTGAGAATGAAAATTTAAAACTCAAAACAGAAGAGACCCAACGAAATCAGAAAATAACAGATGTAAATAAGACTGTTGCTCGCTCAACTATACGAGGTTTGAATTTTGTAATAGATTTAATTGCTGTATTATGTATTCATATTTTGATAGTATTTATTATAAAACATACGACGAATATTGTAAGTACAAGAGAAATTATATTAGTAAACCGAATATCATTATTTTCAGCATTTATCTTTTATTTTATAGTGTCAGAAAGTATTTATCAAAAAACTATTGGAAAGCTCTTGACCAATACAAAAGTTGTAAATTTGGACGGGGAAAAACCTAATTTTATGAATATAATTATTAGAACATTTTCAAGATTAATTCCTTTTGACGGAATTTCTTATTTATATTCGATTAGTGGATTTCACGATAAAATTTCTAAAACGATTGTAGTTAAAGATAAAAATACATCAGGTAACCGTCGTTTGGCAATATGGCGGGATTTGGCTTAATTTGAAGATGTTTTTGTACTTGGAAAATTAGTCATTAACCGAAAGATTTGGTTACTTAGTCCGCCACATCGCCAAGCGACCAAACGTTACCAGCAATGAAAACAAATAAGTACCAAATAAATGAAATGGTTTAAAAGAGGAATAATATGCATTTTAATAATATCTTTTTTCATTATAGCATTCTACAAGCCTAAAGAAATTAATATTGAAGGTCAATGGAAGGCGAAAGAAATAGTTTTAGACGGCAAGAAAATATATCCCGATTTATTAGCTAATGTTATAGATTTTCCACCTGAAATTATAATTAACGGCTGGAATAAATCAATAACAATCCCAATAGAAAGGAAAAAGATAAGTGCAAGTTTACAATACTTAGAGAATGTAAAAGGAGACTATAAAATAAAATTATCCTCAAGTGAAAAATCATTAAATGGAACTTTTGATTTATTAGTTGACACATTAGATATTGGACCACAAGCATATATTGTATATGTCAAAATAAAGTCACGTAAGACTTTAATACATTTTCAAAAAACAGTAATTATTCCTGCTTGGAAACCTCCATTTCCGAAAAGAGGACAAGTATAGATGAATGCACAGCTGGTAACACTTGCTACAAGAGATTTGGGCAATTGGCTTAATTTAAAAATGGTCTTGTATTTGGGAAGTTTAGGCAAATCCGAAAATAGGGCTTAATTTAATCCCAAACCTCTTGTAGCAAGGGGACGTTGTAGGCAATTTTAAAAAACGATGTACAAGAAATTAACATATAGTGGAACAGAATGTAATAACTATTTGTATTTTTCATTTGATGCCGAATACTTCGACACAAAAGAAATTACGGAAAAACTAAATATTGAACCAACTTCTGTGATGATAAAGAAAGAACCTGTGCCGAAATCTACGGCGTGGATATATCGAATTGATGCAGGAAATGAAATTGATTTAGAAACTTTCCTTGAAAAGCTGATTAACATATTTGAACCCAAAATAGAAATCATAAACAATCTAAAGGAAAAATTGAATTTAACTACAAGAATACAGTTTGTGATTGACATAGATATTAATCCTGATTCGTCAACACCATATTTTGGACTAAATAAAAGAACTATCGATTTTTTAGCCAAAACAGAATCTAAAGTTGACTTTGATCTTTACAAAACTGACACAATTGGAATATTGGAAAAACCGAATGAATAAAAAAACTGCCTACAACACTTGCTACAAGAGATTTGGGCAATTGGCTTAATTTAAAAATGGTCTTGTATTTGGGATGTTAAGGCAAATCTGAAAATAAGGCTTAATTTAATCCCAAACCTCTTGTAGCAAGGGAACGTTAGCAGTAACCCTATGACAACACTATACTATAAAAGACATTTTGATGAAATTCGGGCGGAAAAATCCGAAACTTGGGGAGCTTGTATTTATTACTTTGAATCTAATCAAAAAGGCGAAATACTTCGACAAATTGAAATCTATGAAAATGGAAAAATATTAAAATACAGTGAAGAATTTATTGAAGACGAATTTGGATTCCTTGCTGACCAAACAATTGACCTTTTAGAATTTGAAGAATACGCAATAAATAAAAATGATTTTGAATATCAATGGACAATGAAATAAATTACCTTATTGGAGATGCTACAAAGCCGAAAATAACTGGCAATAAAATCATTGTACATATCTGTAATGATATTGGAGGTTGGGGAAAAGGTTTTGTAATGGCAATTTCTAAACGTTGGAATGAACCAGAGAAAGAATATAGAAATTGGTTTAAAACTCAAGATAATTTTTCACTTGGACAAGTACAATTTGTAAAAGTTGAAAATGATATTTGGATTGCAAATCTAGTTGGACAGCATAAAATAAATAAAGATGAAAATGGCAATGCTCCTATTCGTTATGATGCAATAAAAAGTGGACTTGATAAAATCGCAGAATTTGCAAAAGAAAATAATGCAACAGTTCATATGCCCAGAATTGGTTGTGGGCTTGCCGGAGGAACTTGGGACAAAATAGAACCAATTTTGAAGGAATCTTTATTGAAAAATGGTATTGCAACTTATGTTTATGACATTAATTGAAAAAAGGGCTACTGCTAACACTTGCTACAAGAGATTTGGGTATTAGGCTTAATTTAAAAATAGTCTTGTATTTGGGAAGTTTAGGCAAATCCGAAAATAAGGCTTAATTTAAGCCCAAACCTCTTGTAGCAAGGGAACGTTAGCTGCAAGTGGTGGACATTCCACTGGACAAAAACATTAGACAGAAAAGACATGGGACTTGACAAAATAAAATCCTCAGACGAAACACCCGAAGTTATTGACTGGTCTCCCCAATGGAGTACTGGCGCTCCGTGCCCGCAAGTTATTTCGTCGGACAGCAAAACTTATTTACTTTATTATATTCAAGACGATTCCAATTTGACATCTGAACCAGTGGCTCTAATTACATTTACAGGACACACATACCGAGTTGGTATTGCTGGCGACGAAGTTCAACACGGACTTCCACTATGGAATAAAGGACTTGAACATTATTCAGCTCATATTATCCATAATTCGTCTTGGATTGAAGAAATAAAAACGATCCAAAAGGTTCACGACAGATATGATGAAGCCCGTTGGAAAGAATATAAACACTATGCTCTACTGTTCAAGGACCAAATGTTTGAAATTATTGCTCGAGACGTTAAGACAGAAATATTTCATACGACATTCAAAGACGTTGCGACTGAAGTTATCAAGAGAATTTTATAAAGTATAACGGCAGACACGTAGGCGCGACGTATCTGTGTGCCACCACCTTCAGCTAACAGCACCTACTGGTAATTTTTTTGTGTGTTAACGCTCAAATATGTAAATTAGGATTACAAAAAAACTACCAGTAGCTGCAAAACGTTGGCAGTAATTGTAAAACCGAGGGAAAACCCAGAAAATAAACAACTTAATATCTGAAATTTAAAATTTAACTTTTAGATTATTGTCCTAAAAAATTAATTAACAAAAATTACTCAAATGAAAAAAATTGTAATATTTCAAATCTTAATTTCTATTTTATTTTTGACATCTTGCGATAGAACATATACAGATGGACTTGAAGTAATTAATGAAACTAAAGATTCTTTATATTATAGTATTTTCACCTACAAAGATGATGTAAGCATAAGTTATAATATTGCATACAACTGTTTTGATGTTGGAAAAAATAATCAGATAAAATATAAATATGTTATCGATTTTGAAAACAATGACGATGCAATAAAACCAAATGAGAGTAAAAAACCCTTTCATTTTAAAAGTTCTTGGAAAGATTTTGCTAAAAAATACAATGGACTAACTTTTACTTTTTACAAAAGAGAAACTTTAGAAAAGATGAAGTATGATGCAACAATAAACGAAGATAAAATATATAAGCGAATTGATTTGACATATGAACAACTTGAAAAAATAAATTATATAGTTAGATTGAAATAACAACTACTGCCAACCGTCCCCCACGTTGCCGCACGAATCCTTTCGTGTGGCACGTCCTAATTTAAAGATCAAACATCTAAATATAACTATATTGTCAATTAGTTCTGCTGTAATAGCAATATAGCAGACGTCAGGCTAAAACTACTGCAAAAGAAAAATGAAATTATTTATTAAAATACTATTATTGACAATAATTGACTTTATAGTTATTTGGTTTTGGGTAAAAGAAAATGACCCAAACCCGAGTATTTCAATTGCTATAATAATTGTAGTTCCAGTAGTAATTATAATAAACCTTGCAATTGCTTTAGTCTTATATTTCATCAAAAGAAAATACTCGAAAATTTTTGTTATTAATTCATTAATTTCTGCAATCATAATGTACTTTTTATTTCTAAACGGAATAGACAGACATCAATATTTAAGATACGAAAGTTGGAGATTCAACATAAAAGATACGGTTTTTGAAATAACACATTTTAAACTTGAAAATACTTTCAGTATTAGTGAAAGCACAAATCCAGGATCTTCAACAAGTTTTTTGGACGGAAAATTTAGCAGAAAAGATGTCGAAATTTATTTGACAACTGACACAACAAAATATAAAATGAAAAACAACTATTTATATGGTTTCAGAAACTCAAAAGACAGCATCAAGTTAACAAAAATTGAACGATAATAAAATGAAGTCTAGCTCTCCAAAGTCTCTTTAGAAAAGAGAACAACATCAATTAGCATCATATGTGACTCTAAATCAGAAGCATTGTTTATAAACAAAACAAGCTATCTTTTTAAGGATAGCTTGTTTTGTTAAAGGATAGCTTGTTTTGTTATTGGTATAAGTTAAACTGAAATTATTTCTTCTCAGCAACAATTTCAACAGGAATTGAACCTTGTGTCAAGCCTTCAACATCGGCTTTAATTGTAATTGTGCCGCTGTCTTTAGCTGCTTTGATAATCGCAATGGCGCCACCTTGATACGCTCTGGTTGCAGGACCTTGGTAACCTTCGTGATCAATAATATTTCCATTATCCACAGCAACAATTTTACCGGCATCCGTAATGCTAAATTTGATTAGATTATCAGCATTCGCACATCGGATTCCTTTTTCGTCTACAATAGTTGCAGTAACAAAAGTTACATCGTCCCAGTTGTTCGCAACCGTAGCATTGCTTTTAGTTAGGATAATTTTAGCCGGTTTTCCGGCTGATGTATGCTCTTCCTGAGCCACAATTTTTCCGTTGTTCTTCCCAATGGCTTTTATAGTTCCTTCTTCAAAAGTAACATTCCATTCTCTTGGCGAATCATCAGCAGGTTTTTTCAGAGAACCTAATGATTTATCGTTTAGGAAAAGTTCTACTTCGTCACAATTACTGTACACATTCACTTTGGCATTATCATAAGTGTCGAAATCATTTGGCGTCCAGTCGGCAACCCAAACGCCGGCTCCTGCATTATCTGATTTTCTTACAATATGCACCACCGGTTTAGGCGACCACCAACTGTCTCTTTGCAAAGATTGTTGTTTCCAGTTTCCAGCTCTGTCAAATAAGCCTTGATTGTTAGTAGTTTCCGGCCAATCGGCTTCGCCTAAATAATCGTAACCGGTCCATAAAAATTGTCCAGCCATATAGGGTTTGTCTCTTAAAGCTAACCATTGGCTGATAACATGGGTGTTTTCGGTACCAATAACTTTCCAGGTTGGATGCGCTTCATGAGCAGCAATGAGTTCGTTTTCGCGGTAATTTTGTCCTACAACGTCCATTTGTGCTGCAAAACCGCTAAGATATACTTTAGAATTTGCCGGTCTGAAAAGCGCCATCGTTACAGGTCGGGTGTTGTCGTATTTTTTAACCACATCTTCCTGCATTTTATACGTTTTGAAACCTTCGGGATAACTCAAATCGTCGTGGATCTCGTTTCCAATGCTGTAAATCACAACCGAAGGATGATTTCTGTCTCTCAAAATCATATCTTTCGTGTCCTGTTCCCACCATTCTTTGAAGTACAAATTATATCCTTTTTCGCCATTGTGTTTAGCAGCTGTCCAGGTATCAAAAGTTTCATCCATAACCACAAATCCCATTTGGTCACACAAATCAAGAAATTCAGGAGCTACAGGATTATGCGAAGTACGAATTCCGTTTACGCCCACTTCTTTTAGTTTTTTCAATCGCTCTTTCCAAACGCCAAGCGGAACTGCTGCTCCCACAGCGCCACCATCGTGATGCAGACAAACTCCTTTTATTTTGTAATTTTTATTGTTCAACCAAAAACCGGTATCAGCTCTAAATTCAGCATTTTTGATACCAAAAGAAATCGTCTGATTGTCAATAAGTGTGTTTCCGGAATATAGTTTTGTTACTGCGGTATATAAATTAGGTACTTCAATATCCCATAATTTTGGATTCAGAATCTCAATTTCTTTTGATAATTCGGTTGTTTTACCGGCGGCAATATTTTCCTGGCTTTCCACAGATTTTACCACCTTTCCGCTGTTGTCAATAATGTCAATCTGTAATTTATAAGTCCCGACAGCTTTGTTTTCTATTTCCGTTTTTACATTTACTACGGCTTTTTGGGCAGTCGCATTAGGAGTTGTAATTTGTGTCCCCCAATGTTTAAAATGTGTTGGATTCACGGCAACTAATCGCACATGACGATAAATTCCTGCACCAGTATAATAGCGGGAAGCAGGCTGGGTAGAATTATCAGCGCGAACCGCAATTACATTGTTTTTTCCTTTTCCAAAGTTCAAATATGGCGTCAAATCATACGCGAAACTAATGTAGCCATAAGGGCGTTTGCCTAAATGTTTACCATTAATCCAAACATCGCTGTTGGCCATCACGCCATCAAATTCGATGGAAAATAATTTTTTTGAATCAGCTTCATCTAATTGAAATGTTTTGCGGTACCAACCAATTCCGGAAGGTAAATAACCGCCGCCACGAGCTGATGGATTTTCACGGTCATAAGGACCTTCAATGCTCCAGTCGTGCGGAACATCGAGTGTTTTCCAGGTTTTATCATTAAATGCGGCTTTTTCTGCACCAGCTGTTTCTCCTTTTGTAAACTGCCAGTTCGCGTCAAAATTGATTGCTTTTCGCACTTGAGCAAAAACTGTAGTTGTAAATGCTAAAAAGAATAAAAGACTGTAGGTTTTTATATTTTTATGTTTTTTCATTTAGGTGGGTTTATTTTTTATTGTGACTATCCGTTCCTCATGTTAATTATTGAAAATGGCACGCAGATTAAGCTGATTTTAGCAGATTATCATAAATGTAATTTATGAAAAATCCGTTTTTATCTGTTCAATCGGTGTAATCTGTGTGCTATTTTTTTATTTAGTCCGCTTAGCGGACAGTCATGCTATTTTAAAATGGAATTGATTTTGTCTAATTCGGCTGCGCTGAAAGCAGTGTTTTCCAATGCTTTAATAGAATCTAAAATCTGTGCCGGTTTACTTGAACCGATCAATACCGAAGTCACTCTTTCGTCACGTAAAATCCATGCCAAAGCCATTTGCGCTAATTTTTGACCACGTTCTTTAGCAATGTCGTTGAGTGCTATGATTTTTTCAAGTCTTTCGGCGGTAATATGTTCTTCTTTTAAGAATTGCCCGCTTGTAGCTACTCTGGAATCGACCGGAATTCCGTTTAAATATTTATCGGTTAATAATCCTTGTGCCAAAGGCGAAAACGGAATGCAACCAACTTGTTCTTTTCCTAATAAATCCAAAAGTCCGTCTTCTACCCAGCGCTCAAACATCGAATATTTAGGTTGGTGAATTAGGCAGGGAGTCCCCATTTCTTTTAGTAATTGAAAAGCTTTTTCCGCTTCGGCAGGGCGGTAGTTGGAGATTCCCACATACAAGGCTTTTCCTTGTTGCACAATTAAATTCAGCGCCGCCATAGTTTCCTCCAGAGGAGTTTCGGGATCCGGTCGGTGGTGGTAAAAAATATCCACATATTCTAAATCCATTCTTTTTAAACTTTGGTCTAAACTGGAAACTAAATATTTTTTAGAACCCCAATCGCCATAAGGACCATCCCACATGGTATAACCCGCTTTTGACGAAATTATCATTTCATCTCTGTGGTTTTTGAAATCCATTTTTAAAATTTTCCCCATACATTCTTCTGCTGAACCCGGAGGCGGACCATAATTGTTAGCCAAATCAAAATGGGTGATTCCGTTATCGAAAGCAGTTTTTATCAGGTTTCGGCTGTTTTCAAAATCACTGTTCAGTCCGAAGTTGTGCCAAAGTCCTAGTGAAAAAGCCGAAAGCTTCAATCCTGAGTTACCACATCGGCGGTATTCCATGTTTTCGTATCGGTTAGCTGCTGGTTGATATGTCATTTTTTGTAAGTTTACGTAATCGTTTACGGTGAATAATTAAATTTTTTTTAATTCTTTTTTGAAGATTCTCTTAGTATTAATGTTGGAGTCAAAACTCGTTTTTGACTGTTTGTTTTTTCTCCTTTTTTCGAAATTAATTCATAAATAAGGTTGAATGCTTCTTCGCCCATTTGAACTGTTTTTTGATCGACTGTAGACAGCGAAGGTGTAATATGTTCGCCAAATAAGTCATTGCAAAAACCGATAATTCCAAATTCCTCGGGTACTTTGATTTTTGCGTCTTTCAATTCTTTTAAGGTACCAAGTGCTGTGAAATCTTCAACGGCAAAAATAGCATCAGGTTTGTTTTCTAAATTTAAAAAGTGTTGGACGCCTTTTCTTCCGGCTTCAATACTGATGTCGCCATGGTAAATGAAGTCATTGTCGAAAGGAATGTTGTATTGATTTAAAGCAGCCTGATAACCGCGAACTCTTTCTGCGAATGCTTTGCTGTGTTGAGGTCCGGAAATGTGTGCAATCCTTTTATAACCTGATTTTATCAGGGATTCGGTAGCCATAAAAGCGCCCAGATAATCATCGGTACTAACGGATGAGATTCCCAAATTATCGTTAGTACGGTCAAAAAAAGCAATGGGAATGTTTTTCTCCTTAACCAATTCGAAATGGGAATAATCAGTCGTGTTTTTAGAAATGGATACTAAAATCCCATCGACTCTGGCGTTAATAAAAGTTTCAATGCCTTTCTTTTCAAATTCTTCCGACTCATTCGATTGGTAAATTAAAACATCGTATCCCTGCTGACTTGCCAGATTTGAAATACCGTGAATAACAGATCCAAAGAATAAATGTTCGGCTGTGGGGATTAAAACGCCTATCAGTTGTGTTTTTCCAGAGCGTAGCGAAGAGGCTATTTTGTTAGGTCTGTAGTCCAGACGTTCGGCAACTACTTTGACTTTTTTCTTGGTAGCGGCACTTATTTCAGGATGATTACTCAACGCACGGGAAACCGTTGCAGGAGCAATTCCTAATTCTTTTGCAATATCACTAATAGTAATTTTTGTTTTCATTTTTCCGTAATCGTTTACGAAAGTAGAATATTATTTTGAATTGGAATGAATTTTAAGTGCTTTTTTATCTGTTAGTTATGTTTAATGCTGTTTGGTAAGTTGTAAAACCATATAATTTTAATGTTTGTAGGGATTGTTCTCTTTGTTTAATAAATTTTTATGTTAAAATTTTAAGATATTCGAAAATCAATTATTTATTTTTAGATTTGACACAATAACACTAAAATGTATTATAAAATGTCATTTGCAAATAAATATACCGATGTGGAACTTGTTGCGCGTCTTCAGAACAATGAAGAAGGGGCTTTGACAATCATCTATAAGGAATATTGGGAGGTTATGTTTTTGGCGGCCTATAACCTTGTTAAGGACAGATCGGTGTGTGAAGACATCGTTCAGGAAGTTTTTATTTCGCTATGGCAAAGAAGGGAGAAGTTACAGATAAAAGTTTCTTTGAAAAGTTATTTATATACCAGTACAGTTTATAAGGTGTACGACCATTTTAATAAAAATAAAAAAATGGCAAAGGATGAGTTGTTTGATAATTTTGAAAATAAAATTGAAACTTCAAATCCCGAAACTAAGTTAATGCATCAGGAATTAATACATTATTTAGATTCTATTATTGAAACTTTGCCGGACAAATGTAAAGAAGTGTATAAGCTCAGCAGAGAAAATATGTTGTCCAATAAAGAGATTGCTGAGCAGTTAAATATTTCGCAACGCACCGTTGAGGGGCATATTTCTAAAGCTTTGAAGATTTTAAAAGAATCGCTCGGAGTTGCGGTGAGTATTGAGTTTATATCTCATTTTTTAAGATAAAAAAAAGAGATGTGTAAAAAAAAGTAAAAATAATTGCTAATAGAGCAGGTGTGAATCGTTTTTTTGGAGACTTAGTTATATAAGCATTCAAAAAACGAACAAATGAGTTTAAATCCCCAACAATATTTCTCAGACTTAGTTGCTAAACTTATCGATGGTTCTATAACCAAAAGTGAGTTAGGTAAACTGTTGTCTTTCTTTTTAAATAATCAGGAAATCGAAAACTGGCCTGATCATTTAGGATCGAAAGAAGATGTACAAGAAAGAATTCATGAAAAAATCCGATTAGAATTGGATTTTGACAAAAATAAAGAAGTTAAAGTAATTCCGTTTTATAAAAAGCCTTTCTTTAAATATGCTGTAGCGGCATCGGTAGTGTTGTTAGTAACATTTACCACAGTTTTTAAATTGCAAAATCAGGATGCTGTTGCTAAAGTTGTTCCTAATAAAATCGAAATTGGTACTGATAAAGCCATGTTGACTTTAGAAGATGGAAGTACTGTTGTTCTGGAAAAAGGGAAGACCTATAATAATAAGAACGTAAACAGTACAGGGAAAGAGTTGCTTTATAATAAATCCAATTCGTCATCAAACAAAGTTGCTTATAATTATTTAACTATCCCAAGAGGTGGACAGTTTGCCATTACGCTTGCTGATGGTACAAAAGTTTGGTTGAACTCAGAAACCAAATTGAAGTTCCCAGTTAATTTTACTGAAGGTAAAACCAGAAGTGTAGAATTGGTTTATGGTGAAGCTTATTTTGATGTGTCACCAAGTACAGCTCACAAAGGTGCCGATTTTAAAGTGTATCAAAACAAGCAAGTAGTTCGCGTTATAGGAACTGAATTCAATATCAAAGCCTACAAAGACGATTCGAATATTGCTACAACATTAGTAGAAGGGAAAGTCGAAATGCAGTTTGCTAATCTGAAGCAAAAATTAATCCCAAATCAGCGAGCTAATTTTGATATTAAAACCAATAAAGTCAAAATAGCCAAAGTAGATGTTTACAGCGATATATGCTGGAAAGACGGTGTTTTCAGTTTTGAAGACAAACCATTGGATGAAATTATGAAAGTGTTGTCAAGATGGTATGATATTGAAGTTGTTTTTGAAAACGAATCCATCAAAAAAGAACAGTTTAACGGAGTTTTAATAAAAGATAGAAATATTGATGAAATTTTAAGATCGATTAAAAACTCCGGAATTATAAAAAAATATGAATTCAAGAATAAAACATTGCTATTGAAATAAAAAAAAGAGGGTTAGTAGTTTAGATAATTTGCGGTTGCCTAACTACTTCCCTCCCATATATATTAATTAAACCATTGTCTAACTAACTCCACAAAATTATGAAAATTAATTCTATTAATTGTCGTTTTGAATTTCAAAAACGGCTTCTACTGATTATGATGAGAACATTTTTAATTCTATTCTGTACAACCGTTTTCAGTTTCAACACTGCAACCACTTTTTCGCAGGCAAAAATTGCTATTGGGCAAGATCAATTAGTGTCAGTCAAAGAAGTTTTTAAAATTATACAAAAACAAACCAGTTACAGTTTTATTTACCCTAATGACTTTTTTAAAGATGCGCCAAAGGTACAATTGAAAAAAGGTACCATTGAAGTTTCTAAATTGTTAGGTCAAATTTTCAAATCGGCTAATTTGAATTTTGAAGTAACAGCGAATAATAATATTATTATCAAAGAGGTTTTAAATCCTACCGCAAAAGAAAAACCCGTTGAAGAAAAAGAAAAATCGATTCAGGACATAAAAGTCTCAGGAAAAGTAACCGATGAAAATAATCAGCCTATTCCGGGAGCAAGTATTATTGTAAAAGGTACCCAAATAGCGACACAAACTGATTTTGATGGTAAATTTATAATAAAAGTACCAGCAGCTGAGAGTGTTCTGGTAGTATCTTTTATAGGATATGGAACCAAAGAAATTAAGGTGAATAATCAAACGGTGGTTAATTGCCAACTTTTACCGGAAACTGCAAAACTGGATGAGGTTGTGGTTGTTGGGTATGGTTCCAGTAGACAAAAAGACCTGACAGGTGCTGTTTCTTCAGTAAAATCAGAAAATTTTAATAAAGGCCCACAATTGAGTGCGCAACAGGCTATTCAAGGAAAAATGGCCGGTGTTGTAATTGCTCAAAATAGTGGTAAACCGGGAGGTTCTAATACGGTTATTATTCGTGGAGGAACTTCACTAACAGGAACTAATGATCCATTATATGTTATAGATGGTGTGCCAATTTCAACTTCGGCAGGGGTGAGTCAGGCTAACATTAGAGGAAATGGTACCGATTTTTTTGATCAGGAACCAACCAATCCGTTGATGACCATTAATCCAAACGATATCGAATCGGTAACGGTTTTGAAAGATGCTTCTTCAACAGCTATTTATGGTTCAAGAGGAGCTAATGGTGTAATTGTTATTACAACTAAAAAAGGGAAATCAGGCAACTTAAAAGTGAGCTTAGATGTTACCGGAGGAATCTCGACAGTTTCAAAAAAATTAGATGTATTATCCGCAGACGAATACAGAAAAATTAATACTGATTTGAATTTGACTTTTTCTGATTTAGGTGGGAATACCAATTGGCAGGATGAAATTTACAGAACCGCAAAAACTCAGGATTATAACTTGTCTTTTTCAGGAGGCTCAGACAAAACCGCATACAGAGCTTCGTTAGGATATGGAAATCAGGAAGGAGTTTTAATTGGATCGGCATTACAAAGAGCCAATGCGAGAATCAATGTAAATCATACTGCATTGAATGACCGACTTACATTTGACTTAAGAGTGAATTATGGACAAACATTTTCTAATAATTCACCAGTATCCAATACTGTAGGTAGTGAAGCAGGAACAAGTATCAACTACGAATCCTATGTTTTCAATCCTACGTATCCAATTTATGATGCAAATGGAAACTACAATCACGTTCCTCCTTACCGAATCAATCCGGTTTCTTTTTCAAATGATGTTTTAGACGAAGTTACCAATAATCGTTTTCTGGGGAATTTGTCAACTACTTACAAGATTTTTAATCCTTTAAGTGTAAATGTAAATTTAGGTTATACTAACCAGGCTATAAACAGAAATTCCTATGTAAAAAAATCGAATCCGCTGGGAGAAGGTATGGGAGGATATGCCAGTGTTCAAAAATTAGAAGATTTTAGTAAATTACTTGAAACTATTTTGAGATACAATAATACATTTGGTAAGCACAGTATTGATGCGCTTGCAGGATATTCATATCAATATTTTGTAAACGAAGGCGTTAGAAATGCAGTGTCAGGATTTTTATCAGATGAGTTTAGATGGTATAGTTTGCAGGCTGCCAGTACGAATCAAGGGGTAACTTCTTTTAAAGGAAGTAATACATTGATTTCGATGTATGGTAGATTAAATTATAATTTTGACGATAAAATTTTGCTTACTGCCACTGTTAGAAGAGACGGTTCCAGCCGTTTTGGTTCAGGAAATCAATGGGGGGTATTCCCATCAGGATCTTTGGCATGGAGAATTTCTAATATGGACTTTTTTAAATCAAAAACAATTTCTGATTTAAAACTAAGAACCAGTTATGGTGTAACAGGAAATCAGGAAATAGGAAACTTAAACTCTATTACAAGACTGGGAGCAACTTCTGCAGGATATATCGTAGGAGGTCAAAGAATCACTACTGTTTTACCATTGCAATATGCGAACCCAGATTTAAAATGGGAGCAAACAGCTCAGTTTAATGCAGGTATAGATTATACATTATTAGGTGGGAGAATTCGCGGAAGCGTCGATTATTACGTTAAAAAAACGACTGATTTATTATTGCGTATTCCGGTGCCTTCGCCAACAGCGGTGAGTACACAATTGGCCAACGTAGGTAGCGTGCAAAATAAAGGTATTGAATTAGAAATTTCTGCCGATATCATTAAGAAATCCGATTTTACATGGAGTACTTCTATTAACTATACCCGAAACAGAAATAAGGTTTTAAGTCTGTCTAACAGTTTATACAAAGGAGATAACATTCAGGTAGCGCCATTACAAGGGCAAGGTTTAACTGCAGGTATTTATGCTCAGCTAATTCAACCAGGGTTGCCTGTGGGAACTTTTTACGGAAGAGAATTTAAAGGTATAGAAAATGGGGTTGAAATCATTGATCCGGAAATGAAAGTAATTGGTTCTGCTCAGCCTGATTTTACTTTCGGTATCACCAATTCATTGACTTACAAAAGATTTTCATTAGGATTTAATTTTAGAGGTTCAGTAGGTAATGATGTCTTTAATTTAACAGCTAACAACTTAGGATATTTGAGTAATCTTCCTGGTCGAAATGTATTCAAGGAAGCAGTTACAAGTGGTGTTTTGAGAAGTCAGCCAAAACAATATTCTTCAAGATGGATAGAAGACGGTTCTTTTGTGAGATTGGACAATATTACTTTAGGTTATGATATCAATCTTAAAAATGTACCTTCCATCTCTAATGCAAGGTTGTTTGTTACCGGACAGAATTTATTGTTGTTTACAAAATATTCCGGTTTAGATCCTGAGGTTAATTCAGATGTTTCAGGTACTGGAATTGCTCCTATAGGAGTGGACTACTTAGCTTATCCTAAAGCTAAAACGGTAAGTGTGGGATTAAGTGTGTCATTTTAAGCATAATTTCAATTAATAAATACTACTATCATGAAAATATATAAAATCAAATTAATATTGTGTTCATTCGTGGTTTTGCTTTGCTTACCGGGATGTACCAACTTAGACGAAGAAACATTTGGAAGTTTATCACCTGATACCTATTATAATAATGAAGCAGAAGCACTTTCTTCTGTTGTAGGGGTTTATCAATCATTATCTCAGGTATCCAGCATTGGTGATCCATGGCGTATTGCTGAATTTGGAACAGACGAATTTATTGTTCCCGGAAGAGCAAGCGGTGGATGGTTTGATCAAAATAATATTGACATAATTAAACATGTTGTAGCGCCAACAAATGCTACTTGTGGAAGAGCCTGGAAAAATATTTTTCAGGAAATTGGTACTGCGAATGCCGTTTTAGAAAGTTTGAAGGCTTCGCCGAACAGTGCCAATTTAAAAGGTTTAATTGCAGAAACAAGAGCATTACGTGCCTATGGTTACTTTTATGCGATGGATTTTTGGGGGAATGTACCATTAGTTACCGTAGCCAGAATTGACCCGAATAATTTGCCAACGAATACTCCAAGAAAAGATGTATTTGCTTTTATTGAAACAGAAATGCTGGCTGCTGTAGAAGATTTACCTTCGATTACTACTGTGAATAAAGCGAGTTATTATCCAAGATTTACTAAAGAAGCTGTTTACGGACTTTTGGCAACCATGTATCTGAACGCTCAGGTATATACCGGAACTCCTAAATGGACTGAAGCTGTTGCAATGTGTGATAAAATTATCGGTACGAATAAGTATTCTTTGGAAGCTGCTGTAGTGGATAATTTTAAATCAACTAAAGAACAAAATTCAACAGAGATTATTTCTTCTTTTTCAATTTCACCAGCACAAAATGCAGGTAATAATCAGTTTATCCTGTATACTCAAAACGGATTGGATAAGTTAAAATACAATTTGCCATTTACACCGGCAAATGGTTACAGTACCTATCAGGAAGCTTTGGACAGATACGAAAATCAGGATGTTCGTAAATCATTGATTGAGTACGGGCCACAATATTATTTAGATGGTGTGACTCCTTTGAAATATCCAAACGGAACTCAATTGAACATCATTGCTGTACAGAGTTTAATTAGTGCTGAGGATAATGAGGGTTATAAAGTGTTGAAATATACTCCTATTGGAACATCATGGTCTGGTTTTAATGCGGATAATGATTTGGTTTTAATGCGTTATGCCGACATTTTACTGATAAAAGCCGAAGCTTTGTTTAGAGGAGGTACTACAACAATTGCCGATACACCATTGAATTTGATCAATAAAGTTAGAGCGAGAAGTAATGCTTCTCTTCTAGGAGTTGTAACTTTAAAAAGTATCGAAGACGAAAGAGCCAGAGAATTGATTTGGGAAGGACACCGCAGAAGAGATATGATTCGTTTTGGTACTTATTTTACCGGAACCTGGGCATTCAAAACAACGCAAACAGCTGCTTTTAGAGCAATTTATCCTATTCCGCAAGAGCAGTTAACAGCAAACCCAAATTTGCACCAAAATCCGGAATACCCATTGAATTAAGTAATAAATTTGGTTAATAAATAGTTGGTTAAACCCATGTGTTCCTAGATTTTTCTAAAATACATGGGTTTTTTTCTTAATTTAATTTTGTGTAAATAATCAATATGAATTCTATGTCTTTTATTGTTGGATTGTTTCGATTTAAAATTGTTTTACTGTTGGTTTCAACATTATCTCTAAGCAAAATATACAGTCAGTCGTATAAAGGAGTAACCGGAGTCAGAGACACTTCTTATTCCACTAAAAGAGCTTATCGGTACGATGTGAAAACTCATCCGAACATTAAGATTGTTCCTGAATTTCATTTTAATGAAGTAAAAGAAAAACGCAATGTCAGTTATTGTGAAATCGGAAAAAGGAAGCTGAATTTAGATGTTTTCTACAATGTTGAAAAATCAAATTCAAAGCGAACAGCAATTATCATTATTCACGGCGGAGGCTGGCGTACCGGAAGCAGAGAACAACATTATCCGATGGCACAAAAATTAGCCAGCTTAGGTTATGTGTGTTTCACGCCAGAGTATCGTCTTTCTACCGAAGCACTTTTTCCGGCAGCTATATTTGATGTCAAGTCGGCTATACGCTGGGTTCGAAAAAATGCTGCGGCTTATAATTTTGATCTCAATAAAATTGCCGTTTTAGGATTTTCGGCTGGAGGAGAAATGGCAGCTTTTATGGGTACAACTGGAAATATGCCATTGTTTGAAGGAACTTCTTGTAACTTAGGAGCAGAATCTAATGCAAATGCTGTTGTGGATATTGACGGAACCTTATCTTTTGTACATCCGGATGGGAGAGAAGGAGATGATTCTAAAAGTATTTCGGCAGGAACCTATTGGTTTGGTTATTCAAAAGCAGAAAATCCGAAATTATGGGAAGCGGCTTCACCATTGAGTTATGTGAGTGCTCAAACACCGCCCACGCTTTTTATTAATAGTGCTGTGCCATGGATGCATGCCGGACGCGAAGATTACATCAAAGTTTTAGACAAAAACGGAATATATTCAGAAGTAAAAGAATTTGAAGGAGCACCGCATTCTTTTTGTTTGTATGAACCTTGGTTTAGTCCAACAATTCAATATATTGATCAATTTTTAAATAAAGTATTTAATAAATAGATTCTACTGGAAATGTTGTGAACATTCTTTTTTTTAACCATTAAGTGAATTAAGAAAGTTAAGAATACTGTAAACTTAATTCTCTTAAATGCCTAAATGGTTTAGATTTTTTGTTTTTCACATGAATACCGATAGAACAAATAAATAAATTTTCAATACTATGAAGCAGTTTTTTAAAAATGTCTTTTTAATTCTTTTTGTTTCTTTTTGTGCCAATGCACAGCAAACCACGATTAAGATTCCAAAAGATACTTCTTTTACGGTAAAAAATGAGTTTAAAAAATACCGGAAGAATTATCCGGAAATAAAACCTGCCAAAGATTCTTTGCCGGGGAATGTAAATGAAAGTCGGAATTTGGTTTATACTACATTAAAAAACACCCCTTTTGGAGACCGGGATTTGCATGTTGATGTTTTTTCGCCAAAGAAAAAAGGAAAATATCCTGCTTTAATCATGGTTCACGGCGGAGGCTGGAAAGCCGGAGATAAAATGTTACAGGTACCTTTAGCCCAGAAATTGGCCGCTAAAGGAATTGTAACAATATGTGTGGAATACCAATTGTTGCAGGAAGCTAAATATCCCGCAGCCCTTTACAATATAAAATCGGCAGTGCGGTGGACGCGTGTCAATGCGGATAAATTCGGAATTGATTCGGATAAAATCGCAATTTCAGGTTGTTCGGCAGGAGGACAATTGGCATTATTAACAGGACTTACAAGCGGAATTGAATCTAAAGAAGGAGATCAGGGGAACTTAGGTTTTTCAAGCGAAATTCAGGCTATTGTAGATTTGGACGGAGTGGTCGATTTTATGGCGCCTTTATCTCTTAATTTGAAACGAGGTTCAGATTCACCAGACGTACAATGGTTGGGAGGAACTTTTTATGAAAAGCCGGAAATTTGGAAAGAAGCTTCGCCAATTTTTTGGGCCAATGAAAAATCATGCCCTATTTTGTTTATCAATAGTGGTTTTCCAAGGTTTCATGCCGGTCAGGATGAGTTAATCGGAATGATGAAAGATTGGGGAATTTATACCGAAGTGCATAAATTTGATATCCAACTCCATACCTTCTGGCTGTTTCATCCGTGGATTGATCCAACGGCGAATTATATCAATGATTTTTTAATTAAAGTTTTTAATAAATAATAAAGAAATGAAGAAGTTTATAGTTCCTGTAATTGGTGTGATTGTCAGTTTAACCATTATGGCTTTTAGCATACAAAAATCGAATGCAACTACTGTTTATTTAATCGGCGATTCGACTATGGCGGATTATGCCAATAATTATGAGCCGGGCAAAGATTACATGAAAACCCGATATCCTGTTACGGGATGGGGACAGGTTTTTCAGCAGTTTTTAGTAAAAGACAGTCTGCAAAAAGTCAATAAACTGATAAAAACCGGAAGTGCAGTTGTGGATGACCGTGCCAGAGGCGGTCGCAGTACACGAACATTTTTTCAGGAAGGAAGATGGCGTGCGGTGTTTGAAAATCTTAAAAAAGATGATTTAGTGCTGATGCAATTTGGGCATAACGATGGAGCAGAAACCATGACCGAAAGATATGTTCCTATAGAAGGATACAAAGAATTTTTAAGATTGTTTGTAAGCCAATCCAGATCCAAAGGAGCACGACCGATTATTTTGACACCGGTTGCCAGAAATTATCCGTGGGTGGATGGTAAATTGCAAAATGTTCATGGTTTGTATGATCAGGCGGCTAAAGATGTAGCTAAAGAACTGAATGTGCCTCTTATAGATTTGAATAAAAAATCAATGGATTTTTTTACTAAAAAAGGAGAAACTTTTTCGGCAGAAAATTATTTTATGAATTTCCCGGCGGGTAAATATGAGGCTTATCCGGAAGGTCAGAAAGACAATACCCATTTTCAGACTAATGGAGCTGTTGAGGTTGCCAGAATGGTTTTTGAAGGAATGAAAGAAATAAATGCTACGATTAAAAAATAATAAAAAATGATTTTCATGAAAAATGCAATCCGATTCCAATTTATTTTGTTTTTTCTGTTCTCCGCGCAATTGTTTTTTGCACAGACTTCTAATCCTGAAAAATACAAATACCAGTTTGTTGTTGCCAAAGACGGAAGCGGCGAATTCAAGTACATTCAGGATGCCATTGATGCGATGCGAAAATTCCCTTTGGCTCCTATTACTTTGTATATTAAAAACGGAGTTTACAACGAAAAGATAGAATTATCGGCTAATAATACCGATGTGACTTTTATAGGCGAAAGTGTTGATAAAACGATTATTACCTATAATGATTATTCGGGCAGAGGCAAAATGGGGACTTTTGATTCTTATACCGCTAAAATATCCGGAAATAGATTCAGGGCAGAGAATATTACGTTTGCCAATTCGGCGGGTCGAGTGGGACAGGCGGTTGCCTTATATGTCGATGCGGATAAAGCGGTTTTTAAGAATTGTAAGTTTCTGGGAAATCAGGATACTATCTATAATGGTGGTGAATATTCGAGACAATTTTTTGTGGACTGCCATATTGAAGGAACAACAGATTTTATTTTCGGACCGGCAACGGCAGTATTTAAAAACTGTACCATTTTTGGAAAAACAAACTCCTATATAACCGCTCCAAATACGCCAAAAGACAAAGAGTTTGGTTTTGTTTTTCTGGATTGCAAAGTGATTGTGAATGAAGAAGTCGATAAGCTTTACTTGGGCAGACCTTGGCGAGCCTGGGCAAAATCAGTATTTATAAAATGTGAATTGCCTAAACAAATCGCTGTCGAAGGATGGGATAACTGGGGAAATACTGAAAATGAAAAAACTGCCTTTTTTGCCGAATACGAAAATAAAGGAGAAGGTTTTAAACCAAAAGAAAGAGCAGCATGGACACAGCAACTGAAAAAAGCTGAAGTCGAAAAATATACGCTTAAAAATATTTTAGGGAATGCAAAGTCCATAGAAAAAGAATGGTATGAGTTGTAAAATTCTAAGTCATTTAATATTAATGAAAAACAGCCGCAGGAATTACTTGCGGCTGTTTTTGATTTCGTTAAGATTGGAAAAACAAAAAAGCTTCCTATTTCTAGAAAGCTTTTTCTTAGTAGCGGGAACAGGACTCGAACCTGTGACCTTCGGGTTATGAGCCCGACGAGCTGCCTACTGCTCTATCCCGCGATGTGCGTTTTGTAATCTCAGTAAAATTAACTTAGTAGCGGGAACAGGACTCGAACCTGTGACCTTCGGGTTATGAGCCCGACGAGCTGCCTACTGCTCTATCCCGCGATGTTTCGGGTGCAAAGATACGAATAAATTCCACATTTACAACGTTGAATTTTAAAAAATCTTTTTATTTCATCTATTGGCTTGATATGACTACCTTTGCAGCATTAAATTAAATAGAATGACAGCACATAAAGCAGGTTTTGTAAATATTATAGGGAATCCAAACGTTGGGAAATCAACTTTGATGAATGCATTTGTAGGGGAAAGATTGTCTATCATTACTTCAAAAGCGCAAACAACCCGTCATAGAATCCTTGGGATTGTAAACGGGGAAGATTTTCAAATGGTGCTTTCGGATACGCCGGGAATTATTAAGCCGGCTTACGAAATGCAGGAATCGATGATGGATTTTGTAAAATCGGCTTTTGAAGATGCGGATGTGTTGATTTATATGGTGGAAATAGGAGAGCAGGAATTGAAAGACGAAGCTTTTTTTAATAAAATCATCCATTCTAAAATTCCGGTTTTATTGTTATTGAACAAAATTGACAATTCAAATCAGGAGCAATTAGAAACTCAGGTTGCTTTTTGGACTGAGAAGGTGCCAAATGCGGAGATTTATCCAATTTCGGCTTTGCAGAATTTCAATGTACCGGAAGTTTTTCAGAGAATTATTTCATTATTACCGGATTCTCCTCCGTATTATCCAAAAGATCAGTTGACGGATAAACCGGAACGCTTTTTTGTAAACGAAATTATCCGTGAGAAAATCTTATTGAATTACAGTAAAGAAATTCCGTATGCGGTAGAAATTGTAACCGAAGAGTTTGTTGAAACGGATACGATTATTAGAATTCGTTCTTTGATTATGGTGGAAAGAGATACTCAAAAAGGAATTATTATTGGTCACAAAGGAGCAGCTTTGAAGAAAGTAGGGATGGATGCCCGAGTGGATTTAGAGAAGTTTTTTGGGAAACAAATTCACATTGAACTGTATGTGAAGGTCAATAAAAACTGGAGAAGCAACGCTAATATGCTGAAGCGTTTTGGGTATAACAATAAGTAGTATTCAGTTTTTAGTAGCAGTTTTCAGTTTTTAAAATCCGAACATCATTCTGATTCTGAAATCCTAGCCCAGATGGAAACGGCATCCTTTTATGTTTTTCTTTAAAACATAAAAGATAGAGTGAACAGCTGGAAATAGCTTCTAAAAATAATAAAAAACTTTGCAGCTTAGTATCTTAGCGACTTAGTCCCTTTTTTACCTACCTTTGCAAAAAATTAAAATACAGGATTTTGGAATCTAAAATCTAAAGTCTGCGATCTTAAATAAAAAAAAATGAATAACATTGTTGCGATAGTAGGAAGACCTAATGTAGGGAAATCAACCCTTTTTAATAGGCTGATACAAAGAAGAGAAGCTATTGTAGATTCAGTTTCGGGTGTTACCAGAGACAGAAACTACGGTAAAAGCGAGTGGAACGGAAAAGAATTTTCGGTAATTGATACGGGTGGATATGTTCGCGGAAGTGACGATATTTTTGAAGGTGAAATTCGTAAACAGGTGGAATTGGCTATCGACGAAGCTGATGTTATTATTTTTGTGGTTGATGTAGAAGAGGGGATTACGCCAATGGATGAAACGGTGGCTAAATTGTTGCGTAAAGTAACAAAGCCCGTTTTATTAGCCGTAAATAAGGTGGATAACGCTATGCGTGAGAAAGATGCAGTGGAGTTTTACAACCTTGGTTTAGGGGATTATTTTACTTTTGCCAGTATTTCAGGAAGTGGAACAGGAGATTTATTAGATGCCTTAATCGATGCTTTTCCTGAAAAACCGGAACCGGTTCAGGAAGAAACAGTATTGCCACGTTTTGCAGTTGTGGGACGTCCAAATGCGGGAAAATCCAGTTTTATTAATGCTTTGATAGGCCAGGACAGATTTATGGTTACTGATATTGCGGGAACTACCCGTGATGCAATTGATATGAAATTTGACCGTTTTGGTTTCGAATTTAATCTGGTAGATACAGCGGGAATTCGTCGTAAAGCGAAGGTGAAGGAAGATTTAGAATTTTATTCGGTAATGCGTTCGGTACGTGCTATTGAACATGCTGATATTTGTATTTTGGTTATTGATGCTACCCGTGGATTTGAAGGTCAGGATCAAAGTATTTTTTGGCTGGCTGAAAAAAACCGCAAAGGATTAGTGATTTTGGTAAACAAATGGGATTTGGTTGAAAAAGACACCATGTCAACAAGAGATTACGAAGAGAAAATCAAAAAAGAATTAATGCCGTTTACTGATGTGCCTATTCTTTTTGTCTCTGCTTTGACTAAACAACGTTTGTTGAAAGCATTGGAAGCTACGGTAAAAGTGTTTGAAAACAGACAACAACGTATTCCAACATCCAAATTCAACGAATTCATGTTGAAAGTGATTGAAGCTTATCCGCCGCCGGCAACTAAAGGGAAGTATGTGAAAATTAAATATTGCATGCAGTTGCCATCACCAACACCACAGTTTGTATTTTTTGCCAACTTACCGCAGTATGTAAAAGAGCCTTACAAACGTTACCTTGAAAATAAAATTAGAGAAAACTGGGATTTCTCAGGAGTTCCAATCGATATTTATATTAGAGAAAAATAATAGAAAAGTCCCGAAATTTCGGGACTTTTTATTTTATAGAAAAATTTAATAATTCTTTGGGTTCGATTTCTAAAGCATTTGAAATCTTTACAAGGGTTTTTATTGTAGTATTCATCTCTGCTCTTTCAATACGACCAATAGTTGTTTTGGGCAAATCACATATATCGGCTAAGTTTTGTTGAGAAAGGTTTTGTCTTTCTCGTATTTGCCTTATATGAATTCCTAAATTCACTAAAAAAGTTTCCCCTGAAATCATATTCAAAGGTCAAAACAAATAAAAACTACTTGGGCGCGTTTAAGTGACCATTTTTCTTATATTTGAAAAAAAATAATAAGTAAAATGAAAAAAATATTATTAGGAACATTACTAATGTTTTGTCTAACAAGTTTTGGTCAAGAGTATAAAATAGAAGAAAAATCGATAACAGGTGTATTTGATATTGACGGAAAATCTAAAGCTGAAATATTTTCGGCTATTAATAAATGGATTTCAATAAATTATAATTCAGCTAAAAATGTTATTCAATTAAATGATGCGGAAGCTGGAAATATAATAATTAAAGGGATTAATGAAGTCACTTATAAAAATGCAGTGAAAGCTTTATATCCTAAGAACTCCTATATTTCAGAAAATACAACAACAAAATTTAATCATTTAATCGAAATTACTGTTAAAGAAAATAAATTTAGAATAATTTATAGAATTACTGATTCAGAAGGTTTAGATGATAAATTTTTCAACTGTATTAAATTGAATGGAGGTAATGAAGCTAATAGAATTGCTTATAATGACGAGGTGGAAATTAATCTTAAAAAAGGGCTAATTGGTAAAGAAAAAAGAGAACTTTATAAATTAAAAAGTTCAGAAATGTATGAAGATATAAGAACTGGTTTAGAAAATTCAATGAAAGGTACAATGTTGTCAATTGAAAAGTCAATAAAAACTGCTGATTCTAACAGTTGGTAAATAAAGTTGAAGAAATTAAACCTTTGTAAATATTTGTATCTTTTGTTGTAACTTGCTTATTGTTAGTTGTTAATGGTTGTGTTAGAGAAAAATAATAGAAAAGTCCCGATTCAATCGGGACTTTTTTTATTCTTCTTCGTCTAAAGTTTTCATCGGGTGATCTTCGTACCAATCTTTAAATGTTTTATTGGTTTTGTAATTATCCGTCAAAACAGTATAGGTCATAAATGGAATTAAAAGGAATCCTATACTGTGCATCAATAACAGTATTCGTATATTGACATTCATTTGGTTCAAAGCTGCAAATACAAATACATAAGCCGTGGTTAACCATACAAGTTTAATTGCAAAATTTTTCATAGCCCTATTTTCTCTTAAAGTTACGATTTTTAAAATTGAAATAGAGTTAAATATCTTGTAATCAGTTGTTTGTTGTTGTGTATGGTTGTGGAAAGTTTGAAATCAAATGTATAGCTATAGATTTTTTATTTTCTGATATAAGTATCAAAGCTGTAATCATAAAGATGCTTTTCGTCTTTAGCCTGGAAATCACTATTGATTAATTCCCAGTCTTCCAGATTGATCTCAGGGAAAAAAGCATCGGCTTCAAAATTGTGATGTACCACGGTAAGTTCGATTTTGTCAGCTAAAGGAAGTCCTAAGTTGTAAATTTCACCTCCGCCAATGATGAAAGATTCGTCTCCTTTTGGGCATTTTTCAATTGCTTTTTCGATACTGTCTACAATAATACAACCTTCTGCCTGATAGTCTGATTGGCGTGTGATTATAATGTGTGTACGATTAGGTAATGGTTTAGGGAAACTTTCAAAAGTTTTTCTTCCCATAATAATATGATGTCCCGTAGTCAGGTTTTTAAATCTTTTAAAATCGTTAGGTAAATGCCAAATTAGTTGGTTGTCTTTTCCCAATGCCTTGTTCTGGGCTGCGGCAGCAATCATTGTAATCATTAGTGTTTATTTAGTAGGCGGTTCTTCGTTTAAGTGATTTTTTAGTTCCTCAATTTTTTTCTCCTGTAAGGCAACTAATCGGTCAATTTGTTCTCTTTCCCAATTTTTATTCATAAAACGATCGGTTATGAAAACTTTGATAAAGTGTAAAATAAATAAAAATAACCAGGCTGTGATTAGCCAAATATGCCAACTTGCATCTTCATTAAAATGGAAAACTTTGGTGGATACAAATAGAAATAAGCTCGCCAAAAACAATAAAACAAAATGAAAATAGACTCTTTTTTTTTGTGCTATACGTTTTCTGGCGTATTCGTATAATTCATGTTGTTCGGTTTTCATAGGGGGCGATTTTTTTTTGACTATAAAGATAAAATTTAATTTGGAAATGCTTATTGAGGCAAAGAATATTTAGAATTAAGTCTGTGGTTTTTTGTTTTTGGAAATATAAATGTTTTAAAATTAGTAATTTTCTTAATTTTTAACATTTTATTAGGTTTTATACTAAAACTTACTTTGGGCGGTTTAAACTTCGATTAAATTGATTTACTTTGTTTCATAAATCTAAAAATGAAATAGTTATGCCAATTAAAAAACAATTTGTAAAGTCAAAACCGGTTTGTAAAGTTACATTTTCTATTGAGGCTAAAGAAGCGGCTCAAGTTTCAGTTATTGGTGATTTTAATAACTGGAATGCCGAAGAGGGTTCTTTGAGTAAATTAAAAAATGGTACTTTTAAAGGTGTTTTTGATTTAGATAAAGATGCAGCTTACGAATTCAAGTATTTAATCGATGGAGAATATGTAAACGAAAGTGAAGCAGATTCTTTTAAATGGAATGAATTTGCAGGTACAGAAAATAGCGTTTTAGAGGTTTAATCTAAAACGCTTTTTTATTTTTATACAGCTACGTTTCCTTTTATGGTTTCGTGCGGTTCGTAACCTACAAGTGTAAAATCATCATAATCAAAATCAAAGATGTTTTTAATCTCAGGATTTAAAATCATCTTTGGTAATGGTTTTGGTTCGCGCGATAGTTGTAATTCCAATTGTTCAAAATGATTGTTATAGATGTGTGCATCTCCAAAAGTATGGATAAATTCTCCTGCTTCCAGGTTGCATACTTGTGCAATCATCATTGTTAATAGTGCATAAGAAGCAATATTGAATGGAACTCCTAAAAAGATGTCTGCGCTTCTTTGATAGAGTTGGCATGATAGTTTTCCATCGGCTACATAAAACTGAAAGAAAGCATGGCATGGAGGTAAGGCAGCCTTGTTGTTGGCTACGTTTTCTTCAAATGATTTTGTTGTATCTGGTAATACCGAAGGGTTCCATGCTGAAACCAGCATTCTGCGGCTATTCGGATTTGTTTTTAATTCTTTGATTAGATCCGAAATCTGGTCGATTTCTTCGCTGTTCCAATTACGCCATTGATGACCGTAAACAGGACCTAAATCGCCGTTTTTATCAGCCCAGGCATCCCAAATTTTTACATTATGTTTTTTAAGATAGCCAATATTGGTCTCTCCTTTTAAGAACCAAAGCAATTCATAGATAATTGATTTAAGATGTAGTTTTTTGGTGGTAACCATTGGAAAACCTTCGCTTAAATCAAAACGCATTTGATAACCAAATACACTTTTAGTTCCTGTTCCGGTACGGTCGCCTTTTTGGCAGCCATTTTCCATAACGTGTTTTACTAAATCTAAATATTGCTTCATTTCTAATGGTAATTTGTGGATTTGTTAATTTGGTTATTTTTTTGAATAATCAAATTAAGCTTACGATTCTCTTTTTGAAATTTCGTCTCTTATTTTTGCTGCTTTTTCATAGTCTTCCTGCTCTACGGCCTGAATTAATAAATCATTTAATTCCTGAAGACTGTATTTGATGTAAGCGCGACCACTTTCGGCTTCGGTAGAAAAAGATTCCGGATTCGAAATAACATCGTCCATCGGCTGGTTTTCTTTGTCAGTTTCTGATGGATTTGTTTTTAAATAGATTCCCGCTTTGTCAAGAATGTTTTTATAGGTAAAAATAGGAGCATTAAAACGAAGGGCTAATGCGATGGCATCAGAGGTTCTGGCGTCTATGATTTCTTCTATTTTGTCTCTTTCGCAAATAATACTGGAGTAAAATACACCATCAACCAGTTTGTGAATAATAACCTGTTTTACTACGATGTCGAATCGTTCTGCAAAATTTTTAAACAAATCATGAGTTAATGGACGTGGCGGCTTGATCTCTTTTTCTAATGCAATAGCGATGGATTGGGCTTCGAAAGCTCCTATCACGATAGGTAGTTTTCTTTCGCCGTCTACTTCATTCAAAATCAAAGCATAGGCTCCATTTTGTGTTTGGCTATATGAAATCCCTTTTATGGATAATTTGACTAAGCTCATAATTGTTGAAATGAAAAAATGTAGTTTTTTAAGTTTTCAGTTTTAGGCTGCAATATTAATTAAAAATTCTGCCAATAAGCAAAGATACGATTATCTTATTTTATTAGGCAGAATTATTTTAATGGGAAATTAAGTATTAAGCGTTTTGCGCCTTAAATGCTTTTAGTTTTTCGATTAATCTTGGTACAACATCAAAAGCATCGCCTACAATTCCGTAGTCGGCTACTTTAAAGAAAGGTGCTTCAGGGTCGGTATTGATAACCACTTTTACTTTAGAAGCATTGATTCCTGCGATGTGTTGGATAGCACCTGAAATTCCGATGGCAATATATAAATTGGTTGCTACCGGTTTTCCTGTTTGTCCTACGTGTTCTGCGTGAGGTCTCCAGCCTAAATCAGAAACTGGTTTTGAACAGGCTGTTGCAGCTCCTAAAACTGCAGCTAAATCTTCGATTAAATTCCAGTTTTCAGGACCTTTTAATCCGCGTCCGCCAGAAACTACAATGTCAGCATCGGCAATAGATACTTTTCCGGATGATTTTTCAACTGATTCTACTTTGATTCCGAAGTCATTGTCACCAATGCTTGGATTAAAAGCTTCTTCTGTTAAAGTAGAAGCATTTTCGAAAATACCATAAGAGTTTTTAGCCAGAGCAATTACTTTTACGTCAGTATTGATTTCTGTTATATTGAATGCTTTGTTAGAAAAAGCATTTCTCTTTACCTGAAAAGGAGCGGTGCTTACCGGTAATCCAACTACGTTTGAGGCAAAACCAGCTTCTAAGCTTACTGCTGCCAGTGATGAAAGATAGATGCTGTCGGTGCTGGAAGACAAGATAAGCAGTTTTGTGTTTTCCTGTTGAGCTGCCTGTTTGATAACGTCAGCGTAAGCTTTAGCATTAAAACCGGCTAATTTGTCGTTGTTTACTTTTAAAACTTTGTCAACTCCGTATTTTGATAATTCAGCTACGTTTTCAGTGTTTATAGTTAAGGCAGTTACTGTGGTTCCCAGTGTTTCTGCTACTTTTTTTGCGTAAGAAGCGATTTCGAATGCTACTTTTTTAAATTTTCCTTCTGCAGATTCTGCATATATTAATATTGACATGATGATTTAGATTTCAGATTTTAGATTTCAGATTTCAGAATCTTGAAACTAAAAGTTTGATTCATACTGTTTTTTGTGTTTCCGTTTTAGAAGAGATTTTGTTTTGCATTTTGCATTCTAAATCTGCATTCTAAAATCTTAAATTACCTTGGCTTCGTTGTGTAATAAGTTGATTAATTCGTCTAAATTATCTGGGGAAACCATTTTTATTGCTGATTTTGGAGCCGGTTTTTCAAATTTTACCGCTTTTGTGTTTACAGCAGCATCAACTGGCTCAACCACATTTAATGCTTTTGTTCTGGCAGTCATGATTCCTCTCATGTTTGGAATACGTAAATCTTTTTCTTCTACAAGACCTTTTTGACCACCAATAATTAAAGGCAATGAAGTAGCAACAGTTTCTTTTCCACCATCCATTTCGCGAACTGCTTTTACATTGGTACCATCAACAGTAATGTCAATACATGAATTTAAGAAGTTGTATCCTAAAATACCGGCAATCATTCCCGGAACCATTCCTCCATTGTAATCAAGGGATTCTTTACCAGAGATAATCAAATCATAAGCGCCATTTTTAATAACTTCTGCTAATTGTTTGGCAACAAAAAATCCGTCAGTAGGAGTCGCATTAACACGTATAGCGTCGTTAGCTCCAATAGCCAATGCTTTTCTTAATGTAGGTTCGGTTTCGGGACCGCCCACGTTTACTACAGTTACGGTAGCTCCTTGTTGTTCCTGGAACCAAATGGCACGAGTTAAACCAAATTCGTCATTAGGATTGATTACATATTGTACGCCGTTAGTGTCAAATTCGGTATCAGCGTTAGTAAAGTTGATTTTTGAGGTAGTATCAGGAACATGACTGATGCAAACTAGTATTTTCATGTTTGGATATTTTATAAATTTCGTAGATTGAGTTACAAAATTAGAATAATATTTCGAATAATCGGTTATCAATAAATACTTAGGAACGATACTAAATATTTTTTGCTTGTTTGATATTGTTAAAATAACGGGGTAAAAGCGAGATATTCACATACCGATGATAAGATGTTAGAATTTAGGGCGGATTATTTAAGTTAATTTGTGCTTTAAATGGTTTAAAATATTTATTTTTGCTCTTCAGAAAATTCAACATACAATATAATATGAGAACAATACAATTTAGAGAGGCCATTTGCGAAGCGATGAGCGAAGAAATGCGTCACGATGAATCCATATATTTAATGGGCGAAGAAGTTGCAGAATACAATGGAGCATACAAAGCTTCTAAAGGAATGCTAGCTGAATTTGGCGAAAAAAGAGTAATCGATACTCCAATTGCTGAGCTTGGTTTTTCAGGAATTGCAGTAGGATCTGCTATGAATGGTTGTCGTCCTATTGTAGAATACATGACTTTCAACTTCTGTTTAGTAGGTATTGATCAAATTATAAATAACGCTGCTAAAATGCGTCAAATGACAGGTGGACAATTCAATGTGCCTATTGTTTTTCGTGGACCAACTGCTTCTGCAGGTCAATTAGGAGCTACTCACTCTCAGGCTTTAGAAAACTGGTTTGCTAATACTCCGGGGCTTAAAGTTATTGTGCCTTCAACTCCTTATGATGCTAAAGGGCTTTTAAAAGCAGCTATCCGTGATAATGATCCTGTTATCTTCATGGAATCTGAGCAAATGTATGGTGACAAAGGTGAAGTGCCAGACGGAGAATATGTAATTCCAATTGGAGTTGCTGATGTTAAAAGAGAAGGAACTGATGTAACTATCGTTTCTTTTGGTAAAATCATCAAAGAAGCTTTTATTGCAGCTGATGAATTAGCTAAAGAAGGAATTTCTTGTGAGGTTATCGACTTAAGAACGGTTCGTCCAATGGATAACGAAGCAATCTTAAAATCAGTTAAGAAAACAAATCGTTTAGTAATTCTTGAAGAAGCATGGCCTTTTGCAAGTATTTCTTCTGAGATTACTTATATTGTTCAGGAACAGGCTTTTGATTTCCTTGATGCGCCAATTCAAAGAATTACAACTGCCGATACTCCGGCACCATACTCTCCGGTATTATTGAAAGAATGGTTGCCAGATGCAGCTGATGTTATTAAAGCAGTAAAGAAAGTAATGTATAAATAATACATAACAAATACTATTAAGGCTTCATCTTACGTTAGTTTGATGAAGCTTTTTTTTTAAATTTATTACATGGATAAGAAGTACATATTATTAAGTTTGTTTTTTATTTTATCTGTCTTTACAACACTTTTTGCTCAGACAAAAGTGAGTGGTATAGTGGTGGATAAATCAAATCAACCTATTCCTTTTGCAAATATTGTTTTCAAAGGTTCTAATACGGGTGTTATGTCTAATGAAGACGGACGTTTTTATATCGAATCGCCTGATAATTATACTGCTTTAATAGTTACTTCGGTAGGGTTTTCGGATAAAGAAATTACCTTAGACAAAGCAGTCAGTTATAATTTTAAGATATCACTAAGAGAAATTGAGCAATTAAAAGAGGTGGTTATTTACTCTGGAAAGACCTCTAAAAAGAATAATCCTGCATTGGATATTCTTAGAAAAATTTGGGAAAGAAAGCGAAAAAATGGTTTGTACCAATTTGACCAATACCAAATGGAGAAGTACGAAAAAGTAGAATTCGATATGAATACTATTGATAGTGCTTTTATGAAAAGCAAGCTCTTTAAAGGAATGGAGTTTGTTTTTAAACACATTGATACTTCAAGAGTTACCGGTAAAACCTATCTCCCAATCTTTATCAACGAATCCTTATCGGATGTTTATGGGAACAATAAACTCAAGAAAATAAAAGAGAAACTAAAAGCCAATAAGAACTCAGGATTTAGTGATAATCAGCAAATTTTATCTTTTGTAAAAGACCTGTACTCTGATTATGATATTTACAATAATCACCTGACTTTTTTTGATAAAAGTTTTACCAGCCCATTGTCAAAAACAGGAATTGACGTCTACAATTATATTCTTAAGGATAGCGCATTTATCGATAAAAAATGGTGCTACAATATCTTGTTCTATCCAAGACGTAAAAACGAATTGACTTTTAAAGGTGATTTCTGGGTGAACGATACCACTTTTGCCATTAAAAAAATTAATATGGCCGTAACCCGAAGTGCTAATATTAACTGGGTAAAAGATATTTATATCGAACAGGAATTTGAAGTAGAAAACGATTCGGTTTTCCTGCTTACCCGTGATTATATGATGTCGGATTTTGCTTTGAATAAAAAAGACGAATCTAAAGGAGTTTATGGAAAGCGTACCACTTTATATCAAAATCATAAGTTCAATATCGAAAAACCGGCTGCTTTTTATAAAGACGAGGTTAATTATATCGATAACGAAGTCTATAATAAATCGGATAAATACTGGGAAGAGAATCGTTTTGAAAACTTAAATAAAGACGAGAAAGGTGTTTATAAAATGCTCGACACCTTGCAAACGGTCAAGAAATTCAGGCAATTGTATAATTTGGTTTCTATTTTAGGAAGTGGTTATGTCCAATTTGGGCATTTTGATTACGGACCTATATTTTCCACTTTTGGATACAATCAGGTCGAAGGAATCCGAATTCGAACAGGAGGAAGAACTTATTTTGGGCCTAACGATCCCTGGCGATTACAAGGATACACTGCTTATGGTTTTGATGATAATAAATTCAAATACGGCTTATCCGGTAAATGGATGGTGGACAAGAAAAACCGAATTATTATTTCAGGAGGAAACAGGCGGGACGTGGAGCAAATTGGAGCCAGTTTAACTACTACAAACGATGTTTTGGGAAGAAGTTTTGCTTCTTCTTCGATAGTTTCGACTGGAAGTAACGGAAAGCTGACGAATATTAATTTGTCGAATGTGGCTGTCGAAATGGAACCGGTTAAAAACCTGATGTTCCAAATGGGATTTTCGTATAGAACATTACAGTCGGCATCTGATGTATTTAGTTTGGATTATTATACAGATGCAGCACATACTATTGTAAAGGATGATGTAAAACAATCGGAAGTTAATTTTCAGGTAGAGTTCACTCCAAATCGAAAAATGATTGGTTATGGTGTGGAACGTAGTGTGGTTGATAGTCCTTTTAGCCGTTTTTATGTTAATTACAGTCACGGTTTTAAAGGTATGTTAGATAGCGATTTTAATTATGAAAAGCTACAATTGTATTATAGGCAGCCAATTATTATTGGACCTTTAGGACGTACGAATCTTACTTTGGAATTAGGGAAAACTTTCGGGACAATTCCTTTGGGATTATTGAGTGTGATTCCTGGAAATCAATCGTATTTTTCTATCGAAAACACCTTTAGTAACCTTAATTTCTACGAATTTGTTACCGATCAATATGCTACTTTTCAATGGGAACATAATTTTGGCGGACGCTTGTTTTCGAGAATTCCTTTTATGAGAAAGTTAAATTGGAGAGAAATTATAGGAGCAAGAGGGGCTTACGGAACTATTTCGGATGCTAATAAAGCTATCAATGCTTCGGGATTAATTTATACAGCACCAGAGAAAGCGTATTGGGAATACAGCGCCGGGATAGGAAATATTTTTAAAGTATTTCGAATTGATTTTACCTGGAGAGGAAATTATTTAAACACGCCTGATGCACAGAAATTTTCTGTAAAAGGTTCATTTGGCTTTTATTTCTAAATATCACGAAATCTGAAATAAATGTTTTGTTATAAATAAGGATTTCAATTACTTTTGTGCCCAAATAAATTCAACTTAAGACAATAAATAAAATGACTGCAGACAAAATAAACACTTTCGATGTTTTGATCGAAATTCCAAGAGGAAGTAGAAATAAATATGAATATGATTTCGAAATCAAAAGAATGCGTTTTGACAGAATGTTATTCTCTTCAATGATGTATCCTGCTGATTACGGATTTATTCCTGAAACATTAGCTTTAGACGGAGATCCATTGGACGTATTGGTTTTAGTAAATGAGCCAACTTTCCCTGGATGTGTTATGGAAGTAAAACCAATTGGTGTTTTCCACATGGCAGATGACAAAGGACCAGATGAGAAAATTGTTTGTGTGCCTGTTTCTGATCCAATCTGGAATAAATTAAATGATTTATCAGATGTTAACCCACACTTATTGAAAGAAATCGAGCATTTCTTCCAAGTATACAAAGATCTTGAAAATAAACAAGTAGATGTTGAAGGTTGGGGAGATTTGAGTGAAGCAAAACAAATCATCATAGAATGTACTGAACGTTTCAATGCAATTGAAAATAAACCAGAAGGATTATTTAGCATTAAATAATTTTAGATTATAAATCTTATAAAAAAGCAATATTTCTCAGAAATATTGCTTTTTTTGTTTAAATTCGTTTGTATGCTGTTGATTATTAATCTTAACCAAAAACGAATTTATGAACACAATTATGATTTGGGTGCCCGTTATAATGGCATTGATTGGACTTAGTTTTATGTTTTTAAAAAGAGCCTGGGTTTTAAAACAAGACGCTGGCGACGGCAAAATGGCTTCAATTTCGGATCATATTTACGAAGGAGCTTTGGCTTTTCTGAAAGCCGAGTATCGGTTACTTGCCGTTTTTGTTCTTTTTGCCAGTATTGTTTTAGCAGGAATTACTTTTCTACCCGGAGTTAAAACACATTTATTAATTGTAGTAGCTTTTGTTATTGGTGCTTTTTTTTCTGCTTTGGCGGGAAATATGGGAATGAAGATAGCAACAAAAACGAATGTGAGAACCACTCAGGCAGCTCGTACTAGTTTGCCTCAGGCCTTGAAGGTTTCTTTTGGAGGCGGTACAGTAATGGGATTAGGGGTTGCCGGTTTAGCTGTATTGGGCTTGACTTCCTTTTTTATTTTCTTTTATCATTTTTTTATGGGCGGTACATGGACTTCTATCGAAGACATGACGGTCGTATTAGAAACCTTAGCAGGCTTTTCTTTAGGAGCAGAATCTATCGCTTTATTTGCCAGAGTGGGTGGTGGAATTTATACAAAAGCCGCCGATGTAGGTGCGGATTTGGTTGGTAAAGTTGAGGCAGGTATTCCTGAAGATGATCCTCGAAATCCGGCTACCATTGCGGATAACGTAGGGGATAATGTTGGTGACGTTGCCGGAATGGGAGCTGATTTGTTTGGATCTTATGTGGCAACAGTTCTGGCAGCTATGGTTTTAGGTAATTATGTTATCAAAGATATGGGCGGCAGTATTCAGGATGCTTTTGGCGGAATTGGCCCTATTTTGTTGCCGATGTCAATTGCTGGTTTTGGAATTTTATTCTCGATTATTGGAACATTACTAGTTAAGATAACCGATGATAATGCTAAAGAAGCACAGGTACAAAAAGCTTTGAATAAAGGAAACTGGGTTGCGATTGTTTTAACTGCTGTTAGCTGTTTCTTTTTAGTGCAATACATGTTACCGCAAACTATGAAAATGGAATTTTTTGGTGAAGGAAGTCAGGAAATTTCATCGATGCGTGTTTTTTATGCCACTATTATCGGATTGATAGTAGGAGGAGTGATTTCTTCGGTTACGGAATATTATACGGGTTTAGGAACAAAACCGGTAATGGCTATTGTTCAAAAATCGAGTACGGGAGCGGGAACGAATGTGATTGCTGGTTTGGCAACAGGAATGGTTTCTACTTTTCCAACGGTTTTGTTATTTGCAGCAGCAATATGGTCTTCTTATGCTTTGGCAGGTTTTTATGGTGTAGCGCTGGCTGCTTCGGCCATGATGGCTACCACAGCAATGCAATTGGCTATTGATGCTTTTGGTCCAATATCAGATAATGCGGGAGGAATTGCCGAAATGAGCGAATTACCAAAAGAAGTGAGAACTCGTACTGATATTTTAGATTCGGTAGGAAATACAACTGCTGCTACCGGAAAAGGATTTGCAATTGCATCAGCAGCATTGACTTCACTGGCTTTGTTTGCGGCTTATGTCACTTTTACCGGAATTGACGGAATTAATATTTTTAAAGCACCTGTTTTAGCGATGTTGTTTGTAGGTGGAATGATACCGGTGGTTTTTTCGGCATTAGCTATGAATTCGGTTGGGAAAGCAGCTATGGATATGGTGTATGAAGTACGTCGTCAATTCAAGGAAATTCCGGGAATTATGGAAGGAACGGCAAAACCGGAATATGCTAAATGTGTTGCTATTTCTACTAAAGCAGCACTTCGCGAAATGATGTTACCGGGTGTTTTGACTATTGGTTTTCCTATTACAATTGTTTTGCTGGGCAAATTAGTTTATGGCGATAACAATCAATTAATTGCAGAAATGCTGGGAGGTTATATGGCCGGAGTTACGGTTTCGGGAGTGCTTTGGGCGGTTTTTCAAAACAATGCCGGAGGCGCCTGGGACAATGCTAAAAAATCTTTTGAAGCAGGAGTAATGATTAATGGAGAAATGACCTATAAAGGTTCTGATGCTCATAAAGCCGCTGTAACCGGAGATACTGTAGGTGATCCATTCAAAGATACTTCAGGTCCTTCGATGAATATTTTAATTAAACTGACTTGTTTAATAGGTTTAGTGATTGCGCCTATTTTAGGCAATGGCTCTCATACTATTTCGGATAAACATAGCAATATGATGGAGATGAAATCCTGTCATCATGGTGGACAAATGATGGGACATTGTGATATGAGTAAATGTGCAACGATGACTAAAGAAGAATGTGCAAAAATGTGTGATAGCTTGCATTGTACTCCTGAACAAAAAGAAGCTTGCTTATCTCATTATGATGCTAATGGGAAGTTTGTGCCTCTATCAGCTTCATCAAAAAAGAGTTGTTGTGCTCATAAAAAGTAAGTTTTCTAAAAAAACAAAAAAATGCCTTGCGATTGCGAGGCATTTTTTTATCTGAGAATTATGTTTTTTGGATTTTAAAACAATCCGTTTAGTTCAGCATTAATTCGTTCGATGATGTTTCCTAAATCTTCCGGATTGTCGACAAAATTAATTTTATCTACATCTATAATTAATAATTTTCCTTTGTTGTAAGTATGGATCCAGGCTTCGTAACGTTCGTTCAAACGGCTTAAATAATCAATAGAAATAGAGTTTTCATATTCGCGTCCGCGTTTATGGATTTGACCCACTAAATTGGGAATTGAACTTCTTAAATAGATTAATAAATCAGGAGCCTTAACTGTAGATTCCATCAATTCAAAAAGAGTAGCATAATTTTGAAAATCACGATTAGTCATCAATCCCATTGCATGAAGGTTAGGGGCAAAAATATGAGCATCTTCGTAAATGGTTCTGTCCTGAATTACTTTTTTCCCGCTTTCGCGAATTTGCATCACCTGACGGAAACGACTGTTCAGGAAATAAATTTGAAGATTAAATGACCAACGCTCCATTTGGTGGTAGAAATCATCCAGATAAGGATTGTCAACTACGTCTTCGTAATGTGGTTCCCATTTAAAATGTTTGGATAGTAAAGCGGTTAATGTTGTTTTTCCTGAGCCTATATTTCCTGCTACTGCTATGTGCATTATGATGTTACAGTTTTATGATTTGTATTTTACTAAAGATGTAAAAATAGAAAAAAAATAGTCTTTATGATAGGTAATCTGAACGATTTTAAATTTTGTTTGAACTGCTGTTTTTTGTGATTTCCAATATTGAATTATATAAAGAAGCCGTCTCAATGTGATTTTGAGACGGCTTCTTTCAGTTAGAAAATTGAATTTTATAGCGAATATTTCAATGTAATTCCATAAGTTCTCTGATCTCCTAATACTCCGGCATAGTGACCGGCATTACCACCAAGGCATACTTATCTATCGAATATATTAAGATGGTTGATTATCTTTAGTTTTGGCGAGTTGCCGCTTAAATTTTTATTTAACTTACTTATTTTAATTTATAAATGGAAATAATGTAGTTTCTACATGTGATGAGTTCATCAATCCTTCCAATTCTTTAGCTTTTTCAGGAAATTGTTTAGCAATATTTTTACTTTCGGCCGGATCTTTTATTAAATCAAATAATTCTACTTCGTTTTTAGAATTGATAGCAGCATTCAATTTTACAGCTTTCCAATTTCCTTGTCTTACTGCCTGTATACCTCCATTTTCATGAAATTCCCAATAAAGATAGGCGTGTTTTGCTTGAGTTTTTTTGCCTTTTAAAGTAGGCACAAAAGATAGTCCATCAATATTTTGAGGTGCTTTTACACCAGCTAATTCAGCAAAAGTGGGTAAAATATCCCAAAAAGCACCAATATGATTGTTTTGTGAATTAGGTTTGATAATGTCAGTCCAGCGAGCGATAAATGGTTCGCGAATTCCACCTTCGTATAAATCTCGTTTTACACCTCTAAAACCACCGCCACTATTAAAGAAAACAGGATCGGCACCACCTTCTATGTGCGGACCATTATCACTGGTGAAAATCACTAAAGTATTTTTATCTAATCTTTCTTGTTTTAATTTTTCAAGAATTTGCCCTACATATAAATCCAGTCGGCTAACCATGGCGGCAAAAGTAGCGTGTGGATATTCTTGAGAAGTGTAACCTCCTTTTGTGGCATTTACGCCATAATCATTTCCTTTGTATGGTTTTTCGTTGAACTGTTTTTTATAATATTCCAAGATACTATCGTTAGGAACAAGTAATTCAGCATGTGGAAGAATGTAAGGTAAGAACAAGAAAAAAGGTTTGTCTTTTGCTCTGTTATCAACAAATTTTAAAGCTTTTTTTTGAATAATATCCGGTGCATATTCTTTATTCTCAATCAGATTTTTATTAGCTTCCAAAACCACTTTTTGACCATTTTCCCATAAATGATTTGGATAATAGCGGTGTGCCAACGTTTGGCAATTATAACCAAAGAATTGATCAAAACCTTGTTTGTTCGGGTCGCCTTCTGAACCAACTGGTCCTAATCCCCATTTACCAAAAGCCCCCGTTTGATAACCGGCTTTTTGAAGTATTTCGGCTACTGTAAGCACAGAATCAGCGATAGGCTCCTGTCCTTCAGGGTCAACGCCTTTATTACCACGAATATAAGTATGTCCAGTATGTTGTCCTGTTAATAAAGAAGAACGTGAAGGCGCACAAACACTCGTACCGGCATAAAACTGTGTAAAGCGAACACCTTGCTTGGCTAGTTTATCAATATTAGGAGTTTTGATCAATTTTTGTCCATTGATTGCGATGTCACCATAACCTAAATCATCCGCTAAAATGAAGATGATATTTGGGCGGTTATCATTTGATTTTTGTATGCTTTTTTGTGCCAATAAAGTAACTGTTTGTGTTAACAGTAAAGTGGCTGTGAATATTATTTTTTGCATAATAGTACTTTTTAAATTAGTTATAAAACAAAAACATACACAGTAAGCTAAATCACTATGTATGTTTTTAAAGACACAAAATGTTTTAATTATAGCCAGGATTTTGTTTGTATAATCCTATTTTTGTTCCTATTTCAGTGGCTGGCACCGGATAAATTACAAAGTCAGGAGTTACGGGATTGATGGTTAGAATTGCATCATTTTTTATCCAGGAATTCATTTTAGTAACTGCATTTCCTGAACGAACTAAGTCATTCCAACGAGTACCTTCACCTAAAAATTCTTTGCGTCTTTCTTCCAATAAAGTCTCAAAAGTAACGTTTGCAATATTTGGTAATCCTGCACGCTTTCTTACTAGGTTCACTAAATCGTCAACATCCGTTTGTGTGCCTTGTGCTCCTTTTAAAATCGCTTCTGCTTTCAATAAAAGAATATCCGCATAACGCAAAACGATAAAATTGATAGACCAGTCTCTACCATTTGTACCTCTTTTTGTGACATCGATGTATTTTTTAATAAAGGGTTGTGAGTAAGATAATTGAATATTAAAAGCATTTCTCACATCCAATGTATTGGTTAAGTACGAAGCTTTAAGTTCTTTAGAAACATTAAAATTACTTGAACCATAGCCATTTCCATACGAATTTGAAATTCCTTGACCGGTCCAAAATGCTACCGGAGCTAGATGACTTGGAAAACCTGCACCATTTGAAGAACTCATAAATTGTACATCAAAAATTACTTCTTTGTTGTTTTCGTTATCATAAGCAAAAACCGAAGAATAACTAGGCAATAAATCATATTGCTTACTATCAATTACTTCGTTGAAAAGAGTAAGTGCTTTGTCGTATTCATTGCTGTTTAATCCTGGACCTTCAATATCATAAGTTGCGCCGGAACGAGTTAGGTAAACTAAACCTAATAAACCTTTTGCAGCATTGTTTGTTGCACGACCAATATTCGCTCCAGTGTAAGAGGGGGGAAGATTTTGTACTGCAAATTCTAAATCCGCAATAATCAATTTATAAACATCTGTGACAGCACTTCTAGGTACAGTTTCTACTTCTGCTGCTGTTAAAGGTTTTTCAAGCAAAGGTACTTTCCCAAATGTACGCACTAATTGAAAGTAATAGAATGCTCTTAAAAATCGTGTTTCAGCTGTAAATCTTGAACGTAAAGCAGCATCGGTAATAATACTTCCTTTGGTTTCTAATGCCTGCAAAACGGAATTTGCATTGAAAATTCCGTTGAAATTATCATTCCAGGCATTGGCAATAAAACCTGTTGTGGTAATATTGGGAGAAAAATCATTAATTCCTTGCCAGTCACGATTACCATCATGTAATACATTGAGGTTATCGCTACGCATTTCACCTAACCAAAGTACCTGACTTGGATAAGAAGTTAATTTACTGTAAACACCATTTACCGCTTGTGTAAAATCGTTGGTATTAGAATAAAAACTTTCGGCTGTAGTACTGGAAATAGGTTTTTGATTGAGCTGATCTTCGCAGGAAGTAAGTCCTAGTAAGGAAGCGCTAATTGCTATATATATCGTTTTTTTCATGACTTTAAAATATAATTATATTGATTAAAAGCTAAGATTGACACCTAGAGAAGCAGTTTTACTTAATGGCATTGAACCGTAATCCCCCGGAATAGGATAACTTCCGTTTCCACTCACATTAGTGTTTTGAGCTTCCGGATTTACACCGCCTCTGTATTTGTCGTGATTGAACCAGTTTTGTAAAGCGACATAGACACGAGCAGATGACAGTACGCTATTTTTTGCTAAATCCTTGAGGTTGTACCCCAAAGTAATGTTTTGAACACGAATAAAATCAGTTGAATAAACCCAGTCAGATGTTACTTGAGGAACGGTGTAGGTACTTGCTAATTTTCCACGAGGCGCATTGTAATTTTGATTTTCCGGAGTCCATCTGTCTCTCCAAACTCCTGCAATGTTAGCAGTTGTACTTCCACTAAAATCAATCGCACGACCAAAATAAGAAAGAATCGAACCACCAACTTGTCCATATACCTGTACGCTTAAATCAAAGTTTTTGTATTTGAAATTGTTGGTAACACCCCAGGTATATTTTGGATTTGGTTGTCCGTGGATTACTCGGTCATTTGCGTTGATTACCCCATCATTATTAGCATCATAATATTTAGTATCTCCAACAGTTTGATTCTTGATTTTAGCCACACTTGGATCATCTATATCAGCTTGTGTTAATATTCCAATTGATTTTGTTACATAGTAACTGTACATTGGTAAACCAGGCTGTAAAATGTAAGGAGCGTTACTTCCGCTGTATGCCGAAGGAATATAAATAGGGGAGCCGTCTGCATTTAATGAAAGGACTTCATTTCTATTAAATGCAATATTTGCATTTGTACTCCATTGAAAGTCAGGGATAACAATGTTTCTAGTATTCAAAGCTAATTCAATACCTTGATTTTTTACTGAACCCGTATTTTGTAAGCTGGTTGAGAAACCACTTGCTGCCAAAACAGGCAGATTTAGTAACAAATCGGTGCTTTTCTTAGTATAAGCATCAAAAGAAAGCGTAATACGATTATTAAAAAAAGCGGCATCAAATCCTAAATTATAGGTATTGGAAGTTTCCCATTTCAGGTTTGGATTTGCTAAACCTGCAGCCACTTGTCCACTTGCTACTATTGGAGTATTTCCACCAAAATTATATGAAGTTCCTGATAGAGTAGGGATTGAATTATAGTTTCCAATGTTGTTGTTACCTGATTTACCCCAGCTAAAACGCAATTTTAAATCACTAATTTCTTTAATATCTTTCAGGAATGATTCTTGTGAAATTCTCCAACCGATAGATGCTGAAGGGAAAGTTCCCCATTGGTTGTTGATGCCAAATTTAGAAGAAGCATCTCGACGAATACTTCCTGTTATTAAATATTTACCGTCATAATCATACTGAAGTCTTCCATAATAAGAGAAAAGAGTATTGTTATTCTCGCTGGTTGTACCAGTAACCGTTACTCCGGCAGCGTTTGGAATGGCATTGCTAATTGTGTTTACAATATTGTTAGCAAAACCACCAGCAGTACGAATGTTGAAAGATTCATTATGAACTGAATTGAATGAAACTCCCGCTACTGCCGAAACATTATGTAAATTATTAAAAGTCTTGATAAAGTTCAAAGTGTTTTCGTTTACAAAATTTTGTTTTCTGTAACCTCCATAGGATCCACTTGCATTTTTTCCGGGATTGGTGATTCGTTCAGCAGCGCCTCCAACTGCTACGTAGTCGGATACATATGTTTTTGTTTGTTGATTTACATCATCATAATTGACAGTTGTTTTGGCAAATAAACTTGGTAAAATGGAATATTCAGCATAAACAGAAGTAAGGAGACGGGTATTTTTTGTTAATCCGATTGAATTATTCAAAATGGCATAAGGACTTACCAATCGAGGGCTACTCCAGGTATAAGTTGAGAACTCGCCAGCACCTGAATTCAATCCTGCATTTGCTTCTACTACCGGGGCAATTCCGGCAATATTCATAATTGGACTATCTTTTCCGTCACCTTGAGGTGTATTATTTTCAGAATAAGTCGGTGCCAAATTGATACCTAATTTCAATCTTTTATTGGCTTTTGCTTCGATATTTGCACGCACACCATAACTTTTAAAATCAGTATTTATTAAAGTAGATTGTTGATTCAAGTAGTTTGTTGAAAAGAAGTAACTCACATCTTCAGTCCCCCCTGTAGCTGATAATTGGTAGTTTTGAAAAAGCGCTTTTCTATAAATAGCATCCTGCCAGTCAACATAAGTTAAGCCAGGATGTCCCGGTTGTGACCAACGTTCGTCGGCCATATAAGAAGTATTGTATTCACCGGCTTTTAAGCCCAGAATAGCTCTACGCTGGTCATTAGTTTGCTCAGCTGTACGCCCAGCTCCTGAACGAATCCAGTTGGTATTTGCAACTTCGGTTGCTACGCCTACCCATTCTTCGGCACTTAAAATATCCAGTTTTCTGGCAATACTACTAATACCGGTATTAGTATTCAAACTGATTTTTAGCTTACCTGATTTTCCTCTTTTGGTTGTAATAAGTACGACACCATTAGCAGCACGGGAACCATAAATTGCTCCGGCAGCAGCATCTTTTAAAACTTGAATGCTTTCAATGTCATTTGGACTTAAATTTGCGAGTGGACTCGTTCCGATGCTTCCATCTGAGTTTTGGCCAGCAATATCTAAGGGAAATCCATCCACTACGTAAAGAGGTTCAGATCCAGCGTTGATAGAACCTGTTCCACGAACCACAATGCTTAAACCAGCTCCAGGTAAACCCGTTTGTTGTTTTACCTGTACACCAGCCATTTGTCCTACAAGTGCCTGTTCAATTCTACCAATTGGTTTTTCTTCTAAATGTTTTGCATTAAAAGATGCCACTGAACCTGTGATGTCATTAGCTTTTTGTGTACCATAACCAATTACAACAACTTCATTCAATGATTTAGCTTCAGGTTGTAGCGATACATTTATTATCGATGATTGGTTACTGATTTTTACTTCTTGCGTTAAATAACCAACGTAAGAGTAAATTAAAGATACCTCTTTTGTATTAGCACCAATTGAATATTTTCCGTCTGCATCAGAATTAACACCTATTTGTGTTCCTTTAATAATTACGTTTACTCCGGGTAAAATTTCGCCTTTTTCATCTTTGATAGTACCGGATATAATTTGTTCATTAGCTTTTATAGCTCCTTGAGCAAAAATTTGTGAGTAGCTACACATTGATACTAGAAATATGAAAATAAGTCTTTCAATTTTCCGTGAATTTTGTTTCCATTGTTTTTGTTGAGTCATAATTTTATTGTTTAAAATTGACAATAGTTTTACTTCCATCATTTTATGATGTTGCATTTATTTATCAATAAATCCAGGTTTTTTTAGCATCGAAAAATGCTAAGTTTAATTGGAGATTATTGTATTAATATGGAGTAAAAAACCATTGGTGAAATTTATCGTCAAAAAGGTTCTCTATGTATTTTTTGCTTCATTTCTAAGCAAAAAAACATTCGAACTAACATTTTTTAGTATAACTTAACTGGTTTGGAAAATAGAAGTTTTGTTTAGTGTAAAAAACACTGACCGTCGACAATAGAGTATTAGTTATATCGAACAGTTAATTTTTTCAAGATTCTTTATGGTATGAAAACTTACTATATGTGGTTATATGTATTCGTAAGTATCTAAAGAATAGTGAATATGGGTATTAAAATTTTAAATTTCTTTCGAAATTAAAGAAAGAAACAAGTTTTTAAAGTGAGATTTTGTTTAATGTAATTGGGGTGATTTGGGAAAAATAAAGCCTATAATTTTAAACTATAGGCTTTATTAAATATTTATTATAATGAATATTTTAAAGTAATTCCGTATGTTCTTTGGTCACCTAATACACCAGCGTAGTGTCCGGCATTTCCACCAGCAGGTAATAATTGCTCGTAGTAGTTTTTATCTAAGATGTTACGTGCCCAGAAGTTAATTGATAAACCTTCTGTTGCTCTAAAGCCCAGACGACCATTAAAGATTGCATATCCGGGAACCATTAAGTATTTTGAAGCCGATGGACTTGATGAAAATTCAGAACGAGCATAAGAATCTATAGCTACAAAGAATTTACCTAAATTTCCAAAGAATTTTGCTTCTGTAGTGTATTCACCACCTAAACTTCCAGCCCATTTAGAAACTCCAGGTAAGCTGCTTCCTGAAACATCTTTGTAAGCTACCTGAACTCCATTTTCAGTTTTTCCTGTTTCTTCTAATGGAAGTGGTGCGTTAGTGAATTTGATGTATTTTCCATCACTATAAGTCGCAGCTCCATTTACAGTGAAGTGGCTGTTGATAACAAAACTGGCATCAAGTTCAGCACCTCTTACACGTACCTTATCTGCATTAGCTAAATAACCTCGATTTACACCTAATTCAGCAGCCTGAACGTTAGTTTGGTAATCTTTAATGTCAGTATTAAATAAAGTTAAGTTCAAGATGGCATTATTAAAAGGAGATGTTTTTGCACCTATTTCAAAATGGTTTACTTTTTCAGGTTTAATTACAGCAAGGTCAAGAGCTGGTTGTCCATTAACGGTAGGAAGTCCGGCAACATTTACACCAACAGGTTTGTAACTTTTTGCATAAGTTGCGTAAGCATTCACTCTGTCAGATGCTTTGAAAGAAACAGTTAAGTTTCCAGAAAAGTCAGTAGCATCAGTATTTTTGTTGAAACTTTGATCTGTATAAACTAATTTTTTTAATGCAATTAATTCAGGATCGTTTGTTTGTAAACCTCCATAAGTTGTACGACTATAATCGGCATCTTTTTTGTCATAATTGTATCTGGCACCAGGTAATACGTGTAAACGGTCAGTGATAGCCCAATCCAATTGACCAAAAACAGCAGCAGATGTTGCATGGATACTAGCGTCAGTATTGATTCCGTAGCCTTCAAAAAGACCAGGTGTTGCCCATTTTGAGCTTGTTGTACTTTGAGAAAAACGCCATTGTGCACTTCCTGATTCTTCTGTACCGGTTGTTCTTGATGTTTGATCAATAAAAAATAAACCAGCTACACCAGTTAACTTAGATGAAATTTGACCTGCATAACGTACCTCTTGTGTAAATTGAGTTTGTCTGGTAGGATTTTGTGATTTTGCCAAAACTTGTAAACCTGTAAAATCTCTGTCATTAGAAGGATCCCAGTTCCAAAAACGCCAAGCTGTTGTTGAAGTTAAAGTTCCTTCTCCAATTTTTGTATCAACATTAAGAGATACTCCTCCTAAATCCTGGTTAGAACGCCATGGGGTATCATGGTCAATTTTACGATCAAAAGGATTCAAGCTTGGAAGTGTATAATTTAAATCGGCAATAATTTGATTAAATTGACGGTAAGCAGCTCTTTGAGTAGGAGCAACACCAGCAATTACCTGAGCATATCCATCAGGACGTTGTGTAGTGATATCGGCAGCTAATAAAATATTAGTGTTTTCTGATGGAGTGAAAAGTAATTGCCCTCTAATTCCCTGATTGTTTAATGTATTTGTTCTTTTCTCTGTTGCTACATTTTCAATTAAACCATCACGTTGTGTTCCTGAAAAAGAGATGCGTCCCGCAATTTTTTTGGCTATAGCTCCTGTAATAGATGCTTTGGCTTGCAAGAAAGAGTAATTTCCATAACTTACTTCAAAATCAGCACCTGGAGTGAAACTTGGTTTGCGGGTTGTGATGTTAAAAGCTCCTGCTGTCGTGTTTTTTCCAAATAATGTTCCTTGTGGTCCACGCAATACTTCAATTTGACTTACGTCAATAAAATCAAGTGTGGTAGCAGCAGGACGAGCATAATATACTCCGTCAACATAGAAACCAACACCCGGATCGATACCGTCATTAGTAAGTCCGAATGGAGAACCCAAACTACGAATATTAATTCCTGTATTTCTTGGGTTTGAAGAATAAAGTTGTACAGAAGGAATCAATTCTTTAATTCTGTTCACATTGAAAGCACCAGCTTGTTCAGCTTGTTTTCCACTTACTACAGAAATTGGAATAGGTACGTTTTGTGCTTTTTCAATTCTACGTCTGGAAGAGATTACTACTTCAGCCAGTTTGTTGTCTTCGATAAGAATAATACTTAATGGAGTAGATGGAAAAGCAGCAACTTGTACGCGTTCTGTTTTATATCCAGTGTATTGTACTAACAAAGTTAATGGGAATTTTCCTTGTGAATCGATATCGAAATCTCCATTCTTGTCAGTGGTCGTATTTATTTTAGTACCGTTGATGATAATATTAGCTGACTCTAATGAGATATTTTCGGTATTGTTTACGTGTCCTTTAATGATTTGAGCAAATGTGCTTGAAACGCTTAATAATAAAATTGTTGAGAATATGTTTTTTATAGTTGTTTTCATTGTTTATTTATTATGTATGTTATATGTAATTAGTAGAGTTTAAGATTAAATTTTTTTTACCAACACATACACATCATAGAATAGCTATTCCTTTTTATAGATTTTAAATTCGTTTCCTGATTCTGTCCTTTTTTGACGAACTTCGTTTGAACTGTTTTCATTTCTTAAAAATTAAATTTGTAATCGTAATTCGATTGCAAATATATATAAATTCTATAAATTTAGTAGAAATTAAAAAATATTTTTTTATTTTTTTGCTAATGAGGCGATAGTAATGCCTTGCATTGCCTTTAAAGTCTCGTCTCTAATGGCCGTTAAACCGTGTCGTAGCAGGCACTCGTCTTCATCTTTACAATCGGAACAACGTTCGTAAAAATTTAATGAAGCACAAGGTAATAATGCAATGGCACCATCAAATAATCGGTGAATATCGGCTAATGTGATCTCATTTCCAGATTTTAAAAGATAATAACCACCAAATTTTCCTTGTTTGCTACCCACTAAATGACCGCGTTTTAAGTCCAATAGAATTTGTTCCAAAAACTTTTTAGGAATATTAGCTTCTTCGGCAATGTCCGTAGTTTTAGAAATATGATTTGAATCTTGTTGCGCTAAATAGAGTAAGGCTTTAAGAGCATATTTGGTTTTTTGTGAAAGCATATTTGTTGGTTATCTTATGTGGTTCAGATAAATTTAGGATAAAGATAAATAATTTTATAGATGAGTCAAGAGATTTTACGGTAGTTTTCAATTTTGAATTGAAATTGATGTGAAAAATTACAGTGTCAAAGTATTTTAAAAAGATTTTGATAAATGTTTTTTTGATTTAGTTTGATGTTTAAATCTAATCTAGTGTTTTCATTAGCTTATAAGATTAGTAAGTTTGGAGGCAAAGAAAAGAAATACAAAGAACAACGATTTTAGATAAAATAAATAAGCCACTTCGTAATTGAAGTGGCTTTGTTTGTTGATTTTGCTTAGTTTATTTTTTACAATACTTAGCTAATAATTCAATCGAAGGATCGTAGTGAAGACTAACTGCTTTTTTGATATCGGAGCAATAGTCTCCCTTAATTTTAAAATTTATAAAATAGATAGCTCGATTGTAATAAGCTTCCGGGTCTTCCGGGCTTAAACTTACTACTTCATCAAAATCGCTTTTGGCGTTTATATTGATCATAGCTTTCGAAATTGCCCGATTTTGATAAGCTTCAACGAATTTAGGATTAATTACAATGACCTTGTCAAAATCCTGAATTGCTTCTTTGTGCAGGTTTAATTTTTGTTTTATAATCCCTCTGTTTTGGAACGCTTGCAGGTAATTGGGATTGATTACAATACTTTTGGAGTAGTCATCGATAGCGCCTTTAGCATCGTCAACCATTGTCTTTGAATAGGCTCTGTTGAAATAGGCTTTTTGTATGTTGTTGTTTAAGCCGATACATTTTGTATAACAATCGATGGCTCCTTTATAGTCTTTTAGTTTAAGATTTGTATTGCCTTTGCTGTAATAATATCTGTAATTATTTGGGTTTACTGATATGGCTTTATCGTAATCGGCAATTGCTTTTGGATAATTTTTGATTTGATAATAATAATAGCCTCTTAGGTAGTAGTTATCGCCACTTGGTTCTTTGAGGATTAAGGCGTTTATGTTTGCAATTTCTTGCGGAATTTCTTTTAAATCTAATTCGCTGAAATCTTGAGAATAAACTGAAAAGTACGAACAAAAGAGCATGAGTAAAATGTAGTTTTTCATAATTGGTTAATTGGTTTTTGTTTTCAAATTTAGCTTAAAAATATTCTTTTTGACGTAATTATCTTTCACGTTTCAGAAGAGAAATATGAGATTTCCTTACTTTTTTATGATTTAAGACGGCTTAATTTATTAGTGAAATGAAGTAAATAGTTGAATTAACAAATGGTATGCTGTTTTATTTGTTACTCAATTTTAGTAAGCACACAAAAAAAGAGAGCCCTTGTCGAACTCTCTTTTAAATTATTTTTTACCAACTTCCGCCAGAGCCGCCGCCGGAGAATCCTCCTCCGCCAAAGCCTCCACCGAAACCTCCTCCGCCAAATCCACCGCCGGAAGAACCTCCTCCGAAGCCTCCGCTTCCAAAACCACCGCTGTTGCGTCCCAGATTGCTCAGGATAATAACATCTAATAAACTTGGACCTCCGCCTCCGTTATTACCTGAATTTCCTCCGCCTCTTTTGTTTCGGGAAGCTAAAATCAAAATAAAAACAATGATGATGATAAAAGGCAAAACAGGGAAATCTTGTTCTTGTTTGGCTTGTTTTCTGGTGTCTTTGTATTTGCCTTTAAAAACATCAAACAAAGCATCGGTTCCTTTGTCAAGTCCGCGATAATAACTGCCTGCTTTGAATTCCGGAATAATTATATTTCGGGTAATTTCTCCACCAATACCGGCTGTTAAACGATCTTCAAGACCATAACCGGCAGATATCCAGATTTTTCTTTCCTGTTTAGCAAGTAAGATAATAACGCCGTTGTCATTTTTTTCGCTTCCTCCAATTCCCCAGGCATGACCCCATTTAGGAGTTAAAATACCGATATCTTCACCTTTTAAGCTTTCTATGGTAATGACAACAATTTGAGTGCTTGTAGTATCGGCATAATGAATGAGTTTTTCTTCCAACTGCTTTTTTTCGGAAGCACTAAAAACATTAGCATAATCATAAACCGAAGTTTGAAATTCAGGTTTTTCCGGAATTGTAAATTGGGAGAAGATACAATTACTGGAAAGTAGTATTAGTAAGAATACAAATTGAAAAATTCCTTTGGAATTTGGCTTTGCTATTGTTGGAATTTTCATTGTTATCCTTTTGAAATTTCGTTAGATAATTCGTTGGTGTCGCCTTCCTGATATGGAAAGTATTTTTTGAGTTGTTCTCCGGCTCTTAAAATTCCGTCAACTAGTCCTTGTTTAAATTGGTTTTGTTTGAATTGAGCAAGCATAGCATCCCGGGTACAGTCCCAAAAATTGGCTTCAACAACATCGTTGATTCCCTTGTCTCCGCAAATGACAAAATTATGATCGTCAACCGCCAGATAGATTAAAACCCCATTTTTCAATTCGGTTTGATTCATTTTTAATTCATGGAAAACTTCTTTGGCCCGATCATAGGTATCCATAGTAGTTGTTTTTTCAATATGAACTCTAATCTCGCCGGAAGTTTCTTTTTCGGCTATACGAATAGCTTCAACAATTTCTTGTTCTTCGGCCCGGGTTAAAAAATCTTCTACGTTTGACATGGGAATTATTTTTTATCCTTATCAAAATTAAATTCAACTTCCGGAGCTTTATCGGCTCCTTCAACAGCGTTGAAATACGCTTTTTCTTTGAAACCAAAAATTCCTGCAAACAAAGTATTTGGGAAAGTTTTGATGTGTGAGTTGTATGGTTTTACAGCTTCGTTAAAACGGGTACGGGCAGTTAGAATTTGATTTTCGGTACTGGCTAATTCATCCTGTAGTTTTAAGAAATTTTCGTTGGCTTTCAAATCAGGATATTTTTCTACAGTAACTAATAAACGAGACAAAGAACTGCTTACCCCACTTTGAGCAGAATTAAATGCGGCCAATTGTTCTGGTGTAATATTAGTTGGGTCAACAGTGGTTTGAGTAGCTTTGGCACGAGCCTCTATTACTGCTGTTAAAGTGCTTTTTTCAAAATCAGCAGCTCCTTTTACTGTTTTTACTAAATTTCCAATTAAGTCATTACGTCTTTGATAAGCTGTTTGAACGTCTCCCCAGGATTGTTCTACATCCTGACCTAAAGTCACAGCAGTGTTGTTAATTCCTTTAATCCAGCTATAGCCACCAATAACGATAACAGCTACAATAATCCAAGGTAAAAATTTTTTAAAATCCATGTTTCTATTTAATTTAAAGTTTACTATTTATTGTTTTAATTTATTTCAAAATTGATATTGCAATTGCCGTTGTCTAAAGTTCGTTTTTAATATTAGTTAACTGTACTTTAATGGCTTCGAGTTTGCTAATAATTTCAAATTTATCCAGGGTTTTCTTTTGCCCTTCTTTCAAATGTGTTTTAGCTCCTTCTAGTGTAAATCCGCGTTCTTTTACCAAGTGGTAAATCAATTGGAGATTTTTGATGTCTTCGGGAGTAAACATTCGGTTTCCTTTAGCATTCTTTTTTGGTTTGAGAATATCAAATTCGCTATCCCAAAAACGAATCAGCGAAGCATTGACGTCAAAAGCTTTCGCAACTTCGCCTATGCTGTAATATCTTTTGCCGGGTTGTAATTCTATGTGCATATTTTTCTTTATTGGTTCCTAGTCCCTAGTACTTAGTTTTTAGTCTCTAGTTCCTAGTTTTTTTAGGTAGTCTCTTGTTTTTTCTACTCTCTATATTCTGTTTTCTATATTCTATACTCAATTTGTCATCTAATTATCAATCACTACCAAGTACTAAGGACTAAAAAAAACTAATCCAACGATTGATTTTCCTGATTAGCCAGTTTTGAAATGGCAACGTATTCCACTGCCGAAATATTGCCGTAATAAAAGTTAAGCGGATTGACAACCTTACCATCTTTATGAACTTCATAATGTAAATGTGGCGCTTCCGATCTTCCGGTGCTTCCAACATATCCAATGATGTCTCCGCGTTTTATTCTTTGCCCGGCTCTGCAATTGTATTTGCTTAAATGACCATACAAAGTTTCGTATCCATAACCATGTCGGATAACAATATGGTTTCCGTATCCCGAAGCAGTATTGTCAGCTTTTGCAATTACCCCGTCTCCGGTGGCAAATATAGGAGTTCCTTGTTTAGCGGTAAAATCCATGCCTTTGTGCATTTTTCGGGCTTTTGTAAAAGGATCGGTGCGATAACCAAAACCCGAAGCCATGTGTTTTAAATTTTCATTTCTAACAGGCTGAATAGCAGGAATGGCAGCTAGAAATTTGTTTTTTTCTTTGGCTAATTTTAAAATATAATCTAGTGATTTGGATTGAATTGCCAGCTCTTTGGTTAAAATATCCACTCTTTTTGTGGTTTGTAAAACCAGCTGACTGTTGTTGTAGCCCTGAAGTGCTTTATATCTGTTTGCGTCCTTAAAACCTGATTTTCTTTCTTCTTCAGGAATAGCAGCCGTATTAAAATAAGTACGGTACAGGTTGTTGTCGCGTTCTTCAATGGCTTCCATCGCATTGTCTACCTGATCCATTTTTTTATTCAAAAAAGCATAATTTAATTTTAAATTCTCTATTTCCCGAATCAAAAGGCGGTCTTTTGGAGTGTCAAAATAAGGGGTATTTAATAAAACTACGAAACAGAAAAAACCAAATAAGGCCGATGCTAATATAAATAAGGCAGCAAAGCCAAATTTTTTTCTTTTTTTGACTTTGATTTTGCGATATGCCAGATTTTCAGAATCGTAATAATATTTTACTTTCGCCATATTTTAAAATACCCTATTTTTGCAGCTTCTAAAAAAGCGCATTGCAACAAATTTAAGAAATGTTTTATTTGTTCGGGCCTTTTTCGATAATAAATAAAAGATAAAAATGAAATCACAAGACATTCGCAAAGCGTATTTACAGTTCTTTGAAAGTAAAGGACATTTAATTGTTCCTTCGGCACCTATTGTTCTAAAAGACGACCCAACTCTGATGTTTAACAATTCAGGAATGGCGCAGTTTAAAGAATATTTTTTAGGAAACGCCACACCTAAAAGTAACCGTATTACTGATACGCAAAAATGTCTTCGTGTTTCAGGAAAACACAACGACTTGGAGGATGTAGGTTTTGATACTTATCATCATACGATGTTTGAAATGTTAGGTAACTGGTCTTTTGGTGATTATTTCAAAAAAGAGGCTATTCCATGGGCTTGGGAATTTTTGACTGAGGTTTTAAAATTAGACAAAGACCGTTTGTATGTTTCAGTTTTTGAAGGAAACGAAGCAGAAAATGTTCCTTTTGACCAGGATGCATTTGATATTTGGAAACAATTTGTTTCTGAAGACCGCATTATTCTTGGAAACAAAAAAGATAATTTCTGGGAAATGGGAGATCAGGGACCTTGCGGACCTTGTTCGGAAATTCATATCGATTTGCGTACTGATGCTGAAAGAGCTGCAATTTCAGGTTTCAGTTTAGTGAATGCCGATCATCCGCAGGTAGTAGAAATTTGGAACAACGTATTTATGGAATTCAACCGTAAAGCCGATGGTTCATTAGAAAAATTACCGGCACAACACGTAGATACCGGAATGGGATTTGAGCGTTTGTGTATGGCAATGCAAAACGTAACTTCAAATTATGATACCGATGTATTTACACCGCTTATTGAAAAAGTGGAGCAAATTACAGGATTAAAATACACTTCAAACGAAGTTAAAAATATTAGCGAAGAGCAAAATAAAACCAATATTGCTATTCGTGTGGTTGTAGATCACGTGCGTGCGGTAGCTTTTGCTATTGCCGACGGACAATTGCCATCAAACACTGGAGCTGGTTATGTAATTCGTCGTATTTTACGTCGTGCTATCCGTTACGGATTTACTTTCCTGAATACGAAAGAACCTTTCATCAATCAATTGGTTGCTGTTTTAGCAGATCAAATGGGTGAATTTTTCCCGGAAATCAAAAAACAACAAACTTTGGTTACTAATGTAATTCGTGAAGAAGAAGCTTCTTTCTTAAGGACTTTAGATCAGGGATTGCAATTATTGGAAAATGTAATGGCAGAAACCGAAGGAAAAGAAGTTGCAGGAACAAAAGCATTTGAATTGTATGATACTTTTGGTTTTCCAATCGATTTAACGGCTTTGATTCTTAGAGAAAGAGGATTCAGTCTGGATGAAGCTGGTTTTGATAAAGCGATGCAAGAACAAAAATCACGTTCTCGTGCCGCTTCTGAAGTTTCTACTGACGACTGGAAAATTCTGGTTGACGGCAATGTAGAGTCTTTTGTAGGTTACGACCAAGTTGAAAACGAAGTGAAAATTACCCGTATTCGTAAAGTTGATTCTAAGAAAGATGGTATTTTGTACCAAATTGTTTTAGATGCTACGCCTTTCTATCCGGAAGGAGGAGGTCAGGTAGGAGACAAAGGAACTTTGGTTTCAGCTAACGAAACAATTGAAATTATAGATACTAAGAAAGAGAATAATTTAATTCTGCATTTTGCTAAAAAATTGCCTGAGAATTTAGATGCAACTTTTGTAGCTAAAGTAAATATCGATTTAAGAGCGGATACTTCTAAAAATCACTCGGCAACTCACTTGATGCACCAGGCGTTGAGAAGCATTTTAGGAACGCATGTGGAGCAAAAAGGATCATTGGTAAACCCGAAAAATTTACGTTTTGACTTTTCTCATTTCTCTAAAGTAACTGATGAAGAATTGCAACAGGTAGAAGATTTTGTAAATGCAAGAATTCAGGAACAATTGCCATTAATTGAAAGAAGAAGTATTCCAATCCAACAAGCTCTTGACGAAGGTGCGATGGCGTTATTTGGAGAAAAATACGGAGATAATGTACGTGCGATTAAATTTGGAGACAGCATGGAATTGTGTGGAGGAATTCACGTGAACAATTCGGCTGATATCTGGTCTTTCAAAATCGTTTCTGAAGGAGCAGTTGCAGCGGGAATCCGTCGTATTGAAGCGATTACAGGAGATGGTGTAAGACAGTTTTTTGCTTCGCAGGAAGAATTGTTGAGCGAAATCAAATCAGCATTGAAAAATCCACAAGATACTGTTAAAGCGGTAGTTTCTTTACAGGATGAAAATGCCAAATTGAAAAAACAAGTAGAAGCTTTGTTGAAAGAAAAAGCTAAAAATATGAAAGCCGAATTGGCTAACGAACTTCAAGGAATAAACGGAGTTCAGTTCCTGGCAAAACAAGTGGATTTGAATCCGGAAGGAGCAAAAGATTTAGCTTATGAATTAGGAAATTTAGGAGATAATTTGTTTTTAGTTTTGGCTACAGCCGAAGAAGGAAAACCAATGTTAAGTTGCTATATTTCTAAAGAATTAGTGGCAGAGAAAAACCTAAATGCGGGTCAGGTAGTTCGTGAATTAGGTAAATTCATCCAGGGAGGAGGAGGAGGACAGCCGTTCTTTGCTACCGCCGGTGGTAAAAATCCAGCCGGAATCCCGGAAGCTTTATCAAAAGCAATTGAATTTGTGAAGTAAAAAATTAAGCTTTATAAAATTAACAAACCCTTTTAGATTGTGTTGGCAATCTAAAAGGGTTTTCTTTTTTATTAAGTAATTAAGTAAGCATGAATATTTTTTAGGAATGATTGAGTTCAATTCCGTTGTCTTCAAGAAGATTTAAAAGATAGGTGTTTTGTTTGGGGTCGTATTTTTCAATTCCACTTTGATACCATTTCACCAGAACACTGATTTGAAAATGGGTATAACCCTCGGTGTCGATATTAATACCAAGTAAGCCGGCCATTAGAAATTCTTCCAAAATCTTTTCGTTGATGATTTTCTTGGGAATTCCCTCAAGAATGCTGCCATTCAAACTTTCATAATCAAGTCTACCTGAATTAAAACCGTCATTAAAAGCAGTGTTAGCCGTATTGCTTTTTACTTTACAATAAGGATCCAGACCATTAGAATATCCTTCTAAATAATCTTGTCTGTAAATTGGGTTGAAAATGTTTTTCATGATATTGCTTGTAGTATTCATATCAAAAGTAAAAGCAAAAAATGAGTTCACCATTTAAAATCGTTGAAAGGAGAAAATACTCTTTAAATAGCTAGACTGTGGTTGTTTGTCGGTAAAAAGTAGGGGTTTATGGACTCTGTTGATTGGGGATTTATCAAGAATGCAGGTTTTTAAATTTAATTTTTTGATAGTATTAGCAAAAAAAGATTTGATTGTGTTGCAATAGCTCAGAGGTTTTGTGTTTTGATGTTAAGTATTTGGATTAGTGTGTTTTATGAAAGTGATTAAATAAAATTGTAATTTTGTTATAGTGTTGATATCTAGTCTATTGTTTAATTTTTAATACTGGGATTATGAGAAAAAATATACTAATTGTAGTAGAAGGAATTTTGTTTTTTTTGCTATGTTCATTGAATCTAGAGGCTCAGGTGATGAATAATAATGAAGGTCAGGTTGTGGGACGTGATTTGGCTAATTCTAAATTGATTCATGCATCGGAAATAACACTTCAACCAGGAAAAAAAACGATTATGCATACCCATCCTGCCCATTTTTATTATGCCTTAACTGATATGAATTTAAAAGTACACTATCAAGATGGTAAAGAAGAGGTTTTTAAAATAAAAGCAGGTGAATCTGGAGTAAGTGAACCAGAACGTCCACATGTAACCCAAAACATAGGTAATAAAACAGCTAAATTTTTAGTTGTAGAACTTAAAGAACATCCTTATAAAGCACCAAAAGCAAAATGAGAGTAGTGTATAATAATGTATTAAAAATGAAAATGGGTCTTTATTTAGACTCATTTTTATTTGATAAATAGCCATTTAAACGAGTTTTTAGGTCGTTAAACCTGTATAGTTGGTTCAGCTGTATTTAATATTTAGTTTTGAAATCCCAAATATATTAAGTTCAACTAACCTAGTAAGTCATGAAAAAATTACACGAAATACTTTTTTTCATTTCAATAATTGCTATTTTTTTTACCTCTTGTTCTAATGATGACAATGTGGTTAACGGCAAGAATTTTATAAAAACGATTGAAACAACAGAAAATGGTGTTTCAGAGAATTCGGTATATACTTATAATGAAAATCAAATAATCAGCACTGAAAATTCAAAAGAAAAGGTTGATTATACTTATGATAATGGACTAATTATAAAAATAGTTAAGTACAACAAGCAAACTCAGCTTAGTTCTACATTAGATTATACTTATCAGGATGATAAATTAGTTAAAGTAATTTCATCAGATCGTTATGTGATTTATTATACTCATCAAAATAATGGAACGGTTTTGTATGAAAAATACAAGATTGATGCTCAAAACCAAGAACTAGAATTAAATCACGGAACTTTATTTTTTAGCCAAAGGAATTTAATTAAAGTAGAGCGCTTTTTTGATAATGTCAGTGAAGGCACCCTTTCCAGTTCTAAAACAACTTATGAATATGATAATTACAATAATCCTTATTATAGTATTTTAGGATATGATAAATTGTTAGATCATGGTGTTTTGATTTCTAAAAGTAATGCCGTTTTAACGATTCAGGAAACAACGGTGGCAAATGGTGATGAAACAATTACTTCGGCTAATCTGTATAAAACGACTTATAAGTACGATGCCGACGATTATCCGACTGAACAGGTTTCAGAATCCAGTGTAGGAAATCCAAATTATTTAAAAATTGAGTATTTGTATTAAGATTAATACTTAATTTTGGGAAAAATCCAAAATGCAATTCCGAACGCCAATACCCATTTCAGAGAGTGTTTTTCCTATCGACTATAATTCTAAAATGATGTCTTTAGGTTCTTGTTTTGCGGTAAACATGGCCGAAAAATTTGAACATTTTAAATTTCAAAACAGCTGCAATCCATTTGGGATTATTTTTAATCCGGTGTCTATTGAAAAATTGATTGAAAGAGTTGTAAATAAGGTGTTTTTTACTGAAAAAGATATCTTTTTTCATAATAATTTATGGCATTGTTTTGAAGTACATTCGGAGCTTTCAAATTCTGATAAAGAAGCTTTTTTGAGCTCGTTGAATCAATTAATCGATTCAACGCATCAGGAAATAACAGAATCGACTCATTTCCAAATTACTTATGGAACATCTTGGGTCTATCGCAATATCGAAAATCAGGAAATAGTGGCTAATTGCCATAAAGTGCCTCAAAAGCAATTTGAAAAAGAATTACTTTCGGTTGAAATTATTCAAAAATCAATAAAAAATATCGTTGAGTTAATTCAGAGTTTAAATCCCAATTGTAAATTTATTTTTACCGTTTCGCCAGTGCGACATATCAAAGATGGTTTTGTCGAAAATACTTTGAGTAAGTCGCATTTAATCAGTGCAATTCATTCAACTGATAACTCACAACTAATAACTGATAACTACTTTCCGAGTTATGAAATCATGATGGACGAGCTGCGTGATTATCGTTTTTATGCCGAAGATATGTTGCATCCTAATCAAGTGGCAATAGATTACATCTGGCAACGATTCAAAGAAACTTCTATTTCAAAAACGGCTTTTACAATTATGGATGAAGTCGAAGGGATTCAGAAAGGCTTGTCTCATAGACCTTTTAATCCGGAATCGGAAAGTCATCAAAAATTTGTAGCAAAACTTCAGACAAGAATTACTAAATTGTGTTCGGAATATCCATTTATGAAATTTTAATTATGCTGAAAAAATCACTTATCGGACTAGGAATTGTAGTTTGTATTGCTTTGTTGTTTAAGTTTTGTCAATTTAAGAAAGATGATGATTCGACATTGGATTACAATACGAATTTGATTCAGCAACAAATTGTAAATGTTGGTAAATTGGTGGTTACCGAAGGACATTTTGCAGAAGTGATTACCTATAAAAACCAGCAAAAATACCTAATGAATATGCTTTCGTTCGAAAAGAAAGCGCTTTTGGTTGTTAATGCCGATGTGACTGTGGCTTATGATTTGCACCAAATGAAATATGATATCGATGAGAAAAATAAAACTATTACGATTATAAGTATTCCAAAAGAAGAAATCAAAATCAGTCCCGACATCAAATTCTATGATGTAGAACAAAGTAAATTAAATCCTTTTACCGGAGATGATTACAATAAAATTAACAAGCAGGTAAGGGCTAATTTAGCGAAAAAAATTGCCAATTCTTCGTTGAAGAAAAATGCTCAAAATCGATTAATAAGCGAATTATCGAAGCTTTTTATTCTAACCAATAATTTGGGTTGGACTTTAAAATACGGATCTCTTCCTATTGAAAGTGAGAATGATTTGTTGCAGAAAGTGAAATTGTAGTCTTGGATTTGAGCCAGCATTTCACGGGATTTTATTACTGCTTTTTGTTGTCGTTTTTTTAAATTTATGCGTCTAATCAAACTTTGAATTAATTGTTGTCAAATATTAATGTGGGTATCTTCTTTCTCCCAATTTAGGAACACATTTAAATCAACTAGAAGTAGTTTGGAAATTAAATATTTAGCAATTAATAATTCACATTCTGAATGGTTTTTAGGTTTGTCACTTAAATCTAATGATGTTTTATCTTCGTTAAAAATATTTTTAGGCCTAAAGTTTAGATATGGAATGTATTTTCCAGAATCATAATCTTGTTCAATATCAAATGCATGGATACCATATTTTAATAAAAAATCATCAAAAAAGCCATAATAATTTATTCTTTTTGTTTTTTTAAATTCGTTTTCAAAAAAAATTGAGACTTCACTTTTTTTGTCAAAAAATTCAGTCTTAAACGTCTTGTTGAAAGTTTCCCATGTTGACATAATCTATATTTTTATGTTGTTATAAAAATCTAATATTTTATTTAGTTTTTTTTGTTTTTGAAGCTTACAATTAAATTCTTGTAGCGCTTTTAATTCAGCTTTAATTTCATTTAATCTTTTTTCAGCATCCAGAATTTGAAATCCTAAAGGACCTACTAATTCTTTAAAATCAGCGGCATTTAATTTGAAATACATTAATACGATTTTTAATTGGTCTTCTGTTAAATTGTATTTGGTATCTAGAACTTCAGGAGAATTTATAATTTCTATATTAATGTAGTCAAAGTAGATTTTTTTCTTTGAATTCTTATAAAGTTGAAAACTTTTTTTCCCTTTCTTTTTGTCTCTTTCAATTGTAAAATCTCCAAATTCATTTTTAAATAATATTTCTGCTAGTTCATTATTTGCCTCAAATATTCTCATGATTTTGACTTTTGTTTGAAAACTAATTAGTTTATAGTTTTAGCTAATTTACATAATTAAAGAAAAAGAAGGTGTCGAAGTTATTAACATAAAAAAGGGCAAGTATTTTTCTAAAAAAAATTATCTTTATAATACTAAATGTTTGTAAAATGAATATTGAAACTCATAAAAATCAGATTATCAATAAACTAAAAAAGGTTCAGGATGAAAAGCTATTAGGACAAGTTAAGGCGGTTTTAAACGGCACGCTAATAGTTGCTTATAATGCTGATGGTGAGCCTTTAACATCCGATGAATACATGGCTCATATAGAATCTATCAGTGATTTTGTTGCTGACGGTGCAGAAACCTATACTTCTGAACAAGTTCGTAATGCTATTTTATCTTAAGAAAGGGTTTCTAAGCAAAGTTTTTCAAACTTGTGAAATCTGTGGTAATAAAAACTATATTTTTAGCTATGGTTTTGAAAAAAACACAGCTTAATTTCCGAAAAAATCCCGACCTCCATTCCTGAAATAATCTATTTTATAAAAGAACATTTCTGCCATATTTTTGGCTCTTAGTTTGGCTTCTTCGGCCAGTTCGCCTTTAAATAAAGTATCAATTGTTTCAGTAAAAATTTCCATCCAGCGGTTAAAGTGCTCTTTTTCTACCGGTAAATGTTTGTGTGGAGGAAAAGGACTGCCTGAATAAGTATGTTCTTCCAATAAGATAGTTTGCCAAAAACGGTACATTCTTTCTAAATGTGCCGGCCAGTTATTGCCAATTTTTTCATTGAAAATGGGGCCAATGAGTGTGTCTTTTTGCACTTTTCCATAGAAAGTGTCAACCAACAATTTGATGTCGTCAAGATTTTGGATATCGATTAAATCAGGCATGTTTTTTTGAAAATAATGAATTACAAATTTAAGCTATTTTTAGCCTATAAGTTGGTTGAATAAATCTTGTTTTTCGTTCAGGTATTTGTACTCAAATCCTTTGTTTTCCATTTTTGTTTTTATAGCAAAAATGTCATTTTTGTTTTTGAGTTCTAAACCTACAACGGCCGGACCTACTTCGCGGCTGTTTTTCTTGGTGAACTGAAAATAGGTAATATCGTCGTCAGGACCTAAAATGTCATTGACAAATTCTTTTAAAGCACCGGGACGTTGCGGAAACTGAATCATGAAATAGTGCATCAATCCTTCGTAAAGTAAAGAGCGTTCTTTTATTTCGGCAGTGCGTTCAATATCGTTATTGCTACCGCTTACAATGCAGACTACAGTTTTTCCTTTTATCTTTTCTTTATAAAAATCCAAAGCCGAAATAGTCAATGCGCCTGCGGGTTCTACCACCATGGCTTCTTCGTTGTACAAACGCAAAATAGTGGTACATACTTTTCCTTCGGGAACAAGAATAATGTCGCTTAGGTTTTTTTTACAAATGTCAAAAGTTATTTTACCGACTTGTTTTACGGCAGCTCCGTCAATAAATTTGTCGATATTCTCTAAAACACTTACTTTGCCATTAGCAATAGAGGTTTTCATTGATGCAGCACCTTCCGGTTCAACACCAATTATTTTGGTATTAGGACTAAGGTGTTTGAAAACTTCCGAAAGGCCGGAGGCTAATCCGCCGCCGCCAATTGGGACAAAGACATAATCAATAGGTTTTTTATAGCTTTCCAAGATTTCAAGGCCTACAGTTCCCTGACCGGCAATAACTTTAGTATCGTCAAAAGGATGGATAAACGGCATTTTATTTTTAGTTGCATCAGCCATTGCAGCGGCATAGGCATCGTCAAAAGTGTCACCTGTAAGTACAATTTCTACAAAAGAACTGCCAAAAAGATTGACTTGTTTTATCTTTTGTTTCGGTGTAGTCTTAGGCATGTATATTTTGCCTTTTATTTGGAGTAATTTGCAGGAATAAGCCACGCCTTGCGCATGATTTCCAGCACTGGCACATATTACACCCTGTTCTTGTTCTTCGGAACTAAGTGTGCTGATTTTGTTATAAGCGCCTCTGATTTTATAGGAACGAACGGTTTGTAAATCTTCTCTTTTTAATAGAATTCGGGCATTAAATTCGTTGGATAGATTCAGATTTTCTGATAGAGGTGTTGCCATAACTACACCTTGTAATTGCTTTTGTGCTTCCTGTATTTGGTTTAATAGATTCATGTTTTTGCAGGTATAAAAAAACCTCCCGTGTTGGGAGGTTTAATAAATGTATTTTGATTACTTATTTACATAACACTCCGTCATTATTATTGAATAATAATGTTAATTGCGATACGTATGTTAATAGTATTGTTCATTTTTTATGATTGTATTTCAAATATACAGTTTTTTTGGTTTCAGGAATAAAAGATTTATTTTTTTGTTTCATCAGGAGGGAATTGGGCTAAAATTTTAGCCACAAACTCATTGATTTGTTTTTCTTTCTCTCTTCTGTTTTCGGTCAGGATACCTACTCCTTGTCCTTCCCAAATTAACTCTTTTTTCTTAGCATCGATTAAATCGATATAAAGTGTGCCTTGTGTTGATGAGGTTACGTAAGTGTTTCCGCCCCAAAAATAAGGATTCCATCCCCATCCCCAACCGTATCCCCAACCCATATTGAATTGGTTTACGTCAATTTGTTCTCTTTCTTTAGTGAAAATATTTACGAGTAAATCAGGATTGTCGCTTTTGCTCATTCCCTTGTTGGTTAATTCGTTATCAATGGCGTGTAGGATTCTTTTTTTGTCTAATTCAGACAAAGTAACTCTGTCTATGCCTCTTTTATGAAAAGCATAGGTTTTGTATTGACTAAAATCAACATGACTATCGTAATCAGAGTTGACTCTTATTGAACTACAGGCACTTAACAGAAAAAGAAATAACAGCGGAATTATTTTGAATGTTTTCATAATGCAATTGTTTGATTATTAATGTATAATTAAAATTCAGGTTTTTAGTTTGAACGATAAAATGGGGAAAAGTTTTAATTGCTGGTATTATTTCTTGTTTGTCCCGGTTTTTTTATCGTATCCATAAGGACAATGACGACAACCACTTTTGCAACAATAGCCTCTTTTTAAATGATACTTTTCTGTAAAGCATTTATAACCTTCGGCTGTGTAATAGAAATCTTCGCCTTCTATTAATTTATTTTCATTACTTTGTCCTATCATTAATTGTTTTTATTGCTGTTCATTTGTACAAAATTATAAATTTAAAAACCAATGTTTTTTGTTGTTAACAAGTATTTAATACCAAAAGGTTTCCGTGGATTAACGGCTTTTCCATTTGTGTTTTTAAAATATCGTATTGATAAAGAAAACACTGTTTTTATCAATCACGAGCGCATTCATTTAAGACAACAAATAGAATTATTAATACTTCCTTTTTTTATTTGGTATTTTATCGAATACCTTATTCGCTTATTACAGTATGGCAGCAAAAATCATGCCTATCGAAACATTTCGTTTGAAAGAGAGGCATATACGAATGAATCCAATTTGAATTATTTGAAAAACAGAAAGCTTTTTAGTTTTTGGAAGTATTTGTTTCAAGAAAATAAATAAAATTTAACTGCAAAGGATAGAAGAATTTTTGCAATCCTGATAGCTATCGGGATAGTGACTAAAACCAGTTTTGTCTGTGTTCACTATTTATATAAGTATAAATTTTACCTTTGTAAAAAAATAATTGTTTTGAATCAAAAGTTACATATTCAATTTCCGAATTCAATTTCTGTTACCATCAGAAGGGAGGATTTACTTCATCCGGTGGTTTCGGGAAATAAATTTCGAAAATTAAAGTACAATTTGCTTCAGGCAAAAGCCGAAAATAAAAAAACGCTACTCACTTTTGGAGGTGCTTTTTCTAATCATATTGCCGCTGTTGCTTTTGCTGCACAAGAGCAGGGGGGGCAATCCATTGGGGTTATCCGTGGCGATGAATTAAGAGATAAAATTGAGAGCAATCCCACCTTACAGTTTGCTCAGGAATGCGGAATGCAATTTGAATTTGTTTCCAGAGAAGCTTATCGATTGAAAAATGAAGCAGCTTTTTTAGCCGATTTACAATTGAAATTTGGCGATTTTTTCCTGATTCCCGAAGGAGGAACCAATGCATTGGCTATAAAAGGCTGCGAGGAAATCTTGACTGAAGAAGATCGTGAGTTTGATTATATTTGTTGTGCGGTAGGAACAGGCGGAACCATTTCTGGGATTATCAATAGTGCGCTGCCTCATCAAAAAGTTTTAGGATTTCCGGCGTTGAAAGGCGACTTTTTACAAGATGAAATCCGTATTTTTGTGCAAAATGAAAATTGGGAGTTAATAACGGATTACCATTTTGGCGGATATGGCAAAGTCAATGAAGATTTGATTCATTTTATCAATCAGTTTTATATTGAAAATCAAATTCCGTTGGATCCTGTTTATACAGGGAAAATGGTTTTTGGTGTTATGGATTTGATACAAAAGGATTATTTTCCGGCCCATTCCAATATTTTACTTATTCATACCGGAGGATTGCAGGGAATTTTTGGGATGAATGAGCGATTAAAAAAGAAACAATTACCAACAATAGCTATCGATGTTTAAGAAAAGCCTACTTATATTTATTCTTCTGATGCTGATTAGTTGTAACGCTACAAAATCCCCAATTGTAACAACTAAAAAAGGAGCCAGTAAAAACACTACTTATTCTAAGAAAACAAAATCAACTAAGGGAAGAAATGAAGTGATTGAATCCTCTTCAAGGACTCTGGTTACCAGTGAAGTGGTCAATAATTATGTGTCGCAGTATAAGGATATTGCCATGAGTAATATGAAGACTTATGGTATTCCGGCAAGTATTATTTTGGCTCAGGGTATTTTAGAATCTGGGGCGGGAAGAGGCGATTTAGCGGTGAGCGCCAATAATCATTTTGGTATTAAATGCCATGCCGATTGGACGGGAGATACGGTAAAACATGATGATGACAGTAGTCAGGAATGTTTTAGAAAATATGATAAAGTAGCTGAGTCTTACCGAGATCACGCCTTGTTTTTAAAAGGTAAAGTAAGATATGCCAGTCTGTTTGAACTGGATAAGAATGATTATGAAGCTTGGGCTAAAGGCTTGAGGAAAGCAGGTTATGCTACCGATCCTAAATATCCCGATAAATTAATTTCGTATATCGAACGCTATAATTTAGGGCAATATGACGCTCAGGTTTTAGGTAAAAATTATGTGCCTGTAGAAAATAAAAATAGGAGAATTATTGCCAGAGATTCCAGAAACGATTCTTTTTATGAAGTTCAAAAAGGAGATACTTTGTATTCTATTTCCAAAAAATACAATCTGTTAGTGGATGATTTAAAAGAAAAAAATAAGTTGTCTGATACTACTCTTTTTGTAGGACAGAAATTGAAAGTGAATTAATAGTAAGTTGTTAAAAATAATAGTTTGTTAGAAAGTAAGGTTTTAAAATCTGAAATCTATCCCGAAGCTTCGGGACTAAAATCTAAAATTAAATGTTATACCAAAGAAGTAGTCAGCTATTTGCTGAAGCAGAAAAAGTAATTCCGGGAGGCGTAAATTCGCCAGTTAGAGCATTCAAATCAGTAGGAGGAACGCCTATTTTTGTAAAACAAGCCAAAGGAGCTTATTTGTATGATGAAGACGGAAACCGATTGATTGATTATATTAATTCCTGGGGGCCAATGATTTTAGGTCACGCTTTCGAACCTGTAGTTCAGGCGGTAACAGAGAAGGCTAAACTAGGAACTTCTTTTGGGATGCCTACCGAATTGGAAACTCAAATTGCTGCTTTGGCGGTTTCGATGGTGCCGAATATTGATAAAATTCGTTTTGTAAACTCAGGTACCGAAGCTTGTATGAGTGCGGTAAGATTAGCACGTGGATTTACTAAAAGAGATAAAATAATAAAATTTGCAGGCTGTTATCATGGCCATTCTGATTCTTTCCTGATTCAGGCAGGAAGTGGAGCCATGACATTTGGAACGCCTAATAGTCCGGGTGTAACTGCTGGAACAGCTAAAGATACTTTATTGGCTAAATACAATGATTTAGAAAATGTAAAGAGTTTAATCGAAGCGAATCCTAACGAAATTGCAGCGATTATAGTAGAGCCGGTTGCCGGAAATATGGGTTGTGTACCGCCAATTAAAGGTTTTCTGGAAGGCTTACGCCAATTGTGCTCTGAGAACGGTATTTTACTGATTTTTGATGAGGTAATGACCGGTTTTAGATTGGCAAAAGGTGGAGCTCAGGAATTATTAAATATCAATGCAGATATTGTTTGTTTCGGAAAAGTAATTGGTGGTGGATTGCCAGTAGGTGCATTTGCTGCCCGTGAAGAAATCATGAATTATTTGGCTCCGCTTGGACCGGTTTATCAGGCGGGAACTTTATCAGGAAATCCATTGGCTATGGCTGCGGGTAAAGCTATGTTGGAATCTTTAAATAATGATGCGGCTATTTTTCAAAGATTAGAAGAAAAAACAGCTTATCTGGAAGCAGGAATTCACAAAGTATTAAAAGCAAATAATATTGTTTATACCATCAATAGAGTAGGATCTATGATTTCGGTACATTTTGATGCCAGTCCTGTTGTTGATTTTCAAACTGCTGCAAAAGGTGATAATGAAACTTTTAAGAAATTCTTCCACGGTTTATTGCAGGAGGGTGTTTATATTGCTCCTTCAGCTTATGAAACCTGGTTTATAACCGATGCTTTGAGTTATGAAGATTTGGATTTTACAATCAATGTGATTGATAAAGTTTCGAAAACATTGTAATTTTTAAAGAGCAAAAAAAAGCTTCGAGTTGATCTCGAAGCTTTTTTTTTAGTTTTCCATATTACCGCCGGCAGGTCTGTCATCTCCCATTCCTCCACCTTGTCTTTCACTCATTCTTTGTTGCATTCTTTGTTGCATTTTTTCCTGATTGCTTTTCCATTTTGCTAATTGCTCAGGAGTTAAGATAGCAGCCATTTTTCCTTCCATTGCTTTTCTTTGTTCAGCCATCATTTCTCTGCCCTGACCTTTTTTGTCTTTCATTTCTGCCATTCTGGCTTCTCTGTTTTTAGCTTCGTCAGCGTAAAGTTGTTTTAGCTGTTCCTGTTGTTTCGTATCTAAGTTTAAATCTTTAGTCATTCTTGCAACACGTTGTTCTGTACGCTGTTCCGGAGTCATGTTTCCCATGTTTCCTCTTTGTGGTCTGTCATTGTTGTCCTGAGCAAAACCTGCTACTCCAACAATCAATAATGCGGCAATAATTAGTTTTTTCATTTCTTTTTTGATTTATGTTAAAAGTTATAGCAGTAAGATAATAAAAAGTATAAAAGGTTTAATTATTAATAAAAAAAATATTGAATGTCTTTTTAATTGCTAAAATTGGTCTAGGAATCTTTTTTAATAAACGTAGCCGATTCAAATTTTACAAAACCACCACGATTTTCTTGTCTTTCAATAGATTGCGTCACAATCAAATATCCTATGGTAATCATGTTTAATAATTCATAATAGGAAGTGTTGATTTGGTGTGTTTTACCAATTTCTTCTATTTCCTGTTTCCAATTTAAAAGTTGTTCTTTAGCTTTAATTAAATCCGAGTCGTATCTAACGATACCCGCATTTTGTCTCATTAAGTGCTGAAGATTAGCTTTTAATTTTGTCAAATAGTTAGCATCTATTTCCGGTTTTTCTGTTGTTTCTGTTTCCTGAATCTCCTTCTTTATTGTTGTTATTTCCAAATTAGGATTGGCCAGATATTCGTAAATTCTACTCGAATACACTAATGCTTCTAATAATGAATTGGATGCTAATCGGTTGGCGCCATGTAAACCGGTTTGAGAACATTCGCCGCAGGCAAATAAATTGGTTACCGATGTTTTTCCGTCAGTATCAACCACAATTCCGCCACAAATGTAATGTTGGGCAGGAACTACAGGAATCCAGTCTTTAGCGATATCAATTCCTGATTTCAGACAATGATTGTAAATCATTGGGAAATGTTTTTTGAAAGCTTCAATATCCAGATGAGTGCAGTCTAAATACACGCAATCATCACCTGATTTTTTTAGTTCCAAATCAATACATTGAGAAACAATATCTCTTGAAGCTAATTCTTCACGGGCATCGTAATCAATCATAAAACGATGTCCTTTTTTGGTACGCAAATAAGCACCAAAACCGCGAACCGCTTCTGAAATCAAAAATTTAGAACCGGTAGATTCTTCATAAAAAGCAGTAGGATGGAATTGGATGAATTCCATTTCTTTAATCCTGGCATGCGCACGATATGCCATGGCAATTCCGTCTCCGGTTGCAATTACAGGATTAGTGGTGTGTCCATAAAGATGACCTATTCCTCCGGTAGCCAAAAGCGTAATGTCACTCAGGTAAGTGCTTATCTGTTTGGTGCTTTCGTCTAAAACAAGAGCCCCTAAACAATAATTGTCGGCAGTGATTAAATCGGCGGCAAAATGATGATCTAAAACGGTAATGTTGTCTTTTTGATACACCTGCATCAAAATAGCACGTTCTATCTCATGACCGGTTTGGTCTTTATGATGCACCACACGGTTTTCAGAATGTCCGCCTTCTTTGCCTAGATTTAAATTACCATCGGAGTTTTTGTCAAATTTGGCTCCCCATTCAATCAATTCTTTTAATCGTTTGGGACCTTCAGTAACAACCATTTTTACAACGGCTTCATCACATAATCCGTCTCCACAAATCAAAGTATCTTCGATGTGTTTTTGGTATGAATCTTCGTTTTTATCGGTAACAATGGCTATACCACCCTGGGCATATTTGGTATTTGATTCGTCGGCATTGGCCTTGGTTACAATGGTTATCTTTTTGTTCGGAAATTGTTCTGCTATCCGAAGCGCAAATGTCAAACCGGCAACACCAGAACCGATAATCAGGTAATTGGTATTTGTCATTATTTTGATAATTCAAGCATTCTCTCAATTGGAACTAATGCTTTTTGGATAATGTCTTCGGCTACGTGAACTTCCGGGCTTTCGTTTACTAAGCAATCATATACTTTTTGTAAAGTATTCATTTTCATGTAACCACATTCGCTGCAAGCACAAGTATTATCCTCTTTTGCCGGAGCAGGAATTAAGATTTTATCAGGTACTTCCTGTTGCATTTTGTGTAAAATACCAAATTCAGTAGCTACGATAAATTTATTGTTAGGATTGTTTTTTACATAATCAATCATTCCTGAAGTCGAACCAATATAGCTAGCAGTAGCTAAAATATGGGTTTCAGATTCCGGGTGCGCAATAATTTTTGCATCCGGATGCTGCTTGTGCAATTCGATTAATTTATCCAATGAAAAGGCTTCATGTACAACGCAGGAACCGTCCCAAAGTAACATGTCACGACCTGTTTTGCTCATCACATATTTTCCTAAATTCTTGTCCGGAGCAAAGATAATTGGCTTGTCTTTTGGAATTGATTCTACAATTTTCACTGCATTTGCAGAAGTAACTACAATGTCAGTCAATGCTTTTACTTCGGCAGAACAATTTACATAAGTAATAACGGTATGATCAGGATGCTGATCGATAAATTCTTTGAATAAATCCGGAGGACAGGATTCTGCCAAAGAACATCCTGCATTCAAATCCGGAAGGATTACTTTTTTGTTTGGATTTAAAATCTTAGCTGTTTCAGCCATAAAATGGACTCCTGCAAAAAGAATAATATCGGCATCCACTTTCATTGCTTCTTGTGATAAACCCAAGCTGTCCCCTACATAATCCGCGATATCCTGAATATCATTTTCCTGATAATAATGTGCTAAAAGAACCGCATTTTTCTCTTTTTTTAATTGTAAGATGCGCTCTTTCAGATCTTTTATTTTGTTTGTGTCCATTGTTTAATCTTGATTACAAGTGTACTATGTTGTTGTTTGTTGTTTTTGTTTTGTAAAGCTAATTTAGTTTAAAAAGTTAATATCTTAAAAAAGTATCTCCTGATTTAATTCCCATTGCCAATTCCTCCAAATTAGTGTTTTCTAACATAAAAGCCAATTCATTTCGGATTGATTTGAATTTTTCATGTACCGGACAAGGATGTTCTTCAGAACAATGGCTTAATCCTAAACCACATCCGGTAAAAACAGAATCCCCTTCGAGTGCAGTTACAATTTGAGCTAATTTAATTCCATTCATTTTTTCTTTTGGAATCTCAAAGCCGCCACCCACACCTTTGATAGATTTGATGATATTGCTTTTGGATAAAATCTGTAAAATCTTGGCAGTAAAAGCCTCAGGAGAATCTATCTTTTTGGCAATATCTTTCAGTCCGACTCTATTGTTTTGATAGGATTCAGATGCAATGAAAATAGTTGCCCGAATCCCATATTCGCAGGTTTTAGAGAACATAATTAGTTTTTTACAAATTTATAGAAAATAAGCGTTATTATTCGACTCAATTTTCAGTATTTATGTGATTTAATTGTGCCTTTAAAAAGACCAAAAACAAGCATTAAAATAGCTATTGGTAAGAAAATGCTAGATAAAAATAGATTTTGGTAATAGCAAGGGAATTGTCCAAGGCCTAAAAAGAGATAAATACCTTGTCCGAATAACAACAATTCGGTTAGTAAAAAGCTAAAAATGAATAGTTTTATTCCCCAATTGGATATTTTTTTTGAGTCGTTTAAAAAAGAATTTTTCAACAAAAAAGCAAACAAAAAACCAGTGATAATCCCTAACATCGTCAGATGGATATAGCCAATGACAAAATTCCGAATCTGATGTGAAATTTGGGCTAATTCCGGAATTAAAACCACTAATTGAATGATGACTTTTAAGAATAATGAAGTTAAGGCGAAGCCATAAACCAGTTTTTCAACGGGTTTTAAAGCAGTGAAGAAAGTTGGAAAAAGCGGTTTAATTATTTGGATAAAAAGGATAAAAGAAAGCAGTTGCAATAGCACTCCCAAGCTGTTTATCCAATGAAAAACGGGATTAGGAAGATACCAACTCACAGGCAGAGCAAGAGTTAAAACGGTAGCTGTAACCAATAAATTATAGAACAGTCGAAATTGCTTTTCGTTGATAATCACTTTTAATTGATTAAAAAATAAGGCTAAAATGGCAAACAAAAACCAACCGTTAAATTGAAAATGAAGAAAAAACTGAATGGCAATTTGGTAAAAAGCACTGGCTTTACCCAATAATCCAACTGCCGGTCCCAAACACCAAACTCCCAGAGTCGATAAAATCATGAAAAATAAAGCGGTTCTTAAAAGTAGTTTTTCAGGCAGCGACTCAGTATGGGCATCTTTCCAGGCTAATCGGCAGAAATAGTAACTGCAAAAAATATGCAACGTAGAAAAGGCAATCGAAAATAAAGCATATCCTTCAACAGGAAAGCGAAACATCATACCGATAACAGCAATTTCGGTTAACCAGAATAATCGATTGTAAACGGGGTTTTGCTGCGTTGTTTTTGGGATAAAAAAATGAACAATCAAGCTGTAAATCATCAGATAAACCCAGCCTAACATGGCAACATGGGAATGACCATGCAATAAAAACTGATAATTGATACTTTCAATAGGGAATACATACAGCAATCGAAGCAGTAATCCCATGAGTGCTGCGATAAAGAAATTGATAAAACAGGTTAAAAGCCAGGATTTTTGCATAATTATCCTCTAAAATGGACGTTGATTTTTGGTGTAGAAAGTTTTTGACTGTCTAATTCACGGAACGAATGTCCTAATTTGCCCAGAGTTTTTACATCGTTTACAAAATGCTGGATGTAATAATTTCCGGTGTAATTTTTCTTTTCTAAATAAACAATCATTTGTTGGATGTCTTTCTCAGTAAGCAATTCCGAATGAACAGTGGTACGCACTTCAAACCGAAGCGGGCTTTCCAGCAATAAATGTAAGGATTTTTCAAACGGAGAAAAAAGTACCGATTGGGTTATTTTTTCAAAATGCTCCGGCAGGGCTTTAAAATCCAAAGCGACATAATCAATTAATTGTTTTTCAATCAGTGTTTTTAAGATGTCTGGTTTTGAACCGTTGGTGTCAATTTTTACCAGGAAACCCATTTTTTTGACTTCGATAATCAGTTCAATGATGTTTTTGTGTAACAGGCATTCGCCTCCGCTGAATACTACGGCATCGAGTAAATTTTTACGGGAATGAAGAAAAGTGAGTGCTTTTTCGAAAGAAATACTTCCTTTCCCAAGAACAATTTCGGGATTGTAACAATAAAGACAACGCATATTACAGCCTGCAAACCAAAGAATACAGGCTGATTGATGCGCATAATCTAATAAAGTGAAAGGCGTTATGCTGTAAATAGGTGTACTAACATTTTCCTTCATTGAAATGAGTGCGTTGTTTGTGTTCTCCTTTTTTTCCAATGTTGAAGCTTTCTACAGGTCGGTGATAGCCCATTACTCGGGTGTACACTAAGCATTTGGTTCTTAAATGCTGTTTTTCTTCTAAAATAGGATTCATGGCTGTTTTCATAATTATTTATAGTTTGTTGTTTATGGTTTATTGTTTTTGAAAATATTACGGTTTTTAATGCTTAATTAATTTAGCTTCTTCAGCAATAATATTCTCATCACATTTTGGGCAATATTCATGCTCACCGTTCAAATAACCATGAACAGGACAAACACTGAATACCGGCGTTACGGTGATATAAGGCAGTTTGAAGTTGGACAACACTTTTTTTACGAATTGTTTACAGGCTTCGGGCGAACTGATTTTTTCACTCATATACAAATGTAAAACCGTTCCTCCAGTGTATTTGCATTGCAATTCATCCTGTAAAAACAAGGCTTCGAAAGGATCTTCGGTATGATTTACCGGAATCTGGGAACTGTTAGTGTAATAAATATTTTCTTCCTGTCCCGCCTGATAAATATCGGCAAAGCGTTTCTTGTCTTCTTTGGCAAAACGATAGGTGGTTCCTTCGGCTGGCGTGGCTTCCAGATTGTATAAATTTCCGGTTTGTTCCTGAAATTCTTTCATTCGGTTGCGAATATGATCCAGAATTTCAGAAGCCAATGCAATTCCTGTGTTGGAAGTTATGGTGTCCTGATTATTGGTAAAATTGACAATCATTTCGTTGATTCCGTTTACGCCAATCGTAGAAAAATGATTCCTGAAATGTTGCAGATAACGCTTGGTGTATGGATACAAACCACGGTCGTACATTTCCTGAATAAAGATTCTTTTTTTCTCCAAAGTTGATTTTGAAATGTATAATAATCGGTCTAATTGTTCGAATAATTCGGCTTTGTTGCCTTTGTATAAATAGCCCAAACGCGCCATATTGATGGTTACCACACCAATGCTTCCCGTCATTTCGGCACTTCCAAAAAGACCGTTTCCGCGTTTTAACAATTCGCGTAAATCTAATTGCAAACGGCAACACATGGAACGAACAGCATTGGGTTTATAAGCATTCGGATTTTCTGATTTATTTCCGTTTTCATCCAAAACATATTGGCTCCCGATGAAATTCTGAAAATAAGAAGACCCAATTTTAGCGGTATTTTCGAAAAGTAAATCTGTGTTTTCTCCATTCCAGTCAAATTCTTCAGTGATATTTACCGTTGGAATCGGGAAGGTAAAAGGCTGTCCATTGGCATCGCCTTCGGTCATTACAGTGTAATAGGCTTTGTTAATGAGATTCATCTCGGCTTGGAAATGCTCGTAACGCAAATCGGTTAATTTAGTGACGCCTCTTTCTTTGGCTCTGACTAAAAGATCATAATTGAAATTGCCTTCAAAAAAATGCAAATCATTTTTCGTCGGAATTTGCGTTTTTAAATCTTCAGGAACCACCCAATCCAAAGTAATATTGGTAAAAGGCGATTGTCCCCAACGCGCTGGAACATTCAGATTGTAAACAAAACTTCGAACCGCTTTCAGTACATCATCAAAAGAGAGATTGTCTTTGAAAACATAAGGCGCCAAATAAGTATCGAAAGAACTGAAAGCCTGAGCACCTGCCCATTCGCTTTGCAAAATCCCAAGAAAATTAGCCATTTGTCCCAGCGCTTCCCTGAAATGCGATGGTGCTTTGCTTTCCACACGACCGCGAACACCGTTAAAACCTTCGTTCAATAATACACGCAAACTCCAGCCGGCACAATAGCCGGTCAGGCAATCCAAATCATGAATATGGATAGCTCCGTTGCGGTGTGCATAACCTTCTTCTTTAGTGTAAACTTTGTCCAGCCAATAATTGGCAATGATTTTTCCCGCCACATTATTGACCAAACCGGCATTAGAGTAGGAGGTATTGGCATTGGCATTAATGCGCCAATCGGTTTGTTCAATGTATTCTTCGATGGTTTGGGTGCTGTCCACATAAGTGGTGTCTTCATTTAAACCATCAATATGCTCGCGTTGCAGTTTTCGGGTATGGCGGAACAGCATAAACGAACGCATGACTTCAAAATACTTTTTTTCGAAAAGATTTTTCTCGATTAAATCCTGAATTTCTTCTACTGCCCAGGTTTCTTTAGACTCTAAGTCCCGGATAACATTTTCAAAAATGTTTTCATCAATTGCCATGGAAACACTCAGGAAGCTTTTTTCGATAGCGTCTTTTATTTTAAAAGGTTCAAAAGGCTTGTATTGGCCGTTTCTTTTGATAACATATTTTTCCATAGCATTTGATGATTTTAGTTTACATGGTTAGATTTTATTATTGTGCTGAAAATTTTTTCTCTAATTCGACTGCTTTTGGAAATAAGATGTTGTTTTCCAAATGGATGTGTTTGTGCAAATCCTGTTCAAATTCCTGAAGCATCGCAAAGGTTACTTTGTAAGTATTGCAGGCATCTGCCGGTGGGTTATAATCATTGGTTAATCCGGCTATTTTTCTAAAACGCTCTCCTTCGGCATCGTGTTCGTGCATCATCATAGCAATTGGATTTTCGACAGTGCCAAAATGAGGTTGCTCTACTAACTCATCCTGTAATGTTGCTTTGACCATTTTTTTGATAAAAGGAAATAAAATCAGTTCTTCTTTTTTCATGTGTTGTGCCAACTCGCCTGCGCAGCCAATAAACAATTCATTGATGGCAAATAATTCAGGGTGCGATGCGCCGTGTACTTTGCACAATTTGTCTAAAAAAGGAAGTAAGATTTGTGTTTTTTCCTCTACATAACGATGATGGGTTTTCTCGATATAGTCGGCTAATAAATCCAGAGGCCAAGATTGAAAATCGATGTTGTTATCATTTTTAGTGTTTAAAACGGCATTGATTTCATTTAAAATAGTTTCTGAATCATGTCCTTTTTTGTCACAGGCTTCTTCAATTGTTCTGTTTCCTTTGCAGCAAAAATCGATGCCGTATTTTGAAAAAATGGCTGCTGTTCTGAAATCTTTTGCTACATATTCTCCGATTGTTGTTTTTTCTAATGTTTGCATAATTGTTGTTCTTTAAGTTTTAATTTTTTTGCTCTAAAATAATGTTTTGAATAAAAAGGATAAAATTATCCTAAATTATACTGTGTCAAATTCTGTTTTGTAATTCTCTTTTAATTAGTCATTTATATTGGTGTTGAATACTCTTATTTGAGAATGTAATTTTAAGAAGAATAAAAAAGACAGAATATGATTTAAATCATATTTTAAATTTCATATCAGCCTTTTCTTTGCAACATCAAATAAAAGACAAATTTATCCTTTATTTGAAATCGAGTAATTTTATTAACAAACAAAAACAAGTAATTATGCTTTCAAAATCACAAGCAAGAGCATTTTTTTTGGGAGGAACCCTGGTCACCTTTTTAATTTTTATAGGATTGACCATTTATTCGTTCATGCCCCGAAATGACCAAACAAATTATACCAAAATTGATAAACAGGTAGTACGGGGAAAGGAGCTTTGGGAAACCAATAATTGTATGGGATGCCATTCCATTATGGGAGAAGGAGGTTATTATGCTCCCGAATTGACAAAAGTAGTGGAGCGAAGAGGAGAAGGATATATCAAAGCTGCTTTGATGTCGCCGGTTCCCTGGGCACCCAACGGACGAAAAATGGTAGCTTATAAAATGAATGAAAAAGACGCCGATGCTGTTGTTGCCTACTTAAAATGGATTGGGAAAATTGATTTGAATGGTTTTGACCGAGTGGTTTCACCATTAGCAAAAGAAAATAATTAAAATTTAGAAAAATGAAATATAAATCACAAAAAGTCGCCTATTGGTTTTTTGCATTGTGTATGCTTTTGTTCTCATTGCAAATTGTTTATGGCTTTATTATGGGCTTTGACCGAATAGGAATTCAGGGATTACACGATATTATTCCGTTTAATACAGCGCGTGCCGTACATACTAATTTGTTGGTAGTGTGGTTGCTAACGGGTTTTATGGGAGCAGCCTATTACATTATTCCTGAAGAAGCGCAACACGAACTCATAAGCGTAAAATGGGCTTATGTACAATTGATTTCCCTAGCAGTGGTGGGAGTTGTAGCCATTGTTGGTTTTCACTTAAACCATTGGGAAGGACGAAAATTTCTGGAGATTCCAAGAGAGTTGGATTATTTAGTGGTAGTCAACGTTTTACTTTTCTTATCCCTAATTATAGGAACGCTGTATAAAGGAAAACAAAAAACGACTACGGCAATAGTACTTGTCATGGGCTTATTTTTTGCCGCTTTATTGTATATCCCGGGAATGATTTGGTTTGATAGTCAGGTAACGGATTCTTTCTTCCGTTGGTGGGTAGTGCATTTATGGGTTGAAGGAGTTTGGGAGTTGATTATGGGAGGGATTCTTTCATTCCTGTTGATCAAATTAACCGGAGTTGACAGAGAGGTTATCGAAAAATGGCTGTACGTAATTGTAGGTTTGACTTTCCTTTCAGGAGTTTTGGGAACCGGTCATCACTATTATTATATAGGGGTAAATAAAATTTGGTTGATTGTTGGTGGAATTTTCTCTGCCTTGGAGCCTCTGGCTTTCCTGGCTATGGCATTATTTGCAGTGAATATGTACCGAAAAGGAGAAAAAAGCCATCCTAACAAAATAGCTTTATTCTGGACTATTGGGGCTTCTATTGTTTCATTTATTGGAGCCGGATTATTGGGTTTTGCGCATACTTTACCTCAAACCAATTTATATACACACGGAACATTAGTAACAGCTATGCACGGACATTATGCCTTTTGGGGAGCTTATGCGATGATTGTTTTGGCAATTATCAGTTATGCACTTCCGAATTTAACCGGGCGCAAACGCTATAATAGTACACAAGGTAATGTAGCATTTTGGTTGTCTAATGTTGGAATGTTAGGAATGACAACTGCTTTTGGAGTTGCCGGTGTGGTTCAAGTCTATTTGGAACGCAAAATGAAAATGGAATTTATGGTAGTTCAAAATGAAATCAGTATTCATTTTGTTGTGTTGCTCATTTGTGCCACGATGTTTACCATTGGAATAAGTCTGTTTATTTATGATTTCTTTAAATACGGACGTCCTTCGGATGAAGCTTTAGAAATAAAATAACTAACGAATCCCTCTTTTTTTAACCGGAAGACTTTAACAACTGTTTCTTAGTTACTGCATTTCCATGAAACCCTTTGTTGGGAATTCCGGTTTTTTTATAAAAATTTTAAAAATATGTTAGTAGATACTTTAATAAATATACCTTATTACCATGCTGTTGGCAAAGAGATGGATGTTTTTAAGCAAGCTTATAAAAACAAAATTCCCATTTTATTGAAAGGACCAACAGGAACGGGAAAATCCCGTTTTATAGAATACATGGCATATCAATTGGATAAAAAACTCATTACTATCAGCTGTCATGAAGAAACTTCTTCTACGGATTTAATAGGGCGATTTATCATCAAAGGAGCCGAAACCGTATGGCTTGACGGACCTTTGACAACAGCTGTAAAAGAAGGTTCTATCCTTTATCTCGATGAGGTTGCCGAAGCCCGTCCCGATGTGATTGTAGCCATCCATTCGCTGACTGATCACCGACGCGAATTGTTTATCGATAAACTGGGCGTAACGGTAAAAGCACACGAGGATTTTATGTTGGTTGCTTCTTTTAATCCGGGTTATCAAAGAGGTTTTAAAGAGCTGAAACCTTCCACACGCCAGCGATTTATTGCTGTTTCTTTTGATTATCCCGAACCAAAAATTGAAACAGAAATCCTGATTAATGAAACCGAAATTGATTCGGATACCGCTAAGAAATTAGTCGCCATTGGGAATAAAATTCGAAATCTAACCGAATTAGGATTGACCGAAACGGTTTCCACCAGATTATTAGTTGATGCCGCTAAAATCATCCACAGCGGATTGCCTAAACGATTGTCTGTTCATGTGGCTATTGTAGAACCGTTGACAGATGATTTACAGACCATTCAAGCCCTGAAAGATTTGTGCGATTTGATGATATAAAAAAACCGTTTATCGTTTGTTGTTCATAGTTTCAAGAACCACAAACTATTAACTAAAAACCACAAACTTTTTAAAAATGGGATTTGAATTAGACGAATATTTAGTTGGGAAGTTTTTCAAGCAATTGAAAAAAAGAAAAAAAACAGCTCCCGAAATTTTAGAAAAAACGGTTTTTCTAAATGATATTAAACCGCGATTGACTATTCTGTCACGGGCATTAACCGGAAAAGTTATCGATATTTATCCGGCTGAAAGGGAAGGTGGTTATAAAAACAATAATTTCTTTCTCCCGATTTCCTTTGCCGAATTAGCCACGAAAGAAGAAAATCTGACTTTTTATCTTTTTCGAACACTGTTTTTAAGCGTTCAACAACGATTAAATTTCAATTGGATTTCTGAAGAAAATGAACCTTCATTAGCGCTTTCGCAGCAAAAAGCATTCGAAAGTGCTGATGCGATTTTGAAAATTATTTCCGAAGAATACGCTATCGACAGAAATTTTCATTCCCGGGTAAAGCAACATTTTATCGAACAGGCAACTGAGAAAAAAGCTGCTGATTTTTCCTGGCTTTATGGCAAATGGATGAAAAACGAAGTGGAACAAAATCCCGAAAAGCTACTCGAAAATTTCTCTGATACCACCAAAAAAGGAATTGAAAACCAGCCGACAACCACATTGAAAGCAACAGCAGTGGAAGAAGTCGTAACGGTGGAATTGGATAAAAAACAACAGGAAGATTATGTCATGCTACATAATTTTGAAAAGGTAGAAACGGCCGAAGAATTCAATGGTGTTTGGCGTGATTTTGATGGCGCTGACGAACTTGAAGAGCATCAGGATGCGTTGGAAGAATTGAATATGAAATATACCGTTCGTGTTGATGATACGGCACATTCGGTTTATCAGGCTGACTTTATCGAAAATACTTCTATTTCAGAAAGCGCCGAAGTGGATGCTAAAGGTTTTCATCTGCTGTATGACGAATGGGATTGTAGCAAAGCGGTTTACAAACAAAACTTTTGTAAAGTCTATCCCAAATTACAGCAAAAAACGGATGCTGATTATTACAAAAATACAATTACAAAAAATGCTTCAACTTTATTAGGCTTACGCAAAATGTTGACGAATGTTAACAACAAAATGCAGCAGCAAAAACGCCAGACACAAGGCGAGGAATTTGATATTGATGCCATTACCGATTTGTATGTCGATGTTCATTCCAAAAGGACACCTTCGGAGAAAGTTTATGTTTCAAACCGAAAAAAAGAGAAAGATTTATCCATTCTTATTCTTTTGGATATTAGTCTTTCCAGTGACAGTTATGCTGCCGGAAACCGTGTGATTGATGTGGAAAAAGAGGTTTCAATTCTCTTTGGAGAAATCCTGAACGAATTTAATATCGATTTTTCGATAGATAGTTTTTATTCAAAAACCCGAAACTATTCGACCTATTTGACGGTTAAGGATTTTGATGAAAATTGGAACATTGGCAAACATAAAATTGGAGCCATAGAACCTAACGGTTATACCCGAATTGGAGCTGCGTTGCGTCATGCCGGTGCGCGACTGGATCAAAGAAATACTAAAAATAAATGGGTTATCCTGATTTCGGACGGAAAGCCCAATGATTACGATAAGTACGAAGGAAAATATGGTATCAACGATGTCAAACAGGCACTTCGGGAATTGAACAGTAAAAATATCCATTCTTATGCTTTGGCAATTGAAGCCGAAGCCAAGTACTATTTGCCACAAATGTTCGGGCAAAATCATTATCAGATTTTAACAACAGCAGTCGAGCTGTTACAGTCTTTAGTCAAATTATACGAGAAGATAAAACACCAAAAATAATAATATATAAGATTAACCGTACAAAGATATATGGGTTCCATAAAAGTCACGCTTAAATGCCCTTATATGCCTTATATGGTTGGAAAAAATAAAAATGCTTCAAAATAAAACAACAATGACAGAAACAACACATACTAGAAAGCTTCCTGAGGGACATCCCATTAGGGTGTATTTTCAGGAAAACGACCTGATTCATTCTCTTTTAGAAGAATTATCGAATACCATTCCAGAAGAGGATTTTCAAAAATACACCAATGTTTTTAATCAGTTATCCACGATTGAAAAACGATTTGCGCGAAAAGAAAACCAGCTTTTCCCCTTTTTAGAAAAGAAAAACTGGGTTGGTCCTTCACAGGGAATGTGGTCATTTCATGATAATTTGAGAGATCAATTTCGTTTGATTCGTTATTATCTTAGGAATCAAAATTTTGAAAAAGTAACTATCAATACTCCGTTTCTGGTGGATGGGATTTATCGTTTGATGCATGTGGAAGAAACGGTTTTGTTTCCCAATGCGTTGGACTTGCTTACTGAAGAAGACTGGATAAAAATGCGTGCCGGTGAAGAAGAAATAGGCTGGATGTTAACGCAAAATCCTGCGCCTTTTCCTCAAGAGGAATACATTCATCCAAGTGAGGATTTTACACAGCGGGAGTTGCCTTTTTCGCTAGAAAACACTTCGCATTATGATGAAGGTTATATGACTGTGGAGCAGGTGAATTTACTTTTCAGAACGATGCCTTTGGATTTGACTTATGTGGATGAAAATGACAGAGTGATTTTTTACAATCGCGGAGAAGAGCGCGTTTTTCCCAGAAGTGCCGGAATCATTGGTCGTGAGGTGAAATTTTGCCATCCGCCCAAAAGTGTGGGAACGGTTCTTAGAATCCTGGAAGAATTTCGAAAAGGAACAAAAAACGAATCTTCTTTTTGGATCAATTACAAAGAACGTCTGATTTACATTCGCTATTTTGCTGTTCGTGATGCTGATAAAAATTACAAAGGAGTCATCGAAATGTCTCAGGATATTACCGATATCAAGAAAATTGAAGGCGAAAAACGGTTGCTGGATTGGGAGTAGGTTTAATTTAAGAATTTAGAATTTAGATTTTTTTCCATGATTGTATGACTTTTCATTCGTGGCATTTTACAATCTAAAATCACAAATCTGCAATCTAAAATTATTATATATGGAAACACTAAAAATCAATTATAAAAATATTTATTATCCGCCGGGAGGTATTCTGATGTGGATTATTATTTTTCTGGAACTGATTACTTTCGGGATGGCAATGGTGGCATTGGTTTTTTACGGAAGTGAACAAACAGAATTATTCCATCAATCAAGATTACAACTCAATACTACTTTTGGAGCCATAAATACTGTTTTTCTGTTGTCAAGTGGTTTTTTTATGGCCAATGCGGTGCAGCAATTCAAAGAGAAAAACATTCAGAAATCATCGTTCTATTTTAAACTGACCATGCTGGGCGGATTGTTATTTTTAATCCTAAAAAGCATGGAATATTATCATAAAATCGAGTCTGGGATTGCATTGGATACCAATATGTTTTTCACTTTTTATTGGTTGTTAACGGGATTTCATTTGATCCATGTTATTATTGGTTTGGTTATTCTAATCTGGACGAATTACGGAATGACAAAGCAAAATTCGAATACTCAAATTGAAGATGTAGAAGCCTGTGCTGCTTTCTGGCACATGTGTGATTTAATCTGGTTGTTGTTATTTCCAATTCTCTATTTAATTTTTTAGCAAATGAAAAAATCACTAGTATTTACGTATGGATTATTGATTGTACTGACTTTGGTTACTGCTTTAATTTCAAATGCTGACCTTTTTTCGGATGATATAATCCTTTTAATTCTGTTTTTTTCTTCTATAAAATTCCTGTTAGTTGCTTTCCAATTTATGGAACTGAAGAAGGCAAATTCGTTTTGGAAATATAGTTTAAGTCTGGTTTTAGGAGTCTTGGTTTTAGTCATTTTTTTGATGAAATAAATCAGAATAAAAAGTGCAAACATGACAAATATCATAATAAAGGATGTTTTTGTCTTTTATATTTGTAATACAAATTATGACAAATTTAACACCAAATAACTATGAAACCCAAACTAAATTTAAAGAAACAAAGCATCAGAATTGCTGTAGCAATTGCAATGGCTTTTGGTTTGTTTTCTTGTGCCAAAAAAGAAGACAAAGATGCTCAATATTATAAGGACATCAAAGTCGAAGGTCAAAAAGAAGCCGAGCTTACAGCACCACCATTGGTTCCTAAACCAGTGGGAGACCGGCCGGCGATGAAACTGATAGTCAACATGGAAATTAAAGAACAGGAAGGCGAAATGGCTGATGGAGTAAAATATACGTATTGGACTTTTGGAGGATCTGTTCCTGGGAATTTTATCAGAACGAGAGTGGGTGACGAAGTCGAATTTCACTTAAAAAATCATCCTGATAACAAAATGCCGCACAACATCGATTTGCATGCGGTGACCGGACCTGGTGGAGGAGCAACTTCTTCTTTGGTAGCGCCGGGACACGAAAAGGTATTCAATTTTAAGACGATAAATCCGGGATTGTATGTGTATCACTGTGCCACAGCGCCTGTTGGAATGCACATTGCCAACGGAATGTATGGTTTGATTTTGGTCGAGCCTGAAGGAGGATTGCCGCCAGTAGATAGAGAATACTACGTGATGCAAGGGGATTTTTATACCAAAGGGAGTTATGGCGAACAAGGAAACCAACCCTTTGATATGAATAAAGCCATTAAAGAAGAACCTGATTATGTAGTGTTTAATGGAAAAGTTGGTTCTATTACCGGAGATAAAGCCATCACGGCCAAAGTAGGGGAAACGGTTCGTATTTTTATGGGTAATGGTGGACCGAACTTGGTTTCTTCATTCCACGTTATCGGAGAAATCTTTGATAAAGTGCACATAGAAGGAGGAGAAATGATTAATAAAAATGTACAGACTACTTTGATTCCTGCGGGTGGTTCTGCCATAGTTGAGTTCAAAGTGGATGTTCCTGGAACTTTTATCCTGGTTGATCACTCTATTTTCAGGGCATTTAACAAAGGAGCTTTGGGAATGCTAAAAGTGGAAGGCGATGAGAATAAAAAAGTGTACTCAGGAACAACTCAGGAAGGAATTTATTTGCCGGAAGGCGGAACAATACAAAACATGCCAAAAGAAAATGGTACTGCGAAAAGTGTTGTGGCTAAAACTGTTCCGGAACAAATTAAATCAGGTAGAGAATTGTACGGAAGAACCTGTTTTGCCTGCCATCAACCAAGTGGGCAAGGGATTCCAAATGCTTTCCCTCCATTGGTTAAATCTGATTTTTTAAATGCTAATCCTGATCGTGCAATCAATGCTGTATTACATGGATTGAGCGGAGAAATTACCGTAAATGGCAAGAAATTCAATAATGTAATGACCAGTCAAAATTTAACCGACGATGAAGTCGCTGATGTTTTGACTTATGTTTATAATAATTGGGGCAATAATAAAACAGTAATCAGCCCGGCAAGAGTAAAAGCTATTAGAGCAAAACCGGCTCCAAAAGCTGCGGCTACGCACTAATAGAATAATAAATTCAAAGTTTAAAATTTAAAAATAAGAGTAATGAAAAAGTATGTTTTTGCAATAGCAATGATGAGTTTTAGTTTCTATGGTTTCAGTCAGAATGCAGCCAAAGGAAAAGGAATATATGATAAGGTTTGTATCACCTGTCACCAGGCTACAGGATTGGGAATTCCGGGAGCTTTTCCTCCATTGGCCAAGTCGGATTTCCTGAATAAAGATGCCAATCGGGCTATAAAAGGAGTGGTGAAAGGTTTGAGTGGTCCTATTACTGTAAATGGTAAAAAATTCAACAGTGCCATGCCTGCACAGCCTTTGAGCGATCAACAACTGGCAGATGCTTTTACTTATGTATACAGCAGTTGGGGCAACAATAAAACGGTGGTTACCCCAGCAATGGTAAAAGCCCAAAGAAAATAAGATAGTCATTTTAAAAGCAGTGAGCCATGTTACAAGCAAAAATAGTTTTATTCTCATTTCTATTAGGAATAGGAACAGCTCTGTGGGCTCAGGAAACACCAATGGTTTCAATAAAAAGGGGAGCTTATGTTCCCCTTTACGGAACCACTGACAGAAAGCCAGTTGCAATTGCTGCTTTTGAAATTGCTGCGTATCCGGTTACCAATGCTCAATATGAAACATTTTTGAAAAAATATCCTGAATACAGCCGTTCTAAAATGAAAGGAATCTTTGCCGATAAAAGCTATTTATCACATTGGCAGAGTGATTTTAATTATGGAAAAAATAATTTGAGTAATGCTCCCGTAACCAATGTTTCCTGGTTTGCTGCCAAAAAATATTGCGAATGTCAGGGAAAACGTTTGCCTACCATGGACGAATGGGAATATGTAGCGATGGCAGACGAAAAACGAATTGATGCCAGAACCAAAGAAGCTTTCAACAAATATATCATGTCCTGGTATGAAAAACCAAAAACCTATGCTAATCCGATAGGGCAGACTTTTAAAAATTATTGGGGCGTTTACGATATGCACGGATTGGTTTGGGAATGGACGGCCGATTTCAACAGTATTTTTCTTTCGGGAGAATCCAGAAAAGACAAGGATACCGATAAGAATCTTTTTTGCGGAAGCGGTTCGGTAAATGCTACCGATTTAATGAATTATGCTGCCTTTATGCGCTATGCTTTCAGAGGCAGTTTAAAAGCGCGATATACTACAAGAAATCTTGGATTTCGTTGTGCTAAAGATAAAGTTGCTCTTGTAAAAACTATTCAAAATATAAGATGATGAAATCAAAATTGGAATGCCAGAAAATAAAAAAAGGAATCCTTAGCCTGCTTTTTCTAGGAATATTTGTAGCGGCATTAGCACTGCAATCCTGTAACCAAAAAGCAAAAGCTGCTGCAAAAGACAAAGCGATTTCCGATTTATCCATTTATAATCTTCCTTCAAAATGGACGAATCAAAACGGACAAAATATCGAAATGAAAGATATGAAAGGAAAAGTTTTGGTGATGGTAATGATTTATACTTCCTGTAAAGCTGCTTGTCCTCGTTTGGTTGCTGATATGCGTAATATCGAAAAGCGTTTGCCGGAAAATATCAAAGACAAGGTGCAAATGGTTTTAGTGAGTATTGACCCGGAAACAGACACACCTAAACGTCTCAAAGCTTTTGCTATCGAAAATAAAATGAATAGTAATCAATGGGTTTTCCTGCGTTCAACCGAAGAAAACACCCGAGAGTTTGCAGCGGTTTTGGCAGTAAATTATAAAAAAGTTTCCCCAATGGATTTTTCTCACTCTAATATTATAAGCGTATTCAATGCCGATGGAGAACTGACATATCAGCAAGAAGGTTTGGGTGTTAACTCCGATCCAACAATTGCTAAAATCAAAGAAGAAGCTCAAAAAATAAATTAAATATGAAAGCACTAAAAATAATCGGTTTATCATTGATAGCAATGATAAGTCTGGGAACTTATGCACAGGAATTGGATGCCAATTTACAATTCAGACCTCGTTATGAATATCGAAACGGATTTAAAAGCCCGATGTCAAACGGAGATGATGCAACTTCATTTGTTTCACAACGTTCCCGTTTGAATTTCAATTTCAAACAGGAAAAATTAAAAGCCAAACTAACTTTACAGAACATCCGAACCTGGGGAGATGCCAGCACAACTGCTACCGCAGATAAAAATGGAGTGGCTGTTTTTGAAGCCTGGGCACAATATGATTTTAGTCCCAATTGGAGTGCCCGTTTTGGACGTCAGGTGATTTCGTATGACAATCAGCGTATTTTGGGTGAAATCGATTGGATACAACAAGGACAAAGTCATGATGCCGCTCTGTTTTCTTTTCATCCAAAAAATCATCAACTGGATTTAGGTTTTGCCATGAATGCCAATGCTGAAAATTTAGTTGCTCCCAAAACGCCTTATACTACTAATTATAAATCGATGCAATATGCCTGGTATCATACGCAATTTGGTAAAATAAGTAGCAGTTTTTTATTGTTGAATACGGGGTATGAATTTGAAAAATCGGTTGGCAATTTAGAAGTCGATTACAAACAAACTTTTGGAACCTATCTTGTTTTTAAAGATAAAAAATGGGATAGCAATTTAGGTTTGTACGGACAAACAGGAAAAAGTTTTAATAACAATGTCAGTGCCTGGTATGCCGGAGCTAATTTAGGATATGCCTTAACCGATGCTTTTAAAGCTAGTTTAGGATATGAATTCCTCTCAGGAAAAGATCAGGGCAATACGAGTTTGAATGTCAAATCATTCAGCCCGATTTTTGGAACCAATCACGCTTTTAATGGTTTTATGGATTATTTCTACGTAGGAAATCATCAAAATAGTGTGGGATTGCAGGATGCTTATTTGAAATTAAATTATTCTCTTAAGAAATGGCAGTTTACCTTAACTCCCCATGTATTTAATGCGCCAAATACAGTTTTAAATGCTTCCAATGAAAAAATGGACAGTTATCTGGGAACAGAAATTGATTTTACTTTGGGCTACGCTGTTCAAAAAGATATTATGGTTTCAGCCGGATATTCTCAGATGTTTGCTTCCGGAACTTTAGAAAGGCTTAAAAATGTAACGGATGCTGCAAATACAAACAATTGGGCGTGGGTCATGATTTCTTTTAATCCTAAACTGTTTTCATTAAAATAAAGTCTATTAATTCATTTTTTTTAAGAACCTCTATAGGAAAGCTTTAAGCTTTTAATAGAGGTTTTTTGTGTTAAAAAATAAATTATATTTGAGTTAGTTGAATTTAGTAAGAATATAAAACTTGCTGATATTTATCATATTTATAGATAAAGGACTATTTTATCTTTACATCATAATTAATTCAGGGAATTTATGAGCAATTTATCACAGTCACATCGTATTTTATTTTTGAATACACTGGCATTTACAATCAGTTTTGCCTGTTGGACTTTAAACGGTGTTTTGGTTACTTTTTTAGTAGATAGAGGAATTTTCAATTGGTCGGTTGTTGAGGTAGGATGGTTGTTAGGATTGCCTATTTTATCGGGAGCTATTTTCCGTTTGCCAATTGGGATTTTAACCGATAAATACGGTGGTAAAAAAGTATTCTCGACTTTGTTGTTACTTTGTTCTATTCCATTGTTTTTATTGCCATTTGCCGGTTCATTTTGGGAATTTGCAGTATTGAGTTTCTTGTTTGGATTAGTAGGAACCAGTTTTGCTGTTGGAGTAGGATATACTTCAGTTTGGTATCCTAAAGAATGGCAGGGGAGAGCCTTAGGGATTTTCGGAATGGGAAATGCAGGAGCTGCGGTAACCACGTTTTTTGCACCAAGTTTATTAAATTTTTTATCAGAAACAGATACTGAAAACGGTTGGAAAATGCTTCCTGTAATTTACGGAGTGGTATTGGTAGCAATTGGATTGTTGTTTGTGTTTTTTGCCAAAAATAAAAAAGCAGCAACAGTATCCCGATCAACTTCGGAGTTATTGGCTCCTTTAAAAAATGTACGTGTTTGGCGATTTGGAGCTTATTATTTCTTAGTCTTTGGATGTTTTGTGGCTTACTCACAATGGTTGTTACCTAATTTTATGAATGTGTATCACACCACTTTAGTAATGGGAGGAATGTTTGCTACCTTATTTAGTTTGCCATCAGGAATTATTAGGGCTTTTGGAGGTTATTTGTCTGATAAATATGGAGCAAGAGCGGTTATGTATTGGGTTTTAGGTTCTTCAATTGCTATTAGTTTTTTGTTGATGTTTCCTAAAATGGAAGTTTTTACATCAGGTCCCGGAGTTTTAGCCACAAATAATGGAGTGGTTAATCAAATATCAGCTTCTGAAATTAAAGTAGGAGAAAGAACTTATAATGTTAATGCAAAATCAACCATTAGTTCATCTGATTCTGATATTTTGCCTGTTCGAAATTCATGGCAGGAAATTGTAGTCAAACAAAATCAGGAAGTCAAAAAGAAAGAACTTTTAGCTGAAGGAATTACCCAAATAAAGTTTAATGCCAATATGTGGATTTATCTTGTACTGGTAGTTTTAATCGGGATTTCCTGGGGAATTGGTAAAGCAGCTGTTTTCAAACATATTCCTGAATATTTTCCTAACGAAGTGGGAGTTGTAGGAGGAATGGTGGGATTAATAGGCGGTTTAGGCGGATTTATAGGGCCAATATTATTTGGATACTTATTGAATGCAACCGGTTTATGGACCAGTTCCTGGATATTTATCTTCCTAATTTCTGTGGGTTGTTTATTATGGATGCACCGAACCATTATCAATATTATGCGTGAAAAGATGCCTCAGTTTACAAAAGGAATTGAGCGAAACCAATAAAATATAATAATTTTAAAAAATAATATTATGGATACTTACTTAAAAAAAATAGGATCAGAGCCTGAAAATGTATCTAACGAAACGCAAACCATTCAAAGTACTACGTGGTTGACCAAGTGGGAGCCTGAGGATGAAGCATTCTGGAAAGCAACAGGTAGTAAAATTGCCTGGAAAACATTAACAGTAACAACTCTTTCATTAATTTTATCATTTGCTTCCTGGTTTATGATGAGTGTTATTGCAGTGAAACTTCCCGGACTTGGTTTTTCATTTTCTAAAGATCAGCTTTTTTGGTTGGTGGCTATTCCTGGATTAGCTGCGGGTTTTTTACGAATTATACACACCTTTATTCTGCCTGTTTTCGGAACAAGGCATGTAGTGACTGTGGCAACTTTACTCAAATTAATTCCAGCAATTGGAATCGGGTTTGCAGTGATGGATACCACTACTCCATTTTGGGTATTTGTTCTTTTGGCTATTACCACTGGTTTTGGTGGCGGAGATTTTTCATCTTTTATGCCTAGCACAAGTCTGTTTTTTCCAAAAAGATTAAAAGGAACAGCGTTGGGAATCCAAGCAGGTATTGGGAATTTTGGGGTTTCTTTAGCTCAGTTTATTACTCCGATTATTTTGAGTGTTAGTATTTATGGAACCACTTCGGTATTTACAAGTATCGATGCCAAAGAAACACAAAATGTTTTAACAGACTCAACAATTGAAAAGCAAAAAGAAGTTTTTGCCGCTTTGGACGTCAAAACGCAAAATAAAATTTTGGCTACTGTAAAGAAACCGGTTTTAGATTCAGTAACAACTGCCGTAAAATCAGCAGATAATACAGTAGTTTTTGCAGCTTTGCCTTTGAAAGCAAAATCGAAAGCCATAGCTAATGCCAATCCGAAATTGGCTGAAAAAATATTAAACAAAATAAGCCCCAAAAATGAGGCGGTAAATAAAAGGAGTATCTATATTCAATCTGCTGCATTTTGGTACATTGGTTTTCTCTTGGTTTTGGCATTTATGAGTTGGTTTTTTTTAAAAAGTATCCCGATGAAAGCTTCCATAAAAGAACAGATGGATATTTTTAAAAACAAACATACCTGGTATTGTACAATTACTTATCTAATGACTTTTGGAACTTTTGCCGGTTTGTCAGCAGCTTTTCCTTTGATGATAAAATTTTTATATGGTGATTTCCCAAATGCTCCGGATCCGTTAGTGTATGCTTTTTATGGTCCGCTTATTGGTTCTGCCAGTAGAATTGCTTTTGGATTTATTGCGGATAAAGTGGGAGGAGCCATCTTAACAACTATTACAGGTATTGGAATTTTAGCAGGAGCTGTTATTTTAATCACTCAGGGATTAGTATCTCCTACTAGTATGGATCAGTTCCCGTTATTTGTTGGTGTAATTTTAGCGATGTTCTTTTTTACAGGTATTGGAAATGCGGGTACTTTTAGACAGTTTCCAATTATTTTTTCAGAGAATCAAAGACAAGCAGCAGGAGTTATTGGTTGGACAGCAGCCATTGCAGCTTTTGGTCCTTTCATTTTTTCAAAATTAATAGGAAATAATATTTCAGCAAACGGTTCAGTGGTACAATTCTTTATGGGACTAATTGTTTTCACCATATTGGCAACAGTAATTAATTGGTGGTTTTATAATCGAAAAGGATGTGAAAAACCAAGTTAAATGAAGGAATACTTAATTTTGAACATTCATTGAACTAAGCTTATATTCAATAAAGCAGTCCGTTTTTTACAATTTTATATCGAAAATTAATGGTTTGATGACAATCGATGGAATTTATTGTTGTAAATTAGTGATTTATACGTGAATTATAACATATTTAGGTGTTTTTGTACTTTAGAAAACTACTTAAGTAGTTTCACTTAGTTTTTCTTTTGTTTAATTTTACTCCCGAAGAAAAGCCTTTGGATTTTTTGATAAAAATAGATTTGTAATTGTAAGCGGTAATACTATAAATTAAAATGAAAAACAGAACATATAATGTAAAAGCATTGCTCATTGCCACACTACTTTCAGTACTTATGATTGTGTTAGTGTTTTATGGCTCCAGAGAATTACAAAATTTTGATGCGGCTTTAATTACCTATTTATTTGGGACTGTATTCGCTTTCTTTGGGATTGTTTATCGTTATACAGTATGGTTGCAAAGACCACCTACATGGATTTACTTCAAAAGAGGAATTTCTTTCCTGTTCACAGGAAAAGTTTTTTCTCATTTTTGGTTTGCTTCTAAAGAATCTATAGAAAATATTGCCTTTCAAAAATTTATTTATCCAAGGGGAAAATACCGCTGGGTGGCGCATTTTATGATTGCTGTAGGCTGTACGTCGGCTTTTTTAATTACCATTCCGCTTACATTTGGTTGGATTCACTTTACGATGGCTCCTAATTCGATTTCGGTTTACGAAGCGCATTTCTTTGGTTTCAAAGTAATGGATTTTGAATTGGATTCTATCATGGCATTCTTAACATTTCATGCTTTGAACTGGTCTTCTTATCTGGTAATTTTTGGTTCATTGTATTATTTGAGAAGACGATTGACTAATCCTGGATTGATTGCTACACAGTCTTTTGAAGGCGATTTGTTACCGTTGATTTTATTGATTGCTATTTCAGTTACAGGATTAGGATTGACTTATTCGTACCAATTTATGAAAGGTTTTGCTTTCGACTTTTTGGCGGTATTGCATGCCGTTACGGTAATTATGTTTTTGATTTGGATTCCGTTTGGGAAATTCTTCCATATCATTCAACGTCCGGCGCAAATTGGTGCACACATATATAATAAGGAAGGAAGAAGAAAAGGGATGGCAGTTTGTCCACATACCGGAGAAGAATTTGCGACCAAATTGCATATTGACGATTTAAAAATTGTGACTAAAGAATTAGGTTTTGACTTTTCGATGGAAGACGGAGGTTCGCATTTGGATTTGAGTCCTGAAGGAAAGAGATCCCGATTAGCGCAGGCACACCTGAAAGCAAGACAGGCTGGAGGGAATTTATTTGGATAATTTAAAGATAAAAGTATATAAACATGGCAAAATTACCTGTTTCAGAAGAGCATATTGTTGCACAATTTGGACCACATAAAAATTATAGTCCAAAGGAAGGCTATGAAGGAAGAGATGAACCAGATGAGTTGGTCAAAACACATTGTTGTTTTTGCGGAATGCAATGTGGAATTCAATTATCTGTAAAAGAAAATAAGGTAGTAGGATTTGAACCATGGATGGAATTCCCTTTCAACGAAGGGCGTCTTTGTCCAAAAGGAGTGCAACGCTATTTGCAAAATAACCATCCCGACCGATTGATGTCTCCGCTGAAAAGCGTTCCGGGACAGGGATTTGTACCTACTTCTTGGGATGAAGCATTGACCAAAACGGTTTCGGAAATCAAAAGAATTCAGGAAAAATATGGTAACGATGCTTTTTCGATGCTTTCGGGAGTTTCATTAACCAATGAAAAAAGTTATTTGGTGGGGAAATTTGCTCGTGTGGCATTAAAAACCAAAAACCTGGATTACAATGGACGTTTGTGTATGGTAAGTGCCGGTGCAGGAAACAAAAAAGCATTTGGTTTAGATAGAGGTTCTAATAATTATTCGGATTTAGAATATGCAGAAGTGATTATTGTGGCTGGAGCCAATATTAGCGAAACCTTCCCTACATTGACCCATTGGATTTGGAAAGCCAGAGACCGAGGAGCAAAAATAATAGTGATAGATCCAAGGATGATTCCACTGGCAAGAACAGCCGATATTCACTTGGATGTACGTCCAGGAACCGATTCGGCTTTGTATGGAGCGATGTTAAAATATTTGGTTGATAACGATATGTTAGACCACGATTTTATAGATAATCATACTTCAGGTTTTCAGGAAACTTTAGATGCAGTAAAAGACAATACGCTCGAATGGGCAGAAGAAGTTACCGGAATTAAGAAAGAAAAAATTAAAGCTGCCGCTGAGTTATGGGGTAAAGCGAAAACGAGTTTCTTACTTCATGCCCGTGGAATTGAACATCATTCTAAAGGTGTGGATAACGTTTTGGGCTGTATTAATTTGGTTTTGGCAACAGGTAGAATTGGAAAACCATATTGCGGTTATGCAACTATTACCGGACAAGGAAACGGTCAGGGAGGTAGAGAACACGGACATAAATGTGATCAGTTACCCGGGAACAGAGACATTGAAAACCCGGAACACCGTAAATATATTTCGGAAGTTTGGGGAATAGATGAGAAAGATTTACCCGGAAAAGGTTTATCGGCTTATGAAATTATAGAAGCTATTCACAGAGGAGAAATTAAAGGATTATTGTCTATTTGTTTCAATCCATTAGTCTCTTTACCTAACAGTAATTATGTGCGTGAGGCTTTGGAAAAATTAGAGTATTATGTATGTATTGACTTTTTCTTAAATGAAACAGCTCGCCATGCCGATGTTGTTTTAGCGGGTTCATTACAAGAAGAAGAAGAGGGAACAACGACTTCTGCCGAAGGGCGTGTGATTCGTATTCGTCAGGCGGTAACACCTCCCGGGAATGCTCATACCGATACAGCTATTATTCTGGAATTGGCCAGGCGTTTGGGGGTAAAAGATAAATTCACATACGAAAACAGTGAAGCCATTTTTAATGAATTGCGTGTAGCATCCAAAGGTGGAACAGCAGATTATTACGGGATCACCTATAAAAAAATTGAGGATGAAATGGGTGTTTTTTGGCCTTGTCCAGAAATAGGTCATCCCGGAACGCCTCGTTTATGGGAAGACAGAAAGTTTAAAACGCCTGATGGAAAAGCGCATTTTAATCCGGCGCCTTATAAACTTCCGGGTGAGGTAACCGATGAAGATTATCCTGTAATTTTAACTACCGGACGTGTGGTTTCTCAATATTTGAGTGGAACACAAACCCGTAGAATTGGAAAATTAGTAGATCAGTTTCCGGAACCTTTGTTGGAAATTCATCCTAATTTGGCCAAACAATATAATATTAAACAAAGAGAATTAATCCGCGTTTCAACAAGAAGAGGGGAAGGAGTTTTCCCTGCGAATATTGTTGAAACTATCCGGGAAGATACTGTTTTTATTCCGTACCACTGGTCTGGAAAAAAATCGGCAAACCAATTGACACCGGGAACATTAGATCCAATTTCTAAAATACCTGAGTTTAAAGTTTGTGCCTGTCATTTGGAACCACTTAATGAAATAGCTCCGCCTTCAAGTGAATCGACGGCTTACGCGAGTATTTAATCTATAAAGAATTGATATAAAATGAACTATACTAGTTTTAATAAAAATGAAGAGTTTTTTGTAGATATGCAACGTTGCATTGGCTGTAAAGCTTGTGAATTGGCTTGTGCCGAATGCGAGACTAACGGTCAGGATTCGATGATACATGTTAATTATGTGGATCGTGCTGCTACCGTACAGACGACCGTTCAGGTTTGTATGCACTGTGATGATCCTGTTTGTGCTAATGTTTGCCCAGCTGATGCGATATCCAAAGACGAATTCGGAATTGTTCACACGGCTAATACCGAAAGATGTATTGGATGTTCTAACTGTGTGATGGCTTGTCCTTTTGGTGTGCCAAAGAAAGAGGAAAACTACGATTTGATGATGAAATGCACCATGTGTTACGACAGAACCAGTGTGGGTAAAAAACCAATGTGTGCTACCGTTTGTCCAAGTGGAGCTTTGTTCTATGGCACTAAAGATGAAATTCAGGAAATGCGTCCTAACAGTACTTCGGTAAATAGTTTTGTATTTGGAAAAGAAATAGTGAATACGAAGGTTAATATTATGATGCCTAAAGGAAGTACAGAACTGATAATATATTAAGAAGTTAGAGGTTAGAAGTTAGAGGTTAGAAGTAGGAAGAGGGAAGAGGGAAGTTTCTAAGCTTGAAAGCTAAAACTTGAAATAGGAAATACAAACTTTTAGAACATAGAAAAATGTCAAAAGAAGATAATTTAAATAAAAATTGGAAGAAAGATTTTCCAATTGAAAAACAACAGGCTACTAACGTAAGCCGTCGTGATTTCGCAAAATTCCTTACGCTGGTTTCAGGAGGATTGATGGTAGGTAGTGGTTTAGTTGCAGCTAAGGCTTATATGTATCCAAAAGAAGAAGTAGAAGGAGAGCACTTTGTATGTAAAAAAGAAGATGTGCCGCTGGGAGGAACACGTGCTTTTGTAATCGAAGGCAGTACAATTCCTTATATATTGATTCATCTGGAAACTGGTGAGTTTAAGGCCTATGAGCAGAAATGTACCCACCTTTCCTGTTCTGTTTTTTACAAGCCGGGGACTGGAATTATCCATTGCCCATGTCATGAAGGATCATTTGATGCTAAAACAGGAGATGTTTTGGGAGGACCACCGCCAAGAGCGTTACCAAGTTTGGATGTGTTTTTTAAAGACAATGCTGTTTATGTAAAAGCTGCAGCTCCAGTTCAGGAAGCAAAATTAGGATAAATCATTAAAATAAATCAGTATGAGTAATTTTAGAAGAAGTCAGAATCAATCCAATCCTAATAAATTAAACGCAATCCTTTCGTCGTTAATTTTTATATTAATACTTAATGTGAGTATCCAAATTTGGTTGTTGTATGCTTCATTGAATAATGCTTTGGATAACAATAGAGAAATTCTTGTTCCGGCATTTATTGCTTCATTAGTGTTGTTTTTGATAGGTTTTAGTTGGCTTTATTATTTACCAACGGGTAATAATGGTCATACTAAAAAATAAATGAGCTTATAATCAGCATAACAAAAAAGGGATTCACTTAATAAATAGTGAATCCCTTTTTTGTTTTTTGAAAATAGTTACTTTTTTACGTTAGTACTATCTTTGTGCATCATTCCTTTTTTCATTCCACGACGGTCCTGTTGTCTCATATCCTCACGGTGATCCTTTCTGAAATCTTCACGGTGGTGTTTTTTCATTTCATCCCACTTTTTAAATTGCTCAGGAGAAAGAATCTTTTTCATTTTGTCTTTCATTGCAATTTGTTCGTCAAGCATTTTGTTTTTCATCGCAAAAATTTCATCCGAAGTCGGTTTTTCTGTTTTAGCTTTTCTGTCTTTCATAAGAGCTTCTCTTTTTGCGCCTTGTTCTGCAATTATTTTGCCCATTTCTTTTTGTTGAGCAGCATTTAAATCAAGATCTAATGTCATTTTTTTCAACATTAATTGATTGCGCTGTTCCGGTGTGAATTTCTCCATCGGATTACCATCGTGTCTCGCTGGTCTTTGTTGTTTTTCTTGTGCATAAGATGATACGCTTACAATAGCGATCAATGCTGCAGTGATTAATTTTTTCATAGTTAATTGGTTTGTATTTTTGAAATAAGACTAAGGATAATGTTAAAAGTTTAATTAGTTTGGAAAAATAATTTTATCTCATTCTAGGCTTTTGTAGAAATATAAAATTCGATTTCTAAGTAGCATTTTCTTATTGGGAACTAAAATAGTTTTATATGAAGAAAATAAAAATTTATTTATGTAATAAATAGACTATATTTATGCGCTTCAAAAATAGTAGAATCTAATGTTTTATCATTAATATATTAACGACTATTACAACCAAACCAAAATAACCGCTATGACAAAAAAAATAATTTATTTGCTTGTATTTGTTTTTTGCCTACCCTTAATCAATTTTGCTCAAAAGGCGACTGATTCTATTGAGAAAGTAAAGCCTGTCATACCGGAGATTGAAAAAGTATACCTGCACACTGATAACAATTATTACACAGTTGGAGAATCGTTGTGGTACAAAGCTTATTCAGTTTATGCTTATACTAACCAACTTTTAGACCATAGTAAAATACTGTATGTTGAACTAATATCACCGGAGTCTAAAATAATTAGTCGTAATATCACTCATCTCGAAGGAGGTCTTGGGCATGGCGATTTTATATTGGCTGATTCCCTTGGTATTAAACCGGGAACTTACCAATTAAGAGCTTACAGCAATTGGATGCGGAATTATGGAGATGATTTTGTTTTTAAAAAAGAAATTCAAATTATAAGTACCAATAAGGAGAATCCAATGGAATCCAAAGTAAGTGATGCTGTAAAAACAGCGTCAAAAACTAAAAAAGACAATCTGGTTGTTGAAAATAAACCAACAGTTTTGGTTGACTTTTTCCCCGAAGGTGGTTCTTTGGTAGAAGATGTTATTAGTAGCGTAGCATTCAAAGCAACAGATTCATACGGGAACCCAATTGAGGTAAAAGGGACACTTTTTGATTCTAATGATAAGCCAATTAATTTATTCAAAAGCAGTCATGATGGTATGGGGAAATTCGTATTTCAACCCGAACAAAATCAAAAGTATTATGCTAAAGTAACTACACCCAATGCTGAAGAAATAAAAATAGCTATTCCAGAGGCTCATAAAACGGGTTATACATTATCGATTAATAAGGTGGATGAGAAAAAAGTAGTTACTATTAAAACCAATAAAACTACTTTAGATCAAAATTTAGATAATGAACTAACAATTATTTGTACGGTAAGAGGAGTTACTTATTTTGAAGGAAGTCAAGCTTTAAAAGATACGAAACTGTCTTTTATTTTACCTGAAGAAAATTTTCCGGAAGGCATTGCACAAGTCACTCTCTATGATAAGTTCTCGATACCACAAAGCGAACGATTGATTTATATTGAAAAAAATAAAGATATTGATATCTCTTTAACGGCAAATAAAAAACAATATGCACTAAAAGAAAAAGTAAATCTTAATGTTTCTGCAAAAGACAAACAAGGTAATCCTTTAATAGCAAACTTTTCAATAGCTGCGACAGATGCAAATGGTGTAAATGAAAGCCTTGATAATGAAATAAATATTTGTTCGTATTTCCTGATGGCTTCTGATATCAAAGGAAAAGTACATAATCCTAATTATTATTTCAATACTGCTAATCCTGCAAGATTTAGCCACTTAGATTTACTTTTATTAACACAGGGATGGCGTGATTTTGTATGGAAGAAAAATCAAAACCAGAATGATAATCCCTATTTTAAAGTAGAAAAAGGAATTACAATAGCAGGGAAAGTAGAAAGTTTGTTGGGTAACGCTGCCAAAGCAAATAGTCAGGTACAATTGGTGCTTCTTAATAAAGGAAATTCGGTAATGTTAAATGATACTACAGATGTTAATGGAAAATTTGAATTTAAGAATATTGAATTCAAAGGAGCTGCGACGATGTTACTTAATTCTAAAAATGAAAAAGGGAAAAATAGTGGTGAATTTGTAATCGATTCTATATATAGCCCTCCTCTGGCAATTGATTTTAAGTATCATAAGCCTTTAAATTATGAAGAAAATATAATAACCCAAATCAATACAAACATTCGGAACAAACATATTTTCTTTAATATTCCCGAAGAAAATCAATTGAAAGACGTTGTTGTCACTGCTAAAAAAAAGAAAGACGATACAGGTCCAAGCCGATATGGTTTTGCTGATTTTACTTATATTCCAGACGAAAAAGTGCCTCGTGTTACTAATATTTTTCTATTTCTTCAAATGGTTGTTCCTAATATAACCGCTTCCGCTAGTTCAATTCGTTTTAACCGAAATAATGGTCCTGCTCTTATTCTGGTTGATGGAGCAGAAATGGATATGGGATTTCTGTCGGGCATTTCTCCGGATGATATCGCTAAGATTGAAACTATAAAAGGAGCAGGAGCGGCTGTGTTTGGTTCACAAGGAGCAAACGGAGCCATACTTATTTATACTAAAATGGGAAAAGGAGGTTTTACAAGTCAAAAGGTTTTTCATTCTATAGCGATGCCTATTAATGGTTACCAAAATACCAGATATTTTTATTCTCCAGATTATAGTGTTCCAAATCCAAAAGAAAAGGACAAAGCTGATATTCGAAACACCTTGTATTGGAATCCTTACATTCAACCTGATGAGCGTGGAAATGCTGTCGTTTCCTATTATAATAACGAAGTAGATACAACGGTAAGTGTTGATTTAGAAGGAATAACAAATACCGGTATTCCTATAGTAGTTAAAAGCAGTTATCAAATAAAGAAATAAAAAGAAAGGGAACTTCAATCGAAGTTCCCTTTCTTTTTAAATATGATGATTAGGATTTTACCCCACTAATTCCACGACTTTACTTTCGCCGTCAACAGCTACTTTAGTTAGGCCATGTTTCGATAAGTTTTTCATAGACGCATCCCATTTTTTTCCGCTTAAGTTAGCAGAAACTTTTAGTTGCGATAAATCCATTTTATTTTCGTTTCCTTTTAATAAAGTAACAATTACTTTTTCCTCGTCAGACAATTCAATAGTTTGTTTTTTCTCCGGACGCATTTGTGGGAACAACAATACTTCCTGAATAGAAGCATTATTAGTTAGGAACATCATCAAACGATCCATTCCAATTCCTAATCCAGATGTTGGAGGCATTCCGTATTCTAAGGCTCTTAAGAAATCTTCATCAATAATTCCGTTAGCTTCATCATCTCCTTTTGCAGCCAAACGCATTTGGTCTTCAAAACGTTCTCTTTGATCAATTGGGTCATTCAATTCTGAATAAGCATTCGCAACTTCTTTACCACAAACCATTAATTCAAAACGCTCTGTCAATTCAGGATTGTCACGGTGCTCTTTACAAAGTGGCGACATTTCTTTTGGATAATCAGTAATGAATGTTGGCTGAATATAATTTCCTTCACATTTTGCTCCAAAAATCTCATCAATCAATTTTCCTTTACCCATGGTCTCATCCACTTCAATTCCCATTCCTTTAGCAGCTTCGTATAACTCCGCTTCGCTTTTTCCTGAAATGTCAAAACCAGTAAAATGTTTGATAGAATCAGTCATCGTTACGCGGGCAAAAGGCGCTTTGAAACTAATGTTATGGTCACCAAAAGTCACATCACTTACGCCGTTTACTGCAACAGCACAATGCTCTAATAAACGTTCGGTGAAATCCATCATCCAGTTGTAGTCTTTGTAGGCTACATATATTTCCATAGCGGTAAATTCCGGGTTGTGTGTTCTGTCCATTCCTTCGTTACGGAAGTTTTTAGAAAACTCATAAACACCGTCAAATCCACCAACAATTAATCTTTTTAAGTACAACTCATTCGCAATACGCATGTACAACGGAATATCCAATGAGTTGTGGTGTGTAATAAACGGACGCGCCGCAGCCCCACCGGGAATGGATTGTAAAACCGGAGTTTCCACTTCAAGGTATCCAGCATCGTTAAAGAAACCACGCATTGCGTTGAACAATTTGGTTCTTTTAATAAATGTTTCTTTTACCTGTGGATTTACAGTTAAATCTACATAACGCATACGGTAACGCAATTCGGGATCGTTGAAAGCATCAAAAACGGTACCTTCTTCATCTACTTTTGGTAAAGGAAGCGGACGTAAAGTTTTGCTCAAAAATGTAAAACCGCTTACGCGAATACATTTCGCACCCACTTGTGTAGTAAACAATTCCCCTTCAATTCCGATGTAATCACCTAAATCGGTTAGTTTTTTGAAAACTTGATTGTACAACGTTTTATCATCACCTTCACACAAAACATCGCGGTTCACGTACAATTGAATACGTCCTTCGCTATCCTGCAATTCGGCAAAACAAGCTTTTCCCTGATCTCTCACACTCATCAAACGCCCCGCAACAATCACCTTTTTACCTTCTTCAAAAGACTCCTTTATTTGCTTTGAAGTATGATTTACAGGAAAAAGATTAGCAGGATAAGGATTGATTCCTAAGTTGCGTAAAGATTGAAGTTTTTCTCTTCGGATGATTTCTTGTTCTGATAATGCCATTATAGTCTGATTTTTAAGACCGCAAAGATAACAAATAGAATGCAGATTTCAGAATGCAGATTTTTAGATTTTTTAGGAGCAGAAAATCTCCGTTTTTTATCAGGATTTGTCCTGCTGTACACTCTATCTTTTAAGCCGAACCCCGGCTTAAAAGGATGCCGTTTCCATCAGGGCTATTTGACAACTTTTGTTTTTTGTAGAACGTTCTTCCTGCGAGTTTTCAAATTCTTGCAGGATTCAACAGAATAAAATCATCTGTAAATCGGTGTGTCAGCTTTTCGCTTAGGTAAAAAAGAAAGAAAAATACTGTTGTAAATCCATAATTTTTTTTAAACTTGCGTGTATAGGCGAGTTGACAGTAATTAAAAAAAAACAGAATTTGAAAGATTTTATAATTAATTTAATTTGTGGATTTCTTGGAGGATTGTTTGTTTATTTTATTCAAATCAGAAACGAAAAAAACAAAAGAAAAAATCATATTAAAGAAAAGTTAGAAGATAATAGAAGGATTATTCCAAAAGATTTTATTCATTCTATAAGTATTGGAATGTCAATGGTTAAACTTGAAGAATTTATCGGATTACCATTATTCGTTTACACAATAGATGAAAATGAATTATTTGAAAATGATTTAATTGTGAATATTAATGAATATAGATTTGAGAATTGTCTCATGAAAATTTTACATCAAAATAATCAATTATCAGCTATTCTTATTTCTAGTTATTTAGATTGCAAAATAGAAATAATAAAATACGATTCAGAAATAGAAAGTCCAACAATTGGAAATTTTTGCGTCGACTATACTTTTGAATCAGAAAATAATGAAATTATACATGAAATAACTTCTAGAGATAGTTGGTTTGGAATTATTGAATATCACGGAAGAATGGGAAATTACAATCATTTTTGCTATTACGGAATGAAATTTTTTGGAATTGATGAAGCAGAAAATTTAAATATTGAAAAACTCAAGGGTTCTGTAATTGATGGGTTTGGTATTTCATCTAATCCAGAACTTTTTAAATATTATTCATCAACATTTTAGGGGAAAAAACTACTGTCAATAACAGTTTCCGATAGCATCTGTTTGCAATCCGTGTTCACAACAAAAATCAATATTTTTACAAAAAAAACAAACAATGACAAAATTATACAAATTACTTAGTCTTTTAATTTTAGTAGTAACCTTAACAAGCTGCAACTTTACCGAGAACATAGATGTTCAGCCTGATGGAACAGGAAAATTCTCTCTAGAAATGGATGGAGCCGGATTGATGGCGATGGCGGGAGATAAGCTAGGAGAACAGTTTGGAGCAAAAAACAATGCTAAAGCAATAGATTCTACTTTTTCATTCAAAGATATTTTTCAGGCTAAAAAAGACAGTATAGCCAAATTGTCTCCAGAGCAGCAAGAGGCTCTGAAAAAAATGGAAAGTTTTGTGATGAAGATCAAAATGAATCCTGAAGCCAAACAATTATTATTTTCTATGGATACACCATTTAAAAGTGTAAATGAATTAGGTGGTTTGATGGAAGGGATGTCGTCCTTAAAAAATCTTAAAGGGAAATCAGATAAGACAGATGCAATGTTAAGTGGTATTGGAAATGATAATTCTAAATTGAGTTTTAGTTATGATGGGAAGCAGTTTACACGTAAAGCAATTGTATCTAAAGAGGCTATGGCTAAAATTGCAGCCGATTCAACCGGAATGGCTAAGATGATTTTTGCTTCGTCCAAATATACTTTGAAATACCATTTCCCAAAAGCGGTAAAATCGGTTTCTAATCCTGATGCGTTATTTAGTGCCGACAGAAAAACCATTACGGTGGAATATCCTTTTACGGATTATTCCGAAAACCCGGAGAAGCTGAATTTGAATGTGGTTTTTGAATAATCTAAACGAGACCGTAATCCCGATAACTATCCGGACGCAAATTTCAGTTTTTAAAATCTTTAAGTTTTATCTGTATTTATCAGTAAGATCAGTATAATCTGTGGGCTGTTTTTTAGATTCACAGCTGAAAAGTAAAATTTGCGAATTTGCGGTAAAATATACTCAATAGTTAGTTTTAATGACTTTGTGACTTCGTGGCAAAACAAAATAATAAGTTGTATTTTTGCAGTTCACAAATAAGCGAACGAAAAAAGTTACTTTGCCTCGTTCCTCCCAATGACTAATGAATAAAACAATCCAACTTCAAGATTTAGGGCACAAAGACTATAAAGCTTCCTGGGAATACCAGGAAGAATTGTTTAAAGGAATTGTCGATTTAAAAATCCAAAACCGAAGGGAAGAAACGAATCTGCCAACGCCTAATTATTTTCTTTTTGTGGAGCATCCGCATGTGTATACTTTGGGGAAAAGCGGGGATTTTGAAAATTTATTGCTTTCTGAGAAACAACTCGAAGCCAAAGGTGCTACTTTCTACAAAATCAATCGTGGCGGTGATATTACTTATCACGGCCCGGGACAAATTGTAGGTTATCCCATTTTGGACTTGGAAAATTTCTTTACCGATATTCATAAATACCTGCGTTTTATGGAAGAAGCCATCATCTTAACTTTGGCTGAATACGGAGTTGAATCGGGTAGAAGTGATGGAGAAACCGGAGTCTGGCTGGGTGTGGGAACGCCATTTGCCCGAAAGATTTGTGCTATGGGAGTTCGAGCTTCGCGTTGGGTCACTATGCACGGATTTGCGTTAAACGTAAATGCCGATTTGGGGTATTTTGATAATATTATTCCGTGTGGCATTCGCGGCAAAGCGGTGACTACTTTAAATGTTGAATTGGGTGTTGAAAAAGTCGATGAAGAAGAGGTAAAAGCTAAAATCCTGAAACATTTTACTGAGTTGTTTGAAGCTGAGTTTGTGACTGTTTAAATTGGGATGGTACACGGATGATGCTGATATAACAGATTGTCACGGATTTTTTTCTGTTTTTCTTTGCTATAAAATATTGGCACGCAGATTTAACAGATTTTAGCAGATTTTTTTCTAAAACTTCTATATGGGTAAATCTTTGCGAACTTTGCGCCTTCTTTGTGTGCTTTGCGGTTAAATATAAATGAACTTATGTGACTTATATGGTTTAAAAAGAATCATAAATCCAAAGCCAATTGCTCCGGCAATAACCTGAAACTCATTCGGTGGTATTTAGTAGGGCCATATTTTTTAATGGCTTCCCGATGTTCTTTGGTTGGATAGCCTTTGTTTTTTTTCCAGTTGTACATTGGGAATTCCTCGTGAATCATATCCATGTATTCATCGCGATAGGTTTTGGCCAGAACAGAAGCCGCAGCAATACTTAAATATTTAGAATCTCCTTTTACAATACTTTGATTTGGAATTGATTTTAATAATTCAATTTCTTCTGGTGAAAATTGTTTGCCGAAATTGTTTTTCAAACCCAATTTAGCATTCAATTTTCTATTCCCATCTACAATAATAAATTCAGGTTTCGGGTCTAATTTTAAAACAGATTCCTGCATTCCTTTCATCGAAGCGTTTAGGATATTGATTTCGTCAATTTCGTTAGGAAACAAATGGCTAACTGCAAAAGTAAGCGCTTGTCCTTCAATAATCGGCTTTAGTTTCTCTCGAACTTTTTCGGATAATTGCTTACTATCATTCAGGATACTGTTTTCAAAATCCAATGGAAGGATTACAGCAGCGGCAGTAACAGGACCGGCAAGACAGCCACGGCCAGCTTCATCGGTTCCCGCTTCAAGAATAAGTTGAGAAAAAGTAGAGGCAAGCATATTAAAAAGTTTTGGAGTAGCAAAGATTATAAAATTTTTAAGATAATTGTTCGTTATTCTAACATTTGCTTATAAATAAGGCTGAATTAAGTTGTTTTTTTATACGTTTTTATCGTTTACCTTTGCTTCGTTATTAGTTTTCAAATAAAAGCCCAATTATATATCTGTTTCGAATGAGAATTCTCTTTTTTCTATATTTTTTAGTACTGCCAACATTGTTATTCTCTCAGGTAAAATCAAGAGAAGAAGCTCCTAAAAGAAGTTTTTCGGATAGGTTAAAAGGAACAAATGATAAAAAGAAAGATACCACCAAGGTAGCAACTATGGATATGTATCGTTTTATTACGTTAGAAAGAGATACTACTTATTTAGATACTTCGTTGACTATTCAAAGGGAATATTCAATGAATTATAATCGAAGAGATCTTTTTGGCTTATTGGCTTTTCCTAACGAAGGGCAGCCATACAATAACCTGCAATATAATTTAACGGAGAATTCGCCTTATCCTGAATTTGGTTTTAAGGCAAAGCATTTCAACTTTTTAGAAGCCAATCAAATTAGGTATAGCTCCGTTGCCACTCCTGTAACCGAATTGTTTTTTAAATCAACTTTAACTAAAGGGCAATCGGTGGATTCTTTTTTTACGTTGAATCTTTCGCCAAATCTTAATTTTTCTATTGCCTATAAAGGATTGCGTTCAGAAGGGAAATACATTAACCAGATGGCTACTACGGGAAGTTTTAGATTTACTGCCAGCTATAATACTACCAGTAAACGTTATTTTCTGAATGCTCATTTTACGGGACAGGATGCCTTAAATGAGGAAAATGGAGGGATTACTACAATAGAAGATTTTGAAAGCAAGGATTCAAAGTACACCAATAGACAGCGTTTGCAAGTGTATCTGACCGATGCAGAGTCTTTTTTGAAAGCCAAACGTATTTTTATAGACCATAGTTTTAGAATTAATCCAACCCAAGGTGCTAATAATTTGTATATAACGCATCAGCTGAATTATGAGAATAAATTTTTCGAATATTATCAGCCTACAATAGCTTCAGCGGTAGGAACGCAGGCAGTCAATCGATTTGGTGATGCTATTGTAACTTCAAATTTAAAAGATCAGACGCATTACAATAAAATGTACAATAAAGCTGCTGCGATATATGAAAATACAACGCTTGGGAAGTTCCAGTTTTTTATAGATGATTTCCGCAGTAACTTTTATTATAATCGAATTTTAATCAGGGATAATGGAGTAATTCCGGCTTCTTTTTCGAGGAATATTAATAGTGTGGGAGGTCAGTATGAATATCAAAAGAACAAATGGCATGGAAAGTTTTTGCTTTCTAAATCAATCACAAAACAATCTATTTCTAATTTAGATGCTAAATTAAATTATGATTTGAATGACGATTTCCAATTTGTTTTTGGATACCAAAACCTGAGTAAATTGCCTAACGATAATTATAATTTGCTCCAAAGTGATTTTGTAGGCTATAACTGGTCGAATAATTTTAAAAATGAAAAAATCAATGTGCTTAGCGGAAGTGCTGTAACGCCTTGGTTTGAAGCTTCTCTTCAATTGTCGGCACTTACGGATCATTTGTATTTTGAAAATACAGCCGCTGATGAAACACAACAAATTGTAACACCAAATCAATATGGTGGAACTATTAAGTATCTTTCGCTAAAATTGAATAAGGAGTTGACTTTTGGAAAGTTTGCTTTGAATAATACAGTTTTGTATCAAAAAGTAGAGCAGCAAGACGATATATTAAATGTTCCCGTATTTGTTACCCGTAATACTATTTATTTTTCTAATCATTTCTTTAGCAGAGCCTTGTTTATTCAGGCAGGTATTACTTTGAATTATTTTACAAATTATTATGCTAATGATTACAATCCAATTATAGGAGAGTTTTTTATTCAGAAGAAAAAACAAATTGGAAATTATCCTAATCTGGATTTCTTTCTTAATGCTAAAATTCAAAGAACAAGAGTTTATATAAAAGCCGAACATTTTAATGCGGCTTATACAGGAAATAATTACTATTCGGCTCCTAATAATCCGTATCGCGATATGACAATTCGTATTGGTTTGATCTGGAATTTCTTTAACTAGGTAGGGGTAAAAAAGTATAATACAGAAAAATGGAGCTGTAGTAGGATTTGTTCAGGTGTAATTTGTTTGTATTGAGTTGTTTAAAAGTGTTGTGTGTGTAAAAATATATTCTACCTTTGTAATAAATGAAAAATATCATGGAACAAACTATTGTAATAAAGCCCAATGCTAAAACAATTACTGTTTTGAAGAAAATGGTAGTAGAGAAGGAAAAATACCGCAAGATAGTATTGGCTAAAATTGAGAAAAAAGAAAAATAAAGCTTATCTTTATGTATAAATATAACGCATTAGAGGGTAATTACCCTCTTTTTTCTTTTAGTACAAAACATGGTTTAAATTATTATGTCGCTTTTCGAAAAATGGATTTTGAAAATCCTTTTTTTGATAATTTATATTCGTTTGATTTTTGGGAAATGAATAGCCAAAAATTTTTGAAAGACAATGCTATCGAAGCTACAATAATCCAAATTGTTATTGATTTTTTCAAACTCAATCCCAGCTGTCTTTTACATTATATTTGTGATAGTATGGATGAAAAGCATAACTTCAGAAGTAAACTTTTTAAAAAATGGTACGATAAATCAAATAAGGAAGATTTTTCTAAGTTGAATATTGAATTTAAAATAGACGAAATTGAAAGTTATAATTTGGAGTTTATTTTTAATGAAACGTTTTATACTTTTGAAAGTGTAAAAGAGAATGTTCTTTCTCAATTAGAAGATTTTTCTAATTATAAATAACTAGGTTTTCAATGAAATCTTATAGATTAAAATCTTGTCTTAATTATTACTTTTGTAAATCAGAAAATCAACAATCGTTAATCTTAAATCCTAAATCAACTTGACCTTCACCGCTATCGATTTTGAAACTGCAACTTCTTTTCATCCCTGTTCTGTAGGGATTGTTACGGTTGAGAATGGAATTGTTGTTGATGAATTTGTTACTCTAATTCAGCCACCAAACAATCTTTACAATCCTTATACGATACAAGTTCACGGAATTTATCCAAGTGATACTGCGAGAGCTAAAAATTTCCTTCAGGTCTTTCCTGAAATTCAAAAACGTCTTCAAAACAGAGTCGTTGTAGCTCATAACGAAAGTTTTGATCGCAATGTTTTGGCTAAATCAATGGCTTATTATGGTTTGGATTACGCCGATTTGAATATTTCTTCCAGATGGGAGTGTACCGTAAAAATTTATAAGGCAAAAGGAATTAAACCTACCAAGCTTAGTGATTGTTGCCGTGAGATGAATATTCAATTGAATCATCACGAAGCCTTATCTGATGCCAGAGCCTGCGCTCAACTTTATTTGAATCGATAAAATTTATTTCTTTTAAAAGTTAATTACGTAAGTTTTTTCATTAAATTAGTGTGTCGGTTTTTAAATCTTTACACTATGAAAGAAGATTTTTTACATTACCTCTGGAGGTTCAGGAAGTTTGATACATTAAATTTAAAAACTTCGAACAATCAAGAAATTAATATCATTAATGTTGGTCAATATTTAGAGCAAGCAGGACCTGATTTTTTTAATGCCCAGATTGTTATTGGAAATCAAAAATGGGCAGGTAATGTAGAAATTCATCTTAAATCTTCCGACTGGTATGTGCATCATCACGAAAAAGATGCGGCTTACGAGAATGTGATTCTTCATGTAGTTTGGGAACACGATATCGAAGTTTTTAGAAAAAACAATACCGAAATTCCTGTTTTAGAACTTAAAGATTATGTTGATAAAAGCATTTTGGCTAATTATCAAAATCTGTTATTACCTAAGTCATGGATTTTTTGTGAGAGACAATTAAGCGACCTGGATGATTTTGTTTTGAAAAACTGGCAGGAGCGTTTGTTTTTTGAACGTTTAGAAAGAAAGTCAAAAGCTATTTATGAGTTGTTGGAACAAACCGATAACGATTGGGAAGCAGTGTTATTTTGTATGCTGGCTAAGAATTTTGGATTGAATACTAATGGTGATGTCTTTTTGAAAGTTGCCCAATCGATTCCTTTTTCAATTATAAGAAAAGAGAGTTTTGAAGTCGAAAACTTAGAAGCGCTTTTGTTTGGTAAAGCTGCTTTATTGGATTCAGAAAAAGAAGATACTTACTTCAAAGATTTAAAATTTAGGTATTTTTATTTGTTGCATAAATATCAATTAGAATCCAATAATGAAGGACAGCTTCAGTTTTTTAAACATCGTCCGGATAATTTCCCAACGATTCGCCTTTCGCAATTGGCTCATTTGTATCATATTCATCAAAATCTTTTTTCTAAAATCAACAGTGTTTCTTCGGTAACAACTATTTATGAATTGTTTCAGCTAAGTACTTCGGCTTATTGGGAAAATCACTATCAATTTGATAAAGTGAGTCCAAAGAAATCAAAGAAATTGTCACGGTCATTTGTTGACTTATTGCTTATTAATACCATAATCCCCGTTCAGTTCGCTTATGCCAAAAGTCTCGGGAAGGAAACGGCTGAAGATTTAATGGCGATGCTAGCGGAGGTTGCGCCTGAGAAGAATGCCATTATTGATAAGTTTGATTTGTTTGGTATAAAAGCTGCTAATGCTTTTGAAACGCAATCATTGTTACAATTAAAGAATGAATATTGTAGTGGAGGAAGATGTTTGGATTGTGCTATAGGAATGGAACTGTTGAAGAATATCAGCTAAGGATTTATGATTCTTTTTTACTTATAATTTTATAAAAAAAAAATCCGCTGTGAAGCGGATTTTAAGAAATCAATTGAAAATTAATTTTTGTTAGGATCTTCTTTTTTGGTATCCATCATTTCCATTAATTTCATACCTAAAAGACCACTAATTCCTCCATCAGAACCGGAATTTCCAGAAATTAATACATCCGGAATGATTTTGATTCGTCCTTTTCCTATTTCTTCGGTTATTTTATATTTGGTAAAATTGTCACCTCCCATAGCTGAAACCTGTAATTGGTAAGCTTCAGCAGTTGATTTACCAATCGCCATGATTTTTTCTGCCTCGGCTAAACCGGTTTTAGAAATTCTTTCTGCTTCAGCGCTTGCTGTTAGTTTAGTGGCTTCAGCTTGAGCTCCGGCTCTGGCTTTGGTAGCTTCAGCTTCGGCATTGGCACGCATTTTTGTAGCTTCGGCTTCCGCATTTACATTTAGTTTTAAACTGGTAGCGTCTCCTTCCGCTTTTTTAACGGTGGCATCGGCTGTTCTTTGGGCAATTTCAACACTTTGGGATGCTTTCACAATTTCCTTTTGCATATCTGCAATGGCAGTTTCTTTTTCTACACCCTGACGTTGTTCTTGTGCCATTTTTTGAGTTTGATAGGTTTTTTGCTCTTCCTCGGCAATTTTCCTGTCGGTAAGGGTTTTCATCAATGATTCTGGTGGTACAATATCTCCAATTAAGGTATCAACAGCATTCACATTGTATTCGTCTAGAACTACTTTAATATGATTTTTAGCCGATTCCTGACGTTCTTTTCGGGTAGAAAGAAACGAAATTACGTCACTTTCCTGAGCCGAGTTTCTAAAATAATTTCCAATGGTTGGTTCCAAAACCTGTGAAACAAGATTGTTCATACTTCCAAATCGGGCAATTACTTTTGGCGCTTCATTAGCGGGAACGTGAATTATCTGCGAAACATCCAGGTTGAAAGGGAAACCATCTTGTGAACGAACAGTTATCGTTGAGAGGTTTTTGTCTAAGTTGTGGGATTCGCTTCTGGCATCAGCCCAGTTCAGAACCAAATTGGTAGTTGGAACAGGCTCTAGTTTTGTTGTGTATTTGTTTAGTGCATATTTCCCTGGTCCGAAAGGTTCCATCCAAACTCCGCGTTGTCCTTTTGAAACAATATTTCCATGTTTAAAGTTATCTCCGGTTACATCTTTACCGTCTTCACCTATATAAGAAATAACCACACCTACATACCCAATAGGGACATCGGTCATCGGTGTTTGTTCGATTTGAATCGCCCAGGAATTAATATAATAAGAACCGGCAAGCATCACCTGAGGCTGTAATCCACGGTTTCCGCCGTTTTTCAAAAATTGATCAAAATCCTGAAAGTTATTATGATTGTCTACAAATTTACCTGCAATTTGACCAATCGGAATAGGTTCACCATCCATTGCTGTTACGATTCCAACCATGTTTTCAGAGATTACTATTTGTGGAGCCACTATGACTTCAAATAAATAAGTGTTGATACGGTAAGAACCCGTAGTAATGAATGCTGATTGACGTCCTTTTTGTCCGCCATTGTCAAGAAATAAAGTTGCATCCTGATAATTGTCAGAGCTTACTTTTTGAGCAAGTATTCTACCTGTAGGTATTTCAGCACCATCTTTACTTAATACCAATCCGATATTTCCTTCCGGAATAATAGTAAAAGGACTCATGTTTACAGAATACTGCCAAGGCCACATTCCCCAATATAATCCCGGAGCCAGTGTTTTAGCCTGAAAACCTGCTTCGCCTTTGGTAGCTATAATTCTTCCATCAGGTAATGATTTTGCAGCCCCAAAGAGCACGAATTTTTTGGTTACTAAGCCAATTTTGTCTTCCGGTACTATTACCATCCCAAAGAAAACTCTTAGTACGAATTTGTAAAGGAAAAGACATAGAAATAATAAAAATATCCACCAGTAATCTGTAATTGTTGTCATAATTAATTAAAGTTAGTTAATTCAAAAATAGATTATTTTTCTTTCTTTTTGAATTATATGTAGATTATTTATTGTTAAATAATTTTGATAGTATCAAGAATAGCTAATCTGTTTATTCGTTGATTTGATAATGCGGGAATACTTTAATTTTGTACTTTTACCCAATATCAAAAAGATAAAATGTCAGCAATTTTAAAACTTAAGTTTTTTTTCGAAAAGTATGGATTCCATGTTTCTTCGCGTCTTGCCGATAAACTGGGAATGCGTGTTACCAATGTGCGGTTGTTTTTTATTTACATTTCTTTTGTAACCGTAGGATTGGGTTTTGGAGTGTATCTGACCTTAGCTTTTTGGATTCGGTTGAAAGATTTAATTAGAGCCAAACGAACATCTGTTTTTGATTTATAATAAAAAAGCCCTCTGATAATTTTAATTTCAGAGGGCTTTTTTTATAGAAAATTGTGGATTATTTTGTTTCCTGAGAATTGTTTAAAACACTGTTTTTTCGGCTAAATGAGAAATAAACAACGATTCCAATTCCCATCCATAAAAATAGTCGCATCCAGTTTATCCATCCCAGTCCGTACATCATAGCCAGACATACAATTGCTCCTAGAATTGGTATAAAAGGGACAAATGGAGTTCTGAATTCGCGAACCATATCCGGTTCTCTTTTTCTCAAAATAATTACAGAGATACAAACTAAAACAAATGCAAATAAAGTTCCTATACTCGTCATATCTCCAACAATATCTCCGGGAATGAATGCTGCAAATCCACCAACGATTACAAGAATTGCAAGGTTGGCTTTGTATGGAGTTTTGAATTTTGGATGTACATCGCTAAACATTTTAGGTAATAAGCCATCTCTACCCATAGAATAAAAGACTCTTGATTGTCCTAAAAGTAATACCAGAATTACAGAAGAGAATCCTGCCAAAATAGCTATCGTAACTAATTCCCCAAGCCATTCGTAACCAATCATGTATTTGTTTATTGCAAATGCTACTGAAGCCTCTTTTCCTCCGGTTCTAAAATCTTCTACTGTAGCAACACCGGTAAGGACATGCGCAAAAAGAATATATAAAACGGTACAAATGGCTAATGAACCTAAAATTCCAATTGGCATTGCGGTTTTTGGATTTTTTGTTTCCTGAGCAGCAGTACTTACAGCATCAAAACCAATGAAAGCGAAGAAAACGGTTCCGGCTGCTCCCAAAATCCCCATTATTCCTCCAAAAGAATGTTCAATTCCATGTTCATCAGTAAAAACAGAAGGTTGTGGAATGTAAGGAGTGTGGTTAACAGGATTAATGAATTTCCATCCAATATATATAATAAGGATTACAATGGTTGTTTTTAGGATTACAATTACACCGTTAACAAAAGCCGATTCCTGAATTCCTTTAATCAATAATAAGCTAATTATTGTAACTATAAATAAAGCAGGTAAATTAATAATTCCCTGATGAAGACCATCCGGAGAAGTTTGAAACGGAGAGTGTGAGAATTCAAACGGAATAGGACTGGTATGTATCACGTTTACTAATAAGTCATTGAGATATTCACTCCAGGCGATCCCTACTGTGGCTCCTCCTACAGCATACTCTAAAATTAAATCCCAGCCGATTATCCAAGCCAGAAATTCACCCATTGTTGCATAGGTATAAGTGTAGGCACTTCCTGAAATTGGTATTGAAGAAGATAATTCTGCGTAACAAAGTCCAGCCAGAGCACAGCCTATAGCCGCCACAATGAAGCCTAAGGTTACTGATGGTCCGGCGCTTTGTGCAGCTGCTGTAGCAGTTCTTACAAATAATCCGGCACCAATAATGGCTCCAATTCCTAAGGCAATTAAAGACCAGGCGGTAAGGGTTCTTTTCAATCCTTTTTCGGAATCTTCTGCTTCGGCTAAAAGTTTAATTAGTGGTTTCTTGTTCCAAATAGACATGGTTTTATGGTTTGTTGTTGTTAAGTGCCAAATGTATTATATTTTATGAAAAAAACAATGACTTTGGGTTTAAGTTGTAGTATCGATGTTAAAATGATTTTTAGCTTGGGTTTTCTTTATAATTTGTTAGTTCTGTGTAATTATTTTATATATTTAGTTAGAAAAAAACTCATTTAGCAACTACCGATGAATTTTAAAACAATTAGGAATTATTTTAATTTTTCAAAAGACCAACAAAAGGGGATTCTTTCGTTATTTTTTGTAATTATTGTGTTGCAATTGGTCTATTGCTTTGTCGATTTTGGTTTGGTTTCAAAAGAAAATCCCGAAAAACAGCGATGGCTTTCGTTAGAATCTCAAATTGATTCGATGGAACTGAACATGAAAAATCGAGTTCCTAAAATTTATCCTTTCAATCCTAATTTTATCACCGATTATAAAGGTTATAAATTAGGAATGTCGGTAGCGGAAATAGACAGGTTACATGCTTTTAGGGAAGGAAATAAATATGTGAATTCGGCAAAGGAGTTTCAGACGGTAACCGGAGTTTCTGATTCTTTGTTAAAAACTATCTCACCTTGTTTTAAATTTCCGGATTGGGTTAAAAATAAAAAAGCCTCTAAAGAAGTTGTATTTTCGAATACAAAGCAAGTCTATTTTTCGAAAAAAGAAAAAGTAGTGGTTAAAGATATTAATCAGGCTACTCAGGAAGATTTGATTAAGGTTTATGGAATTGGGGAAGCGATTTCGATGCGAATTCTAAAGTTCAAAGAAAGTTTGGGCGGATTTGTTTCGATGGAACAAATGAAAGATGTCTGGGGTTTGTCGCCTGAAGTTATCGAAAAATTGAATGCTGGCTTTAAGGTTGGAACGCTTTCCGGCATAAAAAAAGTCGATATTAATAATGCTTCGGTGAAAGAATTAGCTCAGTTTCCGTATTTCAAATATAGTCTGGCCAGAGAAATTGTAATTTACAGGAGTATGAATGGCGATATTAAGAATGCAGGAGATTTAATAAAAATTAAAGGTTTTCCAGTTGATAAAGAAAATATAATTGGTTTATATTTGGACTTTTAAAAAAATAAGCCATAATGATGCATTTTGATTACAGTGAAACACAAAATATGATTGCTCAATCCATAAGGGATTTTGCCGAAAAAAACATTAAACCATATGTAATGGAATGGGATGAAACCCAGTTTTTTCCGGTATCCTTATTTAAGCAATTAGGTGAGATGGGCTTCATGGGGGTTTTGGTTCCTGAAGAATTAGGCGGTTCAGGTTTGGGTTATCACGAATATATTACTATAGTTGAAGAAATTTCTAAAGTAGATCCATCTGTAGGATTATCGGTAGCGGCACATAATTCTTTATGTACCAATCATATTTTGACTTTTGGAAATGAAGAACAAAAAAAGAAATGGGTTCCTAAATTAGCATCAGGAGAACATATTGGTGCCTGGGGGTTGACCGAGCATAATACAGGTTCGGATGCAGGAGGTATGAATACTACGGCTAAAAAAGACGGAGATCATTGGATTGTAAACGGGGCTAAAAATTTTATTACTCATGCTATTTCCGGTGATATTGCCGTGGTAGTGGTTAGAACGGGTGAGAAAGGGGATTCCAGAGGGATGACTGCTTTTGTTTTTGAAAAAGGAATGCCTGGTTTTTATTCCGGTAAAAAAGAAAATAAATTAGGAATGCGTGCCAGTGAAACTGCCGAATTGATTTTTGATAATTGTCGGATTCCGGATGCTAATAGATTAGGTGAAGTAGGGGAAGGTTTTGTTCAGGCGATGAAAATATTAGACGGTGGAAGAATTTCTATTGGAGCATTGTCATTAGGAATTGCAAAAGGGGCTTATGAAGCGGCTTTAAAATATTCGAAAGAAAGACATCAGTTTGGGAAAGCGATTTCAGAATTTCAGGGAATTTCGTTTAAATTAGTCGATATGGCTACCGAAATTGAGGCTTCGGAGTTGTTATTGCACAAGGCAGCTTTCTTAAAACAACAGCATCGTCCTGTAACTACTGCTGGTGCGATGGCTAAGATGTATGCTTCGGAAGTATGTGTAAAAGTTGCTAATGAAGCGGTGCAAATTCACGGAGGTTATGGCTATACAAAGGATTATCCTGTAGAGAAGTTTTATAGAGATGCTAAGTTGTGTACTATAGGTGAGGGAACTACCGAAATTCAAAAAGTGGTGATTTCGAGAAATTTGTTGAAAGACTAAAGAAGAAAATAGAATATAGAACATAGAAAAAAGAGCCAAGAAGCAAGAGATTGTGACTTGGCTCTTTCGATTCGGTCTATTCTCCTTTTTCTCTGTTCTTTATTCTTTTTTGAAATAATTTAGAATTCGTGATTGTAATTAATAATTAATTTTTACTTTTGCAGCCTTAACGAGAGGAGGTGTCAAAATTATGTTAATTATACCAATTAAAGACGGAGAAAATATCGATAGAGCATTAAAGCGCTATAAAAGAAAATTTGATAAAACTGGAACAGTTCGTCAATTAAGAGCTCGTACAGCTTTCATTAAGCCGTCAGTTAAAAATAGAATGAAATTCCAAAAAGCGGCTTACATTCAAGGTTTGAAAGATAGCTTAGAGAGTTAATAAAAGTTTTTTTTGGAAACAAAATAATACCGTTAGTGGTCAGATTTTTTTATAAATTTGATGCTAACGGTTTTTTTATGACTACAAATTTAGAAGCATTTGCGGATTATCTTCAAAAGGAGAAAAATTATTCTCCGCATACCGTGTGCGCTTATGTGAAAGACGTGACTGATTTTCAAAGTTATAATTTGGTTAATTTTGAGCAGGAAAATGTGGATCATGTAGAGTATGTTCAAATTCGATCCTGGATAGTGTTTTTGGTTGAAGATGGTTTGTCGACTATTTCGGTTAATAGAAAAATAGCTTCTTTGAAAGCGTTTTATAAATTTCTTTTAAAAATAAAGCAAATTGAGGTTAGTCCTTTGTTGAAACATAAATCTTTAAAGGTGTCTAAAAAGGTTCAAATTCCTTTTTCTGAAAAAGAGTTGTTGGGTGTTTTGGGTAATATTGAGTCAGAGGAAGGTTTTGAAGGGGTTAGGGATAGGTTGTTGATTGAGTTGTTGTATTCTACGGGTGTAAGAAGGTCGGAATTGATTCATTTGAGGGTAGATGCGGTTGATTTTTCTAATTCGACAATTAAGGTTTTAGGTAAAAGAAATAAAGAACGACTTATTCCGGTGTTGGCTGTGGTGTTAAAACAAATGCAGCTGTATTTAAAGGAGAGAGGTGATTTGGAGTTGATTAAGGATGCAGAGTATTTTTTTCTATCAAAAAAAGGGTTAAAATTAAGTGAATCGTTTGTGTATCGATTAATAAATTCATACTTTAGTGAAGTCTCGGAAAAGGTAAAATGCAGTCCGCACATGTTAAGGCATACGTTTGCGACACATTTATTGAATAATGGGGCTGATTTGAATTCTGTTAAAGAGTTATTAGGACATTCTAGTTTGGCTTCGACGCAGGTTTATACTCATAATAGTTTATTGGAGTTGAAAAAAGTTTATGCGGGAGCGCATCCTAGAGGTGGTGATGATTCTAAAGTTTAACCATAAAAAAATATTAATTATGAAGGTAAATGTTCATGCTGTTAACTTCAATGTTGATGGAAAGCTAGTAGATTTTGTTCAAGGAAGAATGAATAAGTTGGAAAAATACTATGACAGGGTGGTTTCTTCAGATGTCTATTTAAAAGTAGAGAAGACTAGTGAGAAAGAAAATAAAATTGTTGAGGTGAAAATTAATGTGCCGGGAGATGATTTTCTGGTAAAAAAACAATGTAAAACTTTTGAAGAAGCGGTTGAGTTGTCGGCAGAATCGTTAGAGCGTTTGCTTGTAAAAAGGAAAGAAAAAATAAGAACTCATATATAATTGAAATTTTTTTCAAAAAATGTTTTGATTGAGAGATAAAATCTATACATTTGCAGTCCGTTAGAAATAGCGGACTTTTTTTATTGAAAATGCCGATGTAGCTCAGCTGGCTAGAGCAGCTGATTTGTAATCAGCAGGTCGTGGGTTCGAGTCCCTCTATCGGCTCAAAATATTCCAAATGCGATTTGGAATTGGTTCTTTAAATATTGGATTTTAAAAAATTAGGGGAGATACTCAAGCGGCCAACGAGGGCAGACTGTAAATCTGCTGTGTGAACTTCGCAGGTTCGAATCCTGCTCTCCCCACAAAAAAAGAAGTTAAGATTTCAGATTGTAGATTTTAGATTGAAAAAATCTAAAGTTTAAAATCAAGGATCTAAAATCAGAACTCTCTGCCGGTGTAGCTCAGGGGTAGAGTGCTTCCTTGGTAAGGAAGAGGTCTCGGGTTCAAATCCCGACATTGGCTCAAGTAAGTAGGAAATTGAAATTAATATATAACTAAGATTAAAAATTAAGTAAAATGGCAAAAGAAAGTTTTAATCGTTCGAAACCACACTTGAATATTGGTACTATCGGACACGTAGATCACGGAAAGACTACTTTGACTGCTGCGATCACTAAAGTATTATCTGATGCAGGATACTGTCAAGCTAAGTCTTTTGATCAAATCGACAACGCTCCAGAAGAGAAAGAAAGAGGTATTACTATTAATACATCACACGTAGAGTATGAAACAGCTAACCGTCACTACGCTCACGTAGACTGTCCAGGTCACGCGGATTACGTTAAGAACATGGTTACTGGTGCTGCTCAAATGGACGGTGCTATCTTAGTAGTTGCTGCTACAGATGGTCCAATGCCACAAACTCGTGAGCACATCCTTTTAGGACGTCAGGTAGGTATTCCTCGTATCGTTGTTTTCATGAACAAAGTGGATATGGTTGATGATGCTGAGTTATTAGAGCTTGTTGAGATGGAAATCAGAGATTTATTATCTTTCTACGAGTATGATGGTGACAACTGTCCAGTAATTCAAGGTTCTGCTTTAGGAGGATTGAATAATGATGCTGCTTGGGTTCCTAAAATTCTTGAATTGATGGAAGCTGTTGATAGCTGGATCGAAGAGCCAGTACGTGACGTAGCAAAACCATTCTTGATGCCAGTTGAGGACGTATTTACAATTACAGGTCGTGGAACTGTTGCTACAGGTCGTATCGAAACTGGAGTTGCTAACACTGGAGATCCTGTTGAAATCATTGGTATGGGAGCTGAAAAATTAACTTCTACTATTACAGGAGTTGAGATGTTCCGTAAAATCCTTGATAGAGGTGAGGCTGGAGATAACGTAGGTTTATTGTTAAGAGGTATTGATAAAGCTGATATCAAACGTGGTATGGTTATTATTAAGCCAGGTTCAGTAAAACCACACGCTACTTTCAAAGCTGAGGTTTATATCTTGAAAAAAGAAGAAGGTGGACGCCATACTCCATTCCATAATAACTACCGTCCACAGTTCTACGTACGTACAACTGACGTAACAGGAGTTATTACTTTACCAGAAGGTGTAGAGATGGTTATGCCAGGGGATAACTTGACAATCAATGTTGCTTTATTGAGCCCAATTGCTATGAACGTAGGTTTACGTTTTGCTATCCGTGAAGGTGGTAGAACTGTAGGTGCTGGTCAGGTAACTGAAATCGTAGAGTAATCTATTTAAATAAAAAAAAGCCAGTTGATTTTCTTAATTGAAATCACTGGCTTTAATTACGGGCGTAGTTCAAGGGTAGAATAGCGGTCTCCAAAACCGTTGATGGGGGTTCGAATCCCTCCGCCCGTGCAAAAAAAATATATCATAATGGCAAAAATTGTTAATTACATATCAGAAGCATTTGAGGAATTGAAGTCAAATGTAACTTGGCCAGAATGGGCTGAGGTGCAAAGTCTAACAATTATTGTTGCTGTTTTTTCAGTACTATTCGCTTTGGCGACTTGGGGAGTGGATGAATTTTTTGCAAAAGCATTAGCAGGATTTTTTAACTGGTTAAAAGCTTAGTTTTTGTTATGGCAGATAATAATGTTAAAAAATGGTATGTTGTTCGAGCAGTAAGTGGACAGGAGAATAAAGTAAAAGCGTATATTGAGACAGAAATCGCAAGATTAGGAATGTCTGATTATGTGTCTCAGGTTCTTGTGCCTACTGAAAAAGTAGTATCAGTAAAGGATGGAAAGAAATTAGTTAAGGAGAAAGTATATTTTCCTGGCTATGTAATGATAGAGGCGAATTTAGTTGGGGAAATTCCTCATATTATTAAATCGATAACAAGTGTTATTGGTTTTTTAGGTGAAACTAAAGGAGGGGAACCTGTTCCTTTGAGACTATCTGAAGTTAATAGAATGCTTGGTAAGGTTGATGAGTTAGCTGTTAATACAGATACAAAATCAATTCCATTCAGCTTGGGCGAAACGATTAAGGTTATTGATGGACCTTTTAATGGTTTCAATGGTTCGGTTGAAAAAATTAATGAAGAAAAGCGTAAACTTGAAGTTATGGTTAAGATTTTCGGAAGAAAGACACCATTAGAATTAAGTTTTATGCAAGTAGAAAAAGTATAATTTTCGTTACACTATAATAATCACTTCAATTGCTTCCGTAAATTGTTGTGTTAAATTTTTTAAAAAATGGCTAAAGAAATTAGTAAGGTAGTTAAACTACAAGTTAAGGGAGGTGCTGCGAATCCGTCGCCACCGGTTGGACCTGCTTTAGGAGCTGCTGGGGTTAATATCATGGAGTTCTGTAAGCAGTTCAATGCTAGAACACAAGATAAACCTGGCAAAATATGCCCAGTACAAATTACTGTGTATAAAGACAAATCATTCGATTTTGTTGTTAAGACTCCTCCTGCAGCAGTTCAGTTATTGGAAGCTGCAAAGCTAAAATCTGGTTCAGGTGAGCCTAATCGTAAAAAAGTAGCTAGTGTTACTTGGGAACAAATTAGAACTATTGCTGAAGACAAAATGCCAGATCTTAATGCTTTCACAATTGAGAAAGCTATGAGTATGGTTGCTGGAACAGCTAGATCTATGGGTATAACTGTATCAGGAGACGCTCCTTTTTAATTAAGAGAAAGACATGGCAAAATTGACAAAAAAGCAAAAAGAGGCTGCTTCAAAAATTGAAAAGAACAAATTATATACTTTAAAAGATGCTGCTGCATTAATTAAAGTTGTTGCTTCTGCAAAATTTGATGAGTCTGTTGATATCGCAGTACGTTTGGGTGTTGATCCAAGAAAAGCGAATCAAATGGTGAGAGGTGTAGTAACATTGCCTCATGGAACTGGTAAAGATGTAAAAGTATTAGCATTAGTTACTCCGGATAAAGAAGCTGAGGCTAAAGAAGCTGGAGCTGATTATGTAGGTCTTGATGATTACTTGCAAAAAATTAAAGACGGTTGGACAGATGTTGATGTTATCATCACTATGCCTGCTGTTATGGGTAAATTAGGTCCATTAGGTCGTATTTTAGGACCTAGAGGTTTAATGCCAAACCCTAAAACAGGAACTGTAACTATGGATGTTGCAAAAGCTGTTGCAGAGGTTAAAGCTGGTAAAATTGACTTTAAAGTTGATAAAACTGGTATCGTACATGCAGGAATTGGTAAAGTTTCTTTTGGAGCTGAGCAAATTTATG